>PVML01016986.1_pt1 | contig 888906 bp, 791 predicted proteins | sample 1853371 | NCBI WGS metagenome assembly PVML01 (sample SAMN08533508, study PRJNA380276) | Human gut metagenome, whole genome shotgun sequencing project. | isolation source: participant 1, chromium library | host: Homo sapiens | collected 2017 | reverse complement strand
GAAAGAAAAACACTTTCAAAAGCTGAAAGAAAAACACTTTCAAAAGCTGAAAGAAAAACACTTTCAGCTGTAGGTTTGTTATGCGGATTAGAGCGCAGATAAGGAGTAAAAATGGACGAGAAAGCACTGATAAACGTATTGTCAGGATTATTTGATGAAAAATTGCAGCCCGTACATAATCGGCTCGACAGGTTGGAGGGCCGGCTTGATGGTATGGATAGCCGCCTCGACAGAGTGGAAAGCGAAATCGGAGCCCTGAAGGAAGGCCAGCAGAAGCTGCGTCAGGAGTTAAAACGTGTATCCGATAAAGTAAATGAAACATATGAGCTTGCCCTTGAAAACTGGGGCCAGGTACAGGAATCAAAAGCAAGGCTGACTGCTTTGGAGTCCTGAATTATATAAGAAGCCAAAAGGTGATGCCCTCACACAGAGGAAGGCATCACCTTTTTCATGCCAGGCCTGAGGCCCGGACTACAGCCGTTGCGCCACCCGTCTGTTCCACCGGGCGAAAAGCATGGTAGCCGCAGCGGTCACAACAAACACGATCCACAGCATCCCGCGCAGATGCTCCAGCAGGAAGCCATACATGATCTGCCCCAGTGGCTGCGCACAGGTGGAAAGAGCGATAATCCATGAGATTACCTTGCCGATCAGCCCGGGTGGCGTCGTGATCTGGATATAAGACATTACCTGAATCGTATAAAGGGATGCCATCGCCATGATAAGAATCCCTGACACCGCCAGAATCAGATAAGCCAGATATACCGGAAGCCCCTTATAAAGAGCCGCGCCCATGGGAAGCAGCAGCATTCCGCAGCAAAACAGCAGCTTCCAGGTGCTTCTGACATTCAGGCGTTTGCTTAAAAGCCCTGCGCCAAGCCCGCCCAGCAGTCCCCCTCCCGCCATGAGGGCTTCCAGAAAACCATACATTTCCGAAGCATTGTTCCGGGGGAAAACGAGTACCTGTGTGACAATAACAGGCAGGCTGACAATCATAAGAGCCGATAGGAAAAGGTTTACCGCCGCGCAGCAAAATGTCAGCTTTCCGATTTCTTTTTTTTCACGTCCGATAAAAATAAGGCTGCTCTTCATATCTGCGATAGTTTCATGAAGCAGCGTATCCGTGCGCACCCTTTTAACGAACGGAATATGGATAAAAATTTCCATGACCGCAGACAGGAAAAAACAGCCCATGCAGACATAAAGTATGGGGGTGATGCCCCAGAGACCGTAAGCAATGCCGCCCAGGGCAGGCCCCAGCAGGCCGGAAAGGGAGGACACCATATTGATAATGGCATTGGCAGGCATGACGGCTTCCTCCGATACCAGCAAAGGAATGCTGGCCTGCACGGAAGGCTGATAGGCGCCGGAAATCCCATACAGGAGAAAAAGCATAATCAGGATGAGCGAAACCAGGCTGCCCCTCCCGCTTAACACCAGGAAAAGAAGAACCAGGCCTGCCGTAAAGAAATCCAGCACAACCATGATGTTCCTTTTATTCATCCGATCCGCAATCAGGCCGCCGATGGGAGACATGACAACAAGCGGAAGGAACGCTACGCCGGATACCACACCCAGAAGCGCCGCCGATCCGGTAACGGAAAGCAGGTGCAGCGGAAGGGCAAACCGGATGACCGCATTTCCGAACAGGGAAATGATCTGACCGATTACAACGAGATAAAAATCCTTGGAAAATCCTTTTTTCATATAAACCTCCAGACGAAACTGTCGGCGCATAAAATCAGATGCGCCGGAAAATGTATTCATGCTGCCAAAACTCTGGCGGCAGCGGCCGGCATTTACAGCAGCAGCCCGGTTTCAAAAACAAGCTGTACATCAGCCGCTTTGCGTCAGGTTCACAGAACCTCCATGAGAGAAACCTTACGGGAAAGGCTCCGGTAAACAATAAAGTACAGCGCTCCCATGACCGCGGCAAAGCCTGCCAGGCTCATCCAGCCGTACATGCCCGCGGATGCAAAATTAGTCATTGGCGCGGTGAGGATAAGCGCTGAAATGATGACAGTTGTCGCACTTTTTTTCCGGAAACCGAACCATACGGCGATAAGAGAAGTACAGGCGGCCAACAGCGAAATACAGATGCTGCAGATCAGCAGATGCGCGCCATTGGATATCAGGAATTCCCCGGGAAGCCCGCCTCCCAAGCGTGAGACAAAAACGGCGGCCAGAACAGACAGCATATTGGAGGCGAAAGCGGATCCTGCAGTAAACAGGAAGCTGACGGCGGCTTTTGAGGCAAACATCCGTCTGCGGTCAACAGGATAGGAAAAAAGCAGCAATACTTTTTTCCCAAGATAACCGTCCAGAATGACTTTGGAGCCAAGAACCGCCCCCAAAATGGTAAAGGAAAACATGCTGACGCAGGAAACCAGCAGAATCAGGGAATTCCAGCTGCCGGAAAACTGCGCGTCATCCACGCCCCGTTCCGACTCGGGAAGAAAGCAGAAAAGCAGGGCGATGAACAGCCCGAAGGCCAGCAGACCGCAGGCCGCGCCCAGATAAGGCCTCCAGTTTATTTTTTTCAATTCCAGCTGCATCAGTTTCATAAAACATCTCCTTTCATTTCAGCAAGCACTTCTTTTTCAAACAGTTCCTTTCCCGCCCCCTGATAATCATTCATATGGAATTCCCTGCGGATGCTCCCGCCGGACAGAATGCCCACAGTATCCGCCATGGCGGCTATATCGCCGAGGATGTGGCTGGATACCAACAAAGTTTTGCCTTCGCGGGCCAGGGAGCAGAAGAGGCTGCGAAGCTCCTCCACCCCCAGCGGATCCAGTCCGTTCATCGGTTCATCCAGCAGCAGAAGCTTTGGTTCATGCAGAAGCGCCCTGGCAATGGCAAGCCTCTGACGCATTCCATAAGAAAAAGAAGAAACCGGTTTGTCATTGATGCCCGTAAGCCCGACTTTTTTTAAAATTCCGTTAATATTGCCGTTAGTCTGCATATATGCCTGATGCAGTCCGAGATTTTCCCTGGCGGAAAGATGTTCATAGAAGACTGGCAGATCAATCATGCTGCCGATATCCCTCTGTACTCTTTCCCTGTTTTCCCAGACAGGCATATCCTGAAAACATATTTCTCCATAATCAGGACAAAGAAAACCTGCCGCCAGCTTCAGCAAGGTGGATTTTCCCGCCCCGTTCTTTCCCACCAGCGCATAGACGCTCCCTTCCGGTACGCTGAGTGAACAATGCGCTAACACCGGCTCATCCGTTTGATAAGCTTTTGTTACATCTGAAAATTTTATCATAGAATCCTCCTTTAAACTTTAATACCGACCGTTGGTATGAATAATTGCCAAAAATAAGCTGCCCATGAAGAGCAGTTATTTTTCTGAACATAAGACAAATTCTCAAAGAACGGCTGCCGCCGTATTATCTGCGACCCTGATGCTCCTGATAAAGCTGTGCGTACTTTTCCAAAGGAATGAACATTTCATCATCAATAATATCCAGTCCCAGGAGACGGAGCATATGCTGGAAAAATCTCATTCTGTTGATCAGCTGCAGCGTGTCACAATGATAAACAAGCGGATTCAGCCAGAGATTGCCCATCAGCATAAGCACCTCAGACAGCTCCTTCGGATAATCCGTACAAATTGAACCGTCCGCGATACCCTCCTCTAAAATAGGCTGTATCATGGCCGGAGCCTCCTGCTGCACGGAATTCCGGATAAACAGCGACAGAAGCTGCGGATTATCCAGCATATCCGGGGCCGCGGCAAACAGCTCCTCCTGCGCCGAGGAATAAATAGACGCCTGAAATACCATCCGGAGCTTCTCAAGCCCCGTCAGATCCTTACGCCGGACAATCTCATTCATTTTTTCCGTAGCCCCCGCATAAAGCTTATCGGCCACCGCATTCATTATCTCATCCTTAGATTTAAAATGATGATAAATAGCTCCCTTGCTCAGTCCGCCCAGATTATTAATAATGTCCTGGATGGAAGTACGTTCATACCCCTTCTCCACAAACAGCCTGGCCGCCGTATCCACAATCAGATTACGCGTTTCCTCCGGATACTTATTCCTCGCCATGAGAACCCTCCTTCACACTATGTACAATAAACATACCATCGGTATGTCTGATTATACATACCAGCAGTATGTATGTCAACTTATTTTTGAAAAAAATAAAAAACGCGGCAAAACTTTTCATGTTCTACCGCGCATCAATCTTTCTTAAAAGTTATTATATCCGGCACATCACAGTCCATCAACGTACACAACCTGTCAATGGTAACAGTACTGCAGGGCTTCCCCTTTCTCAATGACTCGTAAGTTCCCTTGGAAAGTCCGTGCATAATTAACCAATAGGAAGAAATATTTTTCTTTTTCATAGTATCAAAAAATGGTTCATAACTAATCATACGCCACTACCTCTGACGTAATTATATTTCCCGTTTTTTTTCTTGAAAATACCCATTAAAATGGGTATAATATAAAAAGGGTATAAAATCAACCAAAAAGCGGTCATCCTGTCTATATAAGGATGGCCGCTTTTTTGATGCTATATCATATCATTTTATGTTAATTTGTCAGACCCGGGAGGAAGAAAGCGCCAAAGCACTGATTGCTGGCATTCTAAATCATAAATTTTCAATTATAATCTTTCAACATAATCCTGTGTGCCTGAAATTTATACACTTTTCCCCTTTAATATGGTAAGATAAAATATGCGTGGAAAACCGCTTGTAATGTAAGGAGGTTAGGCAACTGAAGCCGCCCTTTCTTTAAGGATGCATTGCCTTCGGCCGGTTCTGTATGCCCCCATCCCTTTCCTCCCGGACACTGTAAGCGGTACACATTATACATTTTTATCTATCCCAAATGGAGTTAATAACATGGAAAATACAACGAATTTTCAGCCTTACCGCTGTGTTCTCACGGGAGGCACCGCTGAAATAACAGAAAAGAAGTCGCGCTTCATAGCCACAGTGCGCAGAACCGAATCGGAAGAAGAAGCCGTCAGCTTTATAGAAGAGATGAAAAAGAAATACTGGGACGCTTCCCATAACTGTTCGGCGTTTGTCATCGGCCGGCGCGGGCAGCTGACCAGATGCTCGGATGACGGAGAACCTTCAGGAACAGCAGGCCGTCCCATGCTGGAGGTACTGCTGGGGGAAGGCATCTGCGATGCAGCGGTGGTGGTAACCCGGTATTTCGGAGGAACCCTGCTGGGCACCGGCGGGCTGGTGAGGGCATATGGCGCGGCGGTGAAGGCCGGGCTGGAGGCGAGCCAGACGGCGACGATGCGCTATGGAAGCCGGATACGCATTGGAACGGATTATTCGGATATCGGCCGGATACAGTACCTTCTGGGACAGAAGGGCTATCCCCAGGAAAATGCGGAATATACGGAACGGGTGGCGCTGGAAACAGTGGTGCCTGCCCCGGAGGAGGAACGGCTTATAAAGGAACTGACGGAGGCAACCGGCGCGCGGGCGGAGCTGGAAGTGGTTGACAGGTACTATTTTGTTGACAAAGATTAAGCGGGAAGTTATAGTGTAAAAGTATTAAATAAGTAAAAGAGGCACTAATTGCCTGACAGACCGGCGTTTTTACGCGCGGACACAAAAATAATTTTCCGGAAGGTGGTGGTTTTAATGAAGAGCAAAAAGGCAAGCAGCGGTGATGTTCCTGTCCCCGGGCGAAGTTGGAAGCAAAACAAAATAACGTGTAAGGCGGATGTGATGCTTTCCGGGGATGCTGCCGGATGCACCCCGCCGGGGATGAAGCCATGCCTGAAAGCTGTCATGACACCGCCGGAAGGAGATTGTCATGGAAGAAAGCAAGGAAGTAAGGGAGCTGCTTGACAGCAAGCAGTATACAAGGCTCCGCCAGATGCTGGCAGAGCTGAACGACGCTGATATCGCAGTCCTGCTGGAGGAGCTGGAAGAGCAGGATATGCTGAAGGTTTTCCGTATTCTGCCCAAGGATCTGGCGGCTGATGTCTTTTCCTATATGGATGTGGACAATCAGCAGTTTATCATCACCTCCCTGTCAGAAAGGGATGCCGCGGGAATCGTGGATAACCTGATGGCGGATGATGCGGCCGATCTTATGGAAGAGATGCCGGCCAATGTAGTAAAGAAAATCCTGGCAAACGCCAGCCCGGAGACACGGAGGGATATCAATCACCTTCTCCGATATCCTGAGGATTCCGCCGGAAGCATAATGACGGTGGAATATGTGGATCTCAAGGAAAATCTGACTGTGGACGAAGCCATAGCCAGGATCCGGAAAATCGGCGTGGACAGTGAGACTATAAATATCTGCTATGTGCTGGACAGCAGAAGAAAGCTGGTGGGAACGGTGGCCCTGCGCTACCTGCTGCTGAGCCAGCCGGATGAAATCATTGCGGATATCATGCATGAAAACGTAATCTCCATTAATACCCTGATGGACCAGGAGGAGGTTGCCAGACAGTTCCAGAAATACGATTTTACTGCCATGCCTGTCGTGGATAATGAAAACAGGCTGGTGGGCATTATTACGGTAGACGATATCGTGGATATCCTCCAGGAAGAAGCGACAGAGGATATCGAGAAGATGGCGGCTATCGTGCCCAGTGACAAACCATATATGAAGACAGGCGTGCTGGAAACCTGGAAAAAAAGGATTCCCTGGCTGCTTCTGCTGATGGTGTCCGCCACCTTTACCGGGCGGATCATCGCCAGCTATGAAACGGCGCTCAGCGCCTGTATGGTGCTTTCCACCTTTATCCCCATGCTGATGGATACGGGCGGAAATGCAGGAAGCCAGGCAAGCGTATCCATCATCCGTGGTATTTCCCTGGATGAAATACAGTTTGCGGATCTGCCCGGGGTTATCTGGAAGGAAGCCAGGGTGTCCCTGCTGTGCGGCGCGACTCTGTCGGCGGCCAATTTTGTAAAGCTGATGCTTTTTGACAGGGTGGGAGTCATGGTCGCCCTTGTTATCTGCCTGACCCTCATCGTAGCTGTATTTGTAGCAAAGATTGTGGGCTGTACGCTTCCCATGTTTGCCAAAAAGGTGGGCTTTGACCCGGCCGTTATGGCAAGCCCTTTTATTACAACAATTGTGGATGCGCTGTCATTGATCATTTATTTCCAGATTGCGACCAGGCTGCTGCATTTTTAGTGCGCCTGCCGGAAACGGAATCAGGAAGCCGAGGAGAAAAATATGAAGCTGATATCATGGAATGTAAATGGCCTGAGAGCCTGTATGGGCAAGGGCTTTATGGAATTTTTTGAGGAAGCGGACGCAGATATTTTCTGTATCCAGGAAAGCAAGCTGCAGGAAGGACAGATCTCCCTGGAGCTGCCGGGCTATCATCAGTACTGGAATTATGCGGTAAAGAAGGGCTATTCCGGGACAGCTGTTTTCACAAAAAAAGAGCCGCTTTCCGTTTCCTATGGAATCGGGATAGAGGAGCATGATCAGGAGGGCAGGGTGATTACCCTGGAATTCCCTGATTTTTATATGGTTACCGTGTATACGCCCAATTCCCAGGAAGAGCTGGCAAGGCTGCCCTACCGTATGACCTGGGAAGAAGAATTCCTGAAATATCTGAAGAAGCTGGAAGAAACCAAACCGGTGATATTCTGCGGGGATTTGAATGTGGCCCATAAGGAAATCGATCTGAAGAACCCGAAGACCAACAGGAAAAACGCGGGCTTTTCGGACGAGGAGAGGGAGAAGTTTTCCGTGCTGCTGGAAAACGGCTTTATTGATACCTTCCGGTATTTTTACCCGGAGGCTGAGGGTGCCTATTCCTGGTGGTCCTACCGTTTCCATGCGAGAGAGAAGAACGCCGGATGGCGCATTGACTATTTCCTGGTATCCTCTCAGTTAAAGGAAAGGCTGGAGGATGCGGTGATCTATAAGGACGTAATGGGTTCCGACCATTGCCCGGTGGGGCTGTTCCTGAAAGAGGAATGAGCGGTCCCGGTAACTGTAAGGGAACGGAATAAGGGACAGCTGCCGTCCTCTGTTTTAAAAGCACGCATGACGTGCGGATGGGAGTATATATGAAAAAAATCAGTTTGGCAAAGAGAAAGGCGGCAGGTGCATTTCTGCTTGCGGCGCTCATGATATCCGGCCTTGTTTTTACGGCCTGCGGGAAAAAGACGGAGACTGTGACGCAGCCTGCGGAGGAAGTGGCGGAAACGGCGGGCACCGAAGCGACGCAGACAGGATCCGCGCAGGAAGGCACTGAGGAAACAGGAAGTACACAAGAGACAGGAAGCACAGAGGAAAGCGGGACCTTTGACATGGCATCGGAGGAAATCCCCATGGCAGTATCCGGAACCTATGACGGAATTGTTGTGGATGCGGCCATGAACAGCCTGGTTATTGATACGGCGGAAGGGATGATGTATGCGGTAAGCCTTCCTGAAACCGAAGATGTGGTGGCAACCAGTGACGGCATCCTTCTTGGGCAGGCGGTGACGGTCACCTGCGAGGACGGCGTTGCTTCCAGTATAACGGACTGTGCCGTGAAGCCTGCGGCGGATCGGGAAGTGCTGGCTTTTGCAGCGGATATCCTGTTTGCCTGTAAATACAGGGATATCAATTCCCTTTCCTCTCTGGCCGGATATCCTCTTTATGTGAATCTGGGAGATGAGGATCAGACGATTGAAAACGGAGGAGATCTTCTGAAGCTTCCTGTATCGGAGGTATTGTCGGACGAACGGGTGAAGGCCGTGCTTTCCACCAATCTTTTCGAAGTAAAGGAGCTTTCCGGCGGAAAATATGTGCTGGGAGCTGAGGAAGGCCGCCCTAACATTATTTTCCAGAAGGATGAAGGACGGGACAGCGGATTTGCCATTACCGGAATTAATTAAAGGATAAAGGTAGCTGGTCAACACAGTTACGCATATAAAATAAGCCCCGCCCCAGGATACCCTGGGGCGGGGCTGTTTTCAGCCGCTGTTCAGGCATATTCTCCGCAGACGGTCTGTCCGGAGATTTTCCTGAGAAGGCCTGCAAGCGTCATATCCGGATCCAGTGCGGAAAGAAAACTTCCGTCCGGCAGGGAAACCTTTCCGTTTGCCTCCACCTCAAGCAAGCAGGTCCGGCCGGAGATGATCTGATCCACCCGTCTGAAATCCGAGTGCAGCTCCACGGGAAAAACAGGGAATTCGGGATGATAGCGTATGTCATAAACCGCATCCGCCACCCTTCTGCGATCCTCCGGCATGCAGTCGTCTCTGGCGATAAAAAGGAGAAGCGGCGAATCACAGTCCTTCACCTGCCGGGTAATTTCCTCCGGATCGCTGCTGTAATAATAGTAATGGTTGGCTACGATACAGCCGCGCTGCTTTAACAGGCGGATATTTTCACGGTAACAGGAGGCGATTTCCGCGGAAACCAGCAGATTGCGGCATCCTGAAAGCAAATCTGCATCCCCGTCCTCCAGTTCCCTGTCGGGCAGAAGCAGCAGGAAGGCGCTGTTGTCAAAGCTATGGAACAGTTCCGTCAGTTCCGTCCAGTCTTCCGGCATTTCCTCCACATAAATAAAATAGGTATAGATGCCGATAGAACGCCCCTCCTCTATCAGTCCCCCGATCTGTTTCAGACCGAGTGGGCCGTCCGGGAGATAATGCATGAAAACCGTCCATGGAACGTCATAGCCGTGCTCCTTTTCATAGGAACGGATCAGGCTGGCGCCGTAGGTCCAGCTGGTATAACCGATATTTACCCCAAATTTTTTTAAAGTTTCATGGTTGGTCTCCCGGGTGAGACGGGAGAGGATGGTATAGTAGGGGCTGTTGTCATCCTGAAGCAGGGTCTGGGACAGGTCAAAAAAATTCTTCTGGAACCGTCCTCTGGAGAACTGCCTTCCCAGATCGGCAAGCTTGCGTACGCTGCGCTTGGGATCCTCCTGCATTTCCCGGATTCCCCGGTCTACGGCAGCCTCTATCATAAATCGCGTAATTTTTTCCGGTTTCAGTGGTATCACTTCCTAATCGTTTTTTCGGCAGAATAGCTTCTCCCGACTAATTGTATCATACTTGTACGTCTTTGTCATGAAAAGGGACGTTTTTGGCAGGTTGTCCAAAAATTGGACAATTTTTTTATTTGTCCCAAATAAGGACACAGGGAATTAAGTGTCCAATGACAGGCAAAAGACCTGCGGATAAAATAAAATTAATTAGTCGGCAGCCTGCGAAAGATACGTTGGACTAAGCCGCAGAATGGAGGATTTTATTATGGAATTAGCACATGCAGCAGAACGGAAGGCATTCAGTATTGCCATTGACGGCGCTTTAAAACATGTTAAAAAGGACAGGGAAAAGAGCTTTTTACAGCTGATTGATTTGGCCGAGAATTTCATGGGCGGAGATAAATTCGAAAAAGAGGACTATGACAGGGCGCGGGAGCTGGTCAGGGATCCGGAGGGAAAGTGGATGCAGTATGCGGACCGCATCCTGAACGAGATTGATCCCCATGTTGTTAAAATGACGGCATTGAACCTTGGCTTTGAAGCCTTTTTCTATGGAACCAAGAGAATTAACCAGATGAGAAAAATACATAACTGCAACATCCCCTGGCTGCTTCTTGTGGATCCCACCAGCGCCTGTAACCTGCACTGTACCGGCTGCTGGGCGGCGGAATACGGGAACAGGCTGAATTTAAGCTATGATGAGCTGGACAGCATCATTACCCAGGGCAAGGAGCTGGGCGTCTATCTGTATATGTACACCGGCGGCGAGCCTTTGGTGCGCAAGGATGATATCATAAAACTGTGCGAGAAGCATAATGACTGTGAATTTCATGCATTTACCAACGGTACGCTGGTGGATGACGCCTTCTGCGAGGAGATGAGGAGAGTGGGGAATCTGTCCCTTTCCATCAGCCTGGAGGGCTTTGAAAACGCCAACGACGGCAGAAGAGGGGACGGCTGCTTTGACAGGGTTATGGAAGCCATGGACCGTCTGAAAGCGCACGGCCTGATTTTCGGCACCTCCATCTGCTATACCAGAAATAATGTGGAGGCGGTGACAAGCGACGAATTCCTGGATATGATTATTGAAAAGGGCTGCCGTTATGCCTGGTATTTCCATTATATGCCCGTAGGCAACGATGCGGCGCCGGAGCTGATGCCTACGATGGAACAGCGTACTTATATGTTCCACAGGGTCCGTGAGATCCGTGCCATGGAGGGTGGAAAGCAGCTGTTTGCCTTTGACTTCCAGAATGACGGGCAGTTTGTGGGCGGCTGTATTGCCGGCGGCAGGAATTACTGCCATATCAATCCCAACGGCGATGTGGAGCCTTGCGTTTTCATCCATTATTCAGGCGCGAATATCAGGGAGGTATCCCTGCTGGATGCCTTAAGGCAGCCGTTGTTTATGGCTTACAGAGAGGGACAGCCCTTTAACGATAACCTGCTTCGTCCCTGCCCGATGCTGGAAAATCCGGAAAAGCTACAGGAAATGATAGCAAGGACCGGCGCGAAATCCACAGATTTGCAATGCCCGGAAAGCGCTGCCCATCTGTGCGGAAAATGCGAGGCCTATGCAAAGGAATGGCAGCCGGTGGCGGAGGAGCTTTGGTCAGCGGAAATGGAAAAGAAGCAGGAAAAAGAAGAGAAAAAGGCGGAAAGAAAAGCGGAAAAGCAACGGACGGAGAGCGCCCATACAGGGATGCACCATCAGGCGAAAGGATGACAGGCTTTGGAAACCCTGAAAAAATACTGGAAATGGCTGCTTGTGCTGGCACTCGTCATACTGGTTTGTCTGGCGAACAGGCAGTCACTGCCTGAAATACTGCGGGAGGTAGGAAAGACGCCGCCGATGGTTATCGGCGCGGCATGCCTGCTTTCCGCAGGCTACTTTCTGGCGGAGGGCGCGGTTATCCATTACATGACAAAACGGTACCGGCCGGAATTTACCTGCAGGGAAGGGATTTTCTGCGCCCTTTACTGCGCTTTTTACCGGGTGGCCACATTGGGGAGCGGTTCCGGCGTGGCGGAAATCTACTATCTGAATACCAGAGGGATTGAAGCGGGCACAGCCACCGGGATGAGCCTTGTGCAGTATATTCTGCACAAGGTCGCATTGGCGCTCTATGGAATCACCGGCTTTATTATCCTATGCATCCAGGGGGACGCCGTGGTACGAAGCTACCGGCTGCAGATGGTTATGGGATGCATCCTGACGGCCCTGATAACCGCGGTTCTCATTACAGCGGCCGCAGGAAAGAAAATCACCGCCCGTATTTTCCGGCTGCTGGATAAAAAACTGAAGCCGGGAAGCAAAGCGGAGCAGAAGGCGCATACCTTTCGAAAGCAGGCGGAGCTTTGCCAGCAGGAGGGAGGCGTTTTGCTGCATGATAAAAAAGCTCTTTTAATTGTCTGCCTGCTGGATGCGGTGAAGCTCAGCTGCTGGTATATGGTTCCCTGGCTCCTGTTTGCCGGGACAACCTCCTTAAGCCTTCCGGATACCATGCTGCTTACCGCCCTGATACAGACGCTGGCGGCTGTGATACCGTGCCCTTCCGGAATCGGCGCTGTAGAGTATGTGTTTTCTCTGTTTTTTGGCACCTATGTAAGCGGCGTGAGCGCGGTTTCCGCCTCTCTTGTGTACCGCTTCGCCACCTTCCTGTTTCCCTGCATCCCCGGCGCCGCGCTGGCATGGCGGCATTACCGGTGGAATAAAAAAAGAAGGATGGACCGCATCCGTAATAACAATGAAAGGGCCGGCAGTCAGAGATGACAGCCAGCCCTTTTATTGTTAATTTTCGGTATCTATGGCGGAGGCATCGTCCCCCAGCTCCTGAAAAACTTCCCGGGCGAAGATGAGCAGAATTTTTTTCAGATGTCCAACAAATTCCTCAGCGGTGGTTTCATTTTCTACGGAAAGCCAGCGGACGAGGGCGGATACAAAACCGTCGCAGAGAAAATCAAGGAAGAACTTCTGATCCTCGCCGTTTACGATACTGTCTGAAAGAAACAGCGGAATCAGGGGCTTTATCACTTCAAAAAAATAATCCTGGAAGGAGTTCTGGCCCTTAATGGCAAAGGCGCAGCGGTAAAACTCCTTTTCACTGTAAAAATAGCGGCAGATATCCTCCAGCAGCAGCCAGCCGTTGTCATATTGCTCCAAATGGATGCTGGAAACAAATTCTGTATAAAAGATCCAGTTCACCAGATCGTATTTATCCTTAAAATGATAGTAAAAGCTTTTGCGGTTCATGCCGCAGCCTTCACATATGTCATTTACATTGATTTTGCTGAAGGGCTTCTGCGTCATCAGCAATTTCAGGGATGATGCAAGCGCATTTTTTGTGATATTGGAATCAGCCATTCTTCTCTCCTGACGCGGGACATTTTATTACCGTAACTGTTCAGTACCCCTCACAGTTACTGCTAAAATCCATCCTAAATCGCCTTTGGCGATGGATTTTAGCACTCCTGAATCACTTTCTTACGGTCAGCGCAGTAAATGCACTGACCTGCTGAACAGTTACACCGTACCTATTCATTATAAGCAAAATTTCTCCATGGGGCAAGCAAAGCCGGGAAATTTTGGGGGCCTTCGTGTTCCGTGCTGGAATTGTCCTGATGTGTGTGGATAAATTAAAAGTAATAGAAAACTGCCCGGCAGGTGGGGACATCTGCCGGGTAGTTGCGTTAAACTGGCTTCTTGGATATTTATGGGTGCTCAGGATTCTTACAGTTATGAATTCCTGTTCATGTTTGCTCTTTTTCTTTTGGTGGGGTCCAGGATTTTCTTGCGGATGCGCAGGTTCTTGGGGGTTACCTCAAGCAGCTCGTCCGTCTCGATGAAGTCCAGGGCCTGTTCCAGGCTGAGGATTTTGGGCGGGGTAAGGCGCAGCGCTTCGTCCGCGCTGGAGGAACGGGTGTTGGTGAGCTGTTTTTTCTTGCACACATTGACCTCGATATCCTCGCCTCTGCCGTTCTGGCCGATGACCATGCCTGCGTATACCTTTTCGCCGGGGCCGATGAAAAGCGTTCCGCGTTCCTGGGCATTGAAAAGGCCGTAGGTGATGGATTCGCCTGTTTCAAAGGCGATCAGGGAGCCCTGTTTTCTGTACTGGATCTCGCCCTTATAGGGGCCGTAGCCTGCGAAAGCGGTATTCATGATGCCGTTGCCCTTGGTATCCGTCATGAACTCACCGCGGTAGCCGATCAGCCCTCTGGAGGGGATGTTGAATTCCAGACGGGTATAGCCGCCGTTGGCCGCGCCCATGTTGATAAGCTCGCCCTTTCTCTGGCTCAGCTTTTCGATAACGCTTCCGGAGAAAGCTTCGGGAACGTCGATGTAAGCGATTTCCATAGGCTCCAGCTTCTTGCCGTGTTCGTCCGTCTTGTAGAGTACCTCCGCCTTGCTCACTGCAAATTCATAGCCTTCGCGGCGCATATTCTCGATCAGGACGGAAAGATGCAGCTCGCCGCGGCCGGAAACCTTGAAGCTTTCCGTAGTGTCGGTTTCCTCCACATGCAGGGAAACGTCCGTGTTCAATTCGCGGAACAGCCTGTCCCTTATGTGGCGGCTGGTAACGAATTTCCCTTCCTGGCCGGCGAAGGGAGAGTCATTTACAATAAAATGCATGGCAATGGTAGGTTCGGAAATTTTCTGGAAAGGGATCGGCTGCGGGTTCTCGGGAGAGCACAGGGTATCCCCGATATGGATATCCGTGATACCGGAAATCGCCACAATGGATCCGATGGAAGCGGTTTTTACAGGGATCTTGCTCAGTCCGTCGAATTCATAGAGCTTGCTCACCTTCACACGCTTCTGCTTTTCGGGTTCGTGATGGTTGACAATAACCACCTCCTGGCCTTCGGAAATGGTGCCGTTGTCCACCTTGCCCACGCCGATGCGGCCCACATATTCGTTATAATCAATGGTGCTGATAAGCAGCTGCGTTCCTGCTTCGGGGTCGCCCTCCGGCGCGGGAATATAATCCACAATGGTGTCAAACAGCGGCTTCATGTCCTTGTTTTTTACGGTCAGGTTCAGCGTGGCGCTTCCTGTCTTGGCGGAAGCGAATACAAAAGGACAGTCCAGCTGTTCGTCATTGGCATCCAGATCCATGAAAAGCTCAAGGACCTCATCTACAACAGCTATCGGCCTGGCTTCCGGACGGTCGATCTTATTTACGCATACAATAACAGGCAGCTGCAGCTCCAGCGCCTTGCGGAGAACGAACTTCGTCTGGGGCATCGGCCCCTCGAAGGCATCTACCACCAGGATAACACCGTTTACCATCTTCAGTACACGCTCCACCTCGCCGCCGAAATCGGCATGCCCGGGAGTATCTATGATATTAATCTTGGTTCCCTTATACATAACAGCGGTATTTTTGGAAAGAATCGTGATTCCTCTTTCGCGTTCAATATCATTGGAATCCATGACCCTGTCGGCCACGTCCTGATTTTCCCTGAATACGCCGCTCTGCTTGAGCAGCTCGTCTACAAGTGTCGTTTTACCATGATCAACGTGGGCGATGATCGCAACATTCCTCACGTCTTCTCTTTTCTGATTCATACAAAATTCCTTCCTTGGACATAACATGATTACAGTTCATTATCTGCATAAAAGGCAGTACGCATACCTGAATTTTTCCCCGGATTCTGACGCGTCGGCGTTATGGAAGCCGAAGAGCTGCGCCCAAAGACCGGCACAATGCCGTTCCGTCAGAATCCGGGGAAGAATTCCGACATGAGGAACTACCTTATTATTATGCAAAATGCTTCAAACTAAAATAGTATAGCACCGATAAAATCAACTTGCAACACCAAACCTGCAAAAACCCCCGATATCTGTCGATTTTACGGAAATCGGGGCGACCCATGGCGGTTCTAGGATGGGCTTTCGTGCCATAAAATAGTAATACATGACAGGAAAAAATTCTTACATGCGGTTCCGGTCAAACCGGGGCCCAAGAAGGGAGAACAAAAAATGACAGATAAGGTAATTGAAAACAACCAGGTAATCATTATGGGGAAAATCGTGAGCGACTTTGAATTCAGCCACGAGATTTTCGGAGAGGGCTTCTACATGGTGGACGTTGAGGTTGCAAGACTCAGCGATTCTTATGACATCATCCCCCTGATGGTTTCCGAAAGGCTTCTCGATGTGGAAGAGGATTATAAAGGGGCCTATGTGTGTGTGTCCGGGCAGTTCCGTTCCTATAACCGCCACGAAGAGAGAAAGAACCGACTGATTTTGTCTGTATTCGCAAGAGAGATTGAATTTGTGGAGGAACTGGAGGAAAGCTCCAAAACCAATCAGATTTATCTGGACGGCTATATCTGCAAGGAACCGGTTTACAGAAAGACTCCTCTGGGACGGGAAATTGCCGACGTGCTCCTGGCCGTAAACCGGCCGTACGGAAAATCCGATTACATCCCCTGTATCTGCTGGGGACGCAACGCCCGTTTCGCCGGCGGCTTCAACGTGGGAGAGCGCTGCGAAATCTGGGGCAGAATCCAGAGCCGTGAATATATGAAAAAAATCGGCGAGGACCAGCTGGAAAAAAGGATTGCCTATGAGGTGTCCGTCAGCAAGCTGGAGCTGGTTGAAGAATAATGGAAAATTATGAATAAACTGTACGGCTGCAATAAAAGTTGCATCGGCCTGATGCATATGGTATGATAAAAAATGGAAAAATGAGACAGTCCGCCGGGCAGGCCTGTTTGGCTGTCGCTGCCGGAGGGCGGGCGAACGGAAGAAGACGGCGGCTGCGGCCGCGTAAATACCGTAGAGGGGCGTACATATGGCAGAAGGAAAAGTATATATTTATGGGGGAACAGGACACGGCAAGTCGCCGGCAGCCATAGGCTGTGGGTTGATAGCGGCGGCCAGGGGCGCGCAGGTAGTGATTATCCAGTTCCTGAAGGGCAAGGGCCTGACGGAGAATGATTATCAGCGCAGGCTGGAGCCGGAGATCAAGCTGTTCCGTTTCGAAAAATCCGATGAAGATTTTGTAACTCTTCCCAAGGAAAAGCAGGAGGAAGAGGCCAGGAATATCAGAAACGGCCTGAATTATGCCAAAAAGGTGCTCAATACCGGAGAATGCGATATGCTGATCCTGGATGAGGTGCTGGGCCTGATTGATAATAAAATCATTACCGTGGAGGATTTGAAAAATGTCCTTGAATCCAGGGATGGTGAGACGGATATTATCATGACCGGGATTTCCCTGGATAAGGATGTTTGCGCCCTGGCAGACTATGTTTCCGAGATACGCACAATCAAGTGACGGATCGGCAGCGGCTGTATGCCCCTGCGGAAGACCGCGTTGCAGGGATGCCTGCGTTATAACAAGGAAGCGGCGGCAGCGGGGCCGGATAAAAAAATAAAAATTGGTTCCGCGGGGACTTTCCCTGCGGCGGCCGGAGAAGCGTGCGGGTCATGCTTCTCCGTTTTTTTTGGAGAAAGGAACACACATAATCATCACATCTGCGCGTTGACAGGAACCTGTGCGCGTGCTATGATTATTTCCAGATAGAGGTTGCGTGATTCAAGAGTAGCTTTTCCGATGTGACAGGCACAGTTGAGGAAGAGGGAAAGGGGAGAACGCCGAAAGAGAAAGGCTCCTGCGGCCGGAATCTTGGGCATAGGGTGAACAACCATATGACTGTCATCTATAACAGATGGGGCGCTATCATAAAAAGGAAATTTATCTCCGGCCGCCTCTGGATTTTTACATAAGCAGGATGGCCGGAGAATTTTTTGTTGCTGCCGGCTGCACAAATCTGCAGCTGTGTGTCAGTTACCGTTTCTGCCGTATCCGGCAGCATTATATTCATGGTAACTTTCATCAGGCGGGCCGGAAGGCGCCGCCACATAAGAAACGCAGTACAGTGCGTAAACAAGGAGGAGCATATGGCAATTTTTACAGGAGCAGGCGTAGCGATTATCACCCCTTTTCATGAGGACGGAAGTGTCAATTACGAGAAGTTCGCTGAGCATATCGAGGCCCAGATTGCGGGCGGCACGGATGCCATCATTGTATGCGGGACTACAGGCGAGGCTTCCACGCTGACCCATGAGGAGCATCTGGAGGTAATCCGTTTCTGTGTGGAGCAGACGGCCGGAAGAATCCCGGTTATTGCAGGAACAGGATCCAACTGTACACAGACAGCGGTCTATCTTTCCCAGGAAGCGGAAAAAGCCGGAGTTGATGGTGTTCTGGTGGTAACTCCCTATTACAACAAGGCTACCCAGAAGGGGCTTTATGAGCATTTTAAAATCGTGGCGGAGGCCATCCATGTTCCCATGATTCTTTATAATATCCCGGGAAGAACCGGCGGCGTCAATATCCTTCCGGAAACGGTGGTAAGGCTGTGCAGGGAGGTTCCCAATATTGTCGGCGTAAAGGACGCAACCGGCAATATCAGCCAGGTGGCCCAGCTGATGAGCATGGCGGGGGAGGATGTGGATCTTTACTCCGGCAACGACGATCAGGTAGTGCCGCTGCTTTCCCTTGGCGGAAAAGGCGTGATTTCCGTTCTTTCAAACGTAGCGCCCAGACAGACCCATGATATGTGCGCCAGATTTTTTGCAGGAGACGTGGCGGGCAGCCGGGAAATCCAGCTGAAGGCAATTCCGCTCTGCAAGGCATTATTCTGCGAGGTGAACCCGATCCCTGTTAAGAAGGCCATGAACCTGATGGGACTGGAGGCAGGTCCCTTAAGAAGGCCGCTGACGGAAATGGAAGAGGAAAATGCGGTGAAGCTGGAGAAGGCCATGAAGGATTTCGGCATCCTGTAATCCGTATTTCGTTTGGAAGAAAGGCGCGCGCCCCGGCGCGGATGGTAATGATATGGTAAAAATACTGATGCACGGCTGCAACGGCCACATGGGACAGGTGATTACCCGTCTGGTGGAAGCGGAAGCCGATATGGAAATAATAGCGGGAGTGGACGTATCCGACCACATTTCCAACGCTTATCCGGTTTATAAAAGCCTGGAGGATTACAGGCAGGCCTGCGGGCAGGACGGTTCCCTGCTGGCGGATGTGGCCATTGATTTTTCTTCGGCAGCCGCTGTGGATAAGCTGCTGGATTACTGTGAAGCACAGCTGATGCCCAGTGTGCTGTGCACTACGGGACTTTCCCCGGAGCAGCTGGAGCGGGTGAAGGCCCTTTCCCGTAAGACGGCGGTTTTGAAATCTGCCAATATGTCTCTGGGAATCAACCTGCTGCTGAAGCTTCTGAAGGAAGCGGCTGGCGTGCTGGCCCCGGCTGGCTTTGACATCGAAATTGTGGAAAAGCACCACAACCAGAAGGTGGATGCCCCCAGCGGCACCGCGCTGGCGCTGGCGGATTCCATCAATGAAGAATTTAATAATGAATACACCTATGTTTATGACAGAAGCACCAGAAGGCAGAAAAGAGACAAAAAAGAAATTGGACTTTCTGCGGTGCGTGGTGGTACAATAGTAGGAGATCATGACGTGATTTTCGCAGGGGAGGATGAGGTCATCACCTTTTCCCATACGGCATACTCCAAGAATGTATTTGCCAAGGGCGCCGTACAGGCGGCCAAATTCCTGAAGGGCAAGCCTGCGGGACTGTATGATATGAGTGATGTAATCGAAGGCGTGTAATGCGGACTTTGACTCCCGCGGCAGTCGCCAAATAGCCATGCAGGTATGGCTGCTTGGCTCGTTGCCCGCGGAAATAAAGGGAATCTGAGGATTCCCTTTTTTGTTAAGTTCAGAAGCGCCTGAGATCGGAAAGGGGTAAACAGCAAGTATGCAGGATTTGGAATTAACCTACCTGAAAAGTCTGTCCAAGCAGTTTCCCACCATTGCGGATGCTGCCACGGAAATAATTAACCTGCAGGCCATTTTGAGCCTGCCGAAGGGAACGGAGCATTTTCTGACGGATATCCACGGGGAATATGAGCAGTTCAACCATGTGCTCAAGAACGGCTCCGGAAGCGTAAAGCGTAAAATCGACGAAGAATTCGGGAACACCTTAAGCAGCAGGGATAAGCGCAGCCTGGCGACACTGATTTATTATCCAAAGGAGAAGCTGGAGCTGATCATGCAGGAGGAGGACAGCCAGGAAAACCTGGAGGACTGGTTTAAAATCACCCTTCACAGGCTGGTGCAGATGACCAAGCGCGTAGCCTCCAAATATACCCGTTCCAAGGTGAGGAAGGCCCTTCCCAAGGATTTTTCCTATGTTATTGAGGAATTGATCACGGAAAAGGAAGAGGTGCAGGATAAGGAAGCGTATTATAACGAAATCATCCATACGATTATCCGCATCGGCAGGGCGCCGGAATTCATTATTGCCCTGTGTAATCTCGTACAGCGGCTTGTGATAGACCATCTGCATATTGTGGGGGATATTTTTGACAGGGGCAAGGGGCCTCACATTATTATGGATACCTTAAGCCAGTACCATTCGGTGGATATCCAGTGGGGCAACCATGACGTGGTATGGATGGGCGCGGCCAGCGGCCAGACCAGCTGCATCGCCAATATTATCCGGGTTTCCGCCCGGTATGGCAACCTGGATATCCTGGAGGAAGGCTATGGAATCAACCTGATCCCTCTTGCCACCTTTGCCATGAATACCTATGCGGATTCAGACTGCAGCGTTTTTTCCATCAAATACGGTGAAGATTACGACATGAAGGATATGGAGCTGGATATGAAGATGCACAAAGCCATTGCCATCATCCAGTTCAAGCTGGAGGGCCAGCTGATTCAGAAACGGCCGGAATTCGACATGGCCGACAGACTCCTTCTGGACAAAATAAATTATGAAAAAAATACGGTAACCATTAACGGTACGGAATATGCCATGAAGGACATGGATTTCCCCACCATTGACCCGGCCGACCCTTACCGGCTGACGGAGGAAGAAGAGCAGGTGGTGGAGAGGCTGCGCCATGCGTTTGTGCACTGTGAGAAGCTGCAGCGGCATGTACGTTTCCTTTTTTCCAAGGGAAGCCTGTACAAGGTATACAATTCCAACCTTCTTTACCACGGCTGCGTGCCCATGGATGAAGAGGGAAATTTCCTGAAGGTGAACGTCTACGGGAAGGAATACAGCGGAAAGGAGCTGTATGATATTCTGGATCACTATGCCAGAAAGGGCTATTACTCCCAGGATAAGGAGGAACGGGAAAAAGGGAAGGATATTATCTGGTATATCTGGACCGGCCCCAATTCCCCGGTCTTCGGAAAAGATAAAATGGCCACCTTCGAACGCTATTTCGTTGAAGATAAGAGCACCCATGTGGAGATAAAGAACAGCTATTACCGCCTGATGGACAACGAGGAGGTGCTTAACCGGATTCTGCGGGAATTCGGCCTGGACGAAAAATGCCACATCATCAACGGCCATGTCCCCGTAGAGCTGAAAAAGGGGGAAACGCCCATTAAATGCGGCGGAAAGCTTCTGATTATCGACGGCGGCTTTTCCAAGGCTTATCAGGGGAAAACAGGAATCGCAGGCTATACGCTGGTGGCAAATTCCCACGGCATGACGCTGGTGGCCCATGAACCCTTTGAATCGGCAGAGGCGGCCATTCGGAAGGAATCGGATATTTTTTCCGACTCCATTATTGTGGAAACGGCGCCCAGGCGGATCCGGGTTGCGGATACGGACATCGGCGCGGAGCTCAAGGAAAGCATCTGTTATCTGGAGGAGCTGCTTGCGGCCTACAGGGACGGTACGCTTATAGAAAAAGGCGTGTGATAAAAATAAAGCTGTGCGGTATTTTCACAGTTACAGATATTTCATGTTACAGACGGCCTGATATGTACAGGGCAGGCGGGGCCTGCCCTGTTTGTGGTTAAAGGTTTGCGGTCAAAGACAGGAGGAAGCGGCAGGATTATTTATTGTTGGTAATATCCTTGACGCCGTTTGCCACTCCGTCAGCTGCATCCTTTACTGCATTTCCGGCATCATCGACAACATTGCCCACGGCATCGCCTGCGTCATCAATGGCATTTCCGGCGCCGTCAACGATATTGGAACCTTCGTTTGCAGTGCTGTTGCCGCCGGTGGTGCCGTTGTTGGTGCCGTTTATACCGGTAGTATCATTCAGGCCCGCTGTTTCGGTAGTGCCTTCCATGGTGCCTGTTTCATTCATACCTGTCGTATTTGTTTCATTTGCCGTTTCGCTGCCTGCAGTACCGTTTCCTGCAGCGCCGTTTCCTGTGGTGTTGTTCATACCTGCTGTTTCTTCCGTAGCAGAAGCAGACTCTGTTGTATTTCCTGCCATGTCATCCGCGTTGTTTTTCTTACTGCCGCAGGCTGTAACACTGGCAAGCATCAGCAGAATCAGAGCTGCAGGTATTATTCTGTTCAGCTTTTTCATTTTGCTCACTCCTTTTTTCTTTGTGATTGGGTGTGTCTGTAAAACAGAAGCGCACTTTCGAACAAAATATCTGTCCGTTTTTTATTATGTTCGGAAAAATTCTTTTTATTCGGAAAAGGGAATTGTCAAATGGGATAAATTCGTGTAAAATATACCTAATTTTGTAAAAAAAAGTGTAACTGTTCAGTACCCCTCACAGTTACTGCTAAAATCCATCCTAAATCGCCTTTGGCGATGGATTTTAGCACTCCTGAATCATTTTCTTACGGTCAGCGCAGTAAATGCGCTGACCTGCTGAACAGTTACAAAAAAGTTTTCTAATTCAGAGGCAGGGAGATAAAAAAATGGAATTCAGACCATGTATAGATGTGCACAACGGAAAAGTGAAGCAGCTGGTTGGCGGGAGTGTGGCGGATATCAGTGACAGCGCGCAGGAAAATTTCGTGTCTGAGAAGGATGCGGCCTGGTATGCCAGGCTATTTGAGGAAAAAAAACTGAAAAACGGGCATGTAATTCTTCTCAACAAGAAGGGAAGCCCCTATTATGAAAGCTCCAGGGAACAGGTCCTTTCAGCGCTCCGGGCATTTCCGGGAGGGCTGCAGGCCGGTGGCGGCATAACTGCGGAGAACGCCCATGAGTATCTGGACGCGGGCGCTTCCCATGTCATTGTCACTTCTTATGTATTCCGTGACGGGACGATTTCCTATGAGAATCTGAACCGCCTCCTGGAAAACGTGGGAAAGAAGAAACTGGTCCTGGATTTAAGCTGCCGGAAAAAGGACGGTTCCTATTATATCGTTACCGACCGGTGGCAGAAATATACGAAGGTGATCCTGAACGAGGATGTGCTTGACATGTTTGCCTCCTTCTGCGATGAATTCCTGATCCATGCGGTGGATGTGGAGGGCAAGGTATGCGGCATTGAAAAGGATCTGGTGGCGCTTCTGGGAAGATGGAACCGGATACCCATTACCTATGCCGGCGGAATCCGCTCCCTGGAGGATATCCGCAGCATCAAGGAGCTGGGCCGGAATAAGATACACATTACGGTGGGAAGTGCACTGAACCTTTACGGTGGCAGCCTGGATTTTGACAGGGTACAGGCATATGCGGAAGAGGAGCTGTGAGTGAGATACTCCGGCGGCTTTTAACGGTTTCTGGCACGTAAATGTGGCGGGCTGGCCGGAAGTGAAAAAATATGATGTTTTGTACAGAGATATAAAAGGAGCGTTCCGATGCGGCAGATGCCGGTTTCAGAACGCTCCTTTTTAAATTCAATGGTCGTTTCGGTACATGGGGAAGCGGAGCCATTGGTGGAATCCATTACAACTGTACAGCTTATTCTACAAATATATATTTGATCAAAAAAGGCACATTGTGATGGTTCGTGATAAGACAGGTCAACAGGATGCCTGATCTTATAATTTGGTTACGTTAACAGCCTGGGGTCCTTTTTCACCTTCGACAACATCGTATTCCACAGCTGCTCCCTCGTCCAGAGACTTAAAGCCGTCCATGTTCAGTCCGGAGTAGTGTACGAAAACATCATGTCCTGCTTCATCAGAGATGAAACCGTAACCCTTTTGGTTGTTAAACCACTTTACTGTACCTTTGTTCATTCTAGGATACCTCCGCAAAAAAATAAGAATTAGTATGTTGCCTTGCAACATAGTCAGAATATCACAAGAATATTCGAATGTAAAGTGCTTTTTTACGTTATACCACTTATTTTCTGAAAATATTTACCAGCAATTTTTCCGGCTTACGCTTCCTTATTCAGCCTTGAAAATACCAGTTCGTAGCCATCGTTTCCATAGTTCAGGGAGCGGTTCACGCGGCTGATGGTGGCTGTGGATGCGCCGGTTTTCTCTGCGATATCCAGATAGGTTTTGTGATCACGCAGCATGGCGGCAACCTCAAAACGCTGGGAAAGGGAAAGGAGTTCATTCACGGTGCACAGATCTTCAAAAAAGCTGTAGCATTCCTCCTTATTCTCCAGTCTCAGAACAGCTTCGAACAGATGGTCCACTGCGTCTGTTTTTATTTTCTTGTTCATTTCTTTACCTCCGTACGATTCCTGTGTCTATCCAGGGAAGACAAAATATAGTTTACTTCTGTCCCTCATATACTGCGATTTTAACATACTAAAGTTTTAAAGTAAAGAAAAATGTCTGCGCCAGGAAGATTATGCTTGTCATGTAGTTTTCGATACTATATAATAAAGAACAGATATATATTATCATATATCCGGTTCCATATTTACAGTTTGGGAATTCCGGGCCGCGGTGTCCGTGCATGAAAGGGCGGAAGACAGGAGCAGAGAATGACGATTTCGACAGAAGATTTACTGAACAGCATTTTGAAAAGCCTTGACAGAATTGATTATGTAAAGCCGGAGGATATTCCCAATATTGATTTATATATGGATCAGGTAACCACGCTGATGGACAGCAAGCTGAAAAACAGCACCAGGAATCCGGACGGCGACAAGATCCTTACGAAGACGATGATCAATAACTATGCAAAGAACAATCTGCTTCCGCCCCCTGTGAAGAAGAAATATTCCAAGGAGCATGTTCTGATCCTGATTTTTATTTACTATTATAAAGGTGTGATGTCTATAAATGATATCCAGACCATTCTCCAGCCGATTACGGAACGGTATTTTAAGGGACAGTCCGACCTTACGCTGGAGGATATTTACAATGAGGTGTTCAGTCTGGAAAGGGAAGAGGTCGAGGTATTGAAGAAGGATCTGGTGGAGAAATTCACCAAAGCCGGCCAGACCTTCAAGGAGACGGAGGAAGAAGAGCGGAAGTTCCTGCAGCTGTTCTCTTTTGTCTGCATGCTCAGTTTTGATGTATACGTGAAAAAGCTGCTGATTGAAAAGCTTCTTGACGCATACAGCGCCGAACTGGCTCCCAAGGGGAAAAAAGGACAGCCTAAAAATGCCAGGGAAACTGCGGAAAATGGGCCTTCAGGTAATAATGCCTGAAAATTTACAGGATTTTTGTCAAACATTCTCTTGCCAATTTCGAAAAATGTGGTAAAATAATACCCATGGAGACATAGCTCAGCCGGGAGAGCGTTCGCCTCACACGCGAAAGGTCACGAGTTCGAGCCTCGTTGCCTCCATTTTTTTCGGAAAATTAATTTGGGCTCGTAGCTTAGCTGGGAAAGCGCTGCGTTCGCAACGCAGAGACCGAGGGTTCGAATCCCTTCGGGTCCACTCAAAAAGTTTAAATCCGAACTCTCTTACGGGGGTTCGGATTTTTTTATCGTTATACGGCGCTTACATACCCATGCTTTCATAGTGCAAAATCCCTCTGTAGAAAACAAATCTGGCGCCGAGAAGGCTGAAAAGACTTATCAGGACCAGTGCCGCGCACAGGGACAGCATATGCTGCCCGGTAAGGATCATTACCGGGACCATGCCGATAAAAGCGTAGGGCACAACAAAGAGCAGGATAAATTGCAGGATTTTGGGATAGATCATGATCGGATACCGGGCATAGGAGCCGATTTCGGTTATCATATAAGGAATGCTGGTCCTGCCGCCCGCATCGTACCAGAAGACCAGGCTGTTTGTAAGCAGGTAGCTGGACATACAGATTATGGTGCCGCAGAGGACAAAGAAAAGGCACATCAGCATGGACGCAGGACGGAAAATCCCCAGCCGGATCAGGCTGTAATTCAGGCTGATGAATCCGAACAGGACCACGCCGATCCCATGAAGCCCCATGCCGCCGCACAGCACCTGGTAAAAAGGCGAAACAGGGCGGGACAGGATGGTGTCGAAATTTCCGTTGAAAACCATGGAAGGCAGCTGCCAGATCCCTTCAAACAGAACGCTGCATAGCCCTTCAGACAGGTAAAGAAAGGACATGATCAGATAGATCTCTTCCTGCTTCCAGCCGGCAATCGTTTTGATATTGCTGCAGATAATAAATGGAACCAGCATCCCGAAGAACCTTGTCACAACGCCGGAAAGCAGCATGAGCCAGAAGTTCAGCGGATATTCCATTTCTGTTTTTATGTACTGTTCCTTCATTTTCAAAAATATCTGTATCATTTCAGCCTCCTGCAATTATCAGGTTTTTGCGGATGTTTTTGTAGAACAATCCATGCAGCGCCAGAAAAATGCCGATCCAGAAGAATTGGACGGCGTATACCTGGAACAAGGGAACGTTCAGCTCCTGGCCCAGCAGGATGCTGATCGGGATCTGTATCATGTAGGGGAAGGGAGTCATATAGGCCATGCTTTTCAGCCAGCCCGGGAACATGACGATAGGGATCAGGGCGCCGGAAAAAAATTCAAATATGGCGTTGCGGGTCCAGCTGATGCCCAGATATCCTGTGGTATAAAAGCACAGCAGGCTGCACAGCTCGATGAGGAGGATGCGCAGCAGGAGGGCGCCCACCATGCAGGGCAGGAATAAAACGATATTCTTCAAAGAGGGCACGAGCAGATAACGGCCGAATAAAAGGAATCCCGCGGATGCTATGATCAGATTGAGCGCAAGCTGGGGCAGCAGGGTACCGGTCATTTCCGCAACGGACTGAGAGAGAAAGGAAACCGGACGGATGCATCTTTTTACAACGGTTCCGCTTTTTATTTCCTTGGATAGCGCGTTCTCAGAGGACCAGCCCATGATATGGTTCAGGGTAAAGGCAATGAGCAGGTAGGAGTACATCTGGGCGGCGTCCATACCGCTGATGATGTGATCCGGCTGCTGCTGGTACAGGGCATGCCACAGAAGATACTGCCCTGCAAGCAGGACCATGGGAGACAGAAGATTAAGGAAGAAACTGGTCCGGTAGTACATCTGGCTCTGCAGGGACATTGCGGTCAGCTTCAGAAAGTTTCTCATAAGGCGGACGCCTCCTTTTTCCGGGAAAATATGTGGGAAACCACCGTATCGATATCCGGGGCCTGGATGGAAATATCTTCAATGTCAAAGGCCTGGGATACGGCATTCAGGACGGTTTCCGCCCCGTAGGCCTGCATGGGGTAATCGATGCGGGTGACGCGGCCTTCCCTGGAAATCCTGGCATCCGGAAGATATTTACGGATATCGGACTTCTGGACGCCGGTGACCCGGATGGAACGCTCATGGACATACTGTTGCTTCAAGGCATCCAGAGAACCGTTGTAAAAAAGCTTTCCGCCGGAAAGGACTATTGCGTCGTCACAGATTTCATCAATATCATCCAAATCGTGACTGGTGAGGAATATGCTGACGCCCTTTTCCTGATTCATCTGCCTCAGAAAACTGCGGATGGTATGCTTGATATTAATATCCAGGCCGATAGTCGGCTCGTCCAGGTATAAAAGCCTGGGAGAATGCAGGAAAGCCATGCCGATATCGGCCTTCATACGCTGGCCCAGGGAGAGCTTTCTTGCGGGAGAGGATAAAATCGGGGCAAGCTCCAGCAGCTGCACAATCATGTCATAGTTCTTCTTGTATTCTCCGGGATCCAGCCGGTACAGGGTTTTTACGGCCTGATAGCTTTCCTCGACGGGCAGGTCTGTCCAAAGATTGGATTTCTGGCCGAAGACAACGCCGATTTTCCGAAGATATTCCTTACCGCTTTCCCGGGGATGCCCGCCGTAAACTGTTACATCGCCGGCAGTGGGGGTGAGAATGCCGATCATGATTTTAATCAGGGTGGATTTTCCGGCGCCGTTTTCCCCGATGCAGGCCAGGGCCTGTCCCTCCTTCATTTGAAAGGAGATATCGTCCAGCGCTGTTTTTTCCGTCCATCTGGCATGTGCCAGGTTCCGGAAGGCGCCTTTAATTCCGGGCTCCTTTATATTCAGACGGTATATTTTTTTAACATGATTTACTTCCGCCATAATATCGGCCATGATAGTTCCCTCCGTTATTCTTCCATGCATAATGCGGCGAATATTTTTTGCAGCGTTAATGGCTTTATGGTAAATTCCGGGTCCTCCGGCAGGCTTTCTCCGGGCCGCAGGAGCACGGCGATGCTTTTGCTTCTTCCGAAATCCCCCATGTCATAGGATTCGTATTTTGAGGCAAGGGCTTCTGTTTTTTCTTTCAGGCCGCTGATGAGGAAACTGCGTCCCAGCAGCTGTTGGGTATTTTCCATGAGGCGTATTCTGCCGCAGTCCAGCGTGGATTTCAGGTGAAAATCCAGGAAAATCACTTCTTCCGTAAGATCGGAGACTTCATCAATAAGATGGGTGGCGATCACAAAAGCGCGGCCGCTGCCGGAAAATTCATCCAAAAGCATCTGGTAAAATTTTTCCCTGCTGAGGGTATCCATGCCGGCTTCCGGTTCATCCAGAAATGTAAAATCAGCTTTGCTCGCCAGGGCGGCAATAATGGATGTCATGGACATCATGCCTTTTGACAGCTCGCCCAGTTTTTTGTCCGGGGAAAGCTGATAGCGGCCGGCCAGCGTTTCCGCCAGACTGCTGTCCCAGCCGGGGCAGATGTGTGACAGCTCCTGGAAATAGCTGGAAAGGCTCTGGGCGCCGCGCCCTTTTTCCTGGATGGTCAGAGAAAGATCCTCCGGAAAAAAGACATGTTCGGGAGTCAGCTCCAATTCCCGGCCGTTGTCATCATATAAATGGACGGTTCCGGCGTCCGGGAGGAGCTGTTTGGATAAAATGGAGAACAGGGTAGTTTTGCCTACGCCGATTCTTCCTGTGAGGCCGTAGATTTTGCCCTTTTCCAGGGTGAGTTGAAGCTGATCCAGTACTTTTTTTCCGTTACATAGTTTGGTGATGTTTTCTGCTTGCAGTTTCATGAAGAATTAGACTCCTTTTTTATGGTTAGGGCCGCGTCCGGCGGCAGGATATTCAGATTGGGGCCGCCTCTCCGGAAGGAGAAAGGTAAGCCGCAAAAGGCAGCTGCGTAGGGGGAGAGGTGGAAAATTACGCAAAGTCTCCGCCGGTTTCAATTGTGCGTATCACTTCTTCTTTGGAAAGGCCGATGCTGGCGGCTTCCTGAAGCAGCTTCGGGATATACTGCTCTTTGAATAATTTTCTGCGTTTTTCAAGAATCTGTTCCCTGGCGCCGGGAGAAACGAACATCCCGATGCCCCTTTTTTTGTAAAGGATTCCTTCCGCAACTAAAAGGCTGATTCCCTTGGCAGCGGTTGCCGGGTTGATGGTATACTGCTTTGTCAGCTCATTGGTGCTGGGGACTTTTTCATCTTCCAGCAGAATGCCGCGCAGGATGTCCGTCTCTATGATTTCGCTGATTTGGAGATAGATGGATTTGTCGGAGTTAAGGAATGTATTCATCAATATGACTCCTTGTGATATGGTTAACTACTTATGTAGATAACCATATCACAAGGAGAGGGGGACTGTCAATGATGGGGGAGGAAGTTTTTATGGCAAATCGGAATAATTATTTTTCACGGAGTCCAGAAAATCGGCTGTTATTTTCCAAACTGGAATTTAGTGCAGCTCCGAATTGCGCCGACCCGGTAATTATGGTAAAATAAAAGCAAAATTTGGGGAAAGAAGGTATTAGGTTATGGACAGAGAAGTATTGGATTTTGTAGTGAAAAAAACACATGAATTAATGGACGCTGCATCTTGCAGCAGCGAGGCGAAGGCGGCGGCCCAGGTTTGGCTGGATGCGGTCGGGACTGACAGGGAGGCGGCGGAGACGGCGAAGTATATTGCTGAGCTGGAAGCGGATATCGTGACGGTTGACGGATTAATCAGTTTTGCGCAGTCCGAAGCAGGAGCCAGTGTTTTCGGGGCTGACAATGCAAAAAATATTGCGGCCCATGCCAGGGAAATTAAGGCGGCCGGGGCTAAATATTGTGACTGTCCGGCCTGTGCGGCCGTGGAGGCGATTCTTGAAAAGAAAGAGCTGATGCAGTAGACAGATGTGAAAAACCACAACAGTCTGTGATTTGAAAAAAGAAATGTATTTTTGCAGGGCATCAATCAGAAATGAGGGGTGCCCATTCTGATGCATGTGAGGAAAGAGGAGCGTATGATTAACAGAGAAGACATGCTGGAGCTTACGAGGCGGATGACGCTTTCGCGGACTTCCATAACGAGGATTGCAGGGTGTTATGTGGACAGGGACGGGGAATTTGAGGGAAGTTTTAATACGAATTTTTTGAAATTATCTTCACCGGAAAGAGCGAAAAAGCTGGAACTGGCCAAAACCATTCCCTTTTCAGCAACCAATGTAAATCTGAAGGATTATGAATTCCCGGATAGCGTGCAGAAACCGGGGAGTATGTGGCAGATGCTTATGGCAATGAAGGCGTGCGGGTTGAAGAATGACGCTCTGATGGATACTTTTTATGATATGGTTATGGAACATTATCATGCGGCTTCGGAGTATGCAATCATTGTTTTCCATGACTGCTATGATATCCCGGCAAAGGCTTCCGACAAGGAGCGGCTTTGGGAATCGGAAGAGGTATTTGAATATCTGATATGCGCGATTTGTCCGCTGGTGGGGGAATATGAACCGGGAAAGCCGGAGTGCGGTTTTTTATTCCCTGCTTATATTGACCGGTGCGGGGATTCGGGGCGGATTCATGTATTTCAGGAGGATGCGCGGCGGCCCCACGGGGAGATACTGGATATTTTGGGAATTGGGGACGGGCGAAGCCATACATCTTTGCATGAAAAATCCGGAAGAGGACTGCATGGATGAATATGGAAGAAGGAAATCTGAACATAGATAACAAATGATGAAGTGAAAAAAACTCCGGCGCACGCACATTTCTGCTGAAATGGCAATGCGCCGGAGGGTCAGAAGCAGATATTAGTAAATTGAATTATTTTTGTCTTCTTGCTGCCCGGATTCCGTTGGGGTATTATTGCTGCTTTCCGCCGCCCCGAGCGTAACGGATAAGGTTTTTTCCGTATAAGTTCCGCCGGTGGCAGGGATTTTAACTGTGATTTCCACGGTTTCTCCAGCGGGATAGTACTGCAGAAGTTCGGTCAGCTCCTGAATCTGTGTGATAGTTTTGCCGTCAAAGCCGGTAATCACATAGCCTTTTTTGATCCCGGCTTTATCTGCGCCGCTTCCTGGCGTTACGCTGGCTACATAGACGCCGGAAGGAATGCCATAAATGCTGTTAACAGATTCATTTACGGTAAGGCCGGAAATGCCGATGCTGGATTTCTGATCCGCGCTTACCTTAGTGCGGGTGGTTTCGTTCATGAGGTTTTCAATAATATCGGAAACTCTTGACATGGGGATGGCATAACCCATGCCTTCTACCTCGGTGCTGGCCATTTTGGCGGAGTTTATGCCGATGACTTCACCCTTCATGTTAACAAGCGCGCCTCCGCTGTTGCCGGGATTGATGGCGGCATCTGTCTGGATATAGGTAGGCAGGGCGGAACCGTCAGCAGAGGTATTTACCACCTGGGTATTGGAGCCCATGGTACGGTTCGTAGCGCTTACGATACCTGTGGTGACCGATTGGCCGTAGCCCAGTGCGTTGCCGATGGCTACCACTTGTTCGCCAACTTTCAGGGAATCGGAATCACCGATGGATGCAACGGCAATTTGCGACATGGTATCCGCTGAAATGCTTTCAAGAGGAACCGCAATTACGGCCAGATCGTTTGCGGGATCCGTACCCTTAACATTTGCTTCGTAAACCTGGTTGTCGATGAAGCCTGCGGAAAGCGTATCCGCGTTTTCAATGACATGGTTGTTGGTTACGATTAAAAGCTCGGTATCATTTTTACCGATGATAATGCCGGAACCCCGGCTTTCTGTTTCCTGAGGAATGGTCTGTCCTCCGTAACCGAACATGCTGAAGTAATTTTGTATCTCCTGAACGGATTTATTGGTGATGGAAACTATGGAGGGCATGACGGTTTCCGCAATATCCGATACATCAAGGCTGCCCTTTTCAGACGCTGCGCCGGGGATGGCGGCTGCCTTTAAAAGGCTGGCGGAGGTGTTTTCTGCGGCAGCAGTATTATCTGAAGTCTCTGTAGGGCCGATGAGTGTGTTGACAGCCTGGAAGGAGCCTGCGGCAACACTGCCGAAGAGCGCGGCGCTTAAAGTTATGGCGCCGATTTTTTTTACAAGCTTCCCTGCTTTTCCGGTTTTTTTAGGGCCTGAAGGCCTGTTGGAGGCCGGCCCGCCGGTTTCCGGCATCTGGTAATAATCATACATCTGGTTTCTGTTTTCATAGTTATTATTCTGATATTCAAACATAATGGTCAACTCCTTTTCACCTTTTTTATGAAAGAATCTTTATTTCCTGTTTCTAAGATGTAGTATAAAAAGAAATTGTGATGGAATTATTATGGAATTGTGATGAGAGTGCGAAAAAAATGTGGTAATTTTGTGTTTGCTGCCTGAACTGTCATCTTTGCTCATGCAGAAGAAAATGAACACGGCAGGGTTTTATAAAGGAACAGAGTGTCCGGGCGGCTTTTACCTTAAGGTATTTGCTTTGTAATCAGGCAATATACCGGAAAAGATTGCGCAGTCAGCCGTTGCATGCTAGAATGCAATTAGTATGTGAATAAAGATGAAACCTGTTGTATGGGGGGGGCAAAGGAGGAGATGCTTTTTTGGCTGTATACGGAAAAGCTTAAGTCTGAGGCATGAAATATAACGGAACAGCTGGGGAAATGGTGTGGGAGGTACACGATGAGAAAATTTGATGACCCAAGAACGCAGAATCTGGCAAATGAAATAGAACGGCAGTATGGAAATCTGAGGAAATTTTCACAGAGAATTGAAATACCCTACAGTTCACTGGTATCAATGCTGAATAACGGGGCATATACCATGAGCTATGGTACAATGTTAAAAATATGCATGCTGCTGGAGCTTGATCCCATTGATTTTACGCCGCTTACGGGCAGCAGGAGCATGGGTGAACATCTTTTGGAGAAACAGATTATGGACACCTTTTCCAGGTTCAACCAGGAGGGAAAAAGAAAGGTTATGGAGCTTCTGGAAATTTATGTACAGATAGAAAAGTATACAGTATCATTTTCCCGGGTTCCCGACGGCGGAAAGCAGGAACAGGAAGTATAGGGGGCGGGGATACAGGGACAGGCCGGCTGTTGGGGATTGATTCCCATTTGACAAAACCATTGGAGGCAAAAATACAATTGAAAAATCTGAAAGTATCATGGAAACTGTTTATTTCATATGCAGTATTGCTTGTACTGCTTGTTGCGGGCTGTGCTGTCAGCATAGCTCACCTGGCAGGGCTGGGCAGACAGATAGAAACCTTTTATGAGGGGCCTTTTATCGTAAATGACAGCGCAAATATTGTGAATTCCAATTTTGAGAGGATGCAGAAGGCTGTTTATCGTGCAATTGCTAATTCAGATCCGGAAATAACGGCGGAAGCTATTGCCAACGCGAGGGATTCGGCTGCGATTATCCAGGAACAGCTGCCAGTGATAAAGGAACATTTCCTTGGGGATAAGGATATTATTGCCCGTTTGGAAGCGGCTCTCACAGAGCTTGAACCGATGCGGAAAAATGTTCTGGAGCTGGCAACCCTGAACAGGCGGGAAGAAGCAGCAGATTATATGGAGCATAACAATATACTGGTGATTAAGAAAGCCCAGGCAGAGCTGGAGCTTCTGATAGAAAGCGGAAAGACCAGGGGGAACAGCCTGGTGGATGGCTTAAGAAGCAGGCAGAGGAAGGCTGTTGTCACATTGTTTTTGCTTGGGAGCATCAGCGTGGCTGTCAGCATCGTTTTTGGTATATACATAACACGCGGTATTACGCGGCCGGTAGCCCAGCTGGAAAAAGCCGCCCGTAATTTGGCGGAGGGGAAGTTATCCGATGTGAAGATTGATTATCAGTCAAAGGATGAATTGGGAGTACTGGCTGATGATATGCGGGGCATGGTATATCTGCTTTCAAATGTAATACGTGACGAATCCAGCTTGCTGAAGGAAATGGCGGCCGGTAATTTTAATGTGCACAGTAATTTTGAAAGCAGTTATGTAGGGGAACTGAAGCAGCTTCTGTTGTCCATGCATGAGATTAACGTCAGGATGAGCGGGACCTTGCTTCAAATCAGGCAGGCTTCCGCCGAAGTGGCGTCCGGTTCGGAGCAGGTGGCCTCCGGCGCCCAGAGCCTGGCCCGGGGCGCGTCGGAACAGGCTGTTTCCGTAGAAGAGCTTTCCAGTACGATTAGCGGGATATCGGTCCGGGTGGAAGAAAATGCCCGGAATGCAAAACAGGCTGATGTGGAGGCGCAGAAGGTAAAGGCCGGAACACAGGAAAGCAGCAGATATATGGAAGACATGCTGTGTGCAATGATGGAAATAAGCGACAGTTCAAAAGAAATTATAAAAATAATAAAAACGATTGAAGATATTTCCTTTCAGACGAATATCCTTGCCCTGAATGCAGCTGTGGAAGCAGCGCGGGCAGGCGCCCAGGGAAGAGGTTTTTCCGTGGTGGCCGGAGAAATACGGAAATTGGCAAATCAGGCGTCGGCGGCTTCCAAAAATACGGCCGCTTTCATAGAAAAAAATTTGCGGAACATAGAAAATGGGAAAAATACGGCGAACAAAACGGCAGGTGCATTAGCTGAAGCGGTAAGAGGGGTTGACCGGATAACCAATGCGCTTAATACGATTGCCGGGGCATCCGAAGGCCAGGCAGCGGCTGTCCGCCAGGTTATGGAAAGCATGAATGAAATATCCTGTGTTATCCAGTCGAACTCCTCCACGGCGGAGGAAAGCGCGGCTGCAAGCGAGGAGCTTTCTTCCCAGGCGCAGTTATTAAGTTATCTGGCGGAGCAGTTCAAACTGAAGGAATTGCAGGAGTGTGTCTGATATGAATATGCAACAGGCGCAGATGATTATCTGCGCCTATTGTGCCTTTTATTTTAAAGAGGCGTATAATATTAACATTTAGAATGTTTTTATTGCAGGATATTATCTATTGGTATATTGAATGTATGTATCTAATGGCGTATAATTTTTCTCAATATAATTTACAGGTAACTACAAATGAGAAAAAATTTATACGTTTTGGAAATTTTACAATATTTTTGCCAGGATAAAGATTTAGTTGAATTTTTCAGTAAAGATGAGATGTTGATAGGATATTGTCCAATTATATACGTACCAAGAGAGTTTTGGTATGTTATTGTGGAATCGGTGGCAGTGGATTTGTTTAAACTGAAGCTGACATGTGATTTTAATAATGGAAGCTGTAATATAAAAACTGACATGGATGGAAGACTGTATCCTTATGCCGGTTTGTTTCACTGATGAACATAGCTTTTCAGGCCAATTACTGCATGTGGCAAATTCTTTTCCGGTTTTCGGGGGCTGCCTGTCCTGGGCTGAAATCGTTTCAGAAATATATCTAAAATAGTAAAAATTGAACAATAGAAGAGGAACAGCTAATCTGGGGGAAATTTCAGGTTAGCTGTTTTTTTCTTAAGGAGATTCCTTCAGGCATCTTTTTTTGTGCGGCGTGAACACTTTCGCCTGCCCGCAAAGGAATGGAGGGACTGAGAAAGGAACGTATGCCGATTTCAGCAGTAAAAGGCGCTGTTTTCATCATGCATGGAGGATGCGGGATATTTTTGCATATAATTTTAGCAAGACAGGTGAGTTCACCGGAGTAAAACCGGTATGAATCGGACGGAGCTGTCTGTAAAAGGGACTGTGGTTTGTGAAAATGGTTCTATGTCCCTGGTTTACATTGCGGAAGACGGGACAGAAATACTGGTTTATGACGGAGAAGGCGGAGAAATAGACATCGCAATAGAAGTATCAAAAGGAAAAGGCAAACTGTACTTCGTCGGCGATAATGCAGTGTATACTTTTTCAATGGAAATAAGCAACCGTTGGATTTTATGTTATATGTGACCGTATCCGGCTGGCGGAAATAACGGCAAATAATGATACCCGTATTCATGTATTAGGTACTATGGAAAGCGATATGCTGACAGGCAGCTATTTTGTGGATTTTGATCTTGAGGGCAGCTATATAGTGACTATTAGTGCGAGACAGCATACCGGTAAATTCAGTATTTGCGCCATAGAAAAAGAGGGATAACAGTATCGGTGAAAATGCTCAAAACCGATATGGCGGCCACAAAATATGCTATAATGAAAGTCATGATACATTTTTTGAGGGAGAAATGGTATGCCAGTATATAATATCGGGATTTGTGACGATGATAAAAATATGTGCTGCGAACTGGAAAGTATGCTGATTGATATTTTTCGGGAATTTAATGTACATGTAGAAATTGAACCCTGGTATTCAGGAGAAACCCTGTGTAAGCATCTTGAAATGGGGAATGCGTTTGACCTTCTCTTTTTAGATATTGAGCTTCTGACGTTGAATGGTGTGGAGGTGGGAAAATTTATCCGTGAAAGCCTGAATGATATTAAAACAAAAATTATTTTCAATTGATAACAGAAGGAGCCAGGGATGAGTATACATGATATTTTGATCGCCGCCGTAACAAATCTCTTCCGTATCTATATTGTCTGGAAGTTTGTCGGTCTTTTTCTTACTGAAAGAAAGGCAGGAAAAAGAACTGAAGTAATCGCTTATGTGATATTTTATGTGATAAGTTTTGGCATGTTTCTGATTTTTCATTATCCAATCGTGAATATTGCCACGAATCTGATATGTCTTTTTTTGGTTACCCTTCTTTATGAAGGCAGCATCCGCAAGAAAATAACTACAACCGTGCTTATTTACACGATAAATATGGTGAGCGATATTCTCGCAAGCTTCCTTTTCTTTGATTATAAAGTCGGACAGACAACGCCGCAGTTATTTTCTATTGTAACAGTCCTTTTAATCCAAATCTCAGAACTTATTGCTGCACGGCTCCTGGATAATAAAGCGAAACAGGAGTATACGCGGGGGATAAAATACCTTCTTATAATACCGGTATTAAGCATAATAATGCTTTTTATGCTGATTAGCTTTAACCTGAATAACAGATTTCTGCTTGTATGTGAGAGCATGGGAATACTGCTTATTAATATCGTTGTATTTTATTTGTATAATATGCTTATGGAAGTGCATCATCAGCTCCGTGAAAAAGAGATGATGGAGTTAAAGGTAAAAGTTTATTCCGGCCAGTTGGAAACAATCACGCAGACGCAGAAAAAAATCAGGCGGCTGCGGCATGATATGGTCCATCATATTATGCAGCTGTATAGTATGGCTTCGCTTAATAAGAACGCGGAAATGTTGGAATATCTTGATAAAATGGAGCAGGCAATGATAAATCCCAAGGAGCATGTCAGTTCGGGGAATAAGGATATCGATGGTATTCTCAATTTTATGCTGGAGAAAGCGGTATCTATTCTTAAAAAAGTTGATGTTCAGGTCAAAATACCGGAGGATTTGCATACCTGTTCATTTGAGCTGGCGGTTATTCTTGGAAATATTATTGATAATGCGATTGAAGCAGCACGGCAGACGGAGGATAAATGGCTGTCCCTGCAAATTACCGCGGATAAAGGGATACTTTTTATTCGGGTATCCAATTCATATTGTGGCTGCATTAAGACCTCAGGCGATAAACTTCTAACGTCAAAAGAGGATAAGGAAAACCATGGCCTGGGTCTGGATAGCGTAAAGGATATGATTAAAAAGTATAATGGTGATATGAAGAGAACCTGCGATAAAAATATATTTACAGTGGATATATTACTTTATCTTACGGTGAAACGTGGCTGAATGATTTTATATTGCTGGTCAGAAAATACCTTTGTGGGAAGCGTTATTTTTTAGAACAGTTATGTTTATATATGAAAGCATTGACGCTTCTCAGGGGCATTTTCATAAGTGACAAAAAATAATAAAAAAATCACAAAACATATTTTTGTAAAAATTAAAAAAACATATTGACAGATTTGGGATTTTTTTGTATACTAACATTCGTCGGTTGGAGCGAAAGCCCGGACGACATAAGAAAGCTTCGGGGTGTGGCTCAGGTGGTAGAGCGCTACTTTAGGGAAGTAGAGGCCGCAAGTTCAAGTCTTGTCACTCCGATGAAAAAAGCCTGGTTTTTACCAGGCTTTTTTGCTGCCCATAAAATGAACGTTGTGCCTTTGCAGTTTATTCCATATACAGATTACGATATCTCAAACCAATAATAAGGGCGCTTCTTGAATAAATGGAAACCGCATTTTTCTGCTACCATGCGGGAGGCGGTATTAGATTCCACGCAGTCCCACTGTACTGTCAGGTTTTCTTCAGAACAGCTGCTGAGCATATGCTCTGTGAGAAAGGCGGCGATGCCGCGCCTTCTGTACGTTTCTTCCACTTCAATATCCACAGCTATTATATTTTCATATCTTGCAGAGCCGAAAATGATACCAACGATTCTTCCTGCTTTTAGCACAACAAACGCCTTACTGTATTCCAGGAAATTTTTTTCATTTTGCCAGGAATGGTAAAGACGGTCCGTAAGCATTTCAATGTTTGCATATTTTCCCCAGGACAATTCTTTTAGAAAAGCCTCATTTACTTCCCTAAGCTCATAGCCGTCCGGCAATGTTCCATCCAGGGCTGCCTTTTCACTCCGACGGTAGGAATATTCCATTTCCGATTCTATTTTCCCGGAATCAAAGAGGCGGAGAATTCTGTCATATATTTTGCTGTCCTCCGATGAAAACTCAAAATAATCAATGCCGTTTTTTCTCAGATCGTCAAACACCCTCTCCAGGAAAGCCAACAACTCTGAATCACTTACTTTGCCGATGTCCCCGACAATTCCACAGCCTCCCACACAGTAAGAGTAGGCGGCCGCCAGCCGGGGAGCCTCCCAATTATCCAACCAAAGCTCACCTTTACAGATTCCGGCAATAATTCCGGAGATGCTGGGGCTGCGGTTATCAATATATCTATCCGGAAATTTATACCTGCTGTCCATTTAAGTTCCTCCCTTTTTTGCAGCTTGTATATATAGCTGCGTTTATGTCTTTAGTTTATCATATGATAATAAGATTGGGCTATATATTGTGTTCCTCGTTTATATGGTTCGGTAAGGAAGCTTGTTTTTCATTTTTTATTGTTTTGGAGTTTCCGGCCACAGCGGAATATTTTTCCGTCTGTTCTCATAGCGGTTCTTTATTTATTTTTATGATGAAAAATATCCTACGGTATATTATGATTAATACATCAGGATTAGTAGAAAAGCATTGGCTTTGCCGGATGAAAATCTGGGGAAAGCCAAAGAAGAGGAGAAAACAGGGAATGAGAGTTTTATTTATTGGCAACAGCCACACCTATTTTAATGATATGCCGGAGATTTTTGCGGAGCTTGCAAGAAAGAAAGGGATTGCCTGTGAGGTGACAATGCTCACCCATGGCGGCTGGTTTCTCCATCAGCATCAAAAGGAGCCGGAGGTCAGGTTTAACATTCTTTATGGAAATTATGATTATGTGGCCCTTCAGGAACATGCCCATCCGTTCGGGCCAAAGGAGGACATGCTTGAAGCGGCAATGGCGATCAATCAATGGATTCAGGAAGCCGGAAGCACACCGGTTGCCTATATGACCTGGGCTGAGAAAACGAATGAAGCCGGGCAGCGGAAAATGACGGAGGCATACCGGGAAATGGCGGAACGGCTGGGGGCCGTGCTTGCGCCTGTGGGCGAGGAATGGTGGCAGTATAAGCAGGCCCATCCGGAAACGGAAATGTATGCGCCTGACGGCGAGCATGCCTCAGAGACCGGTTCCAGGCTGGCTGCGGAAATCCTGCTGCGGGTAATTCTGGAGCATGACGCGGGGAAAGGCCTTACGGCGGATAGGCCCGCACAGACCGTGTGAATGCGTGGCGGAGGCAGGTATCAGGCCTGCGTCCTGAGAATCCCGCGCAGAAAAGCTTGTGCACCTGCAATGTCACTGGTGTCAGGATGTCCCTTGGCAATCCCGCCGATAAGCTTCCAGGGGCCGAAGGTATCAAACCCTTTACATTGGTAATTCCCCAATACGGTACAGCCATAGCCTTCCAGAAGGGAGGAAAAGGCTGTGCCGTATTTTTTCTGGTTGGCTCCGCTGGTCAGCAGTGTAAAAACCCTGCGGCCCTTCAGCTCCTTTTGGTGAGCCTCCAGGAAAGATTGCATTGAGGCATGGGGCCTGCCCATATAAATGCCGGAGGCCAGGCCGATGAGCTCATAACGGGAAAGCTCCGGGAGGCAGTTCTCTGACAGAGGCATAACAGCAATGTCAGGCAACTGTGCAGCAGCTTTTTTTACAAGGGTCTCCGTGTTCTGATGATGACTGGAGCAGTACAGGATCAGGCATCTTTTTTTTCGGGCTTCAGGGGCGGTTTTTGATTCATTCATTTGGGATTCCTCCTTTGGGGGCGTTTCCATGTACCGGTCCCGGGACTGACAGATGCATGGGAACAAGCATTGTTTTGGTGGGAGATAGATGCTCAGGGCGCATAAAATTTGCCGATCCCGATATGGACGAGCGCACATATAAGCATCATTGCAGATAAAATCCGGTGCTGCTTAAGCTTTCGCCTTTCGTCCCGGCAGGTGTGGCACAGGGTTATCAGGACAAGCATGCACAGAAACAGGCAGCCTCCCGACAGATAGCCTGGCAGCCGTGCCGTCTGGAACAGCCGCGTCGCCTGGGACAGACCTGCAGTCTGGGACAACCATATTGCCCGTGGCGTCCGCAGCACGAAAAAAATGTGAGCCGGGCAGAGGAGGAAAAGCACGGCGGATAAAGTCTTATGCAGCTTCATAAAAAGCCGGTCTGCTTTTTTTAGACCGAATTTCCTGGATACGGCCTTGGTAAGCAGGAGGAGAAAGCATAAAAAGCACAGGGTTCCCGTAAAAATTCCCATTCGTCAGTCCTCCTTTTTCAGTGAGGCGAGCAGCAGGCGGAAGCTGTACTGTAGAAAGTCCGGCCTTTTCATTCCCATCCTGTTTTCAATATAGGTTTCTTTTTCATAGGCCATGGGGATCAGGCTGCCCAACGAGGCCCACAGGGTAAAAACAGCGGGCAGGATGGAGAGATCCTGCCGCAGGTATTTTTCCCGGATTCCCTGCTCAAAACATGCAGTTAGGATATCATTGATCTCCTCGCCCACATCATAAATTCGGCGGAGGATTTCACTTTCCGCTAAAGCCTGCTCGTCAACGCTTATATATCCCAGTATGCTTGTAAAATACATAGGCTTGCCGGCATAAAGGGAACACAGCCTGTTACAGACCGCAAAGTACCTGCTTTCAAAATCCGAGTTTTCCCGGATACAGTCATGCAGGGTATCCCTCAGACTGCACATGTAGCTGTGAATAATGTAGTTATATATTTCATCCTTGCTATGGAAATAAACATATATAGTTGATTTGCTGTATTCCGCAGCCCTGGAAATATCGTCCATGGTGGTCTGGCACACGCCCTTTTCGGAAAAAAGCTTCTCCGCGGCAGCCAGGATATTCTGCTGATGAAAGCGGACTAAGTGCTCTTTTTTCATATTTTTCATCCTTACTATACTGATGTTATGATAATCGTACTATGAGTTCAATTTTCTGTCAAGGACGACTGCCAATATTTTACTCAGAAAATCAGATACAAGGCCATTGACAGATAATAACACAACTGTTATAGTGATATGCATAACAGCATATCAGCCAGCTGATGAAGGAGGGACCGAGATGTGAAAATTGTGGTATCAAACAACTATGACGGCCCGATTTACGAGCAGATAAAAAGCCAGATACTTCAGGCAATACTGTCCCGGGAGCTTGTACCGGGAGATATCCTGCCCTCACTGCGTTCCCTGGCCAGAGATCTCAAGGTGGGGGTGCTCACGATTAACCGTGCTTATACCGAGCTGGAAAGTGAGGGCTACATAGAGAATATCCAGGGAAAGGGCTGCTTTGTCGCACAGAGCAGTGAGGAACTGATTAGAAACCACCTGATAGGGGAGGCCAGGGCGATGTTCGCCGATGCCATCCGGGAGGCGAGGAAAGCCGGAGCCGGCGATGCACAGATAACCGACCTGTTCAGACAATGTATGGAGGAAAAAATAAATGGATAGCATGCTGCATGTGGAGGCATTGGAAAAATCATACGCGGATTTCAGGCTGGATAATATCAGCTTTGATCTGCCCGAAGGCTATATCATGGGCCTGATCGGCCCTAACGGCTCCGGTAAAACGACGACAATTAAAGCGATACTGAATATGACGGAACGCGACGGCGGGAAAATAACCGTGTTCGGAAAAGACAATATTGCCTCCGAGCAGGAGATAAAGAAGGATATCGGCGCTGTTTTTGATTCCAGCAGCTTTGTGGATGAGTGGACGATGGCTGATGTGGAAAAAGCCTACGCGCTTTTTTATCCCGCCTGGGATTCTGAGAAATATTGGTCCCTGCTTTCCAGGTTCAGGATTGGCAAGATAAAGAAGGTGAAAGAACTGTCAAAGGGAATGCAGATGAAGCTCATGCTTGCCTGCGCCTTTTCCTATGACGCCAGGCTTCTAATTCTTGACGAACCCACAAGCGGCCTGGATCCGGTATCCCGGGACGAACTGCTGGATATCCTGTGTGAGTATATTGAAGATGGCCGCCGCAGCGTGCTTTTTTCCACCCACATTACACCTGATTTGGAAAAAATCGCAGACTACATCACCTATATCCACCTGGGACAGCTGATTTTTACAGGAACAAAGGAGGATTTTGCGGACAGCTTCCGCGTTGTGAGGGGAGACAGGAAGGAGCTTGTCCCCGGACTGGAGGCCCGGCTCATCGGACTGCGCACTTTCCCCACAGGCTTTGAGGCGCTAATCAGGAAAGAGGATTTGGCCGCTGCCGGCCGCCTGGAATATGTTCCCGCGTCCATTGATGATATTGTAGTCTTTATGAGCAGACAGACCGACAGAAACAGTCAGGAGGAAAACATATGAACCCTGCTATGAAATGTATGAAACTTGATTTTATGCTGCTGAAGCCCTATGCAAAATCCGTGCTGCTGGTGCTTCTTGTACCTTTGATGTTTCCTTTTTTTACAGGATCCTTGCTGGAAGGGTTGTCCTTCGGCGTTACGGTGACGGCCATGACGACAGCGTACACCTTCTCCATATCTGAAAAAAATGGGATGGAGCGGTTTTACGGCTTCCTGCCCGTGGGCAGGGGAAGCCTGGTAGCGGGCAGATATCTTGCCGTATTCGGAATCGGTTATCTGGCGCTGCTTTTGGAAACGGCGCTGCAGAGCGCAATTCTGCTCTGGGCGGTAAAGTCCCCGCCGTCGGGCGGCGAGCTGCTTTCTTCCCTGCTTCTGGGCATGCTGCTGTTTACCATATACGCAGGGGTACAGCTGCCAGGATATTATAAATACGGCTCGATTAGAGGAAAAATATTTATGTTTATTCCCACTGTCGGCTTTCTTGTATTTTATTATCTGGCGGGAAAGCTGGGGATAGGTGAAGCATGGCAGCTTCTTTCCCGTCCCGCCGCTGGTGCGGGCTGCGCATTGACGCTGTCGGCCTGTATCATTGGAATTTCCGCGGCGTTTTCCATACGGATTGTAAACAAAACCGGCCGTTAGAATAAAGGCCGGGGGTAAGGGCCGGTCTGCCGCGTGCAGGCCGGCTTTTTTCTTAAAAAAGCAAGATTGATGAAAAATGTCCCGTCACGGTTGGGTATAATAAGGCTTCGGAAGGAGGAGAACATGCAAAAGAATATACAAAATATTACGGCAGTCATTGAATATATAGAAGCGCACCTGACCGAAAAACTGGACCTGGATACCATAGCGGATGCCGTCCACTATTCCAAGTACCATCTGCACCGGATGTTTGCCGATATGACGGGACTGACGGCGCATGACTACATACAGAGAAGGCGGCTGACGGAGGCGGCGAAGCTGTTGGTTTTTTCGGATAAGCCGATTCTGGAAATCGCGCTGCTGGCGGGGTATGAAAGCCAGCAGGCCTTTACCGGGATTTTTACAGCCCTGTATAAAATGCCGCCCAACAGATACCGGGAAAGCGAACGTTTTTACCCGCTGCAGTTAAAATACAGCCTGAAGGGGAGCTACAGCATGCTGGAAAATAAGGAAAACAGGCCATGGGAGGCCGTCTTTGCCCAAGAAACCGACATTCCCTGCTGGATGGAGCTGGTTCGCCTTGTGGTGGATGGCTTTCCCTGCCTGGATGAGGAAGAATATGTCCGGATCCTGCAGGAAAAAATCCGTGCAGGACAGGCGCTGATACTGAAGGACGGAGGTATCGCCGTGGGAATCCTGCTTTTTGACACTGAGACAGGAAATATTGATTTTATGGGAACCCATCCGCTTTACCGGAAAATGGGCATTCCCAGGGTTTTTCTTAATAAGGTGATGGACGAGCTGGCAAAGGGCCGGGAAATCAGCATCACCACGTACCGGGAGGGGGATAAGGCGGACACCGGACAGCGCCGTGAAATCAAGGGGCTGGGCTTCGCAGAGGCGGAGCTGCTGGTGGAATTCGGCTATCCTACGCAGCGGTTTGTGCTGAAGAAGGAGGAAACAGGCGATGCATAAAGACCGCGGGGGAAAAATAACGTGCAGGCGGCAGGAGAAGCCCCTCCCTTTCCCTGAGGAGCAGATCCACCTGGCCCAGACACTGGAACGGCTGGAGGAGGCGTTTGCGGAAGCGGGAGAAAATGCAGACAGGCTGGAACAGGAATACAGGGAGGCAAAACGCTACATGGCGGACAACCGGGGCGAGATCGACCCGCATGAAATGTTCCAGAACGAACTTCTTTTAAAACAGACCGACAGGACAGGCGCTTTTGCCGCAGGAGTGAGGGACAGAATCGCCAGACTGAAGGAATCCCCCTATTTTGCCCGGATAGACTTCAGAGAGGACGGCAGCCCTGCGGATGAAATCTATTATATCGGCCGCTTTGGCTTTCAATATAAGAAGAAGCCCCTGATATATGACTGGCGCGCCCCGGTATCAGGCATGTTTTATGACTATGAAAACGGACCGGCCTCTTTCGAGGCCCCGGCAGGCAGGATCACGGGGCTGCTCACGAGAAAACGGCAGTTTAAAATCACAGGCGGTGTGATGGAGTACGCGCTGGAAAGCTCCCTGAATGTGCAGGACGATGTGCTTCAGAAAGAACTGAGCGCAACCTCGGATGAAAAAATGAAATCCATCATAGCCACAATCCAGAAGGAACAAAACCGGATCATACGGAACGAAAAGACGGAAACCCTCATCATCCAGGGAGTCGCGGGCTCTGGGAAAACCTCCATTGCCCTTCACAGAATCGCCTTTTTGCTTTACCGCTTCCAAAAGGAATTAAGCTCGCGCAACGTGACCATAATTTCGCCCAACCGGGTTTTCGGCGATTACATAGCAAACGTTATTCCTGAGCTGGGAGAGGAGCCTATTTTCGAACTGGGCTTTGCCGAGCTTGCACAGCTGCAGCTGGAGGGCGTTATCGGCTTCGTGCCGGAAAGCGATCCGTTGGATACGCAGGATGAAAAATTCCGGGAACGGGTGCGGTACAAATCAACCCTGGAATTCGTAAGACTTCTTGAGGAATACCGCAGACAGCTGCCTTACACTGTTTTTTTGCCGGAGGATTACCGTTGGGGCCGTTTCTTTGTGGAGAAGGAATGGATCCGGAAGCGATTTTTAGCCTACACAAAATTCCCGGTAAAAAAGCGCCTGGCGCTGACTGCCGGGGATATTCGGGAGCGTATGCAGACGGAAAATATCAGAGGGGAAGAACTGCCGCGTGCAACGGCAATAGAAAAAAGCCTGATGAATATGCTTACCATAAAGGATTCTCTGGCACTATACCGTGATTTCTATGAAAAACTGGGAATTGCCGGGTTGTTTGCCATGCCTGCGCCACGAACGCTGGAATGGGCGGATGTCTGTCCCTTCCTGTATCTGTACGCCGCTTTTGAAGGTCTGGAGGAAAGCGGTGTGACAAAGCATCTGGTCATAGATGAAATGCAGGATTATACGCCGGTACAGTATGCCGTCCTCAATGAAATGTTTCGCTGCCCCAAAACCATTTTGGGCGATTTCGGCCAGCGCCTGAACCCAAACCATCTGCATACGCTGAAGGATATCCGGCGGATGTACAAAAGCGCCGAATTCGTGATGCTGAATAAAAGCTACCGCTCCACTTATGAAATCATTTCCTTTGCCAGGCGCATCTGCCCCAATGATCTGCTGGAAGCCATGGAACGGCACGGAGAGGAACCTCAGGTATTTGCCTGTGGAGACAGGCAGGCGCAGATAGGCATAATCAGAGAAGAGGTGCAAAGCTTTGAGGAACGAAGGGAAATGGGGAAGAGCGCTTCCATGGGCATTATCCTGAAAACGGACAGGGACGCGGAGGCGATGTATGATGCCCTGGCAAGACAGTGTAAGGTGACGCTGATATCCCCGGAAAGCACCGGGTTTTCCAACGGGGTATCCATAACGTCGGTGCGGATGGCGAAGGGGCTGGAATTTGACGAAGTGGTGGTGGCGGATGCGGATAAAAATACGTATGGGGCCGAGTTTGACAGAGGGCTGCTTTATGTTGCGTGTACACGAGCTATGCACAGGCTGACGGTGATTGGGGTGGGGGAGCTGGCGGAGTTTGGTGACAGGGAAAAATAGGGAGAGACAAGGATGCGGCAAGGAGGCAGTGGGAAGAGAAGCTATTATGGATTGCAGCGTGGATGGAGCTTATGACATTGGATGGTGGACGGGAGGGATTTGCCTGCGGTTCAACTGATTCAACTGATATTTGAATGGATGTTTTTAACTGTATTCAACCATTACTTGTTGGAAAAGGCGGTTGGGATTTGATACGATAATGCTGCGGACGGAAAACTGTCAGTGAAAAAATGTTAGTGGAAAGAAAACTATCAACGGAAAGGAAACTATCAGAGGAAAGGGAGAAAATATGTTTGATACGAAGGAAATAGGCAGGAAAATTTCAGAATTCAGAAAGGTCAGTAATATGACACAGATGGAGCTGGCGGATCGACTGAATATCAGCTTTCAGGCAGTGTCCAACTGGGAAAGGGGAAACTCCATGCCGGATATTTCGAAGCTGCCAGAGCTTGCGGAGCTGTTTGGCATTAGTATTGATGAACTGCTGGAAAAAAAATCAGAGCTGATTACCAATATAATTGAGGGAGATATGGAAGAGTTTTTAGGAAATACGCTGGTAGCTGCAGAAGAACTGAAGGAGGCTGCCCCTATTTTACAGCCGGCTCAGATTGAAAGAATTGTGGAGGATGCAAAGCAGAAATTTGAACTGGGAGAAATGACTGAATTGCTGCCCTTTATTAACCAGGATACGATAAATAAGCTGGCATACAGGGCGGCTGAAAACGGCAGGTATGATGATATCGAGGATGCGGCTCCGTTCCTGGAGCAGAAGGTTATCGTCGATACCGTAAAAATGATGATAGCAGACAGAAAAAATATAGAAGATATTGCGCCGTTTATAGAAAGAAGCAGCATGGGTGAGCTTGCAGGCATGATTTATGAAAATGATGGACTTGCCGGAGTGGAGGATATTCTGCCGTTTATTCCAAGGGAAGTCCTTCAGGAAATTGCTGAAAAAGAATATGAATGAGGCGGTCATGATTTTGATGTTATAGCCCCCTTTTTGGACAAAAAGTATCTGAATGAGCTTGCCATAAGATTGCTTCGGGACAAGCGGATAAAGGATCTGGAAAATACTATAGCTTTTGTGGATACTAATGTGCTGAGTGAATTTATTCAGGAAAACCTGGGATAACGAAGGTTTTTTGGGCAATAAAGATCCCCTGCGGGTAAACAGGATTTCATTTCACTGTCTGCCCGCAGGGGAATATATCATTATCTGCCGGGAATTTTTATGCATGAGCCTTTTCAATACGATAATTGGCAATACATTTATTTCTAATGCATTTAATTTGATATAAAAACCGTTTATGAACGAAATAAAATTCCCTCTTTTCAATTCGGATTTCATATGATATACTTCAATACATGCAGATATAGTTCATCGGTAGAACGCTAGCTTCCCAAGCTGGAGAGACGGGTTCGATTCCCGCTATCTGCTTTTTTTATTGCCTGAATACCTTAAAAATCAAGGTATTCGGGCTTTTATTTTTTACTCTTGCTTATTTGATCGTACGTAAAACCTGAAGAACACCATCATTCATATTCGTATCTGCGACAAACCGCGTCAGGCCTTTGATTTCCTTTCTTGCATTCCCGATGGCATAGCTGTAATCCGCGCGCAGCAGCATGCTGGCATCATTCATGTTATCGCCGAAGGCCATGGTTTCCTGCGGTGAAATTCCGTGCATGTTCTGATATTCGGAAAGTGCAATCCCCTTGTCCGCATTAATCGGCGTAAAATTCATCCACTGCTTTCCAGCGCACACAAGCTGCAGCTCCCGGTGTCCATGCCATTTCTGATACAGCCCCTGATGCGCGATTTCCTCAGCGGCCGTGGGATGATATAGCTCCACGCTGAGAATTCCGTCATCGGCAGGCAAATCCTCAGGCATTCTCCTCAACTTGGTAATATCCAGCTGATACCCTTCTGTCAGCCAACGGTAAAGCTCATCGGCGCCTTCTTTTACATACCCGTCCTTCAGTGCGGAAATATAGGTCGTGCAGCCGGGAAGCGCTTCAATTTCCCGAACCAGCTCCATAGCCAGTTCATGCCGGATTGTATAGCATGACAGCAGGCTGCCCTGATAAATCGTACGAGCGCCGTTGTCGCAGATAAAAAGAATATCATCAATTACGGGAGCAAACAGTTTTTTCAGGCTTGAATAAGAACGTCCGGATACTGCGGCAAAAAGGATTCCGGCTTTTTTCAGACGCCGTATCTGGTCAAAATATTCCGGATTCAGCTCATGTCCGCCATCAGGCACAAGCGTGCCGTCCACATCGGAACAGATCAATTTAATCATGGAAAACCTCCCTCAGTCTTCTGTATTCAGAAACAACGGTAATACGCAGCTGCCCGAACCGTTGGTTATTATCGTAAAAATATATTATTTATTGTAGTCTTAACAAAGGGAATCCGTCAATACGGGTCTGAGAAAAAAAGAATTAAAAAAGAAACATATTTTTTTCCCCTTGATTCGCCCCAATTCAACAATTCCTTTTTTCATAAGGCTATGTTATGATAAAGAAAGCAGAAATTCAGGGGAAATGATGGCAGACGGCCGTCAGCTCCGGTAAGAGATAAAGGAGAGCTCATGCAGGATTTTCGGATGGAAACCTTTCTGGCGGTATGCCGGAATCTGAATTATACAAAAGCTGCGGAGGAACTGTGCATTACGCAGCCAGCGGTATCCCAGCATATAAGACATCTGGAGGAATACTATGGCACCAGGCTTTTTATCAGCGAGGGAAAAAAGATGGTGCTCACCGAAGCCGGGCGGCTTCTTCAGAGCGCGGGCCTGACCATGCGCCACGACGAGTGTGCCCTGAAGGAACAGATGGCCAGGGCCGGCGCGGAGGGCCGCAGTCTGCATATGGGGGCAACCATGACCATTGGCGAGTTCGTGCTTCCTTTTATGCTCAACCGTTTTATGTTGAACGAGCCGGAAGCCACCGTTCATGTCACTGTAGCCAACACAACGGACCTGCTGCGCTCCATTGACGAAGGAAAGCTGGATTTTGCTCTGGTGGAAGGCTATTTTTCGGGCGGAGATTACGACTACCAGATATATTCCACCGAAAAATACATCCCGGTAGCTGGCGCTGCCTACCAGCTGCAGGCCTCATCCCGGGGAAAAAAGCTGCTTCGCACCGAAGATTTGCTTTCGGAACCCATTCTCATCAGAGAACAGGGCAGCGGTACAAGAGAGGTCCTGGAACGAATACTGGAGGGAAAAAACCTTGCGGTAAGAGATTTCCGGAAAATCCATGAAATAAATAATCTCCAGGTCATGAAATACCTGATCCGCGAAGGCCGCGGAATCACTTTCCTCTATGAGGCGGCGGTCCGCCAGGAGCTTGAGCAGGGCATTCTGCGCGAAATCAGGCTGAAGGATTTCAGCGTGGAGCATGATTTCTATTTTGTATGGAGAAAAGGAAGTATTTACGGTTCGGAATATAAAGAGATTTTTAAACAATTGAAGGGTGAAGAATACGATGGAAAAGAAACGCGGGAATGAGATGACGGGCAGGGAATATAAAAATGGGGGAAATAGCAGGGGCGATGGTAAAAGGAGAGAAAAGGGGAACTGGGATGGTAAAGTCAGAGTTAGTAAAAGCAGGGATGATATAAGTAGCGATAGTAAAGGTAGAGATAATAAAAACAGTAATGTGGCGGCACAGAATTTTATTGGGAAGGATAGCGTTAGTAAGAGGGTGAAGGTGAGGAAGGATAAAATTATGAGCGGACGGCCTTCAGATGGAAGAGGGGCGGCAGGTAGGACTTCGGCAGGGAAATATAAAGATGAGGAGGAAAAATCTGCTGCTGGGAGAAATATGTACGGTAAAGCAGATGGAAGGTCTGTATCTGGTAGAACCATATCAGGAAAATCGACGGACGGGAAATCTGTAGCCGGTAGAAATATGTCAGGAAAATCGGCATATGGAAAAAATGTTTCTAAAGAATATACATCTGGTCAGGACAAATCCTCTGGCAGACAACAGTACGATCAAAGAAATAAGTCTGTGAGTAAAAAAAATGAGGTAGATGCAAAAAGTGATATAGCCCAAAGAAGCGGCAGAAGAGAAACAAAGTGTCCATATGAAAAGAAGTGCGGCAGCTGCAGGTATCTATATCTGTCCTACGAAGAGCAGCTGAAGAAAAAAGAAGCTTTTGTCAGGCAGGAACTGGAAAAATGTCCTGAACTGAAAGGCCATTTTAATCCGATTATCGGCATGGAGAATCCATGGAATTACAGAAACAAGGTAACAGCAATTTTTGACAGAGACAGAAAAGGCAATCCCGTATCTGGAGTTTACGAGGAAGGAACCCATAATGTAATTCCGGTGGAGCGCTGTCTGATAGAGGATGAATTTGCAGACCGGATTATCGGTACGATCCGCGGAATGCTGAAATCTTTTAAAATTAAGGTTTATGATGAGGATACCAGATACGGACTGCTGCGTTATGTCTTGGTACGAAGAGCCTTTGCCACCGGCGAGGTTATGGTGGTATTGGTTACGGCCTCACCGGTGCTTCCTTCAAAAAGGAATTTTACGAATGCATTGCTGAAAGCTCATCCGGAAATCACTACAGTGATTCAGAATGTAAATACGCGTACTGACAGTCTGATATTGGGGGACAAGCAGCAGGTCCTTTATGGAAAAGGCTATATTGAGGATGTTTTGTGCGGCTGCAGATTCCGTATTTCCCCGGCTTCTTTTTACCAGATTAATCCGGTGCAGACGGAAAAACTGTATAAGAAGGCCATAGAGTTGGCTGGTCTGAAGGGAACAGAAACAGTAATCGATGCTTACTGTGGAATCGGAACGATTGGCCTGATTGCTTCTTCCAAGGCAAAAAATGTGATTTCTGTGGAACTGAACCCGGATGCGGTAAAGGATGCTATTGTGAATGCCAAAATAAACGGGATTAAGAATGTGCGTTTTTATAAAGCAGATGCTGGACAGTTCCTGACGCAGATGGCTGAGGAAGGCGCTAAGGCGGATGTATTGCTGATGGATCCGCCTCGGAGCGGGAGCACGGAAGAGTTTCTGCAAAGCGCAGCATTGCTTGGACCTGAGAAAATTGTGTATATTTCCTGCAATCCGGTGACTTTGGGGCGGGATTTGATGGTGCTTAGGAAGTTGGGGTATCGGGCAGAGGAGGTTTGGCCGGTGGATATGTTTCCGTGGAGCGGACATGTTGAAGTGATAATCGTGATGTCGCATTGCGGTTTTTGTGGGAAATAACGATAAGAACCACAATATGTTGTGGTTGCTGCCTGAAAATGGGACACAAATATCAACGTAAAACCGGTAAAAAAGCTGAATGTAGTTATCTCGATTTGGATGATGTTTTTTATGATTTTGGAGGTGTAAATAAAATATACTGAAAAATATTGAAAACTCAACAAACGGTATTACGCTAAACAGATTTCTTGTTTAATAAGTAATTATACGCATACAACATAACCGTGTGTATCATAAAGACAACTATTGATAATGAGTAAAAGCGATCATGTAAAAAAGCATGGTCGTTTTTTCTATTTAAGGATTCTTTAATGGGAACCAGGGAGGTGATGTCACTCAGCTTATGTGGAACAGCATAAGACAAATTCAGAGAAAGGAAAATTCTTATGTATGAAGTATGCATTTATACAAAAGACATTACCTATAACCCGAACTACGATGGCTATGCCATCAGTTTGCCAGCCTCAAAAGCAGAAATTGAAGATGCAAAGAGGGCAGCGGCCTTTTATAAAATCATCAGGCTCAGCTATGGAAGCGGATGTACTTCTTACTGTTGCCATCCTTTTGACATCCGCAGGACATTCCGGCTGCTTTGGGAAGCCAGTATAAGGCTGAAAGATACGGTGATCGAAAACAAGGATTTTGAGGCATTCATTCGTCAGTATGACAGAGAGAATGCCTTTTTTTATTGCGATCCCCCTTATTTTCAGACGGAAGATCATTATGAAGTTCTTTTTGCAAAAGAAGATCATGAGAGGCTGCGAAATACCTTGAACGGCATTCAGGGAAAGTTCCTGCTTTCTTATAACGATTGTGACTATATCCGGCAATTGTATGAAGGATATCAGATAGAGCCGGTGGCCCGGTTAAGCAACCTGGCACAGCGATATGAGGGGGATGTGAATATCCGGAGGTCTTGATAGCCAACTATGACATGGAGGAGCGCCGGACGAAAGTGCCAAAGCAGTTGATCAAGGTATTAAGACATTTTATTGTTGACGGTTTATATATATAGTGATAGAATTAATATCATATTTAAACAATAAATGTAGCAAATCTGTAGTTAAAGATAAAAAATATATCATACAATACAATCAAGATAGATCATCTATCCGGACAATATAAATAAAATGATGTGAGGGAGGAAGTGTGTATGGGAAAGAAAAAAAAAGAAATAGCGGTTGTAAGCTATAAACCAAAGCAGCAAAGCTTGTGGATGGAATTAAGGAAGAACTATTTTTTTTATCTGTTGGCAATACCCGGGATAGTAGTATTGCTTATGTTCAATTACATACCTATGGCGGGGATTTATGTTGCATTTGAAAATTATACCTATCAGGGAGGCCTGTTTGGCAGTGAGTTTGTAGGATTAAAGAATTTCGAATTCTTTTTTAAGAATATTAATAATGCACTCCGTGCTACTAGAAATACGATTGTTATTAACCTGGGAAGTATTCTTCTTGGAAAGGCGCTGCAAGTTACAGTCGCAATTCTTCTGGGAGATGTGAAGAAAAACAGCTTCCGTAAGGCCTCACAGACGATTATTCTATTTCCTTATTTTCTTTCCTGGATTGTAATCGGTGCATTGTCTGAAACAATTCTTTCTGACAAAAGTGGTATGCTGAACCAACTGATTGTTCTTTTTGGGGGTGAGGCGGTCAAATGGAGTACCCAGGCAAAATACTGGCAGCCTATCATTATTATTGCTACGATCTGGAAGGGGTTTGGTTATGGAAGTATTCTGTATTTCGCAACGCTGACGGGATTTGACCAGGAAATCTATGAGGCGGCGGAAATCGATGGAGCTGGCAGGTTCAAAAGGGCTACCAGAATCACTCTTCCTTTATTGAAGCCTACTATTGTCACACTGCTGCTTCTGGATGTCGGCGGTATATTAAAGGGAAGTCTGGATCAAATCATGGGTATGACAAGGCTTAATCCTCTTTTGTTTGAAACGACGGATACGATTACCACTTTTGTATACAGGACAACAACACAGAATGGACAGTTTGGTACAGCTTCCGCAATTAGCCTGTACCAGTCAGTATTTGGATGTATCCTTGTCCTTACAGCGAATCTGATTGCAAGGAAAATTGATCCGGACTACGCATTATTTTAGGAGGGGAAATTTCGATGAAGAAAAAATACAGAAAGCTGCACAGAGAAAGTGTTGCAGGTATTATTATCCTGCTGGTGTTGTGTGTGATATGTATACTGCCGCTTCTAATGGTAGTATCTGCGTCTTTGACGGATGAAAAATATATACAGATGAATGGATATTCCCTTTTACCGGTAAAACCAAGTCTGGCAACCTATCAATTCCTGGTTATGAATAAGGGAAAAATGCTGATACATTCCATGGTTATGACAGTAAAGGTGGTTATTTTGGGGACGTTATTCAGTGTTTCGGTGGTCACCTGCTTTGCTTATAGTGTGACACAGAAAAAGGATGTTTTTCGTTTCACGAGGCAGTTGTCCTTTTTTGCATGGTTTGCCACTATTTTCAGCGGCGGCGTGCTGCCCTGGTATATTTTGTGTACACAGTATTATGGTCTAAAAAATAATGTTTGGGCAATGTTTATTCCTTATGGTATGAATGTTTTTAATATGTTTATTTTGAGAGGTAATTTCCGGCAGATTCCGGAAGAGATGTTCGAGTCGGCGAAATTGGATGGTGCCAGCCATGCACAGATATTCTTCAGGATTTCCATCCCTTTGGCACGGTCCGGGATTGTGACAGTGGCCCTATTTAATATTCTGACCTTCTGGAATGATTTTTATTTGCCCCAGTGGCTTATTTCGGACAGCGATTACATGACATTACAGAAGATGTTGTATGGTATGCTGTCCAATGCGCAGGCTCTTTTGAAGAACTCGGAGCTGGCAGATGTGTTTTCCAAGATAACCCTGCCTACAGAAACAGCCAAGATGGCTGTAGCGGTAATGGCGATACTACCGTTGATGCTGCTGTATCCATTTGCCCTGCGGTATTTTGTAAAAGGAATTAATATGGGAGGTGTCAAGGGCTGAACACATGAAAAAATGAATATTTGCTGCCGGATTCCCTCGGTAGCTGAATATATAAAATGAAAAGGAGGTTTTGTTATGGGAAAGAGGTTTTTGGCAATTTTACTGGGTGTATCTTTGGCTGCTTTTGTATTGACAGGATGTGGTAATACGGCTGCAGAGCAGACGTCTACATCCAAAAGCGAACAGGAAGTTTCTACGTCTGAGAGCACACAGGACAAGGAGTCTTCAAAAGGCAATATTGCCCCGGTATCCCTGCGTTTTATAATGTATGGGGAAGCGGGGGCACGTGATTCGGAGTTTTTTAAAGGGGAGTTCCATGACAGAGTTCTGAAAGAATTAAATATGGAAGTCAGTGTTGATTATGTACCCTGGGGAGGAACGGATCAGATTGCAACAATGATTGCTTCCGGGGAGAAGTTTGCATTCTTTTCAGGTATTACGGCACCTGGATTTTCGTCATGGGTTAGCAGCGGTTATTTTGCAAAGATGGACGAGGAGATGTTTAAAAGACTTGCCCCTAACTATCTGGAACAGCGAGGTGATAGCTGTTTTGACTGTGCAACATACAAAGGAGATATTGTTCTGATCCCTGCAGGCCAAAATGTATATGGCTCAATGTATGACAATCTGAACGTCAGAAATGATATTCTCAATGAGGTGGGCTGGGACGTTTCACGGATTAAGACATACGATGACCTGATCGCAGCGTTTACTGCCGTACATGAAGCAAAACCGGATTTGCCAATCCTTGCAGATGCAGGTAAGCTAATCCGTTTTCTGGATTCCGTAATTTCGGAAGACGCAATATTTGACGAACCATCCCCTTGTGAACTGGCGGTGGTAAATGTCCTTGACCAGGAGAGCGACGAGGTGATCAACTGGCTCGAAAGCGAATACTTTGAAAAGCTTTGTAAACTGGCGGAGGATTGGTATGCGAGAGGGTTCATCACAACGGAAAATCTTACCGACCCGGCTTCCATGTCGGCAGCATGGACTGCGGATAACTGCCTGGCTACCTTCGGAAGTACGCCTTCCCTTTACAGTCACAGAAATGCGGATGATCCCGAGACTCTTGATATAGAGTATCTGAAGTTGGATAATAACCCGGTTTTTATTACCAAAAACTATGACTGGGCATGGGCTATTTCTTCTGCGGCACAGGATCAAACAGAGGATTATATCCGTTTCATCGACTGGATGTATGCAAATCAGGAAAATCATTTGTTCGCAATGTATGGCGTGGAAGGCAAAGACTGGAATTGGAACGAAGATGGTGAGGTGGAAAGAACCGTAACGGATGCCTTCTTTCCTGACTGGATGCATAAGTCCCTGAAGCTGCTTCCGATATCGGAAACAAAATATGATAAAGCGGAAGTGGAAGACTATATGAATTATGATGAGGGCGCAATTATGAATAAAAAGACAGGATTTACTTTTGATAATTCCGCGGTGGCTACGGAAGAAGCTCTTCTGCTGGCAATTGTACAGGAGAAGGTAAAGCCAATTGCATACGGAATTTCTAACTATGAGGAAGAATTTCCTGCAGTGCTGGAAGAGCTAAAAGCAGCAGGCCTGGATAAGTACGTAGAAGAATATCAGAGACAGTTTTCTGAATTTATGGCAGGTAAATAAGCCGAAGGCAGAGCGGAGGCAGGAGCACGGGAGAGAAAGCTGCCTCCGTTTCCTATTAATAGGTGTCTGCCTTACAAAAAAGAGAGGATAGGACAGGATATGAAAAAAGTTAGGATTGGCCTGATCGGAACAGGAAACATATGCAATGGAACGCATATTCCGGGCTACCAAAAGTGCGGAGACTGTGAGATAACTGCAATTTGTGACTCTAATCCAGAAATCCTTATACGCACGGGAGAACGTTTGGGTATCCCTGAGGAACGCCGTTTTTCGGATTACCGGAAATTACTTGCAAGCGGCCTGGCAGACGCACTGGATATTACAACTTCTAATGATTGTCATGTAGAGATTGCCATAGCGGCGCTGGAGGCAGGATATCCGGTGAGTGTAGAAAAACCAATTGGTATAAATTTTGAACAGAGTCTGAAGTTGCTGGAAAAATCGAAGCATACAGGACTGCCCGTATTTGTATGTTTTTCCTGGAGATACCAGGGCTTTGTGCGGTATATGAAGCATTTGATAACAGAGGGGACGCTGGGGCAGTTGTATCATATTTATGTGGAATGTATCAAAAACAGCGGCCTGTGGAAGGGCAGACCTTTGGAATGGCGCTTCCGGGAGGAGAAAGCAGGTTCGGGTGTACTGGGAGACCTGGGGTCCCATATGTTCGATGCCATCCGTTTCTTCGGAGAGGAGGTGGTGGGGGTCTACTGTGACAGCGGAATTATAATCAGGCAGCGTCCTCTGCCAGGTTCAGATGAAATGGGAGAAGTGACAACCGATGACTGGGATAATGTGGTATGCCGTTTGAAGAGCGGAATCGGCGCTGCAGTAAAGCTCAGCCGTACGATGACAACACAGAATGATTGTATTACCTTTGAAGTGGTGGGATCCGCGGGAGGTATGCGGTTTGAGTACCGGGGCGGAAAGCAGAGGCTTCTTCTGTGTGCCGGGGATGATATCCGGGAAAACCGATACCGGGAGATATCCGTTCCTGAAGAATTTGCATGTGAAGCGCAGAGTATTTCCTTTGTGAATCTATTACTCGGAAGGCCGGACTGTTATGCGGCAACCATTGAGGATGGCATTTATAGCCAGGCAATTGTGGATGCGGCAAAAATGTCTGCCAGTCTGGAAAGACAGGTGAAAATATCGGAGCTGTTCAGGGAGGATGATATATTATGAAATACGGAACACTTGTCCGGATTCTGGAAGGGGAAGACAGGGAACGGATATGTACAGAGAGATTTTCCAGACTCCGTGCGATGGGAATGGATGCTTGTCAATTGGTTTATAAGCCTGCTGTTTACAGGCCGGAGGACGCGGACATCATCAGGGAATGCGCAGAACGCTATGGGGTGGAGATTTCGGCTCAGTTTTGCGGCTATTATGATGAACTGTTCACTTGGGATACCTTTTATGATTATTATCTGGCGGGAATGAATTCTCCGATTTTTGGAGAGAGTCGTATCCGGTATCTGCTGTCTGCGATCCCGTTTATGGAACGGCTTGGAGTTACGGATATGGTCGTTCATGCAGGCTTTATGTCAAATGACCCGTTTTCAGAAAGTTATACTCGGATGCTTTCCTGCGTCAAATTACTGGGGGGAAGGCTGAAAAGCCGGGGTATGAACCTTCTGTTTGAGACAGGAGGGGAATCTCCTGTGGCCATGCTGCGTCTGATTAGGGATTATGGACTTGGAAACTTATATGTGAATCTGGATACGGCGAATTTAATTATGTACGGTTATGGAAATCCCGTAGATGCCATGTACACTTATGGAAAATACGTGAGAAATGTCCATGCAAAGGATGGGCTCCCTCCTACAGATCCGGAGACTTGTGGAAAAGAAACGGAACTTGGTACTGGTTTTGTGGATTTTGAACGTGTGATAAGACAGCTACTGGATGTGGGATATGAACGGTATCTTATTATTGAACGTGAATTAAATGGAGGGAATGGTGATGTGGAAATTATAAAAGCTCTGAATTATTTGAAAACTATTGTAGTCAGACAAAAAAGGGAGAAGAAAGAAAAATCCATTGGAGGCTAAGAGTGAAGAGAGAAATAAGCGGAAATATCGTTATGCCCGGCCGAATTCTCTACGGTGGAAAGGTACTGTGTGAAAATGGGATTATTTCCGGGATAAGCGAGCAATTCTGCAGGGAAACACAGAAACTGCCCTTTGTTTTGCCGGGGCTGATTGATATTCACAATCATGGCGGAATGGGACATGATTATATGGAGGCAACGCAGGAAGCATTTGAGGCGATATCAGGTCATCTTCTGCGTCATGGTGTGACCACAGCACAGTGTACGACTGTGAGCGCCCCCATAGAGCAGCTTGAAGCTGTGCTCCGTTTTTTCAACACATGGCGGAAACAGGAAAATGGCAGGCGGTGCCGTTTTTGCGGCATACATATAGAAGGGCCATATATTTCGCATAAAAATAAAGGCGCCCATCCTGCCGGGGCCCTGAAACTTCCCCGGGACGGGTATGATTGGGTTTTGGAAAACAGTGATATTATCCGGGAAATCACAGTGGCACCGGACCTTCCAGGCATGCCGGAGATGATCGAAGATCTCTGTCGGGCAGGCATCGTAGTATCCGGGGGACATGACGATGCGGAACCGGAAGATGTGGAAGAGGCAGTGGAAAAAGGGATGAGACACTGTACCCATATTTACTGTGCAATGTCTACCCTGCATAAAACCGGCCTGCAGCGTCGCTGCGGTCTGTGTGAGTATGCAATGACCCACAGTGAAATTACGGCAGAAATGATTGCCGATAATCATCATACACCGCCCTGGCTGGCACAGATGATATACCGGTGCAAGGGGGCTGACAAGCTTTGTGTGGTTTCTGATTCTATTGCTCCGGGAGGATTGTACGAAAAAGAAGGCATGTTTTTACTGGGAACAGGAGAAAATTGCACACAGGTTTTTGTGGAGGACGGCGTGGCTGTTGTGGGAGACCGCAGTTGCTATGCAGGCAGTGTACAAGCGCTTGACAATATGATCCGTAATCTGGTAAAGGATGCAGATATTCCTTTGGTGGATGCTGTGAGGATGGCAACTCTTACACCGGCAGAGGTCGTTGGAATAGAACCGGACTGTGGGAGCATTACAGTTGGGAAAAGAGCAGATTTTTGTATTATGGACGAGAATCTGGAAGTGATTGAGACTATTGTGGAAGGGAAAACGATATTCAGGAAGGATAGAGATGGAAACGATAAAAATAGTGAACAAAGTTACCTGTAAAGTAGTGGATGAGGAATGGGATGTATATTTTGATATGGCATTAGCTATGCTGATGGAAATTATGGAGCATAATGCCAGGAATGAAGCTACAGTGATGATAGTTCCGGTAGGGCCGACACAGCAGTACCCGATTCTTGCAAAGATGATAAATACATTTAGAATTTCTTTGAAAAATGTACATTTTTTTAATATGGATGAATATCTGACGGATTCGGAAACTACGGTTGACAGGGAAGATCCTATGAGTTTTTATGGCAGGATGAAAAGGGAATTTTATGATCTTGTGGATCCCGGGCTTATAATGCCGGATAGCCAGAGGCATTTTCCAAAACCAGGCAGAGAAACGGATTATGACAAAATGCTGGAGGAGCTGGGAGGTGCGGATGCCTGTTTTGGTGGACTGGGTATTAACGGGCACGTGGCATTTAACGAGGCGGCTGAACCGGAGGATATGGTCACCGCAGATGAATTTGCGCAGCTTGGTACCAGGGTCCTCAAAATCACCCGGGAAACCCGTACTATTAATGCATATGGTTATATGCGCGGAGATCTGCAGAGAATGCCCGGCTGGTGTATTACAATAGGTATGAAGCAGATACTTCAGGCCAAAAAGATTTACATCGCATTGAATCGGCCCTGGCAGACGGGGCCGCTCGTGCACGCTCTCCATGACAGGGAACAGGGACAGGTTCCCGCAACTCTTTTGCGCAGGAATCCACGTTTGACCTTCTGTATGACGGCGGCGATTGCGGAGGGAGTTACAGGACTTTGATGTGTATTATTTTGGAGCAGGAAAGGAGCCACGCAGAATGGACAAGCGTAACTGGCAAATTATTTATTCCAATTATGAAGGCCCGCAGAAAAGAGCTGTTGAATTGATCTCACGCGAGATAGGGGGCCGTATCCTCCGGGATAAGGGAGTTTATTCTTATCATGTGCTGCCATGTAAACATGAGGAGGTACTTCCGACGTCGAATGTAATCGTGTTGGGAACCTTCCGGGAAAACAGCATTATAAGAAAGTATATGGAACCGGAAAAACCGCCCCATAACGGCTATGTGGTAAAGGTTATGGATCATCCGCAGACTGCGGGCTGCAAGCTCGTCCTGCTTTGCGGGTATTCCTCCACGGAAGTGTTTTATGCTGCGGCTGATTTTGCGGATGATTATCTGGCAAAGGCAATTCCATCCTTTGATGCCTGCATTCATCTGGAACAGGAGCTTTTTATAAATCCGCTGCCGGATTACGTGGTTTCAACATCGCCTGATTTTCAGACGAGAAGCGTCTTTACCTGGGGACATCCAATCAATGACTATAAGGCATATCTGGAGGACTTGGCCAGAATGAAACTCAACCAGGTGATTATCTGGAATGATTTTCTGCCAGTGAATGCGAAGGATGTCGTGGAGTACGCACATAGCTATGGGATTGAGGTTTTATGGGGATTTGCCTGGGGATGGAGCCAGAAATGTGCCCAGACAGATATTCATGACTTGGAAAATCTCAGAGATCGGATTCTTGAGGAGTACCACCGGACCTGGAAGGGAGCATGCGGGGACGGGATCTATTTCCAGTCATTTACGGAGCTTCCTTTTGATACGATAGATGGGGTTTCGATTGCAGAGGCGGTTACTTCTCTGGTGAATATGACAGCCGGTAAAATTCTGGAAGAAAACCCGAAACTACATATTCAGTTTGGATTGCATGCAAGTTCGGTTAGAGAACATCTGGAGGATATTTCCGGCGTGGATGATCGTGTTGAAATTGTCTGGGAGGACTGCGGTACTTTCCCATTTAAAGCGGCAGATCCAGGGTTTGCGGATCCGTTCTTTGAGGAAGTTTATCAAAAAAAGCAGCTGTTTTGTGAGAGTATACTGAATTTGCGGGAAAAAGGGGATTCAGGAATCGTATATAAATGCCAGTTGACTATGGACTGGTCCCGAAACAGAGTAAAACAACAGGCAGGACCCTACGTGATGGGGGAGATGTCGGAAGAACTGATCAAAGAGGACGAACAGTTAATATCTTATGCATGGCGTTATTATTGTACGAAGTGGCTGGAATATGGACCGGAAGCTTATCGGCTTACCAGGTATATCCTGGAAAAATCCGGTGGAAAAGCAAATATGTGTCTGGCAGGCATGTTTTCTGGCGGCGTCTGGTTTCCAACGGCACTTTGTGCCCAGATGTTCTGGAACTGCAGGGAACCTTACAATGTAATACAGGAAAAGGTGCTGCTGCGGAAGCGTATCCGATTTTGAAAGGGAGGATAAAAGTGAATCGTATCAGTGCGTATAGAGAAGAGTTCTACCGGATCCTGACACAGAACTTTGTCCCATTTTGGGAAAAATTCTCGCCGGATCCTGTATATGGAGGATTCCTGTGCGGGTTTGAACAGGACGGCAGCCTGTTTTTTGAAGATAAATCCGTATGGCAGCAGGGACGTAGTCTATGGATGTTTTCAAAGCTGTATCGTGAATTCGGTGAAAAAAGGGAATGGCTGGAGATTGCCCGTTCCGGCTATGATTTCATAAACACCTATTGCTTTGACGAAAAGGGGCATATGTATTTTAAAGTGACCCGTGATGGAAAACCGTTGGTAAACCGCAGATATTATTACTCGGAAGCTTTTGCAATTATGGGGTATGTGGAATATTATCTGGCGACCGGTCAAGAGGAAGTCAGACAGCGTGCATTGGCACTGTTCAAAAAAATGTATTACTACTATACGACTCCAGGTTGTTTCCCACCAAAAGTGGATACCCGGACCAGGAATAACCAGGGGCACAGCATCGTAATGATCATGCTGAATGTTTGCCAGAATATGAGAAGAATTGATAATTCCCCTCTTTACGATGAAGTTATAACGGACAGCATTCACCGGATCCTGAATTTCTTTGTAAAGGAGGAGGAAAAGGCGCTGTTTGAAAATGTAGGACCGGGAGGGGAACGTATCCATTCGCCTGAAGGGAGACTGATTAATCCCGGACATTCCCTGGAAACAGCATGGTTTCTCATGACAGAAGCGATACATAGAAAAGAGGATCCACTGATGAAAAAGGCGATGCAGATCACCCTCTGGTCGATGGAGAGAGGCTGGGATCCGGAAATGGGAGGTATTTTCTATTTCGTGGATGTAGAGCAGAAACCGGTTTTAAGCCTGGAATGGGATATGAAGCTGTGCTGGCCGCACTGTGAGGCATTGATCGCTTTGCTGTATTGCTGGTGGTATTCCGGGGAGGAGATTTATATCCAGTGGTTTCATAGAGTTAAGGAATATCTGTTTGCACATTTCTCCGATCCGGAGTATCCGGAGTGGTATGGACACCTGCACCGGGACGGTACACCTATAACAAAGATCAAGGGAAGTGACTGGAAGGGACCTTTCCATAACGTCAGGGCGTTCATGCTTATCACTCAGCTTTTGGAGCAAATGGAGAAAGGCGGATTACAGTTAAAATAGCGGGAACTATTGTCAGAATTTTTTGGTTTCCAAAGCTTCCTCCGTTGAATTGATAGCGTTCCGGATTTTGTCGTCGCCATGCAGGACAAGATAGATGTACAGGGTATCGATGATAGTAAGCTGGGCAATGCGGGAAGTCATGGCAAGGATACTGTGTTTGGTTTCCTCCGCATTGGTGAGCAGACAATAATCGCTGTATTTTCCGGCAGGGGATTTAGCATAACCCGTGATGCAAATGGTGGTAGCACCGTTCTTTTTAGCTTCAGCCAGTGAGTTAACGATATCCACAGAGGAGCCAGAGTGGGAAATGGCTAATACCACATCTTCGGCAGTGAGGTGAGAGGCGATGATCATTTGCATATGGCTGTCGGAATAGGCGCAGGCAGAAAGGCCAAGACGTACCAGTTTGTGAGTGGCATCCAGGGCGATTGAAGCAGAACTGCCAAGCCCAAAAACCGAGATGGTACGGGCTTTAAGCAGGGCGTCGGCGACGGCTTCCAAAGTATTCCCGGATAAACGGTTTCTGGTGCGTTCCAGCGTCAGCATGATATCGGAACAATGTTTCTGGTAGAGTTCCAGCGCAGAATCGGATTCTGTTGTGGCTGTGTTGCCGATGAAGCTGCCTCCTAACTCCCGGGCAATATTTACTTTTAATGCCTGATAGCCGCTCAGCCCCAGCTTTTTGGAAAAACGGATAACGGTCGCATCTCCGCAGCCGCAGGCAGCGGCCAGTTCACTGATTGAAAGACCGATGAGCTCAGAAGGATGCTGGAGAAGCCAATCTGCCAGCTTGCGTTCCCCCCTGCCGAAGGAACTGTACATATTTTGAATCTGGATAAGTGTAGTTTCCATTTTGCCTCCGGTATTGTCATCTTCTGAGACGAAATACTGAAATTATAAAATAATTGTGACTGTTAGTTACAAAAAATTATACCATAATCTGTAAAAAAAAGAAATGACTATCATTTATGAAGGGAGATTTTATGGAAAACAGCAGTTTTTTAAAAAATATGATCCTTATGGAATTAGAGGACGCAGTGGGTACGCAGAACTGTTCTACCAGGGATACTGACAAGATTGCCCACAGTGTGGATTACTACTGGCTGTCCCGTATGTGGACGGACCGCGGCTGCAGAATGCCGGAAGCGGATTATATTGTATCTCCGAAGGATGCCCAGGAGACCTCACGCGTGCTTCGGATTGCTAACTATTATAAAATACCGGTAACTACCTGGGGAGGCGGAGGCGGTACGCAGGGCGGAGCAATTCCTGTAGCCGGAGGTATTATTCTGGATACGAAGAGAATGGACAAAATTTATGAAGTAAATACGGACAGTATGTATATTGAATGCGGTGCGGGTGCCATATATAAACATTTGGAATGGATAGCTAACCAGGCAGGATATGCCACCATGCACTATCCCAGCTCTCTGAACTGTTCCACTGTCGGCGGATTTCTGGCGCACAGAGGCATCGGCGTGGTTTCCACTAAATATGGGAAAATTGATGACATGGTGCTGCAAATGGAGGTGGTTCTTCCAAATGGAGATATTATTTATACCTCTCCGGTACCCAAGCATGCGGCAGGGCCGGATTTAAATCAGATCTTTATTGGATCGGAGGGTACCCTTGGTATAATCACAAAGGCGCAGATGCGCATTTATGAGCAGCCTGAAGAACGCAGGTTCCGCGGCTTTTTATTTCAGGATATGACGAGCGCCTTCCGTGCCTCGAAGGAGCTTTTGCAGAAGTTCAAGCCCTCTGTCATGCGTCTGTATGACCCTGCGGAAACAACGACTCTGATTAAAAAGGTGGTGGGTGTAGAACGGGATGGTGCATTCATGAACATTGCCTGTGAGGGCACGAAAGAGATCGTGGAGGTTGAGGAGAAAATTCTTTTGGATACCTTCCGCAGATATGGAGCGGAAGATTTGGGATGTGAATACGGAAAAAAATGGTGGGATGAAAAGATCACCTTCTTTTATCCCGGCCATATGATGGATCTGCCTCAGATGTTCGGTACTATGGACACCATTGCCACATATGACAAAATAGAAACTATTTATTGGGAAATGAAGAAAGCCGTGGAATCAAACTTCCCTCAGGCCAGATTTATCGCTCATTTTTCCCATTGGTATGAATGGGGCTGCATGATCTATGACAGATTTATCGTAGATAATCCTCCAAAGGATCCGGAAGAGGCAATGAGGCTGCATCAGGAAATATGGACCTGCGGCGTAAGGACAGCATTGAAAAACGGAGGCGTGGTAAACGATCATCACGGTGTGGGAATCAAGCTGGGGAGATTGATGAGAGAACAATATGGACCTGCTATGCAGGTGTTTGAAGGCCTGAAAAAGCAGCTGGATCCAAATGGGATAATGAATCCCTTTAAACTTGGACTTTAAGGGAGGGGAATGTGAGTGATGAATCTTTCGGAAAAGAGCAGACAAAATATTGATTCCTGCCGTTTTTGTTGGATGTGCCGCCATATCTGCCCTATTGGCAATGCGACAGGGCAGGAGAGAAATACGACCCGTGCAAGAGCGATGATACTGTCTATGGTCAACAGAGGCAGTGTGGAACTTACGCCGGATATTATGGATAATATTTATGAATGTGCTTGTTGCAGCGCATGTACCTGTGACTGCGTGGCGGGCCGCGATCCTGTGGAGTTTGTCAGGGAGGTGCGCAGGCAGGCGGCTTTCGAGCAGAAAACCCCGGCTTATATTATGAGATTGATAAATAACTGTATGGAAAGCCGAAATATGTATGGGGCATCAGAACCTGATATACAGCTAAAAACAGCAATTTCGGCCCATGAGACAAGGACTTCACTTCTTCTGTACCTGGGAAGTGACGCCAGGTATCAGGCACCGGAGGATGCGTTGAATGCGATCCATCTTTTGGAAAAGGCGGGTATCTCCTTTACTGTCCTTTTACGGGAGCCGGATAGCGGGGCTGCTATGGAATATCTGGCAGGCGGTGTGGAGGAAACCCGCCGGATGATGAAGGAGGCAGTAGCTGCCATGAATGATTTCGATACGGTTGTCATTTATGAACCCTTTGATGCAAAAGTCATCTGCAGGGAATACAGGGAGTGGAATCTGGGCCTGACCGCACGGACACAGACATTCCCGGCTTTTATCAATACACTTTTAAAGGACGGAAAACTGACGGTTACTCCGGGAAAAGAGAAGGTTACCTATCAGGATCCCTATATACTGGCAAGAGAATTGAATGAAACGGAAAATGCTAGGGAGGTGATAGCAGCCTGCGGAATACTCTGTGAAACGATGAATAACAGAAAAAATACCGTGCTGGCAGGACATCTGATCATGACACAGTATAGACCGGATATAATTCGGCTGACAGCAGGAAGGCGGCTTGAGGATAACAGGGCTTCGGGCGCCTCTGCCGTGGTGGTTTCCAGTGTGGCTGAAAAAATCGCAATGTCGCAGGTGGGGAAAGAATTCAGGGTAATCACCCTGGAAGAGCTGGTGCTGATGCATCTGAAGGAGGGCTGATCATGCTGGTCGGATTAAAAGAAATTCTGGGCAGGGCACAGGAGGAAGGGTTTGCGATCCCTGCATTTAATGTTTATAACATGGAAACGGTTATGGGGGTAATCCAGGCTGCAGAAGAAAAAAAGGCTCCGGTGATCTGCCAGGTGTACAGCAGACTTTTTACACAGGGCGGTGCCAGATTTCTGGCTCCCGTAGTTTTGGAAGCGGCACACAGCACCTGTGTTCCGGTCTGCTTTCATATTGACCATGGGGCAGGAAAGGAGGAGATTGTCAGGGCCATCCGTTATGGCTGTTCAAGTGTCATGATTGATGCCTCCGCTTGTGACTATGAAGAAAACATAAAGAGTACCTGTGAAATCGTAACACTTGCATCCGCCAATAATATGGATGTGGAAGGGGAACTGGGACATGTAGGAAGCGTAAATGATGCTGGGATAGACGAATTTACAAATCCGGAGGATGCGAAGGACTTTGTGGACAAGACTGGTATCGCCGCCCTGGCAGTTCAGGTGGGGACTGCACATGGACGCTATAAAAAGCCTCCCAGATTGGACATCACGAGAATAGAACAAATTAGTGAGCTGGTTAATATTCCACTGGTACTGCATGGCGGTTCAGGAATTCCCGATGATCAGATTCGGGCAAGTGTGAAGGCTGGAGTTCGTAAAATCAATTTCGGAACAGATTTATGTTATGCTTTTCTGGATCGGGTAAATGCAGTATCCAGAGAGATTTATGCGCTGGATTTATTTATGAAAGAGCCGGTTGCTGGCGTGAAAGCCTTTGCCGCCGGTAAGATAGAGCTTTTGGGGGCGGTTGAGAAGGCATGAAGAAAGACAAGGCAATAGAAGTGTCAGGAATCGGTGCATGTGTGGCGGATAGGTTGTACCGGATACCATATTTTCCGGAAGAGAATACGAAACTGCAGGCCCTTGAATCCGTGATGGCAGGGGGTGGACCTGTGGCCACCGGATTAGTGGCCGCCGCAAAGCTGGGCTGTTGCAGTGCCTATCTGGGTATTTTGGCAGCAGACAAGGAAGGGCTTTTTCTGATGGAGGATTTCGCCCGATATGGGGTGGACACCACTGGGGTAGATGTTCGTACAGACGGCCGCTCATTTACTTCCAGCATCTGGCTTAATGCCGAATCACAGAGCAGGACATGTGTATTCGACCGGGGGACACTGCCCGCTTTCAAACTCAATGAAAGGGCCGTTGCAATTCTCAGACAGGCAGATATCCTTATGGTGGACGGGAATGAGCTGGAAGCTGCTCTTGCGGGAGCCGATGAAATTCATCGTCACGGCGGAAGGGTTCTCTATGATGCAGGCGGAAGATATGAAGGGGTGGAAAGGCTTTTGCCTAAAGCAGATATTCTGATTCCTTCCGCAGAATTTGCGCGGGAAGTGACAGGAGCGGATAATATCCGGGAAGCTGCCATATGCCTGTATGAAGCATATCGGCCGGAAGCGGTAGTGATTACGGATGGAAAGAACGGGGGTGTGCTTTATCAAGGGGATGAACTTAAAGATTATCCGGCTTATTCCGTGAAAGCAGTGGATTCCAATGGAGCGGGGGATGTTTTTCACGGGGCCTTTGCCGCCGCGATGCAGAAAGGCTTTACTTATATGGACTGCTGTTCTTTTGCAAGCATGACCGCTGCATTAAAATGTATGGGAGTAGGGGCAAGAAGAAGTATTTCGGATTATGATACAGTAATAAAGAAGCTAAAGGAAGGAAAGGTATCATGAAATATTTACTGGGGATTGATTTCGGCGGTGGTGCTTCCAAGGCTACACTGATAGAGCAGACCGGGATAATCGTTGCCGAAAATACAGTTGAATATGAGACCAGTCATCCGTTTCCAGGAGCCTGTGAGCAAAGGCCACGGGACTGGTATAACGCGCTTTGCAAAAACAGTAGGACGGTGCTTGCGAAAGCGGGAATCCGAAAAGAACAGATTGCCTGTATTGCGTTGGATTCAGCCACACATACGGCTGTGTTGTGTGATGATAATTATGTGCCGCTGCGACCGGCCATTCATTGGACGGATTCCAGAAGTACGCAACAGGCTGAGTGCCTGAAGGAAGCAGGAATGGAATGGATTACAGAACAGGCTTACCATAAGCCGGATACTATTTGGACATTGCCGCAGCTGATGTGGGTGAGGGAAAAGGAACCGGGAATTTTCAGTAAAATAAGGCATATTTTTTTCGAAAAGGATTATATCCGTTATTGTCTAACCCGGGTTTACTGCACGGATGAAATCGAAGCCCAAGGAAGCATGTTGTATGATTGCCCTAAAAAGCGATGGTCCGAAGAATTGTGCCTCCTTGCAGGGATTTCTATGGATTATTTGCCTCCGGTGGTACGTCCGACGGATCCTGCGGGCTTTGTAACGCCGGCTGCCGCGGCAGATACCGGACTTGGTGCTGGAACGCCGGTAATATGCGGCACTACAGATACGGTTTTGGAAGTATTTGCATCAGGGGCGGTAAGCCCGGGGCAGATGACGGTAAAGCTTGCAACTGCCGGAAGGATATGCGTTATTACAGACAGGGCCTGGCCTCATCCCCAGCTGATCAATTATTCACATATTGTGGACGGCCTTTGGTATCCCGGAACTGCCACAAAATCTTGCGCGGCCTCCAACCGATGGTACCGTGATACCTTTGGCGGGGACTATGAAACATTGAACCGGGAGGCGGAGAAGATTGGGCCTGGCGCGGACGGGCTTCTCTTTCATCCGTATTTGAACGGTGAACTGACACCTTATGCTGATCCGCTTTTATGCGGTAGCTTTACCGGGATACGGTCAGGGCATACCAAAGCCCATTTTAACCGGGCAGTACTGGAGGGGATTTCCATGTCCCTTCTGGATTGCATGCAGGTGATTCATGCGATCGGGATTCCTGTGGGAACACAGGCAACCCTGCTCGGCGGCGGCGCCAGAGGTACACTTTGGCGTCAGATTACTGCGGATATGCTAGGCCTGACTTTGGTGACAGCAAAATCCAGTGATTCCTCCCTTGGAGCCGCTATGCTGGCCGGGGTAGCGGTCGGTATTTTCGGAAGCTGTGAGGATGCTGTGGAAAGATGTGTTAGACAAAAGGAGATAATCGTTTCTAACCCGGATAACACCCTGTTTTACCGAAAACAGTATGAACGGTATCGGGCAGTGGCAGCGGCACTGCAGCCGGTTTATCATTTATAAAAGGACGGGAGACATATGTTTTCCTGTCGGGAAGAGAGGAACTGAAAATGAATGTAAAAAAAACTTATAAACCGACAAAAGGATATACTCCTCTGTGTAAGATTGGAGAATGCTCTCTTAAACGTCTTGAATTTGGCATAATTGAACTGGATGCAGGAAATTTACAGGATTTTGATACGCTGGATAAAGAGACTGCATTCATTATGCTGGAAGGGCATTGCAACGTGCGTTTTGGAGATACGATTTGGGAGAGAGTGGGCAACAGAAATACGGTATTTGAAAACAGGAGAGCGGAAAGTTTTTATATGCCCGCAAAACAGAAGCTTTTGATAGAAGCGCTGGATCATGTGAAAATTGCAGTATGTGCAGCTGTGGTGGATGAAAAAACACAGCCTCAGCTGCTGAGGGAAAACCATGTGACATTAAAGCTGCTGGGAAAACAGCCTTACGAACGTGAGACAAGCTTTATTATTGACAGTAATTCCAATGCAAGAGTTCTTACCATAGGGGAATCCTATGTGACGGAGGGAAACTGGGCAGGGTTTCCGCCTCATAAACATGATGAGGATAATATGCCTGCAGAATGTATCGCAGAGGAGATTTATTATTTTATGTTCGATCCGGTTCAAGGGTTTGGTGTGCAATGTCTGTATACGGCAGATGGAGAGGTGGATGAGGCCTATCGTGTTAAAAATGATGAACTGGTGGAATTGCCCTTTGGGTATCATACAACCGTTCTGGCGCCGGGGTATGCCTCCTATTTTCTATGGCTGATGGCGGGTGACCATCAGGGTTTTAACAGGAGCAGCGACCCGGAGCATGCCTGGATTGAAAAGAGGTAGGAATGCGGATAATTGTATGCATGAAACAGATGGCGGATGGTTCATTTAACCCTTTTGATACTAGTGCACTGGAATGTGCATTACAATTGATGCCGGAGCAGATAACGCTGTTAACAATGGGAAGGCCGGAGGCAGCTACCGGGCTGGAGGAACTCACCCGCCTGGGGCCTGTGGATGCGATGCTTTTAAGCGATATAGCTTTTGCCGGAGCAGATACGCTGGCAACTTCATATGTGCTTAGTTGCTGGCTGCGTAGAGAGACTTACGACCTCATACTATGTGGACGGCAGAGTATCGATGGAGAAACAGCCCAGGTAGGGCCTGAGCTTGCAGCTATGCTTGGACTGGAATTGGTACCCCGGGTGATGGATGCAAAGATAGAGGGCAGACATCTGATCTGCAAAACGCGGACAGGGCATATTAGAACGGGATTTCCAGCTCTTCTGACGGTAGAAAGAGCCTGGGATATCCGTTTTCCGTGCCTGTTTGCTCAAAAGGGGAAACTGCAGATAATGTCAGCCGAAAATCTTGGGGCAGATCCTGCACGGTGCGGCCTTATGGGTTCTCCGACACAAGTGATTAGAAGCTGCGAAAATACAGGTGGACGGAGAAATTGTCAGATGATCGCGCCCCGGGATATTTGTAAGATTATCCGAAAGGCACTGGAAAAAAACGAAGATGGTTTCCACAAAATCCAGAATGCAGAAGAGAAATCAGAAGAAAAGCTGCCGTTCTTGTGGATAACTGATCCTATTCTGGAGACAACAGCCGGAAGACTGGCAGAACAGGTGTACCTGGTACCGTTAGAGCTGACAGAGAATAAAAGCTTAGGAAAAGAACAGCTGCATTCCTTTACGGAACTGGTAAAACGGTTGAATCCGCCCGCGGTTCTGTTTCCTTCAGGCTGGAGATACAGAAATGCGGCATCTGCGGTTGCTGCTCTTCTGGAAACTGGTCTGTGTGCGGATTGTACGGCACTGTCGGTGGAAGATGGAGAACTTCACATGATAAGGCCGGCTTTTAGCGGCAGCCTGACCGCAATAATCCGTTGCAGGACCAGGCCTGCCATGGCAACGGTACGCACATTGGAGTCAAAAGAAGAAAAACTTATTTTATCTGTGGGAAAGGGAGCGGTTTCCTGTAAAAAGCAGATTTTGGAATGGGCCGACAGGTGCCAGGCAGCAGTTACGGCTACAAGAGCCTGTGTGGAGAACGGAGAATTTTCTTATGAAGCGCAGGTAGGGCTTACTGGCAGAAATGTGTCACCTAAAGTCTATGTTGCCCTGGGAATTTCAGGTGCAGTCCATCATATTGTAGGAATGAATTGTTCCGGCACCGTGATCGCGGTTAACCAGGATCCCAAAGCGCCGATTTTCCGGTATGCGGATTATGGGATATGCTGTGATATCAATGAATTTTGCAGATATACTCTAAATATGATAGATGCTGCTGAAAAATAATCGTCGGTATTATTGTATGCCTGCTATTGCGGGCAGATGGAGAAAAAGATGAAAAACGGTATGTTTCTGATAACACATGATCCGGAGAACGGAACGATCCGCTCGATCGTAAATCCACAGGATAGATATGGAATGAACTGGTGTGCTGACGGATTGGAATGGGGGAGGATCAGGCTTGACAATTATATGGAAGCTATGGCGGAAAAAATAGAGATGAGGTCTATTTCTTTTGAAGAGAGTGATAACTGCAGTAAAGCGGTTTATTCCAATGGGCTTCTGAATGTGACAGCAGAACGTTTTTTTGATGAGGCCGGCTGTTTGAATGAACGTTATACCGTCCATAATCCGGGCACAATGGATGTATTTGTGGAACACGGTGAAATGAGTATAGCTGTTCCGTTTAATGATGTTTATACAGATTCAGGGGAATGTTTGACAAATCGCTGTCATGCGCATATATGGTGCGGCCATCATTCGGCCTTTGTCAGGGCATGTAAAATGGGAAAAAGTGATATCAATCTGGGGTTGGTACTGGTGCGGGGAGCAATTGACAGCTATAGTGTAAATGGCTGTCAATCAAACCATCGGGGAGAGATTGTTTTTGATATTGAGCATCTCGAACTTCTCGGTAAAGAAAGCTATGTGCTGGAATGGAAGCTGTTCTGGTATCGGAACGAGCAGGATTTTGAAGAGATTGCTCATCGGACGGAAGCTTACATAGGAATTGAAGCGGAGCATCAGACCGTATTTCTGGAAGATAATATTTCCTTCACTTTTACACTTTTGCATAAGACGGAAAAGGTTAGAATTGTGTGCATGGAGAAAGAAATTCCCTACTCCCTGCAGAATGCAAGGGTACAGGTTATCTGGTACCCGCGTTGTACGGGAGAGCACCGTTTTCTGATTTTTTACGGGGATAGAATAACCTATGCGGATTTTATAGTAAAGGAACGTTTTCCACAAATACTGAAAAAGCGAGTACGCTTTATTCGGGAAAAACAGCAGTATAACAGGGCGGGCAGTCATCTGGATGGTGGCTATCTGATTTATGATAATGCGGAGAAAAACTGTATCTTTGATGCACAGGTGCTCGATCATAATGCTTGCCGGGAACGGGTTGGGATGGCTTTGTTAGTCGTTAAGTACCTGCAGAAATATAAGGATGATGCACTGATGGATTCTCTGAAGCATTACATCACCTTTATGAAAAGAGAATTTTTCGAAGAGGAGACAGGAGAGGTCTTCGGAAACGTAGGTAAGGATAGGGGACAGATCAGGCTTTATAACGCACCTTGGCTCATCACACTGTTTACGGAGCTGTATTCACTGACTAAGGATAAAAATTATTTAATTAGTGTATTAAAAATGCTGCAACTGTATTATGATAATGACGGGTATCTGTTTTATCCCAACGGTTTGTCCATGTTCAATACGGTGCAGATATTTCGACAGGCGGGAATGGAGAAAGAAGGGAATACTGTTCAGGGATGGTTTAGAAAGCATGTAGAACATATCATCAAAAACGGTACGGATTATCCCAGACATGAGGTGAATTTTGAACAAACCATTGTTTCACCAGCAGTGACTTTTATCTGTCAGATGGGGAGACTGACAAGGGATCTGGGATACGCGTCAGAGGCAAAGAAGCATCTGGAAATACTGGAACGTTTCAGCGGGCATCAGCCCAGTTTTCATATGAAGGAGATTCCTATCCGCTACTGGGACGGCTTCTGGTTTGGAAAAAGTAGGTTATTCGGAGATACCTTTCCTCATTACTGGAGCTGCCTGACAGCAAGAGGATATATGGAGTATTATTGGCTGACAGGCGATGAACATTACCGTACGGCGGCGGAGGAATGTATACGCAACTGCCTTTGCCTCTTTAATAAGAACGGAGAGGGATCCTGTGCTTATATCTTTCCTTTCCGTTCAAATGGATGTAAAGGCGCCTTTTATGATGAATGGGCAAATGATCAGGACTATGCACTGTATTTTGCATTGGATCTCGAACTTTTTTATTAAGGAGAAGGCAGATGAAAACGATTTTATTCCAGGGAGACTCTATTACGGATGCGGGACGTTCCCGCGAAGATGATACCAATCGTGGAATCGGTTATCCGATGCTTGTAAGCGCCCGGCTTGCATTTGAATATCCCGGCCGGTACAGGTTTTTGAACCGGGGCTGCTCTGGCAACCGAGTGGTAGATATCTATGCACGGATTAGGAGTGATATCATTAATCTGAAGCCAGATGTGATGAGTATACTGATCGGTGTTAATGATGTGTGGCATGAGTTGGCATTACAAAACGGTGTTGATGCAGAGAAATACTACCGGATATACGCCATGCTGATCAAGGAAGTCAGGGAAGCACTGCCGGGAGTCAGAATCATGATTCTGGAGCCTTTTGTGTTGAAAGGAACAGCTACCGTGGATTGCTGGGATATCTTCCGTTCGGAAGTGGAAAAAAGGGCAGAGAAAGCAAGGAATGTTGCAGAAGAATATAATCTCATCTTCGTGCCGCTTCAGAATAAATTTGACGAGGCGTTAAAAATAGCTCCTTCCGATTACTGGCTGTGGGATGGTGTGCATCCTACAGAAGCAGGACATGAGCTGATCCTGCGGGAATGGCTAAAGGGATTTGCAACGGTAAAACTGTAAATACTCTTTGTCTTTTTATTTAAGGTATGATACACAAAACTGGCTGAAATGGTATTGCGTTCAATATGAGACTATAAATTTTTCTGTTTCTGAGTCAACAGCAAGATTAATAGCCTTTTTTTGTGAAAAAAGTAGAATATCCTGTATTTATGAAAGGAGATACTATAACCTGACTCAGGATTTTATGAGAACGAAACTTATCTTACCCGTGGTGCTCTCCATATCCCTGCCATTGATGCTTTACATGCTTATCAATTCCTTCTATAACATTGTGGACAGACACGCTGGGGAACAGATCCTTACCGCGGTTTGCCTTGTTTATTCGTTGCAGACACTCATCATTTCTATCAATGTGGGATTCGGCGTGGGAATCAATGTTGCAGTGGCCTTTTTTAGTGAATTTTAATAAGAATCCTAATGATGGGGAGACTGTTGTATTAAAAAAGATAGATATTTATACTGTTGTCATAAAAGGCATCGGACAATCATCAGAATTGTCCGGTGCCTTTTATATGTCTTAGGGAGGTATTTTGTAGACAGAAAGAAAATAAAAATTTTCTTTATTGATACTTCTCAAAACAAGTTTTTGTGTAAGACCTTATAAGAGGATAAAAATTAAATTCATTTTTTTAAGATTTTCCTCCATTGGACATTGAAAAACACTGGCTCCATTCAATTACCATATACAGCATTATCACGGAAGATGGATGGACAACCAGTCATAACCAACAGCCTGGATACATGAGCTGTTTCCCGAGCCGCCGGACGGTGCGCCATGACCATCTGCAGTAGATATACTGTCAAAAAGATAGATTCTAAGGTGCAAAACGTGATTGCATAAGGTTAATCACCCTTTTGTGGTAAAAGGGGCGAAGACAGAAACAGCGGATAATGCTACTTCCTGAAATGGCCTCTGCGCAGTAGGGGAGGTGAGAGTCCTATGATGTCTGCTGACTACAGGCAGTCCAGGTAAAGCTGCAGACTTTTTGTCTGGGATATGTTGCCCTGCAGCAATTAGGGAAAAATATATGAGAAGAAATATAATCTTATTGCTGTCATGGTTCTGGGGAGTAGTGTCGAATAAGGACCATAATGAAATTTGTTTTTAGCAGAAACCATGCGGCGGAACATTTTGTTCCGCCGTGATTCTTGTGTTAAAAACAACATTTAATAAGTTGAATAATTTTTACACGAAACAAATGGGGAGGTATTGTATGAAATTGCTTTTAAAAAAAGATGGACAGGAGAATGGATATTGGATGAAATTTCCTGTAACAGGCAAAAACGGTAGCAGAATATTAGAGACACGAACGGATATTTCTAAAGTTTCAGAATCGCCTTATATAGATGATGTTAAATGCGAAGTACAAGAGATACGGAAGAGTCTGATTGGAAAAAGATTATTTCAGGACAATAATTTGGAGTTGATGAACGAGATTGCGGAACGATTAGAATTACTGTCTGAAAAAGAACAGGAGCTACTCAATGCAGTACTTGTATTAGAACAGCCTGACAATATGGAACAAGTATCTGTTTTTATTAAAAATTTGGACCGGTATACATTAAATCATGATATCTGTTCTCTGACAGATTTTGGAAAATTTTTGGTAAAGGAGAAAAAGATAAATGTACCTGCAGTGTTGAAAGAATATATAGACTACACGTCCATAGCGATTGACGAGAAAAAAGATGGCTGTATGTTAACACCATATGGATTTATAAAAAAACTGCAGGAGCCAGTGATTGAAGCTACCCAAAATCGGGGAGCGGTGTATAGTTCAGACAAAAGTAGAATGTATGAGGTTATGATAAGTAACAGAGAAGGAATTGGAAGAGAATATTTCCAATTACCAGTTCCTGAGGATGAGATTAAGAAAATAAATAAAAAAATTGACGATATGAGTGTGCGGTGCTACGAGCTGGACGAGTTGTTCGTGCATGTACCGCCATTTTACAATCTAAAAGAAATTAATCAGGTACTGACAGAATTGAATAAGCTTGAAATGAATCAGAATATAAATCGGAAAACATTGTTGGCAATCCTTGAAGCAGAGATACCTGAGACTATAGAAAAAGCCTGTGAAGTTATACGAAATTATAATGATTATCAGCTTCTTCCGGTAAACTCTCTGGAACCCAAAGAATACGCATACTATGTGCTGGAAAGAGAAGGAATAGAATTTGCCAAAGAATTACATCTTTATGTACTTTATGAAGAGTTTGGTCAAGAGTACTTAAAAAAAGACTGTCCGCGGGAAACTTTTTATGGGTTTGTAGTAAATATGAAACATCCTTTTTCTTCACTGCGGCTGCAAGAGGAAGAGCTGCTCTTTTACAGCCCGTTAATACTTACTACATACAGCAATTATTTGGAACCTTTCACTCCAAAGATTATATCAGGAGAAGGCGCAATTCAGCTAAAAGAGCACATAGAGAAAAGAATAGCCGGGGAAATGGAAAAAGAAACAGAGAGAGGCCTGGCGGAGAATCTGTATCATCAACTTTTGAACCGGAAAATAATTTCTATGTTTCCCGGTGTAGAAGAGTATGAGGGAGAATTATGGGGGGGCTTAAGGTGAAAACTGCGAAGGCGCTGACAGAAAGAGAAACAGCGGCATTAATTGAAGCATGGAGAGAAATAGCACAGATGGGGTGGGGAGAGCAGTTGCTGTGTCATCCTATGAAAGTTGGGAGGAAAGAAATACATATAGGGTTCTGGGATGTGGATAACGAAAAGAACTTATTTATCATAACGGAAGAGGAATTTAAAGGTGGATTTACAGAACAAGAGATGCATATATAGGACATATGTTCTGACGAGGAAGCGCTGGATAGACAGAGCTTCTTTTGATCCTGCAAAAAATGAAAGGGGGCAGAGTTCCGGCCGGGAGAAGATATCTGACTCTCTTTTGAATGGATTTAGAAAGGCTTCTGTTATCAGTGAAATACTGCCGGACTGTATTCAGGTAGCTGACCGGTTTCATTTACTGCAAAATCTTCTTGAATATATGAATGATATTTTTAAAGAGGAAATGCCGGCCAAACTATACCTTCAAGACGGAAGGGTATCTGAAAATGCACCAGATAAAATACTGCGGGAAAAATGCTCCTGATAACTCCCTGCTTGACAGCCTGCACTATGATAATACCTCTCCCAGAGATTCTGGCGAAAACGAGTTGTTTTATGATAATAAAAGACATGATTTAAACTCAGTACGATACCAACATCATGAAGAAATACGGAAAAAAACAGCAATTAATCCGGGACATACAGGAATATTGGGACAAGCAAAGGAAACCACGGCTAAAAAATATAGCAGAAACGTTTGGATATCATCACTGATAGCAAAGAGATATCTGGCTATGACCCAAGCAGATATTTCTCGTTTGGACAATCCCGATAATTATAAAAAACGGGAATCATCTATGAATGTGTGGTTGAATGTCATTTACAAGATGATGGCCGATGGCTGCAGCAATGAACTAATTTATTTTTATATCAAGCGGCAAAAGGTATTTCACGAACCTGAGCACAAACTTGCAGACTATATTTATCTTATCGGGAAAAACAACTTTCCAGACAGCCCCCCGTTTAATGTAAAAACAACTATGGAGTGGGTGCTGCCACCAGAAGTAATAATAATCACCAGGACGGATTTACTCAAATATATTTTGACCTGTAATCCTAAAACGAAACGTGACTCAAATATTGAAAAATATATCAGCCAGATAAAAAGCCTTTATCCTGTTGTAGAAAAAGTTGAAACCATGTTCAAAGAATTTCACGCATTGTTAATGGGAAGGGATGAAACAAAACTGGATGAATATTTAGAAAAGTATGGTGAGAGTAAGCTAGAATCTTTCTGCAATGGCATAAAAAAGGATATCACTCCGGTCAAGAATGCGATATCCTTTTCTGTAAGCTCTGGATTTGTCGAAGGAAACAACAACAAATTCAAAGTACTCAAACGTATTGTATATGGTAGAAGCGGATTAGTCAATCTGGAGAAGAAATGTAAATTGGCTTTTCTTCCTAAAAATCAGGATTTTTTCACTTTCTTCGCTGTTATAAAACAAGCTGGTATCAGTTTGATACCAGCTAATGTTTTATAAGGCGTCCCAAAGTTAAGAAAGAACCCCATGTGAAAAGAAAGAACCCAGCTGTTTTTCTTCGACCACTCTGTTTTATGTTGCTGTCCACTATCAGTTCTCCCCCCCTCTCTCACGTTTAAAAACAGTTTCTTTCCACCATCAAAATGCCGAATCCGTTCTCTCCTGGAATTCGTCTTTTTGGATCTTTTCTGGTATACTAAGTGTATCGGTAATTCGGAAAGGGGGAGGGGTTCCTGTGGGTGGCAATTATGAGAAGGGCGTTTACAATCAGCTGATGGAAGTCATGGAAAAATTAAATACCATGGAATCCGAACACAGCCAGGACCGTAAAGAGATGAAAGAACTCACTTCTGCAGTAACGAGTCTGCATAAGGAAAATGCCCATCTCAAAGAAGAGGTATCCCATCTGAAGCAGAAAGCCTCTTCCCTGGAAGAAGAGAATACCAGTCTAAAAGCAGAAAACCGTCGCCTCAGCAATGATAATGAACGAATCCTGGATAATGACAGTTCAAACTCCTCCAATCCACCCCCCAAAGGCCAGCCTGGGAAAGTTCCAAATATGTTTCATGGCAGAAAAACCACGAAAAAGAAACCAGGGGCGCAGCCAGGCCACAAAGGGAGCAGCCTGTCAAAGGCGGCGGAGGAACAGGGTATTCGGAAAGGGCCTATCAGCATCGTCTGGGACAGCTTGGTACTCCAGGCGAGGCATATATCACACGGTACCGTCTTGATTTGAAGGTTATTCCTGTTGCAACCGAAATCCGCATCTATGCTGGCCGTGATGGAAAATTTCAGGTTTCAAAAGAACTCAGGGCCGAGATTTATTACGGAGGGACGGTCAAAGCGATTGCCGCCTTCTTATATAGTGAAGGCGTGGTTGCGAATGACTGTAGCTGCACATTTATTAACTCCCTTTCCGGAGACAGGCTCCACCTTTCTACCGGGAGCGTATACGGGTTCTGTCAGAAATTTGCCCAGTCCTGTTACACCGTGCAAAGCGCGATTGAACAGGAGCTTTTGACTTTCGATGTAATCTGTACAGATGCAACCCCGGTCAAAACGGATGGAAAACAGACCCATATCCGGAATTTCAGCACAGAGACCTGCGTGCTCTACTGCAGTTCGGAAAAGAAAGACCTGGAAACGCTGGGGACTTAATATTTTTCAAGGCATTATTGCTTTGCTGAACGGCACACCAGCCATAAAATGACTGGTGTATTAGCTGTGAGAATTCCTATGATTGTCTGAACTGTTACATTTTCCTGGGATTGGAATGATATTTTTTTGCTTATTTTTATACGAAACTGTAAAAGTCAGGTTTATTTCTTATCTTTGAAACATAGCTTTTGTACGAAAAAGTGTTTTGTTTATGAAAATATTTGTCATGATGGAATTAATTTTGTATTATATATAAACCTATTGAAGTAATACATTAAAATGCTATAATAAATATGTCAGGATATGATGATCCTGTGGATTGAAAAAATAGTTTTATCTATAATGAGGATGTTTGCCTGATATATTATTGCGAGTTCAATAATATCAGGCCTTCTCATTATCTTTTTATATTATTCAGGCACCTGAATAAATTACTCTAAAATAGAGCGGTTGTTTGTGCTAAACGATATAATATATTGAATTTAGTACATATGTACTGAGACGTTTAAGTTATATAGATAATCAAAAAAGAATTTATAGATGGCATAGTAATGAATGCAGAAGATGATAAGGAGGGAGCCTTTTGAAGAAAGTAAATATTTTTTTATCTTATTGTTGGAATGACTTAAGCGAAGCTGATAAAATTTATGATTATTTTATAAATAGTCAGAATATTGTTCTGCAAAGAGATACCATTGATATCGAGAAATGGGGAAGTATAAAGGAGTATATGCAGTCTATTAACAATATGGATTTTGTAATCCTTCTGATTTCAGACTCATACTTAAGGTCTGCTAATTGTATGTATGAAGTTTTAGAAGTTATGCGAGATAGAAATTATAGAGATAAAATTTATCCGGCAGTTATACATTCAGGGATTTACAATCCTATTATTAAAGCAAAATATGTGAAATATTGGCAAGATGAGTTTAGGGAATTAGAGAGTATATTAAAAGAAATCAATGTTCAGAATCTTGGAAAATTGAATGAAGATTTAAAACGAAGGCAGGATATTTCTTCTAATATTGCAATATTTTTAGACGTAATTTCTGATATGAATAATCCTAATATTGAAGATGTATGTGTGAGAATTGAAGAAAAATTGAGTCAGAAAGGCTTTATTGGAAACAATCAAGTTAGAAAGGAAAATGATTCATTTACTGCATTGGGTATACAAAAAGCGAGATATAATTCTGAACCGACGGATTTGGAGGTTAACCATTTTATAAGAGATAGTTTTAATAAAATTGTAGAGTTGTTATCACAATTATGTCAGCAGTATCAAAATCAAAATGCACGGATACAGGTAATGATTGAACAAATAGATACAAGAACAGTAATTTATCAGTTTTACAAAAACGGAAAATTAGTAAGAGGACTGAGATTATTTTTGAGTAATATGTTTGGCGGAGGAAGAGAAAGTATTGGACTGTCAGATAATACAATGTTATTTGGCGGTGGTAATTCATGGAATGGTATGTATGATGCAAAATTTATAGATGGTGAATTAAAACTATATGCAACAATGTCGTTGATAAATGAACAAAAAAATAGTAATGTAGAAGAAGTTGTAGCAGATATTTGGAAACATTATATACAAGTATTTTTAGAAAAATAAGGAAGATGACAGAGTTATAATCCCTTAAGAGAAAATTATACATTTAAACTATCCTTATCGCTGACTCTATACATGTTGGGTTGAAGCATTTTCAATTTTGCCGCAGACACTGGACGTTGGCTCATATTGAGTAGCTTTAGGAAGAAAATGTGTTCACATAGAAGGGCATTGTATACATGAATGAGGTCACGGCGATAGTTTTACGGAGTCCAAATGCACTGTACTACTGTTCCGTGGAAGCCCCATTTATTTTCGCTGGTATATGCGATAGGGTAGAATTATATAGAATTGAAACGGTGTTATGATTCAGGGGTGAAGCAGGTGGTGGAGCCTGTATTCGGTGTAATACAAGATTGGATAGTCGTATGTTTAGGGAGTGGTTGTATTGTAGTTATGTGCACAGGTCATGTATTTGTAAGAAATGTTTGTGACGGACATTCCAGAGGTGGCCTTATGGGAGAAAGGTAAATGTCGGCAACAAATTCTTCTGTCGGAAGAATTGTGGCAAAAGGTAAAGGAGTCTGTGGTAAAGATTCACCAGTTGATGGTAAAAGTATATACACTGAAATCCCAAATATGAAAACATGCAAAAGAGACTTTTATGTTTGAAACACGTATGATATTAAGCATGAAAATAAAATAGTTAGGTTGAGTTTTTGACAAATGCAGTAGAAATAATGAAATGAAAAAAGAAAACATATTATTCTTACAATAATAATAGTGATTTTAGCAGGATTACCATGTGAAAGTTTGAAATATATGGTTGACAAAGGTTTACTATAAAAAGTGTTCCATGGGGAATACACTGCCAGGAATATAGGAGAATAGGTTTATGTTTGGAACTACAATATGGAGCAAATGCTCTGTGGTATTCTAAGACATAAAAAACACACGGATGTACAGATTATATCAGATGCATTCAGACAATATGCAGCGTGTAAAGAGAAAACATTATGATATTGATTTCTCTTTCAAAGTATCGTCCGAACTTTATTTTGAAAGGTGGTTTCTTAATTGTGGTAATGGTCGGAGCGGACACCAGGGCTGCGATGGATATGGATGTAACAATGAAGGGTTTTGAGTATGTGGAATATTGCTATTAACAAAACCTGCCATATACTCATGGAGATTATGAAAACGGTAAAAACTTTATAGAAGCAAGGAGGAGTGTGTAATGGCTTCACAGCCGATTTATCAATTTTATGTGGAATTGCAAGATTATACACCCAAAATATGGCGTCGCTTCCAGGTGTTTGGAAATGTTACTGCGGCAAGGCTTGGCTATATGATCATGACGATGTTTGAAATGCAGGCAAGCCATTTGTTCTGCATCGATGTAATGTACCGTCGAAATTTTTATCAGGCTATGGGTAAATCATTTTCAGCAGAAGAGATAGAAAAACTATTTCCACCAGATAAAATAAAAGAAACCTGCCGTTATGAAGTACAGAATCAAATGACTGTTGATTTTGACGATGAAGAAGCGGAGAATGCAGTGTATGCCAAAATATCACAGTTGGTATCAAACAGCGGTGATGAAATGGTTCTTTTCTACGATTATGGTGATGGCTGGGAGGTTTCCATCACTCTTGAAAAAATATTTGAGGATAAGGAATTGCCGGGCAGAGAGCTGCCGCGGGTTCTTGAGGGCAACGGTTATGGGATTATTGAGGACTGCGGTGGACCAGGCGGTCTTAATAAATTGGCAAAGGCATTCAAGAAGAAAAGCGGAAAGCAATACCGGGAATTTTGTAATTGGCTTGGATTTGAGGAATTGGATCTGACATCCTTTGATGTTGATGATATGAATTACAGACTGAAAAAAGTCCCAAGAATTTATGCCGATGCATATGAATTGGGTTTAGAGCCGACAAAACAATCATTAAACTTGCTCACAAGAAAATATAAAAAGTAAATGTTTAATGTAAAGTATGCTTTAAAGAAAAGAAGAGGGGATTATCGCGGACAAAAAGCATTGTATGAAACAATTGAAGATCTATCATTGGCGCTAATGTATTTGACGAGGTTTCAGAATAATTATAAATTTTGTCGGTATATGGATTTTGATGTAGTATTCATGGAGGAGATCTTTTAATAATAGTTATTTTTGGTGTATCCAATGTGGAAAAAACTGTGATAGGAAAGAAGTTATCAGAAAAGCTGAATTATGCTTTTTTTGATCTGGTTCAGTTCCCTGCTTGATATGGAACAGGTCATAGCGGTTGAATTGCAGGATACGGAAGAACATATTTTTGAGAGACTTATATTCTCTGATGAAAATGATAATGTTTATCAGGATGATGAATATAAAAATGCCCATAAGGATTACTATATAAGAGATATCCATCGAGATATTGTATATGTGAGAAGGATATATAAAAAGATTCAGTGGAAATATTTTGTTGATAACAAATCCATAGATCAGGCAGCAGAGGAATTATTAGAGTTGCTTCCGGAAAAATTCAGGGAGAAGAAAGAGAATTATGGGCAGGAGGTCCGGATTTAAAGGATAATGAGAAAAAATTAAAAACCCTAAATAACCTTGTCTGGAGATAATTTGCTCTGGTTAAAATCAATGCTGTCAAGTATAAAGATTTCCGGATAAGAACTTAGGCTTAGGCATTGAATATATATTCCACAGAACATATAATAGATAAATATCCGGCCCGACGGAGGCGACGTAATTCCGGATTATATATACTAAAAAAACAGCAGCAGAATGGAGAGCTACAGTGAACACAGAACAAAAGACTAAATCATTACTAAACCATCCTTTACTCCAATTACTAAAGAATAACAAAGGAAATCCAAGAACATTAATACTGATGGAGCCTCTATGGGGGATCCCCTTTAATTTAATCACACCATTTGCCACCCTGTACATGTATTCACAGGGAGTAACCGACGTCCAAATTGGACTGATTCTGTCGATTGCCATGGTAGTCCAGGTAATTTTTTCTTTCTTTGGCGGAATCTTAACGGATAAGCTGGGGCGGAAATTTACAACTATGATGGGCGATTTCTTCGGGTGGAGTGTTGCCTGCCTGATATGGAGCATATCCAATAACTTCTGGCTTTTTTTGATTGCCATGTTATTTAACTGCTTTGAACAGATTAACCAGACCGCGTGGTATTGTTTACTGATTGAAGATGCGGAGCCCAAAGATTTGTTGGGAATATATACCTGGGTGAATATAGGCGGTCTGATTGCAATCTTTTTTGCACCGATTTCAGGCTTGCTGATCAATTCGTTTACCGTGATTCCGGTTATCAGGGTTTTATATTTGGTCTTTGCTGTGAATATGCTGATTAAGGTAGTAGTTACTTTTCGGTATTGTAAGGAAACCCGGCAGGGAAAGATCCGGATGGCCGAAACAAAGGATACCTCTTTGTTACATATGTTATATGAATACAAGGAACTGATTCCCAAGGTACTGAAGGATAAGGAGGTTATGAAGGTACTGAGTGTTTCCGTCATACTATATATCACAAATATAGTCAGTACTAACTTCTTCAGTTTATATGTGACGCAATGGCTGGGCATAGAATCTCGTTATCTGGCTTTTTTCCCGATTCTGAACGCGGCTGTAATGTTAATTTTTATGATTGGGATACAGCATAAACTGGAACTTGTAAAATTTCGGATTCCTATGTGGATTGGATTGGCATTATATGCAATAGCAGTGATTCTTCTGATACTGGCACCCACAGGCAGTATACCGTTTGTTATTGTTTATGTCTTCGTTGTAGCGGTAGCCGGTTCTCTTGTTATGCCCCGTAAAGATGCTCTGATTCAGTTGAATATTAATGCGGAAGAGCGGGCCAGGATTAATGCATTAATTATGTCCTTTACAATTGCTTTTTCTTCTCCATTCGGCTATTTTGCCGGATGGTTATCAAGTATTGACCGGCGTCTGCCATTTATGTTTTCCTTTGCTTTGTTCCTTGTGGCAATTATTATTGTAGGCCGAATCCGCGATCCTGAGTTCTCTAAGTAGTCATTTAAGGAATAGTGTCCTCTTATGCCATGGATGATAGAGACTTTGCTATGGGAAAAATACGAAAAATAGAGGCTTGTTATTGACACAAAAAATAGACCTGCGTATAATTATGTTAATAAAAAAATGCTTTTAAGAGGGCTGATACTTAAACGATATCTGTTCGTTGTTCAAATCATTGTTCGTTATCAGACTACACAAAAATCCGATATATATACCGACATTCAGTTGGTCACTGGGAGACAATACTAAAATTAGCCACAAAGAGAGAGTATATAGCACAGCGATGTTATTGCTCTCTCTTTAAATTTATAGAGGGATGCAAAAAAATATTGACAAACCAAATTAAATACAAAAACAGGAAAAGTGAATGAGAACAGAAGCAACGATGGAAGAATTGAAAAAATTATATGAATCGGCTTCAAGGATTCAGAAATTAGAGCCATGGGAATTGCTGTAGGATATGGAAATCATAGGGATATAGGCGGATAAAGATCCTGAAAACACAGTGTTTTACAGCATATTGGGAAAAGGCGGAGACTGTTATTGTATTTCGGTCTATGAAGGATATGATGCTTTTAACAGCTTTGTGATGCTGACTATGCAGGAGCGGATGAATTTGTCGGTGGAATGTGCAATGTTTAATCAGCACAATTTTACCTGCTACTGGGGAAACCGGGAAGAATTATCAGCGAAGCAGAGAGAAATAATCAAAACACTGGGATATAAATATCGCGGTAAAAATAACTGGCTGTATTTTATGTCTTATGAACCAGGATATTGTCCATACAATCTGAATTAGAATGAGGTGTTACGGATGACGGAGCTATTAGGAGAATTAAGCAGAGGTAAGAAGGGAAAATATACACTGGAAGCGAATGGGAGACCGATGGGGGCGGCACGGCACTGTCAGATAAAAAGTATGATAAGCCTGCGAATCCTGCAATGAGCATTCTGACAGAAGCCAATACGGGAATGGTTAAATCCTGTGATATGAATGGCCGGACGAAGATGCCATTAGTATGAAGAGCTATCGGTAGGATTCCACATAAAATTACACCAATTCCTAAGGAGTTGGTTTTGGTAAGACACTTTAGCGGATTTAAAAAAGATACAGAGCGTTCTTACCTAATGTTGTACTTTTTGATACGAACCAACTGTTTACTTTCAAATACACCAGCGGTCTGGCCGGAAATAAATTTTCACCCGAATTCATCCCCCATCCAAGGAGGTAAAGCATGGCAGAACAAATTCAAAGCCTGGAAAAAGCAAAAAAAATATTAGATTATTGGTATGCCATAGAGTTTCTGGCGCAGGATAAATTTGATGATATGTGGGAAATCCGCAGTAAATTTCTGAAGGCACAGGATGATTTTGCAAAAGGCAAATTCAAAGGCAAAACCATAGGATCTTACCGTGAACTTCAGGCTTCCCAATCTATTTATGATATTATTTCATCGGATGCAATATCCTGCGGCCTTAAGAAGTGGGGAAATATTACTATCTATATCGGAAAAATAAAGCGGGAAGCCTGCATAGAATGTATTGCCAGAAGTCTTCCCGGAACCTGGGAGGAAGAACGGCCAGAAAAGACGCAAGACAGTATTGCATTGGCCAGCCTTCAGTTAGCGCCGGATGGCACCTATGTGGAGCATTCTTTTTCATTATCAACTATTATCTGGTCCATGAATCAGATAAAAAGCGGCCAGGGTAGCCTTGCCGAAAGTATTGACGAGAAAGAATACCGCATTGTAGCCGAGGAAATAGAAAAGAAATTTTTCGGAAAAGAAGAGGGAAGGAAACAGGTTTCAGAAGGTAAAGATAGTCAGAAGCAGGAAGTGGAAGATAGCGAAGAGTGCATTCAGGAATTTTCTCCGAAAGCAGTAACGGTAAAGCTTTTGAAGGATATCTATAAGTATATTAAAAAAGCTTTTGTCGATGGAAATATCGAATCAACGGATAGTACGGATGCCGGACAGGATATACAGGAAGTTTACGGCATCAGTTTTCAGCTTTTTGCAGATGAAAAAATCAGGGCCAAAATGGATGAAGACAACTATCTTGGCTTAAGCCATGATTATTTTTCCGGGGATATCAAATTTGTTCTGCAGAAAATAAAAGATGAAACAATATTGTCCGAGGGCCATATGGGTGATGATTTGGTTCATTATATTTCCGCATTGGATGAAACTGGCAGAAAGGAGAAAATAGACCTGGTCAGCCCAAAAGACAGAGACTGCTTTTTTCAGCAGGTTTCTGAAATTCTGCGTGTAGAGAATGCCCCTCTTGGAAAATGGCCATCCAAATTCATGCCGGCGTTTATGCAGCAGATGGCGGTCAATCTTTGTATCCGAAAGGGAACGTCGGATTTATATGGCGTTAACGGACGTGTATTTTCCGTAAACGGCCCTCCGGGAACGGGAAAGACAACGCTGTTAAAGGAAATTGTTGTCAGCAATATTATTGAACGGGCTGTTTTGCTGGCAGAATATAAGGATCCGGATGACGCCTTTGAAAAACAGGCTTTTTTGCACGGAGAGAAGCAGGAACATGCATATTCCACATATATACGCGGCTGGTATCGTTTAAAGAAGGATAAAATCAATGATTACAGCGTCTTGGTAACATCCTGCAATAATGCGGCGGTGGAAAATGTTTCGAAGGAGCTTCCATTGGGGACGAGTCTACTGAATGATTTGAAACCTGCGGCTGATGACGCGGAAGAATACAGAAGAATGCTCGATGAAGTGAGCTGTTTGTTTGATTCAAAACGTGCGCAGACTTATGAAACGATAAGTAAAAAATCTGTACAAGATATATATTTTACGGAATATGCCAAAGGCCTGTTTGACAATGAAGGGGTATGGGGACTTGTTGCGGCCCCATTGGGTAGGAAAATAAATATTTCTTCTTTTTACAATAATGTCCTTAATCCATTAATTTGGGATTTTTATGCAGGCAGGGATTTTAAGGACATAAGAATTAAAAAATATGCGCAGGCCAGAGAGGATTTTAACAAGCAGCTGAAAGTAGTACAGGGACTGCAGGAACAGCTGAAAGATATCTGCGCTGCAGTCAGTGAATGGTCAGAGCTGCTAATAAGGCAAAAGAAGTCAGAACAGGGACTGGCTGAAAGAAAAGCAGAGTATGAATCGCTGCTCGAAGCGGAAAAATTACCTGTAAAAAAATTGAAGAAAGATCTGGATCAGACTATAAGTAAGCTACAGGATATTCAGAAAAAGAAGGAGAAAGCAGAGCTTCTTATCTTAGAAGCAGAACAGGAAAAAGAGGCTTTATCTATTGGTAAAAGAGAATTATTGGAAAAAGAAGCCGACGCAAGAAGAGGCACAGGGGTTCTGGGCAGGCTTTTCAATAAGAAAAGAGCGGAGACGAAGGAACAAGTTGCTGATGGATATCATGAGGATGTATTAAAAGCAGAGGCGGAACTCGGACGTGTGGACAGGCTACTTGAAGAGAGAATGCAAATTCTGCAGGAGGTACAGACGGAAGTTGACAAGGCGGTTCAAACTAGGAACCAAATAGAAGAAAGCATAACAGCCAAACTGGCTGGAATGCATGAAATGGAGGAACAAATTCAGAAAGCCGAAAGCGGGCTGCAACAGATAAGAACGGAACTGAGCAATAAGAAACCTATGTATTTGGAAAAAATAAAATCGTTTACACAGGATGCTTCTGTGGATGCCGGGACGCTTCTGGACACTGCGTTTATTGACCAGCTGCTGTCCGGGGATATCAAGGAATCCACGGACGCGCAGGTGGCAAATCCGTGGTTTACAAAACGCTATAATATAGAACGTGAAAAGCTTTTCTATTATGCAATGAGGTTGAATAAGGAGTTTGTTCTTTCGTCAAAAAGCTGTAGAGACAATTTTAAAACGCTGGGACAATACTGGGGAATGCTTCCTGGAGATGAAAAAGAAAGAGTTATTTTTCACAAGGAGGACAGAGAACTTTTTGCCGGAGCGCTTTATCAGACTCTCTTTTTACTGGTGCCTGTCCTGTCATCAACATTCGCTTCGTTGGGAAAATTTCTGAGTGATGCGAAACAGGCAGGAGTAATAGGGACGCTGATTGTGGATGAGGCGGGACAAGCCCAGCCGCAGATGGCCGTGGGGGCTTTGTACCGAAGCCGGAAAGCCATGATAGTGGGAGATCCCAAACAGGTGGAGCCTGTTGTTACGGATGATTTGAATCTGTTGAAGAGAGCCTTCGAGGATGAGGCACTTATGCCCTATAAGTCAAAGACAGTATCGGTGCAGAGCTTTGCGGACCGCCTGAACAGCTTCGGAACCTGGCTGGATAACGGCACGGATTATCCAGAATGGGTGGGATGTCCGCTGCTGGTACATAGAAGATGTATTTCTCCAATGTATGATATTTCTAATGAAATTTCCTATAACGGCATTATGAAACAGCAAACCCGGGAACCAGATGCTAAAAAAGAGAGTTCCTTTGTATATGAAAAATCACAATGGATTAACGTTACAGGGAAAGAAAAGGGGAATAAAAATCATTTTGTAGAGGCGCAGGCGCAGAAGGTATGTGAAATCCTGGAAAAAGCCTTTTCCAAATCAGAGAATCCCAATTTGTATATTATCAGTCCGTTTACCTCCGTTGTGGATGGAATGAAGGCATATATCAAAGCCTATAAAAAGAATACGGTCGGCACGAGCTTGAGCAGATGTGAATCCGAATGGTTGGGAAGGAACATCGGAACGGTACATACCTTCCAGGGGAAAGAGGCTAACGAGGTTATTTTTCTGCTGGGCTGTGATACAAGCCCCAAATCCCAGGGAGCGGTGAAATGGGTAAACAGCAATATTGTAAATGTTGCCGTAACAAGAGCAAAGTACCGTCTGTATGTTATCGGAGATGAGAAGGCATGGCAGGCATCGTCCTGTGTAAAAAAAGCGAAGACGATCCTGGATACCTTTGCCATCAGAAAAATCAAGGCGATTTTGGAAGGGCAGCATTCCGAAGAAGAGCAGGCAAAAGCATTGCTTTCTGCATCCGTATCATTGCCTTCCATAACCTCCTTTCAGGTCAATGCTGTGGAGGATGAGGACGGCAGCATCGATTTCAGCGTGGATACGAGCAGTTTGCTGCAAGGACTAGATCCGGGCTTTATGTCCGAAGAACTTACCAAAGAACAATTGGGGAAATTTGGTTTCAAGTCGATAGAAGATTTAAAGGAGCTGCCGTTGGAAGTGCAGGATAATCTGCTATTGGGGATGAAATTATTTTATCTGTTGTCTCCGGTATATAAGGTAAACAGCCAATTGGATGCATCCTGTTGTGCGATACTTTTTTGCAAAGCTCTGGAACTGCGGATGAAGGAGTGTTTTGAGGAAAGCCTGAAGACCGTATTCCCGGAAGAAAAGATCAGGGGGCAGGGCAAGGGCCGGGGAAGTGTGGAGCTTCAAAACGTTAAATCAAATGAACTGACCTTAGGCGCATTTCAAACAATACTTTATGCGAAAAGGGCGGAACTGGGAAGAAGAATGGCACAGAAGGGCAAAGAGGAATACGGATATGAATGGTGGGACGCATTTGTGACAAGACTGCGGGCATGCACTGACAGAAGAAACAGGTGTTGCCATTCTGGACTGTTCAGTTGGAAGGAGCAGTCATATTTGCTGGCTGAAATGTTTAAGAGAAACAGAAGTGATTCCCAGGTGCAGATGGAAGGTATTTTGTTTGAAAGTAAAATTGGGAAAAGGCTCCGCTGATGGCATGGTGTTTAAGACAGAAAAAGGCTACGAATCATAAGGCGATAAAGAATACTTGGAGGACACCCCATGAACTATTTTTTTGTATTCCAAAATAAAACATTCCACCAAGAACATCAAGGCGGCTATTTGTGGGCTCCCCAGTATGGAAATTCTGGAAGAACAGCCTCACACTGGTCAAAGATGAAAGAAGTAAAGCGAGGAGATGTTATCATACATAGCTATAAAAAGCAGATTATAGCGATAAGTGTAGCAAAAAAAGATGTGTATGTGGCGAAAAAGCCCGTAGAGCTTTCCAATGATTGGCAGACAGATGGGTGGAGAGTGGACACTCAATATATCGTATTTCCCAATCCAATTATTACATCGAACTATATGGAAGAGCTTTTGGAATTGCAACCACAGACAAGTGCGCCCTTTAATAGACTTGGGAGAGGTAATACTGGATATTTATTTGAAGCAACTAGAGAAATGTATGAATTCATTATTGCTCAGACAGCGACATACCCACAAAATGAGAATGCACTAAAACAAGCATTGGAGTTGGTAAATCAGATAGAGCATCCTCAAAATAAAGTATCTGAGGTCGAAGTTGTAATGGAATTGGAAGCATTTAAGGCAAATATTTTATCTGTTGATAAATTAGCAATTCTACTAAAGGAAACAAAGCCGCATAAATCGCAGAAAACGGAAGTAGAAGTACTTTATCGAAGCCCATATTTGAAAAAAATGGTTAAGAGGATGGCCAATGGTATCTGCCAAATGTGTGGTGAAAAAGCGCCGTTTTATGATAGAAATAATGAGCCGTATTTAGAAGAACACCATGTGAAGCAACTGGCAAAGGGAGGAAGCGATACAATGGATAATGTAGTCGCAATCTGTCCGAATTGCCATAGAAGAATTCATGTACTTAAAAAAGATGAAGATATTATAATTTTAGAAAAAATGGCAAAACAAAATAATAATAGATATCAAAGATTGCTTGCATACATTGAAAAGATGCAAAATGAACAAAGCATAAATAGTTTGGATGAAGATATGCTACAGCTTATGGAACTACAAAATGAGGATTCCCCAAATACTAATAGATCGAATTAATCATCGAGAGGTAAAAATGCTATGGATAGAAAGTCGATATTTGCTTGGGTAAAACAAAGCTATGGCACAGCTCCAGAATATTTATGGCAGGATACTCCGTGGAATGCTGTGCTGAGAAACAGTGAAAGCAACAAATGGTATGCCATTATAATGAAGGTTGAAGAAAGCAGATTGGGTATTCCAGGAAACCAACTGATCGATATACTTGATATTAAGTGTGATCCAAATCTGATCGGGGCTCTCCGGCAGCGCCCTGGTTTTTTCCCAGGCTATCATATGAATAAAAACAGTTGGATTACGATTCTTCTTGATGGTACTGTCCAAGAGGAAGAAATTAAAAATCTGATAGATTTAAGCTACCAGCTCACCCAGCCGAAAAAGAAGGCCAAAAAAGTGGAGATAAGAAAATGAACGTGATTGGAGAAAAGGTGAAAAGTCCCAAATTAGGTGTTGGAACAGTAATTGAACAAGAACCTTCCCATATAACTGTTCAATTTGCGACCAAAACAAGCCAGTTTCAATTTCCTGATGCATTTGAACGCTTCCTAATAGCAGAGGACCCAAAGATACAAAATACAATGATAGAGCGAATAAATGCTACTAAGGAAGCGGAAGCTCAAAGAAGAGCAGTCGAGGATGCTGCTCGAAAAGCGGAAGAAGAGAGCAAACAGGCGGCTATACAAGAAAAAGTAAGAGGACAGAGAAAAAGGACGAAAAGTATGGATGATATGTTTTCGGAGGATTATCATGTGGACCATTTAGCGCGACACCCAATCCTTACATATCAGCAGGTTGAAGAACAGTTTGGAATTAAAATAACAGGTTTTGGACGCGGAATTAATGTAACACCATCAAAGGTGGTTCTGATTTCTTCGATAAGTAAGGCAGAGGGTAATTTTGTCTATCACGATAAGTGGACTTCCGATGGTGAATACATTTATTCAGGAGAAGGTAAAACTGGGGATCAGGCCATGAGTAAGGGGAATCTGGCAATCAAAAATGCAGCTATGGATGGTAAGGAAATCCATTTATTTGTAAAATTTTCTCCTAAGGACTACTATTACCAAGGAAAATTTGAATTGGTGAGTTATACTTATGAAGATGAGAAAGGTGAAAACGGATGTACTCGTAAGGAGTACAAATTCCGTTTGAAAAAGGTATAGAGATGGAAGAAATAGTTGATGTTGTTGCCGCACTGATTTGGGATAAAGATAAATTTATGATTTGCCAGAGACCAGCACATAAGGCGAGAGGATTGTTGTGGGAATTTGTAGGCGGGAAGGTTGAGGCTGGTGAAACAAAACAGGAAGCCCTTATCAGAGAATGCGAGGAAGAATTGGCAATAGAGCTTTCTGTAGAGGAAGAATTTATGTCTGTAGTACATGAGTATCCGGATATAAAGGTTCGCCTGACATTGTTCAATGCTGCAATTAAAAATGGAGCGCCTCAAAAGCTGGAGCATAATGATATAAGATGGATTCGTAGAGATGAGATTCCCCAATTTGCATTTTGTCCCGCGGATATTGAGATACTGAAACGGATAATGGAAAACTAAAATTGTATCTGAAAGCTCGCCTTAGGCTAATACAGTTAAAACCATAAATACCCAATACCATAAACGACCAATACCATAATCACCCAAAAACATAAATACCTATAACCAAAAAAACAAAACCACACCCAACCTGCCGCATATCACCGCCCCTCTCTCCGAAGGCCCCTCTGATATGCAGCAGGTCAATTTTTGCCGGAGAAGGTCAAGAATGTCACATTGTTGATCTGCTCCGGCCGTTTTATACTTTACTAAAGGCTTAAAATGGCCAAAAATCCAATCAGCCACAAAAAACGGAGGAGAAAAAATAAAAATGTATCAATACGAAATGTTCGAATTAAGCCTCACCGGAGAACCGCCCCAGGGCTCCCAGGCGCTGTTCACTTTCCAAACCGTATTCCAGCTGGACGGCGAAGAAAAGACCGTAAAAGGCTTCTACGCAGGAAGCAATACTTATAAAGTACGTTTCCTCCCCAAAAAAACCGGCCGGTATTCCTGGAAAACCGAAAGCATTATTCCCTTGGAAGGACCTGTGGCAGGGGAAGAAGAATGCCTGCCGGCAAGGACCGGACGACATGGTATGGTAAAGACAGAGGGCCTTCATTTTGTTTATGAAGACGGTACGAAGTACCTGCCGTTCGGAACCACCATTTACGCCCTTGCCCACCAGAGCGAGGAGATAATTGAACAGACCATGCACACCCTGGAGCACGCCCCCTTTAATAAAGTGCGCCATTGCATTTTCCCGAAGCATTACAGATACAATCACAATGAGCCGCAGTTTTTCCCTTTTGAAAAAAATGCGGAAGGGAAGTGGGATGTGCACCGCCCCTGCATGGACTACTGGGAGCATTTTGAAAAAATCCTGGTCCGGCTGGGAGATATGGGAATAGAAACGGACTTGATTTTGTTCCATCCTTATGACCGTTGGGGGTTTTCCATAATGAGTATGGAGGAATGGAAAATTCACCTGGATTACCTGCTCCGGAGACTGTCCGCCTATCCCTTTATCTGGTGGAGCCTGGCAAATGAATATGATCTGATGTTCAACCGTACGATGGAGGATTGGTATGAGATAGAGGAATTTGTCGCTGCCAATGACTGTTATGGGCATTTGCTGAGCAATCATAACTGTGTCCATTTTTACGATTTCACCCGTCCCAATGTGACGCATTGCTGCATTCAGACGGATGGTATGCATAAGGCGGCGGAGTGGCAGGAGAGGTATCAAAAACCGGTGGTTTTTGACGAGTGCTGTTATGAGGGCAACATCGATATGGCCTGGGGGAATATTTCCGCATTTGAGCTGGTGAACCGTTTCTGGCGCGGCTGCATTCAGGGGGCCTTTGTGACCCATGGGGAAACCTATGTCTCGGAGGACGAGGTGCTCTGGTGGGCCAGGGGCGGCCGTTTGAAGGGGCAGAGCGCGCAGCGGATTGCTTTCCTGAAGGATTTTCTGTACAGCCTGCCATCCTGCATAAGCCCCTGGAAGGAGCCTTTTGTGATGGGGCCGGATGATAGGAACATTACGGCCACAGTTTTTGAGAAACCGGAGGAAGCATATGAACGGTTCCGGGCTTTGGTAAATACAGAGGAACGGGAGCTGTCCCAGGCAAAGGACGCATGCTATTATGGCCATTGCGGGGATCAGGTCTACATAAAATATTTTGCGAGGCAGTGTTGCGCTATGTGTTTCCTTACCCTGCCGGAAGATAAAAAATACGAGGTTGAGATCATCGATGCATGGGAAATGACAAGGACGACTGCGCTGGAGGAGGCCTGCGGAAGGGTCGAAGTCAGGCTGCCCGGCAAAGAAGGGATTGCCGTGATTGCAAAACAGCTGCCATAATTAATTAAACAGCTGCAATAATTTGAACGTACCGGACGTTACGTATCTTGAACGCACAATCGGGTTCCTGTATACTGGACTATACAGGGTAAAAAACGGAAACAGGCAGGTCTGCGCATTTACTGCGCAGACCGTGGAAAAACGCGGCGGCAGCAGGCATCCGGCCCACAGCGCAGCGTTTAATTGGCCGGAAGCGGTAACGGTTCGGCCCCGTCTGAACCGTTACAAAAAGACGCCCCCGTCCGGCTTCCCGGAGGGGGAAAAAGCTTCTGATATGGGGGAAGGGGCATGAAAAAGCAGGGTATGGTGAGTGTTTTTAAAAAGCTGTACATTCTTTTTGTAATCATCATAGTAATCATCTATGTGAGCACAATCATAATTTTCCTGAAATATGCGAAACAGCAGCGGAATGTGGAAATAGGCGGGATGCAGAGCGCCGTCGTCCATAATGTTTCGGCGCTGGAGCAGCAGCTGGAAATTATTTATAATCTGGAGCGCAATCTGGTCAGCGACGGAAGGATTTCGTCCCTGGTATATGACACCTCCCTGAACGGGTATGAAAGGTCCCAGCTGATGCTGGCGCTGCTGGTGAATATGCAGGGCTTTCAGTCGCTGAATAATATCATTGAGGATATCACCATTATTTTTCCCAAACAGGAGATGGAGCTGAGCGCGGTGGAGGGGCATAGCAGTAAGGAATATGTGCCCATACCCAGGAATGGGGATAATACGGCCCGCAGCCTGGTATATTGCGACGGGAAGGCGCAGATGGAGCTGCTGTACCCTCTGACCTATTCGATAGAGGAGGATTACGTCCCTGATTTCGGCGTGGGCATTACGCTTTCGGAGGATTATCTGCAGGAGCTTCTGGAGCTGTTTGGCAGCGGAGAACAGGCGGGCGCGTTTTTTGTGCTGGATGGCGGGGAAGTGCTTGGCCAGCAGCCTGTGGAGGAGGAAGCGCAGGCGCAGCTGATGGACTGCTGGTACCGGGCATGGGAGAAGCAGGGCGGAGGAGAGAGTTTTCTTGGTAAGGGAAGGTGCCTGGGGACAAGCTATCTGTTTATGTCGGAAAGCATTCCCGGCTACGGGATTACCGTGGTTGCCTACCGCAGCGGCAGAGGGATAGGAAGCTCGGCAATGGTGGCTTTGCTTATGATGGGCGTTGTGCTTTTGGTCATCAGCATACTGTTTTTTGAAATCCTCTATCAGACCAACACCGCCGTGAATAAGCCGCTGAAAAAGGTGGTGCAGGCGTTTGGGCAGGTGCAGGAAGGCAACCTGGAAATCCGGATTTTCCATAAGCCCCAGGATGAGTTCCAATACATATATTCGTCCTTCAACCGAATGGTGGAACGCATCCAGGAGCTGATCGAAAACGTGAAGGAGCAGGGCAGGCTTTTACAGAATGCGGAGCTGATGCAGCTGCAGTCACAGATCAACCCGCACTTTTTGTATAACAGCTTCTATCTGATCCGGATTATGGCTAAAAATGAGTCCTATGATCAGATTATACAGTTCGTCACCTCCCTGGCAAAGTACTACCGTTTCCTGAACAAGGAGGTGGAGCAGAATATCCCCCTAAGCCGCGAGGTGGAGCATATGGAGAATTATATCGACATCCAGCAGATGCGGTTCGGGGATAAAATCACGGTGCATAAAGGGCAGCTGCCGGAAAGCGCGGCCGGTTTCCTTGTGCCGAAGCTGATACTGCAGCCTGTCATTGAAAATGCCTATAATTATGGCATGTCGGATATTTTAAAGGACGGACAGATCGCCATCTCCTATTCCTTTAAGGATCCTTACCTTTGCATTGTAATTGAGGATAACGGAGGCGGCGGAAGCAGCGAAAATATTGAAAGAATGCGGGAATACATCCAGGATTATCAGGGCCGGGCAGCCGGACATGCGCTTTCTAATATAGAACGCAGGCTGAAGCTGGCTTACGGGGAAACAAGCGGCATCCTGCTGGAACAAAGTGAGCTGGGAGGCCTGAAGGTGACTCTGCGGATTGACATGAGGGTAACGCTGTAAGCTGTTTTATACTATTTTGAAAGGCTGGAATGGCCGCAGAAGGAGGAGGTAAAATTATGTGGAACGAAGCATTATGGCTGGGAGTGCCAAGGGCTGAGATCGAGGAAAAGAAAATATACCAGGGGGATATGAACGGGCGGTTCACTTACTACCGCCTGGATTTCATGCTGGATCAACGGGCGGAGCTGAAGGCGGATATTTCCGCCAATTCCCGCTACCGCTTGTGGGTAAACGGACAGCCGGTGCTGTCCGGGCCCTGCCGCAGCGATCAGTTCAGGCACTATTATGAAACGGTGGAGTTGGGGGATTATCTGCAAATAGGGAAAAACGTGCTTGCCGTGCAGGTGCTTCTGTGCGACAGCATGTATGTAAAAGAAGGCCCAGGGGACAACCGGGCGCCGTTAAACAGCGTAGCGACCCTGCCGGCGGGGCACAGGCTCGCCGTGGAGGGCGTGCTTAAAGGTGAGGAAGGTAATCCGTTGGGGGAGGTGACAACGGGAAAAGCTCCCTGGAAGGTATGGCTGGACAATACGTTTTTCCTTACAAAGGAACCAGTGGTGAATGGGAATATGGGCGCGCTGACGGAAAGGATTGATTTCAATGCAACGCCGGGCGGCTGGAGACTGCCGGATTTTGACGATGGCGGCTGGCGTGCCGGCGATGTGCTGGAGCCGGTAAAATGCGGGTTTGAGATGATGTTCGGCATTCTCAAGACCTTTATGATGGAGGAGCGTCCCATCCCGCTGCTGTATGAGCGTCCGGCCGTCCTTGAAAAGGAGCTGGGAGAAAGCGTTATGAGGGAAGCAGCCTACGTGACGGTGCGGCCAGGGGAACGCAGGACGCTTCTGTTTGACGGGGAAGGGCTTTTCAATGCCTATTTCCGGTATCAAATCGAAGGCGGCGCAGGGGCGGAGATTTCCTTTACCTATTTTGAGAAGTTCACGAAGGGCATTGACCATGTAAAAAGGGATGACTACATCAATGGGGAAATCGGGCAGAACGGGCAGAGGGATACAATCGTTCTGGATGGCGGCAGCCTGCTTTATGAGCCTTTCTGGTACAGGACCATGCGCTTTTTAAAGATTGAAATTCAGGCGGCGGGGGAGGAAGTGCGTTTTTACAGGCCTGCGCTTTTAAAGACCGGTTATCCTTTAAATCCCGGCTCCTATATCAGATCGGACGCTCCCTGGGTGGAGAAGGTGTATGGCATGTGCGTGCGCACCCTGCAGGGCTGCATGATGGAAACCTATATGGACTGCCCTTTCTGGGAACAGATGCAGTACCCTATGGATACCAGGCTGCAGGCGCTGTTTACCTATGTGTGCAGCGCGGATACGAAGCTGGCGGAGAAGGCCCTCCGGGATTTCCATGATTCCATGCTTCCCATGGGCCTGATTCAGGGCAGGGCGCCCAGCAACCCGAAGCAGATTATATCCACCTTTTCTTTGTACTATATTTTCATGCTGCTGGAGTATTACAGGCGTACGGGAGATACGGATATACTGAAGCGTTACCGGGCGGATGTGGACAGCATCCTGGAATATTATGACAGGCATCTCGGGCCGCAGGGACTGGTGGAAAATCTGGGCTACTGGGATTTTGTGGACTGGCAGGAAAGCTGGCATGATACCATGGGACGTCCCGCGGCGGTGCGAAAAGGCCCTTCCACCATTATTAACCTGATGTATGGACTGGCCCTGCTTGACGGGGCCGAAATCAATGAGGCCACCGGCAGGGCCGGCCTTGCGCAGGAGTACAGGGAACGGCAGAAAAACATCGCTGATCAGATCCAGAGCCTGTGCTGGGATGCTGGGCGGGGAATGTTCCGGGAAGGCCCCTCCTGTCAGGAATTTTCCCAGCATGCCCAGAGCTGGGCGGTGTTAAACGGCATGCTTTCCGGGGAGGAGGCGCGCAGGGTGATGCGCAGGACCTTTGAGGAAAAGGATGTGCTGCGCTGTTATTTTTCCACCTGCTATGAGCTGTTCCGCGCCTGTGAAAAGGCGGGCTGTTATGAGCTTACCGCCCGGCAGATGGACTGGTGGATTAAGCTGCTGGAGGAACACTGCACCACCTGCCCGGAAACACCCTCCAATTCCAGAAGCGAGTGCCATGCATGGAGCGCGCTGCCCATGTATGAGCTGATCAGCGTCATGGGAGGCATCCGCAGGGAAGCGGGCAGTCCGGCGCGGGTGGAGGTCTGTCCCCATCTGGACTATGTTCCCAACCTGGAGGGCGGCATGCTCACCGAATATGGGCTGGTTACCTTCCGCTATTATCCAAAGGATGGCGGCATGCAGTATGAGCTGGCGCTGCCGGAGGGAATGGAAGGAAGCTTCCGGGGAGCAAACGGCGTCAGCACTGTGCTGGGAGCCGGTAGAAATGAGATCTGGGAGGCTGTAAAAAAGGCCTGAAAAGCATTTGTCTTCGAACCCAGTGTCTGGTGCACCATAGACGGCGTGAAGGCAAATGCCTTTTGCAGAGTGCTTGACAGAAAGCAGAAGCCTATTTCCAGGCTTGATGCGGCAGTTTGGGTAACAGGACGGCAGTTTAGGAACAGGTCAATTTTTGAACCGGGATATCAATAAATTTACATTGTTGGATTCTATTTTCCTTTTTATACTGGCCTTAGATGAAAAACACAGCCGGCAAGGCAGCGGGCGGTACTGGCCCAAAAAGCGGCAGGAGTGAGAAGAAACTATGTACAGTGTTTTGATTGTTGATGATGAAAAAATGATCCGGGATGACGTATACGGCCTGCTTTCCATGGAGGAATCCATGGAGCTTGATCTGACGACGGCGGCCAGCGGGGTAGAGGCGCAGGCCATCCTGGAAAAAAGGAAGATAGATATCGTGATTATGGATATCAACATGCCGCAGATGTCAGGTCTGGAGCTGTATGATATCGTCAGGGAAAGATGGCCTTTTTGTAAGGTCATCTTTCTCACGGGCTATTCTGATTTTGACTATGTGTATAAGGTCCATAAGCATGCAAAATATGTGCTGAAGGCGGAGGAGGATGAAAAGATACTGGAGGCTCTGCGGGAGTCTGTGGAAGAAATCGAGAACAGCCTCCTGCTGGAACGCCTGACCGATCTGCAACGGGAACAGCAGAAGAAACCGCTGCTCCATGAAAGAAGCATGTTTTTAAGGGAGCTTTTCGAAGGATACAGAAGCCTGTCCCAGCTTACCGGGGAGCTGTCGGTACAGCTTGGGATCAATCTGGATCCGGAAAAAGAAGTGTATTACCTCCTCCTCAGGCATGAAGCCTGGTACTGTGAGAATTACCAGGAGCAGCAGAATAGCACCCAGGACTGTTATCAGCTGCTGGAACGGTATTTCCTGGATTTCATGCGGGGCGCCTTTTTTGAATACAACAAGAATTACATCGTACTTCTTCTCCAGCCTGAAAAGCTGCTGCACGAGGAAACCATTGTAAAAATGCTGGCCGGCGCGGGGGAGCTGTTCCAGAAGGCGCTGAAAAAGAACCTGGGCAGGACGGTATCCATCCTGGTGGGGGAACGGCCGGTCACCCTGTCACAGCTATTGCAGGAATTTATCGGCATATGCGACCGTATGATCTGGCTGTCCGGGGAAGAGCTGGTGCAGGAGGGCCTGCAGAAGGAGGCACTCGCCAAAGAAACCCTGCCGGAACACAAAAAGCAGGAGCTGATGCAGATGCTGTGGCGGCTGGAATATTATCTGGAAGGGATGGAGGAAGAAAATTCCCTGAATGTGCTGCGTCAGCTGCAGACAGAGCTGCAGAGCGTCAAGAGCATGCATGATCTGTTCGCGCTGGAGGCATACTGCACCATCAGCTCCCGACTGATCGGCTGGATCAAGCGCCTGGAGCTGCACGAGGAGCTGGCCTTTCGGGTAGGCACCCTGAATTTGTACAATGTGTCAATGCATGCCAACTGGCAGGATGCCTTCGGCTACCTGCGGCATGTGGCGGAGAGCATTTTTTCCCTGAAAAACCAGAGTGTGGAAAAGCAGACCGAGGACGTGGTGAACCAGGTGAAAAAGTACATTGTGGAGCATCTGGACGGCGACACCTCCCTGTACAACCTGGCGGAGCAGGTACATTTCAGCCAGGAATATCTGCTGCGGATTTTCAAGAAAAAAGAAGGGATTACCATCCTTCAGTATATCAATGACTTAAAGCTGGCTGCGGCCAAGCAGCTGCTCACGGATTCGGAGCTGCAGGTAAGAGAGATTGCGGACCGGCTGGGCTTTGCCAGCCAGGGCTATTTCGGTCGTTTTTTCCGGAATAAGACAGGCCTGACGCCCAATGCCTACCGGGAAGCGGAAAAGAGGAAACAATAATTATGGAAGACAATACAAGATATCTGGTACGCTGTGAAGAAGCCTCCGACTGGGTCCGCCATGTGGATGAGGGCACCCAGATCGTGAATGATTTCTATCTGCCCCAGGGACCTTTTGAAAAAAATGAAATGAGCGATACGATCTATCACGCAGGGACAAAGGTGAACTATCATGAACACTCCCAGGGCTATGAAACCTTTTTTATTGCCAGGGGCTCCGTAGAGTGCACCATCCGCGGCAAAAAGGCAGTGGCGCAGACCGGGGATATCGTACACCTGCCGCCCTATACCCCTCATGGCTTCGTATTTCTGGAGGAGGGCACCATCTGGCGGGAGCTGTTCCAGGAAATTAACATGCAGCAGGGAATCCTGAACAAAAACATGATATTGAAGCACTATCCTGATTTATATGAGGATCCGGAATTTATCGGGATGTACCGGGAGGCTAACGGATCCTTTGTCCGGGAGAAGGAGGTGCAGGACATCGCACCAGTAGTTCCCAAAAGTGAAATCCCGGAAATCCGGGAGCCGGGCTTTGCCTGGGCCAGGCACTGCGGCGACGGCTGGGAGCTGAAGCTGAAGGTGGGCCGTTTTGAGTGCAACGGGGCAAAAGAGGTATGGGAAGCGAATCTGGATGCGGGTATTACCATAGAATACCAGGATCCCCACCCTTATTTTGAGCTGTATTATATTACGAAGGGCAGGGTGAGGTTTACCATTCTGGAGGGCTTTGCGGACGAGGCTGTGTTCGTAGCCGAAGCGGGGAGCATTGTACGGATTCCGCCCTATGCGAAACATAAAATTGAAGTGGTGGAGGCAGCGCAGCTGTTCGACAACGGATGTGAAATCCGGCTGATGAGCATGCTGGAGGATCTGGCGGCCATACGGGCGGCGAGACCACAGGCGCTGGAGGATCCGGTAATGAAAAAGAAGCTGCTGCGAAAATATAAATGCTTCGTCACCGCATTTTATAAAAAGGCCTGAGTATTGCAGAAAAGGGGAAAAGGGATGGAATTAAAAAAGCGTGTCAGAACATACAGCGGGACAAAGGAAAACGCGCCCGGCGAACTGGAATTACGAAACCGTAAAATTGCCCGGAGGACTGCGGCAGAAGGAATCGTATTGTTAAAAAATGAAGGCGTGCTGCCTTTAAAAAAAGGGGCGAAGGCCGCTTTATTTGGAGGCGGCGCCGTGGGGACAATCAAAGGAGGAACCGGTTCAGGAGATGTGAATGCCCGTGAGACTGTGAGCATTTACCAGGGCTTTGTGGATGCGGGAATCCCCCTTACCAACAGGGACTGGCTGGAGGAATATGCAGAGATTTACCGGCAGGCCAGAGAGGACTGGAAAGAAGAAATACTTTCGGAAGCGGCCAGACGGGGGAAGGGCAGGTTCTTTGAGGTATATTCCTCCCATATTTTCCGCATGCCTGCCGGAAGCGCGTTGAAGCAGGCGGATGTGGAGGGCGCTGACGTGGTGTTTTACGTGTTCAGCCGCACCGCGGGCGAGGATGCGGATCGTTTCCTGGAGCCGGGGGATTATTATCTGACGGAGGAAGAAAAAGCGGAGCTGGCCTTTCTGGATGCCGCCTGTGAAAATCTGGCGGTCATTTTAAATACGGGAGGCGTCATTGATCTGCAGGATATCCTGGGTCTGACCCATTTGAAGGGGCTGGTGCATATTTCCCAGCCCGGCATGGAGGGCGGCAATGCGCTGGCGGATGTGCTGACGGGGAAGGTTACGCCCGGCGGAAAGCTCACCGGCACCTGGGCGAAGGATTATGGCGATATCCCCAATGCGGAAAATTACAGCCACAACAACGGCGATGTGCAGAAGGAATATTATACGGAAGGGATTTATGTGGGCTACCGCTATTTTGACAGCTTCCGGAAGGAAACGGCATATCCCTTCGGCTTCGGGCTGTCCTATACAAGCTTTTCCATACGGACGGAGGAGGTCTGCCCGGAAGAAAAGGGCGGGGCTTACGTGACGGTGACGGTAAAAAACACCGGAGATACCTGGGCGGGCCGGGAGGTAGTGCAGGTATATCTCTCCTGTCCCCAGGACGGGCTGGAAAAAGAATACCGCAGGCTGTGCGGTTTTGCCAAAACGAAGCTTCTGGAGCCGGGAGAGGGCGAACAGCTGCGGATTCCAATCCCTTCTAAAAATATGGCCTCCTTCTCGGAAGAAAAATCAGCCTGGATAGTGGAAAAAGGACAGTACGGCGTTTGGGTGGGAAATTCCTGCGCCGACCTGGAAATCTCCGGCGTGCTGGAGGTAGAGGAGGATACCGTTATTGAAGCGGTGAAGCATATCCTGCCTTTGCAGGAGCCTTTAAAGGAGCTGTCCTGTCCCAAAGACCTGCGGCTTTTGCTGGAGCGGGCCTGGAAGGAGGAAGCGAAGGCGCGGGGCATCCTTCCGGTCACCTGTGTTCCCGTAAAGGAAACCGCCGGGAGCTACCCTGTGACGGAGGCGGAAAAAATGGCGGAGGAGCTGACTGCAAAGCTTTCGGAGGAACAGCTGACGGCCATGGTTATCGGGGAAATCAGCAAAGGACAGGGGCAGGCGCTTGGCTCCGCGGGCATTATGGTGCCGGGAGCCGCCGGAGAGACCAGCAGCTGTCTGGAGGAAGCATACGGAGTGCCCGGAGTGCCTATGGCGGACGGCCCGGCAGGGCTGCGGCTGATGAAATCCTATGAGGTGGATCGGGCCACCGGGCGGATCAACAGCCAGGGGATTTTCGGGGCGCTGGAGGGCGGTATTTTCGCCGATCAGACGGTGCATGAAAATACGGATACCTATTATCAGTACGCCACCGCCTTCCCGGTGGGCACCCTTCTGGCGCAGACCTGGGATACCGGGCTTGTGGAGGAAGTGGGCCGGGCCGTGGCGGCGGAAATGGAAGCCTTCGGAGTGAGCTGGTGGCTTGCCCCTGGCATGAATATCCACAGAAACCCGCTCTGCGGCAGAAATTTTGAGTATTTTTCCGAGGATCCGCTGTTAAGCGGCAGTATGGCGGCGGCCATTACGAAGGGGGTTCAAAGCTGTAATGGCGTGGGAACCACCATCAAGCATTTTGCCTGCAATAATCAGGAAGACAACCGCATGGGCTGTGACAGCATCGTTTCCGAAAGGGCGCTCAGGGAAATCTATCTGCGGGGCTTTGAAATCGCGGTGAAGACGGCGCAGCCCATGGCGATCATGACCTCCTATAACCTGATTAACGGCGTGCATACAGCCAACAGTAAGGATCTGTGCACCGTGGCGGCGAGGGAGGAATGGAATTTCCAGGGGATTATCATGACGGACTGGACGACGACGATGCCCCGGGGCGGCAGCAGCGCCTGGGGATGTATAGCGGCGGGGAACGATCTGATTATGCCGGGCTGTGAGGGGGATAAGGAAAGTATCCTGAAGGCCCTTGCGGAAGGAACTTTGGACGGGGAGGAGCTGAAGGCCTGCGTGAAGCGGATGCTGCGTGTGATTTTTCAGACAAACGCCTTTGAGGCTTCGCTTCCCTATGAGGCGGGCCGGTAAATGTGTACCGGCCGGAAGGAGAAAGAAAATGGATAATTATGTGGTTAAGACAGCCTCCGGAAAGGTCAGGGGCTTTGCGGAGGACGGCCAGATCGCTTTTCTCGGCATCCCCTATGCCATGCCTCCCGTGGGAGAACTGCGGTTGAAACGGGCGGTTCCGGTAAAGCCCTGGGAGGGCGTGCTGGATGCGATGGCATACGGCCCCAAGGCGGTGCAGTATAATGACGGCGTATGCGAAGGCTCAGAGGACTGCCTGACCTTAAATATCAGAAGACCCATGGAGGGAGAGAACCTTCCGGTATTGGTTTATATCCACGGCGGCGGCTACAACTCCGGCTGTGCCTCCGACGAGCTGTACCACGGCAAATCCTTTGTCAGCCACGGGATTGTATATGTCAGCTTCCAATACCGTCTGAACGTCTTCGGTTTTTATGATTTTACCGGCTATCCTGGCTGTGAAGAGTTTGACAGCAACTGCGGCCTGTCGGACCATATTGTTGCCATGCAGTGGATTCATGAGAATATCCGGGCCTTCGGCGGCGATCCGGAAAGGGTGACGATAGCCGGGGAATCCGCCGGGGGAACGTCCATGATAGCGCTGATGGCCGCGCCGGGCGCAAAGGGCACCTTCGGGCAGGTAATCGCTTCCAGCGCCCTGCCGGACTGCTTTTTTACCAAAGAGACGGCAAAGAAAAACATTGACCTTTTTCTGGAGGGAATGGGCTGGACAGAAAAGGATCTGCCGAGACTGAAGAAAATCGATGCCTATGAGGTACTAAAGGGAAACGAATATGTGGCAAAAGAGCATCAGTACCGCAATCCCGGCATTTTCCTGCCTACCGTTTCCATTGACGACCTTTTGCCGGAAAGGCCCCTGGAAGCGATAGCGCGGGGGAGCGCAGAAGGAATCCGGCTGATGATTGGCTCCAACCTTCATGAAGGAACCATGTTTGTCCGCCCGGAACAGACGAATTTCCCCAATTCCTGGGATATGGTAAAGGAAATGTTTGTGAAGAACCACAACGAGGCGGGCTTTGCGCGGATCAAGGATTATTATGAAAAAGGAAATGAAGGCAGTGTCAATGGAGTGGAGATGGCTTTCATCAATTTTGCCACGGATTATGCGTTCCAGATGCCTGCGGTGAGGACGGCGCAGGCCCAGAAGGGCCATGGCCCGGTATGGATGTACCGTTATGAATTTATATCGCAGATGGCGCGCAAGACAGGAATGCTTTGTTCCCACGCCATGGATCTGCCCTGCGATTTCAACTGCCTGGAATTCGGCTTCAGTGCGTTTGTATTTCAAGATGAACCGAAGGAAACGGTGGAGAAGATCGTCAATGATGTACATCTGCGCTGGGTGAACTTTATCAAGACAGGCGATCCCGGGCAGGACTGGCCGCAATATGCAGGCTATGACTCCCCGGTCATGATCTATGACCGCACGAGCGGGGCGCGGCAGCTTGACAGGACAAAGCTGATGGATGTGTGGGGTGATATGAGGTTTTATGAGGATTAGGAAAGCTGTGCGCCCGGAATCCTGAAAGGGCGGCGGCTTCGGAGATGAAATAAAAGTACGGATCCGTCATGGCGGTCATTAGCTGACTGCTGTGGCGGATCTGTTTTTTATAGGAAATTCCTGTTAAAGTTTGCCCATAACCGCCGCCATTTCATATCCGAAACAATGCAGAATGGATTCCCTCCAACGGTTGAAGGAAAGAAAAAGATTATGTTTTTATTTGGAGATAGCTCTGTGCAGCCGTTGGACGGATTTATGGTTTCTGTAATGAGTTTGTTATCTTCATGCCTGTTGTAATGAAACGTGCCAGAACCGCCATCATAAGGAAATATCCATTGCGTATACATTTAAAGCGTGCTATAATTGAGCCTGTAACCAATGTGAGCAGGGATAAACTGATATGAGCAGGGTTATTCTAATGTGAGCAGGAAAGCAAAAAATTATAAAAAACGCTGCTTTGTTGGAAATTGCTGAGTGGCGGCAAACATAAGAGCGGGCGTGCCATGCTGGAGGGCAGGAATGGAAAAAGATAATTTGCTGAGCGAGCTGATTTATGAATACTACGAATCGCGTATCCTTTTTGGCATGTATCGGTATGGGGATCAGTTACGGTCGGTTTCACAAATCTGCGCTTCGTTTGGGCTGGCTCGGAATACGGTTCAGGCTGCTCTGAATAAACTGGAGGCAGCAGGGTACATAAAAACAGAACAACGGAAGATGGCCAGTATAGTGTACCAGGGAACGGAGGAAAACTTCAGGGAGAATGCCATAAAGTATTTTGTACCGCGCAGAGAGGGGATGCTGGATATTAACCGACAGGGACCTCTGCTGTTCTCTCCGGTCTGGGAGAGGGGATTGAGGAACTTTGAGCGGAGTATCTCAGAGGGCACATATAGGAAAACGAATCCAACTGAGATATTGGGCGGGGATCCAACAAAGCTGTATTATGATGTCCTGAGAACATTCAACAATCACTTAATGGACAGTCTGTACTGGCAGTTTTTGCGTTATCTCAATTATTTTTATCCAAATAAAGAGTATGGAATGGGCGATTATATGGAAGACGGCCTTTTGTCAGTTGAGAAGGCCAACCGCATGAAGGCGGAGACGGATGCTTACTATTATGAGAACTTCCTGGAAGTCCTGGCGTTTGTTGATTCAATCTCCGAGGAGCATCACTTGAAGGACGTGCAGCAGATTCCGTTTACATGGATGATCTACCGGAAACGGCCGCAGGTGCGGTATACCCTGGCAGCCACCATCATTCGGGAGATTCTCTGGGAGGTCTATCCCGTTGGCAGTTATCTGCCGTCCCTGCCTAAAATGGCAGAACAGTATAATGTATCATTGATCACGGTACGCCGGACCCTGGATGTGCTGCATTCACTGGGAGTGACTAAAACCTATATGGGGGTCGGGACCCGGGTCTGTATGGAACCCATCAAGCCGGATATACTTGACACGCGGGAAATTCAGGAGAATATGATGCTGCACAAGGAGGGAATGGAACTTCTCTCCCTGACAGTCTATAATGTAACTCTCTTTACTCTGGAATCGATTACCGGGGAAAAGAGAGAAGCTTTACTGCAGGAAATCGGCAGGCTTCGCGGTAAAAATAACAATATTCTGTGTATTGATGTCCTCTTAAAGTTTATCTCCACCGAAGTTCCATCTGCATTCTTAAGGGAGTGTTATGGTAAATTGAGGGAGCTGATGGCGTGGGGATATATTTTCTATGCTGTGTTGAGAGGATCCGGAGAGCAGCCGGATACGGATTTGAACAATTTTATTACCCGGCTGGAAACAGATATGATGGCGGATAATTGGACTGCGTGTGCAGGATCGTGGCAGGCGTTTATTGAGGACAGGCTGGACTTTTTACGCTCAAGGTTTCCGCTGGGGAACCGCCAGGATGAGATATGACGTGCGGTGGCGAAAAGGTTCGTGTATCGTAAAATATGAGAGAATTTGGAGCCAGGCGCGATGAGTAGAGAGAAAAAACCCCCATTAAAGCTATCAAAACTATCACTGATTATCTGCATCGTGGCATTTATTTTTTCGGGTATCAGCATCTGGATTTCTTATGGAATGAATGAAAATGCGCAGCGGATGTATGAACATCCGTATACTGTTTCAAACAGCGCCAGGGCGATGCGGTCGCGGCTGTGGGATATGAAAAGTTTTTCCGGGATCCTTCTGACGCATGAATTTCATACAAAGGAGGATAAGGAATCCTTCTTCCAGGCGCGTTACGACATGCAGAACGGGGAGATTGAAACGATTCGCAGTCTGTACCTGGGACCGCCCCAGGATGTAGATGCCCTCAGGGAGGCAATGGATGCCCTGATCGAAGTCCAGACGAAAGCGTGCGGCTATGCGGAGGGCCATTCATCGGATGAAATCCAGGAATATATGGATACGAATGTATATCCGTGCTATGACCGGGTCAGCGACTGCCTGACGGTGATCATTAATTTTGCGGATACCAAGATATATAGTTTGAAGGAGCAGGTGCAGAAGTCCGGGATTGCGGCCACCATCGTTTCCCTGATGATTGCTTTTTCAACCATCGGGCTGACAATCCTCTCTAACCGGCAGGAGCGGCGCAATATCGAGGCGCTGATCGCCAGGGAACATGAGCTGAAGGATGCGCTCTATCTTGCCCAGCAGTCCAGTGACGCCAAAAAGGATTTTCTCTCCCGGATGTCCCATGAGATACGGACGCCCATGAACATCATTGTGGGCATGACGACGATTGCGGGAGCAAACCTGGAGGATAAGAACCGGGTAAAGGACTGCCTGTCGAAGATCGCATTTTCCTCCAAGCATCTTTTGTCGTTGATCAATGACATCCTCGATATGTCGAAAATTGAAGAGGGAAAACTCACTGTCAACAATGAACTGTTCAGGCTGCCCCAGATGTTTGAGGCGATCGTTCCAGCGATCTACTCCCAGGCAGAGGCAAAGGGGAGCGTGTTTGAATGTAAATTTGATGGCATGGTGTCCGATACGGTCATTGGCGACTCCCTGCGGATCAATCAGATTCTGCTCAATCTGCTCTCGAACGCAGTGAAATTTACACCCGCAGGCGGAATCATACGCTTGAGTGTGAGCCAGGCGCCTGTAAAAAATGGGAGGACCAGGCTCACCTTTAAGGTGGAGGACAGCGGGATTGGCATGAGTGAAAAATTCCAGCAGCATCTCTTCACCCCATTTGAGCAGGAAGACGGCACAGTGTCCAGGAAATACGGCGGCACCGGCTTAGGGATGGCGATCACTAAGAACCTGGTCAGTTTACTGGGAGGCGTGATCTATGTAAAAAGTAAGCAGGGGGAAGGAACTTCGTTTACGGTGGAGCTGCCGGTGAGGGTTCCGGAGGAAGATGAAGGGCAGGAGAGCGGCGTCCTGGACGATCTCAAGGTGCTGGTGGTGGACGATGATGAGAGTTCCTGCACCCACGCGGGCATGCTGCTCAAAAAGATGGGGATTGATGCGGAGTGGGTTCAGCAAGGCAGCGAAGCCATACAGATGGTGTTAAAGGCCCATGAGGAGTACCGCGATTACAATGTATGTCTGATAGACTGGAAAATGCCGGGCATGAATGGAATCGAGGTAACCCGGCGGATCCGCAAGGAGCTTGGGCCGGACACGCTGGTTATTATCATCTCTTCATATGACTGGAGTGAAATCGAGCATGAGGCAAAAGAGGCGGGGGTCAATGCCTTTATTGCCAAGCCGCTGTTTGAATCCTCCCTCTACCAGGTTTTGGCGTCCGCCACCCGCAAGGATCATGCTGTGACGGAGGCGTCCAAAGGCTCAACCGTATCATTTGAGGGAAAGCGTTTCCTGCTGGTGGAGGACAATGAACTGAACCAGGAAATCGCGGTGGAGATTTTGAAAGGGACAGGCGCCGAAATCCAATGTGCGAGAGACGGGAGAGAGGCGGTTGACGAGTTCAATACCTCTTCAGCAGGTTATTACGACCTTATATTGATGGACATACAGATGCCGGTTATGGATGGATACGAGGCGACGAGGGCCATACGCCTCAGCAATCATGAGGATGCTGGCCGTGTACCGATTCTCGCCATGACAGCGAACGCATTTCGGGAAGATGAGGCGGCGGCATTGGCGGCGGGAATGAACGGCCATATTGCGAAGCCGATTGAAGTGGACATGCTTTACAGGAAGATATTGGAACTGTTATAGGAGTGATGTGAATCACCATCGCCGGGAGAAAATTATGTTGAAGAAAATACGGAATATGAAACTAAAGTCCAGGCTGTTATTATCGTATGCGGTAGTAATCGCAATATGTCTGTCGGCCAGTGTTGCCGCTCTGTTCCTAATGAATCGGATTGGCGATAATCTTTCCTCTTTTTATAAAAATAACTACACAGTGACGGTCAATGTGTGGATGGCCAAGAGGGAGATGCAGGCTGCTCGGGGGGATATCTTAAATGCCGTTTTGGATTCTGATGCGGAAGAGTCCATGCAGTTCATTGAAAATGCGAAGGAAAGCCTCAGAAACATGCGTGCGACATTTCCCGTAATCCGTAAATCCTTCAAAGGGGACATTGCGATGGTGGACCGGGTGGATGAGCTGCTGCAGCAGGCAATTGTCTACCGCGACCAGGTATTCGGACTGGTGGAGACGGGAAAAACGGATGAGGCCTACGAGGTCATGAAGTCAAACTATGTTCCGATTCTGAATCAAATGGCGGATCTTCTCCAGCAGATCGCGGATGTGGCGGGGGAGAACGCACGGACCATGGTGAAGGAAGGGGAATATGCGCAGACATCGGCGATCATTGTCATTATGCTCATCATGGCTCTTAGCATCATGGCTGCGGCGTTGTTGGGTATTTATATTTCCAATAGCATCCGGAAGCCTGTGAAGGAGATTGAGGACGCTGCCGTCCAGCTGGCAAACGGCAAGCTGGACGGAGTGCATGTTACCTATATGTCAAGAGATGAGTTGGGGCAGATGTCGGACAGTATACGGGATTTAATCAGCTACCAAAAGACGATTATTGAAGATATCAGCGATATCCTTGGCGATATGTCCGAGGGAAATTTTAAAGTCCAATCCAATGTAAAAGAATACTACAGGGGACGTTATGACTGCATCCTGGTGGCAATGCGGAAGCTGCGGAACAGACTCAGCAATACCCTTGGGCAGATCAGCCAGTCCGCAAGGCAGGTCGCGGATGGCAGCGAACAAATATCCTCAGAAACACAGCTCCTGGCCATCGGGGCTGAGGAACAGGCCTGTTCAATTGAAAAGCTTGCTGCAGCCGTAAATGAGATATCTGAGCATGTCAGGGAGACAAAGGAGAACGCGAATGAAGCGCGCGGGCAGACGGACCAGGCAGGTGAACAGGTCTTTGAGAGCAACCAGCAGATGCAGGAAATGATCCGCGCAATGAACATAATCAGTGAAAAGTCCAGCGAGATCTACAAGATTGTGAAGACAATTGAGGATATCGCATTCCAGACGAATATCCTGGCGTTAAATGCTTCTGTGGAGGCGGCAAGGGCCGGTGAACCGGGCGCGGGATTTGCGGTGGTCGCGCGGGAAATCCGTGCTCTGGCGGATAAGACAGCGATTGCCTCCAAAAACACGGCGGCATTGATCGAGGAATCGGTGTCGGCGGTAAAAAATGGAGAAAAGGTTGCCCGCGCAACGGCCGATTCACTGTTGCAGGTTGTCAAGAGCACAAAACAGGTTGTTTTGGTTGTGGACAGGATCGCTTCTGCTACAGAGAATGAAAATGTATCCATTTCCAATATCACAGCGGAGGTGAGCCAGATCTCAGATGTGGTGCAGAATAATGTCTCGACATCCGAGGAGTTGGCGGCCGCCAGCGAGGAGTTCTCCACGCAGGCGCAGATACTTGGCAATATGATTGGGCAGTTTAAGCTGTATGAAGAGAATTAGGCGGTATAAGGACGGGTGGAAGAGGCCCGTCCTTTTTGAATGTAATTTTAAGCAGGCAAAGACCAGTGCGGCCGCGCGGGAAGAACACGGCAGCTATTTTCACCGGAAACGGATACAAATTTCGAATTGTACAAAACTTTTCATCCTTTTCATTATACTATAAGGATATATTTATCTTCTTACAGGAAAGGAGACCATAAAAATGGCGTGTCGATTAAAAATAATTTCCGGTGTTACTATTTTTTGTATCCTTACCGGATGCGGAAGAAGTTATGCAGATGGTTTATCTGTTTCCGGCTCTTCGAAAGATTTTAATGAGAGCGGGACTTTTTATGAGCAAGACAGCGAAAACAGAGACAGGGGAAATGGTAATAGTTATTTTAGTAACTTTTCGGTTGCTGGTTCCTCTGAAGATTATCATATGAAGGGGACACTTCATATGGAAGGTGTGGAAGAAAATGAAACCTGGGAGCGCATAGCAATTGTAAAGTCGAAAAAAAATACAACCATAAATTTAGAGGGAACCCTTGAAAACGAAACGGGCAGTATAAATATCAGATATCTTGCGCCGGATGGTTCGGAAAATCTTATATTTAGTGATGAAGGTACAATTAACCAAAATGTAGAGATAAAAAAAGGAACAGGTGAAATCTTTTTTGTTGGGGAAGAAGAGGAAAACAGTATTGATTTTGATTTAAAGATTTGCTTTCCTGAGGAGGTGCATCTGACTCTTGTGCAAAACAGCTTAAGTGATTTGGTTGAACCAATTCTGGATGATATTATTCCGGATGAAATAATCCCGGACGAAATAATTCCGGAGGATAATGATCAAAAACAATATTGGAGAACGGCTGATGATTGGGATATGGATAACTGGCCGGATGGTTTCGGCAGGATAAATAAGGGACTTTATGCAAAAGATTTAAGTATTCAACTTCCGGTCGATAATCCGGGTACAGCAGTGATAGAAGCTGAAACTAAAAAAGGCAGGATAGACCTGAAAATCGTGGATGAAAAAGGCAATACCTGTTTTAATAAAGAGAACATGGGTTCCGATAAATATGAAGTCTTTTTTAACCATGCCGGTAATTATCTCATTATAATTAACGCTGAATGCCACACTGGCAGTTTCAATATAAGCATGTCCGGGGAAAAGGAATAACCAGATTGTAAATAAGGGAGGCACCTGCCGTGTGATGCCTTCTTTTTTATACATTTTTCCAGTGAATAAAAAGTCAAAGTTGTATTCTGGTTTTTAATCATATAGAATATAGACATCAATTATCTTATTCCCGTTTGCAGAAGGAGAATATTATGTATAAAATTGGAATCTGTGATGACAGCAAGCTTACATGCACAGAACTTGAAAATATGCTGAGAGACATTATGCAGGGCCTGAGAATAGAAGCAGAAATTGAACCATGGTATTCCGGAGAATCGTTATGCAAATATCTGGAAGCCGGGAACCGGTTTGATCTGATTTTTCTGGATATAGAACTGTTAAAGTTAAGTGGGATTGATGTTGGAAACTACATCAGGAATTATCTGGATGATTTAAAAACCAGCATAATTTATATCTCTTATAACAGAAGTTATGCAATGCGGCTGTTCAAAATACAGCCGCTTGATTTTCTGGTAAAACCGCTGCAATACAATTCGGTCAGAGAATCGGTTGAGATGTTCCTGAAACGCGCCGGAAGAAAGAAGACATTTCTTGAATACCGGACAGGTAATAATTACTGCCGGGAAATGTGTGAAGATATCATATATTTAACCAGTGATAATAAGAAAATCCATTTGATTACAATAGCAAATAAGGAGATAGAATTTTATGGAAAACTCAAAGCGCTGAAATCACAGCTGCCTTCTAATTTTATTCAGATCCATCAGTCTTATATTATAAACGAGGATTATATGGTAGAAATCAATTATGAGCAGGTCCAAATGTCAAATGGCGCTATTTTGAATATCAGTAAACCATACCGGGTGGAGGTACGAAACCGGCTGTTGAGAAAATAGAGGGATTTCATTATGAGAATCAATGATGTGGTAATTACAGCAATATCCAATTTATTTCGTGTTTATATATGCTGGAAATTTATTCGGTTTTTCTTTGATGAAAGAAAAGTGGAAGCCAGGACAGAGAAAGCCGTCTATTTCATCTTTTATATAGGAACACTGCTGTTTTTTGTCTGTTTGCAGTCCCATGGAATCAATCTGATTGTTAACCTGGCTGGAATCTTTTTGCTTACCCTGATTTATAAGGGAAGCCTGAAAAAGAAAGCCCTGGCAGCTGTATTAATTTATATAATGAACTGTGGATGCGATACCCTGGCCTATTTCCTGTTCCTGAATTCCAACCAGGATATACCGGAAACCCAGAACTTTTCCATAGTCACAGATCTCCTGCTGTTAATTTGTGTGATTGCAGCCGCCGGAATTCTTGGAGATAAGGCAAAAAAGGAGTTGGAAAAAGGCTTTTGGGTTCTGGTAATGATTCCTGTCCTGAGTATATTGATGATTGTGGGAATTGGCACCCTTGGGCTTTCAAGACAGGGCATTATGCTGTGTATAGGCGTTGGCACGCTGATTATAAATATGGTTGTATTGTATCTATATAATATGCTGCAGGAAGCGCACCAGAACTTCTATGAGAAAGAACTTTTGCAGCAGCAGATAAAAGTATATTCAAATCAACTGGAAACCATATCGCAGACCCAGAAAAAAATACGCCATGTCAGACATGACATGGTACATCATATAAAGGAATTGTACGGCCTTGCCGCAGCTGATAAAAAGGAGGAACTCCTGGCTTATTTGAAGGAAATGGAAGAGGCAGTAGTTAATCCCAAAGAACATGTCTGCACGGGGAATTATAAAATTGACGGTATTTTAAATTATATGCTTGAAAAAGCGGAGAACGAACTTAAGAAGGTTGAGGTAAAAGTAAAGATTCCTGAATGGTTGCATATGGACACGTTTGATCTTGTAATTATCATTGGCAATCTTCTTGATAATGCCATTGAGGCCGCCAGGCAGACGGATGAAAAATATCTGTCTTTCAAAATGACGCTGGAAAAGGGTGTCCTTTTTATTGATGCAGCCAACAGTTACTGCGGAGTAATAAAAATAAGAGAAAGTAAAATCCTGACATCAAAAAGAGATCCGGGAGATCATGGTTTCGGCCTGGAAAGTGTTCAGGAAATTGTCAGAAAACATGACGGAGTGACAGATGTAACGTATGGCAGGGACACGTTTAAAGTAAGAGTAATGATTTACATGAAATCGGTTCGGTGAAAAAGCAATAAAAAGTTTCATGCTCACATGCTATTCCTGTTCAGCCTGGTTTACAAGCATAGTTTACAAGCCTGGTTTACCGGACGAAAAAACTTGACTTTTAAATCTTACATATGTAATATATAGAGCATAACAGTAAATTGACGCACAAAAAATATTTCTTACATGTGTAGGAAAAGGAGAAAATAATTGAAAGAAAAAGGATTTGCTTCTATTTTATTCATTATGATAACAGCGGCTTTGGCAATAACCGGCTGCGTTAAAAACGCGGGGGTCACGCCTTCAGATAAAGAGGAACCTGTGAGAATAGAAAATTCCGGCATTCCCGCAGCCATAAAAGAAGAACGGACGTCGGAAGAAACAGCGGAGCTTTACCGTGACATTTACGAAAACGACGCCTCTAATCCGTCTGCCACTTCTGCCGGCAGCGCAGCCTCATACTATGACAGGCTTCCGGTCATCCGCCAAATCGTAGAAAGGCTTGGTTCTTACGGATATGCGGCCATTGACTCAGAAAACAAAAACCAGCTTAACATGGTCAATCCCGGGCTGATAGAAGACTTTTGCAGGAAAGTGGAGGAACAAAAGGAGGCCTGTGCCACACTTTTTTCAGTTATGGAAAATCTTGGCTTCATCCGTTTTGATTTCGTTACTTCAGAAGAAATGGAAGGAAAAGTCCATGTTACAAGAAGCGTCCTCTGCTGGATTGGCGGTATGCCCAGGGTTACTGATAAATACAGCTATAACGCGGCCGTATGGGAATACACAAAAGAGGGCTATCTGTTTTTCGAAGAAAATACGCCTGTGGCATACGACGGCCCGCCCGGCTATACGGCAGTGAGGGTGAAACCCTTGGAGGAGGAATGCAGGGAACTGAACCGGCGTTATATCCTACCCATAGGCTATGGCGCCAACAATATGTTCCTGACGGACTGGAAGGAAGAAAATTTCGGGGAGCTTGATTTTTATGATCTGTTCCAGCTGCTGTACCCCTTTGTATACTATAGGGATTCTCCCTACGGGCTGACTGTTGACGGAGCAAAATATCGGGTGCCGGAGGAGGAATTCAACCGCGTGATCATGACATATTTTAATATAGATGAAGAGACCCTTCACAACAGTACGAAATATCTGGCGGAGGGAAAATACTATGAGTACCTCACAAGAAGCTTTCTTGATTATGGCAATTCCCCCAATACCCCCTGGCCGGAGGTGACTTCCCGGAAAGAAAATGCGGACGGTACGATCACGCTGACGGTAAGTGCGGTGTGGCCGCAGCGCCATTTGGGAAGGGCGATGTCTTCGGAAGTAGTAATCAGGCCTTTGGAAGACGGCGGTTTTCAGTATGTTTCCAACCGCATCATCGATTCTCCGGAAAATGTGGAACCCGACTGGTATGAAATCCCCAGCCGGGATAAAATGTCTTCTGTGATTTCCGCGGCCCTGCTGCCTGCCGCGCCGTCGCTTCCCTGAATATTTGCGGCAAAGCAGTATACCTGTCCTCTGGTTTCCACATACCCTACGAACCAGCCGTTCACGTCTTTGCCATTCACCCGTCCGGTTCCTGTTTTACCGTAAAGGCTGCCATCCGGAGTTTGGGACAGAAGCATTGCATCCTTTACCGCCCGGATATTGGCAGGCGCAAAGCCGAAGTCATTGCGGTACAGCTTTATGAGAAGCGCGGTCTGCTCCAGGGGAGAAATTTTCAGGGAAGCTTCCAGCCAGTAGGAGGACAGCCCTGCGCTGCTGTCCTGGTTTCCATAACTTATTTTGTGCAGATAATCCTGAACCCTCCCGGCGCCCAGCCGGGAATCTATGGACTGAAAATACCAGTTCACAGAATTTTCCATAGCGGATGCCAAATCCTGATCGGAGTTCCAGGCCGCAAAGGGATAGGCCGTCCCGTCCCAGGGCAGAACGGAGGCGTCGGGTGCGATGACCCCTTCCTCCAGGCCGAATAAGGCGTCGTAAACCTTGTAAGTGGAGTCCGGGGAAATACGTCTTTCCGCCTGGGCGCGGTTGTAAACGTACCAGGTATCCTCCTGCATGTCATATAGGACAAAGCTTCCGTCAAGGTCCCCGAAATATTCCCCATAATCAACGGAAACCACATTCTTAAGAGCCTCCGTTGTAAGCGCGTCCTCATCCTGCGCAGCGCGGACGGACAGGTATGGAGCAAAGCTAAACAGCAGCAGTGAAATAAATGCAAACACAGCGGCGCTCAACGCTTTTTGGCGGAAGGAGGGAGCCTTATAGGAAGCTATGCTGCGGATGCGCCGCTTCAGCTGCTTCATGCTGCCGCTCATACTGGCGGTGAAAGGAAACGGCCGGAGAGAGATTTTTTCGGCAAGGCTGATCAGCGTGTTCCCATAGGCGACGTATTCTTTTTCCCCAAGCAGTTCCAGCACGGAGGTATCGCAGGCCGCCTCCCTGTCGATCTGCATTTCCTTCAGGGCGGACCATACAAAAGGATTGAACCAGTAAAGGATGCCGGCCAGATTCATCAGATGATTGGCAAACGCATCCTTATGCTTATAATGCTGCAGCTCATGAAGCAGCATATAACGCATATCCACGGAATTAAAGTCAGATATCAGGTGGATTGGCACGTAAATCCGCGGAAAAAAGAGTCCGGTAATCACAGGGGATTTCAGAAAAGCCGTGCTGTAAACCGGAACCGGTTTTTTCAGCTTCATCTCCCGCAGACATTCCCCGTACAAGGCGCGCACCTCCAGGTTCTGCAGGGGAAGCGCCGACTGCCTGATCCGGTATAATTCAGCCTGCGTTTTTATGACCCTGAAAAGCATAACCATGATTCCTGGCAGCCACAGAAGAAAAAGGGCGCGTCCGGCGCCGGAGGACGTCCTTCTGCTGACTGATACTGCAAAGTCAGAAAACTGTCCCTCAGGCGCTAAGGCCCGTGCACCTGCGCCTTCCTGCAGGGAGGGCAGCAAGGCTAAAGAAGAATGGAAAAAATCTGCTCCTCCCGGCAGCTTCAGAAAATCGGCCGGTATCAAAGACAGAAAAGGCACCGCAAGAAGCACAAGAAAACAATACCACAGACTGTACTGCATCCTGTGGGTGAGCACCCGACCCAAAAGCTGTTTTATGCCAAGGAAAGAAACTGTCAGCAGGCTTAGGAACAGATTGTTCATTAAAAAGCGAATCATAAAATCAGACATATCAGTTTCCTTTGTCATTGTCCGCATCGTCCAGAATCGAACGCAGCGTGCCGATTTCTTCGGCGGAGAGTCTGTCGTTTTTGATATAGGCTGACAGCATGGCAGTGATATCGCCGTCATAGAAGCGCCGTAAAAAGGAATTGCTCTGCTGGCTGATATATTCATTCTCCTTTACCAACGGCGTATAGACGTATACCCGCCCTTCTTTTTCATAGGTAAGGGCGCCCTTATTTGTCAGGCGCTTGATCAGGGTCTGGATGGTTTTGGCACCCCAGCTGGTGGTTTTCATTAAACGGTCGGTTATTTCATTGGTGCTGACAGGCGCATACTGCCATACGATTTTCATAACCTCAAACTCGGCCTCGGATATCTGTGGTAAACGGTTCATAAAGCTTCCTCCAAAATCTTACGTTTGTAATAAAAATATTATATAACCACTTCCCCGACGTGTCAAACATCCTGCCTTCTTTTCCAAAATCAAAGACCCCGCTGCAAGCAACGGGGTATCAAACTTGCAGCGCTACAAGCAGCGGGGGCTTTGATCCTCGCGGCAGTCGCCAAATATCCATGCAAGCATGGTTACTTGGCTCGTTGCTCGCGGGAATAAATGTACAGACCGCTAATAAAAACGTCGTCACTGTGCCTGAAGTCACTGCGCCTGAAATATGGCGGAAGCAGACGAAGGAGCATTTCACAGGCCGTAAAATCCGGGGTGCAAATTCTCCCATATTTATGTTGAATAAGCCGGAAATAAATGATAGGATGGATCGGGGGACAGCCCTGGGGACTGTGAACGAAACCTGCGATGATGATTAAAAAGGAAAGGAAAAAGAAGATGGAGGAAAGCAATAAAAAATATCAGATTGACACAGAAGAAAACAGAAAATTTTTAGAGGAGATCCGGGAAGGGCTGCTTAGCTTCGGACATAAATTTCCCTCACCGGGAGGAAGCTCCTATTACCTGGGGGATGACGGTACGCCGTGGACGGACCGGAACCGTGAAACCTGGATAACGAGCCGTATGGTCCATGTATACAGCCTGGGCTGCTTCCTGGGCCATCCCGGAAGCGAAGCGCTGGCGGATGCCGGGTTAAAGGGGCTTAAGGGCGAGCTTCATGATGAGAAAAACGGCGGATGGTATGCGGGGCTTACTTCCGACGGGGAGATACTTCCCAACAAGCAGTGCTACGCCCATGCATTTGTGATTCTGGCGGCGTCTTCCGCCGTCCTTGCCGGAAGGCCGGGGGCGCAGGAGCTGCTTGAGGATGCGCTGAAGCTGTATGACCTGCGTTTCTGGAATGAAGAGGAAGGGCTTTCCTGCGATACCTGGAATACCGAATTTACCGTACTGGATGACTACCGCGGGCTGAATGCAAATATGCATACAGTGGAGGCATTTCTGGCGGCTTCGGATGTGACCGGCGATGAAAAATACCGTGTGAGGGCGGGCCGCATCATTGATCATGTGGTAGGCTGGGCTTCCCGGAATGAATGGAGGATCCCGGAGCATTTTACAAAGGAATGGGTGGCGGATCTGGAATGCAATAAGGAGAAGCCGGATGATCAGTTCAAGCCTTACGGGGCAACTCCCGGACACGGCATTGAATGGGCAAGGCTGATTGCACAGTGGGCGCTTTCTACATATCCGGAGGAAAAGGAAGCGGCTTCCAAATATATTGAGGTGTCCGAGAATCTTTTCCGCCGTGCTGTCAGTGATGCCTGGAATGCGGACGGCGCGCCCGGTATCGTGTATACCACGGACTGGAGCGGAAGACCGGTGGTGCATGACAGGATGCACTGGACACTTGCGGAAGCTATCAATACCTCCGCAGTGCTTTACCATGTGACGGGAAAACAGGAATATGCGGATGATTATGCGCAGTTTATGAAGTATCTGGACGAAAAGGTGCTGGATCATGTGAACGGATCCTGGTTCCATCAGCTGGATCGGAATAATCAGCTGATCGGTACCGTATGGCCTGGGAAATCTGATATTTACCACGCGCTGCAGGCGACGCTGATTCCCTGCTATGACGCGGGTCTTTCCATTGCCCCGGCGGTAAAGGGCGGAAAAAAACTATCCTGAAAATAAGCTTCCGGCAGTGCCTTCAGGGCTGCTGATTCCCGAGGGCAGCGGGCCAGGCAGCCATGCCCGCAAGGATATTTGGCGGCTGCCGCGAGGGCCAAAGTCCCCACTGCTTGCAGCGGGGGCTTTGAATTACAGGATGTTAAAAGACGCTCTGAAAAAAAGGCAGGAGGAGGCGCGCTATGATTTATCTGTCACAGTTTTTCTTCCCGGACATAGAGGAGGAATATGATTTCCTGATGGCACAGGCCAGAACCTGTTATGATTCCTATTATCCTTTCCAGATTATTTCAAAGCACCGGCTGCGGATGCTGGATTTTGAGCCGGTTACTTTTCTTTATGGAGGCAACGGATCGGGGAAGACGACGGTTCTCAACTGTATCGCGGAAAAGCTGCGGCTTAACAGGGATACCCGTTTTAACCGGACTGATTTCTTTGAAGACTATACGCGGATGTGCTCTTATACGGCGGATTATGGGATACCGGCGGAGAGCAGGATTATCACCAGCGATGATGTCTTTGACTTTATCCTGAATATGAGGGCGATTAACGATGGGATTGATGAGAAGCGGGAAGAGCTGTTCGAAGAGTATCTGGATGCCAAATACTCTGATTTCAGGATGAAATCCCTGGAGGATTATGACCGGCTGAAGAAGGTCAACATGGCGCGCCGGAAAACGCAGTCGCGTTATGTGAGAAATAACCTGATGGACAATGCGAGGGAGCATTCCAACGGGGAAAGCGCCTTCCTTTATTTCTCTGAAAAAATAAAGGAGGACGGGCTGTATCTGCTGGATGAGCCGGAAAACAGCCTGTCCCCGGAGCGGCAGCAGGAGCTGGTGCGTTTCATTGAGGATTCCGCCCGGTTCTTTGGCTGCCAGTTCGTGATTGCCACGCATTCGCCGTTTCTGCTGGCGGTAAGGAATGCCAGGATTTACGATATGGATGAAGAGCCGGTGGATGTGAAGCGGTGGACGCAGCTGCCCAACGTCCGGGCATATTATGATTTTTTTAAGAAGCACAAGGAAGAATTTGAATGAAAAGGAGGCCGGTCAGCAAATGACCTGCCTCCTTTTTTGCTGTACTTTTTTTCAGATGCCTTTCTAACTGCCTTTCAGGGCGCGCCTGGCGGCGCAGGTTTCTCAGCTCTGGTTTTTGAAGTTCCTGATGTGCATGTATACCGTGTTTTTTGAAATATTCAGCTGTTCGGCCACCTTGATTACAGCATCCTTCAGGTTGAAAATGCCGCGCTGGTAAAGCTGGAGGACGATTTCCTTATTTTTATTGGCGGAGGAAATGTTCGGGTCGCTGTAAACGGCCTCCCTCGTTTCGGAAAGTGAGGAGAGGATCAAATCATCAATGCTGTCGGAGAAGGTTTCCGCAGGCGCGGCTGCGGCGGTAACCGTGCTCTGGGGCGGCGCAAGGGTCTGCAGGATATTGGAAAGAGGGATTTCCATGTGGAAATTCATGCAGAGCAGGCCGATGATGCGCCCGTGCTCCCCTGTAATGGGGATGGTGCAGGAGCGGAGGACGGAACCGGATTTGTTCTTATTATAATAGGGAGAAACCGTCCGGCCCGGATCCTTTTCCAGTTCCCCCAGCATTTTCAGGGCCAAATCCGTAATGGGAGAGCCTTCCTTCCTTCCGGTGTAATGCCCGTTGATTATTTTTATGACAGAATGATCCAGGCTTTCCAGGCTGTGGAGTACCAGCTCGTAGCCTTCGCCCAGATAAGCGCCCAGCCCATCCAGCATGAGGGCGTAGGAATTCAGAATCTGTCTGTCGGTTGGGGTAAGTTCAATAAAAGGAGTATCCATAGTTGTCACCTGTGCCTTTCGGGGGGATAGTTTTTCTTTGTAACCTTGAAAAGTGAAATAATTACGATAATATGTAATTTCACAAGGGCTTAATTAGTGAAAATTATTTCAGTGCGGCTTTCTGATTCTATTATAATGGAGGGGAGGGAAATGTGCAAGAAATTAGTGAAATAATTTTTAGTAAATATACAGAATAAATAAACAAAAGTGTATTGACTAAAATATATTTTATTGATATAATGCAGTTATCAAGTAAAAACGAAGAAAGAGGTGGAGAAATTGCTGAAAAAAATTTACACAAAAAATGCTCCGGAAGCTATTGGCCCTTATTCGCAGGCGATCCTGTTCAATGAACTTTTGTTCAGTTCAGGACAAATCCCGGTGGACCCGGCTACCGGAGAGGTTGTGCAGGGAGACATTACGGCTCAGGCGGAGCAGGTAATGAAGAACGTGGGAGCAGTGCTTGCGGAAGCGGGGACGGACTTTGAGGCTGTTATCAAGACGACCTGTTTCCTGAGCGACATGGGAGACTTTGCCGCATTTAACGAGGTGTACGGAAGGTATTTTACCGAAAAGCCGGCGCGTTCCTGTGTGGCGGTGAAGGCGCTTCCCAAGAATGTGCTGTGCGAGGTTGAGGTTATCGCAGCGGTTGGGAAGTAAAGCAAAGGTTTATGGTCCGGACTGCTGAAAGCAGAAATGCAGAGTTCAAATTAAAGAGCTGATATGTAACAAAACGTGAAATAGCACAATGCGGGAGTGTATTGTGCATAAGGAGGGGAATTTTTCCATGAGTGAAAAAAAAGTAAGAGAAAAAAAGAAACCGAGTTTTTTCCTGGCAGTGCTTCCGATTCTGGCAATGATACTGCTGCTGGGCGTAGGCTATGCGGTAATGGGCTTAAGCCCTGAGGTTCTGATGCTGGTATCCGCGGCAGTGGCAGCGGTGATTGCCGTTTCGCTGGGTTATACCTGGGACGACATCATGAATTCCATCGTAGGAAAGCTTTCCAAAACGATGCCGGCTATTTTTATTCTGATTATCGTAGGCTTCCTGATTGGTTCCTGGATGATCGGCGGCACCATCCCGATGATGGTTTATTACGGACTGAAAATTATCAGCCCCCGTTATATCGCAGTTACTTCTTTTCTGGTAACAGCAGTGGTTTCCCTGTGTACCGGAACCTCCTGGGGTTCTGCGGGAACCATCGGCGTGGCCCTGATGGGTGTTGCAGCAGGTATGGGCGCTCCGCTTCCTCTGGTAGCAGGAGCTGTTGTATCCGGTGCGTATTTCGGCGACAAGATGTCCCCGCTTTCCGATACCACCAACCTGGCTCCCATTGCAGCAGGCTCCAAGCTGTATGACCATATCGGACATATGTTCTACACTACGATTCCCGGATGCATTATCTGTCTGATCGTTTATACCATAGCCGGATTTTCGCTGGCAGGCGGCGGTGCGGTGGCAACTCCTGAAAAGGTGGATACCATCCTGACAACGCTGGAAGGGATGTTCCGCTTCAACCCGCTGGTAATCCTGCCTCCGATTATCGTACTGTACGGTTCCATCCGCAAGAAGCCTACCATCCCGGTAATGCTGATTTCCAGCGTGGTTGCTTTCTTTAACGCCACGGTTTTCCAGGGCTTCTCCCTGCAGCAGTGCTTTACCGCAGCTATCAGCGGCTTCAGCCTTGATATGGTTACCAAAGCCGGTTTTGATGCGGCTGCCCTGATTCCTGATATCCCGAGGCTGCTGGAACGCGGCGGCATGCTTTCCATGCTGAATACGGTTCTGATTGCATTCTGTGCTTATGGCTTTGCCGGAACCCTGGCTGTTACAGGTTCCCTTGATATCGTGCTGAATAAGCTGATGAAGTCCGTAAAGAGCACGGGCGGCCTGATTGTATCCACAATCGTTTCCTGTATTACCGCAGTTTTCGTAACAAGCAACGGACAGCTCTCCATCCTGATTCCCGGAGAAATGTTCTCCAAGACCTATATCAAAAAGGGCCTGCAGCCCAAGAACCTTTCCAGGACACTGGAAGACTCCGCAACCGTTGTGGAACCCATCGTTCCCTGGACGGCAGCAGGCGTTTACATGGCAACAACACTGGGCGTGCCCACGCTTTCCTATTTGCCCTGGGCGATCCTGTGCTACACCGGCGTGATTTTTGCAATCATCTGGGGCTTCACCGGCTTTGGTATTGCCAAGATTAAGCCCGGCGACGATTATTATGAGGAATATCTGGCTCTTCAGAAAGAAGACAAAGCAGCATAAGCGCTGTCCCGGGAGGAGGTTTTACAATGGGAATGCATTTTGATTTTGACACTATGACGGACCGCAGGAATACAAACTGCGGGAAATGGGACACCATGGATAAAAAATACGGCCGGAAGGACATGATTCATCTGGGCGTTGCGGATATGGATTTCAAGGCGCCGGCGCCTGTCCTTGACGGGCTGCGTAAAGTTCTTGACATGGGCGTCCTGGGCTACACGGACTTAAGCGATAAGTTTTTTGAAAGCATTCAGCGCTGGTATAAGAAGCAGTACGGCCTGGAGGTGCCCAGGGAGTGGATCGTATTCTGTCCCAGAATCAATATTGCCTCCAGTATCTGTGTGGAAACCTATACGGAAGCGGGCGACGGCGTCATCATGAATACGCCTGCCTATGGCCCGCTGCAGAGCGCGATCCTCAAAAACGGCAGAAGGATGCTATCCAGCCCGCTGAAAAGGAACGGGGATCGGTATGAACTGGATTTTGACCATATGGAAAGCCTGGTGGACGAGCGGTCGAAAATGCTGATCATGTGCAATCCCCACAACCCGACCGGGCGTTCCTGGACAAGAGAAGAACTGGCGCAGGCAGCCGATTTCTGTAAAAAGCACAACCTCGTTCTTTTTTCAGATGAAATCCACGGGGATCTGACAGCAGAAGGGGTGAAGCACCAGTCCACCCTTTCCGTTACAGAGGATGTGAACGACAGGCTGATTCTGGCAACCTCGCCTGCAAAGACCTTCAACATCCCGGGCGTTATCGTTTCCTATATGATAATTCCCAATGAGGAGCTTCGCAGCCGGATCGCTGCCGACATTGACAGGATCGGCATGCATAACCCCACTATTTTTGCAGTTACCGCCGTGGAAAAGGCGTATACGGAATGTGACGACTGGTATGAGGCGGTAAAGAAGTATATTGATGAAAATGAAAAATATACCCGCAGTTATTTTGCGGAGCATTTCCCCGAGCTTCATATCATGCCCAGAGAGGGAACCTATCTGTTATGGATTGATTACCGGGAAACCGGCATGAGTGAAGAAGAGCTGGAGCAGTGGTTCCTGCAGGAGGCCAACGTATCCGTATATATGGGAAGCGTGTTCGGGGAAGCCGGCCGCGGCTATATCCGGCTGAATCTGGCGTCACCCAGAAGCCTGCTGGAAGAAGCGTATGAAAGAATGCGCGGGGCGTGGAAGCGTTTTTAAAATACCATGCAGGAAATGTTATGCAGTAAAATGTTGTGCGGTAAGATGCTATGCGGTCGTATGCGGTGAACGATACGTGCTGCAAAAGCGCAGTGCAAATTATTTTCAGCAGTTAAGAAAGACGTTCAAAAAAATGGAGCAGAAAAGCCGTCTGCCGGGAGAAGCCCGGTCAGGCGGCTTTTCTTGTCAGGCGGAACTCCATTCAATGGATGAGCAGTTTCAAACCACAGCGAAAATGAGTGCATTGGTGTGAAAAAATGTCTGTGTACCTGCCTGTAAAACAAGCATCCGCCTGAGAAAAAGATGCCAGGCATCTGGCTGCTAAACAACGTCAGGCATCTGCCTGAGAAACAGTTGACAAACCCAAACGCCCTGTATATAATAAAACACAATTTCATATATAAAAGGCGAAGAAGAGAAGAGTAGGCGGCAGGCGCTTTTACAGAGAGTCCAGGTTGGTGAGAATGGATGAAGTAAATGCAGCTGAACATGGTCTTGGAGCTGCGCACCGAAAACCTGTGGGTTCAGGCTGCGACGGAAGCACCCGTTAGCGTGATATACTATCGATGAATCATTTCTCATCCGTAGTTGATAAGGTCTGCGCCGTGAGGCTCAGGCGAATTTGGGGTGGTAACACGAAGCGAAGCTCTCGTCCCCGAAAAAGAAATTTTTTCGGAGAGGAGGGATTTTTTTTGCCCTCAGTCCGGGAAGGCCGGACTGCAGCGGAGCGGGCATCCGCGTTATCATAACAAATTCAGGAAATGAGGGATATTAAATGAAAAATATTTTAGTCGGAGGAGCCTGGCCCTACGCCAACGGCTCACTTCATATCGGGCATATAGCAGCGCTGCTGCCGGCGGATGTGCTGGCGCGTTATCACAGAGCTGTCGGCGATAAGGTGTGTTTTGTATCAGGAAGCGACTGCCACGGGACACCGGTGGCCATCCGGGCAAAACAGGAAGGGAAAACGCCTGAGGAAATCAGTGACTTATATCATGAGGAATTTTCCCAATGCTTCAGAAAGCTGGGATTTAGCTATGATTTGTATACGAAAACCTCGTCCCCGGCGCATAAGGATTTTGTCAGTAAGTTCCATAAAAAACTGTATGAAAGCCCTTATGTTTATGAAAAGGAGGTGCCGCAGGCCTACTGTGAATGCTGCCATGCCTTTTTGGCGGATCGTTTCGTGGAAGGGCTCTGTCCGGTCTGCGGGAAAAGCGCCAGGGGGGATCAATGTGATGAATGCGGCGCGGTGCTGGAGGCGGAAAACCTGAAGCAGCCGGTATGCGCGGTCTGCGGTTCCGCGGTTTCCTTCCGCAGCAGCAGGCATCTGTTTATTGCGATTACCAGGCTGAAGGACAGACTGCAGGAGCTGGTGGACACCCATGAAAACTGGAGAAAAAACGCGGCGGCATTTTCCAGGCGGTATCTTGGCGAAGGGCTGCGCGACCGGGCGCTGACGCGGGATCTGGAATGGGGCATCGATGTGCCGAAGGCGGGCTATGAAGGAAAGAAAATATATATCTGGGCGGAAAATGTGCTGGGCTATTTATCTACAAGCCACGAGGCGCTGAAAGGCTGCCCGGGGGAATTTGAAAGGCTCTGGGGGCTGGACGGAGGCTGCGGAAGCGAAGCAGAGGCGGAGACGGAAGCCCCGGAAACCGGCACCGCGGGAGAAAACGCGGAGAACAGGCATTATTATGTGCATGGGAAGGATAATATCCCCTTTCATACGATTATTCTCCCTTCGCTGCTGATTGCCAATGGCAGTGGCTGGCATCTTCCTGATGAAATCATTTCCAGTGAATATCTGACGCTGGAAGGGCGCAAGATTTCCACCAGCCGGAATTATGCCATCTGGATAAAGGATATGATAGATAAGTACGATGCGGATTCCCTGCGTTATTATCTGCTGGCAAACGGACCGGAGAAAAAGGACGCCGATTTTTCCTGGAGAGAATTTGTCAACAGCCACAACGGGGAGCTTCTTGGGGCCTACGGCAATTTTGTGAACCGGACGCTGGTATTTATCCGGAAGTACCTGGACGGAACTGTCCCCTGCGGCACGCCCGATACGGCGCTGGAGGAGGAACTGGAGAAGCTTTTCGCCGATACGGGCGCGAGGATTGAAAAAGGACGCTTTAAGGATGCGGTGGACGGGATTTTTGAACTTGTAAGGAAGGCGAATAAATACTTTGATTCCACCCAGCCCTGGATTACAAGGAACACGGATGCCGGGAAATGTGCGGATACTCTGTATAACTGCGTACAGCTGATAGCCGGACTGGCGGTTCTTTTATATCCTTTCCTGCCATTTTCTTCTGAGAAAATCTGCGGCTGGCTGCAGCTGTCCGCAGAATGGAAGCCTCAGCAGGTGAAGGCAGGATATCCTGTTCCGGAAGTGCAGGTGCTCTTTGAACGGCTGGATAAGAAGGTGGTTGAGGAAGAAACGGAAAAGCTGGAGAGGCTTTTGCCGGAGAATTAGGTATATAATCGAAAGCATTAAGAGGGTTCGGGATGAGATTCCCGGGCCCCTTTTTAAATGAAAGCATGTATAGCCGGAATGTTTTTCCAGCTGTTAGATGATCTACCATAAGCTTTACTGCATCAGTAGCAATCCTTCTGTGCCAATATGATTTATTTATTCGATAGCCAATCGATACTTGATTTTTCCTTTTTTATAATCAAACATTTTTGCAAGACCTATGAGCCTGTCAAGTCATTATGCATATCCTCGCAGGGCAATCGCTTACGGAAAAAGAATAAATAGGAAAAGGCTTCCTCCATAAATTAAAAAGTGGTATCCTCTAAAGAAAGGATACTGATAAGATATGGGACGAGGATTGGCAGAAGTATTGAAGGAAGTATATAGCATTGTACTTTTTAGCATTGTACCTTTTCAAAGGGAAGGGAAAATGTGAATATGCGAAGACATCAGAAAAAGGACATGGATGCTATGAGACGCGGGAATGCTATGCGGCAATGGACAGCAGCTGGCTGCCGCAAAAAAACGACTGGGAAGACATATGCGGATGCGGAAACAAGGGGGATATGATTTATCCTGCCCCCCGAAACCGGGCATCCAACTAACCTCATAAACTTTTATTTATCGGGCTTTAATACTTACATCCAAGGCATAATCGGAGGCAGTATACAGAACGGATGTCCCGCAGGGTCAATCATCACCCGCCAACGGTCGTCATATTGGTACTCCGATAAGCTTGCGCCGCACGACAAGGCATATTTCACCCCTTCTTCCACATCCTGAACGTGAAAGTCCAAGTGCGCCATTTGCTGCTGCGCATCCAGTGTAGCAGGCCACACGGGCGGCACATAATCATCCACCTGTTGAATGGTAATCCAGGTTGGAGTTCCTGTTTGTTCCAAATTTACTAAGACTGTATATTCTTCACCCCTGAACCGCGTCCAGCCAAGCAATTTTTCATAAAATGCAGACAACTCGTCCGCGTGATTGGAATCCAAAACGACATTCCATCCCACAAGATTAAGTGCCATTATACAATTCCTCCATATTTTCTAATCTGACAGGTGCGCCTTATTTGCCTGAGGCGTACAAACGCAAAACCACTTTTTCATTTTAATATGACAGTTTGGAAATGTCAAACAGCTCATTTCGTTTCATTATTTCATGCTGCTGCCCATAACCCTGTTTGTTTGCCTGGGCACCATTTTACCCTTGCAGAAGTGTATTGCACACAGCGGAAATGCTGATTCTATGGGCCTTTCTGGCTGGAAAAAAGATTTTATTACCGCCGAATATTTACTGTTTTTTATAATGGACAACAGCGCAAAAAGGAGAAAAAGCCGATGAATATAAAAAATATGGACATTGTGCGCGAATACGGCCGGCCGCCGTTCCGGGCGATAGTCCTGCACGGAGGCCCCGGGGCTCCCGGATGTGCCGCGGGCCTGTGCAGAGGGGCTGCCGAGCGGGAAATTCCCGTACTTGAACACCTTCAGACAGCAGATACCTTTGTTGGTCTGATGGAAGAAATCCTTAGCATTATGAAACGATATTCTATGGAACAGACAATCCTGATTGGTCATTCCTTCGGTTCGTGGCTGGCATGGTGCTTTGCAGAAAAATATCCTTCTATGGTACAGAAAATTATTTTGGCAGGAGGCGGGCCTCTGGAAGCAAAATACCTGCAGGATATTATCAGAACACGTAATGAACGGAAAAGCCAGGGAATAGAGGACACCGATAATTACTGCGCGCTGCCCGGGACAAGCGAAGACATGCTTTTTTTTAACAAGGAACAATATGAAGCGCTGATGGCGGAGGCGTTTGCCCTACGTGAAAGCGGTGATCTTCTTAAAAGGGCGCTGCGTGTCCAGTGTCCAGTTACCCTGATTCAGGGAGATTACGATCCACATCCGGCGGAAGGAGTGTACGCCCCTCTTGCAGGCAGGCTTCCTCAGTTTTCTTATTATGTCCTTGAAAAATGCGGCCACGATCCGTGGAAAGAAAAATACGCAAGGAAGCGATTCCTGGATTTGCTGGAAGCAGAAGTAAATTTCTTAATGAAACCTGCGGAACTCCGGACGTCCAGGCTATTATAAAAAGATTCCGGGCAGGGGAACCGGAAAGAAAGAGGCATGAAATGGAAATAGAAACAGAACGACTGAGAATTACCGCTCTTACTCCCGAACAGCTTGATTGGTGGCTAAACGATTTGCCCCGGCTGGAAGAAAAACTGAACTGCTCCTACCAGGCCGAACCGCTGGAAGGAATATTCAAAGAAATTGTTTCCGGACAGTTGGAAATTACCAGACAGGACAGCGAAAACTACCTGTGGCACAGCTTTTGGCTTCTCATCAGAAAATCCGATAATGTCGTTGTAGGATCCGCTGATTTTAAGAATGTACCCGATGAAAAAGGCCAGGTTGAAATAGGCTATGGCCTGGGAAAAGCCTTTGAACATGAAGGATATATGACGGAAGCCGTCCGCGCCATGTGCAGCTGGGCAAAGGAGCAGGAAGGGGTGTCCTGTATCACTGCGGAAACGGAAGCAGACGGCTTTGCTTCCCAGCGTATCCTAAAGCGCTGCGGTTTTACGGAATATGCAGGGAATGATACCATCTGGTGGAGAATGCAGCCGGAATCAGACAGTTAATATCAGGAAATTATTCTCCATATACAAGCAGGCCCCATGAAATCCCGATAAAAATAAACCCAGAAACCATATTACAAAACTGTAACCTTCAGGAAAGCCAATATGATACCTTCCCATAAGAAAATCCGGTATTCTGTGAATCAGAAAGACAACACCATCAATTAACCGGAATGAAATATGGAAAGGATGAATGGATATGAAAAAAAGGATCGTTATCATGCTTCTGCTGACGGCAGTGATGCTGAACGGCTGTAAGGCAGACAGCACAGCGGAGCGTCCGGCGGCGGATTCTGTGACAGCATTGGACAGCGTAGCGCAAACAGGAGACAACAAGGCAGAAGACAAAAAGGCAGAGGAAAGTGCAGTAAAAGAAAGCGCAACAAAGAAAAATACAGCAGAGGAAACAGCAGCAGGCGAATCAGCGGGAGAGTCCTCCGGGCAGCCGCCGGAAACAGAAGAAGGAATTACTGTAATCGGTGAGTTTGCCAGACTTTCTGCAGAGGAAGGAAACTGGAAAGGGCTGACAACAGAAGAAAAGCTGGAGGATTTCGATTTCCTGTATCAAACCCTGAAAGAAAATTACCCCTACTGGAATCTGGCCGAGCGGACGCAGAATATAGATTTGGAAGAGCAGTACCGGATCTGCAGGGAAAAAATAAAAAACTCCGAAACAGACATGCAGCTCTTCACAAATATACAGGGGTTCGTAGGACCATGCGGCGGAATCGGCCACTTGCAGCTTGTTATTGAAAATTGGGCGGATGATTACAGCAACCTGGACGGCATTTCCGAAGATTTACTCCCTCTCATGCGAAAAATCAGTGATGCCTATGCAAATGATACTTCAGTTGCAGCATATGAGAAGATAGAAAAATCATTTCAAAATGCCTGGAAAAAAGTCCAGGCGTACTATGAAGAACAGGGGATGTCTGACTTGCTTCAGTCAGACCCGGGTTCCATGGCTCAGGAGGATGAAACAGGAGATACCATACTTCTGGACAGCGGCGAAACCGATAATCTTTTATACGGGATCATTGAAGAAGGAAAGACTGCCTACATTAAAATAAGATTTTTTGACATGGATTATTATGAAGAAGACCGTAAAATCCTGACCGGCTTATACGAAAAATACAGCGATTATGAAAATGTCATTTTTGATTTAACTGATAACGGAGGCGGCGGAATGCCCTACTTTGACGATCTCATTATGGCTCCTAACATTGACCATACCTGTACCGCCGACACATACCAATTTGTAAAAAACGGCAGCTATAACCGCAAATTCATGGATTTTTCTGAATATAAGCCTGTCAGTGAGGTCCCCGAACTGCCCAGATTGAATCAGGAAGACCTTTCCGGACTTGATTTATTTGTGGCCGATACCTATAAGGTTGAGCCTTCCGGAGAAAAGAAAGCCCTGAAAGGAAAACTGTGGATGCTGGTGAACGAAAATGTGTATTCCTCCTCCGAATATGCGGCCATGTTCACGAAAGCCACCGGATTTGCAACTCTTGTTGGGCGGACGACTGGCGGCGACGGAATCGGTTCCGAACCTCTGCCCATCGTCCTTAAGAACAGCGGCCTCATCGTGCGGTACAGCCCTGTTTATGGAACTACCCCAGACGGCGCGGGCAGCGAGGAATTCGGAACGGAACCTGATATCCTTTCCCCGGAAGGCGAAAGCCCGCTGGAAACCTGCCTGAAAGCTATTGGCTAAAAACCCGGGGCAATATTTTTATATTAATGGAATAACATTAGCGGACGGCGTTGAAAATATGTCATTGACAAATATTCAATAGAGGAGTAAGCTGAAAACAGAAAGAGAGAGGATCCATATGAGAGTTTCCAAAGAACCTGAAGTCAGAAAACAGGAAATGCTGGATACCGCCATGCGGGTATTTGCCGAGAAAGGCTTTGAAGCAACTACCATGAAGGATATTGCCGCTGAAATGAATGTGGTTTCCGGGCTTTGCTACCATTATTTCCAGAATAAACAGCAGCTGTATGAAGAAGCTTTGACGCACTATGCAGAAGAGTGCAGCGAGCCTTTTATCCAGATTTTCAGGAATACAAAGCAGCCGCTGGAAGAGTGCATGAAGGCTGTTATTGCATTCCTGTATCAGGAGGAAGGAAAATATAAATACGCCTCTTTTTTTGATAAAAAAGGAAATGAATTTTTTCATCGCCAGCTGAGTATGCATATGGAGGAGAAAATTGCCCCATACCTTGCGGAATATCTCAGGTGCCGCTCTGAAATGGGAGAAATCCACGTGGATTATCCGGAGCAGACAGCTCTTTTTATTTTAAGCGGCCAGTCCCCCATCCTCATTGATGAAAGGATTCCATTAAAGGAAAAGACAGAACTGCTGCACAAATTGATTTATAAAATATTACAGTAGGCCGGCCCCGCTGTTTTGGCGGGGCTTTTCTGCAAAATGCTATTGAATATAAGTCAATGACATGGGTTTAATCATTTCTACAGCAATTATTGCCCTGAAGAATTATCCTCAAATGGCATATTAAACGGACAGTTCTGCCCCTGAAGGCCTGAAGGTGAAAACGCACCAGTTTACGGCAAAAAACAATATTTGAAAGGACGGCGCCAGAGAATGGATGATACGAGCAAAAAAATAACAACAGATTATTTCAACAAAACAGCGGAGGATTACGACACAAGCCATGACGGAAAATTTGTCCAATGTATGTACCGGGAAATTCTTGCCCGCGTACCGGACACCAGAGGACAGCGGCTTCTTGATTTGGGCTGCGGCAACGGCAATATACTAAAAACCCTGAATGAACGCATCCTGGCAGAATATTACGGCCTGGATATTTCGGAAAAAATGATTGAAGAGGCGGGAAAGAAACTGGGGAAGGCGGCGCGGCTTCAGGTGGGAGACGCGGAACAGCTGCCCTATAAGGACAATTTTTTTGATGTGGTGGTTTGCAATGCTTCCTTCCACCATTACCCGAACCCGGAAAAGGCCGCTGCAGAAATGGGCAGAATCATAAAACCCGGCGGCCTTCTAATCCTCGGTGACCCCACAATGCCCTCTATAATGATTGAGGTGTTTAACTGGGCGTTAAAGTGGAGCAGTTCCGGTGACGTTAAGCTGTGGAAGAAACGGGAAATCAGGGAGCTTTTTGGAAGATGCGGCTTTGTAATGGAGGATTGGAAGCGGATTAATTACAGATGCTTTGTCTGTAGTTTGAGGAAAAGGTAAGGGGGCGGCTGCAACTGCCGCTATAACAGAAAAATATGTCGGGAAGAAAAAATACTGCCGCCCTGTAGTACAAAAGGGCCGGCAGTATTTTTTCTTCTTCCTGCTTATAATAAAGAACGTCTGTCGAATTTCTCTTCGCAGTATTTGCAGCGGTATATTTCTTTTTTCTCATCGGAGAGAACGAATATATGAGGAAGTCCCTGCTCAATGGAGGTGATGCAGCGGGGATTTTTGCAGTGAATAACGTTTTTGATTTCTTTCGGGAGTATCAGTTCCTTCTTCTTAACGATTTCGCCGTTTTTTATAATATTTACAGTAATATTGTGATCTATGAAGGCCAGGACATCAAGGTTCATCATGTCCACATCGCATTCCACCTTCAGAATATCTTTTTTCCCCATTTTATTGCTGCGTGCATTTTTGATGATAGCCACCGTGCAGTCCAGCTTGTCCAGCTGCAGGTGACGGTAAATGGACAGGCTGGTGCCGGCCTTGATGTGGTCAAGCACGAAGCCTTCTTCAATTTTTCCTACATTTAACATAAGGTTGCCTTTCTGCCCGCTAATGGGCGTTTATACTAATGCCACAAAGGGCGTTTCCCTGGTAAATTAATCATTTACGCTGATACCCAGCAGGGTGAGGATAAGCGCCATGCGGACATACACGCCATACTGCGCCTGCTTGAAGTAAACAGCCCTCGGATCGTCATCCACATCCACGGAGATTTCATTGACCCTGGGCAGGGGATGAAGGACGAGCATGTCGCTGGGAGCCAGGGAAAGCTTGGCTTTGTCGAGCACATAGAAGTCCTTTAAGCGGACGTAATCCTCTTCGTTGAAGAAACGCTCCTTCTGAACGCGGGTCATATAAAGGATATCCAGGCCGGGCATAATTTCCTCCAGCTGTGTGACTTCCTCGTAGGGAATATTTTTTTCCTTCAGCATTTCCGTAATGTAGTCGGGGACGCGCAGTTCATCAGGGGAGATGAAAATAAAACGTACATTCTCATAGCGAACGAGGGCATTAATCAGGGAGTGTACGGTCCGGCCGAATTTCAGGTCGCCGCACAGTCCGATGGTAAGCTGGTTCAGGCGGCCCTTCAGCGTGCTGATGGTCATCAGGTCAGTCAGCGTCTGGGTCGGATGCTGATGTCCGCCGTCGCCGGCGTTGATTACCGGGATTCCTGAAACAGAGGCGGCTACCATGGGAGCGCCCTCTTTGGGATGGCGCATGGCGCAGATATCTGCATAGCAGGAGATGATGCGGATGGTGTCGGCCACGCTTTCGCCCTTGGAAGCGGAGGAGCTTGCGGCGTCGGAGAAGCCCAGCACGCTGCCGCCCAGATTGAGCATGGCGGCTTCAAAGCTTAAGCGGGTCCGGGTGCTCGGTTCATAGAAACAGGTAGCTAACTTTTTCCCCTCGCAGGCATGCGCATATTTTGGCATGTTCGATTCGATATCCCTTGCCAGGGCAAAGAGCTTGTCCAGTTCCTCCACGGAAAAGTCAAGCGGGTTCATTAAATGTTTCATTTATCGGTCTCCTTTCTGTTAAATGCGGAAAAATTGGGATCCGGACATCAATTTTGCTGAACGTGTCCTGCCGCCCCCGGCCCATAAATAACGCCTGCGGTCGGCAGGCGTTGATTTTAGAAAATCGAAGAGAAAATAATTTTCCCTTCGATTTATATTCAGATATCCGGTATGAAATTCTGCTTATTGCCAGGCTTGCAGCGGTTTGCAAATCGTCCCATAAAATTCTCCACATTTCTTACAGCCACTTACTATTTGTGACATTATAGCACATCGAAAAAGGGGGTTCAATCTATTTTTACGTAAAAAATTTTTTTTATAAAAATAGAAGGTCCGGATGAAAAACCTTTGCAAATCAGGTGCATATCTATTATAATTTACGCGAAGGATATGAAGTAAGGCAGCAGTTTGGAAGTCTTAACTGTTGCGAAGAGAGAACTGAATGGAACAGATACACGCGCACATAAGAACGCGCATAAGCAGCATAAGAAAAGAGGTAGCCTATGGACGGTGAAAACAGGAACGGGGAAGTGCAGTTTACGGAACGAAAAAGATGGCTGTTTTTCGGCCTGCCCTTTACCTTTACCGTATATACGGTGAAGGATGATATCATTACCGTTTCGGAAGGTTTTCTGAATAAAAAGGAAAACGACTGTTATATGTATAAGGTACAGGATGTGGAGCTGGTGGAGTCTCTGGCGGAACGTATTGTTGGAATCGGTACGGTGAAATGTTATACCGGCGATACCACCAATCCGGTGCTGATGCTGACTCATATAAAAAATGCCAGAACCATTAAAAATTACATATTGGAGGCCTCGGAGAAGGCAAGAATCCGGCGCCGTACCATGAATATGCTGAATATTGGCGCAGAAGGCGCGGATGACGGCGATTGGGACGACGGCAGGGAATAGGCGGGGACGTTTGGAATATTTTCATTCTCGAAAAGAAAGATGCGGAAAACCAGTTTTTTCTGCATCTTTTTGTGTGGGGGTGAGTCCGGCCTTCGGAGAACCCATTCGCGGCCGGACCGGAAGGTTGCTGGGGGAGCAGAAGGAATAAAGGGATTAAAGAGATTAATGGAATTAAGAAAAAAATGTGAAAAAATGAGCTTGGGATGCGCGAGGATTTTGGTGGATGAAGGCGTCTAGGAGCGGCGCGGCAGGAGGAGTGTTGGAAATGGAACTTGATATGACGAAGGGGAGTCCCTTTAAGCTGATTGTGAGGTTTATTATTCCGATTATTATCGGGAATATTTTTCAGCAGCTGTATAGTCTGGTGGATACCGTGATTGTGGGGCGGTTTGTGGGCGTGAAGGCTTTGGCGGCTGTGGGGGCTACGGGGACGATTACGTTTTTGATCCTGGGATTTCTGCAGGGGCTGACTACGGGCTTTACGATTCTGACGGCGCAGCGTTTCGGCGCCGGGGATGAGGAGGGGATGAAGAAGAGCGTGGGAAATGCCGCGGTACTTTCTGTTATCGTTACGGTGGTTATGACCTTTACGAGTGTGCTGATTATGGACTGGCTGCTGCGTATTATGAGGACGCCTGCGGATATTATGGATATGTCCAGGGAATATATTCTGATTATCTGCTGGGGAATGGGCTTCAGCGTGCTTTATAATCTGCTGTCTAGTATTCTGCGGGCTGTGGGGAACAGTAAGGTGCCGCTTTATTTTCTGGTGCTGTCGGCTGCGATTAACATTATAGGGGATCTGGTTCTGATCATTTGTTTTGATATGGGAGTGGCCGGGGCTGCGGTGGCGACGATTGCATCGCAGGGAATTTCCGGGCTTTTGTGCCTTGTTTATATGGTAAAGAAGGTTCCGCTTCTTGCTTTGCATAAGGAGCATCTGAGGCTGGATCCGTGGTGTGTGCGGAATCAGGTATCCATCGGGATTCCCATGGCGTTGCAGTTTTCCATTACTGCGGTGGGGACGATTATGGTACAGGTGGCGCTGAATATGCTGGGTTCTACCGTGGTTGCCGCTTATACGGCGGCCTGCAAGGTGGAGCAGCTGGTGACGCAGGTATTTGCTTCCATGGGTATGACGATGGCCACCTTCTGCGGGCAGAACCGGGGGATTAATGATCTGGGGCGTATTAAGAAGGGAAGCAGGATCGCTTTCTGGATGTCTGCGGTTTACGGGGTGATTATTTATGCAGTGGTTGTTGTGGCGCTGCCGGTGATTATCCGGTTGTTCGTAACCGGGGACAGCACGGAGGTGCTGGGGTATGCGCGTACCTATATTTTGATTAACGGGGCTTTCTTTATTCCGCTGGGGATGATTTTTATCTACAGAAATGTGATGCAGAGCTGCGGTTATGCATTGATGCCGATGATGGGCGGCGTGGTGGAGCTTTTGAGCAGGGCCGTGCTGGCCGTGGTGGCAGCGAAGCTGCTGAGCTATGTGGGCGTGTGCGCCGCAAATGCCAGCGCATGGTGCCTGGGCGGAATTTTCCTGTATATTGCTTATCGGTTTACCATGAAGAAGATGGAGAGGGAGAAGCTGTTTGCCGAGGGGCAGCGGCAGGAGGCTTCCTCATAATTGCTTCCTTTAATTAGGAAGAAAGCGGAAATAGCGGGCAGGGATATCCTGTCCGCTATTTCCGCGGGTAATGGGGAAGGTTGTGCGGTATTTTCCGGATTTAATGCTTCTTTTTCCCGGCGGGGGACTGGATTGCCTGTTCCATGAGCAGTCCGGTGGCAAACCAGCAGGGGGCGTAGTCCAGGCGGATGACCTTGCCGATGTTCCAGCGGGCCTTGCCGTAGCTCCAGGGGCAGAGGCCTTTTTTCAGAAGAAAACGGCCTGAGAGGTATTCTGCCACGAAAATGAAAAGGGCATAGACGCAGCCTCTGACGAACCAGTGGCATTTTTTTACCAGGGCGCAGATGGGGCGCAGCAGGCAGCCAGCCCCGTAGATGGGAAACATCCACAGGGAGGTGGTGCCCTGAAGCGTGAATTTGCGCTGCTGGAGGGAGTGGAGGGCGGTAAATGTAATTTCAAGGCACCAGCCGAGGATGCCGCATTTTATAAAGTCTTTCCATAATTTTTGCATGCTAATATTTTGGCCGGTTATTCTTTTTTTATGCAAAATGTGCTAGGATGTATAGAAAAGAAGTTGAAAAAATGTTATTCCCGTGAGCAGCGGCCAGGCACCCGTGCTTGTATGGATATCTGGCGGTTTGCCCTGCAGCGTTGCAGGTTTGATGCTTCGTTGTCTGCGGCGGGGGATTTGATTGCGCGCAGCGGCGCGCGGATAGGAGAAGAGATGAATTATCAGGAGGCGCTTGCCTATATGCAGGAATGCAATACCTTCGGCGTGGTGCCGGGCCTTGAGAATATAAAGGAGCTGTTGGCGCGGCTGGGTAATCCGCAGGAGAAATTAAGCTTTATACATATCGCGGGGACGAACGGCAAAGGCTCCGTAATGAATTTTATTTCCACGGCGCTTACGGAAGGCGGTTATAAGACGGGACGGTATATTTCTCCTGCCATTTTTGAGTACAGGGAGCTGTTTCAGATCAATGGGAAGCCAATCAGCAAGGCAGAGCTTGGCAAAACCATGGAACCTGTGCGGGAGGCGGCGGAGGCTATGGCGTCGGAAACCGGAAGGCATCCCACGGTTTTTGAGGTGGAGACAGCCCTTGCTTTCTTATGGTTTTGTCAGAAAAAATGTGATATTGTGGTGCTGGAAACCGGGATGGGCGGGCTGCTGGATGCCACAAATGTAATTCCGGCGCCGCTGCTTTGCGTTTTTGCGTCCATCAGTATGGATCATATGGCTTTTCTGGGCGATACGCTGGAGGAGATTGCAGCGCAGAAGGCGGGGATTATCAAGTCGGGAAGCCGTGTGGTTTCCTGCAGGCAGCTTCCTGAGGCTATGGGAGTGATTGAGGAAGCCTGTAAAGAAAAGGGCTGTGAACTGTTTGTATCCGATATGGAGTCGGCAAAAAATGTGAAGTACGGGCTGGAGAAGCAGCGGTTTTCTTATAAGGGGCATAAAAATCTGGAAATCACCATGGCCGGAATCCATCAAATCGACAACTGCGCCCTTGCTGTGGAAGCGCTTGACCGGCTTGCGGATTTGGGCTTTCCCGTAAAGGAGGAGAAGCTGAAGGCCGGTCTTCTGCGCGCAAAGTGGCCGGGGCGCTTTGAAATTATCGGCAGGAAACCGCTGTTTATCGCAGACGGGGCGCATAACGAGGACGGCGCGGTAAAACTGGCCCAGTCCATACGTTTCTATTTTACAAATAGAAGAATCATATATATAATGGGAATATTGAAGGACAAGGAAGTGGATAAAATCATCCTGAATACCTGTGATTATGCGGATGCCATTATCACGGTGGCAGCGCCCGGCAACCCCAGGGCGATGTCTTCCTGTGAGCTGGCGGAGGTGGTGCGCAGGGTGCATGAAAATGTGACCGCGGCGGACAGTCCGGAGGAGGCCGTGGAAATGGCACGCCTTCTGGCAGGGAAAGAGGATGTTATCATCGCTTTTGGCTCCCTGTCCTTTCTGGGGGATATCATCAGAATCGCGGAAAAGAGGCAGCAGTGAGAAATCAGGCAGCGGCCGGTCAGGAGAGACACGCATGGTAGATAAAGCAAAAATTGAGGAAGCGGTGAAGCTGCTTCTGGAAGGAATCGGAGAAGATGTAAACCGGGAAGGGCTGGTGGAGACGCCCCAGCGGATAGCAAGGATGTATGAGGAGATTTTCGGCGGGATGGATGAGGATCCGGCGGTGCCGCTGTCCAAGCAGTTTCAGGCGGAGGGCGCAGGGATTGTGCTGGAAAAGGACATTACCTTTTATTCCACCTGTGAGCATCATCTGATGCCGTTTTTCGGAAAAGCCCATGTGGCCTATCTTCCGGACGGTAAGGTGGTGGGCTTAAGCAAGCTGGCGAGGACGGTGGAGATTTTCGCCAGAAGGCCGCAGCTTCAGGAAAAGCTTACGGCGCAGGTGGCGGATGCCCTGATGGATTATCTGAAGCCAAAGGGTGTGATGATCCTGATTGAGGCGGAGCATATGTGCATGACAATGCGCGGTGTGAAGAAGCCGGGGAGCAAGACGGTAACTGTAGCGACAAGAGGTGCTTTTGAAGAGAATGCCGCGCTGCAGGAAACCTTTTATCATATGCTGGAGCGTTAGGGCGTATTTGAAATTTGCTCCACAGCCTGTCGGGGAAAGGAAGAGCGGTATGGACAGGGTCAACAGGATACTGCACAATCCGAAGTACAGGGAATGTGTGGAAAAAAACCGGAAATATGAAGAAGAACGGATCTTCTGCAGGCATGATATGTCTCATTTCCTGGATGTGGCCCGGCTTTCCTGGATTGAAAATCTGGAAAAGGGGCTGGAAATTGAGAAGGAGCTTATTTACGCGGCGGCGTTGCTGCATGACTGCGGCAGGTTCCGGCAGTATGAGGACGGCACGCCCCATGAGCTTGCCGGAGCACAGCTGGCGGAGGAGATTCTTCTTGACTGCGGCTTTGAGGAACCGGAGCGGGAGGAAATCCTCCGGGCGATTTCAGGGCACAGGGAAAAAAAGCTGGCACAGGAGGAGAGCCTGCGCGGGATGCTTTACAGGGCGGATAAGAAAAGCCGGCCCTGCTTTGCATGCCCGGCGGAAGGCGCCTGCAGCTGGCCGCCATCCAAAAAGAACCTTTTGCTGCAGTGGTGAGTGTTGTGTCCCCTCGCCGTGTCATTTCCTGCGGGGTGTCCGGCGCTGTCCTCCCTTCCTGCTCCCGGCAGGTGTTCCGCGCGTTCGGACGGGAAAATGGGGGATTTCTAACCGGTCTGTTATTCTCTTCTGCTGCCAAAGCGGCGCGAACTCCTCACTGGCGTTCGTTAAACAGCGCCGCTTTGGCAGCAGAAGAGAATAACAAACCAGTAGGAAATCACTCCATTTTTCCGTGACTCACGCACTGAACACCTGGCGGGAGCAGGAAGGGAGGACAGCGCCGGACGCCCCGCAGGAAATGACACGGCGAGGGGAGGCAGGCTGTGAAGAGGGGAGAAGGGCAGATACAAAGAGTGTGGGAGAGCAGTGAAATTAGGGCGGGTGTGAAAAAAATATTTTTTTCAGGAGGCAGGCAGGATGGTTATAGGCGGCAGGGAATTTGTTGACAGTGGGAAGACATATGTGATGGGGATTTTGAATGTGACTCCGGATTCTTTTTCGGATGGGGGGCGTTTTAATGAGATGGACAGGGCGCTTTGGCATGTGGAGGAGATGATTGGGGATGGGATGGATATCCTGGATATCGGCGGGGAGTCCACAAGGCCGGGGTATACGCTGCTTTCGGAGGAGGAGGAGACTTCGCGGGTGGCTCCGGTGATTGAGGCGGTGAAGAAACGGTTTGACGTGCCGGTTTCCCTGGATACATATAAGTATAAGGTGGCGCAGGCGGGAATCGCGGCAGGGGCGGATTTGATTAATGATATCTGGGGACTGAAATATGACGGCGGCCAGATGGCGGAGACGATTGCGGGAAGCGGGCTGCCCTGTTGCCTGATGCATAACAGACAGAATGCGGATTACGGGAATTTCCTGGAGGATCTGGCGGCGGATCTGGCGGATACGCTGCGGATTGCGGAAGCGGCCGGAATCAGGGATGATAAGATTATCCTGGACCCGGGCGTGGGCTTTGGGAAAACCTATGAAAATAATCTGGAGGTGATCAATCATCTGGACAGCCTGCGGATTTTTAACTGTCCGCTGCTGCTGGGGACTTCCAGGAAGTCGGTGATAGGGCTGACGCTTGATCTGCCTGCGGACGAAAGGCTGGAGGGTACGCTGGTGACCACGGTATTTGCGGTGCTGAGCGGGTGTTCCTTTGTGCGTGTGCATGATGTGAAGGCGAATAAGAGGGCCATTCGTATGGCGGAGGCGATCCTGCAGGAGGGCAGGTAGTTACTGGTCACGGAGTGAACAGTAATATAATAAGGAGGTGCCGTTGTGGATCAGATACGGATTAAGGGACTGGAAATTTTTGCGCATCATGGAGTTTATCCGGAGGAAAAGGAAAAGGGACAGCATTTTTTCCTGGATGCGGTGTTATATACGGATACGAGAAGAGCGGGGCTGACGGACAGGCTGGAGCTCTCCACCGATTATGGAGAGGTGTGCAGGCTGATGAACGAGGTAATGTGCGCCCAGACCTATGATTTAATAGAACGGGCGGCGGAGCAGACTGCGCAGGAGGTTTTGCTGGCATTTCCGCTGATCCGGCGGCTGGAGCTGGAGCTGCATAAGCCGGAGGCGCCGATTCCGCTTCCCTTCGGGGATGTGTCGGTGCGGATTGAGCGGGGCTGGCACAGGGCGTTCGTTGCGTTTGGCTCCAATATGGGGGATAAAGAGTATTATCTGGAAAAAGGGCTGAAGGAGCTGAAGGAGCATCCGCTCTGCCGTCCGGTGAAGGTTTCGAAGGTTTACAGGACCACGCCCTACGGCGGCGTTGAGCAGGAGGATTTCCTCAACGGCGTCATGGAGCTGGAAACGCTGCTTACTCCCTTTGAGCTGCTGGAGAAGCTGCAGCAGGTGGAAAGGCAGGCCGGACGGGAGCGTAAGGTACACTGGGGGCCGCGGACGCTGGATCTGGATCTGCTGCTTTACGATGATTGTGTGATCGATACCGAGACGCTTACGGTGCCTCATCCCGACATGCAGAACAGGGATTTTGTGCTGGCGCCGCTGTGTGAAATAGCGCCGTTCGTAAGGCATCCTTTCACTGGAAAGACGGCAAAACAGATGCTGGAGGAGCTTAAGCACAATGGTGAAAAGCATGTGGTTGACACAGCGCAAAATAAATTGGATTGAAGAAAAATAAGTTTGCACAGGACCGGTTCAGCCTTATCTGGCCTGGTATGTGAAGGACGAAGGAGCGAAGAAGCATGGATTTAGGGGATTTGAGGAAACAGATAGATTCGGTGGATGAGCAGATTGTCAGCCTCTATGAGGAACGGATGGACATCTGTAAGCATGTGGCCGAGGTGAAGATAGAAACAGGGAAGAAGGTCTTTGACAGGGAACGGGAAAAAGAAAAGATCGCCAGGGTAAAATCCCTGACACATAATGATTTTAACCGCACAGGGATCGGGGAGCTGTTTGAGCAGATCATGTCCATGAGCCGCAAGCTCCAGTATCAGCTGCTGGCGGAAAAAGGAAGCATGGGGCGCCTTCCCTTCATCGGGGTGGATTCCCTTGTGGATGACCGTGTGAGAGTGGTTTTTCAGGGGGCGGAAGGGGCTTATTCCCAGGCGGCCATGCATCAGTACTTCGGAGAGGAGGTAAACAGCTTCCATGTGGATACCTTCCGGGATGCCTGCTGCGCCATAGAGGAAGGCAGCGCGGATTTCGCCGTGCTTCCCATTGAAAATTCCACCGCCGGGATCGTGAATGAAATTTATGATCTGCTTGTGGAATTTGAAAATTATATTGTGGGAGAGCAGATAATCAGGATAGAGCACTGCCTGCTGGGCGTCCCGGGAACAAGGATGGAGGATATCAGGACGGTATTTTCCCACCCCCAGTCACTGATGCAGAGCGCAAGGTTTCTGGCGGAGCATGACTGGAAGCAGATCAGCCTGCCCAATAACGCCTTTGCCGCCAGAAAGGTAGCGCAGGAGGGCGACTGTACACAGGCGGCCATTGCCAGCGAATATGCGGGCAAGGTATACGGGCTGGAGGTGCTTAAAAAGCCCGTGAACCAGTCTGAGACGAATTCCACCCGTTTCATTATAATCACCAACCAGAAGATTTTCCGCAAGGATGCAAAAAAGGTGAGCATCTGCTTCGAAATCGCCCATGAAAGCGGTTCCCTTTATCACATGCTGTCCCATTTTATCTACAACAATCTGAACATGACCAAAATAGAAAGCCGCCCCATTGAAGGACGCAACTGGGAATACCGGTTTTTCGTTGACTTTGATGGCAACCTGGCTGACAGCGCGGTGAAGAATGCGCTGCGCGGGCTGCGGGATGAAGCGCAGAACATGCGGATTTTGGGGAATTACTGATGGCAGAGCCTTAAAAGTGATGTTTTTTGATTATAAAGAGGATGGGAAGGACAGGCACAATGAGAGAAAAAGAGCTGATTGTATATAAGGATTTTGGAGAGGACGGAGCGCTGCTTGCGGACATGGTCTGGCTGATGGAGCATTACGGTACCGGTGAGGAGGGCATCCAGAAGGAAAGCTCCCTGCTGTACGAGTGTATGCACGGGCTGCTGGAAATGGCCGGAAGCCATGGCTTTTCAGGCAATCTGTGGCACTGCTATCTGACGAACCTGCTTGTGAATAATGAAAACAGCTACAGCCGCGCCTGTGAAATCAGGGGAGCTGTGGAGGGCACCATCAATGAGGCGGTGCTGCATGACATTGCTATTTTTAAAGAATTTTTTGATTATGACTTTACGGATATGATGGATAAGCTGGAAGCGCCTGCTTTTTCCATGGCTCTTTCCTATGAAGGGAATATGCAGGAGAGCAAGGTGTACAATACCCGTATCCGTGACCGCATCTGTACGCTGGCCGTGCGTTTCAGGGAGGATGGGACGCCGGAGGAGATGAAGGCGACCCTGACGGAATTTTATAAGGAATACGGCGTCGGCAAATTCGGCCTGCACAAGGCCTTCCGCATCGCCCATAAGGAAGGGGAAACGGTAATCGAACCGATCCTGAACATCGCCCACGTGAAGCTTTCCGATCTGGTGGGCTATGAAACTGCCAAGAAAAAGCTCATTGATAATACGGAAGCCTTTGTATTAGGAAAGAAGGCAAACAACTGCCTGCTGTACGGCGATGCGGGAACCGGAAAATCCTCCAGCATCAAAGCCATTGCCAATGCATATTATTCACAGGGGCTGCGCATCATTGAGGTATATAAACACCAGTTCCAGGATTTGAATGATGTGATCGGCCAGATTAAGAACAGGAATTATAAGTTTATCATCTATATGGATGACCTGAGCTTTGAGGATTTTGAAATCGAATATAAGTACCTGAAGGCGGTTATCGAAGGCGGGCTGGAGAAGAAGCCGGCCAACGTCCTGATTTATGCCACCTCCAACAGAAGGCATCTGGTCAGGGAAAAATTCAGTGACAAGAGGGAGCTGGATGACGATCTGCACAACAACGACACCGTACAGGAAAAGCTGTCTCTGGTATCCCGCTTCGGCGTGACCATTTATTTCGGCGCGCCGGATAAAGCCCAGTTCCAGAATATCGTAAAAACGCTGGCGCTCCGTTACGGGGTAACCATGCCGGAGGAGGAACTGCTGGCAGAAGCCAATAAGTGGGAGCTGTACCACGGCGGACTTTCCGGCAGGACGGCGCAGCAGTTTATCGATTATCTGCTGGGCCGTATGTAGGAGCGAAAACAGGGGAAGAAAGGAAGGGATGCAGGGTGAAGACTTTTGCCGCCATAGACGTGGGATCTTATGAGCTTTCCATGAAGATATTTGAATTTTCGGCGAAAACAAGCATGAAGGAAATCGACCATATCCGCCATCGGATCGATCTGGGAAACGATACCTTCGCCACCGGAAAAATCAGCTATGAAAAGGTAGATGAACTATGCCGTGTCCTCCGTGAATTCGAAGAAATCATGCGCAGCTACAAGGTGGAGGACTACAGGGCCTACGGCACCAGCGCCATACGGGAAACGGAAAATACCATGATCGTGCTGGATCAGATCCAGCAGCGCACGGGAATCCATATTGATGTGCTCAGCAATTCCGAGCAGCGTTTCCTGGATTACAAATCCATTGCGCTGAAGGGCCAGGATTTTAACAAAATTATTGAAAAAGGGACGGCGATCGTGGATATCGGCGGCGGCAGCATCCAGGTTTCCCTGTTTGACAAGGATACGCTGGTAGCCACCCAGAACCTGCGCCTGGGCGTGCTGCGCCTCCAGGAGCTGCTAAACAAGCTGAACGCCAGGCCCGCCAAATACGAAGGACTGCTGGAGGAAATGATCGACAGCCAGCTCTCCGTTTTCAAAAAGCTGTATCTGAAGGACAGAATCGTTGAAAATATTATCATTGTGGATGATTATGTGTCAACGCTGATTCAGAAAAGGCTCACCGGCTCCCAGACGCCGGGATATGTGGACAGCGCAAGCTACGGCGTTTTTATGGAAGCCCTGCGCAGCCATACTAAGGAAGAAGTGGCGGCCCACTTCGGCGTTTCTGTGGAAAGCCTTCCGCTGATATTTATTTCCGCCGTACTGATTTACAACGTGGCGAAGCTCATGGAAGCCAAGCTGCTGTGGGCGCCCGGCGTGACGCTCTGCGATGGCATTGCCTATGAATATGCGGAAAAAAATAAAATCATCGGGCCGAAGCATGATTTTGAACAGGATATCGTAGCCTGTGCCAGGAATATCAGCAAGCGCTTCATGGGAAGCAGGCGCCGCGGCGAAACCCTGGAGCATATCTGCGTCACGATTTTTGACAGCATGAAAAAGGTGCATGGCCTGGGAAAGAGGGAGAGGCTATTGCTGCGCATTGCCGCCCTGCTCCATGACTGCGGGAAATATATCAGCATGGTGAACCTGGGGGAATGTTCCTACAGTATCGTCATGGCCACGGAGATCATCGGCCTTTCCCACAGGGAACGTGAAATTGTCGCCAACGTGGTTAAATATAACCATCAGGATTTTGACTATTATGAAGAGCTGGGGACCACCACAACGCTGGACACCCAGTCCTATCTGACCATTGCCAAGCTGACGGCCATCCTGCGGGTGGCAAACGGCCTGGATCGCAGCCACAAGCAGAAGTTCCGGGATTTCAGGACGACCCTGAAGGAGGATCAGCTGATCATCACGGTGAACACCGCGGAGGATATCACCCTGGAAAGAGGGCTGTTTGAGGCCAAAGCGTCATTTTTCGAAGAGGTTTTCAGTTTACATCCAGTCATTAAGCAGAAAAAATTGTAACCGTGAAGGGAAGAAGCAGTTACAAAGAATTCATATAAATGGAGAAAAATTATGGCGGAGAAAAAAGATTATCTGGACCCTGAGCTTTATACCAACCGGGAACTGAGCTGGATTCTGTTTAATAAAAGAGTGCTGTCGGAAGCGAGAGACAAACAGATCCCGCTGTTTGAAAGACTGAAATTCTTAAGCATCACCGCATCCAACCTGGATGAGTTTTTCATGGTGCGCGTGGCATCGCTGAAGGACATGGTAAATGCGAAATATACCAAAAAGGATATTGCGGGGCTTACCGCCGCCCAGCAGCTGGATAAGCTGAACGTGGTGACCCACGAGCTGGTGGCCCAGCAGTATTCTACATACAACCGTTCCCTGCTGCCGCTGCTGAAGGCAAACGGGCTTACGGTTGTAGAAAAGCATGAGCAGCTGAGCAAGGATCAGGCCGAATATGTGGATGCCTATTTTGATGAAAATGTATATCCCGTGCTGACCCCCATGGCGGTGGACTCCTCCAGGCCCTTCCCCCTCATCAGGAATAAATCCTTAAATATCGGGGCGCTGCTTTCCAAACGGAAAGAAAAGGGGGAGCTGGAATTTGCCACGGTCCAGGTGCCCAGCGTGCTGGCGCGTATTGTGCCCATTCCGGCCGGGGACAACGGCGGCAAGGCGGTCATCCTTCTGGAAGAGGTGATTGAGCGGAATATTTCCAGGCTTTTTCTCAACTATGACGTGGTGTGCTCCCATCCTTTCCGTATCATGAGAAATGCGGATCTGACCATTGATGAGGACGAGGCGGAGGATCTGCTGAAGGAAATCGAAAAACAGCTGAAAAAGAGGCAGTGGGGGCAGGCAATCCGGCTGGAGGTGGAAGCCGGCATGGATAAACGTCTGCTGCGCATCATCAAGGATGAGCTTTCCATTGAGGAAGAGGATATTTACCATATCGACGGCCCCCTGGATCTTACCTTCCTTATGAAAATGTACGGCCTGGAGGGCTTTGAGCATCTGAAGGAAGAAAAGTATGTGCCCCAGCCGGTGCCGGAATTTATGGAAGAGGGATCTGTTTTTGATAAAATCAGGCAGGGAGACATTCTGCTGCACCATCCCTTCCAGACCTTTGCCCCTGTGGTGCAGTTCATCCGGGAAGCCGCCAGGGATCCGGAGGTGCTGGCCATCAAGCAGACACTGTACCGCGTCAGCGGCAATTCGCCCATTATTGCGGCGCTGGCCCAGGCGGCGGAAAACGGAAAGCAGGTTTCCGTGCTTGTGGAGCTGAAGGCGCGTTTTGACGAGGAAAACAATATCGTATGGGCGAGAAAGCTGGAAAAGGCGGGGTGTCACGTAATTTACGGCCTGGTGGGCCTGAAAACCCACAGCAAAATCACGCTTGTGGTGCGCCGTGAGGAAGACGGCATCCGCCGTTATGTCCATCTGGGAACCGGAAACTATAACGATGCCACGGCAAAGCTATATACGGACATCGGCATGATGACCTGTTCCGAAGCCATCGGTGAGGATGCCACGGCGGTATTCAACATGCTTTCCGGTTATTCCGAGCCTCTTTCCTGGAATAAGCTTTCCCTTGCACCGCTGTGGCTGAAGGATAAGTTCCTTTACCTTATCGGACGGGAAGTGAAAAATGTGCGGGCCGGGGAAACGGGCCATATCATTGCCAAAATGAACTCCCTCTGCGATCAGGATATCATAGCTGCTCTGTATGAAGCCTCCGCAGCGGGCGTAAAAATAGAGCTTATCGTGCGGGGCATCTGTTCACTGAAGGTGGGCATACCCGGCGTCAGCGAGAATATATCCGTCCGTTCTATCGTGGGCACCTTCCTGGAGCACAGCCGTATTTTCTATTTTGAAAATGCGGGCAAGAGCGAGGTTTACTGCGGCAGTGCGGACTGGATGCCCAGGAACCTGGAACGCCGTGTGGAAATCCTGTTCCCTGTGGAGGATCCGAAGCTGAAGGAAAAGGTGCTTCACATTCTTGACGTGCAGCTGCGGGATACGGTGAAGGCCCACCTGCTGCAGCCGGACGGCAGCTATGAAAAGGTGGACAGAAGAGGAAAGGAAACTTTTAATTCCCAGGTTGCCTTCTGCGTTGAAGCGATGGAAGCGGCAAAAGCCCAGGAGACGCCTCATGATGACCGGGTGTTCATCCCGGAAAAGCATGTAAGTGAGGAAGAGGAATAACCGGGAAGCGCCGGACAGCGAAGGAAAGGCAGCGAATAAAAAAAGAAGTAAAAACAGAAATAAAAGCAGAAGTAAAAACAGAGGTTAAAAAACAGGAGTAAAAAAGATGAAAAGCAGGATAATACTGGCTTCCGCATCCCCCAGGCGGCAGGAGCTGCTGACGCAGATAGGTCTGCCGTTTGAGGTCTGTCCCAGCGAATGGGAAGAGGTTACGGACAAAGAGCTTCCGGAGGAGGTCGTTCAGGAGCTTTCTTATCATAAGGCAATGGAAGTCTATGAAAGAAACGTCACAGAGGAAGGAACCGTCGTAATAGGCGCGGATACCATTGTGGCCTGCGGAGGGCAGATCCTGGGAAAGCCCGGCACCAGGGAACGGGCAGAGGAGATGCTGGGTAAGCTGCAGGGCGGCACGCACCAGGTCTATACCGGAGTTGCCTTTGTGTGGAAAGAAAAGGGGAGGACGGAATCCGCCGGCTTTTATGAATGCACAGACGTGCGGGTTTATCCTATGACAGAAGAGGAAATCCGGTGTTACGTGGAGACGGGAGAGCCTATGGACAAGGCCGGCGCTTACGGGATACAGGGCGGTTTCGCCGCTTTTATACAGGGGATATGCGGGGATTACAATAACGTGGTGGGCCTGCCGGTGGGCAGGGTCTACCAGGAACTGAAAAAAAGACAGCTGATCGGCTGACATTTTTACGAAGCGGCAAAACCAGCCGTTTATGTGACCTGCCGGCGCTTCTGCCAGTCTGTTTTGCAAGAAAAGGAGAACCTGCATGAAAAAAGCTGTGATATTTGATTTGGACGGCACGCTTGCCAATACCATAGAATCCCTGACCTACTGCGGGAACCGGGCGCTTCAAAAGTTCGGTCTGCCCTCCTTTACACAGGAGGATTATAAATATTTTGTAGGAGACGGCTCCGCCGTGCTGGTGCGCAGGGCGCTGACAAAGGCGGGAGACGCTGAGCTGACCCATTATGATGAGGTTTATGAGGAATACTGCAGACTGTTTGCCAAAGACTGCATGTATCAGGTCCGGCCCTATGATGGAATCATCCCTCTGCTGGAGGAACTGAAGAAAAAAGGAATCCGTATCGCGGTTCTATCCAACAAGCCCCATGAAAACAGCGTCAGCGTGGTGGAAACCCTGTTCGGCAAGGATTATTTCGACTGCATCCAGGGGCAGAAGGCGGGCATCCCCAAAAAGCCGGATCCCGCCGGGGTCTTTAAAATAGAAGAATACCTGGGACTTGCCCCGGAGGATTTCCTTTATGTGGGGGATACCAGTGTGGATATGCGCACCGGAAAGAACGCAGGGCTTTTTACGGTTGGCGTTCTGTGGGGCTTCCGCGACCGGAAGGAGCTGGAGGATAACCACGCGGACGTGATTATTGAAAAACCCGCTGAACTGCTGGAATTTTTATAGACAGACAGCAGGGCATACGCCGCGGAAAATACCGTATGCGCCGATGCGCGCGGATAGGAGTGTTATGATAAAACTGATCGCATCTGACATAGACGGTACGCTGATACCGGATTCCACACCGAATCTGTATCCGGAAATTGTGGAGGAAATCAAAAGCCTGGCGGAACGGGGCGTCATTTTCTGCGGCGCCAGCGGCAGGCAGCTGTGCAGCATTCAGAATGTTTTCAGGGAGGTAGCTGATAAAATATGCTATATTGCGGAGAATGGGGCGCATATCCATTATAAGGGGGAGGACATATCCCTGACGAGCATGGACAGGGAATATGCAGAGCAGATTATCCATCAGCTGCGCGGCCTGGGGAATGAATATGAATTTGTGGTATCAACGCCCCACGGCAGTCTCCTGGAAACGAAGAACCGCACATTTCTCGATATGATGAAATACGGCTACCACAATACCTTCCGGCAGGTAGAGGATGTGCTGGCCCAGGAGGCGGTTATCCTGAAGGTTGCGGTATATCACAGAGGAAGCATACGGCAGCTGGGAGAAGAGGTATTGATCCCTCAATGGGGTGAAAAGGTGCAGACCTGCGTTGCCGGCGAGGAATGGGTGGATTTCATGGACGCCTCTGTGGATAAAGGAAATGCGCTGAGGATACTGCAGGACTATTTCGGCGTGTCCAGGGAGGAAACCATGGCCTTTGGGGACAATACCAATGACATTGGCCTGATGAAAGCCGCGGGCTTCAGCTATGCGGTGGAAAATGCCAGGCCTGAGGTAAAGGAAGCCGCCCGTTTTATCTGTCCCTCTTATCTGGAGAAGGGCGTGTGGAAGGTTATTTCAGAAAAATGCGGCCCTTCCGGCTCAGAAGATGAAAAGAGAAGCGCCGGGATTTGAAAAAAGTCTTGCACAAAGGCCGCATAGACTGTATATTTTATGTAGAAGAGTAACTGTGAAGGAACTGAACGGTTACGCAGAAGAAACAAAGAGGAAGGAGGGAAGAAGATGCACGAGTTTGATGACGCGGTTTTAATGTGTTTTCTGAAGAAGCAGAGCCAGCTCTTTCCTGAAGAAGATGTTGCTTCCAATCTGGAAGAAGCAGAAGCTTTTCTGGAAGAGTGTATGGCGGTTGTAGTTGAATCTGCAGAAGAAGTAAAGGAATATTTTGAAGAAGAAGGCATTGACATGGACGGTGCTGATTTGGACGAAATTCTGGAAGCGGATGAAGTATTTGAAGTGGGTGACGGAAGATATTTGATCGTTGAAGGCTGACCCCCGGTCCTGGAAAAGACAGTATTATAAAATTTATCAGACGGAATGAAACAGCATACGGCGGCGGGATTCGTTAAGCTGCCGGAAGCGAAGGCCCGTGGAAAACAGGTGTGTAAGAGCATGCAGGCGCATGGTTTTACGCACCTGTTTTTGTGTTGCCAATTACAGCCATAATGCGTTGTGAACGGTAACCGCCGGCTGGTTACACGGAAAAGTCAAAAATAATTTTTGATAAAAGGATTGACCGTAAGGAAAGGAGGATGGTATACTGGACATAATTAGGAGATCGTGAAATAAAGAGAAGAACATGCTGGCAGCTGTGCTGGTTTTTGCGGCATTGCTTAAGCTTTTAAACGGCTTCCCGGTCTGGGAAAGAGACCCTGAGGCCTGTGTGAAAAGAAATCGCAGGCATTGTTTTTGAAAAAAAGGAGAGATTTTATTTTAATGGGTTTGGGAAAAAAACAGCAGATTGGATGGATCAACTGTGCCAAGTTCTTTGCAATTCTGGCGGTGGTAATTGATCACGTAAAGGGGATTCTGTATGAGGATGAGGCGGTACAGTATATTTTCTTTTACTCTGTAACCGTATTTCTTTTCCTTGCGGGGATGACCGCCTATTATTCCCTGCAGAACAGGAAGCCGGAGGAATCGCCCGGCAGATGGGTGGTAAGGCGGATTGGAAGAATCCTCGTTCCCTATCTGGCGGCAGTGGCTGTTTATCAGTATGTGCGCACCGGGTTCCAGCTGAATCTGGGAGCCTTTGTGCTGTGGGCGGTGAACTTCAACCTGGAAGGGCAGTTTTATTATGTGCTTATTTATATACAGCTGATTGCGGCGGCGCCGGTGCTTTATTTGCTGGTGATGAACTGCAGGAGAGGTAAGGCGGCCTTTTTGTTTCGGGGGATTTTCCTGGTACTGGCATGGTTTGCATCCATGTTCTGCATGAAGCATACCTTTGCCCTGGAGACCTATGGCGGAGGTAAATATCTGCTGGGAGGGACGTATCTGTTCGTCTTTGCGGCAGGGATGGTTGCGGCCGATATGCATATTACGCTGTCCGGCAAAAAGAAGGCGGGAATTGCCTCAGCAGCGTCCGTCGTGCTTCTTGCTGGAGCGATGGCATTTCTCCTGCATGACCGGCTGGCCTGGGATGAATCCATGTTTGGCTGGCTGCTGCGCGTGAATCCTCCGGGAATTACTCTGATATTATATTCACTGGCGGTAATTTTCTTCCTGTTTTCCGTATGCACCTTCCTGGCAATGCTCCAAAACCGGGTGGTGGATAAGATACTGCAGGCGCTGCAGTACCTGGGGAAATATACCCTTTATATTTTCCTCTATCATACGCTGATTCTGGACACACTGCTCCCAAAGCTGACATTTCTGGATAATGGGCCTGCGTTCCTTAAAATCCTGGTGTATATGGCAGGAATGCTGCTGCTTCCCCTGGCCGGAAAGAACCTGTATGACTGGCTGAAGAGGGCGATGGTACGAAAGACGCGGAAAGAGGAAATGCTGCTGAAGGAAAAATAGAGAACAGGAACGCTAAATTATGGCAGTATCCTGTTAACAGGCTGCGGCTGCACAGATAAGAAACCATCTGTGCAGCCGCTTTTTTCTGAATATGCAATCAGGTGGGGATTAGCAGCCAGTCATGGATCAGCAGTCGGGTGGATTAGCAACCGTCTGGGATATCAGCAGCCAGGCATGAATTTTTCAATCGCTTCCGTCAGGCCGTTATGCTCATTGTCCAGTGAAGTGACAAAATCGGCAGCCTCTTTTACGCCTGGCCCGGCATTTGCCATGGCTACGCCAATCCCTGCGGCCTGCAGCATGGAAATGTCATTGGGTGCGTCGCCTGCGGCGATGCTGTTTCCCACAGGAATATTGAAATGACGGCATACGGCCAGGATGGCATTTCCCTTACCGGCTTCATGATTGTAGAATTCCAGATATTGATCATTGGAGAACTGTGCGGTAATTTCCGTCCCGTATTTTTCCTCCACTCGTTCCTTCAGCTTAAGCAGCAGTGTTTTGTCCGTCAGATGAATGGTATGGAGTTTATAGGGCGGCCGTTCCAGTACGGATAAAATATCAGGCGCTGTAATGAGGGGAAGATGAATGCGCTTACGGTAATAAATTACCTCTTCGTCTTCTTTTTTACATACGATTTCATGATCGGTGTAGGTCTGTATATGGATTCCCAGTTCCTCCGCTTCCTGTATGATGCCGGAGGCAATGGGGAAGGGGACCGTTTTTTCCATGAGAGGAGCCCCTGCGGTGCAGTCGTAAATCAGGCTTCCGTTGTTGGAAATCACCAGGGTCCCCGGATAAAACAAATCGGAGGCCTGCATGACTTCTAAAATACTGTCCAGGGGACGGCCTGAGGTAAGGACCAGTTTGTGGCCGTTCCGGATGAGCCGGTCCAGCGCTGCTTTCATTTCATCGGAAACTGTGCTGTCATTAAGCAGCAGGGTCCCATCCATGTCTGTAAAGAGAATTTTTATGGAATCATTGGGGTTATGCATGAAAAAGTTCCTTTCTTTTCTGACGGAGTTTTTCCAGGATATCAGCCGGTATCAGGAGCTTTCCGTAACCGGTGGCCATTTCAAGTCCGGGCTTGTTTTTGCCGTGAAAGTCGGAACCGCCTGAAATCAAAAGGCCGTTGTGCTCCGCCAGCTGGCGCATTTCCCGTTCTTCTCCCGCGTTATAGGTGGAGTAAACTGCTTCGATGCCGATAAGGCCTGCCTCCTTCAGACGGGCAACCAGCTTCTGCAGCGCGTCCTTTCCCATATGGTAGAGAGTGGGATGCGCCAGCACGGGCAGGCCCTTCGCGTCAAGGATAAGCCGGACCGCCTGCTCAGGCGTTACTTTTTCACGGGGGACAAAATATTTGCACCGGTCGCCCACGTAGCGGTCGAAGGCTTCGGGCATGCTTTTGACATAGCCGTGTTCCAGAAGATATCTGGCATAATGGCCTCTTGTTATCACGGAATCAGGAAAGGCTGCGGTGAGTTTTTCATAGGAAATATCAATGCCCGCCTCCTGCAGGTTGGCGCACATTTTCTGGTTCCTCAGGATCCGGGAATCCACGAAGGCCTGGATTTTCCGGCTGAATTCCGGATTATCATAATCGATAAAAAGCCCCAGGATATGAACGTCCTTTCCCATATATTCCGTGGAAAATTCAATGCCGGGAATGACTTCAATATTTTTCCCGGCAGCGTAGGAAATAGCTTCCGACAGTCCAGCGGTGGTATCGTGATCCGTGAGGGCGAAGGCGCTGAGCCCCTTTTCCAGGGCCAGGTCAACCAGTTCGGAGGGACTCATGCTCCCGTCGGATTTATCGGAGTGTACATGTAAGTCAACTGTTTTCATCTGTTACCTCGATTTCTGCGACAACAGGCCGCATTCATTTTTACTCCGGAGCATAGGGTGAAAGCCGCCGGAAGGAAACAAAAGAGGGAAGCACCTTTTCCGTGATTCACGGCAGCCTTCCCCCTTTATATGCCGGGCTGCCGGATTTAACAGGCAGCCCGTTTCCAGGGGCATCCACATGGGAAACCGTCCTGGTTAATTTTCATCGTCTTCCTTATTGGCAGTATAAACAGTACGTTTTCTTGCCATGGCATCGCTTGCAAGGTATTCGTCGTAGGTTGTGATCTTATCGATCATGCTGCCGTCAGGAAGGATTTCCATAATTCTGTTGGCCGTGGTCTGAACGAACTGGTGATCGCGGCAGGCGAAAAGTGCAACGCCGGGATACTTGATAAGTCCGTTGTTCAGTGCGGTTATGGATTCCATGTCCAGATGGTTGGTAGGCTCATCCAATATCAGGCAGTTGGCGCCGGAAATCATCATCTTGGAAAGCAGGCAGCGGACCTTTTCACCGCCGGACAGGATTCTGACCTTTTTCACCCCGTCTTCCCCGGCAAAAAGCATACGTCCCAGGAAGCCGCGGACATAGGTGATATCGTCCACCGGGGAATAGCCCATCAGCCAGTCGGCAATGGTGTAGTCATTGTCGAACTCTTTGGAGCTGTCCTTGGGGAAGTAAGCCTGGGAAGTGGTAACACCCCATTTGAAGGTTCCTTCATCCGGCTCAATTTCACCCATGAGAATCTGGAAAAGCGTGGTTTTTGCCAGCTCGTTGCTTCCCACAAATGCAATTTTATCATTGTGCCCCACAATGAAGGAAATGTTGTTGAGCACCTTTTCCCCGTTAATCGTTTTGGAAAGCCCCTCTACAGTCAGCACTTCATTGCCGATTTCACGATCGGGACGGAAATCAATATAAGGATATTTTCTGCTGGAGGGCCTGATTTCATCCAGCTCTATTTTTTCCAGGGCACGTTTCCTGGAGGTAGCCTGTTTGGACTTGGAAGCATTGGCGGAGAAACGGGAGATGAAGTCCTGCAGCTCCTTGATTTTCTCTTCCTTTTTCTTGTTGGCTTCCTTCATCTGCTTGATGAGCAGCTGGCTGGATTCATACCAGAAATCGTAGTTGCCGGCATACAGCTGAATCTTGCCATAGTCAATGTCCGCGATATGGGTGCAGACCTTATTCAGGAAATAACGGTCATGGGATACCACGATAACCGTGTTGTCAAAATTGATGAGGAATTCTTCCAGCCAGTCGATAGCATCCAGATCCAGATGGTTGGTAGGCTCATCCAGGAGCAGTATGTCGGGATTGCCGAACAGCGCTTTGGCAAGAAGAACCTTTACCTTCTGGCTTCCGTTCAGATCCTTCATCAGGGAATAATGGTAATCGGTTTCAATTCCCAGGCCGTTTAAAAGGCTGGCGGCGTTGGATTCGGCTTCCCAGCCGTCCATTTCGGCGAATTCGCCTTCCAGCTCGCTGGCGCGGATGCCATCCTCGTCGGTGAAATCTTCCTTGGCATAAATGGCATCCTTCTCCTTCATTATTTCATAAAGGCGGGAATTGCCCATAATTACGGTATCAAGTACCGTATAATCATCGTATTTGAAGTGATCCTGTTCCAGGACGGAAAGCCGCTGGCCGGGAGTGATTACCACATCGCCGTTGGTAGGCTCCAGCTGCCCGGAAAGAATTTTCAGAAAGGTGGATTTACCGGCGCCGTTGGCACCGATCAGGCCGTAACAGTTGCCTTCCGTAAACTTGATGTTAACTTCCTCAAAAAGCGCCTTTTTCCCGAGACGCAGGGTAACGTTGTTTGCACTAATCATTTTAATCCTCCATGTTTTGCGGAGCAAAATGCAATTTCTTTAGAAATTTGCCCTTTGGCGGGCAGGGGATTTTCCTCCGAATGCCGAAAAGCGGCGGTAATGACTGAAAAAGCCGGCAGAATAAGGAATCGGATTTCCTTTACGGCGACCTGCCATGGCGGCTTTCTTCTTATTTTAATTATGTCCTGTTTCATGTCGCCTTTACCTATTTTACAGAAAAAACGGGAATTTGCAAGCTATTCTTAAAAAATAGTGAGAAAATCATAACAGGGCTGCAACAGAAATTGCTGCAATATGTTGACAGACGACATATGTCGTGCTACGATATAAAAAAGTTAATATATCGTCAGACGACATAACGGAACACGATATAGTTCTGTGAGATGCACAGGCAGGACTGTGAAAGGAGAAAGGGATGGAGCCTAAGAAGGAACCGCTTACAGAGAGTTATTTTTATATACTGCTTTGCCTGTACCGGCATGCGAATCACGGATATGGGATTATGCAGGAGGCCGGGGAGCTGTCGGGCGGCCGGGTCAGGATTGGTTCGGGCACCATGTACGGAGCGGTCAGCAATATGATGAAAAAGGGCTGGATTGCGGAATGTGACGCAGAACCGGAGTATGGAACGGCAGGGGGAAGCAGGAATACAGGAGTGAGGAAAAAACTGTATGTTCTGACGGATACCGGCAGACAAGCTCTGGAGGCAGAGCTTGTCCGGCTGATTGAGATGCTCAAAAGCGCGGAAAAGACTATAGGCCGGCCGCCTGAACTTTTACTGAAAAAGTAGATTAGGAAAAATATTGCATTTAGAAGTGGATTGGGAAAATTTTGGCCCGCAGAAACACATATCCGGCAGGCTGATGCGGAAAGGAGAATTTATGGATACCAAAGTATCATTCAGAGGTTATATGGCATGGAATTATGACAGGGAGGAGCAGGACCTTGACAGAATGTCGGAACAGGGCTGGCAGCTGATAAAAGGAGGCTGCTTTTTCAGTATTTACACCAGGCAGCCGGGAATCCTTTATCGTCACAGGATTGATTACAACCCGGACGTAATGAACGACCCGGCGGAGAAAAGACGGTATCTGGAGCTGTTTGAGGAACAGGGCTGGGAGTTCGTGGGGAAAACCTTCAACGGGTGGATTTACCTGAAAAAACAGTACATTCCGGGAACGCCGGAGGAAGAATATGAAATTTATACGGATTCAGAATCTCTGGCGGAACTTGTAAAAAGATGGAAAAAGCTGGCCTATCTGCTGAGCGCCCTGGCAATTTCACAGCTTGGGCTGTATGTGGCGCTGGGAATAAACGCTGGTTATTTAAGCCCCGTTCTCATCATAATCTATGTAGGGATGTTCTGTTGGATTCAGTGGGGAATACACCAGCTGAAGAGGAAGCTCCTGGGAGATGGGATAAATTAACTGAGACGGGAGGCAGATGGATGAACGCAGGCATTATTGAAATCGATCTTCATGGGAAAAATGTGCTTCAGGCAAAAGCTGAGGTAGATGCCGTGCTGAAAAGGACGGACAGCAGTGTATACAGGCTGCGGATAATTCACGGGTTTCACGGAGGCACGGGCATACGGAGTATGCTTCAGGAGGAATACGGCTACGGCAGAGAGCCGAAGATAATCCGGGTGCAGGGAGGAAATAATCCGGGCATCACGGAGCTGGTTCTGAGGGACTACTAAATTTTCCCGTCCTGCAAATACTGCAGTAAATCATAAAAACCTGTAAAAATACTGCCTGGAAAACGAATGGGACAGAGTCAAAGTCCCGATTATCGGACTCATTATATGCTATTCTTAGACTATGGAAGGGCTCACAGAGACCTGACATTGGAAACAGAGAAACGTTTTAGTTGAGATAGCAGAAAGGAGCCGCGGTATGAAAGGTTTTTATGTTGGTGAAGGTTACATGGGATGTGTGAACGGACAGTATATGCTTTTTGCAGACGAGGCTGACTATATGGATTATGTAGAGGAGCAGGCATGATAAATGCCTGCTCCGTTCTTATAATGTAACAGTTCGGGACGGCGGGAATATTGGGCATTATAATATCAAAAGCCATTTTATGCGTCTTATAAATTTACAAAGGGGCGGCTATAACGATAATCAAGCTATAACAACACTTCAGCCAGGAGCCGGTTGAAACGGTCATTCTCGCTCCATTGCGGAAAATGGCAGGACTTTTCAAACCAGAAAAACTGCTTTTTTGTTTCTATGGTTTCAAAATATTCCCTGGCTAATTCAGAGGATACATGGCTGTCATACCTGCCTTCTATAAATATGACAGGTGTGCCGAAACGGGTCACGCCTTCAAAATCCGTCTCCATCAGTTCCGGCCACAGATGCCGGATTGCCTGCAGGCTGCCTTTCTGCCGGCGGAGCAGATCGGGAAGGGAGTAGCACCCGGAAAAAAGGAAGGGAGTGATCAGCTTGTTGTAATTGGTTTTTCCATAAAGAGAACCTTTGTGCTTTACCACCTGCTTCGTAACAAAAAGCAGATCGGAAAGCCAGTTGTCACCGGTGTAGGTGCAGTCTATTGTCCGAAGCCGTTCCAGGGACTTACTGTCGGCATGTGCCAGAGCGTATTCACAGGCTGTGCGGCAGGATTTCTTCATGTTGACTACCTGGCCGCAGCCGATGTAGGTTTTCACCAGCTCAGGATGCCGCGCGGTGAAGGTAAGTCCCAGAACGCTGCCCCATGAATGGCCCACAAGATACAGGCAGTTCTGACGGAAGCGTTCCAGCAAAATGGCAGTAAGCGAGAGGAGATCCTGAAGAAAGGTTTCTAGGGTGACCGCGCCGTCCTCAAAACGGTAATAGGATTTGCCTGCGCCGCGTTGTTCCCAGACAACGACGGTGAAGTTCTCCTCCAGCCCGCGGTTGAATTTCATGACCAATGGAAGCGCGGCATCTCCGGGGCCGCCGTGAAGATAGAGCAGCAGCGGCGCATCCTTTTTCTGTGCGCGTATGGAAACATACTGGGGCATGCCGTTGAGGCTTATTAAGGACTGTTCGTTGATAAACATATTCCCTCCCGTAAAACTATTTATTTTTATTCTAACGTCTGGAACAGGCCGTGTCAAACGGGAGAAAATCAACCAGATAAAAATTAACCGGACAAAAATCAATTTTTTCTCCCATTGCCCGGAACTGGACAAAAAGCAGGAAAAAAAGTATAATAATTTTGGCTGTACTGCTGCGCGGAAATGCTCCGTACAGCCGCGGTAAAATAACAGCAGAACGCGGGCATAAGCCGGCAGAAGGAAGGGCGAGGGTATGGCATACGGTTTGATTTCCCTGGAAAAAAGATTAAAGGAAAACATAAAATACTACAGTCTGGAAAATTTATATGATCTGGACGAGATACAAAGGCTCTTTTGCAGTTTGTGCGAGGCGCTGGATACAGAGCTGCTGCTTACGGAGCGGCACGGGGAAAAGGTGGTTTGCGTTGGTGATTTCTCCGGATTTGAACCGGATGTGGTAAGCGATCCGGGGCGGAAGATCCGTGTGGCGGACAGAACCGTCGGCCATCTTTATGCAAAGCTGAATCAACAGGCCGCCGGACAGACGGCAGAAGCCGTTCTTGACAATGTCGTGGAGTTGTATTCTTCTTTGGGAGAAAAGCAGTACAGATTCCGGGAAACCGCCATTTATGCGGATGAACTGGAGGAAGCGCTGGAGAAGGACAGATATCAGGCAAAGCATGGGGAGCATGTGGATGCGCTGACAGGACTTCTGAGCAGACCAAGCTTTGACAGCAGGCTGAAGGAGCTGGCTGAGACGGGGACTGCGCCGGATGCGCTGATTTGTGTGAATATCAATGACTGGAAGTTTGTAAACGAAAACTACGGCGATGAAGAAAGCGACAGACTGATAAAGACTGTGGCAGGAATTCTGAAGCAGGAAGCAAAACCTGAGTATGTCATGGGCCGTGTGGACGGCGATGTTTTTTATGTGGTGATAGAAGTGCCGGAGGATGGTGAGGCAGAAGCCTACTGCCGGCGGGTCAGGGAGGCCTGCAGGGCTTATGAGGATGCCATACTGGCGCCTTCCGTTGCCATTGGCATGGTAAACAGGGCGAGCGTGGAAGAGAATTTTACGGCGCTGTTTTCCGAGGCGGAGTATGAGATGTTCCGGGATAAATTTGATGAAAAGAATATGCCGGGATACAGGGAACGTCTGGAGAAGGGGCTTCAAAGATAGGAATATGGTAACTGTGAGAGTACAGGGCAGTTACGGAATATATTAAAATATGGACGCGGCCGGAGCAGATTTTTTTTGCCGGCTGCGTTTTTTTGCCGGACTGCGGCAGACGGCCCGGGCAAAAGCTTTGCTGCCGGAAAATAAAAGAATAATCCTCATTGTATTAAGGTTTGAAAACACCGGAATTTGTTTATAATAAATTTATAAAAAACGGTGAAATTAAGAAAAAGAGAGAAAACAAGAGATAAATTAAGATATATTGAGTAAATAACATTTTTAGTCTTGTGAAGGGCGTTGCATAAAATAAACCAAAAACATAATATATGTATAGTGTTTAGCACTCAAGCAAGATGAGTGCTAACAACAAAATAAAACCGGTGAAAGAAAGAATTCATTAAGGAGGCATTTTTATGAAATTAGTACCTTTAGGTGACAGAATCGTTTTGAAGCAGTTAGAAGCAGAAGAGACAACAAAATCCGGAATTGTTCTTCCCGGACAGAACAAAGAAAAACCCCAGCAGGCAGAAGTAATTGCCGTAGGCCCCGGCGGAGTAATCGATGGAAAAGAAGTTAAGATGGAAGTGAAAGCCGGTGACAAGGTAATCTATTCCAAATATGCCGGTACGGAAGTTAAGCTGGATGACGATCAGGAATACATTATCGTAAAGCAGTCCGATGTTCTTGCAGTAATTGAATAAGCAGACACGAAACCAAAATCATAAATTCAGGAGGCGTTTGAATCATGGCAAAAGAAATTAAATACGGCGCAGAAGCCCGTGCAGCTCTGGAAGCCGGCGTAGATCAGTTAGCAGATACCGTCAGGGTAACACTTGGACCGAAAGGAAGAAACGTAGTTCTTGATAAATCCTACGGAGCTCCCCTTATCACAAACGACGGTGTAACCATCGCAAAGGAAATCGAGCTGAAAGATGCTTTCGAAAACATGGGCGCACAGCTGGTAAAGGAAGTTGCCACCAAGACCAATGATGTAGCAGGCGACGGTACCACGACAGCAACTGTCCTGGCTCAGGCAATGGTAAACGAAGGAATGAAGAACCTGGCAGCAGGCGCTAACCCGATTATCCTCAGAAAGGGTATGAAGAAAGCCACCGAATGCGCAGTGGAAGCTATTGCTAAAATGAGCGCCAAGATCAACGGCAAAGAGCAGATTGCAAGAGTTGCATCTATTTCCGCAGGAGATGACGAAGTCGGGGAAATGGTAGCAGACGCTATGGAAAAAGTTTCCGGAGACGGCGTTATCACCATCGAAGAAAGCAAGACCATGATGACAGAACTCGACCTGGTAGAAGGTATGCAGTTCGACAGAGGATATGTTTCCGCTTATATGTGCACAGATATGGACAAAATGGAAGCGATTCTGGAAAATCCCTATATCCTCATTACAGATAAAAAGATCTCCAACATCCAGGAAATCCTTCCTCTGCTGGAGCAGGTTGTACAGAGCGGCGCCAAGCTGTTAATTATTGCTGAGGATGTGGAAGGCGAAGCGCTGACCACCCTGATTGTAAACAAACTGCGCGGAACCTTCAACGTTGTAGCTGTTAAGGCTCCCGGTTATGGCGACAGAAGAAAAGAAATGCTTCAGGATATCGCTATCCTTACAGGCGGCAAGGTAATCAGCGAGGAACTGGGCCTTGATCTGAAAGAAACCCAGCTCACAGACCTGGGTCGTGCGAAATCCGTTAAGGTACAGAAAGAAAATACAGTTATCGTTGACGGCGAAGGCAGCAAGGATGAAATCCAGGCAAGAATCTCTCAGATTAAGAAACAGATCGAAGAGACCACTTCTGATTTTGACAGAGAGAAGCTTCAGGAAAGACTTGCGAAGCTGGCTGGCGGCGTAGCGGTTATCCGTGTGGGTGCTGCAACCGAGACAGAAATGAAGGAAGCGAAGCTGCGTATGGAAGACGCTCTTGCAGCTACAAGGGCAGCAGTTGAGGAAGGCATTATCGCAGGCGGCGGATCTGCATATATCCATGCATCCAAGGAAGTTTCCAAACTGGCTGAAGGTATGGACGGAGATGAAAAGACAGGCGCAAGAATCGTACTCAAAGCCCTGGAAGCACCTCTGTACCACATTGCAGCAAACGCAGGCCTGGAAGGCAGCGTTATCATCAATAAAGTAAAAGAAATGGAAGTAGGCATGGGCTTCGATGCTCTGAAGGAAGAGTATGTAAATATGGTAGAAGCAGGTATTCTTGACCCTGCCAAGGTTACCAGAAGCGCACTGCAGAACGCAACAAGCGTTGCATCCACATTGTTGACAACAGAAACCGTTGTTGCAGACATCAAAGAGGATATTCCCGCAGCACCTGCCGGAGCAGGCGGAATGGGAATGATGTAACTGAACAGTTACCCTATAAGTTTAAATCCGGTCACAGAATTTTCTGTGGCCGGATTTTTGTGGTTTACAGGAATTTTAGAAGATAGTTTTTACGTAGCTGCCTTTTCCGTTTTTCTTTGCCTGGTACATGGCTTTATCAGCCGCCCGGTAATAATCAAAATAAGAAGGGGCATACTCTTTATTGATTGCGGCGCCGATGCTTACGCTGACGGGAACACAGCTTCCGTTCAGTTCCCTGGTGCGCAGAAGTACTTCTTTGCAGACACGTTCCACAAGCCCTTCGTCACAGGTCTGGTATGCGAACAACCCGAATTCGTCCCCTCCAATGCGGAAAACAGTATCTGTACGGCGGCATACATTCCGCAGAATGGATGCAAAACGGAACAGTACCTCATCTCCCTGGCAGTGTCCGTAGGTATCGTTGATGCTTTTAAAATTGTCTACATCAAAGACGAACATGGCATTGTGCGTACAGGGGCTCTGCTGCATCAGCCGGCTCTGTATGAGCTGTCTGCCGGCGGCTGCATTGTAGACTCCCGTGTGGCCGTCCATATTTGCCAGATGCTGCAGCTTCAGCCTGTGCTGCACCTCGCTGTCAATATCCTGAAAAAAACCCACTGCCTGCATATTCCCGGCATCGTCCAAATAAGAGGTAAAAACCGCCCGGTACCACCGGTAATCCCGACAGGCGCCAAGCCTGGAGAGAAGCTCCGCCGACAGTGTGCATTCCTGGGATTCCAGCGAGCGGAAAACATGGGAAAGCGACGGCAGATAATCAGGATGCAGGATACCCGACTGAACAAGCCCCTGTGCCCCGTTATGTATGACAGGCGGCAGGCCGAAGCGCTGCGCGCATTCCGTTTCCGGATATAGATCCTTTGCCTGCGTATCGTATTCCCATATTATATCTGCAAAATTCTGCAGAAGGATTTCCAGCTTCTGTGGGTTTTTCGTCCATTCCCGGCTCATTTGTCTGTACCCACCGCCTTTCTTGTTATTTCTGGCACTATACATGGCACGTACATATCATAATGTTATCATTGACGCAAGCGGCAGACAACGCGTTACAGAACGTATTTTTATGACAAAACAGGACAGGAAAGGACAGAGTGTGTTAAAATAAGAAGGCCATAAAGGAAAAGATAAAAAGGAGTGTAAATAAAAATGACATATATTTTTTTAACTGTGGGGATATTGTGCCTGCTTTACTGTGCGGGAATTCTGATATCAGGAGTTTTCGGTTCCTGGTTTTTCCTGATCTGGGGAGCGGCCGGCGCGGGCTTTATGGCACTGGCCTGGATGTGGAAAAATAATATAATAAGCCGTCTTCCGGCAGCGGTAAAGCTGCTGCTTGTAATCGTGCTGGCGGCCGGAATTCTGGTGTTCCTTTTTATTGAAGGCCTGATTATCAGCAGGTTTCACAGCAAGGGGGAGCCGGGGCTGGATTATCTGATTGTCCTCGGGGCCCAGATGCGGGACAGCGGCCCGAGCAAAGCGCTTGCGCTGCGGCTGGATACGGCGGTGACCTACCTGGAAGAAAATGAAGCTACGCTTGTGGTGGTTTCAGGAGGGAAGGGAAGCAATGAGCCGGTGAGCGAGGCGCAGGGAATGTTTGATTACCTTGTTGCGAAAGGAATTGCGCCGGAACGGATTGTGATGGAGGACAAGTCCACGAATACCAAGGAAAATCTGGAATTCTCCCAAAAACTGATTCCCGAAGTAGCCAGCGTGGGGATTGTTACGAATAATTTCCATGTCTACCGGGGAACGCGGCTTGCGGTTAAGCAGGGCTTTAGGACCGTATGCGGACTGGCGGCGCCTTCAGATATTCCTATGCAGGCGAACAACATGGTCAGGGAATTTTTTGGCGTAATGAAGGACCTTCTCTATGGTAATATGACGCTGTGACAGGTCAAAAACCCTGTAAATACAGGCATTTTGGGCGGTTGACTTATACAAGGATAAATAATATAATAAATAATAGTTTTTTAGGGAAAAATGACCAGAAGGAAAAAGTCTTTCCGGAAAAGACATAAAGGGCAGGGACAATTCGGCAGCCCAGTAAAAGAAAGGCCGGTTTGCGGCGGAAAGAGGACAGAATGAAAAAGCTGGAAGAATATGTGAGATGTATTCCGGATTTCCCGGAGGAAGGGGTCATGTTCAGGGATGTGACCAGCGTTCTGCAGGATGCAGACGGCCTGCACCTGGCGATTGACACCATGCAGGAGTTAGTTAAGGATCTGGATTTTGATATTGTGGTGGGGCCGGAATCCAGAGGCTTTATCTTCGGGACCCCTATAGCCTATAATAATCATAAGCCCTTTGTGCTCATCAGAAAGAAAGGAAAGCTCCCCTGTGAGACGGTTTCCATGGAATATGAGCTGGAATATGGCACTGCAGTGATCGAGATACATAAGGATGCGATCCTGCCCGGCCAGAAGATTCTGATTGTGGATGATCTGATTGCGACAGGAGGCACCACGGAGGCAATGATCCGCCTGGTGGAATCCCTGGGCGGCGAAGTGGTCGGAGTAGTGGTACTTATGGAGCTTGCAGGGCTTAAGGGCAGGGAAAAGCTGAAGGGCTACCGTCTGGAGTCCGCAATCTGCTATGAAGGAAAATAATAGAACAGGATTTAACATGTGAAGACCTTGTACATCAGGGTTTTTGGCTATAACAATAAAAAGTGGCGCCGGTGATGATATGAGTATGACGGAAGAAAAGACAACGGATAGAATGCAGACCGGACTTCAGAAAGAAGCAGCGGTGCAGCCGGAAGAAAAAAGCAAAATCGTATACGAGGGCGGCGGAAATCTTGCCCGGCAGCAGAAGAAAGGAAAAAGCCTGGTGCTGGATGATGGACGGATTGAGGCCATGAAGGAATATTTAAGTCCTGAGGAGCTTTATCAGGACCTTATTTCCCGTGTGCGCAGATACCACCCGTCAGATGATATTTCCATGATCGAGAAAGCGTATAAAATTGCCTATGCCGCCCACGAAGGGCAGGTGCGTAAGTCCGGCGAGCCTTATATCATCCATCCTCTCTGCGTGGCCATTATCCTGGCGGATCTGGAGCTGGATAAGGAAACGATAGAAGCAGGCCTTCTTCATGACGTGGTGGAAGACACGATCATGACCGAAGAGGAAATCGAAAAGGAATTCGGCCCTGATGTGGCCCTTCTGGTGGACGGCGTAACAAAGCTCCAGCAGATTAACTTCCCCAGTGATAAGGGGAACGGGGACAATAAAACCGCGGATCAGCAGGAAATGCAGGCAGAGAACCTCCGTAAAATGTTCCTTGCCATGGCAAAGGACATCCGCGTCATTATGATAAAGCTTGCCGACAGGCTCCATAATATGCGTACCCTGAAGTACCAGCCTCCGGCGAAGCAGCAGAAGATAGCCAGGGAAACCATGGAAATTTATGCGCCCATCGCACAGCGCCTGGGCATTTCCAAAATCAAGGTGGAGCTTGACGACCTTTCCCTGAAATATCTGGAGCCGGATGTATACTATGACCTGGTGGATAAAATCGCAGTACGCAGAAGCGAAAGGGAAGAGTACATCCAGCAGATTGTGGACGAAGTGACCGAACACATGAAAAATGCGGGAATCAAATCCCAGATAGACGGCCGTGTCAAGCATTTCTTCAGCATCTATAAGAAAATGAAGAACCAGAGCAAGACACTGGATCAGATTTATGATCTGTTTGCCGTGAGAATTATTGTGGATTCCGTAAAAGACTGCTATGCAGCGCTCGGCGTCATCCATGAAATGTATAAGCCCATTCCGGGGCGTTTCAAGGACTACATCGCCATGCCCAAGCCCAACATGTACCAGTCACTGCACACCACGGTTATCGGATCTTCGGGACAGCCCTTCGAAATTCAGATACGTACCATGGAAATGCATAAGGCGGCGGAATACGGCATTGCCGCCCACTGGAAATATAAGGAAGCCTCCGACGGCAAGAAGGTGGCGGCCCAGGAGGAAGAAAAGCTTGCATGGCTGCGCCAGATCCTGGAATGGCAGCGAGACATGTCGGACAATAAGGAATTTATGAATCTGCTCAAGAGCGATTTGGATCTGTTTTCCGACAGTGTATACTGCTTTACGCCCACAGGCGATGTGAAAACGCTTCCCGCGGGCAGCACGCCCATTGATTTTGCCTACAGCGTACACACGGCGGTGGGCAATAAGATGATTGGCGCCAGGGTAAACGGCAAGCTTGTGACCATAGATTATGAGATCCAGAACGGCGATCGTATCGAGATACTTACTTCCCAGAATTCCAAGGGACCCAGCCGCGACTGGCTGAACCTGGTCAAGAGCACTCAGGCGAAAAACAAGATCAACCAGTGGTTCAAGAACGAATTTAAAGAGGAAAACATCGTCAAGGGCAAGGAAATGCTGCTTGCCTACTGCAAGGCAAAGAGCATTAATATTTCCGAAATCATGAAGCCTCCCTACATGGAGGCGCAGATGAAAAAGTACGGCTTTAAGGACTGGGAATCCCTGCTGGCAGCCGTAGGGCACGGCGGCCTGAAGGAAGGCCAGATTCTGAACCGCATGCAGGAGCTGTATGATAAGGATCATCCCAAGGTATTAAGCAACGAAGAGGTTCTGGCCAATGTGGCTGAAAATGCCCAGGCCAGGCAGATGCTGCCCCGCGCCAAGAGTAAAAACGGCATTGTGGTCAAGGGCATCCATGATGTGGCGGTCCGTTTTTCCAAATGCTGTTCGCCGGTTCCCGGGGACGAGATCATCGGCTTTGTTACAAGAGGAAGAGGAATTTCCATCCACAGGACGGACTGTGTGAATGTGATCAACCTGCCGGAGTCTGAGCGCGCCAGGCTGATTGATGCGGAATGGGAGGCTTCCCAGGAAAACCGTACAGATGAAAAATATCTGGCGGAAATCAATATTTACGCCAACAACCGAAGCGGACTCCTGGCCGACATTTCCAGGGCGCTCACGGAAAAGAACATCGATATTCTCGCCATGAATACACGTACCAACAAGCAGGGAATGGCAACTCTGTCCGCCTCCTTTGAGATAGCAAGCAGAGATGAATTAATCCGCATCATTGATAAAATAAGGACCATTGACAGTGTTATCGATATAGAAAGAAGTTAAATATATGGCAAAATTAAAAATTGGGCGCATGGTGCTGAGCATGTGCCAGACGAACTGCTATTTTGTTTCCCCGGAAAATCAGAAGGAAGTGGTCCTCATTGATCCTGCGGATCAGGGCGGTCAGATCTATGAAGCGCTGAAAAGCAAAGGGCTGCAGGTGGCTGCTATCCTCCTGACCCACGGCCACTTTGACCATATCTGGGGCACAAATGAACTGCGCAGGCTTTCCGGCGCGCCGATCTATGCATATGAAGAGGAAAAAGAGGTCTGCGAGGACGCTTCGAAAAACGTCTCCGATCAGGCCGGCCGCCCGGAAACCGTGGCGGCGGATAATTATCTGAAGGACGGCGCGCAGCTGGACCTTGCGGGCATGCATTTCCAGCTGATAGCCACTCCGGGACATACCAAGGGCAGCTGCTGCTATTACATGGAAAAGGAAAAAGTCCTTTTTGCGGGAGACACTCTTTTTGAAGGCTCCGTGGGACGCACGGACTTTCCCACAGGAAGCATGGGACGCCTGGTTCACTCCATCAAGGAACGCCTGCTGGTGCTTCCTGAGGACACCATCGTATATCCCGGACACGGCGATGAAACTACAATCGCGGACGAGAAGAAGTATAATCCTTACTGTCAGTAATCGCTTCGATAATAAAATAAACGGAGATGTCTATGCATTATTTTAGGCAGGGACATCAGCAAAGACCAATCGGCCGGAAGGCTGGATTGGTTTTACTAATCTTGGAAAGGGTCGGACAACATGCTTGCAGTCAGACTGAACAAACCGCAATTTGAATACGACATCCATTCCATCGTCAAAGCTTTTTATCCGGCGGAGACGGTGAAGGTGTTTGAAGAAGGAACAAAAGATTTTGAATCGGACGGGGATAACCCATCCATATCCATATGGTTTGAAGAAAGGGCTGTCCGGGTAAATTTATCCGGTACGGAGCATGAGGCTGTCCTGAGCAGGCCGGAGGAACGCCCGGTTGTGAAGAATGAGCTGAAACAGCTTCTTTACCGCATACTTTCCGCCCATACGGGAAAAGAACTTCCCTGGGGCACGCTGACCGGTATCCGCCCTACTAAGATAGCCATGCAGTTCCTGGAGGAAAATGCGCCGGGGACGCAGAATCCCATGACGGAGGCAGATATCCTATCCTACATGCAGGAAACCTACTATTGCAGCGAGGAAAAAGCCCTGCTGGCCATAGACATAGCAAAGAGAGAAAAGCGCATTCTGGCGGATATCCATTACGAAAAAGGCTACAGCCTTTATATAGGCATTCCGTTCTGCCCCACCACCTGCCTTTACTGCTCCTTCACCTCCTTCCCTATTTTTTCCTGGAAGGACAGAGTGGGAGAGTATCTGACAGCACTGGAAAAAGAGATTGATTTCGTCAGGGAAGCCTGCCAGGATAAAATCCTGGACAGCGTATATATCGGCGGAGGCACCCCCACCACGCTGGAGCCGGAGGAGCTGAGAAGACTGCTGTCAAAAGTGAGAGCCTCCTTTGATTTTTCCCAGGTAAAGGAGTTTACTGTGGAGGCCGGACGCGCCGACAGCATCACGAGAGACAAGCTGAGGGTTTTAAAGGAGTTCGGCGTGACACGCATTTCCGTCAACCCCCAGATCATGAATCAGGAAACTCTTAACATAATCGGCCGCCGCCATACGGTGGAGCAGGTGGAGGAAGCCTTCCGGCTGGCCAGGGAAGAAGGCTTTACCAACATCAACATGGATCTCATCCTGGGGCTTCCCGGAGAAACAAAGGAGCATGTGGAGCGGACCATGGAGGCGGTAACCAGGCTCTGCCCTGACAGCCTGACAGTCCACTCCCTCGCCATAAAACGTGCCTCAAGACTCAGCCTCTGGATAGAAGAAAACGGCATTGAAACCCTTCATAATACGGACGAAACCATGGAAATAGCAGCAGAGGGCGCCGCCCGTATGAATATGAAGCCCTATTATCTCTACCGCCAGAAGAACATGTCCGGCAACTTTGAAAATGTAGGCTATGCCACCGAGGGCAACTATGGTATTTATAACATCCTCATCATGGAAGAAAAACAGACCATCATGGCCCTGGGCGCCGGCACAATTTCCAAAGCCGTATACCCCGACGGCCGCATCGAACGCTGCGATAACGTGAAGGACGTGGCCCTCTACATCGAAAAAATTGATGAAATGATAGAACGAAAACGAAAACTCCTCGGCGGCTGATATGTAACTGTTCAGGTTCACCAAAGCTTCAGCCTCCGGGTGGATTTCCAATTCCTCTTGAAAAGAAAAGGAAAAAAGTGTAGAATCAAAATGCTGTCCGGCAGGTTTGCGCACTTGCTGCGCGAACCGTAAAAAAACGTGGGGCACGGCAGCAAAAATCTATCGCCGAAGGCGATTTTCATGGATTTTTGCATAACTGAGAACGAAGTGAACAGTTAGAATCAAAATGCTGTCCGGCAGGTTAGCGCACCAGCTGCGCGAACCGTAAAATGGCAGCAACAGAATGGACAGCCGCGGCAGGCGGCGGGAAAGGAATACAGGAAAATGGCTTTAAGTAAAAAACCGGTAACCGGCATGAAAGACATTCTGCCGGCTGAAATGCAGCTGAGAGATTATGTAATCAGCGTAATAAAGGATACTTATGGTAAATTCGGATTTACCTCCATCGAGACGCCCTGTGTGGAAAATATTGCAAACCTGACAAATAAGCAGGGCGGAGATAATGAAAAACTGATTTTCAAGATTATGAAACGGGGAGAGAAACTGAACCTGGAAAATGCAAAGGAAGAAGCTGATCTGGTTGACGGCGGCCTGCGCTACGACCTGACGGTGCCGCTGGTCCGTTTCTATTCCAATAATGCCAGTCAGCTGCCCACGCCCTTCAAGGCCTTGCAGATGGGGAATGTATGGCGTGCGGACAGGCCTCAGAGAGGACGCTACCGTCAGTTTATGCAGTGCGACATAGATATTCTGGGAGAACCCTCCAACCTGGCTGAGATCGAACTGATTCTTGCCACAACCACCACCCTGGGAAAGCTGGGCTTCCGCAATTTCCAGATCCGTATTAATGAGCGCAGAATCCTGAAGGCCATGGCGGCATACAGCGGCTTCCCGGAGGAAAGCTTCGACACAGTATTCATTGTTCTGGATAAAATGGATAAAATCGGCCTTGACGGTGTAGCGGCAGAACTGAAGGAATGCGGCTTCTCAGAAGAAAGCATAAATAAATACCTGGATTTGTTCCGCGGCCTGGAAACAGCGCAGGACGACCTGGGATATCTTGCCGGAAAGCTGGAGGGCGTACTGGAAGCGGAAGTTGTAAACAACCTGCGTGAAATTTCGGACAGCGTGAGCGCTACCAAGGCAGCGGATTTTGAAATGGTATTCGATCCTACGCTGGTAAGAGGCATGTCCTATTACACAGGGACTATTTTTGAAATCGCAATCCCTGAATTCGGCGGAAGCTGCGGAGGCGGCGGACGCTATGATAAAATGGTTGGTAAATTTACGGGCAGCGATGTGCCGGCCTGCGGATTTTCCATCGGTTTTGAACGCATCATCCTTCTGATGATGGAAAATGGTTTCCAGATTCCGGGCAAACCGAAGAAAATTGCTTACCTTATTGAAAAGGGTGTTGCGGGAGAAGAATTGTGCAGAGTCATTGCCGAGGCGCAGTCGCAGAGGGCGGACGGCATGCAGGTGCTGATTGCCAGAATGAATAAAAATAAAAAGTTCCAGAAGGAACAGCTGATGAAGGAAGGCTGGGAAGAATTCAAAGAGTTCTACCGGGAGCCTTTAAAATAAATATCGGCAGCTGTGAAGGTACGGGACAGTTATAATATTTGAGACAGAAAAAACAAAGGAGGCACATCATGTCTGAGTCAATGAAGGGGCTGAAAAGAACCCACAGATGCGGCGAATTATCCGCTGCCAATGTGGGAGAAACCGTAACCGTTATGGGTTGGGTTGCCAAGCAGAGAAATAAAGGCGGTATCATTTTTGTGGATTTAAGGGATCGTTCCGGGATACTGCAGGTTATATTTGAAGAAAGCGACGCGGGCGCAGAGGGCTTTGCCAAGGCGGAAAAGCTGCGCAGTGAATATGTGGTTGCCGTTGTGGGAAAAGTAGAAAAGAGAGCCGGTGCTGTCAATGAAAACCTGGCTACCGGAGAAATCGAGGTCAGGGCGTCCCAGGTACGTATTTTATCCGAAGCGCTTACGCCTCCCTTCCCCATAGAAGAGGACTCCAAAACCAAGGAAGAGCTTCGCCTGAAATACCGTTACCTGGATTTGAGAAGACCTGATCTGCAGAGCAAAATCATATTGAGAAGCAAGATCACCATGGCGATCCGGGAGTTTATGTCCAGGGAAGGCTTCCTGGAAATTGAAACCCCCATGCTCACCAAATCCACACCGGAGGGGGCAAGGGATTATCTGGTGCCCAGCCGTGTGCATCCCGGGAATTTTTATGCGCTTCCCCAGTCCCCTCAGATTTTCAAGCAGTTACTGATGTGCTCAGGCTATGACCGGTATTTCCAGATCGCAAGATGCTTCCGTGATGAGGATTTGCGTGCGGACAGACAGCCCGAATTCACACAGGTGGATATGGAACTGTCCTTTGTGGATGTGGACGATGTGATTGCAGTGAATGAAAAGCTGCTGAAATATATCTGTAAGGAAGCAATCGGCCTTGAGGTGGAGCTTCCAATCCAGCGTATGACCTGGCAGGAGGCCATGGATCGTTTTGGATCCGATAAGCCGGATACCCGTTTTGGCATGGAGCTGACGGATGTTTCCTCCGTAGTAGCGGGCTGCGGCTTCGGTGTATTTACCTCCGCGCTGGAAAACGGCGGCTCCGTCCGGGGCATCAATGCCAAAGGACAGGCGGAAATGCCCAGAAAGAAAATTGATGCGCTGGTGGACTTTGCCAAAGGCTATGGCGCCAGGGGCCTTGCATATCTGTGTGTGCTGCCTGACGGAAGCTATAAATCTTCTTTTGCAAAATTCATGACCGAGGATCAGCTCAAAGCGCTGGTAGAAGCAATGAGCGGTGAACCGGGAGATCTGCTGCTGTTTGCCGCAGACAAGAATACGGTTGTCTGGAACGTGCTGGGCGGCCTGCGTCTTGAGCTGGCAAAGCAGATGAACCTGATTGACAACAGCAAATTCAACTTCCTCTGGATTACGGAATTCCCTCTTTTTGAGTGGAGCGAGGAAGAAAACCGTTACATGGCAATGCACCATCCTTTTACCATGCCGATGGAAGAGGATCTGCATATGCTGGAGACTGATCCGGGCAAGGTGCGTGCAAAGGCCTATGATATCGTGCTCAACGGTACGGAGCTGGGCGGCGGAAGCGTCAGGATTTCTGACGACGGGATTCAGGAGAGGATGTTTGAAGCCCTTGGATTTACAAAGGAAAGCGCTTATGAACGTTTCGGTTTCCTGCTTGATGCTTTCAAATACGGAGTGCCGCCACATGCAGGACTGGCTTATGGCCTGGACCGTCTTGTCATGCTGCTTACCGGTGCGGACAGCATCCGCGAGGTAATCGCATTCCCCAAGGTAAAGGACGCCTCCTGTCTGATGACGGACGCTCCCAATGTGGTGGATTTAAAACAGCTGGATGAATTGGGAATTTCCATCAATCCTACAGAAGAAAAAGAATAAGAGACAGAAACGTAACTGTGAAGGGATTGAACAGTTACACGGAAATATAAACAGCCGGTGGGGGATTTTTACCTGAACCGGCTGTTTTCACTAAAATCATATCCCAAGGAGTGTGCCTATGGCGGAAAAAGAGAAGCTGAGACAGGAGTTCCTGGACGAACTGCAGAATAAGCTGGTAAGGGCATCGTGTACGGATGAAATTTATGCTCTTCTGGCAGAGGCTGCCGCCTGGCTGACGGCAAGTGAAGGGCTGTCTTTTTTTATACGCCGCGAAGACTGCTTTGAGCAGGTATGCCGTCTGGGGAAATTCCCGGAAATGGAAGGTGTAACACAGGCAGAACTCTTTGGAGGGGAGCATCCTGTTTCCTTTGAGACTGTTATGATTGGAAAGGTATGTCTGCAGGAGAAGGAAGACGGAATTTTTATGATTTTCCGTCCAAAGCCGGAGCTTATGACGGCGCAAAACAGGGAATGCCTGCAGCTAATCTGCGGTATGGGAGCGCTGGTGCAAAAAGAGCTTTGGATTCGCGGAAAGGCGCACAGGGATGCGATGACGGATGAAATAACCGGCGCGCTGAACCGCAGCTGCCTTTTACAGCGGCTGCAGGAGGACATGGGTACCAAAATCGGAAACGCCGCGCTCATTGATATCAATGTGGACGGTTTCAAGCTGTATAACGAAATGTACGGATATATGAACAGCGATGCGCTTCTGAAATTCGTGGCGGATGCAATTCGCAGGGAAAAGACGGGGCAGGGAGAAATTTACCGTTTTGGAGCGGATGAGTTCCTTTTGCTTGAGCCGGATATGACGGAGGAGCAGGCGTTTGATACGGCAGAGCGGATTCGCATGCGGATCAGGGACAGCAGCCGGGAAAAGAAAGATCTGCTCCATCAGTTGACGGTAAGCTGCGGAATCGTAATTTATCCGGAATATGTGGAGGATAAGGAGGAGCTTCTGGGCTGCTGTGTCCGCGCTGCCTATTATGCGAAAACGAGGGGAAAGGATCAGACCGCCCTGTGGCGAAAAGAGGACCGTCCCAGGGAACGTTCCGGCTATTACCGGACTTCCTTTGAGCGGATTGCCCCTACTATTTATGCGCTGATGGCTGCGGTTGATGCTAAGGATCAGATTACCTTCCGCCATTCCCTCAAGGTTTCAGAGTACGCCACCCTTCTTGCCCAGGCGCTTGAACTGAAGGAGGAAGAGGTGGAAATCATCCGGGAAGCAGGCTTGCTTCATGATATTGGAAAAATTGGAATCCCGGAAAGCATTCTGAAAAAACAGGGCAGGCTGACGGAAGCGGAATACATGGTAATGAAGGAACATGTGGAAAATGCGGTGGAGATGATACGATATCTGCCGGATATGAACTATGTGCTTCCGACGGTGGTGGGGCATCATGAAAGATACGACGGAAAAGGTTATCCGGCCGGACTGGCGGGTGAAGCGATTCCCCTGGGAGCCCGCTGCCTTGCATTGGCCGACAGTTTTGATACGATGACGGCAAGACGGCCTTATAAAGAACCGATGCAGATTTCCTATGCGGTAAAGGAACTGGAAAAAGGGAAAAATACCCAGTTTGATCCGTATCTGACAGATGTGTTCCTGCGATTGATTGAAGAAGGAGAGATTCAGGTATGGGGCCGTGGGGATGACTGAAGGCCGGCGGCGAAAAAAAGAAATCTTCCATAGTTATCAAAAAGCACCTGCTTTTGCATAATAACAGGCAAAGGCAGGTGCTTTCGGCATTTCCGGGTTTGTTCAGTATTAAAGCCAAAACGTAACGGTTCAGGCCGGCGGGAATATTAATCAGAATATATGGTGGTGCTGTTGATAAATATTTCATAATCATCATAGCTTAAATCATTATAATTTACGTCATATGGAGACGAAAACTCCACAGTTGCCGATTTTCCCATATCCGAGATGAATTCATAGGCGCTGCCGACTGCGGCGCCGTCTTTAAAATAAACGCACATCAGCTCCACGGAGTCGAAGGTTTTTCCGGTGGGATTCTTGATGGAAGCGATCACGCCGCCCTGAAGCCCCTGATTTGATTTTATCTGAAAATCCTTCCCGTAGTTCGGCGTATAATATTGGGGATCGGTTTTTCTTGCAATCGTATCCACCTCATAGCGGCTGTAGGGGATATCATTGTAATCTTTATCATAGGGAAGCGTTACCTCTACGGCAGCTTTCCCTCCTGCCGGACAGCTCCAGATATAATTGTTCCGCAGGAAAAGCAGGTTATCATTTTCATCATAATAAGTAACGGTAATTTCCAGCTGTATGTCCTGCGTATTTTTGTTTTCATAAATCAGTATCAGGTTCCGGGAGGCGGCATAGTCCTGCTGGACGATATTTTCCATCAATTCGCTGCTGGCAGCCTTTTCCTCCGCTGTGGGCAGATACCTGTCCGCATCCTTAATCCCGCGGACAGAGGCGTCTTTATCCATAGCCATTACATAATAAAAGAGGAAGGTAAGCAGGATGGAAAGTACAGCCACAATCATCCCTGCAACAGGAAGCCCTTTTTTCTTATTGTTTTGGATGAGAGCGATGATGCCCAGGATGACCGCCAGTACATCCAGCGCGATTCCCACAAAAAATATGCCGCTGAGAAAGCCGAGGATAGCCAATACAAGGCAGGCGATAGCCAGCCCGCTGTTTTTCCGGGAATCGTATACGTCTCCTGAGGCCTGGCCATAAGGCATGTTGGGCTGCCCTGCGCCCTGGTAGGGCGGGGGAAAGCCATAGCCGCCTGCTCCTGCTGCGCCCTGGCCGGTATAATAGGGGCCGGAGGCCTGGGAATTGTAATATTGGGGCGGCACGTCTGAACCTGCTCCTGGCTGTCTATTGGGATTCTGCCAGGGCTGTCCGTTCAGATTTACTTCCGGCTGCCCGGGGGCGTTTTGGCCGCCATAAGGATAACCGCCGTTATTTCCATTTTCAAAAGGGCCGAAGCCCTGGTTATTTTCATTGTTATACATATGTATTTCCTCATTTTTACACAGAATCTGTTACTAATTATAAAGCAAATGCCGTTTTTTGGGAATAGGGGAAACAATTTTAAAGAAAACTTCATTTTTTATTAAATATTAACTCCAATAGATCTGCTATACTTTTATACATAATTCAGAAAAAATGTCAACAAAGGATGAACAGTCATGGCGAATCGAGGGGGACAGACCGGAAGACGGAACAGACATTATGGAGACAGTGTGGGCAATACGGCTGTCAGGAATCTCCAGTTTATTGACATATCCAATATGGAAGAAGAACCGGAATACAGAGCGTCACGTAAGGCATCAGGTGCGCGCAGGCGCGTCGGAGAAGAAGATATGCCGTACAGACGAAAAGTGGAAGAATATCCGTCAGACAGGCGTATAAAAAGAGAGAACCAGGGGCGCAGGCGGGCAAGCGCGGCGGCCATAGCGCGCAGGAGAAGACGGAAACGGCAGCGGTTACTGGCCGGAGCATTTCTTGTGGCCGGCGTTATTGTTGTGGGGGGATTGCTGGGAACGCTTCTGTGGAAAGTGGTGGGCCGCTTTCGGGATGCGGACGTGCTTTCCGGGAACACCAGGGAAGAACGGGAGCTGATCCGGGAAAATGATACGAAAAAACCGCTGATTAAAGAAGAATTTCTCACAGTGAATCCTTATTCCCGGCCAGCGGAGCCGCTCACTGAGGTGAGGAATATTTTTATCCACTATACGGCCAATAAGGACACCTCGGCGGAACAGAACAGAAGCTATTTTGAAAACCTGGGGATTACGGGAGAACGTTCGGCCAGCGCGCATTTTGTGATCGGCTATGAGGGCGAGATTATCCAGTGCCTGCCCCTGGATGAAATCGCCTATGCGGTAAAGACAAGAAACTATGATTCCATATCCATCGAATGCTGTTTTGTGGACGAGAACGGGAAATTTACGGACGCCACCTACCAGTCCCTGCTGCAGCTGACGGCGTGGCTGCTGCGTGAATATAAGCTTACGCCGAACGATGTGCTCCGTCACTATGATGTGGGCGGGAAAAAATGTCCGCTGTATTTTGTGGAGCATGAGGACAGCTGGGAACAGTTCAGGCAGGATTTGACAGATTACATTATGGAGGAGTAGAATATAGCGGTAAAACGAAAATATTTACCGGAGGATTATTATGCTCGCATACAAATTTGATACACAGCTTTTAATTGAAGGAGAGGATCTGTCAGAGGACGCCGTTACGGAGTACATCACTGAAAATATCGAGGGTGACTGCCTGCTTGCCGTTGGGGATGAGGAACTGATTAAGATTCATTTTCATACCAATACACCCTGGAAGGTCCTGGAATACTGCGCTTCCTTAGGCGATATCCATGATGTGGTGGTGGAAAATATGGAGCGTCAGGCTAATGGGCTTCAGGGATAATACAGTTTTGCTCAGTGACCTCTGTTTATGGCAGCTTCCGTAAACAGGGGTTTTTGTTTCCCGGGTGGGAAGGAAGGGCTTTGAGGTAAAAGGACGGCCGTACAGGCAGGGCATGATTCAGCCAATAAAGGGGGATGGACATGAGCGACAGGAAATACAAAAGAAGACGTGGAAAACGGAGGACGAAGGATACGCTGCTGATGGTCCTGCCGGTTATTCTGGCGGTGCTGGCAGTTGCCGCTGCGGTTTTTCTGATTCTGAAGTTTACCACAGGCGGGAAAAAGCAGGAGACGGGGACGTTCACGGAAAGCGTTACAGATGGTGAGAGGGAGCCGGAGAGCACGGCGCCCGCGGAAAGCATTCCGGAAAGTGGCCCGGACGGCACGGAAGAAATGCAGGAAACAGTGCAGGAAACGGCTTCCGGACAGGCGGAGGATATGGGCCGGGAACCGGCTGCACAGCCTGCCGTAGCGGCCGAGGTGGGAAGCATGGAGGATAAGGAGGACCCTCAGAAGTCTTCGAATGCTTCCGGACAGGGGAACGGAGCGGCAGTAAGCATCAATACGGATACCATGTCCGCAGCCGCAGGAGAAACCGCAGAGGCAACGCTTGGGGTTGACGTTTCCAAATACCAGGGCGGTAATATCAACTGGACGAAGGTGAAGGAGGCGGGAATCGATTTTGTAATGGTGCGCGTGGGCTATCGTACGAAGGCCACGGGGATTATTTATGAGGATCCCACGGCCCGCTATAATATGCAGGAGGCCCAGAAAAACGGCATTAAAGTGGGCGCATATTTCTTTTCATCAGCCATTACGGAGCAGGAAGCCAGGGAAGAGGCCTCCTGGGTGGTGAATTTCATTGCAAAATATAAAATCACCTATCCGGTGGCTTATAACTGTGAGGATTTTTCATCGCCGGACAGCAGGCAGTACGGCCTGGACAAGTCGGTGCGCACGGGTATCGCGGCCGCCTTCCTTGATACGGTGCAGGCTTCGGGATATACGCCCATGTTTTACGCCTCCAGAAATGAAATGGAAGGCAGTAAGGAATGGGATATGAATGCATTGGGAAACAAATATAAAATATGGGTGTCCCAGTATCCTGAGAAACCGTTTCCGGAAACGCCGGCTTCCGCATATTCGGGTACGCATGCCATGTGGCAGTATACCAGCCAGGGCCAGGTGGCGGGCATCAGCAAAAAGGTGGATGTGAATGTGGCGTATTTTGGCTACAGCAGGGAGGCGGAAGCGAAGGATCCCACGCCGGCGCAGGAGGTAGGGGCCAATCCTGAGGTGGGTATTAATTTCACGGAAGTAAACGAGACGGTAACGGCCAAGATAGAGACCAACCTGCGCACTGCGCCCACTACGGCGGAAGGCTCCCAGGTGGTGGCCAGGCTGGTTAACGGACAGACGGCGACACGTACCGGCGTAGGCAGCAACGGCTGGTCACGTCTGGAATACAATGGGCAGAAGGTATATGCGGTAAGCAGCTTCCTTACGGCGGATTTGGGCTATCAGGCGCCTTCTGAAGCGCAGACGCCCGTACAGACCGGGCCGGCCTACGAACCGGTGAATGAAACCGTTACAGCCAAGGATACCACCAATCTGCGCACAGCACCCGGTACGGACAATCCGGATACCATTGCGGCAACCATCCATTACGGCGATACGGTAACACGGGTGGGCATCGGCAGCAACGGCTGGTCACAGATCAGCTATAACGGACAGATTCTCTATGCGGTAAGCAGCTATCTGACCACGGATTTAAACTACAAATCAAACAGTACCCCTACCCCGGAGAATCCGGAGGCGGGAATTACCTTTACCCCGGTAAATGATGTGGTTACTGCGAAGAGTGAAACCAATCTGCGCTCGGTGCCAAGCACCGACAGCCCGGATACGATAGTGGGCGTGCTTCATAACGGAGAGGCGGCGGCCCGCACCGGTATCGGCAGCAACGGCTGGTCCAGGCTGACCGTAGGCGGACAGACCGTTTATGCCGTCACCAATTACCTGACTGCGGCACAGTAGCATGGAAAAGCTTTTTCTGTGGAAATCCCCTGCAGGTTGTGATAGAATGGACGGCATGGGGGGATTAAGGAAATGGACACCTTTGTTGTTTTGCAGCAGATGCTGATACTTCTTGCAATGATGGCCATCGGCTATTACAGCTATAGAAAAGAATGGATTGACAGAAATGCCTATGGCAAGCTGTCAAAAATTGTGGTAAATATACTGAATCCGCTGATTATCATCAATGGAGTGCTGGGAAGAAGCGGCGGGGAGAACGGGGAAAAGGTTTTTATAAACCTGCTGCTTATCCTCCTGTATTTTATCATCCTGATTGCGGTCAGCTTTCTGGTGGTGCGCCTGCTGCGCGTGAAGCCCTCCCAGAACCATCTGTACCGTATGATGACCGTTTTTTCCAATGTGGGATTTATGGCAATTCCTCTTGTTTCCAGTGTTTATGGCGAGGAATGTGTTTTTTATGTATCTTTTTATATCCTGATTTATAATATTTTGCTTTATACGTATGGGATCCATTTGATTTCGGGCGGGAAAAAGGAAAAGACCGATTTAAAAAAACTGATGAATCCCGGCGTGGCCGCCTGCCTGGTATCCGTTGTGGTTTTTGCGGGGAACATACCGGCGGCGGAGAGCGTGAAAAGCTTCACAGGCTACATGGGCAATGCCGCCATTCCCATGTCCATGATGCTGATTGGGGCGTCTATCGCCCAGGCAAACCTGAAGGAGCTACTGGGAGAGGCGAAAATATATGCTTTTCTGGCAATCAAGCTGCTTATCATTCCCATGACGGCGGCGCTGGTCATCAGGAATTTTGCGCTGCCTGCGGAGCTGGCGGGAATTTTCGTGTTCATGCTTGGAATGCCGGTGGGCAGCATCGTGGTGCCGCTGGCGGCGGAATACGGGGCGGATGAAACCTGCTGTACCAGGGGAACGGTGTTGAGTACGCTTTTCAGTATCGTTACAATACCGCTGGTATCGCTGTTTCTGTAGTGTATTTGACAGCTGCGGGCCTGGTTTGCAGGCCTGCGGCCGGGAAAAAGGAGGAGGAGCCTTATGAAATGGATACCCGGAGCGGGCAGGGCTGAAGACAAGCAGCTGGAGGCGGACTATGAGAAAAGCACGGTTCAGGGGAAATTCCGCCTGGGAGAGACTTATCTGTTTCGGAAAAAGGCTTTGGGCGTCTGGTATCTGGCGTGGCGGGAAATCTTATGGGCCTACAGGCAGGTAGAGGATGTGCAGAGCAGGCTTTGCTGCGGCACCACCAATTATGAGGTGGAGCATCTGATCCTTGTGACAGAGGGCGGCAGACAGACGGACATCCGCCTGGAGGAAAAACAGGATGCCGAGACAGTTCTTGCCTGGCTTGCCCGCAGGAACCCGGCTGCGGATATCGGGTTTTCTCCTGAGAAAAAGGAAAAATATAAAAATTAAAAAAATACTGTGAAGCTCCTGAAATATGGTAGAGCTTCACAGTATTTTTTTCTGTGGCAGCGAGTTGGGCGATTACACGGGGCATCCTGCCGGCTGCTGCAGCGAGGGTCTGATAACCGACAGACCGTTACGGGAAATTGGACTTTGGGAAAGGAAGGCTACCAGCTCCAGAGTGTTCCTGCGATGCCGTCGGCAATCGCTCTGGCTATGGCGTCAAATTCCCGATCAAAAAGCTCGTTGTCCTTTTCGTTATTTATGAACCCGACCTCCACCAGGACAGCGGGAATATTGCTCTGGCGCAGGACGACCAGATTGGGACGTTCGTTCACGCCCAGGTTTTTGAAGCCGACCTGCTCAAGCTGGCGGTTTATGTTGGTTGCAATGGTCCCGGCAGGAAGCCATGCATTGTATACCAGGCTTTCCACACCGCTGTACTGGTTCGGATAAGGGCTGGAATTACGGTGTATGGAGATAAATACATTGGCGCCGGAGTCATTTCCCAGCGCTGCCTTCTGATAGGGAGACTGATAGATATCTTCCGTTCTGGCATAAATGACCCGAAAGCCGTAGCTTTCCAGGATTTTTCCCACGGCAAGGGTAAGGTTCAGCGTATCGTCCTTTTCCTGCCGTCCGTTGAATGTAGCTCCGGGATCAGAACCGCCGTGTCCTGCATCCAGAAATATGGTATAAGTAAATTCGGCCATATAAAATCACCTGTATTTTCTTGATATTATTCTATGGCGCGCCCGTGTATCGGTGCGTATAAATTCCAGGAAAAAATCATAAAATTATGGTTGCATTTCATAACGGTTTCGTGTAATATATTTTTACACCATTCCGGTGTTATTCTCATTTGGCACTATCGTGCGCGGCATCGGGCCGTTATGCACGGCAGCGCAGTCTGTTTTTCAGGGAGCACCCGCAGGAAAGCGGCAGACGGCTCCGCTCAATTATTCCCATTTTATTATCTGTTACAGTAGACATTCTGCCGGATTACCGCGCATGGATTGCGAATCCGCGCTGCGGCAGAGTTGCTGGAGAGCCCGTTTGTCTTCCTGAAAGGGGGGAATACGACAACCGAAGAAAACGGGGTGAAAAGGGCGTGTTCAGCAGCCCGACATTAGTCGTATGCCCGCAGAAAGGGCAGATAGGAGAAAAGTATGAAAAAAGAAGAAAAAGAAATTAATGAAAAAGTAATAGAAGAAATCAGGCTGAAAAAAGCCGAAATCAGGAAGTTTAAGAGAGACCGCGGAGGAAAAAGCGGGCGGACGCCGGGAAGAGTCAGGAAGGCGGCGGTATTTGCCGCGGCGCTGGCTGGCCTGTCGCTGTGCTTTTCCCGGGAGGTATCGGCGGCACGGCCGGGCAGCAGTACCAGCGTGCTGATTTTCAGTTCCTCCGGTCTGATGGAAGAGGGCGAGCCTGTTTTTGGCTTCAGGCTTTCGGCGGATACTGCGGACTGGACGAAAAAAGTGGTCCTTCACGCCGAATATGAAAAGCTGGGCGAAGCGTCAGTACCGCCGGAAAGCTACATTTGGAACGGGATTCCCGGCGGAAATGAATCGTTTACAGTAAAGGAAAATGGTATTGTTACCTGTCAGTTGAACTGCGGTGAAGACTATACGGTCCGGGAGGGAGAGCTGCAGCTGAATATTATCAATATTGATAATACGCCACCTGTGATTACAGGCTTTGAGGATATACCGGAGGAATGGACTAACAGGACGGTGAAAGTCCGGGTGAAGGCAGAGGATCTGCAGCCATAGACAGAAGAATTTCAGCCCAAAGCAGAAGAATTGCAGCCAAAGGAGGAGAAGCTGCAGTCATAGGCCTGAGCGGAAGGCATCCCCGGGACATAAAGAAAATACATCGCCAATCTTCAGGAAAAATTGAGAAATAACCCCGCTTTTTATTTAGAAAACAGGGATATTATGGATACAGATACAAAAAAGCGGCTGTTGAGTTCCTTCGCAGCTGCGGAAGAATTTATTCAAGGCAAAGCCGGGAAGATGGGGGATGTTATGAAAAAGAAGACAGGTATTTTTTACATGACAGTCTGTGTTTTCGGAATAAGCCTGGCGGTGTGCGGGATACAGGCGGACGGCCGGCAGAATACCTCGGAATCCCAGGAAGAAATACAGGAAGAAACACAGAAAACTGTGACCGGACCTCCCTCAGATAATGAGGAGCTTATGGCAGACGCCCTGCGCCAGTCCTATTATGAAGGCCAGGACAAAAGAGCTTTTGGAATGTTTCAGAAAAATATATTCAAAAAACTGATAAATGACTGGACCTGCCGGAATCTGAAAAATGCGGTGTGGAGCTACGACAGCTTTGCTGCTTATCAGATGCTTGATGGGGATGGAAACAGTTTATCGGATAAGGAACTGTATTACTGTACTTATTGCGCAGATGAAGGACGATGTGGCTATATAGTGTTGGCATATGACGGCGGCGGCCTGCAGAGAATCAGCAGTGCGGAGACCTCCTATCCGTACGATCTGGATTCCAACATGGAAGCTGTTCTGGCCGGACTGGAAGCAAACGGGATTGATCCAGCTTCAGCCCGGGCCGCCAGAGTCGGCCTGACTGTGGGGGATAATATTCAGGAAGCCATCCGCATTACGGATGGGGAGGGTCATGAGTGTATCTGCTATTTTGGGAAGGAAGGCGTTTCCTTTGAGGGATCGTCCGGGTTTTAGATTTATTTCGTTCCAGGAGGAATGCATCCATTCTTCCTTTTACATAAACCTCCCTTTTATATAGTAAAAACGGACTGCCAGCCTGCAGTCCGTTTTTGCATTGTAATTAAATCAGCTTTGCTGGTCGCCGGAATTTTCTTCCCGGCCCCCTTTATCAAAAAAGGAATCCCGGCCATTGCCGTCGCCTTCATCCTCCTGCGGTGCAGGCGGTTCAGGAAGCGTCATCAGAACTTTGGTAATTCTGTTTTGTTGCACATTTTCAGCGCGCAGCATGATTCCGGCTTCGGTGGTCACTTCATCGCCGGGAACCGGCATGCGGTCCAGAATTTCAATGATGATGCCTCCGATGGAATCATAGTCTTCGCTTTCCAGCTCCGTTCCCAGGGCGTCATTGATGTCGTCCAGCTTCATGCCGCCTTCCACAAGATACTGACGTTCACCGATTTCCTGAATCAGTTCATCCTCGTCCGCATCATATTCGTCCCTGATTTCCCCTACGATTTCCTCCAGCAGGTCTTCCAGGGTAATCATTCCCACACAGGAGCCGTATTCATTGAGCACGAAAGCCACGTTAAAGCGTTTCTCGCGCATTTCTATCATAAGATCGGCAGTCTTTTTAAATTCATAGGTGTAATAGGCATCCCTGAGGATGTCCGTGATTTTAAAGTTTTCCCGATCCTCCACCAGGATAAAGTCCTTGATGTTGACGAGGCCGATGATATTGTCATTATCGTCCTGGTAGACAGGAATACGCGTATACATATATTCCTTGAAAACCCCAAGCAATTCTTCATAGCCTGCTTCCACATTGATGGTGCTCATGTCGATACGGGGTATCATGATATCCTTGGCAACGGCGTCGCTGAAATCGAACACATTGTAAATCATTTCCCGTTCTTCAGATTCAATCACGCCGTCCTCATGGCTGACATCCACGTAGGTTTTCAATTCAGATTCCGTGATCTGATCTTTTTTCTTATTCGGATCCACATGCAGCAGGATCATGATGCCTACGGAAAGCCGATCCACAATATAAATCAGCGGCGTCAGCAGCTTCATCAGATAATAGATGATGCGGGCGTAAGCCAGGGATATTTTTTCCGCATTCAGGGTGGCGGCATTTTTGGGGACGATTTCGCCGCAAAGCAGGACGACCAGCGTCAGGACGCCGGTGGCGATGCTCACCGCATAATTTCCCCATAGTTTCATTGCAAGTGTGGTGGTGAGGGCGGAAGCGGAGAGGTTTACCACGTTGTTGCCGATAAGAATGGAACTGAGCATCTTGCTGTAGTTGTCCAGGACCTTCTGGAGCACCGCAGCGCGCCTGTTCCCTTCATCTATCAGCGTACGCACACGCACCCGGTTGACGGTGGTGAGGGCGGTTTCCGCAGAAGAAAAGAATGCCGACAGGGCAATAAGAACAATCAGAAAAATAAATTGTAGGACCGACGATGAATCCACGTAAAATTTCACTCCTTTTTTTACTAAGTCCCGGGAGCATTCAGCTCCGGGGATAAATTTTCCTAAGTATTTGTAAAAATTCAGGACAGGATGTTGCCTGAATTATTATGAGTAATTATAGGAATCTTACATAAAACTGAGCGAAATGTCAAGCACATCACTAAGGAAGAGAAAGGAATCGCCGGGGAAGAGAAAGAAAGTAAGGCCCCCGTTTCCTGACAATAGCCGTTTCCGGGCTAAGAAGCCACTGGATGAATCTGCATTTGGCCGGACAGTAATGAGGAAAAAGGAATAAATCGGAGGGGGAAGGGAATATACATGTTTCAAGGAGGAGAGGAATATGGACAAAAAAGAAATCAGGAGTTCCAACATACTGTTTCTGCTGAAGTGCCTGCTGTTTTCCTACATACTGACAGGAGGCTTCCTGCTGCTGCTGGCGCTGTTTCTCTACAAATTCCAGCTGTCCGAGAAAATCGTATCCATTGCCATCATCGTCATTTACGTGATTGCCGTGTTTTTTGCCGGGTTTATGACGGGAAAAAGAATGGGAAGCAGAAAGTTCCTCTGGGGGCTTGCGGTGGGACTTGCCTATTTCGCGGTGATGGCGCTGATATCGCTGGCTGTGAACCACGAATTTAAGGATCTGGGCACACACTTTTTTACCACACTGTCAATCTGTGCGGCCGGCGGGATGCTGGGCGGGATGCTCAGCTGAGACGATGCATTTTGCGAGGCAGCGGTTATCAGCCGGCAGCAGTTGAGCTCTGACCGGTCCGGACCGTTACATCATCTTTCATGAGTACCCCTTTTTTTACAGCACTTTTTTGACAAAAAATACTTTCCCTCAATAAAAAACTATGATATACTAGCTTAGACAATGGCGCCTGGGGTTCAGGCCGACCTCTGTCCAGATAAAGAGCATCCGTTTCCGCGGATTTTCTCATGCAAGGAGGCAATGGTATGAAACATATTAAAACACTGACCACAAGAGACTTAAAAGAATCCATGAAGAAGGGCGGCTGCGGCGAATGCCAGACATCCTGCCAGTCAGCCTGCAAGACATCCTGCACAGTAGGAAACCAGAGCTGCGAGAAAATGAAATAAGCAGCTCCGAAAGAAACCGCATAAGGTTTTTATAAGCAGCGATACCCATCGCTGCTTATTATACGTGAAGACATGGCCGAGGCGGGGCGCAGCTTTTTTACTTGCGGCCTGAGAGGGCGGACGGAAATGGATAAAGGACTGTTTGGGGACTGGCGTTCGGAGTCCGGCCCCGGACAGTTTCTATAAAACAGAAAGGAAGTTTTCCAGTGATACACCAGTACAAAAACAACGGCTACAACATCGTGATGGATGTGAACAGCGGAAGCGTACATGTTGTGGACGATTGTGTCTATGATGTGATACCACGGATTGAGGAATGCATCAATAACGGAGTAAAAGAAAAAGAGGGTATCCTTACAGCGCTGAAAGCGGAGCGCTCCGGTGAAGGACAGCAGTCTGGAAAAGAGCAGCTCTCTGAAAAAAAGCTTTCTTATACAGAACAGGAGCTGGAGGAAGCTGTAGAAGAAATTCTGGAGCTGTATGAAGCCGGACAGCTGTTTACGGAGGATATTTACGAAAATTATATCGGGGATTTCAAGAACAGGCAGACGGTGGTAAAGGCGCTGTGCCTGCATATTGCCCATGACTGCAACCTTGCCTGCCGCTACTGCTTTGCGGAGGAAGGGGAATATCACGGCAGACGCGCCCTGATGAGCTTTGAAGTAGGGAAAAAGGCCCTGGATTTTCTGGTTGCCAATTCCGGCAGCAGGGTGAATCTTGAGGTGGATTTCTTCGGCGGCGAGCCTCTGATGAACTGGCAGGTGGTAAAAGACCTGGTAGCCTACGGCAGGAGCCTGGAGGAGCCCAATCATAAGAAATTCCGTTTTACCCTGACGACCAACGGAATCCTGCTCAACGACGAGGTTCAGGAGTTTGTTAATAAAGAAATGTCCAATGTGGTCCTCAGCATTGACGGACGTAAGGAAGTAAATGACAAAATGCGTCCTCACAGAGGCGGACAGGGAAGCTATGACATCATTGTTCCCAAGTTCCAGAAGCTGGCGGAGAGCCGTGATCAGTTCAATTATTATGTGCGCGGCACCTTCACCCACAATAACCTGGACTTTGGCGAGGATGTAAAGCATCTGGCGGATCTGGGCTTTGAGCAGATTTCCGTGGAGCCTGTGGTGGCGGAGCCTTCGGAACCCTATGCCCTCAAAGAAGAGGATCTTCCCGTGCTGCTTGAGGAATATGACAAGCTGGCAGCAGAGCTTTTAAAGCGGCAGAAGGAAGGCAAGGGCGTTAATTTCTTCCATTTTATGATAGATTTGAGCGGCGGCCCCTGTGTGGCAAAGCGGCTTTCCGGCTGCGGCTCAGGGACAGAGTATCTGGCTGTGACGCCGTGGGGCGATTTTTATCCCTGCCATCAGTTCGTGGGCAAGGAAGAGTTCCTCATGGGAAATGTGGATGACGGAATCGTCAGGACGGATATCCGGGATGAATTCAAGACCTGCAATGTTTATGCCAAGGAAAAGTGCAGGAACTGCTTTGCCAAGTTTTACTGCAGCGGCGGATGTGCGGCAAATGCCTATAACTTTATGGGCAATATCAACGGCACCTATGATTTGGGCTGCGAACTCCAGAAAAAGCGTATCGAATGTGCGATTATGATAAAAGCGGCACTGGCCGACTAGAATGAAGGAGAAAAAAGCAATGAACAAGAAAAAAGGAATCTTTACCCTGATTGCGTTCATCGTCATCTTGGCCGGATTGGGCTATGTGTCCATTTTTGGTGTAGGCGAGAACAAATCAGGCTCCGCTTCCAGCGTTAAGCAGGGACTTGACCTGGCGGGCGGCGTCAGCATCACCTATCAGGTGGTTGGGGACGAGGCACCCAGCGCCGCTGACATGAATGACACCATCTACAAGCTGCAGAAGCGTGTGGAAAATTACTCCACCGAGGCGCAGGTATACCAGGAGGGTTCAGATCGTATCAATATTGAAATCCCCGGTGTATCCGATGCCAATGCGGTTTTGGAGGAGCTGGGCAAGCCCGGTTCCCTTTCCTTCCAGGATTCCCAGGGAAATGTGGTTCTGGAAGGCACGGATGTGGCGGATGCACAGGCCGGCTACCAGAAGAACAGCCTGGGCAACCAGGAGGCGGTAGTTCAGCTGACGCTGACGGAAGAAGGAAAAGTCAAATTTGCAGAAGCCACCAAGAAGGCGGCTCCCACACGGGACATTATTTACATCATTTATGACGGTTCCGTGGTAAGCGCGCCGGCAGTACAGTCTGAAATTACAGACGGTTCTGCGGTAATTACCGGTATGGGCACCTTTGAAGAGGCGGAAACGCTGGCTTCCACCATCCGTATCGGCGGACTGAAGCTGGAGCTGGAAGAGCTGCGTTCCAACGTGGTCGGCGCACAGCTTGGTTCTGCAGCCATCAGGACGAGCCTTATGGCAGGAGCTATCGGCATGGCTATCGTTATGGTATTCATGATCGCCGTTTACTGGATTCCCGGTGTGGCAAGCTCCCTGGCACTGTGCATGTACGTAGTGCTGATGATCCTGCTGCTCAACGGTTTTGAAATCACCCTGACACTTCCCGGTATTGCAGGTATTATCCTGTCTATCGGTATGGCGGTAGATGCCAACGTTATTATTTTCGCTCGTATCCGTGAGGAAATCGCCACCGGCAAGACGGTGAAATCTTCTATAAAAATCGGTTTCCAGAAGGCGCTTTCCGCAATTCTGGACGGAAATATTACCACACTTATCGCAGCTGCGGTGCTGGGCTTCATGGGCTCAGGTACGGTTAAGGGCTTTGCGCAGACACTGGCTCTTGGTATCGTGGTTTCCATGTTCACGGCGCTGGTGATAACGCGATTGATTCTGAATGCTTTCTATGCAGTGGGCATGCAGAACGAAAAGCTGTACGGACGCGCAAAGGAAAAGAAGCCTGTGAACTTCCTTTCCAAAAAAGTGGTATTTTTTACAATTTCCATCGTCCTGATTGTTGCAGGCTTCGTATTTATGGGTGTGAACAAGGGAAGAACCGGCCAGAGCCTGAACTACAGCCTGGAGTTCATCGGCGGTACCTCCACCAACGTTACCTTTAATGAAAATATGTCCATTGAGGATATCGATGCCAATGTGGTTCCCATGATCGAGAAGATTACCGGCGACGGCAACGTGCAGACCCAGAAGGTACAGGGAACCAATGAGGTAATTTTCAAAACCAGGACACTGGATGTGACGGAAAGAGAAGAGCTGAATAATACCCTGGCGGAGAGCTTCGGCGTGGATCAGGAGAAGATTACGGCAGAAACCATCAGCTCCACCATCAGCGGTGAAATGAGAAGGGAAGCAGTCGTTGCGGTAGTGATAGCAACTGTCTGCATGCTGATCTACATCTGGTTCCGTTTCAAGGACATCCGTTTCGGCGCCAGCGCTGTTGCAGCCCTGATTCACGACGTACTGGTGGTACTGGCCTTCTATGCGGCGGTACGGGTATCCGTGGGCAGCACCTTCATTGCATGTATGCTTACCATTGTAGGTTACTCCATCAATGCTACCATCGTTATCTTCGACCGTATCCGTGAAAATATTAATCTGGAAGGAAAGAGTGAGCTGAACGGGCTGGTGAACAAGAGTATCACACAGACACTGTCCAGAAGTATCTTTACTTCGCTGACAACCTTCATTATGGTTGCAGTGCTTTATATCATGGGCGTAAGCTCCATCCGTGAATTTGCACTGCCTCTGATGGTTGGTATCGTCTGCGGTACTTATTCTTCCGTATGCATTACCGGTGCGCTGTGGTTTGTCCTGCGTACCAGGATTGCGGGAAAGAGCAAGAACACAGCGGTGAAAGTCAAGTCCAGATAAAAGCTGATTGATAGGAAAGGCGTTCTGCTTGTCAGAACGCCTTTTTAAACCCATAAATGTAAGAGAAACTGTATTGTCCGGGGCGGATTTTTTGAATGGTTCTGCCGCTCTGGATTATAACGGAGAATGTTGATATGGCAAAATGGTTCGTAGCCGCAAAGAGAGCGGACTTTCAGAAAATTGGTGAAACCTTCGGCATCAGTCCGGTACTCGCCCGGATTATCAGAAACAGGGATATTGTGGAGGAAGACGATATCCGGAAATACCTGCAGGGGACCGTGGAGGAAATGTATGATCCCGGGCTGCTTTTGGGCATGGAGTGCGCGGTGGAAATCCTGGAAAGAAAAATCAGGGAAAATAAGCAGATCCGGATTATAGGAGACTATGATGCGGATGGTATCTGCTCCACCTTTATCCTGCATAAGGGCCTGCTCCATGCGGGGGCCTTGGCGGATACCGCCATTCCGCACCGGATGAAGGACGGCTATGGCCTGAATGAGCATCTGGTGGAGGATGCGTGGGAGGCAGGAGTTGATACCATCATTACCTGCGACAACGGCATCGCCGCCGCGCCCCAGATTGAGCTGGCAAAGAAGAAGGGAATGACGGTGATCGTCACGGATCACCATGAGGTTCCCTATGAAGAAAGCGGCGGGGAAAGACGCTATCTGCTGCCTCCGGCGGACGTGGTAATTGACCCGAAGCAGGAAGGGGATAATTATCCCTACAAAGGCATCTGCGGCGCTGTGGTGGCTTATAAGGTGATTATGAGCCTTTTCAGGAGGCTGGGGCTGGAGAAAAGGGAGAGTGCGCTTCTGGAAGAACTGCTGGAGCTGGCGGCATTCGCCACGGTATGTGACGTTATGGAGCTTCTGGATGAGAACCGGATAATTGTGAAATTTGGCCTTTCCCACATGCAGAGTACCGTTAACCAGGGGCTTCGGGCGCTGATGGAGGTAAACGGCATCGATAAGAAAAAGCTTTCTGCCTATCACATCGGTTTTGTCATGGGGCCGTGCCTGAATGCCACCGGGCGGCTGGATACGGCGGTAAGAGCCCTTCAGCTGCTGGAAGCTGAGGACAGAGGGGAAGCAGTGCGGATAGCGGCCGATCTGAAGCAGCTTAACGACAGCCGGAAGGAAATGACCGATATTTTTGTCAAAAAGGCGGTTAAGCTGGTGGAAGAAAGCGGGCTTGGAAAGGATCGGGTGCTGGTGGTGTACCTGCCCGACTGCCATGAAAGCCTGGCGGGAATCATTGCCGGAAGGGTGCGGGAAAAATACTACAAGCCCGTTTTTGTCCTCACAAAAGGGGAAGAGGGGGTGAAGGGAAGCGGACGTTCCATCGAAACCTATCATATGTTTGAGGAAATGACGAAGGTAAAACAGCTTTTTACCAAATACGGCGGACATAAAATGGCGGCCGGCCTTTCCCTGGAGGAAAAGGATGTGGAGAATTTCCGCAGGGAAATCAATGCTGTCTGCACCCTGACGGAAAGCGATCTGGAGGAAAGAGTACATATCGACGTACCGATGCCTGTTTCCCATGTATCCATGGATTTTGTGCGGGAACTGGAGCTGCTGGAGCCTTTTGGCAACGGAAATCCCAAGCCGGTATTTGCCCAGAAGGATATGGCCTTCCTTTCAGCCCGCATTCTGGGGAAAAATGGGAATGCCGTGCGTTTTACCGTGCTGGATGACTGCGGAAAGCGATGGGAGATGATGGCCTTTGGCGATCCGGCGCCTTTGAATGCGTACATGGCTGCACGGTTCGGGCAGGAAGCTGTGGACAGGCTTTATCTGGGAAAGACCCAGGACATACGCATGTCCGTAACCTATTATCCTTCCCTCAATACCTATCAGGGAAATACGAAGCTCCAGCTGGTGATGCAGCAGTATCAGTAAGCAAGCCGCCGGAAAAACAGATTTTGGGTAACAGGCGGGCTGCTGCTGGCTGTTATAAAATTTCTCCATATAAGATGCCGTGAAACGGGGAAGTATGATAAAATAGGAATGAAGAAGGATTTGCAGTAACTGTGGTGGGACGAAGCAGCTGCAATTTACAGAAAATAACAGAAGGCCCGCAGGAAAACGGAAGCCGGCGGGCGGAACGGAAGGCAGATATGATTTTGACGGTAACATTGAATCCGGCGGTGGATAAGACCTACAGGACAGGAGAACTTTTTCCCGGCCGTGTGAACAGAATGCGGTCGGTGGATAATATCCCGGGCGGAAAGGGAATCAATGTAAGCAAAATCCTCAGGCAGTACGATTATGAGGTGACTGCCACCGGTTTCCTTGGAGGCTATCAGGGAAAATGGATGGAGGCCCAGCTGGACAGGCTGAAAATACGCAGCGCATTTGTCCATGTGGAGGAGGAAACACGCAGCAGTATGAATATTGTGGCGGATAACGGCTATGTAACGGAGATTCTGGAGCCGGGACCGCACATAAGTGAAGCGCATCTGAAGGAGTTCGGCGCAAGCTTTATCCGGCTGGCGGAGGAGAGCAGCCTGATTATCCTTTCAGGCAGCGCGGCGCCGGGCATTTCTGCAGATATATACGCAAGGCTGATACGCAGCGCGGCCGCGATGGGGAAAAAAGTGATTCTGGATACCAGCGGAGAGCTGCTGAAGGAAGGGATTCAGGCTGCTCCCGCTGTTGTGAAGCCCAACCGTAAGGAGCTGGAATACATTATCGGAAGACGGCTGCAGGATCGGGAGGATGTGAAGGATGCTGCCAATGTGCTTTTGGCTTCCGGCATCCGGATGGTCATGATTTCCCTGGGGGACAAGGGGCTGATACTGGCAAGGGAGGGACGCTGCCTTTACGCCAGGGTGCCCAGGGTTATGGCGATGAACACGGTGGGCTGCGGGGACAGCGTGGTGGCTTCCCTGGCCATGTCCATGACGGCTGGCATCGGGGAAGAAGAACTGCTGCAAAGAGCGGCGGCTGTTTCCGCGGCCAATGCGACCACGTTGGAAAGCGGGAATGTGCCTCTGAAGCTGGCGGAGGAAATGATGAAGGATATTGAGATTATGGAAATATAACCGGAATTGTAAAGTGTCGGGAATAATATCCGTCCGGATAATAAGCGGCCGGCTGGCCGTGAAAAGATAAGATAAAAAGGGGCTGTAAAATAAGTCCCTAATTAGGAATCGCCAGCTCCGGCTAATACCGGTTCTGGCGATTCTTTGTTTTTATACCTACTTTTTTAGACAATTCTTGTTTTCACTCATAAAAATGGGGTCACTTATTAAGCCTATGAGGCTAAACTTTTAGGCTTTAAGCAGCTAGTTCTTTTCGCTGCTTTTTGTTATGATATTTATAGATATTATAACCGCAAGAAATTAACGTGAGTTCGAGAATTACATTTTTCTCGCCTCTTCGAAATAATCTTTTGTAAGATTTGTCCCACTTTAATATACCGAAGGTTCCTTCTGCCTGTATACTTCGATTCATTCGCAAAAGTGCTCCTTGTATGGACTCAAGGTTCGAAATTACTTCCTGATGTATGGTAGTCAATTCCTCATTCATGCGAATGGTTCGGTTTCCCGATGCCTTAGGACAGCATTCGCTTTTATGTTGACAGCCCTCACAGGATTCGCATTCATAGAGTTCTTCTGTTCTCCCATACTGATTCCTATAAACAGGCCGCTTGCATTTGAAGCGGAACCTTCTTCCGTTTGGGCAGAGCAGATTTCCGAATTCATCTCTTTGAAAGTTTACAGCACGATATGGATTTTCATGATACTTTTTATCGTTTGTCTCTTTTTTGAACATGGTGAATTTCATATATTTCTCCATCCCATGCTCTTCGCAATAAAGATAATTATTGTAAGAACCATACCCTGCATCCGCAACAGGATATTTGGGATAATGCCCATATGTTTCATAAAACTTCTCCATCAGTGGAACAAAGCATTCCATGTCTGATGCGTATGGTTTTACATCCACTATTGCTATGTATTCATCGCAAACAGCCATCTGGAGGTTGTAGGCCGGAAGCAACTGATCATTTCCCATGTAATCTTTTTTTAACCGCATAAAAGTGGCATCGTGATCTGTTTTGGAATAACTGTTCCTTTCCTCTCCACAGATTTCTATATGATGCGCATAGGTTTTTAAGCGTTCAAGATATCCCTGTAATTCCTGATACTGCTTTTGATAAATGCTTTTTCGATGACCACAACCAGAAACAAAAGTGGATTCATCCAGTCCGGTACCTTTCTTGTACAGTTCCAGGAGTTTAGAAACATAATCGATGGCATACTCTTCCCGCTTCTCAAGTTTCAGGTTGAAATAGCCTAACACTTCCTGGTTCATAGCGTCGATCAGCATCGAAATCTTTTCAAAAACTTTGCTGCGATTCTTTGTACAGGATTTTTTCCATACCCAGGTATAGCGGTTCGCATTTGCCTCTATTTTCGTGCCGTCGATGTAGGTATGTTCCAGATCCACGTGGTCTTGTTGAAAAATATAGGCATTCACGTCCAGAAAAATCTGTTCAATGGAATTAGTAAGCTCATTTCGAATGAAGTTGCCAAAGGTGGCAAAGGAAGGTGCCTTCATGCCATCAAGAAGATACAGGTATCGGATATCGTTTCTGCAGAGTTTTTCAATATCACGCAGAGAAGAAATCCCGTTTTCCATGAAAGCAAAGAGTATCACTTTGAGGAGTTTCTGTTGATCACATCTTGGGCGGCCTGTTTTGTATCCTTTCACTACAAAATATTTTGATAGGTCGATGTGATCCATCACCTCACAGAAAGTGTATACCGGATCAGAGATATCAATTAATTTTTCAATTTCTAATGGTAATTTTAATTGACGTGGAGTATAATAATCATTGGTAAGGTTAGTTAGTCGCATAATTAATTATACCAAAAAATCGCTGAAGTCTCACGACCTCAGCGATTTTTTTTGTTTGGGGAGTTTTTTTACAGCCCCTTTTTATCTTATCTTTTATGAGGGGGAGATAGGTGTTGTTCATCTATCTGAAATTTATGATACCCGAAAAATGTGTCAGGAGTATGACTATTTTCATAAAAAGCTATAAAATTTATTAACTGTTTCTTTATAAAACATAAAAGAAATCGAATGGACAACAAATTTTTCCAATGTGTTCAAAAGCTGCACAACTGGCGTGGAACTGTCCATTGTAGAGAAAAAAACAGGTTGATATAATAAAGTAAAGGGAACAGTTCAGGACGATATGCCGTCCTGAACTGTTACAAATAAAGAAAGAAATCAGATGTTTTATTTCCATACTGAAACGTCGGTTAATACCCTGGTGCAGACAGACTGGGATCAGACGGGATGCGTTGCGGCCTGAGGAAAATTATTCTGGATTGGGAGGTTCACCATGAAGAAAATGTATATCGTCACGGGCGCGGACGGACATCTTGGGAACACGATTGTCCGTATGCTTGCAAATGAAAACTGTCAGGTGAGGGGACTGATACTGCCGGGACAGGAGGAGAGGGAGCTTGAAAATGTCACCTATTATAAAGGGGATGTAAGGGAAAAAGAGTCGCTTCTTCCCCTTTTTGAAGGTTTGGAGGGAATGCAGATTTATGTTATTCATACGGCGGGAATGATTGATATTTCCGATGAGGTAACCCCGTTGATCTATGATGTGAATGTGAATGGAACGAAGACAGTAGCCGGGCTGTGTCTGGAAAAGCATGTAAAACGTCTGGTTTACGTGAGCTCGGTCCATGCCATTCCGGAAAACGGAAGCTTTGGGGTTATGCAGGAAGTAACGGATTTTTCTGAAAAGAAAGTGTTCGGCGGCTATGCCAAAACCAAGGCGGAAGCGACCAGAGCGGTGCTTGATATGGTAAAGCAGGGGCTGGATGCGGTGATTGTCCATCCGTCGGGAATTCTCGGCCCCTTTGGCGGCACGGGAAATTACCTGGTACAGCTGGTAAGCGATTATATTCAGGGACGGCTTCCGGCCTGCGTCAAAGGCGGTTATGATTTTGTGGATGTGCGTGATGTGGCAACGGGCTGCCTGCTGGCGGCGGAGAAAGGCAGAAAGGGGGAATGCTATATTCTTTCCAACCGCCACTACGAAATCCGCGAGGTGCTTGCCATGGCTAAAAAAACCTGTAAATGCAGAAGCGTCCCGGTGCTTCCCATGTGGCTGGCGAAGGCGGCCGCCCCTCTGCTGGCGGGCTATGCCAGATGGAAAAAGAAACGTCCGCTGTACACGGTTTATTCATTGTATACGCTGAGAAGCAATGACAGGTTCTCACATGATAAGGCTACAAAAGAATTAGGCTACAGCCCGCGTGACCTGATGCAGACCATTCAGGATACGGTGCGGTGGCTGAAGGAAGGGAAGCGGCAGATATGCTTGGATTAAATTTCAGTTCCAGAAAGAACGGCAATTGCGGAGATTTTCTGTTGTTTCTGCGTCAGCAGACGAATAACCGGCTTGTGATCCGGTCAATTCATGATTTCAGCCTGGAGGGCTGCGGACCATGTGAATATGAGTGCATCCACGGCAGCTGCCCGAAAAAGGACGGGCTGACCGCGCTGACGGCATGGATGGATAAGGAAGAACAGAGCATTTTCGTCATGCCGCTTTACAACGGTAATTTACCGTCGGCTTTCTACCGGCTGCTGGAACGCATGTCTCCCAGGCTTCATGATGAAGCGGAAGAGAAGCGTTTCTGGAAAAAGGTGAAAATTATTCTGGTTGGGAATCCGGAACATGGCCTGGAACCGGCCGTTCAGACGCTGAAGGATATATATGAAAACGCCGGGGTGAAACCGGCTGTAACGGCCTTTTCTTCAGTGAAGTATGGAATGAAAGCCACACAGGACAGGATGATTGAGAGCCGGGAGGTGAGAAGCAGGCTGGTGGAGCTGGCGTGGGAATGGATGGAAAATCCCGGAAGGTAAGTATAAAGTATGTGGGGGAGGTAAAAAAATGACATACGGCAGGCATGGGGGATGCGGCCGTATGTCATTTTTTCTGCGTTATACAAACGAAAAAGCTGCCGGCGGAAATCCGCATGACAGCTTTTCGTTTTCTTATGAGGGGGGAGATAGTTTTGAGTTGTTTAACTATCTGAAATATATGATAACGGAAAATTGTGACGTGAATGTGTCTATTTTAGAAAAAGAAAATAAAAAGTCTTAAGGTTTTCTTTAGAAAAAGAGAAGAAGATCTTGCGGTGGGGGGGCGAAGGAGAGTCCTGCGTGTCCCTGTGTTTCCCTGGGGGGCTGTATGGGGGGATGGTCTGTCAGGGGGATACCTGCCTGCCGGGCCGGACTTCTCTTCCTTCGGGGGCGTCGCGTCCAGCCTCCCTTTTTCCCAGGCGGGGTGGGGGGGTTTACTGTTCCAGTCTCAAAAACGGGGTATTTCTAACTGTCCCGGAAGTCAGGAATTCTGCCAACGCGACCGGAACTCCTCACGCAGCGACTGCGTCGGCTGCGTGAGGAGTTCCGGTCGCTAAGGGCGGCAGGATTCCTGCCTTCCGGGGCAGTAAGAAATATCTCCGTTTTTTCCAATGGAGCAGAAAACACCCCCACCCCGCCTGGGAAAAAGGGAGGCTGGACGCGGCTGTCCCGGAGGAAGAGAAGTCCGGCCCGGCAGGCAGGTATCCCCCTGACAGACCATCCCCCCATGCAGCCCCCCAGGGAGACACAGGGACACGCAGGACTCTCCTTCTGGAGGGCAGGTTATGAGGGGCATAAGGTTGGGGGAGAGAAGAAATGATATAATAAATAAAGGGGGAGGTGGCTGGAAAGGGAAAGGGTGAAGCGGTGGAGGAAATCTTTCTGTTTTCTTAATAATTCCTTCAGGGAATTAAGAACTTTTTTAAAGTTTCATCACAGAATGAACACATTTTCCCGGTATCATTAGTGTCAGATAGTTGAAAAACAACTCACTAAACTATCTCCCCCCTCATAGTCAATAAGCTCTCACGAAAGTGAGGGCTTATTGTTTGTATGTCAGGCGTGGCATTAATCTGGCTGGTGTAAGTTCAGCGACGGGTATTTACGGCCAGGTGTAATGAATTAAAACTGGTATCAGTAATGGTATAGATGAAAGAAGGGGTGTGGCAAAGTTCTCGTGCTTTGTACAGAAACTTGCAGGGAGATTCGGGGGATGAGGTTGGTAAGTATGATATCTATATGAATTGGCATGAATTTTTTTTCGTGAAACATCCTTCAACCAACAGAGTTTTGTGTTGATATTATTGAATTAGTATGTTATTATTATTTCGTCACACAGCAGTATCTATGCTGCTGTAGTATCCGGCCGTCCGGCCGTTCTTTCATTTCGGCGCTTCCCTTTCGAAGCAATAATCCGTAAATGGCAAAAACTTAATACAGGAGGAATATTTATGGAAAACAGGCTCAGGAATTATTTTCCGCTTATCAGGGAAAGAAAGGAGGTGTTGAAAGAAATCGATGAAAGCAGCGGGCTGAAGGCGCTGTTTCAGAGCTGGACGCCTGAACGGCAGGAAGAATTTCTGGATTTCTGCACGGGTATGAAGGGCGTAAAGATCCTCTATGATTCCTTTTTTAAGGAAATCATGAGTCCGGAATATACACCCGGCAGACTGAATTGTTTTCTGTCGCTGCTGCTGGGGAAAAAGGTAGTGATTCGTCAGGTGCTTCCCAATGAAGGAGGCAGGATTGCGGACGAAAACACCTTATTAGTCACGGATATCCTGGTGGAATTCGAGGACGGAAGCCTGGCGGATGTGGAGATTCAGAAGCTGGGCTATGCCTTTCCGGGAGAACGCAGCGCCTGCTATGCTGCGGATCTGCTGTTGAGGCAGTATAAAAGGGCACGGGATAAGAGAAACCGGGAAAAAGGGAAGTTCAGTTATAAGGACATCAAAAACGTATATGTCATAGTGCTTTTTGAGAAAAGCCCTGTGGAATTTCATTCTATGGAAAAGGAATATCTGCATAAATCGGACTGGAGCTTTGATACAGGGCTGGAGCTTGATTTATTACAGAATTTTATCTTTATTACGCTTGACATATTCCAAAAAAACATGGAAAATAAAAGCATAGAAAACGAACTGGAGGCGTGGCTGATGTTCTACAGCACGCAGGATCCGGAACGGATAATCGAGCTGATAAATAAATACCCGATGTTCAGACAGATGTATGGGGACGTATATGAGGTCTGCCGGAATATGGAGAAGGTGATGGGAATGTTTTCGGAAGAATTATGAGAGATGGATCGGAACACAGTGCAGTATATGATTGACGAGATGCAGGCAACGATAGATGCACAGGCTGCTGCGTTGGAAGAAGAGCAGAAAAGGCACAAGGAAGAAAATAATAAACTGCAGGAGCTGATTGCCGCTCAGGCTGCCGCGCTTGATAAGGCCATGAAGCGGATAGAAGAACTGGAAAGAAAAGTCGGTTCTGAACCCGTAAAATAAGCCGCCGCAGTGTGTGGTGGAAGCTGATGTTTCCTGCAGGATGCGGGATATCAGGCTCAAAGGAGCGCAGCCGTGAACGAGGTGCAAGCGATTTACATTTAAAAAAACTATAAAGAGCAGTATCCAGACTCTGCGTGACATGCGGGTAGGGATGCTGTTTCTTTTTTGTCCTTTTGTTTGCCTGAATATAAAGAACTGCAAAAACTACTGATAACAGGGTTAAAATATATAACCATGGCGAGGGGAGGCCATGGCGCGGAGCACATCCTTGGTTGAAAATGGGATCCTTTTGTGCTATTCTTATGTAAGTATTACGCTTAAATATCCATTTTTCAAAAAGAAAAGAGGAAATGATATGGCAGCTTTAAAAACATTACTTGAGAATCTGGATGTCACGGTGGTAAGAGGCCGGCTGGAGCTGGATATTACCGATGTGGTTTATGACTCCAGGAAAATTACAAAGGGATGTCTGTTTATTTGTATAGAAGGAGCTAATTTTGACGGGCACAGCGCAGCGGCGCAGGCAGTAGAGCAGGGAGCTGCGGCTCTTGTGGTGCAGAGGCCTGTTAAGGTGCCGGAGGATGCGCAGGTGGCCATTGTGCAGGTGGAGAGCACGCGGTATGCCATGGCGTTTATTTCGGCGGCCTGGTTCGGGCATCCGGCAGAGAAGATGAAGACCATCGGGATTACCGGGACGAAGGGAAAGACGACCTCAGCTTATCTGGTAAAGTCGATTCTGGAGAATACCGGCCTTAAGGTGGGGCTTATCGGTACAATAGAAGCAATTATCGGCGATAAGCATATTCCTGCTGAGAATACCACGCCGGAGTCCTATATTCTGCAGAGCTATCTGGCGCAGATGGCTGAGGCCGGCTGTGATGCGGTGGTGATGGAGGTTTCTTCCCAGGCGCTGATGCAGCACAGAAGCCAGGGATTTGTATTTGACTTCGGTATTTTTACCAATATAGAGCCGGATCATATCGGGCCTAATGAGCATGGCAGCTTTGAAGAATATATGCGCTGCAAGGGAATGCTTTTCAGGCAGTGCCGCGTGGGAATTGCCAACCGGGACGACAGTCATTGGGAGCAGGTTATGGAAGGGCATACGTGCAGGCTGGAAACCTACGGGCTGTCTGAAGAGGCGGATCTGCGGGCCGAAGGAATGCGGCTGACCAACAGGAACGGGCATCTGGGCGTGGCGTTTCAGGTTAAGGGACTTATGAATTTTGACGCTGAGATAGCTATGCCTGGACGGTTCAGCGTATATAATGCGCTGACGGCCATCGCTATCTGCCGTCATTTCGGCGTCCCTGTGGAGGCGGTGAAGAAGGCGTTGCAGGAAGCGCGGGTAAAGGGCAGGATTGAGCTGGTGAAGGTATCGGATGAATTTACCCTGCTGATTGATTACGCCCATAATGCCATGGCGCTGGAAAGCCTGCTCACCACGCTGAAGGAGTATGACCACGGCAGGCTGGTATGTGTATTCGGCTGCGGAGGCAACCGTTCCAGGCTGCGCCGTTATGAAATGGGGGAGGTGAGTGGGAGACTGGCGGATTTAACCGTAATTACCTCAGACAATCCCCGTTTTGAGGAGCCTCAGGCTATCATTGACGATATCAAGACGGGAATTGGCAAAACGGATGGGAAGTATATTGAAATTTGTGACAGAAAAGAAGCCATTGCCTATGCGATTGACAACGGACAGCCGGGAGATATTATCGTGCTGGCAGGCAAGGGGCATGAGGATTATCAGGAGATCCGGGGAGTGAAGCACCCCATGGATGAAAGAGTGCTGATTGCGCAGATACTGAAGGAGAGAGGGATTTCCTTCTGATGGAGGGATACATGCAGGGCAGATTTGCAAATATTATAGTGGATATTTCCCATGAAAAAGTGGATCGCCCGTTTCAGTACCGTATTCCGGAGGCGCTGCTGGGGCTTCCGGAGCCGGGGATGAAGGTCAGAATACCCTTCGGCAGCGGCAATAAGCTGCGCACAGGCTATATTATAGAAATAACGGATGAGCCGGAATTTGACGTTTCACGGCTGAAGGAAATTGACTCTGTAATTGAAGAAGGAGTTCAGGTGGAAAGCAGGCTGATCCGCCTGGCCTTCTGGATGAAGGAGCATTACGGTTCCACCATGATTAACGCGCTGAAAACGGTTTTGCCGGTGCGCCAGAAGCTGAAGCAGCAGGAAAAAAAGGAAATCTGCCTCCGGGTGGGGAAAGAGGAAGCCCGGGCGGAGATGCTTCAATGTGAAAGGAAGCATCAGGGAGCCAAGGCCCGCGTCCTGCGGGAGCTGATAGCGGAGGAACGGCTGCCCCAGACGCTGGTGGCGAGGAAGCTGAATATTTCTCCCGCCACCTTCCGCAGTCTTCAGGAGGCAGGGCTGATTGCCATTAACAGCGTGCCCTATTACCGGAATCCGGTAAAGCTGGATGCGCAGCGGGAGGCCGGCCACCGCCTGAGTGAACGGCAGCAGTTCGTTGTGGACAGCGTGCTGAAGGATTATGACGACGGCATCCGGCAGACCTATCTGCTCCGGGGAATCACCGGAAGCGGGAAAACGGAGGTCTACATGGAGCTGATAGCGCAGATGATTCAGAGGGGCCGCCAGGCCGTTATGCTGATTCCGGAAATAGCGCTGACCTACCAGACAGTGCTCCGTTTTTATAAAAGATTCGGGGATCGTGTGTCCGTGATGAATTCCACGCTGTCTCCCGGGGAAAAATATGATCAGTGCGAGCGGGCCAGAAAAGGGGAAATCGATGTGATCATCGGTCCCCGCTCCGCGTTGTTTACACCGTTCCCGGATATCGGGATCATTATTATAGATGAAGAGCATGAAAACAGCTATAAAAGCGAAACCATGCCGAAATACCATGCCAGGGAAACGGCGGAGGAGCTTGCGGCGCTTCATGGGGCAAGCGTTTTTTTAGGCTCCGCAACGCCCTCGCTGGAGAGCTTCTACCGGGCAAAGCAGGGAAAATACAGGCTGTTTACCCTAAATGAACGTCTCACGGGAGGCGTGCTCCCCACCGTGTATGTGGAGGATTTAAGGCAGGAGCTTAAAAACGGCAACCGTTCCATTTTTTCCAAAAGGCTGCAGGAACTTCTGGAGGACCGGCTGGGAAGGGGAGAGCAGAGCATGCTCTTTTTGAACCGTAGGGGTTACGCCGGTTTTGTATCCTGCCGGATGTGCGGGCATGTGATGAAATGTCCCCATTGTGACGTTTCTTTGTCCGAGCACAGAAACGGGACGCTGGTCTGCCATTACTGCGGCTTCACCCAGCCTGCCGTGAAGCTGTGTCCGGAATGCGGTTCCAAATATATACTGGGTTTCCGGGCCGGTACGGAGCAAATCGAGGAACAGCTGCATAAGCTGTATCCGGACAAAAAAGTCCTCCGCATGGATGCGGATACCACGAAAACAAAGGACAGCTATGAAAAAATCCTGTCCGCATTTTCCGCGGGAGAAGCCGATATCCTGGTGGGAACACAGATGATTGTCAAGGGGCATGATTTCCCCAATGTGACGCTTATGGGAATTCTGGCGGCGGATATGTCGCTTTCCGTGAATGATTACCGCGCGGGGGAGCGGACCTTTCAGCTGCTGACCCAGGCGGCGGGAAGGGCAGGCAGGGGAACCAGGCCGGGAGAGGTGGTCATACAGACCTATCAGCCGGAGCATTACAGCATTCTGCATGCGGCGGCGCAGGATTATGAAGGCTTTTATGAAGAGGAAATCCTTTACCGGCAGCTGCTTTCCTATCCGCCGGTTTCCCATATCCTGGCGGTGCAGGTAACCTCCGCTGCCCAGGAAGGCGGCGAAGTGCTGGCGGGGCAATTGAAGCGGCTCTGTGAGGGCGCGCCGGAGGGACGGGAGGAGAAAACGATCATTATCGGTCCCGCGCCGGCATTTATCGGCAGAATTAATGATATTTTCCGTTATGTGCTTTATGTGAAAAATCCGGATTATGAGGTTTTAATCCGTCTGAAGAACAGAATGGAGCATTTTTTGAAGGAAGAGGATCGGAAGGACGAGAGTGTGCAGTTCGATTTCGATCCCATGTCATCCTTTTAATTATAGCAAAAGAAGAAAGGTGGAAAAGAAAAATGGCTATCAGGAATATAAGAATTATGGGAGATCCGATTCTTGAAAAGGTCTGCAAGGAAGTGAAGGAGGTGACGCCCCGGACGCAGGAGCTGATTGACGATATGCTGGAAACGATGTATGATGCCAACGGTGTGGGTCTTGCGGCGCCGCAGGTAGGCATTCTCAAAAGAATCGTTGTAATCGATGTTACGGGAGAGGATCCGATTGTACTCATCAATCCCCGCATTCTGGAAACAAGCGGAGAGCAGACCGGCGGGGAAGGCTGTCTTAGCCTGCCGGGGAAAAGCGGTACGGTAACCAGGCCCAACTATGTGAAGGTAAGGGCTTACGACAGAAACATGAAGCCCTTTGAAATGGAAGGTACAGAGCTGCTTGCCAGAGCCTTCTGCCATGAAATCGACCATCTAGACGGCCACATGTATGTGGAGAAGGTGGAGGGTGAGCTTACGGATGTGGAAGAAGTGGAAGAATAGGGACCGCGGAGACGTTTTCAGGTTTTTGTTAAATTATGGTTCGTAACTGTTGGGCACCCTCACAGTTACCACGGTTCACAGATCAGGAAAGGCAGGCATCATGAAAGTAGTATTTATGGGAACTCCCGATTTTTCCGTGGGAGCATTGGAAGCGATATGGAAGGCCGGACATGAGATAACCGCTGTGGTGACACAGCCGGATAAGCCTAAGGGAAGAGGCGGTAAGCTGCAGATGAGCCCTGTCAAGGAGTTTGCTGTTTCCCGGGGATTACCCGTTTTTCAGCCGGTTAGAATCAAAAGGCCGGAGGCCGTGGAGCAGCTGAAAACCTATGAAGCGGACATTTTTGTCGTGGCCGCTTTCGGACAGATCCTTTCTCAGGAAATATTGGACATGCCACGTTTCGGGTGCGTGAATATTCATGCCTCCCTGCTGCCCAGATACCGCGGCTCGTCGCCGATCCAGTGGGCGATCATCAATGGGGACAAGATGACAGGAGTAACCATCATGCAGATGGATGCGGGCGTGGACACAGGCGACATGCTTATGAAATCAGAGGTGGAAATCGCGCCCTCTGACACCTATGCGAGTCTTAGCGACAAGCTGGCGCAGGCGGGAGCACAGCTGATTATCCCTGCACTTGCCGCGATAGAAAAGGGAGAGGTCACGCCGGCTCCCCAGGACGATTCCTTAAGCTGCCATGTGGGCATGATCGACAAAAATATGGGCAAAATTGATTTTTCCAGATCGGCTGAGGAAATAGACCGGCTGATTCGGGGATTAAATCCCTGGCCCAGTGCGTATACTTTCTATAAGGGAAAAACGCTTAAAATATGGGAAGCCTTCCCTGTGCAGGAAAGTGCGGACGGGGAACCGGGAAGCATTCAAAGGACAGAAAAGGACGCCGTATATATCAATACGGGAAATGGTGTCCTTAAGGTAACGCAGCTGCAGCTGGAAGGGAAGAAACGCATGCAGGTAAGGGATTTCCTTCTGGGCTGCAGAATAGAAAAAGGAGAAATGCTGGGATGTTAGGATATGGTTATTATTTTGATCCAACTTATTTTCTGGTGATTATCGGCGCGGTGCTCTCTATCTGGGCAAGCGCCAGAGTCAACAATACGTTCAGCAAATATTCCAGGGTGCGCAGCATGACCGGAATGACGGGTGCGGAAGCGGCCAGGATGATACTGAACTACAACGGTCTGGGAGATGTGCAGGTGGAACACGTCAGCGGAAGCCTGACCGATCATTATGACCCCAGGACAAGAGTGCTGCGGCTTTCGGATTCTACCTATGCCTCCGGAAGCGTGGCGGCAATCGGCGTGGCGGCTCACGAATGCGGCCATGCGGTGCAGCATAAGGAGGGTTATGTGCCGCTGAAAATCAGGGGCGCACTTGTGCCGGTAGCCAACTTCGGATCCATGCTGGGTCTGCCTATCGTGGTTTTAGGCCTGGTATTTGGACTGAGCTATACGTTTATCCAGATAGGAATCTGGATTTTTGCGGCTTCTGTTTTGTTCCAGATAGTGACGCTGCCCGTGGAATTCAATGCCTCGGGACGGGCTCTGAAAATGCTTCAGGGATATAATATCCTGACGGAGGAAGAGACAGGATACTGCAGAAAGGTGCTGGGCGCGGCAGCGCTTACCTATGTTGCGGCAGCGGCTTCTTCCATTCTGCAGCTGCTGAGGCTTTTGCTTCTGTCCGGCGGAAGAAGAGACCGGGATTAAGATAAATAGTAATTGTTCAGGACGTTCCGGTTCCCTTATGGCCGGTAACGGGGAAACGCCGGGGAGGCTTTGCGGAGCCTTCACAGGAGAGGATTGGAATACGGATGAAAACGGAAAATGGAGTCAATACAAGAGGCCTTGTGCTGGATATGCTTCTGGAGCTTGAGAGAGGCGGCGAATACGGTAATCTTCTGTTGAAAAATGTATTGGATAAATACGATTATCTGGACGGCAGGGACAAAGCCTTTATCAAGCGTCTTACGGAGGGTGTTTTGGAGCGGCGCATCCAGCTGGATTATGTGCTGGGGCAGTTTTCAAAGACACCCGTAAACAAATGTAAGCCGCTGATCCGCTGCCTTCTCAGAATGGGCGCCTACCAGATACTTTTTATGGATAATATTCCTGATTCCGCTGCCTGCAATGAGGCGGTAAAGCTTGCGGAGAGCAGGCATTTCCATCAGCTGAAAGGTTTTGTCAACGGCGTCCTGCGCAGCATTTCCCGCGGAAAGGATACGCTGGCGTGGCCGGATCGGGAAAGGGAGGCTGTCAGGTATTTTTCCGTGATGTATTCCATGCCGGAATGGATCGTGCGGATGTGGCTGGCCGATTATGGCGGGAAAGTCACGGAACGTATGCTGCAGGCGCTTTTAGAGCCGCGGCCTGTGACCATACGGCTTTCGCAACGGCTTTCCGCGCAGGAAAAAGAGGTCCTGCTTACGGCGCTGGAGGAATGCGGCGCGCATCCTGTGGTGCATCCCTACCTGGACTATGCCTATACCCTGGGCAAAACTGAAGGGATTGCTTCGCTTCCGGGCTTTGAGAAGGGGCAGTTTGCCGTACAGGACGTGAGCAGTATGCTGGTGACGGAATGCGCCCTTGCCGGACGGGACAGCACGCAATTCCTGTTGGATGTGTGTGCCGCGCCGGGCGGGAAGGCCGTCCATGCGGCAGACAGACTGTATGGTTCAGGACGCGTACAGGCGCGGGATATTTCCGGTTATAAAGCGGGACTGATTCAGGAGAATGCCCGCAGGATGGGGCTTGAAAACCTGGAGGTCCGTATTTGGGACGCCACGGTGCCGGATGAGAGCATGAAGGAAAAAGCGGATGTGGTGCTGGCGGATCTGCCTTGCTCCGGGCTGGGAGTTATCGGCAGAAAACCGGATATCAAATACCGGGTGACGCCGGAGAGCCTGCAGGAGGTTGCGGTGCTGCAAAGGCGTATCCTGGCCAATGCTGCCATGTATGTTAAGCCCGGCGGGCGGCTGGTTTACAGCACATGCACTATTAATAAGGCGGAAAATGAAGAACAGGCGGCCTGGTTTGCCTCCCATTTTCCCTTTACCCTGCAGAGCCTTAACAACGGGCTGCCGGAAGCGTGCCGGAATGCGGAAACGGAAGCGGGAATGTGTCAGCTTCTACCGGGGATCCATGCGGCGGACGGTTTTTTTATCGCATGCTTTGTCAGGAAAGAGTAAGGAGCGTTTTTTGACGGCTGTGCACATCTGATGTGCAGGCCGCAGAAATAAATGAGTAAAAACAAAGGAATCGGTGGAAACGTTGAACATACGGACAGATATCAAATCCATGACGCTTACGGAACTGAAAAAGGAATTGGAGCAGGCGGGAGAGAAAAGCTTCCGCGCAGCCCAGCTGTATGACTGGATGCACTGCAAGCTGGCTGCAGGTTATGATGAAATGACCAACCTGCCTCTGTCTTTGCGCAGTAAGCTGAAGGAAAATTACCCCTACACCAGCCTGCTGCCCATCGAGGTTCAGGAATCCCGGCTGGACGGCACAAAGAAATTCCTGTTCGGCCTGGCTGACGGAAATGTGGTAGAAAGCGTATGGATGAAATATAAACATGGGAATTCGGTGTGTATTTCTTCCCAGGTGGGCTGTAAAATGGGCTGCCGCTTCTGTGCTTCCACATTGGATGGCTGGGAAAGAAACCTGCTTCCTTCGGAAATGCTGGATCAGATTTACACCATCAGCAGGCTGACAGGGGAACGGGTTTCCAATGTGGTGGTCATGGGTACCGGGGAACCGATGGATAATTACGACAACCTGCTCACCTTCATCCGTATACTTACAGAGGAGCACGGGCTCCATATCAGCCAGCGCAACATCACCGTTTCCACCTGCGGCATTGTGCCGAAGATGAAAGAGCTGGCGGAGGAAAAGCTGCAGATTACCCTGGCGCTTTCCCTGCATGCCACCACGGATGAAAAGCGCAGAAAGCTTATGCCGATAGCCAATACCTGGCATCTGGATGAATTGATGGAGGCCTGCGCATACTATTTTGAAAAAACAGGCAGAAGGATTACCTTTGAGTACAGTCTGGTAGGCGGTGTGAATGATTCGCTGGAGGACGCAGCCCAGCTGTCCGCGCTGGCAGGCCGCCTTAATGCCCACGTGAACCTCATCCCTGTAAACCCCATAAAGGAGCGGGATTACAGGCAGTCCGGGCAGTCTGAAATCCTTGCCTTTAAAAATAAACTTGAAAAAAACAAAATTAATGTTACTATTAGAAGGGAAATGGGCAGAGATATTGACGGTGCCTGCGGCCAGCTGCGGCGGCGTCATATGTCTGGTGATAAGGAGAGGGAAGTTTAAGTGAAGGCGTTTTCTATCACCGATATCGGTAAGAAAAGACAACTGAATCAGGATCATATTTATGCCTCCCTGGAACCTGTCGGGAACCTGCCGAATATTTTTCTGGTGGCGGACGGTATGGGCGGTCATAAGGCGGGCGGCTATGCTTCCAGCTGTGCGGTGGAAACCATACTTGAGGGCATCCGTGAGTCGGAAAGCAGCGACCCGGAGGAGATTCTTACGGAAGCCATTCAAAAGGCAAATGAAGTGATTGAAAGGCGGGCCGGGGAGGATGAGCGCCTTTCCGGTATGGGAACCACTGTAGTTGCCGCCTGCTGGGATGGGAAAGAACTCCATACAGCCAACGTGGGCGACAGCAGGCTCTATGTGGTGAACGGCGGAATTGAGCAGATTACCGAGGACCATTCCCTGGTGCAGGAGATGGTCCGGGTAGGCGGCATCAATAAAGAAGAAGCCAGGAGCCATCCGAATAAAAATATAATTACGCGGGCGGTGGGGCTGGAGCGGTATCTGCGTGTGGACTGCTTCCGAAGAACCCTGGAACCCGGAAATATTGTCCTGCTGTGCTCCGACGGACTGACGGATATGCTGGAGGATGCGGAAATATACCGGATCCTTGCCGGCGAAGGCAGTCTTCAGGAGAAGGCCGTGGCTTTGGTGCAGGCGGCCAATGACAGTGGCGGCAGGGATAATATTGCGGTAATCGTGATCGATCCGTTTTTATAAAAAGCGGCGGAAACACGCGGGCCCGGCGGACATCAGCAGGTTGGCCCTGTCCGGGCAATGTATTTTACCTGCCGGGGAAACGGGATTTTCCGGGCAGGCAGGAGGACTGGAATGATTAAAATTGGAATGATACTGGGAGAGAGATATGAAATCCTGGAAAAGATAGGCACCGGCGGCATGTCGGATGTGTATAAAGCCAAATGCCATAAGCTGAACCGATATGTGGCTGTGAAGGTTTTAAAACAGGAATTCAGTGAAAATTCAAACTTCGTATCGAAGTTCAGAGTGGAGGCCCAGGCTGCTGCGAGCCTGATGCATCCCAATATCGTAAACGTATATGATGTGGGTGAGGACAACGGCATCCATTTTATTGTAATGGAACTGGTGGAAGGAATTACCCTTAAGAAATATATTGAGAAAAAAGCGCGTCTTTCCGTAAAAGAAGCAGTCAGTATAGCCATTCAGGCGTGTATGGGCATCGAGGCAGCCCACAATAACCATATCATTCACAGGGACATCAAGCCTCAGAACATCATTATTTCAAAAGAGGGAAAAGTAAAAGTTACAGATTTCGGTATTGCAAAGGCGGCAACCAGCAATACCATCACTTCCAATGTCATGGGAAGCGTCCACTATACCTCGCCAGAGCAGGCAAGGGGCGGCTACAGTGATGAGAAGAGCGATATCTATTCCATGGGTATCACTTTATTTGAAATGCTCACGGGACGCGTACCTTTTAACGGGGACACAACGGTGGCAATCGCCATTAAACATATACAGGAGCCCATGCCCTCGCCCAGGGATTTCGTACCGGAGATCCCTGTAAGCGTGGAACAGATCGTGCTCAAATGCACCCAGAAGAGCCCGGACCGCAGATACCAGTCCATGAGCGCTCTTATTGAAGATTTAAAAAAATCCCTGATTTCGCCGGACGAGGATTTTGTCCGGGTGATCGATCCCGAGGCCAATGCGGCGACGCGTATGATCTCCAGGGATGATATGGATCAGATTAAAAAGCAGTCCAAGAAACCGTCACATACGGAGGAAATCCGTCTGAAAAAGAATTCCGCCAGGCCGACCCCTGTATCGAACAAAGGCGGCAGCGGGAAAAAGAAGCCGGTCTCCTCTTATGAACTGGAGCCTGAGGACGATGATGAGGAAGAGGAATATGAATCCCGTATGGAAAAGGTGACCACAGTGCTGGCGGTCATCGGCGCTATCCTTATCGGCTGCGTGGTGATTTTCCTGGTGGGGAGGGCTATTGGAATCTTTGATTTTTCTTCCCCGGAAAAAGACGGCGTTATAAAAATGATTGAAGTGGCCGGAATGCAGGAAGACGAGGCGAAGCAGAAGCTTGTCAAAATGGGCCTGGATCCCACGGTGGAGTATGTTCAGGACGACAGCGTCGCGGAAGGCACGGTAATCGGTTCAGATGTGAAAAAGGGGACCCAGCTGGAAGCCGGGGCTAAGGTAGTGCTTAAGGTAAGCGGCTCACAGTCCGGTGTCATTGTGCCTGATATATATAATAAAACGCTGGCGGAGGCTGTTGCTTCGCTGGAGGGAGAAGGCTTTTCAACGGAAAAGAAAGAGGGCTATTCCGATACTGTGCCAAAGGGCAATGTTATGAGCCAGAAGCCGGAAGCCGGAACGAGTGCGGAAAGAGGCAGTACGGTAACAATAACCATCAGCCAGGGACCGCAGGAAAGCAAGGTGCAGGTGCCGGATGTGCTTGGCATGCTGCCTGATGAAGGAAAGAGTACGCTGGAGGCTGCCGGACTGACGGTACGGAACGTAACGGAGGTCAATGATGATGATGAGACGATGATAGGCAAAATCATCAGGCTGAGTTATTCCGTGGGAACGGAGGTGGAGCCGGGGACTGCGATAGATATTTATGTGAGCAAGGGACCGGAAGCGACCTATATGTTTGCGGAGAATATAGAAAGCCCTGCGCTGGAGGACCCTCAGTATGTGGAAGGGACGCCCTGCGTGCTTGTTGTGACCACTGCGTCCGGCAAGGAACTGTCAAGGCTCTCCGTTGCATCCTTCCCCACACCTTTGAATCTGTTTGATATCAAGGATGAGAGCACGGGAGTGCTTACCATAATTTATAACGTCACCCTGGAATCCGTAACCACAACGGATCCTGCCACAGGAGAAACCAAAGTCGTGCCCGGCGGCGTGGAGGAAAGAACAATCCAGAGGCCGCTGCAGTTTATCAGGAAAGAATCTTAAGTGCATGAGGGGAAGAATAGTCAGAGGAATCGCCGGTTTTTATTATGTGCAGACCGGCAGCAGGATTTATGAATGCAAGGCCAAAGGGATTTTCCGGAAGGATAAGAAAAAACCCCTTCCGGGAGATTATGTGGAAATAGATATTCTGGATGAGGTCTCGCTGACCGCTAATATCAGCGCTATTTTGCCCAGGACGAATGAACTCATCCGCCCTGCGGTGGCGAATGTGGATCTGGCGCTGGTGATCATGGCGGCGGCCAGCCCGGCCCCGAACCTGAACCTGCTGGACCGGTTTCTGGTTACCATGGAGCAGCAGCGGGTAAACTGCTGTGTCTGCTTCAATAAGCAGGATTTGGTGGATGAACAGACAAAGGACAGGCTTCGGGAAAGCTACAGGAATACGGGTTATCCGGTGCTGTTTACAAGCGCCAGACAGGGGGAGGGGCTTTTAGAGCTTCGGAAGGTCCTTTCGGGCCGTACAACCACGGTGGCCGGGCCCTCCGGTGTGGGGAAATCCTCACTGATCAATTGTCTGCAGAGCCATACTTCCATGGAAACGGGCGAGATCAGCAGTAAAATCGAAAGAGGAAAGCACACCACCAGACATTCCGAGCTGATCTGTGTCAGTGAGGGAACTTATATCGTGGATACCCCCGGGTTCAGTTCGATTGAGCTTTATGGAATGGAGAAGGAAGAGCTGCAGGATTATTTCCCGGATTTTGCCCCCTGGGAGCCGGAATGCCGATTTGCAGGCTGCGCCCACGTAAAGGAGCGTGACTGCGGAGTGAAACGGGCCCTGGAGCGGGGAGAGATCAGCGCAAGCAGATATGAGAATTACTGCCAGCTATATGAAGAGCTGAAGGGTCACAGGAAATATTGAGGTACGACGATGTGGCGGATGTCTTCTGCCACATCGTTGTCTCACGGTTTGCGCAGTGAATGGGAAAACCTTTCTGGACTGTTGTTACTGTTCACTCCGTGACCAGTAACTGCATAAATCCACTAAAAATTGCCTGCGGCAATGGGATTTATGCACTCTTGAATCACTTTCTTACGTACTGTGCAGTAAATGCACAGTACTGTGTGAACAGTAACGGACTGTTATCGTTTTCATAAAAAATGAAAAAGGGCGCTTGATTTCTTAAGCACCCTAATGTCTAATTTATTTAGAAAGGTGGTCAGAAACGAATTTCCGATTGCCTCGGTAGTTTAATAGATCATTAAAGAAATAGCATCTACTTTGGACGGTGGGATGCTATTTCTTTTTGTCAATATGATTGTCTATGTAAGACAAAGCCGCGAAAACAACAAGTAAAAGTGTAAGAACTTCTATTGTGTTCATAGGGCATCCCTCCTTTAAGATTAGAGGGCATCTGACATCGGAAAATCGCATCCGCTTTCTTTTTAATTATACGAGAAGATTATATCAGACAGCAGACAGATATTCAATAATAAAAACATTACCGGGCGAAAAATAGTTATTTCAAAAAAACGGACTATGTGGTATAATCTTATGCTGAGGTATCTAATGTATACGACAAAAAGAGTGTTGAGAATAGTGAAAGGCAGGAACCCTTGAAAAGCAAGGTTTTCCAGACAGGTATAAGTAAAAATGAAATTAGGTATTGTAGGACTTCCCAATGTAGGAAAAAGTACGTTGTTCAATTCCCTGACCAAGGCTGGTGCGGAATCGGCCAATTATCCCTTCTGTACCATTGATCCCAATGTAGGAATCGTAACGGTGCCTGATGAGCGGCTGAAGCTGCTGGGAGATATGTATCATTCCAAAAAAGTGACTCCTGCAGTGATTGAATTCGTGGACATCGCCGGTCTGGTAAAGGGGGCCTCCAAAGGGGAGGGATTGGGAAATCAGTTCCTCAGTAACATCAGGGAAGTGGACGCTATTGTTCATGTGGTGCGCTGCTTTGAGGATCCCAACGTAGTCCATGTAGATGGGACCATCAATCCTCTGCGCGATATTGAGACGATTAATCTGGAACTGATTTTTTCTGATATTGAAATTCTGGAAAGAAGAATTGCCAAAGTAGGCAAGCAGGCCAGAATGGATAAAACGGCTGCCAAGGAAGCGGCGCTTCTGGAACGGGTGAAGGCTCTGCTGGAGGATGGAAAGCTGGCGATGGCCTTCCAGCCGGAGGATGAGGACGAAGAGGTGATTTTTGCCTCCCTGAATCTGCTTACTGCCAAACCGGTTATTTATGCGGCCAATGTTTCCGAGGAGGATCTGGCAGATGACGGCGCACAGAATGCCGGCGTGGCTGAGGTGAGAAAATATGCGGCGGAAAGCGGAAGCGAGGTTTTCGTTATCTGCGCACAGATAGAAGAGGAGATCTCCGAACTGGAGGATGACGAAAAGGAGATGTTCCTGGAGGATTTGGGCCTGAAGGAATCCGGTCTGGACAAGCTGGTTAAGGCGAGCTATCATCTTCTGGGACTCATCAGCTTCCTGACCTCCGGTGAGGATGAGACAAGGGCCTGGACGATTAAAATCGGTACGAAAGCACCTCAGGCAGCGGGTAAGATACATACCGATTTTGAAAGAGGTTTTATCAAGGCCGAGGTGGTAAATTACAAGGATCTTTTAGAGCAGGGCTCTCTGGCAGCGGCCAGGGAAAAAGGCCTGGTCCGCATGGAAGGCAAGGATTATGTGGTACAGGATGGGGATACGATTTTGTTCCGCTTCAATGTATAAGATAATCAGCTGAAAAAAACGGCCGGGAAATAAAAAACGAATGAAAGTATAAAACATTAATAGGTCAGTAATAGGGGCTGTTACAGCCATCAGAACGGTTATTAAAAGCGCCGCCCGGAAACGGGAGGCGCTTTTGGCGATCATCTTCGGCATATATACTTCTACACTTGGAATGCCTTCTCAGCCTTCCGCCGTTGTCACCATCCTCCGGCTCCACCAGTCCTGCGTTGCGGCAAGGAGAACGCACAGCCCCTGTACCGCAGCCATTAGGAGCAGTGCGGCAGCAGACTCTATAAGAAAACGTTCCCAGTTCAGAGGGATATTGTACATCAGCATTTCCAGAAAATAAATGAGTATGCACCAGCAAAAAAGCAGCAGCCATTTGCGCAGGGCGAATTTCGTTTTTTCATCCGTTCTTTTTCCAGCTCCTGAAATGTCATGTTTATACCTCCTGTGTATCACAGATATGCCTGCGATACTGCATTAATTAATAGTTTGAAAGCGCCCTTCTAAGGTGCAGATCCTGAATACTGAAATGCTGCCTTCAAACCGTTTCTCCATACTTCTCCAACAGCTCTCGGATGCGGAATTTCCCTGTGAGCAGGGCTTCTATTTCGGCACCGGCGCCATTTTCCAGGGCATCCATCTCCCAGAAAAACTGCCGCTCCTCCGACACGAAGCCGATTTTCTGCACGGCAGCCGCTGTGTCCGCGGCGTCCAGCGTACGAACAGAAGATGCCGGCTCATCCATCAGAAAAAGGCGGGCATTGTGGGACAGGGCAAAAGCAAACTGAAACCGCATCTTAAATCCCGTGGAGAGCAGGCCGAGCTTCCGGTTCGGCGGCAGCTCAAATCTTTCGCACAGCTCCAGAAACAGCGATTCGTTAAAATGATGATACAGCCTGCCATATAGCCGGGCATTTTCCAGCCCTGACAGCCCCTTCTCATACATCATCTCATCCAGGACCAGTCCCGGCCGGTCCTTGGCTTCCCTTTCCTGAGTATCCATATCATAACCGCAAACGGTTACCTGGCCGCCGTTCTTATCATACAGATTCAGGATGGTGTGGAGTAAAGTGGTTTTCCCGGCTCCATTGACGCCTACCAGCCCTGCGATGTGGCCGGGCTCCACCCGGAAGGAAATCTGATTCAGATGCAGTGTCCCCAGGCGTTTTTCCAATCCGCTGACCTCCAATAATGGCTCCATGGCTCTCCTCCCAACTGTTTATATTGATATATACAGCATATATATAGCCGGAGGCCATGCCAATCCATAAGACGAAAATAAAAACAGCCCTTTTTCATCCCGGTTCATACAGCTTTGAACCAACCCGGCCCATTTTTTTATGGAAAACAGTAAAAAATATGGGATGACGCCCCACGGTGGTAAATTATGGTAAAAGGGAAAGCGTCAGGAGAAAGAAAAACCAATATATTGTATATGGTACAAAAACAAAACACAACATGTGGAAAACAGTGTAAAATGCAGTTTTTTGTGGGTTCGGCAAGACGTACTTTTTTAGGGGAAGGGGTTGATTTTGCTTGCAAAATACCTTAAGTTATACTAAAATCATATTTAAAGTGGTGGAAAGTGGTACGAAGTGGTAGGAAGTGGTGAGTTATCCGCACAGGCGGGGCAGGATTGCATATCTGCCGTGCAGACTATGAGAAAATGCGGCACCGCTTTTATTCAGAACTGATACATGCAGGGAGGCAGCTTCGGCAGTGTTTTCCGTGACAGGCCACTTTTAAGGCGGTGATTGTCATGTTCATGGGAGAGTACAATCATACAATTGATGCGAAAGGCAGGCTGATCATACCTTCAAAATTCCGCGAGAGCTTGGGTGAGGAATTCGTAATTACGAAAGGTTTGGACGGCTGCTTATTTGTGTATGACAATCAGGAATGGAACGCCTTTGAGGAGAAGCTGAAGGCTTTGCCTCTGAATAAGAAGGATAACCGTCAGTTTGTCAGGTTTTTCCTTGCGGGCGCTGCCCAGGTGGAAGTGGACAAGCAGGGGAGGATACTGGTTCCCGGGAATCTGCGCGATTTTGCGGAGCTGGAAAAGGATGTGGTACTGGTCGGCGTGGCCAGCCGCATTGAGATCTGGAGCAAAGCAAGATGGGAAGGTATCACAGAGGATGAGGACGAGGCAATGGAAGACATTGCGGAACGTATGGCAGATCTGGGGCTTGGCATATAACGGAAAGGTGACGGCGGAATGGAGTTTGCACACAAGTCTGTACTTTTGGACGAGACAATAGAAGGACTGAAGATAAAACCTGACGGGATTTACCTGGACGGCACGCTTGGCGGCGGCGGACACAGCAGCGAAATCTGCAGAAGGCTTTCAGGAGGGCGCCTGATCGGAATCGATCAGGACGCGGAAGCCATTGCGGCTGCCACCGAAAGGCTGGAGCCTTTCCGGGAAAAGGTGACTCTCGTCAGGGATAATTATTGCAATGCATCGGCTGTGGTGAAAAGCCTGGGGCTTGAAGGCGTTGACGGAATCGTACTGGATTTGGGCGTTTCCTCTTATCAGCTGGACAATGTGGAACGGGGCTTTTCATACAGATACGACACGGCCCTGGACATGAGAATGGATACGAGACAGTCCCTTTCCGCAAAAGAGATTGTCAATGAATACCCGGAGCGGGAGCTTTACCGGATCATCCGCGATTACGGCGAGGATCAGTTTGCCAAGAACATCGCCAAGCACATCGCGGCGGCAAGAAAGGACAGGCCCATCGAAACGACCGGGGAGCTGAATGAGCTGATTAAAGCGGCAATCCCCGCAAAGATGCGGGCGAATGGAGGACACCCCTCCAAACGGACGTTTCAGGCCATCCGCATTGAGTGCAACCACGAGCTGGACGTGCTCAAGAACTCGCTGGATGAGCTGATTGGTCTGCTGAATCCGGGAGGCCGCATTTGTATAATTACCTTTCATTCCCTGGAGGACCGCATAGTGAAGTCGGCCTTCCGTAAAAATGAGAATCCCTGCACCTGCCCGCCGGATTTCCCGGTATGTGTGTGCGGAAAGGAATCCCAGGGAAAGGTAATTACAAGAAAACCTATACTGCCCGGCGCACAGGAGCTGGAAACCAATTCCCGTTCCAAGAGCGCAAAGCTGAGGATATTTGAAAAGAAGGAGTAGTTAATCAAAGCATAGCTGCCGGTACGGTGCGCAGCTATGAGTAAAGGAGAATTGCCATGGCACAGACAGGAAAAAGCAGACAATACAGAAGCACTGGAAAAAGCGAATACAGAAGATCAGACAGCCGCAGTGCATATGTGGCAGGCAATACGGTAAGAAAGCTGGACGTAGTTGAAGAGATACATAAGCCCCGGAAGCAGGAGCTGAGCCATGCGGTAAAGAAGAACAGGGACAAGGCCGTTTACATGAATCTGGGCTATGTGCTGTTTTTGAGCGCCTCCCTGCTTGTGGCGGGCATTGTTTTGATTGGATATATCCGTCTGCAGTCGGAGATTACCGCAAGCGTAAAGCACATTGCGGCGATGGAAAGCACGCTGAACAGCCTGAAGGTATCCAATGATGAAGAATACAGCAGAATCGAAAGCTCTGTTGATTTGGATGAAATCCGAAGAATCGCCATTACGGAGCTGGGGATGACATATCCGAATCAGGACCAGATTGTAACGATTCCCGATGAAGGCAGCGATTATGTAAGACAGCTTGCAGACATTGATGATTAAATTGCGGCTGAACCTGCGGTTGTTGGGATATTTGGCGGCTGCAGGACAGTTACATTAAAAGTGGGTGACAGTTTGGACAGAAACAGACAGAACGGCGACAGAAAAGAAGCGCAGAATACAAACAGATTTACAACGAAAATGCAAAAGAAGCTGGTAGTACTGTATTTCCTGGTATTACTGGCTTTTGCAGGATTAAGCGCCAGATTGGTCCTGATCAACCGGGACAACGGCGAGCAGTATAAAAAGCAGGTCCTTTCCCAGCAGCAGTATACCAGCCGGACGATTCCCTTCAAGCGGGGGGAAATCCTGGATTCCAAGGGGACGAAGCTGGCAGTGAGCGAGAAGGTGTATAACCTGATTCTGGACTGTAAGCTGATGAATGAAAAAGAAGAATATGTGGAGGGCACCATAGCGGCGCTGGCCCAGTGCTTTGACGTGGATGAATCGGAAATCCGCAAATACAGTTCGGATAATCCCACCTCCCAGTACCATATACTGAAAAAACAGCTGACCTATGATGAAATCGCGCCTTTCCAGGAGCTTGTAAACAATGAAGAGACGGGAAAGTATATCCAGGGCGTCTGGTTTGAAGAGGAGTACCGGCGGGTATATCCCAACAATACGCTGGCCAGTGACGTCATCGGCTTTACCACTAAGGACAATGTGGGAAATTACGGGCTGGAGGCATACTATAACGATATTCTCAGCGGGGTAAACGGCAGGGAATACGGCTACATGAACGACGATTCTAACCTGGAGAGGACCACCAAGGCGGCAGTGGACGGCTATAACCTGGTTTCCACCCTGGATGCCAACATCCAGGGCATCGTGGAGCGCAAGCTGCAGGAATACAATGATACCTATAAGAATGCGGCCAGAGAAGGAAACGGCGCCTATAATACCGGCTGTATCATCATGGATGTAAATAACGGAAATGTGCTGGCCATGGCCAGCTATCCTTTTTACAATCTGAATGAACCCAGAAATACGGACATGCTGCTGGGGCAGAACGTAATCAATGAAAAAGCGGAGCTCCAGGAGACTGTAATTAATGAAGAAACACTTGCTTCCATGGATGAGGATACCCTGTACCGCCAACTGAACGCGCTGTGGAAGAATTACTGTATTTCCAGTACCTTTGAGCCCGGTTCCACAATGAAGCCCTTTACCGTGGCGGCCGGACTGGAAAGCGGCAAAATGACAGGAAACGAAACCTACCAGTGCAACGGCAGCCTGACAGTTGTTGAAGGCCAGAAGCCCATCAAATGCCATAGCTACCGGGTGGGAGGAGACGGCATTGTGAGTGTGGCCGGCGCGGTGGAGCGTTCCTGTAATGTGGCCCTGATGAAGATGGGGCAGACAATCGGCAAAACCACATTTTTGAAATACATGCAGGATTTTAACTTCGGGCTGAAGACCAACATAGATTTGTACGGAGAAGCCAGGACGGCCTCCCTTGTATTTACGGAGGATTCCATGGGGCCCATGGAGCTGGCAACGGCATCCTTCGGCCAGGGCTTTAACGTGACCATGATCCAGATGGCGGCCGGCTTCAGCTCCCTGATAAACGGAGGCTACTATTATGAGCCTCATATGGTAAGCAAGATCACCGCTTCGGACGGTTCGGTGGTACAGAATATTGAACCCCGTCTTTTAAAGCAGACCGTATCCGAATCAACCTCTGCCAAAATACGTGATTACTGCGTGGATGTTGTGATGGGGGAACACGGCACCGGCCATACGGCAAGGCCGGCCGGCTACATCATCGGCGGAAAGACCGGCACGGCGGAGACACAGCCCAGAGGAAACAGGCAGTACGTGGTTTCCTTCATTGGCTTTGCGCCTGCGGATGATCCGCAGATCGCCATCTATGTGGTAGTGGACCGTCCCAATTCCGATAAGCAGGACGATGCCAAGTATGCCACGAGAATTGTGCGCAGCATTTTAACAGAGGTTCTTCCTTATATGGATATTTTCATGACGGAGCCTCTTTCCGAGGCTGAGCAGAAGGAACTGGAAGAACAGCAGATCGCATATAAGCAGCAGCTGATGACCTCCGTGAGTGGAAATGACGTGAGCGGCAACGATATCAGCGGCAATGATGCGGGAGGAGACGGCACGCCGGCGGCCGGGGAAAATGGAGAAGGCACCGGGGATAATACGGGAGGAAACCAGGATAATCCGGACAAGCCCAAGATAGATATTGATCCGGATACCGGATATGGAGTACTTCCTGATGGAACCAAGGTGGATCCCGTTACGGGAGAAGCCATTGATGAAGATACACCGCTGGATCTTCCGGAACCTAATCTGCCGCTTGACGGAACTCAGGGCGGAGAGGACGGAGGCGATTCTCCTTTTTAAGCCGGAGCCAGGGAAAATATCCGGGTGGGCATTGCGGAAATTTTCCTGAAAGTACGGAGCCCGGCCGGGAACTCTTTTATACATAAGAAGAGCAAAATGGGAATAACCTCATAAATCCGGTAATAGATTGTATCAATTACCGCTTTATGAGGTTTTCCAATGGAAGAGAAAAACAAAACATTCCACAGAAAGAAAACAGTCTGGGCCTTTGTGCTCTGCCTGGCCGCCTTTCTGGGCCTGACCGGAAGGCTGGTCTATCTGATGGTATATCAGTCCTCCTACTATACACAGGCGGCCCAGGAGCTTCACCAGAGGGAAAGAAACATCAAGGCCAAGCGGGGGAGAATAATAGATGCCACAGGAACGGTGCTGGCGGATAACAGGACGGTATGTAATATTTCCGTTATCCATAACCAGATTACGGATCCGGACAAAGTGGTGGAGGTGCTTTCCCGGGAGCTGGGGCTTGAAGAGGAATATGTCAGAAAGCGCGTGGAAAAATACACCGCCATAGAAAAAATAAAGAGCAATGTGGACAAAGCGGTAGGGGATGTTATCCGTGATTACCAGCTGGACGGCGTCAAGGTGGATGAGGACTATAAGAGATATTATCCCTTTGACAGCCTTGCTTCCAAGGTCCTGGGCTTTACAGGAGGCGACAACCAGGGAATTGTGGGGCTGGAGGTCAAGTATGACGAATATCTCCAGGGAGAACCGGGAACGATCCTGACGGTGACCGACGCAAGAGGAGTGGAGGTTACGCAGGAGGGGGAGGACCGGGTGGAGCCGGTAAACGGCGACGACCTGCATATCAGCCTGGATGTGAATATTGAGCAGTATGCCACGCAGCTGGCTTACCAGGCGCTGGCGGCCAAGGAGGCGGAAAGCGTTTCCATTCTGGTGATGAAGCCGGATAACGGCGAAATCCTGGCCATGGTCAATGTGCCGGAATTTAACCTGAATGATCCTTTTACCCTTCCGGAGGGAACGGTGACGGAAGGGCTTTCGGAGGAGGAAAAACAGAACCTGCTGAACCGGATGTGGAGGAACGGCTGTATCAACGATACCTATGAGCCGGGATCCATTTTCAAGATAATCACCGCTGCCGCCGGACTGGAGGAGGGCGTGGTGACCATGGAAGACAATTTCAGCTGCCCCGGTTATATTATGGTGGAGGATCGCAGGATCAGGTGCCATAAAACCTCAGGTCACGGGGCAGAAAACTTTGTCCAGGCTACCATGAACTCCTGCAACCCCGTATTCGTTACGGTGGGGCTGAGGCTGGGAGCGGACAATTACTACAGATATTTTAACCAGTTCGGGCTTCTTACCAAAACAAATGTGGATTTGCCGGGGGAGGCCGGGACTATCATGCACAAGCCTGAAAACATCGGTCTGGTGGAGCTGGCGACCATATCCTTTGGCCAGTCCTTCCAGATAACGCCCATTCAGCTGGCAACCACGGTTTCCTCGCTGATTAACGGCGGCAACCGCATTACGCCCCATTTCGGCGTAAGGACGGTAGATGAAGCGGGCAATGTGACGAATACCTTCGAATATCCCGTCACCACGGGAATCGTATCGGAGGATACCTGCGAAAAACTGCGTTATATGCTGGAACAGGTAGTGGAAAACGGAGGTGGTAAGAACGGATATGTGGAAGGCTACAGGGTGGGAGGCAAGACGGCGACGAGCCAGACCCTGCCCAGAGGTACGGGACGCTATATTGCCTCGTTCCTGGGATTTGCCCCGGCCGATGATCCGAAGGTGCTTGCCATGGCCATTATTACCAACCCTCAGGGGGTATACTATGGAGGACAGGTGTCCGCGCCGATTGTCCGCCAGCTCTTTGAGAACATCCTTCCTTACCTGGAAAAAATGGACTACAGCATAGATGGGCAGCAGGCAAATTGAAAGGAAAGGCTGACTGAACAGTCACGGGAAAGGTCAAATGAGTTTATCCGTTTGTCTTCCGGTTCTCATCTCGTTTCTTGTAAGCGTGTTTCTGGGACCGGTAATCATACCTTTTCTAAAGAGACTTAAGGCTGGGCAGACCGTCAGAGATGAAGGACCCAAAAGCCATTTGAAAAAGAACGGAACGCCGACGATGGGAGGAATCCTGATATTGTCGGCCATGATAGTAACCTCCCTTTTTTATATGGAGGATTATCCGGAAATCAAGCCCATTCTCCTGATGACTCTGGGGTTTGGGCTGATCGGGTTCCTGGATGATTACATAAAGGTAATCCTGAAGCGTTCCATGGGGCTTACCCCAATACAAAAGATGGCGGGGCAGCTGGTAGTAACAGGCCTTTTTGCCTATTACCTGTTAAAATGCACGGATATCAGCCTGGCGGCGAAGATTCCCTTTATGCCGGGGAAAGAGCTGGACTTGGGCTGGCTGAATATCCCCCTTTTATTTTTTATCGTCATTGGAACGGTGAACGGCGCCAATTTCACCGACGGCCTGGACGGCCTGGCAGCCAGTGTCACGGTGCTGGCGGCAAGCTTCCTTTCGGCGGCGGCCATAGGTACGGGGACGAGAATCGAACCTGTCACCTGCGCTGTTGCGGGGGCGCTGCTGGGATTTCTGCTGTTTAATGTGTATCCTGCCAGCGTTTTCATGGGGGATACCGGTTCCCTGGCGCTGGGGGGCTTTGTGGCGGCGGCCGCCTATATGATGCAGCTTCAGCTGTTTATACCGATTATCGGGTTTATTTATCTTATCGAGGTGGTTTCCGTAATCCTCCAGGTGCTTTTTTTCAAGCTGACCGGAGGGCGGCGGCTCTTCCGGATGGCGCCCCTGCATCATCATTTTGAGCTGGGGGGCTGGTCGGAAACAAGGATTGTGGCGTTTTTTTCTGTCGTTACGGCTATCCTTTGCCTGGTGGCGCTTATCGCCATATAAAAGGCGGGAAGAAGTTCTAAGGCAGCAAAGGACGCTGCCTAAGAACTTCTATGTCCCGCCTGGAAGAATGGCGGGGGGCCATTCTTCCGGGGGCTTGGAGTGCGGGAGAAAGGGCGAGAGGAAAGGGCGGGAAGCGGTTGGGGAAGAGTTGAGTATGTTTGGAGAGTGGGGGTATGGGGGGATATATTGTTAGCTTGATGGTGTATGGGGTTGGGATGGATTAGGAATTTTGACTTTGTCTGCTGCGGCGGGCGGATGGGAGTGGAGATGAATATAGAAGGAAAAAAGGTTTTGATAGTAGGGACGGGGAAGAGCGGGATTGCTGCTGCGGCGCTGCTTTCTCAGGTGGGGGCGGTGCCTGTCCTTTTTGATGAAAATGAAGGTACGGATAAGAGGGAAGTGGAGAAGAAGCTGCCGGAGGGGGTGCAGGCGGAGGTTATTACGGGAAAGCTTCCGGATCAGGCTGCGGATGAGGCGCAGCTTCTGGTGCTCAGCCCTGGTGTTCCGGTGGATACGCCTTTTGTGGAGAAGTTCAGGGACAAGGGTGTGCGTGTTTGGGGTGAGGTGGAGCTGGGCTATGCTTTTTCCAGGGGTAAGGTGATAGCGATTACCGGGACCAATGGCAAGACCACGACTACGGCTCTTACGGGAAAGATTATGAGCGATTATTATTCCTCCGTTTTTGTGGTGGGGAATATCGGCACGCCTTATACGCTGGAAGCTCTGCATACCCGGGAGGACAGCGTGACGGTGGCGGAAATCAGCAGCTTCCAGCTGGAAACCACGGAGAATTTCCACCCGGCGGTGACGGCCATCCTGAATATTACGCCGGATCATCTGAACCGGCATCATACCATGGAAAATTATGTGGCGGTGAAGGAATCCATTACCAAAAATCAGACGAAGGCGGATACCTGTGTGCTGAACTATGAGGATCCTTATACCAGGGATTTCGGGGAACGGTGCCCGGCGTCGGTGGTCTGGTTTTCTTCAGCCAGGAGGCTTGAAGAGGGGTATTATCTGGACGGAGAGGATATCTGCCGCAGCGTGGGCGGAGCGGAGGAACGGCTCATGAATATCCACGATATGCAGCTTCTCGGAATCCATAATGTGGAAAATGTCATGGCGGCAATTGCCATGTCTTCGTCATACGGCGTGCCTATGGAGCATATACTGAATACAGTGAAGCATTTCAAGGCGGTGGAGCACCGGATTGAATATGTGGCAACCAAAAAAGGGGTCGCCTATTACAACGATTCCAAAGGAACCAACCCGGACGCGGCCATCCAGGGAATCCGCGCCATGAACCGGCCGACCATACTGATTGGGGGCGGCTATGATAAACAGAGCGAATATGATGAATGGATCGAGGCCTTTGACGGAAAGGTCAGGCTGCTTGTCCTGATCGGACAGACAAAGGAAAAAATAGCGGAGTGTGCCAGAAAACATGGTTTCAACAATATTGTTTTCGCAGATACATTCGAGGAATGTATGGATATCTGTGTGAAAAATGCAGTTTCCGGAGACGCAGTACTGCTTTCACCCGCCTGCGCCAGCTGGGGAATGTTCCCCAACTATGAGGTGAGGGGAGATATGTTCAAGGAATATGTGAATCAATTGAAGGAGTGATTGCGTGGCATCCAGAAGAAACAAAAAGCAAGCTGAATATTTTTTTGATTATACCCTGCTGTTTATCGTATTGTTCCTGCTGGGCTTCGGAATGATCATGGTTTATTCCACCAGCTCCTACGAGGCGTCCCTTTCGGCCAGCCTGAAATACGATGAAGCCTATTATCTCAAGCATCAGGCGCTGGCTGCCGTGATGGGGCTGGTTGCAATGATTGTTGTGGCAAACATCCCTTATCACTTCTGGGAAAGGTTTGCGGTGCTGGGATATTTTGTGTCGGCCATCCTCATAGCGCTGGTCCTTACGCCCCTGGGCATTGAGGCCAATGGAGCCAGGCGCTGGCTGAATCTGGGACTTTCCGTACAGCCTGCGGAAATCGCAAAGCTGTGTATGATCCTTTTTTTAGCCAGCTTCATCTGTAAGATGGGAAAAGGGATCCGGACCGGAAGGGGCTTCTGGCTGGTGCTGATGATTCCCGTGCCCATCTGTCTGATGGTCTGGAAAATTACCAATAACATGAGTTCTGCAATTATTATTTTCGGTATTGCGCTGCTGATGCTTTTTGTGGCAAGCCCGGACTATAAACGGTTTGTGCTGATGGGAGCCGCAGGCGTGGCGGCGGTGGCGGCGCTGGTATTCGCCATTATCCAGATGGAACACAGCGATCTGGGCTTCCGCGGGGGCCGCATCCTGGCCTGGCTGAACCCGGAAGCTTATGCTTCCGGTACCGGCTTCCAGACGCTGCAGGCGCTGTATGCCATTGGCTCCGGCGGCATTTTCGGCAAGGGGCTGGGGCAGAGCATGCAGAAGCTGGGCTTCCTTCCCGAAGCGCAGAACGACATGATTTTTTCCATTATCTGTGAAGAGCTGGGGCTGTTCGGCGGCATAGCGGTTATTTTGCTTTTTGTGCTGCTCATCTGGCGTTTCATGGTAATTGCCAACAATGCCTCGGATTTGTTCGGCGCGCTTTTGGTGGTTGGAGTGATGGGGCATATTGCCATTCAGGTGATCCTGAACATCGCCGTAGTAACCAATACCATTCCAAACACCGGTATTTCCCTGCCGTTTATCAGCTACGGCGGTTCCTCGGTCATGTTCCTGCTCATTGAAATCGGACTTGTCCTCAGCGTGGCCAAGGGCATTAAGCTGAAAAATGTGTAGAAAGAAAAAAGGCCGCTACAGGGCGGCCCAAACAGCTGCCAGGAGGGCCGCAAAGCCATAGGCAGTAACATTTATGTCACCTTCCGCATAGGATAGAATAGTTCTGTTTAGGTAATTTTTCAGTCAGGCCGGCGCACATGCTGCGCTGTCCGTAAGAAAGTGATCCGGGAGTGCCAAAATTCACCGCCAAAGGCAATTTGGGATGAGTTTTGACAGAAACTGTGAAGGCACTGAACAATTACCTGTTTTGAAAAAATCCGGGAAGGTGGACATTTGAAGTCTATTTATATCAGCGGAAACGCGCCCTTGTACGGCGAAGTTACAATCCAGGGTTCCAAAAACGCGGCGCTGCCGATCATGGCAGCGGCTCTTTTGATTCCTGGGATCAGTGTACTGAAGAACTGTCCCCGCATAGCGGATGTGGAATATATGTGCCGGCTGCTCCAAAGCATCGGCTGTTTTGTGGAACGGGATAAAAATGAGGTACGCATCGATGCGTCGGTAGTCAGCAGGAGCCGGCTGCCGGAGGAATATGTAACGATGATGCGCTCGTCCGTCATGCTGATGGGGCCCATGCTGGGAAGAACCGGTGAGGTATCCCTGCATTATCCAGGAGGCTGTGTCATAGGAGACAGGCCGATTGATATCCATCTAAAGGCATTAAGAAGTCTGGGCACCTGTTACAGCGACAGTGATCAGGAACTGGAGGCCTGGACGGCAGGCCTTAGGGGAACGGATATTTTACTGGAGTTTCCCAGTGTGGGCGCCACGGAAAACGCCGTTATGGCGGCGGTGGCGGCGGAGGGAGTGACCAGGATACGAAGGTGTGCCATGGAGCCGGAAATCGGCAGCCTGTGTGCATTCCTTCGATGTGCGGGCGCAGATATCCGGGGCGAGCAGACGGGCTGTATTACGGTAAGGGGCGGCAAGGCGCTGCATCCCTGCTGCTTTGAAATCCCTTCCGACAGGATTGTGGCGGGAACCTATCTGTGTGCCTGCCTGGCTGCGGGCGGTGAGATTTTTATGAAAAATTCCCCGGAAGGCCAGCTGAACGCCATGGAGGATGTGGCCATACGTATGGGCTGCAGCCTGCGCAGAGGGGACGAAGGGCTGTGGGTACAGCGAAGGGGAATCCTTTTTTCGCCGGGTTACGTGGAAACGGGCAGCTATCCCGGTTTTCCCACGGATCTCCAGTCGCCTCTGCTGGTGGCCATGGCGCTGGCAGACGGGGAAAGCAGACTGAAGGAAACAATTTTTAATGACCGTTTCGTGGTAGTGGCGGAGCTGAACCGTATGGGCACGGAAATTGACGTACAGGATAACAAGCTGGCCTGTATCCCCGGCGGGCGGAGGCTCTCCGGCAGACAGGTGACCGCCAGCGAGCTGCGGGGCGGGGCTGCGCTTGTGGTCGCCGGGCTGTGTGCGGAGGGACTTACCGCAGTGGGAAACAGGTATTTTATTGACCGCGGCTATGAAGATATCTGCCGGGATTTAAGACAGCTGGGAGCGGATATCGACAGCTGGTAAAAGCGGCAGGGGAAGGCTTATAAGGCTTCTGCAATTCCGGAAGCCTTTGCGGGAAGCCTTGAAAAGTGATAAAGCTAATCGGATGCATAAGGGCAGGAACTGTAAATGAAGACGGATGAAATGAAAAAACAGAAGAAAAAATCCGTTCAGGATCATAAAACAGGCAGCGGGAAAAAGCCTGCTGCCGCTGCGCCCAAGAAGAAAACGGTTCCTGGCGCCGGTACATCCAAAGGCGGAACGGGCAAAGGCGGGATATCCAAAGGGGGCGCGGCCAAATCTGGCGCGTCCAAAACCAACCCGTCCAAAGCTGGTCCGTCCAAAACCGGCCCGTCCAAGGCAAGCCCGTCCAGAGGCGGAGGCTCCAAAGCTGTCCTGGCCAAACCGGAAAAGTCCCGGACCGGATATTCCCCCCCTCAGGCCGAACGCAAAAAAAACACCGGCAACCCGGGAACGGTAAGAAGCATCAGCAGGGTGGCGGCCACCACATCCACTGGCAGCAAGCTGCGGGTGGTTATGGGAAATGCGGACAGCGGCGGTGGCAGAGGAGGAAAGGGGCTGCAGTCCCTCCGGCCCAGGGGCCCGGGACGCGGCCTGATTGCGGCCGGAATATTCCTGTTTCTTTTGCTGATTGCGTCTGGTGTGCTCTTTTACATAGGAAAACATTATCATGTGGAAACCATTTATGTGGAAGGGAACGTGCATTATACCAACGAGGAAATCATACAAATGGTGACCTCCGAGCGGCTGGGGGACAACTCCCTCTACCTTTCCCTGAAATATAAAAATAAGGGAATCAGGGGAATTCCCTTCATCGAAAACATGGATGTAAAGGTCCTGGCGCCAGACACCATTAAGATTGTGGTTTATGAAAAGGCTGTGGCCGGGTACGTGGAATATCTGGACAAGTACATGTATTTTGACAAGGACGGAACCGTGGTGGAGGCTTCCGATGCCAAAACTGCCGGAATCCCCCAGGTGACGGGAATTCCGTTCAACCAGGTGGTGCTTTATGAACCCCTGCCGGTGGACAACCAGGAGGTATTTAAGGAAATACTGTATATGACCCAGATTTTGTCGAAATATGAAATCAGCGCCGATAAAATTTATTTTGACGACTCGTACGAAATGACGTTATATTTTGGCGATGTGAGAGTTAAGCTGGGCAATGACGACAACGTGGAGGAGAAAATTTCAAGACTCAAGCAAATACTGCCTGCGGCCGCGGGAACAAAAGGAGTCTTCCACATGGAAAATTATTCCGGAAGCGGCTCTAATGTTACCTTTGAACAGGATAAATAAGTAGAAGAAAATGAAAAAAGATATTGCGTTCTTCGCAAAATAATTATATGATAGGAACTGTGAAGTTTATATGGAAATCTAAAGGAGGAAGTACCTTTGCTGGAAATTAAGACAAATGACGCTGAGTCTGCTGCCAAGATCATAGTGATCGGTGTTGGCGGTGCGGGCAATAATGCTGTTAATAGAATGATTGATGAAAAAATTGATGGTGTGGATTTTATCGGAGTGAATACGGACAAGCAGGCGCTTCAGTTATGCAAGGCGCCCAAGCTGCTCCAGATCGGAGAGAAGCTGACCAAGGGACTGGGCGCCGGCGCAAAGCCGGAGGTTGGCCAGAAGGCGGCTGAAGAAAGCACGGATGAAATCACCAATTCCCTTACCGGTGCGGACATGGTATTCGTAACCTGCGGCATGGGCGGCGGGACAGGAACCGGCGCGGCGCCTGTAATTGCCGGGATTGCCAAAGGAATGGGAATCCTTACGGTAGGCGTTGTGACAAAGCCCTTCCGTTTTGAAGCGAGGACACGTATGACCAACGCGCTGAGCGGTATCGAACGCCTGAAGAACAGCGTGGACACGCTTATTGTGATACCCAATGATAAGCTTCTTGAAATTGTGGACCGCAGGACTACAATGCCCGAGGCCCTTAAGAAAGCGGATGAAGTCCTCCAGCAGGCAGTACAGGGAATTACCGACCTGATCAATGTGCCCGCTGTTATTAACCTGGACTTTGCCGATGTACAGACAGTTATGAAGGAAAAAGGCATTGCCCATATCGGTATCGGTTACGGCAAGGGTGATGATAAGGCTTCTGAAGCCGTTAAGATGGCTGTGGAAAGCCCGCTGCTTGAAACCACCATTGCAGGAGCCACCGATGTTATCATCAATGTCAGCGGTGATATTTCCATGTACGACGCGGACGATGCGGCAAGCTATGTACAGCAGCTGACCGGGGATGATGTGAATATTATCTTTGGCGCCATGTACGATGATACTACGCCGGATACCTGCCAGATTACCGTTATCGCAACCGGCCTGGATGACAAGCCTCAGAACCAGAATAAGTTCGGTTCCAATTTCAGCGTGAAGCCCCAGCAGGGCGTTAAGCCTGTTGCGCAGGGAAATGGAACGCCCGTACGGCCCTACACGCCGATTACTCCCGGACAGGGAACAGGAACCAAGCCCGTGACACAGCTTCCTAACCTGGGAATCAAGAAACCCGGCAACTTAAGAAGCAGCGTGGAAGAGAAGTCCCTGAAGATTCCGGATTTCCTTCAGAAGAAATAACCGGACCACAGGTACATCCACAGTAAAAGGTAATCATCCGCAGCGAATGCAGGCGGCAGATTTATCCCCTTCTGAATTCCTTACAGGCAAAGCGGGGAAAGAGCGGCACGCATGCATGGCTGAGAAATAATTCGTAACTGTTCAGTACCCTTCACAGTTACTGCTAAAATCCATCCTAAATCGCCTTTGGCGATGGATTTTATCACTCTTGAATCACTTTCTTACGGTTAGAGCAGTAAATGCGCTGATCTGCTGAACAGTTACAATAATTCCATATAAACATAATGATCGTGTGATAATAAAAGGCCCCTCCGTTTTGCGGATGAGGCCTTTTATATAATACCTGAAGGAGCAAATGGCAGTGACTGCCGGCTGCTCCTTTTTTAATGCGCCGATACCACATAAAGCTACAGCTTTGCGCATCCCCCGATAATTTGTCGAAAATTACAGACGGATACAGAAGAAAATGTGCGCCATTCCGACAAAAAATGCAGGGACTGGCCGCTATAATTAACCCATGAAAGCAGTTGCCATACATACAGGAGGTGAGAAGTGAGGTACATCGTGTATATTGACCGCCTGTTTCTGCTTCAGCTGGTACAAAGCTGTGTACTCCTGCTGCTGACAAGAGCATTCCTGCGGAGCACTGTCACGCTCAAACGGATTGTTTTCGCATCGGCGGCCGGAACGCTGTTATTCTGCGTCATCTTCCTGTTACCGGGAATAAGCAGAAACATTAAGGTCCTGTTATTTGCATTGTGCTCGCTTGCAACCCTCTGGCTGGCATTCCGCATCCGCACCCTGCAGGTTTTCTGCAGGGCGGTGATACTCTACCATGCGGCGGCCTTCCTGCTGGCAGGCGCCCTGTACGCCCTGCTGCACGCTGCAGGCAGAAGACCTGCCATGACGACCATGCAGGCTTCCCTGTGTGCAGTGGGCATAGGAACCGCCGCCCTTTACATACTCCGGTGGGAAAAAAAGAGTGCGCAGGCAGTGATAGTAACCGCAATACTGGAAGATGGAGACGTAAAAATCACCCTGGAGGCGCTGATAGACAGCGGCAACAGCCTGTACGACCCCATCAGCCAAAGGCCGGTATGCGTTGTGGAAAAAGCGGCGCTGGAAGGGAAAATCCCCCTGGATATCCCCGAAAAATTCCGCCTCATCCCCTACCACTCCCTTGGCAAAAAGCACGGCATAATGCAGGCAGTGGAAATTGAGAAACTGAAGGTAAAGAAAGAAGGACAGGAGCTGGTTATCGAGAAAGCGCTTCTCGGACTCTATGAAAATAAGGTCACACAAAGCGGCGCATACCAGATGATCCTGCATCCTGCATTACTTGAAAATCGGAGGAACGGACATGATATTAAAAGTTGCAATACCAGGAAAAATGCAGTTTAAAATGATTCGCAGGGAACCCAGTTTCCTTTTATCAGGACAGGGCGACATTCATTATATCGGAGGCGCCGAGGTACTCCCCCCGCCCCTTGAATCAGAAAAAGAAAATGAAATCATCAGTGACCTGGGAACAGAATATGAAGACGAAGCAAAAAATATTCTCATTGAACATAATCTCAGACTTGTGGTTTACATAGCAAAAAAATTCGACAATACCGGCGTGGGCGTAGAAGACCTGATCTCCATCGGAACCATCGGCCTGATCAAATCCATCAACACCTTCAAGCCCGACAAAAACATCAAGCTGGCCACCTATGCCTCCCGCTGCATTGAAAATGAAATCCTCATGTACCTGCGCAGAAACAACAAAACCCGCCTTGAGGTATCCATCGACGAACCCCTGAACGTGGACTGGGACGGCAACGAACTCCTCCTTTCTGACATCCTGGGAACAGACGAGGACGTTATCTACCGCGACATCGAAAACGAAGTGGAACGAAAGCTCCTCCTCAAGGCCATCAACAAACTCACCGACCGTGAAAAAACCATCATCAACTTAAGATTCGGCCTCAACACCCCCGACGGCCAGGAAATGACCCAGAAAGAGGTAGCCACCCTCCTTGGCATTTCCCAATCCTACATATCCCGCCTCGAAAAAAAGATTATGAAACGCCTCAAACGAGAAATGGTCAAGGAGTGAGGGGGAGGATAATCGCAGCTGTCCCAGTGCCCTTTGCCCTTTCCCAAATGCGCCCGGCGTCTTCCTCCCTTCCTTGGCGGCGCTGTGGGGATATTTGCAGTACCAGTCTCAAAAACGGGGTGTTCCTAACTGTTCCGAAATGCCATAATTCTGCCAGCGCGGCCAAAACTCCTCTGCAGAAGTAAGGCCGCAGGCGTCTTTACTCCTGTGTTCGTCAGACAGGCCGCTAAAGACGGCAGAATTATGGCCTTTCAGAACAGTAAGAAACATCACCGTTTTTTCCAATGGCACCGCAAATCCCCCACAGCGCCGCCAAAGAAAGGAGGCAGGCGCCGGGCGCATTTGAGAAAAGCCAAAGGACACTGGGACAGCTGCGATTATCCTGAAAAAAGTATATTTTCCGGCAGCCGGGAGAAAATAAAAGGACTTATATTTACTATATATACTTTGCCTATCCATAGTATAATGTGGCCAAAACGTAAATAACTAACCGTAGAATATCGGTTCAGACAGTCCTGTCCAGTCACTGAACTGCTGTACAAATACTGATAAACAAATATACGCCTGCACGACTACAACAAGAATCCGTCCCATCATCCAGTGATACCTAAAACAGCACGCCATAATACTTTTTTTATCCGCATTACTAAAACGCAGCCAAACAGTACCGGGCAGCGGGTCTGAGGGTTCGGGGGCAGGGGACAGGGCGGCGGGGATTGCAGGGGGCGGCGGGCAGGTTTTTTATGGAACCTTTTCAGTCCATGGAGATGAGACTTAAAAATTATGGAAGGCTTTCCTGACATAATTTTTCGCCCAAGCCTCATCGCAATGCCCGGACTGACTGGTTCCATAAAAAACCCCCTCCCGCCGCCCCCTGCAATCCCCGCCGCCCTGTCCCCTGCCCCCGAACCCTCAGACTCCTCCCCCTCTTCCATATTTTGTATTTTTTACATGGTATAATTGGCAGGAATTGTGAGAATTCTCTTTAGTAGAAAATGAGAGCAGGAGGATTCGGCAATGGCACTGAATAAGGTGGAAATATGCGGGGTAAATACTTCAAAGCTTACGGTGCTTACCAATGAAGAAAAAACGCAGCTGTTTGAGCGGATAAAAGAAGGGGATGAGGAAGCCAGACAGCAGTATATCAAAGGAAACCTGCGGCTGGTGCTCAGCGTGATCAAACGGTTTTCCAACAGCAATGAAAATGTGGACGATCTGTTCCAGATAGGCTGTATCGGACTGATCAAGGCCATTGACAACTTTGACTCCACGCTGAACGTGAAATTCAGTACCTATGCGGTTCCCATGATTATCGGGGAAATCCGGAGATTCCTGAGAGACAACAACGCCATCCGTGTGAGCAGATCACTGAAGGACACGGCTTACAAGGCAATTTACGCAAAAGAAAACCTCATGAAGCAAAACCAGAAGGAACCCACCATTGCCGAAGTGGCAACGGAAATCGGGATTCCCAAGGAAGACGTTGTGTACGCCCTGGACGCCATCCAGAATCCCATGAGCCTTTATGAGCCGGTCTACACCGACGGCGGCGACACCCTCTATGTCATGGATCAGATCAGCGATAAAAAAAATAAAGAAGAAACCTGGGTGGAGCACCTTTCCCTCAGTGAAGCCATGAAAAAACTGAACGACAGAGAATATGAAATCATTTCCCTCCGCTTTTTCGAAGGGAAAACCCAGATGGAGGTAGCGGAAATCATCGGCATTTCCCAGGCCCAGGTGTCAAGGCTTGAAAAAAACGCCCTCAAGGTGATGAAAAATTACCTCAGCGCCTGAAAACCGCCCGATTAAAAACTGTGACCGAAAAAATGAAAAAGCATATAATAACAGTAAAAGACCACGCGCCAAGCGGACAGGGAGACGGATATGCTTTTTTCAGAGCTGAAATGCAAGGAAGTCATAAATCTCAGAGACTGCAGAAAGCTGGGACATGTGACGGATTTTGAATTCGACCAGTGCAGCGGCTGCATCTGCAAACTGATCGTACCCGGCGGAGCCAAATGGAAATCCTTTTTTTCCTGTGACACGGATCATGTAATCTGCTACAACGATATCAAGCAGATCGGCCCCGATATTATAATTGTAGATTTGCCGGAATAACCCGGCTGAAAAAAGACGGACAAAAAACACCCATGCCCGTCTTTTTTTGCGCCCAAAAACGCTGTTCCTGCGCCTAATATCCGAACACCAGTTCCTAAGTTGACATAAAACCAAACCTTCGTTATAATAAGTAAAAATAAAGTGCCTTTTTGCGGGCATTCGGAGGTTTAAATTATGAAATGTCCATTTTGCGGCCACGACAATACAAGAGTCATCGACTCCAGACCTGCTGATGAAAACAACTCCATCAGAAGACGCCGCGTATGCGATGAATGCGGCAAACGCTTCACCACCTACGAAAAGATAGAAACCATTCCCCTCATAGTCATCAAAAAAGACAACAACAGGGAAACCTACGACCGATCCAAAATAGAAGCCGGCGTACTCCGCGCCTGCCACAAAAGACCCGTCAGCGCCAACCAGATCACACGCCTGGTAGACGAAGTGGAAACAGAGATCTTTAACAAGGAAGAAAAAGAAATCCCCAGCCAGGTCATAGGCGAACTGGTAATGGACAGACTCAAAAGCCTGGATGCCGTTGCCTACGTCCGTTTTGCCTCCGTATACAGGGAATTCAAAGACATCAACACCTTTATGGATGAACTCAAAAAAGTAATCACCACAAAATAAGAAAGAGAAAACCATGACCGAAGAAAAAAAACAAAAACTCACCGCTGCCAGGGCAAAAGTAGACAAAGCCAATAAATGGAGACTGACCTTCCTCTTCATAGCCGTCCTTTTCCTCCTCTTCATCTTTTTCGGCGGCAAATTCTTCGAACAGACCCCCTGGTTCCAAACCGCAAAACAATGGATCTACTTCATCACCGGCTGGGACCTGATTTTCGTCCTCATCAGCACCCTCATCCAATTCTATTTCACCATTAAATACAACAAAATCGTAAAATCCTAAAAAAATCTATATTCCAATACACCACTACAAAAAATCCTCCGTGCCGCCCAGGCCACAGAGGATTTTTTACAACTTTCCATTTCAACGCCCTTTTCCTTTCTATTTCGTAACTATCCGCTGCCCTTCACAATTACAGCTAAAATCCATCCAAAATCTCCTTTGGCGATATATTTTAGCCCTCCTGAATCCCTTTCTTACGATCAGCGCAAACCGCTGTCCTGCTGAACAGTTACTCTATATTCTATTACAACAATAAATACAACAATAAAATTTACCGCATGAGCCATAATACGTAGAGCGCTGCGAGCCATCCCGTCTCTGTTTTGGGGGCCGGACTGCCGGGGGGAGCCTCTGCTGTTGCTTACCGCTGGGGGGGCGGCATAGTTTTATGTAAGGGTCGTATAAAAACGCCGGTCCTTACGACGCGTCCTCTGCGTCGTTAGTACCGCTGCGTTTTTAACCGAGCGAAAGCGTGCCCGCACAGAAAACTATGCCGCCCCCAGCGGTAAGCAACAGCAGAGGCTCCTCCCGGCAGTCCGGCCCCCAAAACAGAGACGGGATGGCCCCCCCCACGCCAACGAATTATCCCCATGCCCGAAAAAATTTCTTGCTTTTTAAGTTGTTTTTGTATACAATAGGGCGGTAAAACTAAATAATGAAAAGGTACTTTTCACGCCCAGTCGGAAAAGTGCTGAGAGAGAAAGGAAAAACACATGAAGACAAAGGCTTTAAAAAGGTTTCTTTTGACTTTAGTGTTCACAACACTAACTATTGCACTGAGCGCATGCTCAGGTGATAAGGCAGGTGAGGACTCTTCTCAGATAACGATTGGCATACCTCAGGACATTGAAGACAGTCTTGACCCCCACAAAGCGGTGGCGGCAGGAACTGAAGAGGTATTGTTCAACCTGTACGAAGGACTTGTTAAGCCGGACAGCAGCGGCGAGCTGCAGCCGGCGGTGGCGAGTGATTATCGGATATCGGAAGATGCGACCACCTACACTTTTACCCTCAGAGACGGGGTAAAATTCCATGATGGCAGTCCGGTAACGGCGGAGGACGTGAAGTATTCCATAGACAGATGCGCCGATACCACGAACGGAGAACCCCTGGTAGCGGCGTATTCCCATATTCAGAGCGTGAATATTGTGGATGAGAAAACAATAGAAGTGGTGCTGGACGGCCCGGACACCGATTTCCTTGCTTATATGACCAATGCCGTCATTCCCGCTTCCAATGAGAATCCGGATACCAATCCCATCGGTACCGGCCCCTATAAATATGTGTCCCGTTCCCCCCAGGAGAATTTTGTCATAGAGAAATTCGACGATTACTGGGGAACTCCGGCCAATATCGAGCATGTTACCTTCAAGGTATGCGCCAATACGGATTCCATCGTCATGGATTTAAACGGCGGCTCCATTGATATGTTTGCCAGAGTGACCACCGCCCAGGCGGACCAGCTGGGAGATAATTACCAGGTGCTGGAGGGAACCATGAACCTGGTGCAGGCGCTCTACCTGAACAATGCGGCGGAGCCTTTTACCGATGAAAGAGTGCGGCAGGCGCTTTGCTATGCAGTCGATCCCCAGGGAGTCATGGACATGATTTCCGAAGGAAAGGGAACGGCCATCGGCAGCAGCATGTTCCCTGCCTTTGAAAAATATTTTATGCCCGAGCTTTCAGATATGTATGCTGTGAATCTGGAGAAGGCCAAAGAGCTTCTGAAGGAAGCCGGATATGAAAACGGATTTTCCTTCACCATCACCGTGCCCTCCAACTACCAGCAGCACATCGACACCGCCCAGGTCCTGGTGGAGCAGCTGAAAAAAATCGGCGTAACAGCTGACATTAACCTGATTGAATGGGACAGCTGGCTGTCCGACGTCTATGCGGAAAGAAATTACCAGGCTACGGTGGTGGGCGTGGATGCCTCGGCCCTGACGCCAAGCGCCTTGCTTTCCCGATTTGTTTCCACCGCGGGCAATAATTTCATCAATTTTAACAATGCCGATTATGACGCCGCTTATGCGAAAGCGCTTGGCACCATCGATGATGACGAGAAAACGGCTGCCTTCAAGGAATGCGAAACACTGCTGGCAGAGCATGCGGCCAATGTTTATATCCAGGATCTGCCTTATCTGGTGGCGCTGAATAAAAAATATGCAGGCTACGAATTCTATCCGCTGTACGTACAGGATGTTTCCAAGCTTTATATCGTGGAAGAATAGTTATAGTTCAGACAGGCCTGCACATTTACAAAGAATGAGCTGCGGCAGCTTCGCAAGGGAGAGTGAGTGCGACGTGAAATATTTTATAAAAAAACTGATATCCATGGCAGCGACCCTTCTGGTGGTATCCTTCCTGGTGTTTCTGGCGTTTGCAGTGATACCGGGGGATCCCGCCACTGCGAAGCTTGGTACGGAGGCTACGCCGGCCAAGGTGGAGGCGCTGCGGGAGGAGATGGGCTTAAACCGTCCGATTCCCGTGCGTTATGCCGCCTGGCTGGGCGGCCTGCTGCAGGGCGATATGGGAACCTCCTACAGCTACAGCATGCCTGTAACGAAAATGGTGTCGGATAAAATTCCGGTAACCCTGACCCTGACACTGATGTCCTTTGCCATGATGGTGCTTATTTCCATACCGCTTGGCCTGTATACGGCAAAGCATGAGGGAGGGACTGCCGATCATGTGGTTTTGGCGCTCAACCAGATCATCATGGCTGTGCCGCCGTTTTTTTCAGGAATACTGATTACGCTCCTGTTCGGGCTGATCCTGCATCTGTTTACGCCGGGCGGCTATGTTTCCTATACAAAAAGCATTCCGGGCTTTTTGGGCTACCTCTTTTTCCCGGCGCTGGCCATTGCCCTTCCCAAGGCGGCCATGGCGGTGAAGCTGCTGCGCAGTTCCATTGTACAGGAAATGCGCCAGGATTATGCGAGAACGGCGTACAGCAGGGGAAACAGCACCAGGAATGTGATGTATAGGCACCTCCTGAAGAACGCCATGATTCCGGTAGTGACTTTTTTAGGAATGGCGCTTGCGGATATGATAGCGGGAAGCATTATTATCGAACAGGTTTTTAATATTCCGGGGCTGGGCAGAATCCTGCTCACCTCCATTTCCAACCGGGATTATCCTGTGGTGGAGGCCATCATTGTGCTGCTGGCCTTCCTTGTTATTTTCATCAACTTCCTTGTGGATTTTATTTACAAGAAAATCGATCCCAGGATCCGTGTACAGTAACCGGAAAGTCTGCCGGCGCAACGGTTTGGGCGGCTGCTTGTTTTTACAGCGCCCCATGCGGCCGGGAACCGGCGGGAAGAGGCTTGATAATGAAAAAAAAGAACTTGAATTTTATTCTGGGAAGCATACTTACGGGAATTGTCCTTCTGGTGGTGCTGGTGGGCATTTTTTACACGCCCTATGATCCCACCGCCATGGACAACGCAAATAAGCTTTCCGGCATTTCCCTTGCACATCTCTTCGGCTGTGATAATTTCGGAAGAGATATTTTAAGCCGTGTTATGAAGGGCAGCGGGACCACGCTTTTGGTGGCGCTGTCCACAGTGGCCATCGGCACCTTTTTCGGCGTGCTGCTGGGGGCCTTTACAGGATATTTCGGCGGGCTCCTGGACGAGGTGCTGATGCGCATCATCGATGTGGTGTTCGCTTTCCCCAGCATCCTTCTGGCGCTGGTATTCATCAGCCTTCTGGGGCCGGGAAAGGGCAACGTGATCATATCCTTAGGAATCGCCTTCATTCCCAGCTTTGCCAGGATCGTGCGCTCGGAGTTCATCCGCTGCAAAAACATGGATTACGTGAAGCTGGCCAGGCTGGCCGGCGCGGGGCATCTGCGCATCATGTTCGTGCATATCCTGCCCAACACCATATCCGTGCTGGTCCCGGCAGTCATGATCGGCTTTAACAACGCCGTTCTGGCGGAAGCGGGCATGAGCTATCTGGGGATAGGCGTGCAGCCGCCGGATGCCAGCCTGGGCCGGATGCTTTCCGAAGCGCAGACCTATATTTTTTCCGCGCCGGGCTTTGCCCTGTTCCCGGGCATTTTTATCGTGGTGATGGTGCTTGGCTTCAGCCTGCTTGCGGAAGGCTTAAAAAGGGATTAGGGGAGGCTGTGTGCTCCCTCTGGAAAGGCGGTAAGCGATGCTTGACGTAATCGATCTGAATCTGGAATTTCATGATCACCTGGTCCCCGAAACCGTGGTGCATCATTTTAACCTGCATATGGAAGAAGGGGATATCGTGGGGCTGGTAGGGGAATCCGGCTCCGGAAAATCCATGACAGCGCTGGCAATCGCCGGGCTTCTCCGCCGGCACGATATGAAAAAGACAGGACAGATAATGTTTCGCGGCACCGACCTTCTGACTTGTCCGAGAAATCAGCTGCGCGGCTATCAGGGGGATGACATCGGCATTGTTTTCCAGGAACCGATGACCTCCCTCAATCCCGTATACCGGATCGGCTGGCAGGTGGAGGAAAGCCTGCGGATACACCGCCCTTCCATGAGCCGGGAGGACAGGAAGGGAAAAGCGATGGAAATGCTCCGCGCGGTGGAGCTCCCCGATCCGGAGCGAATTTACCATTCCTATCCCCATGAAATATCCGGCGGCCAGAGACAGCGTGTCATGATAGCGGCGGCCATGATCTGTGATCCGGCGCTGCTGATAGCGGATGAGCCCACGACAGCGCTGGATGTGACGGTGCAGCTGGCAATTGTAAAGCTTCTGAAAAAGCTGAACCGGGAGAAAAAAACAGGGATTTTATTCATCTCCCATGATCTGAGCCTGGTAAAACGTCTCTGCGAGCGGATTGTGGTGATGAAGGACGGCCGGATCGTGGAAGAGGGCGCAAGTGATCAGATTTTTGATGCGCCGAAGGAAAGCTATACGCAAAACCTGATAGCTGCCATCCCCAGATGCGAAAAGCCGGCGGAGGTTTGACATGGAAAATACACAGACGAACAATATTCTGATGGTGAAGGATCTGCGGGTTTCCTATTCCCAGGAGGCGGGCAGCGTGTTCCGCCCCAAGAAGGATCTGGACGTTTTAAAGGGCGTTTCCTTTTCCATCCGTGAAGGGGAGGTTATGGGGCTGGTGGGAGAAAGCGGCTGCGGGAAATCAACGCTTTCCAAAGCGCTCCTGGGCCTGATTCCCAAATATGAAGGGGTGATTGTCCAGAAGTCGGAGCATCCCCAGATGATTTTCCAGGATCCCTTCAGCTCCCTCAATCCTGCGAAAAAGGTGGGATGGATTCTGGAAGAGCCGCTCCGCCTGAACACGGGTCTTAACAGGGCTGAGAGAGAAAAAAAGGTGTCTGAGATGCTGCGCAGGGTGGGGCTTAATGAAAAGCTGGCGCAGCGCTATCCCAGACAGCTGTCTGGAGGCCAGCGGCAGCGCGTCTGCATTGCGGAAAGCCTGATGCTCTCCCCGAAGCTTCTGATAGCAGATGAACCGGTTTCCGCCCTGGACGTAACCATACAGGCGCAGATTATCGCCCTTTTGCGCAGCATACAGAAGGAGATGGGGCTTGCCATCCTTTTTATCTCCCACGATATGCGCGTGGTGTACCAGCTGAGCCAGCGGGTGATGATCATGAAGGACGGGGAAATCGTGGAAAGCGGCGACGTGGAACAGGTTTATTTCCATCCGGAGCATCCTTATACGAAGAAGCTTCTGGAAGCGGCGGGGATACTGGAGGAAGGCGACTGACAGGCGGCCTGGCTGCAGGCGGGCCGGTGGAAATGAGGAAAGGGAAGAAAACAGATGTTTGAAAGGTTTTATCCGGATAAATATGTGGAGAGCGCCTACGTGATAGATTACGAGGGCATGTATAAAAAGGGCTACCGGGGAATTATTTTTGACATTGATAATACGCTGGTGCCCCATGGGGCGCCGGCTGACAAGAGGAGCATCGCTCTTTTCAAGCGGCTGAAGACCATTGGATACGAATGCCTGCTGCTTTCCAACAACAAGGAACCCAGGGTGAAAATGTTTAATGACGCCGTGCATGTCCGCTATATTTACAAGGCGGGAAAGCCGGGCGTTAAAAATTATGAACGGGCCATGGATTTGATGGGGACGGACGATGTGAACACTTTTTTTGTGGGCGACCAGCTGTTTACGGATGTGTGGGGCGCCAGGAATGCGGGGCTGTACAGCTTTCTTGTTAAGCCCATCAACCCAAGGGAAGAGATACAGATCGTCCTGAAGCGCTATCTGGAAAAAATCGTTCTTCATTTTTATAAGAAGAAACTGGAAAAGGAGGGCAGGAAAGATGATTGACGGGAAAACAAGGATTTGCGGTCTGTTCGGCAATCCTGTGGAGCATACGCTTTCCCCTGTTATTCATAATACGCTGGCGAAGCGGTGCGGGATCAATATGGTATATGTGCCCTTCCTGGTGGACGGGGACCAGGTGAAGCAGGCCGTGGAAGGCGCCCGGGCGCTGCAGCTACTGGGGGTGAATGTGACGGTTCCCCATAAGAGCGCAGTGATCCCGTACCTTGCGGAGATTGACAGGGAAGCGTCCTTAATCGGTGCGGTAAATACGCTTGTCCCAGCGGAAAACGGCTTCAAGGGCTATAACACGGATCTCCCCGGCCTGTACCGGGCGCTGGTCTCCGAAGGGATCAGCCTGTCAGGGGAAGAGGTGATTCTTCTGGGCGCGGGCGGAGCGGCCAGGGCGGCAGCCTTTCTCTGCGCGCTGCGGGGCGCTAAAAGAGTGTATCTGCTGAACCGGAGCCTGGAAAAGGCGCAGGCTGTTGCAGAGGAGGCCAATCTCGCGGCGGGGCGGCAGTGTATCCTGCCCATGGAGCTTTCCAGCTGGAAGAGCCTTCCTGAAAAGAAATATCTGGCGATTCAGGGAACCTCCGTGGGACTTGCCCCCAATACGGAGGAAGCGGTGATTGAGGACCGGGATTTCTACCGGCTGATACATACGGGCTTTGATCTGGTTTACCGTCCGGCGAATACCAGGTTCATGCGCCTGACCGAAGAAGCTGGCGGAAAAGCCTGTAACGGCCTGAAGATGCTGCTGTACCAGGGTGTGGAAGCCTTTGAGCTGTGGACCGGCCTGAAGGTGAAGGAAGAGGATGCGGCATTCTGCTATGAACAGATGAAAAAGGAACTGGAAAAAAATGAGTAGGAACAAAAGGAATATTATTCTTATCGGCTTCATGGGAAGCGGGAAAACAACCCTTGGCATCCGCCTTTCCTACAGGCTGCGCCGTCCGCTCCTGGATACGGACAGATGGATCGAAAAGGAGGAGGGGATGAGCGTGTCGGACATCTTTGCCACCTATGGGGAAGAAGGATTCAGGCAGCTGGAAACCCAGGCGGTAAAAAGCCTTCTGGAAGCGGATCCCGGCCAGGTGATTTCCACCGGCGGCGGGCTTCCCATGCGGGAGGAGAACCAGGCGCTGTTAAAGCAGCTGGGCTTTGTGGTCTTTTTAAGGATCCGCCCGGAAACGGTATGCGAAAGGCTGAAGGGGGACACCACCCGGCCGCTGCTTCAAAAGCCTGATCCCGAAGGGGAGATACGCAGGCTGCTCGCCGTAAGGAACCCCATTTACGAACAGGCCGCCGACCGGGTGGTGGACGTGGACGGGAAGGATTTTGAAGAGCTGCTGGAAGAGATACTGGATGGAACGGACATCCAGCCGGAAGGGAGAATAAAATGAAAATACTTGTAATTAACGGGCCGAACCTGAATTTCCTCGGAATTCGTGAGAAGAATATTTATGGAACTCAGGATTATGCGTATCTGCAGAAACTCCTGGAGGAAAAAGGGAAGGAAGCGGGCTGCGAGGTGACCGTATTCCAGAGCAACCACGAGGGCGCGATTATAGACCGGCTGCAGGAAGCCTATTTTGACGGGACGGATGGTATTGTCATCAATCCGGGCGCCTTCACCCATTACAGCTATGCCATCAGAGACGCGCTTGCAAGCATTACGGTGCCCAAGGTGGAGATCCATATTTCCGATATCACGAAAAGAGAGGAATTCCGGAAAACCTCCGTTACCGCGCCCTCCTGTGACCGCCAAATCTACGGCCAGGGGCTGGACGGATACCTCCAGGCCATAGATTTTATACTGGAAAAGCAAATTCTGTAAAAAAACAGTTGAAAAAAGCATATTTTTATTATAAACTAGTAGGGAATTAAACGTGAAAATTTAGGAGGAATATTTTTTATGATTTCTGCAGGTGATTTCAGGAATGGTATTACAATTGAAGTAGATGGCAATATTTTTCAGATAGTAGAATTCCAGCATGTGAAACCTGGCAAGGGCGCCGCTTTTGTAAGGACCAAGCTGAAAAATATCATTAACGGAGGCGTGGTGGAAAAGACCTTCCGTCCTACTGAAAAATTCCCGCAGGCACGTATTGATAGAAAAGATATGCAGTATTTATATTCTGACGGTGATTTATTTACCTTTATGGATATGGAAACCTATGATCAGGTTGCGCTGAATTCCGAGACTGTCGGAGATGCGCTTAAATTCGTAAAGGAAAATGAAGTGTGCAAGATATGCTCAACCAATGGCGGCGTATTTGCAGTGGAGCCTCCTCTTTTCGTAGAACTGGAGATCACCGAAACAGAACCCGGATTTAAGGGAGATACCGCTACAGGCGCATCCAAGCCTGCTACAGTGGAAACCGGAGCTGTTGTATATGTACCTCTGTTCGTAAACCAGGGGGACAAGATCAAGATCGACACCAGAACCGGAGAATATCTGTCCAGAGCATAATCAGCAACGGAATGCTGTTCTATTATTTAGCCTATAAGACAATGGGATTTCTGCATGGCAGAGTTTTCATTGTCTTTTTTATTTCATGGAAAATGCGGCCTGCGGCCGGACGAAAGCCGCGGCCCAAATGCCTCATGAACCAAATTTTATCGGATCGAAAAGCATGTCTGAAAGTCAAATCTTAAATTCTAACAAAGAGAGGATATTAAATGGATTTTGAAAAATTTGTAAAAAAAGTAAAGGATGGCGCACAGGCCTATCTGGGAGACGGCGTTTCCCTGTCCGTAAGCACAGTATTAAAGAACAACGGCGTTAATCTTACGGGGATTATTTTCATGGACGGGGACAGCGACGTCGCTTCCACCATATATCTGGACGGGCTTTATGAGGAATATAAGAGAGGAAAAACGATGGGGGAAATTGTCCGCCAGGTATGTACGGTTTATGAGGAAAATAAACCGGAACAGAACCTGAATATGGATTTTTTCCACGATTATAAGATGGTGAAGCCAAGGCTGGCCTGCCGCCTGATTAACTGTGAGAAGAATCAGGAGCTGCTTGGCGGCCATCCCCACAGGGAATTTCTGGATCTTGCCATTGTATACTGCTGTATCCTTATGAGCGATAACATGGGCTGCGCCTGTGTCCTGATCAGCGATATGCACGCCCGGTACTGGGATGTGGACGAAGAGACGCTTTACCGGGATGCGCTGGAGAATATGCCGCGCATACTGCCTGACGAGCTTTCCGACATGGATGATTTCATGTATGACATAGTCAGGAAGGCAGTAGAGGAAAAGCTGGAGCTGACAGCAGAGGGTGAGAAAACGCAGGAGGATGAGGAGTGCCGGGCCATACTGGACGGGATTGCGGAATTCCTGGCAGGGCTTCCCCTGGAAAAGGAACCGGAGCGTAAAATGTACATACTTACTAATAAGCAGCATTTTTACGGAGCGGCAGCCATTTTGTATCCCGGGATTCTGGAAAGCTATGCCGGTAAGCTGGGACATGATTTTTATATCCTGCCCAGTTCTGTGCATGAAGTGATTCTGCTTGCGGATACGGGAGTGGAAGACAGAGAGCATCTATATGATATGGTGCGGGAAGTAAATGCGCAGAATGTGCCTGAGGAGGAGCTTTTATCGGACAATGTTTACTATTTCAGCCTGAAAAGCGGAAAGATAACAATTCTTTGATATTCTGAATAATTCTTAAGATGCTATAAATTTTCTATTTTTCCAAAATGAGATCTGGACAACCGGAAAAACTTGTGCTATTATATGTCAGAGTGATGCATGTAACAAATTTGTAATATTTAATCAGTGCATCAACATATCTTATGCACCCGTAGTCTAATGGATAGAACGGAGGCCTCCGACGCCTTTAATGCAGGTTCGATTCCTGTCGGGTGCATTTGTGTCACTCTGGCATATAATTTGCCTTGCTGTGAATATATCAGCCAAGTGTAACTGGAGAACCGCCGCAGGGCGGTTCTGTTTTAAAGTCGATGTTTTCAGGATTGAAGGTGTGAAATTGAGCGAGGAACAGAAGAAAATGCCTGATGGCTCCAAGCCGGAGGGTGCGCTGAACGAATTTATAGAACTGCTGAAAAAGAACAAGAAGTCGCTTGCCGTTATCATTGTGACAGCGGTGGTGCTTTTGGGGATCGGGATTCTGCTCGGTTCGCTGATAGGCAAGAAATCGGGAGACAAGGATGCTACCCAGGAACAGTCCCAGGCTGCGGCTACGCAGACACAGTCCACAGAGGCCATTCCCAATGTGCCCATGGAGGTCAACGCCTATCCCGAAATCAATTCACTGATGAAGAAATATTATAATGCAGCCGCAGAGGGAGACATGGAGACCGTCAAGTCCCTGAAGGACTATTCGGATCAGGCCGAGCTGCTGCGCATCCAGGAAAAGAGCAAATACCTGGAAAGCTATGATGATATCAACTGCTATACAAAGCCCGGCCCCATCGAGGATTCCTATGTTGTCTATGTCACCTATTATGCCAAGTTCCACGATATTGACCAGAAGGTGACGGGGCTGAATACCTACATTGTATGCCGGAAGGCGGATGATTCCTACTATATCCATGACTGCTCGGAAGATGAGTCCATGAAGGAATACCGCACCAACGTAACCAAGCAGGACGATGTGGTGGATTTGTTCAATAAAGTTCAGGTAGAATATAACGAAGCCGTGACGGAGAATGAAGAGCTTGCCGCATTCCTTACCGATCTGTCCGAGAAGCTCAAGACAGCGGTCGGCGATGCCCTGGCGGAAGCCGAAACAGTAAGCGGGACGGAGACTACTGAAGAAGAAGGCCAGGAGCCTGCCGATAATGCAGGGGAAGCTGTCTCTTCCAGGGTAAAGGCCACTGATGTGGTCAATATCAGAAAGTCCGACAGTGAGACAGCCGATTCTCTTGGAAAGGCTCAGGTGGGAGATGAATTCGCCCTCCTGGAGAACCGTGCCAACGGCTGGTCCAAAATTGATTATAACGGCCAGGAGGCCTTTATCAAATCGGAATTCCTGGAAGCGGTTTCCGAAGAACCTGAGAATGCAGGTGACGGAAATGCCGAAGCAGGAAACGAAGCGGCTAACGCAGATAATACTGATAATACCGCCAATACCGATAATACGGCAAACACTGATAATACCACACACAACGGCCAGGCGGATACGCCGGGCGCAGGTGACGGCGCGCCGTCTGCCAATGTACCCAACAGCGGAACCTACCGCCTTACCACCACCGTTAACGTCCGTAAATCCGCAAGCGAAACAGCCGACAGGCTGGGCGTAGGGTACTCCGGTGACGAAGTAGAAATCCTGATGAAACAGGCCGACGGCTGGACAAAGGTCAAATTCAAAGGAGAGACCGGATATATTAAGACGGATGTATTAAAATAGCTAATGTGTTGTTTGTGACCCATGCGGCCTTGCGCTACAGGGATTGCGCCCCATACTGCTTCCCGCCTCCCATTTCGGGCCGGCCGGCAGCCGTATGGGGTTTTTTTGCGCCAACCTCAAAACCAGGATATTTCTAACTGCTCTGCCAGACTGTTGCCAACATGCCTGAACTCCTCGCTGCGCTCGTCAGACAAGCCACTAAAAACGGCAACAGTCCGGCAGATCGGATCAGTAAGTAATATCACCGTTTTTTCCTATGGAGCAGAAAAAAGCCCCACACAGCAGCCGGCCAGCCCGAAATGGGAGGCGGGAAGCAATATGGGGCGCAATCCCCACAGCACAAGGCCGCACGGCGCGTAACGTAACTAATTAAATAAGAAACCGTCATAATTATAAAGAAGAATAAAGAAAATAAAAATGAATAATAAAAATCTTCCCGGAAATACTTACTAAAAAAAGTATTTCCGGTTTTTCATTTTTTAAAAATATATTTTTTTCAATAACTACGGCTCAGCTCCGTGCTGTCCGGGGGTTTTTCCGCCGCTCCGCTATCCGGTCCTGCTCCGGCGGTGGCGGGTGTTTTCCGGTGCATGAGAAAAAATGGAGATGTTTCTTACTGCTCTGCCCTGCCAGGAACCGGCTGCTTTTAGCGGCTTGTCTGACGAACATAAGCATCTAAATACGCCGTGCCGCAAGGCACCGGCGTATTTAGACGCTTATGTGAGGAGTTCAGCCGCGTTAGCCGATTCCTGACAGGACAGAACAGTTAGAAACATCCCATTTTTGAAATGCACCAGAAAACACCCGCCACCGCCGGAGCAGGACCGGATAGCGGAGCCAGCGGAAAAACCCCCGGACAGCACGGAGCGTACACAACCGGGAAGGAAGGCGGAGTATGAGAAGTGATGATGCGGCTATATACAGGGAAATCCAAAAAAATGCAGAAATGGGAATCAAAGCGATAGAAGCTGTCAGCCCCAAGCTGACGGACGATGCCTTTGCCCTGCAGCTAAGCAGGCAGGAACTGAAGTTTTCAGAAATCAGGGATAAAGCCAGGCATGAGATGCTGGAGGGGCGTGCGGAGGAGTACCGCAGCAGCGGTGTCACTGATTTGATGCTTAAGGGCGGGATACAGGCCAATACGCTTTTGAATACGAGCACCAGCCATATTGCGGAGCTGATGATTCAGGGCAGTAACAGGGGACTGACAAGCATGTGGAAGGCATTGAACCACTATGGAAATGCCGGAAATGAGAGCACGGAGCTTGCCCGGGAGCTCATGGATTTTGAGGAAAAAACCATTGAAAAGCTGAAAAAATATCTATAAGCAGGTGTTTTTTAGCAAATTTCGTCAATTTAACGTAATAAAGTACTTGCGTACGGGCTTTATCCATTATATAATAAGAGCCGGACAAAGCCATCTGGAATGCCTAGGCCAGTTTTCTGTCCCGGGCATTTTTTGTAAAACAATTAAAGGAGGAATCACACATGTCATATGTAGATGAGGTCATTGCACAGGTAGTGGAGAAAAATCCTGCACAGCCTGAATTCCATCAGGCAGTTAAGGAAGTTCTGGAATCTCTCAGAGTTGTAGTGGAAGCCAATGAGGAAGCATACAGAAAAGATGCTTTACTGGAAAGACTGGTTAACCCGGAACGTCAGATTATCTTCCGGGTACCGTGGGTAGACGATAAGGGACAGGTTCATGTGAATACAGCATACCGTGTTCAGTTCAACAGCGCTATCGGACCCTATAAGGGAGGCCTGCGTCTGCACCCTTCCGTTAACCTTGGCATCATCAAGTTCCTTGGTTTTGAACAGGTGTTCAAGAACTCCCTGACAGGACTTCCCATCGGCGGAGGCAAGGGTGGTTCCGACTTTGACCCGAAAGGGAAATCCGACAGAGAGATCATGGCATTCTGCCAGAGCTTCATGACGGAGCTTTACAGACATATCGGCGCAGACACAGATGTTCCTGCCGGAGATATCGGAACCGGCGCAAGGGAAATCGGTTATATGTACGGCCAGTATAAGAGAATCCGCAATGTTTACGAAGGCGTTCTGACAGGCAAGGGGCTTACTTACGGCGGTTCCCTGGCAAGGACGGAGGCTACCGGCTACGGACTCCTGTACATGACAAAGGAAATGCTCAAGTGTAACGGCATTGATATTGCAGGCAAGACCATCGCAGTTTCCGGTTCCGGTAATGTGGCCACCTATGCTATCCAGAAAGCACAGCAGATGGGCGCTAAGGTAGTAACCTGCTCCGATTCCACCGGCTGGGTATACGATCCGGAAGGAATTGATCTGGCGGCGCTTAAGGAAATCAAAGAAGTAAAACGCGGAAGGGTTTCCGATTATCTGAATTACAGGCCCAATGCGGAATATCATTCCGGAAAGGGCGTATGGAGTGTGAAGGTGGATATCGCACTTCCCTGCGCAACACAGAATGAACTGACACTTTCCGATGCGGAAGGGCTGGTTGCAAACGGCGTAAAGGCAGTATGCGAGGGCGCCAATATGCCTACTACCCTGGAGGCTACCGAGTATCTGCAGAAGAACGGCGTTCTGTTCGTTCCCGGAAAGGCTGCAAATGCAGGCGGCGTGGCAACCTCCGCTCTGGAAATGAGCCAGAACAGCGAGCGTCTCAGCTGGAGCTTCGAAGAGGTGGACAGCAAGCTGCAGGGCATCATGATCAACATCTTCCACAACCTGGATGACGCCGCAAAGCGTTACGGCATGGAAGGCAACTATGTTGCAGGCGCTAATATTGCAGGATTTGAGAAGGTTGCAACAGCCATGACCGCACAGGGCATTGTATAAATTTTCAGGATAATCCATGAAAATGTGAAGACGCTTAAACAGTTGCAAATTCTGAACTGTTCCCCAGCTTCACAGCTTTAATGATAATATTTCAAGGCAGTGTAAAACTTCCGCTTGCAGGTATGGATACCTGTCTGCGGAAGTTTTTTTGCCTGCGTTTTTTGTCATAATTTTATGCCATTCGCCGGCTGTACCGGCAGCAAGCCACCATCCTGCAGTCCACCATCCTGCAGCCCACCATCCTGCAGTCCACCATCCTGCAGCATTGCCTGTTTGCCGGGTATCTGTTATAATGCGGTTAAAGCGGAACCAGATCACCAGCCGCGTAAATGCGTGCAGATAGGAGCGAACATGGAGAAAAAGGACAAAAGATATCAGGCGTATCTCAGAATTCTGAAGGAAGAGCTTGTGCCGGCCATGGGCTGTACGGAGCCGATAGCGCTGGCCTACTGTGCCGCAAAGGCCAGGGAAATACTGGGCTGCATGCCGGACAGCGTGCTGGTGGAAGCAAGTGGTAATATAATTAAGAATGTAAAGAGCGTGGTGGTCCCCAATACCAACGGCCTGAAGGGAATGGAGGCAGCGGCGGCTGCCGGAATTGTGGCAGGTGAGGCGGACAGGGCGCTGGAGGTCATCGCCGGGGTGACGGAAGGGCAGAAGGAGGAAATCAGCCGTTTCCTAAAGGCCGGGAAAATACAGGTCAGGCCCATGGATACGGAGGAAGTGCTGGATATGGCAGTTACCCTCTGGAAGGGCGGGGAAGAAGCCAGGGTGCAGATTTCCCGGAGCCATACGAATATTGTCCTGATCGAAAAGGACGGGGAAGCGCTGTACCGGGAAAAGTGCGCTGATAAGGTGCTCCGGGCGGCGGAGGATGCGGATAATGACGGCGGGCAGGGCGCTGTGGGCTGCAAACCGGAAGCGGGTGCAAAAGGCGGAAACAGGGAAGAGGCCGACAGGGCGCTTCTGAATATGGAAGCAATTTATGATTTTGCCGAAACGGTGGATCCGGATGATGTGCGGGAGGTTATCGGAAGGCAGATTGCATTGAATACGGCGATCTCCGAGGAAGGCCTGAAGGGAAATTACGGAGCCAATATCGGCAGGGTTCTGCTCCATACCTATGGAAATGATATTAAAAACCGGGCAAAGGCGGCAGCGGCTGCCGGTTCCGATGCCAGGATGAGCGGCTGTGAAATGCCTGTGGTTATTAATTCCGGCAGCGGCAACCAGGGAATGACGGTTTCCCTTCCTGTGATTGAATATGCGAAGGAGCTGGGCTGTCCGGAAGAAAAGCTGTACCGTGCGCTGGTACTGTCCAATCTGACGGCAATCCATCAGAAAAGCGGAATCGGACGGCTGTCCGCTTATTGCGGCGCGGTGAGCGCCGGCTGTGCGGCCGGCTGCGGCATCGCTTATCTGCAGGGCGGTGATTTGGAAGCGGTCAATCATACGCTTGTCAACGCGCTGGCCATTGTGTCGGGCATTATCTGCGATGGGGCCAAGCCCTCCTGTGCGGCGAAAATCGCCTCTTCCGTAGATGCGGGAATTCTTGGATATGCCATGTACAGGGAAGGACAGCAGTTTTACGGCGGTGACGGGATTATATCCAAAGGGGTGGAAAAGACAATAGGAAACGTGGGCCGCCTGGGCAAAGACGGCATGAAAGAAACAGATAAGGAGATTATCCGCATTATGACAGGCTGTTAAGGGAAAGCCCCTGCCGCAGTGAAGGACGGAAAAAAAGCGTACTATTCTTCCGGCTGTTTTTGGAAGAAGTCTTCGAAATCCGCATGAAAAACTTCTTTCATAGCCAGCAGCTCCTGTACGCTTATATTCTGAATACCGGCTTCTATTTTTGCATAGGAGCCTCTTGTAAGGCTGCAGCCTAAAAGCTGCAGCTTTGCTATTGTCTGCTCCTGAGTCAGGCCGCAGTCCCTGCGGAGTGCGCGGATATTAGCACCCAAAGAAACATTGTATTTTATTTTCTGCATGAATTACTCCCAATACCGCTGCAGGGATAGAAATTCCAAACAGCGGCCTCCCAGATTCAATTGTGGGATATATTATTGATTTTAGTAAAAAAGTAAGATATAATTGCTCTATAAATAGAGCAAAGAGAAGTTGTGGCCGGGAAAGGTGCAGGAATGATAGATAGAGAATTATGTGACTTAACAAAACAGCTGATGTTTACCTGCCTGAGCGGTCAAAATTCGGGTAAAATACAGGAAATAAGCGGTATTCTTGAGGAAAATTCGGTGGTAATAGGAAGCAGGGCCCATGAATACTACACAACTGTAGAACAAATAAAAAGTGAACTGGATTCCGGTAAGTGGGAAGATGGCAGGGAGTATGTGTACAGGCCTGTGAAGGACTGGTACCAATGCATCCGGCTGGCCGAAAATATCTATCTGGTCTGCGGCAATCTCCGGATAGAAAAAATATTTCAGCCCGGTAATGAAGAACAGGCTTTTGAGAATGCCGGCCTCTCAGTTACAGGATTGACAGAAACAAGCGTCCGTATAAGCATGATATGGAAAAAAGATGGAAAGGCGAACCGGATTATACATATTCATATATCCGTTCCCCAGGAGGACGGCTGCGGGCAGCCGGCCCGAAGGCCGGACCAGGCTGCAGGAGGAATGGAAATGCTGCCGGATCCGGAGAAAAAGACGGTGGATTACTACAGACGCCTTTCTGAAAAGGATCTGATGACGGGACTTTATAACCGGGGCAGCTTTGAATATTATGTGAAAAAAAGGCTGGAAAGCGGTGAAGGCGGCACCTTCTATATGATCGATCTGGATGACTTTAAGGCGGTGAATGATACCTACGGGCATGTGGCAGGCGACAGGGTCATCATGGATATGGCCGATATCTTACGCCGGATATTTGCAAAGGAAGCCGTCATCGGCAGGCTGGGCGGCGATGAATTCGCAGTTTATGAGGCAGGCTGCTGCGGCAGAAAGGAAGCGGAGGAAAAAGCCCGGGCCGTTCTGCAGGATTACAGCGCTTTATCCGAAAAATACGGAAATGATTTTCAGCTGAGCTGTTCCATCGGCATGTACCGGGAAGCCGATAAAGAAACCTTTGAAAACCTGTACTCCCGCGCCGATGAAGCCCTTTATTTTTCAAAAAATTCATACAAAGGCACCTTCCACTGGTACTACCGCCAGCACAGATTCTGATATCCTCTGTGTCTGGCGTTTTTTGTAACTGTCTGCACCCCGCCCGGGTCCCTGCCGCCGCCGTCCTGTGCCTGCAGGACTCCGGGCGGAGGAGGACAGTTACTTTTTTTATGTTCCGATTTTTATACAAAACAGGAAAGGACTACATTTCTGGAAAGATTTGTGGTAATATAGATTAATATTGTTTATGGGGAAGTTGCAACTAACCTGCAGGAGTTTACGGAGGTACTATGAAAAAGAAGAAAACGGATGTTGCTGTGATTATTTATATCTGCCTTGCGGCGCTGCTGATTCTCGGGATTAAATATTTTGACCAGATAGCCGGAGTTGCCCTGAAACTCTGGAATGTGGCGTTTCCGCTGATTCTGGGAGTGGCTGTCGCCTATGTTATCAACATCATTATGGTCCGGGTGGAGCGGATTTATTTCCCGAAAACAAAGAACCGGTTTGTTGCGGCGAGCAGGAGAGGCGTAAGCATCGTTGTGTCCCTGCTGCTGGTTGCGGGGATTTTTTCCCTGGTTGCAAGGCTGGTTCTGCCGGAGCTTGGGAAGGCCTTTGCCGTAATCGGCAGGAATGTGCCGATTTTCCTGGAGGAAGCGGCGGCATGGCTGGAGGAAAATAATGCAGGCAATACTGCTGACATGCTGAAGAATGTGGATTGGAACAGTGTCATGGATAAAGTGGCGGATGTTGCAAAATCGGGCTTTACCAGCTTTGTGAATTCCACACTGACCGCAGTTGGCGCTGTGGTCGGCAGTGTGGTGAACTTTTTTATCGGTCTGATTTTCGGCATTTATATCCTTTCAGGAAAGGAAAAGCTGCATTCCCAGGTGAGCAGGATTATGCATGCGTATATGAAGGAAAGGACAGTTGCCAGAATCAGGTATATTTACAGGACAGCCAATGAAACTTTTTCCAGTTTTATAATAGGACAGTGTACGGAAGCGGTAATTCTGGGTACACTGTGTACTATAGGAATGCTGCTGTTCCGTTTCCCTTATGCGCCGATGATCGGGGCATTTATCGGGGCTACGGCGCTGATCCCCATTGTAGGCGCTTATCTGGGCGCTGCGGTGGGAGCATTCATGATTTTGACGGTAGATCCGCTGAAGGCGCTTCTGTTCATTATATTTATTGTAGTGCTGCAGCAGCTGGAAGGAAACCTGATATATCCCAGAGTTGTCGGTTCCTCCATCGGCCTTCCCGGTATCTGGGTGCTGGCGGCCGTAACGGTGGGCGGCGGACTGGGAGGCATCGGCGGAATGCTTCTGGGTGTTCCGGTTGCGGCAACCGCCTATAAGCTGATAAGAAATGATGTGGCGGGACGCAACGGCAGGAGACCGGATAACCCGCAGGAAAATATCCGGGAAACCCCGCAGGAGGCTCAAAAAAAGGTTCCCCGGGAAGCGGCCGCATCTGTAGGGCGGCGTGAGAAGCAGAAAGGAAGATAGACAGCTGATGAAGGGGAAGTACAAAAGACTTGTGGTCAACCGGATAGTTATTACGGTTGTTCTTATATTGCTTCAGATAGTTTGGTTTGTTTTTATGCTGGAAAAGCTGGCGAGATACTCCAGCTGGATCACCACGGCGTTCACAGCACTGAGTATCGCCATTGTACTCTACATTATCGGAAAAGATGATAATTCGGCCTATAAAATAGGCTGGATTGTCCTTATCATGACGCTGCCGCTGTTCGGCGGCCTGCTGTATCTGTTTTTGGGGGATAAAAAGCCTTCCCGGAATATGCGCAGGAAGCTGAATGCCCAGCATGATGTTTTTAAGGATACCCTGATACAGGAGGGAGAACTGCAGGACCGGCTGGGAAAGATACACGGACGCGCGGCGGGGACGTTTCAGTATGTGCGCCGTGTGAGCGACTTCCCTGCCTATGAAAATACGGACGTGACCTATTATCCCAGCGGGGAAGAGATGTTTGTGGATATGCTGGAAGAGCTGCGCCAGGCAAAGCATTTTATTTTCCTGGAATATTTTATTGTGGCGGAAGGCAAGATGTGGGAAACTATCCTGGAAATCCTGAAGCAGAAGGCGGAGGAAGGGCTGGATGTCAGGATGATTTACGATGACATGGGCTGCCTGACCCTGCTGCCCGCCGGCTATTACGCCGGACTGGAGAAATACGGGATAAAGTGCATGGCCTTTAACCACGTCATCCCTTTCTTTTCCCTGGTAATGAACAACCGGGATCACAGGAAAATCCTTGACATTGACGGTCATACCGCATTTACGGGCGGAATCAACCTGGCGGATGAATATATTAATGAAAAGGTCAGGTTCGGCTACTGGAAGGATACGGGAGTGCGCTTAAAGGGCGACGGCGTGTGGAATTTTACAGAGATGTTCCTGGAAATGTGGAATGCCTTCAGGAAAGAGGATACGGATATCAGCTGCTTCAAGCCTCATGTGCATCATCCGGAGCCTTTTGAGGGAAAGGGCTTCGTGCAGCCCTATACCGATTCGCCCCTGGATAACGAAACCATTGCGGAAAATGTATATCTGGACATTCTCCATCAGGCGAAAAAATATGTCTACATATTTACGCCTTACCTGATAGTGGACGACGTGATGAGAAACGCGCTGTGCACGGCGGCCAAAAGGGGTGTGGATGTGCGGATAGTGACGCCGGCCATTCCTGACAAGCCAACCATTTTCCGGCTGACCCGTTCCAATTATCCTCCGCTTTTGCGCGCGGGCATCAGGATTTTTGAATATACGCCGGGCTTTATTCATGCAAAGAGCTATATCTGCGACGACGAATTCGGCGTGGTGGGAAGCGTAAATATGGACTTCAGGAGCCTGTACCTGCATTTCGAATGCGCCACGCTTCTTTACCGTACGAGCGGGCTGGAGGAATTAAAGAAGGACAGTCTGGAAACCATTGCGGCGAGCCGGGAAATTACGTTAAAGGACTGCAAACAGGGAATTATCGGAGGCCTTTTCGATTCCGTCCTCCGTGTATTTGCCCCGCTGTGCTGATATTGGCGGGAAGATATTGATAATGGTCAGATTCAGGGAAAAGGCAGGAGTACTGTTAAGATGAAATGTTTGATTTGCTATCAGAGTAAAACGGGGACAACGGCAAAATGCGCGGAAATCCTGAAAAAGAAGCTGGAAAAAAGAGGGGCGCAGGTCACGGCTGCCAATCTGGCGGCCGGAAGGCCGCAGCTTGCCGGCTATGACTGCATTATTACGGGAGCGCCCGTGCGTATGGGTAAAATCCCGAAAGAAACAAAGGCTTTTCTGGAAGCGGGCAGGAATGAGCTTCTGAATTGTAAAAAAACCGCTTTTTTTATCTGCAGCGCTTTTCCCGCGCAGACACAGCAGGTGCTGTTGGAGAATTTCCCCAGGGAGCTTCTGGAGGCCTCGGTCTGTGCCGCCGGGTTCGGCGGTGAGGTGGATATCCATAAGCAGAAGGGCTTTGACCGGTTCATGGCCAGGATGATGACCAACCTGGTGAAGCATTATAAGGCCGCCATGCCGTCCGTGCGGGAAGAAAATATAGAAGCCTTTGCAAATACCCTGTGCGGCGGCGTTGACAAGGAAAAAAATTAAACATATAATAGGATAGATTGAGCGTGTCTGAGATCCGTTTTGCGGCCCGTAAAACCGGCCTGCAGGAAGGATGCGGACATACTGCAGTGATGTGGAGGAAAGAAACGTGAATAAATACGGAGTAAATGAACTGAGAAAGATGTTCCTTGACTTCTTTGAAAGCAAAGGACATCTGGTGATGAAAAGCTTTTCCCTGGTGCCGCATAACGACAACAGCCTGCTGTTAATCAATTCAGGCATGGCGCCGCTCAAGCCTTATTTTACAGGACAGGAGATTCCGCCCCGCAAAAGGGTGACTACCTGCCAGAAGTGTATCCGTACCGGCGATATTGAAAATATCGGCAAAACGGACAGGCACGGAACCTTTTTTGAAATGCTGGGCAACTTCTCCTTCGGGGATTATTTCAAGCATGAAGCGATTGCCTGGTGCTGGGAGTTCCTGACCGAAGTGGTGGGACTGGAAGCGGACAGGCTTTATCCTTCCGTATATCTGGATGATGATGAAGCCTTTGATATCTGGAATAAGGAAATCGGAATCCCGGCGGAGCGCATCTTCCGTTTCGGCAAGGAGGACAACTTCTGGGAACACGGCTCAGGTCCCTGCGGTCCCTGCTCCGAGGTTTACTACGACCGCGGCGAGAAGTACGGCTGCGGAAAGCCCGGCTGTACCGTAGGCTGCGAATGCGACCGCTATATTGAAGTATGGAACAATGTATTTACCCAGTTTGACAACGACGGACACGGAAACTATACGGATCTGTCCCAGAAGAACATAGATACCGGCATGGGACTGGAACGTCTGGCTGCCGTTGTGCAGGATGTGGAGTCTATTTTTGATGTGGATACCATCCAGGCGCTGCGCAACCGCGTATGCGAGCTGGCGGGAAAGACCTACAAAGAAAAGCATGAATGGGACGTATCCATCCGTATTGTAACGGATCATATCCGTTCCGCCACCTTTATGATTTCAGACGGGATCATGCCCTCCAATGAAGGAAGGGGCTATGTGCTGCGCCGTATCATCCGCCGCGCGGCCCGTCATGGAAGGCTTCTGGGAATCGAAGGAGATTTCCTGGCCAACTTAAGCAGCACGGTAATTGAAGGAAGCAAAGACGGTTATCCGGAGCTGGAAGAGAAAAAGGACTTTATTTTCAACGTCCTGACGCAGGAAGAAAGCAAATTCAACAAAACCATTGACCAGGGCCTGAATATTCTGGCCGAGATGGAAGAGAATATGGAGAAGGAAGGCAGAACGCAGCTTTCGGGCGAAGATGCTTTCCGGCTTTATGATACCTATGGCTTCCCTCTGGATCTCACCATGGAAATCCTGGAGGAGAAGAACCTCACCATTGATGAGGAGGGCTTCCAGGCTGCCATGAAGGAGCAGAAGGAAAAAGCCCGCAAGGCCAGGAAGGTAACCAACTATATGGGCGCGGACGTTACTGTTTATGAGTCCATCGACCCTGGTATCACTTCTGAATTCGTAGGCTATGACAAGCTGTCATGGGAATCTGGCGTAACGGCAATGACTACGGAGGAGGCTGTTGTGGATGCCCTTACCGACGGGGAGTCCGGCACGATTATCGTGGAGCAGACACCCTTCTACGGAACCATGGGCGGACAGTGCGGCGATACCGGCGTAATCCGCTGCGGCGACGGTGAATTTGTGGTACAGGATACCATTCATCTGGCAGGCGGCAAAATTGGCCATATCGGAAGAATGACCAGTGGAATGATCAAGCTGGGTGATAAAGTGGAGCTTTCCGTGAATCCTGCAGGAAGAGCAGATACCTGCAAGAACCACAGCGCAACCCACCTTCTTCAGAAAGCCCTGCGCACTGTGCTCGGTTCCCATGTGGAACAGGCCGGTTCCTATGTGGATGCCCACAGGCTGCGTTTTGACTTCAGCCATTTCTCCGCCATGACCCCGGAGGAGCTGGCAAAGGTTGAGCAGATTGTAAATGATGAAATCAATGCGCATCTTCCCGTCAGGACTTCAGTCATGACGCTGGAGGAAGCGAAGAAAACAGGCGCGATGGCGCTGTTTGGCGAGAAATACGGCGACAGTGTGCGCGTGGTGCAGATGGGAGATTTCTCCACAGAGCTGTGCGGCGGCACCCATGTGGCCAATACTGGCGATATTGCCGTGTTCAAGATCCTTTCGGAAAGCGGTGTGGCGGCAGGCGTGAGAAGAATTGAGGCGCTTACCGGCCCCGGCGTATTCGCTTACTATAAAGAACTGGAAGACAGGCTTTCAGAGGCCGCGAAGATTGTGAAGGCAACTCCTGCCAATCTTGCGGAGAAGCTTACGCACCTTATGGCTGAGGTGAAGCAGCTTTCCAGTGAAAACGAATCCTTAAAGAGCAAGGCTGCCAGGGAATCCCTGGGCAATGTCATGGATCAGGTGAAGGAGATCAAGGGTGTGAAGCTGCTGGCTGCTAAGGCGGACGGCGCTGACATGAACGGCCTCCGTGATCTGGGAGACCAGCTCAAGGAGAAGCTGGGCGAGGGCGTTGTTGTCCTGGCTTCTGAAAAAGACGGAAAGGTGAACCTGGTGGCGATGGCAACGGACAGCGCTATGGCACAGGGAGCCCATGCCGGCAATCTGATCAAGGGAATCGCGGCACTGGTAGGCGGAGGCGGAGGCGGACGTCCGAACATGGCGCAGGCCGGAGGAAAGAATCCCGCAGGAATCCCCCAGGCGATTGCCGAAGTGGAGAAGGTTCTGGAAGGACAGCTTAAGTAACTTGTTAATAGCACGGAAATTTGGAAAAAGTGACCAAAAACTGATGAAAAAAGGACTTTCAATGCACTTTTTCTTAAAATATACTTAAATTGCAAAAAAAATGGTTGACGTACCTGCAATTTTTGGTATAATGTTTCTTGTGCATTGGTATGCATAAAAAACCCAATCAGTCGTGAACTTGAAGGGACTGAAGGGAGGTCAGGTGTGAGCTATGTCAAACATTATCGTAAAAGAAAATGAGACTTTGGACAGCGCTTTACGTCGTTTTAAAAGAAGCTGCGCAAAAGCCGGGATCCAGCAGGAAATCCGCAAGAGAGAGCATTACGAGAAGCCCAGCGTAAGACGTAAGAAGAAATCCGAAGCGGCTAGAAAACGTAAATATAACTAAGCAAACGGAAGTCCTTGGCATTTACTACCAAGGACTTGTGTTTTATCCGGCTGGAAATTTCTGCCAGGGAGATGGGGCTGACACTGCTTTGTACGGAAGCTGCATTCAGGACATCCTGTGCATTGAACTGAAGGCCGGAGATCAGAGGGGAAAGAAATATGTGGATAGGTGGAATACTGGGAAATGATGTTTATCATCTGCTCGCGGCGTTCTGTATTTACAGTATTTTGGGCTGGTTTGTGGAATCTGTCTACATGTCGTTCTGTAACCGCAGGCTGACAAACAGAGGATTTGCAAAAGGTCCATTTTGCCCTATTTATGGGATCGGAGCGCTTGCAGGCTATTTTTTACTGCGCCCTTTTGCCGGGAATCCGGTAATGCTGTACCTGGCAGGAGCCTTTACGGCGACTGTCTTTGAGTACATGGTAGGGCGTCTGATGCTTCGCCTTTTCGGTGAGGTATGGTGGGACTACAGGGAGAAGCCCTTTAACTATCAGGGAATTATCTGCCTGGAAAGTACAATAGCATGGGGATTTTATGCGGTAATCATAATTGGTTATCTCCATCAGGCTGTGATGGATGTTGCCTCATGGTATACATACGGCCCCGGATTGTGGGTGCTGAAAGCGATTATTTTTATTTTTACAATTGACTTTTTACATCAGCTGCTTGCTGCGCTGCACTTCAATGTGACGGATCAGAGGGACAGGCTGGTGGAAAAATATCAGGAATTCAAAGCCAGATGGTATTAACTCTGACGTAAAAGGCGGGGACCTTCAGGCCCCCGTCTTTTATTATTCATCGGGACACAAAAGCAGGAGGAAAGCTACATATGAACTGGAAGAAAAGAATTGTCAGTCTGGCGCTGGCTGCGGTAATCGGACTGAGCACGTTCCTTGCGTCCGGCGTGGAAGCGGAAGCGGCCGGAGCCATAGCAAAGGGAATTGACGTTTCCAAATATCAGGGCGCCATTAACTGGAGCGCGGTGGCAGCGGAGGGATACAGCTTTGCATTTATTAAGGTAGGCAGCGCCAAGAGCGGCCTGGATCCTTATTTTGCCGCCAACATGGTGGGAGCCAATGCGGCGGGGCTTAAGACGGGAGTTTATCTTTATTCTTATGCCACGACAGTTGAGGCGGCCATGGCGGAGGCCCAGTTCACACTGGCTGCCATCGCGCCCTTTACGGTAAGCATGCCCGTGGTTTTTGATCTTGAGGATGCGGTGCATAAAACGATGACTCCTGAGCAGCTGCAGGCGCTTACGGTGGTTTTCTGTTCCATTATACAGAGCGCAGGCTACCAGCCCATGGTGTACTCCAGCAAGAACTGGCTGACACAGAGAGTTGGGCCAATTCCTTTTGACGTATGGGTGGCGCAGTATGCAGAGGCCTGTGAATATCCCAATCCGGCCTTCTGGCAGTTTTCCAACAGCGGAACGGTGAGCGGCATTGATGGACGTGTGGATTTGAATTTCCAGTTCAAGGATTATTCCAATATCATCATCCCTTACGGCTTTACCACAAGGGGCGGTAATACCTATTTTTACAATAATTACCGTATGCAGTACGGCTGGGTGGACTATGAAGGGAACCGTTATTTCATGAATGCGGACGGAACCCTTTACACCAATGGCTGGTTGACGGACGGCGTAAATACCTTCTATATGGACACGAAGGACGGCCATATGCTCCATGATCTGGTGAATATCCAGGGAAAGAATTACTATTTCGACGTAAACGGCTTCATGCAGAAGGGATTCGTAAACATCGGCGGGCTGACCTATCTGTTCGGTGCGGACGGTTCCATGCAGTACGGCTGGTTTACCGATGAGAAGGGCGTACGCTATTTCCAGGAGGACGGCAGCATGGCGATGAACAAGACGCTGGTGCTGGACGGCAAGACCTATATATTCGATGCAACAGGCTACGGCCAGGAAGTGGTGGTGCCGGATATCGATCTGACCGGCGTGGATCCTTCCACCTGGGTGCTTGACCCGGCGACAGGGAACATGATTGACACCGCAACGGGGCTTCCTGTGGATCCTGCAATCGCCGCAGCGGTAATCGCCCAGGCACAGGCGGCGCAGTAATCGGACAAAATATAAAAGGTGTAAGAAGCGCGGCACAGGAATTCAGGTGCCCGAAAGGAACCGCGGATCTGCCGGAGTGATAAAGCTCCGGCGGAACCGCGGATTTTTCTTTTTATTTTCAGGGACAGGCACGCCGAAGGAATAATCCCCCCAGGTCTACATAAAATGTGTTATAGAACTTATGTAGAGGGGAGTTTCCCTTATGAATTGTGTGTATCGAAAGGTGACGGCGAGGAAAATCATTTCTTTCATGCTGGTCATATGTCTGATATGGATGCCGGGGATAAAGGCGTATGCGGAGGAAGGCGCTCCGGTTACCATTGCAGCGCCCTCTGCCATTCTGCTGGAGGCATCCACCGGAACTGTGATCTATGAACAGAATGCGGACGCTGCCTGTTCTCCGGCCAGCATTACCAAAATCATGACGCTGCTGCTGATTTTTGAAGCGCTGGAAAGAGGGGACATCAAGCTGGAGGATGAAGTGATGACCAGCGCCCATGCGCAGTCCATGGGCGGCTCCCAGGTTTTTCTGGAGGAAGGGGAAATGCAGACGGTGGACACCATGATCAAATGTATTGCGGTGGCCAGCGGAAATGATGCGGCAGTGGCCATGGCGGAGTTCATTGCGGGCAGTGAAGAAGAATTTGTCTCCAGGATGAATGAAAAAGCGCAGGCGCTGGGGATGAACGGCACTCATTTTGAGGATTGCTGCGGCCTGACGGATTCGGATAATCACTATACCACGGCCCGGGATGTGGCGGCCATGTCAAGGGAGCTGATTACAAGGCATCCGGATGTTTTTAATTACACCATGATCTGGATGGAGGATATCACCCACAATACGGCGAGGGGCAGCTCCACCTTTACCCTTTCCAGCACCAATAAGCTGCTGAAGCAGTACCAGTGGACCACGGGCCTGAAAACCGGTTCCACCAGCAAGGCGAAATATTGCCTGTCCGCCACGGCCAGGAAGGATGATATTGATCTGATAGCCGTGGTAATGACAGCGCCGGATTATAAGGTACGTTTCAGCGATGCGGCCACCCTGCTTAACTATGGCTACAGCGTGAGCGCCCTGTATAAGGATGCCAACCAGGATGTGTTGCCCAGGCTTCTCATTGACGGCGGCGTCCAGGATGACGCGGGCCTGTCCTATCAGCAGGGCTTTTCCTATCTGGACGTGAAGGGAAATGATTTGAGCACTATAGAAAAGGTGATACATCTTCCGGAGAGTGCACAGGCGCCGGTAAAGGCGGGAGATAAGGCGGGAGAAGCGGTCTACAGGCTGAATGGAGAGACGATCGGCACCGTGCCCATCCTGTTTTCCGAGAATGTGGAGAAGGCCGTTTACCGGGATTATGTTTTGAAAGTTCTGGCATATTTTCTTTTATAATATTTAAAAATATGATATACTGCTGATAACTGTTCAGCATCCCCTTTTCGTGCAGGCGGCCGGAGCAGGGATGCCGTACAGCTGCTGCTTCTTATATATAAGAGGAGCTGAAGGCAAAGGAGTAAGCGATTGATACAGATTTTATTGGGCCTGATGGCTTTATGTGTTCTTTTTTTCCTTGTTGTTATTATACGGGATGTCAACCGATTTGTAACCGTTGAATACCGCATCCCCTGCAGGGGACTGAAGAAGAGCTGCTGTTTCGTCATGCTCTCCGATCTGCATAACAAGCAGTTCGGGGAACATAACAGCAGGCTGCTTGAGGCGGTGGAGGAGTGCCGTCCCGACGGCGTCCTGATTTCGGGGGATATGCTGACCTCACAGGTTTCCGGCTCCTTTGCGCCGGCGCTGGAGACGGTGAGCGCCCTGGCGGAGAAGTATCCGGTTTATTATGCCAACGGCAATCACGAATACCGTGTGAAAACGGATACGGAGAGGTACGAGGACCGGTATGAGCGGTATGCAAAGCAGCTGCGCCGGGCGGGAGTGGTGCTCCTGGAAAATGAGAGCGTTTTACTGCCGGAAACGGGAATCCGGATTTTCGGCGTGGAAATCGATATGGATTATTATAAGAAGCTTCGCAAAAGTGTGATGAAGGTTTCTTACCTCAATTCGCTGTTGGGACGACCCTGCGCGGATGAATATAACATCCTGCTTGCCCACAATCCGGATTATTTCCAGGCCTATGCGGGCTGGGGAGCGGATCTGGTGCTTTCCGGGCATGTGCATGGCGGCATTATGCGGCTGCCGGTGCTGGGAGGCGTGCTTTCCCCGGCGCTGCGCCTGTTCCCCAGATACGATGGGGGCCTGTATGAGGAAGGAAAGAGTAAAATGGTACTGGGCAGGGGGCTGGGAACCCACACGCTGCCAATACGGGTATTTAACCCGGGAGAACTGATTGTGGTCCGCCTGGAGCCGGAAAGAGGGAACTGATGGCGATCGAAGTCAAGCTGCAGGTATTCGAAGGCCCGCTGGACCTTCTGCTGCATTTAATAGAAAAGAATAAAGTGGATATTTACGATATCCCCATTGCGGAAATCACGGAGCAGTACATGGAGTATATCCGCCAGATGGAAGAAGGGGATATGAATGTGATGAGCGAGTTTCTGCTGATGGCGGCCACGCTGCTGGATATCAAATGCAGGATGCTTCTTCCCCGGGAAGTGAATGAAGAGGGCGAGGAAGAGGACCCCAGGGCGGAGCTTGTTCAGAAGCTGCTGGAGTATAAGGCTTATAAATATATGTCCTATGAGCTTCGGGACATGCAGGTGGATGCCCTGAAGGTTTTTTATAAGCCTCCCACCATTCCTGAGGAGGTGCTGAAGTTCAGGGAGCCGGTCAATTATGAGGAGCTGCTTGCTGATCTGACGCTGACCCGATTGAATGAAATTTTCAGAAACTGCCTGAAACGGCAGGAGGACAAGGTGGATCCTGTCCGCAGCCATTTCGGAAGGATAGAAAAGGATGAGGTCAACATTGACGCCAAGGCAAATTATGTGGCCGGTTATATAAGAAGCCATAAGCGGATGAATTTCAGGGAGCTTCTGGAGAACCAGAAAAGCAGGATGGATGTTATCGTCACCTTTCTGGTGGTGCTGGAGCTGATGAAGACGGGCGTTGTTTCCGTAGAGCAGGAATCCATTGAGGATGATATTATCATTACCACCCGGGAAATCCCGGAGGACGGGCTGGAATTCCATGGCCTGACCTCACTGGGGGACGCTGTGGGGGAGAATGAGGACATTGACAGGGAGGAAAATCAGTGATGGAGCGCAGACAGCAGGAGGCGGCCATTGAAGCGGTTCTTTTCGCCATGGGGGAATCCGTGGAAATAGACAAGCTGGCTGAGGTGATAGAGGAAGAGGAAGAGACGACCAGGCAGATTATTGCTGAAATGAAGGTTAAGTGGGAGAAGGAAGGCAGAGGGGTTTCCATTGTGGAATTTGAAAATGCCTACCAGATGTGTACCAGAGGGGATATGTATGAATATCTGCTCAAGGTGGCCAAAACCCCGAAAAAATATGTCCTGACGGAAACCCTTCTGGAAACGCTCTCCATTATCGCCTATAAACAGCCGGTAACCAAGCTGGATATTGAAAGAATCCGCGGAGTCAACTGCGATCACGCGGTAAATAGGCTCATTGAATTTGATCTCGTGACGGAGCTTGGCAGGATGGACGCGCCGGGAAGGCCGCTTCTGTTCGGAACGACGGAACAGTTCCTGAGAAGCTTCGGGGTGAAATCCCTGGAGGATCTGCCTGAGTTAAATGAGATGAAGCTGGAAGAATTCAAGGAGGAGGCCGAGGAAGAGGCCGAGCTTGCTTTGAACATATAATGGTTCCCGGGCCCTGGCGGTTTTGCTTTCCATAAAGCAAAGGGCAGCTCCGTATGGGCCATAGAACACGGTGATCCGCCGTTAAAACGGATGCCGCATATAAATTTGCCGCAAGGCACCTACGAAAAAGGAGGAGAAGGTATGATACAGTTACCATATATCATTGCCGGAGTAGTCATCATTTTAGTAATTGTCATTATATTCACCGGATATAAGAAAGCGCCCCCGGATACGGCCTTTATTATTTCCGGCCTGCGTAAGAAGATCATTATCGGAAAGGCCAGCGTGAAGCTTCCGTTCCTGGAAAGAATGGATAAGCTGAGCCTGAAGCTGATCGCCATTGACGTGAAGACCACCAATGCGGTCCCCACTGCGGATTACATCAATATCCAGGTGGATGCGGCGGTCAATGTGAAGATCAGCAGTGAGCCTTCCAGGCTTGCCCTGGCGGCGCAGAACTTCCTGAACCAGAATACCCAGTACATTGCGTCCATTGCCAGAGAGGTGCTGGAAGGCAACATGAGAGAGATCGTGGGCCGTATGCGTCTGGAGGAGATGGTCAGCGACCGTCAGAAATTCGCCAATCTGGTAAAAGAGAATGCGGAACCCGACCTGGCTGCCATGGGTCTTGATATCGTCAGCTTCAACGTGCAGAATTTCTCCGATGGCAACGGCGTCATCGAAGATCTGGGAATCGACAATATTTCCCAGATTAAGAAAAAAGCTGCCATTGCAAAGGCGGAGGCGGAAAAGGAAATCGCCGTTGCAAAAGCGGAGGCAGATCGCCAGGCCAATGATGCAAGGATTAATTCGGAACGTGAAATTGCCAAAAAGAACAATGAGCTTGCCCTGCAGAAGGCTGAGCTGAAGAAGATGGAGGATACCAAGAAGGCGGAAGCGGACGCAGCCTACAGTATCCAACAGCAGCAGCAGAGAAAGACCATTGAAATTACCACGGCGGAAGCCAGCATCGCCAAGCAGGAAAAGGAAGTCATCCTGAAGCAGCGCGAGGCCGAGGTGCAGGAAAAGGCGCTGGACGCACAGGTAAAGAAGAAAGCGGAAGCAGACCGCTACGCGCGTCAGCAGCAGTCCGAGGCTGAACTGTATGAAAGACAGAAGAGGGCTGAGGCTGAGAAATTCGAGACTGAGAAGAGCGCCATGGCCATGAAGGCTACGGCGGAAGCCCAGGCGTTTGCAAAGGAGCAGGAGGCTGCCGGTATCCGCATGGTCGGTGAGGCGGAAGCGGAGGCTATCCGTGCCAGGGGTCTTGCGGAAGCGGAGGCCATGGAGAAAAAGGCGCTGGCTTACCAGAAGTACAACAATGCCGCCATGGCGGAAATGCTCATTAATGTACTGCCTGATATCGCCGGAAAGATTGCGGAACCTCTCACCAAGATCGACAAAATTACCATTATCGGCAGCGGAGACAGCGACGGCGTGGGCGCCGTGGCGGATCATGTGCCTGCCGTTATGACGAAGCTGTTTGAAACCATGAAGGAAACCGTGGGAATAGATATGTCCGAAATCGTAAAGGCAGGCACCTATGATGCCAAGGTAAACCGGAATATCAATATCAGCGGCGTAACGCAGGAGGAAGCATCCAAAGCGGCTGCACAGGCTGCGGCTGTTGAGGCTATGGGGGATTAATTCCCAAAAATCACATCGCAGGAAAAGCTGCATACATAAAAACGTTACCGCGGCAATAAAATGTATCAATACATTGCGAACAGGTATCCGTATGCGCACAAAATTTTTTCATGTGATAGTTCTTTCCTGTATCCTGGCACTCAGCCCGGCTGTCCTATTTCCCGTAAGACCTCTTGAGGTATGTGCCCGGGAGAATGATGAAAATAGTACAACCAGTGAATTATACGCCCTGTCCGCCGTCCTTATGGATGCGGACAACGGGCGTATTTTGCTGCAGAAAAATGCTTCGGAGGTGCTGCCCATGGCCAGCACAACCAAGATCATGACCTGTATCCTGGCGCTTGAGCAGGCAAGTCCGGACGATTATGTTTCCGTTTCCTCCTATGCGGCGGGCATGCCCAAGGTCCATCTGGGCGTATCCAGGGGGCAGGTGTTCCGTCTGGGTGATCTGCTCTATTCCCTGATGCTGGAATCCCATAATGACGCGGCCGCCATTATAGCCGAGCATGTAGGCAACTGCCTGGACGGGGGCGGCAAACGCAGCGCGGACAATTCGGAGGAGGAGAGCAGGGCGGCCGTACTGCGGTTTGCAGCGCTGATGAATGCGAAGGCGGAGGAGATCGGCTGTACGGATACTTTTTTTATTACGCCCAACGGCCTTGACGCCATTATGACCTACACGGACGATGAGGGGAACGAGGCCCAGCGGCAGCATTCCACCACAGCCGGGGATCTGGCCCGCATCATGAGCTACTGCATTACCGATTCCCCGAAAAAGGAGGATTTCCTTGCAATCACCCGGACGCCCAATTATTCTTTTACCGATTATAAGCTGGGGGAAGATAATCAATGGTTAACGGGGAGCAGGCAGTTTTCCTGTACGAACCACAATGCCTTCCTTAATATGATGGAAGGGGCGCTCACCGGAAAGACCGGCTTTACGGGCAAGGCAGGCTACTGTTACGTAGGGGCGCTTTCCAGGGAGGGAAAGACCTTCTCCATCGCCCTGCTTGCCTGCGGCTGGCCGAACCATAAGAGCTGGAAATGGCACGATGCCAAGCTGCTGTATGAATACGGGCTTGCCAATTATGAGAAGAGGAATATTTATGAAAAGGCAGAGCTGGCGCCGGTGCCGGTAACGGGGGGAATCCAGGCGGAAATGCCCCTCCAGGTACAGGAACAGGAGATTTCCCTGCTGCTGTGTGATCAGGACGAGGTGCGCATGGAGGCGGAGATCCCTGAGACTATGGAAGCGCCCGTACAGGCTGGGAAAACGGTGGGCTTTGAAACCTACTATGTCAACGGCGAGGTATATGCCCAGCTGCCGATCACCACGGCGGCGGATGTGCTTGCGCTCACCTACCGGTACTGCCTGGACTGTATCCTGGAGCTGTTCTGGCTCTGATGCAAAGCACGGCCGGCCGATCCGTAAAAGAAAAATATGGCAGAGAGGAAAGCTGCTGAAAAAACAGGGGAATTTGCACGGAAAAAAACCGAAAAAAATTTGTTTTCTGCATAAAAATTTTACTTTTTCCATCTAGTCCTTTTTCAGGTTTCGTGTTATACTACTAAAATACGGATGCTATGAGCACGGGTCAGGAAGCAGCGGTGAGGTTGTCCCAATCGGAACCACTGCCCGCGGCCGCAGATTTCAGCCTGCAGGTGCTTGTACAGCCGTAGATTAAAGTTAACTTTTTTATTAATATAAAATGGAGGGCTGAAAAATGAGTATTACTTCACAAGCGAGTCAAAGAATTACCGCTTTGCTCGATGACAACAGTTTCGTTGAAATTGGCGCTATGGTAACTGCCAGAGCAACTGATTTCAATTTGAAACAGACAGAAACTCCTTCCGACGGATGTATCACCGGCTATGGAGTGATTGACGGCAACCTTGTGTATGTTTACAGCCAGGACGCTTCCGTATTGGGCGGCAGTATTGGCGAGATGCATGCAAAGAAGATTGCCGGACTCTATGATCTGGCGATGAAGACAGGCGCACCTGTGATTGGCCTGATTGATTCCGCCGGACTCAGATTACAGGAAGCAACGGATGCGCTGAACGCTTTCGGGGAGATCTATAAGAAACAGACGCTTGCTTCCGGTGTTATTCCTCAGATTACAGCTGTTTTCGGAACCTGCGGCGGCGGACTTGCACTGTTCCCCGCGCTGACCGATTTTACCTTCATGGAAGAGAAGAAGGCCAGGCTGTTTGTAAACGCGCCCAATGCGCTTGCAGGAAATGAAATTTCCAAATGTGATACCTCCAGTGCGGCTTTCCAGAGTGAAGAAGCAGGTATCGTGGATTTCGTTGGTGACGAAGCAGCCGTTCTCGGACAGATCAGGGATCTGGTATGCATGCTTCCTTCCAACAATGAAGATGACAATTCTTTCGTGGAATGCACGGACGATCTGAACCGTGCGGAAGCATCTCTGGCCAACTGTGTGGGAGATACATCCATCGCTCTTTCCACTATCGCAGACGACAATGCTTTTGTTGAAGTTAAGGCTGCATATGCCAAAGAAATGGTAACCGGCTTTATGAAGCTGAACGGTATTACCGTAGGCGCTGTGGCTAACCGCTGTGAAGTTTACAATGACGAAGGTGAGAAGACCGCTTCCTTTGATGCTGCGCTTTCACCCGCAGGCTGTGATAAGGCCGCTGAATTCGTCAGCTTCTGCGATGCCTTCAACATTCCGGTGCTTACACTGACCAACGTAAACGGCTTTACGGCGGACAAGTGCTCCGAGAAGAAGATTGCAAAGGCTGCTGCCAGACTTACATATGCGTTTGCGGACGCAACCGTTCCGAAGGTTAATGTTATTATCGGAAAGGCTTACGGAAGCGCTTACGTTGCAATGAATTCCAAGGCTATCGGCGCAGATATGACCTACTGCTGGCCGGATGCTGAAATCGGAACCATGGATGCCAAGCTGGCAGCCAAGATCATCTGCGACGGACAGGGTGCTGACGCAGTGAATGAATGTGCAAAGGAATATGCTTACCTGCAGACCAGCGCAGTTTCTGCTGCTAAGAGAGGATATGTGGATGCTATTATCGAACCCGCCGATACAAGAAAATATGTAATCGGTGCATTCGAGATGCTCTTCACAAAGAGAGAAGACCGCCCTGCAAAAAAACACGGTACAGTATAAGAAAGGATGATACTTAATATGAAAAAAAGGTTGTTAGTATTAGGTATGGCTATCATCTGTATCTTCGGCATGACGGCCTGTGGCAAAGCCGCAGATGAGTCTGCAGCGAATGCACTTGGTATAACGGAAGAGGGAGCTATCAATTATGCGGACCAGGTACTTGATTCCGTAAGAACCATTGTGGAACAGGAAATGCAGGATCAGTATGCAAACGACGCGGTAGTTTCCGCGGCCCTGACCAGCTGGTCTTCCGCGATGGAAGATATCGGGGAATTCAAGTCTATCACGGACCATGAGGTAATTGTTGACAAGGACGGCGCCACCATTCATGTTATGGTGGAAGGAACCGATCATGACGCGGTTGTGGAAATCCTTCTGGATGACCAGCTGACGCTGACCGGTATTACGACGAACGTTAAGTATTCCATGGGAGAGCTTATGGAAAAAGCGGCCCTGAATACCATTCTTGGTATGGGAACCGTATTCGTTGTCCTGATTCTTATCAGCCTGATTATTTCCTGCTTCGTAGTAATTCCTAAAATACAGGATGCTTTCACAGGAAAGAAGAAGGAGACCGCAGAGCCGGTATCCGTACCCGCTGCACCTGCTCCCGCAGCAGCAGCGGCCGTTGAAGAAGATCTGACAGATGATTATGAACTGGTAGCAGTTATTGCAGCCGCCATTGCAGCAAGCGAAGGAGCTGCATCCACGGACGGTTTTGTAGTAAGAAGCATCAGACGCGCCAATACCAGCAAATGGAAAGCTAATTATTAAATAATTGTTTAACAGGAGGAAATTTCACCATGAAGAATTATACAATTACCGTTAACGGAAACGTATATGATGTAGTAGTAGAAGAAGGCGCTTCCACAGGCGCACCCGCAGCAGCTCCCAAAGCAGCACCGAAGGCGGCTCCCAAGGCAGCTCCCGCTGCAGCACCCAAAGCAGCAGCTCCCGCCGGCGCAGCAGGCAGCGTGAAGATTGAAGCCGGCGCAGCAGGAAAAGTATTCAGCATTGACGCCAAGGTTGGACAGGCTGTTAAGGCTGGTGATGCTATTGTTACTATTGAAGCAATGAAGATGGAAATCCCTGTTGTTGCTCCTTCTGACGGAACCGTGGCAAGTATTGACGTGGCTGTTGGCGATGCCGTTGAAGCAGGCGGTCTGCTTGCAACATTAAACTAATCAGAAGAAGCGGTTTATACCGTTTTCTACCAAAGCCCATGAAGTCGTGATTTATGAGTTTTGGCTGAAATAACATGGGAGGTCAACAGAATGGATTACATAGTAACCACATTAGACAATCTGGTGCATCAGACGGCATTCTTCAACCTGACCTGGGGAAACTACCTGATGATCGCAGTAGCTTGTATCTTTCTTTACCTGGCAATTGCCAAGGGTTTTGAGCCTCTGCTTTTAACTCCGATTGCATTCGGTATGCTGCTTGTTAATATCTATCCTGATATTATGCTGCATGCGGAAGACGCGGCCAACGGAGTGGGTGGACTGCTCTATTATTTCTACAAACTGGATGAGTGGGCAATCCTGCCGTCCCTGATTTTCCTGGGCGTAGGCGCCATGACGGACTTCGGTCCCCTGATTGCAAACCCCAAGAGCTTCCTGCTGGGCGCAGCGGCGCAGTTCGGTATCTTCGCAGCTTATTTCGGAGCTATCGGCCTGGGCTTCAATGACAAAGCGGCAGCCGCTATTTCAATTATCGGCGGCGCTGACGGCCCTACCTCCATTTTCCTCTGCGGTAAGCTGGGACAGACAACTCTTCTGGGGCCCATTGCGGTAGCGGCATATTCCTATATGTCCCTGGTTCCGATTATCCAGCCGCCTATCATGAAGCTTCTTACCACAGAGAAGGAAAGAAAAATCAAAATGGAACAGCTTCGTCCCGTTACCAAGCTGGAGAAAATCCTGTTCCCTATTATTGTTACCATCGTTGTATGTCTGATTCTTCCTACCACAGCACCCCTTGTTGGTATGCTGATGTTAGGTAACCTGTTCAGAGAATCCGGCGTTGTAAGACAGCTGACAGACACAGCCTCCAATGCCCTGATGTACATTGTAGTTATCCTGCTGGGAACTTCCGTAGGCGCTACAACAAGTGCAGAAGCATTCCTGAATCTGGATACCCTGAAAATCGTTGCTCTGGGACTGCTCGCATTTGCGTTTGGTACTGCAGCAGGCGTGCTCTTCGGTAAGCTGATGTGTGTGGTAACTCACGGCAAGGTCAATCCTCTGATTGGATCAGCCGGTGTATCCGCAGTGCCTATGGCAGCCAGAGTTTCTCAGAAGGTCGGTGCCGAAGCGGATCCTACGAACTTCCTGTTGATGCATGCTATGGGACCCAACGTAGCCGGCGTTATCGGTACTGCAGTTGCAGCCGGTACCTTCATGGCTATCTTCGGAGTATTCTGATTGGAGCCGCCTTTGCAGTTCAGCCTGCCCGGCAGGTAAGCGGGGTGAGGCTGAACTGTAACGGTCAGTCTTTCAGATTACTACACTTTATTAGAAATTTAGGAGGAAAAGGAAATGTCAGACCCGAAACCCATTAAAATTATGGAAACCGTATTACGTGACGCACATCAGTCTCTGATTGCCACTAGAATGCCTACCGAATTAATGCTTCCCATTGCTGAGAAGATGGACAAGGTTGGCTACGAGGCAGTAGAGTGCTGGGGCGGCGCTACTTTCGATGCATCCATGCGTTTCTTACATGAAGATCCGTGGGAAAGACTGAGAAAGTTAAGGGCAGCTTTCAAGAACACAAAGCTGCAGATGCTGTTAAGAGGACAGAATATTCTTGGATATCGTCATTATGCTGATGATGTGGTTGAGTACTTCGTACAGAAATCCATCGTAAACGGTATTGACGTTATCAGAATTTTTGACTGTCTGAACGACCTGCGCAACCTGGAATGCTCCGTAAAAGCCTGCAATAAGGAAGGCGGACATGCACAGGTAGCTCTGGCTTATACATTGGGCGATGCCTACACCATGGAATACTGGATGAACATTGCCAAAGAAATTGAGAACATGGGTGCAAACTCCATTTGTATCAAGGATATGGCGGGACTTCTGGTTCCTTATGAAGCAGACAGACTGATCCGTTCCATGAAATCCGCTACCAAGCTGCCGATTCAGCTGCATACCCACTATACCTCAGGTGTTGCCAGCATGACATATCTGAAGGCTGTGGAAGCGGGCGTTGATATTATCGACTGTGCAATTTCCCCGTTCGCACTGGGAACCTCCCAGCCTGCAACAGAAGTTATGGTTGAAACCTTCCGCGGAACCCCTTATGATACAGGATATGATCAGGCTCTGCTTGCTGAAATCGCTGATTACTTCAGACCTTACAGAGAAGAGTGCCTGAAGACCGGCCTGATGGATCCCAAGGTTCTCGGCGTTAACATTAAGACCCTTATGTATCAGGTACCCGGCGGTATGCTTTCCAACATGGTTAGCCAGCTGAAGGAACAGAACGCAAGCGACAAGTATGATGCAGTGCTTCAGGAAATCCCCAGAGTCCGTAAGGATCTTGGTGAGCCGCCGCTTGTTACTCCTTCCTCCCAGATCGTTGGTACCCAGGCTGTATTCAACGTTCTGATGGGTGAGAGATATAAAATGGCTACCGATCAGACCAAGGATCTGCTTGCCGGCAAATACGGTGTAACTGTTAAACCTTTCAATCCGGAGGTTCAGAAGAAGGTTATCGGAGACAGGGAAGTTATTACCTGCCGTCCTGCAGACCTGCTTCCTAACGAGCTGGACAAGATTGAATCTGAAATGAAGGAATGGAAACAGCAGGATGAGGACGTACTGAGCTATGCTCTGTTCCCTCAGGTTGCCATGGACTTCTTCAAATACCGTCAGGCGCAGCAGGAGAAGGTTGATATGACTCAGGCTGACACCAAGAACGGCGCTTATCCGGCATAAGCAAAGCAACAGGACAGATATGATAGTGACAGGCGGACATCTGCAGGTGCCCGCCTGTTGTTTATCAACCGCTGGAAACGCGGTGTCCGGGAAAGGAAGGCAACGAATAATGACAGAAACAAAGGATTATGTAAGAAAAGTACAATATTATGAGACTGACAGAATGGGAATTGTCCATCATTCCAACTATATCCGGTGGATGGAAGAGGCCAGGACGGATGTGCTGGAGCAGATTGGACTTCCTTATGACAAGATTGAGAGAGCGGGGATTCTGATACCGGTTCTGGGCGTATCCTGTGATTACCGTATTTCCTTCCGGTATTCTGAAGTTTTCAGAGTAAAGGTTATTCCGGAGAAGTTCAATGGAATCAAAATGAGCCTGCGGTACGAAATATATGGGCAGGAGGATGGAAAGCTCCATGCAGCGGGGGAGACAAGCCATTGCTTCCTGGACAGAAAAATGAAACCGGTCCATATGAAGAGGGATTATCCTGAAATCTACAGCAGACTGACGGAGTATATGGGAGTGAAGGAAGAGGAAGAAAGCCTCTAACGCATTTTCCCGTATTCCCGGGGAGCGCAGCCGCAGTATTTTTTGAAGTATCTTGTAAAATGCTGCAGGTTGCAAAAACCGCATAGACGCGCTACTTCTTTGACCTGCAGGGCTTCGTTGCTCAGCAGGTTTTTTGCTTTTTCCAACCGGACCTGAAGAAGGTCATTTTTGGGCGTGGTGGAAAAGAACTGGCGGTAGTAGACATAGAACTGGCTCTTTTCCATATTGACGGCCTGGCAGAGGCGTTCCATGGTCCAGTCCTCCTGGCAGTCGGACAGCATTTGCAGACGCAGGCTCTGGAAGGCAGGATAGAGATTCCCTGTATCCTCGCTGCGTACCGCGGAGCTGGTCAGAGTACGGGAAATGGAGATAAACAGCTGGGTAATCAGCGTATGGATGTATTCTTCCCGGAAGTCCGCCGTGGAAAAGTATTCCTGCTGGAGATCTCGGATGAAGGAATCAATCTCCATATAGTTGGCAGGATAAAATATGGTATTTGCCGGGATGCCGAAACGGAGGCAGGGATTGGTGTCGGAAGAAAAGTGCAGATAGCTGTTGCAGAAACGTTTTACAGCCTGATAATGCTGGGGCGTCTGCGGGGTGTAAAGAATACATGCATTTTCCTTGGTGATATGCAGCTTGTCCTCCAGATATACCTTCATTGGAGTTTTCAGGAGAAGAAAAAGGTAATCACCGCTGCCTGATGGCCTGCAGATCCGGTCATAGTCCTGATTGAAACGGTTGTATTCACAGAAATTGAGAGTCATCATGACAATTTACTCCTCAAAGGGTTTTTCAGGAATCGGGGGTTCCGGATTGAGCATAGCACAGGACCGGAAGAAAAGTCAAATATATCGGAGAAAAAGAACTGGCTTGTTTTTATCTTCCAGATTATGATAGGGTTATTAAAAAGAGGAGATTTGCCGCGTTGGCGGCGGAATGGAGAGGGAATGAAGAAAGCAGAGATTATTGTGGACAAATACTACCTGACAGGAAAGGTGGATAAGAGAATTTTCGGATCCTTTATTGAGCATCTGGGACGTGCGGTATATGAAGGAATTTATCAGGAGAACAGCCCTTTTGCGGATGAGCAGGGGATGAGGAAGGATGTTATCGACCTGGTGAAGGAGTTGCAGGTTCCTATTGTGCGTTATCCCGGCGGAAATTTTGTTTCCGGTTACCACTGGGAAGATGGTGTGGGACCTAAAAGTGAGCGCCCTTCCAAGGTGGATCTGGCCTGGTCCGTTATTGAGACGAACCAGTTTGGGCTGAATGAGTTTGCCGATTGGGCCAAGAAGGCCGGAACGCAGATAATGATGGCGGTAAACCTGGGAACCAGGGGACCGGAGGAAGCCAAGGATGTTCTGGAGTACTGCAATTTTAAGGGAGGCACTTACTATAGCGATCTGAGAAAGAAGCACGGCTATGAGCAGCCCCATGATATCAAGCTTTGGTGCCTGGGAAATGAAATGGACGGCCCCTGGCAGATGGGACATAAGACGGCTAAGGAATACGGCCGTGTGGCGGCGGAAACAAGCCGGCTGATGAAATTCATGGATCCTACCATTGAAACGGTGGCCTGCGGAAGCTCTTCCCTGACCATGGATACCTTCGGCTATTGGGAAGATGAGATGCTCAGTGAGTGCTATGATCAGGTGGATTATCTTTCCCTGCATCAGTATTATGGCAACAGAGACAACAATACTACGGAATTTCTGGCAAATTCCAAGGGGATGGATGAGTTTATTTCCTCCGTGCTTTCTATCTGTGACTGCGTAAAGGCCAAGAAGAGAAGCAAGAAGCAGATCAATCTTTCCTTTGATGAATGGAATGTATGGTATCACAGCAATGAAGCTGATTCTCAGCTGGAAAAATGGGTGCAGGCGCCTCATCAGCTGGAGGATGTATATAATTTTGAGGATGCGCTGCTTGTGGGAAGCATGCTGATCACGATGCTGAGACATGCGGACAGAGTGAAGGTAGCATGCCTGGCACAGCTTGTGAACGTAATTGCTCCGATAATGACTTCCGATACGGGCGCATGGAGACAGACAATTTTCTATCCTTATATGCATGCCAGCGTTTTCGGCAGGGGAACAGTGCTGAACACACTGGTTCAGGCTCCTGTTTATGAAAGCAAAACCTACGGTGAGGTTTCCTGTCTGGACAGCGTATGTATCTGGAATGAAGAGGCGGAGGAACTGACCGTATTTGCAGTGAATAAGGATCTGGAAGAGGATATGCAGGTAACCTGCGATTTCAGACAGTTTGCAGATTATAAGGTCGTTGAGCATATCGTGCTGACCAATGATGATATGAAGGCAGTGAATACGGAGGCTGCTCCGGACTGTGTGGCTCCTGTTTACAGCAATGCTTCCGTTATGGAAGACGGACGTTTCAGCACTGTGTTCGGTAAGCACAGCTGGAATGTGGTAAGGCTGAAGAAGAATTAAGAATAGTAAGCATTGAATTTCAGAAAGCGCTTTCCCCGAAAAGGGAAGGCGTTTTTTATGGTATTTCAGGGGAAAAACCGGTGCTTTTGGACACTCGGAGAGAATTGGGTAAAAAAGAATGCGGAATCCAGCTTGCCAATAATCGGTGAGGGGACTATAATTGCCTCTTGTGAAAGTGACTTAAAGTATATGACAAGAGGTGTCTTCGATGGAAGAGAAAAAAGAAAAAGGGAATTTCTGGTTGACGGTGGCCACATTTATTGTCAACAAACGTAAAGCCATTTATGTGCTCTTTTTTATTGCGATTATTTACAGCGTGGTTTCTGTCAATAAGGTTTCGGTGAATCAGGATATTACCAAATATCTGCCGGCGGACAGTGAGACCAACCGGGGGCTGAATCTGATGGAGGAGCAGTTTTTGACCTATGGCAGCGCCAGGGTGATGGTGTCCAATATTACATATACGGATGCTCAAAAGCTGGTGGATGAGCTGGAAGCGGTCAAGGGCGTGAAGGAAGTGGCTTTTGACGATTCCGAGGATCATTACACGGGGACCAATGCTCTTTATGACATTACTTTTTCCGGAGAGGAAGAGGAGCAGGTAAGCAAGGATGCCATGAACGCGGTCAGGGAAACGCTGGCGGACTACGATACCTATGTGTCTACGGAGGTCGGGGCGGAAGAGGAAACAAGCAAAGCCCTGGCAAAGGACATGAATCTGATCCTGGTGCTGGCCGTGATTATAATCGTTGCGGTGCTGCTGCTTTCCACAAAAGCATATATGGAAATTCCGGTGCTGCTGATTACCTTTGGCGTGGCGGCCATTTTGAACAAGGGGACCAACTACTGGCTGGGGACCATCTCCAGCGTCACCGATTCCATTGCGGTGGTGCTGCAGCTGGCGCTGGCGATTGACTATGCCATTATCCTGTGCGACCGTTTTATGGAGGAGCACGAGACGATGGATGCGGAAAGCGCCGTAAAGGTGGCGTTGTCCAAGGCCATACCGGAAATCAGCGCTTCCTCGCTGACCACCATTTCAGGTATGGTGGCCATGATGTTCATGCAGTTCAGGCTGGGCTATGACATGGGTATTGTGCTGGTGAAGGCGATTATTTTCAGCCTGGTTTCCGTATTCCTGCTGATGCCCGGCATCCTGCTGCTTTTTGCCAAAGGGATCGATAACTCCCATCACAGGTGCTATGTCCCTAACATAACGTTTGCAGGGAAGCTGGCGAATAAGACAAAATACATCATACCGCCGCTGTTTGTGCTGGTGCTTGTATTTGCTTTTCTCAAATCCAGCGGATGTGAATACATATATGATACCAGCTCCGTGGAGAGCGCGAAAAAGAGTGAGTCAAAAATTGCCCAGGAGAAGATAGAGGGAGCCTTCGGGACCTCCAATCAGCTGGTGGTTATGGTTCCCAGGGGAAATTATGAGGCGGAAGAAAAGACACTGAAGGAAATAGAAAAGCTGGATTATGTGGACAGTGCCCTGGGGCTGGCCAATGTGTCCATCAATGATGATTATGTGCTGACGGATAAGATTTCGCCCAGGGATTTTTCGGAACTGGCAGATTTGGATATTGAGATTGTCAGGCTTCTTTATGTGGCCTACGCTTATAACCAGGAGCAGTACGGACCTGTTTTTACGGGAATTGATGAGTATGATGTCCCGATTATCGACATGTTCCTGTTCCTGTATGATCAGTATGAGCAGGGATATGTGACGCTGGATGATGAAATGGATAAAAACCTGAATGAGCTGTATGATACGCTGCATGATGCCAAGCAGCAGCTGCAGGGAGAGGATTACAGCCGTTTTGTACTGTCTCTCCGGCTGCCGGTGGAGGGGGAAGAGACTTATGCGGCGATGGATGAGATCAGAGGAATCTGCAGGCGGTTTTATCCCGGGAAGGATGTGATCCTGGTGGGAAATTCCACCAGTGATCATGATCTGATGTCTTCTTTTGGCTCTGATAACCTGATTATCAGCATCCTAACGGCGCTGTTTGTCATGATAATCCTGTTCTTTACCTTCCAGTCCGCGGGACTTCCCGTACTGCTGGTTTTGACGATTCAGGGCAGTATCTGGATTAACTTCTCCGTTCCGGCTTTGTCGGGGGAGCCTGTATTTTTTATCGCGTACCTGATTGTATCCGCAATCCAGATGGGCGCGACCATTGATTATGCGATTGTTATCTCCAACAGGTATCTGCAGCTGAAGCAGCTGATGCCGATAAAGGAGGCAATTGTGGAGACACTGAACCAGTCCTTCCCCACGATTTTTACGTCCGGCTCCATACTGACCTGCGCGGGCTTCCTGATCGGCAGGATCGCCTCCGATGCCACCGTGGCTTCCATTGGTATTGCGTTGGGACGGGGAACGTTGATTTCCATTATCCTGGTACTGTTCGTGCTGCCGCAGATATTGCTGTTCGGCGATTATATTATTGAAAAGACGGCTCTTACCATAAATCTGTCCAAGTACAATGCCAGGGAAATCGGCGGAAGAATGTCGGTTACAGGGCATGTGAAGGGCTACATTCAGGGCGAAATCGATGCGGATATCAAGGGCAGCTTCCAGGGGAAAATGAATGCATCCCTGGAAACCTGGGTGCCCGGAAAGCAGACGAATATTGACATGCTTGATGGCGGAGGACAGGATGGCGGTACTTTGGAAGATACCGTTTCTCCGGAAGGCTGCGGGGCAGCGGAAGCTGCCGGGAAAGGAGGAGATGAGGAATGAAAGCAAAAGCATATATGAAAAAAACAGCGCTGACTTTTCTGCTGGCCCTTTCTCTCTTTGCCTCCGAAACAGGCAGATGCATGGCGGCAGAGCAAGGCAGCACGGGAAAGCAGGAAAATAGTGCAGCAAAAACAGGTGCAGCGGAAACAGAAACTGCTGTTCAGGAAACAGAAGCTGCGGACAGCATCGAAATATCCAATGTGCAGGAGCTTGAAAGCTTTGCACAGGAATGCAGGAATGACTGGTACAGTTACGGGAAGGTCTTTTCCCTGACTGCGGACATTGATTTGACAGGGACGGATTTTCAGGGAATACCATATTTTAACGGGACGCTGAAAGGAAACGGGCATACCATATCCGGGTTCTTACTTTCCAGGAAAGGTTCCGATTATGGATTTTTCCGCTATCTTGGGAAAAATGCGGTGGTTGAAGAGCTGACTGTGGAAGGGACTGTGCGGATGGACGGCAGCGCGGAAAATGTGGGCGGCCTGGCAGGTATGAATTTCGGCATGCTGTCTGGCTGTTCCTTTCATGGCACAGTGTCCGCATCCAAATCGGTCGGCGGAGTCGTAGGGTATAATAAGGCGGACGGGAAGGTGGTGGGATGCAGCGCATCCGGCACGGTTACGGCGACTAACGGCACCGGCGGTATATGTGGTGAAAATAAGGGGCTGCTTAAGGACTGCGTAAGCGAATGTGTGGTGAATGGAGAGGATTTGAAGCCGACGCTGGATTTGGATGGCGTGGATTTGGGAAGCCTGAACCTGACGCAGAATGTGGTTACCAGAAATGACAGCGGCGGAATTGCAGGGATCACCTCCGGGACTGTCACAGGCTGTATTAACCGAGGCCCGGTGGGGTATGCGCATGTGGGCTACAACGTGGGAGGCATTGCCGGAAGACAGAGCGGAACCATTATTGAATGTGAAAATGAAGGGGAGATTCTGGGACGTAAGGACGTGGGCGGTATTGCCGGCCAGGCTGAGCCTTATATGGAATCCGAATATTTGTCGGACCGTCTGGAAAAGCTGCAGGATGATCTGGGGACTATGAATCGTCTGGTGATACAGATGTCGGATGCTCTCAGCCAGACCTCCAGTGATGCCAGCGAGTATACAAAGGCGCTCCAGAAGCAGTATGAGGATACGATTGACAGCCTGAACCGGGAAGTGAATTCGCTCCGCGATACGATTTCCGAGGATCATCAGGAAACAAGGGACTATATCGACAGTATCAGCAGTGCGCTGGACAACATCGGAAATCTGGGAAATGATACGGTAAAACGGCTGGTGGATGGTGTCCGCAGTGACATCAATAACGCTATGGATACGGTCAACGGCGTTGTCGATGATGTGAAGAATGAGATTGATAAGATTAAGCCGGTTATCCCTGATAAGGGTGAGGATGGCAAGGGCGATACGGATCCTACGGAGACACCTTCTGAGGATGAGTCGGAAAGCGGTGGGGATGATAAGAACCATTCCGGCGGCAGTGGAGGAAATGGTTCCGATGGCAACGGCGGTTCGGGGAACCAGGGCGGCAGCTCCGGCGGCGGGGAAAGCCCGGACAGCGGAAGTACGGGCGGCGGCACGGCGGACGGAAGCGATAGTACGGGTGGCAGCGGAGCCGGCGGAAGCGGAAGTGCAGGCGAAAGCGGATCTGAAGGAAGCAGCAATGCGGGCGGAAGCGGATCGGAAGGAAACGGCTCTTCCGGCGGGAATGGAAGTACGGACGGCGGCAGCGGTACGGAAAGCAATTCCGGCGGCGGTTCTTCGGACAGCAGTTCCTCCGGAAAGGCGGAAAACCGTGAGAGCGGCAGTTCTGGTGGAAAGGACAGCGGAAAAACAGAGGAAGCAGGCGTGCAAGGGTCGGACAGCGCACGGGCTTCTGTGCAGAAAAGACAGAATGATGCGGCAGTATATGGTGTAAGGGCGCTTTTGGGACGAAATCAGGTCCGGGAGCTTACTGCGACAGGAAAAGAGGGGGCATTTATCAGCTGTACCGTTGTTGGCGGGACGGGTGATAGGACGGATGATGCTTCCCTAAATGGCGGCAGCAGTTCCGGCGGGAAGGAAGCCAACGGCGGCGGAAACGGTACCGGAGGGAACAGTAACGCCGGAGACAACAGTAGCGCCGGAGGGAACAGTAACGCCGATGGGAATAGCAGCACTGATGGGAAGAATGAGGATGGCGGCAGTGATGCAGGAGATAATTCCGATGCAAATCCGGGCGATGAAGGCGGGAATATAACCGATGGCAAGGATGAAATCAAAGATGAGATCAAGGATCAAATCGATGACATCAAGGATAAAACCGACAAGAAAAAAGGTGAGTTGAAGAAGCCGGAGCCTGATCCGGAGATAGAATCCAACCTGAATAAAATGAAGGACGAAATATCCTCCATCTCTGGGAATATGAAAAATATGCAGAACACCATTTCCTCCACAGGAGATTCGGTATCTGATGCTGCGGGCAATATTTCCAATGAACTGACGGATCAGAGCAAGCTTTCCGGGGATACGATTGACAGCCTAACCGATTCCATTGACGGCGGCATCCAGAGTCTGACGGACAGCATGAAGGGCCTGATGAACACGCAGCAGCGGATTACGGATTCCATGAATGCGGATCTGAACATCCTGATGGGAAACGGCGATCCCCTGCTGGATGTTTCCTCCGGAAATGTGACGGAAAAGACGCTGGGAGTTATTTATGGCTGTACGAATAACGGGTCTGTGGACGCGGATATTAATCCCGGCGGTATTGCAGGGACCATGAATGTGGAATACGACTTTGATCCGGAGCTGGATCTGGATTTATCCAAGCTGACGGATGTGGCGGTACGATCCACCACCAATGATGTGGTGATTCACTGTATAAATTACGGGAAAATAAATGCAAAGAAAAATAACTGCGGCGGCATTGCAGGCAGCGAGGAGCTGGGCCTGATTTATGACTGTGAAAATTACGGCGACATCAGTGCGGAAAGCGGAAAGAAGCTGGGCGGAATCGCCGGTGTCAGCACCAGCACCATCAATAAAAGCTATTCCTTCTGCAATATCAGCGGAGTGGATTATCTGGGCGGCATCGCGGGAGACGGCTATAACATCAGCGGCTGCGCGTCGATGTGCACTCTGGAAAGTGATGAAGGAGAGTATATCGGAAGTATCGCAGGGCATGTGAATGAGGAAGCGGAGCTTTCTGCCAATTATTTTGTTTCCGATGAATGGGGCGGTATTGATAACATCAACTATTATGGCAAGGCCGAGAGCTGTGCCTATGAGGAGCTGATGCAGAAGGAAGAGATACCCCAGGGCTTTACCACGGTTACCATTACCTTTAAAAACGAGGATGAGGTGTGCGGCACACTGACGATCCCTTACGGCGGAAGCATACAGGAGGAGGATGTGCCGAAGATTTCTGCAGAAGGCGGATATACAAAATGGAACATAGAATTTCCGGTCCGTAGGGTAACGGAAAATATTACGGTAGAAGCCGAAGAACAGAGGTGGACATTGAGCCTGGCCTCCGCACAAAAGGCGGAGAACGGCAAGCCGCTGTTCCTTCTGGAGGGTAATTTTTATGAAAATACGCTTCTTACGCTGGACGAATGCCAGTCTCCGGAAAGAGAAGAAGCCTGTGCCTACGCTTACTCCTGGTCGCTGGAAAACCAGCCTGAGGATGAGAAAACTTCGGAAATGACAGCACATTTCCTCATACCGGAAGGGGCTGACAGCGCACAGGTCTGGATTGCAGGCAGCGACGGTAAGTGGAAAATGGTGGAAACGAAAGAGGATGGAAGCTATCTGACTGCGTCCGTTCCCTATGGCTGTTCCTTTGCTGTTTATGGAATAACAGAAAGCAAGGTTATGTATTACGTGCTTGGTGTTGCCGGTGTGGCGCTTCTTATGGCGGTTATGATTGGCAGAGCAGGAAAACGGAGAAGGAACAGTAGGAAGGCGGCAAAAGGAGATAAGAACACAAAGGAAGATAAGGCCACAAAGGAAGAGAAGGCATAAAGGAAGATAAGGCCATAAAAGAAGACCACAAAAGAAGATTAGGCTACAAAACAAGAATGCACAAAAAATCGTTATAAATGCCGGATTATAGAATCAGACATTTCAAGAAGTATATAAAGCTGCGGAACCTTTCACGAAGACTCCGCAGCTTTATATTTTTTTGCAGCTTTATATTTTTTACAGTTATTAATTTTTTGCAACTTATTCATTTCCAGGTGCAGCTTGCGCATCCTCACATTGCAGGATGAAAATGGTCTGCTATAATCAGTATATGGCTGAAGGCAGTAAGAGAGCTGAAAGCTATTTGAAGGAACGTTCTTAAAAATAAAGGTGGAAAAGGATAATGAAGATTAACAGGTTCCGGGAACCCGGGCTTTCTGAAGATTATATAGACATCCATTACAGGGAATATAATGAGAGGATCAGGAGGATAGTGGCTCTGGCAGGGAAGGAGCCGATGCTTCTGGGAAAACTGGAAGGAGAGCAGGTTTTCCTGAAGCCGGAGGAGGTATATTACTTTGAGGCGGTGGACAGGAAGTGCTTTGCCTGCCTGGAGGAACAGGTATTTCAGGTGGAACAGGGAATCCAGGCCGTGGCAGAGAAATATTCCGAACTCGGTTTTATCCGTATCAGTAAATCCATTGTGGTAAATATTTACAGAGTACGTAAAATCAAAGCAGATGTGAACATGAAAATGCAGCTTGTGCTGGATAACGGTGAAAAAGTGATTCTGAACCGTTCCTATAAAAATGATTTTCTGCAGTTTATCAGGGAGAGGAGAAATGAACATGCAACTCATTAACCGTAAAAATTTTTTTCCATCGGTTTGCTGTACCTATACGATATTGTCTCTGTTAAAAATTGCCACTGAGGCCTTTACACAGGGAAAATGGGAAATTGATCAGCAGAATTTTGTTATGATATTCTGTATATCGCTTGTTGCCACCTTTGTACTGTCACAATACTATCGTTTTCAGCGCTTTCCGCCGCTGGCGGTAATTTTGGGGCAGTATCTGGTGATACTTGGCGGAATTATGTTTACTATTTGGGTGATAGGACATTTTACGGAATTATCCGAATATGCTTACCGGGATATGTTCCGGTCCTTCACCATTCCTTATGTGATCATTGCAGGCTGGTATTATATATCACTTTTCCAGGAAATAAAAAAAGCGAATGAAATGCTGGAGGAAATCAGAAAGGAGAAAAAAGATGGAGACAACTATGAAGACTATGACAGATAAAAAAAGAGGATGGGGGCTTTTATCGCTTGGGCTTGATGCTTTTGCGGGCCTGGGGCTGGAGGTGGTTTATGCTTTTTTGCTGGAACCCCTGCTGTACGGAGCGTCCATGGAGGGGTGGAATACCTGGCAGACGATTGTACACTGGATTATCACCTGTATTTCCTGGGGACTGGTGGCGGCCTGGGTACTGCGGACGGGGGAAAGGAAGTATGGCCTGAAGCTGTTTGAGGGCAGCCTGAAAACGGTTAAGCTCTGGCAGTGGGCGCTGGTGGCGGCGGGAGCGGCACTTAAAATCTACGCCTCTGTGATGGACTGGGGAGGTTTTAAGGTATATCTTGAATGGAAGTCCCATGGCACGCTTCTTTTTATCTTCCAGTACATATATTATGTGTTTGAAACACTTCTTTTTACACTGATTCTGGTATTTGCCCAGTTGGCCTTTGAGACCTGGTTTAAAAACCGGAAAATTCCCTATGGCGGGATTGTCATGGGGCTGACTTGGGGGCTTGCCCACATTTTTACCAAAGGAAGTCTTTTGATAGGATTGGAAGGAGTTGCGATTGGGCTTTTGTTCGGTTCGCTTTACCTGCTGCTGAACCGGAACCTTAAGGGAACCATGGTACTGCTTTTCTTATTGTTTGTTCTATAAAATGCAGTTTACAGTCCGTACCCTGTTCAGGATCCCGCCGTCCGGTGTCTGTTCCTCTGTGTCCGCCGCACGGGACAGGGAAATGTAAAATTACCACTGGCATTCAGGAAGAAAATCTGGTAAAGTTCCTTTAGAAGTGATGTGTCCGTTCGGTCCCCGCTTATGATAATTAACAGAAAGGAACCATGATAATGCTTCCAGAGAGCTTTGTAAACAGAATGAAAGAAATGCTGGGGGAGGAATATGAGGCGTTTTCCGAGGCGCTGAAGGAGGAAAGGCATCAGGCCCTGCGGATAAATCCGCTGAAGGCGGAGCCGGAGGATTTTGCGCGGACAGGGCCTTTTTCCCTGACGCCGGTTCCCTGGGCGAAAACAGGTTTTTATTATGACAAGGCGCAGCAGCCCGGGAAGCATCCGCTTCATGAAGCGGGCGTTTATTATATCCAGGAGCCCAGTGCCATGGCGCCCGCTCAGTTCCTGCAGGCGCGTCCCGGGGAAAGGGTTCTTGATTTGTGTGCGGCGCCGGGAGGGAAGAGTACCCAGATTGCGGCACAGATGAAGGGCGGGGGACTGCTGATATGTAATGAAATCCATCCTGCCCGGGCTAAAATACTGTCTGAAAACATAGAACGGATGGGCATCCGCAATACGGTGGTCACCAATGAGACGCCGGAGCGGCTGGCAGAACGTTTTTCCGGGTTTTTTGACCGGATTCTGGTGGATGCGCCCTGTTCCGGGGAAGGGATGTTCCGCAAAAATGAAGAAGCCTGCGGGGAATGGAGCCTGGAAAATGTGGAGATGTGCGCTGAAAGACAGGATACGATTCTCGACAGCGCGCAGCAGATGCTGCGAAGCGGCGGGCTTCTTGTGTATTCCACCTGTACCTTTGCCTCGCAGGAAAATGAAGGGAGCATCAACCGTTTTCTGGATCGCTTCCCGGATTTTACGCTGGTGAATGTGGATATGCCGGAGGGTTTTGCGGCAGGACGGCCGGACTGGGTGCCTGGCGGAAGGGAAGAGCTTGCCAGGACAATGCGGCTGTGGCCTCATAAAATCAGGGGCGAGGGGCATTTCCTGGCGGTTCTTAAAAAGGAAGGCAGCGTATCGGAGACGGAGCGGATGCCTGTGCGCCGGGACGGCATAAAGGGCCTGTCGGTGAAGGAATACGCGGATTATCTGGAATTTGAAAAGCAATATCTGACAATAAGGCAGGAAGGGATTTTTATCGCCTTCGGTGATCAGCTTTATCTGGCGCCTCAGGGAATGCCGCCTCTTAAGGGGCTGAAGGTACTGCGGCCGGGACTGCATCTGGGCACGAGAAAAAAGAACCGGTTTGAGCCTTCCCATGCGCTTGCCCTGGTGCTGAAGCCGGAGGAGGTGCGCTTTTCCTGTGACCTTCCCTCAGACAGCCGGGAAATTTATGGCTATCTGAACGGAGAGACGTTCCGGGAGGATGTGGGTGTTTACCGCGAGGAAGGCGGAAAGGGCTGGCATCTGATAACAGCGGACGGCTACAGCGTCGGCTGGGGCAAGCTGGCCGGCGGAATCATGAAAAATCATTATCCCAAGGGGCTGAGAAAGAACTGGAGCTGCTGAGGCGGTTTGCAGTATCCGCCAGATGTACAAAATCAGGCATGGGACAGATCGGGAAATCTCAGCCTGTGCTCGTCGAAGGGATTTTCTTTCGGAATACGTGTAAAAAGAGTGTCATCCTCATTGGAAAGCGGTGTGAGTAGGCTGTCTGGGATTCCATCCGGCAGAAATCCCAGAACCGCTTTTTTCGTGCCTGCAGGAGCAAGGCAGGACAAAATTTCCTGCAGGGAGTGACCCGGGGGACAGAAAATGTCATGGCAGAGTAACGTCCCGGATGTTACATCCTGCTCTGCGACTGCTGCCGCGTTGTATTCCGGCAGATAATACACACAGTCCTTCAGAAACGAACCGCAGTAAAACATCAGCAGGTTAAAATTATCCAGGGAAGGCAGCAGGGAAAAGGGATTGGACATCCGGTAATGGGCTTCCAGCAGGCTGCGGCCGGAAGGAGAGTCCATATCCAGCCGGCACGCCTTTCCCCGTTTTCCGTCCGCAGAAGGGGCAAGCGGAAGGCTGCACTGGTATTCTGTTTCCCTGCGAAAACCGAAACGGGGATAGAAATCCAGTACGGTTTCGTTGGCAAACAGATAGAAGCCGTCGCAGCGCTCCTCCCAGTCCCTGAAGATTTCTTCAATCAGATAGCGGGAAAGCCCCTGGTTGCGGTAAGCCGGATGGGTCATGACTGTGCCCAGCTGGATATAGTTTTTTATCTGCCCGTTCCAGCGGGTTTTCATCAGATTGACGGATACATTTGCGGCAGCAGTACCGCCGTCCATCAGGGTATAGGGCTGATAGCGCTGTGACCAGCAGCCGTTTTCATACCAGCCCTCAAAGGACAGCTGAAAGGTCTGCATGGCCAGAGCGTTAAAGGCATTTCTTACAGGCGCGGTATCACGCACATTTTTTTCCAGCTTGTATTTCATTTGTTTTCCTGTTCCTCCCTGTTCAGTTCCTTCAGCCGTTCATTCATTTTTCTTGCTTCCCTTCTGTTGTAAAAGAAAAAAATACTCCAGATTGCCGTAAAAATCAGAACGCCCAGAGTGATAAAGGTCATCATGTACCATTTATTTTCCAGCGGGATCCATCCCAGATAAAAAGCGGCCAGAAAATATCCGCTCATGCCAAGCGTGAAATGAATCAGAATCTGTATACCGAGGGAAAGCCTGTCAATTCGGTAAACGATGCTGGTGGAGCCGCAGGCGATACCAACAAATACGGCGCCCAAGGCCTGCCTTGGAAAATTATTCACAATGGGCGCAAGGAAAGCCGGGCCGCTGATGAGATAGCCGATAAGGCAGGTAAATACGAAAAAGGTGCAGCCCCATGAAGTTCCCAGGAAAAGATAGTTGATAACTTTTTTTACGCTCATATCTATACCCCCAGTCGTTGTTTGAATTGCTGACGGTAGCTTCGGGTAATCACTTCCTCCACTCCGTTTTTCATCACAAGCTCCATCGTGCCATTGAAAGAGGCTTCTACATGGCTGATCCGGCGGATGCTGACAAGCGCCGACTTGGAAATGCGCACGAAATTTTTTCCCAGCTGTTTTTCCAGCTCGTACAGAGGCCTGTTTAACAGAAAGCGCCTTTTCTGCCGGTCGTAGAGCGCGAGCTCGCGGCCCTCCGTGCGGATAATTTCTATGGCGTCCGGCTCAATAAGATAGGTTTTCCCATCACGCTGGGCGGGGAACACGTTTTCCTCCCCTTCTTTTTCCAGAAGCGATATGGCGGCCTGCAGGTTCGGGGTCAGCCTGGCGGCGTTTATGACCGCGCAGGGTTCCTGGCAGGCCGGATCGATTTTCAGCTCCACACGCATGGGCGGTTCCCTCCTTAGATTCGGTTCAAGCCTTTTAAAGCAGCTGTGAACTGACTGGTTATAACATTTTTCCAATACATTATATCCGCTCTGCGGGTATGGGCCTTTGGCGGAATTTAGCGCCCGGATTTCTGCGGCGGGCGCAGAAATCAGCATGCGCAGATATAATGTCCCTACGCCGACATTATATCATAAAACGGGGAAAAGGAAATGCGTTTTATCCCCGGTATCAGCAGGTTGCCCTGCAAAACCTGCATTTCGTACGCCGTCTGTTGCCGTGCAGGCTGCAGCTGCTTATGATGAAGAAAAAGGAGGATAACTGTGAGGGGTGCTGAACAGTTATAAAGGAGGATTGCATATGGATAAGACACTTGTGGAAATAGATGGGCTGCGGCTGGATTATGGGGCGGTATGTGCGGTGAAGGACGTATCCTTTCATATGAAGGCGGGAGAAATCCTTGCCGTCATCGGGCCTAACGGGTCCGGGAAAACCTCTACGGTAGAATGCGTGGAGGGACTGCGCAGGCCCACTTCAGGGAGCGTGCAGGTTTTTGGGGTGAACCCGCTTAAGAACCGCAGTCAGGTGTACCGGGAAATGGGGATACAGCTGCAGGAAGCGGAATATCCTGACAAAATCAAAGTAAAAGAGCTTTGCGGGCTGTTCGCTTCTTTTTATGAAAATCCCGCCGACTGGCATCTGCTTTTAAAACAGCTGGGACTGGAGGAAAAGGCGGGCCGTACGGTTAAAAAACTGTCCGGCGGGGAAAAGCAGCGGCTGTCGGTGCTCCTTGCCCTGCTGCCCCGTCCGCGTCTGTTAATCCTTGATGAGCTGACCACCGGGCTTGATCCGGAAATCCGTCACGGCCTGTGGGAAAGCCTGCGGCGGATAAAAGAGGCGGGATGCGGCATTCTGCTGGTGTCCCATTATCTGGATGAGGTGGAGGCCCTTGCGGACCGGCTTCTGTATCTGGTGAACGGACAGCAGGAATTCCTGGGGACGCAGGAGGAATTCCGGGCGTATGTGAAACGAAAGACGCAGGGGGAAGGCTGGAGGGAGGATATGTCTCTGGAAAAGATGTATCTGTTGATTTCGCCCAAAACGAATGTGGTGACCATGGAGGGGATATTATGAAAAAACTGCTGGCTGTTTTCCGTATTGAGGCATTGCTGTTCCTGAGAGATTTTTATGGTTTCTTTTTTACCTTTGTTTTTCCTCTCCTGATGCTGTTGCTTTATGGGAGCATTTATGGAAATGAGCCTTCGGCTTATTTCGGAGGCAGAGGGACGATGGATGTTTCCGTACCGGCCTACTCGGCCATGATCATCGGCGTTACCGGACTGATGGCGTTTCCGCTGACGCTGGCCGGCTATAAGGAAAGCCGGATTTACAAACGTTTTGACGCCACTCCGGCGGGGAAGGGCGTGGTCATTGCGGCGCAGGTGCTTGTCAACCTGCTGATGACGCTGGCCGGCTTTGCGCTGCTGTTTGCGGCTGGAAAGCTGGTTTACAATATCAAAACTGAGGGCAGCTTTTGGGCTATTCTGGGTGCGCTGCTTCTGTCCATCGGCGCTGTTTTTTCCCTGGGTTTTTTCTTTACGGCAATTGCGCGGGATATGAAAATCAGCAACCTTCTCTGTTATGTTTCCTATTTTGTCATGATTTTCCTCTCCGGGGCAACGATGCCAAAGGAAATGTTCCCTGAGGCGGTGAAAAAGTTTTCCGCGTGGCTTCCGCTGACCTATGTGGTGGAGCTTCTGCAGGGCGTATTTCTGGGGGCTGCATTTGAGGAATACAGGAAGAGCCTGGTGGTGCTGGGCACAATCCTGATTGTCTGCACGGCGTCGGGGGCGGCGCTTTACCGGAGGAAGAGCTGGGTGTAACGTTGGGAAGAAATAGGGAGAGCTGCAGGCTGTGGGAGGGGAATGGCAGGGAGTTTGTGAGAGCAAGTGCAATGCGGACAGGAAAATTCCGCAGTAATATGGGATAAATGTGAGAAATTGCCGGAAGAAGCGGGGAAGAGAAAAAAATTTTTAGGCGGGTATACAAAAGCGTGGAAAAAGACAATATTTTCTGGAAAAAACAGGAGTATACAGTTATAATGGTTTTGTGTAGAGATTTTGTAGCAGTTAAGTTCGTTGTACTGTTACGAGATTTGAGAACTTTTTTTGGCAGCAGGACGGCAGGGAGAAGATACGGATTTTCCGTTTTTTCTGCTCCGCTGTCACATCAAAGAACAAGGAGACGTGAAGATGAAACAGGACATGATCGTTATACTGGACCTGGGCAGTACGGAAAACACTGTTGTTGCGCGCGCAATCCGTGACATGGGTGTGTACAGTGAAATCCATCCCCATGACATCACTGTGGACGGGCTGAAGGCTCTGGAAAATGTAAAGGGTATTATTTTAAACGGCGGAGAAAACCGCGTGGTTGACGGCAAGGCTGTGGATATCGATCCCGCGCTGTATGACTGCGGTTATCCGGTTATGGCAATTAACCATCCCACTGCCAAATGTGAACAGAAATTTGACTCGGTTCCCGCGCAGGCGGTTCTGAAGGATTTTGTTTTGAATCAGTGCAAGGCGGAAACCAACTGGAATATGAAGAATTTCATTGAGGATCAGGTGGAGCTGATTCGCCGTCAGGTGGGAGATAAGAAGGTTCTTCTGGCCCTGTCAGGCGGTGTGGATTCCTCAGTAGTGGCCGCTATGCTGATTAAGGCTATCGGGCAACAGCTGGTATGTGTGCATGTAAACCACGGTCTGATGCGTAAAAATGAGTCCGAAAGCGTAGTCGAGGTATTCCAGAACCAGCTGCATGCAAACCTGATTTATGTGGATGCCACGGAGCGTTTCCTCGGAAAGCTGGAAGGTGTTGCGGATCCGGAACAGAAGAGAAAGATTATCGGCGGAGAGTTTATCCGTGTATTTGAGGAAGAGGCCAGAAAGCTGGATGGCATTCATTTCCTGGGACAAGGAACCATTTATCCCGACATCATCGAAAGCGGCACAAAGACTGCAAAAATGGTAAAATCCCATCACAATGTGGGCGGCCTGCCTGAGGATTTGCAGTTTGAGCTGGTAGAGCCTTTGAAGCAGCTGTTCAAGGATGAGGTTCGTGCCTGCGGTATTGAGCTGGGCCTTCCTGCGAGCATGGTTTACCGTCAGCCCTTCCCCGGCCCCGGACTGGGTGTGCGTTGTCTGGGCGCAATTACCCGCGACAGGCTGGAGGCTGTAAGAGAGTCTGATGCGATTCTGAGAGAGGAATTCGAAAAAGCCGGCCTGGATAAGAAGGTTTGGCAGTATTTTACGGTAGTGCCGGACTTTAAGTCGGTTGGTATGAAAAATCATGCCAGATGCTTTGAGTATATGGTGGTTATCAGGGCAATCAATACGATTGACGCTATGACCGCAAGCATTGAGAAGGTGGACTGGGATGTGCTGGAGAAGATTACAAACCGGATTCTGAATGAAGTGGAGAATGTGAACCGGGTTTGCTATGATATGTCGCCTAAGCCGCCGGCTACGATTGAATTTGAGTGATGAAATGGGATTTAGAAACCTAGTGTTTATACGGGTTGCAAACAAATTTGTTTAAGCATTGGTAACGATTTGGCAACAATTATAACATCATGCATTAAATAATTACATCAAAGGCATAAGAAAAACCTTGCTGATTTTCAGATATGGGAACTGAATATCGGCAAGGTCTTTTTATGCTTATTTCTGCTTTTTCTTTTTAGATGTTTTCTTATCCTCTTTTTCTATCTTCGCTAATTCTTCCATGAGCATATCACTGACCGCCTGTGAGGGAACTTTCGCCCAATGCTGTGAGGTGTCCAGTTCCGGGTACTTGTACCGCCACTGGTCGTATTTCTCTTTGGTAATCTCGCCCTGTTCTAACTTGGCGGTTTGTTCCTACCATGCGTGGAATATATCAAACATGGACGTATAAGTGGAATAGTCTGACTTGTCAAGGTGTAGGCAGGAAGCAAATTAGCCGTTTGACAGACAAGGTTATGGAGCAGAACGACACCATAGACAGATTGCAGAAAAAAGTGTCTGATTTGGGGCGCTTGGAGCGTCATTTTGGCAGGGAGCAGGTACAGTCGATAGTGGACGGTCAAAGGCATTAGAACAGGCAGAAAGGGCAAGTAAAGGCCCGAAACGTGCCTTTGAAATGAATCGATAGGAAAGGGGATTGATAGAAGAGGACGGATATGGAGAAGAAAGTCATAGTGCGGCTGTATGCTAAAATTGTGGCAGAAACAGACATTTACGAAACGGATAAGGAAGTGCAAAATCTGATAGACTGGGTATGTTTGTCGGAACAGATAAAGGAAAACAATAATACAATCCGCAATCTGACCGGGGAATATAAGAAGATAGAGCCGGATTGCCGGGAGGGAGTGCGGCACAGTTGGAGCGCATGAAAGAACTCTGTAAGGAACGAAATAATCTGTATGAAATGCAGAATGATTTAAAAGGGCAGAAATGGAAGATTGAAAAATCATTGGAACGGTAAGAAATGTGGGCGTGGCGATTGCTATGTCCTATATTTTATGGTGGAAAACAAAGGATATGCGTGGTACAATCAAAACGTGAAAAATGTGGACAAATCGGAATTTGTGGAGAAGAATAATAGAACTAAAGAAGGCAGAAGAAGAGAGCTTAAAGGTTTTTATAAATACCATTAAAGACTATACAGCGAGTATTTCGTACATTGAAAGTGTTATCATTGTAAGTTCATATGCAAGAGGAACAAACAAAAAGGGTCAGATTTAGATATTGTTATTATCACATCGAATAAATCAGAAATGATTATAAATCAAAAGTTTGTTCAATATTTTGGGGAAGTTCATAGAAAGCAGACAGAATATTATGGTGCATGTACTTTTATCCGTGTGTGGTACAAAAGTGGACAAGAAGTTGAATTTGGAATCGTTGAACCGTCTTGGATAGCAAAACCTTTAGATGTTGGAACTAATAAAGTTCTGAGTGACGGCTATAAAGTGATTTTTGATAAAAGACATTACTTTGATAATTTGGTTCTTTAACAAATTCTAATTTATTGGAGCAACGAACAAGGATTTGGTGAAGTAATAGAATGCAAAAACTGATTATACTCAGAGGAAACTCAGGTAGTGGAAAAACTACCATTGCCAAAGAATTGCAAAAGAAGTTTGGCAGAAATACAATGCTTATCTCACAAGATATGATTAGAAGAGATATGTTAAAAGTTAAAGATGGAGAAAATACATTGGCAGTACCACTTATGAAAGAACTTCTAATATATGGCAATAAGCATAGCGAGATAGTTATTTTGGAAGGAATTATGTATGCAGATTGGTATAAATCATTATTTGAGTTAGCTGTTCTATTATATGATACAAGAGTATATGCTTACTATTTTGATTTGCCATTTGAGGAAACTTTGAAACGCCATCAAACAAAGCCTAACTGTAATGATTTTGGTGAGGAAGAAATGCGTAGATGGTGGCGAGAAAAGGACTTTTCTGCTATATTAAATGAAGTTAGCATTACGTCTGATAAGGATAAGGAAATCATTGTGAGTGAAATTTATGATTTTGTTATCAACGCATAAATTTTCCATTTAGAGTAGCGGCAAATGGAAAAATGATATATTCCTTGTTAAAGTTCTTTATACATGGTGTTAGCACCATGTGCTTGAGAGTAATTAAGGAGAAAATCTGTGTTTGGTTTATGGTTTGTTACGCTTTAACCCTTTTGAACCCCTTATTTTGCAAGGAATTTTAGATGTAAAAATGACAAAGATGATATTATATACCTTTATCCCCTGAAATAGGCTTTTATTGCGTAACATTTAAAAAATGGGTTGCCAAATTGCCGGGATTTGTTATAATAAATGCGCGGCAACGATTTGCCTTAGCTGTGGATATACCGATATGAGGAAATACATAGATGGCCTTGCCGCCATCGTCCAGCAGAACTTCCAATGGCTAGGAACCCCGGCAGATGTACGCCGGATATCCGTTCAAAAGTTACACTGGCTGCTGGAAGGACTGTCCATTGGCCAGCCAGAGATGGTGAAGAAACTGCATTCAAAATCTGTCCTTTAAAGTGGCTGAAAAGTTTGTAAATACTGGCTTTTCAGCCACTTTTATGCTATGCTAAATACAGTTAGAATACGAAAAGGAACAGGTTTCCATGGTCGAAGGAACACAGATCTCAGCATTAGAAAATCGCAGTACAGAACTGGAAAAAGAAAATCTTCTCCTGCAGGAAAAGGCGGCTTTCCTGACCTGTAAATTTTATGGCAGGTTTACAGAGCAGACATCCTCCCTTGAAATCGAGGGACAGATGTCTTTTTTGATGAAGCGGAAACGGAGGCCGATCCCAAAGCTGCTGAACCGGATATGAAGGATGCCGCTTCCTATCGGCGCAGAAGGTTCCCGGGTCAGAAAGAGGAACTGTTGCAAGACATCCCTCATGAAAAGAAACTCTGCACGCTTGCGGAAGAAGGCCGTTTCTGCCAGACCTGCGGTTCCCCGCTTGTTTCTGTGGGAGAGGAATTCGTCCGGACGGAAATCGAAATCATCCCTGCAAAGGTATGTGTCTTTGACGATTACCATGAAACATTCGAATGCAGGGACTGTCGTAAGAACGGGAGGGCATATAAGGAGAAGTCACCCATGCCCTGTCTGGTCATCCGGCACTCTTATGCGTCTCCTTCCGCTGTTGTCTGGGTCATCCATCAGAAGTGTGAGCTGGCCGTACCGCTGTACCGTCAGGAAAACAAATCCAGGAGACTATATACCATTGAATCCTGTCATACAGAAAATATGTAGATAACCACTAACTTAGAGAATATCAGAAGGCTGGCGGTTTTTCTATACACTCTGTTATTTGACGGTTACGTTTTAAAAAGAGAAAAACTGACAAATCGGAATTTAATGGAGAGAAAAATGGACTATATACAAGGGACAAAGGACAATATTGAAAAGGAACATATTTGTTGCGCGATTTCTAACAACAAAGATATTCAAGTATCTTCAAAAAAGACGATATAGAGTAGTAAAGGTTAGTTGATAACCAGCACAAAATTTAAGGCGGATACAATTTTGAACGCATATTTAGAATGTCCAACAATAAAGACAAAAAGTTTCTCCATTTGGCTTATCAGAAAAGCAGTCAATGCAACAAATAAGGCAGTGGGGACAATTGAGGGATTTGTTGGAGAAACAGGAGTACTTCGCGTAGATATATCCAGTGATTTTGAAAAGGAATCCTGTCTGTCTGAAATATTTGAGTTTGCAAAGGACAACTTTTATGAGTTTTTTGGCAATGAGGTTATTGTGACGAAGGCTATTCCTGGTGCAACGGAACGCCGAAAGGCGTTGAATAGTAGTGGATGGGAGTTTATTGATAAATACAGAGAGCATCATGACTATTATAAAATCACATGTAAACAATAAACCACAATTTGCAAGGAAATTGTAACGGAGATTATTTATATAGTATACAGGGAGGACATTATATGTCAAAAATCATTAGGAATGATGTACTCAATTGGCTTCTTGAAGACGAAAACCCAGAAGTGAAATACCGCACAATGATCGAACTTTTGGATATGCCAAAAGATAAATCGGAAGTTAAAAAGGCTTATAACAGTTTATTAAACTCAGGTACAGTCAGTTTAGTTATGGATAAATTCAAACTCAATAAAAAGTGGGAGGATGTCACCGCTTTAATTGCACTTGCTGAATTTGGCCTGACTCGTAGTGATATTTCAACGGATGACTATATTGAACGTATTATCAAGAGCATGGATCTTAAATATATGAAGTGTTCTAAAATACTTCTGCTGAGAAATTTAGTATCACTTGGTTATTATGAACATGAATGGGTAAAAAAACAAATATTTTTGTCTTTTTCGGGCATACGGGAAGATGGTACATTTCGATGTCTGGACAAAGGCAAGAAAACGAATGATTCAAAGCTGCCGGATATGGGTTGTTACAGACAAACAACTACATATCTTTTACTTGCAGCAGAGCTTAAAAAAATAGGTGTTGTTTTACCGCAGTTCGAGCAGCTGACAAACTTTTACATAAACAACTGTGTAGTATTTCACCCTAATAATCCTGAAAAGTTAATTATTGAAGAAATGGCAGGTACATACTATCCGTTTGACCATGTGAAGCTGGGACTGCAAATGATAATGTACGGACTTTCGGTTCTTGGTGTGGCAAATCATACAAATTGCGACAAGGCATGGGCATTGTTAGACAGCAAAAAAAACAGCAACGGTAAATATGTTCTTGATAAGTCTCATCCATATTTTGAGGTGGGAAAGGTTGGTGAACCCAATAAATGGATAACACTTTATGTGCTCCTGGCGGAAAAGTATCGTGTGTTATAAGCATTATGCGAAGTGACCAATTCAAATTTACAGAGCGCTAGAATAGTAGTTTTTCAGGAGAGTGTCCAGTATAGGTAAAGTAGGAATTAGAGTGGAAAACTGCTCCAATTTTGTAAGGAAGCATAAAATTGGCAGGGAAATTGTAATTAGCATGATATAATTAGTGTGTTCAATAAGAGCGGGTTTTGAGCTATTTTTTAATGATGAGGGATAAATGGAGGTGTAGCATATGCGGAGACTATTTTTGGCATCCTTATTTAAGGAAGTGTCTCATATATTTGAAAACTTTGCTAATGAAAATCTTACAGGTAAGACAGTAACGTTTATTCCAACAGCTGCGCTGCCGGACAAACTGGATTTTCACATAAAATATAGCAAAGAATTATTAGTTAGAATGGGCCTCATTGTTGATGAGTTGGAAATTTCCACTGCAACTAATCTTGAGATAGTAAACAAATTAGAGAACAATGATTACATTTATGTTGCTGGCGGAAATACTTTCTTTTTGCTCCAAGAAATGAATAGCTCAGGTGCAGAGGACTTGATAAAAAAACAAATTAATGCAGGAAAACTATTTATAGGCGAATCTGCTGGTGCAATTTTAGCAGCCCCCAATATTGAATATGCAAGAGATACGGATAATCCCCTTGCAGCGCCGCATTTGAAAACATATGATGCGTTGAATGTTATAGACTTTTATCCGGTACCTCATTATAAGGATGAATCATTAATGGAAGCTGTGGAAAAAGTAATTGCAAAGTACAATACAAAATTGCAACTTGTTCCGTTCAGCAATTCACAAGCCATTCTTGTTATGGGTAAAGAAAAGCAAATTGTTTCAAATACAGATGACAGCGAGGTTGCAAGATGAAAAAAGTAGCAAAGGCATTAGCCAGGAGCTGTCACCAGAGCATGCACCATGCAGCAATACTGCCTTAAATATGCTTGGCCTGTCTACACAGGTAACAGCAGTTTGTTCCTATATCAGTGACAGCCCTTATAAAACTTATGAAGTAAACGTTGTCAGACAATGACCGCTTGGAGTTGTTCCGAAAAACAGCAGATAAAATGGGCTTGCATGATCAGATTGTGGAAAAGGATTTTGGGGTATGCGCCTATAACGGGAACCTTGAAGCTGATTCTTCCCTATTATCGCCTTTCTGCTTTACAGACGGATTAGGATTATGACGCCATGAAGGATATGCTTTACGGAGATATTCCAGACTTTGAAAGGGTAATGTCCGCAGTCAAAGAGTTAGAAAAAGAAAATTAACACATTTTAATTTCAAACATAAAAGTGCCCCGACTATTCGATTTTGAGTAGTCAGTTTTTTCTATGTTCAAGAGAAAGTCGTTGTACTTCATGAGTAGTAAGAACTATAATGAATAGGAGTAAAAAACCTAGGAAAATGGAGGAAGGAAATGAAAGGGGATAGTTCAACTGATTGCTGGAGCAATGTGGGAAATGAATGGATAGAGAAGGCGCAGACCAATGATTTTCGGATGCACTATATCATGCCATATACAATGCAGAAGTTGGGGAATGTAGAAGGACTTGATATTTTGGATCTGGGCTGTGGAGAAGGCGGATACTCCAGGGAATTAGCCGGCAGAGGGGCAAAAGTTACGGCGGCCGACTGCTCTGAAATGTCAATTGGTTACGCTGCTTTCGCGGCAAAGGAAAAGAATTTGGACATATCATGCCTTGTCAGAAACAGCAATGATTTATATGGAATACAAAATGATTCCTTCGATATTGTACTGTGTGCAATGATGCTGATGGATGTGGAAGATTTTGACGGGACAATGAAGGAAATATACCGGGTTCTCAGACCGGATGGGAAAGTTTTTATTTCGATTTTGCATCCCTGTTTTAAGCCGCCTGTGGAACATAAGTGGTTTAAGGAAAATGACACGATTCAGGTAATTGTAAAAAACTATTTTGAACCTGAAGAATGGGTGGGGGAAATTGCAGGGATTGACCAGAGGGTAATTTATCGCCATAGGACAATGTCTGATTATGTTAAAGTGTTTGTAAGGAATAAATTTAAGATTATTGATTTGAATGAACCGAAACCGACGGAGGAGCAGAGAAAGATGTCTCCCAGGATAGAGTGGCTGACAAAGATTCCGATGTATATGTTCATTGAGTTGGCGAAAGATTAAGGTGGCCGAAGAATTGAGGTGTGAGTTGCTTGCTGAATGAGAAGTATATTGCGAATCGTATAGAAGGAATTGTGTGGGAAAAGGCATATGTCCAGATATGCTTTGGCCCGGGAAGCGGGGGACGGTGAATCCTCCATTTCGAATATTATGAACAGAGGCAGTTACAATTTATGTGAAGGGGATCAATTTAGAATGAGAGCGGCTCAGTGAGGGCTGCTTTTATTTTTTTTGTTAAGCTATTTCATTCCTTAATGCATCTATGTACTTGTAAGACCGTCCTAATAAAACATGTGATATATTTATCACTTTCCTCGTTGACAGCAAGATGATTAAGTGATATATTTATCACATGGAGAGATAAATATATCTCATAGGAGGAAGCGGATATGAAGAAAAATAATATTAAATGGATGGTAGGGATTGGCGTTGCCAGTATTTTAGCGTTAGTGATTTCATGCTGGTATTCTGTCACATACAATAATTCCCGGTTGGTGGTCCCAACGGATTTTGCCAGCTATACTTTTCAGATAAAGGATTTGCCAATGATTATTTCTGTTTCCTTTTTCTGTTTGTATGTACTTGGAATGGTAATTGCGCTTTTTCTGGCAGGCAGAAGGCAGGCTCAGCAGGCAAAGGAAACAAACAGAACACGCAGGCTGAATCCGAAGCTTGGATACTTAGGATTCTTAGGATTTTTGGGCTTTGCCGGCTTTTGGACTTATCAGGTTGATGAAAGTGTTTATCCTTTTGTTTTTTTCCTTTTCTTTGGTTTTTTCGGATTTTATTATGAAGGGAAAATGTCCGGCACCTTTATGGATGAACGGTTCAGGGAGAATGCGAACCGCGCTCAGCTGACGGCTCTGAAGATTTCATATGCCATTATTTTCATAGCTTTAATAGCACTTTGTCAGAAAAATTTTTGGGGGAATCTTGATTTTACCCTGATTGCTGTCATTATTATTATATCATTTGCATTGGGGCTGGAAATTTTCCTGAGCGAATATTTGCTGTATCGTTATGATCATGATGACCAGTATGACGAGGGAGCGGAATAAGGTATGGCAGAGTTTGAATGCAGATTAAAGAAATATCGGCTTATGAAGGATTTGACGCAGGAACAGCTGGCCGAAATGGTGGGTGTGCGCAGGGAAACGATAATGCGTCTGGAGAAAGCGCAGTATAATCCATCGTTGAAGCTGGCGATTGATATATCCAGGGCAGTAGGAGCGTCAATTGAAGAGATATTTATCTTTGATTAGACATATGTAATTGCGGCAATGGTAAAAATGAGTACAATAAAAGTATAAATGTTTTCTGGCAGTTTTTCTGGGTATTGGGATTCGTCCGGATCTGTGTTCGAAGGGATATGGAAGCCGGGTTATCAGGCTGGCAGTTCAGGAGAGCCGGCATTTGTATGGGGCAAAGGCTGTTTATCTGGATGTGTGGGAATGGAATCATCGGGCGGTAAATGTTATGCTTCGGCAGGATTCTGAATCCGGGAAAAGCTGGAGCAGGAAACGTATGCCGGAAGCGGCGTTTTTTAGGATGAGCTATGATTTTAATGAATAAAACTGTAAAAAAGGGGGCTGTGAAAAAATAGCCCCTGCGCAAGGGACTGTTTTCAAGGTCCCTTTTTGTATGGATAAAAGTACTGTTTTGGTTTACAGGAAGTAAAAGTAAAGTTATGATATAAGAAATATATTTCGGAAAGGCGGGAACCGGATGCCTGACAGGATATTTGAAGATATATGTTCACAACTGGATTTGGGAAGGCTCCTGCTGTCGCCTGTCCGGTTAAGCGGCGGGCTTATGCACAAAATGTTTTCACTGGAAACAACAAGGGGCAGATATGCGGTTAAGCTGCTGAATCCCCATGTTATGCTGCGGCCGGAGGCTAAGGCTAATTTTGATACGGCCGAGCGGCTGGAGGAGATTCTGGAAAAGAACGGGATTCCCATTCTGCCGGCGTTAACCTTTCAACATAAAAAGATACAGGAGCTTGATGGACAGTATTTTTACCTTTTTCCCTGGTATGATGGAAGAGCGCTAAAGAGCGGCGGGATTAAAGAATTTCATTGTGCCGAGGTTGGCAGAATATTGGCGCTCATCCACAATATAGATAAAAGAGAGGCGCCTTTTGTTCGCAATGAAATCCGTATTGACTGGGATTTTTATATCAGGGGGCTGGAGGCTGAAAACAGCAGGCTTTGCCAGCTTTTAAAGGATAATCGTTCTCTGCTCTGTGACTGTCAGGAGCGGGGGAATGCGGCGGTAAAGAGGCTTCCGCAGGTGGCAGCCATCTGCCATAATGACATGGACTGTAAAAATATTTTATGGAACGGCAGGGATTACCGTATTATTGATTTGGAGTGCCTTTCATATTCCAATCCTTTTTTGGAGCTTATGGAGCTGGCTTTGTGCTGGTCGGGGTATGAAGAGCGGGCGGTTGATTTTGAGCTGCTCCGGGTGTTTGTGAGGTCTTATCTTGCAGCGGGCGGAAGTGCGCCGGAGGATTGGGAGGCTGTTTATGACAGTAACTGCGGCAGGTTGGAGTGGCTGGAATATAATATCAAACGTGTTTTGGGCATAGACTGCGGTGCGGATGAAAAGGAACTGGGAATTTCGGAGGTCCGCAAAACGGTGGAGCAAATCGTTTATTATGCGGATAGGAAGGCAGCAGTTTTGGACAGCCTGAGCCAGTCGGACTAATGGTAAAAAGGCAATTATAATGAGGAGTCGGAAACATGGCCGAAAGAAAAGAAGGTCTTTCCGCAAATGAAGCGTGGAAGGCAATTATTGAAAAATATCATGTTTTGGAGGAAGTCGAAAAAAACGGCTGTTTTCCTATTAAGGCCAGCCAGATTAAGGAGTTCAGGGAACCGCGGCTGATGGCAAAATGGGACAGCACGGATTCTCTGCCTGAGGTGCTGCGGAAAAATAGGATCAATATTTTGCCGGACAGCCGCAGCTCCTATGTTTTGGGGGATTTTATCCTCTATCAGAAAATTCCGGAGCTTGATGAGCCGGTGACGCGGATGAAGCAGGTGGAGCTGCCGGATTATGAAACCATTGACATAAATAACATCAGCTCTGAGGCCAATGCAATCAATGTACTGATCATTTCAGGGATTCTGGATGATTTTCTGGAAACGAGCGGTAATGTTTCCACCTTTAATGGCCGGATGGGAACAGGTTGCTTTGACTTTGAGGTGGATACTTATCGGAAAATCAAAAGGAAAATCAGTGTCAATAATGCGCAGTGTGAAATTGACGGCGGTTTTGAAAACGAGGCCTCGGTGGTGATCATGGAGGCTAAAAATGTGGTCCATGAGGATTTTCATGTAAGGCAGCTGTATTATCCTTACAGGCTTTGGCGAAGCAGGGTGAAGAAGCCGATAAGACTTGTTTTTTCCGTATACTCAAATATGATTTACCGGCTGTTTGAGTATCGTTTTGCCACACCGGAGGATTATTCCTCCATAGAGCTGGTGCAGGCAAAGAATTATTCTCTGCAGGATACGAAAATCAGCAGGCAGAATCTTCTGGAGGTCCGTCGGAATACGGCTGTGAAAACCGATGACAATATGGAAGGGACCAAAATACCATTTATTCAGGCCAATTCCATGGAACGGGTGATTTCGCTGTTGGAAAATATGTATGAAAATCCCATGACAACGCAGCAGATTGCGGAGCTTATGGATTTTGACCTGCGGCAGTCGGATTATTATTTTAATGCGGGGAGATATCTTGGTTTATTTGAAAAAACTGCGGATGACGGGCAGAAGGTGGTGTCTTTGACCGCATTGGGCAACCGTATTTTCAGGCTGAATTATAAGAAGCGTCAGCTGAAGCTGGTGGAACTGATATTGGAGCATCGGATATTTGCGGATTTTTTTGACGTGATGATGGAAACGGGAGAGGTGCCGGATAAAAAGGAGATAGCTGATGAAATGAGGGCGCTGCATGTGTGCAATGAGGGGCAGGTGGCGCGGCGGGCGAGTTCGGTGGCCGGTTGGCTGAAGTGGATTGGGAATCTGATGAAGCTGTAAGCTGTGAAGGGAAGGCACGCAGGACTGGAACAGGAAGAGGAGCGGAAAATGAGAAGAACATTGTTATTGGGAATTGCAGCAGCAGTTATGATTTTCGGGATGGCCTGCGGGCAGAAGGCAGCGGATACGGAAAGAAACGGTGCTGCCTTAGAATCAGCATCGGGGGAAAATGAGACGGTTTTGGGGGATGAGGGCCTGACGGAAGCGTGGGAGGAGAGCCAGGGGGAAGAAGCGGCCCTGCAAAAAAATGACTGGTCAGCGCAGGCTCCTATTTCAATTGTGGCGGAGAATCCGGGACATGGTTATTATTCCTACAATGAAGCCATTGGACAAGTAAAACACAATATGTAGTGCCTGATGGAAGCAGACAGCACAAGATGAAGTAAAAGGGGCTTACAACTACAACTTTTTTACAACTTTTGCTTGAAACCAGACGACACCAGACGGGCCAAAATGAAGGGCAAATCCGCGTTTGAGATGCGGATTTGCCCTTTTTTGTAATTTTCACATCAGCACCAAATTGCCCTTGATCACTTCTGCTTTTTCCTTCATGTTTTCCTGCGTGATATGGGTGTAGATGTCCATGGTGGTGGAGAAATCAGCATGTCCCATTACTTGCTGGATGAACTTAATGTCGTTTGTGCTCTCGCAAAGTCTGGTGCAGAAGGTGTGCCGTAAATTATGTACGCTGAAATGAGGCAATAGACTCGGCTCACGGTCTTCCAATTCTGCTTGATCCATTTCTTCGGCGTTGTAGGCGATGGAGATGCGCTCAATGGCCCGGTTGATGTTGTGGGCACTGAGAAAGTAACCAGAGCGGTTTCGGAAGAGGAAACCATGATATCCATTCATCACGAGATCCTCCGGATACAAGGCGTCCATCACTTCAATCAGCGCACGGAGCTGTTCGGCAACCTCCGGATACAGGATGGGAATAGTGCGAGTACCGCTTGCCGTTTTGGGAGTAGTAATGTGAAAGCCTGCTTTCCCATCAATGACCCGATAAATCAAGTTATGATTCACGGAGATAGTGTTGTTCTCCAGATCCACATCGTTTTTGGTTAACCCAGTACACTCTCCCACACGCAGTCCCGTACCAAGCAGCACGACCATGACGGGCAGCCAGTGACTATACATCGGCGATTTGGAAATGAAGCGCAGGAAGTTCTTCTGCTGCTCCTTGGTCAACGCAATCCTTGTTTTTGCAGGCTTTCCGCTTCCCTCGGATTTTAGAGAACGGTAAACACCCTTGCTGGGGTTCTTTCGGATATAGTCATCATCGACTGCCAATTCAAGTGCGGGATGAACCAGATTATTGATGCTTTCCAGCGAGTTGATTGCAAAGCCCTTTTTCAAAAGCTTAGTGTAAAATGTCAGGATATCGCTTTTACGAATATTGGGCAGCGGAGTGTTAGCAAATGGCTCGTCCTTAATATAACTGCTCCAAAGGTATTCGTAATTTGCCCGCGTGGAAGCCTTCAACTGGAGTTTCGTATCCATGAGAACTTTGAACATGTCATTTAGGGTGATTTTCATGGCCTCTTGGGTACGAACGCCGTCATCGGCATCTTTCGTGAGTTGCTTTTCTTTTGCGCGAAGAGCGGCTAAGTCAGTATCGTAAATGTACTTTTTCTTTTTCCCCAGCATATAGACAAACATATAGTTGCCGTCTGAACGCTGGGTTTCGCCTGGTCGGAGATTGCGGCCTTTGTTGTCTTTTCTAATTTTGGGCATAAATTGATACCTCCCGATGGTTGGTGTGCTGTTGCGCCCCTGGTGGGCAGGATTCTGTCAGCATGAGATCTCGTAAAGATATTCCTTTACGCGCTGAACGCTCCAAAGGACACGAGAATTCATGGTGATGCGAGCATGGGCAAGGTCGCCGATCTGAACGGCAGTGTGCCGCCCGCAGTCGAGCAGCTTGCAGAGCGATTCCGTATCTACCGCCAAGCACTGCTCAGGCGAAAGGTCATTGGGTTTTCTTTTCTCCATAATTGCCCTCCTTTATTTGCAATTACATATATCCTCTACTGTTTGTAGGGAAAGGTTTTCAACAAAAACAATGAAGTCATTCAAATTTATCGGGAAGTATCAGGTCTCTTCCAAAGGCCATTTCCTGCGCCGGGTTTTTCCGCCGCGTATTTTCAGGCAACTGCTGTGCAGCATTTCAGTCGTGGGCGTGCTCCATGCAGTCATCACACACTATCCACGACCCCTGTATAACTCCAATGGAAAAGGTTATGGGGGTTGTCAAGGTACAAAAGGCGAACAGACAGGCAGTGGAACCACACGCCATGTCTATACGCTTTATATATAGGGACGGAACGAGCTGAATTCTGCAGATTCCTATTTTTTATTCTCAGACAGATACGAAGAAACAATTAAGACGCTATATGTAGACAACAATACTTGACTAATACTATATATTGTGCTAAACTTGCTTTGTAATTGATTTTTGTGCGCTTCCCGTATGGGATACAGACATAAGTTCTGTACCGCAGGCCAAAAGCCCGCATTGCACACGCAGTTAAGATTGTACTTGTGCCAGTAGTATTACTGCGCCCGTATGGGTCGGTATATTACTGGCTTTTTCTATTTTCAGGGAATGCCCATTCCCTATTGGCGAGGATGACTTTGGTTCACAGGTTGCTGTGGACAGCAGGCGTATGCCGCAGTCAACCTCGCTTATTTTTTTGCCCAAATGCCGGAAACGGCTTTGAGGATATATCAAAAATCAGAAAGGCAGGTATGCAAATGAACACGAAAATGCTGAACCATGACATCATGGTGAAAGAGAAAAAATTGAACGAGAGTTGGAGGCAGTTCAAGAAACTGCAGCAGCCCATCAAGAGGCGGTGCCCGGTAATGAAGGCGCATGTCGTTCCTCGCCCGACGAGGAGGGGGTGCTGAGTATGCCGGATAGCTGTGCGGCATTGAAGGAAACGCATCAACCGCAGGTACTGGTCGAGACCGCAGGCTTATCCGAAAAGGAATGGCTCGCTTATCGGCGAAAAGGAATTGGTGGCAGTGATGTGGCTGCGCTGCTGGGTATATCACCCTGGCGGACGGCCCGTGACCTGTACTACGACAAGCTGAATATTGCAGCGGTTGAGGACAACGAAGAAAACTGGGTTGCTCTGGAAATGGGGCATCTGCTGGAGCCGCTAGTGGCGAAAATTTTCCAGCATCGGACCGGCTACAAGATATATCAGGTCAAGAAGATGTTCCAGCACCCCAAGTATCCCTGGATGCTGGCGGATGTGGACTACTTTGTGGAACTTCCGGATGGTACGACCGCAATTCTGGAAATCAAAACCACGAACTACAATGCCAAGGATCACTGGTGGCTGAACGGGGAAGAAACTGTTCCGGTCTACTACGAAACCCAGGGGCGCCATTACATGGCCGTTATGAATGTGGATCGCTGCTTCTTCTGCTGTCTGTACGGCAACAACGAGGAAGAAACCATCATTCGTGAGATTCGCCGCGACGAGGCTTATGAGGATGAGATGATTTTCTTGGAACAACATTTCTGGGAGAACTATGTCCTTGCCAAAACACCGCCGCCCTATACCGAGGAGGGCAATCTTGTAATTGAAAGCGTGCGCCGGCATACGGGTCCTGCGGATAAGGACGCCCCTGTGGTGACCTTTGATTATTCTCTGACTGCCAAGCTGATGCGGTATCTCCAGCTCCAAGAAGAAAAGAAACATGCTGAAAAGAACAGCAAGGAAATCGATGCGGATATGCAACGGCTGAAAGGAGCATTGATTGCCGAAATGGGCAAGAGCTGCAAAGCCATTTGCCAGCAGGACGGCGTAAATTATACGGTCACCTACAATCCGGTGCGGAAGCCTAGCATCGACAAAGACAATCTGGACCGGTTGAAACTGGACCATCCTGATATCTATGAGCAGTATGTCACGATCTCGGAGTTTCGCCGGTTCAGTGTGAAAGCTGATACCAAGGCGGCTTAAAGGAGGGAAAAAAGAAGTGATCCATAAAGGAACTTATGACGGGACGATTTATCACAACCCGGCAAATCGGTTCTGCATTATCAGTGTGAAGACTGCTGACAAAGAGGTGCCGCTGGAGGCCCGTTCTACCCGCCGGTACAGAGACCATCTGATCCGCTTCGTGGCGACCGGCTATGAACTGCCCCGCACGGATGCGGTGGATCTGGAACTGGACGGCGAATGGAAGCAGGGCAAGTATGGTATGCAGTTTCAGGTGGAGCAGTGGCGCCAGATCGTCCCTCGGACCAAAAGCGGTGTGGAGGGGTATCTGGCATCGGGCCTTATCAAAGGCATCGGACCTGCGACCGCTACGCTGATCGTATCCCGATTTGGAGAGGACACGCTGGACATTCTGCAGAAGCGGCCGGAACGGCTTTTGGAAATCAAGGGTATCACGGAAAGCAAACTGGAGGAGATTAAGACCTCCTATGCGGAGAGCCGGATGCTGCAGGATCTTTTGGTTCTGCTCTCCCCGTTCAAGATCACGCCGAAAACGGCGCTCAAGATCTATCAGTATTTCGGGCCAGCCAGTGTGGACATCTTGAAAAAGAGTCCGTTCGAACTGTGCCAGATATCCGGATTCGGCTTTTTGCGCGTAGATGCCATTGTTCAGAAGAACGGCGGTGACCTTCATGACCCCATGCGGGTCAAAGGAGCACTGTTCTGGGCGCTGGAAGATGGCAAAGGCTCCAAAGGGCACCTGTTCTTGCCCGGGGAAACCCTGCAGAAAGAGGCACTTCGGCTGCTCAACAACAAGATTCCTGTGCCGGCACTTCGCCTTCAGGCGAAGGAAGTCGCAGATGTGCTGCAGGACATGATTCTCAAAGGAGAAGTGGTGGCAGTCAAGGATAACATCTATCTGCCCCGGGTGTTTGCACAGGAGGACGAGACCGCCCGCCGCATTGCCATGCGGTTGGTGGAGCCGTCGGAACCGGAGCGGATCGAGCGGGTACTGGAACGGGTCAAGCGTGAGATGGGCGTGGTGTTGTCCTCCAAACAGGAGTCTGCCGTCTATGCGGCGTACCGCCACAATCTTTCCATTATCACAGGCTCTCCCGGTACCGGCAAAACGACGGTTCTGAAAACGATCTTGGAGGTATACCGCCGGCTGCACCCTGACGGCCAAATCGTCTTGATGGCACCGACGGGCAGAGCGAGCCGCCGTATGGCAGAGAGCACCGGCTTTGATATGGCCCGGACACTTCACAGCGGTTTGGGTCTCGGCAGCGAAGAGGACGATGTCAACCGAACCAAACAGCAGGAACCGTTGTCGGCTGACCTGATCATCGTAGACGAGTTTTCCATGGTGGATATGTGGTTGGCAGATAAATTCTTCTCTCGTATCAAGGACGGGGCACGAATCGTGCTTGTAGGCGACCCGGACCAGCTTCCCAGCGTGGGAGCCGGAAATGTGTTCCGTGAGTTGATTGACTGCAAGTTGGTGCCTGTCACTGTGCTGGATCAGATTTTTCGCCAGTCCAAAGACAGTCTGATAGCCTACAATGCCAAGTTTATCAACGAGGGCAATACCAAGCTGTACTATGGGCCGGATTTCATGTTCATGGCGAGCGATAACCAGGCGGATGCCGCCGAGCGGATTATCTCCCGTTATTGCAGAGAGATTGAGGAAAGCGGCATCGACCGGGTGCAGATTCTGTCGCCCTTCCGCTCAGAAGGTGCGGCATCGGCGGAACAGCTCAATGAGGCAATCCGTGAAGTGGTCAACCCGTTTCGCTCCGCCGAAGACGAGATCAAAATCGGCGTCAAAGTTTTCCGGGTCAATGACCGTATTATGCAGACCAAGAATACCGCAAAGGTATCCAATGGCGATCTGGGTTTTATCCGTTATATCAAAGACGGTGAGAACGGAAAGCGTGTGGGCCTCGATTTTGGAGTTGGTCGAGAACTGGAATACAGCGTAGAGGATATGGTCAACCTGGACCTTGCCTATGCCACCACCATCCATAAGTCTATGGGTTCTGAGTATGAAACGGTTATCATGCCGCTTTTGAAAGCGCATAGCATCATGCTCTACCGCAACCTGCTCTATACCGGAATCACCCGTGCTAAAAAGCGTGTGGTGCTGATTGGACAGAAGCAGGTGCTGTTCATGGCGATTCACCGCAACGAGATCAGCAAGCGAAATACGCTGCTGGGCGCACGCATTGGCATGTATTTTAAGGCCTATGCCAGACGCGCCGGCATCCCGCTCCCGAACGAAGCGAAAAAAGAATTGAAACACGCAGGTTAAAAAGGGACGTAAAGTGCAGAAAAAGCACAGTGCGTCTCCTATTTTATTTAACAGGAAGGAGTTTGCAAAATGAACGAAAGCAGCAATGCCAAAACCATGTATGAGGCCGTACCCGCCGTAGCAGAGTTGAACAAGGTGCCGGACTTTGACCCGCTCAAGTTCCTCCGCCGCACCAAGGACAGTATGAGGCTGGATCTGCCCTATCAGAAGCTGTGGTTCCGCATGGCCCATCCCAACGGGCGTATGCGCGTGACGGCGCTGCGGATCACCGAGCAGATGGCGATTTTCGAGGCCCGTGTGTTCTTGGATCGCAGCGATGCTGAGCCTTTCAGCATGAGCGTGGCCCAACAGCAGCTTCAGGACAACCGGGACTTTATCCGAGGCGCCCAGAATGAGGCTTTGAGCCAGGCGCTCACGGATGCCGGCTTCGGTATTCAGCTCATCAGTGCCGACGCACAGGACGCCGTTGGGCAAAAGAAAGCCGATGCCACTGAGAAAAAGGCGGCTGAGGCTGCACCTATTCAGGCGGAGCGTACGGAACCGCGGCAGACGCCTGCCAGCACCCCTCAGAAGCCCGCTGCGCCCGCCGTGGATTTCCCTTCCAACGGCCATAAAACGCAGCAGAGGGCACCTGTGGCCCCGGAAACGGCTGTGACGGCCCCGCCTGTAGAGTCGGTGGAACAGCGGCTGCCGGTGGAGCCTGTTAAGGCGGAGAAAGTGGTGCCCACGGATACTGTGATGGCTACCGCTGAGCCGGGAGCCGTGGAGCAGACGGATGAACTGCCGCTGCCCAACCAAAAGGCTGAGATGCGAATCGAACCCAAGGGCAACGATGCGCCTGCGCAGGACGAGGCTCCCGCCTACACGCAGAATACTCCTGTGGAAGAGCTTCTGCAGGTGATGACGCTGGAACAGGCCAGACAGGTCGTTGTGGATGATGGTATCTGCCGTGGCATGACGATCGCGCAGGTGGCAGAGAAACGCCCGGTCAATCTGCGCTTTTATCTCATTCCGGGCAAAAGCAAGAACAATCTGGTGCGCGCTGCCGCCCAGCTGGTGCTCGATTCTCTCCAGAAGGCTGGCTGATATGAACCCCAGCGAGGGTACAAAGGGAGGAATGACAGATGGGCTCATACCCGGATGAATTTCCGTTCAATATCATGGATGTCGTGGAACTGTTGCGCCTGCGTGTCAGGCGCCAGCAGTCAAATAGTGTCTATGTGGATTGCCCGTTCTGCGGTGATCGCCGGGGAAAAATGAATGTCAATTTCGTCAAAAATGTGTGGCGCTGCAATTACTGCGGCGAGCATGGCGGAATGCTTGGGCTGTATGCACGGCTCAACAATACGACGACCTCGGACGCTTATTGGGAAATAGCAGAAGCTTTGTGCGACAACTGCCATGAAGAACATATACGCTCCGGGAATGAAGCTCCTAAGCTGGCGGTCAGCACCGGGTCCTCGTTTTCGGGGGCCCGGGCTGACGCCGGCCGTCATTCTACTTCCGAGCGAAAAACTGTGCCGCAGTCAGAGAAAGCAAGTCCTGCGGAGATCCACCAGACGCTATCCCTGCTGTTGGTCCAGCTTACACTGCGACCGGCTCATAGGGAGCATCTTCGGTCACCAAAGCGTGGGTTATCTGATGAACAAATCGAATCGCTGGGCTTTAAGAGCACCCCGCCGCCCTTTTTGTGCCGATCTATTACAGCGCGTCTGATACAGATGGGCTGTAAGGTGGAAGGTGTCCCGGGGTTCTACCGCGATGACTGCGGCTACTGGACCATGGCCTTTTATAAAAAAACATCTGGAATCTTGATTCCAGCCGTTGGTTTTGACGGCAGATTACAGGGGTTTCAAATCATGCTGGATGTGCCACTGAAGGACAAAGATGACCCGCCGGAAAAAGCTGGCGCCAAATACATCTGGTTCTCTTCTTCTTCCAAGAGAGACGGCGCTTCATCGGGAAGCCCGGTACACCTGGTTGGTGATCCGTCTGCCCGTGTGGTGTATGTCATTGAGGGGTTGCTGAAAGCCGACATATCCCACTGTTTGACTGGACGCACCTTTGCTGCGATTGCCGGAGCCAATAACACAAGTCCGCTGGACCCATTATTTGCCCTTCTGGCGCAGAGCGGTACAGAGGAGATCATCGAAGCCCACGATATGGACAAGTACAATAACCAAATGACCATGGCGGGAGCATCAAAAATCTATCTGACAGCCCGAAAGTACGGAATGAATTGCAGGCGGCTGACCTGGAACCCCAACTATAAGGGATTTGATGATTGGCAGCTTGCCTTGCGCCGGGAAAATCAGCGAAGAAAGGAGTTGGAAAGAAAGACATTCAAAGAACAGTACCTCAATGGCTGGTGTGAGTTGGCGCATATTGAGGACTGTACCGAGCAATGGCAGCACCGGGCGGAGAGTAACATCGGTTTGACCGAATATCTGGGCCTGACCCGGGAAGAGCATGAAACATTTCTGCGCCATGGCCGGGAGGCGCTTGGCGTCCTTCTGGAACCCCAGCGCAGGAGTCAGCGATTTGTGCTCTACCAGCTGGAACTGGACGAGCGGAAAGCGATTCCGTTTGCGTTCAAGGGTATGGAAGCGGTAAAAAAGGCCGGCTATGAGCAGCCGCCTGCGGCTCAATATCGCATGGTCTGGACGGGAGAAATCTATTGTCCTACAGGCCAAAGCGATACCGAGATATTGCAGCGCCTGTTTTCAGAACTCAGCGTGGAATTACCGGAGGGTTGCAACGGACGGCCAATGTCGCTTTCCGATGTTGTGGAACTGGAGTATCCCATGAAACGAATTTACTACTATGTGAACGGAGATACACAGTTTCAGCAGGTGAAATTTTCTCCGATGCTCGCCAAAAAGAAGGTTTCGGGAGGAGCATGAGCAGATCGATGGTTGTTGTAAAAGGAACGAAGAAGGGACAGTTGGAGGCGCTTTTGGAGCAATGCGTTCAGCTGAATGCGGATGTTCGCCCCAACATAGAACAGGGATATTTCACGGTGACAGTTCCGCCGCCCTGGAATATTTCGGCACAGCTGGTGGCGCAGGCAGTACAGGAACAAATCAAAGAATGGGCGGAGCAGTACCCCAATGTGGTCTGCTACTGCTTTGACAGCTTCAGCACTTTGCTCTATGTGCTGTGATACAGGTAACGATGGCATGGAATGGGCTTTGGCCCGTCCATGCCGTTTTTCGTTTACAGAAAGGAGATTACTATGGGATATTTTTCAGAGATGTCGCTGAATATGCAGGAGGGACGCAAACCGTCGGCTGCTGCACTCACGGGCGAAAATGCCTTTGAGGAAGAGGAAAGCTTTGACGAACTGCCGGTGCCTCCGGTCATCCGTTCGTCTGTCCAGCCCCTGAACCAAGCTGCACCCCAGCCTGGTTCTGATGCGGCATCCTCCGTTTCTACTGAGATGATGGAAGCGCCGGAGGATGACCCCGTGGAAGAGAATGGCGGATGTGACGATGTGGATGACATCAAAACAGATGTGCCCGCCGGAAATGGCGCATCCAAGGATGCCGATGAAGAAAAGCGTCGTGCCGAGCATGAAACTGCCGAAGCAAAACGCAAGGCTGAATGGGAGGCCAAGCAGGCGGAGAAAAAGCGGGCCCTGCAGGAGCAGATGGATCACCTTGCCGCCATGAGCGATGATGAAGTGGTATCCGCCTCCATGCAGCGTGTCAGCAAGGATGTAGAAAAGTTGACCCGTCGGAACATGAAGGAGTGCGTTTCGGAGTATATCCAGACGCTCTGCCTGGATGATCCGGCTTTTGCCCGGCTCACCATGCACCCGAAGAAAACCATGATCCATTGCTTCCAGTACATCAGCCGGAAGGCGTGGGACTATGTTCAGGACGAGCTCAAAGCCAATGGTATCCAGCCCGGACAGGGCGGCCAAGGCTATGGCTGCGATATTCCAGACGATTTGTGCTACCAGTGGGCGGAAGATTATTTCCGCGACCCGGATGCCAAGGAGGACCAGGAGCAGGAGGAAAAGTTTGTGCCGAAGCCCTATATTGGCAAGACCACCGGGAATACCGGCAAGAAAAAGAAAGCGGAAAAGAAACCCGCCGAAAAGAAGAAGCCGGAACCAAAGCCGGCGCCGGAAAAGAAACCTTCTGCTGATGGCCAGATGTCTTTGCTGGATTTCAGCGTGGCAAAAGCTGGTTAAGGAGGTAGCGCATGATCGCGTACAAAGGGTTTCATCCTGGCATGGTTTGTATCGGCTATCAGTTTCAGATGGGATTGAACATGACCGAAGAAGCCAACTGCCGCAAAAACGGTTTCCATTGTGCGGAAGACCCACTGGACTGCCTGAGTTATTACGGTGATGCGGATCACTCGGAATACTATATTGTCAACGCCGGAGGCGACATTGATGAGGACGAATTTGACTCAAAGATTTCCTGCACTGAATTGACGGTTCTTAGGCGGCTGACCAAGGAAGAACTTTTCACCCTTGGCCTTGCGTTTATGGCCGATCATCCGAAGCGGAAATGGAACAGCCATGTGAAGAAGGACAAAGCTGTGGCATGTTGTGGGTACGCTGTTGTGCGTGGTGTTGACCCTGTTGCACAAGGCAGCCGGAAAGGTGATGTGCTTGCGTTTGCCAAGGAAGATCCGGTCACCGGCTGCATCCAGAAGATCGTGGTGGCGACCATCGATGGGAAGAAACTCCGACCCAATGAGTGGTATGGAGCCGATCTTGAAAAAAAGGACGGTGAAATGAATTGAAGAAATCTATTCTTCTGGGGATGTCGAAACTGACGGCATCGCCGGAAATGAAAAAGGTGGCTCTTGAGGACGAGCCGGAAAAAGTTAGAACCTACTCCGGTTATACCCGCATTCGTCGCAAGTATAAATGCTATATGAATTGCATGGTTCAGAACGGCATTTTGAAGGCGGCGCTTTATCTGCCGGATTATCTTCGATTGGATGGGGACAATCCCGCCTATGAGGTGTTTCTTGATAAAAAGAAGCGCCAGTTCCTTACCTACGACTATTTGGATAAGAAGTGGAGAGACGCCAAGCTGGACAGACTGGAATGGTCTGGACAGGATTATGATGCTGTTTGCTGGGTTGGCACAGAAGACTCGGATATGGTGCAACGGTATTTTTCCAGCGAACGGGGCGGATACTCCGGCATCCTCGATTTTCAAAGAAAAGTGAGGGAAGAACAGCTGGAGCGGCGTCATAAGCGGATCACCGACCCGTGGGACAAAGATCTTGCTCAAGTGCCGAAATTGCCGAAAGACTGGGGCCGTTGGGCTGACAAGGTGGCCGTGCGAGAAAATTTTATATTTTACCAGTACAAGCGCGGCGGCGCCAAGATCGGCTACTGCACCTTCTGCGGGAAGGAGGTGCCCATTTCTGGGCATCCCTACCACAACAAAGAGGGGCGTTGCATCTGCTGTCGGCATCCCGTTGTTTTCAAGGCGCTGGGCCGCACTGGCTATTTTCAGACGCAGAGGCATTATGCTTACCTCATCCAGCGGTGTAAGGATGGGTTTGTCATCCGAGAATTCTGGGCGAACAGGACCTACCGGAAACACATTCTTCCTCATAGCGAACCTTATTGGCATGAGTTCCGGCGTTCGATTTACGACCGCAGCGGAGAGATCCGTTCCTATTTCTGGGGAATGTACTGCCAAAGAGAAGTGCGCTGGATCGAGGGAAGCCCCTGCTATTACAACTATAGCTGGAATCAGTCTGGTCGGGTGTATGGAAAGACTTTGCCTAGCCTGGGGAAAAAAGAACTTCGCCAGACCGGCTTGGTTGAGTGGATAAGAAGCCATCCAATCACTGATCCTGAAAAATACTTGGCGGTATGGGAAAAACTTCCCCAGATGGAGCAGATCTGGAAGGCTGGACTGCCGCGGCTGACCGACGAGTGCTTCAACTCCTGTGATCGTGTGCGGAAATTGGTTCTGCATCCGAACGAGCCAGGGTTGATTCGAGCTCTTGGTCTGGATACGCCCAAATTCCGCCGCCTGCGCCAGTTGGACGGAGACGCAGAGACTTTGGCCTGGTTGCAGCTTGAGAAGCGGACCGGACAGTGTATCACGGATGAAATGCTGTGTTGGAGCAAAAAAGAACGGATCAGTCCCAGGGACCTGGTCTTTATCGCAGACCGCATGAGCCTGGTACAGATCAGAAATTATCTGGAACGGCAAAAAGAGTATTTTGATGGCAGCTGCCAGCAGGCGCTGACCACCTGGCAGGACTACCTTGCTATGGCAGAACGGCTGCACTATGACACCAGTGATGAAATCGTCTACCGTGTGCGCAAACTGCGCCAGCGGCACGATGAACTGGTCCTTCAGAGTGAAGCTGGGAGTCTGGAGGAGCAGGCATCGAAAATGGCGGCGAAATATCCCCATGTCAACGACATCTGCATGGAGCTGCAGAAAAAATATGCCTACAGCGATGGCGACTACACGGTGCTTGCGCCCCAAAACATCTTTGCCATCATCAAAGAGGGGCGTATGCTCCACCATTGCGTCGGGAATGACGGAAGTGGTGAGCGGTATTATGAGCGCATCGAGCGCCGGGAGAGCTTCATCATGTTCCTTCGTCGGACGGATGAACCGGAAGACCCCTATTACACGCTTGAAATTGAGCCGGATGGTACTGTGAGGCAGAAACGCACCCTGTTTGACCGCCAATATGAGGACATCGAACAGGCAACGGAATTCCTGCTGAAGTGGCAGAAGGTCATAGCAGCCCGTCTTACCGGCCGCGACCTGAAGCTGGCCGAACGGAGCCGTGAGCTGCGGAAGGAGGAATTTATCCAGATGCAGAAAGACCGTGTGATTATTCACACCGGGCATCTGGCTGGCCGTCTGCTGGCAGATGTGTTGTTGGCCGACTTAATGGAAAATACGGAAGTCATACAGCCGCAGGCACTCCCGGCAGCCGTGTGAGACAGGTTCAATGGCCGGGCGTCCCTTGGGGCGTTCGGCCATTCATTTAAGAAAGGGGTTTTACATTGAGCAAATTGAAATTTGAGTACAACATCCGCGGTTATCGTTATGCTCCCGAGAGCTTCCACATCTATAAGGGGTTGCCGGGGCAGAAGAAGGATGAGATTTCTCTGTCCGATGAACAGCGCCAGAAGATGGGATACCTCTGTTTGACAGAGGGGGTTAAAAGCGCCGTGGACTATGTGAAGCACATCGAACGGGAGCGGGAGCGTAAATGCCGTCAGTATATGACCTATGGCTTCATGCTCAAAGATAACCCGCACGAATATGTGTATTGCCCTTCGCTTCGTTGCAGAGAAAGCGACACATTGAAAACTCGCCTATGTATTTTGCAGGCGGTTCGTGAAGAACTGGCCCGGGATAAAGGCCGAGTGGAGCAAAGCGTTGAATGCGATTTGGATGGGCACTACCGTCCCGTCAATATCAGAAAGCATTATGCGACTGCAGACCTTCGCCGTCCTGTCATGGTTTGGCTGCATGTTGTGTGAACAAGGAGAAATTATGAAACAGCTTGGAAATTTGTCAATCGTCTGTGCCCAATGCACGGATGTGTTGATGCAGATCTATGGTGGACAGATGAGTGTCCATGTGGGGGAAGGGCCGGAGCGGACTTCTCTTTTTGCCGCATGGGATGATGACGAAGTGATCCAACGCATTATCCATGAATTGAATTTTGGCCGCTACGCTATCAAGGAAAAACGGAACAGTAAGGAGAATGTCGCATGATCGAAAATTTGAATCAGCTGAAACGCGCGCTGCGGCCCGGAATCCGTCTGCAAATCGTTGATCATCGCCGAACGGAGTGCATCAATCAACTGCGTGAGGTCACATGGATTACCTCAAATGGATTTTGCACGAAGGTGTTGAATCAGCCGGCTGACAAGATCGATGCCGGCAATAATGGCCGCGGCGCCATGCTCTGGTGGGGGCCGGCCAGCACCTGGACATTTGAAAATGGTGAGTGCAGTTCGTTCACCTACGGCGGCAACAGAAAAGAAACGCTGATCATTGCGTTTCGTGTACTGAATGAGGAGGTAGCGTGATGAATCAGGAATTGATAAGGAAACAGCAGGATCTGACTGCCCGGCTCAACCGTTATCGCCATGAGTATTACAATCTCAATGCGCCCAACATCAGTGATGCTGTCTATGATCGGCTGTTTGAGGAACTTCAAGACCTGGAGCGGCAGACGGGCATCCAGATGGCGAACTCTCCTACCAGTACGGTGGGGTATCCGGCAATCAGCAAGCTGGAGAAAACCAACCATCCAATCCCGCTGCTGTCGCTGGATAAGGAAAAAAACATTGTGGAGGTGTGCCGCTTCATGGGCGAGCATCAGGTGATGTTCATGCTCAAACTGGACGGGCTCACCATCAAGTTAACCTATGAGGGTGGCGAATTGCTGGAAGCTGCTACCCGAGGCGATGGGGAAGTGGGCGAAATCGTGACCCACAATACCCGCGCCATTGGCGGCATACCTGCGCATATCCGATATGAAGATCGTCTGGTGATCACTGGAGAGGCATTCATTCGACCCAGCGATTTTGAACAGCTGAAGGCCTCGCTGGTGGACAATAACGGAGAGACCTACAAAAACGGACGCAATCTGGCGGCTGGCTCGGTACGCCTGCTGGATGCCAAGACCTGTATGGAGCGGCGTCTGATGTTCATGCCATTCACTGTGCTGGAGGGATTTGAAAACCTGCCGCGCAAGTCGGAGCGGCTGAAAGAGCTCTCTGCGCTGGGATTTACCCCCTGCAAGTATCTGGTGACCAAGCGAACGCTGACGCAGGCAGAGGCGGAGGATGGAATCAAGCAGCTGCAGCAGTATGCCAGAGACAAGGATATTCCTATCGACGGCATCGTTGTCACCTACAATGATGAGGCCTTCGCCAAGAACTGCGGGCGTACAGGCCACCACTATAAGGACGGACTGGCGTTCAAATTTGAGGATGATCTGTTTGAAACAAAGCTTCAGATGATTGAATGGACGCCCGGACGCACCGGCGAGATTGCCCCGGTCGCAGTCTTTGCGCCGGTGGAAATCGATGGCTGTGAGGTGTCCAGAGCGAGCCTGCACAATCTTTCCTTTATTGAAGATCTGGAGCTGATGCCGGGAAACCGCATTTTGGTATCGAAAAGGAATCTCATCATTCCTCATGTGGAAGACAATCTGGACCGCGGCGGCTTTGTGCTGGAAAGCGCATACCCTCACCGGTGCCCTTGCTGCGGGGAACCCACCCGTATCCACGAAACCAGAGGGCGCAATGAGAACGGCGAGGAACGCACGATCAAGACGCTGTTCTGCGACAATGCTGGCTGCGAGACGAGAAAGCTCAAGCAGTTTGTCCATTTTGTCGGCAAAAAGGCGATGAATATTGAGGGACTGTCCGAAGCAACGCTGGAAAAATTGATTGGCCGGGGCTGGATTCACAGCTATCTGGACATCTACCGGTTGGATCAGCATAAAGACGAGCTGGTGCGTATGGACGGCTTTGGAGAAAGATTCTGGCAGCGCCTTTGGAGTGCTATTCAGCAGAGCCGGAATACGACCTTTGAGCGGTATGTAATTGCTATGGACATCCCCATGATCGGCAACACCGCCAGCGGCGTTCTTTGCCAGGTATTCCACGGTAATCTGGACGAGTTCCGGGATGCCGTTTATGCCGGGTACGACTTCCGGCAGCTCCCGGACTTTGGAGATACGCTGCACAATAATATTCATGAGTGGTTCAGCAAAGAAGAAAATTTCTGTATTTGGGAGGAATTGCAGATGATGATGATGATCCAGAAGCCGGTGCAGCCGGTTGCGGAAAACAACACGCAGGACAATCCCTTTGCCGGGAAAACCATTGTGGTGACCGGAAAGGTGGAACCCTACACCCGCGATGAGATGAACAGCCTGATCGCCTCGCTGGGGGCGATTGCTGGCAGCTCGGTGACCCGTAAGACCCACTATCTGGTCTGCGGCGAGAAGGCCGGCAGCAAACTGTCCAAGGCGCGGGAGCTGGGTATCCCTGTGCTGGAACCGCAGGAATTTTTTCGTATGGCAGGCGTGGCCTGAACACTCGGCCAGTCAATAACAACAGGGAGAGTGCCAAAAATCGGCGCTCTCCTCCTGTTTTTATGGAGGAATTGATATGGATAGAACCTATATTACGCCAATCGTGAACCAGACTTATACCAATCGCAACGGCAGTGAATATCGTTGCACCAGTGTTGCCGAAGCAATCCGGCCGTGTGAAACGACAGCGCTCTTCACGCGAGTGCGCGATGGCTGGAGCCTGCAGGCGCATGGAATTCTCCAGTACGACGATGGAACCATCGAATGGAACTACTCCACTGGGGGCCACTGGCCCAGGTAATCACGAAAGGAGGGACAACTGTGAATCAAGAAATCATGCCGGCATACGCGGCCTATCAGAAAGCCATTGATCTGACATTGTATCATGCTTTTGCCGAACTGGTGGTACAGACTTCTCAGGACGACAAGGCAAGGATGCACTATCGCCAGATTGAAGCTGCCCAGATTTGGCAGCAAGATGTGGATGTCTCTATCTATTTTGAGCAGTATAGCCTGCGCTATCCTGGAGAGGTGCTGGAGCGGTTTGAGGAAAAGTTGGGCACAGATATCCGTATTGTCCGTGCATTGGCACTGGCACTTGCCGTTACACGCACACTCCACGCAGACCAGATGTTTGTGGGCAGTCAGCGTAGTGGCTTTCTCCAGAAAATCCGGCGAATTGCTGATGGGGATGTGTACCTGAGCGGTGCTCTGTATCATCTGGAGGAAGATACTGTGCGCCAGCGTGCCCTGTTGGATGCCCTGGCAAAGACGGAATACACCAAGACAGAAGAAGCCTTGTTTGTCCTTTCTCTGTTTGATGACCGGGAGGAAGGATATCAGGTGATGCACGCACAGCTGCTCCGGTTGTTTGGTCCGGAGCGGACGATGCCGCTGGCTTTTAACTGTGGTGTGCTGGAGTGGTTTATCCGCACATACACTGAGCAGGTGAAGGCCTGCCGGTCAAAGGCAGATCTTGTATTGCGAACACTGGTAAAGCTTCCTTGTATGAATATGAAACAGGACAGCCGGGAGTTTGCAGTTTTGACCGCAGCTGGGTACGGAGCAGATGAAATCATTCTGGCAAACTCACTCGCAATGTGGATGGATAGAATTTCTTATCGGCTATCCTCTAACAGCATTCCTGCCGAGAAACTTGCGGCGGCGTGCTGCAAGATGTTGCTCAACTGCCCGGAAGCATTGCCGGATTCGCTCTATGGATATGTTGGCTGGCTATTTACCCGCTACAAGGATTTCTCCATCAAATATGAGGGCAATCGGGATTTGTGGGAGGCTGTAAATTCAAGCCTTTCACCGTCTTCCCCAAAAACTATCCTTTGGATGAACCAAAACATCAAGCAGTCATTTAATTATCGGTTCGATGTGTTTGATCCGCAGTATGACTGCCTGGCAGTCGAGTTAAAGCGGGACACCTATTTGGAATTGTTCACGATGCAAATGCTTCGCTCGCTTGGATCGGCAACTACTGGACAGTGGCTTGCCCGGTATAAGCAACTGACCGGTGCCGACTACATGGAGTATTTCACTTGCTTTCGGCAGCACACCGAGGAGGCGTTTACCCTTCTGGTGGAAACGAAGAAAATCGATCTGTGGGCTTTTTTTGAGAAACACCGAGCGGAGGGTGAATACGCATACCCTTTGAAGCTTCTTCGGGACTATGCCCTGCGTATTTCCAGCTGGAAATGCTATCGGTTTGTCGAAAAGTTACTGAACCAATACAGATTTACACAGCTGCAGGAGATTTTCGGAGATCGGTTCTATTTTCACCGATCTTTCTGCGAGAATACTGGTGGTTACGGAAACGAAAATTTTCGCACCATAATTGCCCGGCCTTTCCTTGGCCCAGAGGAGCACCGAAAGCTCTACGAATGGGTGGACTCTTCGTTTTTTCAAATGGAGCCGGAACACTATACGGCATTTGTCTGGAGCGCACTGAAGGACCCGACGATTCAGCGGCTCTACGACAGGCCCACCCTGGCCTCTGTCCTGCGGCAGCTGATTGCCCGGGGCAACAGCGGAGGCTATGATGGCAACTGCCTGAAAAAGCGGTTCTATTCCAAAAAAGAACTTGAAGCCGACCGAAAAGCCGCTGCAGAGAAAAAAGAGCAGGAGCAGATGCTGCAAAAGCAACAGGAATTTTTGAAAAGAAAGGAAAAGTTGGAACAGATCTATAACGGAAGTGCGATGTCTTTGGTTCAATTTGCAGACAAGTATTATTACAAAGAAGATAAACAGCAAGCCATGAATATGGTCTATGAAAAACTGTTGGAATGGCCTGCCGGCTGTGTGCAGGAACTGACGCCGATAGACACACAGAATTTCTTTGTGCTGTGCGGAATGCTGGCAAAGTACGAGACCAGGCCAAAACAAGAACTATTGGATATGGTGAAAAACATGATCGAAGGAGGTGCAGCAGCATGACCAATACGATGAAACATTTGTCTCTGCTGGGCCGCATGGAAACTGACGGCCTGATGCTGAGCCTAACGGGCTTGTTTTCTGAGAACGAGTTGGACGGGGCGTGCGAAAAGGTCGAACGGCTGGAACTGCAGGCGCGGCTGAAGAAAAACAGGAGCTCCCAAATTCAGCGGAAACTGGTTGAATGCGGTGAGTTCGCAGATTTGTACCATGCTTTGTGTACCTGTGAGATCGAGGATGACAGGATCGAACCGATGCTCAAATCGGCAGATGACTGCCATGAGAGCCTGACACAGTATCCGACGGAACAGGTACTGGAGGCAGCGTCTTTGAATGTTCCAACGGCGCTGACTTTTGAGTATTTGAAATACTATTTGCCCTATGTCAAGTACGAAGAAGAGGAAAAAGCTATTCTGGATAATCTCTGGCTTTTTCCTGTTGCAGATTGGAAAGGTCTTTCTTCACTGACCGCACATCAGCGGGACATGATGCGCTTTCCATTTCTTGGCGCCTGCCTGTTCAACTGGCATAGCAACGAAAAAGAGACGCTGGTACTTCTGGAGCAGAGTACACCGCTGCAGAAGATCCTCGGCCTGCTGTACCAGCAGGGCGTGACCGTGTTTCTTGATTCTGGCCGGCTGAAAGCGCTTCAATGGCTGCGGGAGACCGATATCGGGAAGTTCCGCCAGCTGCTGGAGGTCTTTGAACATGATGCGGACGATTTGAGTATCTTTTTCCAACGCTGGTTTGAAAACCGTGCGGGACAGTATGACCTGAACTGGTTCATCAGACAGGAAGCACCGCTGAACAAAGAACAGCGTGAGGAAATCTTGTGCAACCAGGTCAGTTACCTGAATGCGCTGTATGCCGGTTGCCTCCATCTGGATTTTGACGCGATCCGCTCGTATCAGTTTCCAATCCTTGTCTATGCGGTGGAACACAGGAAAAAGCACTTTTTACAGTTGGTGGATCAGAACAGTGAGATTTTCCTTTCTCTGAGCCGCTATGCGCTCCTGTTTGAAGATTGCTTTTGTGAGCACTGCAATCTCAATTCCCTGTCAGAAAAGAATTTGCAGGATTGCGATGCTGCAAAGCGCACAGACAGCTATTTTGACTGCCTGGAGGAAGGACAGCAATACACCTTTGAAGAGATGCGGCTGCTGTGGCAGCAGGACCAAATCTATGTCCGCCTGTATGCAAAGCTGACCCCGATCCCGGTAGACCAGCGTATGCTCACGCTTCGCCAGCTACTCAAGCGGGATCTGGTCAGCCGATACACGGAGGATGAGCAACTGACTCAGCTGGCTCAATGCCTGCTGGAGCAACCGTTCAGCGAATGGTATCGGAAGCGATTCGGACATATTCGCGGGCTGACGAGGCGGACAGCTATGCAAATGCTGTTTCATTACACCCAGCTTTGCCCCTTTGTCCCAGATCTCCAGACGGAAACGGATGCGGTCTTTGCGGCCAGAAACCTGCCATTGCTTGCCGGGTGTGAAAATTGGCCGCAGGTTCGCGCCTCTGTCCTGACCACGGATATGGATTGGGCCCAGTTGAAAGAAAGCCTCTCCATTTCAGACGAGTTTGTGAAACAGAACCAAAATTGTATCACAGACTTCCTGCTTCGAGGAGGCAGTAGCCTGGTGACTCCGCTATATAACTACCTGCAGGGAAACGATGCGGCTATCGAGGCACTCAGAAGAATCGTGCAGGCTGAACTCATGGGCCAGTTCTATGTGCTGAAATATTTCGCAGACGATCTGCACAGGGAAATTAACCACCCAATCAGTGAGCAGCAGGAGACCGCATGGCAAAAGAACCTTGCGTTGGAGCGAGGCAAGTTTATTGCCGAAGAAGCGGATGATTTCTACCACACCATTCAGATAGGCGAGCTGCCCTATGGCACCTGCTTGTCTTACCGAACGGGGAGCCAACGAGAGTGCCTGCTGGCGGCTTTTGATTCCAACAAGAAAATCATCCTGATCAGAAAAGGTGATGAGATCGTGGCCCGCGCCTGCATTCGCCTGACGAAAGGGGCGTTTCAAAAGCCGACAGAACTGATGCTTTCTTTTGCTGATTTGGCCGGAGAGAACACAACCGAGAGCGGTCGTATTGTCAGTGAGAAGCTGGTGCTGTTTCTGGAGCGCATTTACACCACCGGCATCAATGACGATGAGCAACAAGTGGTCATGGAGATGGCCGTCGTTCTGGCAACGCAGAAGGCTGCGGAGCTGGGGGCAGTCTCTGTTCTGGCAAGGAGGTATGTCAACTGTTATGCACGGGATCAGTATGTCAGCAGCCCGTTTTATGTGTATATCTCTAAATCTAAGAACGGGCAGCAGTATCTCGATTCTCTGGGCGGCGCAGCAACGACCTCTCGCAAAGAAAAATATGTGGAAGGTGCATTTTTGGTAGAACGGGCGGCCCTGCATACCGCAGGGGTGCTCCCTGAAAAGGAGGAATGAACATATGAATGACCGGACTATGATAAAAGTGCGGTGCGACAAGGAACTGCTTTATATTCGCACCATTTCATGGCAGAAAAAGTCTCCGCATCGGTTTGCCATCCTGCGCAGCGAACTGCAAAAGTTGGAGCAGGAGCCGAATAAAAGGGTACTGACGAGTGATTGCGGTTCCTTTGCCAGTCTGCGGCTGACAAAGGGGCCGGATGGTACACAGATCCTGGAAATCCGGTTCACATGGCTTCAGGAAGATGGCAACGACAAGGTGCATGGCTGGAAAGAGGATGTGCGGATTCCCTATGAGCCATTCCGCGCCTTTTCAGGGACCGGAGAGGATATGGATGGTGCCGAGTGGCGCCAGCTCTCCATCCCGGAACTGGTAACACGCCGATATGAATTCCGCTGCCGGAAAAATCTCCATGAGGTTACCGGGTGCCGGCTTTTGCGTCACAAATTGGGGAAGATCCTGGAACAGCATTTCCAGTGGCGCGGCACGGAAAAGATTGTCCTCTATGATGACAGCCAGCCGTACAGCTTCTTTTTTGAGGAGTATACGCCTTATGGCAGAGGAATCTGCGGCGCCGTCATCCTGCATGGAATAGAAGATATAGCAAAGGCTCGATACAGCGTACACACATAAAATATATACTGATTTACATCGGATGGATGCGATACCGCCGGAGAAGAAAAAATTCTTCTCCCGGCGGTATCGTTGTTTTACCATGGTATAGGCTTTGTGTTTTTTTGTCCTCCTGTTGAGAAAGGCGTCATCCAGGCGTAAAGGATATGTATAAAGCAAAAAAGGAGGCAACTACCTATGTTGATTGGTGTCGATCATGGCAACAAGCAAATCAAAACCGTCCACTGCAGCCCGTTTGTTTCCGGCCTGCAGCAGAGCATTACAAAACCCTTTGGCCAGAGCCTGCAATACCGGGGAAATTACTACACGCTTTCCAACGAGCGCATCCCGTTCCGGAAGGACAAGACGGAAGATGATCGCTTCTTTGTACTTACGCTGATTGCTATCGCAGAGGAATTGGAGGCGCGTCAAATCGGTAAGCAGGAACTCTACAATATCCAGCTGCCGGTAGGATTGCCGCCGGCACATTTTGGCGCCCAGGCAAAAAAGTTTACCGATTATTTCAAGAGAGATGGAATCGTGGAATTCGTGTACCGGGATAAGCCTTACGCCATCCGCATTACCGATGTGGTTTGCTACCCTCAGGCGTACGCGGCGGCGGCAACCATGCTTCACACGCTCATGGATGACCCGAAAGCGGTGGTGCTGGATATCGGCGGTTTCACGGCGGATTATCTTCTTTTGAAAAACGGAAAAGCTGATCTTACCTCCTGCGATTCGCTGGAAAACGGCGTGATTCTGCTCTACAATAAGATCAGGTCCAGAGGAAACTCGGAACTGGATCTGCTGCTGGATGAAAGCGATGTGGATGCAATTCTTGCTGGCAGGAAGACCTCGTATCCGGCTGAAGCCGTGCGCTTGGTGGAGCAGCTGGCACAGGAATTTGTAAACGACCTGTTCAGTACGCTCCGGGAGCGGATGCTGGATCTTCGCTACAGTAAGGTGGTCTTTGTGGGCGGCGGCGCGATCCTGTTGCGCCGGCAGATTGAAGCTTCTGGTAAGGTGGGGACGCCGCTGTTCGTCACGAACATCAATGCCAATGCGGCCGGTTTTGAATACCTCTATCGACTGGAAACGGCGGGTAGGTGATGGGTATGGCGGCCAAAAAGGAACGGGGGCGATTTTCTCTGCGGTTCAATATTGGCGATCCCGTACAGCGGGCTGCCGTTGAACTGTTGGAACTTCAGCCTCCTCATAGCAAATCCCAGTATATTGCCAACGCAATCACATACTATAATGCGAATTTTGCAGATGACCCACAGCCTTTGAAAGCGATGACTCCGGTCATTGACAGAGCCGCCATCGAAGCCATTGTACGTGAGATCATGCGGCAAGAGACAGGACAAACCGAAAAGCCTACTCCTGCCTCGGGCGTCTGCCGAATGGAAGAAGGGAAAGCGGCTTCGACATCAAATGTACAGGCGCAGAAGCCAGAGTATATACCGGAAGTGGGAGAAGCGCCGGAGATTGATGATGTGACCCGCAACCTGATAGCCAGTACAATGGCTGCATTCCGTAGATAATAAAGAAAGAGGTATAGGGGAGACAGATAAAGCCTCATCCTATACCTCTTTCTGTTCTTGAATGGCAGCAATATAACTGTCAATAATATCTTCCAGATGGCGGTACTGGCTGGGTGTCAATGAAGAAATCTTTTGATGAAGCAGGCGTGCATCGTCTTCTATGACCCGACCGCGCAGTAAATAGTCTGTGCTGATGTCCAATGCTTCACAGACATTCAGTATAGTTTCAGGCCGCATGGCTTTTGTTCCCAGTTCGGCAGTTGAAATAGTTTGCGGGGTTACATGTGCCATTTTAGCCAGAGTTTCTTGTGTTAATCTCAGTTGTTTGCGGCGATCCAGCATTCGCTGGCCCATCTCTTTTAATAATTTACCCATTGGCAGCCCTCCATGCTATAGCTATATTTTATCCGCCATAACACAAAAAATTAAGCGGCCATAGTTGAACTTATTCAGCCATAGCAGGTATAATGAGCTATATTACTGTACTATTGAAAAAGGAGGAAATGAGATGGACAAGTTTTATTCGTGTGCTGTTGTTAGTCAACGGCCTACGCAGTTTAAATTCAAATATCAAGAATATATGACTTCGTGCAAGCGTCTGAAGAAGCGGTTGCATGATGTTTTTATGGAACTGTATCGGCGTGGAGTATGTCGGTACTATGTCGGTGGAGCACTTGGTGTCGATCTATGGGCCGGTGAGATCCTGTTGGAAATGCGATGGCAGGAAGAATGCCCGGAATTGAAAATTGTGCTTGTGTATCCCTTTCCAGGTCATGACGAACGATGGGACCCCAAAAGTCGTGAAAGGTTGCATCGCCTAAAGGAGAACTGCGACCAATTTGTAATGGGTAGCAGGGGAGTGGGAGCGCAGGGGTATGAAGAGCGCACAGCTTACATGGTGCAATGCGCCGACTGCTTGGTGGCAGTGTATAATAATGATCCGCAGGGATCGGGTAGCATACGGGTAGCAATGCGGATTGCAAAGACCCGCAGACTGCCGCTTGTGCTGATTCATCCAAATACGGGGAAAATTAGTAGAATAGGTTAATAAAAGTATATCTCAAATAGATATGACTATTACTATAAGAAGTAAAAAGGATGGCTGTGGTGGAACTAAGACCACCACAGCCATCCTTTATAGTGTGCTATCCATTATAGATGCCATCCAGCAGCTTCTGTGCGCAGAGATAAAAATCTTCGATACATTCCGTCTATTGACAATAATTCCTCGTGTGTTCCTCTTTGAATAATCCGTCCTGCCTTCTGCGGTGTTTTTGTCAGGCCAGAGATGCGCCCAGCTCGCGGCAGGCTACCAGAGCGTCATCGTCCGGAGCCTCGTTGCAGATCACGCTCTCACAGGACAGATTGGCGCCGTCGTCGTTGCAGCGGGCCTCCCAGCTGCGCATCCATTTGCCGTCCCCCCAGCCGTAGGAGCCGAACAGAGCGATGTCCTTCCCGCTCAGCCTGCCCTCACAGGCGGTGAACATATCTGCTGATAGGTCGCCTGAGATCGGCGCATGAAGCCGGCGTAATGTTGTGAAAACCGATCCCAAAACTGCTTATTGTCATCCATACAATATGGTCACCTCAATGATGGTTAGTGATTGCTAACTACATCATACTCTTTGTCGCACGAAATTGCAAGATGCCGCCATATTGGTTTTGCATGTTCTCTGGGATAAATCAAGGGAAGAAGCGAGAACGAAGAATGACCGGGATACATCTCCCGGCCATTCTTTCCGTTTCGTTCGGCTCACTGTGTTTACCGGCACCAACCGGTGGGATTGGATCGGGCGGTGATGAAGCGGCGGTAAATGCCCTCCTCCGCCATAAGTTTGTCATGGTCGCCGGCCTGAACGATGCGCCCCTGGTCGATAACCAGGATCTCATCGGCGTGGCGAATGGTATTGAGCCGGTGGGCAATGACCAGCAGGGTCTTACCCCGGCACAGCTGGGTGATGGCCTCCTGGATGTAGCTCTCGTTGTCGGCGTCCACGCTGGCAGTGGCCTCATCCAGAATCACGATGGGAGCATCCTTCAGAATGCAGCGGGCAATGGAGATTCGCTGCCTCTCTCCGCCGGATAGACTGGCTCCACCTTCGCCGATAACAGTGTCAAAGCCGTCGGGTAGTTCCATGATGAAGTCATAGCACCGGGCTTTTCTGGCCGCCTCATAGACCTCCTCCCGTGTGGCGTCTGTCCGTCCCATGGCGATATTGTTATAGACGGTATCCTGGAAGAGATAGACCCTCTGGAACACCATGGAGATCTGATCCATCAGATCAGAGAGAGGAATATCACGGATGTCCCTGCCCCGTACCAGAACCTGCCCCTGTTTCACATCCCAGAACCGGGAAAGCAGGTTGGCTACCGTACTCTTGCCGCCGCCGGAGGGACCCACCAGGGCCAGCATCCGGTTTTTCTCCAGCGTGAAGGAGACATCATGCAGCACCTCTTTCTCCCCGTATGCAAAGGTGACATTTCGGAACTCTACCTCTGGGGCACTGCCGGCTTTGGGTAAGGCCTCCCAGCCCCGGTCGGGCAGCTCCGGCTGGGCCAGTACCGCCTCGATCCGGTCCATGCATGCGTTCATCACCGTCAGGCGTGTGGCTTGGCTATAGAGTGCCTTAATGGGGCCGAAGAGGTCAAAGACGAAGAGCAGGACACCCAGCAGGAAGGTGATGGAGAGCTGTCCCCGGCCATAGAGCCAGAGAGACAGGGGAATTATCAGCACCGAGCCCAGACCGCACACCAGATAAAGGGCCCGCATCCAGGGAGCCTGGCTCTCCTCGAACTCGATGCTGACCTTGCGGCTCCGGGCGAAATTGTCGGTGAGCTGCGCGGAACGCTCTCCCAGCAGGTTGAAGGTCTTGGCAATACCAATGCCCTCCACATAGTCCAGCACTGCCCGCGTGAGCGATTCGCTCTGCTCCTGTCGGACATCAGAGTGAGCCAGGGTGCTTCCCAGGGAAGCGCGGCCCAACTGCCAGATGATCAGTACCACCACCAAGGCGGCCAGTCCCAGCCAGGGATTCAGAAAGGCCAGCCACAGCACCAGAATGGCCTGGGCAAAGGTATAGCTCATCATGTTGGCAATGTCGTGCATACAGTTCTCCTCAATAAACACCATGTCGGTGGACAGAACGGAACTGATTTTGCCGATGTTGCCCTCTGTGAAATAGCCCATGGGCAGGCGGCGCAGATGCCGTCCCAGCTCCATGCGCAGATCCGCGAATACCATATAGCCCGCCGCGGACTGGAGCCGGTCAGCGATATTCTGGCACAGGCACTCCAGCAGAACGCAACCCACCGTGCCCACCGCCAGCCACAGGCACAGCCGTGCCGTCATGGTTCCCTGGAGAAAAGCGCTCAGGGCCAGGAAAGACAAGCCGATGGGAGCCTTGGACAGCATGGCCTTCAAAAAAGCAAAGATGAAAGCCAGTTTGATCCGCCCCTGGTAGGGGCCGGATACGGACAGAATTCGTTTCATCAGCGCGATCATGCCTCGTCGCCTCCTTTCTCCACGGAGACACGCCAGGCAGCGGCTCCCTCGGCAGCCTGCCACAATTTTCCATAGGCGGAGCAGGTCTTTCGCAATGTATCGTGGCGGCCGATCCCTGCCACCTTTCCTTGATCCAGAACCACAATCTGGTCGGCGCCTACAATGGACTGAAGCCGGTGGGCGATGACGATGACAGTCTTGCCCCGGATCACCTCGGCAATGGCGGCGTTCATTTTCTCCTCATTCTCCGGGTCCAAAAAAGCGGTGGCCTCATCCAGTACCACGATAGGAGCGTCCTTCAAGATCGCCCGGGCCAGTGCAATCCGCTGCCGCTCTCCGCCGGAAAGCCCCTTGCCTCCGTCACCGGCCATGGTATAGATCCCTTTTTCCAGCCGCTCCAGGAACTCTCCGCACTGGGCCCGTTCCGCCGCCGCCAGCACCTCCTCGTCGGTGGCGCCGGGTCTTCCCAGCCGGATGTTCTCCAACAGGCTGGTGTTGAACAGGAACTGCTCCTGCGCGACGAAGGAGATCTGCTCGTTCAGAGAGGCGAGGGACATCTCTCGCAGGTCTTGCCCCCCCAGCGTAATGCGTCCGTCCGTCACATCGTAAAAGTGGACCAGCAGTTTGGCAAGGGTCGATTTCCCGCTGCCGGATTCTCCCACCAAAGCGGTAAGGCTGCCCTGTGGGACAGAGAAGGAGACGCCGTGGAGGACTTCGTCCTTTTCGTAGGAAAACCGCACATTCTCAAAGCGGATCTGCAAATCGTTTCCGTTGAAATCCGTTTTTCCTTCTTTCAGGGGCGGAATATTGAACAGAGATTCCATCTGATCGATCTTGTAGCTCAGCTGGGGCAGCACCGACATAAAATTCATGGCTCGAACCAGAGGCGGTCCCACAGAAAAGGACATGCACAATACCAGCGCGTAATCCGGCAGGGTAGAGGCGCCGGTGAGCACCAGATATCCGCCGACTGGCAGCAGAACCAGCGCCACGCAGGGCAAAATGCTGGTGTAGAGGGCCATCCACAGCCAGCAGGCCCGGAACCAATCCAGCGTAAAATCCCGGTAGTTTTTCACATCGGTCTCAAAGCGGTGATAGGACTCTCCGTCCCGATTGAAGACCTTCACTACCTCCATGCCGTTGATGTACTCCACGATGGTGTTGTTCATTTTCTGCCCGGCGGCGTAGTAGTCCCCCATCTTGCTCATGCCGGAGCGGTACATCATGCCCATAGCCAGCACGCCCAGTGGGAGGGAGCAGAGGGAAAGCAGACCCAGCTTCCAGTCCGTGAGGAACATGGCCACAAATACCACCACCGGCACCGCCAGATTGGACAGCCCTTCCGGCAGGGCGTGGGCCAGCAACAGCTCCATGCTCTCGATGTCGTCAATGAACATCTTCTTCCAGACTCCAACGCCCTTCTCCTGGATCGCGCCCAGGGGCTGCTTTTCCAGCTTACTTTGGAGATGGAGCCGGAGGTTTTCCAGCGTATGATAGGCAGAACGGTGGGACAGTGCCAGTCCTTCCACATAAAATAGGCCGTAGAGGACCATGCACAGGGCCATGGCCCCGGCGTTGAATAAGGTTTCCTCCAAAGTGAGACTACCCCCAGTCAGCAGGGGCCGTAGCAGGCGGTAGAGGAAGAAATAGGGCAGCACGCTCATGGCCACGCCGGCCACCAGCACCAGAATGGAGGCGTAGGTGGTCTTCCGGTGGCGTCCGGTGTAGCGCAGGACTTTTTGAAACACAGTATCACTCCTTTTTTGATTAGTTATTGCTAACTTGTTGGCGAGAAAAAAGCCTCCGGAGAGGCATTTTTCACCCCTTTGGGAATCCCAGGGCGGCATACCAGTCAAAGAGACGGCAGACCAGAGTACAGTGGCGCTGGATCTCCGGCCAGGTGAAGTCGTGGATAAAGGGCTCGTAAATGGTGGTCCAGAAAGCGGACAGAACTACATGAAGTTCCTCTTGCGTCATATCCACCGTACATAACCCTCGGTGTCTGGCCTCAGCATAGTAGGTCCAGGTGCCTTCCGTCATTTTCTCAACCCAGTCGTGCTGGAAGTTGGCGTAGGCAGTACCCTCCGCTCCGGTAAGCAGCAGAACAAAGCCATCCCGCCGCTCATTGAGAAAGCGGAACCACCACAGCATATATTCCTCATCCATATACCACGCCCGGATCAGATCTTCGTCGGAGAGTGCGGATGCCGGCACCGCCGTCCGCTCCTCATAAACAGCATCCAAATCCGCCACCGTATCCGCCACCACAGCGTGAAACAGCTCCTCTTTTCCGGCGTAACGCTTATAAAGGGCGCCGGTTGTCACCCCAGCCCGCTGGCAGATGGATTTCAGGGAAGCCTTCTCAAAGCCCAGCGTCCGGAACTCCTCTTTGGCGCTGTCCATGATCCGAGGGTCAATGGAAGTATCCGGTTTTGCCATAACATCCCTCCCAATGATTGATAATTTAATTACCGATAATCTAATTATCAATATAACATCACTTTCTATCACTGTCAAGGAGAAATCCTCTCTTGACAAACTTGCTTTTTGGTTGTATATTTAAAACATCGTTATGAAACAGTGTTTTGAATTGAGAGGTGATACCATGGCAAAGCAGATCGAAGGGGTCTATGAAAATGTACTCCGCTGCGCCCGTCGGGAATTTTTGGAAAAAGGCTTTGCTCTGGCCTCCCTGCGGGACATCGCCAAGGCGGCGGGAACCAGCACCGGCTCCATCTATACCCGCTTTACCGACAAGGCTGGATTGTTCCGGGCCCTGGTGGAGCCTGCTGCCGGAGAGCTGAAGCGCCGTTTTTTGGAGATTCAGGAGTCTTTTCACCGGTTTGACGGCCAAACCCAGCAGGAGGAGATGGGGCGTTACACTGCCCATGCCCAGGAGGGACTGTTTGACTACATCTATGAGCACCTGCCGGCGTTTGAACTGCTGCTCCGCCGGGCCGCCGGGACGGAATATGCCCACTATATTGACGAGTTGGTGGAGATCGAAGTCAGTTACACCTACAAATACATGGAGGTCATCGGCTGTGAGAGCGTCCGCTCCGGTCAGGTCACCGAGGACTTGATCCATATCGTTACCACCGCCTACTTCAACGGAATGTTTGAGCCGGTGCGGCACCGCATGGATAAGGCCCGGGCGCTCCACTATATCCGCCAGCTCAACCGCTATCACATGGCAGGATTTGAGACGATCTTTCATCCCGAAAACTTCCGGTAGTGCAAAAGGCCGCTTTCCCGGCGGCCTTTTCATAGAATCAAAGATTAGCAATAACTAACTAAAGGAGGCTTATTTATGCAGAAAACGCAAAGCCCGCTGCTGCGGCTGTGGCAGCTGGGCAGGGAACATCACGGCGGCCTGATTGCCGCCATCTTCTGCGCGGTGGCGGGTGTCCTGCTGGGGCTGCTGCCGTATCTCTCAGCGGGGCACATCCTGGTAGCGCTTCTGACCGAGCAGCAGGACTGGAACTTCTATCTTCTGTGGTGTATGGTGGCTCTGGGGGGCTATCTGGCCAAAACCCTGCTTTACAATCTGGCACTTTCCCTCTCCCACAAGGCCACCTTTCAGATCCTGCGGGACATCCGGAAGATGGTTCTGTCTAAAATGCCCCGCTTACCCTTGGGAGACATTCTGGACACCTCCAGCGGACGGCTCAAACAAATCGTGGTAGATCAGGTGGAGAGTATGGAGACGACGCTGGCCCATCTGCTGCCAGAGATGACCTCCAATCTGCTGGCACCGGTATGCGTTCTCGTGTATCTGTTCACGCTGGACTGGCGCATGGCATTGCTGAGTCTGGTGTCCATTCCTGTGGGCATGGCTTTTATGATGGCCATTATGGGCAGCTATGGCAAGGACTATCAGGGTGCGGTGGAGACGACCCAGGCTATGAACGAGACCATTGTGGAGTACATCGGCGGCATTGAGGTCATCAAGGCCTTCAATCAGGGAAAGAACTCCTATGAGAAGTTCTCTTCCCGGGTACGGGCCAATGCCGCCTACTATTACAACTGGATGAAGAAATGCCAGTTTGGGATGGCTCTGGCCTATGCCATCGCGCCCACCACCCTTATCACGGTGCTGCCTGTGGGCTGGATCTTCTACACGGACGGCAGTTTGTCCGCAGAGGTATTTTTCACCACCATCATCCTGTCCATGAGTATTGTGGGACCTCTCATTGCCGCCATGGGCTTTGTGGATAATCTTGCCAAGGTAGGTACCATCGTGGGCTCGGTGGATGAGATCCTGCTGAAACCGGAGCAGGATCACGGAACACAGCCGGCACAGCTGGGAAAACCGGATATCGCCTTGGATCATGTTTCCTTTGGATATGCTCAGGACAAGGAGATCCTCCACAACATCTCCCTCACTATTCCGGCCGGCAGCCTCACCGCTTTGGTTGGACCCTCCGGTTCGGGCAAGTCCACCATCGCCAAGCTCATCGCCGGTTTCTGGGATGTGACCAAGGGCCGCATCACCCTGGGCGGCGTGGAGGAAAGCCGTATCCCGCTGGAACAACTCTACGACCAGGTGGCCTTTGTCTCTCAGGACAATTACCTCTTTGACGATACCATCCGGGAAAATATCCGTATGGGCCGGGTAAATGCCACGGATCAAGAAGTGGAACAAGTCGCCAAAGCCGCCGGATGCGACGGTTTCATCCGCCAGTTGGAGCATGGCTATGACACCCGGGTGGGCGGCGGAGGCGCCCATCTCTCCGGAGGAGAGCGGCAGCGTATCGCTATCGCCCGGGCCATGCTGAAAAACGCCCCTGTAGTGATTCTGGACGAGGCCACCGCCTACATTGATCCGGAGAATGAAGCGGTGGTCCAGCGGGCAGTGGCAAAACTGGTGGAGGGTAAGACGGTCATCGTCATTGCCCACCGTCTGTCCACCATCACCGGCGCAGATCAGATCGTGGTGGTGAAGGATGGAAGCATCGAGGCACAGGGCAGACATGAAGAACTGTTGCGCCATTGCCCGTTGTACGCCGATCTGTGGCAGGCTCACATGGGTGTAAAGGAGGGAGAAACGGTATGATCGAGACATTCAGAGGTATCTGGCGGTTTGCCGGTGAGGAACAGCGCAACATCCGGCGCTCGGTGATCGCTTGCTTTTTCAACGCGGTGTTCCATATGTTTGAGATCGCCGCCATTTACTACACCATCCTGGCTCTGCTGGATGGAAAAACCGGCTCTGCCACGGCGTGGCAGGCACTGGGTCTGTTGGCAGTCAGTATTCTGGGCAGCGCCGTGACCAAGTATTTCTCCCAACTCCAGCAGACCCACGCCGGGTACTTCATGGCGGCCAATAAGCGCGTGGCCATCGGGCAGCGGATGAAATCCGTCCCCATGGGCTATTTCAACGACAACAGCCTGGGAGAGCTCACCGGGGTCTGCACCACTGTACTGGACAATGTGGAGACTGTGGCCCCCATGGTGTTGGTGACCATGCTGGGCGGGATGCTCAACGCTCTGGTCTTTACGGTGATGATCCTGATTTTTGACTGGCGGATCGGTCTCATTGTGGTGGCGGCCACAGCAGTTTATTTGTTCATCACCTCCGCCATGGAGCAAAAATCCGCCGCCCTCGCCCCGCACCGTCAGAAGTCCGAGGCCAAGTTGGTGGAGGCGGTGCTGGAGTATGTGCAGGGCATGAGCGTGGTGAAGTCCTTCAACCTCACCGGACGGGGCGACCACACCCTGCAGGAAGCTCTGGAATACAATTGCCGCAGCAATCTGAACATCGAAAAGATGTTCACCCCCTATATCATGGCGCAGGGGATCGCGCTCCAGCTGGGAAGCGTGGCCATGATGCTCTCAGCGGTATGGTTCTATCTCTCCGGGACCATGATCCTGGCCAACGCCCTGATGGTGGTCATCATGTCCTTCCTGGTCTTTGCTCAGATCTCCTCGGCGGGCAGCGGCATGTCCCTGCTGCGTATCGTCAGCAGCTGCATGGCCCATGCCGATGAGACGGACACCATGCCCCAGCTGGCAGAGACCGGTCGGGCCGGCACGCCCAGGGAGCACGGCATTACCTTCGACCATGTTTCGTTCTCTTATGACCAGCGGCCCATCCTGCGGGATGTATCCTTCACCATCCCGGACAGAACCACCACCGCCATCGTGGGCCCCAGCGGCTCCGGGAAAACCACACTGTGTAATCTCATCGCCCGGTTCTGGGATGTGGAGAGTGGCGCCGTCCTGGTGGGCGGTCAGAATGTGAAGGACTATACCCTGGAGGGCCTGATGGATCAAATCTCCATGGTATTTCAGAAGGTCTATCTCTTTGCTGACACGGTGGAAAACAACATCAAGTTTGGATGCCCCAATGCCACCCACGAAGAGGTGGTGGCCGCGGCGAAGAAAGCCTGTTGCCACGACTTCATTCTCACCCTGCCCCAAGGTTATGACACCGTCATCGGCGAAGGTGGCTCCAGTCTTTCCGGCGGCGAGAAGCAGCGAATCTCCATCGCCAGGGCTATCCTGAAGGATGCTCCCATCGTGATTCTGGATGAAGCCACCGCCAATGTAGACCCGGAGAATGAGGACCGGCTGCAAAAGGCCATCGAAGCTCTGACTCGGGATAAGACCATTCTGATGATCGCTCACCGGCTGAAGACGGTCCGCAACGCCGACCAGATCCTGGTGCTGGACGGCGGACAGATCGTTCAGCGGGGCACCCACAGCCAGCTCATGGCCCAGGAGGGCCTGTATCAAGCGTTCGTATCCGGCCGTAAAGAGTCCGGCCAGTGGAAGCTCTGAGAGAAGGAACGCCTAAACCGTTATAAATGAGGAGTGCTGTCACCGGATATATCCCCGGTGGCAGCACTCGCTTTCTTTTTATAATGCTAATCAGTCGTCCTCCAACAGTTTGGAGGGCTGAATCTTCAATACTTGGGCGATTTTGAACAGGGTCTCCAAGGATAGGAAAATTAACTGTCCCTAACGGAAAATGGCTTGACTGGTTATCTATAGCTAACTATAATCAAGCATAGAGTATCCTTGTGATCCGAAAATAAGATGGCCAACAGGATGATTTGTTTGCCTGAAATGCATAACGGGAGCGTCATCAGCACAGAGATGACGCTCCTGCTTTGCAATGGAAATACAAACACAGGGGGAGAACCTATGCACGAGTATTATCGAAAAAACAAGGGCAAACTGCAAAAGGAAATGGACGGTTACCTGAAGCTTGTCAGGTCGGAGATTGAGGAGGTTTTCGGGAAATCCTATCCCCAGGCTTTTGCAGAGATCTGGAGTTGCTATGAGCGGGAGATGCTGGAGCATTTTCCCTTTATCGGAGGGGACAGCAGCAGCGGCACCAGGAATTTGACCGGCTGCATGTTCTTTGTGGCTGTCGGTGTGGTGGGCAAGAAATATGGTCTCTCCACCAACGACTGGGGACGGCTGGTGACCACTTTGTATGAGCGTTATTTTGATCAGATGCCCCGCCTTTTGCGCCGGTTGGCTGGCGGACTGTTTCACCACTGTCCCGGCCTTGTTGCGAAAGCGTTGAAGAAAAAGGACAAAAGGAACGCGGAAAACGCTACGAAAAATCCCGGTAGCTTTTTGACGCAGACCATGGAACCCACAGAGGAGTATTCCATGATCTATCATAATCTGGTTTGTCCCATCTATGAATTCTGTAAAGAGAGAGGATACATGGAGTATCTGCCCTATATGTGCAATCTGGACTATGTCATGTTCCGAGCCTTTGGGGTTTCCTTGTATCGGGAAAAGACCTGCGCTGCCGGGGATGGCGTGTGCGACTTCAAGATCAAGCGCGGCGCTCCCATTCCCGATGTATGGCCGCCTCATATTCTGGATGCGTCTGATCCGCTGAAATGAGGCTGTTGCATTGGATGTATCCACATTGCCGGTTTTTTATTATCATCACATCTCTCAAAATAGGTTGAAGTTGTCCACCAGAGTTCGCATGGCAATTTCGGATCCATTCAGTATGGTGAAAATGGTGCATCTGTGTTATGATAAAGCATATATCTCTCGACCAAATAGGACGAAGTCGTCCAAACGGAGCGGAAAGAACGGCGATGTACCGCTATACTCAGTAAGGAGGGGCGCGCTGAGCGCCTTTTCTCAGAAATAACGGTTAGCATAATCTAACCGCATTAAAGGAGAGCGGTACATCATGAATACGCAGAAAAAAGGGATGACGGGAAAGGACATCATTACGGTGGGAATTTTCTCCGCCATCTACTTTGTCATCAACTTTGCTTTTATGCTTCTCAGCGGTCTGCATCCCCTGCTTTGGATCTTGATGCCTGGCCTGATCGCCATATTTGCGGGTATCCCATTCCTAATGATGTGCGCCAAGGTGCCAAAGACCGGCGCGGTGCTCCTGATGGGTTTTATTACGGCCTTGATCTACTTTGTTACTGGCCAATTCACGGTGGTAATTCTCATTGCTTTTGCGGTGAGCTGCATCCTGGCGGAGCTTTGCCGGATCTGTAGCCATTACCGGTCTTTCCGCGGCAACGCTCTGGCCTATGTGTTCTTCTCGCTGGGGATGATCGGCTCCCCGCTGCCTGTCTGGATCATGCGGGACAGTTTCCTGGCGCAAATCAGCCAGCAGGGAATGCCGGAAGCCTATGTCTCTACCTTGGCAGCATTGACCTCCCCGGGTATGATCGTGGTTCTGGTGGGGGCTCCTATTGTAGGAGCGATACTGGGTATCCTGCTGGCCAAGGGAATGTTCCGCAAGCACTTTGAGAAGGCGGGGATTCTGTAACATGGAGGAGGCACGGCGCTGTTTGGTGTTCGACCCCAGGGTGGGTCTTGCTCTGCTGGTTTTCGCCAATCTGGCAGCCTTTAGTGAGCAACCTTTTTGGATGGAAATGATATGGATCGGTTTTCTCCTGTTCCTGATGCTGCTCCATCGCTGCTTTGCCATGGCGGGGAAAAGCCTCTTGATTTTTGGGGGAATTCTGTGCCTGCAATACTGGATTCTGCCGGCCGCGCCGGGATGGGTTGCTACCAGCTTTTCCATTTTCGCTAACTATGCCCGCCGGATGATGCCCTGCCTGATGATCGGCTTTCTGATGCTTCGCCGGACGCCTATGCCCTATCTGGTGGCTGGAATGCGCAAGATCCATTTCCCTCAGCGGCTGATCGTGGCTGTCTCGGTGACGCTGCGGTACTTTCCCGCCATTCGAGAAGAGACAGGCTATATCCGGGATGCGATGCGATTGCGGGGCATCCGGGGATTGGCAAAGCTGGAGGGGATCATGGTTCCCCTGATGGTCTCCGCTACCGGTACTGCCGAGGAGCTGTCCGCAGCGGCAGTGACCCGGGGAATCGAGGACCCGGCGCCTAAGACCAGTCTGGTGGAACTGCGGGTCTCGCCGGTGGACGGCGCCGCGTTCCTTGTGGGTGTGGGGCTTACCGTTGCCCTTCTGACAGTCAAATTGGGGGTGTTTCCATGGTAGAACTGCATGATGTGTCCTTTTCCTATACAAAAGAATCGGGCACCCTCACCCATGTGGATCTGACCATCCAACCGGGCGAGTGTGTCCTGCTCTGTGGCGCTTCTGGCTGCGGAAAAACCACCATCACCAAGCTGGTCAACGGCTTGATCCCGGCATTTACGGAGGCCTGCACGCTGACCGGACAGGTCCTGCTCCACGGCGCACCGGTGCGGGAACAGCCTCTTTACCAACTGGCCCGGCAGGTAGGGTCTGTTTTCCAGAACCCCAAAAGTCAGTTTTTCAACATGGATTCCGACAGTGAGCTGGCCTTTGGCCTGGAAAATCAGGGCATAACTCGGGGTGAGATCCTTCGTCGGCTGGATGATACCACTGACCGCCTACATCTGAAGCGGCTGAGGGGCCGGAACATCTTTGCCATGTCGGGCGGAGAAAAGCAGCTGCTGGCCTTTGCCTCGGTCTATGCCATGGGGCCGGAACTCTACATTCTGGATGAACCTACGGCCAATTTGGATCGGGATACCATTGACAGACTCCATGATCAAATCGTATACCTGAAAAGTCGGGGACACACCATTCTCATTGCGGAGCATCGGTTGTACTTTCTGGCGGATCTCATAGATCGGGCCGTCTATCTGCGGGACGGGGTCGTGGAGCGGATCTGGAGCGGAGCAGAATTCCGGCGGCTGGCTGAGACAGAACGGATCGCTCTGGGCCTTCGCACACTCACGCCTACTCAGGTGACTCTGGCGCCCTCCCGTGCTGCGGGGGGACGGGATGGACTGTCTGTGGAGGGTCTGTGCTGCCGGTACAAGCGGGAGCCGCCGATATTTCAAAACCTTTCTTTCTCCGCCCGCCCGGGAGAGGTGCTGGCCGTCACGGGTGACAATGGTGTGGGAAAAAGCACCCTTTCCCGCTGTTTGTGTGGCCTGATGCGGGAGAGTGCCGGAACGATCCGCCTCAACGGTCGCATCCTTGGCCCGAAGCAGCGGCAGCGGATTGCCTACTGCGTCATGCAGGATGTGAACCATCAGCTCTTTTCCGACAGCGTATGGGGAGAGTGCCGGCTGGCTATGGAAGGGCTCTCTGACCAGCGCATTCAGGAGGTGCTGGATCGGCTCAATTTGCTTGCGTTCCGGGAAAAGCACCCTATGGCCCTCTCCGGTGGTCAGAAGCAGCGTTTGGCGGTGGCTACTGCCATGCTGTCCCAAAAGCCGCTGCTGGTATTCGACGAGCCCACCAGTGGTCTGGACTATGCAAGAATGCAGGAAGTGGCCCGCTGCGCACGGGAACTGGCGGACGAGGGGCGGGTGGTTCTGGTGGTGACCCATGACCGCGAATTTCTCCAGTGCGCCTGCGATCGAGTCCTGGAACTTTGAGAAAGGAGTTGATCCGCAATGGCATTGTTACAGGACAGCCAGCCGGATCTGTGCCTCTTGGCCAAGAGCGGTGGGTGCAGCGTTTATCAGTTGCGAAATGAGAGCGGCGAGGGAACCATGACCGTCTACGAGGTGTTCCCCGGCGCTACCATCCTGTATAACGATTTCCACATGGCCTATTGCGACTCATCTTTTGAGACCCGGCAGGATCTTCTCTGCATCGACTATTGCCGGGAGGGCCGGATGGAATACGCTGTGGGCAACGATGCGTTCTCCTATGTGGAGGCAGGTGACCTGAAAGTGGATCGCCGTCTGAAGCACAAAGGATACTTTTCTCTCCCGTTGTCCCACTATCATGGCATCTCCATGTGCTTTGACCTGTCCATGATACCCATGGAGCTGGCTCGTCTGGCAGGAGACTATCCTTTGGATCTGGCCGCCATTCAGCGGAAATTCTGCCCGGATGCCCGGCCACGGGTCATTCACGGAGCACCCTCGGTGGATCACATTTTTCAGGAGCTTTGTGCCGTACCGGAGCGGATCAAAATGCCCTACTTTCGGGTAAAGATTCTGGAGTTGTTGCTGTATCTCGACGCCCTGGAATTGGGAAGCGGAACGGAAAAACCATATTTTTACCGTTCCCAAGTGGAAACGGTAAAGGCCATCCGCTCCTATCTGGCGGAGCATCTGGATCAGCATATCACATTGGAGGCTCTGTCCAGACAGTACCAGATCCCTTTGACCACCATGAAGGCCTGTTTCAAAAGTGTATATGGCAGTCCGGTGAACACCTATATGCGGGCACTGCGGATGGATCGGGCGGCTCTGCTGCTTCGGAAAGAACCGGAGGCCAGCGTTACAGAGATCGCCGGAGCGGTGGGCTATGACAGCTCCAGCAAATTTGCCGCGGCTTTTCGGGCGGCAAAGGGACAAACTCCGCTGGAATACCGGCGAGGCGGCGGGAACCCTGTTCTTTCTTTTCCTGACGAAACGGAGTGATGCCGGCCGTGCGGAGCGGCAAACACGGACAAGAACCGATAAAATAGGGCATGGTGAGAGACATCTCACCATGCCGATTTTTTGAGAGGAGTGGTTTTGTGAAACAACGCAGCTGGCTGGCCATCCTGCTCTCCTTTGCCGGTCCCTGCCGGGGAAAGCTGGTTTTATCTGTAATATGCGCAATTATCAGCGTGGCGGGGGGCTTTGTGCCGTATCTGGGGGTCTATGAGATCCTCCGCCTGTTTATCCATCAGTCGGCCTCCGGCACGGAGCTTCTCCGATGGGCTGGAGTGTGTCTGGCAGGATATGCGGTCAAGGTAGCTTTTTACGCCTTTTCAACCATGCTGGCTCATGTGTCTGCCTACACAATTCTGGAGGGTCTGCGCCGTCAAGTGGCCCATAAGCTGATGCACGCCCCCTTGGGGAGTGTGCTGTCGAAGCCCGTCGGTTCCCTCAAGAGCACCATCGTGGATCGGATCGAGGACATTGAGCCGCCGCTGGCCCACATGATACCGGAACTGAGTTCCAATGTGCTGCTGCCTATCGTGGTGGTGATCTCCCTCTTTGCCATGGATTGGCGGGTGGGCCTTGCCTCCCTTGCTACGATTCCGGCCGCGCTGATCCCCATGGCGGCGGGCCTGCGGACCTACAACGAAAAGTATGCCGCCTATATGGCAGCCAATGCTCAGGTCAACAGTATCATCGTGGAGTATGTAGAGGGCATCGAGGTGGTAAAGGCTTTCAACCAGAGCGGTGCTTCTTATGAAAAATTCGTCCGGGCAGTGACCAGATTCCGTGACTTCACGCTGGATTGGTTCCGCTGCACCTGGAAGTCCATGAACCTGTGCCTGTCTATCCTGCCTACCACGCTGCTGGCCACCCTGCCGGTTGGGATCGCCCTGTATCAGACCGGCGTCCTGGACCCGTCCCGGCTGGCTCTGTGCCTGATGCTGGTGCTGGGTATCGTGTCCCCGCTGGTGCAGGCTGTAGCCTTTCTCAATTCCATGAAGAGCATGGAATTTGCCGTCCGGGACACTCGGCATCTGCTGGATCTGGAGGAGCTGCCCGAAGCGTCCGAGCCCGCCCGCCTCTCCGGCAGCGGTATCACTTTGCGGGATGTGTCTTTCTCGTATAGCGGGAAAGAAGAGGACACTGTGCTGCGTCACATTGATCTGGAACTTCCCGCCGGCACCTTCACCGCTCTGGTGGGTCCCTCCGGCGGCGGCAAATCTACGGCAGCCCGGCTTATCGCCCGGTTCTGGGATGTGACGGATGGCCGCATTGCCATAGGCGGTGTGGATATTCGGAATCTCACACTGAAGCAGCTGGCGGATCAGGTCAGTTTCGTGACACAGGACAATTTCCTCTTTGACTGCTCTCTGAAAGAAAACATTCGATTGGGGAAGCCGGACGCCACGGAGGAGGAAGTTTGGGCGGCTGCCCGGGCCGCTCAGTGCGAGGAGTTTTTAGGACGGCTGGAGCATGGATGGGATACCCCAGCGGGTGAAGCGGGCAAGCAGCTCTCCGGTGGGGAGCGGCAACGGATCGCCATCGCCCGCGCGATTCTGAAGGACGCCCCTATTGTAATTCTGGACGAGGCCACCGCCTTTACCGATCCGGAGAATGAGGACAAGATCCAGCGTTCCCTGATGGCGCTCTCCCAGGGGAAAACGCTGCTGGTCATTGCCCACCGGCTGAGCACCATTCAGAACGCCGACCAGATCGTGGTGCTGGAGAAGGGTCGGATTGTGGACAAAGGCACACAGCCGGAACTGCTCAGCCGATGCCCGCTTTATCAAAAGCTGTGGCAGGCCCATGTGGGTGCCCAGAACTGGGCGGTTGGAAAGGAGGCTTGACGATGTTTCGGAGTATGAATCGGATTCTGCGTTGGACAAAGGGGTACCACAGACGGCTGTATCTCGGAAGTCTCTGTTCGTTTCTTGCCACCTGGGCCGCCGCCGGGCCGGTGATGCTGGCGGCCTGGGCCCTTGGGCTGGTTATCGAGAGTGCCCAGGAGGGGACGGCGCTGGACCCCAAACTGCCCTGGCTCTGCCTGGGTGGGATCGTCCTGCTGATCATTCTGCGTTTCGTGTGCGCTTACTGGAAAAACCGGCTCCAAGAGAGCATTGGAACAGAGCGGGCAGCGCAGCAGCGACTGGAACTGGGTGACCTGCTCAAACGGGTTTCCCTGGGGTATTTCTCCAAGAATAACCTGGGCGACATTTTGGCTGCTCTGACCACGGAGCTGAGTACCCTGGAGCTGCAGAGCATGAAGATGGTGGATGCGGTCATCAACGGCTATCTGCAGGTACTGGTCATCGTTTTGTGCATGGCGTTCTTCTGCCCGGAGGCGGCGCTGGTGGCAGTAGTGGGCGTGCTGCTGTCCGCCTTTGCCCTCAGGGGTATCGGGCGGCAGAGTGCCCGCACCGCTCCGGTGGGACATCGGGCCCAAGAGGCATTGTCCGGGGCGGCCATTGAGTACATCCATGGCCTTTCGGTGGTCAAATCCTTCGGCCAGGAGGGGGTGTCCTCCCAGCGGTTTTTTGAGGCGTGCCGGGCCAATAAGGACATCCGTATCAAAAACGAGTTTGGCTTTGTGCCCTGGAACTGCCTGCACCTGTTTTCTCTGAAGGCCGCAGCTGTTGGCCTGGTGCTCACCGCTGGCTGGCAGACTATGAACGGAACCTTGGAGCTGCCGGTGCTCCTGATGGCTGCCATGTTTTCCTTCACGATCTTCGGCAGTGTGGAGTCCATCAACGACGCCGCCCATATCCTTTCTGTTACGGACTCGGTGCTGGACCGTCTGGAAGAACTGGAGGGAACGGAACTGCCGGATCAGGATGGGAAAGACATCTCTCTGGAGCGTTACGACATCTGCTTCGACCATGTCTCCTTCGGTTACGAGACACGGGAGGTGATCCACGATGTTTCCTTCCAGCTGCCGCAAAACAGCGCCACCGCCATTGTAGGGCCGTCCGGCAGCGGGAAGAGCACGCTCTGCGCACTGCTGGCCCGGTTTTATGATGTGGATCAGGGACGCATCACCGTGGGTGGCTATGACATCCGGAAGATGACCTGCGACAGCCTTTTGCGCAACATTGCTATGGTATTTCAGAATGTGTATCTGTTCCACGACACCATCCGCAATAACATCCGTTTTGGCCGTCCGGATGCTGCCGAGGAGGATGTGATCGCTGCAGCTAAAGCGGCCCGCTGCCATGACTTTATCATGGCGCTGCCCCAAGGGTATGACACCATAGTGGGAGAGGGCGGTTCCAACCTTTCCGGCGGAGAAAAACAGCGCATTTCCATTGCCCGGTGTCTGCTGAAAGATGCCCCCATCATCATTCTCGATGAGGCCACCGCCAGCGTGGACCCGGAGAATGAGCATGAGATCCAGGAGGCGCTCTCTGCTCTGGTGCGGGGAAAGACCATCATCACCATCGCCCACCGTCTGGCTACAATCCAAAACGCAGACCGGATTTTAGTGGTGGAGGATGGCCGCATTGCTCAGCAGGGCACCCATCAGGAGCTGATGAGCCAGGAGGGAATTTACCGGAACTTTATCGAGATCCGACAGCGGGCTGAGGGCTGGCGGATATAAAAACAGTATGTGGGGAGGCAGATATGCCTCCCCACATACTGTTTTAGAATGATTCTTTGGATTTTGGCTTTGTATCACTTTCGCTTTGCCATTTTCCTGTACTCCAGCGGGAGCAGGCCGGTGCTTCTTCGAAACAATTCCGCAAACCGGCTGGATGTAGAATATCCTATCGTCTGAGCAATCTGACCAATTTGCAGATCGGTATGAGCCAGCAGATATTCTGCCTGACTCATGCGGCGTTGCTGCATATACTCTGTGATCGTGCAGCCATAGACCTTCTTGAAACTGCTTTTAAGCTTTGTCGTACCCATGCAGGCAATTTGTGCCAGACGTTCTATGGGCACTTCACCAGCGTAATGATCACTCAGATAGGCCGCAACGGTTTGAAGCCGTTCCAAATCCTGAGAAACCAGTTTATGATCAGAAACTGACCGCTTTTTTTGATATTCAACCACCAGAGAGAGCGCCTCAGCTACTTTACTCTCATAATAGAGTTTGGCTGCAATTCCGGTTCCACGGTAGCTCTGTAGTTCTGATAGAAGCCGGTACATTTCCGGGAACTCTGTTGTTTGGTCGATTTCCCGAAAAGCCTCGATGGGATTCCGATATTCTTCCGGATACTGTTTTTTCAGATAATCCTCATAATATGCGGGGGTGATCTCGATGCCGATGGATCGAACCGGTATATTTTGGTGGACGATTACTTGATATGGCTTGTATCCGCCCACATAGGTTTTGATGCATCCGGCTGACAACCGGCGATACGGCGACAACTCTTCACCGGAGATAGAATCGTAACGGGTAATACTGAGACATTCCGGGAGATCAAATTCCAGCATAAAATCCTTATTGAAAGAGAAGTTGTGTATCTTGATGTCGAATAGATCCCTTTGTCCGTAGGTCCAATAGGAACCTTCGCCAACTTCCGGAGATAGTTTCCAGCAAAGCCCCAGAGGACCATATTGATCATTATCTGGTGCAGGCACAAAACCGTGCTTTTTCAGTAATGGCGCATAGTATTGCTCGATGATACCGGTCATTACAATAGATACGCCTCCCTTGTTTTGCAATGATTAGACGAATTTTTGAAATGATAGGACGAACCTCGCTCCAAACGATTGAAAGTAGGTTGTGCATGGTGTAATTATATATAACGGTTAGCCATATCTAACCAAAGGATAGCATACCTATCCCATAAAGTCAACGCATTACAAAATAGGAGGATCAACATGAACAACCGAATCAATCCCGCAAAAAAGGGCCTCACTGTCAAAGATCTTGTGACGACCGGCATTTTCAGCGCAATTTTCTTGGTGTTTACCCTAATCGGCAGTATTTTATTCGCGCCAAACCCGGTTTTGACATTCTATATGCCGATGGGCGCAGCCCTGCTGTGTGGTCCCGTGTATCTTCTGATGATCGCTAAGGTGCAGAAGCGGTGGAGTGTCACCATTCTTGGCATCGTTATGGGAATCATCTGGTTTGTTACCGGAATGCACTGGGCCTTTTCTTTAGGCTATATCGGGATGGGAATCATTGCGGATCTGGTGGCTGGTGCGGGACATTACCGCAACAAGGTAGTCAATCTGCTGTCCTATATGCTGATGTCGCTGGGCAGCGTTTATACCTATGTGGTGTTTTTTATTGATCCGCAAGGCTGGGCCAGCACGATGCTGGAAAACGGCACGGAACAGTCCTATATTGACACAATGAGCGCGTCTGCTCCGTCCTGGCTGTTGGCTGTTATCATTATCGGAACGCTGGCGATTGCTGCGTTCAGTGGTTGGATCGGTGGAAAGTTGCTGAAAAAGCAGTTTGAAAAGGCTGGGATCACCGCATGATTGGCGGAGCGTTATCCAGGTGTGGACTGTGGCTGGACCCAAGAACGAAGATATTATTGCTTCTGTTGTGTATCCTTTCTGCCATGATGGCTCCATCCTTATTCTATGAACTGGGTCTTGTGGTGCTGATCGGGCTGCTCGGCATTTGCTTTGGAAAGTGGAAGTATGCCTGGAAAGGAGTGCTGTTCTACGCGCTGATCGTTCTGCTCACCTTCTGGATTATGGATACCATGACTGGAACTTGGCGCACCATGTTTATCGCTTTTTTAGGGTTGTTCCATAAGGTCTACCCCTGTGGGATGCTGTCCGGCATTGTCATCTCCACTACAAAGGTCAGCGAATTCCTCTCGGCGATGAATCGCATCCATGCACCCCAAAAGCTGGTAATCCCCTTGGCGGTCATGCTGCGTTATATCCCTACCATTCAGGAGGATTGGCGGTTTATCAAGGATGCGATGCGGATGCGGGACGTCTCACCTTCGCTTAAGGGGCTCCTGACACATCCCGGAATAACGGTGGAGTGTATCTATGTTCCGTTGATGATGGCGGCATCCAAAGCGGCGGATGAACTGTCCATCGCTTCCATCACCCGCGGCATTGAAAACCCAAAGCCTCGAACTTGTCTGGTGCAGATCCATATTGGTTTGATGGACATTGCGGCAGTCTTTTGCTTTGCAGGCGCGTTGGTTGTCGGGCTTTATGGAAAGGGGGCGCTGGGATGATTGAGTTAAAGCATGTGTCATTTACTTATCAAGGACAAAAAGGAGACGGGCTGCAAGACATCAACCTGACCATAGAGAACGGAGAATGTGTGCTGTTCTGTGGCCGGAGCGGCTGCGGGAAGACCACCATCACGAGGCTTGTAAACGGTTTGATCCCGCAATTCTACGCAGGAGAACTGGCGGGCAGCGTACTGGTGGATGGTCAGGAAGTCAGTGATCTTCCCATGCACCAGATTGCCGCAAAGGTTGGATCGGTGTTTCAAAACCCAAGGACACAGTTTTTCAATGTGGATACAGACAGCGAGATCGCTTTTGGTATTGAGAATCAAGCACTTCCGGTTTGCCAGCTGAGAGAACGCGTGGATCGTACATCGGCAGAACTGCACATTGAAAACCTCCGTAATCGCAACATCTTCGAGTTATCCGGTGGAGAAAAGCAAAAGATAGCGTTTGCTTCGGTCTATGCGATGAATCCTCAAATATATCTTTTGGATGAACCGTCCTCCAATTTGGATATGCGTTCCATTCAAGAATTGGGAGAACATCTCAGGCTGATCAAATCGCAGGGAAAAACCATATTGATTGCAGAACATAGGTTGTACTATTTGATGGATCTGGTGGACCGGATTGTGTATTTGGAACATGGGAAAATCACACAGGTCTTTACGCCGGAAGCATTTCGGCAGATGTCGGAGGATACCCGGGAACAAATGGGCCTTCGAGCGATTGATTTGCATCGTGTTCTCCCACCGCGGGATCATTCCCTTGCGCCTGTTTCAGATCCTATCTTGGAACTTAACAATGTAGCCCTTCACTATAAGAAGAGAACCATTTTGCACGACATCAGCTTTACAGCAGTAAAGGGAGAGGTAATTGGCGTCGTTGGCCACAATGGGGCCGGAAAAACGACCTTTTCCCGTGCTTTGTGCGGGCTTCATAAGGCCTGTGATGGTCAATTCTTTTGGAACGGTCTGTCCATGGCTCACAAAGATCGCCTGCGGCATTCCTATATGGTCATGCAGGATGTGAACTACGAGCTTTTTGCGGACAGTGTGGAGTCAGAATGTACATTCGGTATCCGCAATCCGAAACAGACGCTCGTTGACGCAACACTGGAAGAGTTGGCCCTGGCCCCATTCAGAGACCGCCACCCCAATACCCTGTCCGGAGGTCAAAAGCAGCGGGTGGCGGTAGCGGTCAGCATGATTTGTGGGAAAGACCTGCTGGTGTTTGACGAACCGACCAGCGGGCTGGATTTTGACAGCATGACACAGGTTGCGGGTCTGATCCGGCGGCTGTCTGATATGGGAAAAGTCATCTTTATTGTCACACATGATTTTGAATTTGTCAGTCGTACCTGTTCCCGCATCCTCCACTTTGATGAAGGAGAAATGCCTGACGATGTGCCTGTTACCATGGACACTCTCCCTACATTGAGAGAATTGTTCTCCATTTCAGAAAGCAGGCCGGGACGGACAGAACACAGGAAAAGCCGATTCTGTTCTGCCGATTGCTGACGATTGAAAAAGCCGCATGGTGGAATGTTCCCCATGCGGCCTCTTGGGTTCTATTATTGAAGTCCCCTGGCGAGGTATTCCTCCAATACCTTGGAATACTGCTCTCCCAGAACGGCGGGATATTGGCAGTGAACATAGCCTTCCCGGACTGTAAAGGAAGCAGACGGATAGTGCTTTGAGACAACCCTGCGCGCGGTCTTGGCGCTGATGTCCTCACTGCCATACTCAAAAAACAGGTGAGCTTCCAACTCCTTTGGATAGTTGGGAAAGGTGCAGTCCGAACAGGCGGCAGCGATGGCTTGCAAAGTTTCCGGACGAATTTGTTCAAAGGTGTACCCCATGATAAGGCCGAGCGTCTCCCCATAGATTTTCGTCATCCGCTGTGCAGACAAACCGGGATGTTGCTGTGCTTTCCGATGTTTTGACAGAAACATACGGGTCGCCATCATCCGTAGAAAAGCAGCATTGGAATGGAGGGGGCACCCCTCTAAGACTGCGGTGTGAACTTTGAATGTGGGCATGGCAATCAACTGCATCGCCACCACGGCACCGATGGATGCACCAAACACTAACTTCAGATCAATCCATCCCCGCGTTGTCAGCCAGCCGGCCAGCGTTTCTGCCTCTTGTTGGGCGCTTTGAAAGATCCCAGTATCTGTTCCATGGCCTGTCAGATCCGGCGCGATCACACAATGACTGTTCCGCAGTTCGCCCAGCAGAGGCAGCATACTTTTCCCGTCCAGAAGCATGGGGTGCAGAACAACGATTTTGGGATTAGATGGATCTCCAAAATACTGTATTTTCATAAAGAATCTTTCCTTTTCATATCGTTTACCTCCGTGAAAGAACTCCAGCATGCTCTGCGATATTCCGCAGGGGAGCGTCCGGTGTTTCGCCGGAAGATCTCCGCGAAACGGCTGGGATTCTGATACCCAACAATGGCCGCCACCTGACTCACCGGCAGGTCGGTTTCCCGCAGCAGCCGCCCAGCCTGCTCCGTGCGCTGCCCCTGAATGTACTGGGTAATCGTGCAGCCATACCGGACATGGAAGGCATCCTTCAGCTTGGAAATGCTCATGCAGCCAATACGGCTGAGCCGTTCCAGCGGCAGTTCATCCGCACAGTGGGCCGTGATGAAGGCTGCCACATCGGCCAGCCGTACCGCATCCTCCGCACTAACAGAACGGCGGCTCCCGCGCTTCAGGTGCCGCTCCACCACCAGCGCCACTGCTTCCGCCACCTTTCCATCGTAGAACAGACGGGCAGGAAGACCCTCACCTCGGTAGTCACGCACCTGTTTCAAGAGCTGCACCATTTCCGGGAAGTGCTCTGTCTGATCCAGCGTTTGAAAGGACTCCAGCAGGCTTTGATACTCCTCGGGAAACTGGCGGCGCAGATAATCCCGATAGTAAGCCGGGGTGATCTCCACGCCAATGGAAACGATGGGGATATGCCTGTGGATGAGCGCCCGGTATGGTTCCCGACCGCCGATAAAACTTTTGACACAGCCTGGAACAAGACGGCGACAGGGGGAGAACTCCTCCCCGGAAATGGATTCATACCAGGTGACACTGAGACTCTCCGGCCAATGGAACTCCAGCAGCTGATCCTCATGGAAAAAGAAATCATGAATCTTGATGGTGTAGAGATCCTGCTGCCCGTAGGTCCAGAAAAAACCGCCGCCCTGCCGGGAGCTATGACGCCAGCACAGTCCCATGGAGCCGTAACGCCGGTTCTCCGGATCTGGAATAAACCCGTGTTCCTCCATCGCCTGGCCATATTGCTGCTCCAAGTCTTTATATGCCGCCATAAACTGTCACCACCTCGATCAGCCACATCTCCACCCCAATCAGCCGGAACCGCGCCCAAAGCCTTGCGATACCGCTGTTTTGCCGATAGGATGGATGTTGGTTAGTATCTGCTAACTAAAATATCACTTCCCGGCGCTCTCGTCAAGCCGGGGGAAGGAGGAACAGACGATGAAAGAAAAACGGCCATCACCGGTGATGCGGCTGCTGCAGTGGGCCGGGCCGGAGCGGAAATGGCTGATCCTGTCCGTTTTGTGTGCCTTTGGCAGCGGTATTCTGGTCATCACATCGTATATCGGCATTTACCGGCTGATGGATGCGGTGCTCTCCGGCGCCTGTACCAAAGCAGTTATCGCCGACTGCGCTTTGCTGGTCACGGCTGGCACCGTGGGAAGGCTGGTGCTGCTGGGTACTTCGGGTGTGCTGTCTCACAAGGGAGCCTATGGGGCACTGTTTCGAGTGCGGTGCATGGTAACGGAGCATCTTGCCAAAGTGTCTCTTGGAGCCTTGGACGAGCGGAGCACCGGCGCGGTCAAAACTGTTCTCAATGAGGACATCGAGAAGTTGGAACTGTTTCTGGCCCACAACCTGCCGGAATTTGTGGCCTATCTTACAGGGCCGGTTGTGATTTTCCTGTATCTGCTCTCCGTCAATGCCCCTCTGGCCCTGGTCTCCCTGATCCCGCTGCCCCTGGCCGGCATTGTGATGGCGGTCATCTTCCGAAGAATGAAGGGGGTTTTGTCCGATGTCAACCACTCCTTGGTAGGCTTTAATTCCGTGATGATCGAGTACATCTCCGGTATGCGGCTGATCAAAGCGTATAACATGGGCAGCCGCTCCTTCCAGAAGTTTTCCCATGCCATTGAGGAGGAGAACCGGATATGGAACCTGGTCACACACAAGACGGCTCCGCCCTATGCCGCCTTTCTGCTGCTGGTGGAATGCGGGATGGTGCTGATGGTTCCAGTAGGCGGCCTGCTTTTCCTCCGGGGAAGCGTTACCGGCAGCGTATTTCTGCTCTTTGCCTATGTGGGCGGGATGTATCTCACCGAGATCCTGCCCCTGCAAAAACTGGCCACCACCTTTGCTCAGGCGCTTTCCGGCGTGAAAAAGGTGGAGGAGATCCTGGATCTGCCCACCTTTTCCAGCGGCGCGGCCTTTCCGGAGACCTGCGGCATTACCCTGGATCATGTCTCCTTTTCCTACGATGGAAAGACCGATGTGCTCAGGGATTGCTCCCTCACTGTGGCGCCGGGGGAAAAGGTTGCGCTGGTGGGGGTGTCCGGTGCAGGCAAAAGCACTGTGATCCAGCTGATGGCCCGCTCTTACGATGCGACCCAGGGAACGGTCCGCATCGGCGGCAGAGATGTGCGGGAGCTGGACTACGAGGACCTGCTGGACCATATCTCTCTGGTGTTCCAAAAGACCTTTTTGACCCGGGGCAGCGTGCTGGAAAACATCCGCATGAACTCGGGAGCAACACTGGAGCAGGTGCGCGAGGCTGCCAGACTGGCGCAGATCGATGATTTCATCCAATCGCTGCCCCAGGGCTATGAAACCAAGGTGGGTACTTTCGGCTCCCGTTTCTCCGGTGGGGAGCGGCAGCGGATTGCCATCGCCCGAGCTATTTTGAAAAACGCCCCCATTCTGATCCTGGATGAAGCCACCTCAGCGGCTGATCCGGAAAACCAGGTGGAGATCGACCGGGCCATTGAAAACCTGTGCCGGGGCAAGACAGTCGTGATCGTGGCCCACCGGCTGGGCGCCATCAAGCTGTGCGACAAGGTGGCAGTAGTGGAGAACAACACCATTACCTGCTGTGGTACCCATGAAGAGGTGCTGGAGAAAAATGAATACTACCGCAGGGCTTGGGCGGATTACCGGGCTGCCCGTGCCATTGCCTATTCCGTGGAAGGGGGTGTGCAGCATGCGTGAGGCAAATGTGTTCCGTAAAAATCGGGCCTTCTATTCCGGTGTGATCCTCACGGTAGTGGAAGGGCTGCTGTCCGGGTGCAGCTACTTGTCCATTTATATGGTTCTGTCCGGGCTGTCTGAGGACAGCCTGAGCGCACAGCGGCTCGGGCTGCTGACTGCGTTTCTTGCGGGCATCTTCCTGATTCGACTGGTCATTTACGCCGCCGGTTACACGCAGGTTCAGCTGGGCGGAGCTGCTGTTTCCAAAGGACTGCGGCTTCGGCTGGGTGACAAGCTCAAACAGATCCCTCTTTCCCGCTTCACCCAGGGACAGGTGGGAGAGTATGTGAATACCATGACCAGCGATGTGGGCAGCTACGAGAAGATCCTGACCCACTCCAGCGGCAACATCACCAAAAACGCTGTGCTGGCCGCCATGCTGGTAGGCTTTGTATGCAAGGTGTATCTGCCGGCGGGGCTGATTCTTTTCTTGGTAGTAGCGGGGCTGATCCCCAATCTGTGGCTGTCCTTCCGTGTTGTTGCCAAATACGGCGTGGCCAAGCATGAGGTCAGTGCCGAGACGGTCAGCAGCATCGTGGAGTACATCGACGGCATCCAGACCTTCCGTGCCTATCATATGGGTGGCGTCCAGAATCAGGCCACTACCGAGGCGATGCGGAGGTTCAGTCGGGTGTGTTATCTGTACGAGGCAAAGGGCATCCCTATTGGCTTCGGGTATAACATTCTCAGCTGGTGCAGTGTGCCGGCCATCATGGCGTTGGCAGCCGGTCCCTGGGCAGCCGGTACGCTGAGCAATGTGGATTATCTCATGGTCTCCATGCTGCCCATTCTGCTGACCAAGCTTACCACTGCCATTTCCATCGATCTCTTTGAATGGAAGCACCTGATGGTCTCCAAGAACAATATCCTCCAGGTGATGGCGGAACCGGAGGAGAGAGGTTCCATGGCGCCCTTCCATCCCGCTGAGCAGAACATCACCTTCCGCTCGGTCTCCTTCTCCTATGTGCCGGGAGAGCCGGTGCTGAAGGAACTGTCCTTTACGGCGCCGGCAGGAAAGCTCACCGCTATTGTAGGAGACTCCGGTTCCGGAAAATCCACCATTCTCAATCTGATCGCCAAATACTACGAACCGCAGAGCGGCGACATCTCCATTGGAGGGCAGTCCATTGAGACCGTGGCGGCAGAACGGGTGCTGGAGCAGATCTCCATGGTGGATCAGCAGGTGTTCCTCTTTGACGATACAGTTCGAGAGAATATCCGCCATGCCCGCCCCTCAGCCACAGACCGTGAGGTGGAGGCCGCCTGCCGTGCGGCTGGATGTGACGGCTTTATACAGAAGCTGGAGCATGGCTATGACACCCCTATTGGGGAAAACGGAAACTTTCTCTCCGGCGGGGAGCGTCAGCGTCTGTCTATCGCCCGGGCTATTTTGAAAAACAGCCCCATCCTGCTGCTGGATGAGGCCACTGCCTCTCTGGACATTGAAAACGAGCTGGCGGTCAAGCGGGCGATCCTGGGGCTTTTGTCAGAGCGGAAGACAGTAGTCATGATTGCACATACCCTGTCTATCGTCCGAAATGCGGATCAGATCCTGGTGGTAGCAGGCGGGAACATTGCGGAGTCCGGCACTCATGAAGAGCTGCTGGCCAGAGGCGGAAAATATGCCGCAATGTGGGCAGCTGAGCAAAGACTGTCCAATTAAGCGGAGATGCTTACCTGGCACTGACAACGATCCCTTCTCCTCCTATCCCAGTAAAGAAATCAAACGGGACTGCAAAGTGCTACCCAGCTGATTCCATTGCCAGAATGTACATGGCTGCAGACAGAGAAGCGGCCGCTGACGGAATATCCTTGTCAACGACCGCTTTTTGTTAAAATTCAGAATTCTGGAATCACGCCATTATAGCGATCCGCCTTTTCCAGAAGCGGCCCCTTGGCACCCATGGTGAAGGCAATGTCGCTGCTGCGGATGGATAGGAGCCGCATCCCTGGAGTTATGCGGAGAAAATCCATCATCGGTTTTGTCAGACGAACCTGCCCGTCTGCTGTCACAGAGAGCCAGCAGTAGGAGCGGCCCTTGTAAGGAAGGAAAGTACCCTCCGCGGCGGTATAGTCCCGCAGCTCGGGCAGAGCGGCCAGAATATGGCCCAGCTTGGATGGCAGGAGCAGCCCCTTTCTGGTCACGCAGAATCCACCGGTCACCTTGCTTCCGGTAAAGAGATAGACCTTGCCTTCGGCGGTGATCTGGTATTCCGACATGGCCTGGATGGGAAACTGAATTTTGCCGGATTCTTGAATGTTGGATTTTCCAAAAACAAACTTTCCGCCTTTGTTCATCTGCGGCATTGGTATTGCTCCTTTCTCATTGTACGCCTCTGACACAGAGCAGCGCCAGGGGAAGATACATAAACAGCAGGGTCAGCCGCTGCCACAGCCCCTCCCATGCGATCACGGTGTGGGCAAACCGGGGCTTGTCCGCCATAACGAACAGCACGAAGAATACCAACGCCAGGAGAAAGCACGCCAGCGCACACAGGGCAAGGCCGGTCTGCCTGCCTTTGAAATAAAACAGTGCAACGACCAGCGGAGCGAAGGTCAGCGCCAGAAAACCCAACACCGACCCGAAACCGTGAATCTTTGCGGACAAAGTCTCCATCGCCTTGGTTTCTGATACAGGAAACAATCCTGACAAAATGCAGCCGCCCAGAGCGTAGATGATCAAGATTGCCGCCAGAGCCAGACTAAGACCGCCGGACCGGCCCCAAAGGAGGGGGCACAGCTGGGCGCAGGTCAGCAGAATGGCTGTCCCCAGGAAGAGCAGCCATAGAGTATAGACTGTGTGGAAGGGGGCGCTTCGGTTCCCCAGCACACTCATGACCTGCCGGGTGTGGCGGTAGCCCGGATAGGTGGGCGCCAGCAGAAAAGGAATGACCAGATCCAGCAGTAAAAACAGGGGCAGAAGGGAGTAAAAGGTATGTTTCATAGGCAGTTTTCCTAATTCCTCATTGCGCCTTGATGAAATGGAAGTCACAGCAGTCCGCTCCGCTGCCCAGCGTTCCGTTGCGCAGGAAGCTTATTTTGGGAGCCAGTCCGGAGAAGGAGATGTCATCACTTTCGCAGAATACACAGCACAGCTCCGGGCACCCGAATTGTTTCGTAACATCCCAGTAGAGGCAGCGGTGCAAATTGAAATGGATCTCTTGGCAGTCACAGCGCACCCACTCTGTTTGCCATCCCTCTGGAGGAAAGTGGTTTTTCATGTGTCGTTTGACGCCCATCCGGAAAATGAGATAAGCAAAAGGAAGCGAACCTAATTTTTGCATTTCGGCTTTTTTATCTATGGCAGCTTTGTGTGCTGTTTCTCGTACCAACAACAGTGCCTGATCTTCTTGAATACCATGTTTCAAAAGCGCTTTGTAATATGACATCAAAGGAAACAGCCTGCTCTGAAGATGCTCCTCGATCACATGATTGCCCCGGTCATTCCCGTGCTGGCACAAATCCTGGTAAAGTTCCTCAGCCTGTTGAAGTAAGGTACAGCCTGTTTCCTGACCAAAGGCACGGATGCAATCGTCTTCCAAAAAGAAAAGAGCTGTGTTATTGGTCTGCATCCGTCTGTCCCTCCGAGATTTTTTTGAATACATCATAAGCGTGCTTCTCCAGCACATCTGCCTTTGTGACGGCAATGCCCCATTTCTCGTCGCCCAACACAATCAAAGTGTCTCCGGCTTTAATATCAAAGACCTGTCGAGCTTCCTTGGGGATAATGATCTGCCCACGCTCCCCAACCTTCACCGTTCCGAAAATATAGTGTCCCTTTGTGGTTTCCATGCGTATACCTCCCATGATACATATAAATATGAAATGCATACTTGTATGTATTTTAGCGTTATCAAGGAAAAATGTCAAGGGGCGGAAGTGTGCGGTGACTGAATTTTGGGAACAGGAACTCAAGCCTTCCGTTTTCAAAATAAGAGATACCCGCAGTTCCTTATGTTTTAGAACTGTGGGTATCTCAGAAAGGGCAAAGTATATGGATGTTAATTGTCATCAGCAATCGAAAGGTGTGCCCTGCGGCGATACTCCAGCGGCGGGCAGCCGAAGTGCCGAACAAAAACTGCGGCAAATTTGCTCTGATTTTCGTAGCCTACCTGTGCTGCGATCTCCGCCACTCGTAATTCACTGCTCTGCAGCAATTCTGCTGCTCGGCGCATCCTCACCTCCCGCAAAAATGTGGAGAGGTTTTCTCCAAACACACCGCGGAAGTAATTCTTGAGACTGGTTTCGGCCACCTGGAACCGATCCGCCAACTCCCGCGCCGTGTGGTTCTGGCTCAGGTCTGCGCACAGGATGTTCCGTGTCTCTCTGGCGATGGATACTTGGGAGCTGGTAAAATAGCGGACTGTGGGACTGGTTTCAAGAGGCTGGCGTTCTACCTTCCAAAGCAGCTGGGCGGAGAGAAGTTTCAGCAGTCCCACTTCCTCCGAATCTCGAAGCTGCCACAGGTCATCCAGCAATGTCTGTACACAGGCAGGCGTGGGTCCCAAATAGAGTCGGCGGGAGGTATGCAGGTGCTCTACGATCCCCTCTGGGCTTACTTCCCCCTCCTGAAACAGTGGATAAGGACGATGGGCCAACATATCCAGATCCAAAAACAACTCGACACCCTCATAGAGACCACTGGGGTAGCGATACTCCTCCTGAGCCTGCTGGGTTCCTACGGCCATGTGTCCTTGAGAGAGGAAGGCAAACTGTCCATCCTCCAGCGCCACTTCACAGCGCCCCTTCCGGCAGAAGTTCAGCAGCAGAATGTTAGCCGCTTCATTCTGTGCCAAGGGCCAGACCTGAGTATAGATCCGGTTGAAGGAAAGAATTGCGCCCTCCCACAAAGAAAACAGTCGCAGGCTTCCGTTCTCTGAACCATAGAGGGTCATCACCGTAGCCTTGCCGTTGGCTCGAACCTTCACATCGTCTGGGAAACGGCTGGCATCAAAAAGTTGCGACATATTGGACATGGGCAGTGCCTCCGTTGTTTGATTTGGTTTGATTGTAACTGACTGGAGAGGAGTCGTCAATGATTGCTCAAAAATTGCAAGCTATTTGGAGCTAAAATGCCTGTATGGAGTTGCCGGCAGGCAGTCAGCTATGCTATTCTGTTTTTTAGTTAGCCAAGGCTAACGATTATAGACAGGAGGGATTTCAATATGTCTCAATCATTGGAACAGGGAAAACGCAAACTGACTGCCAAAGACGCCATCACCGCCGGCGCACTGGGGGCGGTGTGCATTGCCATTCGCTTCCTTTTTATGCTGGTGGGCGGTGTCAGCCCCTATGTATGGTTTGCTACCCACTTTATTGATGCCATTCTGATCGGGCCAGTGTTCATGCTGATGGTAGCCAAGGTGCAGAAAAACGGCCCCTTTCTGCTCACCAGCCTGATTACCGGCGTGGTGCTGGTGGCCGCTACCTGGATGTTCCCCATCACGGGACTGGTGGGAGGAATTCTGTGTGAGCTGTGCCTGCGGGCTGGACAGTTTCGGCAGAAAGGCTGGCTTATGCTGGGCTTCTTCTGCTTCAATCTGGGCTTTATCGGGGACTTTCTGCCCCTCTGGTTTACCAAAGAAAGCTATTTGGAGTATGCCGCCCAGATGATGGACGCTGGCTATATGGCCACCATGGAGGGCCTGCTGACCTGGCCGGTGTTCGGGGTCATTGTACTGAGCATTTTGGTAGGCTCTGTTCTGGGCTCCTTGCTGGGTATGAAACTCATGCGTAAGCATTTTGTCAAGGCCGGGCTGGCCCAATGAGGAAGAATATTCGCCCTTCTTTTCTTGATCCTCGAACCAAGATTCTGATCTGGCTGTTGGCCAATGTGGTGGTGTTCACTTGGAGCCCTGCGGTTTTCCAGCTCAGTGTTATAATAGCCTATTTGATTCTCTTTCTGGTAGAGCGGAAAGGAACCATGTTGGCAGGGCTGCTGGCGACATATCTGGCTATCCTGGCGATACAGTACTGGCTGTTGCCGCTGCTGCCCGGTTCTTTGGCTACAGTCTTTGCTACGGTAACCTACTTCATTCTGGTGTTCCCCTGCATTGCCGGCGGCGCCTATCTGATTGCCACCACCAGCGTCAGCCAGTTCATAGCTGCTTTGGAGGGGATGGGCGCTCCCCGGAGTTTTTCTATTACCCTTGCGGTGACGCTGCGCTTTCTGCCTGCACTTCGGCAGGATTTGCGTCATATCCGGGATGCCATGGCCCTTCGGAATATCCGTGGTTTTGATGAGAAACTGGAGTGCATTTATGTACCAATGCTTATGGGGGCAGCCCAGACAGCAGAAGAACTCAGCGAGTCCGCCACCGCTCGGGGCATCGAGTCCCCAGGGAAGATGTCCTCCTGGCGGCCTATCGGATTTCACATTCAGGATGTGGTGGTCACACTGCTGTTTCTGGCTCTCTGCGTGGGCGGGATCTGCTGCAAGGGGGTGCTACCATGATTATCTTTGACCATGTGACCTATGCTTATGAGGGCAAGGAGACGCCAAGCCTTCGGGACTGCACCTTTTCTGTGAAACCGGGGGAACTTATCCTGCTCACCGGAGAGAGCGGCTGCGGCAAGACCACAATCATCAAGCTCGTCAATGGCCTGCTCCAGCATACTGGAGGTGGGACACTGGCGGGAACTGTTATGGTCGGCGGCCAGGATGTGGCACAGACCCCGCTGTGGGAACTGGCGCGGACGGTGGGCTCGGTGTTTCAGAACCCCAAGTCCCAGTTCTTCAATCTGGACACCACCAGCGAGGTGCTTTTTGGGCTGGAGAGTCGTGGAGCGTCCCACGATGAGATGGAACAGGCTCTGGAATCCGCCGTCCAAGTCTGTGGAGTGGGACCGCTGCTGGACCGGAGCATTTTTGCTCTGTCCGGTGGAGAAAAACAGCGCATTGCCTGCGCCAGCGCCTGGGCCATGGGGCCGGAGCTGTTTGTACTGGACGAGCCTTCCTCCAATCTGGATGGGGAGGGTATCCGCCAGCTCCGGGAGATCCTGAAACAGTTGAAAAAGGCCGGAAAGACCGTGTTGATGGCAGAGCACCGCCTTTGGTACGCTGCGGATCTTGCTGATCGGGTGTTCTATCTGCGGAGCGGGCAGCTGGAACGGGAATATAACGGGAAAGATTTCCTCGCTCTGCCCGAGGAGGAACGCCGCTCCATGGGACTGCGGAGCATTGCGGAGGTACCGGTGTCCTCGCCTGAGCCAAGCCCAGCGGCTGGAGCAGACGGCTTGATGGTTCGGGAGTTGCGGGCGACCTATAACGGTGCGGCTGTATGGGAGGGCGTATCCTTCCATGCGCCCAGGGGACAAATTACCGCCATTACCGGCCAAAACGGGGCAGGCAAGACCACCCTGGCCCGGTGTCTGTGCGGTTTGATGAAGGAACAAAGCGGTACAATTTTTTGGGATGGAAAGCCTCTGCGCCGAACGGAAAGAAGGCGGAAGGCGTTCCTGATCATGCAGGATGTGAACCTCCAGCTTTTTGGAGACAGCGTGCTGGCAGAGACCCGGCTGGGAAATACGGCCACAGAGCAGGAGGCTTTGACAACCTTGGGCCGAATGGATCTGGCTCAGTATGCGGATACTCACCCCATGGCTCTATCCGGCGGGCAGAAGCAGAGGCTGGCCGTTGCAGATGGCTGTCTCAGCGGAAAGGAACTGCTGATCTTTGATGAGCCTACCAGCGGACTTGACTATGGCCACATGCTGGAGGTGAGCCGACGCCTCCGGGAGTTGGCGGAGCAGGGGCTATGTGTGGTGGTTATCACCCATGACGGAGAATTCCTGCGGGAGAGTGGGGCTTGGACGGCGGATTGGTTGCCAAATGACAAGCAGCCATGAAGTGTCCAGGAAATAGCCGCCTACATAACGGAAGGGGGACTGTCTATGCCTTTACGCAAATCGGGTGAAGATTATCTGGAGGCCATCCTTGTCCTCAAAAAGAAAAAGGGCATGGTGAGGTCTGCGGATGTGGCCCGACACTTGGAGGTGTCCAAACCCAGTGTGTGCCATGCGGTGGCTACACTGAAAAAGGGCGGCTTCCTACTCATGGATGGAGATCACTTTCTTCACCTGACCGATGCGGGTAGGGAAGTAGCGGAACAAATCTATGAAAAGCACCGCTTCTTTACAGAAATGCTGACAAATGCTGGGGTAGACCCCATTACTGCCGAGCGGGACGCCTGCCGGATTGAGCATGTCATCAGCGAGAGTAGTTTTCAACACTTAAAAAAGACTTCGTCAGAAAAGAAGTAGGGATGAGCAAAACTCCGATTTGCTCATGAGACTATACAATAAATAGTGCCATCCGACTTGCTTGAAACCTATATATTGTGACTCGACTTTGCAAAACTCGCGTTTTGCTCAACCCTAAAAAGAAGTAATGGGGAGGTGAGAACGTTGACCGGAATGGCAGTGCTGCACTATGACAATCTGTGTATAGACCCAAACCAACGCAGAGTCTATGTAAATGGTCGCGTCGTAGAAATGACTACGATGGAGTTCAACATTCTGTATCATCTGGCTTCACATCCCGGTTGGACTTTTACCCGAGAGCAGCTTTATCAGTATGCTATGCCGGATGTTTTTGCTGCTGGCCCGGAAAGCGTCACCAGCAGGATTTACAAGATACGAAAAAAACTAAATATGGATGTGATTCATACGATACACAGATATGGCTATCGTTTTGAAAAGTAGGGAAGTAGGAAAGTGCGGTTCTCATCTATTAACGGGGGCCGCACTTTTTTGCTGTGCCAAAAAACTTGGAATTGAAAGAATAAGCTGAAGGACTGATGCATCACATAGTTACATCAGACTGTTTTCATATTATCAGGATAAAATGCCATTTTTTAAGCGTTGAAAAAATGTCTTCCTATTGACGAATAGACCAGTTTGTGCTATATTAAAACCGATGGATTGAAACCTATGGTTTGAATGTTGGAGGCGGCACATGGCAAAGCGTATAGCGGGAGTAACGGAAAAGCTGATGGAAGCAGCCAAGCAGGAATTCCTGAAAAATGGATATGAGCGGGCTTCCTTACAGGCCATTGCGGAAAAGGCTGGCTCCAGCAAAGGAGCGATCTACATCCGCTACCCGGACAAAGAGAGCCTGTACCGCTCCCTTGTGCAGCCTGCCATGGATGATTTTTGCGGCCTGATACAATCGGCGTTGGAACAGTTTAACCAGTTGTCAGGAGGCGAACAAACCAGTCAAATGTGTTCCTTCTCTGACCGTGGATTTTGGGCTTCTGTGGACTATATTTACGACCATTTTGACGATTTTAAGCTACTTCTGACCAGTGGAGAGAACAGTATATATCAGGAATTCCTCCACAGGGTCGTGGAACTGGACAACCAATGCACCATGCGTTATATTCAGGCATCTGGGAACGATGCAATCTCCAGCGGCCGCCTTACACCGGAACTGGGTCATCTGTTATCCAGTGCCTTTTATACCGGGATGTTCGAGGTGGTCATTCATGATATGCCAAAGGATCAGGCAATTGAGCATATCCAGAGGATGCGGCGTTTCTACACCGCTGGCTGGAAAACTATCTTCTTCGGAGATGGAGGTGAAAGCCGTTGAGCGGGTGGATTGACCGGAGCGGCTGGATTCACTGTCCTACCTGCGGCAATAAAACCCGAACCAAGGTAAATCCAGATACCGTTCTAAAGCGTTTTCCGCTTTTCTGTCCCAAATGCGGAACAGAACACATTGTTGATGTGCAGGGACAAAACATCATATTGTCAGAGCCAGACGCTAAGACGCAGAGCCGATGATTTGCAGGATGATCCTGTGGGTTGTCGGCTTTTTTCTTTGTTGTCTGGTTAGAGTGCGCTAACTTTCGGAGGGATACGATGCAGAAACAAAAGAAGCCATTTAGTTTGATGGCATTTATTAGGCCGCACCGGGCAGGTTTTATTACCTCAACCGTTCTTGCTGTTCTCAGTGTGGCCAGCGGGATGGTACCATACTTTGCTGTGGCAAGAATGGTCAATCTGCTTATTTCCGGTGAGAAGAACTTTTCGATTTATCTGACCTGGGGGGGAGTCGCCCTGATCGCCTATCTGCTCAAGTCTATTCTTCATGGGATTTCTACCCGATGCTCCCACGAGGCCACATTCCATGTGCTGTCGGAACTGCGGCGGGCTGTGGCAGATAAGTTGACTCATGTTTCCATGGGCTATCTGACCGATACACCGTCGGGACGGCTGAAAACGACCATGGTGGAGCGTGTGGAGCAGATGGAGGTCCCGCTGGCCCACATCATTCCGGAGATGACAGCGAATCTGTTGATCCCGCTTGCCATCGTGGTTTATCTCTTTGTTTTAGACTGGCGTATGGCGCTGGTATCGCTGCTTACGATTCCGGTTGGAATACTGTGCTATATGGCGGAGATGAAAGAGTACCCGAAAAAGTATGGTGCGGTCGTCCAGGCTGGCAAGCACATGAGCGCCACCACGGTGGAGTACATCAATGGCATCGAGGTCATAAAGGCATTCAATCAGAGCGCAGCCTCCTATGGCAAGTTCACGCAGGCCGTGCGGCAGAGTGCGAACCTCATGCTGGACTGGATGAAATCTACGCAGGGCTACTCCGCCCTGATGATGACTATTTGGCCTGCTGTGTTAATTGGCGTTCTGCCTATTGGGTGCGTCTTTTATCGGAATGGAAGTCTGACTGCCCCGGATTTTATCACTATTGCAATCCTTTCCCTCGGTATCGTAGGTCCGCTGGTTGGGGCAATCTTTCTGACCGATGACTTCTCTAAAATTGCGACCATCACCGGAGAAATCGGCGATGTGCTCTCCGAGCCGGATCTGGAGCGGCCTACGCAGAGGAAAGAACTGCATGGGCTGGACATTGATCTGCGGGATGTGACATTCGCTTACAAAGATAAGCAGGTTTTGAAAGGCGTTACGCTGAACATCCGGCAAGGCACGACCACCGCGCTGGTGGGGCCGTCCGGCTCCGGCAAGTCCACCATCGCCAAACTCATTGCCTCCTATTGGGATGCCGGAGGCGGGAGCATCACCATCGGCGGGGTGGATGTGAAAAACCTGCCGCCAGAACAGGTAATGGACCTCATCGGATATGTCTCCCAAGATAACTTCCTGTTCAATGTCTCTGTCCGGGAAAACATCCGCATGGGACGGCCAGAGGCCACCGATGATGAAGTGGAGGCCGTGGCAAAGGCATCCGGCTGTCATGATTTCATCATGGGTCTGGATTATGGATATGACACTGTGGTGGGCGGCGCAGGCGGACACCTCTCCGGCGGGGAGCGGCAGCGGGTCGCCATTGCGCGGGCCATGATGAAAAATGCCCCGATTGTGATTTTAGATGAGGCGACTTCCTACACAGACCCCGAGAACGAGGCGGTGATTCAGGATGCCATCGGCAGACTGACCCACGGAAAGACGCTCATCGTCATTGCCCACCGACTGAGCACCATCACCGATGCAGACCAAATCGCTGTGGTAGATCAGGGAAAAATTCTGGATGTGGGAACGCATGACGAACTGTTGAAACGGTGCCCCCTCTATGCTCAGATGTGGGCGGCCCACACGCAGGTGAAAGACACGGATATGAGAACAGGAGGTGGCGAGTATGTTTGATGCATATAAACGGTTTTTCCACTTTGCCGGGAAGCAGAAAGGCACCTGGTATAAGGGAATGGCCTTTGAACTGCTACGAAGCATTTTTGAGGCTTTACAGTTTGTGGCGCTGTTGGTCGTGCTCCGCGCCTTGGTAGAGCAGAACATGACCGAGACCACTCCGTGGGTGGCCTTTGGGATCATGGCGGTCAGCGTGGCTGGAGCCGCCCTGTGCTGGTATCTGGCCCACAATAGTGAGGGCCACGCCAATTACCGGATGTGCGCGGAGAAGCGCATCCATATCGGAGAACGCATGAAATATATGCCCATGGGATACTTCAATGCCCAGAGCTTGGGCAGTCTCACTGCGGTGGCCACCTCTACCATGGAGGACCTGGAGAGTATGTCCTTCGCGGTGATTGCCCGGACGGTGGTAGGCATGATCCGGACCACCATCTTCTCTTTGGCGATTCTGTGCTTTGACTGGCGCATCGGACTGGTATTCCTGCTTGGCATGATCCTGTTCCTCTGGGTCAATTCGCTGCTGCTGAAAAAGTCCAGAGAATTATCTCCGGGACGGCTGGCAGCCCAGACAAGGCTGGTGGACGCTGTGCTGGAATATATACAGGGCATGAGCGTAGTGCGCGCCTTCCATGGAGACAAAGCGGCAAATCAGACGCTGAACCGCACGATAGAGGAGACAGAACAGCAGAATTTCAAGCTGGAGCGCAAGCGTATTCCCTACAATGTGCTGGAGCAGATTGTTCTGCGCGTCACGGCGGTGGCGGTAACTCTGCTCTCAATTTGGTTTTTCCTTCAAGGCAGTATGACCCTTTTTACCTGCCTGATGGTGGTAGTTTCCGCTTTTTTGGTATATAGCGAGCTGGAGTCTGCCGGCGAGATGTTCTTTATGCTGCCGATGATTGATGCCTCTATTGATCGGGTAGAGGAAATTGACCAAGCACCACGAATAGACGAGAGCGGCTCTATTCAAACGCCCAAAAGCCATGACATTGTATTTGACCATGTGGATTTCTCTTACGGAGACAGGAAAATCATTGATGATGTGAGCTTTACCATCCCGGAAGGGACAACCACAGCCATCGTGGGACCCTCCGGCTCCGGTAAGACTACCCTGACCAGCCTCATGGCCCGCTTTTGGGATGTGGACAGCGGCGCGGTCAAGCTGAGCGGCATTGATGTGAAGGAATATGCTCTGGATAGTTTGATGTGCAATTTCAGCATGGTCTTTCAGCGCGTGTACCTGTTCAATGACAGCATTGAAAACAACATCAAGTTCGGCAAGCCGGACGCCACTCATGAAGAGGTGGTGGCCGCAGCAAAGGCGGCCCAGTGCCATGAGTTCATCACGGCCCTGCCGGACGGCTACGATACCATCATCGGTGAGAGCGGAGCCACGATTTCCGGCGGGGAGCGCCAGCGACTCTCCATCGCGCGGGCCATGCTCAAGGATGCGCCGATCATCATTTTGGACGAGGCCACGGCCAATGTTGATCCTGAAAACGAGGCGGAATTACAGGAAGCTATCAAGGCCCTGACTGCCGGAAAAACCTTGGTCATGATCGCGCATCGGATGAAAACAATCCAGGGGGCCGATCAAATCCTTGTACTGGATCAGGGAAGGATTGTGCAGCGGGGCCGTCATTCGGAGCTGATGAAGCAGGGCGGCATCTATGTGGATTTTGTCTGCTCCCGGAGATCCGCAGAATCGTGGCGTATTGCGGAGCGGAGAAGCAGTGAGGTTAAAGCGGAGGTATGAGCAAGAAACTATTGGCCCGGCTTGGCCTGCTGATTGTTGTCCTGTTCGGCGTCACCATCCTGACCTTCTTTTACACCAACCTGTCCCCGGTAGATGCGGCTGAGGCGCTGGCGGTGCGCCGCTACAACCGCCCTACCCCACAGCAGGTTGAGCTGGTGCGGGAAGAACTTGGGCTCGACCAGCCGATCTTTCAGCAGTACGGCTTCTGGCTGTGGAATGCCCTGCATGGGAATTTCGGAAATTCCTATAACACTGGACGGCCGATTGTGGAAGAACTGTCGGCTTCCATCCAGCCTACCTTGGTTATGGCTACTATGGCGCTCCTGTTTGCCGCTCTACTCAGTATTCCGCTGGGGGTGCTGTCCGCCAGCAGAAAAGGTGGCTTGGCGGATCGGAGCATCTACCTGTTCGGCATCATCTGTATGTCTCTGCCAAATTATTGGATCGGCTTTATGCTCCTGCTCGCCTTCGCAGTTTATATTCCTATTTTTAGCATTATGGGAGCGGATAGCCTGAAGGATTTCATTCTTCCGGCCCTGGCGCTGGCTATTCCCATGGCTGCTGGCAACATCCGTGTGTTTCGGTCCTCACTCTTGGATGGGTATAACAGCGATTTTGTTCTGTATGCCAGAGCACGGGGCGTATCGGAGTGGAAGATCGCCAATCTGGTGAGCCGGTTTGCTTTGCCGCCGCTGATCACCATGCTGGCGCAGAGCTTCGGCTTTATGATTGCGGGCAGCGCCATGGTGGAAAGTGTGTTTTCCATCCCAGGGCTGGGGTCCATGCTGGTCACTGCATTGGGAGCCAGAGACACCATTACCATCAATGCGTGTGTACTGATTACCGCCGTTATTTTCGTCCTGGTCAATTTTATCGCAGATTGTGTGAACGCATTTCTAAACCCGCAGAGCCAGAAGGGAGTCAGCCTATGATCCGCAAAATCATGCATTGCCCGCAGGCCGTCCTCGGTCTTGCCATGATGCTTCTCGTGTTTCTTGTGATGCTGCTTGCCCCGGTCTTTGCGCCCAATAACCCGATGCAGTTGAATGTGGCCCACAGCTTTGCCCCGCCGGATGCACAGTATCCCCTCGGAACGGACGAGCTTGGGCGCTGCGTCCTCTCCCGCTTAATCTACGGGGCAAGGGCTTCTCTGAGTATTGCACTGCCCACACTGCTGTTGCTGGCGGTTATCAGCACCGTGGTGGCTACCCTGTGCGCCTATATCGGCGGGGCACTGGACCGCATATTTGAAGTGGTCTCCAATATTTTTATGGCCTTTCCCCCGTTCCTCGTTGCAATCACTCTGGTGGGGCTCTTTGAGTCAAAAGCGGTCAGCATCGTTCTGTCTATTGTAATCGCCATGTGGGTCTGGAACGCGAGGGTGGTCCGCACCCATGTGCTTCGGGAGCGGAATCAGTCCTATGTGATCACCTGCCGGATGTCCGGCTGTTCGGAGTTGCGCATTGTGTTCCGGCATATCATCCCCAATATTCTGCCGCACCTTCTGGTCTTGTATAGTACAGGGCTGTCCTCCATCATCATTATGATCTCCAGCTATGCCTTTCTCGGCTTGGGGCTGGAAACAGGGACAGCGGAGTGGGGCGCTATGTTTATAAATGCCAATAAACTGATGTTCAGCCATCCACAGTTCTTGGTCTATCCGGGGCTCTGCATTCTGTTTGCCGCGGCAGGGTTCAACCTGTTCGGAGAAGCCCTGCGGGACATCTGCGCACCAAGGGAGGGATAGCCATGCTGACAGTTACCAATCTATCCATCCGTACAAAGCAGACAAAGGAAACCCTTGTGCGCTCCGTCAGCTTCTCCGTAAAAAGCGGAGAGGTCCTTGGCCTGATTGGGGAGAGCGGCAGCGGAAAGAGCATGACCAGCAAGTGCATTATGCGGCTGTTGAATCCACGGCTTTTTGACCTGCACGGGAGTGTCCAATGGAACGGGAAAGAAATGCTTGCGGTGAAGCTGAACGAACTGGACGGCTATCGGGGCAAGCAGATCAGTATGATCCCGCAAAACCCCATGACCGCCTTTGCGCCCATGCTCAAGCTGGGGAAACAGATGGAACTGGGCTTTTCGCTGAAAGGATGCAGGGAACGGACGCAGTTCCGGGGACAGTTGGCTGCCGCGCTTGCGGATGTCAACTTGCCAGATGCCGAAAAAATCATCAACAGCTATCCCCATGAATTGTCCGGCGGTACGCTGCAGCGTGTGATGATTGCTCTGACGATCCTGCAGCGCCCGGAATTGATTATCGCAGACGAAATTACCACCGCTGTTGATGCGGCCAGCGAATATCTCATTCTGAATGAATTGGAGAAACTGAGGCGGGCCGGCGTCTCCATGATTGTGGTGACCCATGACTTTGGTGTGGCGGCAAGACTGTGCGACCGTGTAGCCGTTATGAAAGACGGAGAGATCATCGAGGAAGGAACAACGCGGGAGGTATTTTCTGCTCCACAGCACGAATATACCAGGCAGCTTGTACAGGCAAGCGTACTTTTTCAGGAGGAACTATGCTGAAAGCGGAACATATCACAAAACAATATCAGATTCCGGGCGGCAGGCATACCGTATTCGATGCGGTTTCGGATGTCTCCATAGAGCTTGGGAATGGAGGAGTGACCGCCATCGTAGGAGAAAGCGGGAGCGGCAAGAGCACTTTAGCCAGAGTGCTGTCCTATGTGGAACGGCCGGACGGAGGACGGGTGTTTCTGGATGGTCTGGAGGTGTCCGCCTGCGGGAGAAAGGAGTTCCACACTGTAAGGGGCAAGGTCCAGCTTGTGATGCAGAACGCTTTGGGGTCTTTAGACCCCCACCAGAGCGTGGCTTCCATTCTGGAGGAGCCCCTGCGGCTGCTGTTCCATATGGGGACGGAGGAGCGAAAACAGCGGTGCCTTGAACTGCTGGACATGGCCCGGCTGGAGCGGGACACACTCCGCCGTCGGCCGGATGAACTCTCCGGTGGACAGCAAAAACGGCTGTGTATTGCCCGTGCTCTGGCTGCCCAGCCCCAACACATTATCTTTGACGAGTCCTTCAGCGGATTGGATGTCACACTGAAAAAACAGGTGCTGGATTTTCTGAAGGAGCTTCAAACAGAACTCCAGATCAGCTTTCTGGTGATTACACACGACCTGGACACCGCCATGTATATGGCTGGCACGATTCATGTCATGCGCAGGGGCAAAATCATCGAAACGCTTGAGCACCCCAGGAGCTTCTCTGATTTTCAGGAGCCCTATTCACAAGAGCTTGTAGAGGCAGTCCGCTCCAAGCGGAGAGCCTTGCAATAAATCAAAAAAGGAGAATAACAGCATGAAAAAATTCTTGTCCCTTCTGCTGACCGGCGTTATGAGCGCCATGCTTCTTGCCGGCTGTGGAAACACTGCAAATGACCCGGGTTCCGCATCTTCCTCGACACCGCCTGCCGGCGAGGAGGAACGGTCCATCACCATTGCACAAAGCGCCAATTTTTCTATGGGATTTGCCCCTGGCGTGCAGTCCTATGAGGCCACATATTACATGAACAATTTCTATGAGGGCCTGGTCGAATACCGAGACGGTGAATACCTGCCATGCCTAGCGACAGACTGGGTTGCCTCGGACGACGGCCTCACCTATACTTTCCATCTGCGGGACGATGTGCAGTTTAATGACGGCATTGCGTTCAATGCCGAGGCAGTCAAACTCTATTTTGACAATATGAAGTCGGTCATTGGCACCAGCGCCAATTATGGTCAGCTTGATATGCTGACAACAGAAATCACCGTGGATGACGAGTACACCGTCTCTTTCCATCTGAGCCGTCCCTATTACAATGTTCTGAACGATCTTTCCATGGTGATGCCCCGCGGTATCCTTTCTGCGGCGGCCTTCAATGAGGACGGCTCTCTGAATACCGAATACCTGATGACTCACACCCCAGGCACCGGCCCATATATGTTTGAGAGCGTGAATGAAACCGCAACGGAATACACCTTTGTGAAAAACCCGAACTATTGGGGTGAAGAGCCGGATGTGGACCGCTTTACCGTAAAGGTGATCCCGGAGTCCAAGGTTGCTGCTATGCGGGCCAGTGAGGTTGACTTTATCATGGGATCTGATACGCTGGACGCCAATTCCTATCTGGAGCTGTCTCAGGTGGAGGGGATCACCGGCGTGATCTCTGACTTTGACTTTGTGACGGAATTTATCGCGTTGAACGATGAGGTGGCGCCGCTGGATGATCTGAATGTCCGCACAGCCATTCAGATGGCGATTGACAAGGAATCTATCGCGCAGAATATTTACTCCGGTCTGCGCGCAAATGCGGACTCAGTGATGCCAGCGGATATGCCCTACTGCACCGCTACGGTGCCCACCCCGGACTACGACATGGATGGGGCAATTGCCTTGCTGGAAGACTCCGGCTGGGTCGATTCCAATGGAGACGGCATCCGGGAGAAGGACGGAACGGCGCTTTCCTTTACAATCACCTACCCCTCTACGGGCGTTTATGACAACATGGTACTCTTTTTCCAGAGCTCTATGGCTGAACTGGGAATTGAGATCAAGACCAATCCCATCGACCTGATGGCCTTCATGCAGCAGGTATTCATGGAGGACAACTACGAGATGACCGCCTACATGAGCTACTGGTTCCCTTATGATCCATACACCTTCGTGGCAAATATGTATCCGTCTACCGACTATACTGATCCCAGCGGTATCTACTCCACCGATCCGCAGGTCGCAAAGGCCCTGGCTATCATGAGCGACGAGGACGCCAAGAAATTGATTGGCGGGCTTTACAACACAGATGATCCCGTAGTCGTTCAGAAGATCTATACTACGGCGCTGGACTCCGCCAATGAGAGCAGTGTGGTGATTCCGCTCAACTACAGAAACGAATATGCTGTATTTAACAACGAAGTGATTGAATCTTATACTTTCAACAGCATTCCAAACCATGTGGATGTTGCGGCAATTCATCTGAAATAAGGGAGGTATCCCAATGAAAATCCATGCGTCGGGCGAGGACTATTTGGAGGCTGTATTGGTGCTTCAAAAGAAAAAGGGCATGGTACGCTCCGTGGATGTTGCCCGGCACATGGAGGTGTCCAAGCCAAGCGTGTGCCATGCGGTGGCAACCCTGCGGGACGGGGGCTTCCTGACGATGGACAGCGACTATTTTCTGCACCTGACCGATGTGGGCCGGGAAGTCGCCGAGCAAATCTACGAAAAGCACCGCTTCTTTACAGAAATGCTGATAAATGCTGGGGTAGACCCCATTACTGCCGAGCGGGATGCCTGCCGGATCGAGCATGTCATCAGCGAGAGTAGTTTTCAACGCTTAAAAAAGACTTTGACAGAAAAGAAGTAACCAAAGAAAGTGTAGCTCTTGTCTATTCTATCAGCGGGGCTGCACTTTCCTTTTATGTAAAAAGCTGCAATTAAAAGGGAAAATGGAGATTTGGTCAGAATTCAGTCAGATTTGCCAGTTATCATAAAAATGGAGTTTTAGACGGTTTAACATGAAATCGTACTTTTAAAAACGGGGAAATAAGTATGAAAACCAAGAATCGAAATAGCAGAGGAAATTTCAAGATATCGGGGGCGGCTTTATTCGTAAATGAATAAGGTCGCCCCTTTGTTTTGCAGGCGACAAAAAAACGACAATATTTTTAGAGCGATACTGAACCCAAATCGTTGGCAGGCCCGCTACCTAGTCTTGATAGCTGCGGGCTCGTGTGCAAAGTGTGGTTCAGATGGCAGGGAGCCAAAGGTGCATGAGAGAAAGATGGATCATGCACATAAAGAGGTTCGTCCATCTGCTTACATTTCGACACACAGCTTACTTTACAATACGGTTCTTCCGCCGCCCTTTTCACAGGAGCAGGCGGGAACATCGCAAATCGAGCGACAAGCCTCCTCCTGTGGGCGGCGGAAGGCGTGACGGACTTCTTTATGTGTTTTACACGGCCGACCGTTCACTTTTGCGGTGTGTGGTTGGCCGTGTTTGTTTATGTAACAAACACACACGCCCGTTAGTTCGATGCCGGTCTCCTCCGAAAGTTCAAGAAACCTGTTGGACTTCTTGAATGATTTGGAGGAAAAGGTCATGTGGCAACGAAATAATGGACAAGCAAGGGAAGAACTGCAAATCAAGTTTACGGGTTACTTAATCCAGGCGGTCAGGCGCACCCAGCGGGATTATCTGAAGGCCCTTTATGCGTATAGCAATCAGGAGACCCTGACGGATACAATCTTTGTCGTGAGCCAGACGCTGGAGCAGGAAGTGATGGAGCGGCTGCCCCTCTGGGAGAACATTGAGAGCGGTGCGCTCCTGTATGCCTTGAAACAGCTAGACGAGCGGGAACGGTATGTGTTCCTTGCCCGCGTACTGGACAAGCGCCCATTCGATGTGATCGGCGTGCAGCTGGGATTGTCGTATAAGGGTGCGGCCGCGGTGTATTACCGGGCCATTCGGAAGTTGAAGAAGAGCATCGAGGGGGTGAACGGATATGACATTTGAACAGATGCTGCGGCGAGCCAAGGGCGGTGACCAAGAGGCCATCACAAGCATTTTGCTCATGTACCGCCCCTTGCTGCTCAAGTATGCCGTGATCAACGGCAGACTGGATGAGGATCTGTACCAGGAGCTGTGCATCACACTGGTGCGGGCGATTGAACTGTTCCGGATTTAAGTTTATGAGAAAGACCCTGAGATTGCTGTCTCAGGGTCTTTCCCGTGGACTTAAAATCATTGCAATCCGCTTTCAAAACCAGCAAGGTTTGCATTGACCTAGTGTAGCAAGATTCGTATTGACCTGGCCTATTGGCAACAGGGCCTTCCTTGTGTTATACTAAAATCAGCAAGGAGGTGAAGGCGCTATGAGTCCATTGGTAAAGAAGCGAATTGCAGCAGTCAAGACGGCCGATGCAATCAACGCCATTGAGGGCGCACCGATTTCCAGCTATGCACGGTCGCTATCTGCCAGCTGGGCCCGCGGCGAACTGACGGGCGAACAGATGAAGCAGGCATTGCTGGCACATCATCGCCGGATCGCGGAGCAGGAGCGCCAGAGCCGTGTCTGACCCGTACCTGTATGAAGATGTGCCTGTCCTGAAAAACGAGCTGGGCATCAAAAATGAGAAAACATTGGATCGCATCGAGGCCGAGCAATCCAGAGCAAATATGATGCTGCTGTACGAACAGGGCTTTCAGGACTTTTCTCCGGATGGCCTGCGGGAGATCCATCGGACCCTGTTTGCCGACATTTATGAGTGGGCCGGCCAGTACCGCATTATCAATATTGAAAAACGGGAGAAACTGCTGGCAGGCCGAAGCGTTTGGTACAGCAACGATGACAGGATAGAAGAAGATCTCAATGAGGCTTTTGGACGGCTGGAAAATGTTAGATGGGATGGCATCAGCCGGGAAGAATTCGTCCATCAGCTCATCAGCCTCTTTCCGCCGATCTGGCAGGTGCACCCTTTCCGGGAGGGCAATACCCGAACGGTTGTAATGATGATGACCTTTTTTGTGGAGCATCATGGATACTTTATGGATCAGGAATTGATGGCTGCCAGTGCCGGCTATGTCCGCGACTCTTTTGTGATGGCCTCCCTGGATCAGTTTTCAGAATTTGAGCATTTGGAGCGCATTTTGCTGGACGCAGTTTGTGATGAGCCGATTGATTACAGCGAGGAAAGCCTGGAGGGGTCTGCCGAAATATCGGAGAAATACCGCAAATACCAGAAAGAGCCTTATTTACCGGAACCTCATTACCGGCGCGAGGAATAAAAGAAGCGCACAGCGGAAACCGTTGTGCGCTTACTTTATTTTAGTGATGTGCCTGGGGCAACGAATTTGTAGCCGTGGCCCCGCACTGTTTCGATGATACCGGCACCCAGCTTGCGCCGGAGTTTGTAGACCATGCTGGAAATCCCGGTCCAGCTGGCATCAAAGGAATCTGCTGCGACGGCTTCGTAAATCTGCCGAGCGGAAAATACCTGCCCCGGGTGGTGGGCTAACAGGTAAAGAATATCAAATTCCATCGAAGTCAGTTCTATCAGATTGCCGGCCCGCCATACCTGGCGCCGCTCCACATCAATCTGCAGGTCACCGACCAGCAGGGTAGAGGTGGTATCTTCAAGAACCTCAATCTGCTCCACACAAAAGCTCTGAAGAAGTTTCTGGAGCAAAACTTCCTGGGATGCTGTGAGATCTTCAAGGTAAATAATGATCTTCTTTTTCATGGCAGTATCTCCCTTGTGAGCCTTCATAAAAAAGAGGTGGCCTTGATTTCTCGTAGCCGCCACTGGTTATATGGGTGCGTCAAAAGGTTTATTGTACGACGGCTTTTTTATGTTGTGCAGCAGAATGGATTGTCTTATAAGATTTGTTCTTGCTCTTGGGCGGCTGCCTCTTTCAGCCGCAAAAAACTCTCGGTGCTAATAACGTGTTCCATCCGGCAGGCGTCAGCCTCTGCAGTCTTAGGGTCAACGCCTGCGGCGATAAGCCGCTCTGTAAAGAAACAATGACGCTCATAGATGGTTTCAGCAACTTCCAGGCCTATATCGGTCAGATAAAGAAAGTGATCCTCGTCTATAGTGAGGAAGCCGCCGTCTTTCAGAGTGCTTACCGCATGGCACACGCTGGGTTTAGACACATCCATGTGCCGGGCCACATCTACAGAGCGCACCATACCCATCTTCTTGTGGAGGACAAGAATAGCTTCCAAATAGTCCTCCCCGGACGCATGAAGTTTCATAGATTCCCCTTCCTAAAGCTATATCGCCCAACTAAGGCTTTCCTGCTAAATATGGTACGATTTTTTGTTCAGTCCTTTCTTTTTCATCAATTTCTCATGTGGTCCCAGCTCGGCCAATTTGCCATCTTTTAGAACGATGATCTGGTCGGAATTAACGCCAGTACGGAGCCGGAGTGTAATCATCATGACCGCCTTGCCCTCCACCAGTTTTGCTATATCTCAACCAGGGCCAGTCCTCCGCAGATTCGGGTAAACAAACAAGATTTACCAAGTGATGTAATAAATTGATAAATAAGGTTCAAAAGGACAAATTGCAGCCAGTGCAGCCAAAAATCCGGATAGAAGCACAATCCCTTTATGACCTGAAGCTAATTCCAGGTAACGCGCCAGCCTGCTTTTTGCCCTTGGCTGCTTCTTATTTTGCCGTGCTATTCCTAACCCTCCTTTTGGTTATACCCAATTTTTTCCAAAAGAAGCTCTGTTCCTCTGATTTGAAAATCATCAGTAATATATCCGTTTTCAAGGCGCATTGCCCGCTCGCAACAGGCAAGCGCACACTCTGCGTCATGGGTAATGACGATAATGGTGCGCCCCATCTTCGCCAGTTTGCGGATCATCCGGCTGACATTCCGCATATTCGTGCCGTCCAGCCCACTTGTAGGTTCGTCAAGTATGATAATAGGTGCTTCGTGTATCAGAGCTACGCCAAGAGCCAGCCTCTGCTTTTGCCCTCCTGACAGCGTAGAGGGATGCTGTTTGATGAACGGCGTCAGTTCCAGGGCCTCCAGAATTTCTTCTGCCGCTTGCTTCCGCTCCGGGCTGGCCTCTGAGCCAGTAGTCAGTTCGTCCAGCAAATCCTCACCGAATAGCTGGCTGTCTAAATCCTGGGGAATGTACCAGACCTTTCCCAAGCGGTCTTTGGGTCTGCAATGCTTTCCGAATAAAACGACTTCGCCGGATTTCTCTTTCAAAAGCCCTGCCAAGATTCGCCCTATGGTGCTTTTGCCCGTTCCGTTGGGGCCGATCAGGGCAATCACTTCTCCCTTACGGCATTGAAAGTCAATATCCTTAGCTACAATTGTTTCACCAAAAGAGTGGTTCAGTTTTTTCACTTTCAGGACAACCTCGCTGGTTGCCGCAGACGGGATTTCCGTCTGCTCAATCTGATGCAGGTCAGGAGTGCGAAGTCCCAATGCCTGGATTTCCTTATTAGTCAGAGCTTTCATTTGTTGTGCGGTAAATTCACGCACAATTTTTCCTTTCTGCACACACAGGAAGCGGTCTGCCAGATCCATCAGATAATAAAGCCGATGTTCTGCTATGATAATGGTTTTTCCCTGCTGTTTCAAATCGCGGATAATGTCTGCAAAGCGGTAGGTAGATGCAATATCCAGATTGGCGGACGGTTCATCCATGACATAGATTTCCGGGTCAATCGCCTCCGCAGACGCAATCGCAACTTTCTGGCGCATCCCATAAGACAGGCTGTGCAGACTGTGATCCAGAATGTCCTGAATTTTGATGTCTGCCGCTGCCCGGTGAACATGGTTCCGAATTTCCTCATGGGAATAACCGTAGTTTTCACAGCCGAAAGCAACCTCATTGGCGAAAAACTGGCTCCTGGGGTCTTGGAATACATTCCCTACGATTTTGCCGCGCTCCCAGGACGGAATTTCTTTCAGCGGTTTCCCGTCCACAAAAACCTCGCCGCTTAATTCCCCCTCGTAAAAGTAGGGGATCAGTCCGTTAATTACTCTTGTTAAGGAGCTTTTCCCACTTCCTGATGGGCCGGTCATAACAATGACCTCTCCGGCGGCAATGTCTAACGATATATGTTCCAGTTGATTTCCGTTCCCGCCATAGGAAAAGGTCAGGTCACGGATCATTATTTCTTTTCCCATTCCTTTCCTCCTATAAAAGACAGCAGCACACAGTAGCTCCCACGCTGACAACAATCAAAAAGCAATCCAGCGCAGCAATCCGGCTGACATAGTAGCTTTCTTTCTTGTAGGGACTTTCAATTCCCCTGACTATGGCAGAAGCGGCTAACTCGTCCGCAATCTTTAAGGAGCGAAATACCATCGGGACAATGGCATATTCCAATGTGTCCATTGGGTGCCTCAAAACATTGCCAACCGATTTTAAGAAACCACGAATTTTCATGGCCTCCCTGACTTCTCCAAATTCATGCAGCACAGTCGGAGCAAAACGGAGCATGACGATCAATACAAGCATGATACGGGTAGGGATCGGCATTTTCCGCAGGCTGGCTGTCAATTTCCCGGACGGGATTTTAGCCAGAAGATAGGCTGGCATGGCGGGAAGTAAAAGTTTGTAAATCATACTGAGTAACAGCGGAGAGGGAATGTTGACCTGATACTTTGTTTCGATCATCAGCCATACAATCGCCGCCAAATAGACCGCAAAGCATCCCAGAGCCTGTTTATATAAGCCGAACCAGCAGAGGATTAAAAAGATCAAAAAGCTAAAACAACCATGCCCTAAAAAACTTGTTGTAAGAAAGGTCACGATACAGGCGCACAGCGTCAGGAAAAGAACTGTGCGCCCATCGATCCGGTCAATGCGTTTTTGCTTTTTTTCTCCGGCCATCATCCTACAATGCCTGCTTTTTGGAAATGCTTTCTGAGCAACCGCTGGCCGAACAATGTACCAAGAATTGCAAGAGCCGCAGTAATGACAACACCCAGAAGCATCAGTGCCGGAGAAGTCACCATAGAGAGCTGCATATTCAAGGTATTTGCATCAAAACCGCTGCTTGCTGCCATTTCCTGATAGCTGTCCCAAGACCACCACAGCGGTACGGCACAGCCTACAAAATTTCCGATTGAGTTGACCATCCAGCCAATTCGGTTGCGAACTGCACTTCGGTATGTATTCTTGCCAACCATGCATAACTCGGCAATGAGGGCTACAATCAAGAAATAGGGAACCAAGAACATATAACCCATAACACCTTGGATTAGTCCATAAACCGCAGCCCAAGCAAACAACAATCCGTGTTTGTTAATGCGATTTGCCGCAACCAAATAAAATGTTGCTCCAATAAAGGCATCAATACCGGCAGAGCCGTATAAATATACTGCTGGGAAAGGCAATGTAACCATACCAATCACCATTGCAATTGCGAAATTGATGACCATCATTGCGGCAATCGTCATAATATCGCGAACACCAATTTTTCTCTTTACCGTTTGTTCCATTCCAGAGCCTTCCTATAATAAAATAGCGTCGTGGTTAGAGATAACTAACCACGACGCTATTTTACAACAGTTCGCATCCACTAACTACTCCAAAGGAAAAGATAAACCACGAAAACAGCCCAAAAGTTAATTCAATTTTTTTGCTTTGCGATAATCCTTTGGAAGCAGTCCAAACACTTCTTGAAATGCTCTGGTAAACTTACTAATATTTGAATATCCAAGTTCACCAGCTATTTGAGTGATGGATTGCTCGGTTTCCTGTAAATAAACAGCCGCAAGATTCATTTTGTAATTCTTGATATGCGCATAGGGAGTGTCACCATAAATCTGTTTGAAAATAGCCTGAAATGTGACCTTGCTCATTGGCTCCTTTCGCAAAAGTTCTTCTATGGATATTTTTTTGTCGAGGTTTTCTATGAGCTGTTGGCGGATGCGTTTGATGATTTCAATTTGTTCTTTGGCATAATACGTTGCCTCATACTGATCTTCAATCCGCAATTGTTTGATATGGTAAAAGAGTTCCAATAATTTGATACGGAAGTAGTCTCGCCCTTCAGAACCTTTTGCAGCATACAATTCATCAAAGATATGCAACAAGCGCTGTGGTGTTCGACATAAAAACCACTTTTTTTCTAATTCTAATTCTCGTCCGAGATTTAGAACATCAATGTTGTAGTAAGAAAAGAGTTGTTGCGTTTCAGAATCGACAGAATCTTTATCAATCACACAGCTTAGCCCTACGCTATTTCCAAAAGGAAAAGAATATGCTGCAGGAACATTAGCAAGAGCATTGATGCAAAATTCGCCTTCTTTCATGTGGAAAACTTTGTTGTTTCTTAGCTCAAACTCAACACGTCCTTTTTGGTAATGACGGATTTCAATGATATTTTTATTAGGAATAGGTTCATGGAAAGTATCTGGGCAATTAAAATCCATAAAAATTAAGTCAATACCAGGGAAAAGGGCGTAGTCATATAGACAGCCTGTTCCATTACATTTATATTCGATTTGAATATAATCATTATGTTCATCAGTTAACGTAGCATATTCGCCATACCATTCTGTTCCACGCAGCTCTTTCACGGCAATCTCCTTCTTTCACGGTTAGCTAAAGCTAACTATATACTAAATTGTTTTTTCGTTCTCGTCAAGGCAAATTCACACTGTACACTTTTCTCCACCTGTGCTTTCAGCATATGTAACTAAATATCCATGCCGACAGTAGGTTCATCTAAGAAGAAAACATGAGGGTTTGACAAGATGTTCAGTGCAATGTATGTCTCACAGTTTGAACTGAAATATGTAGATATTGCTGTGAAATTCGGTCTAGTTGCCGTCGATTGAGTTTACGGGAATTTAAAAGCATCGGCCCTTGATTATGTAGTATAAATGCACTAATCCACCCGCCCCACAACATTTTACAGTTAGGCGGGGCCGATATATCTGCTTGTAATGATTATGGGGCGCAGACATAAATCTGCGCCCCATTTCACACTTTACTGGTAGTTCTTATCATAATAGTGAACATAGACATTGTAGTCCCGAAACCGGGTGATCAAACGAACCCAGATATACAGATGATCGGTCTCGGAATAAAGGTTGAATTCCGTTGCCTCGTTGGTAGGCTGTGCATAGCGGCAGAACCGCCGCATGGTTTCCAGCGTCTTGAAGGCCGGCAGCTTGAACAGGGCACTTTGGAACTCGTCGATTTCTTTTGCCAGTTCCGGAGCCGGTTTTTTCTCACGCTCATCATGCCAGGTCGTCCACCACCGGCACCCGTCATAATCGGAGCGGGAGTAAGCCACCTCGCTGACAGGTCGCTTGGTGGCCTGCATGGGGGGAGTATAGGTGTGCTGGAACACTTGATCGAAGCCGCAGGTGGTCTTCAGATAGCAGTCACGACTTTTTTTGGGGCCTCAACAGCCGCCCCTGCTTAATCGCGTCCCATTCTTCAAGAGACAAGGGAATATGCACTGCATCTCGGAGAGCTTCGTCCATCCCGCAGGCCTCACAGATCTGGACATCCACATAGCGGCTAAGGGCGTTTACCATCAGATGCGGAGCCAACGGGGCGCCACACCGCAGACATTTGGGCGGATCTGCGGCGTCACCGTCCGCATAATGTTTTTTGTCTTTGCACCAGGCTGCTTCCAACAGCCCCTTGGGGTAGAGCAGCAGTTTCATTGTCAAGTCCTCCTTTTTTGAGATTGCTTTTTCTTTCCTGCCTGATGGCGGATTTCCGCAGTTTCTTTGAAAGTCTGGATAAGGGGATTTTCGTGTCTTGTGTCACTCTGGCGCCGCCGATCTTCTGACCAAGGCGGGTATACAGGAAGTTCCCCTTGATAAAACGAAAGCAGGTTGGTGGCCATATCTTCTCTGCGGCGGTGAATATAGCGTTGCATAGTTTGGATCTCGCAGTTAATGATTGTGGTCCGCAGCATAATTCCGCGCTGCTCGAAAATATACCGCAAGCAGTGAGCCGGATCTTCGGCTTCAATCCATAATGGGAGCGTATCATCAGAGTCTTGGAGTTTTCGCCATCCGCTGTAATCCGTGTAGTGGAAGTGAGGAACATGATTTGCGAGCCGGCGAAGTGCCAAATACAAGCGTTCATATTGGCGGCCAAGCTCTCCTTTCAATCGCCTGGAATAGTAGGTATAGCCATCAGGGTCAAGCTTTTTAAGCTTCTTGCTATTAAAGAGATATTCCACATTATCCACTCCGTTTTCAGAGCGAATTTGGCCTGTTGGTTCTCCTAGTCCGTTGCGCTTAATCCATGCATAAAACCGTTTGCCAGTGGCCTTTGTGTTGACAAAACCACAGTCCTTTGGCCGCAGACCACCCAGATTTGTGGTGAGAGTGTCCCAGAATATCAACTGCCCGAAATTCTCTTGATAAAGTTTGATAGCGAGGTTGCCTTCCGAGTAGGTGGCAACTTTAATGGTTATGGCATATTCCGTTCCTTTCATGTTGAATGGTATTGGCTGCATTGATTTCCTCCAAGCAAAACCGGTGGGCTGCAAAAAGCAACCCACCGGTCGTTGTGTTGTAAGACTGACTCCAAAGTACAGGATAGGGGAGAGGCAGTCTCGTCGTCATTGTTGTTTATGCGCTTTTTCCGCTTTGCTGTGAAGCAAGGTAGGAGGCGTACCCATTCGGATCAAGCTCTTGCAGCCGGTCCGCTCGGAAACGGTATTCCGGGTACTCGCAGAACCCACTGCGCTGTAGGACACCGGTCGGGATTGCCAGCCCATTACGGATGAGCCAAACAGGAAAATCGGGGTCTCCGTTGGTGTCAATGAATGCACAGTCTTTCTGACGCTTGCCGTCCAAATTGACAGTCAAAGACGCCCAGGGTTCGGGATATCCGTCCTCCCAGGCCACCATTTGGATTGCAAGATTGCCTCCTACATAGGAGGTAACTGTGAGCTGGATCTGGTGGGGAGATCCGTACTTCTCATAGGGGAGAAGTGTGGTGGCATGGTTGATTTCCGCAAATGCGGAATGGCTGTCTTCGCTGCAGTTATCAGCTATCAGTCCTAATTCCCAGCAGATTGTGAGAATGTCTGCCCGGTCTACACGATAGACAGTTCGTTTGGCGTATTTGGGGCGGAAGAGCAAGTCTCCGTTTTCAAGGAAAAATCGCCCCTCTTTCCCACCGTGGGTATGGCGGCGCCCATCCAGAAGATACTGCATCTTTCGGGCGTCCCTTTCAATTTTTTTGGTGTCATACCAGGTGGAATACTGAACCGCCACATGCAGGTTCGGATGGTTTTTAAAATGCGTATCCAGAAATTCCAGCAGCCGATCACAAAGCTCTCTGCGCTGAATAACCGTCTGCCGTTCATTGAAAGTTAGCGTAAAGTAAGAATAATCTCTACGGGAGAGTCCACAGCCGTGTGAGGTATTGCTGAAATTGTTGCACCAGAAATAGACTTGCCAACCATTGCTGAGGTAGGGGGCCGGCCCCTCTTCCGTGTAGCCGTAGCAAATGAAATTAGGAGCAATGGCAGCCCTGATCGGAACCATAACAGCGTTTCTGTGTTCGGCGGCCTGCCGGAGCTGAACGGTATCCCTGATTCCGGCCGCATGAGCCATTCTGTTTTCTTCCTGCTGCGCTTCCGTATATAAAAACTGCAGGCGCAGAGAATAGATGTCCTCCATTGCATATCCTTTGGCGATCCACTTTGCGTTGGATGGTTTCACATAAGATGTATCATGGTATATGATCATAAAACTGTCCCTCCATAAAAGTGCCCAGCAGATTGCAAGAAAACAATCTGCCGGGCTTTTGACACTTACTCTGAATGAACCAGAAGGGTCTTTTTCTCATAGTCAAAGAGTCAACATTGATGTGCCGTCTTTGTCTTCCCATTTGACGATTTGCCCTTGCTGCTCTTTCAACCGGGCAATATGTTCTTTCCACTCTTTGCGAGTTTTCTCTGCGCGCAGCAGTTCGGCAGTCTGCTGTTCTGGTGTGAGAGCAGAGAAGGCAAACTCACGCTGATCGGACTCCAAATCATAGATGACCCGCCTTGCGATGGACAATGCCAGCTCAGATACGGTGGGGGCGTGTTCCTCAAGAGCCTGCCGGCCGCGGTGGAACAGGTCCATATACGCACGGTACTGTGCTTCGGTGATCAACTCCCAGCCGTAAGCATCCTGGATCTCATTTTCACTGTGGTACTCCATAGCGGCATCGAAATCAGCCTGCCGTGCGGCATTTTCCTTGTCTATGCGGCGCTGAAACTTGGTGCAAGCTCGCTCCAATTCTTTGATCAGAAGAGCACAGGCGTCCGATTCCAACAGATAGCCATGGGCCTCGCTGTTCAGATATTTCTGCTTTTTTGTCATGCGGCTGCCTCGACAGGGCCAGGAACCTCATAGATGACCTCAACGGGAAGCAACGCACCGCAGGAAGTATCCTCCATAGTCTGCCATTCTCCGTTTCGCCAAACCTGTGCGGTAGCGTCGTTATAGACCTCCGGCACCAGATGATGGTCGCTCATGCATTCTTTGGACACATAAATGCACATATGCTGCAGGTAAAAAACATGGAGGACCTGAAGAATTTCCTCTCTCAGCTGTTTCGCCAAAGCAGCGATCTCATTCATGTCCTGCCGATCAAAAGCAGCATCGGAAATCCGCTTCAGACATTGGGAGTCTTTTACCGCTTCGTTGGCATAGCTCGTTGCCTCATCGCCATACTTTTGTTTGATGCGAATACCCCCGAGAGACACATGGCGGGTGTACGCCGTAGCGGCTTTGCAGATGCTTTCCTTCAACTCCTGATAGGGTTTCTTATACTTGGTTTTCAGCACATCCATAGGCACGACCTCCAGATTGCGGCGGAGTGTGTCCAGATGCTTTTCCAATTCTTCACGAAGAGCCTTTTCCATTTCGTCCATAAAAACATATCCCTCCATTCATTTATCAGTATCAGGCTGTCGGCTAATTTCCGTCAAAAGAGCCGCCGCTACTTCAGGCACCGCTTCCCAATAGGTCTCCTGATAAGCAGAACTGCTTCTTAACTGTGCAAGAAGGCGCCGGGTAAAATCCGAAGAGGCCAGCAATCTTTCACGCTGGGATACAGTAAGCTCCTGAAATTCCTCCCAGTCTTCAACCTGCTCTCTGAAGTCCTCTTGCATTTTTTCCCTGCCAGAGACCAGCCACATTTTCCATAAAGCAGGGAGCCATCGGCAACGAAAAACTTTTCAGCTCAATGGAAAAGTGGTTTTCACAATACTCACCGTCCAGATAGCATTCATAGCTATTTTGCGTCTCTTCCTCCACAAACTGACTCTTTTGGCGCCAACTATCAATACTGCCGCTGTCCTGTTCCTCCCGGAGATCATCATGGAACTGCCTCTGGGCATCGATCAGACTGGTGAATGGGATCTCATAAGAGCCATATTCTCCGTCGCTGGCCCAGTGGGAAGCCACAATATAAAGTGTCGCTTGGGGATAATCCTGTTTCGGAGTCGGCAAAGGAATCAACATTTCCGGTGACATGATAACAAAATCAAGTCCCAGTTCCTCCACGCTCTTTGGCTCATGGTAGAGTTCAGAAAAAGTCCGTTCCAAAGCTTTGCGGTCAGCGGAGAGAACAGGCAGGTCAAACCTGCAGTAAATATCCGGCGTGTCGTTTTCAGTTTCTTTGTCGGTTCCGGTGCGGATCTCGAAGATGGTTCCAAAGAGTCCTTCGTATTCGCTCTGATCGTTGGCAAAGACCTGTGCACCGATTTTAAAGCAGATGCCTTCGTGCCAGAGTTCTTCGTTTTCATTTTGGTAGATCGTAGGTCATACCTCCTTCTTTAGAGGGTAAGGGTATATCCTTGCCCCTGGATTGATTTTGGCTATCCACGCCGGAAGTGGCGGCACCGTTCCTGAACATAAAAATGGGCGGCACCATAGGCGCGGTACGCCTGCATTTTAGAGGACTGCTTGACGGAACCCCTGCCGGGTAGGTTCAGCCGATTCTCAAGCGGTTTACACTTAGAGTTCGTCATCTTCTTCCCAAGGGGAATCTGCATCATTTGTGTCAGCCTCCTTCTTTGTCATATGCTCCATGTGCTCCACGCTGGTGTGCTCTGAATCGAAAGGATAAGTACCAGGGACAGATTCTCGCTCCAAAATCGTGAAGCTGTTCCAACGCCCACAGTGTGGGCAAGAAATCTGGCCGCTGCAAGCGCGGTCAATTTGTTCTTGGGTGACTGCGCCGGCTTCGGGGCAGCACGCCATGCGAACAAAAACGATGTTGGCAGTGTTCAGTATTTCTGGCCGATATTTTGCGTTAAAGGGGATGAAACCGATCCATTGAGGATTGTCGAAGATCCGGGAAGCATGAAGCTGGAGCGCCTCCTTCCGCATTTCAGACACAGATGCTGAGACATAGTTGTGCTCATTGCACCATTGGATAAGCGCATTCAGCAGCGGGACCTCATTTTCCCGCTCGATGACAGCTTCCACCAGCTTGCACCAGTCACATTCTTCGATCTCACCTAATTTGGTTTTGACAGCCCGCCAAGGAGTATATTTTTTATCTCGGCCAGCACCGGTGCTGTTACAGCGGAACACTCCATATTGCCAGCGGATATCCTCGAATGTACCTTCAGAGAGGGTTTTCCCACCGGGCAGTCTATAGTTCTCATACTTCATGGATGTGGTTCCTCAGCTGTTGGATTCATAGATGACGGTAACTCTCCGCTAAAAACCAGGGGAAGTGCCGCACTCCATATCCTGAGAGGAATTGGTTGGCGGTCTATTTCCTGCAATGCTTCATCCATCCAGCACTTTTCACAGATATAAACATGAGCGTATCGGCTCAGCGGGTTCAGAAAAAAGTAATTGCCGGTATATAACTCATTGTGACCGCACCTTGGGCAGAGAATCTGTTGTTCCGATTCCTGAAGGGGTAAAAGCCGATCAAGAAACACTTTGATTTTATCTTCGCAAATATTCATGCCGTATTCTCCTGATTGAGGCATTGGTTCTATTCACACCAGCTTGGCCGACGACGATATAAAGTCAAGCCATGGATAGGGAGGTTCTCTTTGTCATTGGTTACTCGGATAACTCCCTTTTTGTAGGCCACGACCTGGACTTCCTCATTTGTTTCGAGACAGAACACTCGCTGGCCGTTCATTTTTCTGAGTTCCTGCAGAGTGAGAGGAAACTCGTCATCATGCGTGCCTTCAGGTAGCGGAAGACCAGCCAATAGCATCTGAAAGGCAGTCTGAAAACCGGATTCAAACGCTTGTTCAGTAACGGCACCGTGTTGCTCACCAACAGCGATCTGATAGGCCTCGAACGCTTTTATGGCTGACGGGGATTTCTGCAGGATGTTTCGCAGGACTGCTTCGGCAGCGGAAACCGATTTGTCCATTTTTTTCTGCTCACTGCTCTGCTTTTTGAACACGCTTGGCTCATAGTCACCGTAGTAGAGGTCGTGCAGAAAACTGGATGTAGGAGTTGTACTCTGCGGCGAACCCGCTTCGAGATGCGCAAGTCCGTCAGCAATTCGTTCCATCGCCTTGATAAGATTGGGCAGCTGGGCCTCAAAAAAGCGGTGACCGTATATCGTTTCGTGGAAATTCAAAGGTTGGTACCTCCTGTCAATGAAAGAACCACCGACGGTACAAAAGCTGCGGTGGTTACTGATTGAGACCTCTGATAAGGTCATAGACCATCCATAATAGATACTGAAAATCGGCCAAAACAGTCGTGCTGCATAGCCTTATTGCAGGCCAGAGAGAGGCCTGTCATCAACTGCGGCATAGCCTCCATATACTGGGGCGTAATACCCAAAGCATCCAATGCTTCCTGCACATCGCCGGTGTAACTATACTCGTGATTCTCCAATTCCTGTAGGAACATATCGAATATAAAGCCTTTCCCCGTTTTATCCGAGGAAATGGCATCTTCCAGCTCTTTGCGATGTCGGGCAAGCATTTCATCCAGTTTGGCAGCATCGCTTTTGCGGCAGTAGCCGCCACCGAAAATGCTGCACATCTGGCAGGTATCCGAAAGAGAGAGGCCCAGTGTGCGCATCCCTTCGGCAAACTGTTGTTTGTTGAACGCAAAGAACATAGGGAATGCGTTGATTTCCGCCTGTTGGCGATTACGCATCTCCTGATATTGATTTGTACTCATGCAACGCTCCTTTTCTCTGCTGTGCTTACAGCCAGTGGTGTCACACGCCATTCTTCCGGGTGACGCTGGTTTCGGCAGATCTTTTGCAAAATTTCATGCTTTCCGCAGACGGCATATTGCAACCATTGATGGCACGGTTGACCGTTACCGTTCTGTGACGAGAGATGCTCCAGCACATAAAACACGGGTACCACCTCACTCTGAAGGAGCCAATTTGCGAAGCTCGTTCAGCAAGCTGCGGTTGTTCTGCTCGTACTGAGGCAGGAATGGCTGATCCAGCTCAAAATGATAGTAGTGATAGAACAATATCTTGAATACAGCTGCTTGGCGCATTTCTTCCGGCATACGGTGCATCAGCCGGCCAATCTCTGGGATGACCAGATACTGTTGCTTCAAAAATTCCTTGTCCTCTTTGGGAAAGTTGTGGTACAGCCAGTCTTTGACCAATACCTTTCTGCTGTTGAAGTGATGCTGCTGATTATCATCAAAGCACAGGCAGTATTCAAAATCCCGTCCACGCTCACCAGGCCCCACCGAGAACGGGTAAAGGCGGCAGGTTCGAGGGCGGGCAGCATAGATGCTGCACTGGTTTTCGCGCAGAAAAATACAAGTGGCATCTGCGCCGACCGTTTTGAGTACATAAATGGGATAACCTTCATCGGTAAGCGGCATGGGTTCGCAGTATCGGAGCAGCACATCGTCCGTGCTGCTGATACCGCAATGCTGGTTACGCAGGTGCTTAGCCATCCGGTAGGCATCCAGGCTCTCAACCATCACGCAATTTTCAATATGACGGCAGCAATGACCGCAGCAACTGCAGTGATATGAAACGAACTCCTTTGCTCGTACCGACACGGCAAGGGTTTTGGATTGATCTTCCATCGTATTCCTCCATAAAAAAGGCCGCGGCAGACAAAGACGCCTGCCACGGCCGAGACTTATGGGGCGTGGCCCCTTACTTGTTGAATTCTACGCGCACGCGGCCAGGGCCGTATAAGCCGGGAAGACGGCCGCCATCGGGAAAGGGTCCATAGAGAGGTAGTAGTCGGAATTGAGCGTCTCAAAATGGATCATATCCGCCGACTGCTCGTGGATCGCCACGACGGTCGAGGTGCGGTAGGTGGTGCCGTTGGCACGCAGAAAAGCGCAGTGGCCCAGAACCAGCGGGCACAGAAGCGTTCCGTGCATCGCAATGGATTTCTTCGATTTCGTCATAGTATTCGACCTCCATTCAAAATGATTTTGATTTCCCGCCGGGGCAGATTACTCGCGGCAGAGTTCCAAAAACACCACATGGGCTTCCTCAAGAAGATCTTTGATACACCGGACAGGGAGCTTTTCGCTTTTGGCAATCTCTCGTACGCCATAGCCGCAATCTTTCATACGGACAATGTTCATCTGCTGTCTGGAAATGCGACCAGCCAGATCATGGAGCAGCTGGCCCATCTCGAATTCCTGCATCAGTTTGTCCTGCACCGCCAGTGTATCTTCCAAAGGAGTGCCGTCGGGATACAGGCCAAGGTGGATGCTGAGGATTTCGGCATTTCGTTTGTGACGCTCTTGAGCCCGAAAATAATCACATAACCGAAATTTCATTTGCCTCATGGCAATGGTGCTGAACGAGTATTTCTGAGCAGACGAACTGTTACAGTAATCCCGGACTGCAGTTAAATAGGGAAAAATAACCACGTCATAAAATTCGTCTTCAGAGAGATGGTTATCATTCAGAAATTTATAAACCAGGCCGTGATGTTCGGCGGCAAACTCTTGCTGTTCCTTTGTTAACGGTACTTCACACAACATATATATTTCCTCCAGTCTAAAACAAAAAAAGGAATACCCCCGGCGTGAGCCAGAGGTATCCCTTGATGACATGTCATGCGGTTATGCCCGCAGAAAATCCATTATCCCGGCAGCTTTTCGTAGTCGCCGTTGATCGCTCCGACCGCATAGCTCCCATCAGAATTTGCAGCTTTGGTGGCGGATGCGGGGATCTCATACTCGCAGTCGTTGGTGCGCTGCTCTTCGTTGATCAGGGCCCGCTGGATGTTGATGAGCTTGATCTGCTCCTTGAAGCCATTGGCATAGGCACGGATCTGACTCAACTCCTCGCCCTGGAAGTCGCGCACGAGACGGAAGGCGGCAACGCTGTAGTCGTTGCTGCCGTTGTTTTCCTTCTTCAGCGAGATCTGCACCAGGCTGCCATAGGTGGCACGCCGCCGGTAGACAAAGGCTCTGTTCAGAAACTCTTTGAACGGCTTGATGCTGGTGGGCGGGAGCGAGATCAGCAGAGGCATATACTCGCCGCTGCGCAGCAGGTAGATGTCCCGCATATTCTTGCACGCCTTGCCACGTCCACCGTCTCGGGCCGAGCCATACTCGTTCATCGGGCAAGTGGCGCAGGCGCCGCCAGGTTCACCAATTCCCGTCTTGCCGTCCACAGAGGAGCAGAGAGGCTTGGTGTCCTCGTCATACTCGCTGCCTTCCGGCCAGAGGGTGCAGGCGGCGTGATTATAGAGAATCACGCCCTCCAGCGTCCGGGCATAGTCCGGATTGTCCGGGTCCTCGGTGGGGATCTCGAACTGCAGCTGGCCGCCGGCGGGAATCTTCACCCGCTGGAAACTCATCATCTGCAGACCGTCGGCATCCTCCGCGATCTCCTCGCTGCTGAAGTCGCCCTCTACCATGGCGGGAAGCAGGAAAGCGTTCTGCTCGGGAATGTTCATCATGGAAGTGTTCTGTTCGTACATAGTTCGTTCCTCCTTAGAATTGACTGGTTGGCAGCCACTCAGGCGGCCATCTGATTGATACGGCTCCACTGCCTTGCCGGCATGGAAAGAATGTTGTAGCCGATGCCCTCCAGAGCGGTGGCTCTGTCATAGTCCTCGACATCCTGGCTGTGGCGGGTCACTGCGTTGGACAAGCCATACAGCGTCAGATCGTTTCCTTCAATCAGCCGCTGCAGCACACCGGAGCTTTCTTCTTCCGTGATATGAAAGTCTCTGCTGACCAGCTTGACGACACCAGGAACATCCGCGGTATTCATCCGGGCGTCTTTGGCATCTTTCATCAGGTTGACCACCTGAGTGAAACGCACCTCATCCACCACGGCCCGTACCGTATCCTGAATCTTCATGGCAAACGCCTTATCATCGGCTTCCAGCGTCTTATCGGAGTATAGCTGATAATTCTCCGTGGCCTCGTTGACACGGCCAACATGGTTGCGGCGCGTCTGGGCATCGTTGACCACCATGCCATTGCTGCACACCAGACGGTAGACCAACGGCTGGATATTCACCGAGCCAAGCCCCACCTCGCTGTTGCTGATGATGATGCCTGACTGGACGATATCGCCGGGAGAGACCTCTGCTTGCAGCCGGGTATTCACCACCTTGATATACATACGGCTTTCGGTGAGCTGGCAGCTTTCAAAGTGCATCCCTTCCATATCCTGCAGGACAGGAAGAACGATGCCGGCAATATCCAGATTGTCGATACGCCGGTAGCGGTTGCTAAGGAATGCCCGGGCGGTGCCGCCAATAGTGCGGACTAAGCGTACAGCGGGCTCACGCTCGAACCAGGCGTTCACATTTTCCGAAAGCAGCTGGGGATGCTGTGTCAGCATCTTGTCGTAGTAGGCCGCCGGGATCTTCAGATGGGTGCCGATCTGCCTGTGGGCGATGGCATTGATCTCCAGCGGCTCCACAGCCATCTCGCCAGACGGGGTATAGGCATTGAGATATAAGTCCGAGCCAAAAGGCTCCAGACGGAGGCTTCGGGTATCCATCATATAATCGGCCTTCAGTTCGGCCTGACGCTGGATCTCCTTTGCCATCTCAACAAGGCTTATCCCGGATTTCATTGTGTTTTCACTCCCTTCTTTGTATGATGGTGCTTACCAGGAGACCTGAATGCCCTGCGCCGTTGTTTCGGCAGAAAGACCATTGCTCTCAAATACTTCCACCAGACGGGGCCAGTAGACCTTCGCCGGAAAGTTGGAGAGGTGTTCCTGCGGCACCAACTCCTCACCCTGCTGAATGCAGATATCGCCGTTTTCACGCAGAGTGAGCTTGCTGTGGCCACGAGAGTTCAAATCCGCCACTAGTGCCTCCAAAACCGTGCGTCCGCTGTTTTCATACCAGATGCGCGGATCGATTGGCTGCTTGTTGGGCGGAATATTGTTCGGGTCGTCTGCCCCTGTTTCAGTCTTGGACAGCGGTACGATCCGGAGCAGATCGCAGCGAATAGCTGCGTCCTTGCCGAAGGTGATGTCCGCATGGTCAAAATCATCCACATTGTAAAGTCGGATGCGTCCGGTACCATTGGTGCGGATCAGCTCGGTCGGCTTGGGTTCGCACCACTCAAAGCAGGCGTTTGCATACGAGGAGCGCAGGTAGGTCAGGATGCGGTGATTTGCGTAGCGGAGCAGCAGATCATCCGAAATTGGTTCCTCCAGTTCCGGGACCTGAAATGTGCTCTGACTAACGCCTTCGGCATGAAGTTGCCGTTCCCGCTGCTGGCGCTGCCGGCGGCGTTTGGCCTGCTGCATATAGGGGAGCAGGAGGATCAGTACGACCCAAAGCCCCCAGAGGGTGAATACCCCAATCAGCAGCCAAGCCTGCCACGGTCCGCGCACCAGAGCCATGATGGCGATAACAGCACCAATCAGAATGGTGATGCTGCCGATCAAAAGTCCTTTGTCGTTACTCATTTTTTTGCCGTCCTTCCTGTAAATTTTGCCTGAAAACAAAAAAGAGGGACCGCACCAAGTTTTTCAGTCCATTCTGAAAACTTGATACGGTCCCTCTGAGGTGCCGGTACTTATCCCGGCAGGGGTTCGCGGTCACCGTCCATCACCTCTGCGGGTGCAGGAACAGTCTCCGCTTGGTCGGAGCCATTCTGATCACATTCCGGCTTTGCTCTGGAGGTTTGTCCGGGAAGGTAGCCAAAGTCAGTCAACCATACTTTCAGCTTCTTGACCGTGCTTCCGTCCTTTTGGCGGACATCCACCAGTTTTTGCGATCCGGTGAGCCAGATCATGCTGCCCTTTCTGACCTTGAGCTTCATGAGCCTGGCAACAGCGTCGCCACGGGCCCATACCTGATAAAAGTCCGGCTGGTTACCGCCGTTTCGCTCCATAAGGTCAAAGCAGACATACGGTTGTTTTGTCTGGCCTTCTTTGGGAACAAGATCATGCATGACTCGGCCAAATACATGGATCTGTGCCATAACACTTCCTTTCTTCGCCTTTGGCGTTACTATCTATATATAAAAAGTGCCAGCAGCAATCCGGCCACAAAATGGGCGCGGAGATACCACTGACACTTGCATACAAACTTAACAGCGTGTGCAATGCGGGCTTTTGGCCTGCGGTACAGAACTTCGGTCTGTATCCCATATGGGAAGTGCACAAAAATCAATTACAAGGTAAGTGTAACACTATATCTTGTGTATGTCAAGTGGTATAATTCTATATATAGATATTTTTGCGCGGCGACTTACAACATGTGGTTCATGTAACGATAGTAGTCATCCAGCAGGTAAAACTTCAATCTTCTGGCATAAGTTTTGCCATAGTGAATTGTCAAACCGTAAATGTTTCCGGTGCCATCCACTCCAAGGGGACCCAGCCAGCAGTAGTTTTTGCCCTCGTCAAAGAACCAGAGCTGAATGTCCTGGTATTCTTCCTCGGTTACAAGGCCGGAGGCGGCCAGCCGGCAGCAATCTTCTTCCCGGAGCATTGGGCGGGAGAGAAAGCGGCGATAGAGTTCGTCCGACAGGCACAGGGCCTGCTGGTAGGTCAAAGGATTCGGATGACTTAACCACCAGCGCGTGACATCTTCAAAGGAATGCAGCTTCGGCTTTGGATCAAGCGCACGGAAAGCTTGGAGAAAGGCCTTCACATCTTCCGGTTTTGCCGGCGGAGGGATCGGGATTTCTTGGACTTCATTATCCAAAAATCCAAAAGCAATCTGTTCGCCGGTCTTGTCCTCCAGAAGAAGAGACATTCGGGAAAGCGGAGATACCAGAAAATGTTCCATGGCAAAATTGGCATCCAGAAATTGCTGGATTTTGTATTGCTCAATGGTGTGTGGCTTGTGCATTGGCGAAACCTCCTTTTTGATGTTCCGCTTATTAAATAGGGAAGTATTTTCACTTTTCTGCAATGCAGATTAAATTTGAAAAGGCAAGCAAAAACTGCGGCACCATAACGGTTTGAACGGCACCGCAGCTTTTTCCTTATTCCGTGGGTTCTTATTCAAGGTTTTCATCCACAGAGGAAGTCGTTTCAAGCTCTTCATACCCCAGAAAACTATTGGTAGAAAGGGCTGCGTCCAGGTAGTCATTTCCAACTGCGGGACGGCTCCCCGTCTGGAAATAGAATCTGTAGTGGGAACCAATCCGAAACCTGGAAGCTTTGCTCAAAAGCAGAGTGGTTTCTGCGCCTTGGGCATCTACCAACTGTACCTTGCGATAACGATGCAATGCGGGGGCTGTGACACTGGTACAAACTCCTTCGACTACTTCATACCGGCCACAAGCGGCGGTGCTCCACAGGCTTCCGCTCAACACCAGCGAAGCGATGAAAATAATTCCGCCCAATGCCAGAAGGATGTGATCTGTGGTTGCGGTAAAAATTACGAGACTGACAGCGAGGCTGGCAAGCCCGGCCAAAGCGGTCAGTAGAATCTTACGCCGCAGCACAAAGGGGAATTGATCCCATTGTTTTTTCATGTGCTGATCCTTTCAAAAATGATTTGCTGACGCAGGTACAGGTTGGCCACGGCCAGCGTGACAGCCTGACTGCTCCGGCTGTTCTTCATCATGCTGGCGATATTCTGGCAGGTGGTCTCGCTGTCACCGTACACCTTTTCCATCAGGACCTGTTCACTGGGGAGAGAGAAGACATCCTGCTCCACACATTTGATGATTTCGGCGGTGGAAAGAAGCGCCTGATGGGTCAGCCTCATTACACGGGATTCATAATCAGTCCGGCGGTCTTTATGGAATAGCTTCATAGCCTGCTTCATCGTTATCCGCCGGCTGAGTACCAGCTTGGCAGCGGACACGCCGCGTACAAATGCGGAGCCATTGGTGGGGATGACCCCAAGAGAGCTGAGCAGGTCGTACAATGCATCGAATTCTGTTTCGCCGCATCCGGATACCAGAAGGCCGCGGATGAGCAAACGGTTGACGCAGGCATCCCAGGGACGGGCAACACATCCGCCCAGGGAGGAGGCCAACCTGTCACACTGGCAGGAAATATCATCCCATTTGGAGATCCGCCAGTTCAGTGCAGTCCACACGACCATTTCCTGCATATCCACCATGTATCGCTCCCCACCAAGCACAATGACCGGGCAGGAATGTCCGCACCCGTTGGCCTCCCGCTCCAGACGGCCGACCGCAGTATACAGCTTTTTTAATTCCATAGCTTCAAAACCTCCTTTTAAATATCCTTTACTGCTGTATGACCGCGGTTTTCAACAGACTCAAAGCAGACTTGCCAAAAAGCGGGGATCACAGCGCAGCTTGGTCGCAGAGCGAGAGATCCAGGCGCCTACATGGGAAGGAGGCACACGATAGATTTCCGCAATATCTGTGACACGCATCCCTTGTAGTTTAAGAGCAAGCGCCTCAATACCGAGTCTGGTTACACCGTCATATTCCTGTTTGCTGGCCTCCAGGAGCGACAGTGTTTCTACCAGGGACATATGAGCATCAAAATCATCGGCCTGCGGTTCCAACGCCTCACCGTCTGCCGCCAACTCGCCATGCTCGCCAATGATAAGACGGCTGAAATGGCTCCGGTGATTGCATACCTTTCTACAGTAGGATAAGAGACCGTTTTTTACGACTGTTTTGGCGTAGGTGGAAAATTGTGCCCGCCCGTCATCCTTATAAGTGGCTGCAGCTTTGCAGAGCCAGAGGCATCCCTCTTGAAACAAATCGCTATACTCCAGGCCGCAAATGGTGGGATTGACATGGATATAGTCACAAATCACCCAATGTACCACAGGCAGATTCTGTGAAACGAGTTCCTGTTGTGCTTTCGTTAGGCTATTCATATTTTCGCCCCCCATCAGGCTGCCGCCTTCATGTCGGCGGGAGGGCCAGACGCCTGTTTGCACAGACAAATCACTTCATCGCACATCCAATCAGAAAATTGTCCAATATGAGCCTGGTGCTCGTTTAAGCCCAATTTGGCCTGTAGCCAGATATAGACCTCCCATTTTTCCATGTTCCGGCTCTGTTGCAGCTGACGAAGCGCCTGGTGCGCCAGAATCCGTTTGTGTCGCAGATCACCATTGGCCAAGACACCCATGGGCAGGTGCGTCCGATCATGGGCGCTCACATAAGCGTCACAGGCAGGCCAGCGATCACAGAGATAGAGAAATTTTCCCTGAGAGCGCCGGTTGTGCCCATATACAACACTAGCGGGGCGAAGCGAAGAGTTGGCGTGACAGTATGGGCATTTAATTTTTTTTGACTTCATCATAAAATCATCACCTCCAAAAACGCGCCGAAGACGGCGCAATGACGTCTTTTTGGGTATAAATTAGGGGGCGCTGCCACAGGACCACGCAGAGCAAAGCTGGTGAAGTGTGCAGTTAGACGGGTCCGGCGTGTGCCATTCAATGTATTTTGAAAAGGCAGATTCAAAGGAACGGCGCGGCAGGACAGCGCTGCACTCGGCGGGATCAACTTGCTCGCCGGTCAGCTGATGAACCGATTCGGCAGACAGCAGCATGACCTGCCCGCACTCATCCACGGTAAACAGAAAACCCGAGCATGGTTTTTCATGTTCATGTGTGCAGACCTCACAATCACAGGAGATAAAAATGGCGTTGCGCCAGTTTCCACCAGTGGCACGCAGAAAGGAATAAAATTTGCAGGGTGTATTCATCCTGTACCTCCGTTATTCGTTTTTTGAAAAACAAAAAGCGGGGGCCGGTTGTGGATATCCACAAACCGACCCCCGCATATTGGCGCTTAGGCGAACAGACCCTCGATCTCCTGGGTGATCCGGGGGATGACCGTATCGTTGAAGATGAGGGTCAGAGCCGCCAGGAGCAGCGCACCGAGGACGACAGCGATGATGATCTTCACAGCGTCAGAGATATAGAAATCGCCGCGCTGGTTGGAGAGCGCCGTGCGGGCGCGAAGGACGAGGCCGTTGACTTTGTTGCAGATGCAGCTGGTAAACTTCTTCATGAAAATACCTCCTGAGAGTGTGATTATTGAATGGTTGGGTGCAGCCTGTCAGGAGCGACGGATCGGCTTGAGCAGGCCGTTTTTGTTGGAACGGGGCTTGTCAGGATATACCTTGGGCTTCTGATGCAGAAGCTGGTGGAATCGGCGGCGAATCCGATTTTCGCCGTCAGGCGGAATAAACTTTTTCTTCGCCATGGAATTCTCCTGTTCAGACGATAAATCAAGGCCGGCCTGCTGACAGGCCGGCCTTGTGGCAAGGTTGATAGCAGCCGGTACGCCGGCTGCTATGGGAACCCGCTGACATACACGGTATTGGTTGGTTCCCGAGCGGGGGAGTTGTTATATAAAGCTCAGACTTGAAGTGTGAGCGGGAACCGGTCAGCCGAAGAAAGCCCCGAGAGAAGCCAGCACCTCCGTACAGAGGACAACCAGATAGATGATCATAATACAGATCAGCATCATCATGGAATAACGCTGGATCTTCTTGGGCCGTTTGGCAGCTTCTTTTTTCAGGTTGTTCTGTTCAATCTGCCGCATATCAAAGCAGATCATCTTGAAGTACATCCGCTGGTCGTCACCGCGTAGTACGCCAATCAGGCCTCGGATCACATCAGACAACATGGGGCTGCCGATGCGGGTCTCAAAGTGAATCAGAGCGTTTTCATAATTGCCGGTTTTCATGTCAGCAATCGTCTGATCCAGCTCTGCACCGAAATCCTTACCTGCAACGCGACGGTAGGAGGTGAGAATTTTCAGTACATCACGATCATTCTCCAGATTCTGCCCAATGGTCAAAGCAAATCGGGGTATTTCGCTCTCGATGAGTTTGCGACGCTTCTTAACAAAATCGAAAACGCTGTAATAGGTCGAAAACCACAGTGCTACCGCCAAACCAATCAGGATCGGAACGGCCAGCGGCATAAGCGGCGCCATGAGCAAAGCGCAGAGACCAACGGCGCCCGCTCGGACCCATGCCCGTGCGGTATAGACTTCCGGTGACAGTTCCAGACCAACAATGTCCAGTGCCCGCTGAAGCTTATTGCGCTTGAGCTTATCCAGTTTCAGATAATGAGCGAACAGCCCGGCGATCTTGGTAGTGTAGACATCCAGTAGCTTTTCTGCTTTGATGCCCTGCTGCTTACGGGCCAGCATCATCATCCGGGAGGTCTTCTTAGTGGGAATGTCCACGAAGGCGCAAGTCAGGTTATAGGTGGCGAACCCAAAACAGATAATCGCCAAAAGAGCCAGAAGCGTCATACGCCGTCACCTCCGTATTCAATGGGTTTGCTCAGCTTCATGATCTGGGTCAAAGCGAACAGAATGATGGCCGCACAGATCGCCAGAGCAATTTTGCCGGGAGTCGTAAAGATGAGGGTGTGGAACCAGTCTTTGTTCAGGAAGTAGAGCAGCGGCACATTGGCGATCACCAGGAACATCATTGTGATGGCTTCCCGGCGCGGCCCCTGCATCATAGCCTCCAGTTCAGACTGTACCACACGCACATCGCTGAACTTCTGGGCAATGGTGGGCAGCGTGTTTTTCATGGAACGGTCAGACTGGCACTGGATCAAGATGTTGCACCACTCATGAAAGACTCGGTTGGGTACCTTCATCTTGAGGGAGTTGATGGCGCTTGTCAGATTGGCGTTGATCAGCTCCGCCTCGTAGACGAAAACTTCAAAATTGGCCTTTACCGGCTCGTTGATGTAGGGCAGGTTCTCTTTGACAGCCCGGATCAGATCCTCAGTACGCAGATAAGAGGTGGTGATGATGGAGATGGCGGTCTCCAGTTCCTCGTTGAGATGTTTTTTGTAGCTGGCGGCAGTGCTGCGCAGGTACCAAATAGGGGCGAGGGAAAAACCAATGCCCAGAATCGGAACCATATACACATTGTTGATGAGCAGCGCCAGTACGGCACCCACCGCAAATAGGATAAGCGACAGCCGCTTGACAGCCTCATAGCGGTCAGACCGGCCGGTGCCTTTCAGGATCTGCTTCAGCTCGTAATCCTGATTGAAGAATCCCTTGGCTGGTGTGCCCATCAGAACATTGAGCTCATCAGACAATGTGGCCGCTTTGCGCTGAGAGCGGAAGAGGGCGTCAATAAAGTCACCCGGGCGCACGCCGAACAGAGCCAGGAGGCCCGCGCTGATAAGCGAAAAACATATGATATAGACCCACTGCAATGCTTAATCCACCTCCTTAGGGGGCTGCATAAACTCGGCCAATTCCTTGTTGGAAATACCGTTGTCCAGCAGTCGCTTTTTCAAAGTGTCGGAGATCAGGCCGACCTTCCGATGGTGTCCGACCACACGGACATTTCCATCCCCGTCAGTCACATTGTCCCCTACCTCAAACTTGTATAGTGTGTGGGAGATGAGCTGACCATCCCGGAAGTCCTCACCCTCCAGAATCTCCATGATTTTGCGGGAGCGATCCTCCAGCTGTTTGGTAAACACCACGATGGGGTAGGCCTCTACCATGATTTCCATGAGCACGGAGTCATCCATACTGTATTTGCGCTTGGCGAGGGTCATCATTCTGCGGTATGTGCTGTTGCAGGAATTGGAGTGGATGGTGGTGCAGACCGTGTGGCCGGTTCGGGAGCTCTCTGCTGCAGACAGACTTTCCGCCGCAGACCGCATCTCACCGACGCCGATTACATTGGGATGCTTACGCAGAACCCGCTCCAGAAGAAAGTCCTGGTTGATGTTCAGAGCCGGATTCTCGCTGGGGCGGGTCAGCAGGTGAATGACAGAATTCAGGATGTTGCCGTTTTCGTCTCGTTTGACCAGATCAAACTCACGGCTGCCTTCCTCGATGGTTATGAGACGCTGGTTGTTGGGTACATTGGAGAGCAGCCAGGCCATGATGGTAGTCTTGCCGGAACCCGTGGAACCGGCGATGCATACACTGACGCCGTACCGAATACAGGCCATCAGAAAATGAAGCATCTCAGCCGTGGCGCTGCCGGAATCCAGAAGTTTCTGTTCAGAGACCGTCTGCTGGTTGACGATACGGATGGAGGCATTGATGCCAACATCCGGGTCCACGATAGGTGTCTTATCCACGGAAATACGGATGTTCTTATCCAGAAATCCAACCACGCTGGGCATCGTATCGTCGATGACCATGCCGCAGGCGTTGAGCATACGCCGCACCACATCAATGGCGTGCTGCGGAGAAGAAAACTTATCCGGGATCTTGATGCTGCGGCCGCCGGCCTCGATCACCTCAATGTCATTGTAGGCATTGAGGTTAACTTCTTCGATGCCGGGTTTGTAGATCCATTTCTTCAAAAAGGAGTACCCGGCCATATCTTCATAGAGCTGCTCGCAAAGATGCTCGGTGGTCAGCCCGCTGATAGCGTATTTGCGTTTGACGATGTACTGCACCATCAGTTCTTTCAGCAAGGATGTGGCCCGCTCGGCATTGGCTTCGCCGGCTTCGGCAATGGTGGATGCGTGATTCTCAGCAAAATACCGCTGCACATCCTCCAACACCTGGTCATAGGTCAGCTCCTGATTGGCGGCAGGCGCAAAGAATATGTCATTGAGGTTATTCATCGGCATCTTCCTCCTCGAACTCGTCCTCCTCGTCAGGATCTTCCTCTGCGGCCTGTTCCGCCAACTCCATCTGCTCCAGTGCGTCCAGCACCTTGTTGAGCGAAGCGGTGTACTTGGGATTGCAATATTTGATAGCCTGGAACATGCCGCCCTCAGTGGCGCACCGGTCGATTTCCTTGCTGTAGGGGAGCAACCCATCAAACCCTCCGATGATATACCCCATTTCATCCAGAGCGTGGAACGGCCGGGCCATACCGGCAAAGGTCAGGTGTTGATCGTAGTGAAAACGTCCATCCACCAGCAGCGGCTGATGGGCCTTCAAGTAGTTGATCCCTTTCAAATCAGGGGTGAGCAGCCTGACGACCAGATCACCGGATTCAATGGCCGCCGGTGTGAACACATTGGTCATGTTGGAACTGCAGTCCAAAATGACGAAATCCACCAGTTTGGCTGCCGCATTGACCAGCTGGAGCACCATGGCGTATTTGATTTCCGGGTAACTCAGAGGATTCTCACCAGCGGAATACCCCATCAGGCCAATAAACGGATAGCTTTTCAGAACCGTGACATGGCTTGCCACCAGCGAGGTATCAATCTCTACGCTGCTGAGAACCTGGCCCACCGAGGCGTTGGTCTGAATAATCTGATCCGGCAGCCAGACCGGGAGCATGGGAACGCTGATCTCCGCATTGATGATGATGGCCTTCCGCTTATCTCGGGTCAGGGCTTTTGCAAGAATGCAGGAAAACATACTTTTCCCGCTTCCCGGACTGCCCCAGACAGTAATGACTTTTCCCATCGTTTCCGACCTCCTTCTGTTACTCAGCCGGTTGGCTGGTGCCCGCGGGGGGCGTTTCAGTGTCGCTGTCCGGCCCCGCAGAACCGTCCTCGGCCGTAGGCTCGCTGCCCTCCGCAGTCTCACCATCTTCCGTAAGCGTTTCCGGGAAATAGATCTCCTGCAGAGTTTTGTCCTGCGCTGCCAGAAGTTCCTCGGCCAACTGATCGTTGTTACGGGAGATCAGGGCCACATGGGCGACGCCGTCGTTTTCCATCTCTGTGATGATCCGGGCCTGCTCAGGTGTCGCCAGAACTGTGATGGTAGCAGATTGCTGCCGCTCTTCGTCCTCCGTGGGCTCCTTGGTGTTGTCCACATTGACGCCATCGGAATCGGTAACCGACAGCACTTTAACAAAGCGTAGTTCCGGAACCTCTTTTGCCGTCTCCAGGAAGTGATAGATCCGAATGATGTCATTGGGCTGGAGCTTGTCGGAGAGGCCGGAGGCCAGCGTCTTGACAGTCATTGAGATAGCTACCTTTCCAGAAGGGATGTCATTGAGTGCCACATCCGAAGAAACCGGAACACTGCTGACCTTGCTGGTAAGGATGTAGTCACCTTCAGCCAGATCCGCTGTTACATACAGGCCCTCCACATCGCTGAGACTGTGCGCGACATTGGAGGGCAGATTGTAGCCGCCAACTTCCACAACCTCGGTATTATCCGAGGTGATCTTTTCGCCTTTCAGCACCGGCTGCGTGATACGGATGATTTCGGCTTTTCCGTTGGTCTGGCGGGCGATGGTGGGGAGGGCAACAAAGGCAATGACTGCTGCCAGGACCAGGGACAAAATGCCGAAGATAAAACGGTTGTTCAATTTCATAAGCATAATCTCCTAATGCAAAAATAGTTCGGCCAATGTCGCCGCAGAGCAGCCGCAGGCCAGAAAGGGTAGAAACGGGATGGACAAGGGGCGCCGATCCAGGTAAATCCGCCGAATCATCAAAATGATGGGCATAGCACATACTGCGGAAACCAGAAAAACGATGGACATACCGGAAGGACCATAGATGAGTCCCAGCACACCGCAGAATTTGATGTCACCGCCGCCCATGCCGGTCCCGCCAGTCACTATGGCAGCAGCCAGAGGAATACTGAATCCAAGCAGAGCGCCTATTAAGGACTTTGCGAATATCGGCCAGAGCCAAAGCGGAGGTTGTCCGCAGTCCAGGGCGAACCAGGATTTGATCAGCGGCGCTGCCGCAGCCAGCGGGATAAAAAAGACGAGCGCCAGGTCGGGCACTCGCCGATGAAAGATATCGTAGAAGGCAAACCCGACAATCACCAAAAATGCGGTGAGCAGGTATGCCGACCAGATATTATTCTCGATTGGTATACCAGTCATCATAGAGACTCCCGTTGATCGATACATAATCGTTCAGATTGATGCTCAGCATCCCATCCGGCGTCCAAGTGTCCCAAACCTGAGTAAATACTGTATAGTTGGTAGAATCCGGGAACCAGATAGGCGTAAAATGCACCGTTCTGTTGTAAGTGGAGAAGTCGTTGGGCTGGAAGGTGAATTTTGCACTTCGACCACTGGACACCCGCTGCAGAAGACGCAGATAGGTTTGGTACTGGAATTCAGGAAACACAGAAAACGCCGTCTGCGGATGGGTAATGTGACTGGTGGGGGCATCGGTGGAGAGCGTTGCGGTTACATCCTGCTTGACGCCGTACCCACTCTTCATGGCCTTGCCGGAGGCAGTCGGTACAATGTCATCCGGCATCAGAGACATGACGCCGCTGATTGAAGCGGAGTAACCGGTGTATTCATACTCCCAATATCCTTCATCGACCCAGTGACCACCATCTTCTCCGTGGTCACACCATACCCATACCGGCACCCAGTAACAGCTCCAAACACCCCAGTTGGCGGTCAGCTTCTGTGTTTCGCTGGGAAGGGAAGGCAGTGTATAGCTCGGATTGGTATCCGTAGCTACGGGATCGGGCGGGATGTGTTCGTTCAGATCTACGATTTTCGCCACAAAGGTATCCTGAGCGGTATAAGCGCCGCTGACGGATACCGTTATAGTAACTGTCTGGGGAGTGGAGGGAGTGTGCCATTTGACCCAGACTTTCTGGCTGTCGCCGGCCGGAATCACGATATTGTTGACCCGGTAGGATGTGCCGAGAATAGAAAAAGTCACCGAAGCGGGGTTATCCGGTGTAAGGTCAGTGTCAGTCCGAAGTGTCACGGTCGTGATTACATCGGTATCCACCCGATACTCTACATCAGGAGCCTCAATCTCGCCTTCGGGCGGGATTTCATCAAACCAGACGATACCAACGCCGAGGGTATTGATGATGTCGGAGTTGTTTTGCGTCCCGGTGGTGCTGCCGCCCCATGCAGAAATGCCCAGATCACTGAACTCCAGAAACATGCTCAAGGGCAAGTTCTTATGGGTGAGTGAGGTCATAGTCCTTCGCAGTGAACCACCCGCCAGCTGATCGTACAGGCCAGCTTCAGTTGCTGTCATGCAGTAATACTGGCCATTGTGGGTAAAGTAGGCGATGGGCTCGATCAGAAGCCTGTATTCGCCGGCAATCATCCGCTCGTAATTTACACCTGCTGCCTGAGCAACCATCATGCAGGCATATTCTGAGCAGAAGTACCGTTTGATGGCATCAATATTATTCTGCCCACTGCTGCTGACGATTGTGGGCATAGACTGGGTGGGCTTGATGCAGGTATAGGCCACGCCGGATTGAAGAGAAAGCCCGGTACCGGCCAGATATTGCAGCTTATTGACTTTACCGAAGTGCAGAATGCGGCTGTTCTGCGTACGATTGGAAAAGTCAATCGGAGAAGAGACGGCAGAACCGCTCGCTGCATCTACCACCGTAATGCGAACACCGTCATTACCCGGGTTCCAGAAGTTGGTGCTGGTGCCCTGGCCCATACCACCGCCGCCGCCGTCAATGTTGCCGTTCCCGCCGGCAGCAAAAGCAGTGGCAGGAATAAGGCACAGGGTCAGCGCCAGACTGCACAGGAGGGCGAGAAGTCGTTTCAAATGACATCACACTCCAATCATGTAAAATTGAAGGGCCGCCACATAGTTGTGACGGCCCTGGAGATCCGTATTTAGTTGTGGGGCAATCAGCCCATGTTTCCGACTTGCTTGTTCAGGTCACCATCGCTGCCGCCGGTGGACTGCTGCACATCGCCGGGCACCACCCACCCAAAGACGGGATCGTAGACGGCGCCGCTGCCACTGCTGGAGCCGGGGGCCGGCTCATTGCTGGAAATGGATTCTTCTGCCGGCGGCGCCGTGACTTGAGGTACAGACGGGTCAGGGTTGACATCGTGATCTTCGCCGGGGTCTGCGATCTCTGTCTTGCCTTCCGGAGCAGGGGGCGGAGTCTCCTCCGGCTTGTCCGTATCGGTGAAGTCGATCACCACTTCACTTTCTGTTTCGGAGGTTACCTTGGGGTATTCCTCCTCAGAGCTGGGAGACTGCCCGGGGGAATACGCATCTGCTCCGCTGGAATTGTCCCCGTTTTGGGCGCCGCCGTCCGACCAATCGCTGGTGGTGCTGCTGGGAGGTGATTCATCCGGCTTGAAATCCTCCGTTCGATCCCAGCTTACGAACCAGCAGACGCCCAGGATCGCAACACAGAGGACGGCCAGCGCCGAAACGATAAAGCCTTTGGATTGGAAAAACTTTTTCATGTGTGTACACACTCCTTCTTTACTGTTATATAAAGCATATACTGTGGAACTGACTGATGTTTCAACAGCGCCGCTAAAATTTGGTGTTATGATAGCCAGTCAATTCTACCCGCTGTGTGATGGTAGGGTAGTTGTGCCCAAACATCCGCACATAGAACTCTACATCACAATAGAAGATATACTCGACTCGGTCGCCCACCACATTGAACTTCAGGCTGATGCCGGATACCTGGTAGTCGTCCGTGGAAAGCGGGATTTTGGAGGCCAGTCCGCCGGCCACCGTGGACTCCAGCATTTCCGTGTAGTCACTGCTGGAATAGAGGGTGCGCAGGTACTCTTCAAAGTTAGTTTCCCGTTGGGAGCGGTAAGTGTCCGCATAGATGGTAGCGCTCAGATTGTTCAGCTCCATTTTAGCGCCGTTTCGGATGTTGATGCAATTGATCCGCACCGAGGCATACAACAGAAGAAAGGAAATGAGCATCACTACGCCGACCACAAAAAAGCAGGCGAAGAAAGTGATTTCACCCCGCTCGTTGCGGAGTGGCCGTCGCAGCCACCGCATAAAATGCTTCATAGGCCACCTCACTTCCAATAGTGTTCGCTGACGCCGGAGCCGCGGGCCACCACCGTGATGTTGACCAGATCCAGATTCCAGAAGCCGCCCAACTTTGCTTCACCCTCAATGGTGATATAGAAAGGAGTCCCGAGTTGAATGGCCCTGGACATTCCGGCCGGTGTGGGCGACTTGTATGTGGCGTCGATGGAGTAGGTTATGTTTTCCGATCCCTCGATCTCCGAGCACAGAAATTCAAAGAGAGAATCCGTCTCGCTGTTGATGCCACCGGACAGCTGGATCTGCTTTACCATCTGATCGGCTGCGTGATCCAACTCCTGTTTCGTGGAGATGATATCGAACAGATCGATGATAAATGCCAGCAGGACAACGGCGATAAAGATGAAGAACACCGTGGAGAAATAGTTGGCCTCACCTCGCTCGCTCTTCATTGTCCTGCGGGCTTTCTGCAGGAAAGTATGAATGTGAACCACCACCTTTTCTGACAAATGAAAGCAGCCGCCCCCTGCCGGAGCGGCTGCTTTACAAAGTATTGACTGTACCAAGTATAACAGATATGGATTTACGGCGAAAGGGCAGGACTGCGCCAATGTAGGGACAAGATTGTGCCAATCAACTGGGAACCGTGAAAAGAATTCCTTTGATACGGTTCTGCAGAAAGTATTTCAACTTGTCTTCTCAGTCAGCATTGACCACAACAGAAAAAAGTGTTATTATAAGTGCATAAAATAGATGATGATAGAGTATCATAATAACAAGCGTATGTCTACGGCAGGAAGGAGAACTGTATGGAGAAGACAAAATATAGAGATTTGATCATGCGGTACCTTACTGCATTGGACCCGAATCAAGTGATTACAACAGAACAAGTTGCTCAGTATGTAGCAGAACAACTTCAACTCGAAACAGCAACAGTAAAAAAGACAGTCAATGTAAATATGGCCCGTCTTGAAAAAGAAGGGGAAATTGTGCGTTTGACAAAAGGCATTTATTGTAGGAAGGTAAAAACAGCATTTGGATACTATACCCCGGATAAAGAAACGCTTTTTTGTAAGCAGCTTCTTCGCAATGAAAACGAAGTGATTGGATATGAAACAGGATTATCTGCCCTCAATCGCATTGGTCTGGTATCTCAGATGCCCCAAAAAAGGTGCATTGCAACAAACTTGCACATGAAAAGGATTCCGAAAGGAATGCAGATAGAGATTCGGAAACCGCCAATTAGAGTCAATGCCGATAACTTTCGATATCTGCAAATTTTGGATGCAATTCGAGAACTGGATATGGCACCCGTCGATACAGCGAAGCCGGTTGATGTAGTACGAGCGACAGTTCAGAAATTTGCGTTAGAAACGGATCAGATGATTCTGATGGCTCGAAAGTATTACGGGCAAAAGACTTTAGTTCGGACGATAGATATTATGTTGGAGGGTAGTTATGAATCTGCACGAGGATAAGTTTGCTTTTTTGAATATTATCAATCTGGTTCATGAAGATAGCGGCATTAGATCCGATATTTTGGAAAAAGACTACTATGTTACGCTACTGCTTAGAGAGTTGGCAGGCAAGCAAGCAGAGTTGCCGGCTTATTTTAAAGGCGGAACAGCTCTGTATAAAGCACAGAAAAGCATCCGTCGTTTTTCTGAGGATATTGATTTGACAGTATGTATTGATAACTGCAGTAATAATCAGGCAAAGAAACGGCTGGAACTGGCAACAAAGAAATATCAATCGCTCCCCCGTACATCCAGAAAAGAACTGGAGGACGACCGCAAAGGCAGTATCACAGCAGTTTACGACTATGCTCCACTCGTGGGGATTGACTCAGATGATCCACTACAGCGTTTCGGATATGTGAAAGTAGAAGGCACCTCTTTCACTGTCAGCGAACCCTTTACTCCACTTGAAATTGAACCGATACTTTATACTTATGCCACAGAAGAACAACGCCAAATTCTTCAAGCGCAATATGATGTTGGACCTTTCCGGATCAATACAATTCGCCTGGAGCGTATTTTTGCAGACAAAATTTTTGCAGCTGAGTTTTATTATGAACGTAAAATGTATTTTGATGTGGCAAAACATCTTTATGATGTCAGTGTCATGCTCGATTTAGAGCAGATTCAAAAAATGATTGGAAACCAACAGATGTTTCTTGAAATGCTGGGGTATAAAAGACTGGAAGAAACCAGACGAACAGGCAGCGACTTGGCAGAAAAAAAGTTTTCCGATTTTCAACTGCTTGGTGGGTTCGGTGATAACGCTGCATTGCGTAAAGATTATCAGAATATGCAGCGGAACTATGTTTTTTTAGAAGAAGATGTGCTGTCTTTTGATTATGTAGTAGAACAATGGAAAAAACTCAGAGAGATCCTACTTGCGCTTGCATGACAATAACACATCGATTTTGCAAAAAGTAATATGCGATTGTCAGGTCGAGGGCGCTTTGTATCTATCTATGTAAGTAAGCTGTAAGTCGAAAAAAATAGTCGCCTGAGAAGTATGTGTTCGATACTTCCCAGGCGACTTTTACATTACAGGTTCTGCCGGATGATCCGCGTGATGATGCCCACGGCTACGCCGCGTTCCATATCCAGGCGGGTGACGGCAAAGGACACATCATCTTTCTTGCCGGGCATCCGGTAGTCGTAGCAGGAGTGGGCCACCGCATTGACGCCGTTGGAAAGCCTGACATAGACGACGCCCTTGTGGACATCGGTGACTTTGCCGGCATACTTGCCCTGGATGCGGCACTTCTGCAGGTTGTCCCGGTCGGTGTTTTCCGAGGTACTCTTAACGTCGGCCCAGATGCTCAGGTCTTCCGGACTCTCACGCCGCACACTGAGGATGCGGACCAGCACCTCATCACCCACAGCAAAACGCTCATGGGCGTCGCCGATCCAGTCCCAGGCCAGATCCCGTGCCAAGATGGAGCACTCGACGCCGAACACTTCCACGCGGATGACTTTCTCAGCCACGGCGATCACACGGGCCTGCACAATGCGGCCTTCGTAGACACGGTACATGCCGTCAGCATCCAGATCGAAGTAGAAGATCTGGCGCTTACGCATCATCGCCTCCCGGCGGCTGGCGACCACGCTGCGGGTCTTGGAGTCAATGCCCCGCACCACAAAGTCGATGTCGGCGCCCAGCATGTTGCCCAGGATCTTGTTCTGGCGCAGCATCAGGTCGGCGTAGTCCTGGCCAGAAGGGCTACGGCCCAGGTTGATCATCATTTCCTTGATGGGAATGATGATGCGGAAACCCTTGTAGTCCACCACGGCCACCGTCTTACGGTTGTCCAGCTGCTCGATGCCGCCCAGCTGGCCCGTCAGAATACGGCGGGTACGGTAGGCGTTGTGAATCTCATGCCAGATGACATCCTCACGGTCTTCCGCCGTCTCTACATCCTCGCGGCTGCGGATGGTCAGGATAGAGGGCTCACGGCGCGTCTGCACATTCCGCCGGCGAGCGGGCGCCCGGGGAGTGGTGGCTTCAGGCACCTGCTCCTCCACCGGAGCGGGATCATCCTCCAAAACGGGTTCACCCTCCGCAGTAGTATCCTCAGCCGGGGCCTCATCCATCGGAAGCGGTTCAGTGTCTGCCTGCGGAACAGGGGCCTCCGCCTCAGCAGCGGTATCCGACACCTTCTTCTTGCGGGAGGTGCGCTTGGGCTTTGCGGCAGGCGGTCCTTCGACGGCCTGGGGATTCGGCTCAGAAGCAGCGGTATCGTCACCTGCGTTGTCTACCTCTGCGGGAAGATCTCCGTCGCCGTCATCCTTTGCCTCATCGTCCTGCTCGAAGTTTGCGTTCTCGTCAACAGGGGCCGCGGTGTTGTTCTCGTCGCTGCTCACAGAGTCATCGCCGAACATTTCGGCTTCCGTAAGCTCCGGCAAATCACTGGTGGTATCATCGGAAGGGGGCGCGCTGTCGGGCTGATCCATAGCGGCCAACAGAGCGTTCAGGTCCTCGCCGTCAACCGGGGTGGCATCAGGAGCGGTCGTATCCTCGGAGGGAACGGGGGAATCCTCCAATGCGATGGTCTCAGAAACAGGGGCCTCCTGTTCCAGAAGTTCCTTTTTCTTGGTTGCCATATAAGAAAAACCTCCTTAATTTGGTGTATTACGAAAGGATCGAATCCTTGTCGGTTGAAACAATGCCCTCCGGGTGTTTGGCTCCAGGTTTTTTCACATCAGTAGCAGGATCGGAAGGCTTGGGCTTTTTCCGTGCCGGCTTTTTCGGTGCCGAGGGCGGCGGGGGAGGAGCAGCGGGGGCAGCCGGCTGTTCCTGCTGCATCTGCCGCCATTCAGGAATGTGGGAAGAGGCTTTGCAAGAATGGAGCTTAGGTGCCTCCGGGTGTTTGGAGTAGTCCATCTTGTCAACTTTAAGCACCTTCTGACCGCGGATGATGACCAGCGCCTGTGTGATGGGCAATCGCAGCACTTCATCCGGGGTGAGCACAGGCCGCTTGCCAACGCCAGAAGTTTCCCGGAATTCCGGAGTGTAGTTGGAAATGCGCCAGGTGCCCAGCTGCTTGGATTTGCTGGATACCGACACCGAGGCCAGGCCGGTGCGCTCAGAGATAAACTCGGCTGTAAGGCCGTCCGTACAGCCCAGAAAGAGTTGTGCGTCGCAGTTACCCAGAATTTCCTGCCAGAGATTGAGCGGGTAGCGGTTCTGAAGGCCCGCGAGATTTTGGAACACGCAGCTCATGGAAATGTTGCGAGAGCGAATCACACTGAGTCGCCGCGAGAGATCAGGGATGGTGCCACAGGCGGTAAGCTCTTCTCCCAAAATGTGGACGGGAATCGGGAGCCTGCCTCCCTCACAGTTTTTGTCCGCATACCGAACCAGCTTGATAAAGCAGAAAGAGAGAAACAGGCTTGCCAGAAAATCAAAGGTACTGTCCTGGTCGCTGGTAACAAGGAAGTAGGCGCACCGCTCCTGGCCGGGAAGCTCCAGATCGATTTCGTCCCGGGTGGTAATTTTCTTGATCAGTTCTGACTGGAATACCTGCAGGCGGGAACCCAGACCGATGATGACACCGCTGCGCACGGTATCGCTGGCCTGCTTGAACAGACTGTACGGAGCTTTGGCAGGGTGAGTGGGAGGCAGAACATCGAACAGATTGTCCAGATCGGACTCTCCGTTCAGCGTCAGTAAGCGGTACACCTCACCGATATTGCGGTTCTCCGCCGCATAACTCTGATCTACATAAAGGACAAGGGCTTTCAGCAAATTCATTTCGCAGCTGTCCCAGAAGTGGTCGCCCTTGTCGGTACTGTTGGTGTTCTTGATGATGACATCCACAAAGAGTTGGGCCATCAGTTCCTGCCCTTCCACTTCGGAAAGGCAGTTCCAGCTGTCCGAGTTTTCCGGGAGTACCAGATTGAACACCTTGACACAGTAGCCTTGATCGCGCAGATATTCACTGGATTTTTCATAGAGTTCGCTTTTGGGGTCGGAAATGATCAGCGATTCCCCGCAAATCACCGCCTGAAGGATGCGGTTCATGCAGAAGGAGCGGGTTTTCATGCTGCCGCTGGAACCGTATACGGCCAGATTGCCGTTGATTTTGGGGTTTTCAGGGATGCAGACCGCTTTCCCATCTAACATTCCCAGCACAACACCTTTATGTCTGCGAAGATCGGGCACCAGATCGAGTACCCCAGACATCTCCTTGCGGCTCATCCAGCCGGAGGTGCCATAGGTTCCCTTGGCCGAATAGATGAAATTCCGGTCGGTATCATATTCGCCGGCATCACTGTAGCCCATCTTCATCACCATCAGGAGCAGGATAGCCAGCAGGCCGATGCAGATCAGAACACCGTATACCCCATAGGGAGGGTGCAGCACTGAGGTCAGGCAGGTAAAAAAGTCGGGCGACGCCGCCACCGGAGATGTGCCGTCCCCGGGAATGCCGCCGCCCTGTTTCCAAGCTGCGTAATTGCCCAATATCTGCCCCAGAAAGCCGCCAGAATAGAGAATGGCGAGGAAGGCCAAAGGAGCAGCCATCAGGCAGGCAATCATTTTCTTTTTGTTTATGGGAAGAACCTCCTCTCAAATTTGATGAAGTCAATGGTTTGAAAGCGCACTCTGCTGCCGCAGTAGCGCCGCAGCACATCTACCTGAAAATCAAAGCAAATGATCGTTCCGGAACTATCCATAAGATCGAGGGCGCTGTTGAAGCGCGCAATCCTGGGCAAATCGAAGAAGTAGCAAAACAAAACAGGCGTTCCATCCGCTTCAAAGGCATCGTGTTCGATGGCCCGACTCGTAGCTCTGGTTGTAAGGCCCTGCTTCAAGATGTCATTGAGCTGCGCTGTCTTAGCACAATCGCACAGCAAGGCCAGCAGCACTTCTCCCTGATGGTCGTTGGTAAAAAAGAAAAAATGGTCATAGCTTCCGTCCAGCATGAAATAGTCATGTTTGGCGCCGCCAGTGCTGGTCAGCATCTGGTAAGCGAGTTCCATGCTTTCCCCCAGAATGACCCCCTGCACAGCGTCTGCATTGTATTGCCCGGTGAGGCGCTGCTGACACAGAACGCTCCACATCAGAGCCTTTACCCGCATCTCGGACTTGTAGCGCCATTTCATCAGAGCTGCGCTGCTGTTGTAAGTAACATAGATGCCGCCGGAGGTAAGGAGCACACCAGTGAAGCGAGAACTGCGGATCTGCGTGGTATCCACCCCCATCTCCTTGACTTCGCGGGAACTGTAAAATGAGGGATACTTCACGGCCCCATCGGAATAGCCCTGCGGGGCAAAAACCTTCGGTTTTTCATCTTGGAAAAGTCCAACCCCTGCATTGTCCATCGTGACATAGGTTTCTGCCAGACGGTGAAGACGAAGCCGACGCCCAATCTCGCTTTTCAGCCGGTTGGTGTCGGTATCACCTGTCAGATAGGAAGCAAAACGCTCAGGCCAGTTGTCCAGCAGCCTGTTTTTGGCGCGAACGCCTAAACGATAGCCGCGGAGTTTGTCTCGGTAATAGGTGCGGAGTAGCCCGCTCTTTTTCAGATCGGTCACAACCGACTCCAAATAGTAAGGACTGGCTGGGAGACGGTTGAGCTGGCTGGTGGGGAACTCTCCAGAGATGGCTGTCAACGCCAGAAGCCGGAACGGGAGCGTGTCCGGCTGTGGAAATGTCCGGCTGCTTTTCCCAAGTGATCACCTCCCTTGTGAATTGTTTTTTTACCGTGATGACTGAGAACTTCGGTAAAATTCTGCAGTGGCGCAAGTCTGGAAGCGTTGAAAATCCGGGCTTTTTTGTGCCATCAAGGTATGTCGGGAAAAATAAGGGCCAAAAGGCTCAAAAATCCGAGATGGTTTTCAAGCTCTCTTTGCGCTCTGCAAGCCATTGGGGAAACCGCTTTTTTTCCATGACAAAGATCTTGGTGCAGTCCTGCTCTCCCAGCTCTGTGGTATTATAGGCGTCGCATAGCAAGCCGGTATCATCGGCCATCACAAAGGTGGACAACAGATCCAACAACTGCTTTTCCTCCAGATTGTCATAATCACGCACCCGCCTGGTGGGAAGTGTTTGATCGTAAACTTGGGCAAAGCAGACAACACAATTCCGGTAATGGGGGAGAGGCTGTTCCTTTGCGTACTGCTCCAGAGCGAAATAGAGCGTGTCTAACAGAAACTCGGAACTTTGCCGTTGCCGGCGCTTCGGGAGAAGCCCGGGAAGGGTCACTTCCAGGACCCCGTTTTCATAGGCTATCGAGATGCCCTGCGCCACGCTGGCGGATTGGAGATACTCGCCCTTCTGGATGGAGGTGCTGGAATATATCAAATGCCGCAGCCGGCAGGCAATCCGTTCCGCCCGAAGCGCAGCATCGGTAGAGAGAATTTCGTAATTGTCGGGATAGCGTTGGATGTCTGTTGTGTCCATCGCATACAGCGCATTACTCAAACGGGATATATCGTCGAGAATGCTCCCTATTCTGCGGGAAATCAGTTTTCGATCCAAAAATCATGTGCCTCCTGCTTTCTTGAAATACTGGGTTTGTCCATCTTGAGATACGGTGCAAAAACCGGATATGTCGTGACAGCCGATTTTGGCAATCTGTGTCGGAGAATCGACCAAGATGATGCGGCGGCTACCGCCCTTGTTGCCCCGTAGAGCATGACAGACTAACGCTTCCTGTCCATGGGCGACATAGGCGACTTCATACAGTTCCCCATCGGCAAAAAAGACCAGTTTGACAGGAAACTCCGCAGGTGCATGATAATCAGCCTGCTGAATGAAATCCAAAAGGACCCACACCGCCTTGATAAGCGCCTGATCAGCTTTGGGCGGATAGCCGGCAGGAAAATATCCGCCGTTATCACTTTGGAAAATGCGGCCCTGCCTTTCCAGATGGGAAAGCAGGGCTTTCGCTGTTTCAGACTTGCCAGGGTGAAAGCAAAGAAGCTGCTGCTGGCTGAGACCAGGATACATAGTCACTGTCCGCAGTAGCGTTGCAGCTTCATTTCCATAGATTTCAGCCCTGGTCCTCATGAGCTCACCTCCTGTTTGTAAAAATAGATGACACATAAAAGACGCCATCGGGACGCCTTCCAAAAAATAATCGTTGAAAGGCGTCATCGCAGCGTCTATTTGGCGTGTTTTGAAGAAATGTAGGAGAACAAGGGTTATGCAGACTCCTGTTCACGGCGCTTGCGCTCCAGAATTTCACGAAGTTCACGCCGGTCGGTGGTGATCAGGTCTTTCTCAAGAGGGCTGGCCTTAAACTCAACCATGACATTGTTGTTGTTGGTCGAGATCAAGCCATTGCCACGCTCAAAATGGGTGACCTCCATCGTTTCCGCATCGGACAGATGCAGGGTCTCCTGAACCCGTTCCGCTTCATCATCTTCCAGGTTAAGAATGATCTTTGTCTTGCTGTTGTTGATGATACCTTTGCCAAAGCGACCTTCATCCAGATTGAAGAAATCGTTGAGGTCTTGGCTCGCGAAGACCGCCGAGCCTCCATACCCACGTATCGTTTTTGCAATCTCCAAGAGGAAATCGCCGGCCAGTCGTGTGCCTGTGGCGCCGGCGCCGGAAAGGAGCTGCCAGCATTCATCGATGAAGATGGTTTTTTCTTCTGTGCGGTCGGCCTTTGCCCGGTCCCACACGAAATCAAGCGCCACAAACATACCTACAGTTAGCAGATCGCCGGTGAGCGAGGAAATGTCCAGCACGGTATATTTGTTATCCAGACTTACATTGGTCTGCTTGTTAAATGTATTGGCCGAACCGTGAACCAGACGGTTGAGAATATGAGCCATGCGGGTAGTTTCCGGCGCAGCTTTCAGAATCTCATGCAGGTCGCCCAGCACCGGCATTTCCCGGTACTGACCCGGGTTGGCCGGGTCATCCAGTGAAGCGTTATCATGCGTAATGCCCTTTGCGTTGTAAGTGCGGATCAACGCTTCGTCCAAAAGCTGACGCTCTTCATGGCTCATATCGGGAATGAGCAGGCTGAAAAAGATGTGCAGCTGCTGGATTTTTGCCGCCAATTCAGAAAGCTGGATTCCGGGGCCGTCCAGAAGTTCATTGACAGACCGATCAACCTTGCGGATCTCCATAACATTGATGCAGTGAGGGCTTGCCGGGGAGATTTGGATAAACTCGCCGCCCACATTTGCACAGGCGCGGTGAAACTCGTGCCCCTTCAAGGGAGCGACGATGAAAATAGGGATATTTTTACGCCGCATTCTTAACGCCATAAGCTGCATTGTGAAGGTTTTGCCTGCGCCACTGGTACCTAAAATCGAAATGTTGGCATTTTTGTAGATCGCGGAATTGAAAATATCCACGATGATGAGGGAACTGTTGTACTTGTTGACCCCCAAAAGGATGCCGTTGTCGTCACACATCTCAAAGGAGGTGAAGGGGTAGCAGCTTGCGGCGCCGCCAGTCAGCAGGTTGCGCTTGCCACGCTCAAAAAGTCCTTTCTCCATGGATACCAGCGGGAGCGCGGAGAGAAACGCCTGTTCCTCACGAAAATGGCAGGAACGGACATCCATATCCTGCGAAAGCAGAAGCTTTTTCATCTCGCTGACCTTCCATTCCAAATCTTCCTCAGTAGGGGCAGTAACGGTAATCAACAGATTCAGATAGTAGAAGTCCTCGTTGTTGGAAAGACCTTCCTTCAGAAAATAGCCGCTTCGGATGGCGCCGTCGATGTCGTCAAAATCAGTGTTGGTGTCGCTCGCGTCCTTGATTTTGGAACGATTGATGCGGAGCTGCTGGCCTACCCGCTGGATGATGCGCTCTTTGGGCTGCCTGGAAAGGAACATGTCCATGTCGATGCCGTCGCCGGCGTTGACGATTAAACTCAGCCATCCGGCGGGAACCTGCGTCTTATAACCATCCGACGGAACCAGCAAATAGGCGTAGTACAGCCCGTCTATGCACAGATAGCTCCCATGAGTAAAATCAATACTCTTGGGAGCGGCAAACTCGGCTGCAGGGATATGGTCAATCTCGCTTTCCCGGCCTTTTGCCGCATACTGTGCAACAACCTCCTGTGCCCGGAGTGCCAGCGGTTTGATGACGCTCTCATTTCGGCAGAGGAGATTATAAAGAACATCAACCGTAAATTCGTCCTCGTTTTCGGGGATAATCACTTCATTACCGCATTGCCGGAGGTAATTGGATGCAGTATGTACGGCGCTTTGCAGGGATTGAATAGCTTCCTCTTCCTGTTCCGAACGCCGGGTGTTGTTCCATGGCTCATACTCAAAAATCAGGAAAAAGCGCCGTGTGACAGCCTCCCGGGCGCCGATCTGCTGCACAAAGCTCAGATAGTCTTCCTGCATCAAACGGCACTGCTCATTTTTCTCCTGAGCCATCTCCCTGCGTACTGTGTCCAAATGACGGTTGATGTCCGCCCGACGGGTCAGCACCTTGATCTGCAGCTTGACGGGAGAGATTTTCAGATACGACACAAAAGAGTAGATGATATTGCGCTGCTCTCTTGCGCTGCGGAGCATAAAGTTGATGGGAACCACCTCGACCACCTTGACATACCGGTGGTCTTTGGTGTAGATGATGCCGTTCTGGATCTTTTCGATGGGAAGATAGTCTGCCACCGGATTCAGGCAGGCGGGCGGCTGCTCTTTGATATGAGCGGGGCGCTTGGGTGGACATGCCTTCTCCTTCCGCTTGTTGGGCTTTTTCTTCGCTTTTTTGGACGAAAGTTCTTTCTTCGGCTTTTTCTTGGGCCGGAGCTTCTCACGAATCTCGTAACTGCGAACCTCGTCAAACTCAGCTGGAAAATCCGATTCACCGGAACGCCTGCGCTTCGGAGGGCGAGACTCCTTTTCTTTCGGAGCCCTCTGCTTGAGATGTCTGCCGGGGCGTTTCATAGGGGGCGCTTGCTCATTCGACTGCTGACCGTCGCCGCCAACGATGCGGCGATTCCGCAGGTATTTCAAAAAGATAATCAGAAATTCCGACAAACTCTCGCCAGAAATGCCGATCAATGCGACCAGAGCCGCAGGAAGGGCGGTCAGGCACAAAATGATAATTCGGGTCGTCAACCCGAAAGGAACAAACATGAAGACCGGCACCCCGATGGCAAAAGCCAGGATACCGGCCTCAATAACATTCCGCGCACGGAACATACCGCCGAAAAATGTGCCTGATTCAATGAAATTCGGCGGTATGATATAAATATCATGGTCGTTTTTGTTGCTCATACATACCTCATTTCCGTAACCGAAGGAAGGTCAACCGATAATCCAGAACGGACCGCCGGCGCCTGCACGACGGCTGGCCTCGTTTAAGATAATGGACAGATCCCAAAGTTGCTCACTGCGCTTATAGCTGGCCGGGTCTGCCACCATGATTTGACCGTCTTTTACGCCTCGGAGAACGATGAAATGGCCGGAAGAAGTGAAATGCCCTTCAGCCATGATTGCCACAACCAGCTTTCCCTCGGAAAGAGCATCGACGATGCGCTGCGGCTCGGATGTCGTACAGCCGGATACCGGCAGTCCCCAGGCCTCCGCTGCGGCAGGAATCAGGGCGTGATAGGAGCCGCTGTTGTCACACCAGTATCCATTTTCATAGGACCACTGCGCCATCTCCACGGGATCAACCGTATCGTCCGTAAGGGAAGACACTACGATTGCCATGCTGGTCGGCCCGCAGCCGTAGCCGCCAATGTTGTCAGTTCCGTAAGGCTGGCTGGCATAGCGTTCATCCAGTTGGTTATAGTACACCACCGGTGTCACACCATCGGTAAAGGTTACATCCCCAAGAGAGGGGATGCTGTTTCCGGTCCACTCCGTCATGTTCTGGAGCAACCCATCACCCAAAAAGGTACTCAGGTTGGAAGCGTAGTCAGAGGCAAGTTTCTTTTGCTCATCCGTGAGTGCGAAAACATGGTCCGCAAGATAGGATTCACCGTTATACCGGATCGTGTAAATGATCCATGTTTCGGTAGTGGTGGTTTCCTCGCCGGTTTCCGGGTCCTCGGTAGTAACCTCACGGGATTCCTGGACGCTGGTGTAGGAATACAGGTGTTCCTTATTATCCCGGAGAACAGCGGCCAAATCATCCAGTGAAATACTTTCAAAATCCTCATCCCGGGCCGCACAATACTGAGAGATGATGAGATTGGCATTGAAAACAGGGCCGGAGGAATAGGAATTCTTGATCTCCATGTGGTCGACACCGGACGAAGCAAAATCTTCCTCAATCCGGGCCATCACATCATCCAACGCCTCGCCCAGAATGGAATTGATGGTGAATGTTATGTCGTTGGCATTTTCCACGATAGCTGTCTCGCTGTTGAGAACAGGGGCTTCGGAATCTGCCGGAGAAAAGGCATTAACCAGACCTCCAAAGATAAGCCCGGGGAGCATCAGGACAAACAGTACCGGAAGCAAAAGCAGAATGATGATGACGGCGATGATCTTGCCGATGTGCTTGCGCCCGGCCCAAACGGCCCCGGCCACGGCACCATACGGGCCGCCGGCGGCAGCTCCTTTTGCGGCACCGGGAATTGCCTTGCCTGCTTTAATAGCGCCTTTTATGGTGTGGGCAGCGGATGCTCCGGTTTCCACGGCATCGGCAAGACCAGTCTTTTTTTCTTCACCCATTTAGATCTTGTCCTTTCTGCGGGGAGTGGGGGGCAGCTTCTTGACGATTGACTCGTTGTAGGCTATCGACCCATCCGGTGCCATGTAGGGGGATTTCTCCACAGTGTCAACAGCGTATTGCTTATACCATGCCGCACCATCGGCGGAATGAACCGTTGTGTATTGGCCCTCGGGTGCAACATACTGATCTGCATGATACATTCCGAAAGCGATGCCTTCCGGATGCTCGGCGGTAACTTCGGTGCCTGTGATACGCCCGCCGCCGATCTCAACATTCTGGTATTGAGGAATGTTTTCAGCACCGGCTTCCAAAGCAGCGTGCCCCATGTAAGAGTGCAAAGCGTCAACAGCTTTCTCACCGGAAATTGTACCCATCTGGGTAATGTTCCCGGTGGCAACAGAACCGATCACATTGTTGGCGAAATTGCCGCCCTTGCTGACGGACGAAGTATAGATGTGGCCGCCGATACCCCCTGCAGCACCGCCTACGAGACCACCAAGGCCAGAGGCTTTTGTTTCTGAGGGAGTTGTTGCTGTTTTTACCGCATTGTTCGTGACCTTCCGGCCAATCACCCCAGCCAAACCGCCGCTGGCAAAGCCGGCACCAAAGCCGCCACCCTTACCGCCACCGCTTGCATTCACATGGGTGGAATTGCTGCTGTGCCCACCGCCGAAATGGTGGCTGGAAAAGCTCTTGAATCCACTGAAGCCCCGGGCGGCTATTAAGGCCTCCGCCAGCATACTGCCGCCGGTATGACCTACATTGACCCCAAGACTTGCCATGAAAGAGTCGATTTTCTGTGATACTTTGAGAAAACCAATCGCACACATGAACCAAATCAGGACATTGCCGGATACAGCTTCTTTGCCCACGGCGTCTACCTGTGCCTGCACTTCTTCCTCCGAAACGGCGGCAAAAGCGGGTTGGCAGCACAGGCAGGCAAGAAGACCGACCATGAGCGCAAGAAACAGAATTCTTCTGAGTTTTTTCATTACGCCCCTCCTTAAAGCGAAAGCGGGTTGGAGATAAACGAACCAACCATGCTCGTAAATAGGCGCAGACACCAGGCGTTCATAAGCAGCAGAAAAATCTGCCCGCCCAGCATCCGGCACCAGGATTTCCAGATGTTTGATGTGGTCTGGCTTGCCCCCATCGCAAAAGCGACTGGTGCAGTATAGACCAGCACACCAAGCAATACATATCGTTCCGCTGCTTCAAGCAGCAGTTTCAGATAGTTCCATGCCAAAATGATGACCAGAATCAAAGTGATCAAGGCCACGGCTCCATTGGCGCATACACCGATGATCACCAGCATCACCGAATTGAAATCGGCAAAGCTGAGGGGCGGCAGTTCCGAATCCATGATCCAGCGGTACGGGGTGCCGCCGATGGTCAGTATCGTGTTGATGATCTCGTCTGAAAAAAGTGCCAGCAGAATGAAGAGAACCGAGCGGATGCTCAGCTTCACAGGATCTTCTGCCTCGATGCCGGCGCTCAGACCAAAATTCTTAAACAGCTGCCATACCCAGTTGAGCAAAATCAGACCGACAGCCAGAGCTACAAAAATCCCGTACATCGTCTCTGCGGCGGGGAAATAGCGCAGAAAAACGGTCATGTCACAACCAAGCGCGCCCAAAACCGAAGTAGTCACAAGGTCGAGACCTGCCATGATCTGCTCTGCAATCCATTCAACGATGCCATCCAGGATACCCATAAATTACGCCTCCTTCCAGCGGGTGTAGAGTTGTCTCTGTCATCCAGCCCACTGACCGCCGGCAAACAGAGGCGTCACATAAGCCATGATAAAGCCTAATCCGTTGAGGATCGCCCAGGTGATACAGATGCGCTTCAGCCAAGCACGGCTTTCATCGACGGTCCGGCCCGAGCGGGAGAAGTTCATCAGCAGCAGGGCGACCGAGGCGGTCACAATAGCCGCAATGGTGGAAATTGCGACAATCTGCTTGTAGACATCCTGCATGATCTCTTTGGCTTTAGACCAAACATCGGTTGCAGCAAAGGCCGGCTGACAGAAAACCAGCGACATCGTGACGCAGAGAAAAGCCATATAGGCGAGTTTGGCAGCGGAAAAATGATGCTGAGGCGTGCGGTCGGCATCTTTCCGCTTCGACTGGGGAAGTTTCAGTTTCTTCAATGTTTGAGGACCTCCAATCCAAATGTGATGATCGTTGCTCAAAAGCAAAGAACAAGCCCGCACCTGATTTGCAGATGCGGGCTTATTCCCGGGCCGGACGGCCGTTTGGACAGAAAAAAAGCACTTCGGAAAAAGGCGCTGTTCTCTGTCCGTATTCGGTTTTGGGTGCAAGTTTGAGCATATTCAGTCTAACACATTGAGATTTACGCCTCAAGGGCAGAAACGCGCCAATTATTTTCCCGATATGTGCCAATTATTTGCCCTGCTTGTTTTCGCCGGCCGTCAAGTCTGGGAAAAATTGCTCCAGCACATTCAGGCTGTCCTTGGAGGTATATCCCCACAGCACGGAACTGAGGGCTTCAATGGCCTCCCGCCGCTTACGGTAATAGGTACGGAAGGAAATATCCCGGATATGAGGGCGCAGGTTCTCGATGATCTCCTCCACATTTTTCAACTGCTGGGGGGAGAGAAAAGAGTAGTACAGAAGCCAGTAGTATGCTTCACCGTTCTTGTGCTTGGTGCGGAGCAGATCGACTGCCGAATCCAGCAATTTCAGCATTTTGTGGCTGCGCTCAATGCACTTGGCGTGATGCTCAATATCGCTGCCCGCCAGATCGGCGCCGGCCAGGTAGACAGAATCCAGAAAATCCTCGATGGAAGTGCCATACTCGATCTCAAATTTTGTCCGGACATGCTGAACAGACAGCTCCAGGCTCCATACCACATCACGGTATTTCTTCAGCAGCTTCCAGGTGTCGTGGTACAGCGGGTTTTCAGCAACATTCTTTTCGTCAAATTTCTTCATGGTTATGCCTCCTTATTTGTTTTCAACAATGGGGTTGAGAGTAAGTTCAAAACTTGCGACCTGCTTGTTGCCACACAACACAGCCAGGCCTAAGCGCAACACAGTTTGCTCGTGTGCGCGGGGTAGTAATTCTTCCCGGCAGTCGCCCGATAAAGGATATAACTTGTAGTGAGAGAGGGAGCATCCAAAGCACGAAATCCCTTGTGCCATCAGGATTTGCGCCATTTTCTGCATGATGATTTCAATGTGAGATTTTGAAACGCTGGAGAGTTCGTCTGAAACGATGACCTCATGCTCCATGGTGGGCTCTTCCTGGTCAACACAGCCCTCCGCAGGAAGCTCCAGACGGATATTGAGTGTCATAGCGACCTCCTCTTTGTCCACCATCACATCAGATATTTCAAACATGGTGGACAAGTAGTTTTTAAGATAGATCACGCTGCCGTGGCGGCCGGGGAAGGACATGAGGGAAATATAGTCCAAGGCGGACAGCTTTTTAAGAATACGGCCAACGGTGGCCCGGGACAGTCCCCAGCGGGCAGCAAGTTCCGTATAGGTGACCAAAGGATTGCCAGTGCCATTGCGGAAATAGGCTACAGGCCCAAGACCCGACCCCTGCACTTGACTGTCGTTGTAGATGGCCGAAACCCATAGATCCAGCACGATATCCATTTCGGAACAGCGGTCAGAGCTGATTAGGTCAGTAACGATAGATACCGGCAGAAAGAAAAAGCCGGTGTCCTTTTGACAGGGAGCGTTATACTCCAAAACCGTGTTGTGCCGGGCCCAGTTCCGGATTTTATAGCGGATCACATTTCCGCGCCCGAGAGAGGAGAAGTCAATGAGGTGCCGCTGCTGAAGCTCTCCCAGGATGGAAAGCGCCTGACACTGAAAACGAGTCCGAAACCATTGAGACAGTTCTTTGAGCGTACAGACCCATTCGCCGGGGTAGACGGTGTAGCTGATGCCATCGATGCGCCGGTATGAGGTGCGGAAGTTTGCAAAGCTGCAAAGCACGGTATAATGAAAAAGGCCGGAGCCGCCGCTTGCGCGAATGCTCCGGTCATCTATCAGACGATGGATAAACTGTCGGTAAATCCGACAGCGTGGATAGTCCACCACCTGTTTAATTTGTAATTGATAGGCTGGCATAAGAATCTCCTTTTTATATATAAGGTATGAAATTGGAACATGCTACGAGAAAAGCGTTGACTTGAATGGTTTTCTGGCTTATGCTATTATTGTATGGCTTAGAGAATCCGGCTGGTATTTTGGCTGATTTGGGTTAACGGATTGCTCTTCATGTATGTTGGTTATGCCGAGAGGTGCAGCATTCGGGATGTACTTCATAGCTGCAGAATGTATCGCACTATTTTTTGGAAATTCTCCGCAGAATATTCTGCTTGTGATTTTCTGGAAAAACGATTGAAAAAAGGCGAAAAAAACGGCCTACAACTTTTTACAACTTTTCTACAACTTTTGCCCCGAATCAGACGAAACGGGAGGACAGTTTATGAGATTTAAAAAGTTTGAAAAACCGCATAAAAACGCCAAATTTCAGGCAAAACGGGCTGTGATGAAGCAAGATGAAACGGTCAAAACTCAAATTTTAACGGAGAAGCCAGCGGGGAGCCGGCGCGGGCGCTAAAGCTGGAGCAGGTTCTTGAAAAGCCCAATGCCATTATTGATACGGAAGAATGGTTTGCTGAAAATGGGATAGAGAAGCCTTTTTACGATGTATTTGACATCAATCAGGATACTCCCGGTAACCTGCCGGAGGGGATTCCCCTGGTGGAGGGAAATGGCCTGTCCGTTGTCGGGGCTGATTTTGATGAGGATTGGGTGTATGTTGTATATGGCGAAGGGTACTGGGAAGGCTATGTGCTGAAAATATTTGACAGAGAAAGTCTTGCGCCTGCAGGGACGGTCGATTTTACTGCTTACAGATATGTGGATGATACCGCTTCTTTTGAGCAGAGGCTTTGGTGGGCAAGAATACAGGATGGCGTGCTTTATGCGTCCTTTGGGCACGGCACTTATTCGGCCAATGCGCCGTTTCATGCCTATATTGTGGCGGTTGGGCTTGACAGCGGCAGTGTGCTCTGGAAATCGGAGCCTTTGGTTTCCAACGCCTATAATTTTGAAATTATCGGGGATATCCTTATTTCAGGATATGGTTTTACGCAGGAGGATGATTATCTGTATCAGCTGGATATCGGTACGGGAAAAATCGTGGGGCAGATACCGGTAAAATCAAAGCCGGATTATATTATCCGGAAGGGTGATGTCCTGTATGTGAGAACCTATGATACGGATTACAGGTTTCATATAGAGGATTGATGGCCGGAGGCTGTTCGGCAGATGGGGGACTTGCTTTGGCAAAGGGAGGAACTGACTGATTCCTGAGGGGAAAAGGCAGTTCCTTTTTTGACAATGTATGTGGGAAGCTGGACTGGGTTTTATAGGATATCTTCTTCATATTTGATGGGAAGCTTTAGGACTTCCGGTTCAAGCTTATCATGATAAATATCATCACCGCCCGCTTCAACATAGACTTTTCCTATTTCCTTGAAGGTTCTCAGGCCTTCCGGGGTGACGTATTTCTGCTTCGTAAATTCCATGTGAAGCCTGTAAAGTGTGGATCGGAAGGAAGAGATGGTGCGTTCGTTATCTCTTTGAATGTGTGATTCCAACAGGGTTTTTATTTCTTTTACGTCGTTGTGTGTTTCAGTTTCGTATTGTTTTAAGGTCTCTATGTCGGATTGGTGTCTGGTAAGAGTGGTTTCGACAGAAGTGTTTTTGTCCTCAAGGCCCTTTCTTTTCCGGTAATACTTATTCAGCAGACCTCCGAGGGCGTTAAGCAGCCTGGATACGCATGAAATAATAGAAGACAGAAATAGAATGACGCCGAGGATTGTTACGTTGTCATATGTTTTTAAAGAATCTATTATGATATCCATATTTGGGGAAAAACCTTTCTACAGAGAGATATATTTGTTTGATACGTAGCCTGTATGACCATTGAATTCTATATAGTACCAGCAGGATGCTGCATCCTGGCGGAGAATGTTAACGGTATTGTCCCGGGATAAAATAAAGCTTACAGCACCGGAAACGGGGGTGTTTCTGCAATTCAGCTTACTGCAGTATACCACATGGCCTTTATGGGAGCGGAGATAGCTATAGCTGCACCATTTGTTTTCGGCGGGACTGATTTTTGCCCAGTTGTTTTGCAGGGAATAGATGTTTACTTTATCGTATCGGTGTTTCAGGCCGATGATATTTCCGGCGGTGGAGGGCTTGTCCCTCACGTTGAGAGCGGCAGCGGTGACCTCGTTCCAGGCTGTTTCTTCCGGTTGGGCGGTAGTGAGATATTCTTTATATAAATGGTTTACGTCAATTGGGGCGGCTGAACCGGGGATAAGGCAGGATCCGTACTGCCATATATCATAATGGGTAATGGTGGGAGGCTTTGTGGAATATCTTGCACACCAGATTTGGTAGTTTTTTAAAAGGTCAAAAATCAGCATGGTTTTGAACCAGTTGTCGGAGGCGTAGATGCCGGGGAGGTAACCCAGTTCCCTGATGCGTTCACAGAATGCGACGATATTTTTTGTACGCTGTTCTTTCGTAATATTGTCGGCGCGGCCGTTTTTGTTCGGATTGGAATATTCGGAATCAATGAAAATGGGGTAGGAGACAGGGAAGGGGCGGATTTGTTCGCAAAGCCAGTCCGCCTGCTGTCGGGCCTCGGTTTCATTGATGGATTGGTCATAGATATAGAAGCTAAGATTCATGTGGTTTTTAAGGGCTTCATTTACGTGGGAGAGGAATTTTTTATCCAGGGTAAGGGCTCCGGAGCTGTAGGATCTGTAGCCGACTCGGATGATGATATCTTTGTATTTTGTGGCGGCAAGAGTGAGATTGATGGTGTTGTGATGAGATATGTCGATTAATTCACGGATGATTGCAGGGGATTGTGGGCGGGAAGCTGGTTCATATTTCTTTGCGGCGGAATAATCTATGCCGGCAAGCTCTCCGTAGTAGGTGAAAGCTTTGGAACGGGTGGTATATTTTGTTTTTACCAGGTCTTCGGCGGTTCCCCTGGCTTCTAGTATCCATGCTTCGCCGGTATCGTCAATTTCCACGATGCCGATGTGGCCGCTTCGCCAGATGAGCATTCCGTTTTGCAGGTTTTGCGGATCTGAAACCTTGTATAGGTGTGTCATTCTGGCTTTTAGCTGGGTGCTGTTAATGTGAGGAATTCCATAAGAATGGCATACGAAGCCGGAGCAGTCGATTCCTGTTCTGCCGATCTTGGCAAGGGACAGTTTTTTGATGGCGGGGGTGTATATGTTGGGATACATTGCTGCCAGGGTGTTTATTTTGGACTGGGTTACTGGCTCGTATTTCAGGCCATATATGTAGACAACACCGGTGGTGATGAGGTGGTTGGCGTTGGTGACGGCGGTGGCGGGGGTGTTGGGCATGGGAGGGGCTCCTTTCGGTGGGGGGATGAGGGGATAAGGCGGTGGATTGGGAGGGGGATGGGAGGAAGGGGAAATTTTTGATTTAGTTTAGTAGATGAGGGAAGAGGGTAGATTATGATATTCTAATTTTGAAGGTTTAAGCATCACCGTGACGGCGGAGGACAACAGCCTTCAAGCTATTCTGCCCATACTATATAACACATCCCTAGATAAGGGATATCTGGATCGGCACAACAGAACTTTTCATGCATCAGTAGTAGATACTTCCGGCAAAATATTAGGCGACTGGAGCGGTTATTTTTGCGGAGCCAGTACATCCATATGGGGAAATGCTTACGGTGTAAACGAGAATAGTACTTATCAATATATTTCACGTTCACGAGGTGCCGATGCAGTGATAAAAAAATTGGGTAACAGAATTCAACTGCCATATATAAAACATTCTGGTCAAGGCAACAACGGTATGAACTTAAAAATTCCACTTGATGGACATACAAAGCTGTTTATAGAAAAAATAATAGAAAGCGCGGGGAACGATGCAACAATAGCCATTAGAGGTGATGGTAAATTGCTCGGTCAATATAAATTATGTAAAAGTTTTGTATCAAATATATCTATTGATATTAGTGGTATGTCAACATTAGAATTCAACAACTGGGATTGGGCTGACCCCGGATATTGTACATATGAAATAAATAATTTAGTCATCGAATAAAATACTTTATTTATATAAGGACACTGTAAAACTTGCACCAATACTTGCGAATCCCGAAGGGAAATTATACCCAATTCTCCAACTACAAATATCATCTTTATTTATAGTATAGGAACCATTTATTATTGATATAGTCTGTATTACAGTCCCAGATGAATTATATAAGGTTAAACTTCCATTATGATTATTAAATCCACCGCACACTATTGTAACTTTTGAACACGGAATTTGGGTTTTACCAGAATGTGAATGATCTTTATTCCAGTCATGAGTAAAAGATTCAGAAGTTTGAGATACTAGAGTCCCTGGTTCAATTGAGTCACCCAATTTTTTTGATACTGTATCGGCACCTCCCGGAAGAGTGTAATTTATATAAGCACCATCATCCTTAACTTCGAAGCTACAACTGTCTAAATTAGAATTTAATTCACTAACCAACTTAGTACTAGCCGCAATTTTGTCGCTGCTGGAATCTTTCGAGCTGGAGATGCCATCGATGGCACCTAACTTCGCCTGGGCGGTCTTTCCGTCGTCGAATTGCAGTGTATTTGCGTTCGTCCAATGGGAAACAAGCTGAAAGCCCGAGGATGTTAAAATATACTTTTTAAATTTTTTATAACCTGATACAATACTCATATTTTTGTTTCCTTTCTTAGTATTCTTTGTTCCAGAAAACCTTGCCGGCCATTTCTTCGGCGGTAGGTTCTGTGTCTGAATATACGTTAAATATTTCCTGTTTTTTAAAGGATAGCTGTTCTTCGATGGAAACCAGCTTTTGTTCCAGGAAATTGAAGAGTGAGGCGGTAAACGCCTCAAGGTTGGGATGGTTCTTTAAAAGCCTGGCAGCGCCTGCCGGATTGCCCGCTTTGAACAGCTTTTTGTGTTGGTCGGCGGTTCCTTTGCTGCGCAGCCGGGCAGAGCTGTGGGGTACAAAAATAAAATCATGTTCGTTCATTAAATCCTCCCTGTTCAGTATTCGGCAAACCATTCGGTGCCCTGACCGAAATTGCCTTCCGGTTCGGTTTCTTTTTCCGTAATCACGACGGCCTGGGTGGACGAGGCCGTCTGCCACAGCTCATAAAGGCCCTGTTCAATTTTGTTGATGCCGTTCATGTCTATAATGTACGGCTTTAAAAGCTCATGATTCTCCTCGAGCAGCCGGGAAGCGGCGGCAAAATCCTCCTGGTCCATGTATTTATAATACTGGAGGACGAGGGGAGCGGCTGTGGCATCCACGTCTTTGTAATTTGACAGTTGATATGACATTTTTCACCTCCTTAGAGTGGGATCTCATAATCGTACATTAACGGATGGAAACGGTACATTGTTATGGAGGTCGTCGGTACGGTGCCTCCCAGATTATGAGATATGTTTGTGATGATATAGGGATAGGGTTCGGATGTATTCTGTTTCTGCCAGGTGACTTTTTCGTAGACATCCAGCCAGGGGACACAGAGGGTTGTGATGGTGACAATATCATTCCAGGAGGAGGTTTTTATATTGTCATAGATAGCCGTTTCGATGGCATTGGACACGGATGTGATGTTGTCATAGGTATCTCCGGTTTTGACATCGGGAACAATGCCTATCTGCTGTATCGTAAAGGGATTGTCGGGTTCCACGCGGAATACAACGTTTTTGCAGTTAAACCGTTCTGCGAAATACTGCTTCGTATAGACCGGGTCCTGCGCATCGGCGGTAAGAACGCATATGGCATGGGGCTGGTATTGGCCCAGATAATAAAAACGGCCGGAGTTATCAACCTTTTTATATTGTAGGACATATGTTTCACCGGCGGTCATGGTATCTGCGGCGACAGAGTTCGTTGTATTCTCATAATAAATGGGAACCAGGGAAAGCCCGTTGATCTGAAGCTGCATTCCTTCCGTATTGTTTTTGTCTGCTGTGAAAGCGATATAATCGTTGGAAACATATTTTTCATAGTCATCCAGCTGAAGCTTGTAGGTATTGCCTGAGGTGGTGCAATTTCCGGACATCCGGTCAATCTCGTAAACGGAACCGAGGACCTCCGTGACATTACGGATGTTTTCAATATCATAGTCAACGGATTCTCCGCTGTCCGTGAGGATGGATTTGAGAAAATCATCGTCCAGTGCAATCGGATTATTTTCACAGGAAGGGATCATGTGGCAGCAAAAGTTATTGTATACGTCAAAATATTTCTGGAGATTGGGATACAGGCCGGTGATTTCGTTAATTTCGTCGGAAACCATGCATCCCATGTTAAATTCCAGGTCATAGGGAAGCTGGTTCCAGCCGGGGTTATTTTCCCGGTATTCTTCAAAATCCGTGTTATTGGCTTCCATGCCGAAAAATTCTCCGATATCATCAATGATGCAGTTTTCAATCCCGCCCTGCTGCTTCAGGACAAAGGTCAGCACCTCCCGCAGGATGGTGTGATTTCCTTCGTCGTCCACAGCGGGAATTTTTATCAGCGGCGTGCCGCCTACCTGTCCGTTGCGTGTCCCGTTCAGTTTGGAAAACCAGTCCGAAACGGTGAGGGAAAGGGTATTGCTGGTGCTGTTGTATTGGGTATTGGAGGCGGTAATCAGATAGGTGCCGCAGGGATACCAGATGTAATCATTTTTCATGACGCTGTACATGCCGATTTCAAATTTAAAATCCAGGCCGAACCAGCTTTGGATTTTTTCCTCAATATCTGTCTGAAATTCATCCAGCGCCAGCGTAAAGTTCAGGGTTCTGCGGATGTCGGATTCTCCGCTGATTCCGTAGGTGCCCAGCTGTGAAATTCCATAGATAACATCCACAATCCGGCTGCCCTTCATGACACTGAGGCGGTATTTATAGTCAAGGGTGCCCTGGCTGAAAAGCAGCTTGTCTTCTTCGTTTATTCTATATTTCATAAATCACCACCATTCCGGCCCGATGGGGCTTAAGCCGTTGGTATAGAGCGCTTTGGGGTCATTGACATCACCGATTTCGGCGAACTGGAAGGTGATTTTACGCAGATCAGGATGGCTGTCCATGGTATCGGTGGGGGTTCCCACAACATCAATCATCCAGATCCGGCCGTCCTCCCATTTGAGGATTTTTGGCTTTTTATCGGTGAGGAAATCCATCATGTCCTTTCTCAGCGACAGGCTGCCGGGAAGGTCGGCAAAGCAGTCCCTTGCGTCCGTTTTCAGGAAGGCGCCGGTAGCTGTGCCCGTATCGTAGTTATAGGCGCCGTTATGGATCACCTTGGCATATTGGCTGTTTAAAAGTGTGGCAGCCTCGCCGGACGCCGTCCTGGTGATATCGCATCCGTCCAGGTTGTAAATGGTTCCGATGGCGTTGTCCTGGTTTACAACGAAAAAGCCGTTGAAATCGGAATGGACTTCCCTGATTACGCGGCTGTTTTCAATGCCGTTGCAGGTGGACGCCAGCATGAATTCGTAATCCGTGTTGCTTCGGGCATAGCGGTAAAAGTAAAACATTTTGAAATCATCAATGGTTTTGATTTCCTTGGTATGGATTGTCCTCCAGTCCATGCTGCCTTTTTCACGGCATTTGACCACCATTACGTCGGTATTCCTTAAGCTGAAGCCGGAATTCCCGGCATCCAGGCTGTCATCAAAGGGCGCGCTGAGAAGGGTATTTTCATTCCATTCATTATGCGTGCTTTCGATGGTTTCTTCGGAATTTTTGCTGGCGTATAAATGATCGAAGGTTCCGTTGGTCAGCTTGATTTCCGTAATCGGGCTGACGCTGACGGCAGGAGGATCCAGTGTATGTAACCCGCTGAAAAAAGCGGTTCCGAGAAATAGCATAGTTTGTCAGTCTCCTTTCAGATATTTTCCACCGTACTGTCGTTTTCATAATAGATGCTTAAGTCATAGCGTCCGTTTTTATAACTGATTTCGAAAACTGCGGTGTTTTGATCCGGGTAGCCCGGGGCGGCGAGCATAAGCAGGTTGCCGGCGGTGTCCACAAGCAGGCTGCCTTGTGCGTCTGCCAGTGAGGCCGTGGGGATTTCTGCAAAAATATTGTAATGCCCCAGTTTGGCGCCATAGGGGATGTTTAAAATCCCGTAGTAAGCTTTCCCCAGCCGTTTTATGCGGATATCAAGATATTTGCCGGTTCCCGGACAGCGCATTTTGAAAAAAGAAGCGTCAAGGGGGACTTTCCGCGCTTTGAGAAATACCTTGAATTCATCCGTGATTTCGAAGCCAGCATTATAGGTGAGCGTGTTGTTGCCGCCGATGATCAGTTCGCTGTTTTTAATGGTATAATTGTCGTTTTCTATTTCATAACCGATGTCAATGACGCCGCTTTCCAGTGCAATGCTGCCGTTTTCGGGATGGTTTTTTGCCTCAAAAAGGACGTTGGCAGGCATGAGGAAATATTTAATGCTTATTTTGATATAGTCGGTTTCGATGCGAAGTCCGTGGGCCGTTGTTCCTGTGGCCCGCACATAATATTCGCTTTCATTTTTCAGGCCGTAAAAGATATGGGTCATGTCGGAAGCGTCATATTTATGTTCGGAGGAAGTGAGCAGTGTTTTATCGTAGTCGTAGAGAAGGAACTGGAAGTCCTGTAAGGCCTCCTGTTCCTTCTGGGAGTAGATAAGAGTCAGCTTTGGGTTGGCCGTGTGGAGGATGGTGTCTTTGTCCAGGGCGTCGAAACGAAATTCCGGGGTGGAGTAGCAGCAGAAAAGTACAGGCTCTGAAAAAGGGGATTCATTGCCATAGGCGTCAAAAACCTTGATGCGGATTTGATAGCTTTTTCCGGGAGAAAAGGTGGCTCCCGGAAATACGTGGTCGGGCCGCATTCTGTCCTGCACGGAATCATATACGGTCTGATAGGTTTCGTTGTCCAGCACGATGGCCCGGTTGCGGACTATCTGGCTGCCTGTGTAGGAAAATTCCACAGTGTGGTTGTTGATGGGATCAAAGGTCTCGACAGGATGTATATCCGGCGTATGTAAAGTAGCCATAGTATCCTCCTTAATATTCCTGAAGCCAGTAATTATTTACTGACAGTCCGGTGGGTTCGGTTGCGCTTATTTTTTCCTTCAGTACGCCTCCTGCCAGGCTTGTGGCAATGGAAACGTTGCCGGACAGGTTGGTCGAGGCTGAGCCGGTGACATCGCCGGTCAGGGAAATGGTTCTGCTGGCGGATAATTTTTCCGCGCTGGAAGCAGCGCCTCCGGCGGAAGCGGAGCCGGCATAATTGTGGGTATGGGATTTGGCGGCCGCATCCGTAATGCCGTAGCCGGAAAGCGTGGTGGGATTGGTGCCGCCGATAACATGGCCCTGGGCGTTTACGGTTACGCTTTTATAGGTTCCGGCCGATGCGCCGCTGTTGGGATGGGTATACACGGTATCTGTAAATTTGGCGTTGGAGGGAACTGCCGCTGCAACGGTGACATTGGACCAGGATCCCCAGGCGCCGTTTGATTTTACACGGATGTATTTTGGTACGGCCCTGGCGTCCGCGCTTGCCGTAAACTGATATACCTCCTGGTACAGGTAGTTGGCGTTATGGGCGGTAACGCGGCCGAAATACCAGCCCGTTGACGGGGCGTTTGCGGCATCATTTCCCATATAAAAACCATTTGCCGCCGCCGAGTTCCAGTCCGTGATGGTTTTGCAGAAATCAGTGAGAAAGCGGTGGGTGGAATCCTCGGTTATCATGGACGCGGGATGGGAAGCGGGGTGGGTATATTTGTTTGCCCCTTCGGCGATGCCGTTGAGCTTGCTGAGAAGGGCGGCCGTAAAATCGTTGGTTGACAGGCCTTTGCCGCTGACCTTGTCCACTTTATTGGAGACGGTGTTCCATTTGTCGAGCATGGCCTGGGTAAGCGTATCCAGGATGCCTTTATTGGCATGTGTGTGGTTCTGGCTGGTATCGATGTCCGCGGAGGTGAGATAGCCGGGATCGTTGGTAAACTGGGACAGCTTTGTGGGCATGTCGGAAATCTGTGCCTTTGTGTGGGTATGGGAGGAAGGCGGGAAAGAGGACGGCTTATTCTTGATAAAAGCATCGGAAGCGGAATCGGTACTGCTCCAATCCGCCTGCACATTGACCTCTGCGCCGGCGGCAATGCCGTTAAGCTTATTTAAAAGAGCTGCCGTAAAATCATTGGTGGATAACCCCTTGCCGCTGACCTTGTCCACTTTATTGGAAACGGTATTCCATTTGTCCAGCAGTGCCTGCGTAATGGAATCCAGAATGCCTTTGTTGGCATGAACATGATTCTGGCTGGTATCGATATCCGCGGAGGTAAGGTAGCCGGGATCGTTGGTGAACTGGGACAGCTTGGTTGGCATATCTGAAATCTGTGCCTTTGTGTGGGTATGGGAGGAAGGCGGGAAGGAGGCCGGCTTATTTTTGATAAAAGCGTCGGATGCGGAATCAGTGTTGTTCCAGTCCGCCTGCACATTAACCTCCGCACCGTCGGCGATGCTGTTTAATTTGTTCAGAAGAGCCGCTGAAAAATCGTTGGAGGATAAGCCTTTTCCTGTGACCTTGTCCACTTTATCGGAGACAGTGTTCCATTTGTCGAGAAGGGGCTGTGTGAGGGTATCCAGGATGCTTTGGTTGCCATGCACATGTTTTTTGGCGTTTGCATCGTTCCAGTTTGATTTTTCCGTGGTGGTAACATGTTTGTTGTTGTCCGACTGGTGGGTAATATAGTCGGAGATGGACTTAGCGGTTTTGCCCAACGAAACGGACAGGGTCTCACCTGAGGTCAGCCCGGCCAGTGCGGCGGCGCTTGTGAAGGTGGGAGTCTGATTGTTTGTGGTTACATTGGGGACGTTGCCCAAGCCTACGTCGGCCTTGCCGGGTTTGTTATTTGTTGTATAAATTTTTCCGCTGCCCAGATAGCCGGTGGCGTCATCACGGACTTCCAGAAGGGAATGGAAGGTAGTTCCGCTGTCTTCGGACTGGGAAACTCTGAATACGGCGTCACCGGCGGTGGAATTGTCCACCACTTCGATTTTCTGCTGATAGGTGCCGGCAGTCTGGTCTATGGAAAAACCGGCGCCGTCGCCAAAGGTGGCGGTATCGGGCAGCTTATAGACGGGGGTTTCCGTACCGTTGATTTTGATATTGCCGTTTTTTTCGGAGCGTTCTGTTTTGGTGGCATCGGTTCTGGCATGGGCGGCCAGGCTGTGATCATAGGCGGCTTTGCCCTGATCTCCGCGGAAGGCGGAGCTGCTGTCCGTCCCCAGAACCACGCCTACGCCGTCTGCGTTGGTCACTGTTTTGCCGATGGCGCCGGGAGAACCGGTGGTATTGGATTTCACGGAAATGGAATCGGCGTCCACATGGATGCCGTTCCCCGCGCCTACGTTGAGGGTTCTGTCGGCGGCCAGGGTGCCGCCTCCGGTCAGGCCGCTGCCTGCGTTGATTTTTCTTGTCTGAATTACGGCGCCGTCAATATTTGTCTGGCAGACGGTCCAGTCGGAATCCAGATTGCCGGAACCCTTTCTGTCCGTAAGCGCAACGATCAGATCGCCTGTTTCACAGGGCTGTCCGGCATAGGTGCCGTCTGTGACAACGCGGTAGGTCCAGCCTGTCAGATAGGTGGAGGGCAGGGCGGAAATGGTGCCCCCGGTTCCCAGTGTCCCTTTAAAAATCATGGCGTCGGACGCGGCAATGCCGTTTGCTATCTGCCGGTTTACGAATTCTGTGTTTGCCAGCTGTCCGGAATTATCATCCGCGTCCGCTGTGGGAGCGGTAGGAATGCCGGTAAAAACAGGACTGTTAAACATGGTGGCTTTGGATTCATTTGTGACATTTCCAAGCCCTACCTGGGCTTTTGTAGTTTTATGGGGATTCCCGGAATCTGCTTTGTGGCTGTCTAAGCTGGCCTCCAACGCTTTTCCGGCAGAGCCTTCATAAACGGTTCCTGTTTCTTTCCCGTAGCTTAAAAATTCGGATGGAAGCCTGGCTTTATCATCCAGCGGCGCAATGCCGTTTGCTGCGCCGATGGCCTCCTGATGGGCATAAAAGCTGCTTATGTCATTATGCTCTTTTACATACTGGATCAGCTGTTTCAGGGTGCCCTTGCGGGTGGTGTCCTGATCTTCGATGACAGTGATATCGGAATCCTGTAATTTCTGAACCTCTGCCAGATTTTTTAGTTTCTTATATGGGATTGGCATGTATTCACCTCCATTGCAGAGGAAGGTTTTTATGGGTTTGTCTAACAGCCCGGGACGATGGCCGCCCCGGACTGTTATAATTTTGCAATGATTACCTTCCTGTTAAAATCTCCGGAAATACAGTAAACGAGACATTTATTTCCGGGTTCAAATGTAAGCGCTGTCCCATTTTTTATGTCGTAGCGCTGTTGGTTGACAATGACCTGGCAGGTGCCGTCGCCATTGTCTTTTTGTATGAAGCCTTCGTAATCAAACCTCACATTTTTTATATTGTCGGCAAATGCTCTTGCGAGGACAGAGACTGCCTTTTCATCATATTTTTCCATATTTTTTCAGGGTATGCCCAAGCTGCATACCCTTACAATTACCCCCTTTTTGAAAGTTCCTGTTTGATTTGTGTGGGCAGGCGCATGACAATCTGCCGGGAGAGTGTATCTGTATCCCGGACATTTTCAAGAATAATGTCCCCGATGGTGACATCAATTTTATTGTCCTGATGATTGTCCGCAAAGGTCGGTGCGGACGCGGCTGCGTTAGACTGTGCCAATACGGAATTGCGGGGCTGCAGTTCGGGCAGCGCGGAGGAGAAAAGGACCGGGCCGGCCAGGGACAGGTTTTTGACACCGGAAGAAGCGGCGCGTCTTTTACTGCGGATCAGGGCCAGGGTCTGGCTGTTGTTGAGCACTCTGTCGCCGGGGTTTAAATCGGTCAGGGTAGGAGATGAGGTGATTTGGTAAGTCCCGTTTCTCCGGATGATGGTTTCCAACTGGCCGTATTCGGAAACCATGGCATTTTTATCGCCATGAGAAAGGCCGCCATTTGCCTGGGTTACACCGGTAGTGCCGGAGGTAACGGAAAAGTTACCGTCCTGGGGATTCAAGAGAGGAATAATCGCGGCAATATTCCTGAGGTTTTCAAGAATGCCGGAAAGGACTCCGTTTAGTTCCTGCCATTTCTGGATCTGGGCAGGAATTCCGGTTTCTTCATCCAGCGCGGCCTGGGATTGGGCGGTCATGGCTTCCATCAGGGATCCGGAATCCTCGCCGGAGCCGTTTTCTCCTTCTGCGGAGGATTTTTTCCCGGAGGAAGAGCCTGCAATGGCTGCTTTGGCTGCTTCGACGCTTCCGGCAATGCTTTGCGTGGAATCTTCCGAGTCCTCGCCGCCGGCAAAAGCATCCGCAACATGATTGAGCATGGGAACGCTTTCTTTTTCCAGGCCGGCAACTGCGTCTATGAAGGATATGTTTCCAGTACCGGAGCCCTGGGAGGGAGAAGCGTTTGTGCCGTTGTTTTTTCCGACGGATACGCCGGTAGTGCCGACGACGGAGCCGGTCATTATGCCAGCGGCCTCGGCAACCTTGGAAAATTGGTCCATGACGCTGCCAAGAGAGTTGTTCAGGTTTTCAAAGTCTACGCCTTCTGCCAGGATTTCCATGAACTCCTGTGTATCAGATAAATATCCGGTGAGAGAAGACAGGTTTACATTTTCCAGCTCGGATAAGGCGTTCAGCATTTCTGAATTGCCGGCGTAGACATCAGCCATCAGACTATCGTGCATTTCTTTAAAATTGCGGATGGTTTCCTCTGACAGCAGTGCATTCGGATCATCTGGATCGATATTCAGGGATGCCAGCTTAACTTTGTCTTCGGCCTCTTCTATGGCGTCGCCCGTTTTTTCCCATTCGGATTTGGCATTTTCAGCGCCCTGAATCATACCGTCCCAGTAGGTTTCGGTATCCTCTATTATTTTTCCATAATATTCATCAACCTTGTCAATCTGTTCGTCGATCGCATCCTGTTGATCCTTCAGCGCATCCTTTTGCTTTTCCAGGAGGGAAATCTCTTTTTCTATGCCGGCAATGCGGATTTTGTCTTCCGCTTCCTTGACGTTTTGTTCCTGGTCACGGATTGCGCCGGTGTCCGTCCGGTATACGAAGCCTTTTTCTTTACCGCTGTAGGTAAATTCCGTTCGCTGATTGCGCAGCCTTTCAAGCTCATACTGTTCTTTTTCCAGATTTATGGTGTTTTCGTGGGCTTCATTTTCTTCATTGATGGCATCGATTTCGGCCTGTTTGGCGTCAATCTGCTTATCAATCAGCTTTATCTGCTCCTCCAGGGCATCTTTCTGGGCTTCCAGCGCCTCTTTTGCGGCATCCTGCTGTTCCTTGAGGGAATCCACTGCGGCGTCCTTTTGATCTTCCAAAGAACTGATGTATTTGTCTATCTGTTTGGTAGCAATGGATATGACGGAATCATGGAGGCTGAGCATGCCGTCAAGATATTCTTTTTTGTATTTTTCGTATTGGTCGGTGTATTTTTCGTTGTTTTTGTAATACTTTTCGTTGAGGGCGCGTAGGGCATCCAGGTATTGCTTTTCGTTGAGGATATCGCGGTCTCTGAGGTCTTTGAGTTGGTTGTATTTTTCGTCGAAGGCGGTGACGTAGGCATCAGCTGCTTCTTCACCCGCCTGACTGCTTGAGGATTTATTGGATTGTTTTGTTGATTCATTATTGAAGGGCAGAAGATTATTGCCAAAATCAGCTTCAACACTATTTCCTGAAAGGGCGTCTTTCAGCTTTTTATTTACACTATCTAATTGAGAAATGGCGGCATCTATTCTTCCGGCATTACCAGACGCGAGCGCGTCCTCATAAAAATTTTTTGCACTTGCAAATTCCGAAAGAATATCAGAAGAAACACCGGCAGCGGTTGCAAGAGCCAGTACATGATTGATATCATCTTCGGTGTTTAAAGTTACATTATTGCAATATAGTTTTTTCAGTTGTAAGAGTGCCAATGCCTGTCCGGCATATTCAGCAGAAACATGTTCATTAACAAACGCTTCCATTTCACTGTCGCTTGCTTTTGCTAAGTTAAATCCGGCATCGCTAAGAGCATCGGTATTATTTAAGAGTGATTCAAAAGCGACAATTTGTGAATTTGTAACGCCCATGGACTCCAAAGATGATGCAATTACACTGTAATTAGCTGTTGTAATATCACCGAGGTTAGAAGAAACAGAGGATGCCATTTCATTAAATGCATCATGTACTTCATCGGCAGTTGACGTGGAGTCAGAAAGCACAGAAATAAGGTTTTCATATGCTGAAATATCAATGGAACCGCCTGCTTTTTGTATTTCTTCCATTCCATCCTTGATTGAAGTGAAAGTATCAAGATCTATGTTGTCTAATGAAAATATTTCTTCACCATTTTCGTCAATACTGAATATATTCTGATAGGCTTTTCCAATAGAATCAAATGCAGGAGATAATTGCGAATTTAACTGATCGATAGTATTAGATATTTCACTTACAGGTTCTTCATCGGAAGGCATATTTTTTTCGGCTTCAGCCAGGGCATATAGCTGTTCTACAAGGGCTTTTGTAGCAGATTCCCCAATAAGCTGGCTGCCTTCTATAGTGTCGGTAAGTTCAGAATATCCTTCGAGAGTTTCTGGTGTAAGTTCGCCTGATTTAGCTAATTCAAGGAGTTCTGCCTTGGTTTCGTCTAAATCAGCATTGTTAAAAATATTGTCAAACTCAATGCGGTTCCAGGCTTCCGGATCAGTGTACTGGTAAATCAGTTTCATTCCCTGTTCCAGATTATCGTAAAAGGCTTGTTCATCCTCTGTTAATTCACGGTAATCCATGAGGTCATTAAGATTATCCCTATAACTTTGCAGAGCAGGCAGATTATCTTCTAACTGTTCTTTGTAAGATTGTTCTCTTTCATTTAGTGATGCCAGCCAGTCTGTATTACCAGTATTTTCTGCCTCGACCTTTGCCTCCTGCACTTTTATTATTGCAGCCGAAAGTCCTTCTATTCCCTCCTCAGCTAAGTATAAATCCGATGTTGGTGTATTTGTTAAATCACCATATTTTGATTCCAGATCTAAAACGTCTGAATTACTGAAATTATCGTCGCCAAATTCTTTTTTGAATGCATCCATATTTGCTTTGGACATTTCTTCTGAAGAACGTTTAAGTTCTATATCCTTAATCGCTTTTTGGCGTTCTAATTCCTTAGAGGATTCCCGGAGCCTTTCAAGCTCTTCCTGCTCTACAAAACTTAATTTAGGAAGACCTTCAAGCTCTTTAATCCGTTCGGCATTATTTTCAAGTTCGGTAGTTAAGTCGTTGAATTCCGATTTTATAGAATCAAAGTTGCTTTTTGAATTATTCAGTGTTTCTTTTGCAATCTCAACCCGGTGTATAAAGTTATCAAATGCAGTAACAATCAATTGAATAACAGCTGTTATTGCCCAGGAGGCCAACATATTTCCCGCAGCTGCAAGTCCCTTAAGGGCAAGTTCTCCTGCTTTTGCGCCTAAAGACATCTGCCCTAAAGTTTTGTTATATTCGATAGCGGCCTCCCGTGATTTTTTATAGGCGGCCACCATATTTTCTTCATTACGTATTTTCCCTTGGGTATCTTGACCATATTGGGCAATCCAACCGTTTCCCGATTCTTTCTGCGAATCATAAAATGCTTGCCAGGTGGTAGAATTATTCTTTACTTCTTCATCAACCTGCTTTAACTTTTTTATCCAGTCATCGGCATCAAAGGTTTGTTCATTCATTTTAGGAACAACAACGGGAGTTTTTTTCTGATTAGAGTCTGTGCTTCTGTTTGCAGAAACAGAAGTTAATTTGTTTGCGGCAAATATATCTGAATGGTTAAGGCTGCCAACAATACCATTTGAATATTTATCTAATGATTTACCCAATAAGTTATCAATTTGAGTAATAGCCTTTCCTAATTCTCCGTAATTGATTTTTATTGATACCGGCTTTTTTTCTATCTTTTCCTTTAAACTGCCCCACAGCTTATGCGTCTGCTGTTTGGCTGCCTTATCATTCACCTTTACACCAACACTAATTTGACTCTGCCCCTGCAGTTTCTTCTGAACATCAGCCAACTGCCGTTTAATTATTTTATATGTTTTTTCTTCATCCAGCATAGCCGTAATACGCATTATTAAGTCAATATCCATAAACACCTCCTGTTTTGGAGTTTGAATTGTGCCGGTTTATTTCGCGGCCTCCATTTCCCGAAGCTTCTGGGCATCGTCGTGTATTTTTTCATACATTTTATCCTTGAAGTCAGGCGCGGTCACCATTTCTTCCATGTATTTCAGGACCGTATCCATATTTTCACCGCTCAGTTTTTTCTGGAGTTCCGCGGTATCGCCCAGATAAGAATGGATGAGATCCGTAACATCCTTAAAAGCAGAGATGATCTCCGCGCTGTTAATAATAAGCAGGCTCAGAGCGTCTCTGCGCAGTTTTCTAAGCTTCAGGTAATTTTTAATTTTAACTAACATTAGAATCTCCCTTCCGCCGTCTCTTTACGGCGATCAACAATTATGTTTTTATAATGGAACAAAATCAGTGCAGCTGTTCGATTGCCTGTTTTACCTTATCGTATCCCACCATAGCGCCCAGCCAGTTGGCAATTCCCATGAGAGGGATGTAGATGATATTTAACGGGGTAAAAGGAATGCCGGAGCCTGTATAATAGAGAATGGTTCCGCCGCATCCGAGAATCAGCGCGATGATGAGCACGACGATATTGGAGGCGTAACGGATATGCTGCTCCTCCAGGAATTTTTTCACCGCCTCGGTTACGGTTGAGGTTAAGACGGCAAAGGACATCAGTAAAAACAGAAAGGTTGTTATATTCATAAATTTATGCCTCCTTTCGGGCAGACGGTCCGTTATTTTCAGTCATTTCATTTACCGGCTTGTTTTCCAGCCAGTATTTCCAGGCTGTCTTGGTCTCCGGGATAAAATAATAGGCGATCAGCCGCCCGCCGTAGCCTTCGTCGATCCAGACGGGCTGGACCTTCATTTTCGCATAGGTCAGAATTTGTTTTATGTTGCAGATTCTGCATAAATTGGATTCGCCATAGACTTCCTTCACATCTTCAAAGCTTCTGTATTTAATTTTGACACATCTCCTTTTTCGTAAAAAATAGGGATATAGAAACCGCAAAATATTGTGATTTCAATATCCCTTTTACCAATTCACAATATTCATAATCATCCGGCCATAATGCCTTTCCTTAGAACTCCTGGAAACACAGGGCGGCGGACTGAAAAACTCCGCCGCCCTGCGTTCGTAAAACAGGCAAAAGGCAGAAGCTGGCTTTCGCTCCTTTGCCCGGATAACCGCTGTATGACCGGCTTTTTTATCCGCAGAAGCAGATTCCTTTATTCCGCTTCATCAGAAATTTCAACGATTTCCGCGAAGTTGCCGTCCTTGTCCTCAAGCAGATCGAAGGTCATGGTGATGCTTGCAGGATCACCGGCGGAAGACTGGGAGAGAGAGAAGTTTCTCTGAGGCTGCGCCTTGTAGAAAATCATCTTGTAAGGCGTCAGCACCTCATTCTCGTCCTTTTCCACGGTATCCATGGTAATGTAGTAAGCCTTGGGAAGCTTGCTGTTGTTGATTGCGATGCGTTTTACGCCGCTTGCCTTTGTGGCAACATAACCAACCTCATATTCCTCGCCTGTTTTAATGTCGCCTTCCACAGCGGCGGTAAAGGTGCCGTCTGCAAAGGTGCCGGCGATTTCTGTGCCTGCAAATTCCCCATTTTTGTATACAAATACGGAACCTGCCATGGCGTTGGCGGGAACCTTCAGGCTGCCGTCTGCATCTGCTTTCACCACAGCTTTTTCCGGATATGCGGCATCTGTTTCGATAACGCCGCCGGAAATCAGTGAATACAGCTCAAACGGATATACCTGTGCTTCAATGGTAATGGTTCCTTCGATCGGATTGGCAAAAGCAATCCTCTTCACGCCCTTTGCCGTGGCGTATACGGATTCACCGGTAAGCGCCTGCGTGGTTGTATTGGCTGTTTCAAAGAAGAGTACGGGCTTTCTGTCGAGGGAACGGATATCTACATCACAAACCTGTCTGTTGGCTTTATTAATATTGGGCATAGTAAACCTCCTGATAATTTAATAGGTGAAACAGTCCGGCGGTGCGGACCGAATGAAGTTACGGTTTAATGCATTCAAACCACTGCGTGAAATCAACCTTGTTGTCCTTGTTTCCCCATGCTGCAACGGACATTTTGAGCACGTCAAAAATGGTGTTCTGCTGCATCCGGGCGAACAGGTCGTAAACCTGGTAAACGGTAAGATCCCATATGTTCAGTATGTTGATGGAGCTGTGGCAGGCCGAAATGGCTGAAATAATATTGGGAAGCTCCAGCTTGGGATCCGGTTTCGCGCTTTTTTCTTTTGCTTTCTTTCTCTTATTCAGTTTTTCAATTATTTTGGCAGCCGTCTTATTTTTGGCATCGGCGGCATCCATGGTGTTTACGGATACTGCGTTTAACTGCAGTATGATGCTTTCCAGCTCGGAAAGCTGCCGGGAATTTATGGTGCAGACAGGATCGGCGCTCTCGGCGCCGAAAATAAGAAATTCGTTCTCCTCCGGTGAATAGATGATCTTTTCACACAGAAAAAAGGAGAGAGCCTGGGTAAGCGGAACCACTATTTTTCTATCAAAGCCGAAAATATCCAGGCGGCCTGTCAGGGCGCGCTGTTCCTCCGTAAGACCGGCGTATTCGGCCCGTATGCTCAGAATCTGCTGCTTTTCTTTTTCCGTATAACCGGCAAAATAGCTGTCGCCCTGCAGCTCCATATTTTTGTAATAGGTGTCAATATCGAGAAGCAGCATGGACAGATACATATGATAGGTATTGAATTTATCGGGCAGCGCGTCGATTTCCCTGAGAGTGGGGGAGCGCACGCTGCACAGGTTCAGTTGGAGCGGGGAGGGGCTGATCAGAAGAGCATAGTCGAGAGTCAAAATTCTTATCCCTTCATTTTAAAGTCAGGCACGGTAAATACCAGCTGCCTGCCGTAAAACTGGTTTTCCAGCAGGTTATTTGTTACCGATTCCAGATGCAGCGGGCCGATGCCGAACTGGTTGGAGGCACGCAGCTCCCGCTCGGCCATATCGGCGAGAATATCCGGCTTTGTTCCAAGATAATCCTCCTTCGCATACTGCATCTGCTCCAGACGGCAATAGGACCATACGATAATTTTCATATCCTTGATCATGCCTGTGGGAATCTGCGGAACATCCACCTCAAAGCAAAGACAGGCATTCATATCGGCCTGGGTATTTATATGGAGGTAAGGAAAAATCCGGGTATAAAGGAGGCTGTCCGCTTCGTCCTGGGTGTAGGAATCCTTTTCAAGCAAAAGACGGCAGATGTCAGGAGAGTTTATGAAGGTGGATATCAGCCTTGTTTTGTATAAACCGATATCGTTCAGGATTGATTTTTTCATAAAGTTATTTTCTCCTTCTGAGAAGAGTTCTGGTGGGAAGATATGACGAGGGAACGGTAATATTTTTCATGCAGCCTCATAGCCTGCGCCGATTCCGTCATATAATAGGTGCGCCTGTGGCGGGCAACCGTATGGTGGATATCACCATCCGGGCCCGGACGTAAACCATTTGAAACAAGATAGTTTCTTTCCTGTTTTGTAATTTTGAGGATCGTTAAAACCTTCTTTCTTCATAAATTTTCCGGAAAAGGAAGAGGGGCCGGCCGCGGCGCCGTTTGGACAGCACCGCGGCCGGCTAAGATGGGAACATAAGGGACGGCTTTGAAAGGGAGTGGGCCAAACTATATGGTAAGCTTAAAAGCCGGCAATAAGAGATTGGTTTCAAAAGAAATGGCCATTTCGTATCTGTTCTGCGCAGTTTGAAAGAGGCAGGAGCCTGCTTACTCTCTCATAATAAACACGCTAAATTATCTGGCCGGAGGCTTTAAAATACAGGGTTTTCCATTTTCCGTTCCGCAAAATTAATCAGCCGGTTTAAAATTCGATAAAAATGCCTCTTTGTTCTGCCGGTAGAGCGTATTCAGCATCCGTCTGCCGTATTTGATCCCGTATTTCCTTTTGCAGTTGGGATTGTTGTTTTCCTCTGAAATATCCATGGCGATTTCAATCAGGCGGTTGATGGTTTTGGGATTGCCGATCTTTATTTTACCCATGGAGGAAAGGAAGGCATTGGTGGTTTCTTCGAATTCCACAAGGAAATCCTCCTCCTCAAACCGGCTGTGATTCATTTTAATGAAGCTGTCATAGGCGCTGACCAGCTGTTGGATTTTGCTGATCTGCCTGTCATTTGCCTTTCCCTCCAGATGCAGGACGAACTGTCTGGTGGGGAGGGCGTTTTCCTGGCTGGCGCCCTGGATTCTGTCCAGGCATTCCTGAAGCCAGTTCATGGGACAGACAAGCTTATGGTTGATCCGGTCATTGATTTTCATCTTTTTATCCCGGATTTCTTCATAAGGAATATCTTTGCCGTTTTTGACGGCGGGGATTGTATTTACATATTTCATAAATAACGGAAAATCCTTCTTCTCCTCATGAAGTCTGGGATTCATGCATTCCATGGCCCTGATACGTTCGATTTCAGACAGGGCGTCCACCTCGTATTCCCGCTTGCAGCCGTCAATAATTACCTGGGCCAGCACAGACAGGATCACGAAGCTGTCATAAAGCTCGGGAGCGGGCGTGGTCCAGTAGTAGGTGAGGGCCAGCTGGGCCAGATTGCTGGATTCCCCGATGCCGCGTCTGGACAGGGCGAACTTGTTGTCCATCCGGGCGTATTCCAGGGGCGTATTGCGATAGGTGACGCCGCTTTCCTTCAGTCGGTTTACGATGGTCGGGTATTGCTCATAGCAGATTCCCGCGTATTTTACGAAGGTGGGGTGATTGGTGACGAAGAAAAAATCGGAGTCATGGTCCAGGCCGTTTCCCCGGTCCTGGATATCTGTGCCGATGCAGTTCACTACGATGATATTGTCGCTGAAGGGGAAATATATTTCCATTTCAGGACTGCGGCGGTTATGGAGGTAGCAGACGTTGTTTGGCGAATTATGGGGGGAACGGAAGGCGCAGAGGTATTCGCCGTCTGCAAATCTGCCGGTATAACACTGCACCGTGCCCGGTTCCTGCATAAGCGTGGGATCTTTCTTCCAGTCGCCGCCTGCCGCATATAAAAGCAGCGCGTAGGGATTGCTGCAAATGGTAAGGTTATCTCCGTTAACCATCACCTTGCCGCTTCTTATTTTATTGACGTAGGCCCTGATAATCTGCCTCTTTTCGTAACGGTACCATTTGCTGCTGGCAAAGGCCGGGTTCCGGCGGTATAAATCCGCCATCATTTCATAATGGTTCACTTCATTGGCATTTTTTCGGAGAAAAATTTCGAATTCTCCATCGTCAGCTTTCAGCTTTTCTATGTATTCCATGCTGTACTGTGCGATAGCCTTAACATCGTCCCTGGTGCAGGGCAGGGTGTTGAGCATCTGGTAGCTTAACTGCTGTACGTCGCCCAGCTTGCTTTTGTGATCCGTTTTTACGATGCCAAAGAGAGAACCGTCGGCATTGACCCGGCTGCACCAGTAATGGTAGGCGTCCAGAGGGGAAGCGCCCATCAAGTCCGTGAATTTCAGCCATTTTACCGCGTTGTCGGTGGTGATGATTTTTATATCCTTTGCAAGATGCCACTCACCGAACATATCCTGTATCTTCCAGGTCTGATAGTCGATGCCCTTTTCCTCGCACCAGTCCTGCATAAATTGCCGGATCCGGCCCCTGAAGCCGCATGCTTTAAAAAAGTGATTGCGCAGAAGCGCCATGCCGTTGACCCAGGCGGGAAGACAGGAGTCCTCTATCAGGGCCATGCCGTCCCACATGGTGTTTTTAACCTCTGTCTCTTCGCGGGATACAATGCATCTTTTTTTTACGGCGGGTATTTTTTTGTATACCTTATTATATAGGGGATTTCCCTGCAAATCCAAAAGCCCTTTTTCCAGCGCGCGCCGCCTGGCCTTTTCCGTACCTTCTTCATCGATGACCCGCCGGGTTCCTTCGTATTCCTCCGCCCGCACCACATTGGCCATGGTGGTAAAAAAGCTGTCCTGATCCTTTAAAATTAGGATATCCTCCACCGGGATGGAAAATGTGTCCAGGATGGTGCTCGTCGTGAGCGGGGCATAGGCGGACAGCTCCACGATTTTTGCATTTTCAAGGGGCATCCGCCCGCCAAGCCCCATAGTCATCCAGTCATAGGCGGCGTCATACAGCGTTTCGTTGATAAACATGACCTGTCCCAGCTTGGCTTTTGCGCTGTTCCGGTAAAGCATCCTGTAATGGATGCGTTCCTCCCCTGTAATATTTCCCTGCCTGTCCCTGGCGGTATAGGTGACGGATACGCCGTCTTTGTAAAAAAGCTCCCGTATTTCATCCTTGCTTTTTTTACAGTACTTATGTTTGTTCTGGTTCACCTTTTCGATGATTTGGCGTAATTTTGCCCGGCCCTCCTCATTGGCTTCCCTGGCAAGCAGGCTGCCCAGATGTTTTATTTCTTCCTCATAGGAACGGGAGCCGAAGTCAAAATCCAGGCAGATAATATCCCTCGTCAGCCTGTCCTTATACAGCTTCATGCCGTGGTTTTGCAGAAAAATCCGGAACAGACTGTGGTTCAGGATGCCGGTGGTATAGTCGTATCTGTCTCTGATGCCAAGATTATAGCCATACAGAGTTCCTGCTTTAATATTGAGAATTTTAATTCCTGTTTCGTTAATGGTAATCACTCCTTCTGAAAAAAATTGACGGGTTGTGCGTGCCGGGATTTATCTGGTCTGCTCCCGGAAACGCCTGTGCGCGCCGGCTATTTTATCAATGGTGTAGGCGGCGGGACGTTCCGTGCTGAAATCGGAAAGCCGGATGCTGCCGGTGTATTCCCTGTGGAATTCTTCCCGCGTGGGAATGTGGGTGTCCCTGTAAGGCGGGTGGTATGCCGTCCTTCCGGCCTGGATGTGTTCTTTTAAAATCCGTAATTTTATATCGCTCATGCTTTGCCTCCTTTTGAAAAATGCATTTTCCGCGAGTAACGAGCCAAGTGGATGTACTTGTGCATCCGTTTGACGACTGCCGCGAGAGTCAAATATCCCGCCGTTCACGGCGGTGGGGTGACTTTTAGTGGGAACATACTTTATTTCTCCATTTGAAAATAAAAGGAGCGGTTCACAGCAAGGGAGGCTGAACTGATACAGTTATGGAAAGAAGGAAAGGAAGTTACTGAGTCCTGTTAATGGGACACTGAATGTATTATCATATAGAATATAAAGGCGTATAGAAAACAGAAAACAGAACAAACGTTCGAGCAAATATTGACAAGAACATATGTTCGATGTATACTCGAGCTATCAAAGCAATAAAAAAAGACCAATCCTCAAACGGTGTTGGCGCACCTCGGATTGGCCTTAAGCACTTATTACATAAGCCTTACCCAATGGGAAAAAGCTTATGAAGTACAGCAGAAGCTATACATCTGCATTATTACATAATAAATGTTGTATAGTCAAGCGATTCTGCTGAATTTCCCAACTGGTTTTTTTGAAGCTGTCCCACAGGGACAGAACGGTTCTTTCCTAATGCATATGGAAGGAACCGCTCATATCAATGCGGTATCGCAGGCCTGCCTGCGATATGCGGGAGGTAAAAAATGGACAATGACAATTTATTAGAGGAGTATTATACGCAGAATGCAAGGAAGCTTCGGCGTATGGTAGACAGGATTTTACGCAGGTTCAGCGGTATATCGCAAAAGGATTATGATGATTTTTACTCCCTGGCCAATGAAGTGTTCACCGGTGCCTTGCGGCGTTTTGACGGAACACAGAGCTTTGAGGGTTTTTTATATGCCTGCCTTTTCAACAGAATCAAGACCGAATTTACGAAGAGAAACAGGGAAAAGAGAAAGACGGATACCCAGTCTGTTTCGCTGGATACGCCTGTTGGCGATGGGGAAAGCGTGCTGGGCGATATGCTGGAATCGGATTTTGATATGGAGGCCGAACTGGAAAAAAAGGAACCGGACTTACAGAATACATGGATAGGGCAGTTCCTGGAAGAGCTGTCCGGCATCCAGAAGAAAATCGTACACATGAAGCTGGACGGGCTGACAAAGGCGGACATTATGGAACAGCTCCATATCAATGAACATACCTATAGCAGCAATATGAAGAAAATAAAGAATTTTGACAGGAGCCGGGTCCTTCACAGACATAAGGAACCTGAGCTGGCAAACGTGCGGGAGGGAAAATTAATGAATAAAGTGATATCTCAGACAGCCGAGAAAAGCAAACCGAAAAATTACCAGGTGTATGCCATCATCCAGAGAATGTATGATTACTCAATCCGCCTGGATCATCCTTTGCAAAGGGAATCCGAACAGTGGAGCAACGTAATGAAAGGAAATCTGATTTCCGATATTTTACAGGATAATCCCATACCGCCCCTGGTTTTTGCGGAGCAGGTAATTGACGGGGTGGTCATCATCTGGGCGATTGACGGGAAACAGCGCTGCTCCAATGTGGAAAGCTTCCGGAGGAACGGCTTCCGCATCAGTAAAAATGTGGAAAGATATCAGATTAAATATCAGACGGCCGCAAGGGATCAGGAGGGGAACATCATTTTTGATGATAACGGGCTGCCCCGCTATGAGGTGAAGGAATGCGATATCCGGGGCAAATGCTATGCGGATCTGCCGGAAAAATTACAGCAGAATTTTAATGAATACAACTTTGAGGTGACGCAGTATTTAAATTGCAGCAATGAGGATATTGAATACCATATCAGGAGATATAACGCATCCAAGCCCATGTCGGTGGCGCAGAAGGGGATTACGCACCTGGGAGAGCAGTATGCAAGGATCGCAAAGGCCATAGCCGGGAAACCGTTTTTCAGGGATAAGGGAAATTACAGGATTTCGGAGTTTACAAACGGCACAATGGACAGAGTGATTACGGAAAGTGTGATGGCGATCAATTTTCCCGGGGACTGGAAGAAGAAAAATGAGGATATCTGCACATATTTAAAGGAAAATGCAAAAGTGATCCACTTCAACATTTTTGAGGAATATATAGACAGGCTGGATGAGGTAATAACGCAGGAAACAGCGGAAATGTTCAATTCCAGGGATTCCTTCCTGTGGTTCGGCCTGTTCCGACGTTTTACCAGGGCGGGAATGGAGGATGAATGCTTTATCCGGTTTATGAAGGAGTTCAAAGACAGGCTGCATGGCAGGAAGGTGGGCGGCGTTTCCTTCGATGACCTGAACGAAAAATCAACAAAGGATAAAAATATCGTACATCAGAAAATGAATCTGCTGGAATCGCTGATGGATGAATTTTTGCATATCACACGGGAGGAGACCGTGGAGAAGTTCGTGGTGAAGAACGCAAGGCTGCAAAGCTTTATCGGAGAATTCAACCAAAGCGATATCGTGAAGGTAATCAGAGTGCAGCCGGAAAAGGAACGGATAAAGCTTGCGATCCAGTCGCTCATGGTGGTTTCAGGGAAAAAGGGCTTCTCCGACAGGGAGGTTCAGAAAATTCTGAGCGCAGGCGCACCGGGAGAAGAAGAAATGGACGATACCCTGCTGTATCTGGCGGCCTTGAGTGACTGGACGCTGAATGTAAACAATAACTCCCGGCTTTTTGAACAGGGTAACCTGCCGGCGCTGGTAGGGGTGGTTGCCTATGCCTACCGGAATGAAATTGATGACCACATCTGTGAGGAATGGCTGGAAAAGTATGTGGAAAGCTTCGATACCGGCGGCGGAGTATGCGGGGAAATCATGGAACAGCTGCATAAAATGATTTCGGATTTGGAGCATTTTGCAGCGTATAAAAGGAGGCGGACGGCGTAGGCGCCGGTATTCGGCGGAATACATAGCGTTAGCGTGCATCCGGCCCATTGCGCATGAATTTTGAATGGTTGGGGGCAGTTACAGTTTGGTCACAGGTTGAACGGGAACTTCCTGGAAAAGTATTCATGCGAGTATTCATGCGAAAAACCTTGACTCTCACGCAGCGTGATGATGTAGGATAGATATATGCATAAGCCGTATCACTTATGAGGCATTCTGAATGCAGACGGATGCCCGGGCAGGATTACGGTATTCAGGAGGGATTCAAATGAAAACAATAAGCCAGGTGGCCCAGCTGACAGGGGTGAGTGTCAGAACCTTGCAGTATTACGATGAAATTGATTTACTGAAGCCGGCGGCTGTTACCGATGCAGGCTACCGGATGTATGATGAAGCTGCCCTTGAACGGCTGCAACAGATTCTGTTTTTCAGGGAACTGGATTTCCGGCTGAAGGAAATCAAAGAAATTATGGAAAATCCGGAGTATGACAAGCAGGAGGTATTCCGGAAACAGAAAAAAATGATCCGGGCAAAGAGGGACAGGCTGACCAGGCTGCTGAAGCTGTTGGATAAGCTGGAAAAGGGGGAAGACTGCATGAGCTTTGACGCATTTGATTTGACCGAATATTTCGAACTGATGGAGAATTTTAAACAGCAAAATGAAGAGGAAGTAATCAGGGTATGGGGAAGTGTGGAAAACTATGAAAGGCTAATAAATAAGGTAAAAGCGGATGAACAGAGGGTGGGTGAGCTTGCCGTCAAATATTATGGCAGCACTGAAAATTATACCAGGGTGATTGAGGAAGGGCTGAATAAAATCCCGGATATCATAAACGATGCCTGGACACAGAAAACCAATGCGCTTTACAGGAAGCTTACCGGGGATTTAACCCGGGATGCCAGATCCGAAGAGGTACAGGCCATTGTCAGGGAGCTGATGGAGCATACGCAGGGACGGGTGAATAAACAGGGCTGGAAGAAGCTTGTTGAAAGCGGATTTTATACGGGACATGGAATTAAGGAAGAAAATGATGCGCTTTATGGGGCGGGAGCTTCCGAGTTTATGGAAGCGGCCATGAAGGAATATTTTTCTCATATCAGCCCGGAAGAACTGGCAGACGAAGCGGGCGGACCGGAAAAATGAAAGACTGAAAAATAACCGGTTTATCCTTTACGAAGCATGCGTCCGGAAGTACAATAGATAAAAATGCCGCTTTAAATACGGACACAGGGGGACAGAGGATGAAAGCCAATATTATAGCCGTTTTTGATAAAGAGAAGGAAAAGGTCCTTGTATGCAGAAGAAGGAAAAATCCTTATAAAGGCCTGCTGAATTTTGTGGGCGGCAAGATTGAAAAGGAAGAGGACGGCCTGACGGCAGCCTACAGGGAACTATGGGAAGAAACCGGTATTACTGACGCGGATATAGAGCTGACGCATCTGATGGACTTTAACTATCTGGTGTTTGATAACTGGCTGGAGGTCTATTTCGGCCGGTTGAATAAGGATTTTACCGTCAGAGGAGAGGAAAACGAGCTGCTTTGGATAGATATTTCTTCAGATTTCTTTGATGTGACACAGTTTGCGGGCAGAGGGAATATGGGGCATATCATGGAACTGATTAAGGAATATGAGAGTGATTTGCCGGATGAAGAAAAATACTGAAGCGTATCGATTTCTTGAGATAATTCAGCAGCATGAATTATTACGCTTGGAGGGGGATTGGGATGAGAGCTTTCAGGATGAAAAGTTTATGGAAGGGAATACATGGAAAAAATATTTGGAGGGCTATGAAACTGTAAGACACCTCAGCAGGGAAGAAAAAGAGGCCATCCCCGCATTTGCAGCCCTGAGAGAGCTGTGGATGATTGGGCTGCATGCAGAAGTAATGGAGAAAAATGCGGGGTGCTGCTGGTATCAGGATGATTATTTTGATTATCAGCTTAAGGTTTTCAGGCAGTGGTTGAACCGGTGCGGCCTGTTAAGTGAGTAAGCTCCGCCAGCCAGGTTCAACTGCTTCTGCACATTTATGAAGCGAATTTCAATGGGAACCGCCATGTATGAGCTCCCTGCTTCCGGGAATTTAGTCGTCGTGTGTTTCCGGCACGTTTGGATTTGTATCCGTATAATTTACCGTGGTAAACATTCCGCCCAGAGTGGGAACTCCGTTGTTGGTCACGTGGTGCGGCATATGGCAGTGCATGGGCCATACGCCCGGATTGTCGGCGATGAATTCCACATCCCAGGTTTCGCCCGAGGCGACAAGAATTGTATTTTTGCATATCTGAGCTCCCGGCTGGATGGGAAAGCCGTCTGCGCCGGTAACTCTGAACTGATGGCCATGCAGATGAATAGGGTGGTGATGCATCTGGATGTTTCCGAAACGTATCTTTACCTTGTCACCGCAGTTCACCTGTAAAGGCAGTGTCTGGGGATAGCTTTTTCCGTTGATGGTAAAAAAATTGAACATCGGCTTCACGAAATTCAGCGGATATGTACCTGGTGTGAGATCGCCCCAGGGCAGAACGTTGACTGCCCATTCCTGAAGAATGCACAGATAGTCTTTATCGGGAGCGTCAAACGTCCGGCACGGATTTTCCACAATCAGGCCGCCAAACAGCCCCGCATTATCCTGGATGGGAACCTCTACATGAGAATGATACATATAAGTGCCCGGAGGATTACAGATAGTAAAGGAGTAATCAAAATATTCCCCCGGATAAATATAGGGGGAAGGTTCCAGCGGAGGCACCCCGTCCATGAGGTTGGGAACCTCCAGGCCGTGCCAGTGGACGCTGGTGCGGTGCGGCAGATGATTGGTAACGCGTATGGTCACTTTATCTCCTGGAAAAACATGAATCGTAGGGCCGGGGGTGGAACCGTTATAGCCCCACGCCCGGATGACAATGCCATCCACAAGCTCCCACAAAATTTCCTCTGCTGTCAGTTCAAAAAATTTTCTCCCGTTTACAATGGTATAAGGCAAGTCCTGAATTCCTGGTGTGATTACCATAAAAATATCCTTTTCCCTGGTTTGGCAACTGTTCAGTACCCTCGCAGCTACTGCTAAAATATAGTCGCCTGGTTTGTAACAATATATTACTTCTTTTGAAAAATATGTTATATATCAAATAAGGTGATCCTGTCTGGACGGAGAAGTATTTTCCCTGGAAAGAAAACAGAGCAAGAACGGAACAGCTGAAAACAGAACGGCCTGCTATACTTAACTTACCGTACGGAAAGGAGCAGGAACTTGGAAAACAAAGAGATGCTGCAGCATATTCTGCGGTATATTGATGAAAATATACGCGAAGAACTGTCCGTATCGATATTGGCGGAGGAAGCGGGATATTCGCCGTTTCATTTCAGCCGTATCTTTACGAAAACGGCCGGTATGCCGGCTATGAGTTATGTTACCAGGCGGAGGCTGCAATATGCCCGCTACGATTTGTCACAGGGAAAGAAAGCGGTGGATGCCGCAGTGGAATATGGTTTTGAGACGCATGCCGGATTTACAAAAGCATTCAAAAGATGTTTTGGTTATCCGCCGTCCTTCTGCTTCCTGCGCGCCGGCATCACGCCGCCCTGTGAAAAGGAACAGGAATATTTTTTATCCGGAGAGGAAAAAGGAGAAAAGAAAATGAATCCACATATTTATGAATTTACGCCGTTTTCTGTCATTGGTTATCCGCAGAGACAAAGAAAATCCAATGTTAAGAGGACTGCCGATATCCCGGCCTACTGGGACAGTCTGAAAATGGACAGCGCCGCGCTGCTCACCAAGCTGCATGATACCTTCACGGCGTCTAAACATTTTGAGATCAGCATGTGCTATGACATTGATACGGAAAACGGGGAATTTACATACCTGTTGGGAAGAGGTATTGATAATCCTGCCGATTATGAAAAAATGGAACCGGATATGACAAGAGTGGACATCCAGGGAGGACTGTATGCTGTCTTTTCCACGCCGCCTGCGGAGGATTACCTGGTTGCGATTCAGGATACCTGGCATGAAATCCTCACGGACTGGCTGCCTGGCTCTGAGTTCGAATTTGACGATACACGCTATGATTTTGAGTACTATGACCACAGAGATCATGGCTGGTATTTCGGAGGAAAGGTACAGATGGATATCTGCATTCCCATTCGCCTGAAAGAAAAATAAATTCCATAAAATATATTCCGGAAAATAAATACCGAAAAATAAATTTCGGTAAAAAATCCTGACAATCAGCTCTTCCCGAAGGCGATATATGAAACTTCCCGCCCTTATGCTTTCTGCTTAAAAAAGATGAGCACAAATAATACTGCCGGATGTGGTAGATTAACGGTAAGGCTGCAAAACAGAACAGCTTGAGGAATGAGAATGGAATGGCTTGCTGTTGCAGCAGACGGAAAAAGTGAAGTGAGATACGATGTGGAATAATAAGCGGGAGTAAGTGCAAGACAGGATGTGTGATGATAAGCGTGATGAGATGCAGGATAGGATGTGTGATGATAAGCGTGATGAGGTTCAGGATAAGATGTGTGATGATAAACGTGATGAGGTTCAGGATAAGATGCAGGGTGATAAGCGGGATGAGATACGGGATAAAATGCAAAATGAAATACAGTCAGTGCTGACAAACTGGGACGTGTTGGGAACAGCAAAGCAGATTTATTCAACAGCCTGGGCCATATCGGATGAATATGTACTGAAGACATACGATAATTTGGAGCAGCTGAAAAAAAACGGCCGCATGCAGGTGCTGCTCTGCCGGATGGGTATTCCCGCAGCAGAGATTATTCAAACGCGCAGAGGGGAAATCTATGCAGCTGAGGGCAGCAGGTATTATACGCTGTCCAGAAAGCTGCCCGGCAACAATGCTGCGGATATTACAGCGGATGGAATGGCTGAGAAAATGGGGGAGGTTTTGGGCAGCCTGCATCAGGCCTTCAGTAAATGTGAGGAAATCCTGTATACGCAGTCTGAGCCTGCAAACGAAACAATCAGCTTCCCTGACTGCAGCCTGCTGGAGGAAATGAACGGCTGGGTAAAAGAAAGCCTGTACCGGGAACATTGGATGGATGAAAAAAACTTCTGCAAAGCGGTACAAAAACTGGCGGAACACTATGAGGAGCTTCCCAGGCAGCTGATTCACAGAGATGTGCATCTGGGCAATTTCCTGTTCGATCAAGGGACGTTTTCCGGGTATATTGATTTTGATCTGAGCCAGAGAAATATCCGCGTTTTTGACCTGTGCTATTTTCTGGCAGGACTGCTTGCCGCCCAGGTAGGAAATGGTATGGAGGAGATACAATGGTATGATGTAATCAGCAGAACGACAGCCGGATATGAAAGCCGTATTCCCCTGACCGCAGCGGAAAAGCAGGCGGTTCCGTATGTAATGGAAAATATTGAGCTGTTGTTTGCCGCCTATTTTAATGAACCGGAAACGAAACATTTCAGGGAAAATGCGCTTGAACTGTTCTGGTTTATTTTTAAAAGAGAGGAACAGATTTGGTCAGCGCTGTATAGTTAAGAGCTGTGCTGTACAGGAAAAGAAGAATGACAGCCGGAGGAGGCGGAAAAAGTGAAATTGACAGAGAAAAAGGATTTACTGGTAAATGCAGTAAGTACGATGAAAAGTGTGGAAGCGATCGGACAGACAGGGAATATGACAGAAATTCCGGTTCCTGGGCAAGGGGATTTTGACCTGTTCGTTCTATGCGGAGTAATTCCTGATTATGAAGAGAGACAAAGCTGCTATGCCGGTCAGAGGCAGCTTTATACGGAATGCAACATGGAGGTATGCAGGGAAGATGTTCACTGGGGGACCGGAGATATTCTTCTGGTAGACGGCGTGGAAACCATGTTTATGTATTTCACAGTGGATAGCATGAAGGAGTACCTGGAAACTGTCGCCAGCGGACAAAGGCTGGAGCCGGAAGGAGAATTTTATCCGTTGGGGCGGCTTGCTACGATGCGCAGCATCCATATTTTATATGACAGGAACGGAATAATGAAGGAAATGCAGGAGAACCTGAAAGAATATCCCGGACAGCTTCGGCAGAAAATTATTAAGAACCATTTTCCCGCAATCTGGGATGGAGAAAGCATCGACAGAGCAATCCTGCGAGGCGATGTTATTTTTAACCATCGTGTGTTTCAGGCATCGCTGGATCATTACATGCAGACGCTGTATGCGCTGAACCGTACCTATTTTCCCAGCTGGAAGCGGGCGGAGCAGTATATTGCCTCTTTCCGGATAAAGTCGGAAAACTGCTATGAAAGGATAAGAAAGGCGATAAAACTTTCCGCAGAACCGGAAACGATAGAAGCCTGCTATGAAGTGTGGAGGAAGCTGGTGGAGGAGCTGGAAAAACTTGTGGAGGAGAACTTAGTCATAGAAGAATAGCGCTCTGGCGCCCTGCTCCGAAAGGTTTCAGGGTAATATTTTCCGGCTGGGCAGAATCCATGATGCAGGTTATAATAAATGAGTCCGGTGCACTGTTACTAAAAAGCTCTCCGTTTCTATATGGAAAAAGAGAGGAGGGAAGTGCAAAGAACCGATAAAATAAATTGTGGCAAATACTATATATCGATATAACTAAAGGAGCGCACATGGATTGGATTGAACGGCTGAATAAAGCTATGGAATACCTGGAAGAGCATATGATGGAAGAAATTTCCTACGAAAAGGCGGCGCGTATCGCATGTTGCTCCACCTATCATTTTCAGAGGATGTTTGCCTATATGGCAAACGTGCCACTTTCCGAATATATCCGCCGCAGGAGGATGTCTCTGGCTGCTGAGGATTTGCAGAGTTCAGATGAGAAGATTGTGGATATCGCCTTAAAATACGGCTATGCTTCTCCTACAGCCTTCAACCGTGCTTTCCAGGGAGTACACGGTGTAGCGCCGTCTCTGGTGAAAAAAGGCAATGTCTCTGTAAAGGCCTATCCGCCGATCAGCTTTACCATAACGATAAAAGGAGCGGTCGGGCTGGATTACCGGATAGAAGAAAAGAAGGCCTTCCGGGTTATCGGTGTAAGCAGCCCACTGCAGGCTGAAGTGGAAAAGAATTTTGCCGTAGTCCCACAGCTATGGCAGCAGGCGGGATCGGACGGCAGCCTTTATAAACTGGCCGGGATGATGGACGGTGAACCCAAAGGCATTTTGGGAGTGAGCGCCTGTAATGACGAAGAAGAGTGGAAGTATCTTATCTGTATATCCAGCACTCTTCCTTTACCGGAAGGGTGGGAGGAGTATCTGGTGGAAGCATATACCTGGGCTGTTTTTACCGGCACAGGTTCCTGCCCGCAGGCGATCCAGCAGCTTGAACAGAGAATTGTGACGGAATGGCTGCCCGCTTCCGGCTATGAATATGCAGACGGCCCTGATATCGAGGTATATCTGACTCCGGATATGCAGAATTCCAGTTTTGAGGTGTGGATACCAATAAACAGAAAACGGCAGTAACGGACTGCAGACGAACTGTAAAAAGAGAGTGAAAACACATGAGGCTTTCACTCTCCCTGATTATATAGTAGTTTTACTAAAACGTCTGCAATGTGGATGGGTTCACAGCTGCTTTAGTTTCTTATAAAAATTCCAATGGAATGATAAACTTAATAAATACCCTATGCATTGCTTCTAACAATTTCTCATAAAAATATTATCAGTATCACCGCCGTAATTCATCAGAACATCAATTTTTTGAAAACCGTATTTCTCATATAAACCAGTGATGCCTGAGGGTATATACACCCTGGTAAAGCCCACTTCTTTTGCATAGCCTGCCGCACATTCAATTAGCTGCCGGCTGATCCGGTTCCCTCTGAAATCTTCATCGACAAACATTGAGCTTATCCATGGTGAGTATCTGTTTTCGGGATAATAATCTGTTTTCAGAAATGTGCAGAAGCCTATAATTTGACCATTCTGTTTTGCGCAGAATACACTTTCCCAATCGATAAAAAGGTCTTTCTTCATCATCTCGGCAAGATGGACGCCGGCGGCTTCCCAGCTACAATTTTCTGCAAAGCAGATAAGCTTGTCCCAGTCATCGCAATCTTTTGTTACCCGAAGTATTTCTAGCGTATTCATTTGTGCCTCCTTATTTGTATAAAAATAAAACCTGCTTGTATAAACAGGCTTTCCCCTTTTGCCGTTGTCTTCCAGTCAGCTATTTCAAGCGATTATCACTATACAAAAAATGGCACCTCATTTATGCTCCTCCCGGAAAATCTGATATAAATTCCAATATATTTTCAGCTTATCATGCTCCTAAGCAGCCGTCAAGAATTGCCTGTCTGTAGGAACGGCAAAGGAGGAAGCTTGCCATACTGCGCAGGCTGCCGATATGGAGCCTGACCGTGACCGATCTGATAAATGACTGAGGCAGGACGAAGGAAATAATCAGAAGCCATGTAGAAACGAGAGGACTGCGGAAATAGATAAAGACATAGGTCTATTGAAATAAGAAAGCCGGAGGTGAAAATTTTTTATCCGCCTTTTTAATCTGACATACTGTTGTCATATTATGTGTGTTAGGATGAATACATCAAAAGACGAAAGGAGTCAGATATGGAAGAAAGATTTTGCCAGAGCTGCGGAATGCCTATGGGGGATACCGATGAATTATACGGAACGGAGGCAGACGGCAGCAAGAGTACAGACTATTGCTCCTATTGCTATGCGGACGGCGCATTTACATCGGAATGTACGATGGATGAAATGATTGAAGGCTGCATCCCTCCCATGCTGGAATCAAATCCCGAATTGAAGGAAGAGGATGCACGCAGTATGATGCAGCAGTGGTTCCCCATCCTGAAACGGTGGAAGAACAACTGAAGATGAAAAAACGGGGAGTGTGTCAGCATTACAGGTTAAGCTGAGTTCAATGCAGTGCCGGCAGACTCCCTTTCTGTCATACCGGAACATTTATTTCTTCTTTTCCCTGATAGGAATCCATATTTCACTGCTGTAATCATAGGAATGGATATCTCCCATTGTGTACATTTCCACATTAAAACCGCTCGCAAACTCATACCGGGAGTTCCCCGGCAGCCATTCATTGAAAATACGCGAATTCACCGCCTGAAGTGCGCCGGGCATCGGCCCTGTACACCGGAATTTTGCTATAGTGCAGCCCGGCAGCAGGGCTTGTGTCATACCCTCCGAAAGCTCACCTCCCCTGTAATCGCCCGCGATAATATAACGGAACTCCCTGCTGTTACCAGGGATTTCGATACAGATGCCGTACTTTCCGATACAGCAGTCCCTGACCTGGGCCGGCGCATTTTTATTGCAATATTTCTGCTTGAAGCTGTTCCAGAAGGACGGTATTTCATCATATGCGCTGTCGAAGGAGAAGATCCGCTCCAGACCGATTACCGGCAGCGGATCCATTTTTTCCACTGTATAATTCAGATTACTTCCGCCTTCCACCGTGATTTTTATATGAAGCGGCTGAAAAACCTGAAGTTTGTCAGGATTTTTTTTCAGCTGCATGGGAGCCGCCCCATGAAAACGGCTGAAGGCTTTTGTGAAGCTTTCAGGAGTTTCATAACCGTATTTGTAAGCCAGATCAATGATCCTGTCATTTCCGGCCAGCACATCCAGCGCGGCAAGATACAGCCGTCTGCTGCGAAGATAAGCGCCGATAGTCATTCCGGTTATGATTTTAAAGCCCTTCTGGAAATAAAAGGGGGACAGGTTTATATGAGCGGCTATATCCTCTGCTGTAATATTTTCCATCAGATGAGCTTCCATGTAATTTACAGCTTCCTTCATTGCTTCCAGCCATTCCATACCGTCAGTCCTTTCTTTCGTGCAACGCACGTTCCTGCTTAAAGTTCCACCTATTATACATGATGGCAGATTAAGTTGCCTGTCTTTTCCTGCCCATTTCTGTCCGCTCCATTTTGGCCGAATGCAGGGCAGCCAGGAGAATATCATTATTATGCCACGCTCCGGACTCCGGTTATTTAGAACGCTTTATATAAAAAATAAAATGGCGCAGGAAAATCTTTTTAAATTATAATAGCATAGATTGGAACAGAAGGGAGATGTTATTTTAAGCCAGAAGTTGATGAAAACCGTGTAAAAAACGAACTGTCCCGTTGCAGACTGGTTTCGGCACCGGACGTCAGACGGGGCTGGCTTTTTTCCATCGGTATAGTATAATGAAAATGCAGAGATAAAAACACAGCCCGGTAGGTAGTCCGGGCGCAGCGGATAATATTTGTGAAAGCGCTGTCAGTAACCCTCCCTCCTTGGGTCGTCCGTTCTTTGTTCATAAATATATTTAAGGAGGATTCTTTTATGGACAGAGCATCGGAAGAAGCAGGACAGCAGGCAGTTTTGAGGGTGTTTTTTGAAGACCCGTTCTGGGTGGGGGTGTTTGAGCGCACTTCTCAGGGAAGGGTATCTGTTTCAAAGATTACCTTTGGCCCGGAGCCTAAGGATTATGAGGTATGGGATTTCCTTCTCAGGAATTATTCAAAGCTGTGTTTCAGTCCTTCGGTGGAAGCTGTGGTAAAAGAAACGGGGCAAAATCCCAAAAGGATGCGGCGGCAGGTGTGCAGGGAACTGCGGCAGCCGGGCATCGGAACCAAATCCCAATTGGCGCTGAAGCTGCAGCAGGAGGAACGGAAAACGCAGCGCAGAACGGTGAGCCGCAGGCAGCGGGAAGCCGAAAAGCAGCGGTTGTTTGACTTGAAGCAGCAGAAACGGAAGGAAAAACATAAGGGAAGATAGGAAAGGATAGGAAAAGAGACGGCCGCCAGGAGTTTCACCGTAAAGCGGCCGCCTCTTTGCTTATTTTGTATTCTTTTGTTCGAATTCATTTGTCCGTTACCTCTGATTTCATTTTATTAAAGAGGGGAATGAGGAAATTTTTTACCGGCGGCGCCCATGTAATCTTCTTTCCTGCAAATCCTGCATTTTACTTGAATTATATAGCGATGGGCCATATACTGGAATAAGAAATAACAAAAAAGGAGCGGTCAGGATGCAGAAAATTTTTATCCGCTATATGAGTGCCGTGGTTATTGTCGCCCTTCTGGCTATTTTGGCGATGAACTGGGGACTGCAGGAATTCAACGCCCGGAACCGGATGATGGAGAATTCCGAAATGAAGCTGGATCAAATCGTGCAGACGCTGGAAAATAATGAGGTGGAGCTTCAGAATCTGAAGGACAGTCTCAGCGAAGATTACCTGACCCGCGCCTATGCGTTTGCTTATATTATAGAGCAGAACCCGGAGGTGCTTGGCAGCCAGTCCGAGCTGGAGAGGATTGCCCGGCTGCTTAACGTGGATGAGCTGCATGTTATTGATGAAAACGGCATCCTGTTTGCAGGAAGCGTTCCGTTGTATTTTGGTATGGATTTTCATGATACGGATCAGACAAGAGAATTCCTGCCCATTCTGGAGGAGCCGGACTCTTACCTGGTCCAGGATATCCGTCCCAACGGCTATGAGCAGAAGGTCTTTCAGTATATCGGCGTGGCTAGAAAGGATCAGAAGGGGATTGTGCAGGTGGGGATGGCTCCTACCAGAATGCTGGAGGCTCAAAAGAGAAACCAGCTGGAGTATATATTGTCGCGTATGCCCCTGGATTCAGGGACTATGCTTTTTACGGTGGATAAGGATACGCAGAAGGTTCTGATTTACTATAATGAACGGATGGATGAGTATGACCTTTCAGAGTTCGGTGCCACGCCGGATGCGCTTGCCGGTCTGTCAAGCGGTGTATTTATGGAGGAGGGCGGCCAGAGAATATTTTATGTAACCAGGGAATATGGAAATATTCTGCTTGGTATGGGGAAAACGTCGAAGGCGCTTTATAAGGATCGGAACCTGCAGCTGTTTTTGACCATGGCCTTTCTCATATTTGCATGCCTTATCATGATATCTGTAATCAACTGGCTGCTGAAAATAAAGATCGTAAACGGAATCCACCGCATCACCGATGATCTTTCCAAAATCACGGAGGGCAGGCTGGATACGGTGGTAAATGTGGACAATAACCCGGAGTTCAGGCTGCTGAGCCAGGGGATTAATAAAATGGTGCAGGGAATACTGAACGCCACCGTGCGGGTATCCCAGGTAATTGATGTGGTGGATATGCCTATCGGCGTTTTTGAATACGGAAAGGACAGCAGGGAGGTGATGGCCACCGACAGGCTGCGCCTGGTTCTTGGCTGGACGGAGGAAGAGGGCAAAAAACTGTATCAGGATAAGGAGAACTTCGAAAAACGTCTCCGGGAAATTCTGTGCAGGCCGGCAGCAGGGGAAAAGAATGTGTATCAGGTTTCGGAGAAGCCTGAAAAATGGGTCAGGCTTCAGATGAATTCAGATGAAAACGGAACCTTCGGTATTGCCGCGGATGTGACAAAGGATATGCAGGAAAAGTGGAAAATCCAGCATGAAAGGGATTATGATTCCCTGACGGGCCTGTGTAATATTGATACCTTCAAAAAAGAGGTTTCTCTTGTGCTGGATCAGGGAAATCCCGGTGCGGCGGCCATGGTAATGATGGATCTGGATAATTTCAAGGGGATTAATGATCGTTATGGCCACGACTGGGGCGATGAATATCTGAGACGCTGCGCCCGCATCCTGGAAAAAAGCAATGGGGAACGGGGCATAGCGGCCAGAAGGTCGGGAGATGAATTCTGCCTGTTTCTGCATCATTTTTCTTCCAGGGAGGAAATCGCCAATTATATGGAAGAACTGTACGGGGAAATCCGTGCCGGGGAAATCACTTTCCCTGACGGAAGCACCGGCTTCCTGCGAATCTCCTCAGGGCTGGCCTGGTACGGGGAATCGCTTAACAGCGGCAGCATGCTGCTGCGTGCGGCGGATTATGCGCTGTATGATGCAAAGAACAACGGAAAAGGAATATGGAAGCAGTATTCCCTGTGAGATACAGGAAAAGTGAAAAAAGTAAGCCGCAGGAAATCGGGAATTTCCTGCGGCTTTTATTTCCGCGGCTTACCCCGGCCGCGGCCTTGTTGCACTTTTACTTAACTGTATTAAAACGGTACAGATACTTTTTATCAGAAGCTGTTACCATTATTTGCTGCTGATTTCACTGTGCAACTCCTGAATGGATTTTACTTCTCCATTGCCGTGTTCCTTCACATACTTGATTCCCTTTGCGGTAGCGCGTGCGGCGGCAATGGTGGTCATGTAAGGAATTTTTGCTTTAATGGCGGCTTTCCTTAAATAGCTGTCGTCATGCATGCTTTCCTTGCCGACAGGAGAATTTACAACCAACTGGATTTTTCCGTTGGTGATGAGGTCGAGGATATTCGGCCTGCCCTCATAAAGCTTGTTAACCCTTTCCGCTTCAATGCCTGCTTCTCTGATGAGATTGCAGGTATTTTCCGTTGCGATGATTTTAAAGCCTGCTTCAGCAAATGCCTTTGCCACCTCAACCACCTCGGCCTTGTCCTTTCTGTTTACGGAAATCAGGACGGTGCCTTCCAGGGGAAGACGGGACTGGGTTGCTTCCTGCGCTTTATAGAACGCTTCTCCATAGTAGGTGGACAGACCTAAAACTTCGCCGGTGGAGCGCATTTCCGGTCCGAGAACCGGATCGACCTCCGGGAACATATTGAAGGGGAATACCGCTTCCTTTACACCGTAGTAAGGGATATGCTGCTCCTTCAATCCGGAAATGGGGGAGGGCTTGCCGGTAAGCTCTGCAGTGATGATATCAATGGCAAGGGGCACCATACGGATATTGCATACCTTGGATACTAACGGCACGGTACGGGATGCGCGGGGATTGGCCTCCAGCACATAAACTCTGCCGTTTTCGATGGCATACTGCATGTTCATCAGGCCTTTTACATGCATTTCTTCCGCAATCCTTCTTGTATAATCCTTGATTGTTTTCACATTTTCCTCAGAAATGTGTACGGAAGGGATAATGCAGGCGGAGTCTCCGGAATGCACGCCTGCCAGCTCAATATGCTCCATAACTGCAGGAACAAAGGCATGTGTCCCGTCGCTGATGGCATCCGCTTCACATTCCATGGCATGATTCAGGAAACGGTCGATGAGGATGGGGCGGTCGGGAGTAACGCCGACTGCAGCCTTCATATAGCCCGCCATGCTTTCATCATCGTAAACCACTTCCATACCGCGTCCACCTAAAACATAGGAAGGGCGGACCATTACAGGATAGCCAATCCGGTTGGCAATCTCAAGCGCTTCCTCCACGGTGGTTGCCATTCCTGACTCCGGCATGGGGATTTCCAGTTTTTCCATCATGGCGCGGAACAGGTCGCGATCCTCTGCCAGATCGATAACGGAAGGGGAAGTGCCGAGAATTTTCACACCGTTCTTTTCCAGTTCATTTGCAAGATTCAGAGGCGTCTGTCCGCCGAACTGTGCGATAACGCCCACCGGTTTTTCCTTTTTATAGATACTCAGTACATCCTCCAGGGTCAGCGGTTCAAAATACAGCTTGTCGGAGGTGTCGTAGTCGGTGGAAACAGTTTCCGGGTTACAGTTAACGATGATGGTTTCAAAGCCCAGCTTTTTCAGGGCCAGTGAGGCATGAACGCAGCAGTAGTCGAATTCGATGCCCTGTCCGATACGGTTGGGGCCGCCGCCGAGAATCATAACCTTGGGTTTGTCGTTGGAGATGGGATTCTTATCCTCCGCGTTGTAGGTGGAGTAGTAGTAGGCGCTGTCGGGAGTGCCGCTTACATGGACACCTTCCCAGGCTTCCTCCACACCCAGCGCAATACGGCGGTTCCGGATATCGTCTTCCGGGATTTCAAGGATCTGGCTTAAGTATTTGTCGGAGAAGCCATCCTTCTTTGCAGCAATCAGGCGGTCATCGGCAGGAAGGCTGCCTTTATGGGCGGCGAGCGCCTCTTCTTCTTCCACCAGTTCCTTCATCTGCTGTATAAAGTAGGTTTTTACCTTGGTAATGTCATGGATTTCATCAATGGTGGCACCCTTGCGGAGCGCTTCATACATGATAAAATGACGCTCACTGGAGGGCGTAATCAGCATGGAGAGGAGCTGTTCCTTTGTTTTGCTGTCAAAATCCTTCGCATGGCCCAGGCCGTAGCGGCCGGTTTCCAGGCTGCGGATGGCTTTCTGGAAGGCTTCCTTGTAGTTCTTGCCGATGCTCATGACTTCGCCTACCGCACGCATCTGCGTACCCAGCTTGTCTTCTACGCCTTTGAATTTTTCAAAGGCCCAGCGGGCGAACTTGATTACCGCATAGTCTCCGTCAGGCACATATTTGTCCAGAGTCCCGTATTTTCCGCAGGGGATATCCTTCAGGGTGAGGCCGCAGGCCAGCATGGCGGAAACGAGGGCGATAGGGAAGCCGGTAGCTTTGGAAGCCAGAGCGGAGGAACGGGAGGTACGGGGATTGATTTCGATAACAACGATGCGGTCGGTTTCCGGATCATGGGCAAACTGTACGTTGGTGCCGCCGATAACCTGAACGCTTTCAACGATTTTATAAGCCTGCTCCTGCAGACGCTTCTGACATTCCTCAGAAATGGTGAGCATAGGGGCGGAACAGAAAGAATCGCCGGTATGCACGCCGAGGGGATCGATATTCTCAATAAAGCAGACGGTGATCATGTTGTTTTCACAGTCCCTGACAATTTCCAGCTCCAGCTCTTCCCAGCCGAGAATGGATTCTTCCACAAGAACCTGTCCCACCAGACTTGCCTGGAGGCCTCTTGCGCATACTGTTTTCAGCTCGTCCACATTGTAAACGAGTCCGCCGCCTGCGCCGCCCATGGTATAAGCGGGACGGAGTACTACGGGATAGCCGAGACGATCCGCAATGGACAGCGCCTCTTCCACGCTGTAGGCAACCTCGCTGCGGGCCATTTCAATGCCCAGCTCGTTCATGGCTTTTTTGAATTCGATACGGTCTTCGCCGCGTTCGATGGCATCCACCTGGACGCCGATAACCTGAACGTTATATTTTTCCAGAACGCCGGCTTTGTTCAGCTCCGCGCACAGGTTCAGTCCGGACTGTCCGCCCAGGTTGGGCAGCAGGGCGTCGGGCCTTTCCTTGGCGATAATCTGCTCCAGCCGTTCCACATTCAGCGGTTCGATGTAAGTAACATCGGCTGTTTCCGGATCGGTCATAATGGTTGCAGGATTGGAATTAACGAGTACGATTTCATAACCCAGTTTCTTGAGTGCTTTACATGCCTGGGTTCCGGAATAGTCAAATTCGCAGGCCTGACCGATGATGATCGGACCGGAACCGATGATAAGTACTTTGTGAATGTCTGTTCTTTGTGACATATTTCCTCCATTCTGCTGCAGAAAATCCGCAGCCCTAGTATCAGGCGGGAAAACGGCGCCAGCTTTTACGCATCTGTACGCAGACCGAAATGGAAAGAACCATCTGATCCCTTCCGCCCGTTCTGCAGTAATTTCCCTTTGCAGTATATTATATAGGAAAATCGCCAAAAGGCAAATCATATTTTTTATGAATTATAAAAAGAAAATAAAGTGATAAAAAATAGTTGCTAAAACAATAATGTTTTATTATACTGAAAATCAGGAAAAGAATATTTCCTGACGGCTTCTGTTATCAGTCAGGAGTAAAGATGAAAGCAAGAGATAAGTTTCAGAAGTTAAATCTGAGCAATGCCTTCCTGTTCGCAGCGGTGATGAATGACGCAGAGGTCTGCCGGCTGGTGCTGGAGATTTTGACAGGAGAACCTGTGGAAGCGGTGAATGTGCAGAGTGAACAGAGTATTTTATTCAGTTCCGATTTCAGGAGCGTGCGTCTTGATGTTTATGCCAGGGACTGCCTGGAGGTAGAGTACGATCTGGAAATGGAGAATGGCGGCGAAAGTCTGCCAAAGCGTAGCCGGTATTACCAGTCCCAGATGGACGTAGCCGCTTTGAAGCCGGGGGATGATGTGGATCTGCTGGGATTGAGCTATGTTATATTTCTGTGTACCTTTGATCCTTTTGACGAGGGACTGTATCGTTATCGTTTTGAAAATACCTGCACGGAAACAGGAAACAGCCTGGGAGACGGAACGAAAAAGATATTTCTGAATACCAGGGGACGGACAAAAAAGGATGTATCAGAGGAACTGCTGCATTTTCTGGCCTATGTGGAAAATACTACGGATGAATGTGCGGCATTGTACAATGATCGGAAGCTTGACAGGATTCACCGGAAGGTGAAGGAGCTGAAGGCAAGCCGGGAATGGAGGGCGAGGTATATGAAGTTTGAGGAGCTGCTTTCTAAGGAACGTGAGGATGGCGTGAATGAAGGAAAGTTGGCCGGTGAAAAAAGGATGCTGGCTTTGGTGCGCGCCATGCTTCAGGATAACCGGAGCGATGAAATCCCGTTGCTGGAAACAGATGAAAAGCTGCGGGAAGAGCTGTTCAGGGAATATCATATATAATTCAATAATTCTATTCTTCTCAGCTGCCCGTCCGGGCAGCGTCTTTATCGGACCGGGGATTATACTGCCGGTCTGTTCAGGTATTTTATGTGCCTGATTTCAAATTTTCCAATATATAATAAATTCAGATAACGGCCTGCCGGGCGGGAAATATTTTTTTCTTTTTAAGGTCAGTTTTATCCTTTTATAATTATTACGTCTTTCTTTTTTATATTCAGGCAACAGCATACGGATTGCCACTTCAATAGTTGACATATACTATAAAATATACTACACTAATTTATAGGAGAAGGAGGTGTTACATGGCAGCCATAGATCTGATAGTTCTGGGAATGATTAAGCAGCAGCCGCAAAGCGCTTATGAACTCCAGAAAAATGTAGAGTACAGGAACATATCCCGCTGGGTAAAAATCAGCACGCCTTCCATATACAAGAAGGTTATTCAGCTGGAGGAGAAGGGATATCTGGAGGCGGAGCTTGTCCGGGAGGGAAATATGCCGGAGAAAAGCGTCTACCGGATAACGCCGGAGGGCGAACATTTTTTTATGGACCTGATGGAAAAAACAGCGCGGGAAACCGTGAGTATTTTCCTGAATTTCAATGCGGTTATCATGAACCTGGATTTTATGCCGGAGGAAAAGAGAAAGGAGCTTCTGGAAGGAATACATGACGGAATCAGCGATCTGAAGGAAACCATCGAGGTAAAAAGCGGTGAAAGACAGCATATTCCGCTGACAGGGCGGACCATCCTGCAGCAGCAGCTGGAAATGACGGAGGCAATGGAGCGCTGGCTTACCGGCTTTGAAAAGGAGTATCTGAAGAAAAAATGAGGCCGCTGTGATAAGCAGCGGCGTAAAAAACGTGCAAGTCCGCATCAGCGGATGGAGAGGAGAAGGTATGTACGAATCAAGATGCGGCGTATGCTGCAACAGCTGTGAAAGAAAAGAGGCCGTTCACTGTACCGGCTGTCTGACCATGGAAAAACCGTTCTGGGGCGGAGAATGCCAGGTGAAAAGCTGCTGCCAGGAAAGAGGATTGAACCACTGTGGGGAGTGTGAGGAGTTTCCCTGTGAGGTTTTAAGCAGCATGGGCGCGGATCAGGGCTTTGATCCCACAATTAAAATTGAGCAGTGCAGAAAATGGGCCCAGGAGAAGTAATGGCACTCTTTGTGAAAAAGGGCTGCCTATGATCTATGAGGAAGGACCCGGAGCCCACGAATGGGATTTCTGGAACCGTTATATCAAACGGATTCTGGTCTGGCTTCCTTTAGAGGAGCTGGCAGCAGGAAGCTACAGCGGAAATATAGGTGATGCCGGACGGCCGTAGACTATGCTGCAGAGTCAAAGGTAATTGTTCAGTCCCTTCAGAGTTACTGCAGGATTCGGTTGCAACTGGCGCCGTACTGGGGCATAATAAAGATAACAGCTAAAGAGGGCGGACGAGCCGGTAATACCGGCTCGTCATTTCCGCGGGCAGTGCAGGAGCGCGGCAAAAGCAGGAAGAACGTCGGGTGCGCAAAAGGGAGGGGCTTACGTGAAGCAAAATGGAAAACGCAACAAGTATACCTTTGGATTAGGGACCATAGGCAGGGATATGGTCTATTCCATGGTGAGCATGTATCTGATTTATTATCTTACGGACATTATTGAACTGCCCACATCCACACTTTGGTGGATCACGGCAATCGTTCTTTGTGCCCGTATTTTTGATGCGTTAAACGATCCGATTATGGGCGTGATTGTGGATAATACAGACACAAAATATGGGAAATTCAAGCCCTGGATCGCACTGGGCGCATTACTTTCAGGAATGCTGACCGTCCTGCTCTTTACGGATTTCGGACTGCAGGGAGCGGCCTATATCGCCGTATTTGCCCTGATTTATGTGGCCTGGGGGTTGGCCTATACCGCGAATGACATTTCCTACTGGTCCATGCTGCCTTCCCTGAGCCTGGAGCAGAAGGAGCGGGAGCAAATCGGATCCGTTGCCAGGATTTGCGCCAATATAGGCCTGTTTTTCGTGGTTGCGGGGATTGTGCCTATTACCACTGCCTTTGGAAATGCCCTGGGAAGCATGCAAAAGGGCTACTTTGCCTTTTCATTCCTGGTGGTGGCCGTGATGTGGGCGGGCCAGTGTGTCACTCTTGTCGGAGTGCGTGAGCCAAGGGAGCTGGTGGTGAAAAATAAGCATACCAGCCTGCGGGAACTGCTGCAGGTGATTTTCAAAAACGACCAGCTTCTTTACACAGCAATTTCCATGGCGCTGTTCATGATTGGCTATACCACAACCACCAGCTTCGGCCTTTATTTTTTCAAATATGCCTATGGGGATGAGGGGATGTATTCTGTTTTTGCGCTGATTCTTGGCGTTTCCCAGATCGCCGCGCTGGTGGTGTTCCCCTGGATCAGCAGGTTCTTCAAGCGGAAGACGCTCTATGCCTTTGCCACCGCACTGGTGGTGGCCGGCTATCTCATCTTTTTCTTTGCGCCGCTTGATACCATGCTCTTTATCGGAATCGCCGGCGTTCTGCTCTTCGTGGGGCAGGCATTTATCCAGCTGATGATGCTCATGTTTCTGGCGGATACGGTGGAATACGGGTTCTGGAAATCGGGACGCAGAAATGACAGCGTCACCTTTTCACTCCAGCCGTTTATCAATAAAATGGGCGGCGCGGTTTCCTCCGGCGTGGTAAGCGCCACGGTTATCCTGTCCGGCATCAAGGAGGCGCAGAGCGCGGCGGATGTAACGGCCGAAGGCCTGCTGATGATGAAAACGGCCATGATGGTTTTCCCGCTGATTTGCATTGTGGCGGGTTTCCTGCTTTACCTGAAAAAGTATAAAATTGACCGAAAGCTTTATGAACAGATTCTGAAGGACTTAAAGGAGAGAGGCGATCTCAGAATCGGGGAAGGAGAGTGAACCATGTATCACGAAATTACAATGAAAAGCAGCTTGAGAGAGGTATACGCCCACCCCGTCGGACACGACATCCTGAAAAAAATCCTTCTGCAGGCAGGTATGCAGGATAAGCTTCTTACCAGCCGGCTGACCGGCTCCCTGTCCCTGCAGGTTCTGTCCGTACTGACGAAAAAGATGCTGGATGATGCCTTCTGGCAGACCTTTCTGCATCTGCTCAACAGCGAACAGGATCGCCCGGACGGGGGAGATGGGGAGCTTATTAAAAAGTGGTGGAAGGAAGCCGTTTTTTACCAGATCTATCCCCGCAGCTTCTGTGATACGAACGGCGACGGAATCGGTGATTTGAAGGGAATTATCGGAAAACTGGATTACCTGCATACGCTGGGGGCGGACGCTGTCTGGCTGTCGCCGATCTATGATTCGCCCAACGACGACAACGGCTATGATATCCGGGATTATCATAAGATAATGAAGGAATTCGGCACCATGGAGGAGTTTGACGCCCTGCTTTCCGGTCTGCACCAGAGGGGAATGCGGCTGATTATGGATTTGGTGGTTAACCATACCTCAGACGAGCACGAATGGTTCCGGGAGGCGGTAAGGGATCCTTACAGCCCCTTCCATGATTACTATATTTTCCGGGAAAATGAGGACGGAAGGGAGCCGAATAACTGGACGTCCTTTTTCGGCCAGGGAAAATATGGGGATGCCTGGCGCTATATTCCGCAGAATGACGAATGGGCGCTGCATCTTTTTTCCAAAAAACAGATGGATTTAAACTGGGATAATCCAAAGCTTCGCTCCGAAATCATTTCCATGGTAAAATGGTGGCTGGAAAAGGGCGTGGACGGCTTCCGCCTGGATGTTATCAACTATATTTCCAAGGAGGAAGGGCTTCCCTACGGCAATGAAAGCGTGGGAAAAATGATGGGCTATGTGGGAATTGAGCATTATTTTTACGGCCCCCATCTTCATGATTATCTGCGGGAGCTGCGTTGTAAGGCGTTTGACACTACCAACGCTTTTTCCGTGGGGGAGACGCCGGGGGTGGGAATGCAGATGGCCAGGCTTCTTACCGGGGAGGACAGGCATGAGCTGGACATGATTTTCTCCTTTGATCATCTGGAAACGCCGGGACATACCCGTTTTGACGACTATCGCTACGATCTGAACTACCTGAAGCAGTACTATACGGAATGGATGGAGGGTTATGGAAGCGGCTGCTGGATGTCGCTCTTTTTCGAAAACCATGACAATCCCCGGATGATATCCAAAATAAACGAAGACCCGGAGTACCGCTTTGCCATCGGTAAGCTTCTGGGAATGATCCAGTTTACGCTGCGGGGAACGCCTTTTATCTATCAGGGGCAGGAGCTGGGAGCAATCAACGGGTCGTTTACGGATATATCACAGATTCAGGATGTGGAGAGCCGGAACCTGTATGAAGAATTCTGCCGCACCATGGGCGAAGAGGAGGCACTGCGCCGGATCCTTGCAGGAACCCGCGATCATGCCAGGCTTATGATGGACTGGCAGGAGGTATGCCGTCAGAAAAACGACAGAGAATCCATCTATTATTTTTATAAAAAACTGATAGCCCTGCGGAAAAAATATCCCGCGCTTGTTTACGGGGAAGTCAGGATTGTCCATAAGGAAAAGAAAAATTTCTTCGCCTGGTTCCGTGAACTGGGCAACGAAGCTTTTTATGTGGAATGCAATCTCAGCGAAAAGCAGAGAAAGCGCCCGCCCCGCCCGGAGGGCTTTTGCCCCTTGCTTTCCAACTATAGCCGGATAGGGAGCAGGATGCAGCCTTATGAGGCCTGCCTTTACTGCTTTAAAAAGGAAGCTGCCGTTTGCGGTGAGGGTTCCGCCAAAGCGCCGGAAGGAGGGTGACGGACATGGATAAGCATGTGGATAAGAAAAGCAATGTCTCCAGCCCGGTGATATTGCTCCTTTCCTTTTTATTTATCGCGTTGGAAAGCGTCCGCCTTTTCACTGGTAATCAAAGCGCCTATTTTACAGACGCCATCCTGCCGGCCGTATGGATTGCAGCTTATTTTCTCATAATAGCCGTGCTGCTTTTGGCCTGCTTCCTTCTCTGCATCCGGGGAATGCGCCGCCAATGGCACCACCTTTTACGCATTCCCCTGGCCATGTACTTCCTTTATTGCCTGGCGGTAGCCGGCCTTATCCTCACCACCGGCTATGCCCCGCTGATTCTGCTTCCCGTCATGGTGGGAATTATCGTCATCATAGTAGAAATCATCAACGAAAGAACTCTGGTCCGTTGAGCGGGGGACGTTTCCCCCTCCACATAAATGGAAACCGGTCAGAAAAAGACAAATAAACTGCAAGATTTTACATTTTCAAATGGTTTAGGATCTTTTATTATTTAGTATTAGGATATGTGTGTATGAAGTTTTCCTTTAGGAAATGCTTCATACTGCAGCATATAAAAAAATGGAGGAAATATTTACGATGAACAGCAAGCTTTTACAAGAAAACGGGTTTATGCCCTGGGAGCAGAATCCGGAGTGTTTCCGGATCAATAAGAGAGCGCCTCACAGTGACATTATCCCTTTTCCTTCTCTGGAGGATGCCCTTTCATGGAATAAGGTTGCCAGAAGGGTGACAGATTTGAACGGAATCTGGAAGTTCCGTTATTTTGAGAATCCGGATCAGTGCGACGCCGCATATCCGGAAGGACTGGAAATGGTAATGGATACACATAACTGGGGACATATCCGGGTGCCGGCAAACTGGCAGATGGAGGGGTATGATTATCCGCAGTATGTGAATGTAAAGTATCCCTGGGAAATGACGGAAGATATCATGCCGCCGGAAATCCCCAGAGTTTATAACCCGGTGGGGATTTATGAACGTTCCTTTTTTGCAGAGAAAAAAGACGGAGAGAGGATGTACCTTCGTTTTGAAGGCATTGAATCCTGCGGCGAGGTGTATGTGAACGGAAGCTTCGTGGGCTACAGCGAGGGTTCTTTTACTCCTGCGGAGTATGATATTACCGATTATGCGGTTGACGGGGAAAACCAGCTGGTGGTGAAGGTGCTGCGCTGGTGTGACGGCAGCTGGCTGGAGGATCAGGATTTCTGGCGTCTGTCAGGTATTTTCAGGGATGTGGCCCTGTATACCCTGCCTGAAGTACATATTGGTGACTGGAAAGTGGATGCCCTGCTGGATGAGAATTACCAGGACGGTATCCTGAATGTGGAAGCGGCGCTGGAAGGGAAGGCGGACGGCTGCAGGGTACGGCTGGAGCTTTACAGTCCCAAGGGCAGACAGCTGCTGGATTCTCCCGAGACAGAGGTAAAGGACGGAAAAGCTGCATTTTCCCTGCAGGTGGAGACACCCTGGCAGTGGAGTGCGGAATCTCCTGTGCTTTATACCGTAGTGCTGTATCTGGAGAATGAAGGAGAGGAAACAATTCTGGCGGCACGCTGTGGATTCCGTACCTTTGAATTAAAGGACGGCCTGATGATGCTGAATAACAAGAGGATTGTTTTCAAGGGCGCAAACAGGCATGAGTTCGGTGCTGAATTCGGAAGGGCCATTACGAGGGAAGCCATGCTTAAGGACGTGCTGGCGATGAAACGCAATAATATCAACGCTGTCCGCACCTCCCATTATCCCAACCATCCTTATTGGTACGAGCTGTGTGATGAATATGGTCTTTATGTAATCGATGAAACCAATCTTGAAACCCACGGCAGCTGGACCTACGGCGTACCCGAAGAGGAGCAGCCCGACATCCTTCCGGGAAGCAATCCCCGCTGGACGGGAGCGGTCCTTGACAGAGTGGCGGATATGTATTACAGGGACAGAAATCATCCTTCGGTGCTCATATGGTCCCTGGGAAATGAGTCCTTCTGCGGAACGAACTTCCGTAAAATGGCTGATTTCCTCCGTACCCATGACAATACCAGGCTTGTCCATTATGAAGGCCAGTGCCACTGCCAGGGGTATGAGGATGTGACGGATATGATTTCCACCATGTACACCCCGGTGGAACAATGGGTGAAATATGAAGATACTAATCCGGAGAAGCCCGCTATCCTTTGTGAATATGCGCATGCCATGGGAAATTCCTGCGGCAGCCTTATCAAATATACGGAGGCTTTCGAAAAATATCCTAAGCTTCAGGGCGGCTTTATCTGGGATTTCGTGGATCAGGCGATTTTGACAAAGGACAAGAATGGTAAGGATTACCTGGGCTACGGCGGTGATTTTGGAGAAGGCTATACGGATGGGATTTTCTGCGGAAACGGCCTGATGTTTGCGGACAGGACGGAAACTCCCAAGATGAAGGAAACGAGAATCTGCTATCAGAATATGAAATTTGCTGATGCCGACTGGGAGACCGGCGAGGTGACAATCTGCAACAGGAGCCTGTTTACGGATTTATCCGCTTATCGTTTTGTGTGGACACTGGTTCTTGACGAGGTTTCCTGCGCTCAGGGAAGTGTGGACGTTAAATGCGCGCCCGGGGAAACCGTTAAGGTACGCCTTCCTTTTGCCGGGGAACTGAAAAAATGGAAGGAAGCAGGAAGATCCTGTCTGGAGGCCTTCCTGAATATGGAAGCGCAGCTGAAGGAGGATACGGCCTGGGCCAGAGCCGGCTATGCTGTGGCAAAGGGACAGTTTATTACCGGCAGCAGGGAAAGCCTTCTTACGGAAAAGAGGGAAGGAAGCAGCCTGAAGGTAACGGAGAATTTCGGCGCCCTGATAATTACAGGCAGTGATTTCGAATACCGTTTTTCCAAACGAAGCGGAGACTTCTACAGCATCCGCAGAGGCGGAAAGGAATACCTGAAGGCGCCCCTGGAATGCAATTTCTGGAGAGCGAGCACGGACAATGACCGTGGAAGCAAACAGTCCTACCGTTCCATGATATGGAGATATGCCGGTGCGAATGCCGCCAAATGGACCAATCAGGGAAAGGTTAGCGGCGAGGCTGTGGAGGTGGAGATGAAATTCATCCTGCCCACTACATCCCAGGCAGTGATGGAAACAAAAATCACCATACGTCCGGATGGCAGCATTCTGTTTGATAACACATATAAAGGCGGGGAAAATCTGCCTGATATACCGGAGGCAGGCCTGCTGTTTACTCTCCCGGAAAGCTTTGACCGTTTTGAATGGCACGGCAGGGGAGAACACGAAAACTACATTGACAGGAACAGCTCCGCCTTTGTAGGAACCTACCGTTCCAAAGTGGCGGATCGCATGGTGCCTTATCTGATGCCTCAGGAATGCGGCAACATGACAGGCGTCAGGAGGCTTACCGTAATGAGCCACTGTGGAGCAAGCCTGACCTTTACCGGAATTCCGGAGGTGGAAGCGAATGTTCTTCCCTATACCCCGGAGGAAATGGAGCTTGCCGCACATCAGAAGGATCTGCTCCCTTCCGATAAGACGGTGGTAAGAATAAATTACCGCCAGACCGGCGTTGGCGGAGACGACACCTGGAGCCTCAATGCCAGGGCACATGAAGAATTCCGCATCAAAGGCGACGGAACGTATCATTTTGCATTTGAAGTAAAACCGGAATAAAAAAGCGTTAACGCAGTAAAAAACGGCCGCCCCGGAAGCGATGATAACATCAACGCTTCCGCAGGCGGCCGTTTCTGTGAAATTATCCATCATTCAAGCTGACTCAATACTGTGTTGGGCCGCAGCCCCTTCAGGACTCAGGTCATGGAGGCCTTATAAATCTCATCAATGGAGCGTTTCAGCACCGCATTGAATTCCTCGTCCGTCTGCTGCTTCAAAAGCCCTGCGGTAAGCGCCCTGGAAAAGCTTGCGATCAGCCGGTGATTCCTTGCCAGCCGCTGATTGGCTTCCACCTGGCTGTAACCGCCGGACAGCGCCACAACACGCACCACATGAGGATCGTCAATCAGCTCTGCATAAAAATCATCTATGCTGGGTATCGAAAGCTTAAACATCAGCTTCGTATCCGGAGCCAGCGTGCTTAAATGCGCCAGCAGCTCCTTTTTCAGCAGATTTTCCGCCGCCTCCTTGTCGGGAATGAAGATATCCACCTCAGGCTCAAGAATCGGAACCAGTCCGGCATCGGCAATACGGCAGCCAATTTCAAACTGCTGGTCCACGATTTTTTTAATTCCGTAAGGATCGGCCGTTTTGATAACAGACCGCATTTTCGTTCCGAAAATATGCCTTTCCTTCGCCCGTTCCAGCAGTTCCTCCAGATTGTGGATAGGCTTCATCATCCGGACGCCGTATTCCTGCTCCGCAAGTCCCTTGTCCACCTTCAGAATCGGCAGAATCCCTTTCTCTTCCCACAGGTAATCTGCGGTAAACTTCCCGTCAATCTGCCGTTCCATCGTGTTCTCAAAAAGAATTGCCCCCAGAATATGTTCGGAAGTGAAAGCTGGGCTTGTCATAATCCTGGTCCTCATCTCATGGATAAGGTCGAACATCTCCTTATCGCTGTGATAGGCTTCATCCGGAATACCATAGAGCCGGAGAGCCTTCGGCGTGCTCCCGCCGCTCTGATCCAGTGCCGCGATAAAACCGTTTCCCTTGTGCATCCGTTCAAATTGTTCCTGATTCATATATGCTCCCCCTTTTCTGCAGAATTCCGGCAAATTTCACGTCCCGGCCTCTACGATCAGCCATCCGCATATATTCAGCCGATACGTCCTTCACCACAACTGCTAATCAAAATCAACAAGTTTCTCTATAGTTATATTATACTGCCATATCCGCAAAAACGCCACAAAATATCAGCAAATTCCACAAAAAAATCAGGGCGCTTTGCCAGAAAGCCCATTCATTTTCCATTATTTATGGCGGGCTAAATCGTAAGTTCACGCCTTTACGCCAAAACATTCCAAAAGCCGCCAATGTCCGGGGCGCGTCCGGCTCCGGCAGAACCGATGTGCGTCCGCTCCAAAGCTGCCGCCAAAACCGCAAAAATAGCGGAAGGCCCCGCAAGTACGGGACCTTCACTTTTTTTTATAATATAATTGAGCAACAGAACCGCATCCATAAGCCTGACTGACACAATTCCGTGTTCCCATCAATTTGTTATAATCATACCCTACAAATGTGACAAAACTATGTACACATTCATAAGAAAAAATAAAAAAAACACGAAAGATTTTATAAATTATTAGGAATAAGAGGAAGAAGGACAGCTGATTGCAGCCGCATCGGATGGCAGGAAGGACGGCGTCGACGCTGATGCATTTATCCTGGTTCCTTCACAATGAATTTCAAAATGTCTTGAGATATTTTATGAAATATAGTAATATGAAGTAAACTTCACGTGAAGTGCACTTCATATGAATAAAGGGAGGCTGATAATGAAAACGAAGGTGAAAGAGCTGCGAACCGCATCCGGGATTACCCAGCAGCAGCTTGCTGAATTGGTTCACGTTTCGGCCAGGACAATCATATCCATTGAGAAGGAACAGTATAGCCCGTCCTTAATGCTGGCATATCGGATAGCGGAGGTTTTTCATGTAACAGTGGAGGAGCTGTGCTGCCTGGAAGAAAACAAAAGGCAGGAGGATCAAAAGTATGAGGAATTGTAAGAAATTAAGCTATACGGATAAAATTAAATGGCGTATTCGTATTTTGTGGATGGTTTTAGCTGCGATGCTGGTTTATATGGTAACGGTGGCGGAACTGGGCGGCGGGGATTCCAGGATTATGACCGGCCTGGCGAAGCAGTTCAGCAGTTTTGTTTTTTTCGGGGGCCTGATTTATGTGGCTTACAGAATTGTCCGAAATAAAAAGCTGCTGAAAAACAGAATGCTTTTAAAGGAACAGCTGCGCATGGAGCAGGACGAAAGAAATCAGTATCTGCATGATAAAAGCGGAGGGATCATAGTGGATATCCTGTTATTATCTCTGCTGTTTATCACTGTGACAGCCGCATTATTCAACATGGCGGCCTTTTATACGGCAATCACCATACTGGGGCTTACGGTTGTCCTGAAGGCAGTGGCATACTTCTTTTTCAGCCACAGATAGGCTGCGGGGAGAGGAGAATGCTGCGCCGGATGGCAGCTGAGATGTGATGCTTTTGTGTGTTTCCCATGTAAGAAGTGAAAGGAGAAATCAGATGAGGGCGCTCAGAGTGTTTGGAAGCTTTGTGTATATGACGGCGGTAATTTTTTTCTGCCTTTGCATTTCCGCCGGGCCGTTATGTACATTTACGATTAATAACGTGATTGTGGGGCGTGCAGTATCCTCCAGAGTACTGGACGAGGTATACAGGGTTTGGCCGGAAGTGACCTATGGACAGATGGAGGCCATAGAGAAGGGGATTACGGACAGCGCTGCGCTGCAAAGGCTGACCGGCGATCTCCTGGATGCCATGGCTGAAGAGGCGGTAATGGAAGAGACTGCAAAAAGCGCGGAAATGGCAGAAGCAGCCGGAAGGACCGGAAATGAAGCTGCCATATTTCTTACGGATAAAACGGTGGAAGAACTGAAGGAGGGTATTTACTCGGAAGTGATAAAGGAAATGGGAGAGCTTCTGACAGAGGAACAAAAGACGGTACTGGAGGATGGGATAGAAATTCAGGTTAATATAATAGCAGACGGTCTTAAGACGGTCGCAGCCGGTATACTTGGCGACGTTTATCTGCCGGTAAACGGCCCGCTGCGGCTGTATGCCGCGTTGACTTCTTTTCAGGCAAAGGCTGTTGCGTTCCTGTTTCTTTTTGCAGGTGCCGCCGCCGTATTCTGGGCCTGCAGGGGATGGTCTGCAGGGCTCCGCCTGCTGGCCTGGGACAGCATAGCCGCAGGCCTGCTTACCGGAGCGGCCATACCCTTTGCCATTTCATCATCAGCCCGTTTCCTGACCAACCGGATTCTGGGAAGAACGGTGGAGATTACGCTGACGCCTCTGTTATTCTGCGGCGGGACATTGTCTGCCGCAGGGCTGCTCTTCCTTGCCCTGGCGTATGTGCTGCAAAAACACCGATCTGACAGGCTGTAAAATACTGTTTGCGCCAACCGGACAAACCGCTGGAAAAATCCCCCTGCCACAGATTACAAAAAGGGCAGAGACAGTCAAGCGGCTGCAGTACAGGTATGGTATGGTAATAAAAAAAGGAGGAACAAAAAATGTACGCTTGGGAACAGATACAGCAGACGGTTGACTATATTGATAAGCATCTGGGAGAGGAGCTTGCCATAGATAATCTGGCAGAAATGGCCTCACTGTCCCCTTTTTATTACCAGAGACTGTTTAAGCGGCTGGTAAAAAAGCCGGTGGGTGAGTACATTAAGCTCCGCCGCATGGGTAAGGCAACGGAGGCGCTGCTGCAGAAGGACAGCCGCATTTTGGATATTGCCCTGGAGCTTGGCTTTACCTCACATGAACATTTCACCAGGACATTTAAGGAAACCTTCGGCATGACGCCGGAGGAATACCGCCGTAATCCAACAACCTTAAACCGCATGACCAAACCGGAGCTTTCCCTGAATTATGTATTGGTGGGGGAAGGGGTTCCCCTGGTAACGGAGGGGATTGTCATTGAGGTAAAAAGAGAACAGACGGAAGAAGCTGTCAGATATGCGGGCTTTGAAAAGAAAATGCCGGTTGCCTTCCTGGACGGCATCGGATGCGACTCCGGAGTGGATCCCCTTGGACAACTGTGGGACGACCTGCATGAGGCAAAGGATAAAATACCGGGCCTTATGGAGAGCGGAGAGGAAGCCGGGGTTACGCTGCCCTGCAGTGAGGAAGGGTTTTTCCGTTATTTTGCGGGCGCAAGAATCCGGCCGGACGCTGCGGCTTTAGGATATTCGCAGTGGGAGCTTCCTGCAGGGGAGTATGTCGTGTGTTCCTTTGAGGCGGAAAATTTCATGATGCTTGTGACGGATGCTCTTTACAAGGCGTTGAATTACGTTTACGGGGTGTGGCTTCCCGGCCACGGACTGCAGACGGAAGGCTTCTGCGCCGAGCTTTATGCCAGCCATACCATGGAAACAACGAGCATGGAAATCTGGATGAAGCTTATTACAGACAGGGAAGAAAAAACGGAATAGTCTTAAAAACGCCTGCCGGCAATTTCTCCGGCAGGCGTTTTTGACTTCTTTAGCAGCACCGTCCCCTCAGGCGGGAAAAAGAAAACGGGCGGCGGTGGTGAACAGGAAGCAGAGTATAATTCCGCAAACAGTTGGTACAAGAAAGGAAAGCAGCGTCCATTTCAGGCTCCCCGATTCCTTTCGGATCGTAAGGAGGGTGGTGGCGCAGGGCCAGTGCATCAGGGAAAAAAGAAGGGTGCTTACCGCCGTAATCCAGGTCCAGCCGTTGGCGGTAAATAGCTGCATCAGCTGTACGCCCTCCACTTCCAGCAGACTCCCCCTGGCCATATAGGTCATAATAATGATGGGCACTACGATTTCATTGGCCGGAAGCCCCAGAAGAAAACCGGTGAGGATACAGCCGTCCATGCCAAGCCGCCGGGCGAAGGGATCAAGAAAGCCGGTGAGAGCCGTAAGCAGCGTGGTCTGTCCGGAAAGCGGCACATTGGCCAGCACCCAGATGAGCAGCCCGGCGGGCGCGGCGGAGATTACGGCCCTTCCCAGCACCTTCAGCGTCCGGTCAACAATGCTGCGCACAATCACCTTCAGGATCTGGGGCCTGCGGTAGGGCGGCATTTCCAGAGTGAAGGAAGAGGGGACGCCCTTCAGTATGGTGGCAGAAAGCAGCCTGGAGACGAGGAAGGTCATCAGGACGCCCAGCACAATGAGCGCCACCAGGATGCACGCGCCAAGCAGAGAGCCGGTCAGCCCGCCCGCCCCGCCGATGAGGAAAAGCGTGATGATGGACAGCATGGTGGGAAAACGGCCGTTGCAGGGGACAAAATTATTGGTGATGATGGCGATAAGCCGTTCCCTGGGCGAATCGATAATCCTGCAGCCGGTGACGCCCGCCGCGTTGCAGCCGAAGCCCATGCACATGGTAAGCGCCTGTTTCCCGCAGGCAGAGCAGCTTTGGAAGCACCGATCCAGGTTAAAAGCCACTCTGGGAAGGTAACCGAAATCCTCCAATAATGTAAAAAGCGGGAAAAAAATAGCCATGGGCGGCAGCATGACGGAAATGACCCAGGCCATAACACGGTAAACACCGTGAAGCAGCACATCCGTCAGCACTGCAGGAACGCCCGCCAGGGAAAAGAGCAGGGCCAGCCGGTCCTCCAGCCCGAACAGCAGCCATGACAGCAGGGCGGAGGGATAATTTGCCCCGGTTATGGTAAGCCAGAAAATCCCAAGCAGCCCAAGCAGCATGATGGGGAAGCCTGTAAGCCTGCTGGTGAATATGCGATCCAGCTTCCGGTCTTTTTTATCACAGTCCTCATCCGGGTAAAATACAACGCCCTTGCAGACCCGTTCTGCCGTCCGGACAAAGGCGGAAGCCAGATCATCATGGAGCTGCTCCCTGCTGATGCCACGATCCTCAAGCATCTGGCGTATCTCTTCCAGCGTGCCTGAAATTTCCGGAATGGCAGCCGGATCAAAGCCCAGATAATTTTTCAGCGAAGCCTGCAGGCTTTCGTTGGCATCCAGCAGACGGGCGCCTATAAAACGGGCGGAAGGGAGCTTTTTTCCGGAAACGCTGCAGATCCTTTTCAGCCGTGGGACGAGGAGGGATAAGGCTTCCTCAATGTATTCCGGATAGACTACCCGTGGAGTGGACGCTTCAGGCAGGGCGCTGGAATGGCCGGAAAGGGGCGAGGAAAAGAGCATCTGCTCCAGTTCATCCAGAAGCTCATCAAGTCCCCTGCTGCTTCGGGCCGTAGTGCCGGCAACGGGAAGCCGCAGACGGAAGGAAAGCAGGGAAAGATCCAGCCGGATTTTCTTTTTACGGGCTTCGTCCAGCAGGTTGACGCACAGAAGGACGGGCCTGCCGGCTTCCATAATCTGCAGCACCAGATTCAGGTTCCGTTCCAGGCAGGTGGCATCGCAGACAACAATCACGGCGTCCGGCTCCCCGAAACATATGAAATCCCGCGCTACCTCCTCTTCTGCGGAGTGTGCCATGAGGGAATAACAGCCCGGGATGTCCACCAGGGTATAAGTATTATCATGAAAGGTGCAGGTCCCCCGGGCATTGACCACGGTTTTGCCCGGCCAGTTGCCCGTATGCTGCTTCATGCCGGTAAGGGCGTTGAAAATAGTGCTTTTTCCCACATTGGGATTTCCCGCCAGGGCGATGACCTTTTGCTGCGTTTTTTCCTGCGCAGGGGAAAGACAGGTCTGCTGCAGGGTCAGTGCTGCCGCTTTACTTTTCATGAGACGCCTCCTTTGCCAGAAGGATATTCTTTGCATCTTCCCTGCGCAGGGCAATGACTGTGCCGCGTATCCGGTAGGCGGTGGGATCGCCCAGAGGGCTTCTCTGGAGACAGGTCACCGCTGTTCCCGGAATAAAACCGATATCCTGAAGACGTCTGCGCATTTCCCCACAGGCGTTAAGACCGCTGATTCTGGCAGAGTACCCGGGTTCCAGCCGGGTCAGAGAAAAAAGGTCTGTCATTCGTTGCCTCCTTCATTCCGCCGGGGCCGGAGCGCATTTGAAAATCCATTCCTTCCATAACGTGCACGGCAGCAGCGTTTTTGCGTTGATCGGAGCTTTCGCAAAAAAGGCTGCAAAACGCAGTGTACCGCCGTTAGAAAACAATTTTCAAATACGTTCTCAGGCGGACTGCTGACAGGCCCCGACGTATCATTCCAGTTTAATATATGCCGTATAAAAAAATGCGTGCATAGGGGGCGGTAACCGGATCAATTGTGCCAGGAAAACGGACGGGTGGGGGTTGGCATTTTGACAGAAGTACGATAAAGTAGTAGATAGGACAGGTAATGGGAAGCTGTGAAGGAAGAGAACCGTTACAAAAAGGAAAGAAAAGAGGGACGAGGATGCTGGAAGCAGGAACAGAAGGGTATCAGGAGCTGGTGGTAACCATGGAGGATACGGCGCTTGCCGCGGGAAGCGGGGGACTGCGGGTGCTGGCCACGCCGGTGATGTGCGCGCTTATGGAAAAGGCCTGTTGGAAAAGTGCCGCCGGGCTGCTTGGAGAAGGAGAGGACACGGTGGGAATTTCGCTGTCCGTCAGGCATGTGGCGGCGACACCGGTGGGCATGAAGGTGTGGTGTAAAAGCTGCTTAACCCAGGTGGAGGGAAGAAAACTGACGTTTCATGTAGAGGCGTACGATGAAGCCGGCCTGATTGGAACCGGAGAGCATGAACGGGTTCTGATTCAGGCGCAGCGTTTTCAGGAAAAGGCGGACGCAAAGAGGAAGCCTGAGAAGGGAAAGGAGTAAAAAAGAGGATGGGAAGGGAACAAAAAAGAAAGAATATTGTGCTGCTGATGACGGATCAGCTGCGGGGAGACTGTATGGGCTGCGCGGGGCACCCGGATGTGAAGACCCCTTATCTGGACACACTGGCGTCCAAAGGTGTGCGGTTTGAAAATGCTTATTCGGCCTGCCCCTCCTGTGTGCCTGCCAGGGCGGCGCTGCATACGGGACTGACGCAGGAATCCCACAGAAGAGTGGGCTATGCGGACGGCATCCGCTGGGAGTATCCGCACACTATGGCGGGAGAACTGACGAAGGCCGGTTATTATACACAGTGTGTGGGGAAAATGCATGTGGACCCCCTGAGAAATTATCTGGGCTTCTGCCATGTGGAGCTGCACGACGGTTATCTTCATTATTACAGGGATCCGGAAATCCCTTACCGGGAGAACCAGAAGCAGGCGGATGATTATTTCCACTGGCTCAAGCAGGAGAAGGGCATTGACTGTGATGTGACCGACACCGGCCTGGAATGCAATTCCTGGGTGGCAAGACCCTGGATTTATGAGGAGAAATACCACCCCACCAACTGGGTGACGGACCGCTCCATTGATTTCCTGCGCCGCAGGGATCCGGACATGCCGTTTTTCCTTTTCACCTCTTATTTAAGGCCCCATCCGCCGTTTGATGCGCCCCAGTGCTATTTTGATATGTACAGGAACAAAGAGCTGACGCCTCCGGTGGTGGGAGACTGGTGTGACGAAGAGGCGCTTCGCGCCAGGGGCAGGATTTTTGATTCGGATACCGGCCCGCTGGATCCGGAGCTTGTACAGGAAATGCAGATTGGCTATTATGCTTGCATCACCCATCTGGATCATCAGATCGGGCGGCTGATCCAGGCGCTTGTGGAAAATAAGCTGTATGACGATACAATTATCCTTTTTGTCTCCGACCACGGCGAGCTATTGGGGGATCATCATCTGTTCCGCAAGAGCCGTGCTTATCAGGGTAGCAGCCGTGTGCCCTTCCTTGTTTCAGGCGGCGGCTTCCGGCCGGAAAAACCCGGCAGTGTGAAGACGGATGTAGTGGAGCTTCGGGATGTGATGCCAACGGTGCTGGAGGCGGCAGGCGTACAAATCCCCGACAGCGTGGAGGGAATCAGCCTTTGGAATACGGCGCTGAAGGAAAGCGGAACTCCTGAAGTGAGGGAATACCTGCATGGAGAGCATACGCTTGGCGAAGCGTCCAGCCACTGGATCATCACCAGGGACGAAAAATATATCTGGTACTCCCAGACCGGAGAAGAGCAGTATTTCCGGATTGCGGAGGACCCGGATGAGCTGCATAATCTCATCGGCAGCGAGACGGCAAAGGAAAGGGTGGAGGCGCTGCGCGGCCTGCTGATCCAGGAGCTTCAGGACAGAGAGGAAGGCTTTGTCCGGGAGGGAAGGCTGGTAACCGGATGCGAGCCGATCGTCTGGCTGACCAAAGGAAAATAGGCTGTTGTGGTTTACAGGACAGCCGCAGGCTGAACTGTCAGGAGGATGGAACCTGTTGCCAGGGAATCTGTCAGACACACATCAGGGAATCCGCCAGACAGTTATGAATTGACAACCCAACAAGAAAATGATACATTAAATCTCAGTAAATCCTGCGTTTAAGGCCGCTTTTGGCAACCGTTTGGCTATCCGGCCGGTTGCCGCCCCTATCCACAGTCAGCTTTGGGGACGGAGCGCGGCCTGACAGAAAAAATAAGAAAATCGGAGAGGTACAGAAAAGTTATGCATTGGTCAGACCGAATTGCACAGGAAATTATCAGGCGCCGCCCTGATAAGGAAGAATATGTATGCGCCGCCGGAATCAGTCCGTCCGGCTCCATTCACATCGGGAATTTCAGAGATATTGCGACAAGCTATTTTGTGGTAAAGGCATTAAGACGCCAGGGAAAGAAAGCGAGGCTTCTTTTTTCCTGGGATGAATTCGACAGGCTCCGCAAAATCCCGGTAAACGTGGCCAAGATTGCCAGACCGGAGGGAGAGAAGCCCTGGGACGAGTATATCGGCTATCCTTATGTGGACGTGCCCAATCCCTATGATGACGGCTGCCCCAACTACGCAAAGCATTTTGAAAATGAGTTCGAGGAGGCAATGGAACGCTTCGGCATCCATATGGATTACCGTTACCAGGCCGAGATGAACCGTTCCGGAAAATATGCCCAGTATGTGATTCATGCGCTGAAGAAGCGTGGAGAGATTTTTGACATCCTGGACAGCTTCCGTACCCAGAGCGCCCAGGAGGGAGAGCGTGAGAATTACTATCCTGTGAGCATCTACTGCCCTCACTGCGGCAGGGATACCACGAAAATCCTCTCTCTTTCCGATGACTGCACCGTGGCGGAATATGAATGCGCCTGCGGACATAAGGGAACGTTTGACTTTACGAAGGACTTTAACTGCAAGCTGGCCTGGAAAATCGACTGGCCCATGCGCTGGATGTATGAGGGCGTGGATTTTGAGCCGGGCGGAAAGGATCATGCCAGCCCGGGTGGCAGCTATGATACCAGCCGCGTAATCGCGAAGAAAATATTTGATTTTGAAGCTCCTATCTTCCAGGGCTATGAATTTATCGGAATCAAGGGGGCAACCGGCAAAATGTCAGGCTCATCAGGCCTGAACCTCACGCCGGACACCCTGCTGAAGCTGTACCAGCCTGAAATGATTCTCTGGCTGTACGCCAAGTCCGAGCCTACCAAGGCCTTTGATTTCTGCTTTGATGACGGCATCCTGCGCCAGTATTTTGAATTTGACAAGCAGTACAATGACTTTATGGAAGGGAAGGGGGATGAATTCCTCAATACCGTTATGGCAAACTGCCTGCTGGAAACAGGGGAAGAGGATGGAAAGCCGGTTTACCGTAAGATCGAAACCGTGCCCATGAGCCTCCTTGTCCAGCTGGGCTCCGTCGTGGATTTCAACGTCCCCATGCTGGAAACTGTATTCGGCAAAATCGGCCAGCCCTTTACCTATGAACAGTTTAAGGACAGGCTGGACAGGGCGAAATACTGGCTGGAGCAGTGCTCTCCTGAAAACGTGAACCGCCTCAGGCCTTACAGGAACTGGGAGGTTTATGAGACCCTGAATGAAGAGGAAAAGAAGGAAATCGCCCTTCTTCATGACTATATTAAGAACGGCGGCTACGATCTGGATGAACTGAACCAGGAGCTGTATGCCATCCCTAAAAAGGTGATGGGAGAACTGCAGGATCCCAAGGAACTGAAGAAGATCCAGGGACAGTTCTTTAAAAATGTATACCGCCTTCTCATCGATAAGGAGAAAGGCCCCAGACTTTATCTGTTCCTTTACGCCATTGAGCCTGAGAAATATGTGAGCCTTCTGGATTTCTCCACACCCATGACGGAAGAAGAAAAACAGTCTCTGATAAAAGAAGAGCCTGCGCCGGAAGAAACGGAGAAGAAGCAGGTACCGCTGGGAGATCCCGATCCGGTGGAGCCGATCCGTGAGGAAATTGATATCGAAGAATTTTCACGCATGGACATGCGCGTATGTAAGGTGCTGAAATGTACGGAAATCAGAAAGTCACACAGCTGTTATAAGCTGACGCTGTTTGACGGCCTGAAGGAACGCGTGATCGTATCCAGCATCAAGAGCTATTACACGCCGGAAGAAATGATAGGGAAGAAGATTATCGTCATTGCGAATTTGAAGCCTGCCAGATTTTCAGGTGTTACCAGCGAAGGAATGCTGCTGGCGGCCACGAACAATGCCTGCGGCTGCCAGGTGATCTTTGTGGATGATATTGTGCCGGAAGGAACAAGGATCTGCTGATAATGTAATGATGAAGAAGCAGATAATTGTGGTTTTGCCATGGTTTCGATACAAAAATAACACGGCGGTACCTTCTTGATACCGCCGCATCCTAAAAAAGGGCGGCTTTAGCACACCCTCCATAGTCCCTTTTTTTAAAGAAAAACGGCGGTTTTGATTGTTATTTCAAAACCGCCGTTTTAAGTTGCGCCAAAATAAATTATATGGCTGTCGGCAGATATATTTTGTGCGGCACATGCCACTTGTGACCGCACGAAATCAGCATCTTTTTCAACTAAAAGGGAAATGCAACCTAAAATTGCGGGATTGACAGAGTAAAATGATAGACATTCTAATTGCTTTTGCTATACTGAACGAAAGTAAGGAGGAAAAAAGATGACATTTGGAGAAAAACTGTATAAGTTACGAAAGGCACAAGGGCTTTCGCAGGAAGCCTTGGCAGAAAAATTGAATACGAGCAGACAGGCTGTAAGCAAATGGGAAAATAATAACGGTTATCCCGAAACAGAAAAAATAATCTTAATCAGTCAAATATTTCAGATAACATTGGATGAATTGCTGATGGATGATAAGGAGCCGGGCTCTAAAGAAGAAAGAAATTTTTCGGAGGAAACAAAGGGATTTTATGTAAGCAGGGAAACAGCAAATGGTTTTTTACTCTATTACAAAAAGAAATTCCTGCTGTTGGCGGCGGCGTGTGGAATAGCGTTAGGCTGTAATTCTGTATCTTACACATCAACAGAGCATTATTTGTTTGCTTCCAGTATCGCTCCAATACTTACAACCATATCAATTATGATGTTGCTTGCTATCGTAATTTATATTGCCTTGAAACAAAATCCTTATAGAATGCTTCGTAAAAAGGAACTTGTTTTTGATGAAGAAGTACGAACGGAAATACAAGAGGAATTTACTAAAATGAAGAAAATGCTTGTTAGTGGTATTGCGATTGGACTTGTGATATTTGGAGTAAGTAACAGCGGTTGGGGGATTTTCATATTTGAGAATATGAATTATACAAATATTCTGTTTTATATCGTATTTTCCATGATTTTAACAGGTATCAGCAGCTTTATTACATTTTTTTGCATAGGAATTTATTGGTCTTACTCACTATTGCTCCGAACCTCCGAAAGAAAGGACAGGTGATTTCCTATGAAGGAATCTCACTATATCGAAGTCAAAAATCTTGTTAAAAGCTATGGCACAGGAGATATAAAAATAAACGCTGTTGATCATGTGAGTTTCTATGTTGATAAAGGGGAATTTATCGGAATTATGGGGGCTTCCGGTTCCGGCAAAACCACAATCTTAAATATTCTCTCTACCATAGATACCATGTCGGACGGACAGGTTTTTTATGACAAGGTTGATATATCAAGAATGAATGAGGTTGAACTGTCTGACTTCCGGCAGAAAAATCTTGGATTTGTCTTTCAGGACTATAATCTTTTAGATACATTAACTATTGAGGAAAACATTATGCTTCCTATGTCTCTTAGCGGTGACAGAAAGGAAGAAATTGAAAGTAAAATAAAGAATATATCGGAACTCTTACATATTGTAGATATTTTGCATAAATTCCCGTATGAAGTGTCCGGCGGACAAAAACAGCGTGCTGCTTGCGCAAGAGCGCTTGTCAACAGCCCCAAACTGATTCTTGCTGACGAGCCAACAGGAGCATTGGATTCGAAATCATCTGCCATGCTGCTTCGTACCTTACAGATTATGAACAGGGAATTAGGTGCGACCATTTTAATGGTGACGCATGATGTGTTTTCAGCCTGTTATTGTGAAAGGATTTTATTCTTGAGTGACGGAAAAATATGTGCTGAATTAAACCGGGAAAATAGGAGCAAAAAAGATTATCTGAACCGTATACTTGATATACAGTCCCAAATAGGGGGTGAGGATATTTATGCTGAATAAACTTGCATTACGAAATGCGTGTAGATTGTGGAAAGACTATCTGAATTATTTTTTGACCTTATGTATGATAACTGCCATTACTTTTTCATTTCATTCGCTGCTCTTTTCAAAAGACATTTACGAAATGATTTATTACGGAAATAAAGGGGAACTATCTACGGCAGGAACTATGCTGATTGCTTTTATGTCTGTTTCCACAATGGCAATTTTCATCATAGTAGCCTGGCTAATCAATTATATGACCCGTTTTATTTTAGAAAAAAGAAGCCGGGAATTTGCTATTTATTTGTTATCTGGAATGAGGAAAGAACAAATTGCAAGTCTTTATATGAAAGAAAATCTTTATCTTGGCTTATGCGCTCTTTTCGCAGGACTGATTTTCGGTAGTGGATTACAGCAAGTGTTATTTTTCATTTTTTATAAAAGTATCGGGAAAAATTACAAGGTAAATGTAAAAATATCAGCGGGCAGCATTATATTGATGGTTATTTTGTATGGAGTTTGTTTTTTTGCAGCCTTGTTTCGGAATAGGAAGAAGTTTTCCCGCATGGAAATAATCAATTTAATTAATATGGATAAGCAGAACGAAACAGTAAATGAAAAACGAAACACCATATGGGAAAGACTATTCTTTCTATCTGTAGGAAATATATTTCTTTTATATTTTCTGATTTTTACAGGCAGGATAACGAAATGGACAGCAATATTGGAAATGATAGGGCTGACCTTTACGTTTTACTTTTTCTATTTAGGACTTTCCGCTTTCCTGATGAAATATATAAAAAGGAAAGGAAGGTTAATCTATAAAAAGGAATATTTATTTCTGATAAGGCAGTTTTCCTCAAAAATGCGGAATACCTGTTTTGTTCTTGGAACATTAAGCCTTTTATTTATGTTTGCGTTAGTCGGAAGTTCGCTGGCATTTATGTTAAGCGACTATCAAAACAAACAATTAGATGTAGAATATCCATTTGACATTATTATAATCAGCGACAATACGGGCAATGACTTTTCTAAAGAAGAATCATTAATAAATGACAATATAACTCCACGGGATATATGGAAATATTGTGTATACCAAAACGGAACAAGTGATATGGGCGATTATTTGTATCGGAATTTAAGGGCTTTTTCTGATAGGGACAGCGATCCGGTTATGGCAGAGGGAAAACGGAGTATCGCTTATTATGATTATGATGTGTTTATGGGAATCAGCGATTATAACCGTTTGCGGGAAATGCTGAATTTAACGCCTGTTACTTTGCGAGACGACCAGTACTTAATTCATATAGCAAACCGTGTATATCAGGAAATTAAGGATAAAAGTGCAGAGCTTCCCGACAGCCTGAACATAGGGCTTGATTTTGCCGGATTCAAAACAGAGGGATTGGCACAAAATGGGCATAATGGGACCGATTATTTACTGGTTGTGCCGGATAAGGAACTTGCTGGAATGAAAAAATATTTTTCCCTTATGGCAGTTATGGCAAATGGAGATGTGCCGGAGAATTTGTCAGAATGCTTATATGATTTGGCCGGAAAAGTACGGGGATATGATGAATTGGCTGATTACATAAGAATTGGAAGCGAAGAACTTTTTTTAATGCCCGCTGCAATACAAGTCAAAAGCCGGGAGGTTTTGGAACTAAAGTTTTTAATGAGCACCTTATCATTTCCTTTATTTTATATTGGGTTAGTGTTTTTATGTGTATCCCTTACGGTTCTTTCCGTACAACAGTTAAGCGATTCCAATAAATACAAGGTTCGTTATCAAATTTTAAACAAACTTGGAATGGGTAAGAAAAGAATCAGACTGGTGGTGGCAAAACAGCTATTTTTCTATTACCTGTGCCCTGTTATCCTTTCGGTTATTATCAGTGCAGTATTTATATTATATGTAGGACGGCAATTTGTGATTTATACAGGAATACACACAGAATGGATTTTATATTTTTGTATTTCATTGATTAGTTTTTTAGGAATATACATTTTCTATTTTATATTGACATATATACAGTTTGAAAAGAATATTGCGCTGAATAGAAAGTAAAATTCTTTATGCAAAACATCAGGAAATGCTGTTTACACAGGGAATTTCCGCTGTTAAACTGGAGGAGTGTGATGGCGCGGACTATACAGGAGGCTGGTTTTTTCCTGATGATACCCGTTTCCCGTCAGGACTGGCTGGAGAAGAAAAGACTCCTTCTGGTGCTTTGGCTATACGGGCAGTGCAGTAAGGATTTGACCGGTTGGGAAAATGCTGGTCTTTTATATAAACCATTACATTTTTATATCATATTCTGCTGGCACTATAATTGACAGAAAATTAAAAGAAAGAAAACGGGAGGAAAAAACGATATGAGATATCCATTATTTTTACAGGATGAGGGAACCATCGGTTTTGTGGCGCCATCCTTCGGCTGTGCAACGGAACCATATAAAACTGCATTTTTACATTCCCAGCAGCGTTTTATGGAAATGGGCTACCGCCTGGATTTGGGGCCGAACTGCTACGCACAGGAAGGCGTCGGCATCAGCAACACGCCGGAAAAATGCGGCAAAGAACTGAATGAGTATCTGCTTACTGAAAAGGCGGATGTGCTGATCTCCTGCGGCGGCGGGGAATTGATGTGTGAAACGCTGGATTATGTGGATTTTAAAGGAATCAGTGAGGCTTCTCCCAAGTGGTATATGGGCTATTCGGATAATACGAACCTTACCTTCCTGCTGACGACGCTGTGTGATACGGCTTCCATTTACGGACCCTGCGCAGGCGCTTTCGGCATGGAGCCCTGGCATGAATCCATTCAGGATGCGCTGGATCTGCTGCAGGGAAAAAAGCTGGTGATGAAGGGGTATGATAAATGGGAAAAGGAAGCGGGAAAATGTGAAGAAAATCCTCTTGTCCCCTACCAGGTAACGGAGGAGCGCATACTGCGCAGATTCCCAGATGCTGACAGCGAATTTTCAGGACGCCTGCTGGGCGGCTGTATGGACTGCCTGGTAAATCTGCTGGGAACCCGTTACGACAGGGTGACGGACTTTACCCGGAAATATCAGGAGGACGGCATCATATGGTTCCTGGAGTCCTGCGATTTAAATGTATTTGCCATACGACGTGCCATCTGGCAGATGCAGCACGCCGGCTGGTTCTCCCATGTAAAGGGCTTCCTCATCGGCCGCCCTCTGGTCTTCGGAGAGGAAATGATGGGCCTGGATCAATACCATGCGGTGTATGATCTCCTGAAGGGTTATCAGGTGCCGGTGATTATGGATGTGGATCTGGGACACCTGCCTCCCCAGATGCCGCTGATCTGCGGGAGCCTGGCGGCGGTAAGCTGCAGGGGGAATGAACTGGAAGTGCGGATGGAACTGAAATAGGGTTATAAACAGCCGGGATGGGGAAAGAGCAGAAGCAGGAAAATGCCTGATATAAGACTCCGCGTTGCAGGAAAGGTTACCTGAAAATATCCGGGTCCAGCTCCACAATTTCCCCGTTTGCCGGATGATAACCATGGCAGACCGACTGAATTATCATTCCATGGCATGCGACGGCCACCTTATCATAGGACCTGTATTTTTCCAGTACCCGCAGCATCCGCTTTCTCATTGCGGCGAGATCCTCCCAGTCCCTTTCTTTGCCATCGGCATAATTTCCGCCCATGGCAGCAAATTCATGATAACTGTTTTCTGCGATTTTATCAGTTTCGTAAATATAGTTCTTATTTGCAAGCCATTCATGCAGATCCGTTTCTATAACGATTTCGGCTTGCAGCTCCTTTGACAGAATGGCAGCGGTCTGCAATGCCCTTGTATAAGGCGAGGAGAGAATAAGGCTTGTGCCTGCAAGACGGCTGTCCTTTGCAGTTTGCCTGATTTCCTCCGCTCCTTTCGCGGAAAGCGGGGCGAGGTTTACGCCAAAACCTTGATAGATTTTTGTATTCCTCTGAGAATAATCGGTGGAACCATGTCTGATGAGATAAAACATATGCTTTGCCTCCGGGAATATATAATAAGTGATGGGGTCCATACAATGTGGCTTTATAGTAACATAGATCGCCGGCCGGGACAAATGGAACCTAAGTTGTTACGCGTTTTGAACCGCTTTTGTATTTTTATTGAAAAGCCCATTGACAATTCCCTTTGAATGAGAATAATTATAGTTAAGGTACACGTGTACAGTATGCTATAACCGGAAAATAAAGTGGTACTATTAAGTACTACTATTCGGAATGAGGAGGCAGCTATGGGGGTAACAACCAAGGATCTGGCAAGAATTTGCGGAGTATCGAGGGCGACCATAACAAGGGCGCTTTACGGAACAGGAAGCATTCGTGAGGAAACGAGACAGAGGATCCTGGATACGGCGAAGGAGCTGGGATATCAGCCCGATCTGATGGCTCGCAGCCTGGTAATGGGGAAAAGCAGGATGATAGGCGCCATTGTAGTGGATCTGAGGAATCAATATTTCCCCAAAATGATTGACGCTATTGAAAAAAGGACAAAGGAATCCTCCTATATGCTGAACATTTCCCTTCATGAGGACGATAAGGAGGAAGAAAAAAAGCTGATACGGGCCATGGTGGGATATCATGCGGACGGCCTGATTCTCAACTGTATCAACAAAGATGAGGAATTTGAAAATATGCTGAACCATCTGGGAATTCCTTATGTCATTCTGGGATACAAGGCCTTTAAAAACAGTCATACCGTAGGTGTGGATGAATACGAGGCAACCCGTAAAGGCGTGGAGTATATCCTGGAAAAAGGGTATAAGGAGCTGGTCTTTGTCGTCCCTCCCCTGTATGATGCGGATGGAATTCCGAATATCGGCCATGAGTATCGCAGAAGGGGCTTTGTGGATGAGGCAGGTAAAAGCGGCTGCCGTTATACGGTTATATATGGCAGGGATTATCTGACGCAGGCCCTTGATTATATGCGTACGAAAGCCATGTCAAAGCCGGCTTTTTTCTGTTCCGGAGATACCTTTGCAGGGGATTTGATAAATGCCTTTGGACAGAACGGTTATCTTGTTCCCAATGATTATGGAATTATGGGATATGATAAGGTCGGACTTTATCAGAATTTTACGCCCAAGTTTACGACTGTGGACAATCATGTGGAACAGATGGGCTATGCGGCTGCGGACATGCTGCTTGATATGATTGAGGGGAAGGAGGTTCCCCATGACATAAAAATTCCCATCACCATTGTGGAAGGGCAGACTCTTTGAAAGAATAAAATAAACGGAAGGAAAACTCCGGACTGTGTTCTGATGTGAACCGGGGCTTCCTTCCGCTTTTTTGTATGAACAATGTAAGGACACTTGTAAATCTGATAATTTTGAACATCCTGATACAAGGGAAAAAAGTGAAAATGTGCAATATTTACATGAAAAAATAAATTTGAGAAAGAAAGTATACAAAAAATACATAACAAAAATAAAAAAGTGATTGACGCTATAAAATAATTGTGATATATTACAAACATCAAATAAATGTACACGTGACCAAATAGTAAAAGCTACTGCATGATAATTTTCATATGCATCTGGCTATTTTTATTAAAGTAAAATGTACACGTGAACATTACGCGCCGATCTGTAAATATTACATATGGATCAGGAAAATCATGGAATATCCTTTCAGATTACCATGGAAAACAAAAGGAGGATTTATTATGAAATCAAAGAAACTTGCCTTACTTTTGAGTACTGTAATGGTGGTTTCCTCACTGGCAGGCTGCGGAGGCAGCAGTTCCACCGCCAATGAAACGTCCGCTCCGGCTGCGGATAAGACAACCGCCGCATCTACAGAAAATACCGCGGCAGCAGGCGCAGAGGAAGCGGAGGCCTCAGCCCCTATCACCATTGATTTCTGGAATTCCTGGACGGGATCAGACGGAGATACCCTGGTGGAGCTGGTTAATAAATTCAATGAAGAAAACCCCTGGCAGATTACAGTAAATATGGACATCAGTTCCTCCTTTGCAGAGAAATTGTCCACCTCTCTTCCAACAGGCGATGCAAGCCCCCTGATCCTGATGGGCAACGGTGACCGGTTCAAATATCAGGAATATCTGCTCCCCATCAATGATGTGTGGACGAATACAACGCTGAAGGAAGAGGATTTCAATGCCAACTCCCTGGATACAGGCAGAATTGGTGAAGACCTGTATTCTCTTCCCTTCCAGAATTCCCTGTACTACATGTACTGGAATAAGGATCTGTTTGAAAAAGCAGGACTGGATCCGGAGACACCTCCGCAGAATTTTGAAGAATGGACGCAGATGGCAGCCAAAATCACAGATCCCGACAGCAATGTGTACGGTTCCGGACTTTTCATGGCATACGGCAATCAGGAAATGTGCCTGATGCAGCAGAAGGGCGGGTTGGCAGTAGAACAGCAGTCCGATGGAAAATATAAGGTTAATATCGAAGGAAATGAAGGCTATAAGGAATATCTGGAATGGATGAAAGCGCTTTATACCAACGGCGATAATCCGCAGGAGAATGAAATTGACTCCATGTTCAAGGCCGGACAGATTGGTATTATGGTGAACGGACCCTGGCTTGCGCCCGGTGCGGACGAATCCGGTGTTAACTTCGGTATGTGCAAGATTTTCGGTCAGGAACCTCTCGGTGATGTGGCGGGCTTCTTCATTACCAGCAGTGCGACGGATGAAGAAAAGCTGGCATGTGAAAGATTCCTGCAGTGGTGGTATCAGGGAAATGAAGGCTGCGCGGTAGAAGATACGGCGGTTTCCACCTGGTCCTTAAAGCTGGGCTTCCCTACAACCTATGTTCCTACAGGAGAATGTGAAGCTTATAAATCCAATGAAAGACTTGCTGCCCTGAATCTGGATGACAACAGCAAGGATTCTATCTGGATTACCACATCTCCTGAATTCAAGGGATGGGGCGACCTGGTTACCGTAATCGGAAATATGACGCAGGCTGTCGTATTCGATACGCCGATTGACGAAGCCATGGCGCAGGCGCAGGAGGATGCCGAGAAAGCAGTCACCACATATGAAGGTGCAGATGCACTTGTTCAGTAAGGGCTTTGGTCATTAACAACTATAAGGAAACGACAGTGAGAGGGAGAATGAGGAGATGTTGTCCGGTTCTCCCTTTCCTGTAAAAATAAAAGATTTTGATTGGAGGCGCACCCATGGGGAAGAAGTGGAGTAATCTGCGTTCTTATTGGAACAAGCCGCAGCGCGCGGCATATCTTTTTTTGCTGCCGGCGGCGGTATTAATCCTGGTGTTCAATATCATTCCGCTGTTTGCATCTTTTTTTATCAGTATGCTTGATATGGGCATTTCCTTTGACAGCGCGAAGTTCATCGGCCTTGATAATTTCAAGGAAGCGCTCACGGACAGACGGTTTGTTAACAGCCTTATCGTAACACTGAAATTCACGGTAATTGAAGTGCCGATCCAGATGGTCCTCGGACTTGTCCTTTCAGCCATGCTGACTAAGAATACCTTCACAAACAAACTGTTTCGGAGTATTTATTTCATTCCTATCGTCTGTTCCGCAACTGCAATCGGCATTATGTGGCAGATTATCCTGCATTCCAATGTGGGACTTATTACCTACTGGGTGAAGCTGCTGGGCTTCGGCAAGGTCAATTTTCTGAACACTCCGGGACTGACGCTGGGTGTGGTAATTTTTGTGTCAGTTTGGAGAACCTTTGGTATTTCCACCATTATCCTTATTTCAGCCATGCAGAACGTGCCTGGCGACTATTATGAGGCGGCGGACATTGACGGCGCGGGGAAGATACGCCAGTTCTTTTCCATCACACTTCCCAGCATTATGCCCTCCTTCTGGTTCCTTTTGATGACGAGAGTCATCGGCTCTCTCCAGGTGTTCGATCTGGTATTCACACTGACGGACGGCGGCCCTAACTATACAACGGAAACACTGGTAACCTACGTTTATAACCGCGCCTTTGACGTGGGCAACAGGATGGGCTATGCGACCGCCATGTCAGAATTCCTGTTCCTTATCATCATGGTCATTACCCTGATACAGTACCGAATCATGAAGAAAACAGAATATTAAGGGAGGAAAATCCTCTGCCCGTCAGAGGACCCGCAAATTGAGATAGCAATTTGGTAAATAGTCAAGAAGTATTTAAAAAAGATTTTCAGAGAAATGGGTAACCTTAATAAACCTGTGACCTGTAACGAGTTTCACAAGCAGAAAATGCGATATGGATTACCTACTCTTTTCCGGAGAGTAGAGTTGGCTCTTGTCCAGCAGACCATAGAGCAGACGTATAAATTTACGGGAAGTCAACGCGAGTGCTCGTTTATGCTGATGGTTTCTTGTTTCAGCATATTTTTTATGATAGAAGCGTTCATATTCAGGACAGTGTCTTATGACACTTCCAGTCGCTTCTATGATGTAATAGCGCAGATAACTGTTGCCGGCCTTACTCATACGTTTATCTTCAGCTTCAAAATCGCCGGAATCATTATCATTCCAGACAATGCCGCAATATTTTGCGAGAGCATTGGCATTTTGAAAAGCCTTGACAGAACCGATTTCAGCAAGAATTCCGGCAGAGTATACCTTTCCAATTCCAGGGATGGAATTAAGCACTGTATATTCATCAGGATTTAACCCTTGCACTGTTTGAAGGATTGCTTTGTCGATTGCTTTTAATTCCTTTTCAAAAGAACTGATACAGTTGAAGGAAGATGCAATTGATATCGTAAGTGGTTCATAGAGACATTTATCAAGTCTGTATGAATTACGGGCAGCAGCTTGTACAATCTTAGCAGTTTCTTCCGGATCAGCAATGCGACCTTTGCTTTTCGTATTAATGAAAGCAACGAGATCTTCAACAGAGGAATTTACAATATCTTCATTTGTCGTGAATTCGGTAAGGATTGCCTCGGCTGTAGCGCTGTATTTATTTGAAAAAGGATGTTCTCCATCACGCAATAAAGCATACTCACTGAATTTCAGAAAGATGTTATTTAACATATAAGTTTTCTCTCTGGCAATACATTCAGTGATGTGCATACGATGTCTTGTAAGCCGCTGTAAAGCAAGGTATTGAGAACCACGCCAGGGCTGAATGCTGATACGTCCCACCCGGGCAAAATCGGCAATAACAAAGGAGTCAATGCCATCATTCTTGCCAATATCATTGAAGGACTTTTTATAATTCTGCACTTCCTTTGGATTGAGGCAATAAACACGGACAGAAAATGGTGCTAATAAATCACTGGCAGAAAGATAATTGGCCAGATGGACACCATAAAATCCGGTTGATTCCATTGCGATGACAACGTATTTAAACTGATGGTTTTCTTTCAGAACATCCACAATCATGTTTTCAAGAAGAACTGCACCTTCCTGAGAGTTTTGAACAGGCTTCATCTTAATGAAAAAATCCTGATTAAAATCAAGTGCAGAAATAACATGAATACGGGAAGCAATGTCAATCCCAACAAAAAGCGTTGAGAGGTAATCGATTTTTTCTTTCACGGATTGTCACCACCTTTCATCGTAGAATAAAAAGAATGTAATCATGGCTTATCCCAGATCACTACGCCGCCCTAAACCTCGCGTTATGAGCATTCACCGGTAAGAAATACCCTGCTGGTGGCTAGATACCGGGATGCAGCATTTGTGTAATAAGTCTTAGCGTAGCATTAGGGCTGCAAGCTTTCTAGGCAATAACAAAATGATTTGCAGGAGAAATAAAGCAGTGACCACAGCTACAGTTCTTATGAACATAAGTATAGCATCTGGGACCATGACTATAAAGTAACTTATTAACCAATAGACAGAGATGGGACGAACCAGCATTGTTGAAGAAAAATCTTCGGAAAAGATGTTTAGAAGTATCCCTCTGTCTTATCAAAAAAGAATAAGTCTGTAAGCTTTTTTCTTGCTTACAAACTTATTATACGAGGAGGAAAAGAAATGAAAAGCAGGAATTTAAAAAGTAAATTATTGCAGATCCCCATTCTGTTTATCTTTATCTGTCTGGCGGTGGTGATGCTGCTTCCCATTGTATGGATGCTGCTCAGCTCCTTTAAGCCGGATAATGAAATCATCAAATATCCGCCCACGCTGTTCCCCACGGCCTATACGCTGAAGAATTTTATCAAATGTACACAGAGAATTGACATCTGGGTATACCTGAAGAACTCCTTCATCTATTCCTTCGGGGCGACGATTCCCTCGCTGTTGGTCAATACCATGGCAGGATATGCCTTTGCCAGATATAATTTCAAGGGAAAGGATATTATCTTTGTTATTTTCCTGGCAACCATGATGATCCCCTTCCAGGTTATCATGATCCCTTCCTTCCTGGAGGTCCATGCACTGGGGATGTACGATAACTACGCGGGGCTGATAATTCCAAAAATTGCGGCAGCTTACTGGATTTTCATGATGCGCTCAGCCTTCTCCGGCCTGCCCAAGGAGCTGGAGGAAGCGGCAAGGATTGACGGACTGAGTGAATTTGGTATTTATGCAAGAATCATGATGCCTCTGATTAAGCCCGCGCTTGTCACACTGATTATTCTGAGCGTAAACGGCAACTGGAACGACCTTCTCTGGCCGCTGATCATTACCTCCAATTCCAAGATGAGGACACTTTCCAATGGTCTTGCATTGTTTGTGGGCGCGCGTACCATTGAATACGGTGCTGCTTTTGCCGGCGCCGCCATTTCCCTGGTCCCCATGCTGGTGCTTTACATATTCGGACAGAAATATTTTGTGGAAGGCCAGGCAACAAGCGGACTTAAGGGCTGATAGAATTGCAGAATAAACATAAATGCTGCGGAAAGGAACAGTATGCAAAAAGCAAAGATTACAATACACCCGGATTATAGAATTGGTGAGATAGACAGACGCTTGTTCGGTGCTTTTCTGGAGCCTATTGGCAGCTGGATTTACGGGAGCATCTGGAATCCGCGCCATCCCCTGGCGGATGATATGGGCTTCCGCCGGGATATCCTGGAGATGACGAAGGAGCTGGGGATTCCTGCAATCCGGATGCCGGGCGGCAATTTTACCTCTGGCTGGGAGTGGAAGGATTCCATCGGCCCGAAGGAAGAACGCAGGACACATCTGGATCTGGCCTGGCGCCAGTACGAAACCAATGAAATCGGACATGATGAATATCTGGAATGGGCGCGCAGGGTGAATACGGAGCCGCTTTATACTCTGAATATGGGCACCGGGAGCATAGAAGATGCCCTGCATTGCGTGGAATATACGAATCATGAGGGCGGAACCTACTGGTCTGATCTGCGCAGGAAAAACGGCTATGAAAAGCCTCATAAGGTTAAGACCTGGTGTCTGGGAAATGAAATGGACGGTCCCTGGCAGATTCGTTCCTGGGAAAAAGATCCCAGGGGCTACGGCATCAAGGTTCATGAAGCCTCCAAGGTAGTAAAATGGATTGACCCGGAGTGCGAGACCATAGTGGCAGGCTCCTCCACGCCCAATAACAGAACCTATCCCGACTGGGATTTGCAGGTGCTTGGCGAATGCTACGAAAGCGTGGACTATCTGTCCCTGCACTATTATCATACGGCCCCGGAAGGAAATATCGGCGCTCTGATGAATGCATCCAGCGTATTTGAGGATTTTATCAATACGGAAATTGCCGCCTGTGATGTGATGCAGGCACATTTCCGCTCTCCAAAGAAAATGATGATTTCCTTTGATGAATATGGCTGTAATGTAAGCCCCCAGAGGCCGACAACGGTGGGAAGATTCGGCGCGGTTGACCGCAGTACGTATCCGGAATTTTCTACCCATATCAGCCGCCCGTTCCGCTATAACGATCCTGACAGGCCGGAAGCGGCGGAGCCTGGCTGTTATCTTAACTCACTGGCGCTTACCTCTGTCCTGATGACGCTTGTGCGCCATGCCGATCGGGTAAAAATCGGCTGCATGACCTGCGGGCTATTTGTGATCGGACATGACGAAGAGCACGTATGGAAACAGGCAGGCTACCATATGTTTGAGCCTTTTATTAAATATGCTTCAGGTGTGTCACTGCGTCCGGCGGTAGAAGCGCCGGTTTATTCTGTTGAGGGCTACAACCTGAATGACTTCAATCAGACACCGGCTTATGAAAATGTACCTTATATCGAGGCCTGCGCTTCTTTTGATGAGAAAAAAGGGAGCGCCGCCATTTTCCTGATCAACCGCAGCTGGGAAGAGGAACTGGAGGTAGAGCTGGATATCAGCAGCTTTACGGGCTACAGCCCTTCAGGCCATACGGTGCTTGCGCCGGAGGATCCTTACGCCTATAATACCTATGAGGAGCAGCCTGTGAAGCCCTTTGAAGCGGTGGATGACCGCTGGGAAAACGGAAAATTTATACTGAAGGCGCCTAAGCTGTCCTTTCACGTAATTCAACTGACAAAATAAGAAGGAGCCGGATAGGAGAAAAAAGGAATGAACCATTATTCTGTACATGACACACTTTATGAAGAAAACGGGAACTTCCGGCTGACCAAGGAGGAATGCGGCATTCTTCTGGAAAAGAAGAAATCAAGCGTCGTTTACTGCCCGAAGGAGGACGAACGCCGTCCCGGCGCCATGTATCCGCGTTGTATCTGCCTTGCGCATAATGGAGAAAAAAACGGCACCCTGCTTGCAACCTTTGAATGCTACAGTCATGAAACACCGGTTTTTCCCATCTACGAAAGCAATGATGATGGGGAGAGCTGGCACAGGCTGTCTGAAATCAGGGATGAGGAAAAAGGCTTTGGCTGCCGCTTCCAGCCGCATCTTCTGGAGCTGCCGGTGACCTGCGGCACGGTGGAGGAGGGGACCATCCTCTGTGCGGGAAATATAATTCCGTCGGATTTTTCCTCTTCCTGCCTGCACCTTTACCAAAGCACGGACTGCGGAAAAACCTGGAGCTTTCTGAGTGAAATCGTATCCGGTGGACATGCGGTGGTAGATCCAAGGGAACCCGACGCCAACCGGCCGGTTTGGGAACCTTTTCTGACGGTGACGCCGGATGGAAAGCTGATCTGCTTTTATTCGGATGAGCGCCGTGCCGCCGGTTCCGGCTATAATCAGCTGCTGGCGCATAAGGTTTCCCCGGACGGCGGCCGTACATGGGGAGAGGAGAAGATTGACGTGGCCTTCCCCGGCGGCAGGCTGCGGCCGGGAATGCCCGTAGTGGCAGCGTTGCCCCAGGGCCGCTTCATTATGGTTTATGAGATGGTCAATCAGGATAAAATCCCGGTCTATTTCCGTATATCGGACTCCATAGAGGACTGGGGCGATCGCGATTTTATAGGGAATCCGGTCTGTGCGGCGGATGGCAGCTATCTGACCGGGACGCCCTATGTTTCCTGGATCCCCCAGGGAGGACCGGAGGGGACCATATTGGTGACGGGAAGAGGCTTTTCCCATATCATGGCAAACAGCCGGATGGGAGAGGGATTTTTTGTAAAGCTGGACAGCCTTGTGGATATTGATAATACCTGTGGATTCGCCGGCTACAGCCAGTGCATACTTCCTCTGCACGGAGGAAAGCAGGTGCTGAATCTGTGCCCGAGACAGATTTCAGGGGAACTGGCGTTGATCGAGGCCGCGGTAGCGGATGTGTATGTGAAAGCATAGGAGGAAAAGTAACATCGTGAAAAATGCAGAAGTACTATACAACAGAAATTTTACGACAGGAGAGGTGGACCGGAGAATGTACGGCTCCTTTGTGGAGCATCTGGGACGCTGTGTCTACAACGGAATCTATCAGCCGGGGCATCCCGCGGCGGATGAAAACGGCTTCCGCAATGATGTCAAGGAGCTGATCCGTGAGCTGGGAGTGACGGCTATACGCTATCCCGGCGGCAACTTCGTGTCCGGCTACGACTGGAAGGACGGTATCGGCCCGAAGGAAAAACGGCCCGTGCGTAAGGAAATGGCCTGGAATGTGCTGGAAACCAATGAAGTGGGAACCGATGAGTTCGCGCGCTTTGCGGCGGACTGCGGGACAGAGGTCCTGATGGCGGTCAACCTGGGAACCGGGACACCGAAGGAAGCGGCAGAGCTGGTAGATTACTGCAATACCGAAAAGGGCACAGCCTGGAGCGAAGCGCGCAGGGGCAACGGCTCGGAAGCGCCTCATGATTTTAAGGTATGGTGCCTGGGAAACGAAATGGACGGCGCATGGCAGATCAATATGCTCAAGGCCGGAGAATATGCCAGAAAAGCCCGGGAAGCCGCTAAGATGATGAAATGGATGGATCCTTCCATAAAGCTGATCGCCTGTGGCACCTGTACCAATGAGGTGGGGCATACCTCCTATGGCGACTGGGATCTTGCCGTGCTGGAGGAGGCCTATGACTGCATTGACTATCTTTCCCTCCACCGGTATTTCAACTACGATCCTGCCAAGCAGCTTTTTTACCCGATGCACGAGGATGAAACGGATATCCCGTTTTTCTTCCGCGATCTGAGGGATTTCCTGGATACCATTATCAGTGCCTGTGATTTTGTCAAGGGAAAGAAACGCTCCGATAAAACAATGATGATTTCCTTTGATGAATGGGGCGTGATTACGGATACAGGCGCGGTGCCGGGAGGCGTGAGCCAGGATTTCGGCTTCGCCAATTTCCGTCAGCTGGATGCGGTGATATACGGCGGCCTGCTGTGTACTTTCCTCAATTATGCGGATCGGGTAAAAATCGCCTGCCAGTCGCTTCTTGTTAACGAGGGCGGCATGATAACCACCGATCCGGGCGGCAAAGCGATCCGTCAGACCACTTTTTACCCCTTCCAGGATGCCGCCCGTTACGGCAGGGGGATCTCCCTGAAGGGCGCTGCCCGTTTGCCGAAGGCTGCAACCTGCCATCATGGTGAGCAGGAAACGGTGACAACTGCCTGTGTCTATAATGAGGAACAAAAAGAAATCACCGTATTCGCCATGAACTGTGAAATGCAGGAGGACGTAAAGCTCCGGCTGTCCTTTGAAGGCTTCGGCAGCATGGAGGGCATTGCGTGGCGTGAGCTTTACGACGATGATCCATATGCGAAGAATACCTTTGACGAAGAATTCAGGGTGGTGCCGAAGGAAAAAGAGCTGGCGGACGTATCGGACGGCGTAACGGAAGTTATTTTGAAGAAGCATTCCTGGAATGTGCTGCGCTGGAAGCTGAAATAACGCAGGCTGCGCACTAAAAGGAACACACAAAAAGCTGCGGATTCCAGAAAACGGAGGGATTCCGCAGCTTTTTGCCGGTGTGCCATCTGATGGCTATGGATGCAAGGTCCACATTATATAAAGGAAAATGGTAACTGTTCGGTATTTCTCCCAGTTACGGAAAATGTACACTGAATCTGTATCTGGCCACGACAGCTTTTACTTCATGATTGGTGTGCCGAAACGGACTTTTCTGTATACTTTCTGTATTACCACAACAGGAAGACTGACCAGCAGATATAAAGTGGAAAGGATTCCGGCAAGACCTCCGACGAGCATGATAATTAACATTCCGATATTCATTTTATATTGCCCCCTTTATTAGCTTCTTTCTTTTGTCAGACCTATTTTAGCAACCGTATTAGCTTCTGAAAAGACTTTGCATGGATGCTTAACACAATCATAGCGTTCTGTTAACACTTTCTTAGCGCGGGATGGGACAGGGGGCAGACCTTGTTAAAGGAGGCAGGGGCGTAGCATGTACATTCATTTGTTATTTTTAATGGAATCAACACGCCGACCGCCCGTGACTTTCCCGAAAAGCTGTGCTATACTTGTTAAGAAAACAAATACCGCGAGACAAACGGAGGGACTATGAATATAGAAGAGGAAGAAAAGAAGCATTTTGCGGTACTCATAGATGCGGACAATATCAGTGAAAAATATGCGGCGAGCATATTTAACGAAATTGCGGATTACGGTTATGCGTCCTACCGCCGTATTTACGGAAACTGGGCGAAAGGAAACGGCTGGAAGGAGGACACTCTTCTGGAAAACTCCATCAACCCCATCCAGCAGTTCAACTATACAATAGGAAAAAATGCCACGGATATGGCCATGGTCATTGACGCCATGGACATCCTGTATTCCGGCAAGGTGGACGGCTTCTGCCTGGTGACCAGTGACAGTGATTTTACCAAGCTTGCCATGCGTCTGCGTGAGGAACAGATGTACGTGATCGGCATGGGAGAATCCAAAACCCCTCTGGCCCTGACCAAAGCCTGTAATAAATTCATCCATCTGGATTTGATTTCCGGTGAGGTGGAGGACAAGAATGCGGAGGGCATCAAGACAGCAGGCAGCGGCAGGAAGCAGAAGGCGCTTGCTGCGGAAGACAAACAGGACAGCACGGTTACTCCAATCAGTGAAATCGAAGAGGCTATCATTACCTTTGTCCAGAACAATGAAAACAAAGGCAAGCCTACCTATCTGGGCGAGGTGGGAAGCCGGCTCTGCGACAAATTCATCGAATTCGATGCCAGAAACTACGGCTACACCAAGCTGGTCACCCTGCTGAAGGACAAGTGCCCCAAGCTCATCATTATACAGGAGGGAACCTCCTACCGTATTGAGTTGAAGGAACAGACAGAACCGGAAGACCTGGAGAAGGAGATCACCGCTTTCCTGAAACGCAACGGCGGAAAGGTGGACAACCTTTCCCTGGTCCTGGAGCAGCTTAAGAAAAAGCATCCCAACTTCAATCTGAGCGACTACGGATACAGCCGTATCTCCAGTTTCCTGCGCAGCTTTGATAAAATTGCGGTGCATGGAAATGCGCTGATGCTGAAGGATGAGGGGCGAAGAAAATAATTTTCGTTATACTTTTTTGGCGTTCAATAAAAATGAAGGTTTTTTCTGATTAACCGGATTTTATAACTGCAATACAGTGTGGATTTTATTACAAAATGTAGGAAAAGAGAGTGAAAATGCAAAAATTCACTCTCTTTTATTATTGTTGAAGTTATGGCAATTTTACATATGAAAACAGGTCAATGCAGCATAGCATTGCGTCAATTGATAGGAGGCTTTTTACCTGAATTTGTAGTAAAATATATTTATTCTTAAGAAGAGTAATCCTGCAGGTAACCGGAGTTGGCAAATTAAGAGGAGGTAAGGGTATGAAGAAGATTTTTTCAATATGCATGACACTGTTTTTGATTTTTTCATTAAGCGCTTGCTCGTCAACTGAGCAAAGCAATGGTAAGAAAAAAGATACCATTGAGGCTGAAAACACGGAAAAAAGTTCTGAAACAGTCAGGGAAACCGTAATCGAAGAGGAACCTGATGTACAGGAACCTGTAACCCTGACTCTCACATTTCATTTTGAAGAGTCATATGTAAAGCCTATTGTTGAAGAGTTTGAGAAGCTTCATCCAAATGTTACCATAGAATTTCAGCTTAGTAAGGATGGAGATGAGGCCCTGCTTACAAAAATTGTAGGGGGAGGCTCTACGGATGTCATAGTAATTCCTTCCATTATGGCAACCGGAGATTTGCCGAAGTACTTTGCAGATCTGGGAGGTGCACAGGAACTTGGGGATAAGTATTATTATGGGGATTATATGCAGGTAGATGGAAGAGTTTACGGCTGTCCGATAGGAGTAGTTTATGAGGGACTGATGTATAATCAAAATCTTCTGGATGAGTATTATAATGGAAAAATCCCTGTAACATTAGATGAACTTATGGAATGCTGTGAAATAATGCATAAAAATGGGATTGTTTGTTTTTGTACAAATGCAGGCGCTACCTGGCCATGCAGATATTGGGATAATTTAGCAATTACTATGTCGGAAAATCCTGAATATGCCAATGAGATCGTTTTGGATAAAGAACCCTGGAAGGAAGGCAGTTATTTAAGGCAGGCAGGAGATTTGCTGGCAGATATGTCAAAGAACGGGTGGCTGGAAAAGGATGTTGTAACTTCAAATCTGTTTGATTCATCGTTAGTGGATATGGCACAGGGAAATATTGCTTTTATGATTACTGGTTCCTGGGCACTTCCGATGCTGAGAGATGCGGCAGTTGAGTTGGGGTACCCGGAAGAATCCATGGGATTTGCACCATTTCCATACAAAAATGACGTCAGTGTAGAAAATCCGTTATATATGCGGATTTCACAGGACTTGTTTATGGGTGTAAATAAAGACAGTAAAAACCTGGAGTTAGCAAAGGAGTTCTGCTCATTTTTCTGTGAAAGGATTTCCCTGGCGGTTGGCATGAATGAGATTATGAAAGAGGGAGGAAAGACTCAGGAGGAATTAAATAATTTGCAGGATATGGATTATGTGAAGTTTTATACATCTCCGGCAAAGGATGAGAAGATACAGGAAATGGGCGCTGCAGCAGGACTGGATGTATACCAGTATGACGGCTTCCTGTTAGATTACGTAATTCTTCCTCCAATGAATGGGCAGGAAGCGCAGTTTGATAAATTAAATGAACTTTGGGGGAAAAATTTTGAGTAAGTAACATATACACTGACTACTGTGTGAGTATATGAGGAAAAAGTATGAGAACATGGAAAAAGTACGGAAAAAAAGATGGAAAACAAAGACTTCACCATAAAAGAAAGCGACAGGAATATATAACACTGGCAGTATTTTTGATTATACCGCTGCTGTTTCTGCTGTATTTTAGCGTATATCCGGTTTTTTCCATGTTCTATTATAGCTTTACAGATTGGAGAGGCACTGTCGGCAGCCAGCAATTTGTTGGATGGAAAAATTATATTAATGTTTTTACAAATGAAAATTACCGCAATGTATTTAAAACAGCAGGATATTATCTTGCTGCAGGCATACTTCAGCAGGTTGTTTCATTGGCACTTGCCGTCATGCTAAGTAAGCCGGTAAAGGGAAGCGGTATATTTAAGGGGATTATTTTCTTCCCTTTTATCATGAATGGAGTGGCGGTTGCGTTAACTTATCGTATTTTTTACCAGCCGGACGGGGCTTTCGATGCCTTATTGAAGGCATTGGGCGCTTCACAGATGATTAAAATATGGCTTAGTAACCCGACAACCGTAAACTGGGCTTTAGGGTACGTATTCTTATGGAAAAATGTTGGATACAGTTTCTTGATTTATTTGGGAACCATGCAATCCATATCTAAAGATTATTATGATGCGGCTGCGATAGACGGTGCAGGAACCTGGCATCAGTTTACTGCCATTACATTCCCAAATATGAAAATGATCGTTGGCTTGATGGCAACTTTTTCTATTGTAAATTCTATTGCTGTTTTTGATATCCCTTATATTCTGACATCAGGAAAAAATGGAACAAATACTTTTTCTACAACTATGCTTGAAACGGCATTTACTTATAACAAGTTTGGAGAAGCGTGTGCAATGGCAATTGTGATGCTTCTGATTGCCGGTATTGTTATGGTTTTGCGCAACCTTGTGTTCAGGGAGGAAAAAGATGTTTAATGATGGTAAGAAAAAGAAAATAGTGTTATCCATACTGAGATATTTTTTGCTGCTCCTGATAGTATTCAGTATTATATATCCCATCATTGGAGTCTTTTTTGGATCATTTAAGACTAAGGTTGAATTTCTCGGAACAAATGGGATAACACCTCCCCAAAAATGGAGTAATTTTGAAAATTATAAGACCGCTTTTATGCAGGGGCAGATATTAACAGGCTTTAAGAATACGGTGATAATAATTTTATTTGCCTGTATTACATCAACTCTGTTTAACACGATGGTTGCGTACTGCTTCTCCAGATTTGATTTTAAGGGAAAAGGCCTGCTTGACAAGATTTATTTGCTTGCTTCATTTGTACCTGGAACTATAGTTCATTTGATTATTTTTAAGGACTTTGTGAATGTGGGCCTTACAGATCATCTAAGCAGTATTGTAATATTATATTCCGGAGTTGATATTGTGAGTTTATATCTTTATAAACAATATCTGGGTCAGATTCCTTTTTCTATTGATGAATCAGCGATGATGGAGGGGAGCAGTTTTTTTGGTATTTTTTTCAGGCTTTTGCTTCCCATGCTGAAACCGGCTATTGTAACGGCATGTATTATCAAAACGACTTATATTTATAATGATTTCTATACTTCCTATTTGTATTTGAGTTCGGCTAAGAAGGGAGTTATGTCTACTGTCTTGTATCGTTTTATAGGGCCATACAGTGCACAGTGGAGTGTAATTGCTGCCGGTATAATTCTGGTAACGCTTCCGGTATTCATTTCATTTATTTTTGCACAAAAGTCTATCTATAAAGGCTTTTCTGACGGTGCTGTCAAAGAATAGAAAGTGATTAATAAAATATGAGAAAAAGAATAAGTATTACAGAAATGGGAGCAAAAACAGGAGTCCTTTGTACCAGGGAAATACAGAAAACCATTGACTTACTGGATGAGGCAGGTGGTGGAACCGTAGTAATTCCGGAAGGTATTTTCCTTTCCGGGACACTGGAATTGAAAAACGTTTCAATTTTTCTGGAGAAGGGCGCTGTTTTAAAAGGTTCTTCTGAAATTTCAGATTATTACGCAAATAGTTTTATTCATAATGAAATGAAACAGACGATTTCACTTTTATATGCCATGAACAGGGATAATATATCAATTTCGGGTGAAGGAACCATTGATTTGAATTCAGATGCCTTTTTTGATATGTCAAAAAGAGAGGTACCGGATTATGGGTGGGAATTCAGTAAAGAACAATGGAAAGAATGTACAGCAACATACGATTACAGGGTGACCCAGCCTTTATTTTTTAATAACTGCAGCCATGTCAGGCTGGATGGAATCAAAATATTGAATTCTCCAAGCTGGACAGTTTCTTTTAATAACTGCAGGGATATTCATGTGGAAGCTGTATATATAAAAAATGATCTAAGAATTCCCAATGATGATGGGCTTCATTTCTGCGGCTGCAGTGAAGTATTTATCCATGGCTGCAATATATCAGGAGGAGATGATTGTATAGCGCTGACATCGGTTTTGGACTGGGAAAAACCTTGTGAGAATTTTGTAATATCTGACTGTATTCTGCGTTCCTGTTCAAAAACTATCGTGTTGGGATATATGCATGGAATCATACGAAATGTTACTATCAGTAATTGCATAATCAAAGAAAGTAATCGTGGTTTTTGCATTATGTGCAGCAGCAAAACAGGCTTGGTAGAACATGTTCTTGTAGAAAATCTGCGTATAGAAACAAGAGTCAGGGCTGGCAATTGGTGGGGGAACGGAGAACCTATCTGTATTTTTGCTTTATATCATAATAATGAAAGTTATTGTAATCCTGTTCCGGACAGAAATATTGAAGTAAATATTCATGATATTCAGATAAGAAATGTTAGCTGTCTGGCAGAAAATGCTGTTGCTATTGTGGGGGAAGGAGGCAATATACAGAATATATTAATTGATGGCATATATTATGAAAAAAGAAAGAGCGACAATAGTTATCTGAAAGGGAAAAAACGTATTGATGTAAGTCCAAGCAAAGAAGATGTTACGCTGCCGGAGGATGAAAATGAATACTGGCTGTTGATTGATGCTTGCAGGAATATCAGCATTCGGAATGCCAGGATAGCGTGCTATGAGGGCAAAAGCCTTAAAAACGCTGTTAGGCACAGCCTGGAGGTAGAGCTTTAGGGCTTGGCATAGTTTTGCTGGGGGTGTATTACCACGGCTCTTTTACCGCATTTTTGGGGGAGGAATTATGGAAATTATACAATGGACATTACCTGACTGCGAAAAAGAAAGCGGCGCCGGATATGCCTTTAATGCAAATATCAGAGAGACATCCCCATTGCATACGCATAATTTTTATGAAATATTTTATGTAAATAAGGGAAAAGCCATACATTGTGTAAATGGAGAACGCATTGTAGTTTCCAGCGGTGCATGTGTTTTCATCCGTCCATGGGATGTACATAGCTATGATTCACTTAATTATTCTGAATTTCAGATGACCAGCGTAGGTTTTACCTGCGAGGAAATGGAAGAGGGTTTTAGATGGAGCCAGTTTCCCCCTGCCATGATTACTGAACCTGGATTGCCGCCGCATATTATGCTTAATGGTTATGAAAAAACTGAATTTGAGAATAAGCTGAAGGGAATAGAAAGCCATGCAAAAGGGATAGAAAGAAAAAGATATTTCAGATCAGTATTTCCTTTTTTTATTTATTTAATATGCAACAAAATACGCAGAGCTGAAACAAAGCAACTTCAGGTAATGCCTTCCTGGTTTTCTGAAGTCGTTGAACAAATGAGTCAGCCGGAAAATTTTGTTCAGGGCCTTCCAAGGCTGTTGGACTGCACAAGCTATTCGCATGAATATATTATACGGGTATTCAGGAAATATTTACATATGACACCGACAGAATTTATTAATTTGAGAAGAATAAATTATGCAATGGGCCTGGTAGTTGAAAATAAATATCAAATAACAGATATTTGTTATATGTCGGGATTTAATAATCTAAGTCATTTTTATACTGTTTTTAAGAAGCAGACAGGGTTCACACCAAATGAATATTTAAAGGCATATGGCGAAAATCTGGATGAGGATGTGTAATGGCGTTTTAATGCGCGGATTGGAGCAGAATAAAAATTGGATAAAAAAGAGCGAATAGACAGATGCCTGAAACAGGCTGTTGAGAATGGAGAAATTGCAGGAGGCTGCGTCTTATTTATTGAAAATGGCCTTGAATTCTGTTATGCAAAGGCAGGCTGGGCTGCTATTGAGTCACGTACGCCGATAAGGCGGGATACGATATTCAGGCTTTATTCCATGACCAAGCCTATTACTGCAGCAGCAGTGATGATTCTTATGGAAGAAGGATTGCTTGATTTATATGAACCGGTTGCGAATTATATCAGAACCTTTGAGAGACAGAAAGTAATAGTAGGTAATACTCTTGCAGCGGCGGAAAGAACAATGACAATCCGCGATTTGCTTTCCATGACTTCGGGTTTGGTTTACCCAGGAAAGCTGAATTGCGCAGAAAAAGAGACAGCGCATGTATTTGAGGAACTTACAAAAAGAATGTATTCATCAGCACCAATGGATACAATAGAGTTTGCTGAAAAAATCGGAAACTGTCCACTTGCCTTTCATCCAGGGGAATCATGGCAGTATGGTGTGTCGGCAGATATTCTGGGGGCGGTGGTTGAAAGTGTCAGCCGAATGAGGTTCGGAGATTTTCTATGGAAGAAGATTTTTAAACCGTTGGGAATGCAGGATACGGGTTTTTATTTGCAGGAGGATAAAAAGGAACGGCTAGCTGATGTATATGAAAACAGGAAAGGGATAGGTCTGAAATTGTTTTCACAGGATCATCTTGGTATTCGTATTGATGCAAAACCCAATTCTTTTGAGTCTGGAGGCGGAGGGTTATTTTCTACAGTGGATGATTATGCACGGTTTGCACAAATGCTTTTAAATGGAGGAGAATCCGGCGATGTAAGAATCATGCAACCGGAAACCATACGGTATCTGACTGGTTGCGGTTTGGATGGAAAAAGGCAGGACATATTCAGCAATTGGTTTGGGCTGGATGGCCATAGTTATGGAAATCTTATGCGTGTTTTATATGACAGAAAGCTTGCAGGAGTTTTGGGAAGCGAAGGCGAATATGGTTGGGATGGCTGGCTGGGTACCTATTTTGTAAATGATCCTGTCAGGAAAATAACGTTCCTTTTTATGACACAGATAAAGGACTTTGGAACGACAAATCTTACAAGAAAAATAAAAAATATCATATTTAGTTAGAATGGTATCTCATTGATTCGTGCTTTATGACGATAAGAGTGTTCAAGATTTAGAAGAATTTGGCCATGCAGTTTTAAATAACTGTAATGGCCTTTATTTTATTGAGAGCCAGAATAATTCAAACACATATTATTGACACCGAAACAGCCAGTCTGTACAATAAGAATTACCTGCCTGTGACTATAAAGGTATCGGACAGTTATGTCTGTCAAAAGGAAACCAAAGAGTAAACATTCATGGAAAATAATTATGATATCATCACCAGAATAAACAAAGCCTATTCCGGTATGAGCAAACGGCACAAGCAAATAGCGTCCTATATATTGGAGCACTACGACCAGGCGGCATTCATGACCGCGGCGAAAATGGGAGAGGCGCTGTCCATAAGCGAATCAACGGTGGTGCGTTTTGCGGCGGCCATCGGCTATGAAGGCTACCCGGAAATGCAGGCTGCGCTGGCTGCCTGGGTGAAAACCAAACTGAATGCCGTACAGAAGGTAGGCGCCGCCTATCGCGGCAGCAGCCAGTCCGAGGTGCTCACCAGTGTGCTTTCCAGCGATATGGAGAAAATACAGGATACCATTGATAACCTGGATCCCGCAGCCTTTGACACGGCGGTGGATATTATCCTGGAGGCCCGTACCGTTTATATCGCGGGCATCAGAAGCTGTGCTCCCCTGGCGGAGTTCCTCAGCTTTTACCTGAATATGATCCGGGGAAACATTGTACTGCTGAAAACGACGAGCTTAAGTGAAGTGTTTGAGCAGATGCTGCGGATTGGTGATAAGGATGCCATCATTGGCATCAGCTTTCCCAGATATTCCATGCGTACACTGAAAGCCATGGAGTTTGCCAACGACAGGAATGCCAAGGTAATCACTATCACTGACAGCGTGCATTCCCCCATGAATCTGTATTCCTCCTGCAATCTGCTTGCAAGAAGCGATATGGTTTCCATCGTGGATTCCCTTGTTGCGCCGCTGAGCGTAATCAACGCTCTGGTGGTGGCTCTGTGCCTGAAACGGCCGGAGGCCGTGAAAGCGAGCCTGGAATCCCTGGAGGGTGCATGGAATAATTACCAGGTCTATCTGAATGATGAGATTAATTTTATTGATGAGGATGCCTTCCTGAACCTGCCTGCCTCAGGCGGGGATGGGGAAAAGGCGGCAGCGGCGGAACGGAGGAATCTATGAGCAGGGTATTAATAGTCGGCGGCGGCGCCGCAGGAATGATGGCGGCGCTTTCCGCGGCCGGGAAAGGCCACTGCGTTACTGTTTTTGAAAAAAATGAAAAGCTGGGCAAGAAAATATACATCACAGGCAAAGGCAGATGTAATGTGACCAATGCCTGTGAGCCTCAGGAGCTGTATCAAAGTGTAGTCAGCAATTCCAAATTTCTCTACAGCGCCTTTTCCCGTTTTGACAATCAGGCGGTACAGGATTTCTTTGAAGCAAACGGCTGTCCGCTGAAAACGGAGCGGGGCGGCCGGGTTTTCCCTGTTTCGGATCACTCCTCGGATATCATCCGCGCCCTGTCGTCGGCCCTGGAAAAAGCCGGCGTGGAAATCCGGCTCCATACCCCGGTAAAAAAGCTCCTTGTAAGAAAAGCGGAGGACGGTTCCAATGCCATAAGAGGGCTTAAGCTTCTCTCTGGTGAAGAAATTACGGCGGACGCCGTGGTGCTTGCCTGCGGAGGGCTTTCCTACCAGGCTACAGGCTCCACCGGCGACGGCATGCGTATGGCGCAGGAGCTGGGACATTCCCTGGTTCCCTGCATGCCCTCACTGGTTCCCTTCCATATAAAAGAGGAGTGGTGCCGACAGCTGCAGGGCCTTGCCCTAAAAAATGTTTCGGCCGCATTATATATAGAAGAAAAAGAAATTTACAGCGGCTTTGGTGAGATGCTTTTTACCCATTTCGGCGTGAGCGGTCCGCTGATTCTCAGCGCCAGCAGCTACTACCAAACCGCTGCGGAGAAGCTGAGAAAGAAGAAGGAAAAGCAGGCAAAGAAAGCAGGGGCGGCTGCAGAGCCTTTGGAAAATGGAAGGACGAAGGCACATGCTTACCTGAAGCTGGATTTGAAGCCCGCCCTCTCCATGGAGCAGCTTGACAAAAGGATTCTGCGGGATTTTGAGGACAATAAGAACAAGCAGTTTAAAAACGCGGTGGACGGACTCTTCCCCGCCAGGCTGGTTCCCATCATGATTCAGCTTTCCGGCATTGACCCGGAAAAGAAGGTACATGAGATAACAAGGGAAGAAAGAAAATATTTTGAAGAATGCATCAAGGGACTGACGCTGACCATTGCCGGAACGAGAGGCTTTGAAGAGGCGATAATCACCCGCGGCGGCGTCCGCGTAAAGGAGGTCAACCCCTCTACCATGGAATCCAGGCTGGTGCCCGGGCTGTATATGGCCGGTGAAATGCTGGATCTGGATGCGCTGACAGGAGGCTTTAACCTGCAGATTGCCTGGTCAACAGGATACCTTGCGGGGGCCAGCATACCGTGATGGCCTGAGGGCAGAAAGCGGCGGCCCGTACCAGGACCGCCTGAATATAATATACGCGGCGTTGGCCGCATGCCCGGCAAAAGGGCGGATAGGAGCAAAAATGAGTTATAATATCGCAATTGACGGCCCTGCGGGAGCAGGAAAAAGCACGATTGCCAAAAAGCTTGCAAAGAAGCTGGGCTATGTGTATGTGGATACAGGCGCAATGTACAGGGCGATTGCCCTTTTCCTTCTCAGGGAGAAGGTACAGCCGCAGGATACTGACTCAATACTGGCGAAATGCACAGGGGCAGATGTTACCATAAGCTATCAGGACGGCGAACAGATTGTGCTGCTGAACGGAGAAAATGTGAATGGCCTGCTCCGTACGGAGGAAGTGGGAAACATGGCCTCCAATTCCTCCGCTGTCCCGGCTGTAAGGGACAGGCTGCGCAGTCTTCAGCAGGAGCTGGCTGCCAATGAGAATGTGATTATGGACGGCCGCGATATCGGAACCTGCGTGCTCCCTGACGCGGACGTGAAAATATTCCTGACTGCGGACAGCGCTGTCAGGGCCAGACGGAGATTTGAGGAGCTTGCGGCAAAAGGGACGCCGGAGCCGCTTGAAAAAATCGAAAAGGATATCATTGAAAGGGATGCCAGGGACAGGAACCGGGAGATATCGCCATTAAAGCAGGCAGAGGACGCGGTTCTGGTGGACACCTCCGAAATGACCATTGACGAGGTAGTGGAAGCTATCCTGGAAATCTGCAGAAAGAAAGGATGCATATAATATGGAAGTAATTCTGGCAGAAAGCGCCGGCTTCTGCTTTGGTGTAAAGCGTGCCGTGGATAAGGTCTACGAACAGATAGAAACCGGAAAGAAAATATATACCTACGGACCGATTATCCACAACGAATTTGTAGTGCAGGATCTGGAAAAAAAAGGGGTTGAGGTCATCGAATCCGAGGAAGCGCTGGAGCAGCTTACGGAGGGAACCATCGTCATCCGATCCCACGGAGTGCCCAAATCCATCTGCGAAAAAATAGAAAAACAGGGACTGGAATGCGTGGATGCTACCTGCCCTTTTGTAAAAAGGATTCATAAAATAGTAGAAAAGGAAAGTGCGGCAGGCCGACAGATAGTTATCATCGGAAATGCCGGACACCCCGAAGTAGAGGGGATTCAGGGCTGGTCGGTCACTCCGGCGATAGTTATTGAATCGGAAAAAGAAGCACAGGAATTCGTACCTGAAGCCGGGAAAAAGCTGTGTATTGTGTCGCAGACGACATTTAACTACAATAAATTTCAAGAATTAGTTGAAATTTTTCTAAAAAAAGGTTATGATATTAGTGTTGTGAATACTATCTGTAACGCAACTGAGGAGAGACAAACTGAGGCAAAGGATATTGCAGCGAAGGTTGATGCGATGATTGTTATCGGTGGGAAGCACAGTTCCAATACAAGGAAGCTGTATGAGATATGCTGCAAGGAGTGTGCTCACACCTGTTTGATACAGACACTTGATGACTTGCATTTAGAACTACCCAAAGCTGTCCGCCTGGTGGGTATTACAGCCGGAGCGTCTACCCCGAATAAATTAATCGAGGAGGTTCAAAACTATGTCAGAATTAACTTTTGAACAAATGTTGGAGGAATCATTAAAAACTATACATGCGGGAGAGGTAGTCGAAGGTACAGTTATCGATGTTAAGCCTGAAGAAGTGATTCTTAATATCGGATACAAGTCAGACGGTATTCTTACAAGAAACGAATATACTAACGATCCCGGCGTGGACATGACAGCGGTCGTTAAAACGGGCGACAAGATGGAAGTCAAGGTACTTAAGGTAAATGACGGAGAAGGACAGGTTATCCTTTCCTACAAGCGTCTGGCTGCTGACAGAGGAAACAAGAGAATCGAAGAAGCATACAACAATCACGAAGTGCTTACTGCCAAGGTAACCCAGGTACTTGACGGCGGATTAAGCGTAGTGGTAGATGAAGTCAGAATTTTTATCCCTGCAAGTCTGGTTTCCGACACTTATGAGAAGGACCTGAACAAATACGCAGGACAGGATATTGAATTCGTTATCAGCGAATACAATCCGAAGAGAAGAAGATATATCGGCGACCGCAAGCAGCTCATCGTTGCCAAGAAGGCAGAGATGCAGAAGGAACTGCTTGAAAGAATCCATGAAGGTGATGTAGTGGAAGGAACTGTTAAGAACGTAACAGATTTCGGTGCATTCATCGATCTGGGCGGAGCAGACGGACTGCTTCATATTTCTGAAATGTCCTGGGGCAGAGTGGAACACCCCAAGAAGGTATTCAAGGTTGGTGATCAGGTTACCGTACAGATTAAGGAAATCAACGGCAGCAAAATCGCCCTCAGCATGAAGTTTGACGATGCCAATCCCTGGAAGACCGCTGCAGAGAAGTATGCAGTTGGCAATGTAGTAACAGGCAGAGTGGCAAGAATGACAGATTTTGGTGCGTTTATTGAGCTGGAACCCGGAATTGATGCACTTCTCCATGTTTCCCAGATTGCTAAAGAGCATGTGGACAAACCGTCAGATGTTCTGAAGGCAGGAGAAGAAATTACGGCAAAGGTTGTTGATTTCAATGAAACAGACAGGAAAATCAGCCTGAGTATTAAGGCTATGCTTGCTCCCGAACCTAAGGAAGTGAAGGAAGAAGCTCCTGTACAGGAAGAAGCAGACGCAGACGTGGTTTCCGTAGATATTGATGCTGTAATCGCAAAGCAGAAGGCAGAAGAGGATTCTGCTGAATAATTAACAATGAGTGGCAGCATGCTGTGCTGTTGAAAGGGATGCGGGAGTACGCCGCATCCCTTTTTTAAATATGCCCGGCGGTGTACGATTCCGCAGGCTGTGTAAGCGTAAGCAGCAAAGGGACGCCGAACCGCCGTAAATACATAAAAGTGGAAGGAAAGAGGAAAAATGAGTAAGGTTGTAAATGAACCAAAAATCAAGAATCCGCTGATTAAAGCCATACGTGAGCTTCTGGAGCACAGGGCGCTCTGGCTTTATCTGCTTTGTGACGAAGCAAGGAAGAAGGGGCTTTTGCCGCAGGATTTTGCGCCGGCCGCTATCAGACGCTGCGGACATATGCAGGGCAGGCAGTTAGTAAAAAAAGGGCGTACCAAAAGCCTGAAGGGACTGCGCAGAACCCTGTTTACCAAACCGGCACAGCTTGTTTTTGAAATGAAGATTCAGAAATGCACGGATAATGAGCTGGAAATCCATTTTCATTACTGTCCGCTTGTAAAGGCATGGCAGAAGGCGGGCTGCAGTGATGAGGAGATCGCCTGCCTGTGTGATACAGCCATGTGCGGTGACAGAGGGATCGGGGAGGCCTACGGCTGCGCCCTGGATCTGCCGAAAACCATTGCAAACGGCGATGATATCTGCCATCTCAGATATTACCGCAAAAATGCCATGAAAGAGCAGTAACTGCGAGGGCGTATAACCGTCAGTTACAATGAGTTACAAATGGGATGCGAAGCCGGCAGAGGGGGACGGCTGCGCAGCAGAATGGGTTGCTTCTTATATTACAATCTGGAGGAAGATGATGAAAAAGAAGATTCTGTATGCTGCAGCGGTACTGGCAGCTTTGTTGTTTATCTGGCTGGGAAACGAGGGCAGCAAGCCCCTGGTGCTTAAAGGCACGGATTTGAACCAGACAGCGGGCGTCAGCGATTATACAGGGCTGATTGCCATTGATGAAACGGCTGCATATTACGGTATGTTTGCCTATACGGACGATTATGTGCTGGATAAGGGAACCTATACCATAAGGCCAGAATATTCCAATACCTCGTCCGATAATATCATTGAAGTATGGGACAATGGTACAAAGGTGGCCCAGTGGAGCCTGGAGAGCACGGATGGAGTGAAAACCACCCGGGATTATACCTTTACACTGAACAAAACTTCACAGCAGCTGCATATACGTATTTACTATCAGGGAAAAGGGAGCCTGATTGTAAATAATATTTCCCTGATCCCTCACGGCGCTTTTTACAGGGATGCCTGGTTCCTGGCGGCTGTAGTGATACTGTTGGCCATAACCGGTGTTTTTCTTGCATCCTATGAGAAAAAGCATCCGTCAGGAAGAGAACAGAAGGTTACTTTCCTGATATTGGCGGGACTGTGCCTGTATTCTTCCATGCCCCTGTTTATCCAGGCCTTTGCCCAGGCGGATGACGTCTGCTATCATCTGCTCAGAATTGAGGGGCTGAAGGATGGAATGCTGGACGGGCAGTTCCCGGTGGTTATTTTCCCTGAAGCGCTGGCAGGAAACGGATATCTGAACAGCATGTATCCCTATCTGTTCCTGTATATCCCCGCAGTACTGAGGCTGCTTGGCGTTTCCCTGGCGCTTTCCTATAAAACGCTGATATTTATAGCCAATATTGCCACTGTGGCGATTACATTCCGGGTATTCAAATCCATTACCAGATCAAAATACGCCTGTATTCTGGGAACGGCGCTTTATATCCTAATGCCCTACCGTTTTACGAATATTTACGCAAGGGGCGCGCTTGGGGAAACACTGGCGCTGACCTTCCTGCCGCTGATTATCGCCGGCTTTTACCATGTGCTGCTGGGAGACAAGAAGAAATGGCCGTGGCTGGTAATCGGCTTTACGGGAGTGATTGAAAGCCATGTGCTCAGCACAGCCACGATGGGCGTGATTTTCGCTGTCTGCTGTCTTATTTTTATCAGGGAGCTGTTCTGTGATAAAAGATGGCTTGAACTGCTGAAAGCGGCGGGACTTACGGTGCTGTTGAATCTGTGGTTCCTGGTGCCTTTCCTGTTCTTCTACCTGAAGGAAAACCTGTACCAGAAGGCGCTGGACTGGAGCGGCTTTTCGGAGTATTCCATCAATGCTTCCTTCCTGGCGGATACCTTCCATACCAACGATTACCGTTTCCTGTCCCTGGGACTTCCCATCCTGGGCTGTGCGGCAATATGCATCCTCAAGCTGGTATGCGAGAAATCAAAGGAAAAGAACTGTAAAAGAGACAGCTTCCTCACCTATCTTTTCGGCTGCGCCTGTGTGCTGACCTTCCTTGTGACAGGCTATTTCGGAAGCAAGACGCTGAAAGAGCTGATTCCGGCCATCGAACCGGTCCTGCGGACGATCCAGTTCCCCTGGCGGCTTCTGGCCCCTGCAGGAATCCTGTTTATCTTTGCAGGCGTCATCTGGCTGTCCGAATCGGAGGTGCTGCGGCCCTACAGGAATCTTGTATTTGCATTCCTGGTGGGAGTGAACCTGCTCACCTGCCTGAACCAGCCCTATAATCAGAATAATTTTGCCTATAAAGATTATGATGACACCACAACGGTGGGGCATCAGGATAAAATCATAGGAATCCCGAAATCGGATGCCACCGTTATTTATCCATATGAATGGCGGATAGATGCGCTGATGGACGATAAGCTGACAGCGGATCTGCAGCTTTCCGATGCCGAAAAGGTAATTGTACAGGATTATGAAAAGAAGGGCACCAAAGGAAAGCTGACCTATCAAACTTCGGAGGAAGGGCAGTATGTGGATTTCCCGATCCAGAAATATCTGGGTTATACGGCGGAGGATGAAAACGGGACGCCGCTGGAAGTAACTTATGGAAATAATTACCGTGTGAGGGTGATGTTAAACGGAGACGGAGCCAGCCATACCGTCTTTGTAAGATACCGCCAGCCTGTTATTTTCCGTATCTCCCAGGTGATATCCCTCCTGACGCTGCTTGGCTGTATTGCAGTACCGGGATATTTTGTGATAAACCGCAGAAAACGCAGTCCCGCTGTTGTGGCGGCCGGGGCGGGCAAGAAAAAGGACGGAACGCATTAACGCATTCCGTCCAGTATATGACCGGCATAGAGGGACAGCCGTTTACTGTCATTCAGGAAAGCTTCTTCCAGAAGGAAAAAGCTTTCCTTTTCTTTTACCCCTTTCCGGAAGGCCGGGGTGAAAAGATCCTCCTGTCCCGGCTTGAGATGCTGGGGCAGGAATTCGCCGCTTTTTCTCGTATAGCAGGTGGCGGGAGTAGCGGGCACCCGATGGGACTTATCCACATATACGGCCACTGATTTATGAATGGCATTGTCCTCCTCAGGAAGATAAGAGTAATTTTTATAATCCGGGTAAAAGAATTTCAGCTCGCCGGAAAGTACAGGTATTTTCAGCGTCCCCGTATTTTCGCTGCCGGAAAAATAACAGCCTCCTCCATGAAATGAGAGGGGGACAGGCAGCGCGGCGGGAAAAGTGAGCCGGACAAGGAGTTCTTTTTGTATGTTTCCCGCATAATCTGTACAAAGGTCCGTTTCCGCCCCGACAGCGGACGGGATGCTTTCAAAAAGCTCCGGATAGGAAAGGATGGGAACCACGGACAGCATGCCCCGGATGTCGTCCGCATTGTGAAGAAGGAGCACCTCCAGCAGGCGGTGATCCCGTTCCTGGCGATAGACCTTGTACAGTTCTATCAGCTGGCCGCCGGTAAAAGGATCCTCTCTGTTAAGGCCAAGATATTCCTCTAATGTTTTCTGCTTGCAGTTGGGCAGCTTGAGCAGATTTTTTAAGGGCGATATCTGTCGGTAGATGTCCGTCTGCTCCATTTGCGGGAAAGGGGAATCCAGGCCATATTTTTTGCATTTTGCCTGTACGAAGGGGACATCGAAGGTCGTCCCGTTAAAGTGCACCAGCTTCCGGTAAGGGGCGGCAAATTTCAGGAAAGCGTCCAGAATGGCTTCCTCCTCAGCCGTGTTTTCTGCAAACCATTGCTGCAGGGTCCACTTTTTATCCTGAAGAAACGCGGCGCCGATAAGATAAATGGAAGCGTTTTTGGGGGAGAGTCCGGTGGTTTCGATATCAAAAAAAAGGATACTTTCCGTGTCTCCCAGAAAATGCCGGATGGTTTCTCCGGCAGTTGTATGTATGTTCTGAATTCGTGTTTTCATACAATTAATATACCATATTTTTTGATTTTTATGTAGTAATTTGATGAAAATTAAGGTATGATTATGTTATGCCGTGCGTCCCGTGGTTTGCCGGCAGGAAGGTAACCGGCCCGTTTGAGAAGAGCGGCTGCAGAGGAATCCGGCGGACCCGAGGAGACACAGGAGGCGAGGGGGACCAGGACGTGTTTGAAAAATGCGTTCCGGCTTTCGTCCTGTGCATACGCAATAATTAACAAGAAAAGAGGGATAGCTAAAATGGCTAAGGCGAAGTTAACATTTATGGGCGGCATCCATCCATACGACGGAAAAGACCTGTCCAAGGATAAGCCCATGAAAGCAGTTTTGCCAAAGGGAGATCTGGTGTATCCGTTGTCCCAGCATATCGGTGCGCCCGCCAGGCCAATCGTGGCAAAGGGGGACCATGTGCTGGCAGGTCAGAAGATAGCGGAAGCGGGGGGCTTCGTATCCGCATCGGTATTCTGTACCGTGTCGGGAACGGTGAAGTCCATTGAACCGAGGCGTGTGGTCACCGGCGATAATGTGATGAGCATTGTGGTTGAGAATGATCAGCGGTATGAAGAAGTGGAATATCCTCCGGTGAAGCCCCTTGAGGAGCTGTCAGGAGAAGAGATCATCAATCTGGTGAAGGAAGCGGGCGTGGTCGGTATGGGCGGCGCAGGGTTCCCCACGCATGTAAAGCTTTCACCAAAGGAACCGGATAAAATAGAATATGTGATTGCCAACTGTGCCGAATGCGAACCTTATCTTACCTCGGATTACCGCAGGATGCTGGAGGAGCCTGATAAGCTTATCGGGGGCCTTCAGGTGATTCTGCGGCTTTTCCCCAATGCAAAGGGAGTGCTGGCGGTGGAGGACAATAAGCCGGACTGCATTAAGCTTTTGACTGAGATGACCAGCGACGAACCCAGGATTACGGTGAAGAAGCTGAAAACCAAGTACCCCCAGGGTTCCGAGCGCCAGCTGATTTTTGCAGTGACCGGGCGGGCCATCAATTCCTCCATGCTTCCTGCGGATGCAGGCTGTATCGTGGACAATGTGGATACTGTGGTCGCGGTCAACCGTGCGGTGAGGGAGGGCAAGCCTCTGATGAACCGTATTGTTACCGTCACGGGGGATGCCATTGCCAATCCCCAGAATTTTATTGTCCGGATCGGAACGAATTATCATGAACTGATAGAAGAAGCGGGCGGCTTTTCCAAAGAGCCGGAGAAGATTGTGTCGGGCGGCCCCATGATGGGCTTCGGCATTTTCGATCTGGATGTGCCCACAACGAAAACGGCGTCCGCGCTGCTGTGTATGTCGAAGGATGAGGTAGGAGAGCCTTCGGCCTGCATCAACTGCGGAAGATGTGTGGAGGCCTGCCCTTCCAGGCTTGTGCCCACACTGCTTTCCACCTATTCGGAGCATTATGATATGGAAGCCTTTGAGAAGCATGACGGTATGGAATGCTGTGAATGCGGCTGCTGCAGCTATGTCTGCCCGGCCAAGCGCCAGCTTACCCAGGCGATCAAATCCATGCGTAAAATGGTCCTGGCAGAGCGCAAGAAAACAAGCGCTGCCAATAAAAAATAGGAGGAAAGAGCAATGAGCGACTTGATGAAGGTATCATCCAATCCGCATATCAGATCCAAAGACTCCACAGGCAGAATCATGCTTGCGGTCATTGCGGCACTGCTTCCCACCACGATCTTTGGCATCTGGAATTTCGGTATCCGCGCCCTGCTGATTGTTGCAGTGACCATCGCATCCACGGTACTGACAGAATTTTTATATGAAAAAATTACGAAAAAGAAGAACACCATCGGGGATCTGTCCGCTGTGGTAACAGGGCTTCTGCTGGCGCTGAACCTGCCGGTGAGCGTGCCCTGGTGGATCGGCGTCATCGGCGGCGTATTTGCAATTCTCGTTGTGAAGATGCTGTTCGGCGGCCTGGGGCAGAACTTTATGAACCCGGCTCTGGGAGCCAGATGCTTTCTGCTGATCTCCTTTGCCTCCATCATGACCAATTTCAACTGTGATGCTTATACCGGCGCTACGCCGCTTGCCGCAGTGAAAGCGGGAGAGAGCGTCAACGTTCTGGATATGGTAATCGGCAGGACAGGGGGAACCATCGGCGAGACCTCCATGCTGTGCATCGTTATTGGCGCATGTCTGCTGATCTGGCTGGAAATCATCGATTTGAGAATTCCCGGTACATACATCGTAAGCTTTGTGGTTTTCATGATACTCTTCGGAGGCCATGGGCTTGACAGATACTATATTTCCGCACAGCTTTCCGGCGGCGGCCTGATGCTGGGCGCTTTCTTCATGGCGACCGACTATGTAACGCGGCCGGTGACCAAGAAGGGGCAGTATATTTACGGTATTCTGCTGGGCGTGCTCACCGGTATTTTCAGGGTTTTAAGCGCCAGCGCGGAGGGTGTTTCCTATGCGATTATCCTGGGGAACCTGCTGGTGCCCCTGATTGAGAGGTTTACTCTTCCCAAAGCTTTTGGTAAAGGAGGAGAACGGGCATGAAAAGTATGTTGAAGGATGCGGGAATTTTATTCCTGATTACATTGGTTTCCGGCCTGCTTCTGGGCCTTGTTTACCAGGTGACGAAGGATCCCATTGCGGTGCAGGAGGAGAAAGCCAGGATGGAAGCGCGCCAGGAGGTATTCCAGGACGCGGATCATTTTGAAGACGGGGAAGGCTTCTCCGAGGAAGCGGCGCAGGCTGTGCTGAATGAGGGCGGCTTCACCCAGGAGAGCATCAACGAATACTGCGCTGCCTATGACAAGGACGGCGGCCTTTTAGGATACGTGATTACGGTGACCAGCCATGAGGGCTACGGCGGAGACATTAAGTTCACTATCGGTGTGCGCATGGACAACACGCTCAACGGAATGTCCATTCTCTCCATTTCCGAGACTCCCGGCCTGGGCATGCAGGCGGAAGAGGTATTGAAGCCTCAGTTTGCAGGCAAAAAGGCGGAAAGCTACGTCTATACCAAGGGCGGCGCTTCGGCGGACAACGAGATTGACGCCATTACCAGCGCCACAATCACGACCAATGCGGTCACAAACGGCGTAAACGCCGGACTGTATTATTTCCAGACGGAACTGAAAGGAGGCAGCGGCAATGAATAAGCCAACCGAACGTCTCTATAACGGAATTATAAAAGAAAATCCCACCTTTGTGCTGACCCTGGGCATGTGCCCCACACTGGCGGTCACCACATCGGCAATAAACGGGCTGGGCATGGGCCTTTCCACAATGGTAGTACTGGCGCTGAGCAACCTGATGATATCGCTGCTTCGCAAAATTATACCGGATAAAGTGAGGATCCCCGCTTTTATCGTAATCGTGGCAAGCTTCGTTACCATGGTAGAGCTGCTTCTGCAGGCGTATGTACCGTTTTTGTATGATGCGCTGGGCATTTATATCCCTTTGATCGTTGTTAACTGTATCATTCTGGGCCGCGCGGAAAGCTATGCTTCCAAGAACGGGCCGCTCCCGTCTTTATTTGACGGCATTGGAATGGGCCTGGGCTTTTCCCTGGCGCTCACCTGCATCGGTCTGGTGCGTGAGATCCTGGGCTCCGGCAAGTTTTTCGGCTTCGCCATTCTGGGAAGCAAGGCTCCGGAAATTTTCGGCTCCGATATTCTGCAGCATTACGTGCCCATCAATATCTTTGTTATGGCTCCCGGTGCATTCTTCGTTCTGGCGGCGCTGACGGCGATTCAGAATAAAGTGAAGATTAACGGGGAAAAGAAAGGCAAGGATATGTCCAGGATTCAGTCAGGCTGCAGCGAGGACTGCATGGCCTGCGGAGAATCCGGCTGTGCACGCCGTTTTTATGACGCGGATGCGGGAAAAAAGGAGGAGGGAAAATAAATGTTGGATCAGCTGCGAGAATTATTGCTTATATTAATCGGTTCCTCACTGGTGAGCAACGTGGTACTCAGCCAGTTCCTCGGTTTGTGCCCTTTCCTCGGCGTTTCCAAAAAGGTGGAAACCGCGGCCGGCATGGGGACTGCCGTTATCTTTGTAATTACGCTGTCCAGCGCGGTGGCGGGCGTCATCTATAAATTCGTCCTCACGCCGTTAAACATTACTTACCTGCAGACCATTGTTTTCATTCTGGTTATTGCGGCGCTGGTTCAGTTCGTGGAAATGTTTCTGAAAAAATATATGGTGTCTCTCTACAACGCGCTGGGTGTATACCTGCCCCTGATTACCACCAACTGTGCGGTCCTGGGTGTGGCGCTGACCAACGTCCAGAAGAACTACGGGATTCTGGCGGGGACGGTCAACGGCTTTGCAACGGCGCTTGGCTTCACGATCGCCATTATCATTCTGGCGGGAATCCGCGAGAAGATGGCGTATAATGACGTACCGGAATCCTTCAGGGGAATGCCTATCGTCCTGATTACTGCGGGACTTATGGCAATTGCCTTCTGCGGCTTTTCCGGCCTGTCGCTTAAATAGGAGGTGGAGTCGGTGAGTATTTCAGGTATTCTGATTGCTACGGCAATCGTAGGCGGTGTGGGGCTGTTTATCGGCCTTTTCCTCGGAGGGGCCGCCATCCTTTTCAAGGTAGAGGTAAATGAAAAAGAAGAGGCTGTCCTTGCACAGCTGCCCGGAAATAACTGCGGCGGCTGCGGATATCCCGGCTGTGCGGGGCTGGCTGCGGCCATAGCGTCGGGCAAGGCCCCTGTCAACGCCTGTCCGGTAGGCGGCGCTGAGGTTGGGAAAAAGGTTGCTGAGATCATGGGTGTGGAAGCGGAGGAGGGAGAGCGCATGGTCGCTTTCGTTGCGTGCCGCGGAACCCGTGACAAGATTAAGGTGGATTATGATTATGTGGGCCTGCATGACTGCCGCATGCTTTCCTTTGTGCCAAACGGCGGCGCCAAGTCCTGTAATTTCGGCTGCCTTGGCTATGGAAGCTGCGTGGAGGTCTGCCCCTTTGACGCCATACATATTTTTAATGGTGTGGCGCAGGTGGACAGGGAGGCCTGCAAGGCCTGCGGAAAATGTATCTCCGTATGTCCCAAGAATCTGATTTCGCTGATTCCCTATTCGGCAAAATATGCGGCGGCCTGCAGCTCCGGCGATAAAGGCCCCATTACGATGAAGGACTGCCGGGCCGGCTGTATCGGCTGCGGTATCTGTGAGAAGAACTGTCCTTCCGGCGCCATTAAGGTGGAGAATTTCAACGCCACCATTGACCAGAGCAAATGTACAGGCTGCGGCATCTGTGTGGAGAAGTGCCCGAAGAAGGTGATTGTCCGCTGCAGCGGGGAACAGACGCAGGAATAATTGTGAAGACGCCGGATGGCGGACTTCGCAGAACAGGAAAGAGGAGTAAAATAATGGAAAGTGTTACACTGGGAAAAACAGGCATCACCGTGAATAAAAACGGCTTTGGAGCGCTTCCCATCCAGCGTATCAGCGATGAGGAAGCGGTGCATCTGCTGCGTAAGGCTTATGAGAATGGAATTACTTTTTTTGATACGGCCCGCGCCTATTCGGACAGCGAACATAAGCTGGGGCTGGCGTTTCAGGGAATGTGGGATAAGGTGTATGTGGCATCTAAAACCGCGGCGGTAACCCCGGAGGATTTTTGGAAGGATCTGCAGACCTCCCTTACTACGCTGGGAAGGGATTATCTGGATCTGTATCAGTTCCATAATCCGTCCTTCTGCCCCAGACCGGGTGATGGGAGCGGCCTCTATGAATGCATGCTGGAAGCGAAGGAACAGGGGAAAATCAGGCATATCGGCATTACCAACCACCGTCTGGCAGTGGCGGAGGAAGCCATAGACAGCGGCCTGTATGAGACCCTGCAGTTCCCGTTCAGCTATCTGTCCGCGCAGCAGGAACTGGATTTGGTAGAAAAATGCAGGAAGACGAATATGGGCTTTATCGCCATGAAGGCGCTTTCCGGCGGCCTGATTAATAATTCCGCCGCCGCATATGCCTATCTTGCCCAATTTGCCCATGTGCTTCCCATCTGGGGGGTACAGAGGGAAAGCGAGCTGGATGAATTCCTCAGCTATGTGGAGAATCCTCCGGCGCTCACCGAAGAACTGGAAGCGGTCATCAGCCATGACAGGCAGGAGCTTCAGGGTGAGTTCTGCCGCGGCTGCGGCTATTGCATGCCCTGTCCGGCAGGCATTGAAATCAATAACTGCGCGAGGATGTCCCTGATGATAAGAAGAGCGCCCTCCGCAGCCCAGCTGACGCCTGAAATGCAGGAAAAGATGCTGCAGATTGAAAACTGTCTGCACTGCGGGAAGTGTAAGAGCAAATGTCCGTACAATCTGGACACCCCTGCGCTGCTGGAACGCAACCTGAAGGATTATAAAGAAATTCTGGCAGGGAAGGCTATTTAGCGGCTGGCAGCAGCTACAGAAAAATGTAACTGCAAAGGTACTGAACAATTACAAAAATAAAGGCGGAATAAAGCTGCCGCAAATCCGGAGGACCAAAGTCCGATGCCGGATCTGCGGCAGTTTTTTAATTATATTTTGGTTTTCTGCATTTTATTAAGCGTTTTATCCTGCATTTGCTAAATGCCTCTTCCTGAATTACCAATAATTGCCAATGCAATTTCGCTAGTTTTATTTTACAATATTGAAAACGGTACACCCAATATATCTTTACGAAGCAGGCTGTCAAATTTATGGAGGAAGCCAAAAATGGATAAGAATAAAGCATTGGAACTGATATTAGCAAATGCCTGTTGTACACTGGAGGACAGCTGTCGATTATGTCCGTATTATGCGGATCCGCCGTCAAAAGAATGTGAGAACTTTTCTATGGAGGATCTGAGGAAAGCGGTGGAAGTGATTCAAGCACATAAGAAAAAATAACCTGTAACTGAAAAGCCGGCAGTCTGCTTCCCTGCTAAGAAAGTATTAAGTTTTCCCATTACATATTGACCGTTTGAATTCCTTTTCCTATAATTTACTCACACTTCCGGATGCTTTCCGTCATATTTTGCGAAAGGCGGCATTACAATAGTATTAGAAGATGAAACCGGCCTGCAGCGGCCGGATGCCGGATCTCTGCCGGGGGTGGCATGGACAGAAAATTGCAGGCGCAAGATGTAAAAACGTCCTGCAGAAGGAGAGACAGAACATGGAGGAAGAATCCGATACAGGACAAATCAGTACAGAAAAAGACAATTCCGTAAAAACAACAAAAGCACCGGAGAGGCATAACCTGCGCAGCAGAAAAAAGGGCAGGCTATGTTTTTTTATGTCTTTTTGCAGGAAAACGACAGGCTACATAAAAGGCCAGCCGCCGGGCAGAATCATTGCCATGGGCTTTGCACTGGTGATTCTGGCGGGCGCTTTGCTTCTGAAGCTTCCGGTATCCGTAAGGGAAGGGGCAGATGTCAGCTTCATTGATGCACTTTTTACATCTACCAGCGCGGTATGTGTTACCGGCCTGATTGCCGTGGATACAGCGGATCATTTTACGGTGTTCGGAAGGACGGTGGTGGCGTTGCTGATTCAGATTGGCGGCCTTGGAGTCACCTCCGTAGGGGTGGGCTTTATCCTTATGGCAGGCAAGCGGATTGGCCTGAAGGGTAGAAAGCTGGTCAGGGAAGCGATGAATGTGGATACATCAAAGGGAATGGTGCGGCTGGTAAAGAATGTGCTTCTCATGACACTTTGCTTTGAGGGCGCAGGAGCGGTTCTGAGCTTTGTCGTATTTATCCGCGACTATCCGCCGTTGGAAGCACTGGGGATCAGTCTGTTTCATTCTGTAGCTGCCTTTAATAATTCCGGCTTCGATATATTGGGCGGGCTGCAAAACATGATTCCTTATCAGAGCAATGTGCTGCTGAACCTGACCACGAGCGGACTTATTATTTTCGGTGGGCTGGGATTTCTGGTAATTCTGGATGTGCTCAGGAGCCGTTCCTTTAAAAAGCTGTGCCTGCATTCCAAAATTGTAATCGTAATGAGCATTTTTTTGATTGCGGCGGGAACGTTGTCACTGAAGGCTACGGAAAATATTACATGGCTGGGCGCTTTTTTCCAAAGCGTATCCGCTAGGACGGCCGGCTTTTCCAGCTATCCAATCGGAAGCTTTACCGATGCGGGACTTTTTACCCTGATCATTCTGATGTTTATCGGGGCATCGCCCGGATCAACGGGCGGCGGCATTAAGACAAGTACGTTTTTTGTTTTAATACAGGCGGCCAGAAGCGCGGCGACCAATCAGTATGCAGGCGCTTTTAAACGTAAAATACCGGCCGATGTGATTTCCAAGGCTTTTATTATTACTTTTTTATCCGCTATTGTTGTGGGCACAGGAACCTTTATCATGTGCCTGCTGGAACCTGAATATACGTTTCTCCAGCTGGCGTTTGAAGTGACCTCCGCATTTGGGACCGTCGGCCTGTCAACAGGAATAACGCCGGATCTGGGAACAGCCGGGAAGCTGGTAATAATTCTTATCATGTTTATCGGAAGGCTGGGGCCGCTGACCATCGCATCCCTGTGGACCTTCAAACCTACGGCAAACGCCAGATTCACGGAAGAAGGCATTACCATCGGATAACGTAAAAACGGCTTTATGCAATGAATGGCGCCGCAGCGGCGGCGGGACAGAAAGGATGAAAAGAATGAATAAGAAAAAAGGCACGGAAAATACGGTTTCTTATGGGGTAATAGGCCTGGGCAGGTTTGGTTCCGCACTTGCCAGGAGACTGGCGGAAGCAGGGGAAGAAGTGATCGTGGTGGACTGCAGTGAAAGCAAGGTGAAGGAGCTGCGCCAGTACACGGAAAACGCCTATGTGGCGGATGAACTGAGCAAAGAGGTCCTGGAAGAAATCGGGATCCAGAACTGTGATACCGTGATCGTGGGAATCGGTGAAAAAATAGACACCTGCATACTCACCACGCTGAATGTGGTGAATCTGGGCGTACCGCGGGTGATTGCCAAGGCGATCAGTTCAGATCAGGGCGAGGTACTGGAAAAAATAGGGGCGGAGGTCGTTTACCCGGAACGAGACATGGCCCTCCGGCTGGCAAGGAGGCTGCTGACCGGAAGCGTGCTTGATAATATATCCCTGAACAATAACGTGGAGATCGCAGAGGTGCGCCTGACGGAAAAATCTGCGGGACGCAGTGTATTGGAAATGGATTTGCGGCGAAGCTTTGGTTTAAATATCATTGCTTTGGAGCATAATGGAAAAACAGACACGGAAGTCGATCCCGCTTACATTTTCAAAGGGGATGAAATATTGGTGGTCATTGGAAAAAAAGAAAATATCACGCGGTTTGAAAAAGAAAAATAGATTGGAGGAACAGAATGCAGGGTAGCCAGGAAAATATGATAACTACGGTGATTAAGGGGATTTGTGTGGGAGGGACCATGCTTGTGCCCGGCTGCAGCGGCGGAAGCATGGCGATGATTCTGGGGATTTATGACAGGCTGGTTTCATCGGTCAGCTCCTTTATGAAGCATAAAAAGGAAAGTCTCTGCTTTCTTGCCCTCTTTTGCGTCGGCGGCGGGATGGGGATGGCCCTTTTCGCAAAACCTCTCCTGAGCCTGATGGAACGGTTTGAGATGCCTATGCTTTATTTTTTTATAGGGGCCGTGGGAGGCAGCGTTCCCATGATATTGAAAAAAGCGCAGTGGGAACGGAAAGGGTTGGGGAAAATCCTGTTTTTTCTGTTGGGAGCCGGCGTGGTGGGGCTGTTTGCCCTGTTGCCGTCTGACACGTTTCAGGCGGATATGAATGCAGGCCTTACTTCCTATCTGATGCTCATACTTGCCGGCGTCATTGCGGCGGTGGCCCTTGTCCTTCCGGGCATCAGCGTTTCCTATATGCTGCTTCTGATGGGAATGTATGACACGGTCATGAAAGCGATCACGCAGCTGCATCTGCCGTACCTGATTCCGGTAGGGCTGGGGCTGGCCATTGGGGTTATCGTTTCCACCAGGCTGCTTGAAAGTGCCATGGCAAGATTCCCGGGACCTGCTTATCTTTGTATTCTCGGCTTCATGGCGGCCTCTATGGCACAGGTGTTTCCCGGCCTGCCGGGAGGAAGGGAATGGCTGACCTGCCTTCTGATGCTGGTGGCAGGCTTTTTAATTATTTATTTCATTTCGGAAAAGGAAATCAGGGGTTCTGTGCAGACTGCTTCCCACTGAGGCCGCTGCTGTAATGCAGCTTGTAATCCTCCGTAATAAAAACAGCTTCCGTATCAGGAAGGGATTCTATCAGCGCCATTCCTTCCTCCGGCCCCAGGACAAAGGCAGTGGTGCTAAGCGCGTCGCCCTCCATGGAAGAGGAGGACAGGATGGTGACGCCCAGCAGCCCGTTTTCCACAGGATAGCCGGTAAAGGGATCCAGAAGGTGATGGTAGCGTTTACCGTCCTTTTCAAAATACCTTTCATAAACACCGGAGGAAACCAGGGAGCGATCTGAGAGGGAAAGGGTGGTCAGCGCTGTATTCTGCGTATCGAAGGGTTTGCGCACGCCGATTTCAAAGGGAGAGCCGTCCGGTTTGCTGCCTACGGCCAGAATGTTGCCGCCAAGATTGATCAGGGCGCTTTCCACCCCTTTTTCCAACAGACTTTCCTTTAAGCGATCCGCGATAAATCCCTTTGCAATGAACCCCAGATCCACCTGGGTCTGCGGATCGGTTAACGTGACTGTATTTCCATCGATGCGGATATTTTTATAATTAATATGAGGAAGAAGAGCCTGGATATCGGCAGCCGCCGGTATCTTTTTTTGTGCGTTTTTGTCCGCGGCCTGACCGGTAAAATTCCACAAATCCATCAGAGGGGCAACGGTGGGATCGATTCTGTCTCCGCTTAATTCGGCATATTTGCAGGCCTGTCCCAGGAGGTAAGCCGTATCCTCAGATACCGTGACGGGAACGCCGCCGCTGTGGTTAAGGCGGTAGATATCGCTGCCCTGAAGCGTTCGGCTCAGCTTTTTTTCGTAATCATCACACAACAGCAGGCAGTCCTTAAGTACCCGGGCATCTTTGCTTCGGTAAACCGTTATCGTAATGACCGTATTGAAATAAAAACCGGATTCTGAATAAGGAACGCTTTCCCGGCCGCATCCGTTTAAGAAAGCGCCTGAAAGCAGAAAAACAAGTAAAAGAGCAGAAATTATTTTATTATGACGAAATATGCGATGCTTCATGAAGAACCTCTTTTTCTTCCGGAATAATTAATGGATGTCCCGGAAATGCCGTAAATACGGCTTTTTCTTTATGCCGATCATTATAACATGTTTTCCTAAGCGGGACAAATCCTTTCCGGGTTTGAAAACTTGTCTTAAAACAGATATATTTTGCGTACCTGCTGTATAAAATATGAATATAGTATTGAATAAGTATTACAAAATGATTACGTTTCAGGCTAAAACAGCAGAAAGGTATGGTGTATTCATAGATGCAGTATAAAAAATACGGGCTGGTTTTATTATTGTCCAATTTGCTTGTGGTTACAGCGTGGCTGTGTGTGCGCGGTGTGGAGATAAATACCATTGCCTCCAGGCAGGCCTTCAGGGCGTCTGTTATGGAAGATATCGCCGACTTTCAGGAGACAAGCGTCAGTACTGTGGTGCAGGCGGCTTCCTCGGATCAGCGGGTTATCCACTGCGGCGTTCTGGAGAAAAAGCCGGTTTACCAGTTAAACGATGCGGATTATGAAGCGCTTTTGAAAATTGTGGAGGCGGAGGCCGGCGGTGAGGATGAGAACGGCAAGCTTCTTGTTGCCAACGTTGTTTTAAACAGGGTCAACAGCAATATTTTCCCCGACACGGTGACCGGAGTGGTCTATCAGAAGGAGTTCGGTGTCTGTCAGTTTTCCCCGGTCAGCGACGGCAGAATCAACAGGGTGAGGGTGAGCGAGGAAACCCGGCGTGCCGTGGAACGAGCTGTTTACGGGGAAGATATCTCCCAGGGCGCATTGTATTTTGTCGCGCGGCGTGCCGTAGCGCCGGATCGGATGCAGTGGTTTGATAATCACCTGACATGGCTGTTTGCTTATGGCGGGCATGAATTTTTTGGAAGCTGAGGCGGAAATTGGGATGTAATGGACTGCGCCCGCAAAATATGAGGTTTTTCTAAAAAAATAAGATAAATATTTCCTTTTAAATTGAAATCGTATATAATTATAACCGTTATGTATGCCGTTTGAGGTCAAAAAAGTGCCATTGGAGGACAAAGGAATCTTTTTCCAGAATAAGCAGGTATAATGAATGCGAAACCAGATAGGGGGGCAGAGGATTTGTTGAAAATAGCTTTGGTTGATGACAATACCGACTTTCTTCTGCTTCTGCGTAAAAAAGTGCACACGTTCTTTGATGGCAAAAATGTTTTGTGCGAGGTCAGACTTTTCCCTAACCCGGAGGTTTTTTATTTTGATCTGGAAGAAGGATTTCAATATGATATCTGTTTTCTGGACATCGAAATGCCACAAATGAACGGCCTGGAACTTGCGCGAAAAATCCGGGAAGCTGCACAGGCGACTTATCTGATTTTCATTACCTCATATCTACAATATGCCGTGGAAGGGTATGAGGTAAAAGCTTTTTCCTATATCCCAAAGAATCTCCTGGAAGAGAAGCTGGAGGCGACTCTTCTGGGGATTTTGGGGGAAATGCAAAAGAAAGTAGAAAAATATTATTTTGTTGAAACTAATTCCCGATTTGAACGGATAGAGTATCAGGAAATAATATATGTTTACAAAAAATAATAAAAATGCAGTTTTCGTCTTAATTGACAGGGAAGTTCCGGTACGCAAGTCACTCCAGGAGGTCTACATACAGCTGGATTCCAGCGAGTTCCTTTGTGTGGAGCGAGGTTATATCGTAAATATCAAGCATATTGTAAAGCTCGAAAATAAAGAGATTACGCTCAGAAACGGAAAGCGGCTTCAGATTGGCAGAACACATATGAAAGAGGTAAAAGAGGCTATCCATTATTTTTGGAGGGATAGGATGTGATTTGGCTGAGAGTTGCGCAGGGTGTGCTTTGTGCCGTGGAGATTTGCGGGCTATATTATATATTAAGTGTTTTCTTTGAATTAAGAAGTAATAAAATGTACTGTCGTGTTCTTCTGGGGATAACGGCAGTCTTGTTGTGTTATTTAACTATATTCCAAAGAGAAGTTGGCGGCATGTATTCCAGGTATTATATGTTCTTATGTATCTTTTTAGCTATATGTGTGGCTAAGATATTTTTTAGAGTTCATATAATAAAGTGTTTATTGGATATAATACTCTATTTTGAATCAATATATTTTCTGGATATTTTTTTGGGATATATTGGACAAGCATTACTCGGTACAGGTGAATTTGTAGACTACATACAATTCCAGTTAAATCCGGAAAGAATATTTATATTAACAATAAGCAGAGTAGTTCTTGTTTCTATTCTGTTATTTTTGAAACATTATAAAGTTCTTGTGAGCAGATTGTTTTCTAAATATCAATTTATTTTTGTAGGTTTTGCTTTCCTGGAATATGTAGGTCTGTTTTTTTGTGAACAGGTTTTTATTCCGGCTTTTAGAATTGAGGGAAAGATATATATTTATTTTGCTCTCTTTCCGATAATATTAGTTCTGTCTCTTATTATTGTAATTGTCTATTTTATGTATATTGAAAAAAGAAATGAAATGGTTTTAGTGAATAAACAGAATTCAATGATAGAAAAAAATTATCAGGAGATGATATTACTATATCAAAAGAAAGACCAGATTTTTCATGACATGAAGAATCACTTGTCGGTACTTTCCTTATTAATTTCAGATAGAAATTTTGACAGAGCTGAGGAATATATTAAGAAAATTAGTGAACCGATACTTGAGCTTGAGCATAAGAAGTTTACAGGCAATCGCATAGTTGATATAATATTAAATGACAAATTAGAAAAGGCGGAAAGTAATAACATAGAATTAGTAATTGATGCAAAAGAAGTGAAAGAAGGAACAATTCAAGACATAGATTGGTGTGCGATCCTCTCCAATATTTTAGATAATGCAATTGAAGCGTGTCAAAAAATAAAAGGTAAAGAAAGAAGAATAGAAATAGTAATTAAACAAAATGATTGCGCTACGTTAATAGATGTAACGAATACTTATAATGGAGAAGTAAAAATAATAGATAATCACTTAAAAAGTGATAAAAAAGATAAAGTTCTGCATGGTATTGGGATTGAAAGTGTTCGAACTGCTGTGGAGAAATATAACGGTGTGTTTGAATATACTTGGTGCAAGGATATATTTAAAGTTAATATATCATTATTCAATTAATAGGAGGACAAGAAAATGAACAAAGAAAGAGAAATGTTTATGGAAAACGCAGGGAGTATTTTATTTGAACTTGAAGAAGTAAGTAAAAATGAAAAAGAAGAAATTTTTGGTGCTCCTGCGAATACAGAGTCAACTCCTTTTCTTTCAATTTTCTGCTGCTAAGGTAAAGAGGAGCAAGATGTTAAATAGCATCTTGCTCCTTTTTTCAATTGCTCTAATGATAAATTGGTAATATTAGGAATAATATATATTATGAATAAACAAGTTACGCAAACAGATGAATGCAATTTAATAAATATTTTAACTCATAAAGAAATCAACCAATCCAAGTCCCACACTTTCGGAACCTTCTATCTCCCTTTCCTGGCCGCTGCCAAACAAGAATATCTCCAGGTTCTATCCATTCATACCCGTTCGGAAAATCCAGACACTCTTTTCTGCCCGGGAATGCCCGAGCTAATCTTATCCCGTCTCCACGCCGTCTGCGTCCGCACCCTCATAGTAGAAATGAGCATGTACAAAGCCGCCGGAAAGCTGGAAGGAGGCAGCAGCAGTGAAGAATATCAGTTTTTTAATGAACAGATTCTTGGCAGAAAGGGACTGCGGGAAGAGCTTTTTGAAGTATATCCCCTTCTGGCGGAAAATATCAGAAGGACCATCAGCCAATCCGCGGCTTTTCTAAGCGAAATGCGAAACCGTCTGGAAGCGGATCGGAAAGAAATCGAAAAAAACATACTTCACGGCAGACCCATGGGAAATATCACAGGGATTCAAGACATGGCGGCGGATTGCCACTGTAATGGGAAATGTGTGTTAAAAATAGAAACGGATCAGGGAGATACCTTCCTGTATAAACCACGCAATGCCAAAACGGAAAAGGCATTTCTCAATCTGCTTAATTATTTTTATGAAGGAATACAGCTGGAAGGTTATACCTATGGCATGGTCCTTCGTGAAGAATATGCCTGGATCGAATGGGTTTCCCCACAGGAGTGTACGCAGCCGACTCAGACAGAACGGTATTTCAGGCGTCTGGGCGTTTGTGTTTTTCTAAGCTTTTTACTGGGGACGGGAGATCTGCACTATGAGAACATGATAGCTCATGGAGAATATCCGGTTCCTGTGGATACAGAGGTGCTTTGCACAACGGCCGGAGGGAAAAAGGAGCCTGCAGAGAATTCTTCCGCAGAAAGTTATTCCGTACTGTACAGCGGAATCCTTCCTGACCCGGCGAGGCAGACGCATGTAAATGTGCTGAATGCGGGGGAAGGTCAAAAAGCGGCAATAAAAGTGGCCAGGGTGATCAATGACAAAACCTCCGATATGAAAATTGCATATGAAAATCCACAGATGCCCGCAGGAAAAAATCAAGTGGTGCTGAGTGGAAACAAAATATCCCCGACTGCCTATAAATCTGCCATTATTTCAGGATTTCAGGAAGCCGGCCTGACGTTTTTGAAAGATAAAAACAAAGTGGTTCAGAAAATTATGGAGGAAATCCGGGACTGCACAGTTCGTGTGCTCCTGGACAATACGCAGAGGTATGCCACTCTTTTATCCGGCGGCAGCCATCCCATGGTTTTGCAAAAGGAAGAGAACCGGAGGAAGCTTTTTGAGAACCTGTATGCAGGAAAGACGGCGCTGACCGGGGCGGAAAAGACGGCAGTGGAATATGGGATCCGGGATTTACAGGAGGGCGATATTCCTTATTATTTTACAAGGCCTGACAGCTGCGCCCTTTTTGCCTCAAGAGGAGAGGAATTGCCGGACTATTTTCCCCTGTCCTTCATAGATTGTCTTAAAAACAGAGCGGACAGGCTGTGCAGGGAAGAGCTTGTCAGGCAGGAACAAATCATCGGGCTGTCGATGGATTTGTCAGGCTATGACAAAACGGACTTCATCAATTCTTATGTCTCCCTCCCGGTGCAGATAGCGCCTGGCAGGGACAGGGAGCGAAGGTTTTATGAAAAAGCATTGGAAATAGCGGAGCAGATTGGGCAGGCTGCCCTATGGGACGAAAAAAGAGAGCATGTGAACTGGATAGAACCGGTTCTGGCAGGTGTGAAGGAAGAAGGAATCCGGCTTTCGCAGGGGGATTATTATCTCTATAACGGAACCGCAGGAATTGCCGTATTTCTTCATGCGGTTAATAAAGCAAGCGGAAAACAGGAAGAACTGTGCCGGGCGGTGCGAAATACTCTTTTTCATTATACAAACCGCTGCCTGGAGGACAGAAGGAACCTGGCGTCGGAGAGTACGGGCGCTTTCTGCGGAGAAGCTTCCATATGTTATGCATATCAGGCAATGTATCGGATAACAGGAGAAATGGTTTTTCTGGAATATGCTGAAAAACACAGCCAGTTGCTGCCGGAGCTGATAGAGAAGGATACCGTTTATGATCTGGTATATGGAAATGCCGGAGCGGTCCTGGTTCTGTGCGGCATGTATGAGCTTACCTCTTCGGAAGCGTATCTGCGGCTTGCCCGCAGGGCTGCGGATATCCTCACTGCCAATGTCCAAAAGCAGGAAAAAGGGGGAGGCTGGCCTAACCGGGCATCCCAGGCTGCACTGGCCGGAATGTCCCACGGCGGCAGCGGTTTTCTGCCGGGGCTGGCAAAACTTGACTATCTGCTGAAAAGTACGGAATATGAACCTGTCCTGTCGGAAGCTCTCGCCTATGAACGCAGCCTTTACAGTGAAAAATGGCATAACTGGGCGGATCTGCGCCAGGAAGAGGGCGAAGGGCGCTGGCAGGCGGGAGCCTGGTGTCATGGCTTCGGTGGTGTTGCCGCGGCACGGCTTGCCTGTCTGCCCTACGTGGACGGGAAGCTGAAGGAAGTGATGGAAGAGGACTTACGACTGGCGGAGCATGGCTTTCTGGCGCTTCGAAGAAGAAAAGGGATGTGTTTATGCCATGGAAATATGGGGATGCTTCTCCTTCTTGAGCGCTATGGGAAAACGTTTCCGTCAGAACAGCTTGCGCAGGTGAAGAATGCTCTTTCCGGGGCAGCTTTGGAGGAACTGGAGAAGGGGCGTCTTATGCCTCAGGAAAAATACGCCAGGGGCTTAATGAGCGGCATGTCCGGCATTGGCTATGCCTGCCTGAAGCTGGCCGGATTTACAACGCTTCCGGATATTCTGGTGTGTGGAATCTGAATTATGAAAAACAAAACCGGGGAAATGTCTTTCTGAGAAATACAAAAGTGTGTCAGAAACGGATTGCATCAGGAAAGAATGTATGTTATACTGATGAACTGACAGGGGAACGGCACGATGGAAACCTGTCCGGATGTATACAGGAAATGCACAGGCTGTAAATCATATGAGAAAGTGAGCCTGCCCCGGCAGGCGGTGAGGAGATTGTGAAATGGAAATCTTATACAGGAGTACCAGAAGTAACGCGTCAGTAAGCGCTTCCCAGGCAATTCTGAAGGGACTTTCAGAGGACGGGGGCCTTTTCGTACCGGAGAGAATCCCCCAATTGGATAAGACGCTGGAAGAACTGGGCAGTATGACTTACGGAGAAGTGGCTTATGAGGTTATGAAGCTTTTTCTCACTGATTTTACGGAGGAAGAGCTGAAGAAGTGTATTGCCAATGCCTATGACAGCAAATTTGACACGGAAGTGATTGCGCCTATGGCGGAAGCGGACGGTGCTTATTATCTGGAGCTTTTCCATGGAAAAACCATTGCTTTTAAGGACATGGCGCTATCCATCCTTCCTCATCTGATGATTACGGCGGCAGCGAAGAATAAAGCGGATAAGGAAATTGTCATTCTTACGGCAACCTCCGGGGATACCGGGAAGGCGGCCCTGGCGGGCTTTGCGGATGTGCCGGGAACGAAAATCATTGTTTTTTACCCCAAGAACGGCGTCAGCCCGATCCAGGAGAAGCAGATGGTTACCCAGAAAGGGGCCAATACCCATGTGGTGGGTATCCACGGTAATTTTGACGATGCCCAGACCGGTGTAAAGAAGCTCTTTTCCGATAAAGAACTGGAAAAAGAGATGGCGGCTGGGGGATATCAGTTTTCCTCCGCGAACTCCATTAACATAGGACGCCTGGTTCCCCAGATTGTTTATTACGTATATGCGTATGTGCAGCTGCTGGCGGAAGGCAAGCTTGCAAAGGGTGAGAAAATCAACGTGACGGTTCCCACCGGTAATTTCGGCAATATTCTGGCGGCGTTTTACGCGAAGAATATGGGGCTTCCCATCAATAAGCTGATTTGCGCCTCCAATGAGAACAAGGTGCTTTACGACTTCTTTTCCACAGGGGAATACGATCGCAACCGTGAATTCGTGCTGACCAGCTCTCCTTCCATGGATATTCTGATCTCCAGCAATCTGGAGCGCCTGATATACCGCATTGCCGGAAATGATCCGGAAAAGACGGCAGATTTGATGAAAGCGCTGGGCGGTGACGGAAAATATGAAATCACGCCGGAAATGAAAGCGCAGCTGGGTGATTTTTATGGTAATTATGCAAAAGAGGAGGAAGGATTCGCAAAGATCAGGGCTCTTTATGAGGATACGGGCTATGTGATTGATACCCATACCGCAGTGGCGGCCGCTGTTTATGACAAGTATAAAGAAGCGACAGGGGATAAGGATACCGTAACGGTCATCGCTTCCACAGCCAGTCCCTTTAAATTCACAAGAAGCGTGCTGCAGGCCATTGATCCCAAATATGCGGATGCTTCCTGGGGAGATTTTGAGCTGGTTGACGAGTTGGCCCGCATTGCCAATGTGGAGATCCCTGCGGCAATCGAAGAGATCCGGACAGCTCCTGTACTGCATGATACCGTATGTGAAAAAGACGGCATGAAGGATGTTGTAAAGAGCTTCCTCGGGCTATAAAGAAATAATAACCTGAACTGAACGGTTTTTTATTGCACAAAAAAACAGGCCGGCGTTGTGTGCCGGCCTGTTTATTATTTTCTGTCCCTGAGACTGATATAATCTTTGTCCGTACAAATGGTTTTGTAAGCGGGACGGATGATTTTGCCGTTGTTGGCAAGCTCTTCCATGCGGTGTGCGCTCCAGCCCACCATACGTGCGATGGCGAATATCGGAGTATACAGCTCAGTGGGAAGGCCGAGCATGTTGTAAACGAAGCCGGAATAGAAGTCTACGTTTACGCTGACGCCCTTGTACATCTGTCTTTCCCCGGAAATAACGCTGGGGGCGAGCTTTTCCACCAGATTGTAAAGTTCAAATTCCTTATGAAGCCCTTTTTCTTCCGAAAGCTTTTCCACGAACGTCTTCAGAATAACAGCTCTCGGATCTGATTTGGAATAAACCGCATGGCCAACGCCGTAAATCAGTCCTGCGTGGTCGAATGCGTCCTTGCTCAGCAGGCGTTCCAGATAACGGGAAACCTCTTCTTCGTCCGCCCAGTCCTTTACTTCCTTCTTCATATCCTCAAACATCTGCATTACCTTGATGTTCGCACCGCCGTGACGGGGACCCTTCAGGGAGCCGATGGCAGCAGCCATTACGGAATAGGTATCCGTCAGGGAGGAGGTTACAACATGGGTTGTAAAGGAGGAGTTATTGCCGCCGCCGTGCTCCATGTGCAGAATCATACAGATATCAAGGATTCTGGCTTCCAGTGGGGTATAAGAGCTGTCGGGACGCAGGATATGGAGGATATTTTCCGCCATGGACCCTTCGGTCATCGGCTGATGAATGAAGAGACTGTTGCCGTCATGATAATGGCTGTAAGCCTGGTATCCGTAGATGGATAGCATCGGGCAGAGACTGATAAGCTGTAAGCACTGTCTGAGTACATTGGGAAGGGAAACATCATCCGCCCTGTCATCATAGGAGTAGAGCGTCAGGATGCTTCTGGCAAGCGTGTTCATCATATCCTTGCTGGGGGCCTTCATAATGATGTCCCTCACAAAGCTTGTGGGGAGGCTTCTGTAATAAATAAGCAGCTTTTCAAATTCGGCAAGCTCTTCCCTGGTGGGCAGCTTGTTGAAAAGCAGCAGATATGTAACCTCTTCAAAACCGAACCTGTGATCCTTGTGAAAACCTTCAACCAGATCGTTAACCTCATAGCCTCTGTAAAAAAGGTGACCGTCGCAGGGGACCGATTTACCATCCACCATCTTTGTAGCGCGTACATCGGAAATATTCGTTAGTCCGGCAAGCACGCCTTTTCCGTTCAGGTCTCGAAGTCCTCTTTTGACATCGTATTTGGTGTAAAGCTCGGTATCGATGACACCTGCTTCTTTGCTTAATTCAGCCAATCGTACGATTTCGGGAGTAACATCAGAATAGCTGTTGTGTTCTTCCATTCAATCAACCACCTTTCCTCATAATATTATTGTCTGCTTTGCTTTTCATCCGGCCATTTTTAGTTTGACACGTTAAAAAAGAAAAGTAGATAATTAACATAATAACATGGATGAGAATTTGAAACAAGAAAAAATGTATTTATTTAGAAACATTTAACATTTCGTTCACGATTCGGGATAGCTTTTTTGTGCGTATTGTATTACAATATTAAGCGGTATTGTGGTATTGTCCGGCTTTCCCCAGGAAGGCTCTTTTGTTATGGACCTCCGGCGCCATAGTGAAAGGAACAGCCCGTGGAGAACCGGACGGTAACGCAGTAGCACTAATATAGGAAGGAAGGTGTTGAAGGAAATGGATAAAAAAGAAATATTAAGACATATTGACCACACCCTTTTGAAGCCCTATGCCGTATGGGAGGACATTGAAAAGCTGTGTCGGGAAGCTGTGGAATATGGAACGGCATCCGTATGCATTCCTCCCTGCTATGTGGGCAGGGTGCATGATAAGTTCGAAACGCTTAATATCTGCACGGTAGTCGGTTTCCCTCTGGGCTACAGCGTGACCGCAGCGAAGGCGGCGGAAGTGGAACAGGCGGTCAGAGACGGCGCCAACGAAATAGATATGGTAGTGAATATCAGCGATGTTAAGAATCATCAGTACGGCAAGGTGGAAGCGGAAATCCGCATGCTGAAGGAGGCCTGCCAGGGCCGTGTGCTGAAGGTGATTATAGAAACCTGCTTCCTGACGGAGGAAGAGAAGATTGCCATGTGCCAGGCGGTTACCAAGGCCGGGGCGGATTATATCAAGACCTCCACAGGCTTTGGCACGGGAGGGGCTACCCTGGAGGATGTTAAGCTTTTCAAAGAGCATATCGGCCCCGGCGTAAAAATCAAGGCGGCCGGCGGCGTGAAAACCAGAGAGGATCTGGAGATGTTTCTGGAGGCGGGCTGCGACAGAATCGGAACCTCCTCCGCAGTGGGGCTTCTCAAGGGAGAGGCCGCAAAGGATTATTAATGCCGTCAGGCAGAAGCTTTAGCAGACAGTCAACAATACCGGGCCCGGTTCCCGGCGGGAAAAGGAGAAAAAGTTATGAATCAGGTAATACAGGAGCGTATTGCTGCGCTCAGGAAGGTGATGGAAAGGGAAGGCGTGGACTATTACATGGTGCCTACGGCCGACTTCCATAATTCCGAATATGTGGATCAGTATTTTAAAATGAGAGAATATCTTTCCGGCTTCACAGGCTCCAACGGGACCCTGGTGGTCAGCGCCGGGGAAGCGGGACTGTGGACGGACGGACGCTATTTTATCCAGGCGGAGAACGAACTGAAGGGAACAGGCATCCGGCTATTCAGGATGCTGGACGAGGGCGTGCCCACCATTCAGGAATATCTGCAGGCGAATATGAAGGAAGGCCAGACGCTGGGCTTTGACGGCAGAGTGGTGGATACTGCTTTCGGCTGCAGGCTGGAAAAGGCGCTTTCTGATAAGAAAATTATTTTTGCCTATGATAAGGATCTGGCGGATGAGGTATGGGCGGACAGGCCCGGGCTGCCAAGCCACCCGGTCATGGTTCTTGAGGAAGCCATCTGCGGAAGGACTGCAGGGGAAAAAATGGCAGAGGTCCGCAGCGCCATGGAAAAAGAAGGAACCGATGCGTTCCTGTTAAGCAAGCTGGACGATATCATGTGGCTGTTCAATATCCGCGGAGGGGACGTGGAGTGCAATCCGGTGGCCCTTTCCTATGCTTATCTGACGGCAAAGGAATGTTTCCTTTTCATCCAGGAGACGGAGGTGACGGACGTGCTCAGGGAGCATGCTGCCAAGTACGGCATCGTCCTGAAAAAATATGATGAAACAGCGGACTTCCTGAAGAACAGGACGGAAAAGGAATGTGTTCTCTATGACGGACGCAATACCAGCTATGCCCTTTACCGCACCCTTACGGAAAAAGGGGAATGCAGGGATGCAAAGAATCCCACGGAGCTGATGAAGGCTGTGAAAAACGAAGTGGAGCTTGCCCATATGGAGGAAGTATACCTCAAGGATAGCGCGGCAGTGTGCAGGTTTATTTACTGGCTGAAGAAAAATGTGGGCAAAATGAAGATTACCGAGGTAACAGCGGCGGATTATCTGGATCATCTCAGAAGCGAAATCGACGGTTATCTGGATCTGTCCTTCCCCACCATCGCAGGCTACAAAGAAAATGCGGCCATGATGCATTATGAAGCCACTCCCGACAACTGCAAGGAGCTGGAAGCGGAAGGAATGCTGCTGGTGGATTCCGGCGGACAGTATCTGGGAGGCACCACGGATGTGACCAGAACCATTGTGCTTGGCCCCGTATCAGAGGAGATCAGGGAGCATTTTACGGCTGTGGCTGTAGGGATGCTGCAGCTGACCAACGCCAGGTTCCTGTATGGCTGTACGGGAAGAAACCTGGATATTCTGGCCAGGCAGCCCATGTGGGACAGAAATATCGATTATAAATGCGGCACTGGCCACGGCGTAGGCTACATTCTGAACGTGCACGAAGGACCGCAGGGAATCCGCTGGCGTTTTACGGAAGGACAGAGCGAGTCAGTGATCGAGGCGGGCATGGACGTAACCAATGAACCCGGCGTATATATAGAAGGAAGCCACGGAATCCGTACGGAGAATGTGATGGTTGCCCGCAATGGCGTGAAGAACGGGGATGGACAGTTCATGTATTTTGATACCCTTACCTATGTGCCAATTGACCTGGAAGGCATCAATCCTTCCCTGATGGAGCCGGGACAGATCCGGATGCTTAACGAATACCACAAAGCTGTTTATGAGAAGATTTCTCCTTTGCTTACGGAAGAAGAGAGGCTCTGGCTGAAGGAAGAGACAAGGGAAATATAAAAATATTCTTAAATCGCTAAATTAGAATTAGAAAATCTTGACTTTTAAACCTTGCTTTGAGATAATAATACAGGTGTGCAGGCACGATTACGGCGGTTACGCTGTGAAAAGGCCGCGCCGGTGCGGTTTTCACTGCCGCATTGGTGAAAAGATGCGCATTGCAAGGCGTGAAGCCGTGGATTTGCAACAGAAACGGCTCTTCGGACAAGCCTAAACAGCTGCTGCCTCGAGGGGGAAAGGCTGCAATCACGCGGTACATAATACACACAAATAAAGGAGGACGTACTAATGTCAACAAAAGCGTATTATCCAATTTCCGAAATCGGCGCTGGTAAGACAGGTTTTTCCAAAACCAGATCTATCATTGAAGCTGCATTTTACGGAAATAATGTAGTTAAGATCAACACTCTGAAAGAGGCTTATGATCTTGCTAAGAATTCTCCTGGTACTGTTGTAACAGATATGCCTATTTACAGAGGCGATGAAATCGGACTTGAGAGAGATTCCAAGGTTCTTCTGTTCAACGACGGCGCAGTTACGGGCCGTTATGCAGGAGCACGCCGTATCAAAGGCGAACCTGGTGTAGATGCCGCAAAGCTTGACAAGGTAGTTATGGATGCTGTTTATGAGACACGTTGGAAAACAATGTATCATGCAGAAGTATACATCGGCCTTGATCCTGAATTTATGGTTAAAGCTCATCTGCTCATTCCGGAAGGCGAAGAGAACATCATGTACTCCTGGATGCTGAACTTCCAGTATATGTCTGATGAGTATGTAAGAATGTACAAGAACTCCAAACCTGTTGGAGACGGCAAAGAAGCTGACGTTTATATCTTCTCCGATCCTCAGTGGGCACCCACCAACCATCCGGATGTTGATTACAGCTGCTTAAGCGATCCTCTGACACTGTGCTACTTCGATACCAACGAAAACTGCGCAGCTATCCTTGGTATGAAATACTTCGGAGAGCACAAGAAGGGTACTCTGACAATGGCATGGGCTATTGCCAACAGAAACGGATATGCTTCCTGCCACGGCGGACAGAAGGAATATACTCTTGCTGACGGCAGAAAATATGTTGCTTCCGTATACGGTCTGTCAGGATCCGGAAAGTCTACTCTGACACATGCAAAGCATGGCGGAAAGTATGACATCAAGGTTCTTCATGATGACGCTTTCATCATCAATACAGATACCTGTGCTTCCATCGCTCTGGAGCCTTCTTATTTCGATAAGACCGCAGATTATCCTACAGGATGTGAAGATAACAAATACTTATTAACAGCTCAGAACTGCTCCGCAACTCTGGATGAGGACGGAAAAGTACAGCTGGTAACCGAAGATATCAGAAATGGTAACGGACGTGCTATCAAATCCAAATTATGGTCTCCTAACCGTGTAGATAAGCTTGACGCTCCCGTTAACGCTATCTTCTGGATTATGAAAGACCCTACCATTCCTCCGGTAGTTAAACTGAAAGGATCCGCTCTTGCATCTGTAATGGGCGCAACCCTTGCTACCAAGACATCTTCCGCAGAACGTGTTGCAGCAGGAACCGACCTGAACGCTCTTCGTATAGTTCCTTACGCTAACCCTTTCAGAACCTATCCTCTGGCTAATGACTATGAGAAGTTCAAAAAGCTGGTTGAAGAGAAGAACGTAGACTGCTACATCATCAACACAGGCGATTTCATGGGCAAGAAGGTTAAACCTGCCGATACTCTTGGAATCCTTGAGACCATCGTTGAAGAAAAAGCAGAATTCAAGCCTTGGGGACCTTTCTCCGATATCGAAATTATGGATTGGGAAGGCTTTGTGCCTGACCTGAAGGATCCTGAATATGTTGGCCAGTTAAAGGCTCGTATGCAGGACCGTGTAAATGCGGTAGAAGGTTTCGCAACCAAGAAAGACGGCTACGACAAGCTTCCTGACGAAGCACTCGCAGCGCTGAAGAAGGTTGTTGACGAAGCTAACACTCTGTAATTTTTAAAGAAGTGGAAGGGAAGGGCTAGTAACTGTTCAGACCTGTCTGAACAGTTACAAGGGTGGTTTACAGCCTTTCCTTTCCTTTTTTTTCTGTTGTATTTTCAGTACGATCAGGATATAATATAACTAACCTGAAATGTTCGATAACTCTTGTTGTTTTGAACCTACATTTACTTTAAACGGGACTCCTACATTGCCGCGTGGATGTCAGGCCCTCATTGCGCAGGGGAAGGCAGAAGCGCCGGTTGCGGTAACCCACCTAGCAGATAGCTAGGAGTCAAAAGACAAGAGCCGGCATTTTGGGGGACACAAAAGATAAGAGCAGCCTTCAATGGCTGCTTTTTTCAATCATTGAAACTTTCTGTACTGTTGAATATAAGGGGAGTTTATGGAAAGAGGCGGACGGGAAAGAGACAGCAGACAAAATCATCCTGCACGGTCTGCAAGGCGAAAGAGCACCATGCAGACACCGGGGCATAACCGGTATCTGGATGAAAAAAGAGACGCGCAGAGAAGGGAAGCGGAACGCAGGGCGGAAAAACGTCTGGCTGCCATAAACCGCGCCGGAAAACAGCAGAATCGCAGACAGTCCCGGGGCAGGAGCTATGGTTTTGACGGAAGAACTGGCCTGAAGGAAAACGCTGGCCTGAACAAAAGGGCGGGCCTGAATGGAAGAAATGGTACATACGGGGGAAATCCTCCGGGCGGAAGATGGATGAAGCTGACTGTGATTGTGCTGGGGGCTGCGCTGCTGTTTTTGCTGCTGATTCGGGCAATTGTGGAGATTACGGTACCGCGTGCCGAAGGAGAATATCTGTCGCTCCAGGAGGCTGGTAATATGACCTGGCTGTTGGCGGATACTGCAGGGATCACGGACAGTAACGCATATGCATCGATTTTTGCCCGGGAGGCGTCTTCGGACAGCGACGGGATGCTGACCTTTTCCCAGTTGAAGCAGATTACTGAGCTGTTTCCGGATTGCGCTTTTGAGCTTCCCGGAGGCTACCGGAAAAAGGAGAAGGTACTGCAGGAGGACTGGTACCGTTTCTTTGATGAAGCCAGGAGGGTGTATGACCAGGAGGGGCGAATCCACGATATGGATTTGACACCCATTGGTTTTGGCGCTTCCGTTACGGACGCGGACGGCAGGGCGCTGGAAGAAAATGCTCTGATATCTGCAGAAAGCGCATATACTTATATGAGTGAACGGATCAGGGATTGTCTGTTTTTGCCGATAGTAGCGGTGGAAAGGGACGGTATTCTGTATGCTCTGCGTGAAAAGACGGGAACACAGTCTGAACTGTCCAACATCTGGCTTATGGAAGTGGAAAAGGATGCCCTGCGCTGCTTCTGGAACGATTATGAGCTTACGATTTCCATGCCGGAAGGGAAAGCGGAGCAGCTGGGTGCTTCCAGGGAACAGGTGGCGGATCTTTCTTTTGCGGACGGGGCGCTGACGGCGGTTCATATGCGCACTGATAAGGTTTCCGGCAAGCTGTTAAAAATCAGGGACAATGGGGCGGAGATTGAAGGCCAGGGCTTTTATCCCTTTGCCGAAAAGCTGAAAATTTACAGGCTTTACGGAACTCTGAAAAAGTATTATACCACCGATTTATGTATCGGCTATGATTTTACGGATTTTGTAATAGAAGACGGGAAAATCCAGGCCTGTCTGGTAGTCAAGGAAGAAGCGATGGAGAATATCCGGGTGCTGGTTAAGACCTCGGATTTCGGAAGCGCTTTCCATGAGGCTCTGGAAATGAAGGCAGACTGCGATCTTTCTGTGATATCAGGCCCTTATGAAGCAAGGCAGACAACGGTGGTGCCTGCCGGAGAAACACTCACGATAGGAAAAGACAGCGAGCTTTTTGCGGGAGGACGCGTCCGCATTGAGCCTGCGGTGCTCACCGGGCATATCAGCCTTCTGAATGTAAACCGCAGCCAGGGAGTGCCCTCATACCGGGGAAGCCTGGAGCTGGAAAAGCAGCAGGATGGGATCGTTGTGATAAACGAGGTGCTTTTAGAGGAGTATCTTTACGCGGTGGTTCCCAGTGAAATGCCTTCCTCATATCCGCTGGAAGCGCTGAAAGCACAGGCGGTATGCGCAAGGACCTATGCCTACGCGAAGATGCTGCATGCGGGGCTGCCCGCTTACGGCGCCCATGTGGATGACAGCGCAGGATTCCAGGTGTATAACAATATTACGGAAAATGTGGAAACGACCAAAGCCGTAAAGGAGACGAAGGGCGAGCTGGTTTATTACGGTGAGCAGCTGGCGGATACCTATTATTATTCCACCTCCTGCGGTTATGGGACGAATACGGGAATCTGGCTGAATTCTGTTCCGGAAAATTTCCCTTATCTTCAGGCGAAGGCCGTAAATGTGGCGGGAGTGACCGATGCGCAGGGAGATACGATTGACGAAAGCGTGAATGAAGCGGATATCAGTCCCGCCGGCTCCATGATGACTGAGGAGGAATTTGCCGCTTTTATCACCACCACCAGGGATTCTGATTTTGAAAAAGACGAAGCCTGGTACCGGTGGACCTATCAGGTGGATCAGCTTGACAGTACGATTCTCTATTCCAATATTGTAAAGCGGTATGAAGCCAATCCGGGTGCGATTTATGTCCGCCAGGCGGACGGCGGCTTTGCCAACCAGGCTCCGGTGGATCCGGGCCGGATTACGGATATTTACATCGCTGCCAGAAATGCCGGCGGTGTGGCGGAGGAGCTGGTTATCGAAGGAGAGAACGGAGCGGTAATGGTGAAAACGGAACACAATATCCGTTATGTCCTGAGCAACGGAACCAGCAAGGTAATCCGCCAGGACGGAAGCGAATATAATGCGGCCTCCATGCTTCCCAGCGCCTTTTTTACCATGGAAACTGGAAAAGAAAATGGATATGTGGTAGGATATAGGTTAATTGGCGGCGGCTTCGGCCACGGAGTGGGCCTGAGCCAGAACGGCGCCAGAAGTATGGCGGCGGATGGCTGCGACAGCGACACCATATTGGGATTTTTCTATGAAGGAAGCAGCGTAAAAGCGGTTTACTGACCGCTTTCTGCGTCTCTGACGCGGGAACGGCGGCGCCGCGCTGGCAGTTGTGGCGCCGATGCGGGATGGGATCATCCCAATCAAAGACCCCGCTGCAAGCAACGGGGTATCAAACTTGCAGTGCTGCAGAGCAGCGGGGTATTTGGTCTACGCTCCGCTTCGGTCGGTGCAAAACATGTGCCACTGGCACATAGCACCCCTCACGGCAGTCGCCAAATATCCATGCAAGCATGGCTGCTTGGCTCGTTGCTCGCGGGAATAAATGCCATAAGCAGAATATAAAATAAAACGCAGGAAAGGAAAAGCGGTCAATGAGAATTTACAGGATTCTGAGAGGGTTTGGAAGACAGATGTCCCGTGCAAATGTGAATGCATATGCGGCCAGCACCGCCTTTTTCCTTTTTCTGTCCCTGATCCCCATGGTCATGCTGATTTGCTCCATCATACCTTATACGCCGCTGAAGGAATCCGATCTGACAAAGGCTGTCCTGCTTTTGCCAACAACGATTTCTCCCCTGCTGTCCTCTTTGATTGCGAGCATTTATGACAATTCCTTTGGAATCATGAGCGCCGCGGCGATTGTGACTATCTGGTCCGCGGGTAAGGGCGTGCTGGCGCTGATGCGCGGGCTGAATGCCATGAACAGCGTGGTGGAGGACCGGAACTATGTGCTGCAGAGAATTATAGCCTCCTTTTACCTGATTATTTTTCTGATTACCATCATATTTTTATTGATTGTAATGGTATTCGGAAATCTGCTGGCGGACACCATTGTGCGGCATGTGCCCCAGATGGAGGATCTCTTCGCGCTGCTGCTGCATTTCAGGGGGCTTTTTTCCTGGTGCGTCATGATCCTGATATTTGCGGTGATGTATACCTATATACCCAACTGCAAGCTGAAATTTTCCCACCAGATTCCCGGAGCCGTATTTTCCGCAACCACCTGGAATATTTTTTCCTGGGGCTTTTCTGTTTACGTCCAACATTTTAATGGATTTGACATGTACGGCAGCCTTACCACAATCGTCATCGTAATGCTCTGGCTTTATTTCTGCTTCTACCTTTTCCTGATTGGGGCGCATATCAACAGGTTCCTTGCCCCTTTCCGAAGAATCAGGGAACAGACGGCATATGGAAACGTAAGAAAATAAAAAAATCACCGGGGTACGGTGATTTTTTTATTTTACAGTAATTACAGGGCAGCCAGCCGCCGCGTGTTCTCGGGATTCATAAGTGTGAGACCGGACACCGGCGATACTAAGCGGCTTCCCAAAGGAAACCGCCGCCGCACTCCTCCCGGAACTGACTGCACCTATATTATAGTCAGTTCCGGCGGCTTTTGCAAGTTTTTAGAGTAACATGGGTTGACAGCCCGGAAGGTTTGTGATACATTAACGATAGTTTATAGCAAATGAATCATTTTCTAAAAACTGTGATGGGAAGAAGTAAGGAAAAGAAGAACCTACAGAAAGCAGCCGGCAGATGAGAGGCGCAGGAGATACTTTCCCGAATACATCCCGGAGTTTCGCACCCAAATCGTTAAGAGAGTAGGCTGCGACGGAAAGCAACCGTTATCCTGCGAAGAGTATCGCTGATGTTGGCCGGACTGCAGGCCGGAGACAGGACAGTCGTACTCGAAGAGGCAGACAGTGTGAGCTGGCTGCGAATGAAGGTGGTAACACGGGTAACAGACACTCGTCCTTTTTTCCGGATATGACGGAAAAAGGGATTTTTTTATTTCCGCGGGCAACGAGCCAATCAGCCATGCTTGCATGGATATTTGGTGACTGCTGTGACGATTAAAGACCACGTTGTTTGCAGCGGGGTATTTGATTTAAGGAAGAAATACGAGCGGAAAACCTGGCGGCGGCCTGAGAAAAATGTGAAATAGGTAACTGTGGGTTACCGGACAGTTACAAAAGGAGAATGAAAAATGAAAGTATTTGAAGAATTAAGAGCGCGCGGACTTCTGGCGCAGCTGACGGACGAAGAAGAAATCAGGGAACTGGTGAATGAAGGAAAGGCTACTTTTTATATTGGATTTGACCCTACGGCGGACAGTCTTCATGTGGGGCATTTCATGGCGCTTTGCCTGATGAAGCGTCTTCAGATGGCTGGAAACAAGCCCATTGCCCTGCTGGGAGGCGGCACCGGCATGATCGGGGACCCTTCCGGAAGAAGTGATATGCGTACCATGATGACAAAGGAAACCATTGACCATAACTGCGAATGCTTCCGGAAGCAGATGAGCAAGTTTATTGATTTTTCAGAAGGAAAGGCAATTCTGGCAAACAATGCGGACTGGCTGCTGGATCTGAACTACGTGGAGCTGCTGCGCGAGGTAGGCGCCTGCTTCTCCGTAAACAATATGCTGAGGGCGGAATGCTACAAGCAGCGTATGGAGAAGGGGCTGAGCTTCCTGGAATTTAACTACATGATTATGCAGAGCTACGATTTCCTCATGCTGTACAAGAAATACGGCTGCAATATGCAGTTCGGCGGCGATGATCAGTGGAGCAACATGCTGGGCGGTACGGAGCTTATCCGCAGAAAGCTGGGCAAGGATGCATACGCCATGACCATTACCCTGCTTTTGAATTCCGAAGGAAAGAAGATGGGCAAGACCCAGAAGGGAGCCGTATGGCTTGATCCCAACAAGACTTCACCCTTTGATTTCTACCAGTACTGGAGAAATATCGACGATGCGGACGTCCTGAAATGCCTGCGTATGCTTACCTTCCTTCCCATCGAGCAGATCGATGAAATGGACAAATGGGAAGGCAGCCAGCTCAACCAGGCCAAGGAAATCCTGGCATTTGAGCTGACCAAGCTGGTGCATGACGAGGCGGAGGCTGCGAAGGCCCAGGAAAGCGCAAGAGCGCTCTTTACCGGCGGGAATGCGGCGGAAATGCCCACCGCAGAGCTGACGGCCGCAGACCTTAGCGAAGGCAACATTGATATTCTGGACCTGCTGGTTAAATCCGGCCTGGTAGCCTCCCGTTCCGAAGGCCGCCGCGCGGTGGAACAGGGCGGCGTGTCCATGGATGGAGAAAAGGTAACTGACATCAAGGCTGTTTTTGCAGGAGAAGATTTCCACGGGGAAGGAAAGATCCTGAAACGCGGCAAGAAAAACTTCAAACGTATTGTTGTAAAATAAGCCTTATCTCAGCCGGCTTCCAATCCTGTTTTTTTAGTCATATTCATTCCCTTCCGCTGCATATATTTGTAACAGCTAGGCACAGCGGAAGGGGATTTTTTTATGGACACTTTGCATACACAAAATTTATACAAAGACATTCAGTTAAGAACCGGCGGAGAAATCTACATCGGTGTGGTGGGACCGGTGCGAACCGGAAAGTCCACCTTTATCAAACGCTTCATGGATTTGCTGGTGCTGCCCTACATTACGGACGAAGCGGAAAAGGTACGCGCGCAGGATGAACTGCCTCAAAGCTCAGGCGGGAAAACAATTACCACAACAGAACCCAAATTCATTCCCAAGGAAGCTGCCCAGATCACGCTGAGCGGGGATGTGAACGTAAAGGTGCGCCTGGTGGACTGTGTGGGCTTCATGGTGGACGGTGCGGCCGGGCACATGGAGGACGATGAAGAACGGCTGGTAAAAACCCCCTGGTTTGAATATGAGATTCCGTTCACTCAGGCGGCGGAGATCGGCACCAAGAAGGTTATCAACGATCATTCCACCATAGGAATCGTGGTGACCACGGACGGCAGCTTCGGGGAACTGAAAAGAGAAAACTACATACCGCCGGAGGAGAGGACCATCCAGGAACTGAAAAAGCTCCATAAGCCTTTCCTTGTTCTGGTGAATTCCCAAAGGCCCTATGGGGAAGAGGCCCAGCACACAGCGGCGCAGATCCAGGAAAAATACCATGTAACGGCGCTTCCCGTCAACTGTGAACAGCTGAAGCGTGATGACATCAACCAGATAATGGAAAAGGTGCTTTACGAATTCCCGGTGACCATGATCGAATTCTATATGCCGAAATGGGTGGAAATGCTTCCCAATACCCATAAGCTGAAAGCGGATCTCATCGAAAAGGTGCGCACGATGATGGAAGGCATTGATACGGTCAAGGATGTGGTGGAAACCCAGGTGGCGCTGGACAGCGAATATATCAAGCGCTGCATTGTGGAAAAAATCAATATGGCAGACGGCAGCATCCGGGTGGTTCTGGATGTGGACGATAAATATTACTACGAGATGTTAAGCGAGCTTATCGGAGAAAATGTGGCCAGCGAATATCAGCTTATTTCCGTATTAAAGGAAATGTCCAGAATGCGCAGGGAATATACGAAGGTGCTTCACGCCATGGAATCCGTGCGGCTGAAGGGCTACGGGGTCGTAACTCCGGAGCGGGCGGAGATCAGGCTGGAGAAGCCGGAGGTCATCAAGCACGGCAACAAGTTCGGTGTGAAGATCAGGGCGGAAAGCCCGTCCATCCATATGATAAAGGCCAACGTTATAACGGAAATCGCGCCGATTGTGGGAACCCAGGAACAGGCAGAGGATCTGATCAGCTATATCGCGGATGCGGAGAAGGACTCAGACGGTATCTGGGAAACCAATATTTTCGGCAAAACGGTGGAACAGCTGGTCAATGACGGCATTACAAGCAAGATCGCCATGATCGGGGATGAAAGCCAGGTGAAGCTGCAGGAGACCATGCAGAAGATCGTCAACGATAGCAATGGCGGGATGGTATGTATCATCATTTAATAAGGAAAAGTAAAAACCGGAAGGCGGCTGTGGAAATGCGTGTCCACAGCGGTGCCTTCCGGTTTTTTCACTAGGAATTGGCAGGGGTTTCTGCTATAATGATACATTATATGGCTTATGCGGGCCAGAATAACCATAATAAAGGAGGCTTATCTATGAATCCCGTATATGATAAATTATTGAAATGCTACGACAGCTTTAAACGTAAGATTGATTTCCAGCCGGAGGTTGCCATTGTGCTCGGCTCCGGGCTGGGCGATTATGCGGATGATATCAGAGTGGAGGCGGAGCTTGACTATCATGAGATAGAAGGCTTCCCTGTTTCCACCGTTCCGGGACATGCCGGGAAATTTATTTTCGGATATGTGAAAGATGTGCCGGTGGTCTGCATGAAGGGCAGGGTCCACTATTATGAAGGGTATCCGATTTCCGATGTGGTGCTTCCCACCAGGCTGATGAAGCTGATGGGTGCGAAGGTATTGTTTCTGACCAATGCATCCGGCGGAATTAATCCTTCCTTTACGGCAGGGGATTTCATGATGCTTAAGGATCATATTTCCCTTTGGGCGCCCAACCCGCTGATTGGCGCCAACATTGACGAGCTGGGAGTGCGTTTCCCGGATATGACGCACGTGTATGACGAGGATCTGCAGGAGCTTATCAGGGAAGCTGCGAAGGAGCAGGGAATTTCCCTGAAGGAAGGGATTTATGCCCAGCTTACGGGACCGTCCTTTGAATCGCCGGCAGAAATTCAGCTGCTTCACAAGCTGGGTGTGGATGCCGTGGGAATGTCTACTGTTGTGGAGGCCATTGCAGCCAATCACATGGGTATGAAAATCTGCTGCATTTCCTGCGTATGCAACCTGGCAGCAGGCATGACGGATAACCCGCTTACCCACGAGGAAGTGCAGGAAGCGGCCAATGCGGCGGCTCCCAAGTTCAAGGCCCTGGTGACGGAATCCGTGAAAAAATTCGGCGCAGCCTTAAAATAGCGGCTGCAAAACGGGGAGATGGAGATGACAGACTATCGTAATTTGATCAAAGAAGCGATTCGGGCGCGGGAAAATGCCTATGCGCCGTATTCGGGCTTTTATGTGGGGGCCGCGCTGCTTGCAGCCTATGAGCAGGATGGAAAGCCGCTTATTTTTACCGGCTGCAATATTGAAAATGCGGCGTTTACCCCAACCAACTGTGCGGAAAGGACGGCTTTTTTCAAGGGCATCAGCGAGGGTGTGAGAGCATTCCGGGCGATTGCCATTGCCGGCGGGAGGCAGGGGGCGCTCTCGGATTATACCATGCCCTGCGGCGTGTGCCGTCAGGTGATGATGGAGTTCTGCAATCCGGAAACCTTTGAGGTAATCGCAGCGGTTTCCGAAGATGATTACAGGGTTTTCAAGCTGAAGGAGCTTTTGCCGGAAGGGTTCGGCCCGGACAATCTGTAGCGGGAATGCTGCGGGCGGGAGCTTTCTGCAGGGAAGAAAGGCCGCGCGGCGAAGAGAGCGCTTCGGCTATAATAAATAAGGAGAAGATTTTAACATGAAAATACGTTTGTACAATGCCAGAATCATGACAATGGCAGAAGGCTGCAGTCTGCTGCAAGGGGAAATCTGGGTGGAAAACGACAGGATTCTCTATGTGGGAGACGGTACGGATCTGGATGCGTTCTGCAAAAGGACAGGCATCCCCGGCCTGGCTGCGGATAAGGAAATTGACTGTGAGGGAAATGTGCTCATGCCCGGCTTCAAGGATGCGCATACCCATTCGGCCATGGTGGCCATGCGTTCCTTTGCGGATGATATGCCGCTGCAGGAATGGCTGAACACAAAGATTTTCCCTCTGGAAGCGAAAATGACGGAGCAGGATAATTACGATCTGACGCAGCTGGCCATCCTGGAATATCTGACCACAGGCGTAACCTCTGTATTTGACATGTACCTGTCACCGAAGGATATCGCCCGGGCATGTGTGGATATGGGAATGCGCTGTGTGCTGGTAAGCGGTCTGAACAAATTCGGCCCGGCGCTTGAGGTGATGGAGGAACGCTACCTGACTCTGAACCGGATGCATCCGCTGATTTCCTATATGCTGGGCGTCCATGCGGAGTACACCTGTTCCAGGGAGCTGCTGGAGCAGGTGTCGGAAATGGTGCACAAATATAAGGCGCCTCTTTTTACCCATATTTCTGAAACAAGGACGGAGACGGACGAGTGTCTGGAGCGCTACGGCATGACTCCGCCGCAGTTCCTGGATTCCCTGGGACTGTTTGATTATGGCGGAGGCGGCTATCACTGCGTTTATTTCACGGAAGAGGATATGGATCTGTTCGCGAAAAAGGGGCTGCATATTATAACCAACCCCGGCTCCAACACGAAGCTGGCCAGCGGCGTGGCGCCGATTACCCGTTTCCTGGAAAAGGGAATCAATGTGGGGATAGGCACGGACGGCGCCTCCAGCAACAACTGCCTGGATATGTTCCGTGAAATGTTCCTGACCACGGGCCTTGCCAAGCTGAAGGAAAAGGATGCTTCTGCAGTGGACGCGGAGGAAGTGCTGAAAATGGCCACGGTCAACGGGGCGAAGGCCATGGGGCTTACGGACTGTGACATCCTGGCAGAGGGCAAGAAGGCGGACATCATCATGATCGATCTGCATCAGCCGAACATGCAGCCGCTTAACAACATTGCCAAGAATATCGTTTACAGCGGAAGCAAGCAGAACGTAAAAATGACCATGATTGACGGACGGATTCTTTACTATGACGGCAGGTTCCTCTGCTGTGACGATGTGGAAGCGCTTTATGCAAAGGCAAATGAGATCATTGCCAGGCTCAGCGCCGAATAACAAAATACGGGTTCCGGCGCAGCTGCTCAGTTTAGGGACAGCTGCGCCGGAATTTTTTTGCGATAGGACTGCTTTTACACTTTCCGTGAGAAAGGCGGCATCTGGACCATCCGCTGAAAAGGACCTCTGACGCCAGAATTCGCCGACGGAATTCGACAAAAGGGCATAGACAAAAATTGGATTTCAGTATACAATTAGTAACGTGTTCTTTAATTTATTACACTACTATTTAACACAATCTTAGGAGGTAGGGAGATGTTAGAAAAGTTCTTCAAACTGAAGGAAAACAAAACCGATGTGAAGACAGAAATCATGGCCGGTATTACCACGTTCATGACAATGGCTTACATCCTTGCGGTTAACCCCAACATTCTTTCCGCGGCGGGAATGGATGCTCATGCGGTTCTGATCGCAACTGCGCTTGCTGCATTTGTCGGCACAGCCATGATGGCACTGTTCGCAAACTATCCGTTTGCACTGGCTCCCGGTATGGGCCTGAATGCTTATTTTGCTTATACCGTAGTACTGAATATGGGATATTCCTGGCAGATCGCTTTGATGGCGGTATTTGTAGAAGGTATTATATTTATCATACTTTCTCTTACCAATGTGCGTGAGGCGATTTTCAATGCCATTCCCATGACCCTGAAATCCGCAGTCAGCGTTGGTATCGGACTTTTCATCGCCTTTATCGGACTTCAGAATGCTAAAATCGTTGTAAACAGCGATGCAACACTGCTTACCTATCAGTCCTTCAAGGGAGATACCTTCCATTCTATCGGTATCGGCGCTATCCTGGCCCTGATTGGCGTTCTGATTACTGCCATTCTTCTTGTAAAAAGAGTAAAGGGCGGCATCCTTTTAGGTATAATTATTACATGGATACTGGGAATTATCTGCGAACTGGTTGGCATTTACGTTCCCAATCCGGATGCAGGCATGTATTCCGTAATCCCTTCCGCAATCGTAAGCTTTGACTTTTCTTCCTTCGGCCAGACCTTCGGCCAGGTATTCAAGGCAGATTTCTCAGGAATCCGGATTCTTGATTTTATTGTAGTAATGTTTGCGTTCCTGTTTGTTGACCTGTTTGATACGCTGGGAACACTGATCGGTGTAGCATCCAAGGCCGATATGCTGGACAAGGATGGCAAGCTGCCCAGGATTAAGGGCGCCCTGATGGCAGATGCAGTGGCAACAAGCGTCGGCGCTATTTTCGGTACTTCCACCACCACCACCTTTGTAGAAAGTGCATCCGGTGTAACAGAAGGCGGACGTACGGGCCTGACAGCGATTACCACAGGACTTCTGTTCCTGCTTGCGCTGATTTTCTCACCCCTGTTCCTTACCATCCCTTCCTTTGCAACAGCTCCTGCACTGATCATTGTAGGCTTCTATATGATGGGTGCGGTTGTGAAGATCAACTTTGAAGATATGTCGGAAGCGATTCCCTCATTCCTGTGCATTATCGCTATGCCTCTGGCATACAGCATTTCCGAAGGTATCGCCATCGGCGTTATTTCCTGGACACTGCTGAACCTGCTGACAGGAAAAGCAAAGGACAAGAAGATCAGCATCCTGATGTATGTGCTTACAGTCCTGTTTATTCTGAAATATATTTTCCTGTAATCATCAAAACGGCAATTTAACATTTATGGCGGAAATCCATGCGGAACCGTCATGTGATAATTGTAACTGTGAGGGGGAAACAGTTGTCTGCCCGGATTCTTCACAGCTGCTGATAATTACATAATAAAGAAGCTTATGAAAAGAGCGTCTGCCGTCCATGTGACCGCGGAGGCTCTTTTTTGACAGAACAGCATTTTAACCGACAAGGGAATGGCAGGGAAAACATAAATTTTTATAAATTTTTCCGGGAAGGATAAACAGATGGAAAAATGTGTGGTACAATATCCCGGAAGCTTATTGGGCGGCAAATGTATAGGACAGAGCTGCTGAAGTGATAAAAAGATTACAGTTCAACGAATGTATAGCGGCGGCAGGCAGCCGGCCCACCGCGCAGCGATTTTGAATGGCGGGAGGCAGCCGCAGTTGGGCCTGGGCAAAACTGTGGCCTGAAAAGGAGTGATAATATGCATAACCAGTTGACAGAAAATGATATCAAAAGAATGAAGGAAGAGATTGAATACAGGAAGCTGGTGGTCCGCAAGGAGGCGCTGGAGGCGGTGAAGGAAGCCAGGGCCCAGGGCGACTTAAGTGAAAATTTTGAATACTATGCGGCCAAAAGAGAGAAGAACCGGAATGAAAGCAGAATCCGTTTCCTGGAGAGGATGATCAAGACGGCGGAGGTGATATCCGACGATTCCAAAGAGGACGAGATCGGTGTAAACAATACGGTGGAGCTGTTCTTTGAAGAGGATGGTACCACGGAAACGATGAAAATCGTCACCACCATGCGCGGAAATTCCCTGGAAGGCCTGGTGAGCACGGAATCCCCCATTGGCAGGGCGCTTCTGGGACACCGGGAAGGGGACAGGGTATACGTTGAGGTGAACAGCAGCTACGGCTACTATGTGGTGGTCCGTTCCATCCGGAAAACCATTGACGACGGCTCTGATAAAATCAGGAGCTTTTAAGGAGCCTCAGGCGCTGCCGGCAAGCCGGCCTGCGGATGGTTTATAGGAAAAGGACGGGAAAGGAATGGCTATGAAAATTACTTATATCGCGCACAGCGGCTTTTGCGTGGAGCTGGAGAAACATGTTCTGCTGTTTGACTATTTTACAGGAGAGCTTCCTTCGTGGGATAAGGAGAAAACAATACTGGTATTTGCTTCCCATAAGCATCAGGACCATTTCAGCCTGAGAATTCTGGAGCTGCGGAAGGAATATCCTCATATACATTATTTTTTCGGAAATGATATCAAGCTCAAGCCCGACTATCTGCTCCGCAAAAAGGCGGATCCGGAGGCGCTGTCCGATGTAACGGTGATGAAGGCGCATGAACAGATCGGTTATGGCCGGGAAAGCCAGGCTGTGACAGTTCGTACGCTGAAATCCACGGATGAAGGCGTTGCGTTTCTTGTGGAAGCGGAGGGGAAGACCTTTTACCATGCAGGGGATTTAAACTGGTGGCACTGGGAAGGGGAGCCCGCGAGCTGGAACCGGAATATGGAGACCGGCTTCAGGCGGGAAATCGACAGCATTGCAGGAGAACGCTTTGACGCGGCTTTCGTACCGCTAGATCCCAGGCTGGAAGCGGCGTATGGCCTGGGGATGGATTATTTTCTCCAGAAGACATCGGCAACACACGTATTCCCCATGCATATGTGGGAGGAATACGGCTATATTTCCAAATATAAGGAAACACAGACCGGACGGCAGCATGCGGCGCAAATCGTTGACATCAGCAGACGCGGAGAAGAATTTATGCTTTAAAAAAGCAGGAGGAACTTGCATATGGAATCGCTTATGATACTGGTGCTCGTCATAGCGGCCGTATTGGCCGTATTTATAAAGGGAGCGGCGGATGAACGCGTAAAGCAGCGCAGGCAGAAGCGGAAAATACATGAAGGCTTCGGCGCAGTGCCGGACAGAGACTATTCGGACGAGGAGCTTTCCAGCATACCCGGCTATTTTTCCATGCATCAGGAGCCGGAACAGGTGGATGATATCACCTGGAACGATCTTGGCATGGATCAGCTTTTTTTCCGGATGAACCAGACCTATTCCTCCGCCGGACAGGAATATCTCTATTATCTGTTGAGGACCCCGCAGCTGAAAGATGCAAAGGCGCTGGACGCCATGGAAGAAAAGATTACCTGCTTCGGGCAGCAGGAGCAGATGCGTGAACAGCTGCAGTATGCCTATATGCAGCTGGGCAGAAGCGGAAAATATTCCGTCTATGATTATCTGAATTACCTTGACAATCTGGGAGAGCGCAGCAGCCTTTCCCATATAATCTGCGATCTTCTGCTCATTCCGGCCATTGGCATGGTTATCGTTTCCCCACCCATTGGCATGATGTTCCTTTTCCTTCTTTTTACGGTAAATATTTTCGGCTATATGAAACAGAAGCATGAAATCGAGCCTTATCTTACCAGCTTTGCCTATGTCCGCCGGATACTGGATTTTTCGGCCCGGATCAGGAAAATGGACATCCCCGTGCTGAAAGAGGAATGGGAGGAACTGAAAATACTGGAGGGCAAATTCGGCAAATTCCGTTACAGCGCCATGCTCGGCATGCGCGGAAGCGATACGGCGGGAGATCCCTTGTCCCTGATACTGGACTATGTAAATATGCTCCTTCACCTGGATCTCATCTGCTTCAACACCATGCTTAAGGAGGTCAGGAAGCACCTTACGGACATCGACAGAATGATCACCATTGCCGGAAAAACGGAAGCCTGCATAGCCATCGCCTCCTACCGTGCGTCCCTGGCTTCCGGCTGGTGCAGCCCGCACCTGACGGAGGACAGCAGGGAAAGCGTGCGCCTTGAAATCAGGGGACTCTATCATCCGCTGCTGGAAGAGCCTGTGAAAAATGATATCCTGGCAAAGCAGGGAATCCTGGTCACCGGCTCCAACGCCTCCGGAAAATCCACCTTTCTGAAGGCCGTGGCTCTGAATGCACTGCTGGCCCAGACAATCCACACCTGCACCGCCGATTTTTATTCGGGGGGCCTGTACCGCATCATGACCTCCATGGCCCTGCGTGACGATCTGGAAGGCGGGGAAAGCTACTATATTGTGGAAATCAAATCCCTGAAACGGATTCTGGATGCGGCAAGGGAGGGCAGCGCCCCTGTCCTCTGTTTTGTGGACGAGGTCCTGCGGGGCACCAACACCGTGGAACGGATCGCCGCCTCCACCCAGATCCTGCGAAGCCTCAGCCGCCCCGGCGTCCTCTGTTTTGCAGCCACGCATGACATTGAGCTGACGGAGCTGCTGGCGGACTGCTACGACAATTACCATTTTGAAGAAGAAATCTTGGAAGGAGACATTCTTTTCAATTATATACTCCGTTCCGGAAAAGCAATGACCCGTAATGCGATACGCCTGCTCGGCATCATCGGCTATGAAAATGCAATCATTGAAGAAGCCAATGCACTGGCCGCGCATTTCCTGGAAACCGGAAACTGGACGTAACGGCGGAAAATACCATACAGTGACAGCCGGACAAAAATGACTATTGCAAGAAATGAGGGAAAATCGATGAAAGTAACCATATACACAGACGGAGCCGCAAGAGGAAACCCGGAAGGCCCCGGCGGCTACGGAACCATTCTCCAATATGTGGATCAGAAAGGGAACCTGCACGAAAAAGAACTCTCCGGCGGCTATATCAAAACCACCAACAACCGCATGGAGCTCATGGCGGTCATAGCCGGGCTGGAAGCCCTCAACCGCCCCTGTGAGGCTGAGGTTATCTCAGACTCCAAATACGTAACGGACGCCTTCAACAAACACTGGATAGACGGCTGGCTCAAAAAAAACTGGAAAGGAGCCTCCGGCCCCGTTAAAAACGTAGATCTCTGGAAACGCCTCCTGAAAGCCGCCGCCCCCCACACCGTCACCTTTACCTGGGTCAAAGGCCACGACGGCCACCCCGAAAATGAACGCTGCGACACCCTGGCCACCACCGCCGCCGACGGCACCAACCTGCTCCCGGACCCCGGCGTCTGACTGAAAGCCGGCCTGACCTGCGCTGCCTGTTGCCTGGTTCATCCCTGCCGGTGAATACAATACCTGTACCAATCAGCCACATGAATACGGAAACCAAACCTGCAACACATTTGCATTTTGAGAGGTAAAGCGATGCTGCTATATCACGGAAGCAATACCCCCGACATCAAAATCCTCAAGCCCCGTCAGGCGGATCATGACAGACCCTATCTGTATATGACCACGATAAAAATAGTAGCAGGCTTTTACCTGATAAATACGGTAGAACGCCCCTATTACTGGTTCCCCTATGGCTTTGAGAAGGACGGTACCGTACATTACCAGGAATGGTATCCCAATGCCCTCAGGGAAGCGGCAGAAGGCAAAAAAGGATACATCTATACAATAGAAGCCAAAGAGGAAGACACCCTCCCGCTCCCAAACATCCCCTGCGCAAGACTCGCCGTTACCCCCATGCCCGTACTTGACTGCGAGACAATAACCGACTGCTATAAATGGCTGATGGAACAACAGAAACGCGGCGCATTCATACTAAAAAAATATACCGACAAAACCCCCGCCCAGCTTGCCTCCATGCACAGACAGCTCTTACAATACCTCAACGAAAAAAACATGAAAGAAAATCCCGCCTGCTCTTACGCAAAATTTATCCAAACCAAATTCCCGACAGTTTGGGAAGCCTACATAAAACAAATATAAAAAGTCCTTTTTCCTGCCTATGTAAAATAAATATCGCCACCAACTCTTAAATATCAAATAACAAAATTACCGCCTGCCGCTATTTCCACCTTCCGCCATACATAGCCTACCCGATTCCGCCCCAGGAGCCGATGCCCGGAGGACGTTCCCTGCCTGCGGATGGCTGCGCCGGAATCTCACTCCCCTCTTGACGGCCTGTACCAATAAATGTTATGATAAATAAGACCGCGGGGCAACACCGCGCCGAAATCGAAAGCCTGTGATTCAGGCAAGGGGTTTGAAGCAAATGGCTGATTTTACATTATTTTTGAATTCATTTTTATCCTATTTACTGCTTTTTGTGCTGATTGCAGTGCTGGCTGTTATTGCCGTTGCAATCGGCATCACCATGCGGAAGAAGAAAAATGCCAGGGAGGCTGCGGAAGCCCTGACCCGGGGAACAGAAGAAGCACAGGCGCCGGGAACGCAGTCCTGACAGAAAACAGGAGAAATGTTTACGTTTAACCAAAAGAGTGGGGATGTCCCGCTCTTTTTTGTGAGTAGTGCGGGGATTTGCCATGCCAAAATCATCGAATCAGAAGCTGAAGCTGCTTTACCTGCTGAAAATCCTGCGGGAGGAAACCGACGAGGAGCATTTCCTCAATTCCCAGCAGCTCATTGAGCGCCTTGCCCGGTGGGATATCAGCGCGGAACGGAAAAGTATCTATGATGATATTGCCCGGCTCATGGATTTCGGCTATGATATTGTCCATGTGAAAAATAAGGCCGGAAGCGGCTACTATATGGGTTCCCGGGAATTTGAGCTACCTGAGCTGAAGCTTCTGGTGGATGTGGTTCAGGCCTCCCGTTTTATCACCCAGCGAAAATCCAGGGAACTGATACAGAAGCTGGAGCAGTTCGTCAGCGCCAAGGAAGCGACGCAGCTGCAGCGCCAGGTATATGTGGCGGGCAGGGTGAAGACGGAAAACGAAAGCATTTACTATAATGTGGATTTCATACACAGAGCCATCCAGGAAAACAGACAGATTTCCTTTCAGTATATGGAATGGACGCTGGATCGGAGGCTGGTTCCCCGTAAAGGCGGAGAGCGGTATGTGATCAGCCCCTGGGCGCTGTCCTGGAATGATGAAAATTATTATCTCATCGGCTATGATGCGGCAGCGGATCAGCTGAAGCATTACCGGGTGGATAAAATGGGTTCCATCCAGCTGACGGCATTGGAAAGAGAGGGCGGCAGCGCTTTTAAAAGCTTTGATATCGCCGCTTATACCAATAAAACCTTCGGCATGTACGGAGGAAAAGAAGAGACGGTGTCCCTGGAGTTTGCGGACAGGCTGATCGGCGTGGTGATTGACCGGTTCGGAAAAGAAACGGACATCCGCAGGCTGGCGGAGGGAACCTTCCGTATCCGGGTGAAGGTGGCTGTCAGCGGACAGTTTTTCGGGTGGCTGACAGGCCTTGGAATCCAGGCCAGGCTTACCGGGCCGCCGGATGTGGTTAAGGAATACAAAGAATATCTTAAAAAAATAAACAAACTGTATGAGGAAGGCCGTTTTGAGGAAGCATAACAGGGAACGGCAGACAGGAGGAAGACATGGAGCTTCATTTTGCATCCAGAATGAAGGATTATGAGGAAGGTATTTTTCAGGTATTAAATGAAAAGAAAAATGAACTGGAGCGGCAGGGGAGAAAGGTGTATAACCTTTCCGTGGGAACGCCGGATTTCAAGCCGCAGCAGAGGATCATCGACGCAGTGGTGAACGCGGCGGGAAAGCCTGAAAATTATAAATATGCGCTTCGGGATCTGCCGGAGCTGACGGACGCGGTGATCAGCCGCTATCAGAAACGCTACGGCGTGCAGCTGGAGCCGGAGGAAATCATGTCCGTCTATGGTTCCCAGGAAGGGATCGCCCACGTGGGCCTTTCCCTCTGCGATGAAGGTGATATTGTCCTCGTGCCGGATCCGGGCTATCCGATTTTTGCCATCGGGCCGTCTCTGGCGGGAGCGAAGCTGGTAACCTATCCCTTAACGGAGGAAAACCACTGGCTGCCCGATCTGGAGGCGTTGGGGGAAACGGCGGATAAAGCAAAGTTTATGATAGTTTCCTATCCGATGAACCCCATATGTAAATGCGCCCCCCATTCTTTTTACGAGGAACTGATTCCCTGGGCGAAGGCACATGAACTGGTCATCATCCATGATAACGCCTATTCGGATATCATTTATGACGGAAGGCAGGGGATTTCCATTCTTTCCATTCCGGGGGCAAAGGAAGTTTGCGTGGAATTCTATTCCCTTTCCAAATCCTATAACTATACGGGGGCCAGGATGGGCTTCCTTACCGGAAACAGGGAGCTGGTGCAGAACTTCAAAAAGCTGCGTTCCCAGATTGACTACGGAACCTTCCTGCCTGTGCAGTACGGAGCCATTGCAGCGCTGACCGGGCCGGACGAGCCTGTGCTTCTCCAGTGTGAGGAATACAGGAAAAGAAGGGATGCCCTGTGCGGTGGCTTTCGTTCCATCGGCTGGAATGTGCCGGACAGCGAAGGCACCATGTTTGCCTGGGCGCCTGTACCGGAAGGTTTTGAAGACGATACCGCATTCGTCATGGAGCTTATGGAGAAAACAGGCGTGCTGTGTACGCCGGGAAGCAGCTTCGGCGAGCTGGGAAAAGGACATGTACGTTTCGCCCTCACCCTGCCTGTGGAGACAATCAGGGAGGCTGTGGAAGCAGTCAGAAGGAGCGGAATCCTTTCCAGATAACAGGAGAAAGGCAGATATCGGGACAGGGAAAGGAGAAGTAGCAGTTTGGCTATCCGGGCTGTTGCGGGAAGAAAAATGAAAAGCGGAAAATCCTCCGACAGGCATTGACAGAGAGGCCGGATTCCTTTATACTGATATCTGCCACTAGATATAGTGGTAAGAAATGTATATTTGGCAGGATATAGTATTTTTGCAGCGCTTGAAGGTGTTTGAAGGAATACAGCAGCTGCATAACTATCCTTTTATACTACATAACTGACAACGCATACCGCAAACCGGATGAGGGAAAAGGCAGAACGTGTACGGTGCCCGTCACGTACCGCATTCCAGCAACCGGATTTTTTTCCCGCTTTTGCGCTGACAGTAACGGGAAAGACGCGCCCCAACGGAGCAGATAGGAGAAGAAATGGAGAATACGGTACAAGGGCTTATGGAGAATGAAGAGCAGGATTACGGAAAAGAATACCAGACAAAGCTGGATGTAAAGGTGGTAAAGAAGGACGGGACAAGGGAGTCCTTCAATGTGCAGAAGGTGATAAATGCGGTGGGAAAAAGCGCTTACCGCGCCCTTACCAAATTTACGGATGAAGAAAAGAGAAGAATCTGCAGCTATGTCATTGAAAAGGTGGATGAGCTGGAATGCAGTGAGATTCCTATTCCTGTGATGCACAATATTGTGGAGAGCGCCCTGGAGGAGGTTAAGCCCATCGTGGCCAAAAGCTACAGGGACTACCGGAATTATAAGCAGGATTTTGTCCGTATGCTGGACGATGTGTACAAGAAGAGCCAGTCCATCATGTATATCGGCGACAAGGAAAACGCCAATACGGATTCCGCCCTGGTTTCCACGAAGAGAAGCCTTATTTTCAACCAGCTCAACAAGGAGCTGTACCAGAAGTTTTTTATGACAACGGAAGAAATCCAGGCCTGCAGGGACGGTTATATTTATGTGCATGATATGAGCGCAAGAAGGGATACCATGAACTGCTGCCTGTTCGATGTACAAAACGTCCTGTCCGGCGGCTTTGAAATGGGAAATATCTGGTACAACGAACCGAAAACCCTGGATGTGGCCTTTGACGTTATCGGCGATATTGTCTTAAGCGCTGCCAGCCAGCAGTACGGCGGTTTTACGGTGCCCAGCGTGGACCTGATACTGGAGCCTTATGCGCAGAAATCCTTTGACCGGGATATGAAAAAATATCTGGTGCTGGGTGTCCCGGAAGAAAAAGCGGAAGAAGTGGCCTATGCAGATGTGGTCAAGGAAATGGAGCAGGGTTTCCAGGGCTGGGAATATAAATTCAACACCGTGGCCAGCAGCCGCGGGGATTATCCGTTCATCACAGTGACTGCGGGCACGGGAACCGGACGTTTTGCGAAGCTTGCCACCGTTTCCATGCTGAAGGTGCGCCGGGAGGGACAGGGAAAGGATGGCTTCAGGAAGCCGGTGCTCTTCCCCAAAATTGTTTTCCTCTATGATGAAAACCTGCATGGCCCCGGAAAACCGCTGGAGGATGTGTTTGAGGAAGGGGTAAGGTGCTCCGCAAAAACCATGTATCCCGACTGGCTCAGCCTGACCGGAGAAGGCTATGTGGCCAGCATGTATAAAAAATACGGCAAAATCGTATCCCCCATGGGCTGCCGTGCCTTCCTTTCCCCCTGGTATGTCAGGGGCGGCATGCATCCTGCGGATGAAAAGGACGAACCTGTGTTTGTGGGCCGTTTCAATATCGGCGCGGTTTCCCTCCATCTGCCCATGATCCTTGCCAAGGCAAGACAGGAAAGCAAGGATTTTTATGAGGTGCTGGATTATTATCTGAACCTGATCAGGCAGCTGCATATCCGTACCTATGCCTATCTGGGAGAAATGCGTGCGTCCACCAATCCCCTTGCCTACTGCGAGGGCGGTTTCCTGGGCGGAAATCTGAAGCTTTCGGATAAGATCAAGCCGCTGTTAAAGTCGGCTACGGCATCCTTCGGCATTACGGCGCTGAATGAGCTGCAGATGCTCTATAACGGCAAATCCCTTGTGGAGGACGGCCAGTTCGCGCTGGAGGTTATGGAGCACATCAACAGCAAAATTAATGAGTATAAAGAAGAGGACGGCAACCTCTATGCAATCTACGGTACGCCGGCAGAAAACCTGTGCGGCCTGCAGGTGAAGCAGTTCCGCAATAAATACGGCATTATCGAAGGGGTATCCGACAGGGAATACGTGAGCAACAGCTTCCACTGCCATGTAACAGAGGATATCACTCCCATTGAAAAGCAGGATAAAGAAGGCCGTTTCTGGAACCTGTGCAACGGCGGAAAGATCCAGTATGTAAAATACCCCATCGATTACAATATCGAGGCGGTAAAAACCCTCATCCGCAGGGCAATGGACAAGGGCTTCTATGAAGGCGTGAACCTTTCCCTTGCCTACTGCGACGACTGCGGGCATCAGGAGCTGGAGATGGATATCTGTCCCAAGTGCGGCAGCCGGAACCTGACCAAAATCGACCGGATGAACGGCTATCTTTCTTATTCCAGGGTCCACGGCGATACCAGGCTGAATGACGCCAAGATGGCTGAAATTGCGGAAAGGAAATCAATGTAGCATGCGTTACCATAACATTACTCATGAGGATATGCTCAACGGGGACGGCCTGCGGGTCGTCCTCTGGGTGGCAGGCTGCGAGCACTGCTGCCCGGAATGCCAGAATCCTGTCACCTGGGATCCGGAGGGCGGGCTTGCATTTGATAAAGCGGCAAAGGAAGAAATTTTTGGCCAGCTGGATAAATCCTACATATCAGGAATTACTTTTTCAGGCGGCGATCCCATGCATCCCGCTAATAAGGGAGATGTGCGGCAGCTGATGAAGGAAATCAGGGAAAAATATCCCGATAAAACCATATGGCTCTATACCGGGGATGTATGGGAGAATCTGTACAGGGATTCCATTATGAAATATGTGGATGTCTGCGTGGACGGGGAATTTGAAATTGCAAAAAAGGATGTGCGGCTGATGTGGAAGGGAAGCTCCAATCAGAGAGTGATTGATGTACAGGCCTCCCTGAAACAGGAAAATCCGGCGGTTCCCGTTCTTCACTGCCAGGATTATGCACCGGAAGACGGGGTATTTCAGAAAGGAGTGACAGGATGCGGAGAATAGCCAGATTTATGAAGGTGAGCAGGGAGCAGTTCACCGCTGATTTTAAGGATGCCTTTCCGGCATGCGGGCAGGAGCAGATTGCACAGATTTATGATGCGCTGAAGCTTCCGGCAAGAGCGACCGGAGGCAGCGCGGGATATGATTTTTTTATGCCTATACAGATAGAACTGAAGCCTGGGGAAACCGTGAAGATTCCTACGGGAATCCGGGTAACCATGCAGCCGGAATGGGTGCTGCACCTTTATCCCAGAAGCGGGCTGGGCTTCAAATACAGGCTGCAGCTGAATAATACGGTAGGCATTATTGACAGCGATTATTTCAACAGCGACAACGAAGGCCATATTTTTGCTAAGATCACCAATGATTCCAATGAGGGAAAGACGCTGAAGCTTCAGGCAGGCGAGGGCTTTATGCAGGGTATCTTCCTGGAATACGGAATTACTGAGGATGACGGGGCGGACGGCGTGAGAAACGGCGGCTTTGGCAGCACGACTAAGAATGCATAAGGGAGCTCCTTTCCGGACAGACTATATCTATATGTCCGGAAAGGAGTTTTTTGCTTATGTCTGAGGAAAAAATGGCGACAGGCCTTGAGTCAAATATGACCTGGCTGAATAAAAAGCTGAAGGCTGACCAGAATTTCGACGTGGTTTACAGGGTAATCCATGTGGGCGGGAAAAATGCCTGCATTTACTTCATCGACGGCTTCTGCAAGGATGAACTGATGCAGAAGCTGCTGCAGCAGTTTATGGGGATTACTGCGGAAGATATGCCGAAGGACGCCCATGAAATGGCCAAAAGCTTTGTACCGTATGTGGAGGTGGATCTGAAGGACTCCTGGGAGGAAATCCTCTACAGCCTGATGTCCGGCGTATTCGCCCTGTTTGTGGACGGCTTTGACAAATGCATCCTCATTGACTCCAGGACCTATCCTTCCAGGGGAGTGGAGGAGCCGGAGAAGGATAAGGTGCTCAGAGGCTCCAAGGACGGCTTTGTGGAAACCATTGTTTTCAACACCGCGCTTATCCGGCGCCGCATCCGTTCCACCGAGCTGGTGATGGAAATGATGCACGCAGGCAAAAGCTCCAAGACAGATATTGTCCTGTGCTACATGGACAACCGGGTGGATCATGCCTTCCTGGAAAAAATACGTGACCGGATTAAACACATTCAGGTGGACGCCCTGACCATGAACCAGGAAAGCCTTGCGGAGTGCCTGTATGACAGGAAATGGTACAATCCTTTTCCGAAATTCAAATTCACCGAGCGCCCCGACACCGCATCGGCCCAGGTGCTGGAGGGAAATATTATCATCCTGGTGGACAATTCCCCCTCCGTACTGATCATGCCCACATCTATTTTTGACGTGGTGGAGGAAGCGGACGACTACTATTTTCCCCCTATTACAGGAACCTATCTGAGATTATCCAGGTTTATTATCGCGGTGCTTACCTACCTGATGACGCCCACATTTCTGCTGCTGATGAAGAATCCGGATTTGATACCAAGGGGCTTTGAATTCATTATGGTAAGGGATACGGTGAATATTCCCCTCATCTGGCAGTTTTTGATACTGGAGCTGGCGATTGACGGCCTGCGGCTGGCCGCGGTGAATACGCCCAACATGCTCAGCACCCCGCTGAGTGTCATGGCGGCCCTGGTGCTGGGGGAATTTTCCGTCAACAGCGGCTGGTTCAACTCTGAGGTCATGCTTTATATGGCCTTTGTGGCGATAGCGAATTATACGCAGTCCAGCTATGAACTGGGCTATGCGCTGAAATTCATGCGTATCCTGAACCTGATTCTCACCGCTGTTTTCGGAATCTGGGGATATGTGGGAGGAATTATACTCTGCATCCTTTTTATGTTTACCAACCGCACGGTGTCCAATCAGAGCTATGTCTACCCGCTTTTTCCCTTTAATGCAAAGCAGCTGGCAAAACGCCTTTTCCGCCTGCGCCTTCCGGGCGCCCTGGATCCGGTGAGGGAAGAAAAAAAATAAAAATACGGATATGGGAGCAGGCCGGAAAGAAAACATCTGGAGGCCTGCTTTTTTCCTGTTCGTAAAAACATCTTCGTAAGAAGGCATTTTTTTGTTCTTACGTAGAAAAAAGTTCAGAATTTGCTAAAAATATAAATACATTCATATATATTTTCTTGTTTCCGGCGACTAACCGTGCTAAAATAAAACGAGCGTATTAATCCGCAATCGGATATGAGGAGGAAGAAGATGGCCGGTTTTAAAATTGTTACAGACAGTACGGCAGATTTGCCGAAGGACTACATAGAACAGAATCAGCTGGGCGTAATGGTGCTGCCTTATATTGTGGAAGGCGTATCTTACGGTATTGACAAGGAAATGGATGTCAAAGATTTTTATAATAAGATGCGGGGAGGCATGATGCCAACTACTTCGCAGGTGAATCCGGAATCCGCCAGAGAATATCTGGAAGGCTACCTGGAGGAAAGCAGGGAAATACTGGTGATGTCCTTTTCCTCCGGCCTGAGCGGCACCTATAACAGCGCCTGTGTGGCGGCGCAGGAAATCATGGCGGAAAGGGACGACTGCAAAATTATCGTAGTGGATACCCTGTGCGCTTCCCTGGGAGAGGGGCTTCTGGTCCACAAGGCCGTGGAGCTTAGGAAACAGGGGAAGAGCCTGGAAGAAACCGCAGAATGGGTGGAAAGCCACAAGCTTAATCTGGTACACGTATTTACCGTGGATGATTTATTCAACCTTCACCGGGGCGGAAGAGTAAGCAAGGCCACAGCCATTGTAGGCACGCTGGCAAGCATCAAACCCCTTCTCCATGTGGACAACGAAGGCCACCTCATAGCTGTGGGCAAGGTCCGCGGCAGGAAGAAATCCCTGCACAGCCTGGTGGATATGATGGAACAGAGAATTGGCAGCTACAGGGACAAAAACGACTGCTTTTTCATCAGCCACGGCGATTCCCAGGAGGATGCGGAATACGTACGTGACCTGGTAAGGGAACGGTTTGGAATTGAAAGCTGCATTATTAATTATGTAGGCCCTACCATCGGCGCCCATTCCGGCCCCGGAACCATAGCGCTGTTTTTCCTGGGAGACTACAGATAGAAACCGGCTGCTGTGCCCTGGCGGACATATCCGCAGGCAAAATAAGAGCAGTACTGTGAAAAAGACAGCAATAACGATTAAGACCCGGCGGGAAGCCGGGTCTTTTTGGAAGGAGGAAAATATTAGGTTCAGAGTCACTGGCTGCATCTGTATATGCAGGGTTATTTTTTACATCTATTGAATTCAGGATTGGAAAGCAACGCATTCAATCCATCCAGGTTATTTTTTACATCTATCGAATTCAGGATTGGAAAGCAACGCATTCAATCCATCCAGGCTATTTTTTACATCTATCGAATTCGGGATTGAATGCGTAGAAGTTTTTGCTGTCGAGTTTTTCCTGGACGATACGGAGTGCTTCACCGAATCTCTGGAAATGAACAACCTCACGCTGTCTCAGGAAGCGGATAGGGGCGGCCACTTCAGGATCCCTGACAGTCCTCAGTATGTTGTCATAAGTGGTACGCGCCTTCTGTTCGGCAGCCAGATCCTCAGTCAGGTCGGAAATAATATCGCCCTTGGACTGGAATTCGCAGGCATTGAAAGGGATTCCTCCGGCAGCCTGCGGCCACAGAGCGGTGGTATGATCGATATAATAAGGACCAAAACCAGAGTTCTCAATTTCTTCCATGGAGAGATTCTTGGTCAGCTGATAAACGATAGCGCCTATCATTTCAAAATGCGCAAGCTCCTCGGTACCGATATCCGTAAGCAGCCCGGCCACTTCACGATAAGGCATGGTATAACGCTGAGAAAGATAACGCATGGATGCGCTCAGCTCGCCGTCGGGCCCGCCATACTGAGAAATAATGAACTGTGCCAGCTTGGCGTTAGGCTCCGTAATTTTTATAGGAAACTGAAGTCTTTTTTCATAATTCCACATCTATGCTTCACACCCCTTCCCATGGAAGAGGCGCCATGCCCCATTTCCATTCCTTGTTAAAAGAATCAGCGGTTGCCAGGTTCAACGGATAAAACTTAGCCGCGAATTCGGCGGACATTTTGTTCAACATCCGGTTATAATAATTAAAATAATTCAAAGCTTCCCTGTCGTGAGGATGGGTATCCAAATACTCGGTAAGCTCAACCACTACGAAGCTTGCGATACCGATATTCATCAGGCTGCGTTCCTGTTCCGCATTCTGACAGGGAGTACAATTCTGATTGCTCATTATATACATCTCCTTCCTGTAAAGGGTTTGATCAATTCAGGAAAGATAGTACCGCACCGGAAGCCTTCTTCCAGATCCTCGCAGATAACAGGCTCACGCTGCCACGGGACATAGGCCATAGCTATGGGAAAATCATCGATATTCTCGACATAGTTATCATTAAATTCCTGCATAAAACTCCTCTCATATACTACATACTTTTTTAATACTATAGTATGAGGGGAAAAGATATTTGCTACTTAATATCGCCCGCTTTCATGCTGCTCATTCAGCCACCTCACAAGCTCGTCCACAGAATCCGGCACATTCGGAAACTCCTTCACCACCTTCTGCTCCTCAGGCGTCTTCACAAAACAGAACTTATCCGGATACACAACCGCCCTGATACAATCTCCGCTTTTCACCAGATAATACCGCATCCCCTGATAACTGCCCGTCAAAGGCTCCTTCTGGATAAAATTAAAAGAAATTTCTTCCTTACAAATCATAAACCACACCATCCTTTCATCATCCGCATCCAATTATCAAGTATACCACGCCCACCCCCAAACTCCAACACTGCGGCCTCCAAAATCCCAGCTTACAAAATCCCCGGACAGGCCGAAGGCCAATCACTTCCCCACAGAACCCGCAGCCGGGGCGGTATTAAAACCCTCCATTTTTTTTACAGTTGACAACCCGTGAGTATAAGAATATAATCCTAATTGAGAATGGTTATCAACTGAAAGAGGAAGGACGAAGCAGTCATGACACTCTATGAAGGGCAGACAGGCGGCCGGTATCTTGTGGCAGATATGAAGATAGAAGAAGATATCTCCAGAAGACTGCAGGCATTGGGTTTAATCGAGGGAACGAGATTAAAGCTTCTGAACCGTAAAAGAAACGGTTCCTTAATAATTTATGTGAGGGGAACCAGGCTGGCCCTGGGAAAACATATTACCTCCGGAATCGAAGTAGAGGAGGTGGAAGAGGATGCAGAGAGATAACCATGTACATGTGGCGTTTGTGGGAAATCCCAACTGCGGAAAGACAACGCTGTTTAATGCGATAACGGGTTCCAAGCTTAAGGTGGCCAACTGGCCCGGCGTCACTGTGGAAAAATACGAAGGCACGCTGGAGTATGAAGGCTATGGATTGAAGCTGGTGGATACCCCCGGCATTTACTCCCTGACCTCTTATACCATAGAGGAAAAAGTAACAAGGAAATGTGTCCTGGATGATGATATCGAAGTCATTGTAAATGTAGTGGATGCATCCTGTCTGGAACGTAACCTTTACCTGACGCTTCAGCTGCTGGAATTGGGCAAGCCGGTCATCCTTGCCCTTAACATGATGGATATCGTAAAGGAACGGGGAATGGAGATTGACATGCACCGCCTTCCGGAAATGCTGGGTGACATCCCGGTGGTTCCCGTTTCCGCGGCCAAGCGGACCGGCCTGGATATCCTGATGCATGCGGTGGTCCATCACTATGAAGAAGGCCCTAAAAACGATATTCTGGATTACGGCCCGGCGGTGGAAGAGAAGCTTGCTCTTCTGGAAGAGAGGATGCAGTCGAAATACCCCAATCATTCCTCCGTCCGCTGGCATGCCATAAAGCTGCTGGAAAACGATGAGGAGGTAAAAAAGGATCATCCTCTGGAAGTGGAAAGCATTGTAGATCGCAATTATGAAAAGGATATCACGGAAAAGAAATACGAATATATAGAAAAAGTCATCCAGGAAGTGCTTTTTTACAAGGACAGGAAAGCGGCGAGCACGGACCGGATAGATAAGGTGCTGACCCATCCCGTTTGGGGCGTGCCGGTATTCCTGTGCATTATGGCGCTGGTATTTTTTCTTACCTTTTTTGTTGGCGATTTCCTGAAGGGTGGATTGGAATATGCGCTGGGAATCATATCGGAGCTGGTGAGAGCGGGAATGACCGGTCTGCATGTGGCTGACTGGATGATTTCCCTGATTGTTGACGGAATCATAGCGGGTGTGGGAGGTATCCTTACCTTTGTCCCTAATATTTTTATCCTGTTCCTGGCGCTTGCCATTCTGGAGGACAGCGGCTATATGGCAAGGGTAGCCTATGTTATGGACGGCATTATGGGAAAGGTGGGGCTTTCCGGAAGGGCCTTCCTTCCTATGGTACTGGGCTTTGGCTGTACGGTTCCTGCAATTATGGCCACCAGGGCGCTGGAAACAGAACACGACAGAAGAAGGACAATGATCATAACGCCTTTTATGTCCTGCTCGGCAAGACTGCCCATATATGTTCTGTTTTCGGAAATGTTTTTCCCGCAGTGTGCCATGGTGGTGGCCTTTTCCATGTATGTTATCGGAATGGTAATGGGCATCCTGGTGGCCATGGTGCAGCACAAGCTGGAAAAAGGCAAGATCAACCAGTCTCTGATGATAGAGCTTCCAGAATATAAGCGCCCCAATGCAAGGACGATAAGAACCTATGTGTGGAATAAGCTGAAGGATTACCTGACCAAGGCAGGAACTACGATTTTTGTGGCCTCGATCATTATCTGGTTTATCCTGAATTTCGGCATTCACGGCATGGTATCCGATCCTGCGGAAAGCTTCGGCGCGGCGCTGGGAAGGATTTTGGTGCCTGTCCTGCGGCCTGCCGGCCTGGGGCTGTGGCAGATAGCGGTTGCACTGATTTCAGGTATTTCCGCAAAAGAAGTGGTGGTTTCCTCCTTCTCCGTCCTGTTTGGCGTCTCCAATGTGAATTCGGCAGCAGGTATGGCCTCCATCGTGCAGAATATCCAGCATTTTGACCCGGCCTTCGGAGGGCTGAATGCCTTCTGCCTCATGCTTTTCTGCCTGCTTTACGTCCCCTGCGTAGCGACAATGGCAACCATTAAAAAAGAAAGCGGTTCCTGGAAGTTCACAGGCAGTATCATGCTTTTCCAGATTGGCCTGGCCTGGCTGGTAAGCGTTCTTGTATTCCAGATCGGCAGTTTTTTCATATAGGAAGGATGGCGGGGTATTAATGTATCCGCCAATGGATACAGGGTAAAGCATTTTTCCTCGCTTTGCCCTGTATTTATTGAAATTGCGGACTATCCAGCCTGCAAAGGAAGCCCTACAGTTAATCCGACAGGATTTCACGAACGCTGTTTACCGTAATATGGCAGGCTGCGGAGATTTCTTTCTCATTCTTTCCCTCGCCGGCCAGGCGGATTACAGCCTTGGCCAGCTGGATTCCCTGGGCCCTCCCCTGGGCTTTTCCCTGCTTCAGCCCTCTTTTTAAGCCTTTTTTAATTCCTCTTTCTTCTATTGCTTCGCTCAAATTACACATCTGCCTCAGCTCCTTTCCCAATTCCTGTTCCATAACCAGGCCATAATTTTCTGCCAGTAACCTTTCTTTTTCCGCCGCATCCATAGCAGGAGACAGCAGTGTATTCAGAAATCCATGCAGCTTTGCGCAATTACCTTCCAGCGTCTCTTCATTCAGGCAGATAATGACAACCGACAGCTTGTCATAGTTTGCCTGCTGTTCCGGGATTGCGCCGATAAGATCCTGTTTGGCAATCCGGTATTCCGACATGGCATTTCCTATATGCTTCGGGGCGTTCATGCATATCCAGATACTGTATACCTTCTTCAGTTCGTCATAATCGGAAGCCGTAAATTCTCTGTCCAGCTGCTCCGACAGCATCCTTGCACCATAGAAGATTCCTCTGGTAACAATGTGGTATTTCTGATAAAATTTCTTCTGTGCTTCCACATTAAGCAGCAGCTTTACCGCGGCAGGCTTACTTTGCCCGGGAAGCAGGGCGCGGAACCGGATGTCATAGGTGAGGCTTCCCTCTCCAGGGATCTTGCTTTCCGTGTTGTCACCTGTGATTAAAAGCTCATTGTCTCTCTTACCGCCAGGCTTTACCGGTACCCTGGAGACTTCAATTCCCGGCTCAATCCATTCCGTGATTTCTTCCGCACAGCAGCCTGCATATTCGCTAACGGCGCCCTGCAGGATACGGGCCAGAACCTGCCTGCTGCTCAGGATTCTTTTTACATGTTCATCGTACTGTACTTTGATGCCGGCTGCGTCAAGTTCTTCGGCGATCAGCGTCCTTTTTCTCATTGTACCTCCTTTTGAGGGCAGGAACGCGGAGCCTCAAAGAAAAAGATGACGCCTGGTGTTCCTGCCGTTTTATAAAAATGTGATTTTGCGGCAGAAACTGCCAGAATGTGCGAATGCACAAAAAAATAAGACTATTATGATGATACTTTATGTCTGTTAAAAAGTTAATTAACAATTCACACAAAATTATCCGGACAGTGAATCACGAGGGAAAAATCTCTTGATTTAGCAGGCTTTTTGTGTAAGAATAGGAAAAGATGGAAATGATGTAAAACAACGGTGCCTGTGAGTAACACCTGTGAAATTCAGGTGACGGGAAAAACAGGCTGACAGGAATGGAGGTTGCAGGTGAGAGGAATTGACACTCAGGTAAGACAAATCCGCAGGCGTGTGTTTAAGGAAGTTGCCAATCTGGCATATACATCGGAGAACCTGAAGGATGATGTGGAGGCGCTGCCGTACAGTATTGTGGGCGCCGACGCGCCGGCCTACAGGGACAGTATTTACCGGGAGAGAGCGGTAGTGACGGAACGGATCCGTATGGCCATGGGGCTTTCCCTGCGGCCGGAAAACGTGCCGGTGCATCTGACGCAGGGGCTGGATGAAAGCAACATTGATCAGAAGTACTATGAACCGCCGCTTGTACAGGTCATTCCCTCCGCATGCAATGCCTGTCCGGAAAACCGCTATGTGGTCACTGATAAATGCATGGGCTGTATGGCGCATCCCTGCAGGGAGGTCTGTCCCAAGGAGGCTGTCTCCATGGTGGACGGCAAGTCCCATATCGATCCGGAAAAATGTATCCGGTGCGGTAAATGCAAGGCTATCTGCCCCTATGATGCAATCAGTCATCAGGTGCGACCCTGTGCGGCAGCCTGCGGCGTGAATGCGATTGAAAGCGATTCCCAGAAAAGAGCGGTAATCAACGAGCAGAAATGCGTTTCCTGCGGTCAGTGCATGGTGAACTGCCCCTTCGGCGCAATTGCTGATAAGTCCCAGATTTTCCAGCTGATTAAGGCCATACGCTCCGGCAGGAAGATCATTGCCCAGGTTGCGCCTGCTTTTGTAGGTCAGTTCGGCCCCGGTGTAACGCCCGACATGATTAAAACGGCGCTGAAGCAGCTGGGCTTTGCGGATGTGTATGAGACGGCTATCGGCGCTGATATGGGTGCGGCTGCGGAGGCCGAGCATTACGTACATGCGGTTGCCACCGGAGAGCTGCCGTTCCTGCTCACCTCCTGCTGCCCTTCCTGGTCGGTGCTGGCAAAGAAATTTTTCCCGGAAACCATTGACAATATTTCCAATGCGCTCACGCCCATGGTGGCAACAGCGCGCAAAATCAAAGAAGACCATCCGGATGCTTCCGTAGTATTTATAGGCCCCTGCGCTTCCAAAAAGCTGGAGGCTTCAAGAAAGAGTGTGCGTTCCGACGTGGATTTCGTCATCACCTTTGAAGAGCTGGCAGGTATGTTCGATGCAAAGGGCATTGAATTAAAAGGCGTGGAACCGGAGGATACTATGGCGGATGCCACCGGCGCGGGCCGCGGCTACGGCGTGGCGGGCGGTGTTGCCAGCGCGATTGAGGCCTGCATCCGGGAATATTATCCCGACGTGGAGGTGAATATCGAGCATGCGGAGAGCCTGGCGGAATGCCGGAAGATGCTGATGCTCGCCAAGGCGGGCAAGAAGAACGGCTGCCTGATCGAGGGGATGGCCTGTCCCGGAGGCTGTATTGCCGGAGCCGGAACCAACATTGCGATACCACAGGCCATGAAGGAGGTCAACGCCTTTAAAATGGCGGCGGAAAAGAAAATTCCGGAAGTTACAAATAAGAAAGAAAGCGAAGGATAAAAAAGTGACAAAAATAAGAACCCGTTTTGCACCAAGCCCCACAGGACGTATGCATGTGGGAAACCTGCGTACCGCGCTGTACGCCTATCTGATTGCCAAACATGAAGGAGGGGATTTCATCCTCCGCATCGAGGATACGGATCAGGAACGTTATGTGGAGGGCGCTGTGGATATTATCTACAGGACCCTGGAGAAAACCGGCCTGAAGCATGATGAAGGACCGGACAAGGACGGCGGGGTCGGCCCCTATGTACAGAGTGAGCGTCAGGCGCAGGGCATTTATCTGGAGTATGCGAAACAGCTGGTTGAGAAGGGCGAGGCCTATTACTGCTTCTGCGATAAGGACAGGCTGGCCACGCTGACCCGTACTGTGGCGGGCAAGGAAATCAATGTATATGACAAGCACTGCCTGCAGCTTTCCAGGGAAGAGGTGGAAGCAAAGCTTGCGGCGGGCGTTCCCTATGTTATCCGACAGAACAATCCCACGGAAGGCACCACGACCTTCCATGATGAGATTTACGGGGACATTACGGTTGATAATGCAGAGCTTGACGATATGATTCTGATTAAATCCGACGGCTATCCTACTTATAATTTTGCCAACGTGGTAGACGACCATCTCATGGGAATCACTCACGTGGTGAGAGGTAATGAATACCTTTCCTCTTCCCCGAAATATAACCGCCTTTATGAAGCCTTTGGCTGGGAGGTGCCTGTTTATGTGCATTGTCCGCTGATTACGGATGAAGAGCACCATAAGCTGTCCAAACGCTGCGGCCATTCTTCCTATGAGGATCTGGTGGAGCAGGGCTTTTTAACGGAAGCTATCGTGAACTTTGTGGCCCTTCTTGGCTGGAGCCCTGAAAATAATGAGGAAATTTTCTCCCTGGAGGAGCTGACGAAGGAATTTGACTACCGCCATATGTCCAAGTCCCCTGCCGTATTCGACTATACCAAGCTTAAATGGATGAACGGGGAGTACATTAAGGCCATGGATTTCGACCGTTTTTACGGCCTGGCCGAGCCTTATCTGAAAAAAGCGCTGACCAGGGATGTAAATCTGAAGAAAATTGCCGAAATGGTAAAAACGAGAATTGAAACCTTCCCGGAAATCGAAGAGATGGTGGATTTCTTTGAAACGCTGCCGGAATACGACGCAGCCATGTATACGCACAAAAAGATGAAGACAAATACGGAAAGCTCCCTGGAGGTCCTGACGGAGCTGCTTCCCATCCTGGAAGCACAGGAGGACTACAGCAATGATGCGCTGTACCAGACGCTGGTAGCCTATGTGGAGAAAAAAGGCTGTAAAAATGGCTATGTTATGTGGCCGGTGCGCACCGCGGTTTCCGGAAAGCAGATGACGCCTGCGGGCGCAACGGAAATCATGGAAGTCCTTGGAAAGGAAGAGTCTCTTGCCCGTATCCGTGTGGGCATTGAGAAGCTTAAAGATGCCTGATTCCGGTAAAAATTCAGTCAACTTAGGCCAGATGACGGCCATAAAGCATGAGAACGGAGCCCTGCTTGTACTGGCAGGGCCCGGTTCCGGAAAAACTTATACAATTATCCAGCGTATTCTTCATCTGATAGAAAAAAGTAATGTAGATCCGGCGTCCATTCTTGTGATTACCTTTACCAAAGCTGCCGCAAAAGAAATGAAGCAGCGCTTCCGGCAGAAGACGGCAGGCAGGGCCTGGCCGGTGAATTTCGGAACCTTCCACGCAGTCTATTACCATATTCTGAAAACATCCTGTCATTACCGATCCGGTAATATTATATCCGATTACGAAAAAAGAGAATTACTGAAAACTATCCTGCAAAGACCGGGCTTTACCTGTACGGACGAGGAGGAGACAATTGACAGCCTGCTGGGTGAAATCAGCCGGTTTAAAAACGACGGCTGCCCGCCGGAAAACAGGGATCCGGAATGCGGCCTGATCAGCCGGGAGGAATTTGCCCGGCTTTACCGATCCTATGATGAGGCTCTGCGCCGGGAGGAAAAGCTGGACTTTGATGACATGGTTTTAAGATGCCGTGATCTGCTTGTATCCCGGCCGGACGTACGGAAGGCCTGGCAGCAGAAATTCCGCTACATTCTGGTGGATGAATTCCAGGATATCAATCCCATGCAGTATGAGGTGCTGCGCCTGCTTGCGCAGCCTGAAAACAACCTGTTTATCGTAGGAGACGACGACCAGTCAATTTATGCCTTCCGCGGCGCGAGGCCGGAAATCATGTTAGGCTTCAGGCAGGCTTATCCGCAGGCAGGTATCGTGGAGCTCACACAAAATTACCGCAGCACGCCGGAAATTGTAACGGCTGCGGGACGGCTTATTGCCGCAAATAAAAGCCGTTTTATAAAAAAGGCGCAGGCGGTAAGCCCTTCCGGGGAGCCGGTGCTTTACCGGGGCTATTCCACAAGAGATGAGGAAAATGAGAGCATAGCAACCGAAATTGCCCGTTTTCCGGAAGGCTTTAACGAAACAGCGGTAATTTACCGTACCAACCAGGATGCCGCGGCCATGGCGGAGAAACTGACGGAAAAAGGAATTCCCTTCCGTATGAAGGAAAAGCTGAAAAGCCCTTACAGACAAATGGCGGCGCAGGATATCCTTTCCTATCTTTCCTTTGCCCTGGAAGGCAGGAAGCGGAAGGATTTTTACCGCATCATGAACCGCCCGTCGCGGTATATCAGCCGCAGCGCAGTGAACGTCGAAACGGTGGATTTTGAAGAATTGTTTGATTTTTATTCAGAAAAACCGTATATGAGGGAAATCCTCCGGAAATTCCAGATGGATCTGGAGCGTCTTAAAAGGATGGATTTATACGCGGCAGTCAACTACATACGCAGGGGAATGGGGTATGACGAATATCTGGTAAGAACTGCGGCGGAGAAGGGAACGGATAAAAATGAACTGTTGAAGGAAGCGGAATGGTTCCAGAAGCAGGTCAGACAGTTTCGCAGTCTGGAACAGTTAAAGGAGCATATCGCCCTTTATGAAAAAGAACTGGAAAAGGCCGGCCGTGATCCCGACAGCAGAGAGGGCGTATCCCTGCTTACCATGCACGCCTCCAAGGGACTGGAATTTGATACCGTTTATATCCCTGACTGTAATGAAGGCATAATTCCCCACAGGAAGAGCATGAAGGATGAGGCGGTGGAAGAGGAGCGCCGCATGCTCTATGTGGCCATGACCCGTGCCAGGAAAAGGCTGACATTAACCTATGTCGCCGGAACGAAAGAGGAACCGGGATTCCTCTCCCGGTTCCTCACAGATCTTGTCAGACAGTCTGTCCTTCAGTAACGGTTCATACAAGCAGACCGTTACGCACATAAGGACCGTTACGCACATCCGGCCATAAAAATACGATGCGCGATGAGCCGATGTTTATTTTTCCGGATCGATAAGCTCATCAAATTCACAGTTATCCAGATACTCATCAAAAGCATCCGCTACCATTTCATACTCATCATCGTCCTCAATATAACGCAGCTCCGGTTCTCCGTCAGGATTCTCTTCGTTTTCCGAATATCCGTAGAACCAAACCTCTCCGTCCTCATTCTGTCCGCTTTCATCCAGCGGAAGCAGCACAATGTAGCTCTTTTCCGCCACATCCAGAATTGTAATTACCGCACAATTCACAAGAGTGCCGTCCTCCAGCTCCAGTTCCACGCTCATTTCCTCTTCAGGCTCACCCGCAGGCATCTTTGCATTATCTTCGCTCATGAATCATCCTCCATTATTCCTTTTCACAGGATCCTGTGTTGCTATTCCTATTCTAACCGATGTTATGTGCGGATGCAAGATAAACTGGTAAGAGAGGGGAAGGTGTGGTATAATAAACGACAAAGGCAGAGCCGGGAATATTTTGCAGGACTCTGCCCTTCCCATTATCAAAGCCAGTCTTTTTTAGGCTTGGCCGACGCACTGTTGCCGGCCTTCACAAGATTAAGACAGGAGATAAACCATATGACATCAAGACATGAACTCAAAATTCTCCCCGGAACGCCTTATCCCATGGGGGTGTCCCTGACGAATGACGGAAAGGTTAATTTTGCGGCCGCACTTCATACCAGGGAGGAATGCGGTGTCCTTCTTTATCTGCATGCGGCGGGAAAGCCTGTGCGTATTCCCTTCACAGAAAAAAACAGAATAGGCAACATTTACTGTATGCAGGCGGAGGGCCTGGCGGATACGAAATTCCAGTATAATTTTTATGCGGGAGAGGAGATTATAACCGATCCCTATGCGGACGTCATATACGGGAACGAGCGCTGGGGCCGTCAGACGGATCCAAAGCTCCGCGGAGGCTTCAGCAGGCATACCTATGACTGGGAGAACGATGCGCCGCTTATGACCCCGCTGTCGGAAACCATTCTTTATCTTGTGCATCCCCGGGGTTTTACCAGGCATGCCTCCTCAGGAGTGGAGCATAAGGGAACCTTTGCCGGTATCGTGGAGAAAATCCCTTATCTGAAGGAGCTTGGAATCACTGCCGTAGAATTGATGCCCTCCTATGAGTTTTTGGAGCTGGAAAAGCCGGAATGCAGGGAAATGAGCATGGAGGATGCGGTGAACCACTACAGGGATTTACCCGCAGGGGAAGAGGAAGCGCCCCGGATCAATTACTGGGGGTATAAAAAGGGATACTATTTTGCACCCAAAATGTCCTATTCCAGCTCCGACTGCCCGGCGGAGGAATTTAAGGACATGGTGAAGAAGCTGCATCAGAACGGGATTGAGGTAATCATGCAGTTCTATTTTCCTGTGGATGTAAAGAGGGCATATATTCTTGAGGTTATCAAATACTGGGTGTTCAGCTGCCATGTGGATGGCTTCCATCTGCTGGGAGTCCATATCCCCACGGCGCTTCTGGCCACGGAGCCGATGCTGGGCAATACCAAGCTTTTTTATACCGATTTTTCCTGTGATGAGATTTATGATAACAGCGATATTCCCGCCTATAAGAATCTGGCGGTTTATAATGACGATTTTATGTATGCGGTCCGCCATTTCCTGAAAAGCGACGAGGGTTCCCTGCTGCCAGCCCTGGGCAGCCTGCGTAAGAATCCCAGGCAGACAGGCGTGATTAATTATGTGACCAACTATTCCGGCTTCACCCTGGCGGATCTGGTTTCCTATGACAGAAAGCATAACGAAGACAACGGAGAGGAAAACAGGGACGGGGAAAATTATAACGTGAGCTGGAACTGTGGTTTTGAGGGCAGGACCAGAAAGAAATCCGTACAGGAGCTGAGAGGGAGGCAGATGAAAAATGCCATGCTGCTTTTGCTCACCTCCCAGGGAACTCCCATGATAGTCAGCGGAGATGAGTTCGGTTTCAGCCATGGAGGCAATAATAACCCCTACTGCCAGGACAATGGGGTCAGCTGGCTGAACTGGCGCCTGCAGGAGACAAATCAGGAATTTTTCAGTTTTGTTAAGCAGGCAATTGCCTACCGGAAAAAGCATCCTGTGCTGCACCGGCCGGACGAGCTTGCCATGATGGATTATATTGCCTGCGGTTATCCGGATCTGTCCTATCACGGCGAAGAAGCATGGAAGCTGAAGGCGGACAATTTGAGCCGGCAGGCCGGGCTGATGTACTGCGGCTGCTACGCCAAAACGGACAGGAAAAACGATGACAATTTCATTTATATTGCATATAATATGCATTGGGAAGAACACGATTTTGCTCTGCCCTCTCTTCCGGCAGGCCTGAAATGGACCAGGGTCCTGGACACGGCTGCGAAAGAGAACGGCGTACAGGATGAAAACGGTAAAACAGCGGCTGTCAAAGGGCGCTCCGTACAGATTCTGGAAAGCAGAGAGAAAACGGAGAAAGAAAAACAGAAGGCAGGACGAAAAAAGAAGTGACAGAAGGTAAGAAGGCAGCAGGCAATATTATAGTCAGGGCATGGAAGCATTTTAAGACGATTACGCGCCATAAATATCTGGTGATGAAGGGTTGTTTTGCCGTGGGGCTGTACAGGCAGGGCCTGACGCATGACCTTTCCAAGTATGAGCCTTCGGAATTCCTTATCGGGGCCAGGTATTTCCAGGGGGACAGAAGCCCCAACAACGCGGAGCGTGAGGAGAAGGGCTATTCCAGCGCCTGGCTTCATCATAAAGGGAGGAACAGGCACCATTACGAATACTGGATTGACTACAGCACAAGGGATGTGCCCGGCGGCATTGCGCCGGTGGAGATGCCTGTAAAATATGTGGCGGAAATGCTCATGGACAGGATTGCCGCCTCCAAGGTATACCGGGGTGATAAATACCGGGATGAGGATCCCCTGCTGTATTTTCAGTCCGCGAAAGAGATTCCCATCATGCATGAAAATACGCGTAAGCTGCTGCTGAAGCTTCTGACCATGCTGGCGCAGCAGGGAGAAAAGAAGACCTTTGCCTATGTAAGAAAAGAGCTTCTGGGCAGAAGGAAGTAAAAGCGGTGGAACCAAATCTCTCCTTTTACATATAGTAGTGTAAAGGAGATGAGAATATGAACTGTTTATGCTTATTACTACTCTTATGCTGCTGCTGCAATAACGGAAACGGCGGCGGTCAGAACAACGACGGATGTCATGGCGGCTGCGGCTGCCGGAATAACAACAGCTGTAGGAGCGGCTGCCAGCGCGGCGGATCTCAGGATGGCTGCGGCTGCGAAAGAGGCAATATGGGAAATGTAGCTCCCTGCCCGGAGGTCAGGCCTGTCTGCCCTTGTGCGGATGTGAGACCGGAGCCCCCGCTTCCCAGGCCGGAGCCCAGACCGAGAACGGAGCCGCTTCCCAGACCTTTCCCTACTTTTTCCGAGGGGAATAGCTGCGGTTGTGACGACTGATTGAGACAGGAAAACAGAATAGGTTTAACAAGAAGCCCCGGCAGTCCGCTGCCGGGCTTTTGCTGTACAGAAATCGGTTCGGGCTGCACATTTAGCAGCAGCCTTAACTGTCACAGGACGGAAATCTGGAAGCTTTGTTCGGTATCCGGCTTAACGGAGCACCTGCTGCATATCCTCCGGAAGCGGCGAGGTGAAAACCATGGGCTGCCCTGTGATGGGATGGCTGAATTCCAGGCGGCAGGAATGGAGCGCCTGCCGGCTGATGAGGGTTTTGTCAGGATAATAGAGAAAGTCCCCGATTAAGGGATATCCCAGATATTTCATATGCACGCGGATTTGATGGGTGCGCCCTGTCTCCAGGTGAAGGGAGATAAGGGAGCACCCGTTTTTTTCCTGCAGTACCCGGTAGTGTGTGACAGCGCGTTCCCCATGCTCAAAATCAACCATACGCTCAATGGCGGAGCCCGGCTTCCTGCCTAAAGGCGCATCCACAGTGCCCTCAGGAGGCATTCCGGTACCGCTTACAATAGCCAGGTATTCTCTGCTGATTTCCCTGCGGGCGGCCATGACGGAAAGAATGCCGCCGCTTACCATATGCTTTGCGATGATGGTAAGACCGGTAGTATCCCGATCCAGCCGGTTGATGCAGCGGAATACAAAAGGAATATTCTGCGAAGCAAAGTACCAGGCCAGCCCGTTGGCAAGGGAATTTTCATAATTTTTCATAGAAGGGTGGATGGGCATATCGGCAGGCTTGTCCAGTACCATCAGATCCTCATCTTCATAAACGATATGCACAGGGAGGGGGACCGGAGGGATTTTTTCTGAGATTTCTTCCTCCAGGATGTTGATTGTAAGCGTATCTCCTTCCGCTAATTTGTGGATAACATAGGCCGGTTTACTGTTCAGCAGGATACCCTGCTCCCGTTTTTTCAGCTGCGTGAGGTTCTGACCCGAATATTTTTTCCGCTTTAAGAATTGACCGATGGTGAGCCCGTCTTCCTCCGCATTAATATGGTAAATTATTGTTCTTTTCATATTCTAAGCACCTGTCTGAATGATAATAATTTTCGATGAGGAAAAATCCCCATTCACAGTATATATGATTCCGCTGCATTTGGCATCAGTCATTTTTGCCTTATTTTTCAGGAAAACACAGACTTTTCACAATTTAAACAAAGATTGGAAACATTTTACCGATAGAATTTAAAAATAATTAACATGTTAATTATTTGGAACAGATTGTTTATTTTCAAATTGGAAAACGTTTGAGGAGGAGTCAGATGAAGACTGGCGGAAAGCTGCGGAGCCTGGAGAGAAAAAAGAAAATAGCGCTGGGAGTTGTTCCCATATTGGCACTGGCGATATTTGGCGGTGTTATTTTTTTGCTTGTAAAAAGTACGGGGAAGGAAGAAGCAGGGCAGCCGGAAGGGCCGGGCAGGCTGCCCGGTCTTGGTGAAAATGTGATTTCTGCCAGCGGAAGCACATCGGTGGGAATGCAGGAGGAAAGCTTTGATTTGGATTACATAGAAACAAAGCTGGAGATAGAAGAGGTTTTTCTGTCCAGCCAGGATGAGGCGGCGGAAGGAACCGCTATACTTAAGCTGACGGAGGAGAGCATACAAGCGGCCCGCAGGGAGCTGGAACGGAAGGCCAAACAGGCGGCGCTGGATTACAGGCAGCAGCTTCTTGACAGTGAAGAGGAAAAAATAACGGCAAAGCAGACGCTTGACGCCAGCTTGGCCCGGGGAGCCTATGCATCCTGCTCTTATGAGGAATCGCTTCAGGAATATGCGGATAAAATAAGCGAGTGCAAGGAACAGATACAAGAAGCCCAGGAGCTGGTGGAGGAATATACGGCATCCATAGAGAGCGATTATTATTATACTTATTATGAAGTGGCAGAGAAAAAGGAGGAATTTGAAAAAAGCTTTTCCTCCCTGATGCAGCTGTATGAGGAGTGGGATATTCCGGGACTGGAGGATCACTACCGTACGACAACCGAAAACGCAGGAAGCGCCTCCTCTTCTGGCGCAGCCCAGACCTCCGTTTCCGATTCCGCTTCCGGGCAGTCCGCCGGCGAGGGCCAGGCAGACGGTATGGGCCAGGCAGGCGGTATGGGGCAGCCCTCGGGCGGCGGCCAGGGCGGGAGCGCCAGCCTTACTTCGGAAAACGATTACAGCAAGCTGACCGTCTACAATATGCTGGATGAAGAGGTTCAGGAGAATGAGAAGCTGTATGAACAGGCGGTAGAGGATTATGAAGCGGCCAGGAAAAAGGCGGAAAGCTCTCTGGCGCAGGCCCAGAGTAATCTGAAGCTGCTGAATACCCGGCTGGAGGAGGCGCAGATCGCATACGACAAGCAGCAGGTGAGCAGTCAGGGCGACATGGAAAACACTGCGGCGGAAAGCAGCGGGGCGCAGGAAACCTATGAATCCGAACTTGGCAAAATCGTAGAAGAGTTAAACGTTGCGCTGAAGGAAAAGGAAGAAGCGGAAGAAAATCTGCAGAAATTTGAGGAGACTGTCGGCGATGGCTGTCTGTATACGCAGAGCGGCGGCACGGTCATGATGGTGGCAGCCAGAGCCGGCATGGAGCTTTCCGGAGGCAGCATGGTGCTTGCCTACAGCAATCCCGCATCCGTAACGGTTACGGCTTCCGTGGACCAGTCGGATATTGCAGCCATAGAGCTTGGGGAAAGCGCAGTGGTGGAGATTGCGGATCAGGGAACCTTCCGGGGAACTGTGAGTAAAATCAACCCGGTCTCCCAGTCCGGCAGTAAATCAAGCATCTATTATTCCGTTACCATAGAACTGACCGGAGATATCAGCAAACTTACCCAGAACCTGTCGGCAACCGTATATTTCGGGATGCAGGAAGCAGAAGAGGAGGCTGTCAATGAAGCAGAAACACGCGAGTAAAAAATTTGTTATCAGGCTGCTGCTTGCAGTCCTGGCATTCCTCATGCTGGCCGGCGTGTGCGTATATACTGTTTTCATCCGCCCGAATCTGCATGGGGACACCGTAATTTATAAGGAAAGCCAGGTGCAGAAGGGCAATCTGGTCCAGGGGATCATGGAAAGCGGAAGCATTGCCCTGCAGGAGAGCCATATAAACTATGAGCTGGAAATTAATTATTCGGAGGAGGACGACGATGATGGGGAGGATGAGGAAACAAGCCGTTATCTTCAGATAGAGGAGGTCTATGCCGTGCAGGGACAGCGGATGCAGGAGGGTGATCCACTCTTTAAAATTTCCCGGGACAGCATCGACGCCGTCAGACGGAAGCTTCAGAAGGCAAAATCTGAAGCGCAGCTGGAGCTTGCGGATGCCAGAAGCGATTATAATACACAGGCCCGGAGCGCGAAGAGTACCTACAGCGCCTCCAAAGCGGAAGCGGACACGGCATCCCGGTCCCTTGCTGCGACGACAAACCGGCTGCAGCAGGAAATTGAGCTTCTTTACGGTGATATTCAGGTGCTGGAAGCGGAAATAAATGATTATAATGAAAAGCTGACGGATGAAGATACGCTGGAGGACTACAGTGACCTGAAATACGCCTTTGAAAAGGCGCAGGAGAAGCTGGAGGAAACGGATGCCTCCAGCGTGGCTGCCTATACTGCCAATTACAGCAGTTTCCAGAATGCAAAAACAGCCTTTGAGGAGCTGGACGACAGACTGCAGGGCTATAGGGACGGCATTGAAGAAAATCAGGAGCAGATACTTGAAAAGCTGGAGCAAATCAACCAATCCCAGGCGGATCTTTCCCGGGAGCAGTTGTCCGCACAGCAGTCCTATGACAGCGCCGTGCTGAATGGCAGCCTGGCCGGCGATATTTACGGATATACGGTGGATGACCTGGCAGGTACGGTAGAGGAAGCTCAGGCGGCGGTGGAGGAAGCGCAGTCGCTGCTTGATGATTTTGAAGCCTTTGTGGGAACGGACGGCATTGTTTATGCGGATGGCAGCGGGCTGATTACGGAGGTGGCCTATGAAGCGGGCGACAGGCTGATGAATACGGGAGCTATGCTTTCCTATGTTAAGGAAGAGGATTACACCATAACCATCGATGTTTCGGAGGAGGATATTTCTTATATTAATGTGGGAGATACGGTAGACATCGAATTCAACGCCTACCCCGACGAGCTCTGCAGCGGGATCGTCAGCGCTGTTACGACAACGGCGGACAGCAGCTATTCCTCCACGGTAAATTATCCGGTAACCATAAGGATAGAAGGGGATACCGGGAAGCTTTACGGCGGAATGACGGCGGATATCACCTTTGTGACGGACAGGGCGGAAAATGTGCTCTATGTATCGGCAAAGGCGATTGTAACCGGAGAAGACGGAAGCACCTGTGTATACATAAAAAATGCAGAAGGCGAAATGGAACTGAAGACGGTAACGACCGGATTTTCCAATGGCTCGGAAACGGAGATTACAGACGGGCTTTCGGAAGGCGATACCGTTTACATAGCGAGTACGGTAAGCGCCGGACAAAGCGAAGAAAGCCTGAAACAGACAGGAGGTTCCCGGCCGGAGCAGGGAACCGGGGAAAATGCAGGGGATGGAGAGGAAGTCATCCCTGAAGGAATGGGGGATTTTCAGGGAGGCCCGGGTGAAATGAATTTGGATTTCCCGGGAATGCCGTAAGGGAGGAAAAGCAGATATGGCAAAGCTTAAAATGACGTGGATAAAAGAAAAGAAGGCGCCCCTGTTTGTTGCTTCCGGTCTTTGTCTGGTACTGGCGGCAGGCCTGGGGACAGGACTGTGGTTAGCTTCGGAAAAGGAAGAGGAGGTCACATACAGGGAAGTGCAGGCAGAATACGGAGAGCTTACGGTTGGGCTGGAGGAAAGCGGCAATGTGACGGTAGGAACGACGGAACAGACCTTTGATCTGGATTTGAGCGCTTATACAGGAAGCAGTTCGGATGGGTTTTCCTGGGGACAGGGCGGCGGTATTTTTCAGGGAATGGGAGGGCAGAGCGGCGCAGGCAGCTCGGGTAGCTCGGGCAGTTCAAGTACCCGGAATCTGATAATTGAAGAAGTCCTCATAACGGAGGGCCAGGAAATAGCGCAGGGGGATGCCTTATACAGAATAACGCAGGAAAGCATGGATTCCATCCGGGAGGAGCTGTGCAGCGACGTCTCGGAGGCTGAGGTGACCCTGGCAAAAACACAGACGCAGAAGCAGTTAACAGAGCTGGAGGCAAAACAGGCCTATGAGACAAATGTGGCCTATGGTACGCTTGCGGATGCGGAATATGAGAATTCCGTACAGGATCTGCAGGACGCAGTGACAGAGATGGAAGAACAGATCACGGAGCTGCAGGATGAGCTTACCGAACTGAATACACAGCTGTCTGAGTATCAGGCGGATTTGGAGATGGAAAAAAAGGTGCTGGAAAACGGAGAATATGTGGTAAGCACCACGGATATGGTGTCGGATGCCTATGGCTGGATTACGGCTGAGAACGCCAGAGAGGAAGCTGCCCAGGTTGTGGAAGGCCTGGAGGAAAGCGTGGAAGACACCACCGACACCATTGCGGAAAAGCAGAAGGAGCTGGAAGCACTGGAAAAGAGCCTGACAGGAGCGCAGAGAGATCTGGAGCTTGGCATCATAGAGGCACGGGCCCAGCTGGAAAAAAGAAACCTGAAATATAAAAACGCAGAGGAGATCTATAACGTAAGCGTGGAATTGAGCAGCTTTGAGGCAAAGAACGCACAGGAGGATTATGAGGACGCGGCTTCCAAGCTGAACGGGTTTGATTACTATCTGTCAGATCGCACCATCCGGGCGGAAAACAACGGAGTGATAACGGAATGTCCGCTGGAAGCGGGAGATGTGGTCAACACGGGAAGCTCACTCGCTGTACTCAATGATTATGACGAAGTAACCGTATCGGTATCCGTTGAGGAAGCAGAGCTGGCCAATATTAAGGAAGGGGATGCTGTCAATGTTTACATCGCTTCCTATCCGGATGAGGATTTTACCGGCACGGTGGATTCCATCGGGGAATCCGCCTACAACAGCTCCACAGGAACCGCTTATGTGGAAATTACGGTAAAATTAGGAGGGGAAACCTCCAAACTGTATGAAGGAATGACAGCGCAGGTGACCTTTATCACAAAAGAAACAGAAACCGTGGTTTACGTATCCAACCGGGCCGTCAGCCGTGAGAACGGGAAATCCTATGTGAAAAAGAAGAAGGCGGACGGCAGCATTACCAGACAGGAGATAATAACAGGCTTTTCGGATGGCGTAAACGTGGAAATCAAGGAAGGGCTTTCAGAAGGAGATACGGTACTGATTGAAAGTAAGGTGAGCGATTCATGAAACTGACAGAAATACTGCGCCTTGTATGGCTGAACCTATCTGCCAATAAATCAAAGGTCATTCTTACATCAACAGGCATCATCGTGGGCGCGGCAACCATTATGCTTGTAATAGCCATTGGAACAGGCGGCAGGGAAGAGGTGGCCGAGCAGTTCCGGAATCTGAACGCCGGAGCAATTGATATTACTTATGAATATCAGGGCAGCAGCGCCAGAGGCTCAGATGGCTTTGGAGGAGGAATGCCGGGAGGCAGTGGGTTTGGCGGCGGATTAAGCGGAGGCGGTGGCTTCGGCGGCGGAGTGCCCGCCGGCGGTGGGATACCTTCCGAAGGTGGGATACCTTCCGGAGGAATGTTCATGATGGAACAGGAAGGAAGGAGCAACACTGAACGGATTACGCTTTCTTCGGAGGATATGGAGGATCTGGAAACCTTTGTGCCGGGAATTGAGAACGCCACCATGAGCTTTTCAACGACAGCATCGGTGGATGGCGGTGAGCTGGAAAGCAGTGCGACGTATACGATTGCAGGAGTGCAAAGCAACTATGCCCGGATAAGCAACCTGGAAATAGCGCTGGGAGATTTCCTGACAGAGGAAAACGACAGTTATAAGGATAAGGTATGCGTATTGGGCATTGATGTGGCAAAGACTGTGTTCGGCAGCGTCTATGATGCTTATGACAGTACGGTTTATATTGATAACAGGCCCTATAAGGTGAGCGGCATTCTCAGTGAAATGGGAACCGTGGCCTCCGGAATCAGCCCGGATGACGCTATTTTTATTCCCTATAACACAGGAATCAAATATCTGTCCGGTTCCGGCGTCAGTCCGACGGTTACGGTAATCGCAGAGGATGTAAATGAAGTGGAAACCGTTATCACCAATGTGAAGGCGGTATTGGCTGAAAGCTATCCCAATGCGGAATTTACGATTTCCGACGCAGGGAGCAAGATGGAGGCGGCATCCAAATCCAACGATACCCTGACAATTCTTCTTATCTGTATGGCGGTCATTGTATTTATTGTGGGAGGTATCGGCATCATGAACGTCCTGTTCGTATCGGTAAAGGAAAGAACCAATGAAATAGGCATCCTGAAGGCTATCGGCTGCTGCAAACGGGATATACTGGTGGAATTTTTGATGGAAGCCAGTTGTACCAGCATGGTGGGCGCGGTGCTGGGAGTCATGCTGGCCCTCGGGATTACCCCCGTCCTGGAACATTTTGGAGTAAGGGTGGAATTATCTGCTTATGGCGCGGTGCTGTCACTGGTATTCGGCGTGCTTACCGGAACCCTTTTCGGTTTCTATCCGGCATATCAGGCCTCCAATCTGATTCCGGTGGTGGCTTTGAACCATGAATAGGGGAGGAAAACAGATGGAAAAGGAAAAACGCGGCAATAAGAAAAAAGGCGGAAAAAAGGTCCTGGCGGCGGCCGCCTGCATCGGGCTTCTGGCGGCGGCAGGCGGCTTTTTCTTCTGGCAGAAAAGCAATACGGATGCCGCTGAAGGCGCGGTTGTGATAGAAATCGGGGAAAACGGGGAGATTATCTATGCCCAAATAGACAATATTGTGGGGAATGATATTGATGTGTCCATTATGGAGGAAACTGCATCCGGATCCGGGAACACCGGACAGAACGTTGCCGGACAAAATACCGTCGAATCCGGTAATGCCGGACAGGAAATTTCCGGCCGGGGAAATGGGGCCTGGGATTTGCCGGATGGAATGCCCCAGGGAATGCCGGCAGATATGTCGGATGGAACGCCTCAGGGAATGTCGGGCGGCTATCCGGCGGATGGAGCCGGCGTTATGGGCAACGGTGGGGACGAAGGTGGAAACAGCACCAGAAACAGCACTAAGGACAGCACAGGAAACAACGCCGGAAGCGTATCCGCTTTTACGGATACAGGTGAAACAAGAAGCTTTGAAATTCCGGCAGGCACACAGGTAATAACAAAACTTGGCGTGGAAACCACCTTTTCCCGTCTGTCCGCAGGAAACATCATCGCGCTCCTGCTGGAGAAAGGAACCGATAATATTCTGAAAATATGGGTGGTATCATGACAGACGGACACGGGCAGAGGTGCATTAAAAAACAAAAAAAGCATCAACAATCAAGGCGGGGCGAAGCTGCTTCGTACCGGACGGAAAGGGCAGGAAGATGGGCGGCAGGAAAGAAGAAAATAAGGCAGACTGCAAAGAAAACAGAGAAGAAAACAGAGGAGTAAACAGAAAACCGGGTGAAAAAGAAGTTATGATCTGCATGAACAACATCAATAAAGGATATATGCTGGGCGAAGAGAAGGTCCCGGTCCTGCGTGATGTATGCTTTCGTGTGGAAAAAGGAGAATTTGTGGCAATACTGGGGCCATCCGGTTCCGGCAAAACCACGCTGATGAATATAATAGGCTGTATGGATATTGCGGACTCCGGGGAATATTTCCTGGATGGCAATGCCATTCATGAAATGACGGAAAAGGAACTGAATGATGTGCGGAATAAGGAAATCGGCTTCATATTCCAAAATTATCAGCTGATTCCCACCTATAACATACTCCAGAATATTATTATGCCGCTGGTGGTAAGAGGCATGGGCTCCAAAGACGCTGAGGAAAAATGCATGGATACTATCCGGCTTCTGGGAATTGACCACAGGCTGCGCCACAAACCCTCCGAACTGTCTGGCGGGCAGAAGCAGAGAGTGTCCATAGCCAGAGCGCTGGTGGGAGAGCCTGCCATACTTCTTGCGGATGAACCTACGGGCGCGCTTGATCGCTCCAGCGGCCAGGAGGTTCTGAAGCTGTTCGGAAAGCTCAACAGCATGGGGCATACCATAGTCATGATTACCCATGACCTGAATGTGGCAAAATCAGCGGGAAGGATTGTCAATATCATAGACGGAGAACTGAGCGAGGCAGATGGGTAAAATAGCTGCCGCCATGTATTCCTGCAAATGTCCAGACCAGGTTGACCGATTATGTAAAGTTTCGTTTACTTGACCGGCCATATCGACTATAATAGGATCAGATTAAGGAGAAAATTCCTCTGCTCGTCAGGGGGACTCGCATTTTGCTCCGTAAAACAAGGAGGAAATTCCTATGCTCGTCAGAGGACAAATTTCTAAAGAAATTGCATTTTGCTTTGCAAAACAAGGAGGAATGAGCCTATGAAAAAGAAGATATATCTGGCCGGCCTGGCAGCAGGCATCCTTTTGGCCATGCTTCCCGCCGGAACCGTGAAAGCTTCGGAAAAGCAGACAACGGAGGAGTATTATTACCAGCTGCTGTTAAGCGGCGCGTATCCATATAACACTGCGGCAAACGCAGGCGGCCTGAATACGGCGGCCGGACTGCCGGCCGGAAGCTGGGAGCAGATTGTGGCCCTGGCAAATCAGCAGCTGACCCAGGCAGTGGCCCGGCAGCAGGCGCTGCAGGCGGAAAGACAGAATATGGAGGCCCAACTGCAGGCCGCAGGACAGGCTGTCGCCCAGGCTCAGGCAGCGCTGACTGCCGCCCAGCAGGCGTATGCCGCGGCCCAGCAGGCAGCGCTTTACAGCCAGCAGGCAGCGATCTTAAACCAACAGGTGGCTCAGCTGAACCAGCAGGCAGTCCTGATGAACCAACAGGCGGTAAACCAGCAGATGCTTCTCAATCCGCAGTATCCATATCTGCAGGCCGGCACGCCCCAGACAGTCGTTCCTGCCCTGACAACGGAGCTTATTGTAAAGGTGCAGAATCTTCTGACTCTTTATGGTTGCAGCTGCGCTCCCACAGGCATATACGATGTGCAGACCCAGGCGGCGCTGATTCAGTTCCAGACCAAATACGGCCTGGTGGTGGATGGCACTATCAATGCTCAGGTGCTCCAGCTTTTCGGCCTGGTGATGTAAAGCGGTAAAGCGGCAGACGGTATCAGCCCCGGCTCCTCTTTCCTTTCCCAAAAAAAGCCTGAAGCTGTCCGGAAAATTCCGGATGGCTTCAGGCTTTATGTTTCAGCTGGATTTTACTTCCTTCCAGAGCTCATTGTAAAGAGCGTCTGCATCCTCGCCAAGATAAGTAAAGGTTTCCAGATTACTGTAATCGCTCAGCGTGGGAAAAGCAATTTTGGAATTGCGGATATCCTCATCCTCAATAAGTTCCCTTGCGGCATCATTGGGAGTGGAATAGGTGATGTATTCAAAATTCTTCAGCGCAATGTCGGGCCGGCACATGAAGTCAATGAATTTTTCCGCGTTTTCCTTGTTCGGCGCATTTTTTGTGATAACCCAGGAATCGATCCATACATTTGTGCCTTCTTTGGGGATGACATACTCCAAATCAGGATTTTCACGCTGGGTAAAAATAGCCTCGCCGGAATAGATAACACCGATGGCGGCTTCGTTTCCGATCATTTTGTCACGCACCTGATCGATTACATAGGCCTGAACGAGAGGCTTCTGGGCAATCAGGGACTCCTTGGCCGCATTCAGCTCCTCCGGATTGACGGAATTCATGGAATAGCCGTTCAGCTTTAAGGCCACCATAAAGGCATCCCTGACAGAATCCTGCATTAATATATTGTCTGCGTATTTTTCATCCCACAGGATGGACCAGCTGTCAACAGGCCCTTCTACCATGGTCTTGTTATAAAGAATGCCCACGGTGCCCCAGCAGTAAGGAACGGAATATTTGTTTTCCGGATCAAATTCCTTTGACATATCCCAGTACTGCTGGCCGATATTTGCTTTGGCATTAGGAACATTGTCATAATTGATCTCTGCCAGAAGATCGTTTTCGATCATCTTTTTAATCATGTAATCGGAGGGGCAGACAACATCATATTTGGATGCGCCGGCCTCAATTTTGGGAAACATGATTTCATTGGTTTCGAATTCATCATAAATTACCTTGATTCCCGTCTCCTCCTCAAACATGGAGACGGTATCGGGATCTATGTATTCTCCCCAGTTGTAAACAACGACTTCCCCGTTGGAGCCGGAAGAAGAAGCAGAGCCGCAGGCCGTAAGGGGAAGGACAGCCAGGGACAGGGTGAGCAGCAGGGCAACGGTTTTTTTCATTTTGGTTTCCTCCTCAAAAGTAAAGATGTTGGATCACAGTCTACGTGTTTTCAGAGCGCTATGCCGCCTTTTCCCGTTTGGAAGGCGCTTTGTTTACCAACAGAAGCAATAGCAGCACAGCTACAAAAATAAGGGTGGAAAGCGCGTACATCTCCGGCTTAATCCCTTTTTTTACCTCCGTATAAATCTTGGTTGACAGGGTATCGATTCCCGGGCCTTTGGTAAAATGCGTTATGATGAAATCATCCAGCGACATGGTAAAAGCCATAAGGAAGCCGGAGAGGATGCCGGGCAGCAAATCCGGGAAGACCACCTTGAAAAAGGCTTTTGTCCTGGAAGCACCCAAGTCCATGGCCGCTTCAAAGGTGCTGGGATTGAGCTGCTTCATACGGGGCATGACGCTTAAAATAACATAAGGAATGTTAAAGGTAATATGCGAAAGCAATATGGTGCCGAAGCCGAACCTTACCCCCATACTGATAAAAAGGAGCATCAGGGAGATACCGGTCACGATCTCCGCATTCAGCATGGGTATGTTGGTGATTCCCATCATAATGGCGCGGTTCCTTTTTTTCATGCCGTTGATGGCGATGCAGGCGACGGTTCCGATACAGGTGGAAATGGCCGCGGAAAGAAAGGCTATCAGCAGCGTATTGTACAGCGCTTCCAATATAATGCTGTTCTGGAACAGCTCATAATACCATTTCAAAGTAAAACCGCCCCATTTGGCCCTTGTTTTGCTGGCATTGAAGGAAAGGACCATCAGCGTGACGATAGGGGCATACAGGAAAATAAAAATAAGGGCGATATATATTCTCTGCGCAATCGTTTTTTTCATAATGTCTGGCCTTCTCCTTCCTTATCAAATATGGAGGTTGCCACCATATTGATGATGATGAAAATCATCAGCACGATGGAAAGACCGCTGCCCAGATGCCAGTTGCCGGCCTGGGTGAACTCCTGCTCAATGACGTTGCCGATTAAAAGGATTTTGCTTCCGCCCAGCAGGTTGCTGATGACAAATGTGGTCAGGGCGGGAACGAAAACCATGGTAACGCCGCTGATAACGCCGGGCAGGCTCAGCGGAAAGGTTACGCGCAGAAAGGTCTGCAGCTCGCTGGCACCCAAATCCCTGGCGGCGTTGAGCACGTTGGGATCGATTTTCACCAGCACATTGTAAATCGGCAGCACCATGAAGGGCAGGAAGTTATAAACCATGCCCAGCACGATGGCCGACGGCGTGTTAATGATATTTAAAGACGGCAGATGGAAAAAGGAGAGGATGGAGTTAATCACACCCGTTTTTTCCAGCAGGGTCTGCCAGGCAAGCGTACGCAGCAGGAAATTCATCCACATGGGGAGGATGAAAATCAGTACGATGAAGCTGTGCTGGTTCACGTTCATATGCGCCAGGATCATGGCCAGCGGGTAAGCAAGCAGAAAACAGATCAGCGTGCTGATTAAGGACAGGCCGATGGAAAGCCACAGGGCCTTGGAATGCTCGGCGCTGGCGATGGCCATAACGTTGGCTAAGGTAAAAGCCCCCGTTTTATCCGTAAGCCCGTAAAAAAACACCATGCATAAAGGGATGATGATAAATGCAGCGGACCAGAACAGGTAGGGACCTGAATACAGAATTTTATGTAATTTTTTATTCATCGACAGCTACGGCCTCCTCATCCTCAGATTCCGGCTTATGCATGATCTGGATATTGAAGGGATCCACACGGATTCCCACAGCAGTTCCTACAGGGAACATGCCGGTGGAATGAACCAGCCATTCAAAGCCATTGGCAGTAACCTCCATTTCATAATGGACACCCTTGAAAATCAGATGGGTAACCACACCCTGGATCGTGCCGTTTTCCGGGGCAACCAGCTCCACATCCTCCGGACGGATAACAGCGTCAACTGGCTTATTGGTACCGAAGCCCGTATCCACGCAGGCAAATTTTGCCCCCAGAATCTGCACCAGCTTATCCTGCACCATAACGGCGTCAAAAATATTGCTGTCCCCGATGAAGTCCGCAACAAAAGCGTTTTCCGGCTCATTGTAGATGTCCTCGGGCGTACCGATCTGCTGGATATAGCCCTGGTTCATGACCACAATGGTATCGGACATGGTAAGGGCCTCCTCCTGATCGTGAGTTACATAAATAAAAGTGATGCCCAGTTCATTTTTCAGGCGGATCAGCTCGTACTGCATATCCTGGCGCAGCTTCAGATCCAGCGCCCCCAAAGGCTCATCAAGCAAAAGCACCTTGGGTTCGTTTACAATCGCCCGGGCAATCGCCACACGCTGCTGCTGGCCGCCGCTTAAAGAATCCGGCATACGGTTCTCATAACCGTCCAGATTCACCAGCTTCAGCGCATACTTGATCTTATCGTTAATATAGGATTTGCTTTTCCCCTTGATTTTCAGGCCGAAAGCAATATTTTCCGCAATGTTCATATGAGTGAAGAGAGCATACTTCTGAAAAACAGTATTCAGCTGCCTTTTGTTCGGCGGAAGATTGGTAATATCCTTGCCGTCAAACAGAACCTGCCCCTTATCCGGCGTTTCAAAGCCGCCTATGATACGCAGAGTGGTAGTCTTACCGCATCCACTGGGACCCAGCAGAGTCAGAAACTCATTTTCCCGGATATAAAGACTCATGTCGTCCAGGATGGTGGAGGAACCAAAAGATTTTGTAATATGCTGCAAATCAATCAGTCTGTTGCTCATGTGTATGCTCCGTTTCTCCGCTGTGCGGTTAAAATAATCCGGTTCCCATGGGAACCTTGTACCTTAAAAACTGGGCGGGCTGCTCACCCAAATGAGAGACGCCCCGGTTTTTTCACTGGCCGTCAGATAATGTGTGGAATTGGGCGTAAAGTAAAAGGATTCACCTTTTTTCGCCCGGATGGCGCGCTTTCCGATATGGATGGTCACGCTGCCGCTTAAAACATACCCGAATTCCTCCCCCTCATGGGGATTATCGGGATACGTGGAGCCGCCGGGCTCCAAAGTGAGCCTGATTGGCTCCATAATATTCTTCTGGGCATTGGGAATGATCCATTCCGTTTTATTTTTACAGGATTCATCCGTCTTCTCGAAATAATCCGCTGCACTGAACACAATCTGTTCTTCCGTCTTCTCACTGAAAAATTCATTCAGGTCCGTCCCCAGCACCTGCAGGATGTCCACAAGCGTGGCGATTGACGGAGAAGTCAGATCCCGTTCCAGCTGGGAGATAAACCCCTTGGACAGCTCCGCCCTGTCAGCAAGCTCCTCCTGGGTCAGCCCCTTCTGAATCCGCAGTTCCTTTAACTTGTTTCCTATTTTCATAATCGGCTGCCGCCTTCCTAAACAACATATAATAAACTAAAAGTTTACCAACACTAAACAAGACGCTGATACCAATTATACTTTATTCCTGGTAAATGTCAATCCATTAATTTGTAAAATTTTCTGGTGGGAAATGAGGGCGTCCCCCGTCCCTCCCGCCTTCTCCGCCGGGGTTTGGCAGGGGGCGTTGGTGAGGGGCTTGGGAGAGGTGTTTGGTCCCCGGTTTTGCCCTCCTTTTTCCCGGTACGGCCGCCGGCTGTTTGCCTCCTTTGCAGGTGCGGCGGGGTGTTTTGGGCTCCAGTCTCAAAAACGGGGTATTTCTAACAGTCCCGGAAAACCAGAATTCCGCCAACGCAGCCAAAACTCCTCGCGCAGCGACTTTCAGTCGGCTGCCGCTTGTCAGACAGGCTGCTAAGGGCGGCGTAATCCTGGCTTTCCGGGGCTGTAAGAAATATCACCGTTTTTTCCAATGGAGCCCAAAACACCCCGCCGCACCTGCAAAGGAGGCAAACAGCCGGCGGCCGTACCGGGAGAAGGGAGGGCAAAACCGGGGACCAAACACCCCTACCAAGCCCCTAGCCAACGCCTCCTGCCGGCCCCGGCGGAGAAGGCGGGAGGGACGGGGGACTACGTAATTGGCAGGCGGAAGTTAAATGAAAGGTTTCTGAATTGTGGGAAAAAGATAAGAGTGGGGATAATATAGAAGAGAAGGAAAAAAGAAAAGAAGGAATAAAGAAAAGAAATAAAAGAAGAAAAGATTAAAAAGTTAAAAAAGAAAAGATAAAGAGATAAAAAGATAAAAAAATATAAAGGTAAAAACCTTAAGAGAGCAGCAAAAAAGTGTGCAGTTAAATACCTAAAATAAAAAACTAACAACTGACGTCAAAAATACGCTATAGCACTAAATTCAACATCTCGCCTGCCAAACGTCCTTAAAACGTAAATTCAGTCACTACGTATGCCGGGGCGGTCAGAGGGATGGTTTGGGGTGGGGGAAGAGGGGCCGGGGGAGGCGGGCTGGGGGTGGTGTCGGCATGTGAGTCACAGGGAAATGGTGACAATTTCTTACCTTCCCGTTTTTTCCTGCCGATGTCCGCCCAAATGACGCTGTCTGACGAACGCCAGTGAGGAGTTTTGCGTCATTTGACATCGACAGGGAAAAACGGGAAGGTTAGAAATTTCCCATTTCCCCGTCCGAACAAGCCGACACCACCCCCAGCCCTCCTCCTCCGGCCCCTCTTCCCCCACCCCAAACCATCCCTCTGACCGCCCCCACCACCCCAGGAAAAATTTACGAAAGTGATTAACAAAAGCGGGACGTTATGATAAGATTAGTTTAACCTGCAAAAGGATGCCGTCAAGAGGGCAAATCGCGGACAGGAGGCTGAAAAAATGGGACAGGACAAATATGTGGCATATGTTTCTACCTATACTATCGGAGATCAGAGGGAGCATGGCATCACGGTTTTTGATGTGGACATGGAGAACGGAAGATTTTACGAAAAGGAAAAGATTAAAATTACGAATTCTTCTTATGTGACGATTTCACATAATAAGAAATATCTGTATTCCATTACGGATTTCGGTGTGGAATCCTACAGGATTAAGGAGGACGGCGGACTGGAAACCATTAATATGGGGTCCATCAACGGGATGAGAGGCTGTTATGTGTCCACGGATTATGAGGATAAGTATATTTTCGTGGCGGGATATCATGACGGGAAGCTTACGGTGCTGCGGATTAATGACGACGGCAGCGTGGGAGAGATTACGGAAGAGATTTATTATAAGGGCCTGGGAATTGTGGCGGAGAGGAATTTCCGGCCGCATATCAGCTGTGCCAAGATGACGAGGGATAACCATTATCTGTGCGTGGCGGATCTGGGAATGGATCATACCAATGTATACAGGCTGGATCATACGTCGGGCAAGCTGAAGCTGGTGGACGTTATCCGCAGCGAGCTGGAAAGCGCGCCCAGGCATCTGAAATTCAGCAAGGACGGCACTTTTTTGTATATTGTGCATGAATTGAAAAACTGTATTGATGTCTATACGTATAAAGAAGAAAGGGACAATCCTTTCTTTGAAAAAATACAGTCCATAAGCACGCTGAACAATTATCATGCGGGCGGTTCCACGGCGAGCGCACTGAACCTGTCCGATGATTATAATTACCTGTGCAGCTCCAATGCCGGGGACAACAGCGCGACGATTTATAAAATCGATGGGAAAACGGGGCTTCTTACCAAGCTGCTGTGCCTGCCGGTGAGCGGCGAATATCCCAAGGATGTGGCGTTATTCCCGGACAACCGCCATCTGGTGTCGCTCAATCAGGATTCGGGGACGCTCACCTTTTTTACAACTAATCTGGAAAAAGGGCTGCTTGTTATGAACGGACGGGAATTGAAGGTTCCGCAGCCAAACTGCGTAATTTTCCATAAAATTTCCGGCTGAGGGAGCAGGCAGACTTTTCATATTTTTCGTAACAGCCTGGTACGGGGGTTGAAAAAAGCGTCTGTTCCGGCGGTTACAATTTATTATCCAAGACAACAGGGAGGAACAAGGTTCATGGAAAAATGGACAAGAATCGCGCATCAGCCATGCCTGCCCATGGGGAAGGACGGAAGGCTGGTAACAGCATGTGAAGAGCATATCCGGCTGTCAAGAACAGCAGCGACAGAAGGGATGGTTCTTCTGAAAAATGAAGGCGGGGTGCTGCCTCTGAAAAGAGGAAGCAAGGCCGCGGTTTTCGGAAAAGGACAGATTGATTACGTGAGGGGAGGCGGCGGAAGCGGCGAAGTTACAACCTCTTATACACGTAATATTTATGAAGGGCTCAAGATAAAGGAAGCGGAAGGAAAGCTTCAGATATTTGATGCACTTTCCCATTTTTATGAGGAAAATGTAAAGCAGCAGTATGCGCAGGGAAAGGAAAACGGAAAGACCGTGGAGCCTGCTGTTCCTGAGGAGCTGCTGCAGGCAGCCAGACGTTTTACGGACACTGCGGTGATTACTATCTGCCGTTTTTCCGGAGAAGGCTGGGACAGGAAGGGAATTCCCGGCGATGGTGATTTTTACCTTTCTCCTCAGGAGCAGGCGATGGTTGACGCTGTTACGTCTGCTTTCCCTAGGGTAGCGGTAGTGCTGGATGTGGGCGGTATGGTGGATTCTGCCTGGTTTAAGGACAATGACAGGATTCAGAGTGTGCTACTGGCATGGCAGGCGGGAATTGAAGGCGGCCTTGCCGTGGCTGATATTCTGTGCGGGGATGTGAATCCTTCCGGTAAGCTGGTGGATACCTTTGCCGGTTCCTTTGATGATTATCCGTCCTCCGCAAACTTTAATGAATCCGAGGATTATGTGGAGTATACGGAAGATATTTATGTGGGCTACCGGTATTTTGAGACGATTCCCGGGGCGGCGGAAAAGGTGAATTATCCTTTTGGATACGGGCTTTCCTATACTTCCTTTGCGATTGAGGGTGTCAGTGCACAGCTTCAGGAGATGAATGGAGTGGCGCAGATTGTGGCGCAGGCCAGTGTGACGAACACAGGCAGCATGGCTGGAAAAGAAGTGGTGCAGCTTTATTACAGCGCGCCTCAGGGTAAGCTGGGCAAGCCTGCCAAGGTGCTGGGCGCATTTGCGAAAACCCGCTGTCTGCAGCCGGGGGAAACCCAGAAGGTGACTCTTAATCTTACGGTTGACAGCATGGCAAGCTATGATGATACCGGAAAAGTTGCCAAATCCGCATATGTGATGGAAGCAGGAGAGTATGCTTTCCATTTGGGCAATTCCGTAAGGAATACCGTGGAGCTTTCTTACCGGTATGTGGAAAAAGAGGATCGTGTGACATTGCAGCTTCAGGAGCGTGTGGCGCCTGTTCTGCTGAAAGAGAGAATGCTTTCCGACGGCAGCTATGAGGCGCTTCCGGTACAGCCTGACTGTGGAATTGATATGAGCCCTGATTTCATGGAGGGCAAGCCTCCTTACAAAGGAAACTGGGCGGGCGACTCCGTTGCCCAGGCTGTGGGAGAGGGCGCGCCGGCGGAAAAAGCCATGCTGATAGACGTGGTAAACGGTAAGGTGACAATGGAGCAGTTCCTGGCGCAGCTGACCAACGGACAGCTGATCGATCTGCTTTGCGGCCAGCCCAATACGGGTGTTGCCAATACGTTCGGCATGGGAAATCTTCCGGAGTACGGAGTCCCTAACCTGATGACGGCAGACGGACCGGCAGGCGTGCGAATCCGGCCTTCCATGGGTGTATGTACCACGGCATGGCCCTGTGCAACGCTGCTGGCGTGCTCCTGGAATCCGGATATCGTCTATGAAGTAGGCGCGGCCGGAGCCAGGGAAATGAAGGAAAATAATCTGGGCGTATGGCTGACCCCTGCTATGAATATCCACAGAAGCCCTCTGTGCGGAAGGAACTTTGAGTATTATTCCGAGGATCCGCTGATTGCAGGAAAGATGGCGGCGGCCAAGGTAAATGGCATCCAGTCGGAGCATATCGGCGCCAGCGTAAAGCATTTTGCCTGCAATAATAAGGAAACCAACAGAAAGGCAAGCGACTCCCGGGTATCGGAAAGAGCGCTGCGTGAAATCTATCTGAAGGGCTTCGAAATAGCAGTTAAGGAAGCACAGCCCTGGACGCTGATGACCTGCTATAATCTTATTAATGGAAGATATGCCTCCGAAAGAGAGGATCTTCTGGCAGGCATCCTGCGTGAGGAGTGGGGCTTTGAAGGGATGGTTACCACAGACTGGTGGAATAAGGCTTACCAGTATAAGGAAATAAAGGCCGGAAACGATCTGAAGATGGGTTCCGGAGATCCGGATGAGGTTCTTGCAGCGCTGAAGGAAGGCAAGGTTACCAGAGCGGAAATCGAAACCTGCGCGGCTAGAATCCTGGAAACCATTATGAAGCTGGATTAATCCGATAATTTAAAAGGAAGAAGGAAAAACAAAAAGCCTGCATGGCCGGAAGAAAAACGGCTGTGCAGGCTTCTTTGTATTTCCTATTTCCCGTAAAATTTCTTAATCCCATCCATCCTGGAAGGCATTCCGGCAAAAAGCAGATCCACAAGCGTGAGGGCGGTCATGGACTCTACAACAACCACGGCCCTGGGCACAATTACCGGATCATGGCGGCCCTTGATATGGATCAGAATATCCTCCCCGTTCTTATTTACGGTTTCCTGTTCAGAAAAAACGGAGGGTGTGGGTTTGATGTGTGCCCGAAGCACAATACGGGAGCCGTCGCTGATGCCGCCCAGGATGCCTCCGGCATGGTTTGTTTTTTTTGCAATCTGCTCGTTTTCCATATAAAAGGCATCGTTATTTTCCGTTCCGGCAGCGGTGGATACGCTGCAGCCGTCCCCGATTTCCACGGCTTTTACGGCACCCACGGACATGATGGCTTTTGCCAGACAGGCGTCCAGCTTATCAAAAACAGGTTCGCCGATTCCTGCAGGAACGCCGTCTACCACGCATTCCACCACGCCTCCTGCAGAATTGTGGTTCTGCATGCATTCCTCCAGATAGGCTTCCGCCTGTGCGGAGCTTTCCGCATCGGGCATGCCTGTGGGCGTCTGGCCTAAAAGCTCCGGCTGGAAGCGGTCCATGGATATGGAAACAGGCCCTATGCTTTTCGTATAGGCACAAATGCTTATGCCCAGTTCCTTCAATATAAGAGAAGCAACGGCTCCGGCGGCAACACGGCCGATGGTTTCCCTGCCGGAGGAACGGCCGCCTCCCCTGTAATCCCGGAAGCCATATTTTGCGTCAAAGGTGTAGTCCGCGTGTCCCGGACGGTAATAGGAAGCAATTTCACTGTAATCCCCGGAACGCTGGGAAGTATTGGGAACCATCAGACAGATAGGGGTTCCCGTGGTCCTTCCTTCAAAGACACCGGAAAGAATATTTACCTCATCTGCCTCCTTCCGGGGCGTGGCATACCGGGTCTGCCCCGGCTTCCTTCTGTCCAGAAAGGCCTGGATATCGGCTTCGCACAGAGAAAGCCCTGCGGGGCAGCCATCAATTACCACCCCCAAAGCTTTCCCGTGGGATTCGCCCCAGGTGGTGATCCTGAAATAGGTTCCGAATGTATTTCCTGCCATATTTAAAATCCTCACTGTTTAAAGTCATCAAAGCTACGCAGATACCGCATAAATTATAGCCCATAATCCGGTAGCAGGCAAGCTTTCTTCGGAAATGTTGAGTTTTTCCATAATTGATGTAAAATAAAAGTAACTGTTGTCGCTGCGAAGAAGTCCGTCATGAAGGAGGCGGCGCCGGTGACCGCATTATTGCGTTCCGGCAGAGGGAGGATGGGATGAAAAAAATAATTGAAGATGTGGTTTCTTTTCCAAACGGCTGTGAAACGGTACGGTTTACGGCCTGTCTCGTGTCCATGCTCATGTGCGCTCGGAAAGAAACGGGAGAGAAAAAACATGAGCAGCTGTACCAGCGGTATAATCTGGCGGCCGGCTATTCTTTTTTGCAGATCGATCTGTCCAATGACGGACACATGGCCTGTAGCTGGGAGCTGACCTCCCAGAAGCTGCTTCAGGAGTTTGATTATTATATAACGGTTGTTATGGATTTCGCCGGTTATGAATTCGACAAGCTTGACGGCGGGCAGGAATCGGCGTTTGAAAAAATAAAAGCGTCCATTGACAGAAAGATTCCCGTTCTGATGCAGCTGAAAAAGGAATGCCAGTGGGTGCTTGTTACCGGCTATGATGAGGAGGGAACCCTTTACGGCCTGGATGGCTCTCAGGGGTATTGGGGAGCCTCGCCCGCAGAGCCTTCCGGCTATGAGGGTGAGCTTTTTGTGCTGCCCGATTGGTCTGACAAGCTTGCCCATGCCTTTGTTCTGGGCAAAAGAAAAGAACCGGGGCTGACTGTTGACGACATAATCCGGCGTGGGATCCGGATTATGGAACGGATGCAGGAAAAAGCCTTCTATGAAAATTCTACGGCCTTTATGCGGGAGGACAGCCATTTTACCGGCTGTACGGACGAAGAGCTTCTGCGGCTGAGGGATCGGATTTCCCAATGGATCGGGCAGGCCATCGACCAGCGGGCCGTGTTGGGCTGGGCCATGGATCCCCTGCTTGCGCAGGCGGAGCCATCGGCCAGAACGGAAGCCCTGAATGCGGTAAGAGGTTTGTGCTGGACCACCCATGATGTGCTGTGGGTTGCATGGAAGGCGATTGGGGAATACATGGCCGGAGCGCCCATAGAATGGGCCGGCGGGCTGAAGAATAAGACAATCCGCAGCGTCATAGCCGACTGCTTTGAAATCGTAAAACGCCATGATGAGATGATTCTGGAGCACCTGAAGAAAGGCTTTCTCCCCGCTTGAAGTGCGCCGGGCAATATGATATGATAAAAAACAATGCGTTTAAGCCCATTGGGAAAGGACAGATTATGGAAACACAGAAGAGAGAAGCGGGAAAAGCGGGAAAAGAAAGACAGGCCAATCTGGAGCTGCTGCGCATCTTTTCCATGCTGATGATCGTCATGATGCATCTGCTCAATCACGGAAAAATACTGGAAACCACGGCCAGGGGAAGTATTTCCTATTATCTGGTCTGGATCCTGTTTGGCATATCCTTCGTGTCTATCAGCACCTATATACTCATCAGCGGCTATTTCCTCTGCGAGACATCCTTTTCCTTCAGGCGCATCCTGAAGCTGGAGGGACAGGTCTGGTTCTATTCTGTGGCTCTTTACCTGGCATCACTCCTGCTGCTGCGCCAGCCCTTTGATATGTCGTCGCTGATAGCGGCCGTTTTTCCGGTGCTGTCCTGTGAATACTGGTTTGTGACCATGTATGTGGGAATGATTGTGCTGTCCCCGTTTCTGAATAAGCTTCTGACAGGACTCACCCAAAGACAGTTCCGGCTGCTGCTTGGAATCCTGTTTGTCCTGTTTTCCCTGTGGCCCAATGTCTTTTTCTTTTCCCCGGCCCTGAATTTCGGCGGCGGAAGCGGAGTGGTATGGTTTACCACCGTATATTTGTCCGGCGCCTATCTGAAGCGCTTTTACAGGCCCGACGGGAAATTCGGCAGGCATTTGCTGCACTTTTTCGGAGCGGCCCTGCTCATTCCCGCCAGCCGCTTCCTGATAGAACTGCTGCTTTCCACGCCTCTGGGAAAAATAGGCTTCCTTCAGGATCTGATGTGGGGCTACAGTATTTTTTATGAATACAATTCCGTGCTGGTTTTTGCGGCTGCCATACTGCTTTTTATAGCGTTCCTGAATCTGCAGATAAGGCCCGGCCGCCTGCAGCGCATGATTCTGGCAGCGGCCCCCTTAAGCTTCGGAGTTTACCTGCTTCACGATAATCCCAACGTAAGAGGCTTTGTCTGGGAAACACTGAATCCCTCCCGCCTGGCCGGAGCCTGGTACCTGGTGCCCGGCGTACTGCTGCTTGCCGCCGCTGTCTTCGCTGTCTGCGCATTGACAGAGTGGCTGCGCAAAATGATTGCCCCCCTGCCAGTCCGCCTTCGGAAGAAAAACACAGCCTCCCGGCCAGGATTTTCAGAACGGGCCTGCGCCGCTCTGGATGAAAAGCTTTTTCGTCAAAATGAGATGTAAACCCTGAATTATCATTGAATTACCTGCTCAAACGCTATGTATCGCAAAGTAAAATAAGCCAAAGCATCCGCCCTTCGCCGTATTCTGATGACAACCGGCGGATGCCGCTGCAGTTCGGCCCGGCGCCGGACTGCGGCAGGCCGGGCGGAAAACGCCGGCCATGGAAAATAAAGGAGAGAAACTATGTACCGTCTGCTGAAACAGGAAGGAAGAGCAAAAAGAGGAGAATTTGAAACCGTACACGGAACCATACAAACCCCCGTGTTCATGAATGTGGGAACCGTGGCTGCCATCAAGGGAGCCGTATCCACACAGGATCTGGAACAGATCAAAACCCAGGTGGAGCTGTCCAACACCTACCACCTGCACGTACGCCCCGGCGACAAAATGATCAAACAGCTGGGAGGCCTCCATAAATTCATGTCCTGGAACAAACCCATACTCACCGATTCCGGCGGCTTCCAGGTATTTTCCCTGGCAACCCTGCGGAAAATTAAGGAAGAAGGAGTCTACTTCAACTCCCACATCGATGGAAGAAAAATATTCATGGGCCCGGAGGAAAGCATGCAGATCCAGTCCAACCTGGCCTCCACCATTGCCATGGCCTTTGATGAATGCGCCCCTGCTAAGGCGGAACGGGCCTATGTGGAAAATTCCGTGGCCCGTACCACCCGCTGGCTGGAACGCTGCAAAGCCGAAATGGCCAGACTCAATTCCCAGGAAGACACCATCAACAAAAACCAGCTCCTTTTCGGCATCAACCAGGGAGCGATTTACACGGATATCCGAATCGAACACGCCAAAAGGATTTCTGAACTGAACCTGGATGGCTACGCAGTAGGCGGCCTGGCCGTTGGAGAAAGCCACGAAGAAATGTACCACGTGCTCGACGAAACTGTGCCCTACCTCCCCGTGGACAAACCTACCTACCTCATGGGCGTGGGAACTCCCGCCAACATCCTGGAAGGCGTTGAACGGGGAATCGACTTCTTCGACTGCGTCTACCCTTCCAGGAACGGCCGCCACGGACACCTCTACACCAACCACGGCAAAATCAACCTGTTCAACGCCAAATACGAACTGGACGACCGCCCCATAGAAGAAGGCTGTGACTGCCCCGCCTGCCGCAGATACACCCGCGCCTACATCCGCCACCTCCTAAAGGCCAAGGAAATGCTGGGCATGCGCCTCTGCGTCCTCCACAACCTCTACTTCTACAACACCATGATGGAAGAAATCCGCGCCGCCCTCGACGCCGGCAATTTCGCCGCCTATAAAAAAACCAAGCTCGACAACATGAGCCACCCCGAAGACTAACACTATCTCTCCATTCCACACTTACGTAGTGGCTGGCCGTGCTGAAAAGCGTATCTGGCTGGGGCGGGTGCTGGGAAGGGATTGGGGGCCGGGATGGGAAAGGGGTTTTTGCAGGTGCAGGTTATACCGGGCATTGCGAGGAGCCCAGGGCAAAAAATGTCAGGTGGGACTTCCATTTTTTTGGTCTCCTCTTCATGGTATAAAATGCACCTGCAAAAACCCCTTTCCCATCCCGGCCCCCAATCCCTTCCCAGCACCCGCCCCAGCCGGATACGCTTTTCAGCTCCCCCTCCAAAATCTAAAATTTCATTAAACTGGACAAAAGGACTTGCCCCTTGCCCCTTTTTTGTGTATGATGTTTGTTAGATATGTATGCGGTCACCCCGCATACGGTTCAAATTTTCAGGGCGTTTCAGCCTGACGTAGGAGGAATTAAGAAAAAATGGGAATTTTAGCGAGTGAAGCTGCAGCCGCAGCAGGTCCAGGAAGTATGATTGGCGTAATTTTAATGTACGTCGTTATTTTCGGAGCTTTCTTTTACTTCGTAATGTACCGTCCCCAGAAGAAAGAACAGAAGAAGATGAACGCAATGCTTTCATCTCTTGAAATTGGAGACAGCATTCTGACCAGCAGCGGATTTTATGGAATCGTGATCGATATTACGGATGACACTGTAATCGTAGAATTCGGTAATAATAAAAACTGCCGTATCCCCATGCAGAAGTCAGCCATTGCACAGGTAGAGAAGGCAAACGCTGACGAATAAGATGCAGGAAAAGAAGCGCAGAGGTTTTGCAGGTTGAACTGCTGCGGGGAAGCGGTAAAGGCAGGTTTTTGTTTTACTGCCATATACTGAAGCTATAACAGAATACATTTCTATTACTGCAGGTTATTACAGCCATATCGAAAGGGTATGGCTGTTTTTCTTTTCCGAAGGTTCTTTTTGTTGAAATTCTGCATATTTTGGTCTATGATAAAAGGGATAATCCTCTCCCGGACAGGGTTCCAGGCCGTTTGACGTGGAGAGGAAGACTGATAGGAAGAAGGGATTGAGGCAGTTATGGAATTACATATCGGATGTATTCCGGGAGATGGAATCGGACCGGAAATTGTAGGAGAAGCAAGAAAAGTATTGGACAGGGTGGCGGAGAAATTCGGCCATACCATACAGTATACGGAAATCCTTCTGGGAGGCGCATCCATTGATGTGCACGGCGTTCCCCTGACGGAGGAAGCAATAGAGGCTGCAAAAAGCAGCGATGCGGTGCTGATGGGCTCCATCGGCGGAGATGCCAACACCTCCCCCTGGTATAAGCTGCCGCCGCAGAAACGCCCGGAAGCAGGACTGCTCGCCATCAGAAAGGCGCTGGGCCTGTTCGCCAATCTGCGTCCTGCCGTGCTGTATGACGAACTGGCGGGAGCCTGCCCGCTGAAGGAAGAAATCAGCAAAGCTGGTTTTGACATGATGATCATGAGGGAGCTTACCGGCGGACTGTATTTCGGCGAAAGGAAAACCACTGTGGAAAACGGCGTCCGTACGGCGGTGGATACCCTTACTTATAATGAAAATGAAATCAGGCGGATCGCCATAAAAGCCTTTGATATCGCCATGAAGCGCCGGAAAAAGGTGACGAGCGTGGATAAGGCCAACGTACTGGATTCCTCCAGGCTCTGGCGTGACGTGGTAAATGAAGTGGCAAAGGATTACCCCCAGGTGGAGCTTTCCCATATGCTGGTTGACAACTGTGCCATGCAGCTTGTGAAGGACCCGGCGCAGTTTGACGTTATTCTTACGGAAAACATGTTCGGCGATATCCTTTCCGATGAAGCGAGTATGGTAACCGGTTCTATCGGAATGCTTGCAAGCGCCAGCTTAAATGATACCAGCTTCGGCCTTTATGAGCCAAGCCATGGCAGCGCGCCGGATATCGCTGGCAAGGACATTGCCAACCCCATAGCCACCATTTTAAGCGCATCCATGATGCTGCGCTACAGCTTTGACCTGTCTGCGGAAGCGGATGCGGTGGACAACGCCGTAAAACAGGTGCTTAAGGACGGCTACAGAACATCGGATATCATGTCCGAAGGCTGCAAAAAAGTAGGCTGCCGTGAAATGGGCGCCCTGCTTGCAGAAAGAATATAGATCGCTGCAGTTTGGCAAAGGCTGAATGACAGCTGTAAAACCGAAAGGAGAGACTAAGCTATGAGAAGTGATTCGGTAAAAACAGGAGTGCAGCAGGCACCCCACAGAAGTCTGTTTAATGCGCTGGGAATAACGGAAGAGGAAAGACAGCGTCCCCTCATCGGTATTGTCAGCTCCTATAATGAAATCGTTCCTGGCCATATGAACCTGGATAAAATTGTGGAAGCGGTAAAAATGGGCGTTGCCATGGCCGGCGGCACCCCCATTGTATTCCCTGCCATCGCCGTATGCGACGGCATCGCCATGGGACACGTCGGCATGAAATATTCCCTGGTAACAAGAGACCTGATCTGTGACAGCACGGAATGTATGGCCATGGCCCATGGTTTTGACGGCCTGGTAATGATCCCCAACTGCGACAAGAACGTTCCCGGCCTTCTGATGGCTGCCGCAAGAATCAATATCCCTACCATTTTTGTTTCCGGCGGCCCCATGCTGGCGGGACATGTGTGCGGACATAAAACAAGCCTTTCCTCCATGTTTGAAGCGGTGGGAAGCGTTGCCGCAGGAACCATGTCCATGGAGGAACTGCAGGAATTTGAAGAAAAGGCCTGCCCTACCTGCGGCTCCTGCTCCGGCATGTATACGGCCAATTCCATGAACTGCCTGACAGAGGCACTGGGCATGGGCCTTAGAGGAAACGGCACCATCCCTGCGGTTTACTCCGAAAGGATCCGTCTGGCAAAGCATGCCGGCATGCAGATCATGCAGCTGGTGGAAAAGGATATCAAGCCGAAAGACATCATGACGGAAAAGGCATTCTTAAACGCCCTGACCATGGATATGGCCCTTGGCTGCTCCACCAACTCCATGCTCCATCTTCCTGCCATCGCCCATGAAGCAGGCGTGGAGCTGAACATGGAAATCGCCAACGAGCTTTCCGCTAAAACACCGAACCTGTGCCACCTGGCCCCGGCAGGCCCCACCTACATCGAAGATCTGAACGAAGCGGGCGGCGTCTATGCGGTTATGAACGAACTGAACAAGAAGAATCTGTTATACACGGATCTCATTACCGTTACCGGAAAGACGGTAGCTGAAAATATCGCCGGCTGCGTCAACAAGAACCCTGACGTAATCCGCCCGATAGAAAATCCCTACTCCGAAACCGGCGGAATCGCCGTGCTGAAGGGAAATCTGGCTCCGGAGACAGCTGTGGTGAAGCGTTCCGCCGTGGCCCCGGAAATGATGGTCCATGAAGGCCCGGCCAGAGTATTTGACTGCGAGGACGATGCCATTGCCGCCATCAAGGGAGGCAAAATCGTACCCGGGGATGTGGTGGTAATCCGCTACGAAGGCCCCAAGGGCGGCCCCGGCATGCGTGAAATGCTCAATCCCACCTCTGCCATTGCCGGCATGGGAATGGGTTCCACAGTCGCCCTGATCACGGACGGCCGCTTCAGCGGCGCTTCCAGAGGCGCTTCCATCGGCCATGTGTGCCCGGAGGCAGCGGTGGGCGGCCCTATCGCACTGGTGGAAGAGGGAGATATCATCAGCATCAACATCCCTGAAAACCGTCTGGATGTGAAGGTTTCCGATGAAGAAATGCAGAAAAGGCGCGCCAAATGGCAGCCCAGACAGCCCCAGGTAACCTCCGGTTATCTGGACAGGTACCGCAAAATGGTTACCAGCGCCAACAGAGGAGCCATCCTTGAAATAAAATAAAAAAAATGCCAAAGGCGGTAGTCAGAGGAAATATGTATGCTCCCCGCTGCCGCCCGGCGCAAGAGATAAATGCAGTGCCGTGAAACAACGGCGGAACGGAGGAATGTATGCAGCTGACAGGAGCGGAAATCATCGTAGAATGTCTGAAGGAACAGGGCGTGGATACAGTATTCGGCTATCCCGGGGGAACGATCCTCAATGTATATGATGCCCTGTATAAACATCAGGATGAAATTTTTCATGTGCTCACCTCTCATGAACAGGGGGCGGCACATGCGGCTGACGGCTACGCAAGAGCCACAGGAAAGGTGGGAGTCTGCCTGGCCACCAGCGGCCCCGGCGCCACCAATCTGGTGACGGGCATTGCCACAGCCTACATGGATTCCATTCCCATGGTGGCGATTACCGCCAACGTAACACTGCCCATGCTGGGAAAGGACTCCTTCCAGGAAGTGGACATCGCAGGCGTGACCATGCCCATCACAAAGCACGGCTATATTGTAAAAGACGTGAGCATCCTGGCGGATACCCTTCGCAAAGCCTTCCATATCGCGGCTTCCGGACGTCCCGGCCCGGTTCTCGTGGACGTAACCAAGGACGTGACTGCGGCCCTCTGCGAATACACACCCGTAAAGCCGGAGCTGCCGGAGCATGGCAGCCGTTTTACCCCGGAGGAAGTGGAAGCCGCCCTCAGGCTTCTTACAACGTCAAAAAAACCCTACATTTATGTGGGCGGAGGCGCAGTCCTTTCCGGAGCGGCCCAACAGGTCAGGGAGTTTGCTGCGAAGCTGGATTCTCCCGTCTGTGATTCCCTGATGGGAAAAGGCGCCTTTGACGGACACAGCCCCCTCTATACCGGTATGATCGGAATGCACGGCACCAAAGCCTCCAACCTTGGCGTGAGCGAATGCGACCTGCTGATTGCCCTGGGCGCCCGTTTTTCCGACCGTGTCGTGGGAAACGCCAAAAAATTCGCATCCAATGCCAGAATTCTGCATATAGATATTGACGCGGCCGAAATCAACAAAAATATGCGGGCCGACGCAGCGCTCGTAGGAGACCTGAAAGAAATCCTGGACACCCTCAACGAAAGCCTTCCCCAGTGCGACCACAGCGAATGGACGGCCCATATCCGTGATTTGATGGAAAAATACCCCCTCAAATACGACGAAAGCCAGCTGAGCTGCCCCTACGTAATCGAAGAACTGGACCGCATTACCGGCGGCGACGCAATCATCACCACCGATGTAGGCCAGCACCAGATGTGGGCGGCGCAATACTACCATTACACCAGGCCTCGCACCTTCATCTCCTCCGGCGGCCTGGGCACCATGGGCTACGGCCTGGGAGCCTGCATAGGAGCCAAAATGGGACGCCCGGATAAAATATGCGTCAACATTGCAGGAGACGGCTGCTTCCGCATGAACATGAACGAACTGGCCACCGCCAGCCGCTACAACATCCCCATCATCCAGATCGTAATCAACAACCACGTACTGGGAATGGTAAGACAGTGGCAGACCCTCTTTTACGACCACAGATACTCCCAGACCATCCTGGCAGACAAAGTGGACTTCTGCAAAGTAGCGGAAGGCCTGGGCTGCATGGCTATCCGTGTCACCAAAAAAGAAGAAGTAGCCCCCGCAATAAACAAAGCAATCGCCTCCGGCTCCCCCGTCCTGATCGAATGCATCATCCCCGAAGACGACAAAGTATTCCCCATGGTATCCCCCGGCGCCGCCATCAGCGAAGTCTTCGACGCAGATGACCTGCCGCCGACACCAAACTCATAATTACAGCTGCGAGGCAGGCCATCTGAATTCCCCCCCCCCAAAAAGCCGCCCCCAGCACCACATTCATACAACACAAAATAGCCCCCAAAAAATAAAAAAACACTTGCCGGGTACACTTCCAAAGTATCCGGCATACTTATTCAAAGTAAAAGCACCCCCATCCTCCCCACCCTGCCCCTTATGTCTTTTTCCTGCAAAAACCTTCGCGTCCCGCCGAATCCCTGGCCGGCTCCCTGTGGCTCCCCCTGTATGGCGTCCCCCCGGCGGGCTATGCTTTCTGTGCGGGCACGCTTTCGCTAGGTTAAAAACGCAGCGGTACTAACGACGCAGAGTACGCGTCGTAAGGACCGGCGTTTTTAGACGACCCGTACAGAAAGCATAGCCCGCCGGGGGGACGCCATACAGGGGGAGCCACAGGGAGCCGGCCAGGGATTCGGCGGGACTCAAAGCATTTTTTACAGAAAAAGCACATAAATTGTTTAACGTAGTAGTTGACTAAAGTGAGTGAACTATGTAAAATAAACGTTAACTGCAATTCACCGCGCAGTTACAATAAAAGCTACCGGACCGGGACAGCCCGACAGGCCCGGACTTAACATGAGGAGGAATTAGAAGTGGCAAGAGTTTATAATTTTTCAGCGGGACCGGCAGTTCTGCCTGAGGAAGTCCTGAAAGAAGCTGCAGAGGAAATGATGGATTACAGAGGATGCGGCATGTCCGTTATGGAGATGAGCCACCGTTCCAAAACCTACCAGACGATTATTGATGAAGCGGAAGCGGATTTACGGGATCTGATAGGGATTCCTGATAATTATAAGGTGCTTTTCCTGCAGGGCGGCGCAAGCCAGCAGTTCGCCATGATTCCCATGAACCTGATGAAAAACAAGGTGGCCGACTATATCGTTACCGGCCAATGGGCAAAGAAAGCATGGCAGGAAGCCGGCAAGTATGGAAAAGCGAACAAGATCGCCTCTTCTGAAGACAAAACCTTCTCATACATACCTGACTGCTCCGATCTTCCCATTTCAGAGGATGCGGACTATGTCTATATCTGTGAAAACAATACCATTTACGGTACGAAATTTAAAACACTTCCCAACACCAAAGGAAAGACCCTGGTTGCCGATGTGTCCTCCTGCTTCCTTTCCGAACCGGTGGATATAACAAAATACGGCATTATGTACGGCGGCGTGCAGAAGAATATAGGACCTGCGGGCGTTGTTATCGCCATCATCCGGGAAGACCTTATCACCGAGGATGTACTCCCCGGCACCCCTACCATGCTCCAGTACAAAACCCATGCGGATGCGGGGTCCCTTTACAACACCCCTCCGGCCTATGGCATCTATATCTGCGGCAAGGTATTCAAATGGCTGAAGAAAATGGGCGGCCTGTCCGCCATTAAGGAGCTGAATGAGAAAAAAGCAGCTATTCTGTACGATTTCCTGGATCAGAGCAGTCTCTTTAAAGGCACTGTCCGCAAGGAAGACCGTTCCCTGATGAACGTGCCTTTCATCACAGGAAGTGAAGAACTGGATGCCAAATTCGTAAAGGAAGCCAAAGAAGCCGGCCTGGAAAGCCTGAAGGGCCACAGAAGTGTAGGCGGCATGCGCGCCAGCATCTACAATGCAATGCCTGTGGAGGGCGTTGAGAAGCTGGTGGAATTCATGAAGAAATTTGAAGCGGAGAATGCCTGAAAGTCGGAAGAATTAAAGCAAAAGTAACGGTTTGGTTATCTGAAATGTTTCAAGTAAAAAGAAAAGGAGTACCGCTATGTTTAAATATCATTGCCTGAATCCCATCGCACAGGTGGGGCTGGAGGGTTTTACCGAGGACTATGTAAAAACGGATAATATTGAGGAAGCCGACGGCATCCTCGTAAGAAGCGCCAACATGCACGATATGCCGCTGCCGGCCAATCTTCTTGCCGTGGCAAGGGCAGGCGCCGGAGTGAACAACATCCCTCTGGATAAATGCGCCGGAAAAGGTATTGTTGTATTCAACACGCCGGGCGCCAATGCAAACGGTGTGAAGGAAATCGTCATTGCCGCCATGCTCCTGGCCTCCCGCGACATCGTCGGCGGAATTAACTGGGTGGAAGAAAATAAAGACAATCCGGACATCGCCAAGGCTGCTGAAAAGGTGAAAAAGAACTTTGCAGGAACGGAAATACAGGATAAAAAGCTGGGAATCATCGGCCTGGGGGCAATCGGCGTCAAGGTTGCCAACGTGGCGAAGCATATGGGTATGGAGGTTTACGGCTATGACCCTTATGTTTCCGTAGATGCCGCATGGAATTTAAGCCGGGATGTCAAGCATGTGATCAATGTGGATGAAATTTATGAAAACTGCGATGTGATTACCATCCATGTCCCGCTGCTTGATTCTACCAGGGAAATGATCAATGAAGATGCCATCAGTAAAATGAAGGACGGCGTTATCCTGCTGAACTTTGCCCGTGATTTGCTTGTGGACGAAGAAGCGGTGCTTGCCGGCATTGAAAAAGGCAGAGTACGCAAGTATGTGTCCGATTTCCCCAATACCACTACCGCAGGAAAGCCTGGCTGCATCGTTATTCCCCATCTGGGAGCTTCCACGGAGGAATCGGAAGACAACTGCGCGGTTATGGCGGTTAAGGAGCTGAAGAACTTCCTGGAAAACGGAAATATCAACAATAGTGTGAATTACCCCAATTGTGACATGGGAATCTGCGATCAGGCCGGCCGTATTGCTATTTTCCATTTAAATGTGGCCAATATGATTACCAAGTTTACAGCGCTGTTCGGTGATAACGGCATTAACATTTCCGACATGACCAACAAATCCAAGGGAGATATAGCCTACACGATGCTGGATGTGGAGGAACGTCCCAGCGAGGAGATCATTGATACCCTCCGCTCCATACCGGGAGTTATCCGTGTCAGGGTTGTAAAATAAATAATGTCAATGGATAAAACGTCCGGGACAGCTTCTAATGGGGCTTGCCGGACGTTTTTTCTCTGTAGGGGCAGACTTTTTTACGGCATATAAGCTTCGTGTTTTTGTGCCCGCGTCAGGGGAAGCACTTGTATCCATGGAAAGAATCAGTTATACTTAAAATAAAAAGAAAACGGATACCGGAGGTAGAGGATGGCAGAAATCAGACCGTTTTGCGCATACAGGCCGAAGAAGGGCCTGGAAGGGCGGATTGCAGCGTTACCTTATGATGTATATAACAGGGCCGAGGCAAAGGCCGAGGTGCAAAAGGAACCGCTTTCCTTCCTGTCTGTTGACAGGGCGGAGACACAGTTTGACGACAGTGTGGATGTATATGAGGACTGTGTTTACGAAAAAGCGAGGGAACTGCTTTGGAAAAGGATTGAGGAAGGATACTTTGTACAGGAGGAAAGCCCGGTTTATTACATATATGAGCTTATCATGGACGGTCGATCCCAGACCGGCATTACCGCCTGCGCCAGTGTGGATGACTATCTTGGGCAGGTGATTAAAAAGCATGAGAACACCAGGGCGGACAAGGAAGCCGACAGGATACGCCATGTGGAAGCTTGCGATGCACAGACCGGCCCCATTTTTCTGGCATACCGTTCCAGACCCGTTATCAATGAAATTGTTGCAGCGTATAAGAAAGAAGAACCGCTCTATGATTTTACGGCGGAGGATGGAATTACGCACCGGGTATGGCGTATCGGGAGGTCGCAGGATGTGGATGCCATCCATGCCGCTTTTTCCGAAATCAATGAGATTTATATTGCGGACGGACATCACAGGTGTGCATCCGCAGTGAAGGTTTCCCAGATGAGAAGGCAGGCAAAGCCCGGATATACGGGGGAAGAGCCCTTTAACTTTTTCCTGTCCGTGCTTTTCCCGGATGATCAGCTGATGATTATGGATTATAACCGGGTGGTAAAAGATCTCAATGGTTACACGGAAGAGGAATTTCTTGGTAAAATCGGGGAATCCTTCGATATAGAGGAATGTGGGGAAGGTGTTTCCCACAGGCCGGAGGCCAAGGCTGTTTTCGGCATGTGCCTGGACGGGAAATGGTACCGCCTGAAGGCGAGGCCGGAGATTTGCCCGACCGATCCGGTGAAGGGTTTGGATGTTTCCATCCTGCAGGACAATCTGCTGGGGCCGGTGCTGGGCATTAAAGACCCCAAAACGGACAAACGCATTGACTTTGTAGGAGGCATCCGGGGGATGAAGGAGCTGGAACGCAGGGTGAACGAAGACTGCAGGGTGGCATTTGCCATGTATCCCACCTCCATCTCGGAGCTGTTTGCGGTAGCTGACGCAGGAGAATTGATGCCGCCCAAGTCCACATGGTTTGAACCTAAGTTAAGAAGCGGGCTTTTTATTCACAGCCTGCGTGAAAAATAGAGCGGAAAGTTGAGGGAATCTGGATGAAAGAAAAATTGTATAAGTTGATGAACTGGCCGGAGATCGAGGCGGTTATTTATTCGGAGGAGGATAATCCCCACAAGCTTCTGGGGCCGCACACCGTGGGAAGCTCCACGCTGCTTGCGACCTTTCAGCCGGGTGCATCCCAGGTTACGGCGGTAATCGGGGAAACCGGCAAAGAAGTAAAAATGGAAATGGCGGATGAGGCCGGATATTTTGCCGCCCTGATTCCGGGAAAAGGGGTAACGGATTATGTGTACCGCGTGGAATATCCGGAAGGGGAGACGGAGGAAATCATCGATCCCTACCGCTTCGGCCCCGTGATAACCAAGAAAGATACGGATCTTTTTGCGGCGGGCACTCATTATGAGGCTTATAAAATTCTGGGCGCACATAGCTGCTGCATCGACGGCGTAAAGGGCGTACATTTCGCAGTATGGGCCCCTAATGCCGTAAGGGTGAGCGTGGCAGGCGATTTCAACCGCTGGGATGGCCGGGTGCATCAGATGCGCAGACTCTGGGATTCCGGTATTTTTGAGATTTTCATCCCGGGGGATCTGGAAGGACAGAATTATAAATATGAACTGAAGGTGAAGGGAGGGCTTACCTACCTGAAAGCGGATCCCTATGCCTTTGCCCAGCAGCTTCGGCCGGAAACCGCGTCGGTTATCAGTGATATTTCAGGCTTTTCCTGGGAGGATGAGGACTGGATTGACAAGCGCGCGAAAAAAGATTACAGCAAAGAGCCTGTCAGCGTTTATGAGCTTTATCTGGGCTCCTTCTGCAAGCCGGAGGACGGAAGGACCTACTGCAATTACAGGGAACTGGCTCCCAGGATCATTGAATATGTGAAGGAAATGGGCTATACCCATATCGAACTGATGCCCATTATGGAGCATCCCTTCGACGGCTCCTGGGGCTATCAGGTCATCGGCTATTATGCGCCCACCTCCCGCTATGGCTCGCCGGAGGACTTCATGTTTTTCATGAATGAAATGCATAAGGCGGGGATTGGCGTAATCCTTGACTGGGTGCCTGCGCATTTCCCAAGAGATACCTATGGGCTTTCCGCTTTTGACGGCACCTGCCTGTATGAGCACCAGGATCCCAGACAGGGGGCCCATCCCCACTGGGGAACGTTGATTTATAATTATGGAAGGCCGCAGGTGCGCAATTATCTGATTGCCAATGCGCTTTTCTGGATAGAGCAGTATCATGCGGACGGCATCCGTATGGACGCGGTGGCCTCCATGCTGTACCTGGACTATGGTAAAAATGACGGGGAATGGGTGGCTAATATTTACGGAGGGAACCAGAACCTGGAAGCGATGGAATTCCTGAAGCATGTAAACAGCATGATTCACAAACGGGGAAAAGGCGCGCTGTCCATAGCGGAGGAATCTACCGCTTGGCCAAAGGTGACAGGCAGCCTGGATGAGGACGGCCTGGGCTTTGACATGAAGTGGAATATGGGCTGGATGAATGATTTCCTCAGCTATATCAGGCAGGATCCCTATTTCCGTTCCGGCTGTCATAATGAGCTTACCTTCAGCATGGTTTATGCGTACAGCGAGCGCTTTATGCTGGTGCTTTCCCATGATGAGGTGGTGCACGGCAAAGCTTCCATGATCGGCAAAATGCCCGGAAACAGGCAGGAGCAGTTCGAAAATCTGAAGGCCAGCTATGGCTTCATGATGTGCCATCCCGGGAAAAAGCTCCTTTTCATGGGACAGGACATCGGGGAATATGACGAATGGAACGAAGACAGAAGCGTGGAATGGGAGCTTCTTGAAAACGCGGATCATAAGGGCCTGAGCGAGTTTGTTAAAGCGTTGAATCATTTGTACTGTAAGCAGCCTGCCCTGTATAAAAAGGATACCAGCTGGGACGGCTTTGAATGGATTAACTGCATCAACGCCAACGACTGCATCCTGTCCTTTGTAAGAAAGGCGGACAAGCCGGAGGAGATGCTTCTGATTGTGCTGAATTTTGCAAATGTGGAGCGGAAGAATTTCCAGGTGGGCGTTCCCTTTAACGGAAAATATAAGGAAATACTTAACTCCGATGCCAAAGCCTTCGGAGGGGAAGGCAGGGTGAATCCCAGAGTGAAGACCGCGCTGGAGGAACCCTTTGACGGAAGGGAGTATTCTATAAAAATAACACAGGCCCCCCTTGGTATCAGTATTTTTTCCTACCAGCCCTATACGAAAGAGGAGCTGAAGGAAATCGCAAAGAAAAAAGCGGAAAAGGAAAAGAAGGCAAGAGAAGCCGCCAGGAAAAAAAAGGGAGCAAAGAAAGCGGCAGCCAAAACACTGAAGGAGGAACTGGCCGAAAAGGTGTTTGAGGTGGATGAGGTCATTGCGGAAAAAGGAGAGGTGGAAAAGCCCGTGAAAGTGGTTAAAAGCCGCAGGAAGGCGGACGGGCAATGAGCTGGATTCTGCTGACTGCGGATGTGACGGAGGAGCTGGCTCTGGGGCAGAAGCTTTTAAAGGCTGCGCCCCAGTCCCTTCTGGATTTGCTCATCCGCGTGGTTTTCTGCATCGTCGCATTTCTGATTGGCTCCCGAATCATCAGTTTTATCAGAAAGCTGACAGGTAATGCGCTGAAGCGTGCCAATGCCAGCAAGGAAGCAAAGCAGTTTCTGGATTCCTCGCTGAAGGTGGGGCTGTATGCGTTCCTCATTTTCCAGATTGCCGTAAAGCTGGGCATTGACGCCACGACCATTGCCACAGTCATAGGTTCTGCCACAGTAACCATCGGACTTGCCTTCCAGGGCAGCCTGAAAAACTGTATCGGCGGTATTCTGATTATGCTCCTGCATCCCTTCCGTGTCGGGGATTACATTATTGAGGATAATCATAAAAATGAAGGTACGGTTTCTGAAATCACTATTTTTTACACAAAGCTGGCAACCATTGACAATAAAATTATCCTACTGCCCAACGGCGCGCTGGCCGATACCAGCATTACCAATGTAACCAATGAGGACAACCGCAGGGTGGAGCTGAAGGTGGGCATTTCCTATCAGTCGGATATCCGCAAGGCCAAATCGGTGATTACCTCGCTCATTGAAGCCAATGAGAAGATCCTGAAGGACAAGGAATACAGCATTTTCGTGGATGACCTGGGAGACAGCTCCGTGGTGCTGGGAATGCGGTTCTGGACGCGTACGGAGGATTTCTGGCCTGTCCGCTGGGCCATGCTGGAGGAAATCAAATACGCCTTTGATGAAAATGGGATAGGGATTCCGTTTCCTCAGATGGACGTGCATCTGGATGCAGTTAAAGAGGAAAAGGCCTGAATTTTCAGGTGGAAAGAGGCAGAGCGGCTTTGCCCTGCAGCCGTTTGCAAGAAGAATTTGATGAGGGAGTACTGATGTATGGGTATTTTTTGGAAAGCCGATTGGTCGGTTTCCTTGGCATAAAAATGGCAGGGGATGTTTGCAAACTGAATGATATTATTATCCTTCCGGAATATAGAAATAATGGGTATGGTACGGAATTGCTGGATTTTTGCAGGCAGAAGGCGGTGCAATCCGGGAAAAAGAAAATTGTTTTGGGTATGATAGACGATAATATCAGGCTCAGAAACTGGTATATCAGCAATGGATTCGTTACTACCGGATACCGGAAATATGAAGGGGCGCCGTATACTGTTGGAGATATGGAATGCTCATTACAGCAGGTTACTGAATTAAAACAATAACACTGTTTGGTGCCATATCTCCTATTGGAATGGCACCAAACAAAATAAGCTTAGTTTGTAACAGAAGCTTTCTGTTATAAACTAAGCTTATTTCTTACGAGACATAATACTGCGTCTCATCAATTGTATAAAGCTGGAAAAGGGACTCGAACCCTCGACCTACTGATTACGAATCAGTTGCGCTACCAACTGCGCTATTCCAGCGAATTACCGACGTCATTTATTATATATGGTATTTCCTGTTTTGGCAAGAGTATTTTTTCCTTTTTTCCAACTATTTTTCACCGCCGATTTTCTGGAGCCTGTATTCAAATTGAAGTAAAATGAAAAATTTCAAGATTTACGCAGTTGCCGGCCAATATATAATTTAACACAATATATAAGAGGCGCTGCTTCACTGTAACTGGATGTTCTGTAAGGGCGGGATTCAATAAAGATAATGAAGTTTGGCAGGATAGTGATATAATAAGGCAGAAAAAATATATTTTGACTAATCTTTATGGATTATATTGATATACATAAAGAAAACATGGTTTTGTATAAGCCTGTTATAAAATTGCCTGCAAATACTTCATTATAGGGGATCTGATCAAATCTTTGGTCGGGTCCCTGTTCTTATCAGTATGTAACGGATAAGAGACGTAGATAGGGTACGAAGAGATTATGTTATGCACATTCCTGACAAATATCTTAATATTTCCGAAATCTTTTCGGAATTCACTGCAGGAAGTTGACGGAATTGTCAGAAGTGAGTACTATAGAATCATACCTGTTTTTGGGACAGGTTTTAATTTGAAAGGGGAAAAAGGAGGTAAAAGATGATTAGGAAAAAAATTAAGACCCTGTCAGCACTTCTGGCAGCGGTGCTCTGTGTGGCTGCAGCGGCGCCGGCGGCCGAAGTAAATGCGGAGGAAGGGCCGGCAGGTTATGTAAGAAGCGTATATACCAATGAATGGGTCCCTGCCGCACAGGCCGCTTCCAGGCCGATCGCCATTATGATGCCCACAGATCAGGCGGCGCAGCCGTCCTACGGTATCAGCCATGCGAAGGTGCTTTATGAAGTAATGGAAGAAGGGGATATTTCCCGTCAGCTGGCAATCATTGATGATTGGCAGGGACTTTCCAGAATCGGAAATATCAGAAGCTGCCGTGCTTACTATATTCCGATTGCCACGGAATGGGATCCTATTCTGGTTCATTTCGGCGGTGTATGGTATATGAAAGACCGTATCAGCATGCCTGATATCAACAACCTTTCCGGGACCTATGAATATGGCACTGGTGGAAATGCGCCCGGAGCGAATGCATTCTTCAGAAGCAACGACAGAAAAGCGCCCCATAACGCTTATATCAGCGGCAGCGGAATTACCAATGCCTGTACACAGCTGGGCTATTCCCTGGCGCTCAGGCCGCAGTATTACAGCCCCAAGCACTTTAACTTTGCAGCGGGCGTAAATACGCTTGCACAGTATGGCGCCGCAGCGCAGACTGCCAACAAGATCAACCTGTCCAATGTATTCCCTTATACCAAAACCGGATTTACCTACAATGCGGCGGACGGCCTGTATTATAAGACCATCCATGGAAAGGCACATAAGGATGCGGTAAACGGGCAGCAGCTGGCATTTGCCAATGTCATCGTACAGAATTCCAAGTGGATGACTCTGGATGCGAAGGGATATCTTGCATTCTATAATTATGATACCACAGAGGACGGCTATTACTTTACCAAGGGAAAATGTATCCATATCACCTGGCAGAAGACCACGGATTACGGCCCTACCAGATATTTTGATGACGCCGGAAATGAAATCCAGCTGAACGAAGGAAAAACATACATAGCGGTTGCCCAGAAGGAAAGAAAAGTTGTTTACTCATAAAATGGACGCAGTGTCTGTCAGGCCGGAACAGTCAATGAGCCATTCTGACGGACTGTCACAAATGTAAATATATAATTAGCAGTAAATGAAGGTTGCAGGAGACAGAGGACATGCTGATAAGAAGGCGCTCTGTCTCCTGATATGAAAAGAGGACAAAATGAGTATAAAACGTGCCCCACGTAATGTTATTATCGTATATGCGGATGATCTGGGCTTCGGTGATTTGGGCTGTTATGGAACCCATCAGATTGAGACGCCGAATCTGGATCGGCTTTGTGCCGATGGCCTTAGGTTTACAGATGCGTATTCTACATCTGCAGTCTGCACGCCGGCCCGCTACAGCATTCTCACCGGACGCTATCCGTTCCGAAATGACAGGGCTCATATCCTGCCCGGTGACGCACAGTGCATCATAGAGCAGGGCGTGGATACTTTGCCTGCTATGTTTAAACGCGCGGGGTATCACACCGGTATTGTAGGCAAATGGCATTTGGGATTGAGTGACGGCAATGCGCCTATCGACTGGAATCAGGATATCAACCTGACCCCGATTGATTTAGGCTTTGATGAATCCTTTATTTTTCCGGCAACCGCAGATCGTGTACCCTGCGTTTATATAGAAGGACGCAGAGTCGTGAATCTTGAACCGGAGGATCCGATAGAGGTAACATATGATGAAGAATGTGTGTTTGATGATATCCCCACATATTATAAGAATCCGGAACTGTTGAATATGCGTTCTTCCCATGGCCATGATATGAGCATTATAGGAGGTATCGGCAGAATTGGTTACATGCGCGGCGGTAAAAAAGCGCTTTGGAGAGATGAAGACCTTGCAGAGACCTTCTTGAACAGAGTGATTAAATTTATTGATGACACCCAGGAAAAAGAACAGCCTTTCTTCCTCTATTATGCGCTGCACCAGCCTCATGTTCCGCGTGTGCCTTCCGAGCGTTTCCGTGGTGCAACAGAACTGGGACCCCGTGGGGATGTGATTGTGGAAATGGACTGGTGTGTCGGCGAATTGTACAAAGAGCTGCAGCGGCTGGGTATTCTGGAAGATACGATGATCGTGTTCTCCAGTGATAACGGTCCGGTACTGGATGACGGCTATCTGGACGGAGCTTATGAATTAAACGGCACGCATAAACCGACAGGTCCCTTACGCGGCGGTAAGTACAGCAAGTTTGACGGCGGCAGCAGAATACCTTTTATCGTAAGCTGGCCGGGACTGGAACATAAAGGTGTTACACATGCGCTGATAAGCCAGGTGGATCTGTTTGCATCCTTCGCAGATATGCTGGGTATGGAGCTGCCGGATGATGCGGCCATCGACAGTCAGGATCAGTACGCAGCGCTTGTCGGCAAGGATCCTGTCGGAAGGAAAGAGCTGTTGGTAGAAGATGTTACGTGCGGCAAAATGTTACGCAGCGGCAATTGGACCTACCTTTCCCCCAGTGAAGGTTCTCCTTATATGAAGCAGGTGCGGATCGAAACGGGCCTGTCCCATGATCCCCAGCTTTATAATATGGATTACGATATAGGGCAAAGAGAGAATGTTGCATGGGAATACAGAAGCGTTGTAACGGATATGGAAGCGCGTATCCAGAAAATAATGGAGAGCAGGAAAACCAGATAATGGTGGGAAAAATTCATATGGCCAATCCGTAACAGTTCTTTCATTGTTTTGCGAAAAGCCGGATGCGGGAAAACTGCACATATGGCAGCAGAAGGGGCGTTCCTCGATAGAGGGATGCCCCTTTCAGCTTTTAATTACAGTTAACAGAAATTTTATGATTAACGGTCTTTTGAATAGGAAAAGACTGTGGTATAATCACAAATACGCAGCCGTAAGGTCTGCTTTCTAATATCTATCTTAACTGTTCAGTACCCCTCACAGTTACTGCTAAAATCCATCCTAAATCGCCTTTGGCGATGGATTTTAGCACTCCTGAATCACTTTCTTACGGTCAGCGCAGTAAATGCGCTGACCTGCTGAACAGTTACTATCTATCTTATCTTTTTATTCTTTGCCCGGGTAAGGGCGGATTCCCATGGTATCAATAGACATGTCTGTTCAGGATTGGCATAGAACCGGCATATTACGGAAAAAGGAAGCGGGTTTGGACGGAAAGGAGGGAAGTAATATTGAAGGAAAGCATAGAAATAAAAGAAAAGCTGTCAGAAGACAGCAAAGGCAGCTGTCGCCGTATCCGGGACCGGAAACCGGAAAGGCGCCGGGTCATTAAGGAGCCACGCTGTAAGAATAAGGGAAAGAACATCCTGCGTGCCGAAAAAAGAAAGGGGCTTTGTATGGGCTTCGCGGCAGGACTGACGGCCGCCGCACTTTTGGGAAGGGAAATGCCGGCGGACAGGGCGCAGGCAAGGGAAACGCAGCCGGCGATTGGAGGTATGTCGGTCAGAGATGAGGATATGCGCAAGCTGTTAATCCGGACGGGAGCTGTTTATGAAGCATCCGGCCCGGTGTTCGTTGAAATTCCCTGGGAATTAATCCGGGCTGAAGAAAATCTGCAGGTGGAGGTTATGGCCGGAAAGAACGGGCAGGAGGCCCGGTACCGGCTTGCCTTTTCCTGTACAGGGGAAAATCAGGACAGCCCCTGAACAAAACATAAGACAAATTGACAGGTAGAGCTAACAGGAAAGGATTGACAGGGGGAGCCTGTTTTCATATGATGGAGTTAATTGGATATATCGGGAAGGAGACCTTGAATATGGCAATAACTTATAATGAAGCCACCCAAATTTTCACCCTGCAGACAGCGGGAAGCACCTACCAGATGATGGTAGGCAGATACAACATTTTACAGCACCTTTATTATGGCAGGAAGGTGGAAGGCAGCACGATGGATTATCTGCTGTGGAGTTCGGATTCCGGGTTCTCAGGCAACCCGTATGAAGCGGGAAGCGACAGAACCTTTTCACTGGATATCCAGCCGCAGGAATATCCTTCGGCCGGCGTGGGCGATTACCGTACCTCCTGTATTGAGGTGGTGAATCCGGACGGCACAAGAGCTGCTGATTTCCGTTATGTTTCCCATGAGATTACGGCAGGGGCTTATAAGGTGACAGGAATGCCCGCAGTGTATGATGAGAACGGCGAGAGCAGCACGCTGACCATTTTGATGAAGGATGCGGCTACCGGTCTGGAGCTGGTTCTTAAATATGGTGTTTTTGAGAAGGAAGACGTGATTACCCGTGCGGCGGAGCTTCGCAATACTGCAAAAGGGACCATTTCTCTGGAAAAAATGCTGTCCGTATGCCTGGACATGGGCTTCGGGGAGTGGGAGATGATCCATTTCCACGGCAGACATGCCATGGAACGCCAGATGGAGCGTACGCCTCTCTGCCATGGCACCGTTTCCGTGGGAAGCAGGAGAGGAACCTCCAGCCATCACCATAATCCTTCACTGATACTTTGTACGCCGCAGACGACTGAGGATGCGGGAGACTGCTACGGAATGGCTTTTGTGTACAGCAGCAATTTCCTGGCAGGCGCAGAGGTGGATCAGATGGGACAGACCCGGGTGGTAATGGGAATTCATCCTGAGAATTTCTGCTTCCGCCTGGAGCCGGGAGAGACTTTTGAAACACCGCAGGTGATTATGAGCTATTCAGGCAGCGGTTTTACGCAGCTGTCCCATAATTTCCACAGAATTATCAGCGACCATATCTGCAGAGGAAAATATAAATATGCAAGACGCCCCATCCTGATTAATAACTGGGAAGCCACATATTTCAATTTTGACGAAGAGAAGATTTTGAAGATCGCATCGCAGGCGGCCGACCTGGGCATAGAGATGCTGGTCCTGGATGACGGCTGGTTTGGAAAGCGAAACGATGACAACTCCGGCCTCGGCGACTGGTATGTGAACCTGGAGAAGCTGCCGGCCAACCTTTCCAGCCTTTCGGAAAAGGTCAATGCCATGGGCATGAAATTCGGCCTCTGGTTTGAGCCGGAGATGATTTCGGAGGACAGCGATCTGTACAGGGCGCATCCGGACTGGGCGCTTCAGATTCCGGGCAGAAAGCCCAACCGCAGCCGTTTCCAGCTGGTGCTGGATATGTCAAGACAGGAGGTCCGGGATTATCTGTTTGAAAGAATGTCGGACATCCTTTCCCATGCGCACATCGATTATGTGAAATGGGATATGAACCGCAGCATGTGTGACATTTACAGCGCTTCGCTGCCGAAGGAAAAACAGGGTGAGGTTTATCACCGCTGCATGCTGGGCGTATATGAACTGCTGGAAAGGCTGACAGCAGCGTTCCCGGATCTGATGATTGAAGGCTGCAGCGGCGGAGGAGGAAGGTTTGACGCAGCCATGCTGTATTATTCTCCCCAGATCTGGTGCAGCGATGATACGGATGCCATAGAGCGGCTGGATATCCAGTATGGCACCTCCTTCCTGTATCCTGTCGGGGCAGTGGGCTCCCATGTATCCGCATGCCCGAACCACCAGACAGGCAGAATTACGCCCTTTGCCACCAGAGGCGTGGTCGCCATGGCGGGCAGCTTCGGCTATGAACTGGATCTGAACACGCTTCCTGAAGAAGAAAAGGAGCAGGTAAAGAAGCAGGTTGCCGACTATAAGAAATATTATGAGCTGGTGCATCAGGGAGATTACTACCGCCTGAACGCACCCGGAGACGGAAAAGAGTTCGTAGCCTGGTCCTTCGTTTCCGCGGATAAGAAGCAGGCATTGTTTAATCTGGTGATCACCCATGTCAGGGCGAACAATAAACCGATATTTGTAAAGCTGAAAGGCCTGGATGCGTCTGCAAAATACAGGCTGGAGGACGGCCGGGTAATCAGCGGCAGCGCCCTCATGAATGCGGGAATTTCCATACCTTCCGTATCCGGAGAATTCCGTGCCATACAGTTTGAACTGAAGGCAGAGGAATAGTTAAAAAAATAAGTCCCTGCGGCAGAATACCCGGAAGGGTTGGCCGCAGGACTTTTTTTCTGCCTGCGTTGTTGCTTTTTAATAGAAAACAGATATAACATTCCGAATAAAAGGAAACCGCTTCCGGTTGCCAAAAGTAGTCTGTGAGGGTATAATAAATAAGATTGGATGGGAGAGAAAACGGTATGATACAGGAAATATTCAGGCTGTATGCGGAACGCAGCTCGTTTTTTGCGGAACTCATTTTACAGCATATCCGCATCGCGGGCATTTCGGTGACGGTATCCCTTGTTCTGGGGCTTGTCATCGGCGTCATCATCAGTGAATACAGAAAACCGGCGCAGATTATCATGAATGTGATCAATGTGCTGTACACTATCCCCTCGATTTCCATGCTGGGCTTTCTGATTCCTTTTACGGGAATCGGGGATAAGACGGCGATCATTGCACTCAGTATCTACGGACTGCTTCCGATTGTGCGTAATACCTATACCGGGATCAGCACCATCCAGCCCTTCCTGACGGAGGTGGCGACGGGAATGGGAAGCACAAGGGGACAGGTTCTGTTCCGGGTAAAGCTGCCGCTGGCCCTGCCGGTGATATTGGCCGGGGTACGGAGCATGGTGGTGATGACCATATCCTTAAGCGGTATTGCCTCCTATATCGGGGCCGGCGGCCTGGGAGTCGCCATATACCGGGGAATTACAACGAATAATGCGGCAATGACCTATGCGGGCAGTATTCTGATCGCGCTGGTCGCCCTGATATCCGACAGGCTGATTTATCTGCTGGAGAAGAAGATACCCTGGGGCGAGACGGCGAGAAAAAGAAGGGAGCAGGGCGCATGAGTGTGATATCGCTGAAGAACATTACGGCGGCTTACGGTAACAAGGATGTGCTGATGCATTTTAACCTGGAAATCGCCCGGGGGGAATTTGTCATGCTCATCGGCACCTCCGGCTGCGGCAAGACCACTGCGCTGAAGCTGATGAACGGTCTGCTTAGGCCAAAGGAAGGAAGCGTGGTGGTAAACGGAAACGATCTGTCGCGGACAGATTTGACAGCCCTGCGCAGGAATCTGGGATATGTGGTGCAGGAAACAGGACTGTTTCCCCATTTGACGATAGAGAAAAATATTTCCTATGTGGCCGATTTGTCACGTAAAAAGGACGGCAAAGCCATACAGAACAGGGTCACGCAGCTTCTGCAGCTGGTGGAGCTGCCGGAGGAGATACGCAGGCGTTATCCGGACGAGCTTTCCGGAGGGCAGAAGCAGCGAGTGGGGATTGCCAGGGCGCTTATGAATTCGCCGGAAATCCTGCTGATGGACGAACCCTTCGGCGCGGTGGATGAGATCACACGCCGCAGGCTTCAGGAGGAGATTGGGAAAATACACAGGCAGCAGGGGGAGACGATTGTTTTTGTCACCCATGATATAGATGAGGCGCTTCGCCTGGGAACACGGATTGTTGTAATGGATGCGGGAAGGATTATCCAGGACGGCACGCCGGAGGAAATCAGAGAGCATCCGGCAACGGACTTTGTGAAAAAGCTGATGTCGGAGCGGTAGGAAGAGAGGAAGAAAATGAATATTAAAAACAAGAGGAGAACCATCGCGGTCATACTGGCTGCGGTTCTGGCAGCAGGCGTCTTTGCAGGCTGCGGCAAATCAAAGGAACCCATTAAGATCGCCTCCAAGCCCATGACGGAGCAGTATATCCTGACAGAAATCCTGGGGCAGCTGATAGAGCACGATCTGGGAGTTAAGGTGGAAATCACCAAGGGAATCGGCGGCGGAACCACCAATATCCAGCCGGCCCTGCTGAAGGGTGATTTTGACCTGTATCCGGAATACACGGGAACCGCATGGCTGACGGTGCTGAAGCATGAAAAAGAGGATGATCCCGACGTTTTATATGAAAACCTGCAGAAGGAATACCAGGAGATGGGACTTCACTGGAGCGGCCTGTACGGCTTCCAGAATTCCTATGTGCTTGCGGTGAGAAAGGAAGCGGCCGAAGAATACGGGCTGGAAACCTTCAGCGATCTGGCCGCGGCTTCCGGGAACCTGATTTTCGGCGGCAACCCGGATTATATGGAAAGAGAGGACGGCTATCCCATGATCTGCGAAGCCTATGGCATGGAATTCAAGGGTACCGTGGATGTGGATATTGCCCTGAAATACCAGGCCATGGCCAATCAGGAAATCGACGTGACCAATGCCTTCACTACGGACGCCCAGCTGGCGGCTGCGGATGTATTGCTGCTGCAGGATGATAAAAGCCTGTTTGCCACCTACTATGCGGGCACTGTTGTGAGAAACGATACGCTGGAGAAATATCCGGGGCTTGCGGATACGCTGGAGAAGCTCACGGGCCAGATTTCCGATGATGAAATGCGGGAAATGAATTACCAGGTGGAAGTGGAAGGAAAGGACGAGAAGGATATCGCCAGGGATTTCCTGACACAGAAGGGACTTCTAAATTAAACAGGAGGGGAAGGAAACATGTACAGAGAGCATACCAGAGAAGTGAAAATAGGGGACAGGGTTATCGGCGGCGGTAATCCGATCCTGATTCAGTCCATGACCAATACAAGAACGGAGGATGTGGAAGCCACCGTTGCCCAGATACTGCGCCTGGAGGCGGCAGGCTGCGATATTATCCGCAGCACAGTGCCCAATATGGAGGCGGCCAGGGCAATCGGCGAGATTAAAAAGAGGATTCATATCCCTCTTGTGGCGGACATTCATTTTGACTATAAGATGGCCATTGCCGCCATGGAAAACGGCGCGGATAAAATCCGCATCAATCCCGGAAACATCGGCGGCCCGGAAAATGTGGCGGCTGTTGTAAAGGTGGCAAAGGAAAGGAATATCCCCATCCGTGTGGGCGTCAACAGCGGTTCCCTGGAAAAACAGCTGGTGGAAAAGTACGGCGGCGTTACGGCCGAAGGGATTGTGGAAAGCGCCCTTGACAAGGTGAAAATGATTGAGGATCTGGATTATCATAACCTGGTAATCAGCATTAAATCCTCGGACGTGCTCATGTGCGTCCGTGCGCACGAGGTACTGGCAAGCAAGACCGATTATCCGCTGCACGTGGGAATCACGGAAGCCGGTACTCTCTGGAGCGGCAATATCAAATCCTCCATCGGCATGGGAATTATCCTTTATGAAGGCATCGGGGATACCATCCGCGTATCCCTCACCGGGGACCCGGTGGAAGAGGTTCGCACCGCAAAGCTGCTGCTTCGCACGCTGGGACTGAGAAAGGGCGGCATTGAGGTGGTGAGCTGCCCTACCTGCGGCAGGACCAAAATAGATCTGATAGGCCTTGCCAACCAGGTGGAAGCCATGGTGGCGGATATCCCCTTAGACGGCGTTAAGGTAGCCGTCATGGGCTGTGCGGTGAACGGCCCCGGGGAAGCAAAGGAAGCGGATATCGGAATCGCGGGCGGAATCGGGGAAGGCCTGCTGATTAAGAAGGGTGAAATTATACGTAAGGTACCGGAGGCGGAGCTTTTGAACGTTCTGCGTGAGGAGCTGCTGCATTGGGAGGAATAAATGGCTAAGGCTTTTTTTGATGTATTTCCCGGATTAAAACTGGATGGTAAGCTGAAAAGCCTGTTTGAGCAGACGCAGATTGAACGCGTCACAGCAACAAAACAGAAGGATTTTGTGCGCATTTATTTAAGCAGTGAGCGGCTGATACAGAAGGATGATATTTTTACGGTGGAAGGTGAAATTAAGAAGCAGCTGTTTGCCGGCTGCAATATCACCATAAAAATTCATGAAAAATACCGTCTCTCTTCCCAGTATAATCCGGAAAAGCTCATGGAAATTTACCGGGACAGCATATTGCTTGAGCTGCAGGAATACAGCCATCTTCTTTACAGCATGTTTAAAAATGCGGAGCTTTCCTTCCCTGAGGAGGGCAGGCTCAACCTGCGTATAGAGGATACCGTGCTGGCGCGGACCAAAAGCGATGAGCTGACCCGCATCCTGGAGAAGGTTTTTTTCGAACGCTGCGGCCTGCCTGTCAATGTATTTGTGGAATACAGGGAGGCAAGAACCGGGAGGTTCAAGGAAGAGGACGATATTTTTATCGCCCGCAGGGTGGCGGAAATTGCAGCCAGGTATACCGGAAATAAGGGCTATGAAAACGGCGGAGAGATGCCCGCGCCGCGGCAGGAAATGCAGGCCGGGCAAAGCGGGAATGCAGAGGGAGGAGCACAGAAGCAGGCGGTTGATCCCGCATATGAAGCTTATCTTGCAGGCGCTGCAAAGGAAGCTGCAAAAGCGGAGTCAGGACAAAAGCCCAAAGATGGAGGCGCGCCCTTTGAAGGAGGGACAGTGCGTCCCGGCGCTGCGCTGGAGGGCAAAAAGTTTATGGGCAAAAAGTCCGGCGGCTTCGGCCGCGGGAAAGGCAAATTTAAGGGAGACGGCGATTTTTTCAAGTCCGCGAAGCGTTCCGATAATCCGGATGTGATCTATGGCCGGGATTTTGATGACGAGGCCATGTCCATTGAGGATATTGTGGGTGAAATAGGAGAGGTGGCCATCCGCGGCAAAATCCTGAATCTGGACAAGCGGGAAATCAAGAATGAAAGAACCATCCTTATTTTTGATGTCACGGACTTTTCCGATACCATGACGATTAAGATGTTTGCCAAAAACGAACAGGTGGAGGAAATCTGTGAGGGCATCAAGCCCGGTGTATTCGTGAAAATCAAGGGAATTACCATGATAGATAAGTTCGACGGGGAGCTGACCATCGGTTCCATCGTCGGCGTGAAGAAAATCAGTGATTTTACCCATGGCCGTATGGATCACAGCGTCCGCAAGCGTGTGGAGCTGCACTGCCATACCAAAATGAGCGATATGGACGGGGTATCCGAAGCCAAGGATATCGTGAAACGGGCGTATCAGTGGGGCCATCCCGCCATTGCCATTACGGATCACGGCGTGGTGCAGTCCTTCCCGGACGCCAACCACTTAATTGATGATTTATGGAAGGTGGAGAAGGGAAAAAGGAAGGACGCGGGGGATCCCAATCCGGACAAGAATGATTTTTTTAAGGTAATTTATGGCGTGGAGGCCTATCTGGTGGATGATTTAAAGGAAATCGTCACCGACGGAAAGGGGCAGCCCCTGGAGGGCAGCTATGTGGTATTCGATATTGAGACCACGGGCTTTTCCCCCATCAAAAACCGGATCATTGAAATCGGTGCGGTAAAGGTGATCAATGGAGAGATTACGGACCGTTTTTCCTCCTTTGTCAATCCCCAGGTGCCCATCCCCTTTGAAATAGAGAAGCTTACCAGCATCAATGATGAAATGGTGATGGATGCGCCGGTCATTGAAAAGGTGCTGCCGGAGTTTTTAAGCTTCTGCGAGGGGACCGTGCTGGTGGCGCACAATGCCAGCTTTGATATCAGCTTTATCAGGGAAAATGCCCAGAGGCAGCAGCTTCCCTTTGATTTTACTTATGTGGATACCGTGGGAATTGCCAGGGTGCTGCTGCCCCATCAGGCAAAGCATACGCTGGACGCGGTATCCAAAACGCTGGGGATTTCCCTGGAAAACCATCATCGCGCCGTAGACGATGCGGAGGCAACCGCCCAGATTTTTGTTAAGTTTACGGATATGCTGCTTAAGGACGGGAAGGATACCCTGGAAAAGGTGAATGCCCTGGGAGACTCCAACCCTGACATCGTAAAAAGGCTGCCTACCTATCATGCGATCATCCTGGCTAAAAACAATACGGGGAGGGTGAACCTGTACAAACTGATTTCGGAATCCCATCTCACCTATTATGCCAAAAGGCCCAGAATCCCAAAGAGCCTGCTGCTTGCACACAGAGAGGGGCTGATACTGGGAAGCGCCTGTGAAGCTGGCGAGCTGTACCGTGCGCTTCTGGACGACAGGAGCGATGCGGATATTGCCAGGATCGTGAATTTCTATGATTATCTGGAAATCCAGCCCACCGGCAACAACAAGTTCATGATTAACGAGGAAAAGATACGGAATATCAATTCCATTGAGGACATCCAGGATGTGAACAAACGGATTGTGGCGCTGGGAGAGCAGTATAATAAGCCGGTGGTAGCTACCTGTGACGTGCATTTCCTGGATCCCGGAGATGAGGTCTACCGCCGGATTATCATGGCGGGTAAGGGCTTTAAGGATTCTGACGAACAGGCGCCGCTTTATCTGCGCACGACGGAGGAAATGCTGGAGGAGTTCCAGTATCTGGGAAGTGATAAGGCGGAGGAGGTGGTTATTACCAACACCAACCTGATTGCGGATCAGATAGAGACCATATCTCCGGTGCGCCCGGATAAATGTCCTCCGGTCATTGCGGACAGTGATAAGACGCTGACGGAAATCTGTTATAACAAGGCGCATGAAATGTATGGGGAAAAGCTTCCTCCCATCGTAGAACAGAGGCTGGAAAAGGAGCTGAATTCCATTATCAAGAACGGCTTCGCGGTTATGTATATCATCGCCCAGAAGCTGGTATGGAAATCTGTGGAGGACGGCTATCTGGTAGGTTCGCGTGGTTCCGTAGGTTCCTCCTTTGTGGCGAACATGGCGGGAATTACGGAGGTAAACGCCCTGAGTCCCCATTATTACTGCATGAAATGCCATTACAATGATTTTGACTCCCCGGATGTGAAGGCCTATACAGGCAAGGCGGGCTGCGATATGCCGGACAAATACTGTCCGGTATGCGGCGAACCCCTGAAAAAAGACGGATTCGACATCCCCTTTGAAACCTTCCTTGGCTTCAAGGGTGACAAGGAGCCGGATATCGACCTGAACTTCTCCGGTGAGTACCAGAGTAAGGCGCATAAATATACCGAAGTTATTTTCGGCGCGGGCCAGACCTTCCGTGCGGGCACTATCGGCACCCTGGCGGATAAGACGGCCTTCGGTTATGTGAAGAATTATTATGAAGAGAGAGGAAGCAAGAAGCGTACCTGTGAAATCAACCGTATTGTGGCAGGCTGTACGGGAATCCGCAGAAGTACGGGACAGCATCCCGGCGGTATTATCGTGCTTCCTTTGGGGGAGGAGATCAACTCCTTCACGCCGGTGCAGCATCCGGCCAATGATATGACGACGGATACGGTAACCACACATTTTGATTACCATTCCATTGACCATAACCTGCTGAAGCTGGATATTCTGGGACACGATGATCCTACCATGATCCGTATGCTTCAGGATTTAACGGGCATCGATCCTACCAAGATCCCGCTGGACGATCCCCAGGTAATGAGCCTGTTCCAGAATACCAATGCACTGGGGGTGACCCCGGAAGAGATAGACGGCTGTCCGCTGGGCGCGCTGGGAATCCCTGAGTTCGGTACGGAATTCGCCATGCAGATGCTTCTGGATACACATCCCACCTCCTTTTCGGATCTGGTGCGTATCGCAGGGCTGGCGCATGGTACGGACGTATGGCTGGGCAATGCCCAGACCCTTATCAAGGAGGGAAAGGCAACCATTTCCACCGCTATCTGCACCCGTGACGATATCATGCTCTACCTCATTGAAATGGGCGTGGAAAGCAGTCTGGCGTTCACCATCATGGAGAGCGTCCGTAAGGGCAAGGGTCTGAAGCCGGAAATGGAAGAAGCCATGCTGGCGGCAAATGTGCCCGACTGGTACATATGGTCCTGTAAAAAAATCAAGTACATGTTCCCCAAGGCCCATGCGGCGGCCTACGTTATGATGGCATGGCGTATCGCTTATTGTAAGGTAAATTATCCGCTGGCTTATTATGCCGCCTTTTTCAGCATCCGCGCATCTGCTTTTTCCTATGAGCTGATGTGCCAGGGGCAGAAGCATCTGGAATCAATGATGGCTGACTATAAGAGAAGGGCGGACACCCTTTCCAAGAAGGAGCAGGATGCGGCCAGGGATATGAAGGTGGTGCAGGAAATGTACGCAAGAGGCTTTGAATTCGTGCCGATTGATATTTTTTCCGCCCAGTCCCGCAGCTTCCAGGTGGTGGGGGATAAGATAATGCCCTCCTTAAGCAGCATTGACGGCCTGGGTGAAAAAGCCGCGGATGCCATTGTGGAAGCGGCCAAGGACGGCCCGTTCCTTTCCAAAGATGATTTCAGGCAGAGGACGAAGGTTTCCAAGACCGTGGTGGATTTGATGGATACCCTGAACCTGCTGGGGAACCTGCCGGAGTCCAACCAGATCAGCCTGTTTGATTTTGCCATATAGAGCTGTCAGGGATGCGTAATGCATCCCTTTTCTTTTATGGAATTTATAAAAAAAGGTCAGGATCCTTAAATAAAAGGTCAGGAAACAGAAGGAAATAACAGTACAAAATCAATATAATGTATTTATATCCCGCCGGATACCGCCTGCTGCTCAGGACGTCGGGAAAGGCGGAAATGCAGGAACCGGAAAACTGGTTAAAAGGAGGAGCTATGATTAAAGTAATCGACAACAAAATATACCGCAGACAGGACAAGGAGCTTCTTGTCATAGAGCCGTGGGGGCCGGACAGTCTCCGTGTGCGCGCCACGCAGAACCATACCTTTAATAAGGACGAAGAAACCTCAGCCCTTCTTCCGGCGCTGGCCTCGGCGCCGGAAATTACAACGGACGGGAAAAGCGCCGTCATCACCAACGGTAAAATCCGCTGTGAGCTGATGGTGACGGGCAAGCTGAAGTTTTTCAACCAGAAGGGTGAGCTGCTTCTGGAGGAATATGACAGGAACCGTTTCCGTGAAAATGTGGAAGGGGAATTCAACAGCGCGCTGGAAATCAGCCCCCGTACCTTCACACCCATTATGGGAACGGAAAACTTTAAATTAGCCGTTCGCTTTGAGCCGAATGACGGAGAGAAAATATACGGTATGGGCCAGTATCAGCAGCCGTATATGGATATGAAGGGCTGTGTGGTTGAGCTTGCCCACAGGAATTCCCAGGCCAGCGTTCCCTTTGCCCTTTCCAATAAAGGCTACGGCCTGCTCTGGAACAATCCTGCCATCGGAAGCGTGACCTTCGGAAAGAACCTGACGGAATGGACGGCGCTTTCCACAAGACAGATGGATTACTGGATTACAGCCGGGGATACGCCGGCCGAAATAGAAGAAGCCTATGCGGATGCCACGGGCAAGGTGCCCATGATGCCGGATTACGGCTGCGGCTTCTGGCAGTGCAAGCTGCGTTATCAGACGCAGGAGGAGCTGCTGGAGGTGGCAAGGGAATATAAGAGAAGAGGGCTGCCAATCTCTGTCATTGTGGCCGATTATTTCCACTGGCCTCATCAGGGGGACTGGAAATTCGACAAGGATTACTGGCCGGATCTGAAGGCTATGGTGGACGAGCTGGAAGGCATGGGCATCAAGCTGATGGTTTCCATCTGGCCCACGGTGGAGGAAGGCAGCGAGAACTTTAAGGAAATGGAGGAGCTGGGCTATCTGAGCCGGAATGACTACGGAAAAAGGATGCACCAGCTGGGCAATGCGGCCATCATGGATCCCACCAATCCGGATGCCAGAAAATATGTGTGGAGCAAGATTAAAAAGAATTATTATGACGACGGCGTACGCATTTTCTGGCTGGATGAGGCGGAACCGGAATTCACCAACTATGAATACGGCAACCATCGTTTTTACCTGGGCTCAGATCTGGAAATCGGCAATATTTTCCCCAGGGAATACGCGAGAATGGCCTATGAAGGCATGGAAGGGGAAGGCCAGGCCAACATTGTGAACCTTCTTCGCTGCGCATGGGCAGGCAGCCAGAAATACGGCGCCCTTGTATGGTCCGGAGATATTGACTCAAGCTTTCGCTCCTTAAGGAGCCAGCTGGCTGCAGGGCTGAATATGGGCCTTGCGGGGATTCCCTGGTGGACGACGGATATCGGCGGCTTCCACGGCGGAAATATATATGATGAGGATTTCAAGGAGGTTCTGGTCAGATGGTTTGAGTTCGGGGCATTCTGCCCGGTATTCCGTCTGCACGGCTTCCGCGAGCCCTTCAAGGAGCCTCTGGGAACCACAGGCGGCGGAACGGCTATCAGTGGCGCGGAAAATGAAGTATGGAGCTACGGCGAAGAGGTATATGAAATCTGTAAAAAGTACCTGGAGCTGAGAGAAAGGATGCTGCCCTACGTAAAACGCCTGATGGCGCAGGCGCATGAAAAAGGGACGCCGGTAATGCGTCCGCTGTTCTATGATTTCCCGGAGGACGGAAAATGCTGGGAGATCGAGGACGAGTATATGTTCGGGCCGGAAATTCTTGTGGCGCCCATCCTTTATGAAAAACAGAGGGAAAGAAAGCTGTATCTTCCTGCGGGAGAGTGGCGCAGCCTGAATGACGGAAAAGTATATGCGGGCGGGGCGGATATTGTATGTGAGGCTCCCATTGACGCCATTCCTGTTTTTGTGAAAAACGGGTGTCTTAAGGAACTGAAATTTTAACGGCAGGCTGCCGCTTACTATGTAAACAGTATAGAAGAAAACAGTCCCGGGACGGGAAGGATGCCCCGGGACTGTTATTGTTGGAAAAAATGCAGCAGTTCAGGACTGCCATCTTCTTGAATGGCCCGCCGTTCTGAACTGCTACGAGAAAATAAGGAGCGCTGATTATGGATTTTGTTAAGGTGAATGGAAAAGAATTTTATTACAGGGGAAAGCCCATCCTGTTTTCCGGGCTGGGCGTGGGCTCCTGGCTGAATATGGAGCATTTTATGCTGGGGCTTCCGGGAACGGACAAACAGATCAGGGAAACCTTTGCCCGGGTGCTGGGGAAGGAGGACGCGGCCCGTTTTTTTGATTCCTTTATTTTGAATTTCCTTACGGAGGAGGATTTCCTTTTCCTGAAGGAATCCGGGGTGAATCTGCTGCGCGTGCCTTTCAGCTACAGGCTTTTTATTGATGATGAGAATCCGGGGGTATATAAGGAAGAGGGCTTTGGCTATATGGACAGGCTGCTTGCCCTTTGCAGCAAGTATGAGATTTTCCTGATGCCGGATCTGCATACGGTGCCGGGGGGACAGAACCCGGACTGGCACTCGGATAACACCACGGGAATCCCGCAGTTCTGGCATTTCCGTATTTTCCAGGAACAGATTGTGAAGCTGTGGCAGGACATAGCACAACGATACCGGGACGAGCCTTTCCTGTTAGGCTACGATCTGCTCAATGAGCCTTTTCTTATGCCTAAAAAGGAGGGCGTGCTGAATGCCTTCTTTGAAGAAGTGACAAAGGCAGTGCGAAAGGTGGATAAGAATCATATTATTTTTATTGAGGGCGATTTTTTCTCCATGGATTTTTCGGATATCAGGCTGCCTGCGGATGAACAGACGGCGCTGACCTTCCATTTTTACCCTACTGTATGGGATAAGAATCTGTGTGATAAGGATTATGACGCCAGGGAGAGAGTGCGAAAGATGGATGAGCAGCTTGCCGGATTCGCGGCTCTGCGGGATAAATTCGGCCGTCCTGCCCTCTGTGGGGAAGCCGGGGTGGATATTAAGAAGGACGATCTTCCGTTTACGATGCAGCTTCTGGATGAAACACTGGGACTGTTTCAAAAGCATGGCCTTTCCTGGACTCTTTGGAGCTATAAGGACGCGCAGTGGATGGGCCTGGCCTACCCGAAGGATGGCACCGGCTGGATGAAGCTGGCCGGCAGGATCAGGGAACACTGGTCGCATTACGGGCAGATGGACGCTGCGGATGAAATCATGGAGGATATGGGAAAAAGATATACGGCGGATTTGGCAAAGGAACTGAAATACGAGCTGCAGTTCCAGCTGAGGGGCGTGCTGTACCGCCTGGAAGAGGAATATATCCTGAAGCCGGTCCTGGAGGAATTCCCCAAAGAGGAAATCATGTCCATGCCGGAATCCTTCCGGTTTGAAAACTGTGCCTTCTATGAAGATTACAGGGCGCTTCTGAAGAAGTATACCTGGCGGCAGGCATAAGCTGCGCCGGGCCGGCGGCGGAATTAATTAGGAGGAAAACTGCAAGGCGGCAGGAAAAAAGGAAACAGGAGGGAGACGCCCGACAGGCAGCAAAAATAATCCCTCCGAAGCTCTGCCGCCCTTTAAAATAGCAGCTTTTGCGCAGGTTTTTTGCGGAACAATATTACGTTAAAATAAAAGCAAAATAAAAATTAGAAAAATTTCAAAAAAAGTACTTGCATTTCCTGGCAACTTGTATTATTATATACAAGTGTCACGCGGGAAGTTATCGCGGACAACACCAGATGGCTCGTTGGTCAAGCGGTTAAGACGCCGCCCTCTCACGGCGGAATCAGGGGTTCGATTCCCCTACGAGCTGCTGACTATTTTGAAAAGAATAGCCCAACCCGAAAGAAGTGCTGCAGGCCTTGTGTCTACAGTTCTTTTTTTATGTTTTTTTATTTGAGGTTCAGCTCTTCAAGCAGGCGCGCACAGTCTTTCATTCCCTGCTTATATGCCAGTTCTATCAGCTTCCCGCAGCAGCTGTTATGACAGTCCATCAGCGACTCCACCAGATCATGGTATTCTTCAGGCAGCTCGCGGTAACAGCTGACGGCAGCCTCCTTTTCCATTTCGCTCAGCTTACGGTAATCCCCATCCTTCAGGAATATTTCCTGAAGCCTTCCTGATACCGCACAGTCAGTGATTTCATCCAACATTTCCTTATCCTCCGGGCCACTCCGATTTTTTCACCCAAAGAGCGGCTCCTTCCATATCAAAATTCCGACACATCACTATATACAGACTACCACAGAACGGTAATATAGTCTACATTAATGTAGTAATATTTGCAATAGTCCATAACAGTCCGGATAGAGCGGATCCGTTGCATAATTCAGGGCATGAAAAATAAAAAAAGATGCAGGAGTTGACAAAATCAAATAATGCCCATAAAATAGTTGTATATGCAATAATTGTAAATACTTGAATTTGGAGGCAGTATGAGACGTTTACTTTCTTACATGAAGAAATACAGGACGGCAACGGTTCTGGCAGTGTTCTGTATTGTTTTGGAGACCTTTCTGGAGCTGATTATTCCCCTCATCATGGCGGATATGGTGGATGTGGGAATTGCCAACGCGGATAAGGCCTATATTTTTGAAAAAGGCCTGCTGATGGCGGGCTGTGCGGTTGTTTCCATGGTGCTGGGAGCGGGAAGCGCCAGATTTGCAGCCGTCTGCGGACAGGGCATCGGCGCGGAAATCCGCAAGGATGAATACCGGAAGCTCCAGCAGTTTTCCTTTGCCAATACGGATCATTTCCGGACCTCATCCCTTGTCACAAGGCTGACGGGAGATGTGACCAATATCCAGAATTCCATTTCCGGCGGCATGCGTCCGGCCTGCCGCGCGCCGGTGATGATGATTACCGCCATTGCCGTTTCCTTTTATATCAACAAAGAGCTGGCAGTGGTTTTCCTGATAGCGGCGCCTGTTCTGGGCGTTCTTTTATTCCTTATTATTTCCCATGTCCGGCCGCTGTATTCCAAAATGCAGAAAGCAGTGGATCTGGTTAACCGTATTATCCAGGAAAACCTGACGGCAATTCGGGTGGTGAAGTCTTATGTCAGAGGCGATTATGAGCTGGCGAAATTCGAAGAGGTGAATACCGGGCTTTTGACCACCTCGGAGAGGGCTTTTAGGGTCGCCTCCCTGAATATGCCTGCCATGCAGCTTGTCATGTACACTACCATTCTGTGCATCCTCTGGTTTGGCGGCAGGCTGATTCTGGTGGGAGGCATGCAGGTGGGCGAGCTGACCGGTTTTTTAAGCTATGTGCTCCAGGTGCTTAATTCCCTGATGATGATATCCAATGTATTTATGATGTTCACCCGATCCCTCACCTCCTGGAAGCGTATCACGGAGGTAATGGACGAGAAAATCGACATCACCGAGGAACGGTCAAAGGACATTTTTGTTGAAAAAGGAGAAATTGATTTTGACCATGTATACTTTAAATACAGCAAAGATGCGCAGGAATATGTGCTTTCGGACATTACGCTTCATATGAAGGCCGGCCAGACAATCGGCATCATCGGAAGAACCGGCGCTGCCAAATCCACGCTGGTGCAGCTGATTCCCCGTCTGTATGATGTGACAGAGGGAGAGATCCGCATCGACGGGCATCCGGTGCAGGAATATCCGCTGAGGCATCTGCGGGATGCCATAGCCATGGTGCTTCAGAAAAACACGCTTTTTTCCGGAACCGTCAGGGATAACCTGCGGTGGGGGAAGGAGGACGCCACGGAGGAAGAGATAGAAGAGGCATGCAGAACCGCCTGCGTGGATGAATTTATCGAAAGGCTGGAAAACGGCTATGACACCGACCTGGGCCAGGGCGGCGTAAATGTATCCGGCGGGCAAAAGCAGAGGCTCTGTATTGCCAGGGCCTTGCTGAAGAAGCCCAGGGTGCTGATTCTGGACGATTCCACAAGCGCGGTGGATACGGCAACGGAAGCGAAGATACGGGAAGGGATGGAACGCAGCCTGCCGGGCACCACCAAAATCATCATTGCCCAGCGGATCACCTCCGTCGTCCATGCGGATGAAATCATCATCCTTGAGGACGGCAGGGTCCATGCCGTGGGCACCCATGAGGAGCTTCTGAAGAATAATGAAATTTATCAGGAAATCTATCAATCCCAGCAGGAAGGAGCTGATCTGTAATGGCGAAATATACCGGATATGCAAGACCGAAGGATAAAAAGAAAACCATGAAAAAGATGCTCCACTATATGGGAATCTATAAATGGTCCATGGTGCTGGTGGGGATACTGGTGTGCATCAGCAGCCTTGCCAACATTCTGGGAACCTATATGCTCAAGCCGGTTATCAACCGGTACATTCTGCCGGGAAACATCCCGGGGCTTATCCGCATACTGATTCTGATGGCCGTCATGTACGGCTTCGGGGCGCTGGCCACGCTGGGCTACAATCAGCTGATGGTGCACACCTGCCAGAGAATCGTGGGACGCATCAGAAGGGATTTGTTTGAACGTACCCAGGACCTTCCGCTTTCCTATTTCGACGCGCATACTCACGGCGAGCTGATGAGCAGGTTCACCAATGATGTGGATACCCTGACCGAGGCGCTGAACAACAGCTTTACCCTTCTGATACAGAGCTTTATCGTGGTAACGGGCACCATTACCATGCTGATTATCCTGAATTTCAGGCTTTCCCTGATTGTCATCGGCTTTTTGCTGCTGATGTTCCTTTTCATCCAGTTTAACGGAAAGCGGAGTAAAAAATATTATCTGGCCCAGCAGAAGCATCTGGGAAGCATTAACGGCTTTGTGGAAGAAATGGTGGGCGGCCAGAAGGTGGAAAAGGTTTTTAACCACGAGGATAAGGATTTCGAAGAGTTCTGCCGGAGAAATGAAGCGCTGCGGGAGGCATCTACAAAGGCGTTGTCCTATTCGGGCATGATGGTACCGACAATCGTCAGCCTTTCCTATTTTAACTATGCGGTTTCCGCCTGCGTGGGCGGCATGTTTGTGCTGTCCGGGCTGATGGATCTTGGAAGCCTGGCCTCTTATCTGGTCTATGTAAGACAGAGCGCCATGCCCATGAACCAGTTTACCCAGCAGATCAATTTCCTGCTGGCGGCGCTTTCCGGTGCGGAGCGTATCTTTGAGATGATGGAAGAGGAGCCGGAAACAGACGAAGGGAAAATCACGCTCTGCCATGTACGGGAAAAAGACGGACAGCTGGAAGAAAACGGCAGCGAGGGCAGGGATTACGCCTGGAAGGTGCCGGATAAGGGCGGCGGCAGCCATCTGGTGCCTTTGAAGGGCGATGTGCGGTTTACTGATGTGGTGTTTGGCTATACTTCCGAAAAGAAGATATTAAACGGCATCAGCCTTTATGCAAAGCCTGGCCAGAAAATAGCCTTTGTAGGCTCCACAGGCGCGGGAAAGACGACGATCATCAACCTGGTCAACCGTTTTTATGAGATCCAGGGCGGCACCATCACCTACGACGGCCTGGACATCCGGGATATCCGCAAAAAGGATCTGCGCCGTTCCCTGTCCATGGTAATCCAGGATACCCACCTGTTTACCGGGACCATTGCCGATAATATCCGCTATGGCAGGCTGAAGGCATCGGATGAGGAAGTAAAGGAAGCGGCCCGCATCGCCAACGCGGATTCCTTTATCCGAAGGCTTCCCGAGGGTTATCAGACCATGCTTTACAGCGACGGCTCCAATCTTTCCCAGGGACAGAGACAGCTGCTTGCCATTGCCAGAGCGGCAATTTCCAACCCGCCCGTGTTGATTTTGGATGAAGCCACCAGCTCCATCGATACCCGGACGGAAAAGCTTATCGAAAAAGGCATGGATGCCCTGATGGAGGGACGGACCGTATTTGTCATAGCCCACAGACTTTCCACCGTGCGTAATTCCAAGGCGATTATGGTGCTGGAAAAAGGAGAGATCATAGAACGAGGCGATCACGAGGAGCTTTTAGAGCAGAAAGGCCGCTATTATCAGCTGTATACTGGACAATTCGAACTGGAATGACCCGTCAAACCATGCTACAATAAAAAGGAAGCCTGTACCCCGCAAAGGTTCCTCCCCGGCCTCATACCCGAAGCTGAGGAAGAACCCTGGCGGCAGGATGCCGCCGGAATGAAAGTCAGGAGAGTGATAACAGAATGGAAAAATGGGAAATCAGAGATGCGATGGTGGAAATGGAAATTGCCAGGAAAAGAATCCTCCAGCCGTATTTTCAGAAGCTGGGACTGTCACCGGGACAGCCGAGGATTCTGAATAAATTATATGAAAAAGACCATGTGACCCAGCGGGAACTGGCCGACCGGTGCTGTATGGATGTGGCAACCATGTCCCGCACCCTCGACCGTCTGGAGGAAGCCGGATACCTGACCCGGGAAAAGCATCCCGACTGCCGCCGTTCCTTCCTTATAGTCCTCACTGAGGAAGGCCGCAGCAGGGCCGCCCAGGTGCATGAGGACTTCCGGAATATTGACGAACAAATCTGGCAGGGCTTCCATGAACAGGAAATGGAAGAGTTCCTTGCCTGTGCGAAGAAGATCATTGCCAACCTGAAATGCGGCGGGAAATAGGGCGGGAGAGGACGCCCTGGTTCCTGCCCCTCGCCCATGAAAACAGCCTGTGGTTCCCAGCGCCCCATGCGCTGCCGCCCGCTGAATATGCTCTGAACGCTGGGATGAATCATCATAAAGCCGGAATAAACGAAGTCCGTTGCTTTTTTGATATCATCTCCGGCGTTTTTAAGTTTATATTACTGACCCCTTCTTTATCAGCAGCTTCTGAAGCCGCCTTTATTACCTAATCTGTCAAAATATCCATGTTTTTCTTCAAAAAACTCCTTTCATACGCCAAACCGACTTTCATATTATACAAACCCAATCCCAGAATAATTATAAAAACATTTTAGGCAAAAAGATTTTATAAAAAGATTTGGTAAAAAGATTTTGGTAAAATTTCAAAGTGAATTCGTGATTTACCAAAAGCCTTGAACTTGCAACACTTAATTCACGTTGTTTTGGTTTACGAGTGGCTAAAATAGAGCTATAATGAATTTCCAGGAGCCTGTTTTCATGTGTGCAAGCATGGCAAACAAGCATCTGGAATAGTGTGCAAGACTAAATTCCACATACCAGATTTTTGTAGGATTAAATTCGGCAGTGGATTCCGTCTTGATTATCGTTCTATTTTTTGAGTAATGATGGCTTCAAACTGACTTCATCAGCAGAGATTTCCTGCAGACATAAAAGTCTGTGGAGCTTATTATTCAAAAGCATCTTAGACAGCCTGAATGGAGTGCAGCCGTTCAGGCTGTCTCTTGCTTCGCTGTTGATGTGATTCATAAGTATGCATGCATCGCGTTGCTTATAGGAATCCAGACTTTGGCCTTTGGGAATCACATAACGGATATATTCATGGTTCTTTTCTATGCGGCCTTTTTGCCAGGAGGAGTTTGGATTGCAGTAAAATATTTTGGTACGGATTTCACCATTTTTATCGCATTCCAGACGCCCCGGAAACTGAAATTCCACACCATTATCAGTCAATATTACGGGGAACAACTCCTGGAACACTTTGATGCCAAGCTGCTGTGTTAAATAATCGAATACTTTTATGACTTGCTCCTGTGACTTCTCTTGTAACACAAAAATGAGCATGAGAGAGCAGTTACGGAAGAAAATCGTCAGGAAAGCCTGCGTACTGTTATCCCGGCCACCTTCCACGGTATCGAGTTCAACAATCGGAATATCAGGATACGTTTGAATAAATTTCTGGAAATCCTCATAAGTACGGCCGATGCGGAACTCTTTTGCAGAAAGACTAACCCTTGTGACGGTTTTCCTGGGTTTACATTTGTAACTGACCTTGCGGCGCAAATCGATATTCCTTGCAGTAAAAACACCTTGATCAATATAGTTATACAACGTTTTTCTGGAACAGGGAATTTCATGTCCGTGAAAGGCATAAATGTGTGCCAGCGACTGCCCCTGCAATAATAGCGGAGATATAAGATCATCAAGGAGTGCGATATCGACAGGAGCCTGATTAATTCCCTGTCTGCATGAAACAAGCAGATCCTGGGAGGATTTATCTGCATTTTGTGCAATGTAGAAAGCTTTGCTCTTATTACAGGTACGCTGTCTTGTACAATGATTGCAAACATAAGGGGCTTTGCAGATAGCTTCACATTGTGGTTCCAGATATTCCGGACAAAAGGCAGTGCATGCAGGAATACGTTCCTTATTGCTATAGCAGTATTTGCAGACTTTTACGCAATTCGGTTTGTCACAAAGAAAACGTAAGGAACAATCCTTAAATCTGCCACAGCGAAGAGGATGTCTTGGATCAACCTTTCGTTTTTGAAAGGTGCGGTATTTCTTCACTTCCTTGGCAATTGTACTTGGATGCTTATCAAGTTTTCTGGCAATGGCTGCAAATGAGAGCCCATCATTTAGCCCCTTTTCAATATGAATTCTTTGGCTTGTCGTAAGGTGCTTTTGGTCATATGTTTTTTTCTTATACATAAAAAATCCTCCTTTGATGGAGGAATCCACTTACCAGGAACATCATACCATGAAACGTGTAACACTAAAATCGTCAAGCACGAATTTAAATGGTGAATCACGAATTAACTATAACATTTTAGGGGTAAAAAGATTTTAGGTATTGACCCTCACGTATGGTGATAGCCTAAAGTAATACCTGAGGGAAGGAAAGAAGGTGAAAATATATGATGACAGTAAAACAGGTGGCAAACCTGACAGGAGTCAGCGTGCGCACCCTCCAGTTCTACGATGAAATCGGACTGCTCAAGCCGGCGGGACTGACGGAGGCCGGATACCGCCTCTACGATGAAAATACGCTGGAAACTCTCCAGCAGATCCTTTTTTTCAAGGAATTGGACTTCACGCTGAAGGAAGTTAAAACCATTATGGAAAACCCGCAGTTTGATAAACTGAACGCATTCATAAAACAGCGTGAACTTATACAGCTCAAACGCGACCGCCTGAATGCCCTGATCGAACTGCTGGACAAACTGATTAAAGGAGAAAAATGCATGGACTTCAAAAAATTTGATATGACGGATTACTTTAACGCACTGAATGAATACAGACAAAATAATTCCGAAGAAATTGTAAAACAATTTGGAAGCCTGGAAAGCTTTGATGAGATGCTTACAATGATGCGCTCCAGGGAAGATGAGATCGGTGAAATGGCAGTAAAACAATATGGTAGCATTGAAAATTACACAAAGGCAGCCCAAAAGAACCTGGCCCGGTTTCTTGCGGACGGCCCGGCATTTTCCCGGACGGAAGCCCTTTCCCTTGCCGAAAAAACAGAGGCCCTGACCAGGAAACTCACCGCTGACCTCACCAAGGATCCCGCAGATCCCGGGATACGCGAAATTACCGCCGGGCTGATAACCCTGACTGAAGAATCGAACAAAGGCACAGATATGGGAGATAACTACTGGGAATTCATGGCGGAGCTTTACCGGACCAACCCGGCATATATCGAAGCCAATGACAAAAAGTACGGCCCCGGCGCCTCAGAGTTCATAAGCAAAGCCATAAAAGCCTGCCTGGAAGCGCAATAACCGCCGAAAAGGCCGCTTTCCACCCTCCGTTCCCCTCCGGCCTGCGGTCAGCAGTCAGCCGAACCATCCCGCAGAACACATCCTGCAAAACTAAAAAAGACAGCCGAAAATGAGAAACACATCCACGTTTCCCATTTCCGGCTGCCCTGCTCTGGCACACCGCCTGAAACCGACCCAACTGCCCTTACAGGCTAATCCATCCAAATGTATTGGCGATAGAACTGATAAGAATCAAAAAGATCAGAATCGGAGCCACATATTTCACAAGAACCACATAAAGCTTTTCATCCTTAAACGGAGCGGAAAGCTTCACCTCATCCGTAACCACCTTCGGCTTCACAACAAAACCCACAAAAATACAGGTAAATAACGCCACCACAGGCATAAGCACACTGTTGCTCAGGAAATCAAAGAAATCCAGGATGGAAAGCCCCAGAGGAGCCACCCAGGAAAGCACGCCAAAGCCCAGAGAAGAAGGAATTCCCATCACCAGGGCAAAAACCATGACTCCAAGACACGCCGTCTTCCTTTTCATATGAAATTTGTCCTGAACAATAGACACCACTGTTTCCATTAAAGAAATGGAAGAAGTCAGGGCCGCAAATAAAACAAGCAGGAAAAATACCAGCCCCAGAATCGCACCGGCCCGCATACTGGCGAAAACCTTGGGAAGCGTAATAAACATCAGGCTCGGCCCCGAAGAAAGAATATCCTTGTTCCCGCCGGAAAAAACGAACACCGAAGGAATAATAATCATACCTGAAATAAAAGCAATTCCCGTATCAAAAAGCTCAATGCTGCGCACCGACGACTCAATGTTTTCCGACTTCGGCATATAAGAACCATACGTAATCATAATACCCATGGCAAGAGACATGGAATAAAAAAGCTGCCCCATCGCCGCAAGCACACAATTCACCGAAAACTCCGAGAAATCAGGCTTGATATAATAAATCAGCCCGTCCACAGCCCCCGGCCGCGTCACCACATAAACCGCAATCCCCAGGGAAAGAAGGACAAGAATCGGCATCAATATTTTGCTCGCCTTCTCAATCCCCTTTTCCACGCCAAGCATAACAATAAAAGCAGTAGCCGCAATAAAAAGGAAAAGCCAGAACAAAGGCTGCCCAACCTCACCGATAAAACCCGTAAAAAAGCTGTCCTCCGTAGCTGCCAGCCCCTGCCCTGTCACATACACAAACAGATACTTGGCAACCCATCCCCCGATTACACAATAATAAGGAAAGATAATAATGGGAACAATACTGGAAAGCACGCCCAGGAAAGAAAACTTCTTATTCAGGGACGTAAAAGCATACAACGTACTCTTTCCCGTTTTCCGCCCCAAAGCAATCTCCGTCAGCATCAGGGCGAAACCAAACGTCACCGCCAGTATCAGATAAATCAACAGAAAAGTCCCTCCGCCGTACTTCGCCGCCAGATAAGGAAACCGCCAGATATTCCCCAGCCCCACAGCAGACCCTGCCGCCGCCAATATAAAACCGATCCGGCCGGAAAACGAATTCTTTTGTTCTTTCATAAGGAAAAACCCCCTAAAATAATATGAATTACAGCACTGCACTGCCGCTTCAAAACAATGCCGCTGTGACAATATATTCTATCACACTAAAAACCAAGAGAAAAGTCCCAAATACAAAAAGAGTGGGGAGAGGATAAGCGCATCCGGCCCGGTTCCTTTCTTCTGTTTCATGGGGGACGGCGGGAGGTTGGGAGGGCTGCGGCAGGGCGGGGAGGTGGGGGAGGGGCGGCTCCAGTCTCAAAAACGGGGTGTTTCTAACTGCGCCGGAAGGCCGGGATTGTGCCAAAGCGGCTGAAACTCCTCCGCAGCGACCCCTGTGTGTGGTGGCTGTATTTTAGTTGCTGTGGTCGTCTGCGTTCGTCAGACAAGCCGCAAAGGGCGGCAAAATCCCGGCCTTCCGGCGCAGTTAGAAACATCACCGTTTTTTCCAATGGAGCCGCTCCCTTCCCCCACCTCCCCGCCCTGCCGCAGCCCTCCCAACCTCCCGCCGCCTCCGTGAAACAGAAGAAAGGAACCGGGCCGGATGCGCTTATCCCTGAATACAGCAACATTTGTTGAAAAAAGAATAATGAAACAAGTTAAAACTCCATAAAATAAAATTACCTCCCTCCAGTCCTTTTTCTTCTATATAAAATACGGAGGCGTGCGGCGCCCTTTTCGTTACCTGCCGGCCCGGAGTATTTCCGGTGGTGTCTGGGGGAGGGGTTCCGGGGTGCGGGGCGGGCTGTGTTACAGGTGAGTCCCGAAAAAATGGAGATATTTCTTATCGCCCCGTTTTTTCATGCTTCGCTCCGTTCCTAATGGCGCTGTTTGACGAACGAAGTGAGGAGTTTGCGCCATGTTGGAAGAAGCATGGAAAAACGGGACGATTAGAAATATCCCATTTTTGAGGCCGAACCAGTAACACAGCCCGCCCCGCACCCCGGAACCCCTCCCCCAGACACCGCCGGAAATGCTCCGGGCTTATCCACCCTCCCGAGAGGCCACCACACCCTCCGCATTTTACACTTGCGTTTTGTATACAATGGTGTTATACTACTGTAAGGTTAATAAGATTACTAGAGTAGAGTGGACTTCCGGTCCACTCTTCTTTATTGATTAGGCAACTTACAACTGAATAAAGAAAGGAACTGGTGAACGAATGTCAAAAGGCAGAACGATTGAAACCCGTACCGAAGAAGTGCTTGCACCCATTGCAGAAGCAAACGGCGTGGAGATTTACGACGTTGAGTATGTGAAGGAAGGCAGCGACTGGTATTTGAGGGCTTATATCGACAAGCCGGAGGGTGTGAATATTCTCGACTGTGAGAATGTGAGCAGAGCGCTTTCCGACAAGCTGGATGAAGAGGATTTTATTGATGATGCTTATATTCTGGAGGTCAGCAGCCCGGGACTGGGCAGGACGCTGAAGAAGGATAAGCATTTGGAAAAGAGCCTTGGAGAGGAAGTGGAGCTGCGGCTCTACAAGCCTAAGGATAAACAGAAGGAATTTGCGGGCATTCTGAAAGCATTTGATGAAAACAGCGTCACAATTGAAACACAAGAGGAAGAAAAAGTTTTTGCAAGGTCTGAAATCGCCCTGATAAGGCTTGCATTTGATTTTTAAATATTTTTGGAGGTTAAAGCAATGAATAAGGAATTAATGGAAGCGCTGGATATTCTGGAAAAAGAAAAAGAAATCAGCAAGGAGACACTTTTTGAGGCGATTGAGAATTCCCTGCTTACGGCGTGCAAAAACCATTTCGGCAAAGCGGATAACGTGAAGGTGGAAATTGACCGGAAAACCTGCGATTTTCTCGTGTATGCGGAAAAAGAAGTGGTGGAGACAGAGGATGACGTGGAGGATGACTGCCTGCAGATCGCCCTGGAGGATGCCCAGGAGATTTCCAAGAGAGCCAAGGTGGGAGATGTCATTCATGTGGAAATCAAGTCCAAGGAATTCGGGCGTATTGCCACACAGAATGCCAAGAACGTGATACTGCAGAAGATCAGGGAAGAAGAAAGAAGCGTAATTTACAATCAGTATTTTGAAAAAGAAAAAGATGTGGTTACCGGCGTTGTCCAGAGATATGTGGGTAAGAACATAAGCATTAATTTAGGAAAGGCCGATGCCCTCCTGAATGAAAGCGAGCAGGTAAAGGGCGAGGTATTCAAGCCCACCGAGAGAATCAAGGTCTATATCCTGGAGGTGAAGAACACACCCAAGGGACCGCGTATCCTTGTGAGCCGCACCCATCCGGAGCTGGTTAAGAGGCTGTTTGAATCCGAGGTTACCGAAATCAAGGACGGAACGGTAGAAATCAAAAGCATCGCCAGAGAAGCGGGAAGCCGTACAAAAATGGCTGTCTGGTCCAACAATCCCAACGTTGACGCGGTGGGCGCCTGCGTAGGTATGAACGGCGCCAGGGTAAACGCCATTGTGGATGAGCTGCGCGGCGAGAAGATCGATATCGTCAACTGGGATGAGAATCCCGGAAACCTGATTCAGAATGCACTTTCCCCTGCCAAGATTGTTGCCGTATTTGCGGATCCTGATGAAAAAACCGCAAAGGTTGTTGTTCCTGATTACCAGCTTTCCCTGGCAATCGGCAAGGAAGGACAAAACGCCAGACTGGCGGCAAGGCTGACAGGTTACAAGATAGACATCAAGAGCGAGACTCAGGCCAAGGATGCACCCGGCTTCCGTTACGAGGATTATCTGGATGATGATTACGATGAGGAAGACGGCGAATACGAGGAAGAGTACGACGGCGATTATGAGGAGTCTGAGGATTCCGGGGAATACGCCGGAGAGGAAGCCTATGAGGAAGCTCCTCTTGAAGAAACCTTCGACGAGAACCTGGATGAAGCTTCGCAGGAAGAACTGACAGAGGATGACGGAGAGAACTATGAATAAGAAAGTTCCCATGAGACAATGCGTAGGCTGCGGCGAAATGAAGGGCAAAAAAGAAATGATGCGCGTCCTGAAGACTGCAGAAGGAGACATTGTACTGGATGTGACCGGTAAAAAAAATGGAAGAGGCGCTTATCTTTGCAAATCCATGGAATGCCTGAAAAAGGCAAGGAAAGGCAAAGGCCTGGAGCGCTCCTTCAAGATGAATATTCCAAATGAAGTATATGACAGTCTGGAGAGGGAGTTTGAGGAGTTTGAAGCAGAATAAGATTTTATCCCTGCTGGGTCTTGCCACCAGGGCTTCATCAGTGGTCAGCGGTGAGTTCATGACGGAAAAGTGTGTGAAGTCCGGTGCTGCAAGGCTGGTGATCGTAGGAAATGATGCCTCTGACAATACAAAGAAAAACTTCCGGAACATGTGCGAGTACTACCGCGTACCCTTTTACCTCTATGATACCAAGGAGGGGCTGGGACACGCGATGGGAAAGGAAATGAGGGCATCCCTGGCGGTAACAGATGACGGGTTTGCCAAAAGCCTGATCGGACATTTGGAAGAAGCCAAGTAGACGGAGGTAGCAGCATGGCAAAAACGAAAGTATTTGAACTTGCAAAAGAGTTAGGTATACACAGTAAAGACGTAATCACATTTCTTCAGGGCAAAGGGGTGGAGGCGAAAGCCGCCCAAAGCTCCATTGAAGACGATGCGACAGCGATGGTAAAGAAACATTTTGGTAAAAGCGAAGGAGAAAAACGCGTAGTGGAAGAAGCATCCATGAAGACGACGGGCGTTACGCCGGAAAAGAAAACAGAGAATACGCAGAATGAAAATCACGGAAAGCGGGAGCAGGTCCAGACTGCGGCAGCGCAGCCTTCTGCGGCGGCACAGCCTGCCGCTGAGCACCGTGAAGGCGGCGCAGCCGATGCGCCGGTGAAAAAGAAGAAAAACATTATTTTTGTGAGCAATCCGCACAACAGCAAAATGCAGTCCGGCGGTCAGCGTCAGTCCTCAGCCGGGAATAAACCCGGTGTGTCTGGAAATAATGGAGACAGAAGGGGCAGCAACAACGGAAATAATGGAAACAATGGAAACAACGGCGGCAGAAATAATTCCGGCCGCGGTAACAATTCCGGCGGGCAGGGAAGAAACGGCCAGAACCGTCAGAATAATAACCAGAACCGTTCTTCAGGAAGAATCGGTTTTGAACAGCCCAAGCTGATCAAGCCCCTTACCAAGCCTTCACAGCCCCAGATGCCCGATGAGAGGCTGGAAGAACAGCGCAGGCGTGCGGAAGCTGCGGAAAGAGCAGCCAGAGAACAGAAAGCAAGAGAAGAAAAAGCTGCCGCGGAAAAAGCGGCAAGGGCCGAGAGAAGTGATAACAGGAATGAAGGAAGAACGGATAACAGAAGCGACAGGCCGCAGAACAGCCGCCCGGAGGGCAGCAGGCCGCAGGGCAGCCGTCCGGACAGCGGCAGGACAGACAGGCCGCAGTCCAGAAATCCGAGAAACGACAGACCGCAGGGTGGACGTACGGACACAAGGGCGCCCAGAAGCGACAGGCCGCAGGGCAGACCTGGTGAAGGCCAGAGCCGTCCGGGCTTTGGCGGCGGCCAGAGGCCTGGCCAGGGTTTTAACCGTAATGCAAATGGCGGCAGACCTGGCGGCAATAGTGACCGTCCTCAGGGAGACCGTACACAGGGCGCAGGCGGAAGGCCGGACGCTAAACGTGCCGCGGACAATAAATTCAGGAAGCCTGCGCCGGGCGGCAAGAGTTTTGTCCCCGAAAGCCCGATTAAAGAAGGCGAGAAGCACAGGGACGAAGAAAAGCGCCGCAGCAGCCAGGAGAGGGATAAACGCTCCAGGAAAGACCTCATTTACGAAGAGGACAATGCGGCAAAGAACAAACTGAAAAACAAGGCCGGCAGATTTATCAAGCCGGAGCCTAAGAAGGAAGAGGCTCAGGAGGAGCAGATCAAGGTTATTACCGTAGGTGATACCATCACCATTAAGGAACTGGCCGATAAAATGAAGCTGCTGCCTGCCGCAATCATCAAGAAGCTGTTCCTGGAGGGCAAGGTTGTTACCCTGAATCAGGAAATTTCCTATGAAGATGCGGAAAATATCGCCATTGATTATGACATTATCTGCGAAAAAGAAATTAAGGTGGATGTCATTGAAGAATTGCTGAAGGAAGACGAAGAGAACGAAGAGGATATGATTTCCAGGCCTCCTGTTATCTGTGTTATGGGTCATGTTGACCATGGTAAAACCTCCCTTCTGGATGCTATCAGAAAAACAAATGTAACAGACCGTGAAGCGGGCGGAATCACCCAGCACATCGGCGCTTATACCGTACAGATTAACGGACAGAAAATCACCTTCCTGGATACTCCCGGACATGAGGCGTTTACAGCCATGCGTATGCGCGGCGCCAACTCCACGGATATCGCGGTCCTGGTGGTTGCGGCGGACGACGGCGTTATGCCCCAGACCGTGGAAGCGATCAACCATGCAAAGGCCGCAGGCATTGAAATCATCGTTGCTGTAAATAAGATGGATAAACCCAATGCCAATATCGACAGGGTGAAGCAGGAACTGGCAGAATATGAGCTTATTCCCGAGGAATGGGGCGGAAGCACCGTATTCGCACCGGTATCCGCAAAGACCGGCGACGGCATCAACCAGCTGCTGGAGATGATCCTGCTTACTTCCGAAATACTGGAACTGAAGGCCAACCCCAACAGACAGGCAAGAGGCCTTGTCATCGAAGCGGAGCTGGATAAGGGACGTGGACCTGTGGCAACCGTACTGGTACAGAAGGGCACCCTTCACGTGGGCGACTTTATTTCTGCCGGCGCATGCCATGGCAAGGTTAGGGCAATGATAGACGATAAGGGCAGACGCGCCAAGGAAGCAGGACCTTCCACCCCTGTGGAAATCCTGGGCCTTTCCGATGTTCCCAATGCCGGCGAGGTATTCCTGGCACATGAGAACGACAAAGAGGCGAGAGCCTATGCGGAAACCTTTATCGCACAGAATAAAGAGAAGAAGCTGGAAGAGACAAAGGCTAAAATGTCTCTGGATGATCTGTTCAGCCAGATTCAGGAAGGCAATCTGAAGGAACTGAACCTGATTATCAAGGCCGACGTACAGGGCAGCGTGGAAGCGGTAAAACAGAGCCTGCTTAAGCTGACCAATGAAGAAGTGGTTGTAAAATGCATCCACGGCGGCGTAGGCGCCATCAACGAATCCGATGTCACCCTGGCCGCAACCTCCAATGCCATCATTATCGGCTTCAATGTCCGTCCGGATGCAACGGCGAAGGCAACGGCCGAAAGAGAGGGCGTGGATATCCGTCTGTACAGAGTTATTTACCAGGCTATCGAGGATATCGAAGCCGCAATGAAGGGTATGCTGGATCCTGTATTTGAGGAGAAGGTTATCGGCCATGCGGAAGTGCGCCAGATTTTCAAAGCATCCGCAGTGGGCAACATTGCAGGTTCCTATGTGCTTGACGGTGAGTTCAAGAGAGACTGCAAGGTGAGAATTACCAGAGACAAGGATCAGATTTATGAAGGCACTCTGGCAAGTCTCAAGCGTTTTAAAGATGATGTGAAGGAAGTACGTTCCGGATATGAATGTGGTCTTGTCTTTGACGGCTTTGACCAGATTCAGGAGGGCGATATCGTGGAAGCCTACATTATGGTGGAGGTTCCCAGGTAAGCTGCGAAGGAATGCTGCCTCACAGGTAGGAGTAATATGAGAAAAAACAGTGTTAAAAATACCCGGATCAATACGGAGGTGCAGAAGGTGCTTGCCGAAACCATCCGGGGGGAAATAAAGGATCCCAGAATCGCTCCCCTTACTTCAGTGGTAGCGGTGGAGGTTTCTCCGGATCTGAAGACCTGCAAGGCATGGATCAGCGTGCTTGGGGATGAAAAAGCCCAGGCGGATACGCTGGCCGGCTTAAGAAGCGCCGCCGGCTTTATCAAAAGCAGGCTGGCGAAGGAAATCAATCTTCGTATTACGCCGGAGGTATGTTTTATCATGGATCAGTCCATTGCCTACGGAGTAAACATGTCCCATAAGATTGATGAAGTTATGGGCAGCGCAGGGACGCAGGCGGAGACGGATGAGGAAGCCGGAGAAGAATAAGCCGGCAGATGCTTCCGCCTGGCGCATGTTTGACAGCAGGGAGGTCTGATATGAAGCTTTTGGAAGAATGTAAACAGGCAAAAAGGATAGGGATCAGCGGACATATCCGTCCGGACGGAGACTGTGTCGGTTCCTGTATGGGCCTTTACCTTTATTTGAAAAAGGTAAGGCCCGATGCGGACCTTCATATTTTCCTGGAAAAACCGGCTGATATTTTCAGCTGCATCAGCAGTGTGGAAGAAATTGACAGCGAATACGGCGAGCAGGAACGCTTTGATGTGTTTTTCGCCCTGGATACTGCGTCCGACCGCCGGGGAGGAGCAGAGGCGTATTTCAACAGCGCTGTGAAAAAGATAAATATTGACCACCATATCAGCAATAAGGGCTGCGGGGATGTGAATTATGTGGTTCCCACAGCCAGCTCTACGAGCGAGCTTATTTATGATCTGACGGAAAAGGAACAGCTGGACGAAGAGATTGCCAAAGCGCTTTATATCGGCATTATCCATGATACGGGCGTGTTCCAGTATTCCAATACGTCGCCGGAAACCCTTCGGGCGGCGGCAAAGCTGATTTCCTATGGCTTTGATTTCAGCCGTCTCATAGAAGAGACATTTTATGAAAAAACCTATCTGCAGACGCAGATACTCGGCCGCGCACTGCTGGAAAGCATCCTTTTCATGGACGGAAAATGCGTGGTCAGCGTCATTGACAGGAAAACCATGGATTTTTATGGAGCCTCGCCCCAGGATCTGGAGGGCATTGTAAGCCAGCTTCGCAGTATCAAGGGCGTGGAATGCGCCATATTCATGTATGAAACAGGCGTGCTGGAGTATAAGGTGAGCATGAGATCCGGCGGCCTCGTCAATGTATCGCAGATCGCTTCCTATTTCGGAGGAGGCGGGCATGTGCGCGCGGCGGGCTGCACCATGAACGGCACCTGCCATGATGTAATCAATAACCTTTCGTTACATATTGAAAAGCAGCTGTAACTACCCGGCCAGTGGGCATTTTTCTGCCCGTTAAGCCTGACCGGACGGCTGGAAACAGTTTATCAAGGAGCGGAATACATGATAAACGGCATTCTGAATGTCTATAAAGAAGCGGGCTTTACCTCCCATGATGTGGTGGCAAAGCTGCGCGGCATATGCAGGCAGAAAAAAATCGGCCATACAGGTACCCTGGATCCGGAAGCGGTCGGGGTACTTCCTGTTTGCCTGGGCAGCGGCACGAAGCTGTGTGATATGCTTACTGATAAAAGCAAGGAATATGAGGCCGTGCTTCTTTTGGGACAGGTGACGGATACCCAGGACGTGACCGGAACGGTATTGGAGGAGCATGAGGTGACGGCGGATGAAGAGCAGGCTGTGGAGGCCATCCGATCCTTTGTGGGGGCTTATGAACAGATCCCGCCCATGTACTCTGCGCTGAAGGTGAACGGCAAAAGGCTGTATGAGCTGGCCAGGGCGGGGAAGGAAGTGGAGAGGAAGGGCCGGCCGGTGGAAATCCACAGCATCGAAATACTCTCCGTCAGCCTGCCGGAAATCACCTTCCGCGTTGCCTGCTCCAAAGGAACCTATATCAGGACCTTATGCCATGATATCGGACAGAAGCTTGGCTGCGGCGGCACCATGAAAAGCCTGAAGCGCACAAGAGTGGGCATTTTTACCATTGACGGCGCGCTGAAGCTTTCCCGTCTGGAAGAACTGGCGGCGCAGGGCCGGCTGGAAGAAAATGTGATACCTGTGGAAGCGATGTTTACAGAGCTTCCTGCCCTTACGGTGAAGGACGCTTTTGCCAGGCTGATAGAAAACGGGAATGCCTTTTATCCCGGCCAGGCGGAGGAAAACGTAAGGACTCCGGACGGCGGACAGGTGAGAGTGTATGACAGAAAAGGACGTTTTTATGGCATCTATGCCTTTTCGGAGGAGAAGGAAAGGTATCAGCCCGTAAAAATGTTCCTGTAATGTGACCGTGAAGGAACTAAACCCTTTAGATAAATATCCCGCAGAAATAACGGAAAGTACGGATACTGGAGTGATTCAATGCAGATAATATCGGGTACGACAGAATTTGAATGTAAACACCATAAGGCGGTAGCCATCGGCAAACTTGACGGCATTCATCAGGGCCACAGAATGCTTCTTTCCCAGATTCTGAAGGCAAAGGAAGATGGGCTGCAGTCGGCGGTTTTCACCTTTGATCCCCCTCCAGGGGTGTTTTTTTCAGGGAAGCCGCAGGCGGAGCTGACAACCAAGGAAGAAAAAAGACGGGTTTTTGACCGGATGGGAATCGATCTTCTGATTGAATTCCCCATGAATGCGGAAACCGCGGCCATGCCGCCGGAGACCTTTGTCCGGGAAGTGCTGCATGACAGGCTGCAGACAAGGTTTATTGCGGCAGGGACGGATCTTTCCTATGGAGACAGAGGAAAGGGGGACTGGCATCTTCTGCAGGCCATGTCCGAACAGATGGGTTATCAGGTACAGGTTATCGACAAAATCATGTATAACGGCCGGGAAATCAGCTCCACCTTTGTGCGGGAAGAGGTGCAGAAGGGGAATATGGAGCTGGCGGAACGGCTTTTGGGCGCTCCCTACTGTGTGGCGGGGACCGTCATGCATGGGAAAAGGCTGGGAAGGACGCTGGGGATGCCCACGGTGAACCTTTTTCCTCCCAGGGACAAGCTCCTGCCCCCAAACGGCGTGTATCTTTCCCGGTTATCCGCCGGAAACAGACAGCTGAACGGCATTACAAATATCGGCTGCCGGCCTACGGTGAGCAACAGCGGCCAGATGAGCGTGGAAACATATCTTTATGATTTTAATGAGGAAATCTACGGGGAATATGTGGAGGTGAGCCTGTACTCCTTCTGCCGCCCGGAGATGAAGTTTTCAAGTGTGGAAGAATTAAAGCAGAATATGGCCCGGGACATAGAAGCGGGCAGGGAATATTGGAAAAACCGGAGGCTGTGACGTCTCCGGTTTTTCTGTGACCTGCAGATATGCTGTTTTAAGTGTTTGCTTATGCGGCTCAGGGCCTGCAGACCTTGCAGGCGCCATAACCGGCGGCGAGGGCGTCGGACAGGTCGATGGAAATTTTGCTTTTCTCCAGATAACGGCAGCTTGCTCTGTGATATTTATTGCCGGTAGCCGTGATGTAAACGGTTTTCTCCTGAGGCTTGTCCGCTGTTACCTGCGGCGCTTCCTGCTGCTGCGGCGCAGGGACAGTCTGTCCTGCCAGGGCCGCCGTAAATACAGGTGACGCCCAGTAGCGTGCGCCGTCAAAGCCTATCAGCCCGGCGGCAATGCCATTCTGCAGCAGTGTCGCATCAGCGGGCGCATACAGCGTCCAGCCCGCGGCTTCAAAAACAGCGGCGATGGCGGCATCCGGTGCGGGAGCCGTCTGGGCGGGAGCGGGGGCCGCCTGGGGCGGAGCTGTTTGGGAAGGCGCTGCAGGTGCAGGGGTGTCGGCTTCGGCATTGGGACCAACCGGGCTTCCCTCTGGGTTGGTGCATACGCCTGTTTCATCCAGGTAATACCAGAGATCACCTACCTGAATCCAGCCTGTCTGCACGAAACCGGCGGCATCCAGATGATAGATGCCCGTCCCGGCCTGTACCCAGGTGTTGGCCGCAAAGCTTCCGTCATCGTTCTGGAACTTTACCCCTGACGTATCCTGGACAAAGCCTGCGGCCGAAACCGTGGACGAGAAGGCGAAGCTCAAAAGCAGGGCTGTGGTTAACAGAGTCACTATCCTTTTTTTCATTGCATATCCTCCTTATTCCCCAATAAAATCTTTTCCTTAGTATACCATTTTCTGGTTAAACAGCCAACAAAATTTATCTGTATATTGTAAGCGTCTGATACAAAAATCAACATTTTCCCCATTTCCTCTTGTAACTTTCTTAAGAATCCCTTAAAATATACGTAAAGTGTGCGTAAATAAAAAGTAAAATCGATGTATAATGCAAACCCTGGAGAAAAGGCCGAAAGGCCTTTTTCGCAGGTGGGAAGGAAAAAGACAAAAGATGAGTATAGGTGCGATGCTGTTGTCAATGGCCGGGGGCCTTGGATTGTTCCTGTTTGGCATGCGGCTGATGAGCGAGAGTATTGAGAAGGCGGCGGGTGCCAAGCTGAGGGGCATCCTGGAGATGTTTACCAAGAACCGCTTTGTTGGAATGCTGGTCGGTATTATTTTTACAGCGGTTATACAGTCCTCCTCGGCGTGTACGGTAATGGTAGTCAGCTTCGTCAACTCGGGGCTGATGAATCTGTATCAGGCGGCGGGTGTAATCTTTGGTGCCAATATCGGTACTACGGTGACCTCCCAGCTTGTTTCCTTTAACCTTTCTGAGATAGCCCCGGTATTCCTTCTGGCAGGAATCCTGGGCATCATGTTCTGCAAGCGGCAGAACATTGTTAAAATCTGTCATATTATCCTTGGCTTCGGCGTTCTTTTCATGGGCCTGTCCGGGATGTCCAGCGCCATGTCGGGTATGCGGGACATGCCGGAGATAGTGCATATTCTTTCTTCTCTGACAAGCCCGATGCTTGCCATTCTTGTAGGGACGCTGCTGACAGCGGTAATCCAGAGCTCCTCTGTAACGGTAAGTATTGTGCTGCTGATGGCAAATCAGGGGCTGCTGGAGCTTCCCATCTGTCTGTTTATCATACTCGGCTGTAATATCGGCGCGTGTACCTCCGCGCTGCTGGCATCCCTGAGCGGCAAGAAGGATGCCAAGAGGGCTGCCATGATCCATTTCCTGTTCAATGTAATAGGAACGGTATTGATGTATATCATACTTAAGCTTGCCATGGGTCCGATTATCGATCTGCTTCATATTGTTTCCGGCTCCAACCCGGGACGTTTCGTGGCCAACGCCCATACTATTTTCAAGGTGTTCCAGGTACTGGCGCTTTTCCCGTTTGCCGGCCTGATCGTCAAAATGACCTATTTCTTCGTGCCTGGCGAGGACATGAAGATGGACGACCGCGACAATTTCACGCTGAAATATATCGGGGACAGGACCGTTTTCAATCCGGCTACGGCGGTGGTAGAGGTGGACAAGGAGCTGAAGCGTATGGCTGATCTTGCCTCCGACAACCTGAACCGCGCCATGAATGCGCTGATAACCCTGGATGAGGAAGATATTGAAACCGTTTATTCGGTGGAGAAGAATATCAACTTCCTCAATCATTCCATTACCAACTATCTGGTTAAAATCAACCAGACCACACTGCCCATTGAGGATCAGAAGAGCATCGGCGCCCTGTTCCATATTGTAAATGATATTGAAAGAATCGGCGATCATGCGGAAAATGTGGCTGATGCGGCAAGACAGAGAAAGGCCACCGGCGTAGGCTTCAGCAAGGAGGCGCAGCATGAGCTGGGACAGATGCTGGATATGGTCAATACGATCATCCGTTTTTCAGTGGAAATGTTCTCTACAGGCTCTGATGAGCGTGCCGAGGATGTGGCGAATCTGGAGGATGCCATTGACGAGAAGGAACGGGAAATCCAGAAATCCCACATAGAACGTATGACCAAGAACCTGTGTACGCCGGAGGCCAGTATGATTTTCTCCGATGTGGTGAGCGGACTGGAAAGAGTGGCGGATCATGCCACCAATATCGCATTTGCCATGAACAATACGGAATATGAAGTAAGTAAAGCCATGTAATAATAATGAAAATGCTCCCGCCGCCGTCTTTGGCCGGCAGGAGGCAGAAAAGAGTCCTTCCATCCAACGCTTCCTTTCTGAAACGGATGAAAGGACTTTTTCTTTGCGGCGGAAGGGTAACTGTGAAGGGACACAACGGTTATATTAGAAATAAATTCCAGGAAATAAGGGGAAATATGGATTGACAGGGAATTAAAATTTGAATATAATACGATTGTAACAATATTGTAACATTTTGAAAGGAATCTGTAAAAATTCCCTCAGGAATGAAGCAGATGCAGGATAATTAACAGGAGAAATATTTTTATGTTAAAAGGAACAAAAGCAATTGGCGTGTTGGCGGCTGGATTTGTATTATATACCGGAATGACTGTAATGGCGGCCGGAAACGGCAGTGTTGTTGTGCCCTCGGCAGGCGTTGGAGAGATTCTGGAAGCGAACGTGGAGGAAGAAGAATACCTTGCGGCGGCGGAAGAAGCTAAAATAGAAAGAAAAGCGATCTACGGCTTCAGTAATCTGGGAATAGCCAATGTATCCAATTATCTGAACGTGCGTGAGAAACCCAGTGAGGACGGCAAGCTTGTTGGCAAGATGAGCAAGAACAGCGGCTGCGACGTGCTTGAAATCAAGGACGGCTGGGCGCATATCAAATCCGGCAAGGTTAACGGATACGTAAAAGCTGAGTTCCTGTTAACAGGTCAGGAAGCCAGGGACAGGGCGGACAAGGTTGCAACCGATATGGCGGTGTGCAATTCCGGCGGACTGTTTGTGCGGCAGGGCCCGGGAACGGACCACCCGGTAATCACACAGGTGGCGGAAGGCGAAGAGCTGGAAGTCGTGGAGAAGCTGGACGGATGGGTTAAGATCATGCTGGATGACGAGGAGGCTTACGTATCCGCCGATTATGTGGATATAGCCAAGAAGCTCGACAGAGCGGTGACCCAGACGGAACTGATCTATGGCAAGGGAGTTTCCAACGTCAGGGTGGATTTGGTCAACTATGCGAAGCAGTATCTGGGCAATCCTTATGTATGGGGAGGCACCAGCCTGACAAGTGGCGCGGACTGCTCCGGTTTCGTCCTTAGCGTATTTAAGAAGTACGGCGTATCCCTGCCCCATTCCTCAGCGGCACAGAGCACCATGGGATCGAAGGTGAGCCTTTCTGAGGCGCAGCCCGGCGATCTGATCTTCTATGCACAGAACGGAAGAGTCAACCACGTTGCTATTTATATCGGAAACGGCCAGGTTATCCATGCCAGCAATCCCAGAAGCGGCATTAAGATTTCCAATGCCACTTACCGTACGCCTTATGCCGTGAAGCGTGTGCTGAACCAGTAACGTTTATTAAAAAAAGGTTTACAAAGCCGGGAAGAGTATGCTATACTTTTCAGGTATGAATTCAGCCGGTACCCAGATGAAGGACACTCCGACCTCATCCTGGTATCAGGCGGTTTAATAAAAAGGAGGAACACACATGATTTCCAAAGAAAAGAAAACAGCAATCATCAAGGAATATGCGAGAGGCGAAGGCGATACAGGATCACCGGAAGTACAGATCGCAGTTCTGACAGAGAGAATCCAGGAGCTCACCGAGCATCTTAAGAGCAACCCTAAGGATCATCATTCCAGAAGAGGACTTCTGAAAATGGTTGGACAGAGAAGAGGTCTGCTTGATTACCTGAAAGAAAAGGATATCGAAAGATACCGTTCCCTGATCGAAAGACTTGGAATCAGAAAGTAATTAACAAAAACAAGGCGGATTTGACTTCAGAGCTTTCTGAGGTCTTCCGCCTTATTGTACGATGATGGAGAAAAAAGCCGCCGGATACGGAGTTAACAACGGCGCGGATATCAGGTGACGTTTATATGCAAAACCGGATAGAACTGCATTTCCATCCCTGTACACAGGGCGTCTCCGCATAAACGGATGCCGCCTCTGCTTTTTCAGGTCGGAAGAATGCTTCCGAGACCACTGATAAATCCATTTGCCGCCGTGCTGAAGTAAGTGGATTTGTCAGTAGTTTCGGCATCTTCTGTGCCTGAACAGCATCAGTACTGTACCTGCGGACAGAAAAGTCCGGTACCATATATATGGATCCGGAAACTGCCGCAACAGCCAGCCCCGGCATACGGGAAGAACTGACTGACAAGTAATGTTCGAAAAAAGGAGAGACAAGATGTACAAAACATTTTCCATGGAACTTGCCGGACGCACCCTGAGTGTGGATGTCGGCAGAGTAGCGGCACAGGCTAACGGCGCCGCATTTATGCATTATGGTGATACCACCGTTTTATCCACAGCTACGGCGAGTGAGAAGCCCAGAGAAGGAATTGATTTCTTCCCTTTGAGCGTTGAATATGAAGAAAAGCTGTATTCCGTAGGAAAGATCCCCGGAGGCTTCAATAAAAGAGAGGGAAAGGCCAGCGAGAACTCCGTTCTGACGAGCCGTGTTATCGACCGTCCCATGCGCCCTCTGTTCCCTAAGGATTACAGAAATGACGTAACCCTGAATAACCTGGTGCTTTCCGTAGATCCTGCCTGCCGCCCCGAGCTGGTGGCTATGCTTGGTTCCGCTATCGCAACCAGCATTTCCGACATTCCTTTTGCCGGACCCTGTGCAATGACACAGGTAGGCCTGATTGACGGAGAATTCGTTCTCAACCCTTCCCAGGAGCAGTGGAAGAACGGCGATCTGAACCTGACGGTGGCGTCCACCAGTGAAAAGGTCATCATGATCGAAGCCGGAGCCAATGAAATCCCGGAAGCTAAAATGATCGAAGCCATCTACATGGCACATGAGGTAAACCAGTCAATCATTGCTTTTATCAACCAGATTGTAGCGGAAGTCGGCAAGGCAAAGCATGAATATACAAGCTGTGCCGTTCCGGAAGAGCTGTTTGCAGCAATAAAGGAAATCATCCCTCCTGAAGAAATGGAAGAAGCTGTATTCACCGATGTGAAGCAGGTAAGGGAAGAAAATATAAGAAAGATTACAGAGCGTCTGGAAGAAGCTTTTGCTGATAAGGAAGAATGGCTTCCTGTTCTGGGCGAGGCAATTTACCAGTACCAGAAAAAGACGGTGCGCAAGATGATTCTCAAGGATCATAAGCGTCCTGACGGCCGTGCGATTACACAGATCCGTCCTCTGGCTGCAGAAATTGATATTATCCCCAGAGTACATGGTTCAGGTATGTTCACCCGTGGACAGACTCAGATCTGTACCATCACCACGCTGGCGCCTCTGTCTGAAATGCAGAGAATTGACGGCCTGGATGAAAATGAAGTGAATAAGAGATATATGCATCATTATAATTTCCCGTCCTATTCCGTAGGAGAGACCAAACCCTCCAGAGGACCGGGACGCCGCGAAATCGGACATGGAGCGCTTGCTGAAAGAGCTCTGATACCGGTACTGCCTTCAGAGGATGAATTCCCCTATGCAATCCGTACCGTATCCGAAACCTTTGAATCCAACGGTTCCACCTCCCAGGCGTCCATCTGTGCATCCACTCTGTCACTGATGGCTGCAGGCGTTCCCATTAAGAAGCAGGTTGCAGGAATCTCCTGCGGTCTGGTAACCGGCGATACCGATGATGATTATATCGTGCTTACCGATATCCAGGGACTGGAAGACTTCTTTGGCGATATGGACTTTAAGGTGGCAGGTACCCATGACGGTATTACCGCAATCCAGATGGATATTAAGATTCACGGCCTGACCAGGCCTATCGTAGAGGAGGCGATTGCCAAGACCAAGGAAGCAAGAGAGTATATCATGAATGAAATCATGACTCCCTGCATTGCAGCTCCCAGAGCTGAGGTCGGTCAGTTCGCTCCCAAGATTATTTCCGTACAGATCGATCCCGAGAAGATTGGTGATGTGGTTGGACAGCGCGGAAAGACAATCAATGAGATTATCGCCCGCACCGGCGTTAAGATTGATATTACCGATGACGGAAAGGTTTCCGTATGCGGAACCGATAAGGAAATGATGGATAAAGCGGTAGAGATGGTTAAGATCATCACCACTGATTTCCAGGAAGGCCAGATTTTCAAGGGAACTGTTGTAAGTATTAAGGAATTCGGCGCATTCATCGAATTCGCTCCCGGAAAAGAAGGAATGGTTCATATTTCCAAGATCGCAAAGGAAAGAATCAACCGCGTAGAGGATGTTCTTACTCTTGGAGAACAGGTTACCGTTGTATGCCTTGGTAAGGACAAAATGGGCAGAATCAGCTTCTCCATGAAGGATGTTGCCCAGGTTTAAATACCGAATTATTATTTTAATAGAAACAATCGGCAGTTTAATAAGCCGGAGGAATATGTCAGTATATTCCTCCGGCTTATTTTTGTCCGCGCAGTCATAACCTGGCATGTACAACATATACTGAGATAAGCAGAAAGTTGGACAGACTGCTTGAAAGGAACCTGTCCGGAAAGCGAGGAGTGTGCCCATGACACAAAGGGAAGATATTTTGCGGATCTTTCCGGAACGAATGCGGCCCAGGTGGAAGAAAACCGCCGGATTTGCGCAGCAGCTGCAGGAAATCCGGCTGCGCGTGGGAAAACCGGTGCTTTTGTACATAGACGGAAGGGAATTTTTCCAGGAGGAATCCGGGGATGTGGTATGCCGGACTGACCGGCCTGCAGTCACTGCACAGGAGGATTTGGATCAGCTGATAGCCTATGCATGCAGCTACTCCATGTATGCTTTTGAAGAAGAAATCAGCAGGGGCTACCTGACACTGCCGGGCGGACACCGTATGGGGCTTACAGGGGAAGCTGTGCTGACGGATTCGGACAGAGTGAGGAATATCAAGCATATTTCCTGTGTAAATATCCGGATTTCCCATGAAATCAGGGGAGCGGCGGACGCCGTGCTGCCCTTTCTTTACAGGGACGGACATTTCCTGAATACACTGATTCTTTCGCCGCCCGGCTGTGGTAAGACAACCCTGCTGAGGGATATCGTGAGGCAGGTTTCCGATGGGAATTCCTGCGGTCCCGGCGTGACCGTGGGGATTGTGGATGAACGTTCGGAAATTGCCGGATCCTTTCAGGGGAGGGCGCAGAATGATGTGGGAATGCGCACGGATATCCTTGACAGCTGTCCCAAAGCGGAAGGCATGATGCTGCTGATCCGTTCTATGGCGCCAAAGGTTATCGGCGTGGATGAATTGGGAAGTGAAGAGGATATCCGGGCGCTGAAAAAGGCGATCTGCTGTGGATGCTGCGTTCTGGCAACCATCCATGCCGGTTCATTGGAGGAGGCGGAAAGAAGGCTGTCCGGGATGAAGCTGGATGAAATAAAGATTTTTGACCGCTATGTGATACTCGTAAGGCAAGAGGGGAAATGTGCGGTGGATGCCGTACTGGACGGCGGAAGGAAGCTTCTGGCCGGGAGGGCGCCATGCTGAAGCTTACCGGCGCGCTTCTGCTGGTTATGGGGTGCGCCGGGTTCGGCCTGTGCATGTGCAGGGATATGGAAAAGCACGTGGCGCAGCTGCAGCAGCTGGCAAGGGCATTTACCATGCTGGAAAGTGAAGTGGGATACAGCAGGGCCACATTGCCGGAGGGAATGATCAGAGTGGGTAACCGCCTGCACACAGAGCTGGGAGACTGCTTCATACGGATGGGAAAGAGGGCGCAGGAGCAGAGCGGAAGCTCCTTCCAGGCCGTATGGCAGGAGGAAATGCCCTCCTGGCTGAAGACAACCTGCCTTGACGCCAGGGAAAAGGAGCTTCTGCTTTCCTTCCCCGGCTTTACAGGATTTGTGGACGGGCAGATGCAGCTGATTTCCCTGGAGCAATTTGTAAAGGAGCTTTCGCATGCACAGGAAAAAGCGGGGAAAGAAGCGGAAAGCCGCAAAAAGGCAGTTCTTTCCGTAAGTACGGCGGGCGGGCTGCTGATGGCCATCCTGCTGATATGACTTGAAGGAGAATGGAATGGGAGTAAGTCTGATTTTTAAAATTGCAGCGGTAGGGATTCTGGTGACCATCCTCAGCCAGATACTGAAGCACAGCGGCCGGGAGGAGCATGCGTTCCTCCTTTCGCTGGCCGGCCTGATACTGGTTCTCACCTGGATCATTCCCTACATATATGATCTGTTTACTACAATACAGAACCTGTTTCAGCTCTGACGGAAAGGAGAGGACAGGAAATGGATATGGTAAAAATCGCCATGCTGGGCATAACCGGCGTTCTGATAGGGCTTCAGTTCAAATCCGGGAAACAGGAATACAGCGCTTATATCGGTATCGGCGTGTCGCTGGTTATTTTCTTTTATGTCTGTGAATACCTGATGCAGATGAAGGACTCCGTGCTGGCTCTGGGAGGCTTTTTGGAAGGAAGCGGCGCTTATTTCGGGATACTTTTCAAGGTGATCGGCATTACCTATCTGTGCGAATTCTGCGCAGGCCTCTGCCGGGATGCCGGATATCAGGCCATTGCCGCCCAGGTGGAGCTGTTCGGGAAGGTGACTGTGCTGCTTGCGGGAATGCCGGTGCTTTTATCCCTGATCGATACCATTACAGGCTTCATGGCTTAGAGCGTGATTGAAAATTCATTCCCGCACACAGCGTAAGCAGCAACCCGGGAAGGAGGGGAACATGGACTGGACCACATTGACCGGAGAATTGAATCTTGAGGCACTTTCGGAACAGATTGAACAGCTGTTTCCCAATTTCTCCATCGACTTTTCCTCGCTTCTTGGGCAGATATTATCAGGGAATGCAAAAGAGGCGTTTGCCGGCCTCGCCGCTTCCCTGAAAAACGGGATGCTGGCTGAGATGGCGGGGATGAAGAATCTGCTGCTTACGCTTTTGATTATCGGCGTGCTTTCCGCACTTTTTACGGTAGTCATGCAAAGCTTCGACAATCACCAGATAGCGGATATCGCCCATTTTATTTCCTACCTGCTCATGCTTTTTGTAGTGCTTCGCACCTTTACCCAGGCGGCGGATATTGCAGGTGAGCTGCTTGGCAGAATCCTTCTTTTCGTCCGCCTGTTTGTCCCTACCTTCATGCTGGCGCTGGGGCTTTCGGCGGGAGCGGCCACCGCGGCAGGGTATTACCAGCTGATTCTGCTTCTGATTTACGGCGTGGAGCAGGTGCTCAAAAGCATCGGGCTTCCGGCGGTAAACATCTACATGATGCTGGTTGTGATGAACGGTATCTGGGAAGAAGAACGGCTGGGCATGCTCGTAGAGCTGCTGCAGAAGGGCGTGGCTGGATTTTTAAAATTCCTCCTTACCTGTATTACCGGCATCGGCCTTCTCCAGTCCATGGTTACTCCCGTGCTGGAGCATCTGAAGCTGAATGCGGCGGGCAAGGCTCTGTCGGCAATTCCCGGCCTGGGAGGCCTGGCGGAGGGCACAGCCCAGCTTCTTATAGGATCCGCGGTTCTTGTAAAAAACGGCCTGGGCGTGGCGGCCTTCCTTCTTCTGCTCGCCCTGTGCATCGACCCTTTTGCCAGGCTGCTGATGTATGCCGGTATATTGAAGCTGTGCGCGGCCCTTCTGGGCATGACGGCTGACAAACGGATTACAGGCTGCGTCAATAAAGCGGGAGACGGCCTGCTGCTGCTTTTGAAAATCAGCTATACGGCCTGTGCCTGCTTCCTGATCATGTTTGCCATCATTACCTGCCTGGCGGGGAAAATCGGATAGCAAACCGAAGAAAGGAGAGGACTCCAATGGGAGCGCAATTTCTGGATTTGTTAAAAAGAGTCACGATTTTCATGCTGGCGGGGCAGATTATCGTGCAGTTCCTCCCGTCCGGCGGCTATGAAAAATATGTAAAAATGATGATAAGCATCATGGTCCTGTCCCAGATAGCCCTTCCCATCCTTTCTCTGGGAAAATTCGATGCACAGCAAAATTTTCAAACCGCATTGCGGCAGTATGAAGAGGAGATGGAACGAATCTCCAGACAGGTGGAAGAGGCGGGGCTTCAAAGCGGTGATTATCAGGAGGAGGCGCTTTCCATGACCGCCCGCAGCAGCCTGGAGGAGGTTTCGGCACAATACGGCGTAACCGTCACCGCTGTTTCCCGGACAGAGGACGGCAGGCCTTTGCTGCAGGTGTCGGGAGACGGAGAGCAAAGGGTACGGATAGAAAAGGTGAAAATTTCCCCGCAGGGGCCGGAAGCGGAGGCCGTTTTGAACGGATCGGACAATACAGAGGCGGCGCAGAAACAGCAGGAGCTGCGGAAGGCCTTTGCGGAGGAGCTTGGAATAGCCCCGGAGGAGTTGGAGGTGATTTGGAATGGGTGAACGGCTGAAAACATGGAAAAAGAAGCTGACTAAGGAAAATATGGCGATAATGGCTCTTTTGGGGATTTTGCTGATGGTAATCGCCATTCCTGTAAAAAAAACGGAGACACAAAAGGATCAGACAGCCGCTCCCGAGAATAAAAGCACCGCTTCCGGAACACAGGAAACTGAGGAAGAGGGTAATCCCGGCGGCTATGCAGGCGAACTGGAGGAACGGCTGGAGTCCCTTTTAGCCAGCATGGAAGGCGTGGGAAATGTGAAGGTCATGGTAACCCTGGACTCCTCCAGGGAACAGGTGGTGGAAAAAGATATTCCCTCCACCATGGACACCACAAAGGAGACGGACAGCACGGGCGGAAGCCGGGATGTGATTAACTCCAGACAGGAGGAAACCACAGTCTATGTGACCGATTCCGCAGGCAATAAAACACCCTATGTAAGCAAAATAAGGGAGCCATCCATTGAAGGCGTGACCGTTGTGGCCCAGGGAGGAGGGAATGCCGTAATTCAGAAAAATATTACGGAAGTGATTCAGGCATTATTTGGAATAGAAGCACATAAGATTAAAGTAGTTAAGATGAAATAGCAGAAAGCAGAGGGAACAGGAGTGAAGAATGTGTTGAAACGCAACCAAATAATGATTACGGCGCTGGCAATCATGATTGCAGTGGCAGGGTACCTGAATTTTGCAGGAACCAAGGCAGGAGAAGAGAAGCTTACAAGCGCGGATGCCGGAAACGCAGAAGAGGATATGACTGCTTTGCTGGATTTGTCAGAGGAAGACGTGGTGTCGGATATTGACAGTATGGATTCTGATCTGGACGGTGTGGCAGCGGCGGACTATCTGGATGCCCAGATGTCGGCGGATGCACAGGCCCAGGAAGCGGGCAGCGCACAGGTAGCGGTGGTGGCGGAAAATATGGATGAAGCGAGCGCGGAACAGGTAGCTGAGGAAGCGGACGTACAGAACGGCGAAGTACCCGGAGAAGCCGTATTTACAAGCTCTGCAGGAGTTACCTCCCTTGCCGGAGCCAAGCTGCAGAAGGAACAGACCAGAGCAAAAAATAAAGAAACACTTCTTGACATCATAAACAATACAAACATCAGTGAAGAACAGAAGCAGGACGCCATCAACGGCATGATAGCCCTTACCGACATGGCTGAAAAAGAAACCGCAGCTGAAATCCTTCTGGAAGCCAAAGGCTTTAACGACGTGGTAGTGAGCATCAGCGGCTCCGGCGTGGACGTGGTAGTCAATGCACCCAGCCTTACAGATGCCCAGAGAGCACAGATTGAAGACATAGTTACAAGAAAAACGGGAATTACCCCTGAAAACATAATAATCAGCCCTATTACCGGGAACTAATAAAGAGAAACGAAAAACAACCCGGCTGCATAATAGACAATTTTCGCAGCTGTTAAGTTCCTCCATATTCATAGCTTTATGAAAAAAGCTGCCCCCGGACACCCGCCGGAAAAAGATTTCCGACAGTAAATAGTGTACAATGCGGGGATTTGTGGTATAATCTTCGAACAGGGCAGAACCAGACGGATACGAAAGAGGGACCGGGCTGCTTGCAGGCCCGGTCCCTCTTTCGTATCCATCTGGCGAGCGAAGCGACCCAGAGAACACTCGTGTTCTCTGGGTTCTGCCCGTCCGCCCACCGATCCCCCGCCCTTATCCCTTACATCTTTTTTGAAAGGAGCCCACCCCCATGAAAAGAATCTTCCTTTTCGTCCTTGACAGCGTAGGCATCGGCGCAGAACCCGACGCCCCCGAATACGGCGACGCCGGCACCAACACGCTCAAAAGCGCCGCCTCCAGCCCCTTTTTTCATATGCCCAACATGGAAAAGCTGGGACTCTTTAATATAGAAGGAATCGACTGGCATTCAGGCACAGATGCCCCCCTTGCCACAGTAGCCCGCATGCAGGAAGCCTCCAAAGGCAAAGACACCACCATCGGCCACTGGGAAATCGCAGGCATCTATTCAGGCCGTCCCCTTCCCACCTACCCTGACGGTTTTCCCGCAGAGCTACTTGATGAATTCACCCGCCGTACCGGCCGCGGTATCCTCTGCAATAAGCCCTACTCAGGAACCGACGTAATCCGGGATTACGGAGACGAACACGTCAGGACCGGGAAGCTCATTGTCTACACCTCAGCCGACAGCGTGTTCCAGATAGCGGCCCATGAAGACATTGTCCCTCCCGAGACCCTCTACGAATACTGCCGCATTGCCCGCCAGATCCTCACCGGGGAACATGGCGTGGGCCGTGTCATCGCCCGCCCCTTTACCGGAAACAGCGGCAGCTATACCAGAACCACAGGCCGCCATGACTTTTCAATAGAGCCGCCGTCCGTGGATATGCTGGATCAACTCAGGGACAACGGCAAAGACGTCATCGGCGTCGGCAAAATACACGACATTTTTGCAGGAAAAGGCCTTACCGAATATACCTACACCCAGGGAAACGAAGACGGCATCAACAAAACCCTTGCCTATATGGACAAAGAGTTCGAAGGCCTCTGCTTTATCAACCTGGTTGACTATGACATGCTTTACGGCCACCGCAACGACATTGACGGCTACGCCAGAGCCCTCACCTATTTTGATGAGCGCCTTCCCGAAATCCTCGGGAAAATGCAGGAGGACGATCTGCTCATGATCACGGCCGACCACGGCTGCGACCCCGGCTATACCGTCTCCACAGACCATTCCAGGGAATACACTCCCTTCCTTTTATACGGGAAGAGGATTGCGCCCCGTAACCTGGGAACCAGAAGCACCTTCGCGGATATCGGCGCCACGGTTCTTGATTATTTCGGAATCACCCCCGAATTCGAAGCAAAAAGCATGCTTCCCCACTAGCGCATGTCTGAAATTCATTCCCGTCGCCAGCATGCCTGTTCCGGCTTGCCATGGGGGAATGATATACCGCATAAATAATGCCGGGATTCCCGGCTTAACATAACGTTTTGGAGGAAAGAAAAAAGTGAGCAACCTGACACAGGAAATCAACAGAAGAAGGACTTTTGCAATCATATCCCATCCCGATGCCGGAAAAACGACCCTGACCGAAAAATTCCTGCTCTACGGAGGAGCCATTAACCTGGCCGGAAGCGTAAAAGGCAAGGCAACCGCCAGACACGCTGTTTCCGACTGGATGGAAATAGAAAAGGAGAGAGGTATTTCCGTCACCTCCTCCGTATTACAGTTTGAATATGACGGATACTGCATCAATATTCTTGATACTCCCGGACACCAGGATTTCTCCGAGGACACCTACCGTACCCTGATGGCTGCGGATTCCGCCGTCATGGTAATTGACGGCTCCAAGGGTGTTGAGGCACAGACAAGAAAGCTTTTTAAGGTCTGCGTCATGCGTAAAATCCCCATCTTCACATTTATCAACAAAATGGACCGGGATGCCAATGATACCTTTGACCTTCTGGATGAAATCGAAAAAGAGCTGGGCATTGCAACCTGCCCCAAAAACTGGCCGATTGGATCAGGAAAAGGCTTCAAAGGAATTTTCGACCGGGATAAACGCTGTGTGATCATCTATTCCGATACGGAAAAAGGAACCAAGGAAGGCGAAGCCATGGAAATTCCTCTGGAGGAGGAAGACAGGCTCCGTGACTGCATCGGTCAGGAAGCAATGGACAAGCTGTTAGAGGAAATCGAGCTTCTTGACGGCGCCAGCGCGGAATTTGATTTGGAAGAAGTACAGAAGGGGGAACTGACCCCCGTATTTTTCGGATCAGCCCTGACCAACTTCGGTGTGGAAATCTTTTTGCAGCATTTCCTGGAAATGACCACCACCCCTCTCCCCAGAAGGGCGGATACGGGACTTATCGATCCTGTGGAAAATAATTTTTCCGCCTTTGTATTTAAAATCCAGGCCAATATGAATAAAGCCCACCGTGACAGAATCGCGTTCATGCGTATATGCTCCGGCAAGTTCGAGGCCAGCATGGAAGTAAAGCATGTGCAGGGAGGCAAGATAATGCGCCTTTCCCAGCCCCAGCAGATCATGGCCAGCGAACGGAAAATCCTGGAGGAAGCCTATGCCGGCGATATTATCGGCGTATTTGACCCCGGTATTTTTTCCATCGGGGATACCCTCTGCATGCCGAAGGAAAGCTTTGCCTATGAAGGCATTCCTACCTTTGCGCCGGAGCATTTTGCCAGAGTGCGCCAGGTGGATACCATGAAGCGGAAGCAGTTCGTGAAGGGAATTAACCAGATCGCCCAGGAAGGCGCCATACAGATTTTTCAGGAATACAATACCGGTATGGAAGAGATTATTGTAGGCGTGGTAGGCGTCCTGCAGTTCGACGTGCTTAAATACCGGCTCAATAATGAATATAATGTGGAAATCAGGCTGGAACCCCTTCCCTATGAATATATCCGCTGGATAGAAAATAAGGACGAAATCGATTTGGACAAGCTGACCGGAACCTCCGACATGAAGAAGGTTAAGGATATGAGAGGCAACCCGCTGCTCCTTTTCGTAAATGAATGGAGCGTAGGGATGACATTAGACAGAAATAAAGGCCTGATTTTAACCGAATTCGGCCGCAACTGATAAAAAAGCAACAGCTTAAGACAGCCTGGGCAATTCTGCTATAAAAAGGACTACGGCACGACAAAACGCCAAAAAAGGGCGGAACGGGAAAGTGACAACAGCCAAAACGGCCACAATGGACAGGAGTCATGCAGTATGAAGAAATTTTCCAAAACCGTAGTAGTCATTCTGGTTCTTCTGATTCTTCTGACAGCCTATTGGGCATGGGAGGGCCGGCTTCCGGACCTTGCGTCCCTTAGAAAAGCGCAGCAGGAAACACAGATAGCCGGACAGGACGGGGAAACCCTTTCCCTTCAGGAATCCCGGCCGGACGGCGCATCCGCCGGACAAAACGCCGGAACAATGCAGGAAACCGCAGAACCTGAGCTCCAGGGAACGCAGGAAAACGGAACCGACCGGACTGCCGAGGGGGTGCGGCCTGCGCAGCCCGCTGAAACCGGCTATGCCTACAGCCTTCTGGACGAAGAAGAAAAATCCCTCTATCTCCAGATGCTGCAGTCCATCACAGGCTTCTCTCAGGAAACGGAGCTTACCACATTAAAGCCTGAGCTGCTGGAGCCGGTTTTCAACAGTGTTTTAGCGGATCATCCCGAAATTTTTTACGTGGATGGATATACTTATACCAAACACACCCTGGGAGAGGAAATCCATAAAATTACATTTACCGCCCGCTACACCCTGACGCAGGCGGAAGCCGAACAAAGAAAAAAAGGAATAGAAGCCTACATAGAAACCGCGCTTTCCGGCATACATAGCGGAATGGATGACTATCAGAAAATCAAGTACATCTACGATTACATGATAGAACATACGGATTACAGACTGGATTCCCCGGAAAACCAGACCGTCTGCTCCGTTTTCCTCTATGGAGAATCCGTCTGCCAGGGCTATGCAAAGGCATTCCAGCTCCTCTGCAGCCGCGTGGGTATTCCGGCAGTGCTGGTTACCGGCGAAGTGAAGAACGGGGAAGCCCATGCCTGGGATCTGGTCCAATCCGACGGTGAATGGTATTATGCGGATCCCACCTGGGGAGATGCCTTCTACCTCATGGGAGATGACGACCCCGCCTGGCAGGGCAAAAAACGCCCCAGCGTCAACTACGACTACCTCCTCGTCACCACACAGCAGCTCCTGCGCACCCATACCATAGACAACTTTTTCCCGCTGCCCGATTGCACCGCCATGAAGGATAACTATTACGTGCGGGAGAACGCCTACTTTGACACTGTGGACGAAGATAAACTCGCCCGGCTCTTCGCCCGGGGCTATGAAGAACAAAAGGGAATGGTAACCCTGAAATGCGCTGACGCCGATATCTACCGGCAAATGAAACAGAAGCTCCTGGATGACCAGGAAATTTTTACCTACCTGAAAAACGGCGGTTCATCCGCCGCCTACGTAGACACCCCGGAACAATACACTCTCAGCTTCTGGCTGGAATAACTGTAAGAAAATGATCCAGGAGCGCCAAAATCCATTTCCAAAGACGATTTGGGACAGATTTAGACAGTAACTGTGAGGGAACCGGACAGTTACAAGCAAGCTCCCCGCATAAAAAGACTTTGCAAAGATACAGGATTTTGTTATAATCAGTGTTATAGGAATAAAGGAGGCAGCCTTATGGAAAAAGATACAAGGAAAGACAGCAATAGAAATACATTTGTTCTGCAGGGAGATGACAGCATTGGCTCCGTGCAGATAGCGGACGAGGTTGTGGCCATGATCACATCCCTTGCGGCGACGGAAGTGGAAGGTGTGTCCGCCATGGCAGGCAATATTACCAATGAACTGATAGGAAAGGTCGGCGTGAAGAACCTGACCAAAGGCGTTAAAGTACAGGTGACGGGTAATACGGTGAAGGCGGATCTGGCGCTGTCTCTGGAATACGGCTACAACATTCCGGAAACCTGCTCAAAGGTACAGGAAAAGGTAAAGAATGCCATTGAGAATATGACAGGGCTTACAGTGACCGATGTAAATATCCGCATTGTCAATGTGAATATGGAGCCGGGCAACTGATACCGGAGGACGCGGCGGCCTGGATGTCCTAACTGCTGCGGATATTCGATAAATGCTTCCCACAATCGCATGCCGGGCTCCGGCAGAAGAAAAGAGAGGGAATAACGGCAGGTGCCTTTCGGAATCCGAAAGGCACTTCCGGCATAAGTGCAGGGCGGCAGGAAGGCCTGCATATATATGCGGACGTACGGACAGGTATGGCCGCGCACTAGAGAAAGCCGGATAACGGCGGAATTGAGGAAACAATGGGCAGAAGAGAACAGAGGGAACAGATATTCAAGCTGCTGTTCCGTGTGGAATTCAATCAGAAGGAAGAGATGCCGGAGCAGTGCGCGCTTTTCTTTGAAGATGAGGAGAACGGCATCCCCGAGAAGGATATCGCCTATATCCAGGGGAAATTTGATAAAATCCAGGAAAAGCTTCCTGAAATTGATGAAATGATAAATACGACGGCCAGGGGCTGGACGACCTCCAGAATGGGGAAGGTGGATCTTACCATCATCCGCCTGGCTGTTTATGAGATTAAATTTGACGAAGAGGTGCCGGACAGCGTGGCAATTAACGAAGCCGTGGAGCTGGCCAAGAAATTTGGGCAGGATGAATCCTCCGGATTTGTAAACGGCGTGCTTGCCCGGTTTGTATAGAGGAAACCAAGTGAGAAATGTATATACTGTAGCGCAGGTGAATTCTTATATCAAGAACATGTTTTCACAGGATTTCATGCTGCAGAATATTTATGTCAAGGGAGAAGTGAGCAACTGCAAGTATCATTCTTCCGGGCATATTTATTTTACAATCAAGGATGCCAGGGGCACGATTGCCTGCGTCATGTTTGCGGGAAACCGTAGCGGCCTTAAATTCCGCATGGAAGAAGGACAGCAGGTGGTAGTGGGCGGAAGCATCGAGGTTTATGAACGGGATGGAAAATACCAGCTCTATGCCAGGGAGATTATCCTGGACGGAGCCGGTTATTTATATGAGAAATTTGAGCGGCTGAAAAAAGAGCTGGCCCAGCGAGGGCTTTTTGCCCCGGAGTATAAACAGCCTGTGCCCAAATACATCAGGACCCTGGGGGTGGTAACAGCGCCTACCGGGGCAGCTGTGCAGGATATTATCAATATCACACGCCGGAGGAATCCGTATGTCCGGATTATCCTCTACCCTGCAATCGTACAGGGAGAACAGGCGGCAGCCAGCATCATCCAGGGGATCCATGCGCTGGAGCAGCTGGGTGTGGATGTGATGATTGTGGGACGCGGCGGCGGATCCATTGAAGACCTGTGGGCCTTTAATGAAGAAGCCGTGGCCCAGGCCGTGTTTGACTGCAGCGTTCCCATTATTTCCGCAGTGGGACATGAGACGGATACGACAATTATTGATTTTGTATCGGATTTACGCGCGCCCACGCCTTCGGCGGCAGCGGAGCTGGCCGTATATGATGTCCGCCAGCTGGAAGCAGTGCTGGATTCCTGCAAAGGGGACTTAACCCGCAGGATGTTAACCCGCCTGGACAGGGAACGGTCCAGGGTGAAACAGGCGCAGACGAAGCTGCAGTACTTAAGCCCGGCCAGCCAGATCAGGGAAAAACGGACTCTTGCCATGCGCATGGAGGAACAGCTCTCGGCGCTGATGCAGCGTCATATCAGGGAAAAACGCTACCTGCTCGGCCTGTATACGGAAAAGCTGAAGGGCCTTTCCCCTCTGGATAAGCTGAATCAGGGCTTTTCCTATGTGTCGGATGAGAAAGGGAAAACAGTATCCGATGTGGATCATGTCCGGGTAGGCGACCGTCTGACCGTTCATGTGAAAAACGGCCGGATAGAGGCCCAGGTGGTAGACAAGGAAAAATGGAAGCAGGAGAAAGGAGTATTGGAAGCATGAAACCGGAAGAGTTGAAGGATGAAAAACAGGAAGCCGGCCCTTCTTTGGAAGAGGCTTTTATCCTCCTTGACGATATTACCCGAACCCTTGAGGATGAGGAAATAACGCTGGAGGATTCCTTTCAGGCATATAAAAAAGGAATGGATTTGCTGAAAATATGCAATGATAAGATAGATAAGGTGGAAAAGAAGGTAATGATGCTGAACGAGGAGGGCGGACTGGATGAATTTTGAAGCCGAGCTGCAGGAAAGAGTGTCGGGGATTGAAGCGATACTCAGACAATACCTTCCGGCAGAGGAAGGGTACCAGAAAACAGTGCTGGAAGCCATGAACTACAGTGTGCTTGCCGGCGGAAAGCGTCTGCGCCCCATGCTGATGCAGGAAGTCTTCCGGCTGTTTGGCGGAAAAGGCCGCCTGGTGGAGCCTTTTATGGCTGCAATTGAAATGATTCATACTTATTCTCTGGTGCATGACGATCTGCCCTGCATGGATAATGATGAATACCGGAGAGGCAGGAAGACCACCCATGCGGTTTATGGGGAAGGCATGGCTGTCCTGGCCGGAGACGCCCTTTTGAATTATGCCTTTGAAACCGCCTGTAAAGCCTTTACCATGCCGGAGGCCGCGCAGAGCATCGACGGACTTAACCGGTGCGCCAAAGCCATGGCCATTCTCGCGGGGAAGGCCGGAATTTATGGCATGATCGGCGGACAGACAGCGGATACGGAAGCGGAAGAGCTGCCGGAGGAGCAGGTGACACAGGAGCTTCTCCTTTTCATCCATGAAAATAAAACCGCGGCTCTGATCCAAAGCTCCATGATGATCGGCGCTGTCCTGGCCGGTGCTGCGGCCGGGCAGCTCGAGGCGCTGGAACGGATAGGCTCCAATATCGGCCTTGCCTTCCAGATACAGGATGATATTCTGGATCTGACGAGCAGCCTGGAGGTTTTGGGCAAGCAGACCGGAAGCGATCTGAAAAACCATAAGGTAACCTATGTATCCCTGAACGGAATGGAGAAATCCGCAGAACAGGTGCGCAGGCTTTCCGAGGAAGCCATTGCCGGCCTGGCCTGCGTTGCAGCACAGGAGGGAATGCCGCAGGCAGATACACGGCGTAATGATTTCCTAGAAAAGCTGGTGGAAGATCTCATTACCAGAAAAAAATAGAAGGGGGCATCCTATTATGCTTCTCGATCAGATACAAAAAGAAAATGACATCAAAAATATAAACCCAAGGGACTATCAGGCGCTGGCGGCGGAAATCCGGGAGTTTCTCGTCAATAAAATAAGTGTGACGGGAGGCCATCTGGGGTCCAACCTGGGCGCGGTGGAGCTTACCATGGCCCTTCACCTGGCCCTGAACCTTCCTGAGGATAAAATCATCTGGGATGTGGGACATCAGTCCTACACCCACAAGCTGCTCACCGGAAGGCGGGAGGGTTTTGAAACCCTGCGCAAGTACGGCGGCATGAGCGGCTTCCCCAAGCGGAAGGAAAGCGACTGTGACAGCTTTGATACGGGGCACAGCTCCACCTCCATCTCTGCGGGCCTGGGACTTGTCAAGGCCAGGGATCTCCAGGGGGAAAACCACACCATTGTTTCGGTAATCGGCGACGGCTCCCTCACGGGGGGCATGGCTTATGAAGCACTGAACAACGCGGCCCGGCTGGAAACGAATTTTATCATTATTTTAAATGACAACAACATGTCCATATCCGAAAATGTGGGCGGCGTATCCAAATATCTGAACAATATCCGTACCTCAAACGCCTATCTGGATGTGAAGGACGGCATCTACGACGCCATCCGCAACACCAAATACGGCGAACCGGTGGTTGCCGGCATCCGCCGCGCCAAGAACAGCTTAAAGCAGCTTGTAATCCCCGGCATGTTTTTTGAGGATATGGGCATTACCTATCTGGGGCCGGTGGACGGCCATGACACCAATTCCCTGATCCGCGTAATCAATGAGGCAAAACGCAGAAAAAATGCGGTCATGATCCATGTGCTCACCAAGAAGGGCAAGGGCTATGCGCCGGCGGAGAACCATCCCGCCCGTTTCCATGGAGCGGAGCCCTTTGACGTTGCCACAGGCGTGCCGCTGAAGAAGAAAATGAAGGCCAATTATACGGATATTTTTTCCACAGTCATGATTAAGCAGGGCCAGCGGAATGAAAAAATAGTGGCGATTACGGCGGCCATGCCGGACGGGACCGGGCTGAAACGCTTCAGCCATGCCTATCCGGACCGCTTTTTTGATGTGGGGATTGCAGAACAGCATGCGGTGACCTTTGCCGCGGGGCTTGCTGCGGGAGGCCTGCGTCCGGTGGTGGCGGTTTATTCCTCTTTCCTGCAAAGGGCCTATGATCAGATTCTCCACGACGTCTGCATCCAGAATCTGCCGGTGGTATTTGCCATAGACAGAGCGGGGCTGGTGGGCAGCGACGGGGAAACCCATCAGGGTATTTTCGACCTGTCCTATCTGTCCTCCATTCCCAATATGCATATCATGGCGCCCAAGAATAAATGGGAGCTATCCGATATGCTGAAGTTTGCGGTGGCCTTCCAGGGGCCGATTGCGCTGCGTTATCCCAGAGGAGAGGCCTATGACGGCCTGTCCGGTTTCCGGGCGCCCATTGAATACGGCCGCAGCGAAATGATATATGAAGAAAAGGATATCGCCCTCCTGGCGGTGGGGAGCATGGTAAAAACAGGGGAAGAGGTCTATGGCAGCCTGAAAAGGCAGGGCCGGTTCTGTACCCTTGTTAACGCCAGGTTCGTAAAGCCCATTGATGAAGAAATGATCCGTAAGCTGTCCCATACCCACAGCCTGTTGGTTACTATGGAGGAAAATGTGGAAAGCGGCGGCTTCGGCGAGCGTGTCCGCACCTTTGTTGACGAGTGCGGCCTTAAGGTGCGCGTCCTCTCCATTGCCATTCCCGATGAGTATGTAGAGCACGGCAATGTGGAGCTTTTGAAGCAGGAAATAGGAATAGACAGTGAATCCATATTAAAAAGGATTCATGAAGAGTTAGGGGAGAACTGATGAAGGAACGATTGGATGTGCTTCTGGTAAAACAGGGGCTGGCGCCCTCCCGGGAAAAGGCGAAGGCCATCATCATGTCCGGCAATGTGTTTGTTGCCGGACAGCGGGAGGATAAGGCCGGCTCTGTTTTTGATGAGGCGGCAGTGATAACGGTAAAAGAAAATCCATTGAAATATGTGAGCAGAGGCGGTCTGAAGCTGGAGAAAGCCATGCAGTGCTTTCCCATCACCCTGGCCGGCAGCGTATGCATGGATATCGGCGCTTCCACCGGCGGCTTTACCGACTGCATGCTGCAAAGCGGGGCTGCTAAGGTATACTCCGTGGACGTGGGCCACGGACAGCTCGCCTGGAAGCTGAGGAATGATGAACGCGTGGTATGCATGGAAAAGACCAATTTCCGTTATATGGTGCCCTCGGATATTCAGGATGCCCTGGATTTTGCCTCGGTGGATGTTTCCTTTATTTCCCTGACCAAAATACTGATTCCCGCCAGAAACCTGCTTAAAGAGAGCGGGCGCATGGTATGTCTTATCAAGCCCCAGTTTGAGGCGGGCAGGGATAAGGTGGGAAAAAAAGGAGTGGTACGGGAACCTGAGATACACCGGGAGGTCATTGCCAAGGTCATTGATTTTGCAGACCTTACCGGCTTCAGTGTACAGGGACTGACCTATTCTCCGGTGAAAGGGCCGGAAGGAAATATCGAGTATCTGGTTTTTCTGGAAAAAAAGACGGCGCTGCCGGAAGAAATCATCTCGCTTACGGAGCATGAAGCGGAACGCATGCTGGCCGGGGTGCAGGCGGAAGGCGCAGATCTGTGTGCAAAGCAGGAATGGAAGGAAAACATACGCAATATCGTGGAGCAGGCGCATGAGGCTCTGGAAAAGGATGGAAAACAGGGGTAACAGGAAATGGGTATAGGGTGCGGCAAACATTATATTATCATGACAAACAGACCGAAAGACCCGGGACTGAAGGTCACCTACTACATCCGTAAATATCTGGAGGAAAGAGGTGCCGCCTGCATAGTTTGTGCGGATAACGAAACGGAGGAGCAGATCCGTCTGAAGGAAGGCGGGGATACATACCGTTCCGACTGCATGATCGTTCTGGGCGGGGACGGCACCATGCTCAAGGCGGCGCGGGAGACGGCGGCCAGCGGAATCCCACTTCTGGGCGTAAACCTGGGCACTGTGGGATACCTTGCCGAGGTGGAGCCTTTAGCGCTTGATCTGGCGCTGGAAAAGCTTCTGCGGGAGGAATATACCATTGAAGAACGCATGATGCTGTCGGGGCGGGTGCTCCGTGAGGACGGCAGCGGGGAAACGGCGCAGGTGCATGCGCTCAACGATGTGACCATCACAAGAAGAGGCCCGCTGCAAATCATACAGTTCCGTATCTGGGTAAACGGCCAGGTGCTAAACAGCTACGGTGCGGATGGCATTGTCATTGCAACTCCCACCGGATCCACCGGCTACAATATGTCGGCAGGCGGCCCCATCGTGGAACCGGGAGCAAGTCTGATCCTCCTTACACCCATCTGTCCTCATACGTTGAATACCAGAAGCATAATTCTGCGGGCGGAGGACGAGGTTGTGGTGGAAATCGGTGAAAGGCAGTCCGGGCAGGAGCAGGAGGTGGAGGTGAACTTTGACGGCAGCCGCTGCCTGATCCTCAAATCCGGGGACCGGCTTAAGGTAACACGCAGCGATAAGACCACCTCCATTATGAAATTGAGCGAACTGAGTTTCCTGGAGCGTTTACATAGAAAGATGAGTGAGTAGGCCGATGAAACAAAGCAGACATGAAAAAATTGTGGAATTAATAGAAAACAGTGAAATAGAGACCCAGGAAGAACTGGCGGACAGGCTGCGGGAAGCCGGCTTTACGGTTACCCAGGCCACCGTTTCCAGGGATATCAGGCAGCTGCATTTATCCAAGGTCCCGGCGGGAAACGGCAGGCAGAAATACGTGGTGCTGCGTCAGGACGACAGCCATCTCTGGGATAAATATGTAAGAGTGCTCAGGGACGGCTTCGTTTCTATGGATATGGCTCAGAATATTCTCGTAATTAAGACGGTTTCCGGTATGGCCATGGCGGTGGCTGCGGCTGTGGACGCCATGAAATTCAGGGAAATCGTGGGAAGCATTGCAGGAGACGATACGATCATGATGGCGGTGCGCAGTGTGGAGGACACCAGAATCGTGATGGATAAAATCAGGGAAATCCTGGAAAAGTAAATGCGGCCGCAAGACAATGCCGGGCAGGAATGGGGAACCCGCCGGGAAGCGTTCGGAAGGAGCAATAGGAGAAGAAAAGATGTTAGTAAGCCTACATGTTAAAAATCTGGCATTGATTCAGGAGACCGAGGTGTATTTCGGGCCCCGTCTGAACATCCTGACAGGTGAAACCGGCGCAGGAAAATCCATCATTATAGGTTCTGTGGGGCTCGCGCTGGGAGGCCGGGGCGATCGCGATCTGATCAGGACCGGAGCTGATTATGCCCTGATTGAGCTGGTTTTCCATCTGGAAAAGGAAGGACAGCTGGAACGGGTGAAGAAGCTGGACATCCCTGTGGAAGAGGACGGCCTGGTCATTCTGCAGCGTCGTATCATGCCCCAGCGCAGTATCAGCAAGGTAAACGGCGAAACGGTGAATGCCAAGCTTTTGAAGGAGCTTTCCGGCGTCCTCATCGATATCCACGGACAGCATGATTCCCAGCAGCTGCTGCAGTCAAAAAAACATTTGGAAATTCTGGATGATTTTGCCGGGGAAGAAATTACCGGTATAAAAAAAGAAATAAAAGAGAAATATCATATTTACAGAAAACTTCAGGAACAGCTGAAGGAAACTAATCTGGATGAAAGGGAAAAGGAACGGGAGCTTTCCCTTGCCCGCTTTGAACTGGAAGAAATCGAAAGCGCTTCTTTAAAGGAAGGCGAGGATGAGGAGCTGGAAAACAGCTACCGGAAAATGAGCAACAGCCGCAAAATTGCGGAGGTGCTGAATAACGTACATTCCCTCACCGGCTATGAGTCGGACTGCGGCGCAGGCGGCGCTGCCGGACGCGCCCTTCGGGAACTGAACAGTGTAAGCGCCTTCGATACCTCCCTGGAGGAAATGGCAGGCATGCTGACGGATATCGACGGCCTGCTCAATGATTTCAACAGGACCGTATCCGATTACCTGTCCGATTTGGAGTTTGACCAGAACTTATTTTTACAGATTGAGGAACGGCTGAACATAATCAACCGGCTGAAGGATAAATATGGATCCACAATAGAAGAAATCTTTCAATACCAACAGCAGAAGCAGGAAGAGATGGAACGGCTCCTGGATGCCGATGCTTACCGGGAAAAACTGGAAAAGGAATTAAAGCTGGCCCGTGCCGGACTGGAAAAGCTGTGCGCAAGGGCCACGAAAATCAGGAAAGACGCGGGCAAGAAGCTGTCTGCCCTGCTGATAGACGCCCTTTTGGACCTGAATTTCAACCAGGTGGATTTCAGCGTGGCTCTGGAGAAAAAGGAGGGCATTGGCCCCGACGGCTGGGACGATGCAGCCTTTATGATCTCCACAAATCCCGGCGAACCCCGCAGACCGCTTGCCAGCGTAGCCAGCGGCGGTGAGCTGTCGCGTATTATGCTGGCGTTAAAAACGGTTACGGCAGGCCAGGAAGATAAGGACACTTTTATTTTCGATGAAATAGACACCGGAATCAGCGGCAAAACCGCATGGAAGGTATCACAGAAGCTGGCGCTTCTTGGCAAAACCCGCCAGGTTATCTGCATTACCCACCTTCCACAGATTGCCGCCATGGCCGACAACCATTTTGTAATTGAAAAAAAATCCATGGAAGAAAGTACCGTTACTGCCATTGCCGAAATCCGCGGGGACGCTATTTTAGACGAGCTTGCCCGCATGCTTGGCTCAGATACCATTACGGAAAGCTCGCTCGCCAATGCCAGGGAATTGAAAGAAATGGCAGCAAATACAAAACAATACTAAATTATCTTGAACCATTTGTCACATACTAGAAAGGACGTACATGTAACGTGTATGTCCTTTTCTTTGTATTACAGATGAAAAAAACTGTGACGCAAAGACACTGTACCTGCTTTAAGCGAAGTCTGATACCTGGCGGCAGGCTGCCTGGTATCTGCACAGGCCCTTCTGATGATGAAAAGATCCATCAGGCCGGCTGGCTTACTGCGGGAATATACGGCAGGAAGGATGTGGAAAATTGGAAAGAAGAGAAAAATACCGACTGTTTTTATATGTGCTGCTGATCGGCTCAATCACAGCTTTATTTATATGCTGGATGATTCTCATATGGGAAAAAATACCCGGCGCTATTCATATCCGGGCGGGTATCCGGCAGGATCTTGACCTTAACGTTCCGGTATCCGGAAAACTTTACAAAGCTCCGGCTGAAACAGAGGATGGAGCCATCCCCGTTACAGGCATGAATGCTGCGGTCGATGCCAGGGAGACGAAAACCCTCTCCGTGGACCTGGCGGAGCCTCTCACCCTCTATGCGGAGGACATTGAGACCTATACCATGGATCTGAAGCTGTTCGGCCTCATTCCTTTTAAAACGGTAAACGTTGAGGTAATCAACGACAAGACACTGATACCTGCGGGAATCCCCATCGGAATTTATGTAAAAACCGAAGGAATCCTGGTGATTGCCACAGGGGATTTTACCGGAGACGACGGACAGGCGAAGGAACCGGTGGGCCACCTTTTAAAGGAAGGAGACTATATCCTCAAGGTAAACGGACGGGAGGTAGAAGGGAAAGCCGCATTTATGCGGCAGATAGAAGAAAGCAATGGAGAGGAGCTGGTATTAACCATCCTCAGGGAAGACCAGGAATTTGACTTAAAGGTCAGGCCCGAACGCAACCAGGACGGAGAGTACAAGCTGGGCATATGGATACGGGACAACGCCCAGGGCGTGGGGACGCTCACCTACCTGGATGAAAACAACTCTTTTGGGGCGCTGGGCCATGGAATCAACGATATGGACACAGCCACGCTTATGAATCTGAAAAACGGAAGCCTGTACACCACCGAGATTGTATCCATAACCAAAGGAGAGAACGGCACCCCGGGAGAGCTTACCGGAGTCATAGACTACAAGGAAAGCAACAAAATGGGAACAATCGAGGCCAACACCGTGGAAGGCATATTCGGGGAACTAAACGAATCCGCCGCCTCCCACATCACCACACAGGCCATGCCCATCGGCCTGAAACAGGAAGTAGACCTGGGCCCTGCCCAGATCCTCTGCAGCGTAGGAGGCGCCCCCCAGCTCTACGACGTAAAAATTACATCAGTCCACCTGGACCATGATAATATAAACAGAGGAATCGAACTGCAAATCACCGACAAAACCCTCCTGGAAACCACCGGAGGAATCGTCCAGGGGATGAGCGGAAGCCCAATCATACAAGACGGAAAACTAATAGGCGCCGTAACCCACGTCCTCGTCCAGGACCCCACAAGAGGATTTGGGATATTTATTGAAAACATGCTCATCCAATGAGCCGTGCAAAATACAAGGGGATAGGCCCGTTTGAGCTAGCTCAAAAAGGAACTCTCCCCTTGTATTTTATGGGGCGAAGCCCCACAGCCTTGGAATTGCCCGCAATTCCAAGGCTGCCACGGCGGCCCCCCGCTTATTATCCCTTCTCCCTCCCTCCCCCACTATCTATCCCCCTAATTATCCCCTAAATTTTAACCTTTCCCCCTATTTTCCCCATCTCCCCCACCCATCCATCGCCCATTTTCCCCCATTTTCGCCTTCTTTCGCCCTCCCTCCGCGCGATTTACCCCGAATCCCCACGAAACCCCGCCTTTTCTGCGATGAAAGAAGGTTGCCATAAATTGTCATTCTTATATAATAAATGCAGGAAGAGACAGAAAGAAAAAGATTTCTGTTGGAATGGAGGACATATATGGAACAGTTACGCATGAATACAGGGAAAGACAACGAAAGAGTGGTACAGATTCTCACGGATCTTATGAAAACCAATAAAGAATTCCAGATTATGATAACCGTACCGGCATCCGGCGCTTCATCAGCATCCGACTTTATGCCCAGGGAAGAAGAGACGGTAGACCAACCGGCCGTAACCCATAACCTGGAAAAAGACGTAACGGACATGATACATGAAATCGGCGTACCTGCCCATATCAAAGGCTATCAATACCTGCGTGAAGCTATAATGATGTCGGTGGAGGACATCGAAATGCTCAATTCCATTACCAAAATCCTCTACCCCACAATCGCCAAGAAATACCAGACAACACCCAGCCGCGTGGAACGCGCCATCAGACATGCCATTGAGGTTGCATGGAGCAGAGGAAAAATGGAAACTCTGGACTCTTTGTTCGGCTACACAATCAACACAGGTAAGGGAAAACCCACCAATTCCGAGTTTATTGCCCTCATTGCAGACAAAATAAGGCTTCAATATAAAAATTAATCTTTTATTAAATGCCGTAATGATGTATAATATTTGTAAACCTATCTAGGGAAGGTATTAAGAAATTACGGGAGGATTCGGAATGAAGAAAATTTTATTTGTGGCTTCGGAAGGCGTACCGTTCATTAAGACGGGCGGCCTGGCAGACGTAGTAGGTTCCCTGCCCAAATGTATCGATAAAGAGTATTATGACGTACGCGTGATCTTGCCCAAATATGTATGCATGTCCCAGGAAATGAAGGACAGACTGAATTACAGAACGCATTTCTATATGGATTTCCACTGGCAGAATCAGTATGTAGGCATTCTGGAAGCGGAAATGGACGGCGTGAAATATTACTTTATAGATAATGAATATTATTTTAACGGTTTTAAGCCCTACGGTGACAACGCCCTGTTTGAAATCGAGAAATTTGCATTCTTTTCCAAGGCTGCGCTTTCCATACTGCCTGTCATCGACTTCCGCCCGGATTTAATCCACTGCCACGACTGGCAGACCGGACTGATTCCCGTATATCTGCATGAACGCTTCCAGGGAAGCGATTTCTACCGTGGAATCAAGACGGCCATGACCATCCATAACCTGAAATTCCAGGGGAAATGGAGCATTAAGGAGGTGCAGGACATAACTGGCTTACCCATGTCCTTCTTCACCCCTGATAAGCTGGAGGCCTACAAGGATGCTAACCTTCTCAAAGGCGGCCTTGTCTATGCGGACGCGATAACCACCGTAAGCGATACCTATGCGGAAGAAATCAAGACCCCCTTCTACGGAGAAGGGCTGGATGGCCTGATGCGTGCACGCAGCGGCGATCTCAGAGGTATCGTCAACGGCATTGACTACGACGAATACAATCCGGAAACAGATAAATTCATCACCCATCACTTTAATGCGGTGAATTTCAGAAAAGAAAAAATTAAAAATAAACGGGCGCTCCAGGCAGACTTCGGACTGGATCAGGATGACAAGGCCATGCTGATCGGCGTAGTATCCAGACTGACCGACCAGAAGGGCTTTGACCTGGTAGCCTATGTCATGGATGAGCTGTGCCAGGATAACGTTCAGCTTATGGTGCTTGGTACCGGGGAAGAACAGTATGAGAACATGTTCCGCCACTTCGCATGGAAATATCCGGGCAAAGTATCCGCCCAGATCTACTATTCGGAAGCTGTATCCCACAGAGTTTACGCTTCCTGCGATGCCTTCCTGATGCCTTCCCTGTTTGAGCCCTGCGGACTCAGCCAGCTGATTGCCCTGCGCTACGGCACCGTGCCCATTGTCAGGGAAACCGGCGGCCTGAAGGATACTGTACAGGCATATAACGAATTTGAAAGCACAGGAACCGGCTTCAGTTTCATGAACTACAATGCCCATGAAATGCTGGGGACCGTCCGGTATGCGGAACGCATTTATTACGACAAAAAGAGAGAATGGAATAAGATCATTGACCGCGGAATGGCAATCGATTATTCCTGGCAGGTATCCGCCAAGAAATACCAGGAGATGTATGACTGGCTCATCGGCTGATGAAAGCTGCATAGATAAGAACACAGGGGGGAGACCATCTGACACAGGAGTAAAAATCCTGTGCCGGATGGTTTTTGTACGTTTAAAATTCCCCTCACAGGGAAGGCTAAAGATAAAATAATTCAAAGAGAGGAAGAAATTATGAAAAAATTTGCATGTTTTGCTTTGACTGCGGCGCTGCTCCTTGCAGGCTGCGGCGGCACAGACGGGGATAATGCAGCGCAGAGCCAGACCGAGACCGGAAGCGCCGCTCAGGAAAGCACAGCCCAGGAGAGCACTGGCCAGACAGAGCAGGAGGGCACACAGACGGAAGGTACACAGACAGAAAGCACAGAAGCAGCTTCCGCAAATGGAGCCAGCATTAAGGCCGGAGATTACTCTTACCATGTGGAGTCACGGCCATGACCATCCATAACCTGAAATTCCAGGGGAAATGGAGCATTAAGGAGGTGCAGGACATAACTGGCTTACCCATGTCCTTCTTCACCCCTGATAAGCTGGAGGCCTACAAGGATGCTAACCTTCTCAAAGGCGGCCTTGTCTATGCGGACGCGATAACCACCGTAAGCGATACCTATGCGGAAGAAATCAAGACCCCCTTCTACGGAGAAGGGCTGGATGGCCTGATGCGTGCACGCAGCGGCGATCTCAGAGGTATCGTCAACGGCATTGACTACGACGAATACAATCCGGAAACAGATAAATTCATCACCCATCACTTTAATGCGGTGAATTTCAGAAAAGAAAAAATTAAAAATAAACGGGCGCTCCAGGCAGACTTCGGACTGGATCAGGATGACAAGGCCATGCTGATCGGCGTAGTATCCAGACTGACCGACCAGAAGGGCTTTGACCTGGTAGCCTATGTCATGGATGAGCTGTGCCAGGATAACGTTCAGCTTATGGTGCTTGGTACCGGGGAAGAACAGTATGAGAACATGTTCCGCCACTTCGCATGGAAATATCCGGGCAAAGTATCCGCCCAGATCTACTATTCGGAAGCTGTATCCCACAGAGTTTACGCTTCCTGCGATGCCTTCCTGATGCCTTCCCTGTTTGAGCCCTGCGGACTCAGCCAGCTGATTGCCCTGCGCTACGGCACCGTGCCCATTGTCAGGGAAACCGGCGGCCTGAAGGATACTGTACAGGCATATAACGAATTTGAAAGCACAGGAACCGGCTTCAGTTTCATGAACTACAATGCCCATGAAATGCTGGGGACCGTCCGGTATGCGGAACGCATTTATTACGACAAAAAGAGAGAATGGAATAAGATCATTGACCGCGGAATGGCAATCGATTATTCCTGGCAGGTATCCGCCAAGAAATACCAGGAGATGTATGACTGGCTCATCGGCTGATGAAAGCTGCATAGATAAGAACACAGGGGGGAGACCATCTGACACAGGAGTAAAAATCCTGTGCCGGATGGTTTTTGTACGTTTAAAATTCCCCTCACAGGGAAGGCTAAAGATAAAATAATTCAAAGAGAGGAAGAAATTATGAAAAAATTTGCATGTTTTGCTTTGACTGCGGCGCTGCTCCTTGCAGGCTGCGGCGGCACAGACGGGGATAATGCAGCGCAGAGCCAGACCGAGACCGGAAGCGCCGCTCAGGAAAGCACAGCCCAGGAGAGCACTGGCCAGACAGAGCAGGAGGGCACACAGACGGAAGGTACACAGACAGAAAGCACAGAAGCAGCTTCCGCAAATGGAGCCAGCATTAAGGCCGGAGATTACTCTTACCATGTGGAGTCCCTGGAAAAAGAATGGACGACGGACAATGGAACGCTTGCGTGCACAGTTAAGCTGGCCTACCCTGTGTTTGAAGGCGATACCGAAGGAGAAAAGAATATCAACGCATTTTTTAAAGAATGGGCTGATGATAAACTGGACTATTATGAAAACGATAAGGATTCCATCGTAAATATTGCCCTCCAGTACCAGACAGAGCTGGAAACCGAACAGAATTCAACGCAGGAAGACTCCACGCTTCCGCCCGTCCCGCCCAGTGAAGAAGATTTTTCAGTGGGAGGCGTAACGGTCCGCGGCAGTGTGATTTCTGTTTTCATGGAATCCTACAGCTATGAAGGCGGCGCACATGGTATGCCTGGCCGGGCTAACTACCTCTTTGACAAGACAACGGGTAAGGAAACCACGCTGGCTTCCCTTATCAGCATTTCCGAAGAGGAACTGAACCAAAAGGTACGCGGCCTGTTCCAGGAGCAGGTAAAGGGCAATACGGAAGGCTTCTTTGAGGATGCGGAAGAAACACTGAATAACAAAAAGGATTTTATTGACAACTATTATTTCAGTGAAGACGGCGTTGTTTTTTATGCCACACCCTACGAAATCGCCCCCTATGCGGCCGGCTATACCGAGGTTACGATTCCTTTTGAAGAGCTGGGACTGTAAAAAAAGAAAAAGTTCCCTGCATATTCAACCACTGTTCGGCGCACAATAAAAAGGCAGAAGCAAATTGAATGGAGGTATGGATATGGCAAATTTATCAGAACTCGATCTTCAGAACCTGCGCCATCTGATTGGCGGTTATGACACTACTCACTGCAAGATGAAGGAATACGCATCCTGTGCGGAGGACCCCAAGGTAAAACAGTTCTTTGAACAGGGCGCAAAGTCCGCTATGGAAAACAAACAGCAGCTGATGAAATTTTTGCAGTAAGGAGGAAAACTGACCATGATGCAGGAAAAAATAATGGTATCTGATACACTGGCAAGCATTAACGGCGAACTGGTAAGATTCGGGGAGATGATTCCCCAGACAGAAAACAAAGAACTGAAAAGCGCACTGAAGCAGATGCGCACAACCTGTGAGCAGTCACAGGAACAGCTCTATGAAATTGCACGCGAGAAATCCTATTATGTGCCTGCCCAAAAGGCATCCCAGGAAGAGGTTGATCACGTTAAAGGCCTGTTTACTTCAGGAACCCTGTAAAATACTTTAGATGTTAACAGCGGCTGATTGATATCCGAAGCCGCCCCGGAAACCTGGCTGCCTTTCCAAAACGGCAGCAGGTTCAGCCAAAAAGCCACCCTGCAGCGGCAGATGCCTGTGCAGGATGGCTTTTTTAAATATTGCTCCGTCGGTTGTATTATCAGTTTTCCGGAATCCACAGCCTGAAATTTTTTTCAAATACGGAGATCGGATAAATAGAAAGATAGAAATCCCGAAGCGCTTCAAGAAAGGCCTCCTGATTAAACTGTCCCTCACAGAAGGCCTCCTTCTGCAATGTTTCCCGGAGTCCTGTTTCCCCGCCGTTTTTACATGCTGTTTTTTCACAATTTTCTCCGGGCAGCTCTTCCTTCAGGGGAGATAACACAAGCATCCGGTAGGTAACACCGAACAGCTGCGCTCTGACCTGCGTCAAAACTGCGCCGTTTCTCTCATAAAAACGAATCCGCCTTTCCCGAAGCTCCCTCTGCTCAGCGCAGTCTGCAGTTTCAGGCGCTTCACACTCAATAAAGCATCCCGGGAAATCGCTCTGCTTTTGGATTTCGTGAAGAAATACACTGCCAAGCCCCCGGCAGCGATACTCTTCCATAAAAGCATAATAATCCAGCAGCATTTTTTCCCTGTCCTTATCATGCATCAGCAGGGCATAACCGAGCAGGCCGCCCTCCGCTGCGGCGGATCCGTCATAAAGGCCGTAGCCGGAGTATTGCCCACGCTCCAGCAGCATTTTCACCGAAGAAAGAGGCTTTAATTCTGAATCCGGGAAATGCTCCGGCCCCCAGGCATCATAAACTGCCATAATTTCCTCCGGTGTCAAAGCCTTACATAATTCCTTCATAAATATCCTGACCTGCCTTTTACTCAATTTGTTTTAACGCGCTGATATCCGAATCGATCATCATCGAATAATTGGTATAGTATACAACGAAGCCGGGTTTACCGCCGCCTGGCTTTTTCACGTTCTTTTTTTCCGTATAATCGATTTCCACCTTCTCCTGCCCGCGCCCCCTGGAATAATGGGCGGCCAGCCTGGCCGCATCTTCAAAGGTGCTGTCAGGAAGCTCGTCGCCCCGGGATTTCACCACGACATGGGAACCGGGCATCCCCTTGGCGTGGAACCACCAGTCATTTCCGGAAGCGAACCTGAAGGTCAGCTCATCATTTTGATAATTGTTCTTCCCAACATAAATGTCATAACCATCGCTGCTTACATAATGAAAGGGACGGCTGGTAACTTTTACTTTTTTCGAACCGCCTTTTCTTCGGATATACCCGCTCTCGATCAGTTCCTCCTTGATCTGCACCAAATCCTCTTCCTTCTGGGCAATATCAAGCGCATTGCTCACCGATTCCAGATGGTCGATTTCCGATTTTGTCTCCAGCGTCAGCTGTGAGAGCGCCTCAAAGGTTCTTTTCAGCTTGTTGTACTTATCAAAATACTTCTTCGCGTTTTCCCCTGCGGTCAGCATGGGATCCAGCGGTATGACAATATCCTCATTGGTATAATAATTCAGGGCGGTCATGGACTTCGCCCCTGGCTCCACCCCATAACCATAGGTATTCAGAAGCTCTCCATAAATGCGGTATTTGTCCTTCTTTTCCGTATCCCTCATCTGCTTCAGCTGCAGATCATATTTTTTAATATTCCTTTCAAGCGCTGTGGAAACGATCCGGCGCAGGTCGGAGGAACGCTGACGAATCCGCGTAATCGTATTCTTTTCCGCATAATAATCCTCCAGAAGATCACTGATGGAAGCATAATCCTTTCTCTGCGCCTCAGGATAAGAGGTCAGCCGCAGCGCCGCATACTCAGCAGGAACTCCGTTTTCATACACGATGCAGGGAGAAAAGTCCCCGCTGCGAACATCCCCCATCATCTCAGAAAAAGCGCGGTAAAGCGCCTTGCGTCCCGCCTCGTCCAGCGCGGCGGTGGAAAGATCCGCATCCCCTCCCGCCCGGTAGCAAATCTCATGGGCGATGGCCGGAGACAGGCCCGTAAAACCGGAATACAGCGCCTTAAAACACGGCATGCTGCCCGCAAATACCCTGTCCATAAAATCCGCCTCCGAAGCCGTGAGCGGATTCAGTTTATCCTGCGTATGCGGAATAAAATATTCCTTCCCGGGAAGCACCTCCCGCACAGAGCTGACAAGTCCCGAAATATGCTTGATGCTGTCAATGATAACCCCGGAATCATTACAGAAAATAATATTGCTGTGCTTTCCCATAAGCTCCACAATCAGCAGCTTCCTGCACACATCCCCCATTTCATCCAGATGCTCAATTTCAAAATTAATAATACGCTCCATACCCGGCTGACTGATACTGATGATTTTCCCGTTCTGAATATGCTTACGCAGCAGCATACAGAAATTCGGAGCCGTCATGGGGCTGGTTTTATTCTTATCAGTCAGATAAATTAAAGGAAGGGAAGCGGAAGCGGAAAGCGTGACCCTCTGCTGTGTTCCATTATTCTTAATCGTAAGAAGAAGCTCATCAGGCTCAGGCTGCGCGATTTTATAAACCCGTCCCCCGGTGAGCGCCTCGTCAAGTTCTTTCCTTATATTTGCAATCGTAATACCGTCAAATGCCATGACCTTACCTCTCTGTTTCCATAATAAAGATACAACCCCCAGTATATCAGAAAATCCCGTCTCGCGCAATTGTATGAAAATCCGCCCCTGATCATAAAAGCCCCTGCCGGCAGCCTTATCAGAACAACTCCGATAATACCGCCGACAGGGGGACAGAACCATAAAACTATGAAAACCACCAAATCTAAAAGCCCATAAAGTACCGCACCAATGCAATGAGAGCCAGGTGAGCCGGATAAAACACATAGAAAAACCACTTAGGAAGCTTAATGGAAGTATTCGTATGGAAATAAATGAAAGGCAGCGCAAGCAGCGAGAAAATTTCAAAACCAACAGGATGCCCGCCAATCACCCAACACAAAGGATCCTCAAGACTGCCTCCAAACAGAGCCGGAAGATAACTCAACGTATACAAAACCGCCCCCAATACCGGTTTTTTACGGCAAAGATAAAAAATAAGCATAAGGAGAATTCCGGTAAAAGAATAATCAAAATTCCAAAAACAGATAACAAAGGTAGAAACTGCAAAAAGCCACCATTTTTTCTCCTTAAAACCCCACACAGCCAAAAGACTGATAAACAAAGTAAAAAATATATTCCAGTTCGTCAGATTCCCCCAAAAATCATGCGGATTAAAAGCAAGAATCCAGAACGGCTGGGAAATAACCGCAAACACCGCAATCCGCCCCAAATACCTCTTAATATCTCTCGTATAAAGCATCCCCACAGTCATACAGTAACAAAATATAGGAAACGCCAGCCTCCCGATCCACCGGAACACAGGATATTCAGGAAAAAAAGTCCCCCCCACATGATCCAAAAGCATACTGATAACAGCGACCACCTTTAAAAAAGTAGTATCCAGATTCGTATCCAGCAAAGCCCCACTCTCCAATGTACCATTCCTCATATTCATATTTATCATTTCCTTTCTTCTGTTCTTTTGATACCCCAATTCTACCTCACCCTGCCATCCCCAACCACCCCTCCAAATGTCAAGAACAACCACCATAATGTAAAGTTTGGACATATAAAGTTTTATATAATGTAAATATAAAAAGACCTCCCTGCACTACCAGGAAAAAGGTATCGGGGGCGTGCTTCGCTTTGGCGGCGGCCGGCGGCTGGTTTCCCCTGGGCGGGGCGGCTGTGATGTTTTTTCAGATCCATTGGAAAAAAAGGTGTTGTTTCTTACTGCTCCTGCCTGCCGGAATTCTGCCGCCCTTAGCAGCCTGTCTGACGAACACAGCAGGCCAACGGCCGCTGTGAGAGGAGTTTTGGCTGCGCTGGCAGAATCCCGACAGACAGGAACAGTTAGAAACACCCCTTTTTTGAGACCGGATCCGAAAAAACATCACAGCCGCCCCGCCCAGGGGAAACCAGCCGCCGGCCGCCACCAAAGCGAAACACGCCCCCGATACCTTTTTCCGTCCTCCTTCAAAATCCTTGACTACTCACATGCATTGCTTTATAATAAAATGAATTATGGGAATGTATTTTCTGGAGGAATACTGATGATAAAAAGTATGACAGGCTTCGGCAGATGCGAAATCAGCGAGGCCGAACGTAAAATTACCGTAGAAATGAAGTCCGTAAACCACAGGTATCTGGATGTAAGCATAAAGATGCCTAAGAAGCTGAATTTTTTTGAAGCTTCCATAAGAAGCGTGCTGAAGGAATATATCCAGCGCGGCAAAGTGGATTTGTTCATTACCTACGAAGATTTTACAGAGAACAATGTGACGATCAAGTACAACAGGGATATTGCCGGGGAATATATGCAGTATCTGAAGCAGATGGCAGAGGATTTTTCACTGGACAACGATATCCGTGTTTCCTCCCTTTCCAGATTCCCGGAGGTTTTCTCCATGGAGGAGCAGGCCATTGATGAGGAAGGCATCTGGAAGACGCTGGAAAAGGCGCTGAGGGGAGCGGCAGAAGGACTGTCACAGACCAGGATTACCGAAGGGGAGAACCTGAAGGAGGATTTGATTTCCAAGCTGGACGGCATGCTGGAAAGCGTGGCTTTTATTGAGGAAAGGTCGCCGCAGATAATAGCGGAATACAGACAGACGCTTAAGGATAAGGTAAAAGAGCTTCTTGAGGATGCCCAGGTGGATGAGAACCGTCTTCTTATGGAGGTTACTATTTTTGCCGATAAAGTGTGTGTGGATGAAGAACTGGTGCGCTTAAGAAGCCATATTGAGACTACGAAAAAAACTCTTGGTGAAGGCGGAAGCATTGGAAGGAAGCTTGATTTTATTGCCCAGGAAATGAACCGGGAAGCCAATACCATTCTTTCCAAGGCCAATGATCTGGAGACCTCCGACCGGGCGATTGAGCTGAAGACGGAAATTGAGAAGGTCAGAGAGCAGATTCAGAATATTGAATAATGGCGGAGGCGGTCAATGAGTCAGTTTATCCATGTCGGTTTTGGCAATATTGTAAATACGGAAAAGATTATCGCGGTGGTCAGCCCTGATTCCGCACCCATCAAGCGTATGGTGCAGACAGCCAGAGAGACGGGGGCGGCCGTGGACGCGACGCAGGGACGTAAGACAAAGGCGGTGCTGGTGATGGAGAACGGTCAGCTTGTGCTTTCGGCGCTTCTGCCGGAAACCATTGCAAACAGGGCGCAGGCCGAACGGGAGGATAATGATGAAGCATAGGGGAATTCTGATTGTCGTATCCGGTTTTTCCGGGGCAGGCAAGGGAACATTGATGAAGGAACTGCTCAAAACCTATGATAATTATGCGCTGTCGGTTTCCATGACGACAAGAAAGCCCAGGCCGGGCGAGGAAGAAGGCAAATCCTATTTTTTTGTGGATAAGGATACCTTCGAAGAGACGATTGCAAAGGACGGGCTGATCGAGTATGCCAGCTACTGCGGCAACTACTACGGAACGCCCAGAGAATATGTGGAGGCCTGTCTGGACAACGGACGGGACGTAATCCTGGAAATTGAAATCCAGGGCGCGCTTAAGGTGAAAGAAAAATTCCCGGAAGCCCTTCTTTTATTTATCATGCCGCCCAGCGCGGAAGAATTAAAAAGAAGGCTGGAAGGAAGAGGCACCGAAAGCGAGGAGGTCATCTGCCAGCGTATTGCGCGCGCGGCAGAGGAAGCGGAAGGCATTGAAAATTATGATTATATCATAATCAATGATAAACTGGACGACTGCGTGAAGGAAATGCATTCCATTATTTCCGCATCCCGCAGAAGTCCGAAAAGAAATAAGGAATTGATAGCTGATATGCGTTCCGAGCTGGACGCGTTAGTGAAAGGAGAATGAAAATGTTACATCCCTCTTATACCGATTTAATGAAAGTCGTGAACAGCGACGTGGAGCCCGGCGAAACCAAGATTGTAAGCAGCCGTTACTCCATCGTTATGGCGACTTCCAAAAGAGCAAGGCAGATCATCGGAGGCGATGAGCCGTTAGTAAATATGAAGACAGGCATGAAGCCTTTATCCGTTGCTGTAGAAGAACTGAATGAAGGCAAAATCAAAATTCTCGGAGATGAAGAAACCGAAGATTAAAATGGGGGAAGGGAGAAGAGAAATTGCCGTGTGCATTTCTCTTTTTTCATAAGAAAGCATGAAAATACTATTTATTTCCCTGGGCTGTGATAAAAATCTTGTGGATACCGAGATGATGCTTGGGATGCTGGCCGAAAAGGGGCATACCTTTACGGATGACGAGGCGGAAGCGGAGGCTGCGGTAATCAACACCTGCTGCTTTATCGGCGATGCCAAGGAAGAAAGCATAAATACCATTCTGGAAATGGCCGAATTAAAAAAGAGCGGACAGCTGAAGGCGCTTATCGTGGCCGGCTGCCTGGCGCAGCGTTATAAGGAAGAAATTCAGACGGAGATACCGGAGGTGGATGAAATCCTGGGGACCATGGCCATTGATGCGGTGACAGCCGCTATTGACGAGGTTTCGGCAGGAGAGAAGCATAACCATATTACGGACCCGGATGCGGCGCTGGTTTACGGTAAGCACCGCAGCGTCACTACAGGCGGCCATTTTGCCTACCTGAAAATTGCGGAGGGCTGCGACAAACGCTGCACCTACTGCATTATCCCAAAGGTGCGGGGCAATTACCGCAGCGTCCCCATGGAAGTGCTGGAAAAGGAAGCGCGGGAACTGGCTGAGGGCGGCGTTAAGGAGCTGATTCTTGTAGCCCAGGAAACCACGGTTTACGGGAAGGATATTTACGGCGAAAAGAAGCTGCCGCAGCTGCTTTACAGGCTCTGCGCCATCCCCGGTATCTACTGGATAAGGATTTTGTACTGCTATCCGGAGGAAATTACGGATGAATTAATAGAAACGATAAAAACAGAACCGAAAATCTGTCATTATCTGGATATGCCAATCCAGCATGCTTCAGACCGGATATTGAAGCAGATGGGCAGGCGGACCGATCAGGCCGAGCTGCGGGAGCGGATCGGCAGGCTGCGGGAGGAAATCCCGGATATCTGTCTGCGTACCACGCTTATCAGCGGATTCCCCGGAGAGACGCAGGAGGATCATATAGAGCTGTATAATTTCGTGGATGAGCTGGAATTTGACCGGCTGGGGGTATTTACCTATTCCCAGGAGGAAGGGACGCCGGCGGCGCGGATGGAGAATCAGGTCCCCCAGGAAGTGAAGGAGGACAGACAGGCCGAGCTGATGGAGCTGCAGCAGGAAATCGCCTTTGAGAAGGCGGAGAACATGAAGGGAAAAACGCTCATTGCCATGATAGAAGGCAGGGTGGACGGGGAGAATGCCTATGTGGCAAGAACCTATAAGGACGCCCCCAATGTGGACGGACTGCTGTTTGTCAATACCTCAAGAGAACTGTTGACGGGTGATTTCGTAAAAGTGCGGATTACCGGATCTTATGAATATGATTTGATAGGAGAGCTGGAAGATGAATTTACCGAATAAGCTTACGATACTGAGAATGATAATGATCATACCCTTTGTGGTATTCATGCTGGTTCCCATCGGCGGTGCCGGGAAGTGGATTGCGCTGGCCCTGTTTGTCATCGCCAGCCTGACGGACCTGCTGGACGGCAAAATTGCCAGAAAATATAACCTGGTAACCACCTTTGGAAAATTCATGGATCCCCTGGCGGATAAGCTTCTTGTATGTTCTGCCTTAATCTGCCTTGTGGAAATGGGAAAAATCCCGGCTTGGATTGTAATTATTATAGTCAGCAGGGAATTTATCATCAGCGGCTTCCGTCTGGTGGCATCCGATAAAGGCGTGGTGATTGCGGCAGGCTACTGGGGAAAATTCAAAACCACCTTCCAGATGGTGATGATTGTGCTCATGATAGCGGATATTCCGGTGCTTTCCCTGGTTACGACGATTGTAATGTGGGCGGCTCTGATTCTTACGGTAGTGTCCCTTGTAGATTATCTTGTGAAAAACAAGGATTGTCTGAAGGACCAGAAATAGAGAAAAGAGGTTCGGTATGGTAGTTGAATTAATTTCGGTAGGAACTGAGCTTCTGCTGGGGAACATAGTCAACACCAACGCAGCATACCTGGCGGAGAAATGTGCGGGGCTGGGATTGTCCTGCTATTATCAGACAGTGGTGGGCGACAATAGCGGAAGGCTTGCTGGGACAATACGGACGGCGCTGGAACGGGCGGATCTTGTGATTCTGACGGGAGGCCTTGGGCCGACCCAGGATGATCTGACCAAGGAAACCGCCGCCGGCGTATGGAACAGGCAGCTTGCCATGGACCCTCATTCCCTGGAAAGAATTGAAACTTATTTCCGGGAACGCGGTTTGGAAATGACGGAAAATAACAAGAAGCAGGCGCTTGTTCCCGAAGGAGCCATTGTTGTGGACAATGACAACGGCACTGCTCCGGGTATTATCATGGAAAAGGAAGGAAAACGGATGATTTTGCTTCCCGGTCCTCCCAATGAATTGAAGCCGATGTTTGAAAACAGCATCGCGCCTTTTCTGACGGGCCTGGAGAACCCTGATGCGCCGGGGATTATTTTTTCCAAAACCGTAAAAATATGTGGTATGGGCGAAAGCAAGGTGGAAAGCCAGATTACAGATCTGGAGGCCCTTGCCAATCCCACGGTGGCTCCCTATGCCAAGACCGGAGAGGTGCATCTGCGTGTTACCGCCCGCGCTGAGGATGAAAAGGAAGCGAAGAAGCTGGTAAAGCCGGTGGTGAAGGAACTGAAATCCCGGTTCGGCAGCGCCGTGTATACCACGGAAGAGGATGTGACGCTGGAAAAGGCGGTGGTTGACCTGCTTTTGGCCAACGAGCTGACTGTATCAACCATTGAGTCCTGCACGGGAGGCATGCTTGCCGCACGCCTGATTAACATACCTGGGGTTTCCGAGGTCTTCAAGACAGGTTATATTACTTATTCCAATAAGGCAAAAAGAAAAATTGCAGGCGTAAAAAAAGGCACGCTGGATAAATTCGGCGCGGTAAGCCCGCAGACGGCCAAGGAAATGGCGAGAGGAACTGCGCTTCTGACGAAAGCGGACGTTACCTTTTCCATTACGGGAATTGCGGGACCTGACGGCGGCACTGCTGAGAAGCCTGTGGGACTTATTTATATGGGCTGTTATGTGTGCGGCACCACGCATGTAAAGGAATTCCATTTCAGCGGGAACCGGGCAAAGATAAGGGAAACAGCGGTTTCGGCCGCATTAACGATGATGCGTCAGTGTATATTGGAATATTACAGTCAGAAGACTTTCGGAAAGAAAGTATGATTCCGGCCTTGCGGGGAAGAGGGGAAAGAAGGAAAAAGCTTTTGGCAGATAGAACCGGCCTGAGTAATGGAGGATAATGTATGTACGAGGATGAAGAATATGGATTTTGTCCGGAATGCGGGGCGCTGATGAAAAACGGTGTGTGTATAAGCTGCGGATATGACCGGAATAAAAAGGATGCAAAAGCAGAAGGAGCAGCGGAGACGGAAGCTCCTGATGGGAATGCCGTTGAACAGGCTGCGGTCCCTCCCTGTGGGACGGGCGGTGAAGCTTCGGTACCTCCTTATGGATACGCTGCCGGGCAGGCGCCGGTGCCCCCTTATGGAAATGCCGGTTCACAGGCTCCTGTGCCTCCCTGTGGAAATGAAAATATTCCGGCCGGCGGCCAGGGAATGCCTCCCTGCGGCGCGCAGAATATTCCGCCCTATGGAAATGTGCCAGGAGGCCAGGCAGGCCCGGGTGCGCCCGGCGCCGCGCAGGGCGGGCAGAATAATACCCGGTATGGTTCTTCGCAGCAGTATGGACCGCAGCAGAGCGGGTACTATGGACAAATCCCTCCGGGAGGAGTGCCTCCATATGGCCGGCAGCCTTATGGAGCCTATCCCAATATGCCCCCTCAGAAGCGTAACAACAGCAGAACCGTGGCGGCGGTTATTGTAGCGGTAATTGCGGTGCTTCTCTGTATCGTCATGGTTCTTATTTTTATTATTGTCAAGGGTGCGGTCAGGGAAGCCAGCAGCGGTATTTCCAATTCCAAGAATTACGGAGGGGCAGTTCCTGAGGAAACGATACCCTTTGGTTATGACAGCGGCGATGACAGCCAGCTTCCTGATTTCAGCGGCGGTGGGACCTATGAACCGGAAACAGAGGAAGGGGATTATGTTCCCAGCCCGGAGGATGACTACTATGTAACAATTGCCAATTCCATCCGTGACGACCTCAGTTATACGGTGGAATGGGAAGATTACAGCTATGTGGATGACGAGACAGGCGCTACGGCAACCGGAAAGTACCCGCAGCTGAAGGGTGGGAATATCCCCCATCTGGACGAGCTGAACCAGGAGATTGAATACGAGGCCACTTATTACAGCAAGCTTTACAACTACTATAAGGATGCCCAGGGTGAAGATGAGCAACTCTCCTACGCAACCTCCAGCATTGGTTATGTAACCTATATGGATGAGGAAAAAATCAGCATAGTCCTTCAGGAGAAATATGCAATGAACCAGGAATCCTACATTTCGCTTTACTGCATTAATATCGATCTGGTAAGCGGCGAACTTTTGGACAACGGGGAAATGATAGAGTATAACGAGCAGCTGGCCAAAGAATTCAGGGATCAGGATGCTTACCAGAACGGAACGGCCGAGGCTGTGGATCGGATGGATGACGAACAGCTTCAGGATTTCCTTTCGGATTCGGATACCAATATTATTTTCTATACCCCTGTAGGCCTGGAAATCGGGTTTAATTATACCACCAGCACGAGCAGCGGCTGGGTTACAGCCACTATTAAAGATTATGGACGTTATATGAAGAAAATATAAGGCGGGCATGGATTGCTGCCCCAACACTACGGCATGTGCGGCAGTTCAGTTAAACTGAACTGTTGCAGACATCCGGCCATTTAATTTGTCTCACAACAGGCCGGATGCCTGCTGCCGCTATATATTTGTACAGTATGCGCAGCTAAATTCGCAGACCCGTCTGAACAGTATCCCGGCATGTTCCTTTTTTATGGAAGCATGCTTTTTTTAGTGGCATTTGGATGAAGTTTATGTTACAATCAAAAAAGCATATCTTTGCTGGAGGCGTTCCAAACCGGTGCACCTTTGTCTGAAGGAATTCAGCCATGTCCATTCCATCTATAGAGCGGACATCTAATCGGGCATTTCGCCAATCGTTTCAATGCAATAAAAAATAAAGGAGGGATGCCTGTTGAGGGAGTTTTATCGGACACCTGATATTGTATATTATATTTAAAGTTGGGAATTGACAAATACGAACAGATGTTTTATTATAGAAAAAGAGAACATCCGTTCTGGATAAGAAGGAGAACATAATGGAAAAAGAAGACAAACTCAAAGCGCTTGACGCCGCACTGGCACAGATTGAAAAGCAGTTTGGAAAGGGAGCAGTCATGAAGCTGGGGGATCCGGCTACGCAGATGAATGTGGAGACGATTCCCACAGGCTCATTAAGCCTTGATATTGCACTTGGCCTGGGCGGAATACCCAAGGGAAGAATTGTTGAAATATATGGACCGGAATCCAGTGGTAAGACGACCGTCACCCTGCATATGATCGCTGAGGTTCAGCGCAGGGGCGGCATTGCAGGCTTTATTGATGCGGAGCATGCGCTGGATCCTGCCTATGCGAAGAATATTGGTGTGGATATTGATAACCTGTATATTTCCCAGCCTGATAACGGAGAACAGGCTCTGGAGATTACGGAGACCATGGTGCGTTCAGGCGCCATCGATATCGTTGTTGTTGACTCCGTTGCGGCTCTTGTTCCCAAGGCTGAAATAGACGGCGATATGGGTGACAGCCACGTTGGTCTGCAGGCCCGTTTGATGTCCCAGGCGCTGCGTAAGCTTACTGCAGTAATCAGCAAGTCCAACTGTACAGTTATCTTCATCAACCAGCTGCGTGAGAAGGTGGGCGTCATGTTCGGCAATCCGGAGACCACTACCGGCGGCCGTGCCCTGAAGTTCTACTCTACCATCCGTCTGGACGTAAGAAGGATTGAATCCCTGAAGCAGGCAGGGGAAGTGGTAGGAAACCGTACCCGTGTCAAGGTGGTAAAGAATAAAATAGCGCCGCCCTTCAAGGAAGCGGAATTTGATATCATGTTCGGAGAGGGCATTTCCAAAGTCGGGGATATTCTGGATCTGGCAGCGGATATTAATATTGTCAATAAGAGCGGCGCGTGGTTTGCCTACGAAGGAAACAAGATCGGACAGGGAAGGGAGAATGCGAAGAACTTCCTGAAAGAAAATACGAAGATCTGCGATGAAATCGAGAAGAAAGTACGCGCATACTATAAGCTGGACGAGAAGAAAGAAGCCGATGCTTCAGACAGGAAGGAAGAACCTGTGAAGGAAGCTGCCGGAGCCAAAGCTGCAAAGGACAGCAGGGAAGTGAAGGCGGCCGCCGGCGCTGCGGTTAAAGCCGTGCAGGCAGAACAGAAATGATTGTTACCAGGACAGAACCAATAAATAAAACGAAATATGCAGTCAGCATCGATGGAGAATTCGCCTTTGTATTATACAAAGGCGAACTTCATAAATACGGTATTGCACAGGATAGAGAACTGCCCCCTCATGTCTATGAGGAGATTATGGAGAACGTACTCCCCAAACGGGCGAAGCTGCGCTGCATGAACCTGCTGAAGTCCAGGGAATATACAAGACAGCAGATGGAAGAGAAGCTGCGGCAGGGAAAGTATCCTCCTCCGGTCATTGAAGAGGCTATTGCTTATGTGGAATCCTTTGGGTACATAAATGATGAGGCTTATGCAAGAAGATATGTGGAAACCTACATGGAAACGAAAAGCCGCAGGCGGATGGAGGACGATCTGAGACGCAAAGGCGTTGACAGAAGCTGTATTGAGGAGGCGTTTTGCACCGTTCAGGAAGCGGATGGCCTTCAGAATGAGGAAGCTATGATTAAAGAGCTCCTCAGAAAGAAGCATTTTGATGCGAAACAGGCGGATTTAAAAGAAAAAAGACGGATTCAGGCTTTCCTGTACAGAAAGGGTTTCTCGCCGGATAAGATAAGAAAAGCCATGAATTGCGATGATTTGGAAGAAGGGGACTCCTGGGAATAACAGGTTATCTTGTGCAAAAGTTATGAAATTTGGTCAAAATATGCTTTTCTACTTGACATAATACCTGTTATTTATTAAAATTGAAGTGTTGTAAAATCGCTTATAAGAATGTTTGGCGTACATACATTCTATAACAGATATTCGCACAATGAAAATTTAATAAGGAGGTGCTCCTGTCTATGCTTAGTTATGTAATAGCAGTAGCGGTCACTCTGTTGATTTCTATCCCGGTTACATTTGTAGTAACCTCTGCATATAGGAAGAAAGAAACTGAGACCAAAATCGGCAACGCCGAAGACAAGGCAAGAGAAATTATTGATGATGCGGTGAAAGCTGCTGAAACCAAAAAGCGTGAGGGACTGCTGGAAGTGAAGGAGGAATCCATTCGTGCAAAGAACGAATTGGATAAGGAGATCAAGGAACGCAGAGCCGAGGTGCAGCGCTTTGAAAGAAGAGTGCAGCAGAAGGAAGAGAACGTGGACAAGAAGTCGGATGCCATTGAAAAGAAGGAATCCGTACTGGCAGCCAGGGAAGAGGAGTTAGCAAAGCAGAAAGCAGAGATCGCGAAGCTGAACGAGCAGAGAGTACAGGAACTGGAACGAATCTCAGGATTAACCTCCGAACAGGCAAAAGATTACTTATTGAAAATTGTTGAAGATGAAGTAAAACATGAATCGGCCGTGATGATCAAGGATATGGAAAGCAGGGCCAAAGAGGAAGCAGACAAGAAAGCCAGGGAATATGTGGTAACCGCCATTCAGAGATGTGCGGCAGACCATGTGGCTGAAGCTACGATTTCCGTAGTACAGCTTCCGAATGACGAAATGAAGGGGAGAATTATCGGGCGTGAGGGAAGAAATATCAGAACCCTTGAAACGCTGACCGGTGTGGATCTGATTATAGACGATACACCTGAAGCAGTAATTTTATCTTCTTTTGACCCTATCAGAAGGGAAGTAGCAAGAATTGCGCTGGAGAAGCTGATTGTTGACGGACGTATCCATCCGGCAAGAATCGAAGAAATGGTGGAAAAAGCGCAGAAGGAAGTCGAAGTAATGATTAAAGAGGAAGGAGAAGCCGCGGTACTTGAAGTTGGGGTACACGGTGTTCATCCGGAACTCGTAAAGTTACTGGGCAAGTTAAAGTTCAGGACAAGTTATGGACAGAACGCTTTAAAGCATTCAATAGAGGTGGCTCAGCTGTCAGGGCTTCTGGCATCAGAGCTTGGTTTAGATGTGAGAATGGCCAAACGTGCCGGCCTGCTGCATGATATCGGCAAGGCAGTGGATCACGAGATGGAAGGTTCCCATATTCAGCTTGGCGTGGAACTTTGTAAAAAGTATAAGGAATCCGCTACGGTTATCAATGCGGTGGAGTCCCATCATGGTGATGTGGAGCCCACTACGCTGATTGCGTGTATTATTCAGGCTGCAGATACAATTTCCGCAGCAAGGCCGGGCGCGAGAAGAGAGACTCTGGAGACTTATACCAGCAGATTAACACAGTTAGAAGACATTGCAAACAATTTCAAAGGTGTAGACAAATCTTTTGCTATTCAGGCAGGTAGAGAGATTCGGGTAATGGTAGTTCCTGAACAGGTGTCAGATGCGGACATGATTCTGATGGCACGCGATATTTCCAAGGCGATTGAAGCCGAACTGGAATATCCGGGACAGATTAAAGTGAATGTTATCAGGGAGAGCCGTGTTTCTGATTATGCAAAATAGCGATTGCAAAAGCCTTGCAGGGTTTTCCCTGCAGGGCTTTTAAAAGTTTAAGATGGGAGAAATATTATGGCTGACGAATTCAAACGGTTGGACAGGGAACTGGTTTATAAGGGTTCCATTATTGATTTTTATAAGGATACGGTGCAGGTGCCCAATGGAAATATTGTAAAATGGGATTTTATCAAGCACCAGGGTGCGGCGGCAGTGGTGCCAGTTACCGCGGATGGAAAGCTGCTGATGGTAAGGCAGTACCGGAATGCATTGGACAGGTATACTCTGGAAATCCCGGCCGGAGGTCTGAACGGGCCGGAAGAGCCGACGATGGAGGCCGCTGCCAGGGAATTGGAGGAGGAAACGGGCTGCCATGCCGGAAAAATGGAGTGGCTGATTACCATAAGGACCACCGTGGCTTTCTGTAATGAAAAAATTGACATTTATGTGGCTACGGATTTGACACCGGGAAGCCAGCATCTGGATGAGGATGAATACATTAATGTGGAAGCTTACACAGTTGATGAACTCTGTGAGAAAATCCTGTCAGGGGAAATAGAAGATTCCAAGACGATTTCCGCGATTATGAGCTACAGGGCAAAATATTTATGTATATAAGAGCGAAAGTATTTTATCCCCGCGGCTTGGCCGGAGTATGAACCGGCAGGGTTAACCCCTTTGCATGCATGTGTGCGTTGACCGACGCATATATTAAAAAAAGCAGGCAAAGGGGTTTTTATATGGAAAAAGGTAGTTTGGCAGATGCAAAGCTTAACGGGCGCATTCTTATGCTCTTTACAGCCGGTTTTCTGGCAGGACTTGCTCTTATTTACATAGGGCAGGAAAGCCTGGTGGTAAATGCGGATTTCCTGGACAGCTTCAGCGTGGGAAGAATGGGGGTATTGGATATCGACAGCTCCATGCTTTTCTTTTACAGCATCAAGCAGAGACTGGCGCCTGCGGTGCTTCTTGCAGTGCTGGCTGTGGCGGGTATTGGAGGTATGGCGGTAAGCCTGTATCTGGTCTGGACCGGATTTTGTGCAGGGACGATTCTGTCAGTGCTCTCTATCCGGTACGGCATCCGCGGGATTCTCCTTTTTTCAGGAGGAATTTTCCCGCAGGTCCTGCTTCTGGCGCCGGCCTATCTGTTCCTTTTCCGGTGGTGCCAGGGTTTTCAGGATAGGGTATACAATGGCCGTTACGGGAGCGGCGCAGGAGGAAAACGGGGAGCGCTTCGTTTAGGCACTTTGCTTGTAATCCTGGGAATGCTGCTGGCAGGCTGTCTGGTGGAGAGCTATATCAATCCGATTATATTGCAAAAAGTATTTTTCTTTTTCTGAAAACAGGAACAATATCTGGTACAAACATAATTTCGATTACCGATATCTTGTGCTTCAAGCAAATTGTTGTAAAAATCCCCGTAAAATCGGCAAAAATGCGCATTGCTTTTCTTCGAAAAACTGATTATAATGTGTTTTGAATCTTTTTTGGTTTACATAAACAACGAAGCAGGAAGGCATTGGAGCATGGAAAAAGAGATACGGGAGTTTGTTATTTATCTTCATGATGTGAAGAAGACGTCGGAGAACACGGAGCTTTCCTATAAAAGAGATCTACAGAAGCTTCAGAGCTTTTTGAAGGAGCAAGGGATTGAGGAGCCGGGCCGGATAACGGAGACTTCCCTGAATTCCTACATCCTTTTTCTTGAGAAGAACCAGTTCGCACCGGCTACCGTATCCCGGCATATAGCGGCTGTAAAGGCTTTTTTTCATTTTATGGTCAAAAAGGGTATGGTTTCGGAGGATGTGTCTGAGAATCTGAAGGCTCCCAGGATTGAGAAGAAAATGCCGGAAATTCTGACAATGGGAGAAGTGGTCCGGCTTCTGGAGCAGCCGGGCAGGAATACGCCCAAGGAGATTCGGGACAGAGCCATGCTGGAGCTGCTGTATGCCACCGGTATCCGGGTTTCCGAGCTGATTTCTCTGCAGATAACTGATTTGAATCTCAGGCTGGGCTATATAATATGCAGGGATTCATCGAAGGAACGTGCCATACCTTTTGGAAACCAGGCGAAGGAGGCGCTGCTTCTTTATCTGAAGGAAGCCCGGGATATCCTGATAAAAGGGACGCAGACTGAGACTCTTTTTGTTAACTGCTCCGGTAAGCCCATGAGCCGTCAGGGTTTCTGGAAGCTGATCAAATATTATGCCGCTAAGGCCGGGATAGAAGCGGACATAACGCCGCATACGCTCCGGCATTCTTTTGCGGCCCATCTGGTGGAAAACGGGGCGGATCTGCACAGTGTGCAGGAAATGATGGGACATTCCGACATTTCTTCCACGCAGGTTTATGCCAACATAGGCGGTTCCCGCATCCGAAGCGTGTACCAGCAGGCGCATCCAAGAAAATGATCACAAGGGAATAAACATCGGGAAAATAAATACCTGGAAATAAACATTCAGGAAATAAACTATTAACGCGATACATCCTTTCTGCTGTATCGCGTTAAAAAAATGTTAAAAGTAGTAGGAGAGGGCAAATTTTTGCTATCCTGTTTTTCCCTGTTCATGCTATAATGAAAACAGATCATGACTGTAACGCTACCGGACAGTTATGGCAGTCCATTATTCTTTTATCGTGTAACCTCAAATCATGTTGGCGTCGGCGCCGATAACACAACAGAAAGGCAGCGTATATTTGAAGTTTTTTCGCACAAATCTCCAGGAAAAGTTAAAAGAAACAGGAAAAGCAGTGTTTCCTGTCATCGCAATTGTATTGATTTTATGTTTATCCATAGCCCCGGTTTCACCGGGAATCCTCATGGCATTTCTCATAGGGGCGGCGTTGCTTACCGCGGGAATGGTACTGTTTACTATGGGCGTGGATATGGCTATGACGCCTATGGGGGAACGGGTGGGAACGTGCATGACACAGTCAAGAAAGCTGTGGGTTGCAGTGCCCATGAGTTTCATTCTGGGCTTCATTATCACGATATCCGAGCCGGATCTCCAGGTTCTGGCGGAACAGGTGCCATCCGTACCCAATCTGATTCTGATTCTGGCAGTGGCCTTTGGCGTGGGAATTTTTCTTGTGGTTGCCCTGCTGCGTATGCTGTTCAGCATGGCCCTTCCTCCGTTGCTTCTTTTTTTCTATGGAATCGTATTTTTACTCACTTTTTTTGTACCGAAGGATTTTCTGTCCGTGGCCTTTGATTCCGGCGGCGTTACCACCGGGCCTATGACGGTGCCTTTTATTATGGCAATGGGTATCGGTATTTCCGCCGTAAGAAATGACCGTCACGCTTCGGATGACAGCTTTGGGTTGGTTGCCCTGTGTTCCATCGGGCCGATTCTGGCGGTGCTTCTGCTGGGAATGATTTACCGCCCGGGAAGCGGGGATTATGTGCCTGTGGAGATACCGGAAATAGCGGATACGGTAGAGCTGTGGAAAGTTTTTCAGGCAGGCTTTCCGTCTTATTTGAAGGAGATGGCTGTTTCCCTTCTGCCGATTGTGGTTTTCTTTTTCCTCTTCCAGATGATTTTCAGGCTGGTTCCCGGAAAAAGCCTGGTTAAAATAAGCGTGGGGCTCATCTATACCTATGTGGGTCTTGTGCTGTTTCTTACGGGTGTGAATGTGGGCTTTATGCCTGCGGGAAATTATCTGGGCAGAGTGATTGCCGGACTTCCATACCGCTGGATTATTGTGCCTATCGGTATGCTGATTGGGTATTTTATTGTACTGGCAGAGCCTGCTGTATTTGTGCTGACCAAGCAGGTGGAGGAGATAACGGACGGAGCCATTTCGGCAAAGGCCATGAGCATGAGCCTTTCCATCGGTGTTTCCGTGTCTCTGGGGCTTGCCATGATACGGGTGCTGACCGGTATTTCGATTCTGTGGTTCCTTGTTCCGGGATATTTTATAGCGCTGGGCCTGTCCTTTTTCGTACCGAAAATATTTACGGCCATCGCTTTTGACTCCGGCGGAGTCGCCTCCGGGCCTATGACCGCCACCTTTCTGCTTCCCTTTGCCATGGGAGCCTGTTCGGCGGTGGGAGGAGATATTATTGCGGATGCGTTCGGCGTGGTCGCCATGGTTGCCATGACGCCGCTGATTACCATACAGATACTGGGCCTTGTTTTCCGGCTGCGCGCGGGCAAAGCGGAGATCGGGCAGGCAGGGATTGCCGCCGTTGCCGCAGATGCTGCTGGATGGGGTGATTATGACATTATTGACCTGTAGGAGAAACGTATATGAGTAAAGTATATTTAATGGTTACGATTACAGGGCGGGGCCAGGGCGAGCAGTTCGCCGCGCTGAATCGGACGGAGAACCTTCCTGTTATGATGGTGGCTCTGGGCAAGGGGACGGCCGGTAATGAAATACTGGACTGCCTTGGACTGGAGGGAAGTGAAAAAATAGTGCTTTTTTCCATGGTGACAGGAGATGTGTGGAAGCGGGTAAAGAGAGGGATGGAACACAAGCTGGGCATAGATGTTCCGGGAATGGGAATTTCCTTTCTCGTTCCCGTGAGCAGCATCGGAGGGAAAAAGGCGCTTCAGCTTATGCTGGCAGGACAGGAATTTGAAAAAGAGGAGGAGACATCATTGAAGGATACGGAATATGAACTGATTGTGGTGGTTTCCGATTTCGGGTATACGAATCTGGTGACAGATGCCGCCAGGGAAGCTGGGGCAGGAGGCGGAACCGTCATTCATGCCAAGGGAACCGGAATGGAGAGGGCGGAGAAGTTTCTCGGCGTTTCCCTGGCATCGGAAAAGGAAATGACTTTCATTGTAACCAGGACTGAAAAGAAAAAGGAAATCATGAAGGCCATTATGGAAAAAGCAGGGCTGGAAAGCAAGGCAAAATCAATCCTGTTTTCCCTGCCGGTGGTGGATACGGCAGGACTGAGAATTTCCGAAGACTGGGAAGGATAAAAAGATGAATCCAATGGAAATATGTGTTAAAATGAAAACAGAAAGGCATTATTTTCTTTATTCCCGCGAGCAACGAGCCAAGTAGCCATGCTTGCATGGATATTTGGCGACTGCCGCGAGGGTCAAATACCCCGCTGCTCTGCAGTGCTGCAAGTTTGTCCCGTTGCTTGCAGCGGGGTATTTGATTGCGGCAAAGCTGGTGATTGCGCCGGGTTTTAAAGCGAAGGAGCAGGAGAAGGAGGAAAAGCATGAATAGAAAAGTACTGGCGGCCATTTTCTCTGCAGCGGTCCTGGTCGTTATTGTGATGACGGTTATCCTGTATCATTTAAGCGGTTTTTCTTCCTTTGTGAGCATGGGCTGCACGGCGGAAGGGTATGAGCAGAAAGACGGGACAGGATATCTTACCATCGGGCTGGAGGGCAGCCCGGCCAGGGACAGCGCAGTAATCAGGGTATCGCAGGAAGCGCTGCAGAAAGAACTGTCAGAAGGGGAACTGTCAGATATCATCGGTGTAAATATGGTTCTGGAAATCCCCGCCCATGTGGCAAGGAAAAACAATATTGACAGGAATACCGATGTATTCGGCCTGCTGTATGCGTCGGATGCTTATGATAAGTATCTGACCATAACTGCCGTATTCAGACGCTGAAATCCCGGAGAGACTGCCGTTTCTCCGGGATTTCCTGTTTTTTATTTCCTGTTTTTTGCTTCTATTCTATTCGTATTCGGCAATATCATAAATCAGTCTTTCGGAGTCCTCCCAGGACAGGCAGGGATCAGTGATGGATTTGCCATATACCCCGCCGCCGACCTTCTGGCAGCCCTCCTCGATGTAACTTTCCACCATAACGCCTTTTACAAGAGAATGGATGTCTCTGTTCAGCTTGCGGCTGTGCATGACCTCCTTGACGATACGTATCTGCTGTTCATGCTTTTTGTCGGAATTGCTGTGGTTGGCATCAATGATGCAGGCGGGATTCTTCAGATCCCGTTCATTATAGAGGGTGAGAAGCGTATTCAGATCCTCATAATGGTAGTTGGGAATATTACGGCCGTGCTTGTTGGTGGCGCCACGCAGTACGGTATGCGCAAGCTCATTGCCTGTGGTGTTGACCTCCCAGCCCCGGTAGATGAAGGAATGGGGATGCTGCGCCGCATATACGGAATTGAGCATCACGGAGAAATCGCCGCTGGTAGGGTTTTTCATACCTGCGGGGACGTCAAAGCCGCTGACGGTAAGGCGGTGCTGCTGATCCTCCACGGAGCGCGCGCCGATAGCCACATAAGAGAGAATATCGGAAAGATAACGCCAGTTTTCAGGATAAAGCATTTCATCTGCAGCGGTAAGGCCGGATTCATCGATGGCGCGAATGTGCATTTTCCGCATGGCGATGAGTCCCTGCAGGAAGTCGGGCTTTTTCTCCGGATCAGGCTGGTGCACGATTCCCTTATAGCCTTCGCCGGTGGTGCGGGGTTTGTTGGTGTAAATCCGGGGAATCAGGATTAGCTTGTCCTTTACCTTTTCATTTACTTTTGCAAGTCTTGCTATGTAATCACAGACAGCGTCTTCATTGTCTGCGGAGCAGGGGCCGATAATCACAAGAAATTTATTGCTTTTTCCGGTAATGACATCCCTTATTTCCTGATCCCGTTCTTCCTTCAGCCTGACCAGCCTTTCCGGCATGGGATATTCTTTCCTGATTTCATCAGGGGTGGGTAATTTCCTTATAAATTCAAAACTCATGATACATAATCTCCTCTGTAAAAATAAAACCGTCCGCCGGCAGTTATTGCTCCGCCGTCAGAACGATATCGCTGCCGGAAATGAAAACGCGTCGTCCGGATAAACGAAAACCATCCGGCCTTCGGGCAGCCTCCTTCACGGACAGGCAGTCTCCGCCGCAGGCGGTATCGGATGCAACTGTCCGCGTACATTATAATATAGAAAAACGTAATGTGCAAGTTTTCCCGGGAAGCTTTCAGGCAGGTCTGCGCAGATGTGTTACTGTTCACCCCCGTTTGGGCTCCTGCCATCGCCGCCCTGTGGCCGCGCCTCTGTGTCCGCCAGCCGGCATCGGTCTGTTCAGCCCGGCAGCAGATACTTGCGCAGAGGGATCAGGCAGCAGAGCGTGGTGTAAAGCTGGCTTAGCAGCATACCGGCCAGATATCCCCTGATTCCATAGACCGGTATGGCCTGGAAAACAAAAAGCAGACGCAGCAGAATGCTGGTCAGGTTGAGGAAAAAGGAATAGCCGGTTTTGCCAAGGCCGTGGAGAATGCTGGTCAGGGTGGTGTTCAGGTACAGAAAAGGGCACATAAAGCTGAGAATCATAATAAAATGGCCGGCCATTTCACTGTTGTACAGCATCCTTCCCACCGTGGGGCCGAACGTCAGAAAACACACAAGGCAGATACAGCCCAGCAGAAGGCAGTATCCCAGGCATTTGCGGACGGCTTTGCGGATGACCTTCTGGTTATTTGTGGCATCGGCCTCGGAAATGGCGGGCATGAGCAGTACGGAAACAGAGTTGGTCAGTGTGCCCGGGAAAAAAATAAGCGGCAGGGCCATTCCCGTCAATACGCCGTAAACACTCAGGGAATCACTGACTGAATGGCCGTAAACCTGCAGCTTTGCCGGAATACAGGCGGCTTCAATGGCCTGGAGGACATTCAGGCACAGCCGGTTGGCGCTTAATGGCGCAGCAAAACCAAGAATCTGACGGCTCAGCCTGCCGTAAGCCTGAACGAGCCGGGCCGGGCCGGAGCCTGTGGTTTTCCGGTGCAGCGTGCCGGAGGGCGGCCTTCCGCCGGGGTATGCTTTTTTTACAAAATGAAGGTATGCTGCGGGAAGGGCAAGAAGCATGGAGGAAAGCTCTCCAATGGCGAGACCGGCTGCGGCAACCGCGATGGTAGGCTCCTTTCCCTCCTTTATGCACATGGAAGCAATAAGGAAGACGCTTCCCACCCGGAAGAGCTGTTCGGTAAGCTGCGTTGCCGCAGGGACGCCGGTTTTCCTGACACCGTAAAAATAGCCGTTGATGCAGGAATGGACGGAGGCAAACGGGAAAGACAGCGCTGCAATACGCAGAAGCGGCGCGCATCTGGGTTCAAACAGCAGATAAGAAGCAATAAAATCAGAAAAATTATAAACGCCAATGAGGCAGCAGGTGGATAAAGTGAGCGAGAATGTAAATCCTACTAGCAAAATGCGCAAAGATGCTTTATAATCATGGGTAGCTGTTTCGCCTGCCACGAACTTGGAAATGGCGTTCTGCAGCCCGGCCGCGGACAGGGAAAAAACGAGAGCCATGACCGGCCCGATCAGCTGATAAATCCCCATATTTTCTTCGCCGAACAGCCGGGAAAGAAAGATGCGGTAAAAGAAACCGATGAGACGGCTGGCAAGGCCTGTGACTGTAAGAATGATCGTTCCGGTGATCAGGGTGTTTTTCTTAATGCGCATACTGCTCCAATCTTTGCGCGGACAGTGACTGTAAACAGTGACCGCAATGGCTCTTTTGGTAAATATATGCAGAGGAGCCTGTTGACAGAACGCAGAGGCGGTGTTATATTAACCATAGAAAACGAAGCGGTTTAGTAGGAATTGATGTTCCCCCAAAACCGTCTCCATATAGAAAAAGCATGCATTTCATGCAGACAGGAGAGTAGAATAATGAATAAACTGATTTATCTGGATAATGCGGCAACCACGAAAACCGCGCCTGAGGTGGTACAGGCCATGCTTCCCTGGTTCACGGAGAACTACGGGAACCCCAGCAGCATTTATTCCCTGGGCACGGAGAGCAAGAAGGCCGTGAGCGAGGCGAAGGATATCATAGCCGGTTCCCTGGGCGCTGCCAGCAATGAGATTTATTTCACAGCCGGAGGCTCTGAAGCGGACAACTGGGCGCTGAAAGCTGCTGCGGAGGCCTATGCATCCAAAGGAAAGCATATCATCACCTCCAAAATAGAGCATCACGCCATTCTCCATACCTGTGAATATCTGGAGAAGAAGGGCTGTGAAATTACTTATGTAAATGTGGACGAAAATGGTATAGTAAAGCTGGACGAGCTGGAAAAAGCCATCCGGCCGGACACTATCCTGATTTCCATCATGTTTGCCAATAATGAAATCGGCACAGTCCAGCCCATTAAGGAAATCGGTGAAATCGCGTCCAGACACAATGTCCTGTTCCATACGGACGCAGTACAGGCTTATGGCCAGCTGCCGATCAATGTGGATGAATGTCATATCGATATGCTCAGCGCCAGCGGGCACAAGCTGAACGGACCGAAGGGAATCGGCTTCCTTTATATCAGGAAAGGAATCAAGATCCGTTCCTTTATCCACGGCGGACAGCAGGAGCGTGGCAGAAGGGCCGGCACGGAGAACGTTCCGGGCATTGTAGGCATGGGCGCCGCTGCCAAACGGGCGTTTTCCATTCTGGAAGAGAAACGGGCAAAGGAAACCGAACTGAGAGACTATCTGATAGAGCAGATTGAAAAGGAAATCCCTTACTGCCGCCTGAACGGAGATCGTAACAGAAGGCTTCCAAACAACGTGAATTTCAGCTTTCGCTTTGTGGAAGGGGAATCCCTTCTTATCATGCTTGATATGAAAGGCATCTGCGCTTCCAGCGGTTCTGCCTGTACCTCGGGCTCCCTGGATCCCTCCCATGTCCTTCTTGCTATCGGCCTTCCTCATGAAATCGCGCATGGTTCCCTGCGTCTGACATTGAATGAAGAAAATACGAAGGAAGAAATGGACACAACGGTGGCCGCAATTAAGGAAATCGTAACCAAACTCAGAAATATGTCTCCTCTGTACGAGGATTTTGTAAAAAAACAGAAATAAGGAAATCAATCAGGAAACGGAAAGGATAACGATATGTACAGCGAAAAAGTAATGGATCATTTTGAACATCCCCGTAATGTGGGGGAAATAGAGAACGCAAGCGGCGTTGGCACCGTAGGAAACGCCAAATGCGGCGACATCATGAGAATTTATCTGGATATTGACGAGAAAGGCATTATCCGCGATGTTAAATTCAAAACCTTTGGCTGCGGCGCGGCTGTTGCCACCAGCAGCATGGCAACCGAGCTGGTAAAGGGCAAGAGCATCCAGGAAGCCATGGAAGTGACCAATAAGGCGGTTATGGAGGCGCTGGACGGCCTTCCGCCCGTAAAGGTACACTGCTCCCTGCTCGCAGAGGAGGCCATCCATGCGGCGCTCTGGGACTATGCCCAGAAGCACGGCATTACCATTGAAGGACTGGAAAAACCCAAGTCCGATATTCACGAAGGAGAAGAAGAAGCAGAGGAAGAATACTAAAATATGAGCAAAAAAGTAGTTGTGGGCATGTCCGGAGGCGTGGATTCCTCCGTGGCTGCCCTTTTGCTGAAAGAACAGGGTTATGAGGTCATCGGCGTCACCATGCAGATCTGGCAGGATGAGGCGGAGGAATCCAGGGAAGAAAACGGAGGCTGCTGTGGCCTGAGCGCTGTGGACGATGCCAGGAGGGTTGCCGAAAAGCTGGATATTCCTTACTATGTTATGAATTTCAAGAAGGAATTCAGAAAATATGTGATGGATTATTTTACGGCGGAATACCTGAAGGGCAGAACCCCCAACCCATGCATTGCCTGCAACAGGTATGTGAAATGGGAATCCCTGCTCACCAAAAGCCTGGGACTGGGAGCCGATTATATCGCAACCGGCCACTATGCCCGCATTGAACAGCTTCCCAACAAAAGATATGCCATACGCAATTCCGTTACGGCGGCAAAGGATCAGACTTACGCCCTTTACAACCTGACCCAGAAGCAGCTTGCCCATACCCTGATGCCTGTAGGCGCCTACCCTAAGGATGAGATCCGCAGAATAGCCCGGGAAGCGGGGCTGCCGGTAGCGCACAAAAAAGACAGCCAGGAAATCTGTTTTATACCGGATCACGATTATGCTGCTTTTATCGAAAGGGAATGCACAGACTCTGTCCCCGGCCCCGGCAATTTCGTATCCGTTACCGGAGAAATCCTTGGGAAACATAAAGGCATCACCCACTATACCGTAGGCCAGAGAAAGGGCCTGAACCTTTCCATGGGCCATCCGGTCTTTGTCACCCGGATCAATCCGGAAACCAATGAAGTTATCATCGGGGAAAATGAAGATGTCTTTTCACGCACACTCACCTGCAGCGGCCTGAATTTTATGTCCGTCCCGGATCTGGAGCAGCCCATGCGTGTGAAAGCCAAAATACGCTATGGCCACAGCGGCACCTTCTGCCTCATAGAAAAGACAGGAGAGGACCAAATCAAATGCACCTTTGAAGAGCCGGTCCGCGCCGTAACCCCGGGCCAGGCCGTTGTTTTCTATGACGGCGAATATGTACTGGGCGGCGGAACCATAGAGTAAAAAGAAAGACGGCTTGATGCTGCAGACCCGGAAGTCGGGAAGGACAGCGCCTGCGCTGATGCGTTTATCCTGGCGCTGTCCGTTCAGGCTGCAGTCTGCGGAAAAAACAGAGAGACAAAACGGCATAGTCGCGCAGACTATGCCGTTTTGCCGTTGATGGCTCTGTCAGGTTTTGTGCTGCGAATACACTATATCCATGGATCCGGAATTGTAGTAGAATGATAAAAAGGCCGAAGAAGCGTTCATTTTAACTTAGTACACGCTGTGGCATAAAAAAGGAAGGAGAACCTTTGTGGATAACAAATTTATGTTAACTAATGAACAAAGAAGGTATCTGGGGCTGGAACCTGTGGAAGCGCATTGGGAAGTGATGGATATCAAAGGCACCCTATATTATTTTGACGGGAATATTATTAAAAAGGAAATTATAACTTCAGACTGCCGGGAGGAAAATTTCAGATACAGGGAAAGTGAACTCTATGTAGAGACTGCAGAAGACAAAAAGCTGGTCCTGCCCAAAACTGCAAAAGGAAAGCCTAAGAAATTGAATTTTACCGCCACACAGTCCTTCAGGCCTGTTAACGTATATTTTGCATGCGAAGGAAGCTATATAACGATAGCAAATTATACGACACAAAAGACCTTTTATTTTGAAGATATCAAAAACGATGTCACTGCCCCGGTTTTGGAAAACTGGCTGAAAAACTGGATAGAGGAAACTGCACAAGATGACCTTGAGGATTTGGAACGCTTTAAATACGAGAAAAGAGTACATCAGAAATATAAAGAGGGCGATATTTTCACCTTCAAAATCGGAAGAAGACAGTATGGCTTCGGGAAAATCTTAATCGATGTCGCAAAACGCAGGAAAACAGAAGAATTTAAGCAAAATAAGAATTACGGCCTGGCTAATCTGATGGGCCCGGCGCTTATTGTAAAGGTGTACCATAAAATCAGCGATAATATCAATGCAGATATCGATGAATTGGAACGGGGACTTTCCCTGCCGCCCCAGTCCGTCATGGACAACCGAATTTATTATGGCGAGTATAAAATCATCGGAAACAGAAAGGTAACGAACCGTGATCTGGATGATGCGCCAATCTCAACCAGCAAAAGCATAAACTACCAGGACAGAGACATCGTATACCTTCAATACGGCCTGATATACAGGGAACTGTCCCTTTTTGAATATGAAGCGTACGATGATGAGGATTGGTGCCACAAAGACTACAGGAATGAAGGCATTGGTTTTTCCCTGGATTTGGATGCACTGCAGGAATGCATCAATGCACATTCCAACGAACCCTATTACAGCAGCAATGCCCGGAGAAAGCTGAACCATCCGGCGAATAAAAGGGATAAAAATGCAGCTTTTAAAGCCTTCGGACTGGACGGAAGCCTGGATTATGAAGGAAATTTGAAGAAATGTTTTAAGCGAATGTAGCAAACTTCCCTGTCCCGGTAGCAGACGCCCTGCCCGATAGGGCGGTTTTGGCCGGAAATGGGATGCTACAGGCACTTCTTTCCCTTTACCGCATAAACATAAGAAAAAGGCCATAAAGGAAAACAGAAAATTGGATATGGATTTTAATTCGTACAGAATGAGACAGAGACCTGTCTACATGGTATTTGAAGGCGTTGTCACCCACCTGGAAATTGCACCGGGAATGATGGGACGATATGACGGATGCACCCAGATGGTGACCGTAGAAAATGAAGCGGGAAATACCGTAAATTTTTTAATGAACGCCTCAACCTTCGTGGTAGACTATACCACCCTTTATGAAAGCATGCCCGTTACCGTTTTCTACAGCGGCGACACAGCAGTCCCTGCGATTTACCCGCCCCAATATGAAGCGGCGGTCATCGCGCCCCGCCAGGAAGGCCAGAATGTATTTGTGGGATACTTCAACAACCTCCTCATGAGCAGCGACCAGAGCCTCAAGCTCAACCTGGCTCCCACCACCCAGGTAGTTACCTCAAATAACCAGACCTTCATGGGAAACCCGGGAAACCATACCCTGGCCGTACAATACAGCCAGACCACCAGAAGCATACCCGCACAGACAACACCGGAACGGGTCATCGTGCTCTGCGGCATGTAACCGCCTCTTCCGGGAAATTACCACTGTCTGTCCGGCTCCAAAGGAAGCCTCCCCGAAAAAAGTTCCCCGGAGAAGACTCCCCGGAAAAGACCGCCTGAGGAGCCCTCCTGCAAAACCGTATAAGGAGCCGGAAAAAGACAGCCTACAGCTTTATAAAAGAAGCAGTACGCTTATCAAACACCGTATAATAAGAAAAACCACAGTCCCTGAGAAACTCCTCAGCCCTCTTAAACTCCCTGCAAATATCCGCAGGCCTGTGAGCATCCGACCCGACCGTCACAATTTCCCCGCCCAGATCATGATAACGCTTCAGCACCTCCCGGCACGGATGAAGCTCCTTCAGCCCATAACCGATCCCCCCGGTATTGACTTCCACGCCAATCCCATTCTCCAACAGCAGCTCCAGCATCCTCTCAAACAAATCCCGATACTTTTCATATGTATAAAACTTATCCTGATCCGGACCATACCGCACCACATAATCCAGATGCCCATAAATATCAAAATCATGAAACACCTCAAGATTAGCGATAATAGACTCAAAATATTCCCTGTAAGCCGCCTCCTCACTTCTCCCCGCAAAGAACCCCGCATCATACGGATCCTTCCCATTACACAAATGCGAAGACCCGATAATAAAATCAAAAGGAAAAGAATTCACATATCCCTCCTGCACCTCGGCCAGATAAGCCTGCAGCCCCAGTTCCACCCCAAAGCAAAGCTTAATCCTGTCCCCATAAACCGCCCTGCACCGCAGCAGCTCATACAGATAAGCATCCGTATTCACCTCAAAAAATCCCTTCGGAATCCCCTCCGAAACCGGAAAATCAAAATCCATATGCTCCGTAAAACACATTTGCCCAAGCCCTAACGCAATCCCTCTCTCAACCATCTCCCCCATAGGAGCCTTGGAATCCCCCGAAAAAGAAGAATGCAAATGAAAATCCGCCCGAATCGCCATACAAAAACCGCCTTTCTTATCATCATTAAACAATCCACTATTATATATAAAAAGTGAAATCCTTCTAAAAAGTATATCCTATCCCCCAAAAAAACGCAAAGAAAATTACCCCCCCTCAAACTATTCCCAAACCACCCCTTCCCTTTTATTTTTACGATAGCCCCAGCCCTCCGGGGTGTTGCGGGGTGGGCCTTCGGACCGGCTTTTGGAGCGTCTGTGCCGGATGGGGGTGAGGAACGGGGAGGGGCTGCATGTGAATCTCGGAAAAATGGAGATAAGTTCTTACTGCTCCTTTTTCCCCCTTCAGATCCCGCCCTTAATGGCGCTGTCTGACGACGCAAAAGGCCAAAGGCCGCTGCGGAGGAGTTTTGCGCCATGCCGGGACCTGAAGGGGGAAAAAGGAACAGTTAGAACTATCCCATTTTCCCGACTGAACACGCAGCCCCTCCCCGTTCCTCACCCCCATCCGGCACAGACGCCCCAAAAGCCGGTCCCAAAGGCCCGCCCCGCAACACCCCGGAGGGCGTACTCCCTCCAATTATAAACTTTTTGTAAAATAATGGGCGATTTCCAATAATTTTTTAATTACGTCTTGATATTTTTATGCAGATTAGGTAAAATGATTGTGCTGATAAAATTTTGTCAAGCTTTTGGGACAGGCCCGGATGCCAATCCGCAATGTCCAAGGTGAGGACTTACGCTGGACGTGGGTCCATTTGCTGTGCTTGATAAAAGAATATAAAAAAACATTTTTAGGAGGAATTAAAAATGGCAGTAAAAGTAGCAATTAATGGTTTTGGCCGTATTGGACGTCTTGCTTTCAGACAGATGTTCGGAGCAGAAGGATTTGAAATCGTAGCAATCAATGATTTAACATCTCCCGAAATGCTGGCTCACTTACTGAAATATGATTCAACACAGGGCAGATACGCTCTGGCAGACAAGGTATCTTTCAGCGAAGATTCCATCACTGTTGATGGAAAAGAAATCAAGATTTATGCAAAAGCTAACGCTGCAGAGCTTCCTTGGGGAGAAATCGGAGTAGACGTAGTTCTGGAATGTACCGGATTCTACACCTCCAAAGCAAAAGCACAGGCTCATATCGATGCCGGCGCTAAGCACGTTATCATTTCCGCACCTGCCGGAAGCGATCTTCCTACCATCGTTTACAATGTAAACCATGAAACCCTGAGCAAAGATGATCACATCATCTCCGCTGCTTCCTGTACAACAAACTGCCTGGCTCCCATGGCTAAAGCTCTTAACGACGCTTTCCCGATCCAGAGCGGTATTATGTGCACAATCCACGCTTACACAGGCGATCAGATGACTCTGGATGGTCCTCAGAGAAAGGGCGACAAGAGAAGAAGCCGTGCAGCAGCAGTGAATATCGTTCCCAACAGCACAGGTGCTGCTAAGGCTATCGGCCTGGTAATCCCTGAACTGAACGGCAAGCTGATCGGTTCCGCTCAGCGTGTTCCTACCCCTACAGGATCTACCACAATCCTGACAGCAGTAGTTAAAGGACAGCCTACAAAAGAAGCTATCAACGAAGCTATGAAGGCTGCTGCAAACGAATCCTTCGGCTACAACACAGACGATATCGTATCCAGCGATATCATCGGTATGAGATATGGTTCCCTGTTTGATGCTACTCAGACCATGGTTCTTCCTATTGACGAGAATACATCTGAAGTACAGGTTGTTTCCTGGTACGACAATGAGAATTCTTACACAAGCCAGATGGTTCGTACAATCAAACACTTTGGCAAGCTGCTGGAAGCATAATTTAATCCAGCTGGTGTAAAGGCATAGGCTCATAAAGGGTCCGGTCTGATGAGGGCCGGATCCTTCTTTCATTTTTAAGGAGGTTTTTACCATGTCATTGAATAAGAAATCCGTTGATGATATCAACGTAAAAGGAAAACGCGTCCTTTGCAGATGCGACTTCAACGTACCGCTGAAGGAAGGCAAAATCACAGATGAAAACCGTCTGGTTGCAGCGCTTCCCACTATCAAAAAGCTGATCGCAGACGGAGGAAAGGTTATCCTTTGCTCCCATCTTGGAAAGCCTAAGGGAGAACCCAAGCCGGAGCTGTCTCTGGCACCTGTTGCAGCACGTCTTTCCGAGCTGCTTGGCCAGGAAGTAAAATTTGCAGCAGATCCCGAAGTGGTTGGACCTAATGCAAAAGCAGCAGTAGAAGCTATGAAGGACGGAGACGTTATCCTTCTTGAGAATACCCGTTACAGAGCAGAAGAAACTAAGAACGGCGAAGCTTTCTCCAAAGAGCTGGCTTCCCTGTGTGACGTTTTTGTAAACGATGCTTTCGGTACCGCTCACAGAGCACACTGCTCCAACGTTGGTGTGGCACAGCTGGTTGATACCGCAGTTGTTGGTTATCTGATGCAGAAGGAAATCGACTTCCTTGGCAATGCCGTAGAGAATCCCGTAAGACCTTTCGTTGCTATTCTTGGCGGCGCAAAGGTTGCAGATAAGCTGAATGTTATCTCCAATCTGCTTGAAAAATGCGATACCCTGATCATCGGCGGCGGTATGGCATTTACCTTCCTGAAAGCAAAAGGATATGAAATCGGCGCATCCTTAGTGGATGATGAAAAAGTTGAATACTGCAAGGAAATGATGGAAAAGGCTGAGAAGCTTGGCAAGAAGCTGCTTCTTCCCGAAGATGCTGTTGTTGCAAAGTCCTTCCCCAGCCCGATCGATGCAGAAATCGAAGTTGAGGTTTATGCTGCAGATGCAATCCCTGCCGACATGATGGGACTGGATATCGGACCTAAGACGGCAGAGGCTTATGCAGACGCTGTTAAATCCGCCAAGACCGTTGTTTGGAACGGACCTATGGGCGTATTTGAGAACCCTGTTCTTGCAAAAGGAACCATTGCAGTTGCAAAGGCTCTGGCTGAAACTGATGCAACCACCATCATCGGCGGCGGCGATTCCGCAGCGGCTGTTAACCAGCTTGGCTTTGGTGACAAGATGAGCCATATCTCCACCGGCGGCGGCGCTTCCCTGGAATTCCTGGAAGGCAAAGAGCTTCCCGGAGTTGCAGCAGCAAATGACAAATAATATTATTTGACGCGGGGAGACAGCCTGCGAGCTGCCTCCCGCAAACGATAAAATTCACTTTTATATTAAGGAGACCATAATCATGGCAAGAAAGAAAATCATCGCCGGAAACTGGAAGATGAACATGACTCCCAGCCAGGCTGTTGAATTAATCAATACCTTAAAGCCTCTTGTAGCAACAGAAGATGCTGACGTAGTATTCTGTGTGCCTGCAATTGATATCATCCCCGCTATTGAAGCTGCTAAGGGAAGCAACATCGAAATCGGTGCTGAAAATATGTATTATGAGGAGAAAGGTGCTTACACCGGAGAAATCGCTCCTGATATGCTTACTGATGTTGGTGTTAAATACGTTATCATTGGACATTCTGAAAGAAGAGAGTATTTTGCAGAAACGAATGAGACCGTTAATAAGAAGGTTCTCAAAGCTTTTGAGCATGGCATTACTCCTATTATCTGCTGCGGCGAGTCCCTTACTCAGAGAGAGCAGGGAATTACTATCGACTGGATTCGTCAGCAGATTAAGATTGCATTCCTGGGCGTAACAGCGGAGCAGGCTAAGACAGCCGTTATCGCTTACGAGCCTATCTGGGCAATCGGAACCGGCAAGACTGCAACCACAGAGCAGGCGCAGGAGGTTTGTGCCGCAATCCGTGTATGCATCGGTGAAATCTATGACGAAGCAACTGCAGAAGCTATCCGCATCCAGTACGGCGGATCTGTAAATGCAGCTACCGCTCCGGAACTGTTCGTTCAGCCTGATATTGACGGCGGCCTGGTAGGCGGCGCTGCTCTGAAGCCTGACTTCGGAAAGATCGTTAACTGGAAATAGTTTCAGTTATGGGTAAGTAAAGTATTAACCGGAAAGAACTCCATGAAATTCATTCCGGTATAAAAATCCGCATCTGCCTTTGAAAAAAGGGGATGCGGATTTTTTATACTGCGGGTAATGCTCCAAACGGAGGCGTGTATGTGCTTGTATGGTGGAATACTTTGGCCTGGAAACTTAGCTTCACAGGATGAATGTGGCCGCTTTCCTGAAGGTTTTAGTAAAATGAGGGTAAAAACTGTCTTTTCACCGGTTAATGGAAGGGAAGGAACTGCTGCTGTACTCCCCTGTCAGATATAAATGTTAAAATAAATCAATAATATTGATTAAAATTATACCTTGTAGGATTTTTTAATCTGTGTTACTATTTACAAAACTGAATATGAAACAAATGCTGAGAAGAGGAGTAGTAGCCAGAAGCTGGAAAACAGAGAACTGCCGGGTGGTGCGAGGCAGTCAGAAGCGGATTGTGAACTGACCTTGGAGCAGCTGACTGAAGGCCCGCAGAGGCTGTGTAGGTGCAGACGGAATACCCGCCGTAGAAAGGGGAAAGGCATGTTAGTGCCGTTGAGTGCATGGTGCGTAAGCAGCATGAAATAGAGTGGTACCGCGTAAAGGTGAATTTACGTCTCTATAAGAATGACCGGATTTTCGGGAAGTCATTTTTATAGAGACTTTTTTTGTCCCGTAAAGCAGATGGTCGGCGGTAAGGCGCACTTCTGGCAGGGCTTTTGTTTAAAAGCATCCTGGAAAAAGCCTTCTGCAGGCGCAGCCGGAAATCCGGAACCGGTAAGGAGGAAAAGGAATGAAAGCAGCAGAAAAGTATGGCAGATCTTATTTTATGCCGCCCGAGGTTACTTATGACTGGGTGAAAAAGGATACAATTGAAAAAGCGCCGATTTGGTGCAGCGTGGACCTCAGAGACGGGAACCAGGCGCTCATTGAGCCGATGGGATTGGAAGAAAAGCTGGAATTTTTCAGGATGCTGGTGGAAATCGGCTTTAAGGAAATCGAGGTGGGCTTCCCGGCGGCCTCTGATACGGAATATGCGTTTATCAGGGCGTTAATCGAAAGAGATATGATTCCGGAGGACGTGACGATTCAGGTGCTTACCCAGGCGAGGGAGCATATTATCAGAAAGACCTTTGAAGCTGTGAAGGGCGCGCCCCATGCCATCGTCCACCTTTATAATTCCACCTCTGTGGCACAGCGGGAGCAGGTGTTTGGAAAGAGCAGGGAAGAGGTGAAAAAGCTGGCGGTGGACGGCGCGAAGCTGCTTAAGACGCTGGCGGAAGAAACAGAAGGGAACTTTACCTTTGAATACAGCCCGGAGAGCTTTCCCGGGACAGAAGTGGATTATGCGGTGGAGGTATGCAATGCGGTGCTGGATGTGTGGAAGCCGGATAAGGAGCATAAGGCCGTTATCAACATACCTACCACGGTTCAGGTTGCCATGCCGCATGTGTTTGCCTGTCAGGTGGAATATATCCATAAAAATCTGAAATACAGGGACGGGGTTGTGCTCAGCGTACATCCTCACAACGACAGAGGGTGCGGTATCAGCGACGCGGAATTCGGAATCCTGGCCGGCGCGGACAGAGTGGAGGGCACCTTATTCGGGAACGGGGAGCGGACCGGGAACGTGGATCTTGTTACGGTTGCCATGAATATGGTCTGCCATGGCGTGGAACCGGGGCTGGATTTTGGAAATATTATGAAAATCCGGGAGACCTATGAGCTTTTGACGGGAATGAAGGTGAATGAAAGAACGCCTTATGCCGGTGACTTGGTATTTACGGCATTTTCAGGCTCCCATCAGGATGCGATTTCCAAGGGCATGGCCTGGCGGAAGGAAGGCAAGAGCGGCAGCCGGTGGACGGTGCCTTACCTGCCGATAGATCCTAGGGACGTGGGCAGGGAGTATGAATCCGATGTTATCCGGATTAACAGTCAGTCGGGTAAGGGAGGGATTGCTTTTATACTGAAGCAGAATTATGGGATTTCCCTACCGAACGGCATGAAGGAAGAGGTGGGATATCTGGTCAAGGGCGTTTCTGACAGAAGGCACCAGGAGCTGGCACCGGCGGATATTTATCAGATTTTTGAAGAAAATTATATTTTGCCAAGAAGCATTTTTCATATCCCTGAATGCCATTTCCGGCAGGAGAACGGGATTACGGCGCAGGTGACCATTGAACAGGGAAAAGAAAAAAGAGTGATTGAAACTACCGGTAACGGGCGGCTGGATGCGGTCAGTAACGCCATTAAGATGTATTTTGGAATCAGCTATGAGCTGACGGTTTATGAGGAGCACGCGATTTCCAGGGGTTCCTCCTCCAAGGCGGCGGCCTATGTGGGAATTACCTGCAAAGGGAAGGAGTACTGGGGTGTGGGAATCGATGAGGATATCATCAAAAGCTCCGTTGCGGCGCTGGTATCGGCGGGCAATAAGCTGGCGGAAAATGAAAATCTTCGGGAAGGCAGGGAGGAAAGAATCGTGGACATTATAAAATATATTAATGGGCATTATTCGGAGGTGACGCTGGAAAATCTGGCTGAGAATTTTAACCTTTCAAGGCCCTATATTTCAAAATATATCAAAAGCAGAACAGGCATGAATTTCCAGGATGTGGTCAGGGAAGCCAGGATGCGAAAGGCCAGGACCCTTTTAAAGGAGTCGGGGCAGACCGTGGAATCCATTGCCGCAGACGTAGGGTATGAAAGCGTGGAGCATTTTAACCGGCTTTTTAAAAAGTCTTACGGGATTACGCCTGTACAGTTCAGGATGCAGAAAGAGGAAAATATCTGCAACTGACCGGCAGTAAAGTGCAGAAACTGAGAAGAAACAAAAAACGTTACGGGTATTTAATAAACTGCCGGCAGAAGCCCAGGCCTGCAATAATAAGGGAGAGCCCCAGGCCGCTGTAAAAGACGGCGATGAAAACCTCAGGAACAAGCCCCGAGACGCGCAGGCCGATGCCGAAGGTCATCATGAAGGCCATGATGCAGTAGGCCTGCCTGTTGAAAAAGCGGTAAAAGGGCTGTAATTCTTCTTCATATCCGACAATCCGGCAGGTGTGCTTGCCAACCATTTTACGGAAAACAAAAAAGTGGAAGGAAAGAAGGACGGCCAGGCTTAACAGGCACATGGGCAGCGACCATTTTTCCGTGCGGACGGTAAGGCCGATGCGCAGAATATTAATTCCGGCGATCAGCCATACCGTGCCTGCAATAAGAAGCAGAGTTTTCTTTGATACTTTCATGGGGAACCTCCTTGTTGTGAACGATGTTCATATTGAGTGTAAATATATCCCGGCGGCGGATGGCGCAATGAGTGCAAATTCCGCTGCCGGTTTTTTAATACAGAATCCGCTGCAGGGTTTTGGTAAAAAAGCTGCAGTTATCAGCGCCGGAGCGCAACAGGGACATCAAATGATGGAAAACAAATTCCACAAACTGTTCCTTCGTATAATCCGCGTTCCAGATATCCGGGGAAACAGACGGATCTCTGTCAAGGGCGTCCCGGAGAAGGTTTCTGAGTACCTGGAAGCACTGTTCCTCCAGCCTGCGTCCTCTTTTTTTATCTTCCGGATCCATGGTTTCGAGCTGGGCAAGCCAGTCACGTTCAAAATCATTGAGATGGGCATTCATTATTTCATATAAGGAAGCTACAAAGTCGGTAAATCCGGCTGTTTTTGGTTCCATACCGGTAAGGGTGCGCAGAACATCCGTCCAGAAGCCTTCCACCACAGCAAAAATCAAATCCGTTTTTGTCGGGAAATAATTATACAGGACACCCACTGAAATGGAGCATTTTTTGGCTATGTTGCGGATGTTCACTTTATGGACGCCTTCCGTGCGTGAAATTTCCATGGCAGCGTCAATCAGCTCCTGCCTGGAAGTGACATTTTTATTCATGCTTATACCTCTTTTATATCGCAGACATGGCTGCGATGTTGCATCAATCGTTAGTTTGAAAGGAAAATTCGCAACTGAACAATGTTCATTATATGCGCAGGGCCACTTTCTGTCAAGCATATTTCGTGTGTAAATAGCTACTGTACCATGCATTTTTTATAAGCTGTGTGCACTGGATCTTGACCTGGAGCAGGGACAAGGTGTTATGATAGACTTGGAAACCAGGTTGATGCAATCAAAGACCCCGCTGCAAGCAACGGGGTCTTTGACCCTCGCGGCAGTCGCCAAATATCCATGCAAGCATGGCTACTTGGCTCGTTGCTCGCGGGAATAAATATAAGTTAAGAAGGAGCGCAAGTGATTATGACAATTGCGGAAGTGAGCAGAAAATATGGTATGACGCAGGATACCCTGCGTTACTATGAACGTATCGGGCTGATTCCCCAGGTGCCCAGGAATAAAAGCGGCATCAGGAACTATGATGAGGAATCCTGCAGATGGATAGAGCTGATGAAGTGTATGAGAAGCGCAGGGGTCCAGATAGAGGCGCTGATAGAATATGTTGCGCTGTTCCAACAGGGGGATTCCACCATTGATGCCAGAAAGGCGCTGCTGATGGAGCAGAGGGATCAGCTGACGGCCAGGATGGAGGATATGCAGCGTTCTCTGGAACGGTTGAACCAGAAGATAGAAAACTATGAAAACGGGCTGATGGCCACGGAGAAAAAACTGATGAAGCAGTGAAAAAGAGGCGTAAATGAAGTCGGTTTTGGTCACAGCTGAAATGTAAATGTGCGGGACCGGTTATTGCGGAAAACCTTTTAAAAATTATATACTCCTTTTATAAAGAGCGCTGTCCGGCTTTTTTTGGCGGCTGCGCCTGCGGAAGGCAGAAGGAGGTAAGGTATGCTGAGAAAACAATTTAATGAGGGCTGGACGGTGAGCAGCAACGCCGGGGGTTCCCTGGTTGAGGCTTTCCTTAACGGCAAAAAGGAGGAAAAAAAGGTAACGCTTCCCCATGACGCCATGGTGGAAGAGGAAAGGACGCCTGATACCAGAAACGGCAGCCAGACGGGATTTTATCCGGGAGGCCTGTACCACTATGGAAAGAAATTTTTTGCCCCCAAGGAGTGGGAAAATGAAACGGTTATCCTGGAGCTGGAAGGCGCCTATATGAATGCCAGGGTGTACGTGAACGGGGACTATGCGGGGGGATATCCGCACGGATACTCCAATTTCTACGTATGCCTGGATCATTTTCTCAAATACGGGCAGGAAAATGAACTGAAGGTTATCGTCAATAACGGAATGGAGCTGAACAGCAGATGGTATTCGGGAAGCGGCCTTTACCGCAATGTGAATCTGCTGACGGGGAAGCGCCTCCACATCCAGACGGACGGCCTGCGCATAACAACGCCGGAAATCGATGAAAATACCGCAGTGGTCGCCGTGGAAACCAGACTGGTCAATGAGGAAAAGTGCAACAGGAAAATCTGCCTGATAACGGAAATCAGGGATGCGCAGGGAAATATCGCGGCTTCGGATACGGCCCATGCCACGGTGTTCGGTGGTACGGAAATTACGGTCAGGCAGAGAATGGCGGTGGTTCATCCTCTTTTATGGGACTGCGATACTCCGAATCTTTATCACTGCGCTGTACGGGTGGTACAGGAGGAAACCGTCTGGGATGAGGCGGAGGATCATTTTGGCATCAGAAAGATTTCCCTGGATGCGGTTAACGGCCTGAGAATCAACGGTAAGGAGGTTAAGCTGCGGGGAAGCTGCATTCACCATGATAATGGGATTATCGGCGCCTGCACGCTGGAACGGGCGGAGGAGCGCAGATGTGAAATCATGAAGGCTGCGGGCTTCAACTGCATCAGAAGCTCCCATCACCCTATGAGCAGGGCAATGCTTGACGCCTGTGACAGGCTGGGAATGCTTGTAATGGACGAGCTGTCCGATATGTGGACACGTTCCAAAAACAATAATGATTATTCCATGAATTTTCAGGATTACTGGGAAAAGGATGTGGAGCTGCTGGTGGCAAAGGATTATAACCATCCTTCCGTCATCCTTTACAGTATGGGAAATGAGATTCAGGAGGCAGGAACCGCCAAGGGTGCGGAGCTTAACCGCAGAATCAATGAGAAAATCAAGAGCCTTGACAATACCAGATATACCACCAATGCTATTAATGGCATGCTGGCGGTCATGGATTCCATGGGACAGATTATGTCGGATATTCTGGGGAAAACACCGGAAGAGATGATGGCGGAGGCCGCAAAAGCGGCGCAGCAGGCACAAAACGAGGGCCAGGAGGCCGAAAAGGAAGGCGCGGGCCAGAATGAGGGCGGCAGCGACGGACTCAACAGCATGATGGGAATGATGGTGGGACCGATGGCGGACGCTATGGCCTCCCACCGCATCATGACGGAGAAAACGGACGAATTCGTGGACGCCATGGATATTGCCGGCTACAATTATATGACGGGCCGCCATGAGATGGAGCATCAGATCCGTCCCAACAGAATCGTGCTGGGAACAGAAACCTTCCCGGCGGACATTGTCAGGCTGTGGAGCATTGTAAAGAACAATAAGCATGTGATAGGCGATATGACCTGGACGGGCTATGACTATCTGGGAGAAGCAGGAATCGGGATTTTCTATTATGACGGGACCGTGAACTTTTCTTCCCACTGGCCGGACAGAGTGGCCTATATCGGTGACATTAATCTCATCGGCTACCGCCGTCCCATCAGCTATTTAAGGGAAATTGTTTACGGTCTGCGCAAAAATCCCTATATCGCTGTGGAACGTCCGGAGCATTATGGGGAAAAATGCGGGAAAACGCCCTGGATGTGGAAAAATAATATTGCCAGCTGGACCTGGAAGGGACAGGAAGGAAATCCGGTGAGCATTGATGTTTATTCAGATGCCGATGAGGTGGAGCTGTTCCTGAACGGGAAATCCCTGGGACGGAAGGCGGCAGGGGAAGGCGCGGGCTTTACGGCGGCTTTCGAAACCGCCTATGAGCCTGGGGAACTGAAGGCTGTCAGCTATGTGGACGGTGAAATAAGCGGGACGCACATCCTGGAAACCGCGGCGGAGGAGGTTTCGCTTTGCGTGGAAGCGGATCGCCGCAGCCTTAAGGCGGATGGCGCGGATCTTTCCTTCCTCACGGTTTCGCTGCGGGATAAGGACGGCAGGGAGAACCTGCAGGTGGTAAAAGAGGTTACAGTGCAGGTGGAAGGCGCGGGAACGCTCCAGGGCTTTGGAAGCGCAGATCCCCAGGCGCTGGGAAGCTACCAGGATACCACTTGGAAAACCTACGACGGCTATGTGATGGCGGCAGTGCGTGCAGGCAGAAAGCCGGGCGCCGTGAAGGTAACCTTTACTGCGGAAGGCTGTGAGCCGGCGGTTGTGGAGCTGGAAGTAAAATAATACTGAAAGCAATACAACCGAAAGAAAATAATACTGAAAGTAAATTGAACTGAAATAGATCCGCAATAAAATAAGGCCAGGGCGGGAGAAAGACGCGGCTGCGGTTGAAATAACACTGTGGCCGCAGCACCGGCAGTTGAGCTTGCCATAATAAAAAGGAACTGGGGTAAGGCGGCCCCCAATAAAGAAGTATTGTCACAGCAAGCGGCATAGTCATTTTGGCTATGCCGCTTGCTGTCCGTTTCGTTGGTGTCCGGTAGTTCAATCACACCGACACAGTTATAGCTGATTTCCACCTGCTGCACCCGTTTCCCCGTACTCTTGTCCGGGGCGTGGACGATGATTTTTTCCACAAACTCGTTTAAGATGGTGGGCGTCAGTTTTTCTATCTCGGTGTACTTCTTGACGATGTCGAGAAAGCGGTCAAGGTTCATGGCCTGTTCCTCCTGCCCCGTCAATTCCGCTTGCAGGATAGCAACCTTTTCCTGTAAATCTTTCTGTTCGGCTTCATAGCCGCCGGACAGCTTTGCAAACCGTTCATCAGAGATTTTCCGGAAACATTGTCCTCATAGAGCCGCTGGAAAAGCCTGTCCAGTTCCTCTATGCGCCGCTGAGCCTGTGACAGCTCCCGGCGCTTTGCGGAGATTTCCTTGCGGCGGTCTGCCGCAGACTTTTCCCCATAGAGCGTACAAACTCGCTTTCGTATTCCCGCACATACTGGACTGTCCTTTGCAGATGTTCCAGCACCAGCTTTTCCAACACCATGGCCCGGATAAAGTGGGCCGAGCTTCCCTTGCCGGTAGTATCTCTTTCGGATGGTCATTCACTTGTGCCTGTCCACCGATGAACTAACACAAGTCTACACTTTTTTGACCGCCCGTCCCGTATATCCGAAAGGTTGGAAATCCCGCTGAAAAATGCACTATTTCCACGCTCTCGGATTTGTGGTAAGATGAAAGAAATAGTAAGCCGACAAGGAGGACGAGCCATGAAAATGCCAACTGAAAAAATTGATACGGTCATGTTTGCCCCCTGCGGCATGAGCTGCTTGGTTTGCTATAAGCATTGTTATCATAAAAAGCCGTGTGCGGGTTGCTTAAACAGCGATATGGGAAAGCCGGAACATTGCCGCAAATGTAAGATAAAAGATTGTATCAAGGGGAAAGGGCTGTCCTATTGTTTTGAATGTCCCGACTATCCATGCAAGCTGATAAAAAAACTTGAAAAAAGCTACAATAAAAGGTATCAGGCAAGCCTTATGGAGAATAGCGAGTTTGTTCGTCAACACGGTTTGGAAAGGTTCATGGAACAGCAGAAAGAGAAATATACTTGCCCAAAATGCGGGGGTATCATTTCTATCCATGACAGAGAATGCAGCGAGTGCCAAGAAAGCATGAAATAAACATAAGAGGGGGGTATGCAGATTGGCGTTGACAATACAGGAACGCCTAAAAGACCTGCGTGTGGAGCGTGGCCTGACGCGGGAACAACTTGCGGAGCAGACCGGGCTTTCCAAGTCCGCGCTGGGCAGCTACGAAGCGGACGATTTCAAGGACATCAGCCACTATGCCCTTATCAAGCTGGCAAAGTATTACGGCGTGACCGCCGACTACCTGCTGGGGCTGACGGAAACAAAAAGTTACCCAAACGCTGATCTTGCAGACCTGCGTTTGAGTGACGAGATGATAGACCTGCTGAAAAGCGGGCGCATTAACACCGCGCTGCTTTGCGAACTGGCGGTGTACCCGGATTTTGTGAAGCTGCTGGCCGATATACAGATTTATGTGGAGGGTATCGCCGCCACGCAGATACAGAACCTGAACGCATGGGTAGACGTGGCGAGGGCTGAAATTATGGAGAAGTACCAGCCCGGGGAGCATGACAAGACCGCCGGTGTCCTGTAAGCCGTCCATGTGCGGGAGGGCGACTATTTCAGCAGCCGGGTACATCACGATATTGACGCTATCATGGAGGACATACGGGAAGCCCACAGGGGCAGAAGCGACAGCGCCCCGGAGAATACCATTGTGGACGAACTCAAGCGGGATTTGGAGGAAGTGACAAGCTTCAAGGGCAGCCGGGCGGAACAACTGCTGATGGTATTCTGCAAGCAGACGAAACTGTGCTATTCCAAGCTGACAGAGGAAGAGAAACAATGGCTGACCCGGATTGTCCAAAAATCCGAACTGGCGAAATGCTATGTGCCGCAACGGGGTAAAAGAAAATGACAAGTACGCCTTAGGCGGAAAAGGCGCATTATTGATTACCTGCATTAATAAAAGGAAATGTAATGGATAAGAAAAACGAAATATTGTTACTATTGACCGATAGATGGTGCGATTGGGAGGCGAGCTATGCGATTGCTGTTGCCAATACGTTTTCAGATTATGTTGTAAAAACGATAGCTCTTGATACTAATCCTAAAGCTTCAATGGGCAATCTATGTGCAAACATTGATTACAGCATAGATGATTATTTAAATTTTTCCAATACTGCAATTATTATTTTACCTGGCGGTCTTTCTTGGGAAGAAAATAACTACGATAAAATTGCGGAATTTATCAGAAGAATTAAAAATGCCGGCGTTCCTGTAGCCGCTATTTGTGGTGCAACAACATTTTTATGCAGGCATGGTTTTCTGAATGATATAAAGCATACAGGTGATAGCTTGGAACTGTTTCAAAGTCAATGTGGGTATAGTGGGCAGGCACTCTATATTCCCGCTCAGGTAGTGGTAGACGGTGGTTTTATCACTGCAAATGAAACGGCGGCAGTTGAATTTGCTTATGAAATTTTCAAAATTCTAAAAGTGGATAGCGATGTTGAAATGGCAAAGTGGTATGATAATTTCAAATATGGTGCGATAAGGTAGGTATGTGTTTGTAGCAGGTCTTATTGGTATAAGACGCACCCTTAGGGAAATAGCAAAGACGAGCGAGCCAGTCAACGGTCAAGATGAACGGCGCTTACAGCGCCGCTGTTGACAGTCTCGCCCGTCTTTGCTAATGGGTAATCAAGGCAGGAAAGCCCCCTTGTGGCTTTCCTGCCCTATGCCATTTTGGGAAAGATTTACTTCCGTTAAAATTGATAATCGGCGGACAAGCACAGTATGGGATTGCCCGCTGTCCTGCTATTTTTCCGGGAGTATGGCCAAACTTCTGGACATTTTGTCCACAAGTTAGGGTGCGGACGAGGGACGGGGGCTTTCATATACGCCCAGTCTGCTGATGAAACCAGCCCTGCGCTTGCGGCGTTCGCCCCTGCAAGCACAGCCCTGTTTTCCTGCCGTTTCAAACGCTCTTGCCCTCCACGGCGGCAACGGCGTTTGAAACGGCAACGCAGACAGAGCGTATAACACACTACACTTTGCTACGCAAAGTCGTGTGCCAAAGGGTGCCCCTTTGGAAACTCCGCCCAGCGTGTAACGGCTTCGCCTGTTCCCACTGGGCGCAAAAGAGGGACTATCAGCTCACCGCCGATAGTCCCTCTTTTGTTGTCACATTCCGCTTGCCGACTGCCCAATCTGAATGTTCCTCAATACTTTCTCATTGGGTGTCAGCCTAAAATATAGTTCCTTTTTTCTATTCCATCCGTTCCAGGACAGCCAGAGGCAATGCATTTATAAAAATATAGTCAGGCTCCCGGAACCTGATTAAGACATAGTAGTCGTTGTCATGCATCTTGTCCAGACGGTACTGCAGCTGATAATCCGGCTGGTTATTCTGCTTTTGTCCCAATTCATAATAGGAGACGATTTTTCCCCATTGTTCATCTGACAGACTGGAAAAACGGGAGGCCTCCGGATAATAGAAGGACATTTCCGGGCTGCTGTTTCCGCTGTCCCAGCTAACTTCGGCCAGCTCCCCATAGTGCCGGACAACAGCATCCTCCAGGCTTTCCCCGTTCAAATGGGAAAGCGTTAATGCTGCTGCATATAAACCTAATGGCTTATCATCTTCCAGCTTCGTGGTGCTGATATAAAGCTGTACGGCGGAGCATTCCCCGAACGGAGTGTCGAAGTTACCGTTGACATGCAATATTTTGGAGGAATCCTCCTGGATTTCATCCGTGGGCGGACTGTCCAGCAAATTCAATATTTCTTCTTCCCCTACGCCCCAGTGGAGCTGGCCGGAAAAAATCGGGACATCAAATCTCCCGTCCTTTTTCCGGACCGACAATACTATGAAAATTATAAGTACGATAAGTACAGCGGCTGATAAGAAAAGAAATAATTTTACCAGATTCTTATTTTTCCTAATCATATATACCTCCGGGGCAGAACCCTGCGTTCGGATATATGCGGTTTAAAAAGCTATTGTTTTTAAACCAGTTACGGCCCGGTCATACAGCCGGGTAGGCATGGAACAATTATGTAGTGTTTGACAGCTGTGAAGGTGCGGAATTGCTACCATAATTGTATTATATCACAGGCCCTTCCCGAATTTGCGGAAGGGCCGTTAAATACTTGCTTTTGTCCCTTAACAGCCATCGTACCCCAATCATTTTCTGAGGAAAGGACTCCGGATCTCTTCAATAGCATTGACTGGGGAAAGGAGTAGATTGTATACTGTAACAAGGGGAGAACAAAAGTTCTCATTGGACAGGAAAAGGAGCGCTGCAGGATGAATGCAATTGATAAGAGAAGAAGCGCCCGGCAGGGAGGTATCGTATGAGGGTTAAAATCAATGTAAAGAAAATCGGAAAGAACCGCGGCGCAACAGAGCCTGTTTTTTATGAGTATCCGGAAGGGGTGGATACAGTGGAAAAGCTCCTTCGGGAAACGGTGCGTATAAATCTGGAGGAATTTACAAAGCGCAGGAAACGGACGGAGGTGGAAGCGGTTCTGTCCGGAGAGGATATAGAAGAACAGGCAGGGACGGGGAAGATATCCTTTGGAATCGCATATGACGGCAGAACGGCGGATTTTGAAAACGCCGTGAAGAATGCCTGCCAGTGCTTTGAGGATGGAATTGCGGTAATTTTTCTGGAGGGGAAAAGGCTGGAAACGCTGGAGGAACGGATAGCGCTTCGGGAGGACAGCGAACTGACCTTTGTAAGGATGACGATGCTGGCTGGAAGAATGTGGTAGCGGCAAAGACATTTTTTATCATCGAACGGTTACACAAAAGGAGAGAAAAGGGATGGCATACGATTATCAGAGCAGACAGAAGCTGGTGGAAGCATACCGGGCAAAATGGAAGCGTAAGCTTCTGCTCGTTCCGGGAGAGATTAAAGAAGCGGCGGAAGAAATGGAGAAATTCGGCGGGTACAGGCAGGATACCCTGACCTTTCTGAAAACGGCCCAGGAGCGGCTGAAACAGGGAAATTTCAGCACGCCCTCCGAATTTATGAAAGCATATTACCGGAAGCTGGTGCGGCTGTTTGCGGGAAAACAGTTTGAAGAGGATTTCTATGAAATTATTGACAAATTCAACCAGTTTCCCTATTCCCACAGCATATACCGCAGGACGGTGCGGACAAAATCCTATTTTCCCAGCCTGGAACAGGTATTCCGGCTTTTGTATGCTTACCGGATTATGGATTTTTATGATTGCAGCATTTCGGATTATCTGATGGACCGGCTGCCTGAGGAAAAGCTGGATTATAAAAGAAATCAGGTGTATTCATTTTCCATGAATCATCTGGACGATATGATCGCTGCCAGAATTGACCGCGGAGATGCACAGGTTATCGAAACGGCCAGACAGCTGATACTCAGTGACAATAATACGGCGGTCATTACCGTGGATCTGATCCGCGGCATTATCAAAAGCTCCAACGATGAGCTTCATCAGCTGCTGGCGGATTTCCTGCTGGCGGCCAGACTGCAGGAGGGAGTCAGGCAGGCCGTCTGTGAAAATGCGGACTGCGGTACTATCGCGGCCTTCCGGCGGATTTTTGATACGGTTTGCGCAAATAACCTGATCCGTTTTGCTTCGGTGAAGCGGGCGGTGGCAACCTGGACGGGCATCTGTGATGTGGAAAATGCGGACCGGATTTCCGAAAAAATGCTGAGACTGATGGAGGCTTCAATAAAAGAGCCTGCCATAGCACGGGAATATGTGCAGACGAATGACAGCATACAGATTGCGGTGGGCCTGTGGACGCTGGCCTTTTATGAGCTGCAGGACGCCATTGCGGTGATGGGGGAGTATCTGGAGCAGGGCACGAGAAACCAGATTCTTACCATGTCCTATTTTAACCGGACCCTGGAGTGGGAAGCCTTTACCGGGATTACGGCAAAGAAGGCGTTTTTAAAGTATGCGTCGGATCCGGAAATCCTGGCGGCTTTTATGCCCACCTACCTGACGCGGGCGGAGGAGTATGCGGGCTGGGCGGTACAGGTGCGTCCGCAGGATAATAAGAGGGAGACGATTTACCGCCCGATTCCTGTAGAATGGCTCTTTGAAGATGCAGAGGAAGCCAGGGCGCACTATGAGGTGCTCAAAGGGCTGCTTTTGGGCATGAAAAAGAAAACCCTGGAATTTTCCCCCTGTATTTTTCCCTGGTACGGCGTGGTGCTGACTAAGGGGGATATTCTGAAGCGGATGTGCGTGATTGCATACATACTGGGTGAGGAAGCCCGCATTGAGGAAACGGCTGCCCGGCTGTCGGAGATGAATTTAAGCGACGTTTACACCAGCCGTGCAAAATGGGTGGAGCTTCTTCTCCATGCGCCGGAGAATGACAGGCAGAAAAAGCTTCTGTTAAGCTTCCTGGGGGACAGGGAGACGAGTACCAGGCAGACTGCGTACCGGCTGGTGGAAAAGCTTGAGCTTTCCGATGAGGATTACAGGCAGATGGAAGCGCTTTTGAAGTATAAAAAGGGGGATATCCGCCAGAATGTTTTGAAGCTGCTGCAAAGACGGGATGACGAAGGGCTGGAGCTTTCCGTAAAACGTCTGCTTAAGGATCCTGCAGAGGAGGTACGCGAGGGCGGGCTTACGCTGGTGCGGGAAGCGAAGATCGGCGGCCGCCCGGAGACGCTTGTCGGCCGGCTCGTACAGGAGGCCGGAAAGCTGGAGGGCGTTTCCGATAAGGAACAGATTCTCCTGGAGGAGGTGACGGGGGAGGCTTCCTCCAGCCGGATTCTGGAAGAGGAGGGTTACGGTCTGTACAGCCCTTCCGCGCAGCCCGAATGTCCCGCGCTGCCTGCAGGCAGTGAGCAGCTGCGCTCCTATCTGCGTATCAATGAAGGAAAGCTTAAGGGAATCATGCGCCGCCTTTATGATCTCCTGACAGAAAATGCAAACCTGGAATACAAGGCGTGTAACGGTTATGAAACGCTGCTGGGGGACAGACTTTCCATGGTAAGCCAGGATACCGCCCTTGCGCTGGAGGACAGGTATCCCTTTAAAGAGCTGTGGATCCGTTTCTATGAAGAGAATATCGGTGATCCCCATTTGGTGAAGCTTCTTCTTCTGGCCTGGGGGAACAGTATCGGAGACGGCCGGACGAAAAATCAGGAAGTACTGTACGCTAATGCCGAACTTCTGCTGGGAGACTTTGCGGATTTCCGGGTGCCTCAGGATCGTAATTTCAGCAATGGTTATGGAAGCAGCGCGCATACGGTGCTGACCATTCTGGACAGTATGTATGGAAATGAGGAAGAAAGGCAGTGGAGAAGGAAAGCCGCGCTGGAGCTGGCCGCCTGCCTTGTCCGGGATGTTCCGGAAAAAGAACTGTGGTATGAAAAAGAGAAGGACACCCGTTTCTATTACGCCTATGATCCGGGAATGTATGCGCTGACGGATATCCCTGCGGTTTCCGCCCTGATGCGCACCCTGGCGGAAGGGAAAACGCAGGAGGAGTTCAGAGAAGGCTTTTTTGCCCTGTACCGCCTGGACCGGCGTTTTCAGTATAATGAACACCGCGGGAACCAGAGGATGTATTCCTATAATAACAGTTCCCGGACGCAGCTGACGATTCTTGAATATGTAAAAGCCTTTCAGATGGAAATGATACCAGCGGATACGGTATATCAGGCGATGTTTGAAACGATTGGCCTGGCCTCCTCCATGGAGTCACTTTCCCTCCTGGTGGCGGAGCATCTGCGGCCCTTTGAGAAAAACCGTCTGGGCGCTTATCTGACGGCGGCGGAGCTGGAAGCGGAACGGCCGGATCCGGAAAGTCCGTTTGTAAAAACAGGAAGGGAATTTTTCTTCCGCGCTGTGGATAAAATTCTGGATGTGGAGCTGAAAAGAGGGGATCTGCCCACGGTATTTTCAGGAAGCATTTCGTCCATTAAGCGGATTTTCGGTATGGATCGCCTGATTGGGATTCTGAAAGCGCTGGGAAATGATACCCTGGATCGGACCACCTATTATTACTGGTCAGGCACCGGTACGGGGAAAAGGGAATGCTTAAGCTACCTGCTTCAGAACTGCTGGCCCCTGGAGGGTGAGGATGCCGGGAAGCTGAGAGAACTGCTGAAGGGCACCCGGATCAAGGAACAGAAATTGATAGAGACAGCCATGTATGCGCCCCAGTGGCTGGACATCATCGAAGAATATCTGGGCTGGCCCGGACTGAAAAGCGGCTGTTATTATTTTATGGCCCATATGAACGAGCGCTTTGACGACAGGAAAAAGGCCATGATTGCCCGCTTTACGCCGCTGACGCCGGAAGAGCTGAATAATGGGGCATTTGATGTGAACTGGTTTGAAGAGGCCTACGCACTTCTGGGAGAGGAGCGCTTCGGCAGGCTGTATGACGCCGCCAAGTATATTTCCGACGGCAGCAAGCATGCCCGTGCCAGAAAGTATGCGGACGCGGCGCTTCACAGGGTGGCGGCGGAAAAGCTGGAGGCGGAAATTAAAGCAAAGAGAAATAAGGATCTGCTGATGAGCTACGGCCTGGTGCCTGTAAAAGGGCAGGAGGAATGGCTGAAACGATATGAATTTTTGCAGCAGTTTTTGAAGGAGAGCAGGCAGTTCGGCGCGCAACGCAGGGCAAGCGAAGCCCTGGCGGTTTCCATGGCCATGAAAAACATGGCCACCAAGGCAGGCTTTGCAGATGTGACCCGTCTGACCCTGGCAATGGAAACGCAGCTGGTGAAAAGCTACGCCATATTTTTTGAGAAAAAAGAAGCGGAAGGCGTATCCCTGAGCCTGTCCGTGGATGAATACGGAAGAGCGTCCATTACGGCCGGGAAAGACGGGAAAACATTAAAGTCCGTACCGGTCAGGCTGAAAAAGAACGAGTATTACCTGCAGCTGAAAGAAGTATATACGAAGCTGAAGGAGCAGTATTCCCGTACGGTGAAGATGTTTGAACAGGCCATGGAGGAACGGGAGCGTTACCGGTTCGGCGAGCTTCTGGAGCTGTGCGGCAATCCGGTGGCGGAGCCGGTGGTTCGCAGCCTTGTGTGGATCGTGGATAAACAGCCGGTATCGGGCGGTTCCTGGCGGGAGAACCCATCGCCGGTGAGCGGTTTCGGACAGGAAAGCCAGCTGACGGCCAGCGGGTTCCTACGGGAAAATGGGCTGCAGGATCACAGCGGCAGGATGGTTCCCCTGGATGCCGGGGATTATCTGCGTGTGGCGCATCCGGCGGATCTGTACCGGGAGGGAAGCTGGACGGCATATCAGAAATTCTTGTTTGAAGGCGGGAAGAAGCAGCCCTTTAAGCAGGTATTCAGAGAGCTTTACGTGAAGCTTCCCGAGGAACTGGAAAGGACCCATTCCCTGATGTTTGCGGGGAATCAGATCCAGCCGTCCAAAACAGCGGCCTGCCTGAAGGCCAGGCGCTGGGTGGCGGATTATGAGGAAGGGCTTCAGAAGATTTATTATAAGGATAATATCATCGCCCATATCTATGCCCAGGCGGACTGGTTTTCTCCCAGCGACGTGGAGGCACCTGCGCTGGAATGGGTGGAGTTTACCGACAGAAAGACCTTTGAAGAGATAAAAATCGAAAAGCTTCCGGATATCGTATATTCGGAGGTGATGAGGGATGTGGATCTGGCGGTGAGCGTAGCCCATGCGGGCGGCGTGGACCCGGAGACCAGCCATTCCACCGTGGAAATGCGCAGAGCCATCATTGAGTTCAATCTGCCTTTGTTTGGGATTACGAACGTGACGCTGGAAGGAAGCCATGCGCTGATTGCAGGAAAACGGGGAAGCTACAGCATCCATCTGGGCAGCGGAGTGATTCATCAGCAGGGAGGGCACCAGATCAATGTGCTGCCCGTCCACTCCCAGAGCAGGGGAAAGCTGTTCCTGCCGTTTTTGGATGAAGACCCTAAGACGGCGGAAATTATGTCCAAGATCGTTTTATTTGCCCAGGATAATAAAATTAAGGATCCTTATATCCTGGATCAGATAAAGGCATAGTAAAGACGGAAGCGAAGCGGTAGCCGGGCCGGAGGTGAAGCAGAAGCTAAGCCAGGTTCTGGCAGAAGCAGGGCCGGAAAACCGGCGGAAGCCATATCGGAACCGAACCGGCAAAGAAAAACAAAATGAAAAGCCGGAAACAGGATAAAACAGGAGTCAGGAATGGAAATTAAGGAGCTTGTGGTCTATGAAAAAGAATACCCGGAAAGGAAGGCCGTTTTTTCAGAGTTTCCGCAGGATATGCTGCCGGAGCTGAAAGGCTATCTTGAAAATGCGGGAATTCCCCGTTTATACTGCCATCAGGCGGAGATGTTTGAGCGCGCGCAGAAAAAAGAAAATCTGGTCATCACCACCTCCACAGCCAGCGGCAAAACATTGGGTTTTCTGCTGCCGGTTCTTCAGGAAATCCTGAAAAATCCCCTGGCCAGGGCAATTTTTATCTATCCAACCAAGGCGCTGGCGGCGGATCAATACAGGGCCATCCGGCCGGTGGTGGATTATTTCGGGGAGGACCGGGTCTGTGCGGGAGTCTATGACGGGGATACGCCGGCCAGCGAGCGGAGCCGGATCCGGAAGAATGCCAATCTGATACTGACCAATCCGGAAATGCTCAACGGCGCGTTTCTGCCTAACCACAACAGGTATGGCTTTGATTTTATTTTTTCCAATTTAAAATATGTGGTCATTGATGAGCTGCACACCTACAGAGGCGCCTTCGGCTCCCATCTGGCAAACGTGTTCAGGCGTCTTTCGCGGATTTGCAGATACTACAGGAGCGCGCCGCAGTTTTTGTGCAGTTCCGCCACCATCGCCAATCCGGTGGAACTGGCGTCGGAAATATGCGGGCAGGAATTTTCGCGGATTTCCAGGGACGGATCTCCTGCGGGGGCGAGAACATACAGATTCCTCCAGCCGCCCAAGATCAAGGGGAAGGACGGAAAGGACTATGGGCAGGTGCCCTCAGCGGCGGTGGCCTCCCAGGTGATAGTGCGGCTGGTGGAGGAGAACAGGAGCTTCATAGCGTTTGCCAAATCGAGGAGAAACGTGGAGGTGGTGCTGAAGGAGGCTTCGGATATTCTGGAAGGGGAAGGCTGCTTTGCCTCTCTGGCGAATCGGATATCCGGCTACCGGGGCGGCTATACGCCTGCGGAGCGTAAGGAAATCGAAAATAAAATGATATCCGGCGCGCTTACCGGCCTGATATCCACCAATGCGCTGGAGCTTGGCATCGATATCGGTAAAGTAGAGACTACGGTGCTGGTGGGGTATCCGGGAACGAGGGCTTCCTTCTGGCAGCAGACGGGCCGCGCGGGAAGGAACGGGAAGCCCTGCTGTAATTACCTGATTCTGGAGAATCTGCCCTTTGACCAGTACGTGGCTGTGAACCCGGACTGGCTGTTTTCCGGGGCGAGCGAAAATGCAATTGTGGATAAAAACAATCTTTTTATTGAGCTGGCGCACATCCGGGCCGCCGCCGCGGAGCTTCCACTGACGCTGGATGACATTTCCGTGTTCCCGGATCTGGGGGAGACGATTCCTGTGCTGCTGAAGGTAAAGGAGCTGAACGGGCAGAATGGGAAATTTGCCTGGTCAGGCAGCGTATTTCCCGCAGGGGATTTCAGCCTGCGCAATATTGATAAGATCAGGTATAAGCTTATCCTTAAGGACAACGGAAGGGAAATTACGGAAATGGATGAAATGCAGGCCTTCCGGGAACTCCATGAGGGAGCGGTTTACCTTCATGACGGCGTCCAGTATCAGGTGACGCAGCTGGATCCGGAGACCCATACTGCCCTGGCGGCGCCTTTTCAGGGTAACTTTTATACCATGCCGGTCTCTGCTTCGGAAATCCGGATACTGCACAGCGTCAGGGAATCGGAATATAAACGGACAAAAATCGTGTTCGGGGATGTGAATGTAAATACGATTGTGACCATGTACCGGAAGCTGCAGTTCCATAATCATCAGAGCCTGGGCTTTGAACAGCTTCCCGCGCCGCTTTGCAAGGATATTGATACGGAGAGCACCTGGATACGGATACCCGCCAATGTGGCGGGGACCTACAGGCGGCTGATGCAGATCCGGGAAAACGGCAAAATCATCCGCAACAACCATTTTGAAGGCCTCATGTATGCGCTGAAGAATGCGGCGATGATGGTGACCATGACGGAGCAGGAGGATATCGGAATGGCCATGTCTTCCAATGCGGCGGGAGAGCAGGAATGGGATCCGCAGCTATCCGGAGAGGAGGAGATACCCTTTGGGGGAATGGATACCCTGTTGTTTTTTTATGATCAGTATGCGGGCGGCCTGGGCTATGCGGAAAAAATAGCGGACTGCATGCCCCGTATCATTGAGAATGCGATCATGCTGGTAGGCGGCTGTTCCTGTGAAACAGGCTGCGCGGCCTGCATCGGGGATTACCGGCTGGACAAGGGGCTGGTGCTGTGGGGGCTTAAGAATCTGTCAGAGGAATCCCAGCCGCCTGTGAAAATGTACAAGGATACAAAAGAGCCGCTGCCGTTTGTCCGCAGCCCTTTTACCCTGAAGGAGCTTGAGCAGGCGGGAAAATGGGAGGAATTCTGTGCTTTCCTGCAGAAAAAAGGTGATCCCTTTGCCGCCTTTCTTTCTACGGTTCCCATGGTGGAGTGGAAGGACAGCCGGCTGACACTGTATACATCCCATGCTTTTTACCGGGACTGGGTGCTGGAGGAGAGCAATTACCGCAGCCTTCAGAATATTTTCCGCTTTTATACGGATGCGCCCGCCGGCCTGCGGTTTGACATCCGTACGCAGGAGGAAGCCTCACCGGAGGAGCGGATGAGGATCCATGAGAAGCTTATGAGAAATATAAATAAGAAATAATAGTAACGGTTCAGACAGGATTGTTACAAATAATAAAGTAATCTGCGCAGCGTCCAGATGATATAGACGCAGGATAGTGGGAAAAAAGGAAGCGGCGCGGCAAGTGTAAACTGATGGAGGAAAAAGTGAATATTGATGTAACGGAAGTAAAGCTGGAAATATATGTGCCGGAAGAATATATTGAGCCGATACGGGATGCGCTGACGCATATTGGCGCCTGCCGGGTCGGAAATTATGACCATGTGATGGCTTTCCATTGCTCAAGGGGATCCTGGCGGCCGTTATCGGGCAGCAGCCCGTTTAACGGAAAAACCGGGGAAATCTGCTTTGGTACGGAGATGAAGATGGAGGTGCGGTGCCCGGTAGAGATTGTGGAGACTGCGGTCAGGGAAGTTAAAAAAATTCATCCGTATGAGGAGCCTGTTATTAATGTGATTCCGCTGTTAAATATTTAGTTTAAAAATTATCAAGGGGGGGATTTCGATGTACGAGGATTTTACGCCATCCCCTCAGCATTTTGAAACAAAAGCCATGGAAGAAATGGTCTCATACAATAAATTTATGAGCTGAAGTGTGAAGAATTGTATGGCCATATAAATAAGGCGGCTTTTGCCGCGGCATTCAGGATAGTGAGGATTTTCATGCAGGAACAAGTATTGCCGGCAGAATTGAATGAATATCAGAGAAAGGCGGTGTTTAACGACAGCAGCGCCTGCCTTGTCAACGCCAATGTGGGAAGCGGCAAGACCACGGTGCTTACGGCCAAGGTTAAGTATCTGCACGAGGCCTGCGGAGTGAATTGTGAGGATATGGTGGTTCTCACCTTTACCAACAAAGCGGCCGGGGAGATCAGGGAACGCCTGGGCGCTATGCGTGATCAGGGTGAGCTTGTGCAGATGCGTTATTTTGGGACCTTCCACAGCGTGGCCCTCCAGCTTCTGCGCGAAAGGCTTCCGGTGCAGCAGCTGGGTTATACGCCGGATTTTCTGGTGATGGACCCGGAAGAGGAGCTGGATATGGCGCTGCGCCTGATCCAGGACAGAAAGCTGCAGATCAAATACCGGAACCGGCTGAAGAAGCGTCTTGAGCAGGAGGATGAGGAAGCTGTGCCGTCAGAAAATGGCCGGGAAAAACTGCCCTCCCCTCCCGGAAGGCGGATTCAGGATGATATGCCGGTTTTGCTGCAGGCTATGAAGGAAGAGAAGCGGGCGCGCAACCGGATGACCTTTGCCGACCTTATCCGGAATACGGAGGCTTTGCTTGCCGAAGTGGAATGGAGGCCGGCCTGGGTAATTATCGACGAGGTGCAGGACTGCGATGCATGGCAGCTTGCGCTGGTGAGAAGACTGCTTGATAAGGGAGCCAGGCTGTTTGCCGTGGGCGATCCCAACCAGGTGATTTACAGCTGGAGAGGAAGCGCCTGTAATGTTTTTTATACACTGCGCACAGAATATCAGGCCACGGAGCTGTCCCTGCCGGTAAACTACCGTTCCAGCGCCTCCATTCTGGAAGCGGCGTCCGCATTTTCCCAATATGGCAGCAGTCTTACAGGAAACAGGGAGCGGGGAAGCAAAATCGTGGTAAAGAAACACTACGATCCCTTCCAGGAGGCCTGTTATCTGGCGGATCGGATTAAAGAACTGCTAGGCAGCGGCATTTCTCCGGGACAGATTGCGGTGTTTTACCGTCTCCAGAATCAGTCCGGTGTATTGGAGGAGGTATTTGCCAGGGAAGAAATTCCATTTCAGGTTTCGGTGAAGCACACGCTCCGGGACTGCCCTGTACAATACTGGCTGCTCCAGGTGCTCCGGTTTTCCCTCAGCCGGGAGGATTATCCGGCGGGGATCTATGCCCTCAGCCATAAAGAATACGGAGAACGCAGAAATGGAAAGCCGATCACGGAAAAGACGGCTGCGGCAGTGCTTCATGGGGAGAAAGATCTGAAGCTGCCATTATATGAAAGGATGCTGGCCTTTTCGGAATGCTGTCCGTCGCTTGACAGCCCGCAGGCGCTGTATGATTACTTTTCCCTGGATGGATATCTGCGTCCCACCTCTGCTTCTTTTCAGAAGGATAAGGGAAGGATCCTTGCCATGCTGGAATCCTTATTCCGGCAGCAGCCCTCAGAGGGGGAAAATCTGCCGGACCGCTTGCGGAGCTTTTTAAATGATGCGGTGCTTTACGGCCTTCCGGAGCAGGAAACGAAGGAAGAAGACGGAAGGGTAAAGCTCATGACACTCCATGCCTCCAAGGGACTGGAATTTTCTTTTTGCTTTATCATCGGGGTGAATTATGGGCTGATTCCGCTGCGGACCGCGGGCTTTGAGGAAGAGGACGAGGAAAGAAGGCTCTTTTTTGTGGGAATGACCAGGGCAAAGGATTTCCTGGAGCTTTCCTATTATACCAATCCGGACAACCGCGTCATGCCGGGAGAAAGCCGTTTTATCCGCATGATTCCGCCTGAACTGATTCAGGAAGAAACAGCGGATCCGGCGCAGGGAAATTTGCAGGAGCTGAGAAAAATGGTACGGCAGGAAATCGAAGCCAGACAAAACCGGGCAGAAGAGACGCTGGAAGCAGATTTGCCGGAGTTGCCGGAGGAACCCTCGCAGCCGCAGCCTGCCGGAAAAGAAATAATACAGCCAAGAACCGTAATCCACAGAAAATATGGCCGCGGCACAGTTATCCGGGAGGACGATGCCATGATGGAAATAGAATTTGAGGGCTATGGCGCCAAAGAATTCCTGAAAGCCTTCAGCGCCATGGAGTTTGTGGAGGAATAAAAGAAGGGAATTATGGGAAACTTAGTAAGCAAACGGGTAACTGTCCAACAGGTCTGTGCATTTACTGCACAGACCGTAAGAAAGTGATTCAGGAGTGCAAAAATCCCATCGCTGAAGGCGATTTAGGATGGATTTTTGCAATAACTGTGAAGGTACTGAACAGTTAAAAAAACGGAGAACAAAGAATGTGTGGAAGATACTATATCAATGACGAAACCGCAAAAGAAATTGAAAAACTGATCCGCCAGATAGACGATGCGCTTCTTGCTTCCTGCAAAGAGCGGGACGTTTATCCGTCTGCCAAAGCCCCGGTTATCCTTGCCGGCAGTGATCAAAGCGATCAGCTGACCGCCGGGGAATTTACCTGGGGATTCCCTTCCTACAGTAATAAAGGAGTCATTTTCAACGCCCGCAGCGAAACCGCTCTGGAAAAGAAAACCTTCCGGGAAAGCGTAAAGCAAAGACGATGCATCATACCCGCAACCGGCTTCTACGAATGGTCGGAACAAAAAGATAAATATTTTTTCAGGGCGCCGGATCGCCATGTCCTTCTCTTCGCCGGTTTTTACCGACACTATGAGGACGGGGACCGCTTTGTCATCCTTACCACACAGGCCAATCCCTCCACAAGCTCCGTCCATCCCCGTATGCCACTCATACTAAGCCCACAGGAGGTACAAACCTGGCTTTTCGACGATAATGCCACCGACTTCCTCCTCCATAAACGCCCGGCCCCTCTGGAAAAAGAACTAAAAGGCCAGCTGTCGCTATTTGATTAACACGCATCCCACCATAAAACCGATACCCAATGAAACATCCAACCGGGCAGCCTGTCTTTTTATATCAGGCGGTAGAAACTTTTGCGTCCCCCAGAAGAACAGAGAGCGGGGCAGAGACTTGGGAGGGGAAGCGGCGGCGTCCGGCCCGGGGGGAAAGGGGGCAGTTCCAGATTTGTCCGAAAAAATGGTGATAGTTCTTACAGCGTCATACCGCCTTTTTATGGCCGCCCTCAACTGCTTTGTCTGACGAGCGAAGCGAGGAGTTTCAAGCAGTTGGGCCATAAAAAGACGATATGACGCTGTTAGAACTATCCCATTTTTGAAATCGAATCAGGAACTGCCCCCTTTCCCCCCGGGCCGGACGCCGCCGCTTCCCCTCCCAAGTCTCTGCCCCGCTCTCTGTTCCCTTCCGGCGGCCGCAAAAGCCCTTCTACCCCGTCTCGCATAACGTCCAGCGGCAGTCCTCCGGGAAGTATTGAAGCAGCACCTTCACAAGCAGTCCGTTTACAAAGATGTCGCAGTCAAATTCATAGGACGGAATTCCTGCATAAAGCTTTTTTTCAGAATGATTCACATGGATTTTGTCAAAGGTGCGTATGATGCCGTCCTCATCCTGCATTTTGAACAGAATAGGCGTTACCTGGCCGGAAGCGGTCGTCCAGCTGCAGCAGGCGATCTCCTTCTGGTTTCTTTTGGGCTTCCATTCCGCCTCGGAATTATAATTGATATCTTTGTCCGTATGAATGAGCAACCCAATCGCCTCCTTTCTTTCCGTTAAATCTTATGGCATGTTTATATGAAAGAGTCAGTCTGTCGCAGAAAAAATCTGTCTTGTCAGCTTCCAAAACGCAGTCCCAAAATGCAGTTTTTTTCATCCTCAATTCCCATAGCCTCAATTCTCCATAACCTCAATTCCCCATAGCCGCAGACTCAGGCCGCGGAGCAGCAGAAAGCAAAGCTACAGAACCGTCTCCCTGCTGTAATCCACATCCATTTTATCCCTGGTAATGCCGCCGGACATGTGATCCACCATGGTGGCCTGTTTTACGAAAACAGCGCGCTTGAGTGAATCAATGCCGTAGCGGGCGCGGATGCTGTCCGCCATGGTATCGGCAAGCTCCAGCTTTTCAAAGCCTGGTTCCCGTTTTCTGTAGAGGGGAGAGCAGTCCAGATCCGCCAGGTGGAGCTGACGGCAGTCCGGCTGATCTTTCACCCGGCCGGTATGGATGCCCAGATGCCGGATGGGGGTGATGCCGTCCCAGGTTTCCCGGAACAGCTCCAGCGCAGTATGGTAAATTTCATTGGTAATGTTGGTGGATGCAGGCAGCGTCCTTTGGTGGGAGCAGGAAGAAAAATCGGAATATTTGATGCTCACAGCCACCACCTCAATTTTTACCGCATCCCTGCGCAGCCGTGCGCCCACGGTTTCGGCCAGGGAAAGGAGCACCATGGCGGCGGGCGTCTCCCCGCAGATGTCAAAAGCGATGGTGGTGGAGTTGCCGTAGCCCTTATTGGCGGGAGCGATGCTTTCCACCATTGCGGTATCCCGTCCGTTGGCATAATTCCAGATCACCTCTCCGTAGGACTTCAGATGCGCCCGCAGAAGCTTACGATCCGTATGGGCCAAGTCGCCGATGGTGGAGATTCCCAGCCTGCGCAGCTTGGGAAAGGTGGAGCGGCCTACGAAAAAAAGGTCGGTAACCGGAAGAGGCCACATTTTCCGGGGGATTTCTTCCGGGAAAAGGGTATGGGTCCGGTTGGGCTTGCGAAAGTCGGAGGCCATTTTGGCCAGCAGCTTATTTTCAGAAATGCCGATATTTACGGTGAAGCCAAGCTCCCGTTCGATCCGTTCCCGGATAGTGTCCGCCGTGGAAAGCGGATCACCCCAGAGCTGCCCGGTGCCGCTCATGTCCATAAATGCCTCATCAATACTGTATTGCTCCACATCGGGCGTATATTCCCGCAGGATTTCCATAAATGCATTGGAGCACTGGGAGTAGAGCCGGTAGTGGGGCGGGACGATCAGCAGGCCGGGGCATTTCTGCCTGGCCTCCATCAGGCTTTCCCCGGTCTGGATGCCGCAGGCCTTGGCAGGAAGGGATTTGGCCAGAATGATGCCGTGCCGTTTGCTGGAATCCCCGCCCACCGCACAGATCTGCTCCCGCAGATCCACGCTCCCTCCCAGGTGCTTCAGCCGGTAAACCGCTTCCCAGGAGAGGTACGCGTTGTTTACATCCACATGAAATATAATCTGTTTCATGAGAAAATTATAGGGCAGAACGTATGTTCTGTAAAGAGGAAAAAACAGGAAGAGGGCATCCAGGGGGAAGCCGGAGGCTGGAAGAAAAAATCTCCCCCTGAAAATAAGAAATGTGGAGTTTTTTTATACCTTCCCATTTTTTATACTAAGAGTAACAAAGGGAAGGAGAGTGGGGAAATGAAAAAGAAGCTGACCTATCATAATTTTTACTTTTATCTGCTTCTGCTGTCTCCGATTCTGGTGGTGTATATCCTGTTTTTTGCGCTGCCGGTAGTGTCCAGTATGTTTTTCAGCCTGACGAATTTCAACGGCATCAGCCTGGACTTCAAATGGATGGGACTGAAAAATTACGATGTGGCGTTTCATGACAGGGTGTTCCGCAAGGCGATGGTCAATACCTTTTTATTCGCGCTGGGAGCCACGGTGCTGCAGAATTTTTTTGCAATCCTGTTTGCGCTGGCGCTGAATTCCAAACTGAAGCTGCAGGGCTTCATGAGGATGCTGGTCTTCGCGCCGTGCATGCTGTCGCCGATTGTAGTCGCTTTTATCTGGCAGTTCATCTACATGCCGGACGGCATTTTAAACAAACTGCTGGGGACGGATATCACCTGGCTGGGCAACAGGAAAACGGCCCTGATATGCGTTGTCGTTGCCCATGTATGGATGTGGATCGGTTATTCCGCCACGATTTACATGTCCAACCTGCAGAGTATTTCTTCTGACATTCTGGAGGCGGCGGACATCGACGGGGCTTCCCGGTGGCAGAAATTCAAACGGATTATCCTGCCCATGCTGGCGCCTGCCACGACCATTAATATCACGCTGGCGTTCACCCAGTCGCTGAAGGTATTCGATATCGTTTATGCCATGACCAACGGCGGACCGCTCAATTCCACGGAAACTGTGGGAACCTATGTGGTGGTGAATATGAACCGCGGGCTGCACGGATACGCTTCGGCGCTGACGGTGCTGCTGACCGTTGTCATCGTTGTTTTCGGGCAGGGCCTTATCGGAATCCTGAAAAAACGGGAGGAGGCGGTTTACGGATGAAAAAGAAAGAAATCAGACGCGTCATATTCACTCTGTTCATGGCGGCGGTGTGTATCCTGGTTTTTTATCCGGTCATCATGATGGTGCTTGTGTCCTTAAAGGACGACGTGCTGCTGGCGAAAGAACCGCTGAGCCTGAAAACCAGCTTCGCATTTGAAAATTACAGGCTGGCCGCGGAGAAGATGAAGTATGGGAGGGCATTGTTCAATTCCACGGTGCTCACCATCTGCAGCGGACTGCTGACCACATTTTTCGGGGCCTGCGGAGCCTACGCCATTCTGCGGGCAAAACGGGGGAAGAAATTTTTCCTTATCCTGAACGCCCTTTTCCTCATGGGGCTTGCGCTGCCGCAGCAGGTGGCCATGGTGCCCCTGGTGCTGTGGATGCAGAAGCTCCATGTGGCCAACAGCATATTCGGGCTGATTCTGGCTTTTACCGGGGCCAATGCGGCCTACGCCGTGTTTTTCTTCAGCGGCTTTGTGAATACGGTCCCGGTGACTTTGGAGGAAGCGGCCTATATTGACGGGGCGGGGCCGATGAAAACCTTCCTGAAGGTGGTTTTTCCGCTGCTTAAGCCGCCCATGGTGACGCTGCTTATTGTAATTGCCCTGCGCGTCTGGAACAACTTTATGTATCCCCTGCTGTTGTCTCAGGGGGAAAAATCCAGGACCCTGCCGCTTACGGTATTTTTCTTTAAAGGGGACCTGTCGGTACAGTGGAACATCCTGTTTGCAGCTACCACGCTTGTCATTCTGCCGCTGATGATCGTATACTTCATTTTACAGAAGCAGATCATTTCGGGAATGCTCAGCGGAGCTGTGAAGGGGTAAATATAGAAGAAAAAGGAGGAAACAGAATGAAAAAGAAAAAAACAGCATTGATGATGGCGGCGGTGATGACGGTATCCCTGCTGGCGGCCTGTGGACAGAAGACTTCAGCTCCTGCGGCGGAAAGCACGGCACAGCCGGATGCAGCGCAGACCACGGAAGCATCCAAAGAAGCTTCCCAGGAAGAAAGCCAGGCTCCCGCAGAAAGCACGGGGGAGGTAACGGAGCTGAAGGTATTCGGCTTCAAAACCGGTGCGGAGGAAGGCGCGATTCCAACTTTAATTGAACAGTTCAACAAGGAAAACCCGGATATTCATGTGGTTTATGAAGGCATCAGCAATGCGGGCGGTTATCAGGATGTTTTGACAGCCAGACTGGCATCGGGCCAGGGCGATGATGTGTTTTTTGCCAATCCCAACTACCTTCCCCAGATGCAGGAGGCAGGCTATGTGGAGGATCTGACGGATATGCCTGTGGTGGCAAATTACAGCGGCCTGGTAAAGGATCTGCTTACAATCAACGACAGCATCCCCGGGCTGGGCATGGAAATTGCAGTGTTCGGCATGTTCTCCAATATGGATGTGCTGAATGAAGTGGGAATTGAAAAGGCGCCTGAGAATTACAAGGAGTTCCTGGAAGACTGCCAGATTCTGAAGGATGCAGGAAAGACACCCATCGTGGCAGGCGCAAAGGACGGGACGGCCATGGCGATTTTCTCTATTGCAAAGAGCCTTGACCCCGTATACCAGGCGCCGGATAAGATGGAGCAGATCGCTAAAATGAATACCGGTGAGCTGATGTTCGGTGATGTCATGAGACCCGGCTATGAAGTGGTGGAGGAACTGATTTCCAAGGGCTATATGGACGGAAGCAAGGCACTTGTATATGCGCCGGGCCAGGATGATATTGCAGAATTTGCAAAAGGGGAAGCGGGCTTTATGCCGGGCGGCAGCTGGTTTGTGGCAGGCCTGGAGAACGCTGCGCCGGATATGAACTATACATTGGGCGGCATCCCGGTACAGGATGAAGATTCCCTGATTCTGATCAATGCCGGCGTCCGTGTCTGCATCAACAGCGCTTCCGAGAAAAAAGAAGCGGCCAGAAAATTTGTGGAATTCTTCACCAGCCTGGACAGCATGAATGCATACGTGGCAAGCCAGAACAGCTTTAACCCCCGCGTAGACGGCAAGAGTACCGACAATGCGGTGGTGGAGCCTGCGGCAGAGCGTCTTGCGGCGGCCAGAATGGTTCCCTGGGTGGATTCCGCTTTCAATACCGCAGTGGTCAGCCCCTGGGCGGATGCCCGTACCTATGCTGCCAACATTGCGGCAGGGGATTCCGTGGATAATGCGGTTAAGGATCTGAATACACAGATAGAGAATAACCTGAAATTGAATTAAAGAAAAGCGGGGAGCCGGATCCCGGGATTTCCGGCAGATGGGAAAGGGCCGCAGGAATATTTCTTGCGGCTCTTTCCCGCTGATGATAGAATGGCAGTAAGGGGGGCTTTTTCATGTACAGGGTATTGATTGCGGATGACGAATACTGGGTGGGACGATGGCTGGCAGATGTGCTGGCTAAAAGCCCTTATGACATAAAGCTGGCCGGAATCAGTAAAAACGGCGGAGAAGCGCTGGAAAAACTGAAGTCCGATCAGATCGATATCCTTATCACCGATATCAACATGCCGGTGGCCAGCGGGCTTGCGCTGCTGAAGGAGCTGGAGGAATCGGGCAGGAAAAAGCCGAAAACGATCATTATTTCAGGCTATGATGAATTTGAATATGCCAGGCAGGCCATCGAGCTGGATGTGCTTGCCTATCTGTTAAAGCCGCTGGAGCGGGAAAAGGTCTACGAGGCGGTGGAAAAAGCCATAGGGCTTCTGGAGGAGGAGCAGCGTCAGCGGGAAAGCGAAACAAGCGATTTTGCAGGGACCGTGGAGGTGGTGCTGGCGGAATATCTGAAGAATCCGGAGAGCGATCTCAAGGAAAAGCTGGCGGAGCTTTTTGTGCGCAGAAAGGAAAATCCGGGTTTTTACAGACTGGGCCTGCTTCAGACAGGCCAGCTGGAGCAGTCCGCGCTGAGCCGGGAACCGCTGCGCAGAAAGATGGAGGAGGCCTGTCCGGGAAAACGGATATTCCTGCACCAGAGAGACCGTTTTACCTGGGCAATTCTGATCACGGGAATTGAGCACCCGGAAGGCTTTGCGGTGAATGAGACGGCGCTGGCAAGCATTTTGCACAGATATGAATTCGGCCTGAGCAGGGCGCACGATGATTTTAGCAGGCTGGACTGTGCCGTGGAGGAAGCGAAGCAGGCGCTGATTGGGAATCTGGAGGAGGAAGGGGAGGAGAAGCTGCGCTCCCTGGAGCATATACCTTCCGAGTCGGAGCTGCATGCGGAATTCCTTTCCGCCATACAGACACGGAGCCTGCCGCTGCTGGAGGAATGCTCCCGGTTGAGCGCGGAGCTTTTTGTCAGGCGGGATTATGATCTGACGGGCTGCCTGAATTTTTATTTTGTCCTGACAGGAGATGTGATCAAGCTTCTCAACGACTGCTACGGCAAGGAAAATGATACGGAATATCTGGGCCTTATGGAAGAAGGCTATGAGCTGTCCGTCCGGATTAAGAACCATTACAGCATCCGGTCCATCTGTAAACGGTTTGAGGATTATACCCGGAAGGTGATTTCCTGTCTGAAGGAGGACGAATATCTGGCGGTATCCGATATTGTGAGAAAGGTGCTGCTGCTGATTCGGGAAAAATATGCCCAGGATTTAAGCCTGGGGCAGATTGCGGATGAATACGGCGTGAATCCCAGCTATTTCAGCAAGAAATTCAAGGATGAGACAGGCTGTAATTTCATTGATTACCTTACGGCGGTGCGCATGGAGCAGGCCAGGGCGCTTTTGGAAAATACGGCGCTGCCGGTGGCGGCTGTCAGCAGCAGGGTAGGCTTCAGGGAGGCAAAATATTTCAGCAGGGTTTTTTCTTCCGTTATGGGGATGAAGCCGACGGAGTACCGGGAACGGATGCGCAGAGACGGAACGGGCAGGGAGGTGGAAATGTGAAAAAATGGATTGGCAGCAGGCTGAACAGGAAGCTGTGTCTGTGCTTCCTGATCGTTTCCCTGATTCCGCTCTGCCTTGTTTATTTTTACATCAATTCCAGATATTCTGAAAAGCTGCGGTCGGACGCCGTGGTGCTGAACCAGCTGGCGGAAAAAAATACGGCCATACTGCTGGAGGATTATCTGACAAAGATAGAGTATATTTCCAACCTTTTTTATGATAATGACGTGCAGGCCATTGTCAGGGGCGCGGTGGGGCCGCTTGATAATTACAATGCCCGCCAGCTCCTGGAAAAGAAGGTGCGGGTGAATCTGGATCTGTTCCATATCCTGGACGATGTGGATCAGGTCACTTTTCTCAGACACAACGGCGACAACCTGGACATTATGAATTCCAGCGGCTATATGGACGTCATTCCCTTTCAGTATGACGACAGGATTGCCCTCAACCGTTATAAAAACCATGTGCTGGTGCCAATTGAGTCACTGGATTCATCCAGGAGCGGGAAATATGTGTATATCCGCAGGGTGAATGATACCGACCCGCGCAAGGGGACGCTGGGCATACTGTATATCGTATTTGACGGGAATAAATTCGATGAGCTGTTTGCGGAGCTGGGCACCGTCCTGGAAACCCGGATATTGATCCGGGAAGGAGAGAAGGTTCTCTATACCAGCTTTGATGCAAAAAATGGTGAGCTGGAGCAGATGGAAAACACCGCGCAGCTTCTTACGCAGAAGGATCGGATGCCTGGCAGAAAGGGTCTGGTAAAATGGGAATATGGAATCGAAAACCTGGGAATCCACATTGTTTTCTATGATACGCTGGAACGGCTGGAGGAGAATGTAAGGGCGCTCAGCCGCCTGACGGGGACCTTTATCTGGCTGACGGGCATCGTTATTCTGGCAGCCAGCCTGTTTTTTTCCAGAACCATCGTGCGTCCGGTCAAAAGGCTGCGGGAAAGCCTTTTGCAGGTGCGTGAAGGGGATTTCAAGGTGCGGGCGCAGGTGGAAACCCATGACGAGCTGGGGGACATGTGTGTGGCCTTTAATGATATGGCAGGGGAGATTGACCGCCTGATCAATCAGGTTTATACGACACAGCTGAAGGAAAACGAGGCTGCCATCAAGGCGCTGCAGATGCAGATCAACCCCCATTTCCTGTACAATACGCTGGATATGATAAAGAGCATGGCGGAGATTTACGGGGCGTATCAGGTATCCGAGGTAATTGTGGCCCTGTCGGGCATGTTCCGCTATGCTGCCCACAGCCCGGGATTTAGCGTCACCATTGGTGAAGAGCTGCGCAATCTTAAGAATTATATGAAAATTGTAAATGCCCGTTTCGGCGGTGGGATTGACTGTCTGGTGGATGTGCCGGAGGAACTGCTGGAAGAGGAGATCATCAGGGTATGCCTGCAGCCGATTGTGGAAAATGCCATTTCCCATGGACTGGGCAGAGGCGGGAGCGGAGGCTGCATTTCCGTGAAAATCCGCCGCCGTGAGGATATTATTTTTGCCGAGGTAGAAGATGATGGCGTGGGAATGGAGCCGGACAGGCTGGAAGAGGTGAGGAGGAAGCTGGCGGAGCCTCCCGGAGGCCGCGACGGCGCGGAAAACGGGAACGTGGGGCTGAAAAATATCCATGACCGGCTCAGATTGTATTACGGAGAGGAGTACGGCATTACCATTGAAAGCATCCTGGGAGAGGGGACGCGTGTCATGCTTTCCTACCCCTGCGGATTTTCCGGTAAGGGCAGGCCGCAGGAATTAATACAGGCTGCAGATGAAAGACAGCGAATATAGAAAAGGATAAGGAGAAGGATGATGAAAAAAAGACCGAATATTTTGTTCCTGATGACTGACGAGCAGCGCTATGATGCGGTGGGGTATGTAAATCCGCAGGTCCTGACGCCTCATCTGGATGCGATGGCAAGGGAGAGCGTATGCTTTCTGAACGCTTATACCGCCAATCCGTCCTGCATTCCGGCCAGGGCGGCCATTTTTACGGGGAGATACCCTTCCCAGTGCGGCGTGCCGGGCTATATGAGTTTCCTGCCGGAAAAGGAAACCACTTTTATGAAGCTTCTGAGGGACGGGGGCTATTATACGGCGGTTATCGGTAAGCAGCATTTCTGGAAATCCAAAATAGAGAAGGGATACGATTATGAGGATATCGTGGATGAGCATTTTCCGCCAGAGGTAATCAGCGATAAGATAACTGAGGGCTATTTCGGACAGCCTGCAAATAAAACGGTGTCCGACCGGGTGTCAAGCTATGTAACCTATCTGATGGAAAATGGATTTACGGAAGGGAGCCAGCTTTACCGCCAGATTAATGATAAGGGTGTTTATGAGTTCTTTGCGGATGAAAAATACCATGTGGATTCCTATATCGGCACCAGGGGTAAGCAGTGGCTGGAAAAGGAAGCTCCGGCGGATCGCCCCTGGTTCCTGACGCTTTCCTTCCCGGGGCCGCATATGCCCTTTGACGGCATCGGCCTGCCGGATGCGGAAGGGTATCATGAGGAGGAAATGGAGCTTCCGGATACCAATATCAGGGATATTTTTAATAAACCGCCCCATTATCTGGACATCGCGAAAAAGTTCGGACAGCTGGACCTGAAAAACCATACTTCGCCAGACGGGCTGACGGCGGAGGATATCCGTTTGATGAAAAAGGCCTATTACGCTAAAATGACGCTGATTGACAGAAAAATCGGAGAAGTGCTGGATACGCTGAAAAAACGCGGTATGTATGAGGATACCCTGATTCTTTTCACCTCGGATCACGGGGAATACATGGGAGATTTCGGTGTGGCTACCAAGGCTCAGTACTGTTCGGAGGCGCTGATGAGAGTCCCGTTCCTGCTCAAGCCGCCTGTTGCGGATTTTAAAGGGTATCCGGAAGATTCCTTTATCAGCTCTGTGGAAATCGCAGCCACCTTCCTGACGGCGGCAGGCCTGCCGGTGCCGGAAAATATTTCGCCCCGCAGCCTGACCCAGTTCTATCAGGGAGACGGAAAGGAGCTGTGGGAGGATATCTATATGGAAGCCAGGGATATCCGTGCCATACGGGACAGCCATTATAAGCTGATTTACTATCAGAACAGGGATTATGGGGAATTTTATGATCTGTCCAATGACCCTCACGAAAAATATAATCTCTGGGACGATCCGGGCGTACAGAAGGAAAAAGCCCGGCTGATGTGCCGCCTGGCGGATCATATGATAGGCCTGGGAGAGAACAGCAGACAGGTATGGAATATCGGCGCACCGCAGATCTAACGTATTCCTGTGTAAGAGAAGTTTGCCCCGCATAATGAAAGCTGGCCGCCGGGCTGAATTATTTGGAGCCCTTTTTGAAAACCCATGTAGAATGTTTATACCCATTGAAACTCCATGAAGAATGTTCTTGACAAAGGATTTGAGTTAGCTTATACTAACTTTAAGATAGTAATTGAGAACCATTCTCAACAGGAAAAAAGGAGATGGAACATATGACATTCCTTATCAATAATATGGGAACCATAATAACAGCGCTTATCCTTATCATAGCGGTTGCGCTGGTAATCCGCGTGATGATCCGGGATAAGAAGGCGGGAAAGGGCTGTTGCGGTGGCTGCAGCGGCTGTGCACATTCCTGTTCCTGCCATGGCAGTGTAAATCAGAATAAGGCAAAACAGGGCAGACAGGAGTAGGACGGATGATACAGACAAAACATAATAACAGTCAATATAAGAAGGAAACAGGCCGCCGTGAGAGAATTCTGGAGGAGCTGAAAAGAAACGGCTTCCGTGTTACCAATCAGAGGAAGCTACTGATCGATATTATTCTCTCTGATGAATGTTCTTGCTGTAAGGAAATTTATTACAAGGCAGTGCATGAGGATCCTTCCATCGGCATCGCCACCGTGTACCGCATGGTAAAGACGCTGGAAGACATCGGCGCCATTGACAGGAAGAACCTGTACCGCATTTCCTGTGGGGAAAACTGTGAATTTCAGGATAGCTGCGTCCTGGTATTGAAGAACAAGGAAAAGGTGACGCTGTCCATGGAGGATTTCAGGGAGGCGGTAAATGAGGTCCTGAGAAGAAAGGGCTACAGGGAAGATGAAAAGGTGGAGACGGTGATTTTAAACAGCCTCAGCCTTGCGGAAGGCATATGAACCAGCCGGAAAAATAATATGGTAACAGTGAAAACGGTCTGCGGATTTTATTCCGCAGGCCGTTTTCAAGGTGGAAATCATCGGATATCGGTGATAGAATGAAGGCGTAGCAGACATCAGTCCTGATAAATACGTCCTATGACAGCGGCTGGGCTGATGGCCTGTTTCATGCTTTTGATTTTATATGGCAAGGATAAGCGTTGTGCGGCCAGGCTGCCGGTGTCTGGGTAGGAAAAGCCGGCAGGGCTGTCTGAGGTAAGGAAGAAAGGAAGATAAGAATAATGAAGGCGGTTGTATATAAAGAAAAAGGGGTTTTCAGCCTGGAGGAGCGCCCTCGTCCGTCGCTCCGGGATCCGAAGGACGCCATTGTGAAAATTACACTGTGTTCCATCTGCTCCAGCGATATCCATATCAAGCATGGGAGCGTGCCCAGGGCGGTGCCGGGAACCATCGTGGGACATGAAATGGTGGGCGAAGTGGTGGAAACAGGTCCTGCCGTAACGAAATGCAGGCCCGGGGACAGAGTGGCTGTCAATGTGGAAACCTTCTGCGGAGAGTGTTTTTTTTGTCAAAGGGGCTTCGTCAATAACTGTACGGATGAACACGGCGGCTGGGCGCTGGGCTGCCGGATTGACGGAGGGCAGGCGGAGTACGTGAGAGTGCCCTTTGCGGATAATGGACTGAATCTGATACCTGAGGGTGTAAGCGACGAACAGGCGCTGTTTACCGGCGATATCCTTTCTACCGGATACTGGGCGGCCCAAATCAGCGAGATCAAAAAGGGAGATACGGTGCTCGTGCTGGGAGCCGGCCCTACCGGCCTTTGCACGCTGATGTGCGCGGCTCTGTATGAGCCGGGGGCAATTATCTGTGCGGACATCAGCGAAGAGCGTCTGGAGCTGGCCGGAAGCCGGAAGCTTGCGGACCAGGTGATTAATCCCCTGAAGGAGGATACAGTGGAAGCGGTGCGCGCCATGACGGGAGGCAGGGGCGCTGACGTGGTGATAGAAGCAGCCGGCGGTGAAGATACCTTCCGTATGGCATGGGAGGCCGCAAGGCCCAATGGGACGGTATGCGTTGTGGCGATGTATGAAGAGGCGCAGCAGCTGCCCCTGCCGGATATGTACGGAAAGAACCTGACCTTTAAAACCGGCGGCGTGGATGCCAATGCCTGTGATGAAATCCTGCGCCTGATTGCGGAGGGACGCCTTGATACCACCTGTCTGATAACCCATAGATTTACGCTGGATCAGGTGATGGAGGCATATGATATATTTGAAAATAAGAAAGAGCATGTGATGAAAATTGCAGTGAAGCCATAAAACTGCCGCGTCGTGCGGACAGTGTTGCGGACGGTGTGTTTTGTGGAATCCTGTTCCGTAGGAGCGGCACCGACAGAAATCTGACCGGGACATATGCAGTAATCCGGAGCGGGATTTTTTATGGGTGTACATAAGACAGGTCTTTTCTTTATGCCTGTTTTGTGAGAAAATAGGACAGAAATAAATTGATATAAGGGGAAGGATGCAGAGAAATGAAAGCAGAATTGATGAATCGGATGCAGGAGATACTGGAAGAGGCTGTTGCGGCGAAGGAACTGGCGGGCGGAAGCCTGCTCGTCAGACAGCATGGAGAGGAGCTTTGCTATCTGCAGGCCGGTATGGCGGATCGGGAAAAGGGAGAGGCCGTCCGCAGGGATCATATTTACAGGCTGTATTCCATGAGCAAGCCTGTTACGGCGGCAGCAGCCATGGTGCTGTTTGAGAGGGGACAGCTGGATCTGGCGGAGCCGGTTTCCAGATATCTTCCGGAATTTTCCGGACAGCTGGTGGAGGAGAACGGAAGGCTGGTGCCTGCGGTCAGAGAGGTCACGGTAAAGGATTTGCTGGGCATGACCTCAGGACTGATGTATAACGGAAATCCGGGGCTGACAGGAGCGTATGTCACCGAGCTGTTCCGTCAGGTGGATGAAAGGCTTCTTACAGATCAGGCGATGACTACGGCGGAGATAGCAGGGGCGCTGGGCAAAGGCCCGCTGGCGTTTCAGCCCGGAAGCTCCTGGCTGTACGGAACCTCGGCGGATGTGCTGGGCGCGGTGGTGGAAGCGGCTGCCGGCATGACCTTCGGGGAATTTCTGAAGAAGAATATCTTTGAACCGTTGGAAATGAAAGATACCGGCTTCTTCGTGCCGGAGGGAAAAAGGGATCGCCTGGCTGCAGCTTACCGTCTGAATGCTGCGGGAGAGCTGGAAAGATATACACAGAACCATCTTGGAATCATCAATGCCATGGACAGGCAGCCTGCCTTTGAATCGGGCGGTGCGGGCCTTGTTTCCACCATTGACGACTACGCCCGGTTTGCCCAGATGCTTTTAAACGAAGGGGAGCTGGACGGAAGAAGGATTCTGCAGCCTGCCACCGTGCGCTTTATGACGGCAGGGCAGCTCACTCAGGTACAGAGGGAAGCGTTCGGAAGGAATTTTGCCAACATGCCCGGCTTCAGCTATGGAAACCTGATGCGTGTGATGGTGGATCCCGGACAGTCGGCAACACTGAACCATGTGGGAGAATATGGCTGGGACGGCTGGCTGGGCTGTTATTTTGCCAACGATCCGGCGGCGGGCATGACCATGCTGTTCATGATGCAGAAAACGGATGCGGGACTTACTTCGGTGGTACGCAGAATGAGGAACCTGATGATAAGCAGTCTGGAGGACTGACACAATCGCAAACAGAGGAGAAAATGGCCGGGGAAGGTAAAGAAACCTTCTCCGGTCTTTTTCAACGTAACTTTTGGAAGAACAAGCAGGAGTGAGGCACACTTCCTAAAAATGAGTTGTTCAGAAAATTCCCAAACCCACATTGTTTTTGGCATAAGGCTATTTATTTTTTCCCTTAAATAAAATGGGAAGCCGGTAAAAGATATGATACAATTGTTTTAAGCAAAATTTGTGCAGGCCACACGAAAAATAACAGGGAATTTATAACGAAGAAAATTTATACAATAGGGGGTTAACTATGCAAAAATGGGTTACCGAGGATTGGGGATTTGAATTAACAGTTACCGAAGGAAAAGCCGGGCATTGCAGACTTGGGTTAGAAAAAGGGGATAAGTTTATCTTTTCGTATGAATGCCCTGCCGGGATGTGCCCAAAAACAATGGCACAGTTATACACATGGTGCGAGGTTATCAGATGTGGCGGCGACTTTACATACAGAGGCTTAAAGGAAAAGTATGAAATGGATATCCCGTGCGCTGACGGATGTATCAAATTCCATCTCAAAGCCATGCCCATAAACAGAGATGAGAACGGAAAACCAATGCCAAATAAACCAAGACCGGAATAAAAAGGAGTGTTTATGGGGAATGAAGTTTGTGGTAAGAATGTCCTGTGCAATATAATTTTGGATAGTCAGCAAAACATGGTAAGGGATCGATATTACTATCCTCCAAAATGCAATATCCATGCGTTTTTTAGTTTGTTAAGTAGTCCTGATACACAAAAAAACTAATTTTTATACCTTTACATCCTTTATACATCATATTTACAGCCGGGCGGTAGTACATATCAATAAGAGTTGTTAAAATCAGATAGCCCGTTACAGGCAACGGGCTATCTGACCCTCGCGGCAGCCGCCCAATATCTATGCAAGCATGGCTTCCTGGCTCGTTGCCCGCGGAAATAAATAGATGCTGCCGCCGGAAAATGCGGCAATGAAAGGAGAAGTCAGCTACGGAAATCGGGAAGGAACAGAGTCTGAACAGATTTACCGGCGACGAATTTGTGGTGAAAAGCAGATGCGTTATCAGCATGCTGCTCGCCAAGCTGGATATCATCAATGCGGAGCTGAGCATGAAGTACGACAGGAATATTATTGTGCAGACCTCCGGGCGCATTAAGGCACCGGAGAGCATCCGTGCAAAGCTGCGCAAAAAAGGATATGAAGAAACCTATGACATGGCCCAGGAAAAAATCAATGACATTGTAGGTGTCCGTGCCGTATGCTCCTTTATGGATGATTTATATCTTGTGGCAAAAGCGCTGGAGCAGCACCGGGATGTGCGTACAGTGAAGGTAAAGGACTATCTGCAGGAGCCAAAGAGATCCGGCTACCGCAGCCTTCACCTTATTGTGGAGGTGCCTATTTATTTTCAGGGGGAGGAGCTGTGGAGAAGGGCGGAAATACAGCTGCGCACGGCGGCCATGGATTTCTGGGCGGGACTGGACCACCAGCTGATTTATAAACGGGGATTGAAAGAAGCGAAGCTGATCGGCCAGGAATTGTATGAATACGCACAGATTGTGGAGGAACTGGATCAGAAAATGGTGGAGCTACGGGACAGAATCGCGGCTATCTGACAAAAATGCACAATACAACTTGGAGAGTGTAAGAAAAATGTAAAAATAAACAAAAAATTGACGATGGACAGCAGTGATGCTTGTACAATGTGCATGCATATGATATAATGTTTGTGTAACAAGGGGCATTATGGAGGGCATTCTAATGAGGGAATTTGATTACACTGTAAAGTCAATTGTTGGGCTGCACCCGCGTGTGGCTGGAGTATTGATGCATCTCGTGAGAGATTTTGAGAGCGACATCATACTCACGAATGGGGATAAGGGCGGCAACCTGAAGAAGCTGCTCGGCATCCTCCATATGAATATCCAGTATGGAGACCGGCTTCACTTACAGATTTCCGGGGAGGATGAAGAAGTGGCGTGCCAGGAAATGCAGGCATTTATGGCGCAGAACCTATGACGGTCAGGCCGCCTTTCAGGGTTCTCTGCCAGTGTAATACGCCGGCAGAAGCCCGGGAAAGAGAAGCAGCAGCCGGATGCAGTGCCTGTTTGGAGCAGGCGGCTGTCGGTTTAAGAAAGGCTTACTGCCCTGGACGCAGATATGGATTATCTGCCCGGGCAGGAAGCTTTTTGTCTTTTTACGGGAAAACGGTATTCTGCCGGAGAGAGGCTGGTTTTTTTCAAAAAATGGGAGTGACAAGGCCCCGTTTAATCATGTCGCCTGCCAGTGCCGCAATCTGCTTCGGGGGCTCCGGCGCATCCTTGTTCAGCCAGGCTTCAATCAGGCCGATGCAGCCCGATACGAGGAAGGAATAGTAGTAATCAAAGGCCTGTGAGGGTTGGCTGCTCCGGTTCCATACCTGGAGAATACGTTCCTTGACCAGACCCTTCATACGGTTGATGAAAGCCAGATCGCCATGGGCGCCCATGAGCACCTGGCCGGCCTGCATATTTTCATAAAGGAATGAAAATACGTCTTCCAGGACGCTGTAGAGACTGTCCTCCTGTATGGCGGTGAAATCCCGGTTCAGGATTTCGCTGAACTGGCAGAACAGCTCGTCCTCCACGGAGTCCAGCATGTCGTAAACGTCCCTGTAATGCAGGTAAAAGGTGCCCCGGTTGATATCCGCAAGATCGGAAAGCTCCTTTACGGAAATATCCTTGACCTCTTTTTCCTTCATAAGCGTCAGCAGGACCTCTGTCAGCCGCGCTTTTGTTTTCCGGACCCGGCGGTCAACCTTTTCCGTTTTCATAAAACCCCCTCCTTTTCCCAAAACCATGTTCGCAGGCGCAAATCTTAAAAGATTATAAAAAATTAACACAAAATGCGAAAGTGTTCATTATCAAACACGAAGAAAAACACTGACTATTGAATTTATCCCCTTAAATTACTATAATTTATAAAAATAAGAAAATCAACAGCTGTTGATTAATAAAATAGAGTTGAATAAAAAAGAAGCTGAAGGAAGAGCGCTTCCGACGGCCTGATTTGTATATCGCTTAAATACATGCCCGCAAACGCGGGCAGATGGGAGCAAAAAATGGAACGGTATACCCAATTCCTGCTGAGACATAAAAAACTGATTATCGGTGTATTCGTTTTAGGAGCCCTCCTGTGTGCCGTCCTTTCCGGCCTGGTGGGGGTAAATTATGATTTCGCAGATTACCTGCCAGATAAGTCCGCCTCCACCAGGGCGCTGGAGGTGATGGAGGACGAATACAGCCAGTCCATCCCGAATATGCGCGTGCTTGTTTATGATGTTACCATTCCCCAGGCGCTGGCTGTCAAGGCACAAATTGCCGCTGTAGACGGCGTGGAGGAAATCAACTGGCTGGATGATGCCGCAGATATTTATGAGCCTCTGGAAACAGTGGAGCAAAAGATTACAGACGACTGGTACAAGGACGGAAACGCCCTGTTCAGCGTTACCGTGGATGAAGCGAAGGGAGAAAGCGTAATCCCTGCGGTACGGCAGATTATCGGCGGGGAAAACTGTATGGAGGGCTCGGCAGTGACCTCCGTGCTTGCGCCTGTGAATACCTCCAGGGAGGTACAGCAGATCATGCTGCTGGCCGTTCCCATCATTTTTCTGATACTCATACTGACGACGGATTCCTGGTTTGAGCCGGTGCTGTTTATGATTACCATAGGCGTGGCTATTCTGCTGAACCGGGGAACCAATCTGATGTTCGGCACCATTTCCTTTGTGACAAACGCTGCCGGAAGTGTGCTGCAGCTGGCGGTGTCCATGGATTATTCCATCTTCCTTCTGCACCGTTTTGCTGAAAACCGGAGCGGCGGCCTGCCGGTGGAGAAGGCCATGACGGAAGCGGTACAGCAGTCCGTGGGAAGCATCCTTTCCAGCGGGCTTACCACAGTTACAGGCTTCCTGGCCCTGGTGCTCATGCGGTTTAAAATCGGGCCGGATATGGGCTGGGTGATGTCCAAGGCCATCGCCTTCAGCCTGCTGAGCGTGCTCTGTTTTCTGCCCGCCCTGGCGATTGCCACCTACCGTCTGATAGACAGGACACAGCACCGCAGCTTTGTGCCGAAGTTTGATAAATTTGCCGCGGTTGTCATGAAAATACGTTTTCCTGTGCTGGCGCTGATTGTGCTGCTGCTTCCCGCCTCTTTCCTGGGACAGCAGAACAACGACTTTTTTTACGGCGGAAGCGAGGTGTACAGCACGGAGGCTACGCAGATGGGAAGGGATATGCAGGCCATCAACAGCATGTACGGCCCCTCCAATCCGGTGGTGCTTATGGTTCCCAAAGGGGATATGGAGAAGGAAATCTCCATGAATGAGGAACTGAAAAAGCTGGACTACGTAACCAGCGTGGTTTCCTACGTGAATTCGGTGGGTAATACAATCCCGGATTCATTCCTTCCCACAGAAACGGTATCTAAGCTGTACTCGGCCCATTACAGCCGGTTTGTCATCACGCTGGAGGCGGCGGAAAAGGATGCGGACTGGTATGAAAAAATAAATGACATCCGCAACATCAGTGAGAAATATTATGGAGATAAAATACAATATGCAGGGAATCTGGTAAGCACAGAGGATCTGAAAACAACCATTACCCAGGATAATGCAAGAGTGAACTTCCTGGCCATTGCCTTTGTTTTCCTTATTCTGCTCGTGAATTTCAAGTCCCTGACCCTGCCGGTAATCCTGACCCTGGTGATTGAATCCTCTATCTGGATTAATCTGGGAATCCCGTATTTTCAGGTGCAGACCCTGTTCTATATAGGCTATCTGATCATCAGCACGGTACAGCTGGGGGCGACCATTGACTATGCCATCCTGTTTTCCGACAGATATATGGAATTCCGCAGGGTAATGCCCGGGAAGGAAGCTGCAAGGGAAACGTTGCGTGTCTGCACGGTTTCCATACTGACCTCGGCGGCGGTGCTGACGCTGGCCGGGGTAATCCTGGGAAAGGTTTCCACCAACGGCGTTTTAAGCCAGTTAGGAATCCTGATCGGACGGGGGGCGGCTCTGTCGTTTGTGCTGGTTATTTTCGTATTGCCCACGCTGCTGATCCTGTTTGACGGCGTTATCAGGAAAACAACGCTGCACTGCAGATTTTACAGGGCTGAGCCTGAAAAGAAGGATTGAGCGGAAGGAACGAAAGAAAGTATCGCAGCTGCGCGCCGGGGGACTGCCTGCTGCGCAAAACAGCTGGAAAGAATGTGCGCCGGGCGCACAGATAGGAGTGTATATGAGAAAAAAACAGCATGGCATGGCCGTAAAAATTACAGCATATATCCTGTCGGCGGCAATGGTGCTTGGCAGCGGTATTTCTGCGTCGGCAGCGGTTCCGAATACACAGAAGGATGAAAATGTGTATGCAAATCTTAACCAGGACGGAAGCGTGGACGGTATATATGTGGTTAACGCTTACCTTCTGGATAAGGAAACGGATATTGTGGATTACGGAAAATACGATTCGGTTAAAAACCTTACCACGGATGCGGAAATTAATAAAAAAGGGGATACCATTACCACCGCAGCGCCGGAAGGAAAATTTTTCTATCAGGGGAATCTGAAGACAAAGGAGCTTCCCTGGGAGATTTCTATTCATTATTATCTGGATGGTAAGGAAATGGACGCCGATGAGCTGGCCGGACAGAACGGCTCTCTTAAAATTACCATTCACATCGGGAAAAACGATCAGGTGGAGGAAGCCTTTTTTGAGAATTACCTTCTTCAGGTGACCGTGACCATGGATATGGATAAATGTAGCCGTCTGCAGGCCGCCGGGGCAACTGTGGGCAATGTGGGAGCTTCCAAGCAGCTGGTGTACAATATTATGGCGGGACAGGAAAAAGATATTGTAATTACGGCGGATGTGCTGGATTTCACCATGGATCCCATCAGCTTTCAGGGTGTGCCCATGTCCTTTGATCTGGACAGGGATAGTCTCTCCATGGACAGCCTCACCGAGAAAACGGGGGATATCAAGGACGCAGCGGATGAATTCTCCGACGGCGCAGCCGAGCTGTATGACGGCGCGGGCGCGTTAAAAGACGGCGCTTCGGATCTGCATGACGGGGCAAACAGCCTGAAGGAGGGCATTGAAAGCTATTCCGACGGCGCCCATTCCCTGGGGGATGGCATTGATACACTGAAGGACGGAACCGATGATCTGTCCGATGGAGCCACCCAGCTGTCCGACGGTATCAGTTCCCTGAAGGAGGGCGTGGATAAGCTGGCCGGAGGCTACAGCGGCGACGAAGGCGCGGCGGCCGGGGCGAAGAAGCTGGCGGAAGGCGCGGATAAGCTGAAGAGCGGCGCAGGGCAGCTGAGTGAAGGGATCAGTACCTTTGTCGGGATGATTGGGAGCATGGGAAATACGGCGGAGCTGGACGGCCAGGCGGAAGGATTAATTGAGAGAATTATAGGAGAGGTAAAAGCTGAGGTGCCTCCTTTTTTACAGAATTATGTTGAAGAGCTGCTCAGACCCAAAAGTGATCTGAAGAGTTCATACGAACGGTTAGCGGATTTTTCTGAGCGGCTGGATACAATGATAAATTTGGTAATAGGAATGATACCGGACGATACAGCCAGTTCAGGTACAAAGACTCAGGAAGAAAAGAAAAAGGATCTTGATTCAATATCGGGAAACGGCATACCGGAAGAGGAAGAAACAGAAACCCAGGAAGAGACTGAGGGGGTAACGGAAGAAACTCAGGAGGAAACAGTTTCGGAAGAAGAATCGGGAACCGGAGAAGCCGATTCTGAGGAAGATGGAACGGAAGAATCCAAATCAGAAGAATCCAAAACAGAAGATTCTAAAACAGAAGAATCAAGGACAGAGGAATCCAAAGTGGAAGAGGCTCAAACCGGAGAAGCAGAAGGCTTATCTAAGCAGATAGAGGATAAACAAACTTCGGGGAAAACAGCGGCGGAACAGCCGGAAGCAGCAAAAACGCAAGAAGAGAACAATAATCAAAAACATATACAGACAGAACCGAAATCAAAAAAGATTCAGGAAACCATAAAAAACAATGAAGAACAGACGGCGGAAGAAATTACGGATACATCATTTGCCGTAAGAAAAAGTGCATATTCTTTGGTAACGCTTAACTATACGAAAGCACGTTCCCTACAGGAGCCGCATTATGAAGGAAGAGCGATGCAGGCAGCGTCAATTCCGGGATTCGGTATTTCTGATATTAAGAAAATGCTTCCTCAAATATTAGAGGCAAAATCGTATGTGGATAATCTACTGGGCGCATACAAGGTAATGAACTCTCTAAAGAAAACGCTCAATAACCAGGCAACCAAAGAACAACTGGGCCAGCTTACCGCAGGCTCCTCCGCTCTGGCGGACGGCGTGGCTGCCCTGGCAGACGGCGCCAAGGCTCTTTCTGATGGCATCGGCCAGCTCGCGGACGGCACCAGCCAGCTGCAGTCGGGAGTGACCGAATTGAATGATGGCGGAAAAGAGCTTGCGGATGGTACCAGGGATCTGGCGGATGGCGTATCCGGCCTGGCGGACGGTGCAAAGGAGCTGACCGATGCTGCCGATGATCTGAAAGACGGGACCAGCCAGCTTGCGGACGGTACAAGAGATTTTCTCACCGGCACGCAGGATCTGGCGGATGGTGTAAAGGAGCTGAAGGAAGGGACGGATGAGTTCAAGGATAAAACCTCAGATATTGATACACAGATTGATGATGAAATAGACAAAGTGGTGAATGATTTTGCAGGAAGCGATTTTACGCCATTGTCCTTTGTTTCCGATAAAAATACGAAGATCGGCCTGGTACAGTTCGTGATGAAAACAGAAGGCATCAAACTGCCTGAGAAAGAGAAAGCAGAGACTGTAGAAGAGCCGCTTACCTTCTGGCAGAGGCTGGTGAAGCTGTTTAAAAAGTAATGAAAAGACGAGGAAGAGTTTGATAAGTTTTCCGTGAAAAGTGCTCGTTCCGGAAATGAATTCATTCGTATGGCTTTGCGTTATGCACTGGAGCATTTGGAATTTGTACCGGAAGGTGATGAAGCGTAAAAAAGAATTATCAGGATTGCTGGAAAAGAACGGGGCGGCGCATCATGCGCCGCCCCATTCAGAGTTTCCTTTTCATCAAACCGTGTTTATTGCAGTAAAGATACAGGATCCCATGTCCCCTCAGCCGGAAGCGTCCTTCCGCATTCTGTTCCGGATACAGCTTCAGAAGCTCCAGCTTATTTGAAGTCACCCAGGCCAGGAAGGAGATGTGATGTGCTTTTGACATCTCATGCGCAACGGTAACAAAGGACTCATCCTCCACCTGTTCGATTAAGAAACTGTGCGCATCGTCCGTTTCCTCCGCCTCTTGTGCAGGCAGTGTAATGCCGCAGCAGCTTACCACGCATTTTCCCAGCGTATGAATGACATTGCCGCAAACGGGACATACATAAAAAACACTGCGAAGCATATTCCCCATTTTGTTCTGATTGGTCACATAATCCCCGCTCAATAGCTCTGCGACAGAAATATCCAGCGCTGCAGCCAGAGGCTCCAGGAGGCTGATATCGGGATAGCCTTTGCCTGTTTCCCATTTTGAGATGGTTTTGTCACTGACACCCAGAGTCTGCGCAAGACTTTTCTGGGTGATTTTTTTCTTTTCCCGGAGTTCACGGATTGCATTTCCGGTAATATAATGATCCATTTTTTTATCCTTTCAGCTGTACTTTACAGCGCAATATATTTTGGAAGTACCAGCTTCCCTGTAAATCAAGGATAATGGATGACAGGATGGAATGCAACCTACGCTTCGTAGAGAATATATCAGAAAACAAACACTATTACTGTTTACGGCTGGCTACAGGCTCTCCGGCACTGCATTCAGGATAAACGCAACAGCCCAGGTACTTGCTCGGCTGATCCCTGACACGCCTTTTATCTGCACTCTATAAGAAATGCATTTGAACTGTTACAAAAAAACAACAGTGCTGACAAATAAAACAACAAAAAAACACGGCTGAATATGCGGTATTTATTGACATTTTCCCTGGAAAGAACTATACTGAATCTGGAAAACCACAAAAATAAGGCGAAATATATGCCGAAAACAACATAAAACAACGATACACAGTAGATACAGTGCCTTTCGGAGCAGGAACCTCCTATATGTACAGCATGTACAGCCCCTGCCCCGGAAGAGAAATATGGAGGGAAAGCAGGGATGAGCAGTAAATTCAACAACAATCCTACAGCCAAGTCGGAACGCATTACCAGACTGGTTGAAAATCTGTACCGCAACATGCCGGAAATCGAACCGGCCAGGGCGGTGCTGCTGACGGAAAGCTACAAGGAAACGGAAGGGGAGCCGATTATTATGCGCAGGGCCAAAGCCTTTGCGCACATTCTGGCCAATATCCCCATTACCATAAGGGATGAGGAGCTGATCGTGGGAAGCTCCACGCTGGCGCCCAGGGGCTGCCAGACCTTTCCCGAATTTTCCTATGAATGGCTGGAAGCGGAATTCGACACAATAGAAAAAAGAAGCGCCGATCCCTTCTACATTTCAGAAGAAACGAAGAAGCAGCTGGCAGAGGTACATAAATACTGGAAGGGAAAAACCACCAGCGAACTGGCGCTTTCCTATATGGCGCCCGAAGCCGCCAGGGCGATTGAACATAATATTTTTACGCCGGGCAACTATTTTTATAATGGCGTGGGACATGTTACCGTGCAGTATGATAAGGTGCTGGAAATCGGTCTGGAAGGCATTATCAGGGAAGCGGCCGCCGAACTGGCAGGCTGCAGCGTGGGAGACGGAGATTATGCCAGAAGGCACTGCTTCCTGGAGGCTGTGATCATGAGCTGTGCAGCCGTAATCGGTTACGCGGGCCGCTATGCGGCTCTTGCCGCGAAAGAGGCGCAGGAGTGTACAGATGCGGAAAGAAAGCAGGAGCTTTTACAGATAGCATCTAATTGTGAAAGGGTTCCCGCAAAGGGAGCGCGCAGCTTCCAGGAAGCCTGCCAGAGCTTCTGGTTCATCCAGCAGCTTTTACAGATGGAATCCAGCGGACACTCCATTTCTCCGGGACGCTTTGACCAGTATATGTATCCTTATTATAAAAAGGATTTGGACGAAGGCAGGATTACCAGGGATCAGGCTCAGGAACTGGTTGACTGCATCTGGGTGAAGCTGAATGACCTGAATAAGGCCAGAGATGCGGCCAGCGCAGAAGGCTTTGCGGGCTACAGCCTGTTCCAGAATCTGATTGTGGGAGGCCAGGATGAAGACGGCCGGGATGTGACCAACGATCTTTCCTTCCTGTGCATCTGGGCATCCGCCCATGTGTTCCTTCCCCAGCCGTCCCTGTCCGTCAGGGTTTGGAACTGCACGCCCCATGAGCTTCTTGTGGAGGCAGCCAGGCTGACAAGAACCGGAATCGGGCTTCCGGCCTACTATAATGATGAAGTGATCATCCCTTCCCTTATGAACCGGGGACTGACGCTGGAGGATGCCAGGACCTACAACATCATCGGCTGTGTGGAACCGCAGAAGGCGGGAAAAACAGAAGGCTGGCATGATGCGGCGTTCTTTAACATGTGCCGTCCGCTGGAGCTTGTTTTCTCCAACGGCAGGGACAAGGGAGAGCAGGTTGGCCTGCAGACCGGGGCCGTGGAGGATATGACCACCTTCGACCAGTTCTTTGACGCCTATAAGAAACAGATGGAGTACTGCATCAGCCTGCTGGTAAACGCGGACAATGCCATTGATACAGCCCATGCGGACCGCTGTCCGCTGCCGTTCCTTTCCAGCATGGTGGACGACTGCCTGAAGCGTGGAAAAACAGTACAGGAGGGCGGCGCTGTTTACAATTTCACAGGCCCCCAGGGCTTTGGGATTGCCAATGTGGCGGACTCCCTGTTTGCCATAAGAAAGCTGGTATTTGAAGAAAATAAGGTGACGCTTGCGGAATACAAGAGAGCGCTTGCCCTGAATTTTGGAAAGGGCTTTGACTCCATCACCGTTTCGGAGATGACCGGTGAAATTATCAAAGAGCTGCAGAAAGCGGGACAGAAGCCCAGCGAGGCTCAGGTTGCAGGCATTGTGAAGGGCATCGTGGACACTCAGCTTTCCGACAAAGACAGACAGCTGTGCGAAAAACTGTATGATATGATCGAAGAGGTTCCCAAATTCGGCAATGATCTGGAAGAGGTGGACTTGTTTGCCAGGGAAGTGGCTTATACCTACACCAGACCTTTACAGAATTACCGCAACCCCAGAGGCGGCACCTTCCAGGCGGGTCTGTATCCTGTATCCGCCAATGTGCCTCTGGGAGCGCAGACCGGCGCTACGCCCGACGGACGTCTGGCCCATACCCCGGTGGCGGATGGTGTTTCCCCAACCGCGGGCAAGGATGTGAACGGGCCGACGGCTACGGCCAATTCCGTTTCCAAGCTAGATCACGGCATTGCCTCCAACGGAACGCTCCTTAACCAGAAATTCCACCCCTCCGCCCTCAGCGGTGATGAAGGACTGAATAATTTCGTGGCTCTCATCCGTTCCTATTTTGACCAGAAGGGCAGCCATATGCAGTTCAATGTGGTGGATAAAAATACCCTGATTGACGCACAGAAGCACCCGGAGAATTACAAGCATCTGGTCGTGCGTGTGGCGGGCTACAGCGCCCTGTTTACCACGCTGTCACGCTCCCTTCAGGATGATATTATCCGCAGGACGGAGCAGGGCTTCTGAGAAAAGAAGAAAAGAGGAATAAACGATGGACTACCTGGACACAACAGGCCGGATTTTTGACATACAAAGATATTCCATCCATGACGGCAGGGGAATCCGCACCATTGTATTTTTAAAAGGCTGTGTACTGCGGTGCCGGTGGTGTTGCAATCCGGAATCCCAGGAATATGCGGTGCAGACCATGATGGTACAGGGTAAACCGAAAATCATTGGCGAAGATGTAACTGTCCGTCAGGTCATGGAAACCGTGGTAAAGGACCGGCCGTACTACAGACGTTCCGGCGGCGGCCTCACGCTTTCCGGCGGAGAAAGCCTCTGCCAGGCGGAATTTGCAGCGGCGCTGCTTCGGGCGGCCAAGGAAGAGGGAATCAACACAGCGATGGAAAGCATGGCCTGTGCTCCCATGGAAACCATAGAAAAGCTTTTGCCCTGGCTGGATCAGTATCTGATGGATATCAAGCATATCAACAGTGCAAAGCATAAGGAGTTTACCGGCAAGGGGAACGAACTGATGCTGGAAAACGCCAGGAAGGTGGCGCAGAGCGGCAAAACAGAGCTGATTATCCGCGTCCCCGTAATTCCCACCTTTAATGATACGGAGAGGGAAATTGAGGAAATCGCCCGGTTTTCAGATGCGCTTCCCGGCGTGAAGCGCATCCATCTCCTGCCTTACCACAGGTTGGGACAGGATAAATATGACGGACTGAACCGGGAATATCTCATGAAGGATATCTTGCCTCCCACCAATGAGCATATGGCGCAGCTGAAACGCACGGTGGAGCGCGTAAGCAGCCTGGAATGCCATATCGGCGGATGACGGAAGGAAAAATGGAGGCACGCAGCACATGAATTTTCAACAATATGATTCTGAAAAAAAACAGAGAATCGTGCAGGAGCTGGTTCCGGGAAAACAGATAACGCTGGCCCATATCATTGCCAATCCTGACGGTGAGCTGTACGAAAAGCTGGGACTGGACCCGAAGGTGGAGCTGAACCGGGCGGCCATCGGCATCATGACGGTAACCCCTGCGGAGACAGCGATTATCATGGCGGACATTGCCATCAAATCTTCCGGCGTGGATCTGGGCTTTGTGGACCGCTTCAGCGGCTCCCTCATTGTGACCGGCACAGTTTCCCAGGTGGAGGCATCCACCACGGCGATTCTGGAATATACGGAGAATAAGCTGGGCTATGAGGTCTGCAGCATAACAAGAACATGAAAAAAATAATACTTATCGGCAGGAGCGGCGCGGGAAAGACAACGCTGACACAGGCGCTGAAGGGCGAAGAAATCAAATATCATAAAACGCAGTATGTGAATTATTTTGAATGCATCATAGATACGCCCGGAGAATATGCCCAGACCCATGAGCTGGGTTACGCGCTGGCGCTCTATTCCTATGAAGCGGATGTGGTGGGACTTCTTCTGGCGGCCACGGAGCCCTATTCCCTGTATCCGCCCAACATAACCTGCATGGTGAACCGGGAAGTGGTGGGAATTGTAACCCAGATCAATGACCCGAAGGCGAACCCGGAGCGATCGGCCAGATGGCTGCGGCTGTCCGGCTGTAAAAAGATTTTTTTCGTGGATTCCAAGGCCGGAACCGGAGTTTCGGATATCCTGGATTATCTGAATGAGGAACAGACAGAAGAAATACATACAAACAACAAAAACAACAGCTGAAAAACCCATAAAAACAAATAAAAACCACAGGTAAAATGTTGACATGTGTTGTATTTAGGACTATAATGAACACGAGCTAACAAAGCGGACAGTCAGCATGTATGAAAAATGGAAAAGCAGGGCTTTTCCATACAAAATCCGCACAAAGTGCGAACATATTTTTTTACGCCGCGGGAAGGCGGCAGAATGGAGGAAACAATGCAGAACGAGTACGAACTTAAGAAATTGATGTGCGACATCGGAAAGAGAATTTATGACCGTAATATGGTGGCTGCCAATGACGGCAATATTTCAGTAAAGCTGAACGACAATGAATTCCTTTGCACACCCACAGGTGTTTCCAAGGGCTTTATGACACCCGATTTTATCTGCAAGGTTGACGCGCAGGGCAATGTAATCCAGGCAAACAAGGGCTTCCGTCCTTCTTCCGAAATCAAGATGCATATGCGTGTTTACCAGAAGCGTCCCGATGTGGGAGCAGTAGTACATGCCCATCCTACATTTGCAACCTCCTTTGCTATTGCAGGCATCCCGCTGACACAGCCCATCATGCCCGAAGCCGTTATCGCCCTGGGATGTGTTCCGATTGCTGAGTACGGTACGCCTTCCACGATGGAAATTCCTGATAATGTGGAGAAATATCTTCCTTACTACGATGCGGTTCTGCTGGAAAGCCACGGCGCCCTTACCTGGAGCACGGACCTGACCGCAGCCTATATGAAGATGGAATCCGTTGAATTCTATGCAGAGCTTCTCTATAAGTCCAAAATGCTGGGCGGCCCGAAGGAATTCGATAAGAATACCATTGAGAAGCTGTATGAAATCAGAAGAAAAATGGGACTTCCCGGAAAGCATCCGGCTGACCTGTGCCAGAACAAGGGCAAGAAGAACTGCCACAACTGCGGCAACGGCTGCGGTTCCGTATCCTCACCCGCGCCTGCTTCCAACGAAGTGAGCGAAGAAATGGTTGCTGAAATCGTGAAAAAGGTTATGGAGCAAATGAAATAATGGATGAAAATCTGATTGCAAGAACTGTCCGCAGGGTCCTTTCGGAAACCGGCAGCACGGCGCACATGTCGCTGAAGCTGGCGGAAGCGCTGGCGGCAAAGGTGGAGGAAAGAGCGGAAAGCCTTGGGATGCGCGTGGTTACGGCCATCGCCGACGAGGCCGGCCATCCGAAGCTTGTGCGCAGCATGGACGGGGCCTACATAGGAAGTCTGGATGTGGCTGTGAATAAAGCCTATACAAGCATAGCGTTCCAGATGTCCACAGCGGCGCTGGGAGAACTCAGCCAGCCGGGTGCCCCGCTTTATGGCATCCAGCATACCAACGGCGGCAGGATTGTGATTTTCGGCGGCGGAGAACCGCTTATGGTAAATGGTAAGATCATAGGAGCTCTGGGTGTCAGCGGCGGAACCGCCGAACAGGACACGGCCCTTGCGGCTTACGGAGCATCCATGTTAAAGGAGGTAATCTCGTGCCTGTAAATGAAAGTATGGTACAGGATATTGTGAAGGAAGTAGTTGCCAGGATGCAGCTCTCCGGAACGGCCCAGTCAGCGCAGCACGGTGTGTTCAATGATATGAACCAGGCCATCGAAGCTGCCAAAGAGGCGGAAAAAACAGTCCGCCGCATGACCATGGACCAGCGGGAACAGATCGTTTCCAATATCCGTAAGAAAACCCACGAAGCCGCGGAAATCCTTGCCCGTATGGGCGTGGAGGAAACCGGTATGGGCAATGTGGGCGATAAGATTCTGAAACATCATCTTCTGGCAGACAAAACGCCTGGTACGGAAGATATTACAACAACAGCCTGGTCGGGAGACAGAGGGCTTACCCTGATTGAAATGGGCCCCTTCGGCGTAATCGGCGCCATCACTCCCTGCACCAACCCCAGTGAAACCGTCCTGTGCAACAGCATAGGAATGATAGCCGCAGGGAATACGGTGGTATTCAACCCCCATCCCCAGGCCATCAGGACCTCCATTTTTGCCATCAATCTGGTAAATGAAGCTTCCCTGGAAGCTGGCGGTCCGGATAATGTGGCATGTACCGTGTTCAAGCCCACACTGGAAACCAGCAATATCATGATGAAGCATAAGGATATCCCGCTGATTGCCGCAACAGGCGGTCCCGGCGTGGTTACCGCAGTCCTTTCCTCAGGTAAAAGGGGAATCGGCGCAGGCGCAGGAAACCCTCCCGCGCTGGTGGACGAAACAGCCGATATCAGAAAAGCGGCGGCGGACATCGTGAACGGCTGTACCTTTGACAATAACCTTCCCTGCATTGCAGAAAAGGAAATCGTTGCTGTGGACAGCATCGCTGATGAGCTGATGAATTACATGATCAGCGAGCAGGGCTGCTATCTGATTTCCAAAGAGGAGCAGGATAAGCTGACGGCCACCGTCCTCACACCCAAGGGACTGAACCGCAAGTGCGTGGGCAGAGATGCCAGAACCCTTCTTTCCATGATTGGGATACAGGCGCCGGAGAACATCCGCTGCATCGTATTCGAAGGGGAAAAGGAGCATCCGCTGATTTCAGAGGAGCTGATGATGCCAATTCTGGGCCTGGTAAGGGCAAAGGATTTTGACGACGCTGTGGAGAAGGCTGTATGGCTGGAGCACGGCAACAGACATTCCGCCCATATCCATTCCAAGAACATAGACAACATCACCAAATATGCCAGAGCGATCGATACGGCTATTCTGGTTAAGAACGCACCTTCTTATGCGGCGCTGGGCTTCGGCGGCGAAGGCTTCTGTACCTTTACCATCGCCAGCAGGACCGGGGAAGGACTTACCAGCACAAGCACCTTCACCAAGAGAAGAAGATGTGTAATGTCAGACAGCCTGTGCATACGATAGGAATCGTACGATAGAAGCCGTAGGATTGAAAATCGTATACGACAGGGCAGAAAGGGAAGGAAAAATGGACGTTAATGCAACGAATATAGAAGAAATCGTAAGACAGGTCCTCAACAGCATGGAAGGCAGACAGCCTGCGGCAAACAGCGGCGCAGGAAGCGCTCCTGCGGGAGCAATCCCGAAGACGGCGCATGTGGCCATGCTGACAAGCCTGGAGCATTACGATGTGAAGGAATTCCCCATCCCCGAAGTGGGAGACGACGATATTCTTGTAAAAGTGGAAGGCTGCGGTATCTGCGGAACCGACGCACACGAATTCAAGAAGGATCCCTTCGGACTGATTCCCGTGGCTTTGGGCCATGAAGGAACCGGCGAAATTGTCAAAATGGGAAAGAACGTTAAAAAAGACAGCGCAGGAAAAGACCTAAAGATAGGCGACAAGGTCGTAACCTGTATGATTTTCAAGGATAACCCGGATATCACCATGTATGACCTGAACAGACAGAACGTGGGCGGCGCCGATGTATACGGCCTGCTTCCGGACGATGATATCCATTTAAACGGCTGGTTTTCAGATTACCTGTTTATCCGCGGAGGCTCAACCGTGTTCAATGTAAGCGATCTGGATCTGTATTCCAGAATCCTCATTGAGCCCTGCGCCGTTCTCATCCACGCGGTGGAAAGAGCGAAATCCACAGGAATCCTCCGTTTTAACAGCAGAGTGGTAGTGCAGGGCTGCGGACCCATCGGCCTGATCTGCATCGCTATCCTGCGTACGATGGGAATCAACCACATTGTAGCTGTGGACGGAGAGGAAAAACGTCTGGAATTCGCAAAGGAAATGGGCGCATCCGATACGGTTAACTTCAAGGACCATAAGGGAATCGAAGCCCTTGCAGGCGCTGTGGAAGCCAAATTTGACGGACATCTGGCGGATTTTGCCTTCCAGTGTACCGGTTCTCCCATGGCACATGCCAATATTTATAAATTCATCCGCAACGGCGGCGGACTGTGCGAGCTTGGATTTTTCATTAACGGCGGCGATGCCACCATCAACCCGCACTTTGATATCTGCTCCAAGGAAATCACCATCGTAGGCTCCTGGGTATATACCCTGCGCGATTATGCCACCACCTTTGAGTTCTTAAAGAGCGCAAAGAAGGCGGGCATCCCCATCGAGAAGCTGATTACCCATACCTTCCCGCTGGAGGAAATCAACGAAGCGCACAGGACTAACCTGGCGATGAGCGGCCTGAAGATAGCAATCATCAACAAGTAACGACAGGTAGGAGGCGAAGCCCATGGGGGAAGCCGTAGGAATTTTGGAAGTATTTGGTCTGGTATGTGCCTTTATGGCGGCGGATGCCGGATGTAAGGCAGGCAATGTGTGGCTGGAGCCTTTTGATAAGAACAAGCCGGCCAACGCCGACAGCCTTCCGGTGCCTCTTCTGGTTACCATCAAATTCAGGGGAAGCGTTTCCGATGTGGAAGCGGCGATGGAAGCGGGAGAACGCGTGGCCCGCAGCCTTACGGGAGTGGTGCAGAAGCACATCATCCCCAGGCCCACGGAGGATACGGAAAAAATGCTCAAGCTTTGCGCATTTGACAAGTCATAACCGGATTCAGTACAATAGACAATGAAGACTCAGGTAACTGTGAGAGGACAGAACAGTTACAAACTTTGAACAATTATTCAGTATAAGCGGAGGAAATTAAAAATGGCACAGGAAGCATTGGGAATGGTAGAAACAAGAGGTCTTACCGCAGCGATTGAAGCAGCGGATGCAATGACCAAATCTGCGGAAGTAAGACTTGTGGGAACAGAGAAAATCGGTTCCGGTCTGGTAACCGTTATGGTACGCGGCGATGTAGGAGCTGTAAAGGCTGCCGTGGAAAGCGGAACTGCAGCGGCAAGCAAGCTGGGCGAGCTGGTAGCGGCTCATGTAATCCCCAGGCCTCATACCGACGTGGAAAAAATTCTGCCTTCCATTTAACAATTAGGAGAGAATGTTCATGGGGAAATCATATGGCCTGATAGAAATAACAGGAGTGGTAGCGGCGATGGACGCCCTTGACATCATGTGCAAGGCCGCGGACGTAACCCTGTCAACCTGGGAGAGAAAACTGGGCGGAAGACTTGTAACCATCATAGTGGAAGGCGAAGTGGCGGCGGTTACGGCCGCTGTGGAGGCAGCCAGGACACAGGCGTTAAAGCCTCTGGCAGCTTTCGGTGTGATTGCCAACCCCCATGAAGAGATCGTCGGACTGGTGGAGCGCAGTGCAAGCCGCTTTAAGGACAGTGAGCCTTCCGATGAAAGCTATCTCCAGGAGGTTTAAAGCCTGGTTTAATGCCGCATCGGGCGGCATTGCCGTGTAAGCGGCAGCAAGGAGGAAGTCATGCCGGACAGCAATAAAGATAAGACAACACAATCCGAAACAGTCTCTGGCGGCGCTATCAAAACGGCCCGCAGGACAGCAGCAAAAACAGCACAGAAACCCGAAAAGGCACAGGTTAAAGAAGAGCCTGCAGTGAAAAAGGAGGAAAAAAGAATGTCACAGGAAGCATTGGGAATGGTGGAAACAAGAGGACTTGTTGCAGCAATTGAAGCAGCGGATGCAATGTGCAAAGCGGCTAACGTAGCGCTGGTAGGCACAGAGAAGATCGGTTCCGGACTGGTAACCGTTATGGTGCGCGGCGATGTAGGAGCCGTGAAGTCCGCAGTGGAAGCAGGCGCAAGCAGCGCAGGCAGACTGGGCGAATTAGTGGCTACCCATGTAATCCCCAGACCTCACACCGACGTTGAGATGATTCTGCCCAAGGTGAAATAAGATAGCGGTTCAGCCAACTGAGCTGCTGTAAACTAATTTTACCTGAAAGGCAGGAAATCAGTCCGGACAGGATTCACTGTCCGGCCCGGTTTCCGGATTACGAAGAAAAGTGGGTGTGGCTGTGGAGACGAATCAAATTGAACTGATTACCAGAATGGTAATGGAAGCCATGGAAAAGAAAGAAAATGCCGGAAACGGCTATATGGTTCCCGTGGGCGTATCCGCCAGACATATACATCTTACCCAGGAGCATGTGGAAGCGCTCTTCGGTCCCGGATATCATCTGACCAAAAAAAAGGATTTGATGGGCGGCCAGTTTGCGGCAAACGAACAGGTTACCATAGTGGGCCTGAAGCTGCGGGCGATAGAGAACGTAAGGGTCCTGGGTCCGGTCAGGAAAGCCTCCCAGGTGGAGATTTCCGCGACAGATGCGATGAAGCTGGGCATTAAGGCTCCTCTGCGGGAGTCCGGAGATGTGGCGGGAAGCGCGGCGATTGCAGTCGTAGGCCCCAAAGGCGCCGTATATCTGGATGAAGGATGCATTGTTGCAAAGAGGCACATACATATGTCTCCCCGCGATGCACAGGCTGCCGGAGTAAAGGACGGCGACTATGTTTCCGTGAAAGCGGATAACGAAAGAGGAACTGTTTTTGACCATGTGAAGATCCGCGTGGATGACAGCTTCACGCTGGAAATGCATATTGACACGGATGAAGCCAACGCGAGTAAAATCGCTACCGGGGACACTGTGAAAATTATCTGAAGGTTCTCCCGGTATTCTTTCTTATTAAAAAGGATACCGGGAACTATGGAATAAGGGGAGCGCTATGATAGTAGGAAAGGTAACAGGAAGCATAGTTTCCACACGCAAAAGTGAGAAACTGATAGGCAATAAATTCATGATCGTTGAGCCCCTGGAATCCATGAAAAGTCATGCGGACCGACTGGTGGCTATTGATAATATCGGCGCGGGAATCGGCGAATATGTACTGGTAGCCCAGGGCAGCGCCGCAAGAATCGGCTGTGATATGCAGGACGCTCCTGTGGATGCGGCCATTGTTGGAATCATAGACGACGCAAGCCGGTTGGAATAAGTGGGGCAGGCTATGGATAGTAAGGAACTGAGCAAAATCATAAAGGATAACGGCATTGTCGGTGCAGGCGGCGCCGGCTTTCCGACTTATATGAAGATTGACGAAAGAGCGCAGACGATTCTGCTTAACTGCGCGGAATGTGAACCGCTGCTGAAGCTGCACAGACAGCTTTTGCAAAGGCATGCGGAAGAAATCCTGGAGACGTTCCAGCTGGTGGCTGACACCGTGGGCGCCGAAAGGGCGATTGTCGGAATTAAAGAAGAATATAAAGACACTGTGGCGGCCTTAAAGGAATGTATCCATAAATTTCCCAAGGTATCCCTTCATCTTCTGGACAGTGTATATCCCATGGGAGATGAAGTGGTGCTGATTTATGAGGCGACGGGAAAGGTGGTCAGGCCCGGTGGACTTCCCATAGAAGAAGGCATTGCTGTCTTCAATGTAGAGACCATGTATAATATCCACAAGGCGCTGGTGAAAAAAGAACCGGTTGCCGATAAGCTGGTAACCATTGTGGGAGAGGTGGCGTCTCCTGTCACCATCAGAGTCCCTCTGGGGACCTCTTTGGAAAAATGTGTGGATTTTGCAGGAGGGGCTGTAATAAAGAACCCTGTATTCCTGGTAGGAGGCCCTATGATGGGCAATATCAGGGAGGCGGCTTTTCCGGTCACCAAAACCACCAATGCGGTGCTTGTGCTGTCTGAGGAGCATCCGTTGATCCAGAAGAAAAAACTGAATCCGGCCATTGGGCTGAAACGTGCGGCCTCTGCCTGCTGTCAGTGCCAGATGTGTACGGATTTATGCCCCAGGCATGCGCTGGGACACCCGATAGAGCCGCATAAATTCATGCGCGCTGCAGCGAACCGGGATTTCCGGGACGCTAATCCCTTTGTCAATACATACTTCTGCAGCTCCTGCGGGTTATGCGAACTGTATTCCTGCCCACAGGGCCTGTCGCCCAGAAGCCTTATGGCAGAATACAAGGCGGGGCTCAGAAATGCCGGAGTAAAGCCTCCGGCAGGCGTAATCCCCGCTCCCGTAAAGGAGTCCAGGGAATACCGCAAGGCGCCGGAGGAGAGGCTGGAGGCAAGGCTTGGACTTTCCGCCTATGACAGGGAAGCGCCCATTGATGATGAAGTGAAAAAGGTAAATACCGTTACGATTCTGCTCAGCCAGCACATCGGCGCCCCGGCCCGTCCGGTGGTTTCCGAGGGGGATATGGTAGCCAGAGGACAGATGATTGCATCCGCTGCGGACGGCCTGAGCGTACCCATTCATGCATCCATCAGCGGAAAAGTAATGAAAGCAGACAAAAATATGGTGGTTCTGGCGGCGGTTTAGACGTGCAGATGAGAGGTAGAAATAGATGAGCAAGGCAATAGGCATGATTGAATTTAAAACGGTTTCAGCAGGCATTACCGCTGCGGACGCGATGGTAAAGACCGCGGATGTGGAGCTGCTGGAGGCACAGACGGTCTGTCCCGGAAAATACATTGCTTTAATTACCGGTTCCCTGAGCGCGGTGAACGCAGCTGTTGAGGCGGCAAAAAAGACACGGCAGGAGGAGCTGATTGATAGCTTTGTCTTGGGGAATCCTCATGAAAGTATTTTTCCGGCCATCTACGGAACGACCCAGATAGAAAAGGTAAACGCCTTCGGCATTCTGGAAACCTATGATGCGGCATCCATAATCGTTGCTGCGGATGTGGCTGCCAAAACCGCAATTGTTGATCTGATCGAACTGCGGATCGCCAAGGGAATGTGCGGAAAATCCTATCTGATTCTCACCGGGGAGGTAGCGGCAGTGGAATCTGCAATTGAGAAGGCAAAACAATCTGTTGCAGGTAATGGAATGTATCTGGATTCCTCTGTGATTGCCCATCCGGATGAACAGATCTGCCGATCCATACTATAAAGAAAGGCTGGGTTTTTGGGGTTATGTTAGCGGTAGAGAGAAGAAATCTGATTCTTGAAAAGCTTCAGGAGGATAAGAAGGTTATTGTCAGCGAACTGAGTCAGGAGTTCCAGGTATCGGAGGAAACCATACGCCGGGATCTGGATAAGCTGGATAAGGACGGCCTTGCCGTTAAAAGCTACGGCGGAGCGGTGCTCAACGAAAACACGAGTCTGGATATGCCCTTTAATATCCGGAAGAAAAACAATCCGGCGGGAAAACAGAAAATAGCCAAAATCGTGGAAACCTTGATAGAAGACGGAGATCATATCATCCTTGATCCCAGTACAACGGCGGTATTCATTGCCAAGGCGCTCAAGGCCAAGGAACGTCTTACCGTGATCACCAATTCCATAGAGGTTATCCTGGAACTGTCCGATGTTTCGGACTGGAATATCATCTCCTCCGGCGGAAGCCTGAAGGAAGGGTATCTGGCCCTGGTAGGCCCCCGCGCCATTGAAGGATTGGGTGCCTTCAACGTGGAGAAGGTGGTGCTTTCCTGTAAGGGGCTGGACATGGAAAAAGGAATTACCGATGGTAATGAACTTTTTTCCCAGGCAAAGCAGACCATGCTCAAATCCGCGAAGCAGTGTATTCTTGCGGTGGATCACACCAAGTTCGGAAGAGTTGCTTTTTCCAAAATCTGTGACATCAACCACGTTCAGGTGGTAGTCACCGATGAAAAGCCCTCCGATGTGTGGCTGGAAACCTTTGAACGTTCCGGCATTACCTGCCTGTATCCTGAGAATTGACGGCTTCATGGGCAAGGCGGTAGGCGCGCGGCGTCATGCCGAACTGCTCCCGGAAAATCCGATGAAAATAACTTGTGTTGTCATATCCCACAGACGCAATAATTTCCTCCACGGGAAGTGTTGTTGTGGTAAGCAGAAAGGCTGACTGGTTCAGCCTTTTTGTCTGCAGTAAATTCTTAAAGGTCTTTCCTGTCATCCGGCGGATCAGCCGGCTCAGATAATAGGCAGGTTCACAAAGACGGACGGACAGCTCCTCCAGCGCAGCCGTCTTATAATTTTCCTCGATATATTTCATGGCCGTAAATACTATATTCTGCTCATGCTGCCCGGGATCATCCTGGTTGATCTTGTCCGTATGGTTCAAAAGCTGCAGGAAAAGAAGCCCCATGGTCGTCTGATTGATATTCCTCCGGTTAGGCTGCCTGTTCACCAAAGACCAGATAAGATTTTCCACCAGGTTCTGAATGGGCAGCACCTCGCTCACATGGAAATGCAGGTAATCGGTAAAGCTGCGATCCTTTTTCAGGGAACCCACCAGAAATTCCCGCAGCTCGCTGCGCTCATCCATCATGAGAAAAGCCCGGTCAAAAAACTCAGGCAGAACAATGAAATTCACTGCAATATCGTTCTCCCCCGCCGGAAGAATCTCCTGCGCGGCATTCTGGTTCAGGAACAGCAAATCCCCCGTATCCAATACGACACGCGTCGATTCATTAATAATATGGGTTGTCGTCCCGCTGCACATGTAAATAATTTCGATATAATTATGACGGTGCTTCGGAAAACGCACAAACCGCGTATGCGGCCTGATATCGATCAGCTTCCCCGCATCCAGCATCTGCCTGCTGTCCACAATAAAATCATCGTCCGCGGTGTAAATGCTCTTCTCCACCCGGGCCTCCCCGTCCAATATCTTCCTTTCCTCCGGCGAAATCACCCTCAGCTTATCAAGCAGCTCCTGATTCATCTGTTTCCCCTTCCGGTCCCGTCCCGGACCGCCTGTTTTCTCTTAAAAGCCTGTCCCTGCGCCTGCTGCAGCATATCCGCTTTGCGGTTATTGGCATCCGGCGGAGTTTTCCCCCGGATTTTGGCGGTAAACGCAGAAACCGGGATGCACATATGGAAAGTCAGTCGCATCGACTTTCCATGGTATAATGTCAGCTATGCTGACATTATACCATTTCCGCCATCTTGCCGTCAAAAGGGATATATCTCATGTGATTGGTGGGTAACTGTGAAGAGGCTGAACAGTCACATTAGTGGAGTACACCTGCAGTTATTTTTGGAATTTCCCGGAGGAGGATCAGGCACTGATTTATGGTATTGTAGGAGGGACTCCTCAATATCTGCTGCAAATAAACGATCGCCTGAGCGTTGAGGAGAACATTAAGAATACATTTCTGAATCCCACTTCCTCAATGTTTGAGGAAGTGGAAAAATAATTGAATCTTGCCGGATGAAATCAAGGCAGAGTATATTTAAAAGCAGCAGGAGCAAAAAAGATAAAATTATTTTTTGCTCCTGTTTCTTTAAAATAGGAGTGCAAATAAGGACGGTAAATTTGCAATTGCCGTCCTAAAAAAATAAGCGCCGCAGAGGTATAATAGTAGCAGTGAAATCGGGACGAAAGAAGGTAAAATTATGGCAGAGTACTATCTTGCTGTGGATATAGGCGCCTCCAGCGGCCGCCATATCCTGGGACACCTGGAAGACGGCAGAATCGTATTGGAGGAGGTATACCGTTTTGAAAACGGCATGGAGAAAAAGGACGGCCATCTGTGCTGGAATCTTCCCCGCCTTTTCCACGAAATCAAGGAAGGCCTGAAGGCCTGCAGGGTGGCCGGGAAAATCCCAAAATCCATGGGCATTGACACCTGGGCCGTGGATTATGTCCTCCTGGACGGGGAGGACAGGATCCTGGGAAACACTTATGGCTACCGGGACGGCAGAACCAAAGGCATGGACAAAGAGGTGTATAAAATCATACCGGAGGACGCCCTGTATGCCAGGACGGGAATCCAGAAACAGATGTTCAATACCATTTACCAGCTGATGGCGGTGAAAACCCAGGAGCCGGAGAACATGGAAAAAGCGGAGTGGCTGTTGATGCTTCCTGATTATTTCCATTTTCTGCTCACGGGCAATAAGCTGTCCGAGTACACCAACGCCACCTCCACACAGCTGGTCAGCCCGGAAACAAAGCAATGGGACTATGAGCTGATTGAACGGCTGGGCTATAAGCCCTCTGTTTTCCGGCCGCTGCATATGCCGGGAACCGTGGTGGGACCTTTTTCCAAAGAGGTGGAAGAGGAAGTGGGCTTTACCTGCGAAGTGGTGATGCCTGCAACGCACGATACGGCATCCGCGGTTATTTCCGTACCCGCGCTTACCGATGACTGCCTGTACATAAGCTCCGGGACCTGGTCGCTGATGGGAATTGAAAATGACAAGGCAATCTGTTCCCCGGAAAGCAGGGAAAGAAACTTTACCAACGAAGGCGGATATGAGTACCGTTTCCGTTATCTGAAAAATATTATGGGGCTGTGGATGATCCAGTCCGTGCGCCATGAGCTGGGGGACAAATATTCCTTTGCACAGCTGTGTGATATGGCGGAGGCAGAAAGCGATTTTCCTTCCCGCGTGGATGTGAATGACGACGCTTTTCTGGCACCCGACAATATGACGGAGGCCATTAAGGCTTACTGCAGAAAGCATGGATGGAGAGAGCCGGAGACAACCGGACAGATTGCAGCCGTTATTTATCAGAGCCTGGCGGAAAGCTATGCGGAAACCGTCAGGGAAATCGAAGCGCTCACAGGGAGAACCTTCCCGGCCATCAATATTGTGGGCGGCGGATCCAATGCGGCATATCTGAACCAGCTGACTGCGGATAAATCCGGAAGATGCGTTTACGCAGGCCCGGGAGAGGCGACAGCTATCGGCAACCTGGCGGTACAGATGCTGAAGGACGGAAAATTTGAGGGACTTGCCCAGGTACGCGCCTGCATTTACGATTCCTTCGGTGTGAAAAAATATGAAGCGAGGTAAAGGTTCATACCCATCTGAACGGTTACCCAATTACATCATCAGTCGAAAACGTGTGAAACGCACGTCGTCCCATGGGACGGAAAGGAGATAATTATGAACGTAAAAGAAAGATATGAATCCGCAAAGGAAATTTATGCGGCAATTGGCGTGGACACCGACAAGGCGGTGGAAACCCTGGAAAACATTGCGATTTCCATGCACTGCTGGCAGGGCGACGATGTTACCGGCTTTGATCAGAAGGGACCTCTTACCGGAGGAATCCAGACTACCGGAAACTATCCCGGAAAGGCAAGGACACCGGAAGAACTGATGGCAGATATTGATAAGGTATTCAGCCTCGTGCCCGGAAAGCATAAACTGAACCTGCATGCAAGCTATGCTATTTTTGAAGATGGTGAATTTGCGGACAGAGACAAAATCGAGCCGAAGCATTTCAAAAAATGGGTTGATTTTGCGAAGGAAAAAGGAATCGGCCTTGATTTCAATCCCACCTTCTTCTCCCACAGCAAGGTAGTGGACGGCCTGACCCTTTCCAGCCCGATCGATGAAGTTCGTAATTTCTGGATTGAGCATGGAAAAGCCTGCATCCGCATTTCCCAGTATTTTGCAGAAGAGCTGGGAATCCCCTGCGCAATGAACATCTGGATTCCGGACGGCTATAAAGACATTCCCGCCGACAGGCTGGGGCCCAGGGCGAGATTCAAAGATTCCCTGGATCAGATCCTTTCCATCCCTTACGATAAATCCAAGGTTCTTGTGTGCCTGGAATCCAAGGTATTCGGCATCGGACTGGAATCCTACACTGTGGGGTCCAGCGAATTTACCGTCAATTATGCGGCAAACAACGGCATTATCAGCCTTATGGACAACGGACATTATCATCCCACAGAGATGGTATCCGATAAAATTTCCTCCATGCTCCTGTTCAATGACAAGATTGCGCTTCATGTAACAAGACCGGTACGCTGGGACAGCGACCATGTAGTTCTTTTTGATGATGAAACAAGAGAAATTGCAAAGGAAATCGTAAGAAACGACGCCATTGACCGCGTGCTTCTTGCCCTTGATTTCTTTGATGCCAGCATCAACCGTATTTCCGCGTGGACCGTTGGTATGAGAAATATGCAGAAGGCCCTTCTTTACGCCCTGGTTTCTCCCAACAAGCGTTTTAAGGAGCTGCAGGATACCAACCAGTTTACAGAACTGATGGCAATGCAGGAAGAAATGAAAACCTATCCCTTCGGTGATGTGTGGGATTACTTCTGTGAGAAGAACAATGTTCCTGTCAAGGGAGATTGGTTCAGGGAAGTAATGAAATATGAAGAAGAGGTTCTTTCCAAAAGAGCGTAGTTGCAATAACACCGGAAAACGTCAGGACAAAATTGTAATTGCCGGTCATTCTGGCCCGTCCGGACTGTTACAGATTGACGGGGAATCAGAAAAAAGGCCGGAAAAACCGGCAGGTCATAAAATTTGACAAAATAGGACAGGCATGATATGATTTCCACGTAAAGGCCGGTTAAGCCCGGCGGGAAAAAGTACATATTTTTCAGGGGAGCTTGTGGAGCAGGCTGAGAGGAAGTAATCCAACTTCGACCCTTAAACCTGATTTGGGTAATGCCAACGTAGGAAGAAGTTGCACAGCTTACATGATATGAAAGCGGAGTATACCGATCCTGGTATGCTCCGTTTTTTTAGTGAGCGTCCGCCAAAAGCCGCATTTTCTTTTGCTGCAATTCCTGTTTCCTGCATTCGCACTGCGCACAGGCCCTGAAAAGAAAGAGAAAACTGTGAAGGAAGCAAACGGTCAGGAGGAAACAGTATGAATTATGCAACACAGATGGAAGCCGCGAGAAAAGGTTTTCTCACGGAACAGATGATAGCGGTGGCGGAAAAGGAGCATATTTCCGGGAAGGAGCTGTGCAGGCTTATGGCGGAGGGCAGGATTATCATCCCCTGCAACAAAGAGCATAAGTCGATTGTGCCAAACGGTCTTGGCTCCATGCTGAAAACCAAAATCAATGTGAACCTGGGCACATCCAGAGACATGACGGATTTGGAAATGGAATATGAGAAGGTGCGAAAGGCAGTGGAAATGGGAGCGGAAGCCATTATGGACCTAAGCTCCTTCGGCGACACGAGGAAGTTCAGACGTTACCTGACGCATAACTGCCCTGCCATGATTGGAACCGTGCCGATTTATGATGCGGTGGTCTATTATCATAAGCCCCTGAAGCAGATTACCTCGGGGGAATGGATTGATATTGTGAGAATGCACGCCCGTGACGGCGTGGATTTTATGACTATCCATTGCGGGATCAACAAAGAAACCGCCCATAAGTTTAAGAAGAATAAGCGTTTGACCAATATCGTTTCCAGAGGCGGTTCCATTATTTTTGCGTGGATGGAAATGACAGAAGAAGAAAATCCTTTTTATGAGCACTATGACAAGATTCTGGATATCTGCCGGGAATATGACGTTACCCTCAGCCTGGGGGATGCCTGCCGTCCGGGATGTCTTGCCGACGCTACCGACGCGTCCCAGATAGAAGAACTGATTACCCTTGGGGAGCTTACAAAAAGAGCCTGGGAAAAAGACGTACAGATCATGATTGAGGGACCCGGGCACATGCCGCTTAACCAGATTGCAGCCAATATGGAAATCCAGAAAACCCTCTGCCACGGTGCCCCCTTTTACGTGCTCGGCCCCATAGTAACGGACGTGGCCCCTGGCTATGATCATATTACGGCGGCCATCGGCGGGGCGGCGGCAGCGGCGGCGGGAGCATCCTTCCTCTGCTACGTAACGCCAGCGGAGCATCTGCGCCTGCCTGACGTGGAGGATGTGAGGGAAGGCATCATTGCCGCCAGAATCGCAGCCCATGCGGCCGATATCGCCAAGGGCGTACCCGGGGCCATGGACTGGGACAATCAGATGAGCCTTGCCAGAAAGAAGCTGGATTGGGAGCGGATGTTCTCTCTTGCCATGGACCCGGAGAAGGCCAGAAGCTACAGGGAATCCTCCCGGCCGGAAAAAGAGGATACCTGCAGCATGTGCGGGAACTTCTGCGCCGTAAAAAATATGAACCGCATTCTGGATGGAGAAATCGTGTCCATCTATGAAGAGTAGCGCAGCTGAATCTATGGAAAACGAGGGTGAAAAAATGCTGAAAGAGCAACTGGAAAAAGTAAGAGGGCAGATGCCTTTAATTCACAATATTACAAATTATGTCACCGTAAACGACTGCGCTAACATCCTGCTGGCCTGTGGCGGTTCGCCGATTATGGCCGATGATTTGGAGGAAGCGGAGGAAATTACCGCTGTCTGCGGCGGCCTGAACATCAATATCGGAACACTGAACCGCAATACGATTCCTTCCATGCTGGCTGCCGGTAAAAAAGTCAATGCCTGCGGCCATCCTGTGCTGCTTGACCCGGTGGGCGCGGGAGCCAGCCGGCTGCGCACGGAAACTGCCCGGAGACTGCTTAAGGAAGTACATTTTACAGCCATCCGCGGGAACATTTCCGAAATCAAAACCCTTGCGCTGGGAATGGGAGGTGCCAGAGGCGTGGATGCTGACGGCATGGATGCGGTAACGGATGCGAACCTGGAAAGCACGATCCTTTTTGCAGGACGCTTCGCAGAGGATACAGGAGCCATAGTGGCAATTACCGGAGCGATCGATATTGTAACAGACGGTGATTTTGCCTATGTCATCCGCAACGGCCATCCTCTGATGAGTAAGGTGACCGGTACCGGCTGTATGCTGTCCGCCATGATGACAGCATACCTGACCGCCAATCAGGAACAGCCCCTGGAAGCGGCCGCTGCGGCCGTCTGTGCCATGGGGCTGGCAGGAGAACGGGCTTACCAGAGGCTTTCCGCCAAAGAAGGCAATGCCTCCTACCGCAGCAAAATCATAGATGAAATTTTCCTGATGGACGGGAAAATCCTGGAGGAAGGCGCCAGGCTGCGCAAATACCGGCTCCAAAAGCAGGAAAACGGAGCTTCTGAAAAAATCATCTGTACGGAGGTTCCCTATGAAATGTGACAGAAGCATGCTGCTCCTCTATGCCGTAACCGACCGTGCATGGACGGGTAAAAAAACACTATTGCAGCAGGTGGAGGAAGCCCTGGCAGGCGGCGCCACCTGTATCCAGCTTCGGGAAAAGGAGCTGCCGGAGGAAGAATTCCGGCAGGAAGCCCTGGCTGTGAAAGAACTTTGCCGCAGATACCATGTCCCTTTCCTCATTAACGACAACGTAGAACTGGCTGTCAGCTGCGGCGCGGACGGCGTTCATGTGGGCCAGCACGACATGTCTGCGGCGGATGTGCGCCGCAGAATCGGTCCCTGCAAAATACTGGGAGTATCCGCGCAGACGGTGGAGCAGGCCCGCCAGGCGGAAGAAGACGGCGCAGATTATCTGGGCGTGGGCGCTGTTTTTTCCACCTCCACCAAATCCGACGCAGACGCGGTATCCCATGAGACCCTGCAAAAGATCTGCGCCGCAGTATCCATCCCCGTCTGCGCCATAGGCGGCATCCATAAAGAAAATCTGCATTTGCTCAAAGGCACAGGCATCGCCGGCGTGGCCCTTGTTTCCGCCATCTTCGCAAGCCCGGATATCCGTAAGTCCTGTGAAGACCTGAAAAAACTGGCCCTGCAGATAAACGCGCAGGACACACTGGAAGCACTGCTGCATACAAACATCCGCGGAGCCATCTTTGACGCGGACGGCACCCTTTTAGACTCCATGGGCATCTGGGATACCCTGGGGGAAGATTACCTGCGTACAAAAGGGAAAATCCCACGGGAAAACCTGCGTGAAACCTTCCGCGACATGAGCCTACTCCAGGCCGCCTGCTATTACCGGGAAAACTACGCCCTTACGGAAAGCCCTGAAAAAATAGTGGAAGAGCTTAACGCCATGATCGCCTCCTTCTATGAAAAAGAAGCCCCCCTGAAGGAAGGAGCCGCCGCCTTTCTGGAAGAGCTTTGCCAAAGAAACATAAAAATGTGCATTGCAACAGCCACCGATCACAGCCTTATCCGGGCCGCCCTGAAGCGATGCGGAGTGCTGCATTACTTTGCTTTTATACTTACCTGCGGACAGGCGGGCGCGGGAAAAGACACCCCCGCCATTTATGAAGAAGCCCTGGCCCTGCTTGGAACCGGAAAAAAAGAAACCTTCGTTTTCGAAGATGCCCTGTACGCCCTGAAAACGGCGAAAACAGCCGGCTTTCCTACAGTCGGTGTAAAAGACCCCTCCTCCGCCGTACAGGAAGGGGAGATTATAAAACAAGCCGATTACTATCTTTATACCTTCACGAAATGAGGAACAGCCCCATGAAAAAGATACTTACCATAGCCGGCTCCGACCCAAGCGGAGGGGCCGGTATCCAGGCCGATATCAAAACCATAACAGTACATGGCATGTACGCCTGCAGCGTCATCACCTCCCTGACCGCCCAGAACACCACCGGCGTATACGGAATACACAACGTTCCCCCGGAGTTCGTAGCTGCCCAGATGGACTGCGTATTTACCGATATATATCCGGATGCCGTCAAAATCGGCATGGTATCGGAGGAGCCGATACTGGCCCAAATCATCGCCGGTCTGCAGCAATACCGCCCCCAAAACCTGGTCATCGACCCTGTCATGATATCCACCAGCGGCCGCCGCCTCCTCTCAGAACCCGCTTTTTCTCTGCTGAAAGAAAAACTCCTCCCTCTGGGAACCCTCATCACCCCCAACCTCCCCGAGGCACAGGCCCTCACCGGCCTTGCCATCCGCACGCCGGAGGACATGGAAAAAGCCGCCCGCCTCCTTTTCAATGCCACGGGAACCGCTGTCCTCATAAAAGGCGGACACCTTCCGGACGATGCCACAGACCTGCTTTATGACGGCGCCCAAACCACCCTTTTTCCCTCCGCCCGCATCCACAACCCCAATACCCACGGCACCGGCTGCACCCTTTCCTCCGCCATCGCCTGCCGCCTGGCCGAAGGAAAAAGCCTCCCCCAAAGCATAAAAGAAGCCAAAACCTACCTGACCGGAGCCCTTAATACCCCCCTGGACCTGGGAAAAGGCACCGGCCCCCTGAACCACATGTACGCCCTCCCCTAAAATTCAGCTGCTTCCAGGTTCTGCCGCCGGCTGTTCGTGTGTTCCGCCTGGGCGCCATGCCGGTTTGGGGGGCGGGAGGTGGATTGCTATAAGGGTCGTTTAAAAACGCCGGTCCTTGCGTTGTGTCCTTTACAACGCTAGTACCGCTGCGTTTTTAACCGAGCGAGAGCGTGCCCTCTAAGCAACCACCTCCCGCCCCCCAAACCGGCATGGAGCCCAGGCGGAACACACGAACAGCCGGCGGCAGAACCGTCCTCCCACAAGATTTTGCATAAATTCTTTTCAAGGGGACAAAAAGTTGTTACAATAGAGTGGTGTATATATTGTGCAGTAAAAAAATGACAGGGAAAGGAAACGGCCTCCGGCTTTGAGACCGCAAAGGTAATATGGAAAAAAGAGTAAAAAGGAAATGGAACATGCTTGAGGATTCGCCGGGAATAACGCTGTTCCTGTTTGCGCTTCCTATGATTTTAGGCAACCTGTTCCAGCAGTTTTACAACATGGTGGACTCCATGATTGTAGGACAATTTGTAGGAGAGGATGCACTGGCGGCGGTTGGAGCTTCCTATGCGCTCACCAATGTATTCGTCATGATTGCAATCGGCGGGGGAATCGGAGCCTCCGTTATCACCTCCCAGTATCTGGGGGCCGGAGAAGACAGGAAGATGAAAACCTCCGTGTATACGGCGCTGCTTACCTTTCTGGCCATGGGAATTGTGTTGGGGGTATTCGGCTTCCTGATGAACCGGCAGATCCTCATATGGCTGAATACGCCGGAAAATATTCTGGCGGCGGCAGGAACCTATCTGGGAATTTATTTTCTGGGCATGCCTTTTTTGTTTATGTATAATATACTGTCTTCCATGTTCAATGCGCTGGGAGATTCCAGGACGCCGCTTTGCCTGCTGATTTTTTCCTCCGTGCTGAATGTGTTTCTGGATTTATGGTTTGTCATCGGGTTCGGGGCAGGTGTGGCGGGCGTCGCCGTTGCCACGGTAATCGCTCAGGGTACGGCCGCTGTCATTTCCTTCTGTCTGCTGATGCGCAGGCTGCATGGCTTTGCCGTGGAAGGGAAGGTGCGAAAGTACGACACGGCTATTCTGGGAGCTATGGTGAAAATAGCCATCCCCTCCATTTTGCAGCAGTCCATTGTATCCATCGGCATGCTGCTTGTGCAGTCCGTGGTGAACGGCTTTGGCTCCTCCGTTTTGGCCGGCTATGCGGCGGCGACAAGAATCGAATCCATCTGTATCGTGCCCATGATATCCACCGGAAATGCCGTATCCACTTTTACCGCGCAGAACATGGGCGCGGGAAAACCGGAGAGGGTACGCAAAGGCTACCGGGCGGCCTGCGCCATAGCAGGCGGCTTTGCCCTGCTGATATGCCTTATCCTGCTGTTCTTTGACAGACAGATAATTGGCACCTTTATGGATACCTCAAGCGGAGCGGTGGCATATGCCACAGGTACGGGGTATCTGTCCTTTATCAAGTTTTTCTTCATCTGTATCGGACTGAAGGCTGTTACCGACGGCGTGCTCAGGGGAGCGGGGGATGTGGTGGTGTTCACCCTTGCCAACCTGGTGAATCTTGGCATCCGGGTATCCGGCGCCTTCCTGCTGGCTCCCGTGCTTGGCGTGGCAGCCGTATGGTATGCCATCCCCGCTGGCTGGACGGTAAATTACCTGATTTCCCTGTGTAGATATCTGACAGGAAAATGGAGTAAAAAGAATTTGATTGTATAGAGAAAAGGAGAAGAGTTATGGCAGAAAGATGTGTAATTATCGGGGCGGGAGATTTAACCGTATCCGAAATACCTCTGCGTGAAGGGGATTATGTGATTGCGGCGGACGGGGGTTTCGCCTACTGCAGGTATCTGGAAATAGAACCGGATCTGGTTCTGGGGGATTTTGATTCCCTCGATGAAAATAATATGGAAGCCATTATGGAGATGCGCTCCAGAGAACCGGAAAAGGTCAGGGTGCTTCCGGTGAAGAAGGACGATACGGACATGCTGGCGGCCATCAAGGAGGGCCTGAAGCTGGGATATAAGGAATTCGTCATCTATGGCGGTCAGGGCGGAAGGCTGGCGCATACCATGGCAAATATCCAGTGCCTGAATTATCTGAAGGAAAAAGGAGCCAGAGGCTATCTGATGGACGGCGACGGCATGATCCTTGTGGCGAAGAATGAAACGGTCAGCTTCAAAAAGAACCTGGAAGGCCTTTTGTCCCTGTTTTCCCTGGGAGATAAGGCGGAAGGGGTCACCATCCGGAATATGAAATACCTGCTGGATAATGCCACGGTCACCAATGATTTCCCGATCGGCGTTAGCAATGAATTTATCGGCAAGGAGAGCAGCATTACCGTAGAAAACGGAACCCTGCTCATCATGATTACCTGGATTTAAAAAAACAAAAAATAATGATTAAAAAAGCAGGAGAAATTTCTTCTGCTTTTTTAAAACCTTTTTCAGCAAAATCAGGTTATATCAGTGTAGCCATTTTTATGGTGGTTACAGTTTGGCCGCCGGCCTGACTGTAGCTGCATCTGGCCATTAAAAAGCTATGCGGCGGGACGGATGCCTGCCGCCGTTGCATATTCATGCAGTCTGTGCAGCGCCTGTACAGACACTTTAAATGTTGCATTTATTCCCGCGAACAACGAGCCAAGTATCCATGCTTGCATGGATATTTGGCGACTGCCGCGAGGGTTAAATACCCCGCTTTTTGCAGCGAGGTCTTTGATTTTCGCTGCTGTCCGTTGCCTGCGGCAGGGTATTTGAATTCACAAAGGGGCCTCTTCGTGGACGACAAAAAATGGATCAGGGAAATACATCAGGGAAATAATGAGCCGCTTGGACAGATTGCGGAAAAATACTATGACGATATCTACCGTTTCTGCTGCTATCAGACAGGAAATCCGGCGGATGCCTGCGACTGCGCCCAGGAAACGTTTATCAGGTTCATCCGTTACGTGGACAGTTACCGGGAGCGGAATCTGAAGGGCTATCTTTTGACTATCGCCGCCAATGTGTGCCGGGATTATTTTAAAAAGCTGTACCGGGACAGGGAACTGGAACAGGCGCAGCTGGCCCGGCCGGCCGGACAGGAACGGGATTTTACGGAAAACTGCGGGCAAAGCAGCCTGCTTCAGGCGCTTTCCCGCCTGCCCGGCGTACAAAGGGAGGCGCTGACCCTGTATTATTTTGATGAACTGAAAATCAGGGAAATCGCCCGGATAACGGGGACAAATACAGCTACGGTAAAGTCCAGGCTGCATCAGGGCAAACAAAAGCTGAAAAAAATATTGGAGGAGGAAAGCCAATGAAAAGGGACCGGGAATTAACAAGACTGTTCCGGCAGGAGCTTCCTGTGGATGTGCAGGGTAAAAAAAGGGCGCTGGAAGCGGTTGAAAAAAGTATACGGAGCAAAAGGCCGGTATTCATACCAACCTGGCAGCAGATTTTTTATACGCAGCTTACCCTTTTTTCACGCGGTTATTGGTGTTTCCAGGCCTTTTGGCTGCTTCTTGGCGCATCTGCCGTCCTGTGGCTGGGAGATCTGACTGTTTATGGGTTAAACAGCCCGTTTTTTACGCCATCGGTTCCGGGCGGCCTGGTGGAACAGGGCGGTGTTTCCTATGTGGTGCTTTTGCCGGTTCTTTCCGCAATTATGGCATTGGCAGGGGGAGCCGGTTTTGCGGAGTTGGGAAAATGCTTTTCCTGCCATATGTGGGAGCTGGAACACAGCTGCTGTCTGGATTTAAGACAGCTTCTGGCGGTACGCATGGCGATTACGGGACTGGTGGATCTTCTTCTGCTTGTCTGCTTCACAGCTGTTTCCCGGGGAAGGCTGCAGACAGGATTTTGGCAGACGGGAATCTATCTACTGACGCCTTTTGTGTACAATACGCTAATGTACCTGACGGTATTCACCTTCGCCAGAGGGAATAACCGTTTCCTGCAGGCCTGCGTGCTTGCGGCGGCCTGCTGTATTTCCTTCCTTCCTGCCTGCATTCCGCATCTGTATGAAAAAACCATGCTTTGGCTGTGGGTTGCCGCACTTGTCGCAGCAGGAAGCCTTGTGGCGGCAGAGCTGTATTGCCTGGCCGGGAAATTAGAAAGAGGAGAAGAGTTATGCTGGAATTAAAGCTGGACGAGGTGACAAAAAAATATAAGGATAACATAGCGGTAAATCATATCAGCGCTACATTTACCCACGGGGTATATGGCCTTTTGGGGGCTAACGGCGCGGGAAAAACCACGCTCCTCAGACTGCTGTGCGATATATTAAGGCCGGATGAGGGAAAAATTTTATGCAATGGCAGACCGATAGATAAGCTGGGCGCCGGCTACCGGCGTTACCTTGGCTACCTTCCCCAGGATTTCGGCTTTTATCCGGACTTTACGGCGGAGCGGTTTCTTATGTATATGGCGGCCCTCAAAGCGTTGCCTGTGTCGGAAGCAAAAAGGAAAACGCAGGAGCTGCTCGCCATGGTAGGTCTGGAAGAGATCAGCAAAAAAAAGATCAAAACGTTGTCCGGGGGAATGGTGCGGCGGCTGGGAATTGCCCAGGCCATGCTCAATGATCCGGAAATCCTGATTCTGGATGAGCCTACGTCAGGGCTGGATCCGAAAGAACGTATCCGTTTCAGGAACATTATCAGCGCTTTTTCCCGGGACAGGATCGTTATCCTTTCCACCCATATCGTGTCCGATGTGGAATATATCGCGGATGAAATCCTTCTTATGAAGGGCGGAAAGCTTTTGCAGCAGGGCAGTGTGGAGAATGTTGCCAGGCAGGTGCAGGGCTGGGTATGGGAGCTGGCCGCAGACAGGGAAGAGGCGGAGGCGCTGAACCGCCGCTATGCGGTGAGCAGCCTGAAAAACCAGGGGGATAAAACAGCCCTGCGCATTATTTCGGAGGATTGCCCTGCCCCGGAGGCGGTCAGTGTACCGCCGACGCTGGAGGATGTATACCTTTATTACTTCAGGGAGGAGGCGGACAAATGCTGCTGAAAATTGAACTGGAAAAGCTTTGCAGGAAACCTGCGCTCTGGACAGGCTTTCTCCTCTCCTTATTGGCGGGGCTGTATCTCATTAGGATTATGATGCCCGTGGTTTATACCGGAGAGGAGGAACTGCGGGGCACGGCCGCCGTACGCTATAACCGCAGCATTACTGCAGAATATGAAGGCTATTTGACGGACAGGAAGGCGGAAGAGATCATCGCCCGTTATGGTTTCGCGAAATATAATGACGATGGCGGCTGCGTCTACGGAAATTATCTGAACCGTTTTATTACGGAAAATATGACGGACTACAGATACAGTGAGAGCAGGAAAAGCACAGTACTCTATTCCCTGCAGGATGAAAACGGTGGTTTTGGCAGAGCCTCCTACGCAGACCGGCTTTATTTTTCCTATGCCGAAGGGTGGGAAGGGTTAATGGAGGTAATGATGGGAACGGCCATCCTGTGGGGGATTACCATGGTGGTGGTATTGTCTAATGTATATTCCTCCGACAGAAGCCTGAAAACAGCATCCGTGATCCGCTCCAGTGCTGAAGGAAGAAGAAAAATGCCCTTTATGCGGCTGTTGGCAGGCTGGATCATCGCTTTGGGAGGCTTTTTGCTGCTTGGAGGTTTTCTGTTTCTTGTGAATGGCATCGTCTATGGTTTTGAAGGCCTGCGGGCAAATGTGCTTTGTGCGGGAGCTGCGCCATATTTGTGTCCGGACTCCATAACTACAGGACAGTTCTGGGTGTCGGTATATCTTCCGCGCACAGTGCTGGGAGTGACGGTTCTTGTCTGCCTGACAGCCGGAGTATCGGCGTTATGCAGCTGGCCGCTGACGTCTCTTTGTGTTTCAGCCATCCTTTTTGTCTATCCCCTTATCAGCCGGATGCTGGTATTTAAGCTGGGTATTATCAGCTTCAGCCGTTTGTTTGCCCGTCTTCTGACTTTACCGAATGAAGGGCTGTCGCTGAATCTGATGATTCCTTCCTTTGATGGAGGAGCAGGTGGCGGCCGGATTTTTCCGGGCATTGCCGGAGCTGTTTTGTGCATGGCAGGGCTTTGGATGCTTTGGCACGGCTGGTGCCGGAATGGAAAGAAGGGATGAGAATGCGGCTGTATCTTTTTGAACTGGAAAAACTGATAAGAAAACCGTTTTATCTGACGGCAGCCGCGGGTAGCTTTTTATTTACCGTCATAGGCTGGCGGGTATATGCGGAGCAGGCGGATTTTCATGCGGGAGAAGCACAGGCTGTGATGCTTATGCTGATGGAGCTGCACGGCCTGCTTGCCGCAATGCTTATCATCATTTTTACCGCGCCTGTATTTGCCGGGGAATATAGCCTGAAGATGGAGGAACTGCTGCTGACCGCTGCGAATGGGATGGAAAAAACGGCCTGTGGAAAAGCCGCTGCCGTACTCACCCTTTCATTGTCCATTTTTGGGATTCTTCTGGGTTCGGATTATTTATTCATCCGCTGTGTCTGGGGAAAAGAAATCTGGAGAGCCGGTATGATGCGGCCTGCGGCCGAAGAACTGGATACTGTTCTGGCTGTCAGCTGCGGCCGGGCCTTTACTGCCTCATTTTTCCTGGGGATCTGCGCCGTAATTCTGCTTGCGGGAGCGGTGTACTGTCTGTCCGCTTTTTCACATACACCCTTCCAGTCCGCCGCAGGCGCGGGTATCGGTTATTTCGCCTGTCAGCTCCTGTATAACTGGGGGAGCCGGGCGGGATTTTTGCCTGCGGCTTACCTGTTTTCCTTCAGCCCTGTGGTACTGGCAAGATTTCAGCTGTTCAGGAAACCGTGGGAGGGAAAATGGTTCGGCGGTTTTTACCTTTGGCTTGTGCCTGTGATAACAATCGTGTTGTGCGCCGTATTTTTTCTTTCAGGCCGCCGGAGGTTTCTCAGGAAGCCGGGGTGATTTTAGGATAGCTACTCTGATTCTCCGGAAATCTATCTGATATCCAGGAATTGAGCTGATTTTCAGGGAACTGATCTTATTTTAGAAAAACGGCATAGATTTCAGGGTATCGGTTTCCTGGCAAATTAAGAATTTGCAGAGTCTTCAGCTTCGCCGATTGCCGTTTTTGCCCCTCGCAAGGCAGCAAGTCTTTTTTTCCAGTCTGCCAGGCTGAAGGTCTGCACGAAATCAATCAGCAGGGAAGAAATAGTAACAGTAATCAGGGAATAGGCGATGCGTCCCACCGGAATATAGGTCAGGGAAAGTACAAGCACAGTCAGATCCGTCGCCAGATAGGCCCGTGATATTTTACAGTGCGTCAGCTTGGAAATCACGAGAGCCAGCGCATCATCGCCGCCGCTGGACGCTTCCTGCCGCACCACGAGTCCCACGCCGATTCCCACAAAGCAGGCGCCGGCAATGGCAGCCAGCAGCGGTTTATCCGTCAGATCCGGAAGAAGGAAGGGAAGGCTTTCCCATACCTTCAGAAAACCTGCAAGACAGAAGGTGGCGGCGATGGAACGGATAAGAAATTCTTTCCCCAGATACCGGAAGCCGACGAGATAACACAGGGCATCCAGAATGGGGGATAAAAGGGAGGTGGGAATGGCAAACCAGTAATTAAGCAGCAAAATCATACCAAGGACGCCGCCCTCCGTAATATGGACCCTTTTATGAATATTCACCATACCGAAGGCCAGAATTGCAGTACCGGCCAGGATGGATAGTATCATCTTCGGAGGAAAAATCTCTTTTCCCTGTCTCTTAAAATCATTCCAATTCATAGCTTTTAACTTCTTTAGTAATATTGTACGCAAAATAAAACCTCATTTCTGTAGTGCCGGGTTTCTTTCTCAGCGCCAGGTATACACAACGCCATACCTGACGCTGAGAAAGCGCCCGGAATTAAACTTTTATTAATTTTTTTACAACCGCATGTAAAATGATTATAAACTCTGGTATAATACTAAGGTCAATAACAAATCAGAAAAGTATTAATCGTATGGCAAATGCCGTGACACTCAGAATATTTCAAGACCAAATCATCCTAAGGCTCCAGAGTCTTTTAGATATAAAATATTTTATCGTGGGTTTGACAAGACAGAACTGCACATTCATTGCGTGAAGCGTATAGTATACGTTCGATTTGTCCTTGCCGCGGCAGATATCCGGGCTGAACCTGCGCCGCACGGATAAAAAACAGGAGAAAATGCAGAACCATGAAGGATTATTATACCATAAGCGAAATTTCCAAATTATATGGGATCGGCACGGATTCCCTCCGCTACTATGAGGAAGCCGGCGCGCTGGAGCCTAAAAGAGGTAAAAATAATTACCGCCTTTACCGCCTGAAGGATGTCTACCGCCTGAACATTATCAGAGACTTACTGCAGCTGGGCTTTTCCATGAAACAGGTGAAGACCTATCTGGACTGCCAGAATCTGGAGCATACACTGATTATGCTGGAGGATGAAAAAAAGAAAATACGGGAACAGGAAGAACGCCTGAAGCTGGCGGAGGAATCCATACGGAAGCGTATGGAACATATAAACAGATACCGGGAAGCAAAAGAAGGAGAGTACCTGTTGAAAAAATTTCCGGACAGATACTGTCTGCAGCTCAATGAGGATTTTACCCGGGATGAAGAGGTGGATTTTGCAATTAAAAGGCTGCAGAAGCGCCATGAGGATAAAATAAGGAGCCTGGGCGACCAAAGCTTCGGAGCCAGCCTGTCGCCGGCGGATATCAAAAACGGAATCTATAATCTGTTCCATTCCGTATTTTTCATCCTGGAGGATGCCGAACCGGATAGCACAAGAACGCAAAACGCTGAAGATTTACGGGAAAACAGCGATATTCTTCTGCCGGCCGGCAGCTATCTGACCACTTTCTACCGCGGCCCCTACACACAATCGCCGCAGAAAATTAAAGCGCTTATGGAGGAAGCCGAGTCAAGAAGGTTTAAGATAACCGGGGATATCCTGGAACTGTACCCGATTGACAACCGCTACACAACGCAGGCGGAAGAATTCGTAACGGAAATACAGATCCGTGTCGAAAAACAATAAAAAACTCATACAGGCCAGGCTGATTTATTTGCTCTCCAGAATGGATTGATGCAGCTGCACGAACAGCTCATCATATTTCAGGTGCTTTCCCTCAAACCTGGTTACCGTGGCATACAGGGAAAGCGGAATTTCCCTCCCTTCAAAGCAAATCGTTTCACCATTCCTTCCGGTAATTAGTTCAGCCAGCCTTCGTGCATAAGAAATATCCCTGCTGTTTGTCAGAAGCGCAAATTCATCCCCGCCAATGCGGAAAACAATATCATCTTCGTCAGCGAAGCTTTCCATCCTCTGAACAGCTTCCAGAATGGCCAGATCCCCGGCTTTGACAGAAATTTCATTTATGGGCACCAGCCCCTTAATATCACAGCAGATAAAATAGCAGTCCCTCCGTTCAAGGAATAAATCATAAAGTTCAGATATGTCTACAGGTTTTCTTTGTTTCATATACGCATCTCCTTTTTCAAACGGCTTTTGCAGACGCGGGAAAATATCGGTGAAACGGTTTCGGCTGCGAAAGGCAGTAGGTGAACATCCACGGCTTTGTTCAAAGGCTCTGGTGAATGCTTCATGAGACTGATAGCCATAGCTCAGGGCAATATCCAGTACGGATTTTTCTGGGTTCTGTATCAGCTCTTTGGCAGCTTTGGTCATCCGCCTTTTAATTACATATTCCTTAACACTGCAGCCATAGACGCTGCGGAACAGCTTTTCCAGGCATGATTTTGAACAGAAGCAGTTCCTTGCCGCAGCCTCCGCAGTAATTGTTTCACAGAGATTTTCTTCCATATAAGCCAATGCATCTGCAAGCAGTTCCAAATTGTTCATAGAGGCCTCCTGATTTCTGGATTACGGTACCGTAAGCAGCAGTCCGGATTCATCGGGATTGTTCTGCCTTAATCAAAGAATAGCATCTTTATGCCCAAAAAGCTTGATATTTTGGATATCTTATGCCGTTTCTTCACTTTGCGGCAAAAAATAACAGCCGCAAACCCTCCGACTTATGTATCATATCACGGAAGGCATTGCGGCTGCTTCAATAAAACAGTGTTTTTTAATATCTGTTAAACGACATTCTTAAACTGGCTCATATACAGCTGGTAATAAGCTCCCTTCATCGCCATAAGCTGCGCGGCGTTACCCTCTTCAACAATTGTTCCGTTGTCGATGACAAAGATCCGGTCCGCCTTCTGAATCGTGGAAAGACGGTGGGCGATAACAAAGGAGGTACGGCCCTTTAACAGGCTTTCGATACCGGACTGAACCAGCAGCTCTGTTTTTGTGTCAATGCTGGAGGTGGCTTCATCCAGTATCAGTATCCTGGGATCGGATACCATGGTGCGGGCGAAGGCCAGCAGCTGTTTCTGGCCGATGGACAGCCCGCCGCCGCGTTCACTGAGAACGGTATCGTAGCCATTATCCAGACGCATGATAAAATCGTGTGCATTTACCGCCTTGGCCGCAGCTATGATTTCCTCGTCCGTGGCATCCAGTTTTCCGTATCGTATGTTATCCTTAATCGTTCCGGAGAACAGGAAATTATCCTGGGTCATAATGCCCATCTGGTGCCGCAGGCTTTCAATGGAAACATCCCGGACATCATAGCCGTCAATGTATACATGCCCGTCCTGGATGTCATAAAATCGGCTGATCAGGTTGACTATTGTTGTTTTACCGGCGCCGGTAGGGCCTACAAGGGCGATGGTTTCTCCCGGTTTGATATGGAAGCTGACTTCGTTCAGCACCTTTACCGTGCCGTCATAGGAGAAGGATACCTTATCAAAATCCACTTTCCCCTGAATGGGAGGCAGCTCCTTTACGCCCTCCCTGTCCGTAATGGCGGAAGGGGTATCCATGATTTCAAAGACACGTTCCGCGCCGGCAATGTTTGTAATCATCTGATTATAGAAATTACTCAGATTCATAATCGGATGCCAGAACATGGAAATGTAGGAGCCGAAGGCAATAAAGGTACCGATGGATACCTTATCCACGCCAATGATCAGAATTCCTGCAAAATACAGCGATACGGTGCCAAGTCCCCAGCAAAAATCAATTACGGAACCGATGGCATCATTTAAACGCACCGCATGGATAAAGGAATCCCGATGCTCCTTTGTCAGGCCACGGAAGGTATCCATAGTTTCCTCTTCCGCACCAAAGCTCTGGATAATCCGGATACCGGACAAATCCTCATGGACAAAAGCGTTAAGGTTGGAGGATTTTTTCCTGTGGATCTGCCATCTTTTGTGGGAACGCGTCTGGATATACCAGATACAGGCCGCCATCAGCGGAAGGCTGATTAAGGAAGCCGCCGCAAGTCCCGCATTTTTAATAAACATAATAGCCACCACCGCACAGATGGTAATGAAATCCGGAATCAGGGTGGTAACGCAGTTGGAGAGTACATCCTTCAGAGAATTGATATCCCCGATAATACGCGCCAGGATTTTTCCTGTAGGGCGGCTGTCAAAAAACTGGAAGTCAAGCGTCTGGATATGGGTATATAATTCCTGACGGATGGTTACCAGAATGCTGTTGCATACCTTTGCCATAACATACATACGAAGCTTTATGCCCAGAACCATCAGGATATTCAGAACGACTGCAAAAACGATAAGCCGTCCCAGCCCTCTGAAATTCCCTTTGGAAATATAGTCATCCACCGCTGATTCCATGATAAGCGGGTTCAACAGGTTGACAACCACGCAGAAGCCCATGATAAAAAGGACTCCGATAATCTGTTTTTTATATGCAAGCAGGTACTTGAAGAGACGCATGAGCGTGGCCATTTTCCCTACTTCTATTGTTTTTTCATCATCTTTAAATGAATTGAAGGGCATTTTTTACGCCTCCTTTCTTTCGTGGCCGTCGGTGCCCAGGGCGCCGTACTGTGCCTGCCATGTTTCATAATAAAGTCCCTTCTGTGCGAGCAGGCTTTCATGCGTGCCCCTCTCCTTGATGGAACCGTTTTCCAGAACAATAATTTCATCCGCATTGCGGACTGCGCTGATACGGTGGGCGATAATCAGCTTGGTGGTATCGGTAAGCTCCAGCAGAGCCTGCTGAATGGCATATTCGGTTTCCATATCCAGTGCGCTTGTGGAATCGTCCAGCACCAGAATGGGATTTTTCTTGGCGATGGCGCGCGCAATGCTGATACGCTGCTTCTGCCCGCCGGAAAGCCCTACGCCGCGTTCACCGATAACCGTATCATACTGTTCATCCAGTTTTTCAATAAAATCACTGGCCTGGGCACAGGAGGAAGCACCGCGTATCGTCGATAAGTCCACCAGGTTCCTTTTCCCGAGCTTCACATTTTCACTGATGGTATCCGAAAAAAGAAATACATCCTGCATGACAATGGAGATATTGCTTCGAAGCTGCTTTAAGGACATATCCCTTATGTTCACATCGTCCACATAGATAGAACCGTCCGTGGCATCGTAAAGACGCTGCAGAAGCTGGATGATGGAGGTTTTTCCCGCGCCGGTAGCGCCCATAATTCCTATGGTTCCGCCGGGTTTTACATGGAAGGAAATGTCATGAAGGATTTCATGTCCGTCCTCCTTATGAAAAGAGACGTTTTTAAACTCCACCTTTCCCTGAACGCCGGGAAGCATTTTGGGAACTTCCGGCTCAGTGATGGTAGGCTTTTCAGCATAAATCTTACGGATTTTCCGGTAGCTGCCCACGGCAGAGGAAAAGTCGTTGGAGAGCCAGCCCAGCATTTCCATGGGCCATACGATATTCATGGAATATTCCACGAAGGCGCTCAGGCTGCCGATGGTGAGCCTGCCGTTGATAACAAGGCTTCCGCCGAAGAGCAGCACGATGAGCGGCAGCAGCTTGGTGATCAGTGAAAAATACGGATAGTATTTTACGAAAACCTTGGACTGACGCATATTCAGCTCGTAATAGCGGTTGTTGTGTGAAAGGAATTTGCCGATTTCGTATTTTTCCCGGGCAAAGGCCTTTACTGTCCGCACTCCGGCCAGGTTCTCTTCGGCCACCGTATTCAGGGCCGCGTTCTCCTCACTGATATCTTCGTAGATATCGCCCAGCCGGCGTTCCTCCAAAATGGCGATGGAACCGGTGATGAGCATGGCCAGGGTAGGAATCAGCGCCAGCTTCCAGTTCAGGCTGTACATGCAGAAAAGAACGATGGCGGTATGGAAAATAACCTCCAGAATCAGCATGCTCACGTAGCTGACCGCATTCCAGATCCGGTCGATATCATCCTTGACGCGGCTCATCAGCTCTCCGGTATTGGTTCTGTCAAAATAGTCCGCGCTCAGAGACTGGATATGGGCAAAGAGATCCTTTCTCATATCTGTGGCGATGAAAGAGCCGATCCGGTCGAAGGTAAATTCTTTGGTATAGCCGAATACGCATCGGCCCGCGCCCACCAGAAGGATGCCTCCCAGCAGATATTTCAGCCGGCTTAAGTCCCCGCCCACAATGACATCATCAATGATGTGCCTGGTAAGCTGAGGCGATACCATATCCAGTGATACGGCAATTACCATGGACAGGAAACCCAGCAGATAGCCGAATTTGTGTTCCAGTAAGTAGGTAGATAGTTTTTTCATGATTGTGTTAAGTCCCCCTTATGTAATTTTAGAGCTTTCCGCGCATCCGCCGCAGGCAGGAGCTGTCATGCGCCCCCTGTTTTTTTGGCGGATGATGCAAAATAATCAGAGAAAAGAAAGAGGAAAGCGGTTTCACCGCTTTCCTGGCGTGGTTTAAGGCGGTAAAGCGGCCTCCGGAAGAATTGCCGGCCGGGCTGACCGGACATTTTTTCCATAAAAAAACCACGCCAGAATTACCTGTCGTGGCTAATGCCGCTTTGGCTCCTTATGTATGGGAATACTGTCAGTTATATACAGAATCCGGAAACTTAAGAAGTGATTGTAGCATTATTATACCAGGAGGCAATTCCAAGTCTTTTCTCGTCATCAAGCAATGTCGCACTGATTGAATTACGTAATCTTCTGTTTCCGTTAGACATAAGTTTTACCTCCTTTTCTCTCAAATTTTTAACCGGTTACAGACTAAATATACCTTACCACCGGGCCGTGTGTTTTGTCAATCGTCTTTTTCAAAATGAAGAAAAGAAATGTAACGGTTGTTACTGTTCACTCAGTACTGTGCATTTACTGCACAGTACGTAAGAAAGTGATTCAAGAGTGCATAAATCCCATCGCCGCAGGCGATTTTTAATGGATTTATGCAGTTACTGGTCACGGTGTGAACAGTAACTAACGGTTTGCAATAATTCTGTTATCTGAACCGTACAACGGTTCGGCCAGGCCTGCGGCGCAGCAGCTTGGGCCGTACGGATACGCAGCACAGCAGGCAGCCGGCCTGCGGCGCAGTGGTCCGTGGCGCAGCGATTATATAAGGCCGGATGCCAGCTGGCCGGGCCGGTATCGGTCAGATCGTATAATCTTTGTCAATATTAATGACAGCATAGTAGGAGGCGGATATGCTGTGGATTTTTTCTTCCATAAAACGGCTGATTTCCGCGTCGCTGAGCTGAAATTTAAAGGGAACCAGGATGTCAAATATAATATTGGTATGGGTAGGACCCTTTACAATCCTGAAATCATGGAGATTCAGAGACTTGTCCAGTTCATGGAGGCAGCAGGTGACCTGCTTTTTCAGTTCCTGGGTCTCTTCATCGTCATTCATAACAGGATCCATATGTATTACCGCGTCACAGTGCAGCTCACGGTGCAGCTGACGTTCAATATTGTCGATGGTATCGTGCAGGTGGAGCATGTCTCCGGAGGCGGGCACTTCCGCATGCAGGGAAATCATGACCCGGCCCGGGCCGTAATCATGCACGATGAGATCATGGATGCCCAGCACCTGAGGATAGCTTTGCACAATGGATTCTATCTTTTCCACAAATTCCTTCTGAGGAGGCTGGCCGAGCAGGGGGCTGATGGTATCCTTTGCTGCGCTGAAGCCTGCGTAAAGGATGAAAATGCCCACCAGAAGACCGCACCAGCCGTCAATTTGAAGCCCTGTAAATTTACCGATGAGGGTTGCAATAAGGACAACGGAGGTGGAGAGCATATCGCTCAGGCTGTCGGCAGCGGTAGCCATCATGGCGGCGCTGTCGATTTTGCGGCCGGTGGAGCGGTTGTACAGATACATGTAAAGCTTGACCAGGATGGAGACAATCAGAATACCTGCCACCACTGGCGTACATTCCGTGGCTTCGGGATGCAGTATCTTGGACACGGAGGATTTGATCAGCTCCACACCCATCAGCAATATCAGCAGGGAAACGAGCAGCCCGGTCAGATATTCGATTCTGCCGTGGCCGAAGGGATGCTCCGTGTCCGGCTTCTGCCCGGCCATTTTGAACCCGATCAGGGTAATCAGCGAAGAACCTGCATCGGAAAGATTGTTGAAAGCATCCGCAGTGATAGCGATGGAATTGCTGATAAGACCGGCCAGAAACTTACCGATAAAAAGAAGGATATTAAAACCGATTCCCACGCTTCCGCAAAGCACTCCATAGGACTGCCTGACAGAAGGGCTTTCCGTCTGTTCATAGTTTTTAATAAAAAATCTGGCCAGCAGCTGTACCATGATGCAACCTCCTTGGAATTAAAATAAAGACTGAAAATATTATGCAGTATTCCCCTATTTTAACAGCTTCTGCAAAAAAAACAATCCCTGCTTTTGCTTTTCCGGCGGGAGCCGGGATAAACGCATCAAGGCTGGTTTCACTGGAAAAAACGTATTGCGCCCTTCAGGGAAAGCGTGTATAATTGCTAAGGAATAGGCCGGCGCGTCATCCGGCGCGGCCGCCTTGCTGGAACAGTTATGTTATCCGGAAGTGACATATATAGTTATAATGAAGAAAGAGGAGAAGAATATGAGCAAGAAACCGGTAGTATTAATGATTCTTGACGGCTATGGGCTGAATGAAAAGAAGGACGGCAATGCCGTGGCAGAAGCCAAAACTCCTGTAATGGACAAGCTGATGGCGGAATGCCCCTTTGTCAGGGGAAATGCCAGCGGCATGGCAGTCGGACTTCCTGACGGACAGATGGGCAATTCTGAGGTAGGCCATCTGAACATGGGCGCAGGCCGTATTGTATATCAGGAACTGACCAGAATTACCAAGGAAATCCAGGACGGAACCTTTTTTGAAAATCCTGCCCTGCTGGATGCGGTGGAAAACTGCAGAAAGAATGATTCCGCGCTGCATCTGTACGGCCTCGTGTCCGACGGCGGCGTCCACAGCCATATCACTCATATTTACGGGCTGCTGGAACTGGCGAAGAGAAATAATCTTTCCAAGGTTTATGTGCACTGCTTCCTTGACGGACGTGACACGCCCCCTTCAAGCGGAAAGGGCTATGTGGAGCAGCTGGAAGCAAAGATGAAGGAAATCGGCGTGGGCCAGGTGGCTTCCGTGATGGGCCGCTACTACGCAATGGACAGGGATAATAACTATGACCGTGTGAAGCTGGCTTACGATGCGCTGACCAAAGGGGAAGGCCTTACCGCTGAAAGCGGCCCCGCAGGCATCCAGGCTTCCTATGACAGAAATGAGACGGATGAATTCGTGAAGCCTACCGTGGTTGTAAAGGACGGCGCGCCGCTGGCAACCATTCAGGATAAGGACTCTGTTATATTCTTCAATTTCCGTCCCGACCGTGCAAGAGAAATCACCCATGTTTTCTGTGACGATGAATTCAAGGGCTTTGACAGACCGCACAGACCGGACGTTACCTATGTATGCTTTTCAGAATATGACCCCACAATCCCGAATAAGGAAGTGGCTTTCCATAAGGTGGATATTACAAATACCTTCGGCGAGTGGCTGGCAGACAACAATATGACCCAGGCCAGAATCGCTGAAACGGAGAAATATGCCCATGTTACCTTCTTCTTCAACGGCGGCGTGGAAGTTCCCAACAAAGGGGAGGAAAGAATCCTTGTGAATTCCCCCAAGGTTGCCACCTATGATCTCAAGCCGGAAATGAGCGCTTATGAAGTGTGTGATAAGCTGGTTGAGGCTATTAAGTCCGATAAATACGACGTTATTGTAATTAATTTTGCCAATCCGGATATGGTGGGACACACAGGTGTGGAAGCAGCAGCCATCAAAGCGGTGGAAGCAGTGGATGAATGTGTCGGCAAAGCGGTGGATGCGCTTAAGAGCGTGGACGGCGTAATGTTCATCTGCGCGGATCACGGCAATGCGGAGCAGCTGGTGGATTATCAGACCGGCGCGCCTTTTACCGCCCATACAACGAACCAGGTTCCCTTTATTCTTGTGAACTATGATCCTGCCTACACCCTGAAGGAGGGTGGCTGCCTGGCGGATATCGTTCCTACGCTGATTCAGATTATGGGGAAGGAACAGCCTGCGGAAATGACCGGAAAGTCCTTGCTCATTAAGAAATAAGAACCAAAGGAAGCAGGAATTTTATAAAGTTTATAAGATAAGAAGCGGGAAAACCATAATTTCCTGCCGGCAGATCTGTGAAAGAAATGGAGCTTTGCTTAGATATTAAGCGGAGCTCTTTTTTTGTAACATTTATGTAACAAATAATTGCATAATATGTCAAACTATGGTATATTAAGTGTATCAGAATGATTAGTACACTTGATACAGCATTCAATCCCGACAGCAGCGGCACAGACGGATGCGCCTGCGCATTAGCGCATGCTTGAACATTGCTTTCCGGCTGCTGCTGCGAGGGTCAAATATCCCGCAGCGGAGTATTTGACTGCAGAAAGGAGTCCTATGATTATACTTGACTATAAAGATGCCAGGCCGATTTACGAGCAGGTTGTGGACAAGTTTCAGAAGCTCATTCTGACAGGAGCGTTGGAGCCGAATACGAAAATGCCGTCGGTACGGAGCCTGGCGGTGGAACTGTCAATCAATCCCAATACCATCCAGCGGGCCTATGCCGAGCTTGAAAGGGAAGGATTTATTTACACGGTAAAGGGCCGGGGGAATTTTGTCGCCTACGACGAAGGCCTGTTAAGTTACCGGAAGAAGGAAATATACAGTAAGCTGGACGAGCTTATCAGGGAAGCCGGTGAAATCGGCATCAGCAGAAGCGAGATGTCCGACTATGTGAAGGAAGGGCATGAAGCAGTGCTGCAGGGGGCAACCGGGGAGGGCTTTGGTTATGATTGAAATTAAAGATGTGACCAAGCGTTTTGACAAAATCAAAGCGGTGGATCATGTAAGTTTTTCCATCAGGGAAGAAAATGTGTTTGGGCTGATTGGAACCAATGGCGCAGGGAAAAGCACGATGCTGCGTATGCTGGCGGGCGTTCTGAAGCCAGACGGCGGTATGGTGCTTGTGGACGGCATGCAGGTCTATGATAATGTAAACGCAAAGAAATGCTTCTTTTTTATCGGGGACGAGCCTTATTTCTTTTCCACTGCCACCCCCCGGGATATGGAGAAGTATTACAGCAGCGTATTCCCCTCCTTCAGCAGGGAATCTTATTATCTGTACCTTGCCAACTTCGGCCTGGACAGCAGGCGGAAAATCAATACCTTTTCCAAAGGCATGAAGAAGCAGCTTGCCCTGATCTGCGGCGTCTGCTCCGGCACGAAATATCTGTTTTGCGATGAAACCTTTGACGGGCTTGACCCGGTAATGCGCCAGGGTATAAAAAGTATTTTTGCCCAGGAAATGGAACGCAGGGGGCTGACTCCCGTGATTGCCTCCCATAATCTGAGGGAGCTGGAGGATATCTGCGATCATGTGGGGCTTCTCCACCACGGCGGCGTGCTCCTGTCCAAGGAACTGGAAGAGATGAAATGCAATATTCAGAAAATACAATGCGTCTTTTCTTCCGAGGAAGAAGCGAACAGGGTACTGGAAAAGTTTGATATTGTAAAAAAGGAAAAAAGAGGCTCTCTGTTTACGCTGACGGTAAGAGGAGGCAGAGACGAGATCATTGCGCAGTTTGCGGCGGCGGAAACCTATTTTTATGAGGTGCTGCCTTTATCTCTGGAAGAAATTTTCATCAGTGAAACGGAGGTGACCGGGTATGATATCAAAAAGCTCCTTTTGGGCTAGTATGAGGGAGAATCTGAAAAGGCGGGGTTGGACGGTCCTTTTGTGTATGCTTGTTATGTTCCTGGTGCTGCCCGTGAGCCAGGCCATGGCTGTTTCCGTCAACCGCCAGAAGGTGGAGGCGGGAGGCAGCTACTATATGGCCGGCAGCAACGGCCGGGAGTGGGTGGCAGAGACCTTCATGAATGCCATAAGCTTTGACATACGCCTGGTTGCCGTTTTCGCAGCCTTTGCGGTGCTGTTTGCGATTCAGGGCTTTTCCTGGCTGTACAGCCGTAAGAAGACGGACATGTACATGAGTGTGCCTGTATCCTCCGGAAAGAGATACTTTACTATTTACCTGAATGGAATCGGTATTTTTGCAGGCTGCTATTTCTGCACGCTTCTTATGGTGCTTGCAGTGGGCGCGGCGCTGGGGGTCCTGTCGGGAAAAACTATACTGGTTGCCCTGGGTGCCTTTTTATGCAATATGATTTTTTTTGCAGCAGTCTATAACCTTTCTGTGATCGCCGTGATGATGACAGGAAATGTGCTTGTTACATTGCTTGCCTGCGGATCCTTTTTCATGTATGAGTATATGCTCCGTTTCCTGTTGGACGGGATGCGTTCCGCTTTTTTCAGAACCTACTGTTCCTTTGCGGATGTTATGGATAAGTCATGGACATCGCCAATATTGACCTATTCCCTGGGACAATTCTCTGCAAACAGCTATTGCACCGGAGGGGGCAGCAGATATCTGCGGCTTTTTATGGAAGATCTGGCCCTGGTTGCCGTACAGGCAGTTGTATACGGCGTACTTGCCTATATTTTATACCGGAACAGGAAAGCGGAGGCTGCAGGGAAGTCCATGGCCTTTACCAGAAGCAAAAGTGTGGTGAAACTGCTGTTGATGATTCCGGTTACCCTTATGGCTGGACTGTGGTTCAGAGGGCTTTCCGGCGGAAGTATTTTTTTCACTGTTCTGGGAATGCTTATCGGACTGCTGCTTTGTCATGGGCTGATACAGATTATTTATGAGTTCGACATCCGTTCCGTGCTGATGAAAAAGTGGCATCTGTTTGTGGCAGGCGGCGCGGCAGCATTTATTTTCTGCTTCTTTTATTTTGATTTTTCAGGTTATGATACATATATTCCTGAGACCGAGGATATTGCCAGCGTGGCTTTTACCCTCCAGAATGATATTTATGGCTTTGTTAATTATGACAGATTATTCCAGAAGGATATCTACTATGTGAATCATGGGGAATATATGCTGGAACATATGGCTTCGGAGGATACGGATACCATAGAGGCGGTAAGGACTATCGTCCGGAAGGATCATGAAGCCAATCTGGATATGAGCGTATACCATAAAGATTATACGCTTGTATATATCCGCTATAATCTGACAAACGGTAAATCTGTCTGCAGGACTGCAGCGGTAAACCTGCGGGAAGTTCTTCCGGAAATGGATGCTGTTTTTGCGGACAGAGCCTATCAGCTCGCCCGCTACCAGATCAATGATCCCCTCATGATGGAAAATTCGGATCAGCTGTCGGCTGTTTACAGCAACGGTCTGGAAGAGGTAAATTATCTGGGGGATATGGGCCAGCTGCTCAGGGTCCTCAGTGATGAACTGAATAAATACAGCTGTACCATGATGATGAACGAACTGCCGCTGGGCAGCCTGCGGATTAAATATCAGCTGCCGGGAGCGCCGGAAGAAATGTATTATTCCTGGAGCTATCCGATCTACCGGGAATTTGATGATATGCTTGCGCTTTTAAAGGAACATGGAGCTTATGTGGAGGTTAGTGAAGACGGCATCTTCATCGATCCGGACAAGGTAGTCAGCATTACTGTTACCTGCTATAATCTGAAGGACAGCGATATCTCCTATTCGGCGGACGGAAGCCGTTCTGTCAGCTATTCCAATGAACAGGCTGTTACGGAAACCTTTACAGATCCGCAGGATATCAGGATGATAGCCCCCGCGCTGTATCCCGCCATGCTTATGGATATTTCAGGCGGATATATCACAGGGCGTCTCCAGGATGAAAATTATGATATCAGCGTGGTATTTAAACCTGGCGTGAAATACAATACACCGAATATCAGATTCATCCCTGTGCCGGAGAAATTTCCTGAATTCGTTATCGAAAAGACTTCGCCCGCACAATAAGGCGCTGCCGAAAGCAAAATTTTTCTTATAAATTGCATACCGTAAGGTTAAAAATCCCTTTTTCGGAAAATACTATGTAGGATAGAAAAATCTGTCCGCATGGTTTGCCGGAAAAGGGATTTTTCCACTGATTTTAAAGCTGCCTTTGGCAGCAGAAAGAGAGGAGGCGTCCCTTCGGGCCGCCGGGGAAACCTTCGGTTTCCCACTGATTTTAAAGCTGCCCTGCGGCAGCAGAAAGAGAGGAAGGTATGCATTTGTTTTTGGAGATTACTGATGTACGTGCGAGAGAAATTCTGGATTCCAGGGGAAATCCGACGGTTGAGGCGGAGGTGACTTTGGAAAATTCGGTTACCGGCAGGGCGGCGGTTCCTTCCGGCGCGTCCACTGGACAGTTTGAAGCGGTGGAGCTGCGTGACGGGGAGACCCGGTATTTCGGCCTGGGCGTGCAGAAAGCGGTGAAGAATGTGAATACAAAGCTGAGAGAAGCTCTGCTTGGAAAGAATGCCCTCTGCCAGCTTGAGATAGATCGTATCCTCATGGATGCCGATGGTACGGATAATAAAGGAAACCTGGGTGCAAACGCAACATTGGGAGTTTCCATGGCAGTGGCGAAAGCCGCGGCAAAAACACTTGAGCTTCCGCTGTATCAGTATCTGGGCGGGATACATGCAAGACAGCTGCCGGTTCCCATGATGAATATCCTCAATGGAGGCAAGCATGCAGACAATACGGTGGATCTGCAGGAATTCATGATAATGCCGGTTCAGGCCGATACCTTTGCCGATGGTCTTCGTGTTTGTGCGGAAATTTACCATAACCTGAAAAAAATATGTAAAGAGAGAGGCCTATCCACGGCAGTAGGAGATGAAGGCGGCTTTGCCCCCGATTTGGGAAGCTCATCCGACGTTCTTCGTTTGATTGTGGAATCCATAGAAGCAAGCGGCTATGCTCCCGGCCAGGATATCAAAATTGCAATCGATGCGGCGGCAAGCGAGCTGTATGATGAAAAAACAAAACGCTATTATTTCCCGGGAGAAAGCAGGATGAGCGGAAGCGAGGTCTACAGGGATTCGGAAGCCATGGTAGATTATTATGAGCAACTCATCCGTGAATTCCCGATTTTGTCCATAGAGGACGGGCTGTTTGAGGATGACTGGGATGGCTGGAAAATGCTCACTGAAAGACTGGGAGAGCAGGTACAGCTGGTCGGAGACGATCTTTTTGTTACGAATACCAAACGGCTGGATGCGGGGATCAAACTGGGCGTTGCCAATGCGATACTGATAAAGGTGAATCAGATAGGCACGCTGTCCGAAGCCTTTGAAGCTATCAGCATGGCCCAGAAAAACGGCTACAAAACGATTATATCCCACAGATCGGGCGAAACGGAGGACACCACCATTGCAGACATCGCTGTTGCGGTGAATGCAGGGCAGATTAAGACAGGCGCGCCCTGCAGGACGGACCGGGTGGCAAAATATAATCAGCTGCTTCGCATTGAAGAAGAACTGGGCTGCGCCGCTTGTTATAAAGAGCCTTTTAATAAAATCTGATTAGAATTGCTATATTAATAGAAGAAACAGGAGAAACGGGGCTGTATCCCAGGAGGATGCGCTCCGTTTCTTATTTGGTAAAAAAATAAAAAATTGCCTTAATTTGTACGATTGTGTAATAAATTTTTGGAAATTCACGTTTTGCCAGGGAAAATTCTTGCATCGAAGTTAGTATTGTGGTATATTTGAAAAGCTGGTATGATATAGATCTGTGTAATATTAGACAGATGATGTTACGACAGCAGCAGAAAATTCTGTGGGGTCCGCAGGATTTTAAATTGCAGGACGGCTGGTTTCCCAGGCGTCATTGTTTAGTGCCTGAGTGTCCGCACGAGAATAATACATGTGTTTCTGTGGAAGACACAACAGGCAGGAAGGTCAGTTTTTAAAAAAACAGCCATTGCTGTCACTGGACTGTATTACTCAGAAGGAACAATGGCCAGTACAAACAGAAAAGGAGTGTTTCAGTTGACAAAATACGTTGTAAAGAGAATCCTTCTCGCAATAGTAACCATACTGATTGTCTGCGGTATCACATTCTTTGCCATGAATGCGATCCCCGGAGGACCTTTCGATGGTGAGAAGGTAGTATCCCCGGAGGTTAAAGCAGCTCTGGAAAAAAGGTACAATCTGGATAAGCCCATACCTGAACAATTTGTGATCTATATGAACAACCTGCTTCACGGAGACTTTGGAATTTCCACCAAGACAGGCCGTGATATTAAGACTCTGATCTTCGAATCCTTCCGGGTTTCTGCAAAGCTTGGAGGAATGGCGATTCTGGTCGCTCTTGCGTTAGGTCTTGTTTTCGGCAGCCTTGCGGCTTTGACGAGAAATAAGCTTCCTGACCGTTTGATTATCTTTTTTTCAACCCTGTTTACGTCCCTGCCCAGCTTCGTGTTTGCCACGCTGCTGTTGCTGGTGTTCTGTGTCCAGCTGAAATGGATACCGGTATGGGATGCCAATCATCAGAATTATATCCTTCCGGTCATTGCGCTGGCAGCATATCCAATGGCTTATATTACGCGTCTTACCAAGACCAGCATGCTTGACGTTATGGGACAGGATTATGTCCGTACGGCGAGAGCGAAAGGCGTTGCCCGCTGGAAGGTTATCTTTAAGCATACATTAAGAAATGCCCTGATTCCCGTTATCACTTATGTGGGACCGATGACGGCATCCATTCTGACAGGTTCCCTTGTTGTGGAGAAAATCTTCACCATCGGCGGACTCGGCGCGAAATTCGTAGACGGCATCACTAACCGTGATTATCCCATGATTATGGGTACGACCATTTTCCTGGCGGTACTGATGGTAACCATGAATTTAGTGACGGATATTGTCTACAAGCTTGTAGACCCCCGTATTAAACTTGATTAAGGAGGAGGCCAGTAATGGATAAAGTAAAAAATATAGATGAAATGCCGAAAAAGTCTCCTTTGAGCTTACAGATAGATTTAAAGAAATTTGAGAAAGCTACAGAGGAAGAGAAGAAGCAGCAGGATGTCATGAGCGAATCCGTTTCCTTCTTCCGTGACGGCATGCGTAAATTGATGAGGAATCCCCTTGCGGTAGGCAGTATTATCGTTCTTTTGCTTATCGTTGCAATGATTCTGATTGTACCTCATGTAGTGCCGTATTCTTATTCCCAGATCATTTCCGTAAATGGTAAACGTGATAAGACCGCTTCGAATATGGCGCCCTTCCAGTATTCTGATAAGGAACAGGCCTATATCGCAGAAGGCGGAAAGGTATTCCCTCATATTATGGGTACCGATGAAATGGGCCGTGACTACTTTGTACGTGTTGTTTATGGTACCAGGGTTTCACTGACGGTAGGTGTGTTTGCCGCGATTATTGTTCTGATAATAGGCGTGCTGTACGGAAGTATTTCCGGTTATTTCGGCGGCAAGACCGACCTTATTATGATGCGTATTGTAGATATTATATATTCCCTTCCGGATATGCTGATGGTAGTATTGCTTTCAGTCGTACTCCGTGAGGTGCTGAATGTGGATCAGTTCCCGGCGCTGCAGAAGATAGGTACGAATATGATTTCCCTGTTTATTGTATTCGGACTTCTGTACTGGACAGGTATGGCAAGACTTGTACGCGGGCAGATCCTGACAATCAAACAGAATGAATATGTTCTGGCAGCCAAGGTCAGCGGAGCAAAATCAGGCAGAATTATCCGCAAGCATATCCTGCCCAACTGCATCAGTGTTATCATTATTTCCGCAGCCCTGCAGATTCCGTCCGCAATTTTTACGGAGTCCTTCCTGAGCTTTATCGGTCTGGGCGTTCAGGCTCCCATGCCTTCTCTTGGTTCCCTGGCCAATGCGGCTAGAGCGGGTATCAGCGTATATCCTTACAAGCTGATTTTCCCGTCCCTGCTTATCTGTCTGATTACCCTGGCTTTCAACCTGCTGGGTGATGGTCTGCGTGATGCATTTGACCCGAGATTAAGGAGATAATAAAATGAGTGATAATATACTTTCGGTAAAAGATCTTCGTACCTCCTTTACAACTGATAATGGGGAGGTAATGGCTGTAAACGGTATTTCTTTTAATCTTGACAAAGGGAAAATCCTGGGTATTGTAGGAGAATCCGGATCCGGGAAATCCGTTACGGCATATTCAATTATGCGTATCCTTGAGAGCAACGGCAGCATTAAGGGCGGCCAGGTGCTCTATAAAGGAGAAGATGTAACTAAATTTTCAGAAAAGAAGATGAGGGAGTTCCGCGGAAAATGCTGCTCCATTATTTTCCAGGATCCCATGACCAGCCTGAATCCCGTATTCACCGTGGGCAACCAGCTTCGGGAAGCGATTGAGCTTCATACGGACAGAAAAGGCAAAGAGGCGGAAGCGCGTGCCGTGGAAATGCTCACCCTTGTGGGCGTGAATGAACCTGAAAAGCGCGTAAAGCAGTATCCTTACGAACTTTCCGGCGGTATGCGTCAGCGTGTCATGATCGCCATGGCGCTGGCATGTGAACCGGATATCCTGATCGCTGATGAACCGACTACTGCTCTGGATGTTACCATTCAGGCGCAGATACTGGAACTGATGCAGGAACTGCAGAAGAAGCTGGGAATGGCGATTATCATGGTAACCCATGATCTGGGTGTTATTGCAGATATGTGCGATGAAATTATCGTTTTGTACGGCGGACGTGTGTGTGAAAGAGGTACGGCAGAAGATATTTTCTATCGCCCTTGTCATGAATATACGAAGGGGCTTCTGCGTTCCATCCCGAACGTGGACAGAATCGGTGAAAAGCTGATCCCGATTCCGGGTACTCCCATTAACCTGCTGAATATGCCCAAGGGCTGTGCTTTCTGCCCCCGCTGTGAAAATGCCATGAAGATCTGTATTGAGGAGGTTCCCCAGGAAATGCAGATGCCTGACGGACATTACGCATCCTGCTGGCTGAATGTAAAGGCCGCAATGGAGGCGGAGCAAGGAGGCAGAAAACATGAGTAAAGAAGCAAAAACAACGAATAAAAGCGAATATCTGGTTGAGGTCAAGGATCTCAAACAGTATTTTCCCATAAAAGTCGGTTTCATGAAAACTATTCCCTTAAAAGCGGTGGATGGCGTATCCTTTGCCATCAAACCCGGTGAAACACTGGGAATGGTAGGTGAATCCGGCTGCGGCAAGACGACGGTAGGACGTTCTCTTTTAAGACTGTATACGCCCACCGGCGGAGAAGTATTTTATAACGGGGAAAAAGTGGATGGTTCCACCGTCAGGCATATGAGAAAAGAAATGCAGATGGTATTCCAGGATCCCTACTCATCCCTGAATCCCCGTATGACGGTAGAGGATATTATCGGAGAGCCTCTGGATGTACACAAGCTCTATACCTCCCGGGGAGAACGCCGTGACAAAATCATCAACCTGATGGAACTGGTCGGACTGAATGCGGAGCATGCTACCCGTTATGCCCATGAGTTCTCGGGCGGACAGCGCCAGCGTATCGGTATTGCAAGGGCGCTGGCAACGGATCCCAAATTCATTGTCTGTGATGAAGCGGTCAGTGCGCTTGACGTTTCCATTCAGGCGCAGGTTATTAATATGTTTGAAGAACTGCAGGAGAAGCTGGGCGTTGCATATCTGTTTATCGCCCACGACCTGTTGGTAGTGCATCATATTTCAGACAGAATTGCAGTTATGTATCTGGGAAGAATCGTGGAGATTGCGGATTCCAACGAACTCAACGAGAATCCGATCCATCCCTATACCCAGTCGCTTTTAAGCGCAGTGCCTTATCCTGATCCGAAAATGGCAAGGGAAAGGCATCGTATCGTGCTGGAGGGAGATGTGCCAAGCCCGCTGCATATGCCCAGCGGATGCGCATTCCGCACTCGCTGTAAGTACGCAACAGAGCAGTGTGCAAAGGAATGTCCTCCCCTGACAGACAGAGGCGACGGACATCAGGTTGCATGCTGGAATAAATAAGCAATAACAGCGGGAACGGCTGCTTTGCCGTATCCCGCTGTAAGCATAAATATTGTAAGAAGGGCTGATAACCGCAATTTTTTGGCCTAAACCGCCTTTTTTCTGCAATATTTATCCTGTTTTTCAAATTTTGATACAATTTGTTCTTTCTTTTTTGAAAAGGACGTTGTATAATAAATCGTATCTATTATTATTCATGGGAGGAAATGATTATGAAGAAAAAGTATCTGGCATTAGCGCTGGCTGCTTCCATGGTTGTAAGTACCCTGGCCGGATGTGGTTCCAATAACGCATCTACCGGTGATACCCCTGCAACTACAGCAGAAACCACCGCAGAATCTTCAGCTGAAACAACAGCAGCAGAAGAATCCACCGTAGCAGAAGAAGCAGGAACGACCGCACATGGCCCGTCCAGCGAAGCAGCACCTGCTTGGGAGCAGTATGATGAAAGAATCGCTGCAATCAGACTGGAAACAGATCTGGAGAAGCGTGAAGCGCTTATGCATGAAGCAGAAGACGAGCTGATGAGCACATGGGCTGTTATTCCGCTTTACTATTATAATGATGTTTATCTTCAGAAGACTGATGTAGAAGGTATCTATGCTAACCTGTTTGGTTTCAAGTATTTTGGATTTGCAACCACACCTACCAATACGCTGGCACTTCAGATTGCATCTGAACCCAACAAACTGGATCCGGCTCTGAACTCCACAGTAGACGGTGCATGTCTTGCAATCCTGGCTTTCTCCGGATTGTTCATGTATGATGAGAATGGACAGCTTACACCCGATCTTGTAGATACATATGAGATGTCTGAAGATGGCCTGACCTATACCTTCACTATGAAGGACGGTCTGAAATGGTCCGATGGCACAGAGCTGACTGCCAAAGATGTTGAGTACAGCTGGCAGAGACTTGCTAATCCTGATACAGGAGCTGACTATGCATACCTGACCACCGTTATTAAGACCAAAGATGACGGAACTCTGGATGTTGCTGCTTCTGAAGACGGCAAGACCTTTACCGTTAACCTTGTAGCTCCTTGTGCATACTTCCTTGACCTGTGTGCATTCCCTGCATTCTATCCTGTTCCTCAGGCTAACATCGAAAGCGCTGAAGGATATGCTGAGAACCCGGGAGCATGGTGTACAGAAGCTGGCTTCGTATCCTCTGGCCCGATGGTTTGTACAGGATGGAAGCACAATGAATCCATGACTTATGAGAAGAACCCTAACTACTATGCAGCTGACAAGGTTTCTCTTGAAAAAGTTGAATTCATGCTCAGCAGCGATGATACAGCTATTTACAATGCATTCAAGGATGGTTCCCTGCAGTTCTCAGATACTATCGCAACAGATATGATGGCAACTGTTAAGGATACACCTGAATTCCACAAGATTCCTACTCTGGGAACCTACTACTGCGGATTCAATGTTAACAGTGATCTGTTCAAGGGTAAGACCATTCAGCAGGCAGCTGATATGAGAAAAGCTCTGAGCCTGTTAATCGACCGTCAGTATATTGTTGATACAATTGCCCAGGCTGATCAGGAAATCGCCAATACCTTCATCCCTACCGGAATGTCTAATGGTAACGGTGGTGAATTCAGAATGAATGATGATGCTTATACCTATCCTGTAGAAGATAAAGTTGGTTATTATGACCCTGAACTGACAGACGCTAATATTGAAGAAGCTCAGGCTCTTCTTGAAAGCGCTGGATATGTATTTGATGAAAACGGCATGCTGTCCCCTGAAACTCCTATCAACATGACATACCTTACCAACGATTCCGAAGGTAACGTAAAGATTGGTGAAGCTATTCAGCAGGATCTTGCAGCTATCGGTGTTAATGTGACTGTTGAGACTCGTGAGTGGTCCGTATTCCTTGATGAAAGAAAGCAGGGACAGTTCGACTTCTGTCGTGAAGGCTGGCTGGCAGACTACAATGACCCGATCAACATGCTGGAAATGTGGGAAACCGATTCCGGTAACAACGATATGCAGTTTGGTAGATAATCATATAGATTACCACTTCTGGATATGTGATTGAATAATTAAAGGGCCTGTGCGCTGTGTGCGGCGTACAGGTTCTTTTTTTAACTGTTCAGTTCCTTCACAGTAACCGGAGTGTAGTAACAGTTCAGACCTGTCTGGCCTGTTACGGCATGTACAGCATTTTTCAATTATTTTATTTTATATATTGTAAATATCCGTCTGATGTGGTAAACTAACAATTGCTTGGCATTAGGAGGTGTAGAAATGGCAGTTCTGAGAATAATATTAACAGTGCTTTTTATAATAATTTGTATTGCATTGACAGTTTTGGTACTGATGCAGGAAGGCAAAGCGGCCGGTCTGGGAGCTATCAGCGGTGCGGCAGAGACATATTGGGGAAAGAACAAGGGACGTTCCATGGAAGGAACTTTAGTAAAGATTACCAAGTACCTTGCAATCTCCTTTATTGTTATTGCAGCAATTCTGAATATATCCAAATTTTAACTACCAAAGCACTCTTGTATGCAAACAGGGGTGCTTATTTTTTTCCGGTCTGCGCAGGCTTTCCAGGGGAAAACTGCGCTGCATTACAGAAACAGAGGAGTTATGACAGAAAATAAAACAGAAGCCAGAAAACTTAAGGTGCTGGGCCTGATGGAAGACCCCAGCTATGTCCCTATGCGTGAAAAGGAACTTGCCTGCATCATGCTGGTAGAGCCGGAGGATCGTCCCGAATTCAAAAGGATCCTGCAGGAGCTCCTTTCAGAAGGGAAAATTCAAATTAATAAAAGAGGAAGATATTCTAAACCTGAACAGCAGCTTTTGACGGGGGTTTTTACCAGTCATCAGAAGGGATTCGGGTTTGTGCAGATAGACGGACGGGAAGAAGACCTTTATGTCCCTGAGGATTGTGTTAATGGTGCGTATCACCTGGATACGGTAGAAGTACGCCTGCTTCCCGGACAGCATGGACAGAGACAGGAAGCGGAAGTATGCCGTATTATAGCAAGAGGTATGTCCCATGTTGTTGGAACCTATCAGAAGAGCCGCAGCTTTGGATTCGTCATTCCTGATAACAGTAAGCTGCCTTCGGACATCTTTGTATCCCAGGAACGTTCCAAAGGGGCTGTGAGCGGTTCAAAAGTCGTTGTGGAAATCACTGATTATGGCGGAAGCCGCCGGAAAAGCCCGGAGGGAAAAGTGGTTGAAATACTAGGCCATATCAATGATCCCGGCGTGGATATTATGTCCATTGTAAGAAGCTTTGATCTTCCGGAAGGTTTCCCGGAGAAGGTGATGAACCAGGCGCAGCGCTGCGGTACTGAGGTTACGGAAGCAGACCGGGCCGGAAGGCTTGATTTGCGGGAGTTGACTATGGTTACCATTGATGGTGAAGATGCCAAGGATCTGGATGATGCAGTAAGCCTGGAGAGGGATGGAGAGAATTATTGCCTGGGTGTCCACATCGCAGATGTCTCCAACTATGTGCAGGAAAATTCCGCATTGGACAGAGAAGCCTTAAAAAGAGGCACCAGCGTGTATCTTGTGGACAGGGTAATCCCCATGCTCCCGCATGCACTGTCCAATGGTATCTGTTCGCTGAATGAAAGAGAGGACCGCCTTGCTTTGAGCTGCCTTATGACGGTAAACCATAAAGGAGAAGTGGTGGATTACCGCATAGCTGAAAGCGTTATCCGTGTGGACCGCCGGATGACCTACACAAGTGTTGCAAAAATTCTTGAAAAGGAAGACCCGGAGGAATGTGCCGCTTATGAAAAATTTGTCCCTATGTTCCGGGATATGGCTTATTTGTCTTCCGTAATCAGAGAGAGGCGCCGCCGCAGGGGGGCAATTGATTTTGAGTTCCCCGAAAGTAAAATAATCCTGGATCAATCCGGGCATCCGCTGGAGATAAAGCCTTATGAACGGAATACGGCTACTAAGCTGATTGAAGATTTTATGCTGCTGGCCAATGAGACGGTAGCACAGCACTTTTACTGGCTTCAGACGCCGTTTGTTTACCGGACCCATGATAATCCGGATCCGGAAAAGGTGCACCGTCTCAGCCTTTTTATCAATAATTTCGGTTATACCATGAAGACGGGGCAGGAAGAGATACACCCGAAGGAACTGCAGAAGCTCCTGGATAAGGTGGAAGGGACGCCGGAGGAGGCGCTGATCAGCAGGCTGACGCTGCGCAGCATGAAGCAGGCGAAGTATACAACGGAATGCACGGGCCATTTTGGACTGGCGAGCCAATATTACTGTCATTTTACATCTCCCATACGGCGCTATCCCGATTTGCAGATTCACCGCATCATTAAGGAACAGCTTCGCGGGAGGCTGGATGAGGACAGAACGGCACACTATCAGCAGATTCTTCCCCAGGTGGCAAAGCAGTCAAGCCAGCTGGAACGGAGGGCGGATGAAGCTGAACGTGAAACTGACAAACTGAAGAAAACAGAATATATGGAACAGCATGTGGGAGAGATTTATGAAGGCGTGATTTCAGGTGTGACGGCCTGGGGACTCTATGTGGAACTGCCTAATACCGTGGAGGGCCTGGTTCATGTATCCATGCTGCCCGGTGATTATTACTATTATGATGAAGCCGCCTGCGAGATGCGGGGAACCCAGACCGGGAAAGCATATAAGCTGGGAGAAAAGCTGAAAGTAAAAGTGAAATTTGCGGACAGGTTTACACGGACTATAGATTTTGTCCTGCCGCATGAAGAAGAGGGGATTGACGATGGCGAAGGAAGCACAGAAACTGGTTGCCAATAATAAAAAAGTTTTTCATGATTATTTCGTGGAAGAGAAATATGAAGCCGGCCTGGTGCTGCACGGAACGGAGGTAAAATCGCTCCGTATGGGTAAATGCAGCATCAAGGAGGCATTTATCACCGTAGATAAGGGCGAAGTATTTATAAATGGAATGCATGTCAGCCCGTATGAAAAAGGAAATATTTTTAATAAGGATCCGCTCCGGGTGAGAAAGCTGCTCATGCATAAGGCGGAAATTATGAAGCTGACTGGAAAGGTGGCGGAAAAAGGTTACACTTTAATGCCGCTCCAGGTATATTTCAGGGACGGAAGGGCTAAAATTGAAATAGGCCTTTGCCGAGGCAAGAAAATGTATGATAAGCGGCAGGATATTGCTAAAAAGGATGCCAGAAGGGATACGGAGAGGGAATTCAAGGTGAAGAATCTTTATTGATTCCCGCCAGTGCGCCTTGACAAGAGCAGAAAAGGTGTGTATACTAACGGTACCAAAAGTTTTTAATTGAATAAGGGGTAGTCAAGGTTTCGACAGGGGTCTTGCAGCTGGAGAAGCTATCCGCAGGAATGCGTTAAATCCAAACCTAAATACAAACGCTGAAGACAATACTTTAGCTTACGCAGCAGCTTAATGCTGTGTTGTCTGACTTAGAGCACCTACACTTTAAGACTCAGGCATCGACTTTGTAGGAAACGGCACAGGCAAAGCTTTGAGCCTGTGGACGTATTATGAAGCTACTGAAGTTAACCGGATGTCAATTTCCGGTTAATGGAGGGAATGTCTAAGAATTGACTATGATAGTAGAAGGACAGGGAATGGGCTTTTGGACACGGGTTCGACTCCCGTCTACTCCATTAAAAACACTGATAAATGGGGCTTTTTTGGATACGATTTTAAATAGGTAATACCAAAGGTAATACCTGGAATTGTTCAAGGCTTTCCTGCAAATTCAATTTATTATTATTTTGGGGCTATGGAGTAGAAGACTTAGGTTTTCTACTCTATTTTATAGTATAACAGAACGGAAAACGTACATAAATGAAGCAACAGGCTTCATGGGGAGGGAACAATATGCACAAGGAATACTTACTCAGCTGCTTTGATATGACAAAAATGGAAGACGAAAATGAATTCTTTGAATCCTTCGATGAGATGGAGCTTTTTATAGAGCAAAATAAAGAAAATATAATAATTGACGGGACATATCATCTGGAGGAGCTCAATCTCTAAGGAAGACATGACAGGAGGCTCACAGAAGCTTTATGGCAGCAACAAGAAAAAAAGATACGCTTATGACAGAGGGCGCTATCTGGAAAAACATTCTTCTGTTTGCACTTCCCCTGATGCTGGGGAATATTTTTCAGCAGCTTTACAATACGGTAGACAGTATTGTGGTCGGCAATTTTGTGGGAAAAGAAGCACTTGCGGCGGTAGGTACAACGGACAGCATCATAAATACCTTTATCGGATTTTTTTCCGGACTGGCGACCGGTTCGGGGATTATTATATCCCAGTATTTTGGCGAGAAAAATGAAAAGGGCGTGCATGACGCCGTACATACAACAATAGCGCTCACCTTTCTGATGAGTCTGATCTGCACAGTTTGCGCTATTCTTCTTGTGCCGGCGTTTCTTCATATGATGGGGACTCCGAAGGATGTGTTTAATCAGTCGGCGGTTTATCTCAGGATTTATTTTGCCGGAAGCATGGGACTGCTTTTTTATAATATGGGGGCTGGGATTCTGCGTGCGGTGGGCGATTCCAGGCGGCCGCTCTATTTCCTTATTTTTTCAGCCCTGCTTAATATCGGGCTGGATCTTTTCTTTGTAGCCTACCTTGGCCTTGGAGTAGCCGGAGTCGCCTGGGCAACGATTATTTCTCAGGGCGCGTCAGCCATACTCATTATGGCCGCGCTGTCCAGGGAAACGGAAAGCTACCGCGTCATATGGCGGAAGGTAAGAATCAATCCGGTGATGACTCGTAAAATATTTCAAATCGGTCTGCCTTCCGCGCTGCAGATGGCGGTTACTTCGTTTTCCAATGTATTTGTCCAGTCCTATATCAATCATTTTGGTTCTGCTGCCATGGCAGGCTGGTCCTCTTATGGGAAAATAGATAAATTCTGCCTGCTTCCCATTCAGAGTATTTCGATGGGGGTAACCACCTTTGTAGGCCAGAATCTGGGCGCCAGAAAGCTTGACAGAGTGAAGCGGAGTACCAGGGTGGGGCTCATGATTTGTTTTGGTATAGCCCTTGTTATCATTATTCCGGTGTGGCTTGCCGCCGGCTCGCTTGTGAGGCTATTTAACCAGAGCCCGGACGTCCTGTCCTATGGCACGTTGTTTGTCCGCCTTGAAATGCCGTTCTATTTTGCGCTGTGTATCAATCAGATATACGCGGGGACGCTCAGAGGCGTGGGAAATACAAAGGCGCCCATGGTGATCATGATGTCCTGCTTCATTGTTTTCAGGCAGGTGTATCTGTTTTCCGTTTCTCATATTACCGAGTCAATCATCTGGGTAGCGCTGGGGTATCCCTTTGGCTGGATTCTGTGCAGCCTGTGCCTTGTTCTTTATTTCAGGCATACCAATCTGGAGAAGTACAGGGTGGCCGGATAATGGGAGAATGCCGTTCTGTAAAATCGGCGGCAAACGGCCGTAACGGATTTTTCAGCCGCAGGTAAAGCACTGGATAAGTACAGACCGCATATAATATCAAAAACAGTAAATGGGTGGAATATGTATTTTGTAAAGACATCCGATGATATAAATCTTGCTGTCTATGATTATAATCCCAAGGGAAAGAAAACGGTGCTTCTGATTCATGGCTGGCCGCTGTCCCATCTGATGTATGAATACCAGCTGGAGATGCTGATTTCCTGCGGTTACAGGGTAATCACCATGGATTTGAGAGGCTTTGGGAATTCCGATGTGCCTGCAGGCGGCTACTGTTATGACCAGATGGCGGAGGATATTTATAAAGTGGTGTGTGCGCTGCGACTGAACCGGTTTACGCTGGCCGGATTTTCCATGGGCGGGGCTATCGTGCTCCGGTATATGAGAAAATTCCAGGGATACGGCGTGGAGCGGCTGATTTTGCTTGCCGCAGCAGCGCCCAGCTGGACCAGGAGAGAGGGATTTCCTTACGGGCTGACCAGGGAATATGTGAACGGGCTTATCAGGGAAGCCTGTACGGATCGTCCCAGGCTGGCCTGTAAATTCAGCCATGAACAGCTTTTTGCAAGCTGCCAGTCCGAGCCTTTGAAAAACTGGTTTGAGGATATAGCCCTTTCCGCTTCAGGGATCGGTACGGTGCAGGCGGCCATTGCGCTGCGGGATGAGGATGGAAGAAATGATCTGAAGGCTGTTGAGGTCCCCACTGTGATCATCCATGGGAAAAAGGATGTGGTGGTATCCAGTCAGCTGGCGGAGTATCAGCACATGGCAATCCAGGGCTCTAAGCTGTATGAGCTGGAAAACAGCGGGCACGGTATCGTTTATGATGAGTTGGAACGTTTTAACGATTTGTTTTTGATGGCGGTGGAAGGAAAGTGCTGATACCAACCGTTTTTACTTCAAGGTTTTATGAAATATATAGAGAAAGCAAAAAAGGCAGATATCCTTTTCCGGGATATCTGCCTTCTCTGTCATGCTTCAGCCAAACAACCTTTTCTTTTTTATCATGCTTCAGCCAAACAGCCTTTTCCTTTTTTCTTCAATCCTTCTGCGCCGCTCTTGTGTTGCGTCGCTGTCTATTCGGTAAACGCCATCCTCATACACCAATACGTCGCCCTCCATGGACTGTGGCGGCAATTCGCTGCGGGGGACAAGAAGGGTGGTGCGGTCTTCCTTTTCACAGACTGCGTTATCACCTTCAAAACGATCAATGATATAGCTCATAAATTCTCCTTTCAGCCCTGTAACCCGGGCGGACATCAGGGATTGCACTGACTGCAGGGCGAATAGCCCATGCCGGTTATTTCCTCCCTGCTTCCTTCATAGTAAATTTTATTGGCTTCCTTCATCTGGGAAACAGAGGTGCAGTCCGGGTAGTGGAACTTCATGCTGTTTTTATTCAGTACATAGGTAGCCGTCTTAGGAGCATCTTCCTGCATAGTTCCCGGCAAAGCTTCCCCGGAGCCTGGGGAAGCGGCGGTTTCCCATGTGATTTGGCTTCCGTCTGAAGTGGCTATCAGCGTTCCCTGTTCATCCGTACGGTATACCCTGATGCCGGAGGCGGACAGCTTTTCCATGGTTTCCCTGTGAGGATGGCCGTAGCTGTTGTCTGTTCCGCAGGAAATTACTGCACAGGAGGGGCTGACCGCCTGGAGGAATTCATCGCAGGTGGAAGTGGAACTGCCATGATGGCCCAGCTTCAGGACGTCGGCCTTCAGGGAAAGGCCGCTTTCCGTCATAGCTTTTTCCGAAGGCGCCTCCGCATCGCCGCACATAACGAAGGCATTGGAGCCAAAGGCCAGCCGGATTCCAACGGACAGGTTGTTCAGATCACCGTCCTTTGCCGCCTGTTCGGCAATGTCTGCGGCAGGGGAGAGAATGGTAAAATCAGCCTCCCCAAGAGAATAGGTATCGCCCGGCTCTGGTCTGGTGACCCGAAGCTCCTTTTCCAGAAGCGCATCCAGCACATCCTCATAGGTCCGCGTTGTATGGGATACGTCTGGCAGGATGACCGTGCCGATGTCAAATGCATGGATAACGTCATCCATCCCGCCGATATGATCCTCATGGGGATGTGTTCCTATCAGATAGGATAGCTTTGTAACTCCCAGAGATTGTAAATATGCGGTGACGGTGGGACCGCTTTCATTGGTGCCGGCGTCCACCAGCATATTTTCCGTTCCTGACTGGATGAGTATGGAATCTCCCTGTCCCACATCGATGAAATGTACTTTTAGTACCCCGGCAGCATCCGGCGCCGGAACCGGCTGGGCTGCCGTTTCCTCAGACCTGCTCATTTCACCCGGGCCGGATACTGCGGGGGCGCATCCTGTAAAAATGAGGGAAGCGCACAACGCCAGAGAAGCGGAAAACAGGAACCTTCGGAAAGAACCGTATCCGTTTCTGCGTACTGCATACATATGTTTTAAATTCGCTTTCATGTTCTAATCCTCCTGACACTTTATGATATAACAGATTCCCGCGGAAGAAAAGAAAAAAATAAGGCATGTGCCAACCGCCATTTTCCGTTCTGTTACGGGACTGGCGGTTGGCACATGCCTTTTCAGGGCCTTCCTATTCGCTGAAGGGAGCCATGGAAACGCGGATAAAATAGCCTTTGTCGTGATCGCAGACCGGGCATTTTTCCGGCGCATTTGTACCGGTGTATACATAGCCGCAGTTTAAGCAGATCCAGCCGGTTTCCACATCGGAAACAAAAAGCCTGTTCTGCTCCATAAGCTGGGCAAACTTCCCGAAGCGGTCTCCGTGTGTTTTTTCAATTGCGGAGATCATATGGAAGGATGCGGCAACCCTGGAGAAGCCTTCCTCCGCGGCTTTGTCTCCAAAAGCCTTATAAATCGGATCATATTCTTCATATTCATTGTGCTGTGCGGACAGAAGAAGCTGCTTTATATCAGGATAAATATCCACAGGGTAGCCGCCGTCCACAACGATGGTTTCTCCCGCAAGCTCCTTTAAGTGATTATAAAAAATTTCTGCATGCTCCTTTTCCTGGTTGGCCGTAAATGTAAAAACGGCTTCAATAACATGAAGGCCATCCTTTTTAGCCTGGGAGGCTGCAAATGTATAACGGTTTCTTGCCTGACTTTCACCTGCAAAGGCACGCATCAGGTTATCCTTTGTTTCACTGTTCCTGAAATCAATGGGCATTTTCATCCACTCCTTTTCTGATATGGTTATTTCTAGTATGGGCAGCGGGAAAAGGTTTATACTTTTTTTATAGTAAGTTTTCAGCCAGTTAATTGCAATTTGTGTACATAAGGGTAAAATGAAGAACAGAGTAGCAGACACAAGAGTCTGTATGAATGGGAGACATGTAAAATGAAAGAAAAACTGATACGGTTTATGCAGGGCAGGTATGGGGTGGACCAGTTTACCAGATTCCTGATGGGAGTGGCGCTGGCGTGCATGATCATTTCTCTTTTTACCAGAAATGCCGTCTGGTCGTTTCTGATCTTATTAGTTCTGGTTTACAGCTATTTCCGTATGTTCTCCAAAAATATCCAGAAGCGCTATGCGGAAAATCAGAAATATCTGCAGATGACTGCCGGAATCAGAAAAAAATGGGCATCCTTCCAGAGGGATATGAAGGACAGAAAAACCCATCACATTTACAGATGCCCTGGCTGCAAACAGAAAATCAGGGTTCCGAAGGGAAAAGGGAAAATCGCAATCCGCTGCCCGAAGTGTCAAACAGAATTTATCAAGAAGAGCTGACGGGAGAAAAATATGTTCGGGTACGTAATTGTTAACAAACAGGAATTGAAATTCAGGGATTTTGATTTATATCAGTCCTATTACTGCGGCTTCTGCCGGGAGCTTAAGGAGAGATACGGTGTAAAGGGCCAGATTACGGTAACCTATGACATGACGTTTCTGATTCTGCTTCTGACAGGCCTTTATGAAACTGAGGACAAAGTAAGCGAGTGCAAGTGCATTGCCCATCCCTTTGACAAACATCCCACAAGAAGGAATTCCTTTACGGAATATGCGGCGGATATGAACATCCTCCTTACCTATTATCAATGTATGGACGACTGGGAGGATGAGAAAAAGGTATGGAAGAGAGGTTATGCAGGCATCCTGAAAAAAGCCTTCCGGGACACATCGGCAAGGCACCCGGAAAAGGCCGAGGTAATTTCCGCCCAACTGAATGCGCTCCATGAATATGAAAAAAAAGGAGAAAAAAATCTTGACATTGTAGCAGGGTGTTTTGGTAATATAATGTCGGAGATTTTTGCCTTCAGAAAAGACGAGTGGGAGGAAGACCTTCGCAGGATGGGCTTTTTCCTGGGAAAGTATATTTATTTGATGGACGCTTATGAAGATATGGAAAAGGATGAAAAAAACGGAAACTTCAATCCCTTCCTTTCCATGCGCGGCGAGAGCGGTTTTGATGATAAGGTTTATCAGATTTTAAGAATGATGATGGCAGAGTGCTCCAGAGCGTTTGAAAAACTCCCCATTCTTGAGAATACGGATATTCTCCGGAATATTCTTTACTCCGGCGTCTGGTGCCGGTACGAGATGGTAAGAGGCAGAAGAAAGGAACAGCAGGAAAATGCGTGACCCGTATCAGGTACTGGGTGTATCCCGTGATGCATCTGACGAAGAAATTAAAAAAGCGTATCGAGCACTGAGCAGAAAATATCACCCCGATGCCAATGTCAACAATCCGAATAAGGAACAGGCGGAAGAAAAGTTCAAGGAGATCCAGCAGGCTTACCAGCGGATTATGGATGAAAGACAGCATGGAACCTCCAGCAGCTATTCAGGAAGCTCCGGTTCCGGAAGCTATGGAGGCGGTTACCAGGATTACGGCGGTTTCGGTGATTTTGAAGATTTATTCGGCAGCTTCGGTTTTGGCGGCCAGAGCTACCGGAGACAGCAGAGCGCTGCGGGCGGTGACGAGTATACGGTTCACATGAACGCGGCCTTTAACTATATCCAGAGCAGACATTTCAGGGAAGCCCTTAACGTCCTCTCCGGCATCAGTGAGAGAACTGCAAAATGGTATTATTACAGCTCCATTGCCAATTCAGGGCTTGGAAATAATGTGATAGCCCTGGAGCATGCAAAGAAAGCAGCGGCGATGGAACCGGGAAACCAGCAGTATCGAGTATGGCAGCAGCAGATGGAATCCGGCGGAAGCTGGTATCAGACCCAGCAGTCCCCTTACGGGATGCCGGCTATGGACGGAAGCAACTGGTGCCTGAAGCTCTGCATTGCGAACCTGATCTGCAACATGTGCTGCGGGGGCGGCGGTCTGTGCTGCGGAGGCGGCATTCCAATAGGAAGGTTCTGATGCACCTGCCTTTTTGCGGCAGGAAAAGAAAGGAGTACGGAATATGGACGTAATGGTTATATATTCAAGCCGTACCGGGAATACAAAAAAAGTGGCGACCAGTATATTTGCGGCGATCCCAGGAGAGTCCAAGGATATGCAGCCGATAGAAGAATATAACGGTAAGGATGCGGAAACCTATTTTATAGGCTTCTGGACGGATCAGGGGACCTGTGATATGCGGGTGGTGGATTTGCTGTCCGAGCTGGAAGGTAAAAATGTGGCGCTGTTTGGCACCTGCGGCATGGGCGCCAATACGGAATATTACAAAAGTATCGAACAGAAGGTAAAGGTCTGGCTTCCGGAAACCTGCAGATATTTTGGTGCATATATGTGCCAGGGGAAAATGCCCATGCAGGTCCGTCAGAAATATGAGATGATGGAGAAAAACGGGATGGGTGAGGAAAAAATCAAACCGCTGCTCCGCAATTTTGACGAAGCGCTCCTGCATCCCGACAGTGAGGATTTGAAGGCAGCCGCAGCCTTTGCCGCGGATATTGTGGAACGGATAAAAAATGATGAATGCTGAGAAAAGCTGCGTAGGGCCAACAGACGGCCTTACGCAGTTTTTGCTTTTTTTTTACAAAAATGTTTGTAATCTCTTTTCGTATATGATATACCACATATAGAAATAATAAGCGGAAGCGGGGAGAAATTATGACAAGGGATATGACAGAAGGCAGGCCGTTAAAGCTCATACTGGGGTTTGCGGTGCCTCTTTTATTCGGAAATCTGTTCCAGCAGTTCTATAATCTTGTGGATACCATAATTGTGGGGAAATTTCTGGGAGTGAAATCATTGGCTGCAGTGGGAAGCACAGGCTCCATAAATTTTCTGATTATCGGTTTCTGCATGGGCATCTGCAACGGCTTTGCAATTCCAATAGCGCAGAGCTTTGGGGCCAAAAATGAAAAGACGCTTAGAAAATATGTGGCGAACAGCACCTGGCTTGCGCTGTTTTTTGCCGTGGTGATGACAATTGCCACAGTGCTTTTGTGCAGGCCCATTCTCCGGCTCATGCGGACACCGGAGGATATTATCGGAGGCGCCTATACCTATATTGTAATCATTTTTGCAGGGATACCGGCGACAATTCTTTATAATATGGTTTCCGGCATCCTGCGGGCCATGGGTGACAGCAAAACGCCTTTGTATTTCCTGATATTGTCGGCATTCCTGAATATCCTGCTGGATCTGCTCTGCATTGTAGTGCTGCACATGGGTGTGTCGGGAGCTGCCCTGGCCACGGTTGTATCCCAGGCTGTTTCAGGAGTGAGCTGTCTGACTTATATGCGCAAAAAATTCGATATCCTTCATGTGAGAAAGGATGAATGGAAGCTGGAGGCACAATATGTAAAGAACCTGTGCGGCATGGGAATCCCCATGGGACTGCAGTATTCCGTAACTGCAATCGGCAGCGTTATTCTCCAGAGCGCGGTGAATTCCCTGGGTTCGGTGGCAGTAGCCTCCATGACGGCGGCAAGCAGAATCGGCGGCTTTTTTGCCTGTCCCTTTGATGCGCTGGGGGCTACTATGGCGACCTATGCGGGGCAGAATATCGGGGCAGGGAAGCCGGAGCGTATCCGCAGGGGCATCAAAACAGCCAATATTATCGGCGCAGCCTATGCGGCAGTGGCATTAACCGTGATGTTTTTTGCCGGGGGAAGCCTTGCGCTGCTGTTTGTGGACAGGACGGAAACGGAGATACTTTCCAATGTAAGGCTGTTTCTGCTATGCAACGCATTGTTCTATTTCCCGCTGGCCCTTGTAAATAATATCCGTTTTCTGATTCAGGGAATGGGTTACAGTATGCTTGCCATATTGTCCGGGGTGAGTGAGATGATAGCAAGGGCGCTTGCCGGCTTCCTGCTCGTTCCCGTATTCGGCTTTGTGGCAGCAGGTTTTGCGAGCCCGCTTGCCTGGGTGCTGGCCGATATATTTTTAATCGTGGCCTATTTTAAGGTCATGAAGAAAACGGAACGGCTGTTCACAGATAAAAACCAGGCATGATGCAGTATTCGGTATACTGTAATAAAAGCTGTGCGGCGCCGGCTGAAAAGTTGGAAAAACTCTGAAAAGTTCACATGTTTTTCATAAATATCTGTTACACTGTTATTACATACAGAATAAAGGACCGGATGGAGACAGTGCCGGTTATAATATTAGAGAGAAGGCCGGTTATCAGGAACGGCGGAATCGAGGTTGGTATGGATCGGACAAAAATACTGGTTGTGGATGACGAAAGCAGAATGCGCAAGCTGGTAAAGGACTTCCTCCAGAAAAACAATTACGATGTGGTGGAGGCAGGAGATGGAAGCGAGGCGCTGGATATTTTTTTTGAACAAAATGACATTGCATTGATCATTCTGGACGTTATGATGCCGAAGATGGACGGCTGGCAGGTATGTAGGGAGGTCAGGAATTATTCCAAGGTTCCCATCATCATGCTCACGGCCAAAGGAGATGAAAAGGATGAGCTTCAGGGCTTCGATCTGGGGGTGGATGAGTATATTTCCAAACCCTTCAGTCCCAAGATACTGGTAGCCCGCGTGGAGGCGATTCTGCGCAGATCCGGCAAAACGGCTTCCGGAGACGTCATGGAAGCGGGAGGAATCCACCTGGATAAGGCCGCGCATATGGTAACCATAGACGGTGAGAACGTGGATTTAAGCTACAAGGAATTTGAGCTTCTTACTTATTTTATGGAGAACAGGGGAATTGCGCTGTCACGGGAGAAAATTCTCAACAACGTCTGGAATTACGACTACTTCGGTGACGCAAGAACCATAGACACCCACGTAAAAAAACTCCGCAGCAAGCTGGGCCCCAAAGGCGACATGATAAAAACAATCTGGGGAATGGGCTATAAATTCGAGGTCGAATAAATGTGGATTACATTCCCCTGGAATGGGCTATAAATTTGAGGTTGAATAAGTGTGGATTGCATTCCCCGGCAGCATGAACGGAGCGGATTATGAAATATTCTATCAGAAAACAGTTTGCTTATATATTTATCGGATTAATGGCCGGCACAATTTTATTGTGCTGGTTTATTAATAATACCTTTCTGGAAAGATATTATTTCCATAACAAACAGACGGTAGTTATGGATGCATATAATCAGATGAATGCCGCAGCCCAGAAGGGGAGTATCAGTTCGGATGATTTTGACATTCATCTGCAGCAGCTCAGTGCGAGATACAATATTTCCATTCTTGTACTGGACGAAGACTCCGAAACCATCAGAGTCAGCGGAGGCGATCCTGCCATATTGAAAATAGAGCTGTGGAATCATGTGCTTTTTGACAGCGCGGAAGGCTCTGAGAAGCTGTATCCTGATACGCCGGAACCTAAAAGCGGCCCGGGCGGAGGCAAGGCTTCTAAATATGAAGAAAACATAATCACCAATAAAACCCTGGTACGCAATGACAGTCCCTTTTATATTGTCCAGCTTGTAACAAGCAACCGGGTCAGCATGGAATATCTGGATATGTGGGGCTTCCTTGATAATGGCAATCTTTTTTTTATAAGGACGGCACTGGAGGGAATCAGGGACAGCGTTGATATTGCCAACCGTTTCCTGGCCTATGTGGGGATTGCGGCTACGGTAGCCAGCGGTATTATTATCTGGATCGTTTCTAAAAAAATAACAGATCCCATACTGGAGCTTGCCCATATTTCAGAACGGATGACCCACCTGGATTTCGATGCCAGATATAAAGGGCGGAGTTTTAATGAAATTGCCATTCTGGGAAATCATATTAATCAGATGGCGGATACTCTGGAAGTTACGATTTCAGAATTGAAGACGGCCAATAATGAACTGCAGAAGGATATCGAAAGAAAGAATGAAGTTGATGAGATGCGTAAGGAATTCCTTTCCAATGTCTCTCATGAACTGAAGACTCCCATAGCCCTGATTCAGGGCTATGCAGAGGGGTTAAAGGAAGGGATCAATGACGACGACGAGGAAAGCAGGAATTTTTATTGCGACGTTATCATAGATGAATCCGGGAAAATGAATAATATGGTGAAAAAGCTTCTCACGCTGAATCAGCTGGAATTCGGCAATGAAGTAATAACAATGGAACGCTTTGATATAGTGATGCTGATCCACAATTACATCCAGTCTGCGGAGATCCTCATCAGGCAAAATGATGCCACTGTCCGCTTTGAACAGGATACACCTGTTTATGTATGGGGAGATGAATTCAAGACGGAAGAAGTCTTTATGAATTATTTCAGCAATGCCCTGAACCATCTGGACGGCGAACGGATCGTGGATATCAAACTGACCCAGGAAAGCAAAACGGTAAGGGTTTCCGTATTTAATACCGGAATTCCCGTCCCGGAGGATTCACTTCCTCATTTATGGGAAAAATTTTACAAAGTGGATAAAGCCAGGACAAGAGAATACGGCGGCAGCGGAGTGGGCCTTTCTATTGTAAAAGCAATCCAGGAATCTATGAATCAGAAGTACGGAGTGGTCAACTATGAAAACGGGGTAGAGTTCTGGTTTGAGCTGGAGAAGGTGACGGACAGGTGAAAATCCTTTCCGTTGCCGGGGCCCCCTTTTAACAGCGGCCAAAAGAGCATTACACTCATGTGAAGTCTGCGATATTTATAATAATTTAAGAAAACTCTCAAAGAAGAAACACAGAATGCACACATTTTTTTTGTAAAATAACAGCATTCAGAGCAGAGGGGGCTTTGTTTTTCGGATTGGAAAACAGGGCCCTTTTTGTTGAAGGTGGGTTGTCCTGCATAGTGCGGCGGCTTCGGCTTCATTTCAGAACGAATTTATAAAATGCCTGCGCTCAGGCAGATGGGGGCCACTATGACGAATGAACAATATTATGCGCTGATGGAACCGTATCATAATGCATGCCAGATGATGCTGACCCGGCTGGAGGTGCTCAATCATACTCTTTATGAAAAAACCACAGTATGTCCCATCCATAATATCCAGCACCGGATGAAGGAAAAAAAGAGCATCGAGGAAAAATTGCTCCGGCTGAAGCTGACCTCCAGTATTGCCAATGCCAGAGACTACCTTCAGGACGTGGCGGGCATCCGCATTATCTGTTTTTTTGTAGAGGATATTTACAATCTGGCAAAAGCGGTGAAACGCCAAACGGACCTTGTAATTATAAAAGAAAGGGATTACATCAGCTGCCCGAAAGTAAACGGTTACAGAAGCTTCCATTTAGTAGTCGGGGTGCCTGTTTATTACCGGGATACTATGGAGTATTTTCCTGTTGAAATCCAGATGAGAACCATGGCTATGGATTTGTGGGCCAGCATGGAACACCGTGTCTGCTATAAAAAAGAAATGGAGGAAGCGGAAAAACAGAGACGCCACAAGGCTTTTACCGAATATGCCGGACTCCTGGAGGAATTGGAGAAGCAGTTTGAGATATATAATGAAACCGCAGGAATACTGGAAGAATCACAGGTCTCATGGGAAAGTAAAAAGAATTTGAAAAAAATGTAAAATTGTAGTTGACAAAGTCGAATCAGGATGATAGAATCAATTTCGTTGCCGGTTGAACCGCTGCAACAACAACTTGAAAGAAACAAAAAAAGTTGAAAAAAGTGCTTGACAGTCCAAACGACATGTGATAAGATATCAACTGTTGCGGCTGAGAAAGCAGCACACAGAACCTTGACAAATAAACAGTAATGCAACCCTGAAAATTCTAAAAAAGAAAATTCAGAGAACAAGTTTTAAAGCTTCGAAAGAAGACCTTTAAGACACCCAAAACAGTAAGAAACGCTTGGAAACAAGCAACGGTTAAACATTAGCTAGAGTTAATCTTAACTGGGTTAAACACTTAAACAAGAGAGTTTGATCCTGGCTCAGGATGAACGCTGGCGGCGTGCCTAACACATGCAAGTCGAACGGAGTTATGCAGAGGAAGTTTTCGGATGGAATCGGCGTAACTTAGTGGCGGACGGGTGAGTAACGCGTGGGAAACCTGCCCTGTACCGGGGGATAACACTTAGAAATAGGTGCTAATACCGCATAAGCGCACAGCTTCACATGAGGCAGTGTGAAAAACTCCGGTGGTACAGGATGGTCCCGCGTCTGATTAGCCAGTTGGCAGGGTAACGGCCTACCAAAGCGACGATCAGTAGCCGGCCTGAGAGGGTGAACGGCCACATTGGGACTGAGACACGGCCCAAACTCCTACGGGAGGCAGCAGTGGGGAATATTGCACAATGGGGGAAACCCTGATGCAGCGACGCCGCGTGAGTGAAGAAGTATTTCGGTATGTAAAGCTCTATCAGCAGGGAAGAAAATGACGGTACCTGACTAAGAAGCCCCGGCTAACTACGTGCCAGCAGCCGCGGTAATACGTAGGGGGCAAGCGTTATCCGGATTTACTGGGTGTAAAGGGAGCGTAGACGGCATGACAAGCCAGATGTGAAAACCCAGGGCTCAACCCTGGGACTGCATTTGGAACTGCCAGGCTGGAGTGCAGGAGAGGTAAGCGGAATTCCTAGTGTAGCGGTGAAATGCGTAGATATTAGGAGGAACACCAGTGGCGAAGGCGGCTTACTGGACTGTAACTGACGTTGAGGCTCGAAAGCGTGGGGAGCAAACAGGATTAGATACCCTGGTAGTCCACGCGGTAAACGATGATTGCTAGGTGTAGGTGGGTATGGACCCATCGGTGCCGCAGCTAACGCAATAAGCAATCCACCTGGGGAGTACGTTCGCAAGAATGAAACTCAAAGGAATTGACGGGGACCCGCACAAGCGGTGGAGCATGTGGTTTAATTCGAAGCAACGCGAAGAACCTTACCAAGTCTTGACATCCCAATGACGTGTCCGTAACGGGGCATTCTCTTCGGAGCATTGGAGACAGGTGGTGCATGGTTGTCGTCAGCTCGTGTCGTGAGATGTTGGGTTAAGTCCCGCAACGAGCGCAACCCTTATCCTTAGTAGCCAGCAGGTAGAGCTGGGCACTCTAGGGAGACTGCCGGGGATAACCCGGAGGAAGGCGGGGATGACGTCAAATCATCATGCCCCTTATGATTTGGGCTACACACGTGCTACAATGGCGTAAACAAAGGGAAGCGAGACAGTGATGTTGAGCAAATCCCAGAAATAACGTCTCAGTTCGGATTGTAGTCTGCAACTCGACTACATGAAGCTGGAATCGCTAGTAATCGCGAATCAGCATGTCGCGGTGAATACGTTCCCGGGTCTTGTACACACCGCCCGTCACACCATGGGAGTTGGAAATGCCCGAAGCCTGTGACCTAACCGCAAGGGAGGAGCAGTCGAAGGCAGGTCTAATAACTGGGGTGAAGTCGTAACAAGGTAGCCGTATCGGAAGGTGCGGCTGGATCACCTCCTTTCTAAGGCGAAGAAGTAAGGGTTGTATTACTGCTTAGATGTTAAGGGAACCGGAGCGAGGGCGGAAGTCGGAAGGACGATGGAAACTCAAACGAAGGAGAAATTAACATAAAAATTCCGGTGGCGATGCGCTTAAGGGAAACACCCGTTCTCATCCCGAACACGATGGTTAAGACTTAGGCGGCCGATGGTACTATGCTGGAGACGGTATGGGAGAGCAGGTGGCTGCCGGATTATAAAGAAAAACAATTAAATACTCATATAGAAGGAAAGGCAATGGATGAAGAATCCACAGGCTGAAGTAGAAATGACTGCGGCCTATTAACAGCCGGACCCGATAGTGAGGGCTTATAGCTCAGCCGGTTAGAGCGCACGCCTGATAAGCGTGAGGTCGGTGGTTCGAGTCCACTTAAGCCCACTGGCGGAGAAAAGACCTGGAATGCAAGTCTGGAAAGACGAAGTTCCCTGAAAACCAAACGAGTGAACCGTCAGAAATGGGGGCGTAGCTCAGTTGGGAGAGCACCTGCCTTGCAAGCAGGGGGTCAAGAGTTCGAATCTCTCCGTCTCCACTGGATTACCTGAAAAGGGATCCAAAGATAAGAATCCGTACCTTGAAAACCGAATATTGAAAATAATCTTAAAGTATCAACGTCTAAAAAGTTGGTTTGTAAGAACCAACCGGATAGAAGAAGATAAACGAGAAGACATCCAAAACAAGCAAAAAAGAAATGAAGATTTCAAATAAAAGGCATACAACGCTATGTATGCTGGTAACGAGACCATGAAGGACGAGTTACAACAGGTTAAGCTGTAAAGAGCACAGGGCGGATGCCTTGGCACTAAGAGCCGATGAAAGACGCGATAAGCTGCGAAAAGCTGCGGTGAGGAGCAAATATCCCGTGACCCGCAGATGTCTGAATGGGGAAACCCGGCGGAGCAAACCTCCGTCACCGTATACTGAATCCATAGGTATGCGGAGGGAACCCGGTGAACTGAAACATCTAAGTAGCCGGAGGAAGAGAAAGAAAATATATCGATTCTGTGAGTAGCGGCGAGCGAAAACGGAAGAGCCCAAACCAGTGTGCGTGCATGCTGGGGTTCGGACTGCGGACGTTACGAACAAGGTTAGCAGAACGGTCCTGGAAAGACCGGCCAGAGAGGGTGAAAGCCCCGTAAGCGAAAACCGAGTGAGGACAGCAGTATCCAGAGTACCACGAGACACGAGAAACCTTGTGGGAAGAAGCGGGGACCACCCCGTAAGGCTAAATACTCCTTAGTGACCGATAGCGCATAGTACTGTGAAGGAAAGGTGAAAAGGACCCCGGGAGGGGAGTGAAAGAGAACCTGAAACCCTGTGTTTACAAGCTGTGGAAGTACCTCAGGGGTACAACCGCGTACTTTTTGTAGAACGGTCCGGCGAGTTGCGGGTGCTGGCAAGGTTAAGTCCTTAAGGGACGGAGCCGAAGGGAAACCAAGTGTCAACAGCGCGTGAAGTCAGCATCTGCAGACCCGAAACCGGGTGATCTATCCATGTCCAGGTTGAAGTTGTCGTAAAAGACAATGGAGGACCGAACGCACATCCGTTGAAAAGGGTGGCGATGAGGTGTGGATAGGGGAGAAATTCCAATCGAACCCGGAGATAGCTGGTTCTCCTCGAAATAGCTTTAGGGCTAGCCTCGTATTAATGCCATGGAGGTAGAGCACTGAATTTCCTAGGGGGCGTCAAAGTCTACCGAAGAATATCAAACTCCGAATGCCATAGGTATGATGTACGGGAGTCAGACTGCACGAGATAAGTTGGGCAGTCAAAAGGGAAAGAGCCCAGACCTACAGCTAAGGTCCCAAAGTACGTGTTAAGTGGAAAAGGATGTGGGATTTCAAAGACAACTAGGATGTTGGCTTAGAAGCAGCCATACATTCAAAGAGTGCGTAATAGCTCACTAGTCGAGAGGTCCTGCGCCGAAAATGTCCGGGGCTGAAACACGACACCGAAGCTTAGGAATACAAGTAATTGTATTGGTAGAGGAGCAATCTTACCGGGAGGAAGCAGTATTGTAAGGTATTGTGGACTGGTAAGAAGAGAGAATGCCGGAATGAGTAGCGAGATGGAGGTGGGAATCCTCCAGGCCGAATATCTAAGGTTTCCAGGGTAAAGCTGATCTGCCCTGGGTAAGTCGGGGCCTAAGGCGAGGTCGAAAGACGTAGCCGATGGACAACAGGTTGAGATTCCTGTACTATCATATGACAGAACTGTGGGGACACAGAAGGAAAGCCTGAGCCGGGAAAGGGAAAACCGGTGCAAGCGGAGTAGGAGTCAGATTGGAAAAACCGTCTGGCAATCTGAAGCCGTGATGCGTACCGAACTAGAGTAGGGAAGCAGGCGGGCCGGCTGTCGAGAAAAGCCGCTATTGTTCATATGATACCCGTACCGTAAACCGACACAGGTGGATGAGGAGAGAATCCTAAGGCCGGCGGGAGAAGCATTGTTAAGGAACTCGGCAAAATGACCCCGTAACTTCGGGAGAAGGGGTGCCTCTGAAAGGAGGCCGCAGAGAATAGGCTCAAGCAACTGTTTAGCAAAAACACAGGTCTATGCGAAACCGAAAGGTGAGGTATATGGGCTGACGCCTGCCCGGTGCTGGAAGGTTAAGAGGAGGAGTCAGGCAACGAAGCTCCGAATTTAAGCCCCAGTAAACGGCGGCCGTAACTATAACGGTCCTAAGGTAGCGAAATTCCTTGTCGGGTAAGTTCCGACCCGCACGAAAGGCGTAATGATTTGAGCGCTGTCTCGACAATGCACCCGGTGAAATTGAAGTACCAGTGAAGATGCTGGTTACCTGCGCCAGGACGGAAAGACCCCATGGAGCTTTACTCCAGCTTGATACTGGGATTCGATGCTGTATGTACAGGATAGGTGGGAGACTGAGAAGTGATTACGCCAGTAATCATGGAGTCAATGTTGGGATACCACCCTTGCAGCATTGGATTTCTAACCTGCGCCCGTGACCCGGGCGGGGGACAATGTCTGGCGGGGAGTTTGACTGGGGCGGTCGCCTCCGAAAGGGTATCGGAGGCGCTCAAAGGTTCCCTCAGGATGGTTGGAAACCATCCGGAGAGTGCAAAGGCATAAGGGAGCTTGACTGTGACACCGACGGGTGGAGCAGGTACGAAAGTAGGACTTAGTGATCCGGTGGTATTAAGTGGGAATGCCATCGCTCAACGGATAAAAGCTACCCTGGGGATAACAGGCTTATCACTCCCAAGAGTTCACATCGACGGAGTGGTTTGGCACCTCGATGTCGGCTCATCGCATCCTGGGGCTGTAGCAGGTCCCAAGGGTTGGGCTGTTCGCCCATTAAAGCGGTACGCGAGCTGGGTTCAGAACGTCGTGAGACAGTTCGGTCCCTATCCGGCGCAGGCGGAGGATATTTGAGAGGAGCTGTCCTTAGTACGAGAGGACCGGGATGGACGGACCGCTGGTGTATCTGTTGACGACCAACGTCATGGCAGAGTAGCCAAGTCCGGCAGGGATAAACGCTGAAGGCATCTAAGCGTGAAGCCCCCCTCAAGATGAGATATCCCAATAAGTAAGACCCCTTAGAGAGTATGAGGTAGATAGGCTGGAGGTGGAAGTGCAGTAATGTATGTAGCTGACCAGTACTAATCGGTCGAGGGCTTATCCTGAAAGAAGCAGGTTTTGGAGAGAAAAGAGATTAGATTCAATGTTCGGTTTTGAGGGTATGGATTTTATATGATAGAAATAGTTGCCTTATCTGAAATTCAGATAAGGTTTTTTTGTTGATATTTGCAGACATCAAAGATTAAGATATATGAATTGTTACGAAAGAAATTCTTAATAAAAAAAGCAATTAGGGAAAGTATATTGCGTTTCCCGGCTAAATATTATATGATAAATTTATATTATTGTTGCTTTATGTAGATTAATGATGATATCTATGGAGGGATGGTTATGAAGAAGGACAGAATAATTAAGCTATGTATGACTATCTGCCTGATACTTGGAATATCCGTAATGCCGATAAATCAGCTTGAGGTTAAGGCAAATGAGATTATTGCAACGGTGCAGGGAACTATTTCATCGGGGACAACCTCTGATTTGCTCAGGCTCTCCACACCGCAGGGCAATATGGAAATAAAGCTCGACAGCGATACGGATGCCAGTGCCTGCAAGATATTGCTGCCCGGCAAGAAAATAAGCGTTTCCGTATCCCGTGGTTCGGACAGCTATCTTCATGCAGTTAAGATTACCAGCGAAACGCAGACTTCGTCAACCACACTTGACGCATCCACTACCGTTACGGTAAAGGGGACATTGAGTGATAAAACCAAGGATGATATTCTGTATCTGAATACAAGCGCCGGCGAAATGCAGATTAAGCTGGATTCGAATACGGGTATGAGCGGATGCTCTTATCTTGTGGCGGGAAATACTTATTTTATTTCCTGTGCCAGAGGTTCTGATGCTTATATGCATGCCATCAGTATTTCAGATACCGCAGGAGGAGCGAAAGGCAATTCAGCTACAGGAGTTACCGGTACGGTAGGTGACAGCACAAAGGATAATCTTCTGTATCTGTCTACCAAAGAAGGTGAAATGCAGTTTGTAATCGACAATGATACGGATACCAGCAAAGGTATGATTCTTACACCCGGCAATACGGTGACGGTTTCTTTTTACCGCGGCTCGGATGCCTATCTCCATGCCTCAGCCATTGTGGCTTCAAAGAACAATCCCTCGGCAGTCCAGCTTGATACCTCGTCTATTGTAACCGTAAAAGGTACTGTGGAACGTGAATCGAATGAGAATCTGCTTTATCTGAGCACTGCGCAGGGTAAAATGGAACTGAAACTGGATGTGCTGTTCACGCTCAGCAATTGTAAGGCACTGGTCAGCGGGAAAAAGGTTGCAGTTACCTGTGTACGTGGTTCGGATGCTTATATGCATGCAATTAATATTGCTGCAGAGTAAAAAATATATAAAGAGTATTTCCAGGCAGTGTTCTGTTGTTTTTACAGGATGCTGCCTTTTTATTGGCATAAAAGCAAAAAAAGGAAATCACATTGCGCTTTGTGGATCCATTCAAGATGGGGTTTCCCGGAAGGAGGCCGCCAGGAAGAGGAAAAGGGATAGATTTTCATTACTTGATGCGATGTAAACATTATGATACTATTAACAGGAATAAGTTTTGCAGTTTTACAATAGGGAGTTATCCTGCATAAGTAGAAATGCGGTGAAAAGTTTGAAAAGAGGAAGCGGATTATGACGAAAGAATTGCTCGCTGAGATAGCGGATGCCCAGATGGTTCTGGTGGGTATTGGAAAAGAGATGGAAGAAACGTATAAGGAAATGGAAAATGACAGTTTTTATTCATCTTTGATGGCCCAGGCGGAGAAAGAGGAGGACGCAGCTGCAATATTGCAGTATCTGCAATGTTATTATAGAGAAAAGAACCCGGATTCCGGAAAAATAGATGCTTACAACAGGCTGGCAGACTTGCTGGAAGGAAAAAATTATTTTGTGGTGTCTCTTTGTACGGATGATTATATTTATTCGTCAAAGCTGGATGCCGGCCGTATTGTTACCCCCTGCGGTGGTTTCCGGGCGCTTCAGTGCCATTCGGAATGCAGTACGGATCAGGAGCCGCTTGTCTGGGATAAACAGGTGACAGCTCAGGTCATGGAGGAAATAAGGCAGTGCGAAGGACAGCTTTCAAAGGTAGATTTCCCTGTATGTGCGGAATGCTGTTCTATAATGTATTTCAACAGAATAGATACACCTGGTTATAAAGAAGAGGGGTATCTTCCCCAATGGGAAAAATATACGAAGTGGCTTCAGGGAACCTTAAACAGAAAGCTTTGTATATTGGAGCTGGGCGCCGGTATGGAATATCCTACGGTAATCCGTTTTCCTTTTGAAAAGGTTGCCTATTTCAATCAGAAAGCCCGCTTTTACAGAGTGCACAGCAGGTTATATCAGATGACTGCGGAATTGAAGGAAAAGGGTGTTTCCATCCAGGCAAATCCAGAGGAGTTTTTGAAAAATTGAATGGACTGAGGATTGCAGGTTCAGAACAAGTATGCTACACTACGGTAATGAGATAAAGTGAAGAAAAATGAAAGTGCTGAAATTGTAAGTGCCCAAAAATGAAATTGCTGAAAAATAAAAGTGCAGGGAGGAAAGCATGATAGCGTTAATAGATTATGATGCGGGAAACATCAGAAGTGTGGAGAAAGCACTTGCGGCTTTGGGAGAAGAAACGGAGGTAACCAGGGACGCAGAGCGCATCCTGGCAGCCGACAGGGTGATTCTTCCCGGGGTAGGTTCTTTTGGCGATGCCATGGGTAAGCTTCATTCCTTCCAGCTTGTGGATGTGATAAAGGAGACAATCCGCCGCAAAACCCCTTTTCTGGGAATCTGCCTGGGGCTGCAGCTTTTGTTTGAAAGAAGCGAAGAGAGCCCGGGAGTGGAGGGCCTTGGGATTTTAAAAGGGGAAATCCTGCGTATTCCGGAAAAAGATGGCCTTAAAATACCGCATATCGGCTGGAATTCGCTGACGTTTCCTAATCCGGGCAGGCTTTTTGAAGGAATAGAAGAAAATCCCTATGTGTATTTTGTCCATTCCTATTATCTGAAAGCGGCGGAGCCTTCTATTGTAACTGCGGAGACGGAATACGGAACTTCGATACATGCATCCGTGGAGAAGGATAATGTATTTGCATGTCAGTTCCATCCGGAAAAAAGTTCCTCTGTCGGGCTTTCAATTCTGAAGAATTTTATTTCTCTCACATGATAAGGAGATAGGCGGATGCATACGAAAAGAATTATCCCCTGCCTGGATGTAAAAAACGGCAGGGTGGTTAAGGGAGTTAATTTTGTAAACCTTCAGGATGCGGGTGATCCTGTGGAGATAGGAGAGGCCTATGATAAGGCCGGTGCAGACGAACTTGTATTTCTGGATATAACAGCCTCTTCGGATGACAGAAAAACCGTTGTGGATATGGTGCGCAGGGTGGCTGAGAAGGTTTTTATCCCTTTTACGGTAGGAGGAGGCATCCGTACCGTGGAGGACTTCAGGGTGCTGCTCCGTGAAGGTGCGGATAAAATATCAATCAATTCCTCCGCTATTAACAGGCCGGAGCTGATAAGCGAGGCTGCGGATAAGTTTGGAAGCCAGTGTGTTGTAGTGGCTATTGACGCTAAGCGCAGGGCCGATGGAAGCGGCTGGAATATTTATAAAAACGGCGGCAGAATTGATATGGGGATTGATGCGCTTGCCTGGGCGGAAAAGGTAACAAGGATGGGTGCGGGAGAGATTCTGCTTACAAGCATGGACTGCGACGGTACGAAGGCGGGATATGACATTGAACTGACCAGGCGCGTTGCGGATCTGGTTCCGGTTCCGGTGATAGCATCCGGCGGCGCGGGAAGGCTGGAGCATTTTTACGACGCACTGACAGACGGAGGCGCAGAGGCGGTTCTGGCGGCGTCTTTATTTCATTATAAGGAACTGGAAATCAGGGAAGTAAAAGAATACTTAAATGAGAAAGGCGTATCTGTACGGCTGTAAAGCCAGGCGGATGCGCGGAAGACGGGAGATAAAAGAATGGGAATGATACAGAATGACTGGCTGGAGGAAATCAGCGATGAGTTCAGGAAGCCATATTATGCGCAGCTGTTCCAGTTTGTGAAAAAGGAGTATTCCACGTATGTGGTCTATCCGCCTGCGGAAGATATTTTTAATGCATTTCATTTTACCCCTCTGAGCAAGGTGAAGGTGGTTATTCTGGGGCAGGATCCCTATCATAATGTGAATCAGGCACATGGACTCAGTTTTTCCGTAAAACCGGATCAAAAGGAGATTCCGCCGTCATTGGTGAATATATATCAGGAGCTGCATGAGGATTTGGGTTGCTACATACCAAACAACGGGTATTTGAAAAAATGGGCGGACCAGGGTGTGCTGATGCTCAATACGGTACTTACGGTCAGGGCACATCAGGCAAATTCTCATCAGGGAAGAGGCTGGGAGCAGTTTACGGATGCTGTGATTGAAGCGGTTAACCGGCAGGACAGGCCTGTAGTATATATGCTTTGGGGGCGTCCTGCGCAGAGTAAAATTCCGATGCTGACCAACCCGAAGCATTTGATACTAAAGGCATCCCACCCCAGTCCGCTGTCGGCCTTCAGGGGCTTTTTCGGATGCAGGCATTTCAGCCAGGCCAATGATTTCCTGAAGAGCCATGGCGTGGAACCAATAGACTGGCAAATTGAAAATATCTGATAAAACTGCTGCAAATATCTGATATAAGCAGATGCGAACAGGGAGGAAAGATGTCTGATAAAATATGGAGTTCCAAAAAGGATTTTCAGGAGCTTCTGTTATCCATTGTGGAGCCGCTGAAACCTTATTACAGTGAAGAAAAAGCCCGGTTGTTACTTGGCGTTACGGCAACGAACTACGACAGGAAAGCGGAAACTATGGAGGCCTTTTCCAGACCATTGTGGGGACTGGTGCCTTTTTGGGCAGGAGGAGGTACGGAAGCTGGGTTTGAAGAAATCTACAGATTAGGGCTGGTGGCCGGGACCGATCCTACAGGAGACGAATTTTGGGGTGGTTTTCATGCTTTTGACCAGAAATTCGTGGAGATGGCGGCTATTTCCTATGGTCTGATACTAACGCCCGGGAAGCTTTGGGATCCTCTTTCCGACAGGGAAAAGGAACGGCTTGCGGACTGGCTGTACGGTATCAATCAATATGAGCTTCCGGTCTGCAACTGGATCCTTTTTGCTGTGCTTGTGAATGTGGCGCTGATGAAGCTGGGAAGAAAATATGATGCTGGGAAGCTTGAAAAGTATCTGCAGGGTGTGGAGGAATTTTATCTGGGAGACGGATGGTATCAGGATGGGGATTCCGGGCAGAAGGATTATTATGTTTCTTTTGCTATACATTTTTACTGCCTTTTCTATGCGCGGGTCATGGGAGAAGAGGATCCGGAAAGATGCCGGATCTACAAGGAACGCGCCATGCTTTTTGGAAAAACCTTCATTTACTGGTTTGATGAAGACGGTGCGGCGCTGCCCTTCGGCAGATCCCTTACCTATCGTTTTGCCCAGGTGAGCTTCTGGTCTGCCTGCCTGATGGCGGGGGTGTATCCGTATCCTGTGGAGGTCATTAAGGGGCTTATTGTGCGCCATATGCAGGATTGGCTGAAAAAGCCTGTTTTTGACAGAGATCATATTTTAACGATTGGATATGCATATCCGGATTTGGTGATGGGAGAGCGTTATAATGGTCCGGGATCGCCTTATTGGAGTTTGAAAACCTTTGCTTTTTTGATGCTGCCGGATGATCATATCTTCTGGAGTGCAAAGCCGGCGCCCATGCCTGCGCTGGAAAAGGTAAAGCTTATTCCTTATGCAGATATGCTTATGTCAGTTTATGATGGCCATAATACCGCCTATGTGCCCGGCAGATACAGTCCGGCGGGCCATGGGCAGAGTCAGGCTAAATACGGGAAATTTGCTTATGATACGAGATTCGGGTTTCATGTGGCGCGTTCGTGTTTTGAACTGCATGAGGCGGCGCCGGACAGTATGCTGGCTTTCTGTATTAACGGCTATACCTATGTGCGGAGAATATGTGAGGATTTCACCGTTTCTGAGGATAAAGTGATTTCCAGTTGGTCCCCGTATCCGGATATCCAGGTGGAAACCACGGTGATTCCGGAAAGCTGGGGACACCGGAGAATCCACAGGATTGTTAGTAATGTGGAATGTGAAGCCTATGACTGCGGCTTCGGCATTGCGTCAGATCCGGACGACGGTTATGAAGCCGGGACGGAGGAAGGGGCCGCATGGGCCAAAAACCGTTATGCATCCTGTGAGGTGACGGGAGAGTATATGGATGATGCAGGGGAATGGCTTTTGGAGCCGGGCGTTGTTATTGACGCGGATCCCAATACCAATCTGCTTTATCCCAAGGCAGTGATTCCTGCAGTAAAATACAGGATTATGGAAGGGGTAACGGTAATAGAAACCTGCGTAAGGGCACAATGGAACCGTCTGGATTATTGGAAGGCCTTGACAAATAGAATATGACAGTCTATAGTGTTCCTGTAAGGAACTACTAAAGAAGGGGCGGGAAAGAGGAAACTTATGGATGAGATGAGTTTTATCGAAAAGCTGATGGTATTCGGTCTGACGAGGCAGGAGGCTTCTATTTATCTGTGTCTGTACAGAAATGGTATATTGACAGGCTATGAGGCGGCGAAGCTCACCGGGATTTCCCGTTCCAATGTCTATAATGCGCTGGCCGGGCTGGCTGAAAAGGGCGCCGCTTATCTTCTGGAAGGAAACAGCAGTAAATACATGGCTGTACCGGTGGAAGAATTCTGTGATAATAAACTGCGTATGATGGAAAATACTAAGAAGTGGCTGAAGGAGAATATGCCTGCGGCCGATGAGCCAAGCGACGGCTACATCACTATTGTGGGAGAGCAGCAGATCCTGGACAAAATGCATCATATGATGGAGCAGGCGGAAAAAAGAATTTACCTTTCGGCATCCGGGGCCAGGCTTTCCGGGATGGAAAGCGATATTGCAGCGTTGCTGCAGCGCAGGATTAAGGTGGTCCTGCTCACGGATAAGGTGCCTGAGAAGCTGAAGGGCGCGGTCAGCTATAAAACAGAGGGAAAGGAAGAACAGGTGCGCCTGATTTCCGATTCCAGGTATGTGTTGACGGGGGAACTGACCGGCAGCCCCAGGGACATCTGCCTTTATTCCGGGCAGAGGGTATTTGTGGATGCGCTGAAGGAAGCGATGCGCAATGAGATAAAGCTGATTGAACTTACCGGAAAGAAAAAGAAAGCAAAAGGAGAAGCATAAAATGAACAAAGTACCATTCGTAACGAAAGCACAGGTGGAGGAGATTGCAAAAACTTATCCCACCCCCTTTCATATATACGATGAGAAAGGAATCCGTGAAAATGCCGCAAAGCTGAAAGAGGCATTCTCATGGAACAAAGGATATAAAGAATTTTTCGCGGTAAAAGCCACGCCCAATCCGTTTCTGATAGATATTTTAAGAGATTATGGCTGCGGCTGTGACTGTTCTTCCCTGACGGAGCTGATGCTGAGCGAAGCGATGGGGGTGACCGGAGAAAATATCATGTTTTCCTCCAATGATACGCCTGCGGAGGAGTTCGCCTATGCCGCTAAGCTGGGCGCCACCATCAATCTGGATGATATTACGCATATAGAATTTCTGGAGGATATCCTGGGCAGACTTCCGGAAACGATGAGCTGCCGTTATAACCCGGGCGGTGTTTTTAAAATAAGCAACAGTATCATGGATAATCCGGGAGATGCGAAATACGGTTTTACTACGGAGCAGATGTTTGAAGGCTTCCGTATGCTGAAGGAAAAAGGCGTGAAGCATTTCGGAATCCATGCTTTTCTTGCAAGCAATACGGTGACGAATGAATATTATCCCATGCTGGCAAAGGAAATGTTTGAGCTGGCAGTCAGGCTGGAGAAGGAAACCGGCGCGGATATTCGTTTTATTAATCTGTCCGGAGGGATAGGGGTCCCTTATCTTCCGGATCAGGCTGAAAATGATATTCTGGCCATTGGAGAAGGTGTGAGAAAGGTATTTGAAGAGGTTCTTGTGCCTGCCGGGATGGGAGATGTGGCTATTTATACGGAGCTGGGAAGATTTATGATGGCGCCTTACGGACATCTGGTAACGCAGGCGATCCATGAAAAGCATACACACAAGGAATATATCGGCTGTGACGCCTGTGCCGTAAATCTCATGCGTCCTGCCATGTACGGCGCATATCACCATATTACGGTGCTTGGAAAAGAAGACCTTCCCTGTGACTGCAAATATGATGTGACGGGGTCGCTTTGTGAAAATAATGATAAATTTGCCATAGACAGAATGCTTCCCAGGATTGATATGGGAGATTACCTTGTAATCCATGATACGGGAGCCCATGGTTTTGCCATGGGATATAATTATAACGGCAAGCTGAAATCCGCGGAGCTGCTTCTGAAGGAAAACGGAGAGGTACAGCTGATACGGAGAGCGGAGACGCCAAAGGATTATTTTGCTACCTTTGACTGTTTTGATATTTATAAGAAATTTGATTTTCAGGAATAAAACTCTTGTCATAAATGGCCAGATATGGTATTATAAATTTCGGCTGAATTGGAATTCCAATCAGCCGATGCGCCGGCGTGTCGGAATGGCAGACGAGGCAGACTCAAAATCTGTTGTGGGCAACCACGTGCGGGTTCAAGTCCCGCCGCCGGCAGTGTATAAAAAGCCGGAACCATGTAAAACCAATGGTTCCGGCTTTTTTGTACGTAAATATTTTTTATTCAGGATTACTATTCTAACGAGTGGGCAATATGTTAATTTGAACAGACAGAGAATTTACTGCCGTTTCCACTTGTCCAGCTTATAACCAGCCTGCTCCAGGCGGCTGCGCACGCTTTCAAGAAAGTCAAGGAACGCTTCCCGCTCCTCTTTCTGGACCATGTTGGCAATACCAAACATTGTCTTGCTGCCGATGTCTTCAATAGTCAATATTTCTCCATAACTGCTGTATCCCTTTTTGTAGATTAGGCAGGCCTGAATCTGCTTGGGGTTATAATATACGTTTACAACGGCATCCATATCCACGAAAAACGCGTCGCTGTGCCGGGTCAGTTCGCGGTCTGTCTGCACCAGGACAATTTTGCAGTCGCTTTTTCTATATCCCAGGATATAGTAGTAGAAAGTTGTGGTATTTGTGTTGAATACAAAGCCCTTTTCAAACTTGGAACTTGTTTCTGTGGCATGGAGGATTTCATAGGTGTCCCCGTCAGCTACCGCTTCATTAAACAATTCGCGCATGCGGGTTTTCTTATTTACACAGTCTGCTGTGTCATACTCCAGTTCTTTTGGCTTTTTTGAAAATAATCCCATTTGTGTTGCCTCCTGATTCTGAATTTTTTATCTGGTTCTGCATACTTAATGCGAACATTTTCCTTCTTTTTAATTTAAATGCATATGTATGTTTTGTCAAGATATCTCATGGATACACCAAAATATATCTCATGGATGCAGAAAAAATAAGTCCGGCATGAATCTATCATTCCGGACTTATTTCTGTGTAAGGTTAATGAGTTAAATGGTTGTCAGGGCGGAGAACTCAGAAATTCAGGCGTTCAGCGTTGCTTCAATCAGGCTCTTGTGATTTCCCTTAGCAAGCTCAAGAACCTTTCCCATATCAAGGCCCATGGCTGCGGTGATCCGCTCTCCGTAGGCAGGATCCGCCCAGTAGCAGTGAACTGCATGGCGATATTTGATGTTTTCAGTTACAGGTTCAATGTTGCGTGCCGTGTTCTCAATGAGCAGATCTTTCTGCTCGTCTGTCATTATCCGCCACAGGTCGCCGCCTGCACGGAAACAGTCATCTGTGGGATCATCCTGGGGATCATAGGCATACATTGCGCCCGCCAGATCCAACGGCGGTTCCATAACTTCCGGCTGGGCTGCCCACTCTCCCTGGCTGTTGGGCGAATAAGCCGGTAATCCACCATAATTTCCATCGGTGCGCATTAATCCGTCACGGTGGAAGTCATGAACTTCTGTTTTAGGACGGTTTACAGGAATTTGATTGTAGTTAACGCCCAGGCGGTAGCGCTGCGCATCACCGTAAACAAAAAGCCGGCCCTGCAGGAATTTGTCCGGGGAAAAACCGATACCGGGTACTACGTGGGCAGGGGTGAAGGCCGCCTGTTCCACTTCCGCAAAAAAGTTCTCCGGGTTTCTGTTAAGTTCCAGAACGCCGACTTCATGGAGCGGATACTCGCTATGCCTCCAGATTTTTGTGATGTCGAACGGATTTTCGTAGTGTTTGAGGGCCTGTTCTTCTGTCATGATCTGTACATACATTGTCCAGCGCGGATAATCGCCTCGTTCAATCGCTTCATACAAATCTCTGCCATGGCTTTCCCTGTCTTTGGCGATGAGGGCTTCCGCTTCCGCATCCGTAAGGTTTTTGATTCCCTGCTGGGTTTTAAAGTGGAACTTGCACCATACACGTTCATTTTTATCATTGTAGAAGGAGAAGGTATGTTCTCCATAAAAATGCATATGCCTGAAAGAAGCGGGAATACCCCGATCTGACATGACAACAGTAGTCTGGTGGAAGGTTTCCGGAAGCAGAGTCCAGAAATCCCAGTTATTTTGGGCGGAACGTATGCCTGTCCGGGGATCGCGTTTTACGGCACGGTTCAAATCCGGGAAATTATGTACGTCACGCAGGAAGAAGGTCGGTGTATTGTTGCCTACCAAATCCCAGTTCCCCTCTTCAGTGTAGAACTTCACAGCTACACCGCGGATATCTCTTTCTGCGTCAGCGGCGCCGCGTTCACCGGCTACCGTTGAAAAACGAATAAACAAATCTGTCTTGGCCCCTGGCTGGAGAACCTTGGCTTTTGTCCATTGGGAAATGTCATGGGTAACGGTAAGCGTTCCGTAGGCTCCCCAGCCTTTGGCATGCATACGGCGTTCAGGAATGACTTCTCTGTCAAAGTGAGCCAGTTTTTCAAGCAGCCAGACATCCTGAAGCATGACTGGGCCACGGGGACCTGCTGTCAGCGAATGCTCATTTTCTGCTACCGGTGCCCCTGCCTCATTAGTCAGTTTCTTATTTTCCATAAATACACCCCTTTCTTATATTGATAATTATTATTAATATCAATTTTAGATTAGCACATATTAAATGGAGAATCAAGAAAATATTCAATAAAAATGTCATTTTTACGAAAAAAATGTGAATGTACTGTATTTTATTGTGGAAAAAATGGAATAAATAATTAGGATATTGTAAAAATGTAGTCTTAATGATGAAAAAACAAGCTGAATATACATAAAAAGTATTGACATATGGTAAAAAACATAATATAATGAACAATGTTCATATTGTCCTTTATATATTTAGTAGTATGTAATTTGCCGGGCTGATAAAGGAGAGGGTTACAAAATGAGAAAAATGTTGAATCTGTCTTTGCTTTATTTTATTTTAGCAATGGTATGCGGTGTTTTTTACCGTGAATTTACCAAAATTAATGGCTATGAGGGAAGGACGGCGCTGGCATTTGCGCATGTTCATTTTATGGTATTAGGAATGGCTCTGTTCCTTATATTAGCGTTGTTTGCTAAATCCGGTGGTTTAACAGAACAGCGCAGCTTCCGGATTTTCCTTGTGTTGTATAACATTGGACTTCCTCTAATGGTAGTAATGCTTATAATCCGTGGGATTATACAGGTTTTGGGCATAGTGCCTGCAAAGGGGGCGGATGCCTCCATTTCAGGTATTGCCGGGATTTCCCATATTGTGCTGGCCGTTGCACTGGGATTTTTGTTCGCAGCTTTAAAAGGCGCATTACCGGGATTGGAAAGACAACAGACGGGTAATTAATGAAGATACATAGCAGATAATGGCAGAGATATAATAAAATAGTTATCATGCTATAACGTTTATTAAGATATAAAAAAAGCAAATCCGTGTAAAGTGGGAGAAAAAATATGCCTTCGATTTATGATAAAGCTGAAATATATGATTTGGGATTTGACGAAAGAAAATGGCAGGTGGTCAGGGAGCATTGGGAGCGTCTTTTAGGCAATGCTAAGATAGATACGGTTTTAGATTGCAGCATCGGAACTGGAAATCTCACATTACAGCTGGCAGAGCTTGGGAAAAAAGTGACTGGTTCAGACTTAAATCCTGTCATGCTGAATAAATGCAGACAAAAAGCACAGGAAAAAGGGGTGTCTGTGGAACTGTTTTCATCTGATTTTCGCCGGATTAACGAAAATACAAATAAAAAATATGATTGTGTAATGAGTACCGGCAATTCGCTGCCCTATGTTCCGAATGAAGAAGTGATTGCTACCCTGCATAAAATGGATCTTCTTGTCAGGTCAGGAGGCTATATTTATATTGATACACGAAACTGGGATAAAATAATCAGGGAACATCAGCGTTTTTATTTTTATCCGCCATATTATGAAAAAGACGTGCGGATAGATTCTTTTCAGGTTTGGGATTATATTGAAGACGGGAGAATAACCTTCAATATAGTGTATTCTTTTGAAAAGGAAAAGCAGATTATCAAAAGAGAAATTTTTGAAGAGACCTATTTTCCGATTAAAAGAGAAGTATTGTCCAATACGCTTGTGGAGATGGGCTATGAGATCAGGCAAATGGCAAACTTCCCCTTACAATGCAGCCTGCCCATAGATGATTTTGAATGGTACTGTATACTGGCACAGAAGAGGATGTAAGGAGAGGGATGCTTCTTGTTCCGAACGGATAAAGCAGGATGCTTTCCGGGCTGTCACATAGATGCCGCAGCGTTTATATTCCTTATCTGCGCTTTCTTCCCATAAATGGGCAACAAATTCATTCGTATAATATTTGGAATCAATTCCGAAAAAAATAAGAGTAAATTTTTCTGTTGTCATATTACCGCTCTTGAAAAAACTTTAAATTATAATATGGCTGGGGCAGAGGATTGTTGCCTGTATTCATTTGTTTTCCTTGTATAATCCGTCCCTTTTTCCGTATACTGATATGGAAGGCGCGGTAATTTATATCGGAATCCTGTTAAGGCAGCAGGTGCAGGAAAGGAAGGCAGAAATGGATAAGGAAAAAAAAGAAAAGCTTGCGCAGAAGAAATCAAATGAAATGTTCAACAGCATTACGGAAAAGGTAAAGCCGGAGAACCAGAATCAGACCCACAATTCCCGCAGGGAGGGGATGGGGCCGAATACAAAGCGTAAGCCAAACTAAGCATCCGTAACAGGGTGCTTTTTTTCTGCCTGTTTTTGTGTTATGCACTGCATCAGAGTTGTGAGCGGCCCGGAGAGATATTTATCCTTATGGAAGACAAGCAGCAGCTGGTTGATCAATTCCATATCCGTGATATCCAGTACGGCCAGTTCGCCCTTATCCAGGGCGTTTTCCACAAGGATATCCGGCAGTACGGCAATGCCAAGCCCTGCTTTGGCAGCCTCGATGAGAGCCGGTGAATTGACGCTGGTCCAGGCTGGATGGGCCGTAAGGCCATGCAGGTAGAGTGCGCTGTCAAGGGCATCCCGGATAGCGCTTCCTTTTTCCCGCAGAAGAAGTTTTTCCTGGCAAAGTGCGGAAAGTGTCAGCGGTTGTTTGCTGCAGCGATAGCCCGGGGAGCAGACGGCCTTCAGCGGATAGGAAGAAAAGGGGATGCTGACATAGGGCCCCTGGGGAGGGAGACCTTCAATCAGCGCAAAATCCGCTTCTCCCGCCTGTAAAACGAGAAGGGCATTTGCGGCGCTGACCACGTCTACGGATATGGAGATATCCGGGTGGGTAAGTGAAAAAGACCGGAGCGCGCAGGGCAGATAGTAGGTGGCAATGGTGATGCTGGAAACCAGATGGACAGGTGCGTGCTGTTCCAGGTGCCTCATCCTTTTTTCCAGAGCATTACAGGCGGCGAGAACAGGCAGGGTTTCCCGGAGGAGGAGACTTCCTGCCTCCGTCAGCCTTACACTTTTAGAAAGTCTGTCAAAAAGAACGGTTCCGCTTTCTTCCTCCAGCTCCCGCACGGCGTGGGATATGGCAGACTGGGTGATATACAGAACCCGGGCAGCTTTGGTAAAGCTTCCGGTTTCCGCGATGGTTTTCAGTATTTCCATGTGCCTGATTGTCATATTAAAGCCTTCCTTAACTTTTTACCATGAATAAAAGTAATTGATCTGATTAAAATATATCATTTTATTAATGAAGTTACAAGCGATATAATAGGCGGATGGGAGGAATTAATCATGCGTGGTAAAAAAGGAAGTTTGTGCCTGTGGCTGCTGGGAATCCATATGTTTATCAGTGCGTTTACATTTGGGGGCGGCTATGTTGTGGTGCCTATGGTAAGGAAATATTTTGTGCTGCACAAGAAATTATTCGGAGAAGACGAATTGATGGAAATGGCGGCGGTGTCACAGTCTGTTCCGGGAGCAATAGCCGTGAACCTTGCGGCGGTAACAGGATACCGGGCCGCGGGGGTTTTAGGTGCGATCACCAGTGCAACGGCTTCCGTGCTGCCGCCTTTTCTGATTATGGCGGTGATTTCCCGCAGCTATGAGGCATTTATTGCCAATCAGGCAATGGCGGCGGTACTGAAGGGGATGCAGGCCGGGGCGGCGGTACTGATAGCGGAAACGGCGGTGGATATGTGCAGGACTGTATGGAAGGAGCGCACCCTTTTGTTTGATCTTATGATACCAGGGATTTTCGCGGCCTGTTTTATCGGAAAATGGAACGCGGCGCTGGTCCTGATCTTATGCGCAGGTCTGTGTATGCTGCGGGCCTGGCTGCGCCGTGAAAAAGCGGAAGTTACGGTTGCGGAAGTAAAAACAGGGGAAAGGGGGGAGCAGTAATGGATTTGGCGTTGAAGCTGTTTTTGGCATTTTTGCAGATAGGGGCTTTCAGTATTGGAGGAGGCTATGCCGTTATCGGGCTGATTCAGGAACAGGTAGTCAGAAAATACGGCTGGCTGACGGAACAGACGTTTACGGATATCGTTACGATTTCACAGATGACACCAGGGCCTCTGGCGGTGAATGCATCCACCTTTGCAGGCTTTCGGACAGACGGCATTGCCGGGGCTGCCGCGGCCACGGTGGGCTGTGTGGCGGGAGGAATCCTTTTTTCCCTCTTATTATACCGTTTCTTTCAGAAAAACCGCAGTTCCTATTATATGTCTGAGCTTCTGAAGGGATTGAAAGCGGCTTCCTGCGGATTGATTCTATCAGCTGCCGGAACAATTATCCTGCTCACTTTTTTCGGAAGCTCACAGCCGGATACGGTAACCCTGGCGGATGCCGATTGGCGGAGTATTTCCCTTTTCCTGGCGGCTTTACTGCTGCCTAAAATAATCATGCCGCTTTTTCCTAAGACAAGAGGAAAGAAGCTGGGGCCGATTGCGTTGATGCTTCTTACCGGAGCTGCAGGCTATTTCCTTTATTCCTGATCAGCGGCGTGCAGCATCCGGGGCAAAAGGCTATTCCACCTGGATGGAAATTTCAATTACATAATTTTCGGCCTGTCCGGTTGCAAGATAGTTAAGCAGCTCATGTTCATATGCGTTGCCGGTTATGGAGCGGCCGGATTCTTTTATGTAGGCCTTCAGCATTTGATAGGATTTTGCAATAGTTTCATAGGAGCCCTTATGATTTATAAGCGCATAGGTACCGGCAGGCTTGATAAAAAGCAGAGGATCGGGGACCGGGGAAGAAATCCGGCGGCAGTAATAATCTTCCTGAAAACTGTCCCGGCACAGATTATCCTTCAGGATGATGGTACCCAGCGGAAATTCTTCTCCGGCCATATTTTCATGAAAATAATTCAAAAGGCGCACTACGGTGGCTGAAATGTTGCTTTCGTAATTGTCGGAATCGGTGGAGAAGGGCATGGCGATAAAATATTCCTCCGGGCTTTCCCGCAGATAAGGTTTATTGTATTCAAGCTGCAGAGCCTGCCGTGTCAGAGCCATCGTATTGCTCATCTGGCGGTGGATATGCGCAAGCCTGTTCATTTCCCGGGTGAGAAGCTTGTCATTTTCTTCCAGAAGCTCCAAAAATGCTTCCGGGTTCCTTTCAGTAATATATTTCCGGATTTCTTTGAGCGGCGTTCCGCATTCCTTCAGCATGGAGATAACATCAAATAAGTACAGCTGATTTGCCGAATAATAGCGGTAGCCGTTATCCTGAATAATTTCCGGCTTCAGAAGTCCTATCTCGTCATAGTAAAAAAGCGTATCCTTGCGTACGTTACAGAGCTTTGCGAATTCACCGGTGGTAAAAAGCGGTTTTGCATTGTTATTCATTTGAAATTCCCTCTTTGGACGGTTTCTGAATTTAATAAAAAAGTTGACTATGGGGTTACTCTATACATTATAGTAGGCTTTTGCGGGGCTGGCAAGTATAAAGGACTGACAGCCGCCCGAAAGGAGGAAAAAAGTATGAGTCACTCAATATCACAGAAATTTAATGCAAGGACCCTGCTGGGCTTTGCTTTTCCCACGATTGTAATGATGGTATTTATGTCCCTGTATACCATGGTAGACGGTTTTTTCGTTTCCAGATATGTGGGGGCGGATGCCCTGTCCGCCATTAATATCGTTTATCCGCTCATCGGCCTGGCGGTGGGTATCGGGATTATGCTGGGAACCGGCGGCAGCGCCGTTATTGCAAGGCAGCTTGGAATCGGAGAAGGAGAGGAAGCAAGAAAAAATTTTACAAGGATACTTTTATTTGGGCTGATTGTGGGTATTTTGTTCACCGTGATCTGTACGGTGTTCCTGGAGCCGCTGTTAAAGCTGATGGGCGCAAGTGACAGGCTTATGGGCTACTGCAGGGAATACATGCTTGTGCTCCTGCCTTTTATGGCGCCGCAGCTTCTGCAGACCACGCTGGGCGTTTTGTTTGTAACGGCGGGAAAACCCAATCTGGGGCTGGGGCTGACGATTCTTTCCGGCCTGGCCAACATGGTACTGGATTATGTCTTTATCGCGGTTTTCGGCTGGGGGATTGCGGGCGCGGCATGGGCGACTGCGGTTGGATATTCCATAGTTCCTGTTTTCGCACTTTTTTATTTCTGGAAACCAAGAACGGAGCTTTATTTTGTAAAGGCGGCCTTGCGGGCGGACGTACTGGTGGAAAGCTGTCTGAACGGCTCTTCGGAAATGGTGAGCAACCTGGCGGCAAGTGTGATTACCTGGCTGATGAATCTGCTCATGATGCATTTCGCAGGAGAGGACGGCGTGGCGGCGGTTACGGTGGTTTTGTATACCCAGTTCTTCTTTACGGCGGTATTCCTGGGATTTTCCAACGGTGTGGCGCCGGTTATCAGTTATAATTACGGCAGCAGGAATAAGGAGCAGCTGCATATGGTGTTTGGTATCTGTATGAGGAGCATGGCTTTTTGTTCCCTTTTGATGACAGGCGCGGCAATTGTGTTGGCAAAGCCTCTTATCGGCCTGTTTCTGCCTGACGGAACTGCGGCCAATGAGCTGACCTATCATGGCTATCTCATATATTCCATCAACTACCTGTTTGCCGGAATGAATATTTTTATTTCTTCGCTGTTTACGGCACTGTCAAATGGAAAGGTTTCTGCCATGATTTCCATGATCAGGACCTTTGGGTTTACGGTAGCGGGAATTCTGTTGTTTTCCTGGATCTGGCAGATGAACGGACTGTGGCTGGCGGTTCCGGCCGCGGAATGCGCGACGCTGGTCCTGGCACTGTTTCAGGTGAAAAAATACAAAAAGGTCTATGAATATTAAAAAAATCTTAAATAGGAAAAGCTATTGTAGTATGCTATAATGTCGTAGACAGATGAAAAAGCGCTGCCGGAGGGCGGCAGAAGAGAGGAACGCATGGGAACTCAGGCCAGGCCTGTTATACAGGTTAAGAATTTATATAAGGTTTACCGTGTGGGAGACAGCCATGTGCGCGCCCTGGACGGAGTGAATCTGGAGATTTACAAAGGAGAGTTCTGCTCCATCGTGGGTACCTCAGGCTCCGGTAAGTCAACGCTTTTGAACATGCTTGCCGGTCTGGAGAAGCCGACGAAGGGTGAGATTATCATTGCCGGGGAGCACATGGAAAATAAGACGGAGAACCAGCTGGTAAAGTTCCGCAGGGAGCATATCGGTTTCATTTTCCAGTCCTTTAATCTGATGGGAACCATGAATGCGGTGGAAAATGTGGCGCTTCCCCTGACCTTTCAGGGCGTGGACAAGGATATCCGTATGAAAAGGGCCTCCAGGGTTCTGGATATGGTAGGGCTGAAGGAGCATAAGAAGCATAAGCCCACACAGATGTCCGGCGGCCAGCAGCAGCGCGTGGGCGTGGCAAGGGCGCTGGTGGTGAATCCGGAGATTATTTTTGCGGACGAGCCTACCGGAAACCTGGATTCCAATACCTCAAGAGAGGTGATGGAGCTGATGCAGAAGGTTGTCAGGGAACAGAAGCAGACGCTGGTTATGGTAACTCATGATAACTATCTGGCCGGCTTTGCCGACAGGATTTTTCATATTATTGACGGGAAGATCGTTAAGATAGAGGACAACCGGAATAAAGCGGAGGAACCTGCCGCACAGAAAGCTTAAGAAATACAAGAGGGGAAGAAAATGAACAGAAGAAAAAAAATCATCAGTATCATCAGTTTAACATGCGCCATTATGGTATTTTCAATGCTTATTCCTGCTTCTAACGGTTTGGGAGAAGTGTACGCTACTTCCACAAGCGGCAATACCATTGACCGTTCCTCGCCGAATGTAATTACCGATGACGACCGGGCGGATGCGGATGCGCAGCTGAAGGCGCATATGGACAGCATACTGAAAAGGACGAATCCTGATGAATACACGCTGAAAAAGCTGAACGATACCTTTTACAGCGCCGTATATTACATTGCCAATACGGAAATGAGCGTCAGTGAGCTGTGGGCTTACGTCGGTGAGATGAAGGCCAAACTGGACGCCGTTGTGCCGGATGTGTCCGTGACCAAGCCCACGACGGAATTTTTGCAGGTGGGGAATAACTGGGAGACTCCTTCCGTAAGCTACGGGCAGCAGGTTTCCATTGTCCTTCCCATCATTAACCTGGGCAGCGAGGAACTGACGGATCTGGTGGTCAGCCCTGTGGTTTCCAACGATGTCAAGGAATGGCCGTTTGAGCCTGATACCACCGGTTACGGACAGTCCTTTGCCGAAATACCCGGGAATCCTTTCGGGGGAAATTATGAAGCAGGTATGTTTGCAAGAAGGGAACTGACCTTTCAGTTTTCAGTACGGGAAGATGTGATGACAGGCTATTATCCTCTGAAATTCCAGGTATGGTATACCAAGGCCGGAGTCAGATGCGAAGAGCCTGTGGAGCTTAATGTTTATGTATATACCCAGGGAAAGCCCGGAGCAGGCCATATCGGCGGCGATGACGGCGCTGTGGAATCCAAGCCCCGGATCATTGTGACCGGCTTTGAAACGAACCCCAAGGAAGTTTACGCGGGTGACACCTTCCTGGTGACAATCCACGTAAAGAATACCTCTAAGGATAAAGCTGTCAATAATGTGCTTTTTGACATGCAGGCGGTGGAGAGCGGCACAGAGGCCAATACCACCTATGCCGTATTTCTTCCCACCTCCGGTTCCAGTTCCGTATATACGGATTCCATCGGCCCCGGCAATGAATTTGATATTAATATTGAGATGACGGCAAAGACAGATCTTACACAGAAGCCATACGTTATTACGGTTAAGATGAAATATGATGCGGGCAAGGATATTGACCTTACGGATGAAGCAAAGGTTTCCGTACCTGTGCTGCAGGAGGCAAAATACGACACGAGCACGATTGAAGCCATGCCGGCCAGCATTTCCGTGGGCAACCAGTCCAATGTTATGTTCAGTATTTATAACACGGGCAAGACAACCTTTTATAACCTTCAGGTAAAATACGAAGGGGATTCCATAGAAGGCGGGGACACCTTCTTAGGTACTCTGAAGCCGGGCGAAACAGGAAACGTGGACTCCATGCTGACTGCGGTGGCGCCTACGGCGGATGACGGCACAATTATTGCAAGGGTTTCCTTTGAAAATGAATCCGGGCAGGAAGTCAGCTTCGTACGGGAATTTACCATTGATGTATATGAAGAAACCTTTGATGAACCCATGATGCCGGAAATGCCTGAGGAGAATGGGCAGAAGGGAGTCAGCCTGCCGGTTATCATTGGAATTGCAGCTGCGGCAGCTGTCATCGTACTGATTGTCGTAATCACTGTCATAAGAAAGAAAAAGAAAAAAGCGGCTGCCCTGAAACTGGAAGAGGAGTTACTGGACACAAAAGATGAAGACTAACTGAAAGCAGGTACAGATATGAAATTTTTGGATTTGCTGCGGCTTAGCAGCAGCAGCCTGTGGAAGAGAAAGGTGCGTACCCTGCTGACCGTCCTGGGAGTAACCATCGGCGTGGCCTCTATTGTGGTAATGGTTTCACTGGGACTTGGCCTGAATAAGTCTTCTATGGAGGAAATGGAGTCCTATGGCAGCCTTACAGCGGTGACGGTGAATATGGCTGGCGGCAATGGATTTTATTCCTCCGGGATGGCGATTGCCGAAAGCACCTCCTCTTCGGAGAAGGAGAAGGAAGAGAAGCGGCTGGATGATGAGCTGGTGGAGACCCTTAAGGCGCTTCCCCATGTGAATCTGGTATCGCCGGTCCTGAATGTGGATGTGATAGCCAAGAGCGGGATTTACGAAGGAAATTTCAGGGTGCAGGGAATGACGGCAGAAGCCTTTGAAGCAATGAAAATCCCGCTGGGAGAAGGAAACTTTCCTCAGAAGGATGCGGAAAAGCTTGAATTTTTTTATGGAAATATGGTTCTGCAGAGTTTTTCCAACTCCCGGACAGGAAGCTATCCCTATTATGAAAAGGGAGAGCTGCCGCCGGTAGATTTAATGAAGGATCCGATATTCGTTATTTTTGACACCAATGCCTATTACAACAGCAAATACAGCAGCACTCAGGGAAGCTCGGCAAGCGTCAAGACGCCGCCGCCGAAAAAGTATTTGATTAGCACCTGTGGTATGGTGGAAGGCGGGCCGGAGGACTGGAGCAGATACAGCTATGAGGTTTACTGTGACATAGACGCCCTGAAAACAGAACTGAAGCGCATTTTCAAGAATAAGGCTATTCCCGGCCAGCCAACAACGAAGTCAGGAAAACCTTATAAAGAGATTTATTACAGTCAGATTTACGTGGATGTGGATGATATGGAAAATGTATCTGAGGTCCAGAGCGCCATCAACGCAATGGGATATCAGGCATCCAGCAACGCGGAATGGGTACAGGCAATGCAGACGCAGTATGGCTATGTGCAGCTTGTGCTGGGCGGCATCGGCGCGGTATCCCTTTTGGTAGCGGCTATCGGTATTACCAACACCATGATGATGTCCATTTATGAACGTACCAAGGAAATCGGCATTATGAAGGTGCTGGGCTGTGATCTGCGGAATATCCAGATGATGTTTTTGATGGAAGCCGGATTCATCGGCCTGATTGGCGGACTTGTTGGGTTGGTGTTCAGTTTTGGGGTATCCATTGTGATTAACAAGATTGTAGCATCTATGGGGAATATGATGACGCTGTCCTATATCCCTCCATGGCTGGCACTGCTATCCCTTGTATTCGCGATTCTGGTTGGCATGGTGGCAGGCTTCTTTCCGTCTCTTCGGGCTATGCGGCTGAGTCCCCTGGCGGCTATCAGGAATGAATAGAAGAGCAGTAAAGAAGTAATAAATACAAGGCGAAGAATAAAAAGAACAGATTAAGAAACGTGGATAAAAACACGGATTAAAAAAATAAAAAACAGCTATAAAAACTCCTGCACGCTTTCTTCCACGGAACAGCGGCAGGAGTTTTTTTCTGATATGTATTTAAGTGCCTTATTTCCAGATGAATCCTTTTGTCAGGAATTCAGCAGGGCAGCCGTAACACAGTTGGCAAAAAGCTGTGCGCCGGGAAGATTGGGATGAACGCCGTCACTGGTAAAAACGGACAGGTTCTCATAGGTAATGCCACAGTTATATACATCAATAACAGAAGCGCCGTATGCGGAAGCGATGGCTTTGATCTGTTTATTGAAGTCCATCAGCGTATTCCCATTCCTGTTAACGGGCGTGTTGTTCTTATCCCTGAGCCCCGGATCACGGGCAAACAGTGTACAGCAGTAAACTGCAGCGTTCGGATACAGCGCTTTAATTTTCTGGAGCATCAGCTCATAGGCGCTGCTGAAGGTGGCAGGTATGCCTTCTGCCTGAATGGAAGGGGACTGGAAGGTGCCAAGGGGGATATCACGGGCAAAATCATTTACTCCCATATAAATAATTATCACATCAGGAGCAGAACCGTCGATATCACGCAGATCCATAATTCTTCGGAAACTGCAGCCGGGAGCAGAACCGTCCGTGGCTACGGAGCTGCCGGTTACATTGGTATTGGCTGAGGATGCGTTCGTACATAAGCGCATCCCGGTAGCATTCAGAACCTGATACCACCAGGTCCCTTCTACCATGGGTATACCGCTGTTGCCCGGATAGAAGATGTTATAATCCCTTGGAATATAATCATTGAAGGTAGACAGGCTGTCTCCCAAAATAGAGAGCTTAAGCCCCGTATATTTTGTGGGAACATTGGAGGACTCTACTGTTTTAAGCGGGGGATTTACGGCTGCGTCCACAGACAGCGTATTCTGTGGCAGCGTAAAAATAAGAGAAGCAGCAAGTGAAAGGGCTGCGAATCTGATTCCTTTTTTCATGTCAAAAAACTCCTTTTCTCTTTTGTCTTCCATTAAAGAAGTTAGCACAGGGAAAAGGAGTTTGTCAAGTTCTTACGCAGGTATGATATCAATATAATAAAGCGTGGGTAATGTAGTCGCCAATCAGCTTCGCGCCCTCCGTATTGGGATGGACGCCATCACCTGTATATTGTCCCAGGGTATCGTAGGTGATACCGCAGTTATGGACGTCAATAACCGGATAATTATAAGCGGAAGCGATTGTGGCGATCTCCGCATTAAAATCGGCTATGGTATTGCCTTTTTCATTTGTGGCAGGAAATCCCTGGGGATTATCGTCCACGTCTCCCGCATTGGTTTCCAGGAGGGTGCAGAAATAAATCTGGGCATTGGGGAAGGAAGCGGCAAGCTTCTGTATCATCAGCTCGTAAGCATCACAGAAATTCGTAACCTCGCCTTCCTGCTGTGCCTCTGGCGCAGTAAAGCTTCCCAGCTCCACACTTCTCAAAAAATCATTGGTTCCCATGAAAACAATGAGAACATCCGGCGCGGGGCCATCGTCGCCGGGAGTCAGATCATTAATCCGCTTAAAGCTGCAGCCGGGAGCGCTTCCTGTGGTATCGTTGGAATCTCCCGATATGGTGGTGTTGGAGGAGGAGGCATTCGCATTCAGCTCCATGCCGGTTGCGGTAAGCACCTGAAACCACCAGGTATTTTCAACCGTTGTAATTTCTCCGTGCCCGGGATAAAAAATATTATAATCCGTAGGAATATATCCGTCAAAAGTGGAGATACTGTCCCCAAGAATGGACAGCTTCAGTCCGGTGAGATCACGGGCCTGCTGCTGCGCAGAGGGCGTTTCTTCGGGAGCCGGAGCGGTTTCGGCCTGAGAAACCGTATTGTCCGGAATACTGTTTTCTTCCGATGAATAATCTGTTTGAATTTCTTCAGAGGAAGCCTCTTCCCCGGAATTCCTGCTGCAGCCTGTAAAGCTGAAGCATAAAACTGCCGTAACCAGAAGAATACAGGTTAATTTCGATTTTTTCATAAGAACTCCTAACTGTGTAATTGATATAAGTGTATGATAAATATTATAACATGATTCATGACGTTTCGGCAGAAAAATTTTTACAGAAAAATATTTTCCGGGTATTCTCTGCTGCGTGAAAGTGATACCGTAAAAAAGAATGCTATTGGATATATTTGTCGGTAAGAGTGGTATAATAATAAATGTAAGGCACCTGCACCTGACCATTATGCACAAAATATAAACTGTAAAACTGTTAAAATAACACGAAATTACCTGATTACACTTGACATCAATTGTTAAGTTTGATATGCTCAATTCAGATGAGGGACAAAAGCTGAATATTGATTGGATTGTTACTGTAAGGCAGGCAAAACCAGATTTTATAAGTTAGTCATAGTGTGTATTCCGTGTGGAGTGCAAACGGAGTGGTTAATTTATAAGATTTGGTTTTTTTTATTAAAGGCCATTTAAGCCCGTTTACAGGCAGGACAGCGGATGACAAGCCACAAGCCAGCATTAAATCCAGAATCCCCAAAGCAGAGGACAGGTATGATAATCGGGAAAATAATTAATAATAACGTCATATCCTCCTGGGACCAGGATGGCAGTGAGATTATAATTATGGGCCGTGGCCTTGGTTTTCAGAAAAAGACCGGTCAGGAAGTGGCTGAGGACGGCATTGAAAAAATATTCAGGCTGGAGAGCAAGGACGTGCGGGAACGCTTTAAGGACTTGCTTGCAAGCATGCCGTTAGAATATATTCAGGTTTCTGCGGATATCATTTCCTATGCCAGGAAGAATTTGAATACCAAGCTGAGCCAGAATGTTTATCTGACGCTTACAGACCATATTGGTTTTGCGATTGAAAGGTTTAAGGACGGCATGGATTTTTCCAATGCGCTTTACCGGGAGATTAAAAGATTCTACCCGCAGGAATTTGAAATCGGGATGCATGCGCTTCTGCTGATTGAGGAACGGACGGGAATCAGGCTGCCGGATGACGAAGCAGCTTCCATTGCGATTCATCTGGTGGATGCTGAGTTTGATATCAAGGTCAGGGACACCTGGGCCATGACAAACATGATTCAGAGCATGATGGAGCTTCTGGAGAATAATCTGAAGCTGCCGCCCGAGGATTCCCTGTACCGTGACAGACTGGCGTCCAATCTTAAATTTCTGGCACACCGGATGCTGCTCCTGCCGCCGGCAGAAGGACGTGAGGATATCGTATTCAGCAATTTTGTAAAGAATCATTGCGCAGGGGATTATGCCCTGGCGGAAAAAGTAAAAAAACATGTGAAAGAGCAGTATGGCTGCGATATGACCGAGGAAGAGCAGATTTATCTGGCCCTTCAGCTGAAACAGGCCGGCGGCTTTACCGATACAATACAGACAAAAGGAAAACAGGAATCATAAAAGAAGGGAAGGAATAGAAAAATGGGATTATTTGATGCTTTTAAGAAAAAAGGAATTATGCTCGGAGCGCCGATGGCCGGAGAATGTGTGCCGTTAAAAAATGTAAACGACCCCACCTTCAGTGAAGAAATTCTCGGTAAGGGAATTGCCATTGTCCCGGCGGAAGGAAAGGTTTACGCGCCTGCCGACGGTGAAATCAGCACGGTATTCCCTACAGGGCATGCGCTGGGGCTTACCACGGAGGATGGGATTGAGCTGCTGATTCATATCGGACTGGATACGGTCCAGCTGAACGGACAGCATTTCACCATTAAAACCGAAGCCGGCAAAAAGGTGAAAAAGGGAGACCTGCTGGTAGAGGCTGACCTGGAGAAGATTAAAGAGGCCGGATACGATGTTATTACTCCCATGATTGTCTGCAACACCACAGATTTTGCTTCCGTAGAGGGAAAGACCGGCATAGCCGTAAAGCCGGGGGATGACTGTCTGGAAATTAAAAAATAACTGAATTTTATCTGGGAGGAATCGTAATGATTAAATGTTCCGGTAAGAGCGTATTAAAGGGAATTGCCATTGGCAGAATATATCTGTATAAAAAACAGGAATATGTCCTGAAGCAGGAAACCATTGAAAATCCTGAAGCGGAAATCGAAAGAATGGAGAAGGCGAAGGAAACCGCAACCGAACAGCTGGAGGAGCTTTATCAGAAGGCCCTGAAGGAAGCGGGAGAAGAGCAGGCCATGATTTTCGATGTGCACAAGATGATGCTGGATGACGCCGATTATCTGGATTCCATCCGCGGCCTGATTCGGGATGAAAAAATGAATGCGGAATTTGCCGTGAATCTCACAGGTGAAAATTTTGCTGGTATTTTTGCAAGCATGGATGATGAATATATGAAAGCGCGTTCTGCGGATGTGCTGGATATTTCCAAGAGACTTATCCGCATCCTGGCGGGCGTGGGAGAAGAAGGCATCGCTTCCGAGGAACCGGTGGTTCTGCTGGCGGATGATTTATCCCCCAGTGAAACAGTGCAGATGGATAAGAGCAAAATCCTTGCCATCGTAACCAAACACGGCTCCACCAACTCCCATACGGCTATTCTGGCCAGGTCCATGAATATTCCGGCGCTGGTACAGACGGATGTGGCCCTGCTGGAAGAATACAGCGGAGCAAAGGCAGTGGTGGACGGCTTCAGCGGAACCTTCATCATCAATCCGGAAGAGGATGTGCTGGAAAAATCCGTACAGAAGAAGATGGAATATGAAAAGGAGCGTACCGCGCTTCAGGAATTAAAGGGAAAAGACAACGTAACCACCGACGGACGCAGAATCAATCTGTATGCCAATATAGGAAATGTATCCGATGTGGATAAGGTGCTGGATTCGGATGCGGGTGGAATCGGACTTTTCAGAAGTGAATTCATTTATCTGGGAAGAGAAGATTATCCCACTGAGGAAGAACAGTTCGTTATATATAAGGAAGTTCTTTCCAGAATGCAGGGCAAAAAGGTAATTATCAGAACGCTGGATATCGGCGCTGATAAACAGGTAGACTATTTTAAGCTGCCCCACGAGGAAAATCCGGCTATGGGCTACCGGGCCATCCGGATCTGCCTTGACAGGCCGGAGGTATTCAAAACACAGCTGCGTGCGATATACAGGGCATCCGCCTTCGGAACCGCGGCAATCATGTTCCCCATGATTATTTCTGTAAAGGAAATCGGGAAAATCAAGGAAATCGTGGAAGAGGTAAAAACAGAACTTACCAAAGAAGGCATCAGCTTTAACCGTGTAGAACTGGGAATCATGGTGGAAACGCCTGCCGCCGCCGTAATCAGCGATGAGCTGGCAAAGGAAGTGGAATTTTTCAGTATCGGCACCAATGACCTTACCCAGTATACGCTTGCCATAGACAGGCAGAATCAGAATCTTGACAATTTTTACGATTCCCATCACGAAGCCATCCTGCGTCTGATTAAGATGACCGTGGAAAATGGCCATAAGGAAGGAATCTGGGTAGGCATCTGCGGAGAGCTTGCCAGCGATACAACGCTTACCAAGACCTTTGTGGATATGGGAGTGGATGAATTATCCGTATCCCCCACCTATGTGCTCAGTGTCAGAAAGGCCGTCAGGGATATCTGAGAGGTAATTTATTAAATGGTATCTGCCCGGCCTGCCATGAGCGGGACGCGGTAAGAATAGATATGAAAAACAGAAGGGAGACAGCAACATGAAAGAATTCGAGTATACAATCACAGACGAACTGGGAATCCATGCCAGACCGGCAGGACTTCTTGTGAAGAAGGCCGCGGAGTTTGCCAGTACGGTATCCGTTGATAACGGAACCAAAAAAGGAGACGCAAAGAAAATCATGTCTCTGATGATGATGGCCGTTAAGCAGGGCCAGACCGTGAAATTTACCATAGAAGGTCCGGATGAAGACGCAGCTGCACAGGCGCTGGAAGCATTCATGAAGGAAAATCTGTAACTGAAGCTGTATTCCAAAGGAAGGAGAATTCCTTTTGAATAAAACAAGCTCCGTAGCTAGGGCGGGGCAAAAAAAAGAAGGGGGCATTTTTAATTATGATGAAGTATTTGCAGAAACTGGGTAAATCCCTGATGCTGCCGGTTGCTTGTCTGCCGGTATGCGGTATCCTGATGGGCATCGGATACATCCTTGCACCTGCGGCTATGGCCGGTGAAGTAGCCGGTTTTACGGCAGGAGGCTTCGCTTATACACTTGGTCTGTTCATGATCAAGGCAGGCGGCGCCCTGATCGACAATATGGCATGGCTGTTTGCAATTGGTGTTGCAATCGGTATGTCTGATGACAATGACGGCACAGCAGCCCTGGCTGGTCTGGTTGCCATGTTACTGTTCCAGAACCTGCTCAGCTCCGGCGTTGTTTCCGCACTGACCGGTAAAGAAGCTGCAGCAGCGTTCGGCAAAATCAATAACCAGTTTATCGGTATCCTGGCCGGTATTATTGGTGCGGTTTGCTACAATAAATTCAAAAATACCAAGCTTCCCGATGCGCTGTCATTCTTCAGCGGCAAACGTGCCGTTGCTATTGTAACAGCACTGGTATCCCTGGTATTCACAGGTATCCTGTTCTTCGTATGGCCGGTTCTTTACGGAGCACTGGTTGCAGTAGGCGAAGCTATTTCCGGACTCGGCCCGATCGGCGTAGGTATCTACACCTTCCTGAACCGTCTGTTAATCCCTGTAGGTCTGCACCATGCACTGAACTCTGTATTCTGGTTCGACGTTGCGGGAATCAACGACCTTGGAAACTTCTGGGGAAATACAGGTACCTTTGGACAGACTGGTATGTACATGACAGGTTTCTTCCCGTTCATGATGCTCGGTCTTCCCGCTGCCTGCCTTGCTATGTACCATACAGCAAAAGATAACAAGAAGAAGATGGTATTTGGTCTGCTCGCATCCGCAGCATTCTGTTCCTTCTTCACAGGTGTTACAGAGCCTATCGAATTCTCCTTTATGTTCCTGGCTCCCGGCCTGTATTTAGTTCATGCTCTGCTGGCTGGTATTACAGCAGCAATTACCGTTGCACTGCCCGTAAGACTGGGCTTCTCTTTCTCCGGCGGCGCTATCGATGCTGTTCTCAGCTCCTTCCTGCCTCTTGCTGAGAATCCCTGGTTAATCATTCCGATCGCAGTTGTGGTTGGTATCATTTACTATGTGGTATTCAGATTCGTTATCACAAAATTCAATCTGAAGACTCCCGGCCGTGAAGATGATGATCTGGAAGCTGAGAAGAAAGTAACCCTCGCCAACGATGACTTCACAACGGTTGCCAAGATCGTTCTGGAAGGACTCGGCGGAAAAGAAAACGTGAAATCTCTGGATAACTGTATTACAAGACTCCGTCTTGAAATTAAAGATTATACCAAGGTTGACGATAAGAAGATCAAATCTGCAGGTGTTGCAGGCGTTATCAGGCCCAGCAAGACATCTGTTCAGGTTATTGTCGGCACCAAAGTCCAGTTCGTTGCAGATGAAATGAAGAAGCTGCTGTAAGGAACATACGGACGTTACAAGAAATTCCCACCTAGCACAGTCGGAAGCTCCGTAAAAGGAGCTTCCGAATTTGGTTATAAAGATTTTTCAGACAAATATGGTTAAAAAAAGACCAGATTGTACATAGAACAAGCTGGTGTACGGCTGTATAATAGATTATAATAAAAGTGTACATACTAAAACCAAGAAAAGGAGCAATAATTATGAAGATTATCAAAGCTAAAGATTATAAGGATATGAGTAGAAAAGCCGCCAACATTATTTCCGCACAGGTTATTATGAAACCCAACTGTGTGCTGGGACTGGCAACCGGTTCCACCCCCATCGGCACCTACCAGCAGCTGGTGGAATGGTATAACAAGGGCGATCTGGATTTTTCAGAAGTAACCTCCGTGAATCTGGATGAGTACAAGGGACTTACCAGAGATAACGACCAGAGCTATTATTACTTCATGAATGAGAACCTTTTCAAACATGTGAATATCAATAAGGAAAGAACCCACCTGCCCGACGGCACACAGCCCGATGCTGCAAAAGCCTGCGCAGATTATAACAATGTTATCGCTTCTGTAGGCGGCATTGACCTGCAGCTGCTGGGACTGGGCCACAACGGCCATATCGGCTTCAACGAGCCTTCAGACAGCTTCGAACTGGAAACACACTGCGTTGACCTGACAGAATCCACAATCAAAGCAAACCAGCGCTTCTTCGCTTCCTACGATGACGTGCCCAAACAGGCATACACCATGGGCATCAAAACCATCATGCTGGCAAAGAAAGTACTGGTAGTGGTAAGCGGAGAAGACAAAGCCGATATCGTTAAAAAAGCCTTCTTCGGCCCTGTAACCCCTCAGGTTCCCGCTTCCATACTCCAGCTCCACAGCGACGCCATCGTAGTTGCAGACGAAGCAGCACTCTCCAAAATCTGAGTACCTGAATTTTACTCCGCAAAATAAGGAGGAAAATTCCTCTGCTCGCAGAGAGCTCGCATTTTGCTCCGCAAAACAAGGAGGAATATATGATAATACAAAGTAAACGGGTATGGATTGCCGGACAGTTTCTTGCCATGCAGATAGAAATACAGAATGGCAAAATTATGGACATCCTCCCCTATGGAACCAAAGCAGCGGACATAGATTACGGTGATAAACGCATTGTCCCCGGATTTATTGATGTACACACCCACGGAGCCTACGGCTTTGACACCAACGATGCAGAACCCGAAGGCCTGCGTGACTGGATGAAACGCATACCGGAAGAAGGCGTAACCGCCATCCTTCCCACCACCGTAACCCAGATGCCCGACGTACTCACTGCCGCCCTGAAAAACGTGGCAGCAGTAGTGAGCGAAGGCTACGAAGGAGCCGAAATCCTGGGCGTCCACTTTGAAGGCCCCTATCTGGACATGGAATACAAAGGAGCGCAACCGCCGGAAGCCATTGCAAAAGCCACGGTAGAACAATTCAAAATGTACCAGGAGGCCGCACAGGGACTGATTAAATACATCACCATGGCACCTGAACACGACGAAAACTTTGCCCTCACCAGATACTGTAGAGAAACAGGCGTGGTAGTCAGCATGGGACACTCCTCCGCCACCTACGAACAAGCCATGCTGGGCATAGCCAACGGCGCAACCAGCATGACCCACGTATACAACGGCATGACACCCTACCACCACAGAAAACCCGGCCTCGTAGGCACCGCCCTCAGAGTCCGCGACATCTACGGCGAAATAATCTGTGACGGCTGCCATTCCCACCTGGCCGCCCTCAACAACTTCTTCCAGGCCAAAGGAAGAGACTACAGCATCATGATAAGCGATTCCCTACGCGCAAAACACTGCCCGCCCGGAGGCAACTACCAGCTGGGCGGCCATGACATCGAAATCGGCGAAGACGGCCTGGCAAGACTCAAAGGCACCGACACCATAGCAGGAAGCACCCTCAACATGAACAAAGGCCTCAAGATCCTGGTTGAACAAGCCATGGTTCCCTTTGACGCCGCCCTCAACTCCTGCACCATCAACCCTGCCAGATGCCTAGGCGCAGACAAACGCAAAGGCAAAATAGTAACCGGCTACGACGCAGACCTTGTCATCCTCGAAGACAACTACGACGTAACCCAAACCTACTGCAAAGGAACCCCCATGCTATAGTCATTACAATTACCCTTATTATACCTGTACCATAAAAACACAGGTACAATAATCACAAGAAACAATAAATAAGAAATTGCAAATCAGTTACAAGTAACAAACAAAGTAACAAACACCAAATACAATGAAATACCATATATAAAATAGCCAAAATAAAAAACAACGCCTTTCAACACAGACGTTGTTTTTTACTACTCTTTTACGATAATCCATATATTAAAATTACCTCTTTTCAACTACATCTCCTACGCTTATCATAATCCCCAGGTCTGCCGGTGTTTTCCTGCGGCTATCCGGCGCTCCTGGTCCTGGGAGGGAAGGCGGGGCTGTCTGGGCGGATGGGGGTGTGGGGCGGGCAGGGGTTCTG